>Ga0183098_10011_pt1 | contig 1264196 bp, 1156 predicted proteins | sample BioMet9_FD_128884 | JGI IMG/M metagenome (GOLD analysis project Ga0183098, IMG submission 128884) | Microbial communities from bioreactor (seeded with sewage sludge) at Lawrence Berkeley National Lab, California, USA - Biofuel... | ecosystem: Engineered > Bioreactor > Anaerobic > Unclassified ... | reverse complement strand
CGGCTGGCTTCATTTTACCAACTCCTCGGAGGTTGTGCAGTCTTGGCGAAAAACTGTGCACTTTATGTGTCGAAAAACTGTGCAGTTCTATTGGCTGAAAAGTGTGTACTTTATCTTACCATTTACATGTACGAAGTGCAGTGAACCCTATCAGATCTTTATTGGCATACAACGCCCAGATCTCCACATCACCTATATCTTGCAAGGCAAGCAGTCTGTCCAAAGACATATATTCTTCTGGTGGAAACTGACGTTTCATGATCTCTTCTAATATTTTGCAATCTGCAAAATTGTGGTTAACACGAAAAAATACAAGCCCCATAATTACCTCTGCAGCTTACAGTTATCGCGCTGTTTGTATCGTACCCGCCTCGCCATCACAGCGGCTTGCTTTTTATCTGCGCCCAGCGGCGTGGATACTTTTTATTGGTCACGCCGTCCTTTTTTATCACTACGGCTGTATGCCTTACATCCGTGCCAGGGATAAGGTACTCATATGTTCTGTCGTATCGCCCGCCCAGCAGCTTCACCGCGCTCTGGGCCTCTGCAAGCTCGTCTGAGCAGTCCGGGCCCTTCATGGCAACAAAGCAGCCGCCCTGCCTCACCAGAGGCAAGCACAGCTCGCACAGCACGTTCAGCCGCGCCACCGCTCTCGACACCGCGATGTCGAAGCTCTCCCGGAACTCCGCCGGAGCCTCCTCCGCTCTGGCATGAACGCAGGCCGTGTCGCCAAAGCCCAGCATGCCGCAGGTTTCCGAGAGGAAGTTCACCCGCTTGTCCAGACTGTCCAGCAGCGTAAGCTCCATATCCGGGCGGAGTATTTTCAGCACCATGCCCGGGAAGCCCGCGCCGGTGCCCACGTCGATGACACGCTTTTTCGAAAAGTCCGCCGCGTTCAGCACTGCGGCGCAGTCAAGAAAGTGCAGCTCCGCCACGTCCTTTTCCCCGGTTATGGCCGTAAGATTCATAACGGAGTTTATTTTTTCAAGATATTCGTAATACGTCCTGAACCGGCCTGCGCTCTGCGGCTCCGATGTTATTCCCAGTTCATTAAGTCCGCTTTCTAGAATATTCTCCAGCATGGCTCCACCCCAACGAAAAAAATGTGATGCGTTATAAACGCATCACATTTTATCATATCATGCCTTGCTAATCAATCAGCCCGCGGTGAGAAATACGTGATCCTGGATTTTGATCACGAAAGCGGAATTGCTGAGGTATGACGTGCTGGAACCGGGGTTATGGAAGAACAAGCTGTCTCCCACGGTGTTGTAACCCTCAAGCGCCAGATGCGCCGCCGCATACGCGGCCAGGGTGGGCGTAAGATTGATGCTGCCGTTGCGCACGGGGTCGAACTGGCCCGGCGCGTAGATGACTTCCCTGATAGTGTTGGGGAACCGGTCGCTTGCCACGCGGTTGAGCACCACGTCGCCCACGCCGATCATGCCGGCCAAAGGCTGATTGCCGGCTTCGGCATAGATGATATGGGCCAGAAGTTCCACGTCCTCGGCGTTGTAAAATTCGTCTCCGCTCTCAAGCACGGCCATATTGTCCGTAGACAGATTGACTGCCCGCAGTTCGCCGTCCCAGCCCACGTCGATGCCGAATATTTTTGCCAGGGCCCTTACGGGGAACAGAGAATTACCGTCGATCTCAGGACTGCCGCTGGGCAGATATATGTACCTGCCGTTGGCGCACAGATAATTGTCGTTCTGGGTGTATGTAATGGTTATGCCGTTAACCTGCGCGGTAATCGTAAACGGCTGGGTCTGCCCGGCAGAGTCCTTGTCGGCAGGCACGGTCTTCTCCACTTCCGCTCCGGGATCGATGGCATTGCATATGGATTCAAGCGTCACATACGTAGTGTTGCTTATCGAATAGCCGCGGCTGGTCAGCAGACCGTCCACATATATCTGTACGTTGACATAGGCAGGCGCGGCGCCGGCATCCGTCCCGTCCTGCGCCAGCGCAACACCGCACATGGCCGCAGTAACAAGACAGACCGCGCATATGAGAGCGATGGTCTTTTTAAACTTTTTGCTCATATAACGCTCCTGTTCTTATTGTTTTTTCCCGAACATGAGACATCGGGAAAAATTCCTAGCTTCCTAGGGATGTCCAAATTATACAGAAGCGCGCATGTCGAATTCAATCGTAATACTGCACAAAGGCATCGTGGGGATTTTAATATATTTCGACAACAAAACTTGCAATATTGCAAAATATTGTGTTATCATAAGTTAACTTGTCGCATATTTTGTGTTGTGCGATTTAACGAACGTGGCGGGGATCATGCGGTATTACAGCAAAAAAGTTAAAAAAATATTCAAAAGTTACATTATGTCAACAAAAAAATTTCTTTTTTTATGTTATGTAAACTAATTTTCATTTTTCAGGCTCATTTTCAGGGCTTTTGCCAGCTGGTCTGGGCAGGAAGTCGGCTTGGAACCGCACCTTATGCCTTCAAGTTTTGAGATGGCTTCCCGGACGTCCATCCCCACCACGAGTCTGGAAATGCCCTGCAGGTTGCCGCTGCATCCCCCTGTCACTTCCACTTTGGTAATTTTGTCGTCCTCGATCTCCACTTCCATAAGTCTGGAGCAGACGCCCTTTGGCCTGTATTTTATCTTCATGTCAGCCTCCCGCTTGTATATTTATTCCGAGTTTACAATCTATCACATTTTGTTCTCGGGGTACAGATATATTTTCCCAATCCCCATCATAACAATAGTGTGGAGGTGAACGCATGCGCACATCGAAGAAACTGGCACTGGTGGCTGTCGCCGCCGTTTTTATATATATTGCCGCAGCGTGCGGCGCTGCGGCAAAGCTGGAGACCTGGGCCATAGGCCGCATAACGGCAGGCATGGCGCTGCCGGAGACAGCGGAAACGCCGCTCCTTTCTCCGCCGTGCTCAATATCCTCCGCTGCGCCGTCCCCCTCTCCTGCGTCCGCAGACTCCGCCGCCGAAAAGGCCATACCAACCACCATCTCCGGCGGCCTGCAGATCAAAAACGAAACCAAATATCAAGTCGACATACCGGCGCTTTTGAAGTCCGGGCCGTCGATAAGCCTAGAAAAGGGCAAGCCGCAGGTACTCATTATCCACACCCATTCCTGCGAGGCCTACGCTCCGGCCGGGCTGGACAAATATGATTCCGGCGGCTCATCCCGCACGGAGGACAAGCGGCTGAGCGTCATCAGGGTGGGCGACGAGCTGACAGAGCTGCTTACAGAGCAGGGGCTCTCCGTCATACACGACCGGGATATATACGATTACCCCAGCTATACCGGCTCGTACAAACGCTCCGGGGCGGCTGTGCAGGGGTTTCTGAAAAAGTATCCTACTATTAAAATAGTGATTGATCTGCACCGGGACGCGCTGGGTGCAGGCGACGAGGTATATAAGACCGTGGCCGACGAAAAAGGAGTGTGCGCCTCCCAGATCATGCTGCTCACAGGCACCGACGAGAGCGGACTTTCAAATCCCAACTGGCGCGAGAATCTGAAGCTGGCGCTGTATCTGCAAAATGCGGTATCAAAAGCACATCCGTCTCTTATGCGGCCGGTGGAGATCGTGCCGCAGCGCTATAATCTTCACCTCACCACCGGCTCCCTCATATTGGAGGTGGGCAGCAGCGGCAACACCCTGCAGGAGGCGCTGGCGGCGGTAAGGCTTTTCGCCGACAGCGCCGGACCCGCGCTTTGCAGGCTGGCAGACTAGAAGTGTTATAACTTTTCCCGCGTCCGGCAATAATCTTCTGTAAAAGGAGGCTTATTGAAAATGAAAGTTTGCGATCTGATGAACGACCACGTGGTATCCGTGGGCATGAGCGAGCCGGTATCCTCAGCAGCCCGCATACTTCGGCAGCAGAACGTGGGCTCCCTACCTGTGTGCGGAGACGACGGGCGTCTTGTCGGCATCGTCACCGACAGGGACATCGTCCTGCGCTGTGTGGCGGCGGGCGGCAGCGCCGACTAGATGGCGGTTGGCGACGTCATGACCCACAACCTGACAACCGTCTCCCCCTTCGACACCGTGGGCGACGCCGCCCGCAGCATGGCGGACGCCCAGGTAAGGCGCCTGCCCGTGTGCAAAAACGGAGAGCTTGTGGGCATGCTGTCCCTGGGCGACCTGGCCCGGGACTGCGAATGCGACATGGAAGCCGCCAACGCTCTTTCGGAGATTTCCTGCAACATCCGGCGCAGAAGATGAAAAATCGTCCGCCCCAAAAATTGGGGCGGATGATTTTTATGCGTACTTTTTGATTATGTCGCCGAAGAATTTTTTGCCCGGCAGCAGCTTCATGCAGGGCAGCCCCAGCACATAAAGCACCGCGGCTTCGCCTCCTGCGACTGAAAGGGCGTATCCGGCGAACACCTTTGGATATTTGAAAATGCTGTATCCGTCGTATCCCCAGGCCAGCACGGCGCCCACAACAACCCCGTTCCATACCACCGGCATCAGGCAGGCCAGGGCGCAGCGCCAGATATTGCCCCTGTTTCCGTGCCGCCCGAGCTCCGCCGTGCACAGCGCCGCGCCCAGGGTTGCCAGCGAGCCGAAAACAATATCGAAAATATTCCCGGTCAGCAGGTTGGCGATAAGGCAGCCTGCAAAGAGGCCCCATGAGGTGAACGGCATAAAGTACGGCAGTATGCACAGCACCTCGGAAATGCGGAACTGCACCGTGCCGTAGCTTATGGGCGCCAGCGCCATGGTGAGGGCGGCGTATGCCGCTCCGACCACCGCGGCGGCGGCCAGTCTTTGAGTCCTTGCGTCAGTTTTCATGTTGGATTCTCCCATTTTTTTAATTATTTACGCGCTGGGTTATGGCACCAGCCCATATTCACTTTTTCAGCCTATCGGCTCATCGCCGTCGTCGGGCTTTGAAAATTCGCAGCCGCAGTAATTCTGCCTGTAAAGGCCGTATTGCCTGGAAAGCTCCGTGGAGCGCTTGTAGCCCTCGCGCTTTTTGAAATCCGAGGGCAGGAAATTGACGCCGTACGCCCGGCCTATCTCCTCTCCCAGCTGATTTATTCTCTGGGCGTCCTTGTGAGGCGACACGGTGAGGGTGGTACAGAACCAGTCGAATTTGTATTTCTGGGCCATCTGCGCCGTTGCGTTCAGGCGCATGCGGAAGCACTCAGTGCAGCGGTCGCCGCCCTCAGGCTCATTTTCCAGGCCCATCACCCGCTTCAGATACTCGTCGTGCTTCCACGGCGAGGCCAGCACCTGCACATCCCCGGCAAGACCCATCTCCTCAATGAGCTTTATCTGATTCTGGAAGCGTTTGTTGAACTCCTCCTGGGGGTAGATGTTGGGATTGTACCAGAACAGCGACACCTCGAAATAACGCGTCAGATATTCCAGCACATAGCTTGAGCAGGGTCCGCAGCAGGAATGAAGCAGCAGCGTGGGGCGTTTGCCCTTCAGCTTTTCGATCTCTTTATCCAGTTGTTTTTGATAGTTGAATTCCATAGCCTGCACATGATAACACACAAAACCGAAAATGTAAATTGTCTTGACGAACCCGCGGCAAAATATTACTATAAACATATATTTTGCCGACGGAGGTATCAGAATGGACACACGCACCAGCAAGGAAAATTACTACCTTGGCATCGCCGACTCGGTACTGGAGCGCTCCACCTGCCTGCGCAGGATGTACGGCGCCATAATAGTTTTGAACGACGAGATAATCTCCACCGGCTACAACGGTGCGCCCCGGGGACGCAGAAACTGCTCGGATCTTGGCAAATGCGCCCGGGAGGAGCTGAACATACCTTCAGGCGAGCGGTACGAGCTGTGCCGCAGCGTCCACGCGGAGGCCAACGCCATCATCTCCGCCGCAAGGCGTGACATGATCGGTGCCACGCTGTATCTTGTGGGCCGGGACGCCCGCACGCATGAGCTGCTGCCGGATGCCATGTCCTGCGCCATGTGCAAAAAGATGATCATAAACTCCGGCATCAAAAAAGTCGTCATACGCGTGGGTGAGGACAAGATCAAGATAGTTGACGTGGAAGACTGGATAATAAACGACGATTCCCTGTTCATTTCTCTCTGAATCAATGTTCACGCAAATTTAACCTTAGCGGCGTTGACTATAACACTTTACTGTGATATTTTAGCAGCGGTGGGACAAGCTCCCGCCGCTGCTGAATTTTATTTTGGAGGTATAATGTATGGCTAAAAAAGTATTGCTTCTCTGCGGCGATTTTACAGAGGATTACGAGACCATGGTTCCCTTCCAGGCTCTGAGCATGCTGGGTTATCAGGTGGACGCCGTCTGCCCCGACAAGAAAGCCGGCGAGACCGTGGCCACAGCCGTCCACGATTTTCTGGGCGAGCAGACCTATACCGAGCTGCGCGGCCACAATTTTGCCCTGACAGCTGATTTTTCTGCTGTCAAGACCTCCGATTACGCCGGTCTTTTCATCACCGGCGGCCGCGCTCCCGAGTACATCCGCCTCAATGCGCGCGTGCTTGAGATCGTCCGTGAGTTCTTTGCCGCCGGCAAGCCGGTGGCCGCCATCTGCCACGGCCCCCAGGTGCTGGCAGCGGCCGGCGTCCTCAAAGGCTATAAGGCCACAGCCTATCCCGCAGTTGGCCCCGATGTGACCCTGGCCGGCGGCGAGTACGTGTCCGTCCCCGTCACAGACGCCGTTGTGGACCGCAATCTGGTCACTTCTCCCGCCTGGCCCGGCGACACCGCCATCTGCCGCGAATTTGCCAAGCTCATGGGCGCCAAGTTCGAGGTCTGAAAAGTAAACAGCACATTTAAAAATCCGGACTTTCATTAAATGAAAGTCCGGATTTTTAAGTCATTCCGCTTTTTTTATATGTTTGCCGCGGCTGTATTTCAAATCGTCGAAGCTGGTCTTAAGCTTGTCGTTGATTTTGTTGAACAGCTTCAGCACCGGCCAGGCCAGAAGCGCGAACACGGCCAGTATAAGGAAACTGGAGCCGTTCAGCGCCGCCAGTGTAAACAGGTGCGGGATCAGGAAGTAGCAGCCCACAAAGGTCACCGTAAGTCCTATGACCATGACCTTGTGCAGTGTTGTGAACGGCTTGCTGGTCTGGTAGACCATCATCAGGCCCACCGTGCCCATGATGCCGGTGCATATGGTGCTGAGCATGCTGTCGTCCAAATTGAAGGCCACGTAGAACAGCATGGCGCCCACCACCAGGAAAAGATCGGTCAGCGCCGTGGGCAGTGCCCGGAACAGCACGTTGCGCATAAACTTGCCCCGCACCAGATTTTCATTCGGCTCCATGGCCAGAATAAACGACGGCACGCCGATTGTCAGGGCGTTCACCAGACTGAGCTGTGCCGGCGTGTACGGATACGGCAGGGTAAAGAACAGCGTTATGAACGCCAGCACAAAGGTGAAGATGTTTTTCACCAGATACAGGGACGCGCTGCGCTCGATGTTGTTGATGACGCGCCTGCCCTCGGCCACCACGGACGGCATGGATGCAAAATTGGAGTCCATAAGCACGATGTGGGATGCCTGGCAGGCCACGTCGCTGCCGGAGGCCATGGCAATGGAACAGTCCGCCTCCTTCAGGGCCAGTACGTCGTTCACGCCGTCGCCGGTCATGGCCACTGTATGTCCCTGGGCCTTCAGCGCCAGCACCAGCTTTTTCTTCTGGTCGGGTGTGACGCGTCCGAATACCGTACAGCTCCCCGCCGCCGCCGCAATCTTTTCGTCGCTGGTGAGAGTGCGGGCATCCACAAATTTTTCGGCGTTTGCTATTCCGGCCCGCTTCGCCACTTCGGATACGGTGACGGGATTGTCACCGGAGATGACCTTCACGTCCACGCCCTGATCGGCAAAGTACTTGAATGTCTCCGGCGCCTCGTCCCTTATCTTGTTGGACAGCAGTATCAGCGCAAGAGGCATAATGTCCGCCGTCAGCTTCTCGTCGTCAAGACTCCCGTCGTACAGGGCCAGCAGCAGCACGCGGCAGCCCTTGGCGGAATATTTGTTTATCTCGTTTTCGTATTTGTTGGGGCTGTTGGCCAGGATTATTTCCGGCGCACCCAGCACATAGGTCTCGTCCTCGTGGAAGGATACTCCGCCGTACTTCTTTACGGAGGTGAATGGCATCGTCTTTATGGCCTTCTGCTTTACCTCGCCGGTGAAGTATTTTTTCAGGGCGGCCATAGTGTCGTTGTCGTCCTGCATGGCGTACACGTAGTCCGCCATTATAAGACGAATATCCTCAATTACAAAGCGGTCGGCGTTTAAAAGCGCCACATCGTCCACGGTCATCTTGTTTTCCGTGACCGTTCCGGTCTTGTCCACACACAGCGTGTCCACGCGGGCCAGCGTTTCGATGCAGTCCATGTCGTGCACCAGCGTCTTGCGGTTTGCAAGCCTTATGACGCCGGCCACCAGCGCAAGGCTGGTGAGCAGATACAGGCCCTCCGGTATCATGCCCACGATGGAGCCCACCGTTGATGTGACCGCGGTGGCCACGTCCCTGCCCAGCCAGCTGTATTCCTTGATGAACATTATGATGCCCAGAGGAATAACAATGAAGCCTATCCACTTGACCAGATTGGTCAGCGCCCGCATCATCTCCGACTGGGGAGGATCCTTGGCGGCCTTGGCCTCCAGAGTAAGCTTTGAGGCGAAGGAATCCGCGCCCACCTCCGTGAGTCTGGCGCGGCATACGCCGTTTATCACGAAGCTACCCGAAAGCAGCCTGTCTCCGGGCTTTTTCAATATCTCGTCGGATTCGCCGGTGACCAGAGCCTCGTTCACATGGCACTCGCCCTCCGCCACAACGGCGTCGGCATATATCTGGTTCCCGGAAGCGAATATCACGATGTCGTCCCTCACCAGCTCGGATGTTTCCATTGTGCGTTTCTGCCCGTCCCGCACGGCCACACCCTTTGGCGACGCCAGTATGTTCAACTTCTCCAGCGTCTTTTTGGAACGCATCTCCTGCACTATGCCGATGACCGTGTTGCAGATGATGACGCCCATGAAGGTAAGGTTCAGCCACTGTCTGACAAGGATGACGAACACCGCAAGCAGACAGAAAAGCATGTTGAAGTATGTGAATACGTTGTCGTAAACGATCTGTTTGACTGTTTTTCCGGGAGGATCCACGGGCGTGTTCTTCCATCCCGCATCGGCTCTCTCGCTGGCCTGGGCCGAGCTGAGACCCTGCTGAGGGTCGGCTTCATACACGGGCACAGCCCTGCGTCTGGGCTGCTCCGGTTCCTCTATCTTCTTTTTCAGAAAGGATTTTGACAAATTGTGGTTCCTCCGTAAAATGAGTACGATATATAATAGCACACATTCAACAAATTTTTCACTGTGATTTGTAAAATTTATAAAAAATTAAGGAACGCGCGGTCACCCGCGCGTTTTTCCTTATTTTTTGTCCGGCCAGGGCGACAGCCTGCCGCGTTTTACTATGAAGGCTTTTCCGGCAAGCTTTGCCATGGGAAGGTCGTGGCGGGAATCGGAATAGAATTCCTCCACCTTCTCGCCCGGGTATTCGTTCCGGAAGCGGCGCACCTTTTCATGGTCGTGGCAGTTTTTCCCCTCGATCTTTCCGCTGCGGCGGTCCATTGGCGTGGCGATAAGCCGCACTCCCAGCTTTTCCGCCGCCGGACGGACGATAAAGTCCGGGGATGCCGAGATGATAAGATCGTCGGCTCGCTTTTTGGCAAGATACCAGGGCTGGATATTCTTCAGATGGTCGTTCCAGAAAAGCTCAAGCTCCGCATCCACATCCGGAACGCGCTTAACGAAGGAAAATATCTTCTCCTTGACGCGCTTGGTGCTTGTGACGCCCAGCAGCTTGCCCGCGCCCAGCACGATAACGCCGGGCACCAGCGGCAGAAATGCCGCCGGATATTTTTTCAGGCAGTGCATGAGAAAGCAGTAGGAGCTGTCCGGATAGAAAATGGTCTGGTCGAAATCGTATACGTTCATTTCACGTAGTAGACGTAGTGCTCTTTGCGCGGCTTGGGTTCAGGCTCGGGCCCGTCGGCATATCCCAGGATGCAGTTGCCCACGCCTGTGTATTCGCCTTCCACGCCCCATTTTTTCAGAAGGGCCTTGCCCTCCGGCAGGTCAAAGACCTCCCGGGCGCGGTTTATCCAGCATGAGCCCAGACCCACGGCATGGGCGGCGTTCATAAGGTTGCCCATCACAAGGCTGCCGTCCTGGACGGTGAATTTTGAGTTTGTCTCTGCCAGCACCACCAGCACTGTTGGCGCGCCGTAAAACGGGTCGATGCCCTTTCCCCAGATTTCTCCGTTCAGGCGGGAAAGCTCGGCCACGTCGTCCCTGTTCTGCACTGCCACGATTATGGGAGACTGCATGTTCATGCCCGTGGGGGCGTAGACGCCGGCCTTTATGACCTGCTCCAGCTCCTCGTCGGTTATCTGCTCCGGGCGGTACTTTCTGATGCTGCGTCTGGTATATAGATTTTCAAGAGCCGTCATATCGCATACTCCTTATTTTTTGATCTTCAGCGCGCGGGTGGCGTTCAGCACGGCCAGGATAAGCACTCCCACGTCTCCGAACACCGCAAGCCACATTCCTGCGATACCCAGCGCGCCCAGTACAAGTATAGCAAATTTTACGGTAAGTGCAAACACTATATTTTCTTTTGCTATCATCATGGTACGGCGGGAAATGCTGATGGCCAGCGGAAGAGATCTGAGGTCGTCGTCCATGAGGACGATGTCCGCCGCCTCGATGGCGGCGTCTGAGCCCATGGCGCCCATGGCCACGCCCACATCCGCCCGCGCCAGCACCGGCGCGTCGTTCACTCCGTCGCCCACGAAGGCCAGCGCGGCGCCCTCTTTCTTTTCCTTCAGCAGCGCCTCAACCGCGGACACCTTGTCCCCGGGCAGCAGCTCCGATTTGACCTCGTCCACGCCCAGCTCCGCTCCCACGGCTTCGCCCACGTTTTTAAGGTCTCCCGTGAGCATAACCGTACGGGAGATGCCCATGGATTTCAGCGCCTTTATAGCCTCGCCGGAGCCCTCCTTGATTTTGTCAGCCACAACGATATGTCCGGCGTAAACTCCGTCCGCCGCCACGTGCACTATGGCGCCTTCGTGTACGTCGCTGCTGGGCTCCACGCCGTTTTCCCGCATCAGCGCGGCATTTCCCGCCAGCACGGTCCGGCCGCCGATGACGGCCTTTACGCCGCGGCCCGGGATCTCCTCCACACCGGTGACGCTGTCCGGGTCCGGCAGCTCCGGCACGGCGTTTTTCAGCGACAGGGCTATGGGATGGTTGGAAAAGCACTCGGCCATGGCCGCAAGAGATACGATCTCGCCCCTGTCCATAGTTCCCGCAGTGCATACCTGGGTAACGGAGAACCGGCCCTCGGTGACAGTGCCCGTCTTGTCGAAAGCTATGGTGTCCGCCTTGGAAAGCGTCTCAAGATAGTTGGAGCCCTTTATCAGTATTCCGCAGCGGGAGGCGCCGCCGATACCGCCGAAGAAGGACAGCGGCACGGAAACGACCAGCGCGCAGGGACAGGAAACCACCAGAAATACCAGGGCCCTGTTTATCCATGAGCTCCACGCTCCGGTGATTATGGACGGGATTATTGCCAGCGCAACGGCGCAGCCCACCACCGCGGGGGTGTATATTCTCGCGAAGCGAGTGATGAAGTCCTCGCTGCGGGATTTGTTTTTTGACGAGTTTTCCACCAGTTCCAGTATCTTTGCCACAGTGGATTCGCCGAAGGCGCTGGTGACGGTCACCTTTATCAGTCCGGTTAGATTAATGCAGCCGGATATGACCTTCTCTCCCACGCCCGCGGTCCTGGGCATTGATTCGCCGGTCAGCGCCGCCGTATCCACGGTGGTGGCGCCCTCCGCCACAATGCCGTCCAGGGGGATCTTTTCGCCGGGCTTCACGACTATCACGTCGCCGGGCTTCACGTCATTTGGATCGACCCTGCGTATTTCTCCGTTTTCCTCAATGTTGGCGTAGTCGGGGCGAATGTCCATAAGCGCTGCGATTGAGCGCCGGGATGAGCCCACGGCATAGTCCTCAAAAAGCTCCCCCACCCTGTAAAACAGCATGACGGCCACGGCCTCCGGATACTCGCCGATGCAGAATGCGCCTATGGACGCCACCGCCATGAGGAAGTCCTCCTCCAGCATGGCCCCGTGCAAAAGCTTTTCCGCGGCTTCCTTAAGCACGTCCCAGCCCACGACCAGATACGGTACAAGGAACGCGATGAGCCGCGCCGTGCCGTGCAGCGGCAGAACCCATACCAAAATGAGAAGCGCCGCCCCCGCTATCACAAGCCATTTTTCCTTTGCGGTGTCGTGATTTTCTTCCCGCTCTTCTATCTCACCGCACTCGCAGCTTTTGCCGCAGGAACAGGTCTTTCCGCTCTCATGCGCCATCTTCAGCCCTCCTTAATGTGTTCCATGCCCTGGGCGATGATGGAAAAAATATGGTCGTCGTCAAGGGAATAATATACAGTCTTGCCGTCCCGGCGGTATTTTACCAGTTTGTTTGCCCGGAGCAGCGCCAGTTGGTGTGACACCGCCGACTGTGACACGCTCAGCAGCTCACTCAGGTCGCACACGCACAGTTCTGATTCGTACAGCGCATACAGTATCCGTATGCGGGTACTGTCTCCGAATACCTTGAAAAAATCTGCCAGATCGAAAAGCGCAGATTCATCCGGCAGACGGCAGCGCACGGTGTCGATGGCGCCGACGTGTATTTTGGTTTCCTCGCAGCATATATTATCGGTGTCGGGCATATTAAGTCCTCTCTTCATATGTTCATTTGTTCATATGATAATATGTTCCGTGTATATTGTCAATAGTATATTTATCCGCAAATACATAATATTTTGTATTCTAATTATGACTTGACATATTTTTGTGCAGATGATATGGTAGTGACACAGTGATGAAAGGAGGCGCGCCGTGAGAGGTTCTACGCTTAAGGAGGTATTGGACGACCAGGGCGTCAGCGTAAGTGAGCTGGCCCGCAGGCTGGAGATATCCCCGCAGACTCTTTACAGCATGATAAAGCGCGACAGCCAGAAGGTGGATTTCGACCTGATGCTGCGCATATGCAGAGAGCTGGACGTGCCCATGGAGCGCTTTTCAGAGGATACCGAGACGCCGGACATGCCGGATATACGCGAGTGGGATCTTGTGCGCCGCTACCGCAGACTGGACGAGCCGGGCCGGTATGTTGCCGACGTGGTCATAGATGCCGAGCTGGGCCGCGTGAGCGACAGCAAACCGCAGGTATCCGGTGAGGACAAGATAATCCCGCTTTATTCCACCCCGGCCGCCGCGGGCTACGCCTCCCCTGCTTTCGGCGACGATTACACTGACTATAAGGTACCGGCTGGCAGCCGCGCGGACTTTGCCGTTAAGATCGACGGCGAAAGCATGGAGCCCTATCTCCCCGACGGCAGCGTTGCCCTGTGCAAACGCGGTGAGATAATCCATGACGGCGACGTGGGGCTGTTCTTCGTGGACGGCGACATGAAATGCAAGCAGTACTGCCGTGATTGCTGCGGCGACGTGCACCTGTTTTCTCTGAACCGCCGCCGCGCCGATGCGGACGTGCATCTGCACTCCACCGGCAGCGTTTCGCTGATGTGCTTCGGCAAGGTGCTGATGGGCAAGAAGGTACCCCTGCCATAACTGCAAAAGCGGCTCCGAGTTTTCTCGGAGCCGCTTTTGTATTCATTTCATCATCCCGCGCTGGACGTAGCCGCCGGGGTTGAGGTGTGGTAGCCTGAATAATCCACGCTGAGATCGGCTCCCGTCCATGTGCCGTCCAGCTTCGTCATTGTTCGCTTGTATTCCTCGCTGTCCTTTTCGTAAGGCTTGGGGCAGTAGTCGTTTACTGATGGCGTGCTGCTCAGGCAGCACGGTATGGCAGTGTAACCGTCGGTGGATATCGTCCCGTCGGGATCGACCTTAACCTTTACCTGCACGATGGCGGTGTCCCTGTCCCTGGGCGCTGTATTGCCGCCGAAGGACCAGTTGCCCATGCTGTACATAATAACGCCGGTCTTGTATTCCTCAATGCGCTGGAGCACATGGGGGTGACTGCCGTACACCACGTCCGCGCCGGCGTCGATGGCCGCGTGGGCTACAGTCTCCTGGTCGTTTGTGACCTTGTACGAGCCCTCAACGCCCCAGTGGAGGCAGCAGATAATGTACTGCGCGCCCTGGGTCTTCAGGTCTCCCACCGCCTTGGTCACCTGGGCGGAGGTAGGCACCAGGCTGTTGAACACGCAGTAAAAGCCCACCTTTATGCCGTCCATGTCGCAGATATAGGTCTCGTTCTCGCCGGCGTGGGCAATCTTCGCGGCGTCCAGCGCCGCCTCTGTGTCCTCAATTCCCGCCTCGGCAAAGTCGTGGCGGTGGTTGTTGGCGGTGGTGACGAAATCCACGCCGCCCTTGACAAGTATCTGGGCGTATGACGACGGGGCCAGGAAATAGAATGTGCCGTCGGAGGTCATCTTTTTGTCAGAAAATGTGCACTCCAGATTGGCCACGGTAAGATCGTCGTCGGTAAAATATTTCACTGTATTTTTAAAGGGGTAGGAGTAGTCCCCGTTCATTTTGGCCTCGAAGTCGTTGTTATACTGGCTGGAAGCCAGGGTACAGTCTCCTATGAACGAGATGGTGTAGTACTTCGCCTCAGGCTCGGCCGAGGGCGTGGGCGACGGCGTTGCTTCCGGCACGGGCGTCGCCTCCGCGGCGGCCGCCGGCGTCACGGAGACGCGCAGGGCTATCACCGCTGTCAGTATCACGGCCAGGAAGCCCAGAAAAATTCCGCCCAATATGTATAGCAGTTTCTTTTTCATGTCCCTTTTTTCCCCTTGTTTCTCACTTTTTATCCTTTGTTATTATAAATAATCGAAACCTGTAAAGCAAGCGGCTATTGTAGATTATTTGCAGATGCTGTAAAATAAGCGGCAGATGTGATGCCCAACGGGGCTTGAGAGGTTTACATAATTATGGAAAGACCGTACGTAAAACTGACAGTAACGGAAAAGGGCGAGCGCTCGCTGAAAAGCAGGCACCCCTGGGTATACGGCGAGGAGATCACCGGCGCAGACGGTGCGTATGAAAACGGCGACATCGTGGACGTATATTCCGCAAAGGGCAGGTGGCTGGGCGCGGGCTTTGTGAACGACAATTCCAAGATCCGCGTGCGCATATTGAGCCGCAACACCAACGACCGCTTCGACGACGCCTTCTGGGAACGCCGCCTGCGCTATGCCGTCGCCTACCGCCGCACGGTCATGGGGGACGATTTCAGCTGCTGCCGCCTTATTTTCGGAGAAGCCGACGGCCTCCCCGGCCTCACCGTGGACAGGTTCGAGGACGTGCTGGTGACCCAGTGTCTGTGCCTGGGCACGGACAGGATAAAGAACCTGCTGTTTTTGAAATTAGTTGACATAATGTATGAGATGGGCATTAAAATTTCTGCTGTTTACGAGCGGAACGACGCCGCCATCCGGCAGAAGGAGGGTCTGGAACAAGGCAAAGGCTTTGCCCTCGGCTCCGGGAGCGGTCACGTTCTCATTACCGAAAACGGCATAAAATACGACGTGGATTATATTAACGGCCAGAAGACCGGGTTTTTCCTGGATCAGAAGTACAATCGTCAGGCCGTGGCAAGACTGTCCCGGGGAAAAAAGGTGCTGGACTGCTTCACCCACACCGGGGCCTTCGGGCTGAACTGCGCCGCCGCCGGCGCCGAAAAGGTGATGCTGGTGGACGTATCCGCCGACGCGCTGGAGCTTGCCCGTAGAAATGCCGGGCTGAACGGGCTGGAGGCCGAGTACGTCTGCGCGGACGTGTTTGAGCTGCTGACTGATCTGGCACAGGAAAAGCGCCGGGACTACGACCTCATCATACTGGATCCCCCCGCCTTCACCAAAAGCAGCGCAACGCTGAAAAACGCGGAGAAGGGCTACAAGGAAATCAATATGAAGGCCATGCGCCTGCTGCCCCGGGGCGGTTATCTTGCCACCTGTTCCTGCTCCCACTTCATGACGGACGAGCTTTTCAGGCAGATGCTGCGCTCCGCCGCCGCGGACGCGGATGTGAGTCTGCGGCAGATAGAGGCCCGCCAGCAGGGCCCGGACCATCCCATAGACTGGGACGTGCCCGAAACGGATTATCTGAAATTCTACATATTTCAGGTCGTGTAATGGTATGACAGGCGCTTTGATCTGGCTTCCCGCCGCGCTTCAGGCGGGAATGATAATCTGGATATACGTCCTGCAGGCCAGGCGCAAGCGCGTGCCGGGTCTGGCATACGAGCGCGTTCCCATGTCGTACTGGATATTTGCCTGGTACGTGCTGGCAATGCTTATATTGGTGCCCGCGGACAGCCGTCCCGACGATACCACGGCTATACTGCTGTTCGGGCTGGGCTTCTTTCTATTGTCATTCTGGATGATCTGGAGCGCGGCCTGCATGTACATGCGGGCGACAGACGACGGCATCGTTCTCAAATGTCAGTACCGCAAGGCAAAGCTGATGCCCTATACAGATCTAAAATACTACTGCTGTGACGGTAAGGGCGGTATCGCCATAACCGCAAAAACCAGCGGTGTGGAGTATACGCAGTTTATTGACGACCGCGTGCCGATATATGTTGAAAACTGCAGTAAAATCTCCGCAGCTCTGGATGTGCATGGAGTAACCCGGCTGGATCCGGATTCCTGGGCGGAGCTTTCAGGCGAGTATGAGATAAAGCACATTCTCTCAGACGAAGGAACTGCTGAGCAGCGCCGTTACAACGTCAAGATGTTCATTCTTGTTACAGTCATTCTTGCAGTTTCTACTGCCATTTTTTATTTTGAAATTTTCAACTCGTGGCCTGAGATTTCTTATCTGCATCTGCGCCGCAGCGAGCTGGTCAGCGCACAGGGGGAGCTCTCGTACGTCCACATGGATCACAGCGACGTCTTTCTTTACCTTGACGGCTCAGACGACAGGTACTATTTTGTTCAGGGCATGGTCTCCGGGCAGGTTTACAACACTCTGCTGCGCCTGCGCGGGCAGGAGATCACAGTGCTTTGCAGGCAGTCCGACAGGCTCATCGGAGAGATTCTGCACGACGGGAAAAAGCTGGTGTCTCTGCGCTCCACGAACTCGGCTCTCTCCAACGGCAACGGCGGGCGGCCCTTTTACTTGATCATGCTCGTCTACGTCCCTTTATTCTTCACTATCTTTTTGGCGTTCTGGACCGTATATACTCACTTTGGCGGAGACGACGTCAACATACGGGCGCGCAATGTTAAAAAGCTGCAAAGCTTGGGAGTTCCTGTTTCCGCCGAATATCTGCCGCCGCCAAAAAAGAAAAGGCACCGTAAATCCGGCGCGTGACCGCAGTCAAATACCGCCGCTTCAAACGAAGCGGCGGTATTGCTTATACTCATATTATTTTGTCAGAAATCTGTGCAGCATCACTGCCACCTGGGCGCGGCTGGCTCCGCCCAGCGGGTTCAGTCTGTTTCCTCCCACGCCTGTGATGATGCCGTTATAAACGCACCAGCTCATTCCGCCGGCGGCATAGGCATCCACACTGGCAGCGTCGGAATATCCGCTGAGGCTGCCGCCGTAGGCGGTGCTTTGGCCGGAATATTTGGCGTAATTGTATAGTATTGCGGCTATCTGTTCTCGTGTAACTGCGTTCTTCGGCAGGAATTTTCCGCCGGAGCCGCCCTTTACGATGTCGTTGTCATAGGCCCAGATGACGGCTCTGTAATAATAATCGGAGGCCTTAACGTCCGAAAACGGGCAGCTGCCGTATACCAGCGGGCTTCCGGCAGCCCGGTAGAGCACCTCCACCAGCATGCCGCGCTGCATATTCACCGTGGGTGAGAATTTGCTGCCGCCGGTGCCGGTGACAAGGCCCCATCTGTACGCGTAATCCACGGAGTTTGCCGACCACGTGCCGGTGTTTGCCGCCGTTACATCGCTGAAAACAGATGACGCGGTCTTGGACACCACGTTGATGGTCATGGCGTTCCTGTATGTCTTGTTTTGGGTGGTGGTGCCGGAATAGTATATGGTAACATTTCCGCTGTCCCCCTCCGACGGGATATAGGTAACATTGCCCACGTAATAGTCGCCGTAGGCGGAATACTTGGTGTAGAACCGCATGGACGGCCCCACCTGGGTACCGCTTCCGGCTTCATAGTTCAGATACAGCCGTCCCGAAGTGGGCTGCTCGAAAGTGACGCTGTATATCGGATCGGCGTCGGTGCTTTTGTAAAAGTCGTTTACGGAAAAGACATAGCCGTCAGACCGGCAGCTCACCGTCCCGGAGAATGAGGTATATTTGAAGCTGAGCATGCCCACATACTCCAGCTTTCCGGATGTGCTGTACGCGGCGTATTCTATTGAATCCGTGCCGGCGCTGCGGTCGCCTGGGATGTAGGTCACGTCTCCGATGCCGTTCCCGGTGCCGTTATAATTCACCCGGAAGCTGTAAGACGTGCGGTTGGCATCGTTTATGGCGGTGGAGGTGCCCGTGCCGGCCACGAACATGGTGCCCATGGCTGGCGTGGAGCCGAATTTAACATAGAAGCTGGGGGCAGAGGATACGTTCATGGCGTCGCAGTATGCGGATACGAAGTTGCCGGCCTTCAGGGCGCAGTCGGTGCCGTAGGACACGCTGTAAGTTATATCCCCAACCGTGCCGTTGGTGACGCTGATAAAAAGCTTGCCCGAGCGCGTCACATCAACTGAATTTTTGGCTGCGCCGCCGCAGCATGTAAAGCTTACCACCACGCTGCTCTGCACAATGGGAGAGTTGTAGCTCACCTTGCTCAGGTACATGCCGGCGGCGTTGGCGCCGGTATAGGTGCCTGTAAAATAGCTTGTGCCGTCGCCGATGGTGACTGCCTGGGTGCCGTGCTGGAAATATCCCTTGTACGAGGCGTTTGAATATTCAGCCCCGGTGAATTTCACATAAGAAAGGTAATTCGACAGCGCGGACTGGCTTCTGAACCAACTGATAAAGTCGCTTTCGTCGAATTTGAGTTCTGAGCTTATGGGCGTGGTGTAATATATATCCGCGCTGGCCGCGGCGTTATCCGGCACGGAAATATACAGCGCGCAGGCAGCCAGCTTGCTGCCGTCGGTGCCGTAGGCGGTAAAGCTGCGGGAGTAAGTGCCTGTGCCGGCAGGGACAAAGTAAAGATTGTCTGTAAGGTTTTTGCCCGCGCCGGTATAATATATTCTGTCGGCGGTGCCTATCTGGCTGCCGCCATTATTAGTATATAGTGCTCCGGCCGCTGTATTTTCCACGCCGAAAATTATGTACGAATATGCCTTGCCGCAGGTGCCGTATACGGCTTCATAAATTTTTGAGGACGCGCTGGCGTTGTCCTTGACAGTGACCGTGCTGAAGGTATACGGCTTGCTGTTGTCCAGGTTGACGGTCACAAGGCTGGATGTGGACGTGACTGTGATAACGATGGTGCCGTTCATCTGATTGGGATAATCCTGCAGGGTATAGTAGATTATCTCCGTGCCTATCGAGGAAGGCGTAAAGGTCATGCTGTTAAGATCGGTAAAGGGGCAGACGGTCCCCTCCTTCACCGTTCCGGCGGAACCGCCGTGAAGAGTGCCGCAGCTGTCAGTGATGGAATAGAAATCGATGGTGGACGTGGATGCGGGCGCGCTGCCATTGAAGGTACTGCGATATTTGGCAGTAATGTCTGTATACGCTCCGGACATAGAGGTCTCTTTGCCGTAAGGGGCGGAGACGGAGGTGGTGCCGCCGCTCACCGCAGCGTTGTAGGTGACAGTGACGGTACAAGTCTTAGTAATGGACTGCGTTGAATCCGTGAAAACGCAGGTTATTGTGGTGGTGCCGCTGCCCTTGGCCGTGGCCTGGCCGGTGGCGGAATCAATGGCAACTATCTTGGGATCCGCGCTGCCCCAGGAAACCGTGCCGGTGTTTATGGCGTTGGCCGGTGTCGTTTCGCAGGTAAATTTGCCCACGTTGGTAGTGTTTGTTCCCGTTACGTCCTTTCCGGAGGAATCCTTGATAGCAATGCTGCTGGCCGCGGCGTATACGTTCACGGCGCTGGAGGCGGGCGCGCTGGTGTAATCTGTGCCTGAAACCGCGGCTGTGGCCGTCACCGTCACTGTGGTGCTGCCCTCGGCTTTGCCAATGACTTCGGCTGTATCGCTGTCGGGCGTCAGGGTTATATACGTCATCGTCGCATCAGCGGTGCTCCATAAGTATGTGTATGTACCCGCGGGCTCCGCTGCGGCCGTCAGCGTCCCGCTGCCGCCCACCTTTAGGTTTTCCGTTTCCGGCGTCACCGTCACCTTCGGAATAACATTGATGGTGACCGGGGCGGAAGTCTTCGTAGCGTCCGCTCTGGACGTGGCTGTAATTTTGGTGCTGCCCACGCCCGCAGGCGTGACCGTTCCGTCAGTGCCCACGGTGGCGACGCTGGCGTCTGAGGAACTCCAGGTCACGTTTGAGCTGCCGAAGTCCGTTCCTTGGGCGGTGGTACCGTTCACATTTGTTACAGTGTAACTCACGTCGGCCTTCAGCATCTCGGTGCTGCCGTACGCAACAGTTGTGCTGGCGGGAGTTTCTATTGTTACGCTGTCGATAACTATTCCGGGTGTCGCCGCCAGGGCGATGGGGCACAGAGTCAGCATGAGCAGTGCGCACAGCATAAGCGCCGTAAATCTTTTCGTTTTTTCCATTTTTTCACGCCTCCCCGCTCACTTCAGGGCTTTCCACGTCTCCACCCCGTCGGTCTGGACATAGGTGTGGCCGTTGGCGGCCTCTATTATCTGGTAGTAGGCGGCGTTGGACACGGTTACATCCGGGAAGGTGGTGAGACTGGCTATGTTGTTGTTGATGAAATATTCGTCCGGTATGCGGCCGGTCATGCTGTTGACAAACACCACGATCTCCTGCCGGGTCATGGCCTGGTCGGGATAGTACCTGCCGTGAGAATCGTTTATCCAGCCGTAGGCCACTGCGGATGCGATATATTTGTAGGCCCAGTATGAAGCGGGCACGTCTGTAAAGTGGATGGTGGTCTCCTTGATGCTGTAAAAACGCGCCGCCATGGCGCACATCTCGGCCCGCGTCACTTTGCCGTATGGCATGAATTTACCGTTGGTGTAGCCGTTTATGACACCCTTGGAGGCGAGGCATGACACCGCGGTGTAGAACCAGTCCTTGTGGTTCACATCGGTAAAGGTTTTGGATGAGATGTAGTTTTTGTTCTGCATAAGGCGATAGAGGATCGTTGCGGCCTCGGCTCTCGTCACAGTGCCGGTGGGCTTGAAGCAGCCGTTGCTGCAGCCCGTGATGTAGGCAAAATGGTCGTCGGACACCAGGGACGTATTTTTGCAGGTGCAGTGATTCGGGCACTTGCCGCACACCGAGCACCGCGAGCTGGTGCAGTTGGGGCAGCTGGTGCCTGTGTACTCCGCGCCGCAGCAGGTGCAGATCTTTTTGTTTGTGGTCTGAACGGTTTTGTATATGCTGTTGTCGCCCACTGTGAAGTACCGGGAAAAGGCTCTGGTGCTGGCGGAATATGTCTTTGTCGCGGAGTTGTATTCCTGGGAAACGCTGTCCGCCATGCCGTTATATATGGCGTAGCCGTAATACTCGTAGTTGTCCCAGGCGTTTTTCGCCGTGGCGTTCTCGTCGCCGTGCATCACGGACGGCGCGGCGATCTTGTAGGTCTTGGCCGGGCTCACGCTGCCGCTGGAAACGGATACTCCCAGATTGTTGTCGGTAAAGCTCAGCGTTTCCGCCATGATGTCGCCCAGCATCAGGTTCCTGCCGTTATATATGCCGTCGGTGGCCACGCTGTAAAAGTAGCCGCCGGAGATGGCGGTATCGGCCACGGCGTTGGCAGTGCGCGTACCATAATTTACATATAGGCCCCAGGGCGCGGCAGCGGTCTTGCTCACCGCGGCAGTACTGCCGATGTCAAGAGAGAAGATGCCGCCCGCTATGTTCAGTGCTCCGCCTGTCTGGCGCAGGCCGTACGAGCGGCCGCAGAATACCGCGCGTTCCGCTCCCGATGCAGATGAGGCCTTCACATCCACCAGGGACGTGCTGCCCCCGCCGGAGTCCTGGGTGTTCACGCCGGCGCAGGTGCCGTAGACGCCGCATGAGTATGCGACAATACTGCCGCTGTTCAGAATGCCGTATATGCCGTCCGCGGCCTGGTTGTCGGTGACGCTGGAATCCACGCCGCTTATCATGGGGCCGTAGGCGCCTGACTTGCCCAGCGTGAGGTACGCGCCCGCGTCAACCTTCACGGCGCTGCCGGTGGAGGCAGTGCGTATTACGCCTGCGGGCGTGCCGATCATGTTTGTGTAGCCGCTGGACCTGGAGTCCAGCAGCGTCAGGACGCCGGAAGCCGGCACTTCAATTGTGCAGGTGTCGCCGGTGCCGGTATCTGTGATGTTTCTGCCGCACAGATCCAGGGTGTGTGTGCCCTTGGGCATCAGCCTGGAGGAAAGCTCAATATCACAGGGCAGATAGTATTTTCCGCCCGAAATTCCCATCTTGTAATTAAGTTCCTGCATGGCGTTGGCAGCGGTGGCCGTGCCGGACACCGTCTTGCCGCTGTCGGAAACGGCGCGGGAACCGTCGGAATAGCCGAAGTAGTCGCCGGAGGCGTCATCCCGCAGATAATAGTTTTGTGCCAGCGCGCCGCGGATACTGCCGTAGCCGCCGGTATATATGGCGGTGCCGCCGCCGATTGCCCTGAAGGTGCCGCCCGCCAGAGGTCCCGTCTGTGTGGAGGCCACCGCGGCGCTAAGGGCGGTATTGCCCTCGAAAACAGCGCCGCAGCCGGTTATGCGCCAGTTCACGCTGGTTGAAGCCGTGCCGGTTATGTTCAGCGCCGTATTGGCGCTGGCGTTGGCGGTATGGGCGTAAAACACCACGTCCTGCTGGGTGCCCATGACGCCTGCGATGTCGGAAGTTACGGAGCTGTTGTCCGCATAGACGGCGGTGGCGTGCTGGCCCTGGGAGTAAACCTGCCCCTGCCGCAGATATACCGTGGAGCCATTCAGCGCGGTGATGCCGAAGTCGCCGGTGGTGCCGCTGGTGAATATGCCCGCACCCTCGGTATATGCCGTTGTCAGCTGCCGGCCCATGAACAGTGTGGAGGCTCCGTCTAGATACACGCCGTAGGCGTTGCACTGAATATTTGAAGCTCCGGAGTTCACGGTGTTGGCCGTGATTTTGCCGCTTTCAAGATGTATTATGCTGCCGCCGGAGGCCTTGATCGCATAAACATTGCCGCCGGCCGATGTATCGGCGGTTACGGAGGTGGGTACCGTCTTACCGTTTACATCCGCGTTGCCGATATAAACGGTCCAGCCACTGCCCACTGTTATGGTGGTGCCCGCACTGGAGAAGTCGCCGAAAAGATACGCCGTGGCTGCCGCCGTATTTGGCAGATCCAGACTGCCGCCGCCGCCCTGGATGTAGAGCGGATTTGCAGTGCCGTCGGCGGTGTAGTCAGTTTTGCCGGGGCTGGTTATCGTCGTACCTGTCGGAACGGTTATAGTGACGACTGTTTTGGAAGGTTCCGCCGCCGCCAGGGTGCTGCCGGTGTCCTTGCCAGTTGTATTGCTGTTGTCCGTACCGCCGTTGGCTATTGCCGTTTCGGCGTCGCCAATGGCTTTGCTTATCAGATCACTCAGCGTGGCCGCAGACACGGCCGTGCAAAAAAGCGACGCCGTCATAAGTACAACCAGCAATAATGAAATAACCTTCCTGACACTTTTCATAGCGAGATCCCCCAGTTACAAAAACACTTTTTTCTTCATTTTGAGCATTAACAGTAAACTTATATTATTAAGATACCATTAATCGGAAAAAAATCAAGTGTTTTTATGCGCGATCGCGCGAAAAAAGTATCACCTGGCGTTCCTTTGCTATCTCCTCCAGCAGCTTCATGGCCTTCTCCTGACGCTCCGCGTCAAAGTTTACCATGGGGTCGTCCAGGATAATGGGGCATTTGTCCTCCTCCGGCAGAGCAAGGCGGCACACAGCCAGCCGCACCGCAAGGTACAGCAGATCAAGGGTGCCTGCAGAAAGATACTCCGATTCTCTGGGCACAGAGTCCCCCTGGGCGCGGGCTCTCACGGTGAAGTCTCTGTTTATGAAAAGGCTGTCGTATTTGCCTCCGGTCATTATTGACATATATTCTGCGGCGCAGCGTCCCAGTTCGGGAGAAAAGCGGCTCTGTATCTCTTCGTCGGCCCTTTTCAGGGCGTCCACGGCCAGAGCTATGGCGTCGTACTCCTCCTGGAGGCGCTCCCGCTCGCTCTCCATGTTCTCGATGGAGCTTTTTATCACCAGCGGATCACCCATAGTCTGCAGTCTGCCGTCCGTCTGCGCGATGGCGGCGGCCAGGCGCTCACGCTCCTGTTTTGCCGCCGAAAGCTGTCTGCCCAGGGAGGCGGCCTCCGTGCTGCCGTTGGCGAAATCCAGATCCGACAGTGTTGCTGATTCCAGCTCGCCGTGGCGGCGTTTAACGTCCTCCAGCCGAGCCTTGGCGTCGGCCTCTTCCTGTTCGGCAGCCATGCACGCGGCGTACATGCCCCGGTATTCCTCCACCGTGCTGTCTATATCCTCTTCGCACGAGGCGGAATAAGTCTCCAGTATCTTACGTCTGTCGACTGCCGCCTGAGCTGCCGCGGCGGCCTTTTTTTTGAAATTCAGTCCAAGCAAGACCGCTCCAGCGGCGAACAGCGCCGCAGCAGCAAACATATATGAGTTGAAAAATATTCCAAGTGCCAGCGCCGCGGCAAACAGTGCGATCATGACAATCATGCCCGCCGGCGAGCCTCTGTGCTCAGCCGCCTGCCGCAGAGCCTCGGCCTGGGCGCGGTCGCGCTTAGCCTCCTGGGTCACTGTGGCCGGCTCCCTGTCACCTATCACGTTGTGCTCCAGCGCCGCTCTGTCGGCCCGGGCGCGCACGCTGAGGTCGTTGCAGCTCTGGGTGGCCTTTTCCAGCTCTGCCCTGCTCTGGGACAGCTTGTCCAGCGCGTCTCGCCTGTATTGGCGGCGGCTTTCGGTGACCATGCCCTCCAGTCTGGCGCAGTCCGATTCGGCATCCTCCAGACGGCGGCGCATGCCGTTTTGACCCTGCACGCCCTCCTCCATGTCCTTCAGGCGGTCCCTGCAGTCCGCTATGTCGTTTTCAAGCTCCGGCAGTCTGCCGCGCTTGTTGAACCGTCTGCTTCTCTGCCAGGCCCGCAGACGCTCTTCCGCCTCTGAATACGAGGTATCTTCCTCGCCGGTGGACACGATGGAGGCAATGCGCTTTTCCAGCTCCGGCGAACCGGACATGGCCAGCGCGCCCTGCTCCACAAAGGCGCTGCGGCGGAATACGTCCCGTGAAACTCCGGTGAGCTTCTCCCCCGCAGTCTGGGCATCCAGCCAGTCTACCGGTATGCCCGTTCCGGTGCGCACGGCGGAAAATTCCCGCATGGGCGCTGAAGGTGAACGGCTGGTGCGTGTGAGCGTTATGTCCATACCATGGGAGCTGAGTTCCATGGAGCCCTCCATGGGCGTGCCCGACCAAGGGGCATAGCGGAGTTTGTCCGGCAGATAACCGGCCTTTGCCCGCTCTGAGCTGTCCACACCGTAAAGCATGGCGCGGATGAACGCGCACCATGTGGATTTTCCGCTCTCGTTGGGCCGGGCTATAACATTAAGGCCGTCGTGAAATTCAATGGTCTCGTTTGAAAGTATGCCGAAGGAGGCCGTAAGCTTATTTATCTTCACTGCGGCTTACCTCCTCCCTGTTGTCCAGCGCCGCCAGACCCCAGCGGGCGGCCCTGGCCACTTTGATTTTTTCTTCTTCCGTGTCGGCGGCATCGTACATGGCCCTTAGATTTTTCAAAAAGACGCCCCGCAGGGTGTCGTCGCCGGCCCTTTCCCACACGTCCCTGCGCAGGCGGGTTTCGTCCCTGATATCCAGCGCGAAAAAGCGGCCCTCCAGCGCCCGCCTGAGGGCGGGAATGTCCGGCGCTGACTCCGTTTCACCGGTGAGGACGAGCCTGTATATGTCGTTGTCCGTGTTCTCCGGCAGCTTTGACTCCACGTCGCCGCCGTCCGAAAGATCCACAGGCAGTATCTCGTACCGGCGCAGAGCGACGGACACGGGACGCACGGAGCATTTTCCCTCCGAAACGTCAGTGATGTATATGTACTTTTCGCCCCGCTCGTCGAAGCCGCGCCCCTCGGGGCAGCCCGGCCAGGCGTAATAGGTATCGCCGGCTCTCTTAAGGCCGCTGGCTTTGTGAATGTGGCCCAGGGCTATATAATCCATTCCGCTGCGGGCGATCTCGTCCTCGGTTATGGGATTGTAGGGCGAATCCTTCATCACGGCGTCGCCGTGTATGCACATGATATCCAGCGTGCCCTCTTCCTTTTCGGCCTCAAAGCCGTCCAGCATACTCTGGCACCTGGCGTCGGCAAAACCCGCGCCCCATACTCTAACGCCCAGCTCCGGCAGGGGTACGCACTCGATGTGTGGATATTTGAATATGTGCACGTTATCCGGCCACTGAAGCCTTGCGTAAGGCGAGCGGTCCGAGTACCAGTCGTGGTTGCCCGGTGCGATGAACACAGGGGCGTCGATGGACGAGAGGGCCGCAATAAGGCTCTCCGCCGTCTCCATATAAGCGCTGCCCGTATCAAGCAGGTCGCCGGAGAGCAGTACCAGCTTTACGTCCTGGGAATTGCCGGCTGCCGCTATCCGCTCCAGCAGGCGGCGCTGCTCCGCTCTTCTCTGGGCGGCCTTTGCGTCCGGCAGCCCCTCGAATGGCGAATCCAGATGCAGATCAGCCGCGTGAAGTATCCTTATTACGCTCATAATATCCTTATTCCCTCCGCGTTCAGGCATTTGCCTGTTTCCGGGTCAATTTCAAACACGCAGCCCTCCATCTTGCCGGGGCCGACTCCGGAGTTATAGCGCTGTGGAGGATCGCCGAAAAATTTGCCGATTGACTGGTCGATGTCGATGCCGATGACCGAGCGGGTGGCGCCCGTCATACCAAGATCGGTGATATAGCCCGTGCCGTCCGGCAGCACACATGCGTCCGAGGTCTGCACGTGGGTGTGCGTCCCCCATACCGCGCTGACCTTACCGTTCAAAAACCAGCCCATTGCCACCTTTTCGCTGGTGCCCTCGGCGTGGAAATCCACCAGTATTATCTTTTCCCTGATCTCCTGCAGATACCCGTCGGCAATCACGAAGGGATTGTCCGTGTTCACGTCCAGCGTGAAGCGGCCGATAAGGCTCATCACACACACGTCCCCGAAGGGTGTCTGGTACACATTTATACCCTTGCCGGGGCACTGGGGGGCGCAGTTTGCCGGGCGCAGTATCTTGCGCCGCTCATCCAGATACGGACGCAGCTCCGTCCTGGTCCAGGTGTGGTTTCCCAGGGTTATCACGTCCGCTCCGGCCTGGAATATGGCGTCCGCCTGTTTTGGCGTTACGCCTACCACGTTGGCGTTTTCGCCGTTTACCACGCAGAAGTCGATATCGTTTTCCTTTTTATAATTTTTCAGCCGTTCCTTAAGAAAATCAAGGCCGGGCTCGCCGCAAACGTCGCCCACGGCCAGTATTTTTGCACTCATGCCACATGTCCTTTCGAGTATTGTATTACAGTTTGGTATTGTACCACATTTTACATACAAAGAACAATCGGTTTTGAGCACATAATAAAGGCAGATGCCTAAAAGGAGGTAAACAGAATGAACGGCAAATCACTTGTTATAGGCATGCTGGCCGGGACCGCCGTGGGCTGCGGCGTGGCCATGATGATGCAGCCCGCAAAGAAGAAAGCCGGCAAGAAGCTTGTAGGCAAAACCCTGCGCGCCATGGGCGACATGGCCGACTCCATCGGCGACACCATGGGTCTTTAAAAAATCGCCTCTGCCTAAACGGCAGAGGCGATTTTAATATACGTTTATCTTACGCTTTTAGCCCAGGAGAGAGCAGCGTCCGGTGCTGCAGCTGGGGAAAAGGACAGGCTGAAGCTGTATCCGCCGTCCGTCCAGTTAACAAGCGACACCGTTCCTTCTTCTCCCTTCAGTGTGTATATCCCGTTCTGGGATACCTGAGCGTATTCGCCGTAATCTCCGCTCACGTCGTCGGAACCTTTGGCCGTTCGATAAAGTATCCGGTTATCTCCGTCGGCATATTCCGCCTGAACCAGCTTCCCGTCGATGACGCTGTACGACGCCGTATAGCCCTCCGGCACATCAGACGGCAGAGCCGGAGCGAAGCCAAGATACTGTTCCAGCTCCTCCGGAGAATTCACATCCTGTATGGGATTCACCACCGTCACGCCCTGATCTTCCGTAGGTGACGGCGCTGTGACCTGGGGCCGACTGACTGTGCCTCCATTATTCGCCGTCGGCTGCGGCGCCGTGGTGTTCGGCTGGCTGACAGCGCCGCCCTGGTCCGCAGTGGGTTCCGGCGCCGCTATCTGAGGCTGCCGCCCTGGACCGCCCAGCTTCCACACCCCTATTATCAGCGCGCAGCACGCCGCGCATGCCGCAACAGTGACCCAGGCTTTTTTGTGCGTCCGGGCCGAGCTTATGGGCGTTATTTCCGCCGGGGTCTCCGCAAGCTTTTTCTCTATGCGGGATGCCATGTCCTCCGGAACTTTTATGTTATCGAAGGCCTGTTTGTAATTTTTCATTTCACGCCTCCAGTTCCTCTCTGAGCAGCTGCCGAGCGCGGAAAAGCAGAGAGCGCACCGTGGTTTCCCTCTTGCCCAGCGCGCCTGCTATCTGGGCCGTGGTGGCATCCTCGTAGTAAAAAAGATGCACCACCTCCCGGTATTTCTCCGGCAGGGCGTTCACCGCCTGATATATGCCTATGGCCTCCTCGGGTATGCCGTCGGAGGGATAATCTTCCGGCAGCGCCTCCGCTCTGCGTGGGGGTGCCTTCAGGCGATTCTTGCACAGGTTTATCGCCACGCGGTACAGCCAGGCCTTCTCCTGGGTCTGATCGGCAAATTCCGGCGCGCTCTGCATGTATTTCACCAGCGTGTCCTGCAGCACGTCCTCCGCGTCCGCCTGGCAGCGGAGATATGAATAAGCGAGATGGAGTATGGAGGTCCCGTATGCCGAAAGCACGCGCTCGACCCCGACTTTGTCCATCCCGCTCATCTCCTTTATTTACTCAGGTTCAGCCCACAGATGAAACCATGGTACTGATATAATCAGCCGTTACCGGTGTATCGAACGTTGCCGAATAGCTGTTGGTTCCGTCTGTCCAGTAAGCAAGAGATACAGTGCTGCCGCTGCCCTTAACCGTGACAGTCTGGCCGCCGGCGCTGAGGGTATTGACGCTGGCATAGGTATTGTAATCGCCGCTGATGTCTCCGTTGTCGGTGCCCGCAGCCGCTGTGCGCCAGCAAATGCCGCCGGCATAGTTTATCTCGGCAAGGCTGCTGTCGATGACGATGACGGATTCGATCTTCGTGTCCTTAAGGCTCGCCGGGGTCTTGATTTTGAAGCTCACGGCCTTTTGTGCTTCGGCTATGCTGCCGTACTCCACCAGCGGATTGGGTATCTGAGAACCGCTGTTAGCGGTCTTGTCTATGGTAACGGTGTTGTTCTTGAAGGCTATTGTGCAGTCGAACAGCTCGAACAGTCTTACGGGCACGTATGTTCTGCCGTTTTTCGCTTCGGAAGCCGCGCCGTAGGAAGCGGGCGCGGTGGCGCCTATGGCCTTGTTGGAGGTGCGAACATATGAATCATCGCCCAGGTACACGTTCAGGGAGCAGTCCGCGTCAGAGAGCACCGCGCAGTTATTCTTGGCGTCCCACTTCACCTTGCAGCCCAGCTTTTCGGCGGCTGCGCGCAGAGGGACCATAATACGGTTGTTCTTTACGTATATGCCGGCGGGGGCCGAGTTTTTGTCAAACGTTACGGTCTTCCCGTTTATTACCAGACTGTATGCCGGGGACGAAGTCTTTTTTGCGGCGCCCGCGGCACATGCGGCGGTGACGCCCAGAGAGAGGGTCATAATCACGCACAGGGCTATTGCTATAATACGCTTTTTCATTTTTTCTTCGACCTTTCACGATTTGTTTTTCTGTGATCACACTCTTAAAACAATTCTGAAGGGCGGAATGTTGCATAATGAGGAAAATTTTTCTTTCAGGCCCAGATTATCCATATAAGGGCGTAGCCGGAGATAACGGCCACCAGCGAGAACGGCACGCCGATGCGCATGAAATCGTGGGTGGTAACGTTGCACCCCTCCTTGCGCAGCATGCCGATGGCGGCAATGTTGGCTGAAGCGCCGATAGGCGTCAGGTTGCCGCCCAGCGTAGCCCCGACAAGCAGACCGAAATACAGAAGGTACGGCTCCACTCCCATGGAGGCCGCGATGCCCTGCACCACCGGCAGCATAGTGGCAACATAGGGAATGTTGTCTATGAACGCGGAAAACAGCACGCTGGCCCAGACGATAAGCGTGTAGATAAGGAACATGTTTCCGCCGCCTATGTGCAGAAACAGATTGGCGATAGCGTCGATCACGCCCGCCTTGGTAATACCGCCGATGACTATGAACAGTCCGGCCAGCAGCAAAAGCGTTTCGTAATCTATGTCCATTATGGGCTTTTTAAGCTCTGAAAATCTGTGGCTGCGTATTATGTTAACTATTAGTCCTAAGGCGAACAGGGACATGCAGATCAGGCCGTTGGTGACGGGGGGCTTGTGCTTAATAAAAGAGGCGCATATCAGCAGGACTATCGCGCCGCCCAGAAGTATTGAGGGAAGAAAGTCGTGCACCACGGTGTGTTCCGATGCCACAGTGGGCTGGGTTTCCTTTCGGAACAGCCACAGCAGCACGAACATGGTGAGGAAGGCGCCCAACTCCACGACCCAGAACATGCCGGGCTTGCCGCGGAACACAAAGAAGTCCAGAAAGTCCATGTGGGCGTAGCCGCCCAGAAGTATAGACGTTGTGTCGCCCACCAGCGTGGCCGCGCCCTGAAGGTTTGAGGACACAGAGATGGCAATAACCATCGGAACAGGAGAAATATCGAATTTGCGGGCGATGGCGATGGCCACGGGGGCTACCATCAGGACCGTTGCCACATTGTCAACGAAGGCGGAAATTATTCCCGCGAACAGTGACAGCGCCACAATGGTCCACTTGACGTTGGGCATTTTGTCCAGCACCACATCGGCCATCAGGGCCGGCATGCCGGAATCTATGAACAGTGAAACAAGACCCATGGTGCCCGCGATCATCATAAGGACGTTGAAGTCCACGGTACCCAGCACATCCTTGATGGGCAGTATCCCCAGTATGATGAACAGGGCCGCGGAGCCCAGCGCGATCCAGGCGCGGAATCTGGGCAGCGCCAGAAGCAGTGCGTAGGTAACGCCGAAGATTATCAAAGCTGTAAGCATTATTGTTCCCCCTCATAAAAAAAAGACTTCCGCCGTGCCACGCACAGCAAAAGTCTTGCACTCTTTCAACACGGAAACGGGCAGATATGCCGTCCTGACGTCACCGTATCACACCCCGAACGGGCATGGGCTACTCCCTTTTACTGGATGTATTGTATTCCATACCCCACGGCCTGTCAACACTTTTGTTCCAAAAAAGGCTTGCAATTAGTTCCATGCTGTGCTACTATATTCAAGCACTCAAAAGTGCGGTATGCGCCGTTAGCTCAGCTGGATAGAGCGTCTGGCTACGGACCAGAAGGCCGGGGGTTCGAATCCCTTACGGCGTACCAAATAGACCGGATATCCTAATGGATATCCGGTCTATTTTATTCTCTTGGAAATACCGCGGCGTTGCAGTAATCCGCCAGCTCGTCCGGGGGCACGGTCATGCCCTCCTTCACCCATTGATAGGTGAGGTCGAAGGCCGCTCCAGCCCAAAATATCATCCTGTAACGCTCCCTTTCCGAATCGTTCTCCGCGTAGGATGCGGACAGGCGGTTGAAGAAATCCATCATGCGCAGGGATTCGCCTGCGTTTACCAGAGTGCCGCAAAGCTCCTTATATTCATAAAGCACACCGAACAGCGCCCTCCTGGCTCCGGCCCAGTCGCCCAGCAGCAGGCTGGGATGCATGGCCGTACGTATTTTGCCGCATACGCGCTCGAAGATATCGTCCAGAATGGCGTCTTTGGAGGCATAATTGCGGTAATAGGCCATCCTTGATACGCCCGCCCGGTTTACTATCTCCTCTATGCTTATTTCTGATATGTCCTTCTGTCCCAGCAGCTGTACCAGCGCCGTTTCGATGCTCTCCCGCACCACACGGTTGGATTCCTCGTTTGAAAGCCGCAGAGCCCTGAGTTTTCTGTTTTCGTTCTTTTCTGCCATTACAAGCCTCCCGGAAATATAACTCCCGATGTAACGTCCGATGTCGTCAAATTGCCCGCGCAGTCTGGTGATGTTATAATCGTAACATCATTGGAAGCGCCGCGCAAGCGGAAATTTTTAATATGGGAGGGTACGTCATGCTGCACGGAAAGAAGGATCTCTTCGAGGGCACGCGCCCGGCCACCATCGGCAGCGATGGGGAGACCGAGCTGCCCATACTGTACTACAAGGATGAGGCCGCGTATTTCTATTTCACCGCGGACGCCGAGGAGGTGCAGAAACGCCTGCCCTCGGATAAGCTCAAGGTGGTGAAGGTGTCGCCCACCAGGTGTATGGTGGCTCTGGCTACCTACAACTACATTCACGCCTCCGTGGGCAGCTACGGTGAGACGGTGATGGTGGCCATAGTCATGCACGACAAGGAGCCCAAGGGCCCGCTGCCTCTTATCAGGCAGGCCGCCGACCCCCATTTCGGGACCTTTGTGTTCCACTGCCCCGTAACGACATACTGGGCGCTGAACGGCGGACGCACCATGTGGAACTACCCAAAGTTCATCTCAAACATGACCTTTAAATCAAACGGCAACTATTTTGAATGCGATCTTTCCTCCGACGGCAGAAAGATTTTCGACATGCGGGCGCCCAAGCGCGGCTCGCTGTCCCGGGATACGAAGATGCAGCGCTGTTTTCTGGCCCAGGACGGCAATCTTGTCGCCGCTCCGATCCCGGCCCAGGGTATCTGTGAAACGGCAATAATGCCTCTGGATGCCTCGGTCAAGGTATATCCCGGCCACCCCATGAGCGACGACTGGCTGGCGATAAAGCCGTCCAAGCATCCGATAATGACACAGCATTACAGCGGTCATATGGCGGCGCTTGGGCAGGGTTATGTCATGGAAAGCGGCATCCGCGCCTACGAGGGCCACACCTTTACAAACGGAGGCAAAGACGGCGAGCTTCACGTAATATACGGAGACATGGAATACAAGGTCGACACCGAGCATCAGAAAAAAATCACCATCACGAGAGTATGATATAAATACGGGAGCCTGAGCGGCAAAAATGAGGGCATATATTCCGCACCGCCGGATATGCCAGACTGAGGCGGCGCCCGGAGCTTTCGCTCCGGGCGCCGTCTTATGCTGTATATGCGCTGAATCTCAGAATCTGCCGGTGTCACGGAACATGGTGCGGTCGTAATATGCGGTAAGCAGATATGGCATCAGCTCCTCCGCGTCCAGATCGCAAATCTTGTTGCACTTGTGCACAACAAGGTCGTTTTTGGAATACGCGCCGCCGATTATGGTATTTATGGGCAGCTCGCCCCAGGGATCGTCCGGGCTGGAATGGAGCTTGAGGTCCACATAAGCCGGCTCCCAGGCGTGATAATTGTATTCGCACAGGTTCGTGGTCAGCGCGCCGTTCACGAAATGCACAGCGCCCTCCTCGTCGGGTATGCGGTCGAAATGGAAATAGAAGCCGCCGCCGTATATCTTCTTTCCTGCCTCCGGAGCCTGATACAGCATGTGGGTCAGCGGGGAATTGTAGGCCCCCACCTTGAGGCTGGCGTCCACTATCAGCGAACCCCGACGGGAAACCCGGCAGGTGATGTTGTCGCCCTCCCGGCGCATAAGGAATTCCGCGCCGTTTTTCTTCGCCATGCTGCCGTTGTCGCGCCCGGCGTGCATCGCCATCTCGCTGCCGGGTCCGCCCAGCAGCATGCTGATAGGATAAAGTCCAGGCTTGCCCTTGTAGGTGCAGTACACGGCGAGAATGGTCTCGTAGTAGTCGTCGGCAAAGCTGGGGGAATTCACATGGCAGGAGGAGACCGTGACCACCGGCATCTGGAACAGCTCCAGCGGCGGCGGGAGAAGGCGTCTTATGGCCGCGGGATCTGTGAGATAGGCCATGTATATGCCCTCCTGTCCGTTCATGACGGACAGCTGGCCGAATTTGCCCTTTTCTTCCGTGGTAAGATGGAAGCTGGCGGGCTGTTTCTTCTCGAACAGATGATACACGCAGTCAAAGGCTGAATTGGTGGCTCCGGGGATCTTGCCGCCCACGTCGGCCTCTCCGCCCACCTCGTAAACATTCTCAAAGTTTGCTTTGAGCTCCTCCGCGATGGCGTTTTCCGATTTCAGGCCCAGGGACAGCACCACGTTGTCGCAGGGGACGGTCACGTCTTTGTTGGTCTCAAGGTCAGTCAGTACCGCGCCGTCGGGCTTTATCTCCTTAAGCGCGTGTTTGAGCATGAATTTTGTGCCCTCTCTGCGCAGGCGCATGCAGTCGTCAATAACTATGTTCTGGTTGTCGTTTGGCGCTATGGTCTCGGTCATGTCGATGACCGTCGTGGTGCAGCCCTGTGCGTTCAGATACGCGGCGCACTCCAGGCCCGTAATGCCGGCGCCGGCGATGACCACGTTCTTGTCCTTAATGCCGCTGGTGCCGCCCAGGACTTCAAAGATGCCGCTGACGTTGGCCCCGTGCACGCCCGGTATCTGCTCCGGGAATATGGGCTTTGCGCCTGTGGCGACGATCACGGCGTCGGGACTGAGCTTTTTCAGCTCCTCCACCGTGGCGCGGGTGTTCAGGCGCACGTCCACGCCGTACTTCGGCAGCTCGTACTCGTACCACTCCGTGACCCAGTTCATATTGTGCTTCAGCGGTGAGGCGGAGGCATAGTTCACAAGTCCGCCCAGACGTCCGGTCTCCTCGAACAGCGTGGCCTTCATGCCCCGCTGCGCGGCGGTGAGCGCGGCGCACATGCCTGCCGGTCCGCCGCCGATAACGGCCACGGTATGACGGTCGTTGTCCCAGCTAAGATCGTTATAGCGGCGCTCCTTGCACATGGTGGGGTTCACGGCGCACATGCCGGGCATGCCCACGGGCATGTTCTTTTCCAGCGTCTCAAAGCAGTTGAGGCAGCCGATGCACTTTCTGATGTCCTTCACCCTGCCCTGCATGGCCTTTGTGCCCCAGTCCGGGTCGGCAAGCCATGCTCTGCCTAGGGATACGAAATCCTGTACGCCGTCCTCAAGCAGCTTTTCGGCAAAGTCCGGCTCCTTTACGGCGTTGACGGCTATGACAGGGATGCTCACATGGTCCTTCACCGCCTTGATGATCTGGCTGCGCCAGCCCTGGGGGTAGGCAATGGGTTCGATAATGGTGACGCCGGTCTCGTAAATGCCCACGGATACGTTCAGCGCGGCTACGCCGGCCTTCTCCATGGCCATTGCGATGCGCACGCCGTCGGCGGTGTGGATGTAGTCCTCGGTCACTCCGGTCTGGTCCAGGAATTCCTCCGCGGAGAAGCGGATGGTCACGGGGTAATCGTCCCCGCAGGCGGCGTGGATGCCCTGGACGATCTCGGCTGCGAAGCGGCAGCGGTTTTCAAAGCTGCCGCCGTACTCGTCCGTGCGCTTATTGGTGTAGGGTGAGAAGAACTGTCCGATGAGGTAGCCGTGGGCCGCGTGCAGCTCCACTCCGTCGAAGCCCGCCTTTTTGGCGCGGACGGCGGCGTTTATAAAGTCCTGCACCAGGCTCTTGACCTCGGCGTTTTCCAGCGCCCTAGTGGGCTGCTTCGCAAATTTGCACATTACGTCGGAGGCGGACACCACAGGCTTGCCGCCGGTGAGGATGGTGTAAGTCTCGCGGCCGGGATGGTGCAGCTGGCAGAACATTTTGGTGTCGTATTTGTGCACGGCGGCAGTCATCATGGACATGCGCTGGATGTTGCGGTCGCTGGTGAGGCTCAGCTGGCGCAGCATGGCCGCGCCGTGTTCCTCGTTGACCCTGCACACCTCAGTGTAAATGAGGCCGCAGCCGCCTATGGCGCGGGCGGTGTAGAAATCTATCATATCGTCGGTGGGGGTGCCGTCCAAATTCGCAATATTCGTGCCCATGGGGGACATCACAAGGCGGTTTTTGGTCTCCACCTTTCCTATTTTGCCGGGGGAAAACAGTTTTTCGTACATTGTGCATTACACTCCTTATCTGAAAAATTGTGGCCTATACTTTTAACTTTTACCAGTATATATGGGCTTTATAGGACTTTCAACGTACATTGCGCAAGAAATAACAATTGACGCTTTGTGCTCTGAGCACTATAATGTTAAAAACCAGACAAATGGAGGCGCACAATCTTATGCTATTTGAACAACTGCTCGCCGGACTCGCCCCGCAGTTTAACGTGGAGTGTCTTAATCTGTGCCCGTGCCCGGACATCCGGGATGTGAGTCTGCTGGACGACGCCGAAGCCGAATACGACGACGAGGTGGTGTATTTCGGCTATTCGGAGAAGCTGGGCGGCAAGCTCCCCCGGCAGTACATCGTCACCGCTCCGGCCCCCGCAGCGGAGAGCTCATGCGCGGCGCAGATAGCGGATGACAAACTGTTTTCCGCCTTCAACCAGGCCCGGCGCCTCATCGAAGCGTCCACCGGGCACGGACTATACAACGAGCTGACAGCCGCGGCGGACGAGACCGGCAGCGTGGACGACGTGCTGAACGCCGCCGCCCTTAGGCTGGGCAACTCTCTCATATTCAGCGATATGGAATACCGTATAATATCCAGCTCCACAGCCATTCCTGTGATAGACCCTCTGTGGTCGAACTACATCAAGCAGGGTTACTGTCCATACGAGTTCGTATCCGGGGCATCGAAGCTGGAGGCGGTGCGCAACGCTCCCTACACCCCGGATGCCATGGAGGTCTCCTGCGATGAGTCGCCGTACAGGAAGCTTTCCAGCAAGGTCATGCTCCACGGCACCCAGGTGGGGTTCGTGCTGATGATCGCCAGCGAAACTCCGGTGGCGCCACAGCATTTCAACATGCTGCGCTCGGTCAGTCTGGCGCTGACTTACACCGTGTCGAATTACGCCTCGGGGCTTTTCAGCGGCATAGACCGCTTTCAGCAGCTGCTTTACAGCCTGCTCATCGGCGCCCCCGCCGTGGATCTGGCCCCGGCCATATCGTCACTGGAGCTGCCTGAGAGCATGGCGGCCCTGTGTCTGCGGCAGAAACGCTATCTGGGGCAGCGGCACATGCGCGAGACGGTCATCGACGGGCTCTGCCGGGAATTCTCCGGCGCTCACGCGGTGGATTACGAGGACTGCGCCGCGGCAATAATCCCGCTGGACGGCATAGAGCTGGGCGCCGGAGACTTTGCCCGGCTGGACGCCTTTGCCGCGAAGAACGCCCTGCGCGTGGGCGTGAGCTATTCCTTCAACCGCATCGAAAACTTCCCGGCACATTACGGGCAGGCCGTGGCCGCGCTGGACATATCCCGCCGTCTTGGAAGCAGCAGCTCCGCCGCCCGCTACGAAGATTTTCAGATATACGATCTTCTCAATTCCTGCGGGGATGCGGAGCTGGGGAAATACTGTCATCCGGCGCTGGAGCTGCTGCGGCAGTACGATCATCGCCAGAGCTCGGAGCTGTACGACACGCTGCGGGCATATGCGGACAGCGGCGGCAGCGTGAAGCTCACCGCGGACGCGCTGTTCATCCACCGTAACTCGCTGATGTACCGCCTTGACCGCATAAGGGAGATCACCGGCCTTAACATAAACGACGCCCATAACCTCTATGTGCTGAAGCTGTCCTTCGACATCGACAGGCATCTGGGCATGGGGTCGTGACACGATCCCACAGTCTGCGGCAGATGAGCAGGCATTTTTCCTTTCCTTTATTGACGGACGCGCCTTTAAGCAAAAAAATTTACGCATGAAGGGAGAAGACTTAATATGGAAGATGCTTCACTGGCAAAAATCGCACTGGCAAAAAGTCTGCGGGCAATAATGAGAAAAAAGGCTTTCTCCAAAATCACGGTCGGTGAGATCTGCAGCAAGGCACATATGACCAGGCGCAATTTTTACAACCATTTTCTGGACAAGTACGATCTTCTGAACTGGACCTATGATTATTTTTTCTGCCAGCAGGTTAAGGGACACGAGGACTGGCATGCGCAGGACTATCTGCCGCTCATATGTCAGGATTTATACCGGGACATGAAGTTTTACCGGAACGCCTTCAGCTCAAGGCAGGAAGACCAGAACTCCTTCCGTGAATTCTGTATAGGAAAACTCAAGCCGTTGTTTATGCGTGACATGGCGGACATTTTTCAGGATGACGGGGAAGCTGATTTTTATGTCAGCCGTATATGCAACGCCTTTTTTGACTATTACATAATGTGGTTCGACGACGAGGACCCCATGGATTCCGTAGAATATATAAACCACATCCGCGAGTCCATAATCAGGGTATCCAAGCGCATAACGGAAATGTTTGAACGTGAACCGTCGGAGCCGGAGAGATGGAAGTCCGGTACGCATCCTGGCAAGAAGTCATGATTCCGCCGTGAATAAAAGAGGCACCGAACTCGTCATTCGGTACCTCTCTTATTCTTTATGCGCAGACGAAAATGATATCCGGTTCTTCCGATCCGCTTCCCAGCGAGCGTATGAGTTTGTCTGCCTGACCGAGATTATGAGCGATCACGGCCCTGTAAGTTCTTTCGCCGGACTTTGTTTCCAGCGCTGTGCAGCTGCCGTCCATGGCCCAGACGGCGCTGTCGAACAGCTCTGCGTATCTGGTCTCTTTTTTTAGTCCCGGAACTTTGTCCGCATCCATCGGTCTCTGCCGCGCAGGTGCCACGCCGGCGCGGATAAAGGTGCGGTATACCATATCTGCATCGAAGTGGCATTCCAGATTTCCGGTCGCCTCTCCCTCCGCGGCTCCTGAGCAGCTGCCACCGACCTCAAATTTTTTAACGCCGGGCTCTTTTGCCGTTGCATCCGCCACGGCGCAGAAAGCCGAGGTAACCGAGTCTGGAAAGACGAACCTGTCGGCATATTGCGCAAACCGCTTTTTCAGGAAGGTGACGGCTCCAAAGTCCCAGGCAAAGATCATTGGCGTTCCCGAACCGGCACAGGCATCCAGTCTGTCCGCAGCCCCGGCCCTTGCGATGGCCTCCATATCGGCGCGGTCATAGATGTAATCCACACCTATTTTCCTGAAACCTGAAACCAGCTGTCCAAAGTTCAGCGACCCGGGGGCAAGCTTAAAGTCCTTCTCCAGACGCGGAAGAACATCTCCCGATATCTGGATGGCTGTCTTGGTACCGTAATCCTGGGCAAAATAGCTCAATTCGTCCCTATAGCCCTTGAAGGTGATGGCTCCGGTCGGACACACCTCCACGCAGCGGCCGCAGCCAACGCATTCGCTCTGCGCCATGCTCTTGCGGAAAGCCGGTCCAATAAGTACTCCTTCTCCGCGGCCTGAAGCGCAGAGATTGTGAACTGCCTGGACATCGTTGCATATGTCGAGACAATGCTTGCATTTGATACACTTGTTTGGGTCGCGGACTATAGCTGAGCTCTCATCTGCGGGTAATCCTGTGAACTTCTGCGGAAACGGCAGAACATCCACTTCATATTCCCGGGCCAGCGCCTGCAGTTCGCATACGCCGTCCTTGACGCAATCGCAGAAAAAGCACATTTCGCAAAAACGGGGATCCAGATCCGCGCATTTTGACGAACCAATTCTGAGGCAGTGATGACAGTCAACAGCGTGATGTGAAAGCAGAAGCTCCAGGGTCATTTTTCTTGAGTCCCGCACGGCTTGAGTGTTCGTGTGCACTATCATTCCGTCCTTGACTCTTGTGGCGCAGGCATGCTGGAATGTGCGCGCACCTTCCACCTCCACCACGCACATGCGGCAGTTCGCCCTGGGATTCAGCTTTTCAAGGAAACACAGTGTCGGGATGCGCAGACCGTTGTCTCTGGCAGCGCGCAGAATCGTCGTCCCCGCCGGCACAGTAAGCTCCCGGTCGTCAATGGTGATCGTAACAGTATCCATTACTGCGCCTCCTTCTGCAGCTTCATTTCGAAGTCCTCGGGGAAAAGCTTCAGTGCGCTCATAAACGCGGTGGCGGCTGATTGTCCCAGGGGGCAAAAACAGCTCTTTTTCATATAGCCGTCCAACCGTGCGGCAAGCTCCAGATCGGAATGTGCGGCACTGCCGCAGCAAATCTTATCCGCAATTTCCGCAAGACGCATTGTGCCCTCGCGGCAGGGCGTGCATTTTCCGCAGGACTCATGGGCGAAGAAATGCGCTATCTGGCGCACGATATCCGCCATATCCCTGTCCTCGGAGATTACAAACACCGCGCCGGAACCCAAGGATGCTCCCGCCGCACGCATGGAGTCGAAATCTATTGCCGTGTCCAGCTGCTCAGGTTTCATAAATCCGCAGGAACTGCCTCCGAGCTGAACGGCCTTCAGCTTTTTGCCTCCGGCGACTCCGCCTCCAAACTTTTCAACGACTTCGCGCAGCGTTATATCCGTCGGTACTTCTATGCACACCTTGTTGACGGCGTCTCCGCTTATGCACATGAGCTTTGTTCCTGGATATTTTTCCGAGCCAATTTTTCCGTACCACTCCGCGCCTTTTTCCACGATGACCGGCACGGCCGCAAAAGTCTCCACGTTATTGACTATAGTGGGCTTTTGGTGCAGTCCGTGAACCGCCATGGAAGGCGGCTTGAGCCGCGGCTCCCCACGCACTCCGTCCAGAGAATTAACGATGGCCGTGCCCTCTCCGCAGACATATGCTCCCGCACCCGATACCACCCGCACGTCTACGTCACCGCACAGGCCCTTCTCCTTCGCCTGTTTGGCTGCTCGGCGCAGCAGGAAAATGGACTTTTCATATTCTCCCCGAACATATATGATGCAGTTTTTCGCGCCTGTGGCGTAGGCGCCGATGAGCATGCCCTCAATGACGGTGTGCGGGTCGTTTTCCATGATCGTGCGATCCTTGTAGGTGCCCGGCTCACCTTCGTCGGCATTGCATACCAGATACTTTTCCTCTTCCTTGCTGTTGTAAGCCGTACTCCACTTTTTTCCGGTAGGAAATGCGGCTCCGCCGCGGCCGCGCAGCCGGCTTGTCTCCTCCAGGGTCTTGATAAGTTCTCCGCGATCCATGGTACGGCTCTTTTTCAGTGCCTCGTACCCGCCTGCCGCAATATACTCTTCAATGGAATTCGGATCTATTTTTCCGGCGTTTCTCAGTACAAGTCTTACTTCTTCCATCAGAAATCGCCTCCTTTGAGAAGCTCCGGGATTTCATCCGGAGAGGCCGGGCAGTACAGCTTTCCGTTTATCAGCATGCTGGGAGCGTTCTGGCACTGACCCAGACATTCCACATACGACAGGCTGTATTTGCCGTCGCCGCTCACTCCACCCATGACCGCGCCGGTGGCATCTTCAATAGCCTTTATCAATTTTTTGGCTCCCGCGCTGTGACAGGCCGTTCCATGGCACACTTTTATCTCCACCGGGCAGGGTCTTTCAAATCGAAGCATACCGTAAAAGCTGGCCGTGTCATATAACTGGGCAGGGCTTTCTCCGATATAATCCGCAAGCTCCCGTATCGTTTCTTCCGTCAGGAAGGTGTGTTCACTCTGAAGAGCAAGCAGGGCGTCCAGAAGGCCGCCGTCCCGCAGTGCCTTCTTGATTATCGCGCAGTCTTTCTTATTCATCGCCTTTTCCCTCCTCGCCGACGGGCTCCAGCCTGCACGGAACGTATCGTATGGTCGGATTTCCGGTAATTATATCGTGATCCTTATAGGAGGTATACTCGTTGACTCCGCGCCCGACTGTTTCACCTTCGAAGGTGAATCCGAAATGATGAGGAACCATGCAGTACCCGGGACACATCTGATAGGAGATCTCCACCGGCACCTCGATGCTGCCAGCCCTGGTCACAAGTCTGGCCTCCTTACCGTCCTCAAGACCGAATCGCACGGCGTCGGCGGGATTCACGGCCACGGCGTATGGTTTGCGGAAGCGGTAGGTCTTGGGATCACGTATATATCCGTTATGTCCCTCGTCGGAATGGCGTCCGGAGGAAGCCACCAGCGGGAATTCCTTCCTGTCGCGCTCCAGTGCCTCCATCTCCGCTTCCGGCGTCAGATATTTCATGTAATCGTTTATCTCATCGCAGTACAGATGTATCTTGTGATCCTCATGGCGTATGTGGCGTTCCAGCATGGTGTCCTGTCTTGTGATTCCTACCACCGCGCCCTCCGGGCGCTGATCCAGCAGCTGGAACACCGCGTCCATCATGCAAAAGTCCTTGAATTTCGGCAGTTTTTCAAGAACAGGATGAATGCCGAGCCTGGGTATGTCTGCGAGTTCCACCTGTCCGGTTCCTATAAGCGGCGAGGTCATCACCGCCGCCCAGAACACAGCCCTGTTGGGCGAACCCATAGGTTTTCCAAGCGTTTCGCCCACAATGGCAGGCAGGATATTCATCTGATCCTTGTGTCCCATGGCATAGGCCAAAAGTTTTACAAAATATGGAATGCGGTCTCCGGTGCGCCCGGCTTTCTCTCCGGCCTTGTACAGCCAGTCCGGCAGCTGCGGGAGCGTCCCCATGGCCTTCATCAGCGGTATCCAGATGTCCCCTGTTTCTCTGCGTTCTCCTGCCGCTTCCACCACAGGGTGCTTGAGAACGCCGACGATCTCCGGGAAATTCAGCTGGAACGTGTTAAAATCATACTGCTCAAAACCGTTTTTGGCCGGGAGTATATAGTCGGCAAGTCTGGCAGTTTCTGTCATTTCCACATCGACTACAACCAGCAGCTCCAGTGCTTTGAGCGCCTGGGTCATGCGCTTGGTATCAGGATAACTTCTGGCCGGGTTGCTGTTGGTGCAGAACACCATCCGCAGTCTGTCCGGATTGTCCGTCAGTATCTCCTGAGATACCGCACACTCAGGGTACGTGCCGAGTACGGGAAAGCTGTTGGTAACGACAGTGCGCCATATCTTCGGGTCGTTTTCATCAATGTTCACGCCTCGTTTGCAAAGGCTTTCATTGACAATGCAGCCACCGGGTACAAACGGCATCCCGCATACGACCTCCAGGGTCAGCATCAGATAGCTGTTGGTTGTGTTGTGCCGTCCGCAGAACAGGCCCAGATCCTGATGAACTCCCCAGGTCCTGGTGGTCAGAAGCTTCGCCAATTCCTCCATTTGGGCAAACGGAACGCGGCACACTTCAAAGCCCTTGCGGTAATCAAACCCCGAAAACCAGTCGAAAGCTCTGGTATAATCAGCAACGTGCTTTATAAGATAGTCCCTGTTTTCCATAGTCCCTGTTTTCCCAGCCTCTGTCCAAAATGAGCGCTATAAGAGAGCGCAGCAGCAGGGAATCAGTTCCCGGGCGAAGCGCAACGTGCATGTCTGACAGCCGGGCAGATTCCGACATTCTGGGATCAACGGTGATCAGCATCCTGTCCGGGTCCAGCGACGCCTCGCGTATTTTCTCCCTGGAATTCAGGAAATTGTGCGTGACATAGGAGTTGCTGCCCCAAAGTATAAGTATCTGGCATTTTTCGTCGTCCGCCTCGGTAAAATGCATCTGATCTCCGAATATTTTGCCGTGGCTCCACCAGTTCCCCATGAACTCAAGTCCTATGGGATTGTAAAGGTACTGTGAACCTGCTCCGTAGGTGAACGGCTTGGCAAATGCGAGTTCCGTCTGAGCTGCGCCGCCCGGGCCGCCTATCAGCGCAAGACTCCGGGGGCCGTGCTCGTCGAGTATTTTTCTGGCCTTATCACCAATTTCCTGAAAAGCCTGTTCCCAGGAAATTCTTTCGAATGTGTCCCCTACCTTTTTCATCGGATAATCGAGACGATCTCCATTGTCCTGAAAATACTTGGATGTACGCCCCTTGCGGCAGCAGTAGCCCTTTGATCTGGGGGAGTCCGGATCTGGTCTGACATTGACGATTTTGTTGTCTTCAATTTCGACCTCGAGGCCGCAGCTGACCGCGCAGAAATTACATTCTGTTTTTTTCCATTGCCCCATAATATACCTCCGTCCTACTTTATTTTGTTATGGCTTACCTGTGCTAATAATAAGTCTGACTCGGTTTTTTATATATTCACACCCACCCCACAAAGGGAATGCCTTTCACATAATTCACTAGCAGTGAAAACGCTTCTCATATAAAACTCTTTGTGTATTACGAGGCGAAAGCAAACATTTTATACTGGGATCAATATGGGCTGATTGTATCGTCCTCATATTCAGGAAAAGCATAACCAAACACAGTTATTGGAGCGAAAGTTCTAAGACGCGGCATCACGGAACTGCGCCGGGCTTACACCGGGGCTGTGCGGGGAACGGCAAATCCGGCAAGCAGTTTTTACTGCCTGCCTATTAATTTTGGTATTGTTGAAATGACGACTGTTGTCCTTACGGGCGGAAGCAGCACCCGCATGGGCCGGGACAAGGCCCTGTTAAAACTGAACGGCGAAAACCTGTCACTCGGGCTGGCCGACCGCTTTTCTCAGGCCCTGGGTCCGGCGATGTTCTCGGTGGACAAGGCCGGCCGCTTCCCCTGCGGAGATTATCCGGAGATTGCGGACAGCTATCCCGGCAGGGGGCCCATGAACGGGATAATATCCGGCCTCCGGCACACCGGCGACGACCATATTCTGCTGCTGGCCACTGATATGCCCTACGCTGACCCCGCGCTGGCACAGGAACTGGAAAGGCGGCTGGGCGGGCACGACATCTGCGCCATAAGGCGCAAAAGCGGCCATATTGAGACGCTTTTCGCGGTATACGGCCGCCGCTGTCTTGAAACGGCGCTGTGGTGCATCGACGCCGGGTACAGCTCCATCCTGGCCGTATACGACAGGCTGGACGCACTGCTTTTGGATGAGGACGAAATACACGGCTTCGACCTTGATACCGCCCTTTTTAATATGAACACGCCCGAGAGCTATGACGCCTGCCTGCAGAAAGCGCCGTCAGCGGGCGACAGCATAGGAGGTCAGACAATGCCAAAAACTGATGTAAACTTATCCAGAGATGCACTGCTGGGGCTTATCCGCCCCGCGGGTACCGAGAAGGTGCCTCTCTGGGACGGTCTGGGCCGGGTGCTGGCCGGGGATGTACTCGCCGTACTTGCCGTGCCGCCCTTCGACCGCAGCCCCTTCGACGGCTATGCCCTGCGGAGCGCGGATACGGCGCAGGCGTCCGCCGGGTTTCCTGTGACGCTGGGCATAACGGAGGACATCCCCGCCGGCAAAGCCCCGGCCGCGGCGGTGACGGCCGGCTTTGCGGCCAAGGTGTCCACCGGAGCGCCCATACCCCAGGGCGCCGACGCCGTGGTAAAATTTGAGGACACCGTATTCACTGACAGATCCGTCACCATATCCGCCCCGGTAAAGTCCGGCAGCAACCTTGTCCTGCGGGGCGAGGATGCCGTGCCCGGCACGCTTATCGCCGGAGGCGGAGAGATGGTTACAGCCGCCGTCATGGGCATGCTGGCCGGTCAGGGCATAGCCGAGATCCGGGTATACAAGCGTCCCCGCATTGCCGTACTGAATACCGGCACGGAGCTTTTGACGGTGGGAGAGCCTCTCCGGCCGGCCAAGATATACAACAGCGACATCTTCACTGTCGGCGGCATTATCCGTTCGCTGGGCGCAGAAGCGGCAAACGCCGGGGCGGTGCCGGACGACCTTGACGCCATATCAGTCCGCATCGCGGAGCTTATGGCGGAATACGACATGGTCGTCACCACCGGCGGCGCCTCCGTGGGCGACTACGACTGGGCCGGGCGAGCGGCGGAGAAGATCGGTGCGGAGATCCTGTTCCGAGAGCTTCCCATGAAGCCGGGCGGGTCCATACTGGCCGCTGTAAAGGACGGAAAGGTCCTGCTCAGCCTCTCAGGCAATCCGGGAGCCGCCGTGGACGGACTGCTAAAAATAGGCGCACCGGCCATCCGCGCCCTGTGCGGCCGCAGGGCCCCGGTGCCGGAGGAATTTGAGCTTGCCATGGAATCGGCCTATCACAAACCCTGCCGCAAGATGCGCCTGCTGCGCGGCAAGCTTGTGATTTCGGAGGGCAGGGCACTCTTCCGGCCTGCGGACAACGACAAAAACAGCCGCCTGTCCCCGCTTGTCAATTGCGATGTAATAGGCGAACTGCCCGCCGGCAGCAGCGGCATCGAGGCGGGAGAACTTATCCGCGCGTGGCGCATATTCGACTGAGGAGGTAACTATATGAACATACCGGTATATTCTTTCATTGCAAAATCCGGCACCGGAAAGACCACGCTCATTGAAAAGCTCATTCCGGAGCTTAAGAGCCGCGGACTGCGGGTGGCGGTGATGAAGCACGACGCCCACGAATTCGACGTGGACAAACCGGGCAAGGATTCCTGGCGCATGACCCGCGCGGGAGCGGACGTCACCGTCATCGCATCAGCAACCCACGCCGTCGTCATGGAGAATCGCCCCATCCCGGCGGAGGAGCTTATTGAGCATATCCGCGATGTGGACGTGATAATTACCGAGGGCTATCAGCAGTGCCCGTGGAAAAAGATAGGCGTACACCGCGCCGACTCCGGAAACGTGCTGCCTGTCCTGCCCGACAGCTACATTGCAGTGGTCACGGACGCCGACGTGGACGTTCCCGCGCCCCATATCGGGCTGAACGACGTGAAGGCTCTGGCGGATTTTATCGTATCGGACATGTCCGCCGCAAAATAAGCTGTTTGAAGAAACAAACCTCCCGCCGAAACATATTGCTTCGGCGGGAGGTTTTGCTGCAAGCCGGCGGGAGGTTCAGCTTTCCATCTGCTTGCCAAGAAACGAGGCCACGGTCTGCGCAAGGGTGAATTCCACATCGGTGCCCGCAGGCGAGTCCTTGACGGAGACGAAAATGACGCAGCCCAGCACGTCGCCTTCGGTTATAATGGGTGCTGCCGAGGAGACGCAGAAGCGGTCGTCGTTGTCGGATACCGGTACGGAGGCGCCGGGGCCCTGACGATAAGGCCCGCGCTCCTCCATGATGCGCTCCAGATCCGCGCTTATGGGCTTGTCCATGAGCTCTTTCTTTCCGCCGCCGGAAATGGCGATGATGTTGTCCCGGTCGCACACTGCGGCAATGGAGTCGGTGGATTTGTGCAGCGAATCGCAGATCTGTCCGGCAAAGTCCGACAGCTCTCCGATAGGGGAGTACTTTTTGAAAATGACCTCCCCGTCCTTGTTGGTAAAAATCTCCAGCGGATCGCCCTCACGTATGCGCATGGTGCGGCGAATCTCCTTGGGAATGACCAATCGGCCCAGATCGTCTATGCGGCGGACAATGCCTGTTGCTTTCATATATGACGTTCCTCCTGTGAATAACTGGTCTTATGACCATATTATCCGCAGGAGGAATTTTAATTATTCCATTTTCCGCCGAAGGCATATTTTGGATTTGCGCGCGCTTGACAAATGCGGTATATGCGCCTATACTTTTGCTTGACAAAAGGGGAGTCCGATAAACGGGCTGAGATACGGATATTTTCCGTGACCCTCGTACCTGATCTGGGTAATGCCAGCGTAGGGAGCATAACGTCGTGCGTATTTGCACCGAAGTAAATGCATTCCTCCGCCGGGATTCCCGGCGGAGGAATTTTTTATTGAAAAGGAGAACATGAACATGAATGCAAGCGTTGCCATCCAGACACTTCCGGCTACCGAGAACGACGAGGAGCTGGTGCGTATAGTCGATCTGGTCATCGACTACATAAAAAGCACCGGCCTTCACTATTATGTTGGCCCCTTTGAGACCACCATCGAGGGCGACAGCTATGATCAGTTGATGGACATAGTCAAGGAGTGCCAGCATGTGGCCATCCGCGCCGGAGCGCCCTCCGTGTGCGCGTATATAAAGGTCGTCTACAAGCCCGAAGGGGAGATCCTGACCATTGACAAGAAAGTTTCGAAGCACCATCAGGCGTAACGGCCCCGCCGCTGCGGCGCTGCTTGTACTGCTTGGTATCTGGGAAACGCTGTGCGTATCCGGGCTGGTGCCGGGATACATGCTGCCTTCCCCGGCGGACGTGGTGCGCGCCTTTATAGGCGACTTTCCGGCCCTGTGCGCAAACTCCGTCATAACTTTGCAGGAGGCACTGTACGGCCTTGCGCTGGGCGTGATGATCGGCTTCGCCTTTGCCGTGCTGATGGACTCGTTCCAGTGGCTCTACCGGGCGTTTTATCCCATACTTGTAATCACCCAGACTATCCCCGCCGTGGCAATAGCGCCGCTTCTTGTGCTGTGGTTCGGCTATGAGATGACGCCCAAGATAATCCTTATCGTCATCGTCACCTTTTTCCCCGTAACGGTGGGGATGCTGGACGGCTTCAGAGCGGTAGATCAGGACTATATAAATCTGCTGCGGTCCATGGGCGCCACGCGGTACCAGATTTTTCGCCATATAAAGTGCCCGGCGGCGCTGCCGCAGTTCTTTTCCGGGCTGCGCATCGCAGTGGCTTACTCCGTGGTGGGCGCGGTCATAGCCGAGTGGCTGGGCGGCTTCGGCGGTCTGGGCGTGTACATGACGCGTGTGAAAAAGGCCTTCGCCTTCGACAAGATGTTTGCCGTCATATTCCTTATAAGCATTATAAGCCTGCTGCTGATGCGCATGGTGAGCCTTGTACAGAAGCACTGCATGCCGTATGCCCGGGCGGAGGGCGAGGGAAATTCATAACAGAAAGAGAGCAGAATGATGAAAAAGCTTATTGCCGCGGCGCTGGCCGCGGTCATGATCCTGGGTCTTGCCGGCTGCGGAGCAAAAAGCGCCTCCGCGGCGCAGACGACCCCTGCCGCTTCGGCGGGCGCAAAAGAAAAAATAACCTTCGTGCTGGACTGGACGCCCAACACAAACCACACCGGAGTCTACGCCGCAATTGCCAACGGCTATTTCGCGGACGAGGGTCTGGACGTGGAAGTGGTGCAGCCCCCTGAGGACGGCGCCGAAGTGCTGGTTGGCTCAGGCAAGGCACAGTTCGGAGTGTCCTTCCAGGATACCATGGCGCCTACGCTGGTGGGCGACAACGTGCTGCCCATAACCGCGGTTGCGGCGGTTGTGCAGCACAACACCTCCGGCATAGTTTCCCGCAAGGGAGAGGGCATGGATCGCCCGAAGGGCATGGAGGGGCATAAGTATGCCACCTGGGATCTGCCCGTGGAAAAAGCCATGCTCAAAAACGTGGTCGAGGCGGACGGCGGTGACTTCTCAAAGGTCCAGCTTATACCTTCAACGGTGACGGACGAGGTATCGGCCCTGCAGAGCAAGAGCGTGGACGCCATCTGGATATTCTACGGCTGGGCAGGCGTTGCCTGCGAGGTGGCCGGTCTTGCAACGGATTATTTCGCCTTCAAGGATATCAACCCGGTGTTCGACTACTACACCCCTGTGATAATAGCCAATAACGACTATCTCAAAGCCCACCCCGATACAGCGAAAGCTTTTATGCGGGCGCTTTCCAAGGGTTACGAGTACGCCGCCGAAAATCCAGAACAGGCCGCCGATATACTCATCAAGCAGTGCCCTGAGCTGGAGGGCAGCCGCGACCTGGTGGTGGCAAGCCAGAAATATCTGTCCCCCCTTTACATTGACGACGCGGCTCAGTGGGGCGTATTCGACGCCAAACGCTGGAACGGTTTTTACGACTGGCTGAACGACAACGGCCTGTCCACCGCGACCATTCCGGAAAATACCGGCTTTACAAACGATTTTCTGCCCTCAAAGTAAGAGCATGGAAAAGCTTGAAGTGCGTGGGGTCAGCAAAACCTTTGCCGATAAAAAAGTGCTGGAGGATGTGTCGCTCACGCTGCGCGAGGGGGAGCTGGTCTGCCTGCTGGGCGTAAGCGGAGGCGGAAAATCCACCCTTTTCAATATTATCTCCGGACTGACGCCCCCGGACTGCGGGCAGATTTTCCTTGATGGAGAGGACGTGACCAGAAGACCCGGGCACATCAGCTATATGCTGCAAAAGGACCTGCTGCTGCCGTATCGCACCGTGGAGGACAATGTGGCGCTGCCGCTGGTGCTCCGGGGCGTGGGCAGGCAGGAGGCGCGGAGACAGGCGGGGGAGCTTTTTGCAGAATTCGGGCTGGAGGGGACGGAGAAAAAGTGGCCCCACCAGCTATCCGGCGGCATGCGCCAGCGGGCCGCGCTGCTGAGGACCTACCTTTTTTCCCAGAACGTGGCCCTGCTGGACGAGCCGTTTTCTGCGCTGGATACCCTGACGAAGACCTCCATGCACCGCTGGTATCTTGAGGTCATGGAGCACATACGGCTTTCCACGCTGTTTATCACTCACGACATAGACGAGGCGATAATACTGTCCGACAGGATATGTCTGCTCACCGGTCAGCCGGGGCATATAACGGCTGAAATAACCATTACCCAGCCCCGGCCGCGGCCGGAGGATTTCAACCTGACCCCTGAGTTTTTGGCCTATAAAAAGGACATACTGGAAAAGCTGTGATATATGACTGAGAAAGCGCTCAGACCCCTGAAACCAGGGCTCTGAGCGCTTCAAATATATCTCGGTTTATGCCTTCTCCTTCTGCGGAGCGTTTTTTTCGCCCCTTGGAAACGACAGATGCAGGCAACCGGCGGGGCAGGCACGGACGCATGCTCCGCAGCGTATGCACTCGGCTGAGTTTGGAGTTTTTGCCGGATCCACGCCCATGGGACACGCTTTGGCGCAGCTGCCGCAGCGGACGCATTTTTCCATTTCAGGGCGCATGCGGTACAGGGCATATTTGTTCATGCAGCCGTATATGGCGCCCAGAGGACACAGATATTTGCAGAAGGGCCGGTATATGAAAAGGCAGGCGGCGAGAACCCCAATGAGCAGACCAACTTTCCAGCTGAAAAGCCAGCCCAGCTGAAAATTATATTTTCCGCCGAAAATAAGGACCAGCGGTATGCCGCCCTCAAGCGTGCCCGCGGGGCAGATGTATTTGCAGAAGGCTGGGGTGTACTCCATGACCAGCGGCAGCCCAATCACGAATACGGCCAGTATAACGTATTTGAGATAACGAAGGGGCCTGTCGCCTCTGAATGTGCGGAGTTTTTTCCGGGGCAGGGGTATCTTGTGGATAAGCTCCTGGATAAAGCCGAAGGGGCACAGGAAGCCGCACACCGCCCGGCCCAGCAGCGCCCCGAAAAACAGCAGAAAGCCCACCACATAATAGGGCAGACGGAAGGGACGGGAATCCAGCGCGCTTTGCAGCGAGCCGATGGGACACGCGCCCAGCGCACCGGGACATGAATAGCAGTTCAGCCCCGGGACGCAGACGCTTTTCCCCGCGCCCTTGTATATCTGACCGGTGAAAAACCCTTTGAAATTGGCGTTTTGTATCAGCGCGGCGCATAGCTGTATCCAGCCGCGAAAGCTCTTTTTACCCAATTCCGATACACTCCAGACAAATATTTGCGGCCTTCAGGAGCACGCCCTGATATTGGCCCAGGAGCCCGCCCAGAACGGCAAGACCTATGCCCGCCGCCATAAGCAGAAATCCGACAATGTTGTTTTTCATTTCAGCAGCCCGTCCACAATGCCGGCCCATGTGCTGTAATCCCGTGCGCCGATATATACTTTGCCCTGAACCTTGCCGTTTTGGTCCACAAAAATGGTGGCCGGCCAGCGGCCGGTATCCAGATATGGATCAAAGGAAGCGGTGTTATAGATGTTGGGGTAGGTTACGCCCAGTTCCTTCAGTTTCGCGGCGTTTTTCTCCGCGTCGATGTAGTCAGATATGCCTATAACCTGCAATCCCTTTGATGCGTAGTTGTCCTGCAGCTTCTGCAGATCGGGCATCTCCTTGCAGCAATACGGGCACCAGTACCCCCAGAGGTTTATCATGGTGAGCTTGTGAGCCTTGAAGCATTCGTCCGTCCACACTGTGCCGGCGGCGTCGACGGTATAGAACGATATGTCGGGGGTATATGACGGGTCGCGGGCGGCCGTGGTTATAAGCACGGAGTTGGATGCCTTGTCATAGTCCACGCCGAAGCCGATGGCAAGGCCCAGATCGCGGAGCTTGAAATAATTGTTGCCGCCGATGACGTATATGGAGCAGGAAATCGGCCTGTCGTCAACATACAGTTTCCAGACGCTTTCGGCGCACGGTACAGAGGCCGCCGCCGCGCCGGTAAGCTCCCCGCCCACGGCGGTGTAGGCCATGCGGGCGTTGACCCTGATGTCATGGGAGCTGCCTGCCGAAACGGAAAATTTGCTGCCGGAGTCCTTCAGGAGCTGAGCGATGTCCCGAAGCTTGAAATAGTTGTAGCCGCCTATGGCATAGGCGGGGCAGCTGACGGAGCTGCCGTCCAGCTTTATGGACTGCTTGGAGGCCGCGGCGCTGGAGCCGGCGGCAAAGACGGGCATAACAAGAGTAAACGCAAGACACAGCGCCAGAAATACGGAAGCAAGCTTTTTCATATCGCACCTCATTTCTTTTGTTGCGGGGCACATTATCTGATGCAAGTTTATGACGGGCCGGGCTTCAAGTCAAGCATATAAAAAAGCGGCCCCGCCGTTTTCAGGCGGAACCACTTTGAGGGGATAAAGTATTACTTGAAAAGCGCGTCCACTGAGTTGCCCCAGGCATCCCAACTCTGGCCGTAGCTTTCCCAGGTGTTGGCGGTTTTGTTGCCGTAGCTTTCCCAGGCGCCTTCAGGATCGGTCATCGCGGGCTTCAGGGTGTCGATGGCATCCTTCACGGTGCTGGAGACGTTGTTGGACAGATTGCTGGAATCGGTGGAAGCGGCGGAAGCGGAGGAAGTGCCGGTCTTTGCAGCAGGAGCGGTGCTCTTGGCTGCGGGGGCGGTCGTCTTTGCGGCGGAAGCAGCCTTCTTGACGGTGGAGGCAGCGTTTTTGGCGGTGGAAGCAGCCTTCTTAGCGGTGGAGGCGACAGCTTTTTTTGCGGTGGTAGCGGCGCTCTTGGCTTTTGCTGCGGCATCCTCCGGAGAGTCTGCGTTGGGGACTGCGGCATCGGCTATCTGAGTGTCGGTCTTGGCGGCGGCATCTTTGGATCCGCAGCCTGACAGCAGAAAGACCACCATCATAACGCCCAAAACCACAACCAGTATGTTCTTTAAAGTTTTCATCTCATTCCCTCCCGAATGTTCTTTATATTATAGATATACGGATCGGGGAGAGGAAAACCGGTGTAGGAGCGCAAAAAAATCCCGTGCGGTGAGATTTTTTCCGCACGGGAGCTTATTTTTCAGCCCAGTTGGTCCTTCAGCCTGTCTATCAGGGAGCGCACGTCGTTCCCGCCGCTGAAGCCGTCGTCAAAAATGTCCTCCACATCATTGCCGAAGGACTTCCAGCTGTCGCCCTGCTCTTCGCCCCACTGTTCCCAGGCATCGCCCTGGTTTTCGCCCCACTGTTCAATGCTGCCGGGGGTCTGGGCGCTCTGCGTGCCGCCGCTGCTTTTGGCCGTCTGCGCGGTCTGCCAGTCGGCGTAGGAATAGGTCTTGGGACTGCCGGAGCCGGTTACGATGACCATGTCGGGAGTCTTGCCGCCGTTGAGGTACAGAAATATGGTGACGTCCTTGCCGGAAACGCCGTCGTCCATGCTCTTTGAAAGATCTGTCTCCATGTCGGAGACCCAAGTGCTGCTTTTGGAGGAGATGTTCAGCTTTACCTTACCGTTGTCCTTGAGGTAGCCCATCTGGGAGGCGCGGTTCATGAGAGCCGCCGCCACAGCGTCCTCGGACTTGCCTTTGAAGTCATAGCCGCTTATAAGGGTCCTGCCGTCGCTGTTGATTCCGGCGAGCTTTATCACTCTGTCGGTGCGGCTGACCGTCATCAGCACGTCGGGATTTATTGTCATGCGTACGGTGCCGTATGCCATATAGTTGGGCTTATACGCCCCGAAAAACAGTATGCAGAAACAGGCCGCGGCCGCGGCAAAGACCGCCAGGCTCTTTTTAAGGCCGACGCCGGACGGCGCGAGCTTCATGACCACCACGTCCGTCACCCGGTCGCCCACGCGGTAACCAAGATTGGCCACCTTGCGAAAAGCGCCGTTTATATCGAGGACCACGGCGTAGGCGGGGTGGGTCTCCATGACCAGATATTCCATTTTACCGCGTTCCTCCTTTCATTTGACACAGATGCTGTCTTATAATTTCAAAACCGTTGGTGTAGGCAAGCAGGATTGCCACAAGATATCTGCGGTGGCGCTCCAGTGTTTTGCGCTCCACCCCCGCGCCCTGGGAAAGGGCGGCGACGGGCAGCTTTTTTGTCTTTTCCAGTTCCGTCAGCAGTTCCCGGTGGGCTTTGGCGTATTCCAGCACGGAAAGACATGCCGTCATAGTGCGTTCCTGCCTTGGGCAGTTGTCAGCCACGTCGGATAGGGTAAGGTCAAAATCTGCAAGCCGGTCGGAAAATTCCTCTATCTCAATGCTGGCTGAGAGCCTGTCGGCGGCCTTGGAGATTTCGTCCGCCTCGTCGGCAAGGGTGTCCTTCAGCGCGGCGCCCTCACCGTCGGCGGGTTCGTCGTAGGATACGGTGCCGCCGTGACGTTTTTCCGAGCGGGCATAGTCGATGAGCCGGCTGCGGATGCTCACCGCGGCAAAACGCATAAAAGCGCCGCGGCTGCGGTCATAGGCCAGAACGGCCTCGTAGAAGGCCAGCATGGCCACGCCCAGTTCGTCGTCCCGGCCCTCAGCAGGGACGCGGCCGATGAACTTGGCGGTCTCGGATTTGATGAAGCCCAGGTACTGACGGATGAATTCGTCCGCCTTGGCAGAATCATGCTGCGCTTCCCGGATCTGGGAGACAATCTCATGTTCCTGACTCATCCGCTCACCCGGTTCTTTAATAGATTACGCAGGAAAAAATTATTTTTCGGGGTAGGCCGCCATCCTGCGCAGAGGCGTACTATAAATATAATTGCTCAGGGGACCGAATTATTTCCCAAAAATGCAATCGGGGCCTGAAACCGGAGCCGTCAGTTCAGTTCCTCCAGGAGGCCGCTTATTCCGCCGGTGCGGAAAATGTCCCGGTAATAGGCGATCTCGCCGCCGATGTAGCCGTCCAGCATCCGCATGCCCAGCACCTCCACCGGCGCTTTGTCGTCGGTGAGCAGCATGCCGCCCGGGGAATAGGCAGAAAGCTCTGCAGCCGCGCCGGTCATGAGAGCTTCCAGTTCAGGGTCGCCGATGCTCTCCAGACTGCTTTGCAGAGTTTCGGAAAAATCATCCCCGCCGGCGCAGGCAAAAAGCTCCCGGTTTGTGGTGTCGGGCACGTCGGCCGTCCACGCCCTGCCGAACACAGCCGAGACGGTGTCGGACAGGGCCTGATTTATGCTGCCCTCCCCGTCGGAGTGCATGCTCATGTTAACTACAAGGACGCCGTCCGGGGCCAGATGTTCTCTGACCAGAGTGAAAAATTCCCTGGAGGACATCTGGAAGGGGATGGTTATGTCCTGATAGGCGTCCACCATTATCACGTCGTATTTTTCCCGGCTGGCCTGCAGAAAAGCCCGGCCGTCGTAGGTGACCACGTCCTCGCTCTCCGGCAGGGAAAAGTATTTCTGCGCCAGCGAGGTGATCTTCTCGTCTATCTCCACGCCGGTGACCGAGGCGCGGAGGAAATACCGGCCGCACTGTGCGGCAAAGGTGCCGGTGCCGTTTCCCAGGATGAGCACGCTGCCGTCCTTCTTCGCCAGTCCCGCGGCGGCGGGGGCCGCCAGGGCGTAATCATAGTACATGCCGGTGAGCCCGTCGGTATTAATCTTCACAGACTGCACGCCGAAAAGGACGTTGGTGGACAGTATGGTGCGGTCCGGCAGTTCCTTCACCTGAAGATAATTATACACGGACTCCCCCTCGTAGCTGAGGGTGCCGTCCCAGAAGGCAAAGCTGTCCGATCGGCCCAGAACGCCGCAGGCGATAAACAGGACGATGGATAAGACGCAGGCCTTCACGCCGGTTTTGCCGCTGAAAAAGTATATGAGGCCGATGGCAAGCAGCACGCCGGAAAATATTAGAAAGGTGACGGAGGTGCCCACGGCGGGGATGGTGACAAAGGTGGGCAGAAAGGTGCCCAGTATGCTGCCCACGGTGTTGGCGGCCCCCAGCCGGCCCACGGTGCTGCCGGAATCATCCAGGGAATCGACGGCGTACTTTACCAGAGACGGCGTCACCGTACCAAGCAGAAACAGGGGATAGACGAAGATGACGAAGCAGGAAACAAAGGCCGCGGCCACCAGAAATCCGGTGCTGACGGTCAGTATCATAAGCCCGGAAACACCCAGAACGACATACTTTCCCACAGCCGGTATGGCCGCGATCCACACGGCGGCCACAAGTATGCGGCGGTAAAGCCGGTCGGGATCGGGATTTTTGTCGGCGGCCCTGCCGCCCCAAAGATTGCCCAGGGCCATGGCGATCATTATCGTACCGATGATGATGGTCCAGACGATCTGCGAGGAGCTGAAATACGGCGCCAGCAGACGGCTGGCCCCCAGCTCCACGGCCATGACGGACACTCCGGCGAAAAATTCCGTCAGATACAGGTACAGCTTGCTTTTCAGTATGGGCCGCTCCTTCATCTTCTTTCCTCCGTTGTTACAAATATCCAATTTTGATACTATCCCGGAAACGGCCGTTTTGCAAGGAAAATCCGAGCTTTTCGGCATAATGCCGGATAGCGCATTATTATTTCACCGGCGGCGCTGTTGCATATCCGCCGGGAAGATGATAAAACATAGATACGCAATGCGCGCCGAAGAAAGGAACGATTCAAATGAAAAAGATATTTATCGCCGCATTTCTGGCGCTGACACTGACGCTGGCCTGCGCCTGCGGAGCGGCGCCGCAGCCGCAGGTCACGGCGACTTCCGCGCCGACTCCCTCGCCCACGGCGGATACCCGCACGGCGGCAGAGAGGGCGCTGGACAATATGAACACCGCGGACAAGGTGGGGCAGCTTTTCATAATACGCCCCGATTCCCTGGATCCGAGCCTGACCGACGAGCAGATAAGCAACGCAACAAAATACGGCGTGACGGCGCTTACAGACGAGATGAAAGCCACGCTGCAGGAGTATCCCGCAGGCGGTTTTGCCGTTTTCGGCAAGAACATCACCTCGCCGGAGCAGCTGAAGAGTTTTGTTTCAGACCTTAAAAACGCCAGCATAGTCGCCCCTGTCATGGGCATCGACGAGGAGGGCGGCAGCGTATCCCGCATCGCCAATTCCAAGGGCTTCAATGTGACAAAATACAAGAGCATGGCCGCCGTCGGCGCCACGGGGGATTTTGAAAATGCCGAAAGCGTGGGAAAGACCATCGGCGCGTATCTGAAGCAGTACGGCTTCGATCTGGACTTCGCACCCGTGTGCGATGTGAACACAAACCCCGACAACATCGTCATCGGCGATCGCTCCTTCGGCAGCGACCCGGGCCTTGTGGCGGGCATGGTGTCCGCAGAGATAAAGGGTCTGCACGAATCGGGAATAATGAGCTGCGCCAAACACTTCCCGGGCCACGGAGATACAAAGGGCGATACCCATTACGAATTCGTGTATGTGGAAAAGACCTGGGACGAACTGCTGGACTGCGAGATAATTCCCTTCACCGCAGCCATGGACGCGGACACGGACATGATAATGGTGGCCCATATCGCGGCGCGGAACGTCACCGACGACGGCCTGCCGTCATCCATGTCGAAGGAAATGATAACCGACAGACTGCGGGGCGAGCTGGGCTACAAGGGCGTTGTGATAACCGACAGCATGGCCATGGGAGCCGTGGCGGACAAATATTCCCCGGCGGAGGCGGCGGTAAAATCCATACAGGCCGGCGCCGACATCATTCTCATGCCGGAGGACTACAAGGCGGCGTTTCAGGGTGTGCTGGACGCCGTGAACAACGGAACGATCAGTCAGGAGCGCCTGGACGAGAGCGTGCTCCGCATTTTAAACTTGAAGCAGCAATACGGGCTGCTGGGATAAGGAGAAGAACATGAAAAACGCTGTAAGAGAGAAAATGCTTCGGGGCGAAAAGACGCTGGGCACCTTCTTTGAACTGGGGAGCGCCACGGCGGCGGAGTGCCTGGGCTTTTCCGGGCTGGACTACATGATAATAGATACGGAGCACGGCCCCTTCAATCCGCAGAGCGCGCTGGACTTTGTCCGCGCGGCGAAGCTTTATAACATCACGCCCTTTGCCAGGGTGCAGGAGATCTCCCGCGCCGCCATCCTGAAGCTGCTGGATGTGGGTGCCATGGGCATCATAGTGCCCTGCGTCAAGACGGTGGAGGACGCCAGGCGCATCGCGGAATACGGCAAGTACGCTCCTGTGGGCGAGCGGGGCGTGGCCAACACCGCGGGTTCCGGCTTCTGGTTTGAGGACTATGCCTGCCACGGCATGCAGGAATACTTTGAAATATCCAACCGGGAGACCATGCTGCTGCCCCAGTGTGAAACGCTGGGCTGTCTGGAGCATATAGACGAGGTGCTGGCCGTGCCCGGAATAGACGGCATATTTGTGGGCCCCTTCGACCTTTCCACGGCCATGGGCATACCCGGCGAGTTCGGCCGCCCGGAATTCCGGGAAGCGCTGGAGCGCATACAAAGAGCCTGCGCCGCGGCAAAAAAGCCGTCCATTATCTACGCCGCCGCGACCCAGGCCGCCCGGGAGGACTTTGACATGGGCTATGACAGCGTGGCCTTTGGCATGGACGCCACCACGCTGACCAACGCCTACCGGGGCGTGGTGAAAGAGATTATGGGATGATATCCGCCCTACATTTTTTGCTGTAATCAACATCTGCGCCTTGCAAAATTGGATTTGCAGCTCAGTTTTATTCAAAGCGTGTATATGGCGCGTATACGGCAAAGTTCCCGCCTGCGGTGACGCAGGCGGGAACTTTATTATTATTCGATTATTCCACGGTGACGGATTTTGCCAGATTGCGGGGCTTGTCGATGTCGCAGCCGCGCTGCAGCGCCACATAGTAAGCAAAAAGCTGCAGCGGAACTATGCCCAGCGAGGGCTGGAGCAGGGGATGGGTGTCCGGCACGGTGAGTACATGCTCCACGGTCTTTTTCATCTCTTCCGCATGGCTGACGGTGGTCAGCGCCAGCACGTCGGCGCCCCGGGCCTTGACCTCCACCACATTGCTCATGGCCTTGTCGAACAGCGGGGCGTAGGTGCCCAGCGCCACCACAAGCGTGCCGTTTTCGATGAGGGAGATGGTGCCGTGCTTCAGTTCGCCGGAGGCGTAGGCCTCCGAGTGAATGTAGGAGATCTCCTTGAGCTTGAGGGAGCCCTCAAGGCCCAGGGCGTAGTCCAGATTGCGGCCTATGTAGAACACAGAGTTGTGATTGAAGTAGCGGCTGGCCAGATATTTGATGTCGTCGGTGTTTTTCAACACGGTCTCCAGCTTTTCTGGCAGCCACTGGAGCTCGTCTATTATAGCGGCGTATTCCTTTGAGGTGACCGTGCCGAGTATGTCGGCAAAGTACACGCCCAGCATGTTCAGCAGTACCAGCTGGGTGGAATAGGCCTTGGTGGTGGCAACGGCTATTTCCGGGCCGGCCCAAGTGTACAGCACGTCGTCGGACTCACGGGCGATGGAGCTGCCCACCACGTTCACGATGGACAGAATGTGCGCGCCCAGGGATTTGGCCTCCCGCAGAGCGGCCATGGTGTCCAGCGTCTCGCCGGACTGGCTGATGATTATTACCAGCGTGTTTTTGGTCACCAGGGGATCGCAATATCGGAATTCTGAGGCCAGCATGGGCTCCACCGGCTTGCGCAGCAGCTTTTCCAGATTGTATTTGCCCACAACGCCCACGTGATAGGACGAACCGCAGGCCACGATAAATATTTTATCGATGTTCTTGATATATTTTTCGCCGATCTTCAGGTCGTCGAACACTATGCGCCCGCCGCGGATGCGGGGGGACATGGTCTTGCGGATGGCCTCGGGCTGCTCCATGATCTCCTTGAACATGAAGTGGGCGTAGCCGCCTTTCTCGGCGGCGGAAATATCCCAGTCGATGGTGCAGTGCTTCTTCACCACGGGCTCGCCCAGAGCGTTGAAGACCTTTATGGCGTCCCTGGTGACGAAGGCCACCTCGCCGTCCTCCATATATGACACCTCGCGGGTATGCTCGATTATGGCGGTGGCGTCGGAGGCAACGAAGTTGCAGCCCTTGCCGTAGCCCAGCAGCAGCGGCGCGTCCTTGCGGGCGGCGATGAAGCTGTTGGGGTAGTCGCTGCAGAGAATGGCCAGCGCGTAGGCGCCCTCTATGCGGTGGAGTACCTTGAACACGGCGTCCATAATGTTGTGGGATTTGAGGTAGTAGTACTCCATAAGCTGCACCACGACCTCGGTGTCGGTCTCGGACTTGAATTCCACGCCCTTGGAGATGAGGAATTCCTTCAGCTCCACATAGTTTTCGATTATTCCGTTATGCACCAGCGCCACTTTGCCGTGCTGGCTGATGTGAGGGTGGGCGTTGAGCTCGTTGGGGACGCCGTGGGTGGCCCAGCGAGTGTGGCCTATGCCGGTAAAGCCATGGAGATCCGCCCCGTCATGGGTCTTTTGGCAGAGATTTTTGATCTTGCCGGGGGACTTTATCATCTCAATTTCACTTTTGTCCACCACGGCTACGCCGGCAGAGTCATAGCCTCGGTATTCCAGCTTTTTAAGACCGTTCAGCAGCAGCGGGGCCGCTTCCTCCGGGCCTGTATAACCAACTATTCCGCACATAATGTCAAATCCTTTCGGAAAATACTTATGATTACGTCTGTAGGCGCACTTACTGCATTATAACATACTTTTGCCGGTTTTCAATAACGTAAAAGCAGCCGCGCCATACGGCGCGGCTGCCTGCCGCTTTTCAGAATACTGCGGTGAAGGTGATGGATTTTTCATCCTCGGTGGAGGCGGAGATCCGGCCCTTGTGCCGCTCGGTTATGGCGTTGGCAATGGACAGCCCTATGCCGCTGCCGCCGGTCTGGCGGGAGCGGGACTCGTCCGCCCGGTAAAACCGCTCGAACAGCCGGTCCAGCTTGTCCCGGTCCACATGCTCGCAGGTGTTGTAAACGGACAGGGCGATCTTCTTCTGACGGGACAGGCTGACTTTTATGGGCCCCTTCCCATCGGAATATTTGAGGGCGTTGTCCAGCAGTATGGTGGCCAGCCTGAACAGCTCGTCCCTGGAGCCGTTCATTTTTATATCCGGCTGTATATCGGTGACGAATTCTATCCCCGCGGCCTCCGCCGGCACCTGAAAGGCCTCGGCGGCCTCGGTCACGGCGGCGCTCAGGTCGAATTCGGAAAACTGATCGGCGGAGGGCATCTCGTCCATTTTTGAAAGCTCCAGCAGGCTCTTTACCAGACTGTTCAGCCGCCGGGTCTGATTTTTTATGCTGTCCACCCATTGATTTTCGCCCACCTGCATCTGCAGCACCTCGGTGTTGGCGGAGATGATGGTTATGGGAGTTTTCAGTTCGTGGCCGGCGTCGGTGATGAACTGGCGCTGCTTTTCCACGCTCTCCTCCACGGGCTTGGTAACTCTGCGGGACATGAGCAGCACCAGCACGAAAACGGCTGCCATGCACAGTACACCCGCGCCCACGGACACCAGAAGGATGGTGCTGGCCTGGCGCAGCTGCTGATAGCAGCTGACGGCCACGATGGTGCTGGTGCCGTCGGATTCGGTGAAGACCTGGTACCGGAAATAATCGATTTTGCCGTTGGTCTTGCCAGAGTCCACGATGGAGGTCACGTAGTTAGCGATGTCGCTTTCGGTGACGGAGGCGATAAAGCCGTGGTTTATGCTTTTTATAGTGCCGTCGGAATTCAGCACCACGGTGAAAAAACTGGTTTCAAAACGCGTGTCAGGAGTGATGCCCAGAGAGTTGAGCCGCATCTTGCCGCCGTGCATGTCGGAGGCGGTGGCCATATCGGTGCCGCTGGTTTTTTCCTGAGAGGATCCGCTGCCGGGACTGCCCTTGCCGCCGCCGGGAAGCTCGGGAAATGCGCCGGAATTTTCGTGCAGCACCTGGATGGTGCTGTACACCTGATTTTTTGTGTATTCCGCGTATACGATGTTTATGGCGCCCACCAGAATGGACATGACGATGAGCAGCGACAGCATCATCACCAGAATAAACTTTTTGCGCAGCTTGCCTATCATTGGCCCTTATCCTCCAGCAGATAGCCTCTGCCCCTCAGGGCGGTAAGCTCCACCTGGGAGCCCAGCCCCTGGAGCTTTTTGCGCAGATATGAGACATAAGCCCACACCACGTTCATCTCGCTGTCGGAATCATAGCCCCACACCCTGTCCATAAAGCGCTCGGTGGAGATGACGGTCTTGGGGTTGGTCATCATAAGCTCCATCATCTGGAACTCCTTATTGGCAAGGCGAATGGACTCATCCCCGCATTTAAGCTCGAAGGTTTTGCGGTCCAGGGACAGATCGCCGAAGGTGAGTCTGTCCGGGGTGAAGTTTTCGCCGCCCCGGCGGGTCATGGCCCGTATGCGCGCCAGCAGCTCCTCGGTTTCAAAAGGCTTGGGCAGATAGTCGTCCGCCCCGGCGTCCAGTCCTTCCACCTTGTCCCGGAGCTGGGATTTAGCCGTCAGCATCAGAACGGGCGTGGATATGCCGGCGTCGCGCAGGCGGCGCAGCACCTCAAAGCCGTCCATCTTCGGCATCATAACGTCCAGTATTATCCCGTCGTATTCTCCGCTCTGGGCGTAGTCCAGGGCGTCCTGTCCGTTATATACCGCGTCCACGGAATATTTGTTGTATGAAAGTATGACGGAAAGCGCGTCGGTAAGCTCTTTCTCGTCGTCGGCCAGCAGCAGGCGCATAATCGTTACCATACCTTTCGTATAGCTAAGGCATAAAATGACCGAAAAAGCCGGAACTGTTTCGGGCTTTTTCACCTTTTGATGTTTATCTTATGTATTCGACTTAAAATTTAACTAAAATATACGTCATCCCCGCGAAAAAGGCAACAAAAAAGGGCCTCTTAAGGCCCTTAAAGAATTTTTTCGGCGGAGTACAGACTGTGGAGAGCGAGGAGTCCGGGGCGATAGAGCTGATTGACGGTCCAGATGCTGACGCCGGCCAGACCGTATTCCGACACCAGACGCAGCCGGGCGGAGAAAGAGCGGACATCCTCAAACCATACCTCCCGCCGCGCTCCTGCGGCGTCGGTATAGGTGAAATGCGGCGCCTGGGCGGTATCGTCGAATTTTATTTCCGCGAAAACGGCAGAGGCCAGATCCGCGGCGGCGGCATTGGAAACTATTCTCGCTGCGAAGCCCTGCTTCCACGGCACGGCCCAGCTGTATCCGTAGTTTGAAAGCCCCATGAGGATCTTCCCGGGAGGGATCCTCGTCACGGCGTAATCCAGCACTCCGCGCATGCGGCTGACCGGGGACACCGCCTGGGGAGGGGAATAGGTGTAGCCCCACTCGTAGGTCATGATGATCACCCGGTCGGCGTATTTTCCGTGGGCGGCGTAGTCCGCGGCCTGGTATAAAAGCCCCGGCTGGTCGTCGGAGGTCTTGGGTGCCACGGTGGTCATAAAATAATAGCCCAGCGGGTGCAGCGTCTCCGAGAGCCGTTTTATAAACCGGTTATAGCTGTCCCGGTCGAAGGGGAATACGTATTCAAAATCTATATCCGCGCCGTAATAGTGCCGCCCCCGCAGGGCGGAGAGCAGATTTTGGATAAAGGCGTCCTGCACGCCGGCGTCCGTGAGGACGGCGTGGGCCGCGTCCCCGGAAAAGCCGCTGGAGGAGCCGATGTTGGTCACGGTGAGTATGGGCGCGGCGCCGCCTTCATATGCGGAGGTGATGAGCTCCTGATCATCAATGGGCTTCAGCGTGCCGTTTTCATCGGTCTGCCAGATGAAGGGGCACAAAAAAGTGAGATAATCCAGCGTCTCGTTCAGCACGGAGGGCCTGATGCCGGGGTAGGCGTAGCCGTTGGTCTCAATGGACTGGGCGGGCCCCTCGCCGCCGGCGGCGGGCAGCGCCAGCGCCAGCCCCACCGGCAGACGGGAGGGATCGGACAGCTGATTGTCGAAGGCCAGTTTTTCCACGGTGGTGCCAAAGTGCCGGGCGATGCCGGTGAGAGTGTCGCCGGGGCGCACGATGTATATTTTCAATTTTGTCACCCTTTCACAGGAAGGTATTGCTACATTCTATTCAGGGCGGCGGGAAAATATCATGGGGCCGGAACGATCTGCCTGCCGTTCAGAGCGGCATAGGCCAGTTCCTCACCCCGGTACCGCAGCTTGAGAGAGAAAAACGGCGCGTCCTTCGCGATAAGCCCGAGGAATATCTTGTCGCCCTGCCACTGGGCAAGGACGGGCAGCGCGGATATGTCCACCCATTCCAGCACGCCCTCGTCGCAGTCGGTGAGATCGCCTTCAAATCCGTCGGCGGTAAAGAGATGCATGTACTCGGTCTCCCACACATCGGACACAAAGGTAACGATACCCCGGTATTTGTAAGAGGTGAGGGTGAGGCCGGATTCTTCCCGCACCTCCCGCAGCAGACACTCCTCCGGGCTTTCGTCGGCTTCAAATTTTCCGCCCAGACCTATCCACTTGTCGTGATTCAGGTCGTTTTCCTTTTTTACGCGGTGCAGCATAAGATATTTGCTGTCCCGCCGTATGTAGCAAAGAGTCGTATTTTTCATACACATCACCGGGAAATGATTATATAACAGATAACGGGCTTGTGCTATAATAAACATGGATAAAAATGCGGTAAAATATTTTTACCGGGCAAATGTTTTTTTGTTGCAATTTTTTGTGACTGAAATTATACTTGTCAGTGTTCGAAATCCTGTTTAACGGGAGGTGCGGTTATGCTGAATTTCAGAGGCGGAGCGGCGAACGCTGCGGGAGAGGACGAAAACCGAGGGCCCAGGTCCGTGGAGGAGCTGCTGCCGGAGAGCCGTCCGACAAGAAAAAACCTTGAAGCTCTGGCGGACGAGATCCGCTCGGGCAAGTATGCCTCGTCCCCAAATCACCGTACTGAGGTAATTACCAAGGCAGGCCTTATGTCCACTTATCTTGACATGAGGGAGGACCAGCCGTTCACCATCAAGGATCTGAGAAAGCTTTTGGTGGAGAAGGGCATTTATGAGGAGGAGCACTCCTTCTGGGGCGCGAAAAACCTGTGGATCGCGCTGCAGACCATGGGCTTCATCACAAAGCAGGGCGACGATTTTTACCTGTCAAAGGATTTTGCACCGCTGTACCGCCGCTGGAAACAGCTGCGGGAGAAGCACGACGCCCAGATGATTGCCAACAACGCCGAGCACAAGGAGATAATCGCCGAGCTTACCGAGAAGCAGGCCAGAGAATCCGATGCTCCCTCCGATCTGAAGCAGGCGGCGCGTCAGGCCAGGAAAGAGGCCAAGCAGGCTGCCAAGGAAGCCCGCATAGAGGCGTACAAGCGCATCAGCGATGAGAAGGCCCGGGCCAGGGATCTTCTTGACGCCAAGAAGGAAGAGATCAAGGCTGAAAAGCGCATGGCCGCCCTGGATAAAAAGCTGGCCGCCCTGCGGGAAAAAGGCAGATAATAAACATTCAGTTCCGTCATCCCCGGAGCCGCCTGACGGCCCCGGGGATGATTTTTGCTTTTGTGAGGTGAAGGCTGATGCCCGAGCTTTTGAAAATGTGCCTTGTGGTGTGCCCGCTGGTGTTCCTGGCCGGATTTGTGGATTCCGTGGCCGGCGGAGGCGGGCTCATATCCCTGCCGGCGTATCTGCTGGTGGGCCTGCCCGCCCATACCGCTGCCGGTACAAACAAGGTGGTGGCCTGTATCGGCACCACGTTTGCCGCCGGAAAATATATAAGAAGCGGTAATGTGAGGATCAAACTGGCGCTGCTGGCCGCCGCGGGCGCTCTGGCGGGATCGTATCTGGGCACCAGGGCCGCCGTGCATCTGGACGACGGGACGCTGAAGCTTGTCATACTGTGCGCGCTGCCGCTGGTGGCGGTGTTCATGGCCCTGAAAAAGGACTTCGGCCGGGAGGATTCCAGGCCGCCAAAAGCGTGGACGAAAAAACAGGAGGCCGCGCTGTGCGCCGCCATTGGCCTTGTGATCGGCTGCTACGACGGCCTGGTGGGTCCCGGAACCGGCACCTTCCTCATGCTGGCTTTCACCGCCGTACTGGGCTTTGATCTTTTGAAGGCCACCGGCTGCGCCAAGGTGGCAAATCTGGCTTCCAACGTGGCCTCGGCCATCGTATGGCTGATAAACGGCAGCGTGCTGCTGCCCATTGTCCTGCCTGCGGCCGTATTCGGCGCGGCAGGGAACCTGCTGGGCGCGCGCTACGCCATCAAGGGCGGCAGCAAAAAGATAAGGGGCATGGCCTTTGCGGTGCTGGGCCTTATGGCCGTGAAGCTGGCGTATGACCTTCTGATACAATGAAAAACCGCGGGAGTCTCATTGGACTTCCGCGGTTTTTTTTGCCTTTATTCTGTCCCGGGCAAGGAAGGTCAGCGGCAGGAGATACAGCAGGAATGAAAACGGCAGGGCGGAAACGCCCACGCCCATAATTTTCAGCGGCACCGAGCAGGCGATGCACCAGGGTATGAGTCCGCACAGGTCCACGGCGGAGCAGCCGATATCCAGCGCCAGCGTTTCTCCGGAGAGGGAAAGCTTTTCGTACGACGGACCGAGTATGGAGGCGCACATCAGGATGGCGATGGTCTGGTTGCAGAACACCACGCCGAAGATAATGCTGCTGACGAACATCACGGGAAAGGCCCCGTAACGGCCCATCTTTTCAGCCAGCATGTCCCGCACACCGTCCAGCATGCCGGAGGCTTTGAATATCCCGGAATAGGTGGAGGATACGGCCAGTATGGCACACACGTTCAGCATGGACACGATGCCGCCCCCGTCCAGGATGGAGCCCAGGCCCGCGCTCTCCCGGCTGTATCCCATCACAAGGCACTTCAGAAATCCCCAAAGGCTCATGTGCTGCAAAAGCACGGCTGTAAAGCCCGCCGCGGCGATGCTCAGGGCCATGGCCAGCCGGGTCTTTACCTTCATCACCGGCAGCGCCAGCATTATAACGGCGGGTATGGAGACCCACCAGGACACGTCGTATTCATTTTTAATGGCGGCCATCAGTCCGGTGTTGACCTGCCCCGAGGGATGCAGCGCGGACAGCGTGCCGTAAATGACAAAGCACAGGGCCATGGGCAGCAGGTTGGCCTTCAGAAGCCTGCGGGAGTGGGCGTAGGCGTCGGTGCGGCACAGAGAGGCCGTCAGCGCCATGCTGGACGCCGCCGGGGAGCAGCAGTCGCCGAAATATATGCCGGACATGACGGCGCCGGCCGTGAGTATCTCGTTTGCGCCGCCGGAACGGGCGATGGCCATGAAGATGACGCCCATGGTGCCGGCGACGCCGAAGGAGGTGCCGATGGCGTAGGACAAAAGCGAGCACAGGGCGAAGGTAAGCACTATGAACATGCGGGGCGTTATCAGCTTCATGCCGTAGTAAACAAAAAAGAGAATGGTGCCCCCGGCCCGCCATGAGGCCGTCAGCATGCCGATGATGAGCAGGATTCCCACCACGATGAGGGAGTCCTTAATTCCGTCGGCGGATACCCGCATGAGGCTCTTAAAAGAGCAGCCCCGGCGCATGGCGTCGGCCATAAAAACCGCCCAGCCGGCTATCAGCGCGGCTATGATGTTGATTTTGAATACAAGGCAGACCGCCATGGCGGCGAGAAAAATGAGAAAAGATGCAAGTACGTCCACGGCGCCCTCCTATTCCGTCCTGCGGCCGGTGGGTACCACGGCGGCAAAGGCCAGCACGCTTCCCACGGCGGACACGGCGGTGGATATGAGCAGGGTGGAGGAAACGCCTATCCTGTCGAACATGACTCCGCCCAGCAGGGAAGAGAATATGGAGCCGAAGGAGGCGGTGAGCGTGAGGAAGGCCTGGGCCTTTACGGCGTCCTTCTGATCCACTACCAGCATGGCGTATCTCACGGCGGCGGGGGTGTAAAGGGCGAACGACGCCCCCTGGAACAGAAACGCCGGGTACATCCAGGGCACGCTGGGGGCCAGAAAAACGGCCAGACTTTTCGCCGTGAACATGAGCACGGAGAATTTAAGCAGTGCGGAGCAGCTTATGTGCCGGGTGAGCCTGTCGAACAGCATCATGACGGGCACCTCCAGCAGAGCCATGAAGGCGCATATCGATCCCATGTCGGAGCTGTCGCCGCCCACGTTCTGCACCACCAGGATGATAAAGTTGTTGATGAGCGAGTGGATGGCAAATAAAAGCGCCACACCCAGCAGAAAAACGGAAAACCGCTTGTTGCAGCGGATAAATTCCACGATGCCGCTGCTCTCCTCTTTCACAGCCGCCGGCGCGCTGTCTGTGGGGCCGCTGCGGGAACGGGCGGTGAACATGGCCAGAATGACCATAAGACCGATAATTATTATAAGGGTGGCTACCGGTATTGCCCCGGTGCCAACAGCCTCCACCACCCGGCCCATAGCCGCCGCCATTATGGCGTAGGCCAGAGAGCCGATAGCCCGGCAGGCGCCAAAATTGATATGTATGCCACAGCCCTCCGCCTCGAAGGTGAGGGAGGTCATAAAGGGCTGTATGACGATGATAAGAGAGAAGGCCATGGCGTAGCTGACGGACAAAAGCATGCACCTGACGCTGACAAGGCAGGTGACGGCGGCAAATACAGCCGTGATAACGCACAGCGCCCACAGCACCCTGATAACGGTGACCTTTTTGGAGCGGTCCGCCAGATCCGCGACCAGCGGCTGCAGCACCAGCGCAGCCAGGTTCGACGCCGCCAGTATGACGCCAATCTCCGTGCCGGAGTAGCCGCGGGCCTGAAGAAACACGGCGGCGAAGGACAGCACCGTGCAGTAGGTCATCCAGTAGCCGCTCTGCATCAGGGCGTATTCGATATTCATTTTTCTCTGCAGCTTTTCCATGAACCCTCCGCTTTTTGAAAAGACAAAAAATAAGTATAACATGCAATCCCACAAAAGCAAGCGGCAAAGTCCGCGGAGGGAAAATTTCTGCTTGCTTTTTAAGAAAAAACAGTGATATAATCACCCTCGCATACGAAAAACGGCCAAAGCGAAAATAGAAACAAGTCTTTAACGGCGTAGTCTATTGTAGTTTATAGACGCGCCGTTTTTCTATTAAAAAAAGGAGACTTGCTTTATGCCGCACAATAAATTTCAGAGTATCGTTTTCGGACTTATAATGTCGTATTCCATGGCCATAGGCATGGAGATTTTCAATACGGCGGTAAAGCTGGGCGTAAATCTGACGCCCGGCGGATTTACAAACCTTACCGGCGCCGTTTTTGCCGGCGCCGCGAAGGAAATATGGTACATGGGCGCCATAGTGTTCGTGCTGTCGGAACTTTTCGGCAACCGGGCAGGCGCGGCTGCCGCCGCAAAGCGCTGCGATCCCCAAAGGGACAATCCCTATCTGTGCCGTCTTATGCGCCAGGCCTGCACCGTGGCCGTTATGTGCCCGACCATGAGCCTTGCTGCATCTCTTATGTTCAATGTGATACCCGGGGTGCGCCCGGCGTCGGAGCTGCCGGAAATATGGCTTGGCACGCTGATGAAAAATTTCCCCATGGCGTTTTTCTGGAACATGTACGCCGCCGCGCCCTTCACCCATCTGCTGTTCGGCGCATTATTCAGGGAAGATACGCGTAAGGAAGCGGCTATTGACATGGCGCCGGAGGGTGATAAAATCTGACTATCAAATCTGGGAGGCGTCGCCATGTTTCGTCAGATGCGGAGAAACAAGCAGCAGCTGTCGGCGGAGGAAGCCGCCGGCGTGCTGGAACGGGGAAAATACGGAGTGCTGGCACTGTCCGGCGACGACGGGTACCCTTACGCCGTGCCGGTGAGCTATGTTTATGCCGGCGGAAAGATATTCTTCCATTCGGCGCTTACCGGACATAAGGTGGATTCTGTCCGGCGAAACGACAAGGCATCGTTCTGCGTCGTTGACCGGAACGAACTTTGTCCTGCGGCCTTCACCACCCACTATCGCAGCGCAATAGCCTTCGGGCGCGTCAGTATCCTTGAAAATGAGGACGAGCGCCGCGCCGCGCTGATGCGGATAGCGAAAAAATACGGACCTGAGGGCGACGCCGAGGGATGCGCCAGAGAAGTCGACGCCACTCTGGATCGCGCCTGTCTCGCGGAATTCACCGTGGAACACCTCACCGGCAAGCAGGCAAAGGAGCTTGTAAACAAACAGGTATAAAAAATCCCGTCCGAAAGGACGGGATTTTTTAATGCGGAAAATTATTTCATGTTGGCCTTGATGACGTCGCCCAGAATGGTGATGCCCTTGACGATTTTCTCGTCCGGCATATTGGAGTAGTTCAGGCGGATGCAGTTGTGCACGTCGCCGTTGGGGTAAAAACCTTCGCCGGGGACGTAGGCTACCTTTTTCTCCAGAGCCTGAGCGGCCATGACCTTGGAGTCTATGTACTCGGGGAGCTGTACCCAGGCAAACAGACCGCCCTGGGGATGAGTGTACTTGACTTCCTTCGGGAAAGCGGCGGCCATGGTGTCCTGCATCAGCTGATTGCGGTGACCGTAGCACTCGCGGATGGTGGCGACATGCTCGTCGAGATCAAACATGTCGATGAACTTGGAGACCTCCATCATGCCGATGGTGGACGCCTGCAGCGCGGCTGCCTGAGCCATGAAGTTGTATTTCTGAAGTATCTCGTCGGCGGCGCAGACCCAGCCCAGACGATAGCCGGGGGCCAGGATCTTGGAGAAGGTGCCCAGATAGACCACAAGGCCCTTGGTGTCCATGCTCTTCAGCGCGGGCAGATACTCACCGGAGTAACGCAGCTCGCCGTAGGGGTTATCCTCGATAACGGGGACTTCGTACTTGTTTATGATCTCCATGAACTTTTTGCGGCGCTCGATGGGCCATGTGCGGCCGGTGGGGTTCTGGAAATCGGGGATGACGTAGATCATCTTTACGTTGTCGGTGGTGGCAAGGACCTTTTCCAGGTCCTCCATGATCATGCCGTCGTCATCGGTGGGGATCTCAACGAACTTGGGCTGGCAGGCCTTGAAGGCGTTGAGAGCGCCCAGGTAGGACGGAGACTCGATGATGATGACGTCGCCGGGGTTGACGAACACACGGGAGGAATAATCCAGGCCCTGCTGGCTGCCGGAGGTCATGAGTATGTGGGCGGCATCGGTATGTATGTTGTTCTTGCGCTCCATGCGCTCAGCGATCTGCTCGCGCAGACGGGGCCAGCCATCGGTGCTGGTGTACTGCAGTGCCACGCGGCCGGATTCCTCCAGCACGGCGTCGGCAGCGGCTTTCACCTTTTCCACGGGGAAAAGCTCGGGAGCGGGCATGCCGCCGGCAAAGGAGATAATATCGGGCTTGTTGGCCAGGGCCAGCAGCTCGCGTATAGCGGAGCCCTTGAGAAGATCCATTCTGTCTGCAAATCTGACCATTTAAATTTCCTCCTAAATTTTTGGCTGTTTACACAAAATTCTCTTTATACATTTAATCATATTTTGAGCAAGTTGTAAAGTGAGCAAAATGAATATCACGACTGACAAATTATCAATAAAATGCCCAAAACGCTTGCAAGGTATTGGATAAACTGCTATTCTGAATTCGTGTATAGACACAAAGAAAGCACATATGCAAATAAATGGAGGAGGATGTACAAATGGCGGTAAGACCGAAAATACTGGCGCTGGCCAATAAGATAACCTTTGAGGCCCGCACCGGCATTCCCAACGTTCCCTCGGATCCGGAGTACAGAATACTTGCCGAGGTTGTCACCGATGACCAGGCCGATGTGGCAATGGCATGCAAGGTGCGCCAGGCACGCACACTGGACGACATCGCGCGCCGCTGCGGAAGATCAAAGGAAGAGGCCAGACGCCTGCTGCTGGAGCTGTCCCACGAGGGCGTGGTCATAAACTTTGCCGAGCCCGGCCAGAGCGAGGATTCCTACTATCTGCCCTGCTGGGTGCCCGGAATCATGGAAATGATGGTGGGCAACAAGGAGCAGGCCGAAAAGCACCCCGAAATCCCCCGCTGCTTTGAAGAATACACCCGCAAGAACATGCAGCTGATGGCGCCCAACCTGCCCACCGGCATGGGCGTTATGCGCGTCATCCCCGTGGAGAGCGCCATAAAGTCTGAAAATCACGTTCCCACCTCAGACGAGCTGCACGGCTATATAGACGGAGCGTGGAAGATAGCCGTCACCGGCTGCTCCTGCCGCCGGGTGCGCCGCATTATGGGCGAAGGCTGCGGACATCTGGAAGAGGATATGTGCATCATGCTGGACCGGGCGGCCGACTTCCAGATAAAGTCCGGCCACGGCCATGAGATCACGAAGGATGAGGCCTACGCCATCCTGAAACGCGCCGAGGACAACGGCCTTATCCATGAGGTGTCCAATATCGACGGCACGGGCAAGGTTTCCGGCATCTGCAACTGCTGCGAATGCTCCTGCCTGTCCCTGCGGGGCGGCAGAATGTTCAACAACACCGATCTGCTCAAATCAAATTACCACGCCGAGGTGGACCGGGACAAGTGCGTGGCCTGCGGCCAGTGCGTGGAAAACTGCCAGATGAACGCTCTGCACCTGGGCCAGAAGCTGTGCTCCACGGAACCCCTGGAAATAAGAAAAGCCGAAAAGCCCGGCGACGGCGCCTGGGGCAGGGACAAGTGGAATGTAGACTGGCGCGAAAACCGTGAGGACGTGGCCGAGAGCGGCACCGCCCCCTGCAAAACCAAATGCCCCGCCCATATCGCCGTACAGGGCTATATAAAGCTGGCCTCCCAGGGCAAATACAGGGATGCGCTGGAGCTCATAAAGAAAGAAAATCCGTTCCCGGCCATCTGCGGCCGCGTCTGCCCCCGCTTCTGCGAGGACGAATGCACCCGCGGCGACATCGACGCCCCCATAGCCATAGACGAGATAAAGAAGTTCATCGCCGAGCAGGACATGAAGGCGGAGCACCGCTTTGTGCCGCCCATGGTGAACCAGACCGGCAAACCGTTTTCGGAAAAGATAGCAGTAATCGGCGCCGGCCCCGCCGGACTTTCCTGCGCGTATTTTCTGGCTGTGAAGGGCTATCCAGTCACCGTGTTCGAGAAGGAAAAGAAGCCCGGCGGCATGATGACTTTGGGCATTCCCGAGTTCAGACTGGAAAAGAAGGTCGTCAATTCTGAGATAGACGTTCTTAAGGAGCTGGGCGTGGAGTTCAAAACCGGCGTGGAGGTAGGGAAAGACGTAACGCTTGCCCAGCTGAGAAGTGAAGGCTACAAGGCGTTTTACCTTGCCATCGGCGCGTCCAGGGGCACTCCCGTGGGCTGCCCGGGCGATGATCTGGAGGGCGTATACACCGGCATCGACTTCCTGCGGGACGTCAATCTCGGCAAAAAGCCTGAGGTCGGCAAGACGGTGGCGGTCATCGGCGGCGGCAACGTGTCCGTCGACGTGGCTCGCTCCGCCATACGTCTGGGAGCGGAGAAGGTGTACCTGGTGTACCGCCGGGGCCGCGACGAGATAAAGGCCGACAGCGAGGAAGTAGAGGACGCCATAGCCGAGGGCATGGAGATGAAGCTGCTGCGCGCTCCGGCGGAGATATCCGGGAAGGACGGCAGAGCCGCCTCCGTTAAGCTTGAAGTCATGGAGCTGGGCGAGCCCGACGCCTCCGGCAGACGCTCCCCCGTGGGCACCGGAAAGTTCGAGACCCTTAAGGTGGACTGCGTCATCGGCGCCATCGGCCAGAAGGTCGATATGGGCGGCATTGAAAAAGGCAGCATGGCCTTTACAAAGAAGGGCACCGTTGTGGCCGACGGCCTGACATATCAGACTGCGCAGCCCGACGTGTTCGCCGGCGGCGACGTGGTGACAGGACCCAGGTTTATCATAGACGCCATAGCCGCTGGCAAGGAGGGCGCCGTCTCCATCCACCGCTACGTACACGAAGGCCAGACCCTGACCCTTGGCCGCGACCGGCGAAATTATCGGGCCATTGACAAATCCACGGCGGCCGTGGGCATCGGCGGCTATGACGATATACCCCGTCAGGCTCCGGCAAGTGCCGAAGCTGCCAAGGCCCGCAGGACCTTCAGGGATCTGCGCGGCACCTTCACGGAGGAACAGCTGAAGAAGGAGACCGAGCGGTGCCTGGGCTGCGGCGCCACCGTGGTGGATACCGACAGATGCGTGGGCTGCGGCATATGCACTACCAAGTGCAAGTTCGACGCCATACATCTGGTGTCATCCGGTGAGTTCAAATCCCCAAAGGTGGAAAATCTGGCTCCGTACATGATCGGAAATATGGTAAAGCGCGGCGGAAAGATCGCCATAAAGGCCGCGAAAAAGACAGTATCAGAGCTTACCAAAAAAGACTGACAGACACATAAGCGTTGCCTTTCCCAAACGGCAAACTGAAATTTATCTTCAAGTTTTCAAAAGGGGGACTGTTCTTTTCGCAAAAAGAACAGTCCCCCTTTTGAAATCCCCCTAAGAAAAGGCTGGGTGTAAAATCGCGGATTTACCGTTTCTTTTGCGCCCTTGGTTTTGAGCTTGTACGACGCTCCAGGCGCTGCTTAAACGTAATGGGCTCCGCTGACGCTTTGCTCGCCTGTTACAATAATGGGCGCTTGCGTCAATAATCTTGAAAAAATGCTCTCCTGCCGCCATGCCAGCCGGCTATTGTCGCGGGCGGGCGAAGCGAGCAGCGGAGCCTACTTAAATAATGCACGGCTTAGGGCGTCGCAGAAGCCTTAGGTTAGGCGGTAATGAATGGTTAAAGCCTTGAAAACAGACCAGCCCCAGCCCTTGGAGAGGATACAAAGGGGAGCGCCGTTCTTTCCGCGGAAAGAACGGCTTCCCCTTTGAAAAAACAGCAGGGCGGATTTCTCCGCCCTGCAAATTTTATCCCGCTGTTTTACATGCCGGAGATTTTTGCGGCAGATTACAGCAGACCGATGAAGTGCTGCATGGCAAGGGACACGGCGGCGATGCATACCCAGCAGGTGAAGCCCAGCAGTATGGGCTTGCCGCCTGTCTTAATGAGCTTCACGATGTCCGTGTTCAGACCTATGGCGGACATGGCCATGACAATGAAGAACTTGCTCAGCTGCTTGAGAACGCCGAACAGGGAATTGCAGAAATCCAGCGCGCCGCCGGTGAAGACGGAGGTGGCGATGGTGGTGACCACGGAGGCCAGCACAAAATACAGGATAAACATGGGGAACACGGATTTTATGCTGACTTTGGTGCCGCTGTCCGTACCGGCCTTCCGCTCCCGCTTCATGCGCACGAATGCCAGCACCAAAGTGATGGGAATGATGGCCAGCGTCCGGGTAAGCTTCACAATGGTGGCGTATTCCAGCACAGTGCCGCCGGTGGAGTGGAGAGAGTCCCAGGTGGAGGCCGCCGCCGTCACGGAGGAGGTGTCGTTTACGGCCGTGCCAGCAAAAAGGCCGAAGCCCTCGTTGGAAAGTCCCAGCGCGCCGCCCAGCGTGGGGAAGATAATGGCGGCAATGACGTTAAAAAGAAAGATGACCGATATGGACTGGGCAATCTCTTCGTCGTCCGCGCCGATGACCGGCGCCGTGGCGGCGATGGCGCTGCCGCCGCATATGGAGGAGCCGACGCCTATTAGTGTGGATATTTTGGATGGAATGTGCAGCAGCTTCTGCATCAGCCACGCCACTACAAGGGAGGTGGTGATAGTGGACAAGATAACGGGCAGGGAGGCCTTGCCCACCTTGCCGATGGTGGCAAGGTTCAATCCAAAGCCCAGCAGCACAACGGCGGTCTGCAGTATCTTTTTCGATGTGAAGGATACGCCTGACTTATAGGGCGTCTGATCCTTCAGAAATATGGCAACCACCATGCCGGTGAGGATGGCGATGACAGGGGCGCCCACCACGTTCAGTGCGCTGATATATTTCACCAGCAGCCAGGCCGGCAGGGCGATGCAAAGGCAAAGCAGCAGGCCTTTCCAGCTCTTTTTTACAAACTCCATTATCTCAGCCTCCTAAAAACACAATGAAACGACCTTAACACACGGTTTATTAAAAATCAATTGCAACCGCAACATTTTTAACTGAATTTTGCAGTGACTGCACGGAAAATAAATTTGCAGGGCGGAGAAAACCGCCCTCCCATTTGTACCCTTTCCAAGGAAGGGCTGTGGACGGTCTGTCGTCGGGGCTTTAACCATTCACCGCAACCCGGAACGCCATCCCTCGCAGCCAATATTACCGCCGCAAGCGCCCATTGTTGTAACGGGCGGGCAAAGCGCAAGCGGAGCCGTTTACGTCAATGCAGAGCTTTGGGCGTCGTACAAGCTCAAAACCAAGGGCGCAAAAGAGAGGATAAATCCACGATTTTGCACCCAGCCTTTTCTTAGGGGGATTTCAAAAGGGGGACTGTTCTTTTTGCAAAAAGAACAGTCCCCCTTTTGGAGATATGAGGATGATTTTTAGTTGTCGTCAGTTTATCGTTTGTTTGATTTTCTCCAGATGTGCTGCTCCTCGGCGGCCTTTATAAGCTCCTCCCTGAAGTCGGGGTGGGCGATGCTGATGAGCATTTCCGCCCGCTGCCAGGTGGGCTGGCCGGTGAGGTTTGCCACACCGTATTCGGTGACTATATACGGAGCCTGGGTGCGGGGAGTGGTGATGATGTCGCCCTGAGTAAACTTCGGCAGAATACGGGAGTGGGCGCCGCCAGCCTTGTCGGTGAAAGAGGAGGACATGGCCAGAAACGCCAGCCCGTGTGCGGCGCAGAAGGCGCCGGTGACAAAGTCCAGCTGACCGCCGGTGCCGGATATCTGACGGGTGCCGGCGGATTCGGAGCAGACCTGTCCGTAGAGATCGGCGGCGATGCAGCCGTTGATGGAAACAAAGTTTTCAAGACTGCCGACGACGGAAGGGTCGTTCACATAGTGCATGGGGGCGGAGAGAATGCCGATGTTATGGTCCAGAAAGTCGTACAGCTCCCGGGAACCGTTGCATATGGAAAATACGCCCTTGCCGCGGTTTATCTCCTTGCGGGAATTGGTGATCTTGCCCGCCTCGTAAAGTTTGAGATAGCCGTCGGACATGAGCTCGGTGTGCATGCCAAGGTCCTTAAGATCGGAGTCCGCGATGAGCGTGCCCAGAGAGTTGGGCATACCGCCGATGCCCAGCTGCAGGGTGATGCCGTCACGCAGATATGGGAAAATGTTCTGGGCTATCTGCCGGTCGATGTCGTTGGCGGAGGGGCTTTGCACCGTTGATATAGGCTCGGAATTTTCCACCACGCGATCCACGTCGGCAATGTTTATGTGGTCGCCCTCGGTGCCGAATACAAAAGGCATTGTGGGATTAATCTCAAGGACGATGTGCTTTGCCGAATCCAGCATCTCCTGCATGCAGCAGTTGGTGAGGCCGAAAGAGAAATTGCCGTGAGAATCCATGGGGGACACTGTGACCATGGCAACGTCCACAGGAGCCAGGCCCTTGGTATAATACGCGCCGCAGTTGCGGAACAGCATGGGGCTGTGATATGCCATGCCGCCGTCAAGATATTTGCGGTCGATACCGGAGCAGTGCCAGAGGTTATAGGTGAAGGCCTTCTGTTCGGGATCCTGCTCAACTATCTGCACCGGCCGCATGGATATGGCGTTGCGCACTTTTACGTCCGAAAGCTCGTCCCGGCGGGCGGCCAGGGCCGCGTCCAGCGCGGCGGGAAAGGAGCAGGTCTGGCTGTAATCAACCCAGTCACCGTCCTTGACAAGCCTCACCGCCTCCGCGGGCGTGCAGAGCTTTTCGGCATATGTTTTGGCGAAATCCATGGAATTTTCCTCCGTTATTAAATATTGCGCAATAATTATATCAAGGCGTCAGTGCATTTGCAATTGTATAAGAAACAATATTTAACGTATTGTGTTGCCTGAACCAATGCATATATGTTATAATCTTGACAAGTACGCAAGGGAGCATTTTCGGAGGGCAGGCATGGACAAAACAGAGAACTTACGGAGCGGAAGATGCGCGGACGCGGATCTCCTGCGGATAATCGCCTGCTTTTTTGTGGTCATGCTGCACAGCTGCGGCGCCGGCAGTCCAACCGCCGTAATAATGAATTCGATCACCCGGTTTTCCGTACCGGTATTCGTCATGATAAGCGGCCGGTTTTGCCTCAGCGCGGACAATACTCCGGGGCACTACCTGAAAAAATGCGGCCGGCTGATGCTGACCTTCCTTCTGTGGTCGGCTTTATACTTGCTTGTGGACGGGGATTTCAGCGGAAATGCAGGATTTTGGGGTGTCACATGCGCTCTTCTGGCTGGGCCTCAGCACTTCTGGTATATCTACGCCGCCATGGCGCTGTACCTTTCCGCGCCCATACTGCGGGTATTCTGCCGAAACGCGGACAAAAAGCTGATCGGCTATTTTCTGCTGCTTACGTTTTTGTTCGGCTCTGTCGTCAACACTCTGCTTGCTGCAGGTTCCGTGCCGCTTTTGAAAACCATAATGGCAGAGATGAAGGCGGAAAAAATGCTGGGTTTCCTATGCCTGTTCGTTTTCGGCTTTTATTTTGAACGCTTTGGACTGGAGAAAAAGCAGCGTACGGCGCTGTATGTTCTGGGAGGAGCCGGAGTGGTTATCACAGCCGCGGGCACGCTGCTGATGCCGCTGAATACGGGCGGGTACGATGTTCTGCTTTTCGGATTTTTCACGCCCAACGTGCTTTTGTACAGCGCGGCCGTATATGTCCTCGTGACGGAGCTTTACAAAAAGCATCCGGCGGGGGAGCGGGCCTGTGGGACTATCTCCGGACTGGCGGAGTGCTCCTTCGGAGTATACCTGCTGCACGTGCTGGTTCTGCGCAACGTCGTGGAGGCCGCCGGATTTTGGGCGGCCATGCCTGTTTGGATATCAATAATATTGCGTTCGGCGGCGGCATTCTGCCTCACGGCCGCGGCCGTATATCTTTTGAGAAAAATCAGATTCATGCGAGCTGTCACATGATACCGGGGGAGAAAAAATGAGCAAAAGGAAAAAAGGCGTGAGATGGAAGGAGCGTACCTTCCACAAAGCGGTACAGATGGAGCTGAGAGAGCATAAAAGCTCTTTTATAGTTTTTTCCATACTGCGCTTTCTGGTCATCGTGACGCTGGTGCGCCAGATAATGCTGCACAACTATGAAAGCTCGTTTCTGTGCTTGCTTACTCTTCTGCTGCTGTATGTTCCAAGCCTTGTGCAGGTGCAGCTGCACATCGAGCTGCCGCCGGTGCTGGAGATAACGGTGCTGTGCTTCATTTTTGCCTCTGAGATTCTGGGCGAGATAAACGCTTTTTTCATCGTAATTCCCTTCTGGGACACCCTGCTGCACACCCTGAACGGATTCCTCGCCGCGGCTGTTGGTTTTTCCATGGTCTCCCTGCTGAACGACAACGACCGGCTGACCTTCGACCTGTCGCCGTTTTATCTGGCGCTGGCGGCGTTCTGCTTTTCCATGACCATCGGCGTGCTTTGGGAATTCTTTGAGTTCGGCATGGATACGTTTTTCCACACGGACATGCAGAAGGACACAGTGGTGCATGCAATATATTCAGTGGCGCTGGATCCCACAAATACCAACAAGGTGGTGGCCGTCACCGGAATCACCGACGCCGCCGTAAACGGCGGCAGTCTGGGGCTGGGCGGATATCTTGACATTGGACTTATTGATACCATGCAGGACCTGCTGGTGAATTTTGTCGGCGCGGCGGTATTCTCCATAGCGGGGTACTTTTATTCCAAGGGTAAAGGCCAAAATAAGTCCGCGGCGGCGGATTTTGTGCCCAGCCGCAAGCGCGCGGACAGAGACTTTCTGAAAAGAGCAAGGGAAGAGACCGAAGAGACCGGAGAATAATAATAAGGAGACGCAGATATGCGCGGAATGGAAACAGGCAAAACCCGAATAAGACATCAGGTGTTCACGGAGATCGCTCGCATGGCCTACGAAGGCGGAGATCTGGCAATGACGCTGGAAAACCTGCCATACAAAATAATTCCGGGAGAGATCGCGTCGTACAGGGACAGCATTTTCGTGGAGCGGGCCGTGGTGGGCGAACGTCTGCGGCTGGCTCTTGGCATGCCGCTGAGAAGATTTTCCGAGTATTCCAAGCTTTCTGAGGGCATCGTTGAAAACGAGATCGCGGAAAAATATTACGAGCCGCCGCTGATAAACGTGATAAAATTTGCCTGCAACAAGTGCCCCGACAATGTGGTGACCGTCACCAGCGGCTGTCAGGGCTGCATCGAGCACCCGTGCATGGAGGTATGCCCCCAAAAAGCCATAGCCCGTGTCAAGGGCCGGGCTTTCATAGACACGGACAAGTGCGTGAAGTGCGGCCGCTGCGCCGCGGAGTGCAAATTCCACGCCATAATCCATCAGAAGCGCCCGTGCAGGCTGGCCTGCGGGGTGGGCGCCATCGGCAGGGACGAATACGGCCGCGTGGAGATAGATTACGACAAATGCACCTCATGCGGACAGTGCCTGGTGAACTGCCCCTTCGGAGCCATCGCCGACAAGAGCCAGATATTCCAGACGGTCTCCGCCATAAAAAGCGGCGTACCCGTATACGCGGCGCTGGCGCCGTCTTTCGTGGGCCAGTTCGGACAGGACGGTACGCCGGAAAAAATGAAGGCCGCGTTCAGGCGGCTGGGCTTCGCCGACATTTATGAGGTTGCTGTGGGCGCCGATCTGTGCGTGATAGAGGAGGCCAACGACTATCTTGACGAAGTGCCTAAAACTCACGCGTTTATGGTCACCTCCTGCTGCCCGTCCTGGAGCGATATGGTGAAAAAGATGTTCCCGGAATTCACCGACAACATCTCCGTGGCGCTGACGCCCATGGTCCTTACCGCCAGGATGATAAAGAAGATTCACCCTGAGAGCAGGGTGGTTTTTGTGGGCCCCTGCGATGCCAAAAAGCTGGAGGCACGGAGAAAGAGCGTGCGCAGCGACGTGGATTTCGTGCTGACCTTTGAGGAGGTCCTGGGCATGTTCGCGGCCAAAGGCATCGACAGGGAGATAATCCCCGAGAGCGAGGAGAAAGAGCTCACCGGCGTCAGCCGGTTCGGCCGTGGCTTCGCGTACTCCGGCGGCGTGGCCGAGGCGGTGGTGAACGCCATACACGAAAAGGAGCCGGGCCGGGAGATAAAGGTGGCCCACGCGGACGGGCTGGAGGAATGCCGCAAGCTGCTTTTGATGGCCAAGGCGGGAAAATACGACGGGTATCTGCTGGAGGGCATGGCCTGCCCCGGAGGCTGTGTGGCGGGCGCCGGCACTCTGCGTCCGGTTGAGCAGTCGAAGCACGAGGTGGAGAAATTTGCCCAGAGCGCGGAATTCAAGTGCGCCGCGGATACAAAATTCCGTGAGTACCTGCCGCTCATAGAGGAAAACAAGGAGTAAGCAAGACATTTGCCGCAAGGACAGGTATACAAGTCAAGTGAAATTTGCAGGGCGGAGAAATCCGCCCTGCAAATTTCAGTTATCCCGCCTGGCGGACGGTCTTACCACACCTGCCAGCGTAGAACAAAGGCCACGGAGTACAGCAGGTACAAAATGGCGCATATCACAGTAGCCGCCCTGCCGGCAGCCGGCTTTTTCGTCAGCGCGGACACCGCCAGCGGCACGGTCATCAGTCCCAGCATGTAGCGGGGCGCACTTAAAAGCCAGGTGGCCCCTATGGCCACGACGTAATAGGCAATGAAATATGCGGTGTAGCTGGGCCGCAGCTTTCGCGCGGTCAGGGCGGTTATTATAAGGGCACCAAAATCCGCCAGCACGTTGGGCAGCCACAGACCCGCGGCGCTCTCAAATTGATCTGAACGCAGACAGCCGATGACGTTTTCTGTCTGATATGCGGCGGTGTTGAAGAACAGGCCCAGCCGCTGGCCCCAATGTTCCCGCTGGTACTGCATGAATTTGAAAGGATCGCCGGACACCCGGTAATTTATATAGCAGTACGCGGCAAAGCCCAGGGGAATGACGAGAAGGGAAAGAAAGCCCCAAGCGTTTTTTCTCCGCGTTCCCGGTGGCGCGTTCACCGCGCTGTTCACCAGCTCGAACAGCACCGGCACCAACAGCACCACGCCGAGAGAACGGGTGAAGGAGGCCAGCGCGCCCATGGCACCTGCAAGCCACCAGCTTCGTCTGCGGGCAAAATATATGCAGGAGATGCTCAGGAGAAAAAAGAGTCCGTCGCTCATGGGCGCAGTGAAGAAGAACGCGCCGGGCAGGATGCATACGTATTCAAGTGTCCTCAGGGCGTCGGCGCGGGAATAGTCCATGCGCAGGAGCCTGTAAAACATGCTGCCCGCACCGGCAAAAGCCAGAGCAGCCGTCAGAAGGCCGGAGTAAAGATAATTTCCTACTATATAATTCATCGCCCGCACCGCCAGCGGATAGCCGGGCAGAAATACCAGCTGCACCAGTCTGTCCACAGGACCGCGGGAGAGATACCAGTCCTGCGCTATGTCCAGATAGTGCTGGCTGTCGGTGCATCTCCAAAATTCCAGATAGCCAGCGAAGGACGTGCCATACCCCTCCGCCATGCGCAGAAAGTACATGAGGAGTATTACTGCGGCGTCAACGCCCAGAAATACCAGAAATATCCGTGCCGTTTCCCGGCGTTCGGGCTGGCCGTCGGGGAACGGCGGCCGCTCATCATATCCGGAGCTCCAGAAATCCATCCAGTCCGGCACAAAGCGCAGACACACCGCGGCAAACAGCGCGGCGGACAGAAGCGCGGCAAGAAACCCCGGAACGGTAATTCCGGGGTTTCTGATATGCCAGATGGCAAAAAGAGCGCACAAAGCCGCCAGGCCCAGGGCGCATATGTATCTTCCGGCTTTCTGCCGGTTGTGATTGTTGTTGGTGTTGTTCAAAGCGCCTTTCAGTATACCAGAGAAAACCTGCCGCCGTCAAATAGTTATATTACCGACCAATGCCCGCAGCCGCCGGCGGCGCGGCATGGGCCGGATTTTTGTTCAGTGGGAGGCAAGTATTCCGCATACTTCGTCGTAAGCGGCCCTGACGTCGGCATATGAAGCCTCGGCCTCGTCGAATGAGCCGGCCCTTATGAGCACCACCATCCTGGAGCAGGCCTCGTAAAGCGCCGTAAGACCCAGATTTCCGGAAACGCCCTTGAGGGTGTGCACAGCGGTGAGTTCGGCCTCATGGTCGCCCCTCTCCATCGCCGGGGCTATCTGTGAAAAATTCTCGTCCTCAGGCAAGAGAAGCAGGAATTTTTCATAAAGCTCTGTGCTGCCTACAAAGCGGTTCAGAGCACCTTCAACATCAGCGCCGTGGTCTTTCAGATCAGTAAGCAGTTCATCATACATTTTCCGGGTTCCTCCTGCAAGATATATAGTGTCATTCGGCATATATAATACCGCAAAAAATTTCATATACATTGTTACTATAACACAAGAGTTTTACAATTTCACTATCTTTGTGCAGAAAATAAGAAAAAGTTACGGAAAAATCTTCCGCAGCTGCATTTTACTTAAGAGATCATAAAAAGCCGGGTGGTTTGTGCCGGCGCCTGACCATAATGTAACCGGAGAATTCAAACAAGATACATATTTTTTGATAAAATGAAAATGATTTCAAAAATGTATTGACATTTTCAAATATTTTGCTATTATGGTTACACATAAACGAGAGAATGGAACTTAAAATACTAAAAAATAACTTGAGGAGCAGACAAAATGAAAAAAACAATATCTATTTTACTGGTGTTGGCACTGCTGTGCTGCCTGGTACCCGCGGCGTTCGCCGCAGAGAGCAGCGAGACCGCGGCAGCCGAGAAGCTTTATGACATGGGCCTCCTTTCGGGCACCGGCACAGACGCTCTGGGCAATCCTGTTTTCAGCCTGGACAAGGTTCCTACCAGAGCTGAAGCCGTCACAATGCTTGTGAACCTGCTGGGAAAATCCGATGTCGCAAAGGCCGGCACTTGGACCACGCCGTTCACCGACGTGCCTGAATGGGCCCAGCCTTATGTGGGATATGCCTTTGCAAACGGCCTGACCTCCGGCACAGGCAAGACCTCCTTCGGTTCCACTCTGCCCGTTTCCGCAGACCAGTACCTCACTCTGGTCCTGCGCGCGCTGGGCTACAAAGACGGCACCGATTTCAGCTGGAAGGACGCCTCCGCCTTTGCCCAGAAGTTGGGTATTACCAGCAAGGATTACAGCAGTGTTTCCAAGTTCCTGCGCGGCGATATTGCCAAGATATCCGAAGCAGCACTGGCGATCGACTATAAAAACACCGACGTTGCTCTTTCTCAGATAATCGAGCTTGCCAAGGGCCTTGCCGCCGAGAGCGACACCGACATACCCGTGGACCAGATCGTGGCCATTATCGAGAAAGTCACCGCATCCAACGGAAAGCTGTCAACTGAAGACATCGCCGCCATTGCCAAGGCTGTTGCCGCGGAGTACGACACCGGACTTCCCGTGGAAGCGATCGCAGACATCGCCGTGACCATAGCCGACTCCAAGGGCTCCGATATTCCCGTTGAGGATATCACCAGCGTCGCAAAGACAGTCGTGGCAAAATACGACACCGATTCCAGCATCCCTGTGGATGAGATCGCAGGAATAGCCACCATGATATACGGCCTTATTAAAAAGTAAGTCTGCTTATTAAAGCCTCAGCCGCCCCGGACAGCTGTCCGGGGCGGCTGAGGCTGTCAAACAGCACAAAAAATACGAGCTGTCCAAATCTTTGCGGGGGGGAGCTCGACGGGGGGCAGAGCCCCGCCTCGAATCAGATGAATAGCCGCCAAAGCCTTGCTGTACATGGCTTTGGGGAGCGCAGCGACGTTTTTTGCAAATGCTCGGCTTTGCAAAAAACTCGGCGTTTTGAGACGGTCAAAAATATTTTTTGACCGTCTCCTCAGCCGCCCCGGACAGCCGTCCGGGGCGGTTTTATTATACTGTTGACAAATACCCCGCAGGGGTATATTATGCAGGTATAAAGATACCCCGGATGGGTATACTATCAAAAAGGAAGATGCTGAATATATGGATGACGAGACAGAAACGGCAGAAAACGGATGCTGCTGCAGCCACAAAACAAAAAAGCGCGGAGACGAGGAGTACAGGGACCTGATGAACCGCCTCAACCGCATAGAGGGTCAGGTGCGGGGCATAAAGGGAATGCTGGAAAAAGACGCTTACTGCACTGATGTGCTGGTACAGGTGGCGGCGGTCACTGCGGCGCTGAACAGCTTCAACAAGGTGCTGCTGGCAAATCACATCCGCACCTGCGTGGCAGACGATATAAGGGCGGGGAAGGACGAAACCATCGACGAGCTGGTGAACACCCTGCAGAAGCTCATGAAATAAGGCGGCAGGTCATGGAACAATACAACGTTACTGGTATGAGCTGCGCGGCATGCAGCGCCAGGGTGGAAAAAGCTGTCGGAAAGGTACCGGGAGTCACATCCTGCTCGGTGAGCCTGCTCACCAACGCCATGGGAGTGGAGGGCACGGCCTCGCCGTCAGACGTCATCGCGGCGGTGGAGGAGGCGGGCTACGGCGCCAGCAGAAAGGACGGGGAGGTAAGTTCCCGGACTTCAGCCGATGCGGACGCGCTGAAGGATACCGAGACTCCCGCGCTGAAAAAGCGGCTGATCGTTTCACTGGGATTTTTGGTTGTGCTGCTGTACTTCTCTATGGGACACATGATGTGGGGCTGGCCGCTGCCGGCTTGGTTTGACGGCAACCACGTGGCCATGGGTCTTGTGCAGCTGCTGCTGTGTACGGCAGTGATGGTGATAAATCAGAAATTTTTTGTGAGCGGCTTCAAAAGTCTCGCTCACGGCGCGCCGAACATGGACACGCTGGTGGCGCTGGGCGCCTCTGCGTCCTACGCGTGGAGCGTATACGCTCTGTTTGCCATGACGGCGGCCCAGGCCGCAGGGAATGAAGCCGGGGTCATGGCCTATATGGACGAGTTCTACTTTGAGTCCGCGGCTATGATACTGGCCCTGATCACCGTGGGCAAGATGCTGGAGGCAAAAAGCAAGGGCAGGACGACGGACGCCCTCAAGAGCCTTATCGATCTGGCGCCCAGGACCGCGGTGGTGGTGAAAAATGGCGATGAGACCGAGATACCGGTGGAGCAGGTGCGCACGGGGGACGTTTTCGTCGTGCGTCCGGGCGAGAGTATCCCGGTTGACGGTGAGGTGCTGGAGGGGCAGAGCGCCGTCAACGAAGCCGCCCTCACAGGAGAGAGCGTTCCCGCCGACAAAGCCCCGGGAGATCAGGTCTCCGCGGCCACCATAAATCAGTCCGGGTTCCTGCGCTGCAGAGCGACCCGCGTGGGGCAGGACACCACGCTTTCACAGATAATCCGTATGGTCAGCGACGCCGCCGCCACAAAGGCGCCCATCGCCAGGACGGCGGACAGAGTGTCAGGAGTTTTTGTGCCCACGGTTATCGGAATTGCGGCGGTGACCACGCTGGTGTGGCTTTTTGTGGGGCAGACCTTTGCTTATGCGCTGGCCAGGGGCATATCGGTGCTGGTTATCAGCTGCCCCTGCGCGCTGGGTCTGGCCACGCCGGTGGCCATCATGGTGGGCAGCGGAATGGGAGCCAAAAACGGCATCCTGTTCAAAACGGCGGCCTCGCTTGAAAGTACGGGCAAAGCCGATATAGTTGTGCTGGACAAAACCGGCACCATCACTGCCGGAGAGCCGATAGTTACGGACATCATTCCGGCTGAAGGCACCAACGAAAGCCGGCTCCTTGCCGCCGCGGCAGCGCTGGAGAGCAGAAGTGAACACCCGCTGGCAAAGGCGGTGCTGAAAAAGGCAAAGGAGCTTTCCATACAGCTTGCCGAGCCCACAGAATTTCAGGCGCTGCCCGGAAACGGACTCACCGGAACCGTAAACGGGGACATGCTGGCAGGGGGAAATCTGAAATTCATTAAGACCTGCGCCCAGGTGCCCGCGGCGCTGGAGCATGCGGCGGAGGAACTGGCAGGCAAAGGCAAAACGCCGCTGTATTTTGCCGGAAACGGCAGGGCGCTCGGACTAATTGCCGTGGCGGACGTGCCAAAGCCAGACAGCGGGAGAGCTGTGGGAGAACTGAAGAATATGGGGCTCCGGGTGGTAATGCTCACCGGCGACAATGAGCGCACGGCCAAAGCTGTCGGCGCCCAGGCGGGAGTGGACGAGGTCATTGCCGGGGTGCTGCCAGACGGCAAAGCCGCCGCAGTGAAATCGCTGCAGCAAAGCGGCAGCGTCATCATGGTGGGCGACGGCATAAACGACGCCCCCGCCCTCACAGGGGCGGACATAGGCGTCGCCATCGGCGCGGGCACAGACGTGGCCATAGATGCCGCCGACGTGGTTTTGATGAACAGCGCCCTTGGAGATGTGCCGGCGGCCATACGGCTCAGCCGCGCCACGCTGAGGAACATACACGAAAATCTGTTCTGGGCGTTCATATACAACGTCATCGGCATACCGCTGGCCGCCGGAGTATGGATACCGCTTTTCGGCTGGCAGATGAACCCCATGTTCGGCGCGGCGGCCATGAGTCTTTCCAGCTTCTGCGTGGTGACCAACGCCCTGCGGCTGAACCTGTTCAATATGCGCGACCCGTCCCGGGACCACAAACGAAAAGCAAAAGCCCAGACGGATAAAATAATTAACGACAAGGAGATAAAAACCATGACAAAGACGATTAAGATCGAGGGTATGATGTGCTCTCACTGCGAAGCCAGGGTGAAAAAGGCGCTGGAGGCGCTGCCGGGAGTAGAGGACGCGAAAGCTGATCACGAAGCCGGCACCGCCGTGGTAACGCTGAGCGCGCCTGTGGATAACGACACCATGAAAATGGCCGTCGAGGAGCAGGACTATAAAGTTTTAAGCATAGAATAATAGAGAGATTAAACAAAAAAAGAGGCCCGGCCGGTTCACAAAACCGGCCGGGTTTCTTAATGCATGATGAAATTCTGAGCGTAATTGACAACAGCTGACCAGCATATTATACTGACAACGGATAGATATATAGACATGCCGTAATGATTTCATGCCAGCGGCTCGGCAGTCTCCCGGAAAGGAAAATATCCTGTGAAGAAACTTGCTGAACTTGATGACGCCACCATAAGTGTAATCGCCGAAAGCAACCCCGGAGACATTGCCATATATAAAATAACAGATATGAAGCTGGTTCCGCTTTTCTCCTCGGCGGGGCTGGCGGAGCTGTCGGGCATGACGCCCGGAGAATATACCAAGGTCATCCAAAACAATGCAGCGGCAATGATATTGAAGCAGGATCTCCCCCTGGCGGCGGAAAAAATATCTGCAACGCTTAACGGCGGCGAGGATACGGATTTAACATACCGCATCGTCCATAAAACGCAGGGGCACATATGGGTGCACGCGAAAGGCCGGCTTATCGGGACAAGAGACGGCAGCCCCGTGATCATGGTTACTTACAGCCGCTCGTCCTACGAGGCCGCCGGGCACTCCAGACTGCTGGACATTTCGGCCACCATATTGTACGTGGTGGACAGGCGAAGCTATGAGATACTGTTTGCCAACGACACGGCGCTGAGGCAGTGGGACAGGACGGACTATACGGGCATGGCCTGCTATGAGTTCGTAAACGATTGTCACCAGCCCTGCCCATGGTGCTCCATACCGCTTATGAAAGACGGCAGATACCACAGCCAGGCCGCATATTCCCCTGTGCAGGACAAATGGTTTTCCATAGACTGCCGTGAGCTGGACTGGTACGGACGCAGCGCTGTGGCGATATACGCCTCAGACGTAACCGAGCAGCAGAAGCACCAGCGGGATATTCAGGCCGACCGCGATAATCTGGACACCATCCTCGGCAGCATACCCGGCGGCGTGGCGATATTTTCCGACAGGGGCGGAGCAATACAGCTGGATTATACGAATTCGGGTTTTTACGAGCTGCATAAAGGCAGCCGGGAATATTGGTCCGAGCAGAGCAATGATCCTGTAAACTGGCTGCTGCCGGAGGACAGAGCGCTTTTTGAGGAGGAGTTCAAGGCTGTAAAATCCGGTGCCAGAGAGCTGGGCAATGTGGTATACCGTGTCGCCGGCGAGGACGGCGAGCCGCACTGGGTCAACAACCAGTTCCGACGCGCATATGTCAGGGACGGGGTGCAGTATTACTATGCCTCATTTGTGGGCCTGGACGGGCAGATCGCCGCTGAAAACGCCAGGAAAGAAGCCCGGCGGATGTACGAGGCGGCGGTAGAGGCTACAAACCTGGTGGTGTGGGAGTACGATATTGACAACCACCGTATCATCATGGCCGAAAACGAGTTCACCGAATACGATTACAGGAAGTTCGGGCTTCCCAAGGTCACGGAAAACGCGCCTCAGGCGCTGGTACCGTATATTGACGACGCATATGTGGATACGTTCCTGGAGATGTACCGGAAGATCGACTCCGGAGCGCCCTCGGCGGCCTGCGAGGTATGGTACAAGCTGCGCCCTGGTACCGAGCCGCGGTGCGAGAAAATATCCTATACCACAGAATACGGCCGGGACGGTAAGCCGGTGAAGGCCTACGGCATAGGACAGAACATAACCGCCCACAAGCGTGAGGAAGAGAGCTATAAGCAGGCGATACGCGATGTGGCACAGTCGGCCGGCAATACGCTGGGCTCTTTTTCGCTGAACCTTACGAAAAACTGGTGCGGCGACGGAAAAAGCCGCTACGATTCTGTACTCAGGCAGCAGGACTCCGGCACGGCGGACGGGTATTTTCTCGCCTTTTCAAACAGTATCGCCGATGAGGATATACGCAAAAAAAGTCTAAGACTTCTGACCAGGGAAGGACTCATAGAAAAATTCCTCCGTGGAGAGACGCAGATATCTGTGGATTATCCGGTCCGCTACAGCAGCGGCGAGGTACACTGGCACCAGGGGATAATGAACATGATGCGCAATCCCCATACCGGCGACGTGGAGGCGGTGACCCACGCGCTGGATATTGACCGCGCAAAACGCGGCGAGCAGATAGCCGCCAGCGTTTTAAAAGAAAAGCTGGACTACGCCGCCATAATATATCCGGTGAGCGGAATAATCGATTTTTACAGCGTGCAGACCGACATAATCAGGATCGTGCCCGGGGTGCGCTATGAATACGAGGAAATACGCAGCTATATGCGGGACTGTCTGGTGGCCCCTGAGGATATTCTGAATTTTGACGAGCATACCCTGCTGGGACAAGTGATACGGCAGCTTGATGAGCAGGGCGTGTGCCAGGCCTATTACAAGTGTGTTGAAAACGAAAAAGAGAGCTTCCGGCATATGCAGTACAGCTGGCTGGACAGCGCCCGGACCGCCGTCCTCGCCATACAGGAGGACGTCACCGAGAGCCACCTGCTGGAACAGCAGCGCATGGAGGAGCTCAGGCAGGCGCTGGCCTCCGCCGAAAAGGCAAACAGCGCAAAGACGGAGTTCCTTTCCCGCATGAGCCATGATATACGCACGCCCCTCAACGGAATCATCGGCATGACGTACATTGCCGGTACGCAGAATAACCCGCCGAAAACGGTAGACTGTCTTTCAAAAATTGATATGTCCTCAAAGTTCCTTCTGGGACTTATCAACGACGTGCTGGACATGACAAAAGCGGAAAGCGGCGCCATTGAGCTGAATCCGGAGCCATATGAACCCAAGGTATTTTTCAGCTATCTTGATTCCGTTATCGCGCCACTATGCCGGGAAAAAGGCATCCGTTTCGTCGTGGAGGCCCGGTCGGAAGACGGCGTTGTGCCGCTTATGGATCCGCTGAGGATAAACCAGGTCTTCTTCAATCTGCTGTCCAACGCCGTAAAATTCACGCCGGAAGGCGGGACGGTTATTTACAGGCTCAAGGAACACAAGACAGAAAACGGCCGGCTTGCCCTGGACGCTGAGGTAAGGGATAGCGGCATAGGAATGAGCGACGAATTCCAGAAGGTGCTGTTCGAACCCTTTACTCAGGAGGGCCGCAGCGACAATTCGGAAAACCGCGGCACGGGACTCGGACTTTCAATCGTAAAAAAGCTGATGGATCTTATGGGCTGCACCATTACTGTGGAAAGCAGGATTGGCGAGGGGACCGTGTTCCGGCTGTATGGTGAATTCGACTGCGTTCCCGAGGAGGAAACAAATAAAAGCGCCTCCGAAGAGGCCGAAAAGAGCAAGGCGGCTCTGGACGGCAGGCATGTGCTGCTGTGCGAAGATCATCCCCTGAACCAGGAGATCGCGAAAGCGCTGCTGGAGGGAAAAAATATGACCGTCACCATCGCGGACGACGGAGAGCAGGGCGTTGAAAAATTCCGTGAATCCTCCCCGGGCTTTTACGATGTGGTGCTGATGGATATCCGTATGCCGGTAATGGACGGCTACGAGGCCGCAAGGCAGCTCCGTGCCCTCCCTCGGCGGGATGCGGAGACCGTGCCCATAATTGCCATGACGGCCGACGCCTTTGCGGAAGATGTCCAGAAATGCCGGGAAGCAGGAATGAACGACCATATCGCAAAGCCGCTGGATATAACGGCGCTCTACGATACGCTGGCCAAATACATGACCTGATGTTCCGGCGGACCTGCGGCTTATTCAACATTTAAGATAAGGACTCCGCGGCGGATGCAATCATTATGCTGAAATGCAGCGGGCAGAAACAACAAAAAAACGCCGCCGGTTTTTTGTATGAACCGGCGGTATTTTTTTGCTCGGAAAACTGATTGTGGCGTATCGCCGCGGGATATGATATGCTGTACCACAACAAACTACATGGCACAAAAGGAGGATGCAGATGTCCAAAATATCATGGAAGGACTGCCTCAAGCTGGGCGTCACGGCCATAGCGGTATATTTTCTCATATTCAACTGGTCCGCCGGCGCAAGCTTCATTTCAGATGTGTTTTCCGCGCTGGGCGCTTTTGCCCTTGGACTGGTGATCGCCTATATGGTGAACATCCTCATGAGTTTTTACGAGCGGCACTATTTTCAAAAAAGCGGGACGCCGCTGGCGCAGAAGAGCCGCAGGCCGGTGTGTTTGCTGCTGGCCTTTTTGTCCGTCATCGTCATTATCGCGCTCATCATCGCGGTGGTGGTGCCCGGAGTGACCAAAAGCGTGTCCATCATTGTCAACAACGCACCGGCGGCGCTGCAGGGACTTATGGGCAGCGAGGTGGTGCAGCGGTATCTGCCCCAGGTCTATTCCTGGGTGGAGGGGCTCAACTGGCAGAACATTGCCGTGCAGGTGTCCGACTTCCTCAAGAATAACTTCAACGGCATTATCGGCACAGTCAGCTCCGCGGCCTCCGGCATGCTGTCGTTCTTCCTTGGCATCATTTTCTCTATATATCTGCTGGCGGGCAAGGAGAAACTGCAGGGCCAGTGCAAAAGGCTGCTGGAGCGGTTCCTGCCCGAAAAATTTCTGGGAAAGCTCTATTATTTTCTAAAGGTCATGGATCACAGCTTCCACAGCTTCATAGTTGGCCAGGTCACCGAGGCCGTGATACTGGGCACGCTGTGCGCCGTAGGTCTGCTGCTGCTGAAAGTTCCGTACGCACTGCTCATAGGGGTGCTGGTGGGCTTCACCGCCCTTATACCTATCGTGGGCGCGTATATCGGCGCGGCCATAGGCATCCTGATGATAATTACCGATACTCCCGCGAAAGCCATTACCTTCGTAATCTTCCTGGTCATCCTGCAGCAGGTGGAGGGAAACCTTATATATCCCAGGGTGGTTGGCAGTTCCATCGGCCTGCCCGGAATATGGGTGCTGGCCGCAGTGACTGTCGGCGGCGGCGTGGGCGGCATTACGGGCATGCTGGCTGCGGTCCCGCTGGCCGCGGGCATCTACCAGATGCTCAGGGACGATCTGAAGAAACACCCGCCCAGGGGGCTTGAAGCAAACGCCGCTCCGCCCGCGCCGGACGGCGCCGGCGGCTGAAAGATTTATAGACTTCTAACGCAGATATGTTTTAAATATCTGCGTTTTTTGTTGTCCATTTTTATATATCTTTGCAAAATCAGGATGATAGCCGGGAACATTATCACAATGCAGGCCATACCATAACAATCGTAAAAAATGGAAAACTAACAATATTTAACGGTAACAGAGACAAAGTCGACATAAAATGCGCAAAAAATTCAAAAAAACCGCTTTTGATATTTTGACCGATAAAGAAATCTAAAAGATATCTACACTCTAGATGTCAAAATCAGCACTTATTTTGATAAAACCGGTAATGCAGCAAATATTTTTGACAAAAACGTTAAAAAATACCAAAAATAGGGAAATTTAAAAAAGTTCAAATAGAGTAATTGCACATATATAAATAGAGTAAAAATACTCTATAAATTACAATTTGGTAAAGACTATAATTCGTTACATAATTTGAACAAACGTCATTACATTTTTAGCAAAAGTATTTGTACACTCTACCCAGATAATCCTTTCATAGTAGTACCTAAGCAGATATTACGCAATTAAGGTATTTTACAAATACAGAGAGGCTTATGACATGGTTCGAAAACTTATAACCGATATTGCAATGCCGATTATGGTGCAAAAGGGGAAAAGCAGTCTTCACCATATGGAGGCTTCGGCCCAGGATCCTATGCGGGAAAACACAAAACTGCTGAACAAAATATTGCGGCAAAACCAGAATACGGAGTACGGCATAAATCATCATTTCAGCGATATTCACACACTGGAAGATTTCAGACGCGATGTGCCAATATCCACCTATGAAGATTTTGCGCCGTATATCGAAAGAATAAAAGACGGAGAGAATAATATTCTGACGAAAGCCAGAGTGCTGGGATATTCGAGAACATCAGGTTCATCAGGTGTACCGAAATACATTCCTGCGACAAGTCAGTCTCTGGATGCTTATATACACTACACATGGACAAGAGCATTGGCTCTGGGTGCGGAGTATCAGGAACAACAGGGAAAGCATTATAAACCTGGGCGGGGAATATTCCTTTCGCCGGCTACGAACGACTGCCTCCCAAACGGCCTTCTTTGCAGTAATATTGCAGAGATTGGCGCAAGACAGTTCGGATTCATCTATCCGTACATACTTACAGTCCCGCAGGGTAAGCTGTTCGATATGCACGACGGTGACTATATCTATAATATTTACCGATTTGCGCTTGCGGATGAGGATGCTACATTTATTTTCTCTGTCTTTTTCAGCATAAACGTCAGCCAGCTGGCTTACCTGAGAGGAAACTGGCAGACCATTGTGGACGATATCGAAAAGGGCACAATCAGTGACAGTGTTGAGCTGAAGCCTGAAGTGCGCAAAGAACTTTCAGCGCTGATTCGCCCAATGCCGGAAAGAGCGGCATATCTTCGCAGACAGTTTGAGCAGGGATTTGACAGAACGCTTCTAAAGAGACTTTGGCCTAATCTTACCTTTATCTGCGGAATAGGCAATGCATCCTTCAAGCCAGCTGCCGACGCGGTACGCGCATTATCGGATGGCGTTCCCTTCGACTTCTCCATATACGGCTGCTCCGAGGGACTGATCGCTGCGTGCTACAAGCTGGACTGCACTGAAATGCAGCTTCTGACGGACAGCTGCTTTTATGAGTTCATACCAACGGACGGTCCGGAAGGAAAAGTGCTTACCATTGACCAGCTGGAGCAGGGCAAAAAATACGAAATACTTATCACGACACAGTCGGGACTTTACCGCTATCGCGTTAAGGATGTCATTGAAGTGACCGGCTTCCGCAACAAATGTCCCTTGGTGGCTTTCGTATACCGTAAGGGACAGCTTCTGAACATTGCCGGAGAAAAATTCAGCGAGGAGGATGCAAGAAACACAATAGAAATGTTTGAGAAAGCCCACGGCGTCAAGGTAGATCACTGGATCTTTTATCAGGATGACAGTGTGACACCCAATCGTTATGCACTGCTTGTGGAGTGCGATACAGATATTGACCTGCAGGCTTGCGGAGACGAACTGGAAGGATATATGGGGCAGTGCAACAAGCGGTATCCGCTGCAGAGAGCCAAGGCGTTTATCGATAAAATCGTGGTTTTGCCCCAAGAACCGGGGACGCACCAAGCCTGGATTGACCGCTGTGTTGCGCAGGGAGCGTTTGCCGCCCAGGTTAAGCCGGTCCACACGCTGGATAATCAGACAAAACGCAGTTTCTTCCTTAGCAGAGTAGCAAAGACGGGCGCCAGATATTATAGCTGAGGCGACAGCAGAACACCGTATTTTGACATAAGGTATCACGCTATAACTGAGAAGCTGCCAGTGTACAGAAATGTTTAAAATTGGAGGAATGATTATGAAAAAAAATATCAAAAGATCTATCGCGATCGTACTTTCGCTTGTCATGGCCGTTTCGTGCATCGGTGCAGGGGCGTTTGCGGCCACGGCTGAGACGGTTAAGCAGTATGGGAAAGATGGTGGCGGATATCTGACCATCGGTGACAGCATCTGCCGCGGCTGCGGCACGGCGGGTTATTATTCAAGGCAGTATTATAATTATAATGAGAGAAATGTGGAAGGCGCTTTCCCGTACATCGTGGCCACGTCAGTAGGCTGCAATACTCCAGAGGATGTTACCGATTCGTCAGGCAACTACTGGCCGGTCTGCTACCCGGGCATGACTTTGGGCGCGGCCTTGGATCTTCTGGGAGTGGATGACAATTTCACTGATACCGACTTCAAATATGGCAACTACGACCAAATGATAGAAAGATTCGGTTATTCCGGCTCCGCCGTTGGGGCAAAGGGCGAAACATATAGCGATATAGCCACCGTTGGCAATATTGACACGCTCATTAAGAGATCAAAACTTATCACCATTGAGCTGGGCATGTGCGACGTTTTCTATCGTCCGCTTGTTCTTGCCACTCAGGGCGGCAGCTTTGCAGGAGGATTCAATATTAACACCGCAAGCGCCAAGGAAATTGCCGCGTTGGTGAAGACCTATATCCAGAAGATGAACTTCGGGTACAACTACTGGAAGACTTACTATCCGGCTCTGATCAAACAGATTAAGACATGGAACCCCGACGCCACTATCGTGATGGTCGGTTCCTATGATCTGGTGCAGGATGTGACCCTCAGCGACAAGACGCTTCTTCCCGTCGGCACAGCGGCAGCCGCGGTTACCGCCGCAATGAACCGGCAGTACAGCAGGTGGGCAAAGGAATACAACGTACTCTATGCCGATATAACCAATACCGAGTCCCTTGCTGCAGCCAAAGGCTGGTCATTCCTGGGAGAATTCATGGCTAATTCCGAAACTGCCTCGCACCCGAGCCCGGAGGGTAACGCATACATTGCCAGGCAGATACTGTCGGTGCTGCCCGAAAAGGAGAACGCACCCGGGGTTACAAAGAATCCGACGGATATAGTGGTGGATCTGGGCAAATTCAAGAGCGTCGATTATGTGATGGTGAACGGCGTAAATGTCGATAACTATTCCATGAACGGCTATACCATTACCATACCGTACGGCAGCGAATTTGCGGTTAATCTGACAGTAGGAGTGGTGGGCGATGACGGCAAAATCTCGGTGCAGTCGTATAATCTAAAGTACGATAACGGCTATACGGCAACCCGCGTATACGGCAACAACGACGTTGTGGGATCCCTTCAAAAACCGATCAACAATACTATTACCATTGGGCAGAAGCTTATATCAAGCATCAGGGGACTGTTTAGTAAGTAATACCTTTATAACATGCACAGGAATTAGAAACGAGGGCCGCTGTTAAACAATAGTTTTTCAGCGGCCTTATCTTTGCTTCATGTATAGAAAGAGGCCAAAAAGTTCTGAAATTCATATTCGGATATGGACGGACCATAATAGGAAACGTGCAAATTCTGACATTATACGTGCCAATTTTTCATTTAAACAGGGAGTTTCCGAAAATTTCTATACGTTTGTTCAATATGGACGCTTATGTGCGATCAAAAGGCGAATACTGAAAAAAGTTCAAATAGAGTAGAGGCCGGTTCGCGAATAGAGTAATATTACTCTATTCGTTTTGTTCTTGAAAAGTATATAATTTGTTACAAATAAGGTTAATAACCTTAACGAGGTGTCTTTCATTATTTGCGGAAAGCTCTCTTGGAGGAATGATCATGAGAAAGAATGTTAAGAGGATAATAGCGCTGATTTTGACCCTTGTGCTGGCCTTTTCCTGCATTGGCGCCGGAGCATTCGCCGCCACGGCTGATACTGTTAAGCAGTATGGGAAAAATGGCGGCTATCTGGCCTTTGGCGACAGCATCTGCCGGGGCTGCGGCGCAAAAGGCTATTATTATGATCCTAATCAGTATAATACATACGATATGAGAGATGTGGACGGCTCATTCCCGTATGAAATTGCACAGGCTGTAGGCTGCACATCCCCCATGGACATCAGTGACAAGAACGGCAACTACTGGCCGGTGTGCTATCCCGGCATGACGCTTAGTGCGACTATGGATCTGCTGGGTGTCGACGATAATTTCACGGATACCGACCTGAAATACGGCTGGTATGATGAAATGATCGCACGCTTCGGCTATTCAGGCTCTTTTGACGGCGTAAAGGGCGAAAAGTACAACGGTACAGCCACCGTGGGCAATATAGACACGCTCATTGAAGATTCAAGTCTGATCACGGTGGAGCTGGGCATGTGCGACGTTTTCTACCGGGCTCTTGTCATCGCAACCAATGGCGGCAGCTTTGCAGGAGGATTCAATATTAACACCGCGAGCGCGAAAGACATTGCTGCGTTTGTGAAGACATTTATATCCGAAATGAACAAAGGGTACTTATATTGGAAGACATATTATCCCGTATTCCTTAAGACCCTCAAAGAGATGAATCCCAACGCCACTATCGTAATGGTCGGATCCTACGATATGGTTCAGGATCTTACCCTTACAGACAAAACTCTTCTTCCAATAGGCACAGCGGCAGCCGCGGTTACCGCCGCAATGAACCGGCAGTACAGCAAGTGGGCAAAGCAGTATAACGTGCTGTATGCGGATATAACCAATACGGAATCCCTGGCAACCGAGGACGATTGGTCATTTCTGGGAGGGTTTAGTAAAGATTCGCTGATAGCCTCTCATCCCAGCCAGGCAGGACATCTTTACATTGCCAGGCAGATCCTTTCTGTGCTGCCCGAGGAGACTGCCTCCGCTGCAACAACAAGCCCGACGGATATTGTGGTCGATCTTGGCAGATTTCAGAAGGTTGATTATGTAATGGTGAACGGCGTGAATGTCGATAACTATTCCATGAACGGCTATACCATCACCATACCATACGGCAGCGAACTGGCAGTAAATCTGACTGTAGGGATCGTGGGCGAGGACGGAAAGGTTGCCGTACAGACCTATGATCTGAAATACGACAACGGCTATACCGCCTACCGCGTCTACGGCACAAACGACGCCGCGGGCTCTCTTGAAAAGCCAATCAGCAATACTGTTACCATTGGGCAGAAGCTTATATCAAGCATCAAGGGACTGTTCAGCAAGTAATTGGTTGTGAAAACGGCGGGAAGAATGTTCCTGTAGCTGTAAATATGAAAAAGCTGAGCGCGGGAAGAACCGCGCTCAGCTTTTTCATATTGACTCTTGCGATACCGAATCGGCGCAAATTGACACATAAAAATGCAATTTTTTACCTGCTGCCTTGACCTTTAATCCGTTTGAGCTTACAATAAAAAACAATTAAATGTGTAAATTTTCAGACGGTATCTTCAGAATATACAGCAAAGATGTGAGGGAAATCATACTCTGCGCAAAAAACCGCCGGATACGAAAATAAGCGGCAGACTGCTCCGGGGCAAGGAAGACGGATTGGGGAGAATTAAAATGAAAAAGCGTGGAAGCGAAACGAACAAGAACGGAACTGTTCTGCCTGCAAACGATTTTAATACTGCCGAAGTGCTGGTCCATGACGAGCGGAAATTTCATACGGTTCCCGTTACGGGCTCCGGCCGGGGTGAGATTCCCTCTAGCCTGCTGAAGAGCTGGCAGCGGACGCTTGACGTTCTGACAGCCCAGCTTTGCGCCGACACGGGCGTTGTGATGCGCATTGTGGATAAAAGCGTCGAGGTACTGCTGGCAAGCGGCGAGCAGTCCGCGCCGTTTGTTCTCGGCAACAGAATTCCGTTTGGCTCCGGGAGCTACTGCGAAGAATCAATAGGGCTTAACAGCTTTGTAAGCATAGACACTGACAGATGGAAGAGCTGCAGCCAGGGCTCACGCGCTGGCAGATGTCGCCGCTACTGCGGAATCCCGCTTCATTGGGAGGACAAGACCTTCTTCGGAACGCTGTGTCTGCTGGGAGGGGACAATTTCAAAAACGAACAATCCCAGCAGATAATTGAGGAGTTCGCGGAATCCATGGAAAAGGATCTGCAGCTCCTTGCAATGCGGCAGAACCGGGACGACAAGTACGAAAAGGCCATGGAAGCTATACTCCAGTATTCTCCCGGAGGGATTTTCTCCTATTCCGCGGAGGAGGACGAGCAGTTTTCCTTCCTCAGCGAGAACATGCTGTCTTTTCTCGGCTATACACAGCAACAATTCATAAATAAGTTTAAAAACAGGTTTTCATATATGGTCTACGCGGAGGACCGGGAACGTGTTCTTCGGGAGATAGACGAACAGATACAGCACGGCGAGTTCGACAACTGCGAATACAGAATCGAGCGCGGGGACGGATCCCTGGTATGGGTGCACGACGAGGGCCACATTGTGGCCGACGCAGGCGGTAAACGCTGGTTTTACGTTGTGATCGTGGACATCTCCGCGTCCGTAGAGGCCAGAGATCGGGAGAGAGAAAAATTCCGCTCCGCCATCCAGGCGCTGCTGACAGCAAATCCGGAAGCTATCGGAACAAGGAAGATCAATCTGACGCAGAATACCTGCGACGAAGGTCACGGAACCGTCAGGGTTGCCACTGAGATCCTGGAAACCGATACCGTGGACGACTTTTTCTTCCGCATTGCGAAAAAAATCCCGGATGCTGAAGAGAGTGCGCACTTTGCCATGTGCTTTGACAGACTGACGCTGCTGCAAAAATTCAACGAAGGTATTACGTACGTCAATCTGGAATATTTTCGCGCAAACACATGGGTGAAGACCAACCTTAAAATGCTGACAAACCCCGACACGGGCGATGTGGAAGGGGTCATATATTCTGTGGACATTTCCGGAGAAAAACGTCTGGAAGAAATAATGCAGATAATAACCAGCCAGGAATACGATCTCATCGCTGTTATTCATCTCAAGAACAGAACGTTTGAGGCTTATCATGTTGGCGCATCGCTTCCGGAAGCATACAGAGCCCTCCTTCCGGCGCAGGACTCAGTATGCGATTTCGACTTTTATTCAGCCGAAGCACAACGCCATATGGACGACGAGACAAGAGCTGATTACAAACGGAGACTGTCTGCGGATTATATGCGGGAAAACCTTGCCGGCAGCAGAACATACGAGTTTACTCTGAAAGAATATTTCCCGGAGTGCAGATACGGCTATATGTACCGCAAGTTCCAGCATTATCGCCTTGAAAGCGACCCGGACGCCGTGCTCGTCATCGAGTCCGACGTGACTGAAACCGTGCTGAAACAGCAGCTGGAGCTTTCCAGAGCAAAGGATGAGGCGGAGCACGACAGGCTTATCCTGGACTCCGTGCTGGGCGGCATCTCCGTCCTGATATTGGACGAGGAGGGCAATCTGTCGGTCGACTACTTCAACACTTATGTTTATCAGATGCTGGGATACGATCCGGCGGGAATACCGCAGCGAGCGGAAGACGCGAAGGGAACTCCTATGGAGTCCGCCTTTGCCAATGCGCTGACATTCATACATCCGGACGATAAAGAATACGTAAAACAGGAATTTTTGACACACCGGCATGACAAAACCTTCGCCCTGAGACCATACAGGATGGCGGGAAGCGACGGAGTATACCGCTGGGTACAGGAAAGGGTGCGTACAAGCGAACCCAAAAACGGCAGACAGATCTTGTATGCCGCGTTCCACGACGTTACCGAGGAGATCAGCCTGCAGGAGACGGTGAGGATGCAGCTTGACGTGGAAAAGCAGCTGCGCAAAAAAGCAGATGCCGCCAACGAGGCAAAAACGGACTTCCTTTCCCGCATCAGCCATGATATGCGCACGCCGCTGAACGGCATCATCGGCATGACATATATCGCCGGGGGACAGGAAAACCCGCCGCGTACGGAGGACTGCCTCAAAAAAATCGACAAATCGTCCCAGTTCCTGCTGGGGCTTATCAACGACATCCTTGATATGTCAAAGGCGGACAGCAACCGCATCCATCTCAATCCCAGACCATATCCTCTGGGTGAATTAAGCGATTACATAAACGCGGTGATACGCCCGCTGTGCCAGGAAAAGGGCATAGAATTTGTCCTGGATACGGATAAGGTACCTGAAGACGCAACGCCGCTGGCAGATAAGCTGCGCTGCAATCAGATACTGTGCAACCTGCTGTCCAATGCGGTAAAATATACGCCTGCAGGAGGCACTATAACGCACCGCATAGAGGGCGAGAGCTTGGGCGCAGGCAGAGTCAGGATCATACACACGATTACAGACAGCGGCATTGGAATGAGCGAGAATTTCCAAAAGATACTATTTGAACCTTTTACACAGGAAAACAGAGACGATAACTCCGAAACCCGGGGCTCCGGCCTGGGCCTGGCCATCGTGAAAAAGCTGGTGGATCTGATGGGCGGAAGCATTTCGGTGAAAAGCGCCCTGGGCAAGGGAACGACCTTCTGCGTAGAGTTTGAATTCGACACCGTGCCCGCCGTACGGGAGAGGACGGATGAAGCGTCTGTTCCGGCCCAGGCGGAGGATAACGTACTCAAGGGCAGGCGGGTATTGCTGTGCGAGGACAACAATCTGAATCAGGAGATAGCCGCAGTCATATTACAGCAGCACGGCATGATCGTTGATGCTGCCTGGGACGGCAAACAGGGCGTGGATCGGTTTTCAGCTTCCGACGTTGGATATTATGACGCCATCCTTATGGATATCAGAATGCCCAGGCTGGACGGAATAACGGCCGCAAGGCAGATACGGGCGATGGAAAGAACGGATGCAAAAACCGTTCCAATCATTGCCATGACGGCCGACGCATTTGAGGAAGACATACAGAAGTGCTTCGACGCCGGTATGACCGGGCACATTGCCAAACCAATAGAACCCGTGAAACTGTTCAGCGTGCTGTCCGGCGCCATCGGGGACCCCGGTTAATTTCCGACCGTATCCCGGATCAAACTTAATCTGTAAAGGGGGTCTGCGCAATGTGGCATACAGAGAATGACGTCTTCGCGCTGGTCATTTTCGTTATCATGCTTATTAAAAGCCTACGCACTCCCGGCGGGGCGGACCGTCAGCAAAAGGCCCTCATAGCGGTGCTGATCGTCAGCATAGCCAGCTGCATTGTAGATTTCCTGTCTTCCACGGAGATGAATCTGAATAACAACTGGCTGCTTTACAGCGTGCTGCTGACGGCTTACTACGCTTTGATGCCGATGGTGGCGGCGGCTTGGATAGTTTATATGCTCCTGCTTATTTCGGAGGACGACCCGGCTTTGCTGCGCAGAAGGATCATACTGGCGCAGCTCCCTGTCGTACTTTATTCCGCAATCGCCCTGACAAATCCGCTGAACGGCGCCTTTTTTACGCTGTCGAAGCAGATGGAATACAGCAGGGGTCCGCTGTTTTGGAGCCTGGCCGTGGGATTTTACAGCGTATATTCACTGGCCGGGCTGATTATTCTTGTCATCAACAGGAAAAAAGTCACGCCAAAATCCAACATGCTGTTCCTGTCCACATTTTTCATATCGTCTATCTTGATCCCGCTGCTCCAGTCCGCACATCCCGGATTGCTGATCGCGGAGATATCCTATGCGGTGCTGTATATTCTGTGCGATGCGACTGTGGAGGAGGAGAAACGAAATAACCTGATGTGCAGGATACAGGAGCAGAATGCCGTCCTGCGGGATGCCGTGGACGCGGCAAATTCCGCAAGCAGCGCCAAAACGGACTTCCTTTCCCGCATGAGCCACGATATACGCACGCCCCTCAATGGAATCATTGGCATGACCTATCTTACCCAGAAAATGGAGCTGCCCGAGGCGGCACAATCCAATCTCAAAAAAATCGAGACCTCATCAAAATTCCTGCTGAGTCTGATAAACGACATCCTTGACATGTCAAAGCTGGAGAGCCAGAAGATAGAGCTTCACCCGGAGCCCTATCCCTTTGATGAATTCTGCGCATACATCGACGCCGTGATACGGCCGCTGTGCGACGAAAAGCAGCAGACTTTTCTGATGGACACCGACCCAATAGCGGAATGCACGCCCGTCGTCGATATCAACTGGCTGAACAGAATATATTTCAACCTGCTGTCCAACGCCGTAAAATGTACTCCGGAGGGCGGGACGATCACGCTTAAAATACGTGAAAAGCGGCTGGAGGAAGAAAAAATACAATTCACCGTGTCTGTGACAGACAACGGTATCGGCATGAGCAGCGAATTTCAGAAACACCTGTTCGAGCCGTTCACCCAGGAAAACCGCAGCGACACCTCTGAGATGCGGGGAACAGGTCTGGGACTTGCCATTGTAAAGCGCGCGGTGGACGCCATGGGCGGCACGCTGAGCGTCAAAAGCGAAAAGGGCAGAGGAAGCTGCTTTACGGCGGTCGTCGTTTCCCCGTGCGTAAAGAGAATTGTCCTGAGTCAGCCAAATGCCGAAGCCGGACAGGATAAGGGGGAAGAGTTTGCCTGCCTAGACGGAAAGCACGTTCTGCTCTGCGAGGATCACCCCCTAAATCAGGAGATCGCCAAAGCGCTTCTGGAGGAAAAAAAGATGTTTGTCCAGATAGCCGAGGACGGACAAAAAGCGGTGGAAATATTCTCAAAATCCCCGGTGAAATATTTTGATTTTATCCTTATGGACGTCCGCATGCCGGTTTTGGATGGTATGGCGGCGACAAGGAAGATCCGCTCCCTGAACCGCGTGGACGCGAAGAAGGTCCCCATACTTGCCATGACCGCGGACGCTTTTACGGAGGATGTGCAGAAGTGCCGCGATGCCGGAATGGACGGCCATGTTGCCAAGCCCATCGAACCCGCGGCGCTTTATGATACTCTGGCCGGCATAATTTCCGAATAGGCGTTTTGCCGACACAGGACAGAAATCCGCCCCCTGCAGCGATGCAGGGGGCGGATTTTCATGTTGTTGGATAGCTGAGTCAGTCCGTGCTCTCCGCACCCCAGAAGAACAGAGCCACGGTGCCGGGGCCGGTGTGACTGACGATGGCGGAACCTGTGCTGCTGATTTCCGCGGTCCTGGGAATGCTCTCCGGAGAGACGGGCCATGGAGCGGCAGCTCAGAACGTAATTTGACAAGGGAGTATACTCCGGAAAAGTTTTTGGTCAGCTGTATGGCTTAAAACAGATCTCCTCTGCCGTCAGGACTTCTGCATTTTCCTGATCTCTATTTTCTTCTGCCGTTCGGCTATAAACTCGGGAAGCACCTTCGCGCGGTCCACATAGGGGATGCTCTCCACATTGGTGCGCTTTTTCAGATGGATGGCGTCGAACTTGCAGCGGGTGGTGCATACGCCGCAGCCCAGGCACTTGTTGGGATCCACCACGGAAGCGCCGCAGCCCAGGCAGCGGGAGGTCTCCTTTTTGAGCTGCTCCTCGGTGAAGGTCTGGCGGTCGTCCTCAAAATCGGGGGCTTTCGCGGCCTTGCCGGGAACCTGCCTGGGTGTGTTGTCGTAGTTTTCCCTGACGCCGTCGAAGTCAACGTTGTCCTTGTCCAGAGCCTTGTACTCAAGACGGTCTCTGCCAAGGGTAAGGCTCTGGCCTTCCTGAACAAATCTATGGATGGAGATGGCGCCCTGCTTGCCTGCGGCTATGGCGTCGATGGCAAACTTCGGGCCGGTTAAAACGTCGCCGCCCACAAAGATGTCGGGCTGAGCGGTCTGGTAGGTAAAGCCGTCGGCCTCCGCGTTTCCCTTTTCGCCGCGCTTGAGATCGCCAACATCCAGTCCGCCCCAGTCGATGGTCTGGCCGATGGCGGCGATGACGGAGTCGCACTCAACAGTGCCGGCCTCGCAGACAAATTCGGAAACCTTTCCGTCTGTGCCTTTGATCTCCACGGGCTTGTATTCAAACAGGAACTTCACGCCCTCTTCTTTGGCCTCCGCGATCTCGGCTGGATCCGCGCGCATGTCGCTTTCTTTCCTGCGGTAGACGACGGTGACTTCCACGCCCAGACGCACGGCCGCGCGGGCCACATCCATGGCCACGTTGCCGCCGCCCACGACGACGACTTTTTTGCCCAGCTCCGGCTTTTCTCCGGCGTTTACTGAGCGGAGAAAGTCAATGCCGCCCCAGACGCCCTGCAGATCCTCACCGGGGATGCCGAGAGGAGATGCCTTCTGAGCGCCGATGCCCAGATAGAAGGCCTCGAAGCCCTCGCCGCGCAGGCCCTGGATGGTTACGTCCTTACCGATCTCAACGCCGCACTTGAAGGTGACGCCCAGATCCTTCAAAACTTCGATCTCGGCGTCCAGAATGTCCTTTTCCAGCCTGAAGGCGGGGATGCCGTAGCGCAGCATGCCGCCGGGCTGAGCGTTTTTGTCGAATACGGTCACGTTGTAGCCGTCCGCAGCCAGATAGTAGGCGCAGGACATGCCTGCGGGGCCGGCGCCGATGACCGCGATCTTCTTGCCGTAGTCATGGAGCTTTTTGGGGACAAATCTGCCCGCCTCGTCCAGTTCACGGTCCGCGATAAACTTTTTGACCTCGTCCACGGCCACGGCGTTGTCGATCCTGCCGCGGGTGCACTCGTCCTCGCAGCGGCGGTTGCAGATGCGGCCGCAGACGGCGGGGAAGGGATTTTCCTTTTTGATAAGCTCCAGCGCGTCAGTGTATTTTCCCTGAGCTGCCAGCTTGATGTAGCCCTGCACGGCGATATGCGCCGGGCAGGCGGTCTTGCAGGGAGCGGTGCCGCTGTCTTCCACAAACTTGCGGTTGCTGCGGTATTCGGGATTCCACTTTTCGGGACCCCACTCCTGCTCGTCGGGCAGCTCCATTGTCGGATACACCACGGGCTCCTTGGTGCAGATCTTCTGGCCCATCTTGATGGCGTTGTTGGCGCAGGTGGTGGTGCACTGTCCGCAGGCAACGCACTTTTCCTGATCTATCTCGGCCACATAGTTGCTCTGGGATGTGGCAGGGGTGTTGTAATACTGGCTCACGCCCAGGGCAAGGCAGCTCTCAGGCTGGCAGTTGCAGATGGCGAAGGTCTGGCCGTTTTCTATTGTGGTTATCTGATGGACGCAGCCGAGGTCCTCAACGTGCTTTATAAGCTCATAGGCTTCCTCTTTGGTGAGCTTCTTGCCGCGGCCCAGATGGATGAACATATCTGCCACATGGCCCATGAACAGGCAGAAGCTTTCGTCCATATCGCCAGAGCCCTCGCCCATCAGCTTGCGCACACGGCGGCACTGGCAGGGCAGAGCGCACAGATGGTTGGCGTTGGCCTCTATGTATTTGCTCACGCGCTCGTTGTCTATCTGCTTTGCCTCGGCGGGAATGGCGCTCTCCACCGGGATGACTCTCATTATGCCGGCGCCCATGGGCGTGTTCATGGAGTGCTCTATCTGGCTGGTGGTGGCGTGCTGCTCGAACGCATAGGCTATCTCGGGATGCGCCCGGCAGAACTTCTCGTTCAGGAGCAAAAATTCAAAGACGCCGGGGGTGTATAGGGGCTGAAGATACAGCTCGGCATTGACTACGGGGATTATCACCTGCACCAGCAGGCCGATCTCGGTCAGCTCGTGCAGCAGCTCGCGGGCCTTCTGCTTGGGCATGCCTGCGTTCTTCGCGATGCTTCCCAGCGTGTTGATCTTCATCGTGCCCTTAATCGCCAGCAGAATGGCGATCTGATCGTCAGTCATCCATTTTTCAAATACTCTGTACTCTGCGCAGTCGGGTGTGATTTTGTAATGCCCATCGTTGATTTTTTCACAAAGCCTGACAAGGTTCTGCCGTACTTCCATAAGATACACACTCCTCTTTATTTGTTTGCCCCCCGCTTGCGTTATCGGGTCAGGTTTTTGCGGATCGCCGCATATTTACAATTAAATTATATATTAAAACTGAAAAAGTTCAAGCATTAGGTTGATTTTGTCAAAAATTCAGATGGTTTTATATATGATACGGCCCGGAGGGAAAGCTTTTGCATGTCCGTGCGGGGAAGACTGTCATTGCGGGTGCTTGCCGGTGCGCCGGCATATGTCCCTGATTTTTTCAAGGTCGCCGTTTTGAATCATCGTCATGTAGTATCCGGCCGCCTGGTCGTATTCCTCCTCCGCCGCCTCTCCGAAATACATATGGGCGTGCTCCGGGGTCCAGCCGCACAGATAGTATTTGCCCGCAGATTCAAACTCCGAGGTCATATAAAGATCACCCTCGCGTTTGGCGCCGGTGCAGATATATACCGCGCGGCACAGCTGCGGCGCGGTGGTAAGGGGCATGCCTATGCGCAGCACCAGCACGGAAAGCTCGTCATGGGTATATTCCCGCTGGGACACGCTGAAATCCTCCTCCGTGTACGGAGATGAAAAATCCGGATTTGTCTTTTCGGCCAGCTCGTAGTAGCCGGCTATCGCGCCTCCGCCCTTTATAAGAAGATCCGTGATCATCTGCCCTCCCTCGTAATATAGTGCCCTGGGCATAGCCTCGTGCTCAATATAGTATCTTACGGATTCGTTTTCATTCATGTCTGCATCCTCCTGAAGACCTGTGCGCGCGCACAAAATTCACTTCCATATTATAATAACATGATTCTTCGGCAATGGGAAGCTGGGAGGAAAATTGACTTCTGCCCCGGCGGCAGGCTATCATGCCCAATATCTGGGGCTGATTTTTATTGATTGCGCGCATTGAAATCCCGCAACGACAGGCTTATAATTTAATAAATTATTAAAATATTAAATTAAGAGGCAGACATGAGAAAAAAGATCAAGAACGAAGTGATATACGAAGCGGCACTAAAGGTGTTTGCGAAATACGGTTACCGCAAGACCACGCTGGAAGACATAGCGGGCGAGATGGATATGACTGCGGCAAATCTGTATGCCTATTTTCAAAGCAAGAGGGAGCTCTATGAACAGACTGTGAGCTATGCCATGCTGCGGTGGCAGACAAAGGTACGGGGAGCGGTGAGCAAAAAACGCAAGGCCGTCGAAAAGCTGAACACTCTGTGCTCCGGCGCGCTGTATTATCTGAAGGAGGATCCGGAATTCACGGCTCTGCTTGAAAGCGACCCGTCTATATTCCCCATGTTTCCCACGGTGGATCCCTATGAAGAGATAAACGCGGCGTCCATACATATGATTGAAGACATACTAAATCTGGGCGCAAAGACCGGCGAATTCCGCAAGCTGGACAGTGCCGCGGTTTCACGGGTGATATTCGGCATGTACAAAAGCTTTATTATCAGGGCGTATGTTCAGGGAGAAACCGAGTTCATTGAGGAGAATCTGCCGCAGACCATGGATCTGCTGCTGAAAGGAATTGAGAGCAAGTAACGGCGCGGCCGTTAAAACATATTGGTATTTGAAAGGAGCTGGGCAAATGGTTAAGTATCTGTCCGAAGAATGGCGCGCGGAGGTTGAGAAGAAACTTACGGAGCAGCTCACGCCGGATAAGATGAACGGCATAACCTCCTCCATGAACAACCGCTATCTCAACTGTCCGGGCGGCGGAGTCAAATTTTTCTATGTTGGGTTCACAGACGGCAGGGTAAGCTCGGTGCAGACGGGCGACGGCGACGGCCCCGCGGCGGAGTTTACCATTCTCGGAGACTACGAGGTATTCGCTAAAATATCCAGGGCGGAGCTGGGCAGCCAGAAGGCGCTGATGAACGGTTCACTGAAGCTGAAGGGCAACATGGTCAAGGCGCTGAAGCTCGCCTCCCTGTGCGACAGACTGAATAAGATCATCGCCACCGTGGACACGGAATTCTGAAAGGAGAGGGCACCATGACATTCGGAAAAGACAGTCCGTACTATATAGACTTCCCGGGCCGTATTAAAGCGGTGCAGGCCGCCATGGCGGAGAAGAACATAGACGTGTATCTGGGCTCGCGCCTGCGCACCATGTCCTGGACCACGGACGCCTTCCTGCCCTGGCGCAGCTTTATCGTCATCCCTGCCGACGGCCTTCCCACGGTATTCACCTTCGTCATCGACGCCGCCCGCGCCGCGGACGACAGCTGGCTGGACGAGGATCACGTGATGGGATTCGCCCCCATGGGGGGCCAGGATCAGATCTCCCAGATATCCGATATGATAAACGAACTGCTGCCCCGCGGCGGCAGAGTGGGCGTTGAGGCCGGTATGTCAAACTATCTGCCCGAGGGCTATCTGACATACTACGAATACAACGCCTTCAAGGACGCCATGCCCGGCTGCGAGCTTGTAAACGCCCACGAAATAATCGACAAGCTGCAGATGATAAAAGAGCCAGGACTGATAAACCGCTTCCGCAAGGCCTCCTGCATAGTGGACATCGGTCACGAGGCGGTTTTGAGCGAGATTAAAAACGGCGGCTGGAAGGGCATGACGGAAACTGAAATAGCCGGAATCGCGTCCCACGCCATGCGCAAGGCGGGCTCCGTCTGGGAGTGGAGCTTTACCGGCGGCAACGAGATCGCCTGCGGCTACCGCACCGGTCTCGCCGGCGGCGCCTGCACCCCCGCCACCAACAAGAAGGTGGAGGCCGGCGAGCCGCTGATGGTGGATATCCACGCCCTGTTCGGCCTGGCCTGCGGCGACCACAGCCACAACTATCTCATCGCCCCCGCCACCGAGCGTCAGTTGTGGCACGCGAAGAATTTCGTGGATATAGTCGATCTTACGCTGAAGACCTACCGGGCGGGCGTCACGCCCTCGTCCCTTGCCGAGGAGATGATGGCCTTCGCCGAGGAGCGTGGCTTTGCCGACTTCATGGTGCCGGGCTTTGAGCACGGCATCGGCATGCTGGGAGACGAGTGGCGTATAGGCCGCCACGACGGGCCTTTCCCGTACTGGACGGACCCCGACCATGTCTATCAGGAGAACGAGGTGCTCATCTGCGCAATACAGTACGCCTGCCCGGACGAGGACATCGGCTTCAGATATGAAAACCCCATTTTGATAAACAAAAACGACTGCGAATACATGAGCAAATACCCGCTGGCTGTGGAGGTCATAGAATAATAACCCCACGCGGCGCATAGATGAACAAGCCCGGAAAACAAACTATAAGTGCCCCCTGCATGACACCAGTCATGCAGGGGGCGCTCTGCTTGCCGGAAAATCTAAAAAAGCAATTGATCTATTTTGCGACGTTCTGACTGAATCGCTGGAGAATGACCGCGGCCTGGGCGCGGGAGGCGGGGCTGCCGGGAAGAAGACTGCCGCCGCTGCCCTTGACAAGCCCGCAGCCGACGGCCCATGCCATGGCCGGCCGTGCGTATGCTGATACAAGAGCGCAGTCGGAGTATCTGTCCAAAGACTCCGCACTGCTGACGCCTAAGCCCTTGAACTGGGCATAGCGGAAGAAGATCGTCACCATCTGCTCGCGGGTGACGGCGTCGTCCGGGCCGAAGCGCCCGCTGCCGTAGCCGCCGACGATACCGTTTTCTGAAGCCCATGCCACGGCGGCAAAGCAGTATTTTCCGGATGCCACATCCGAAAATGCGGTTGCTTTTCCGGCAGGTGAGCCCTCCATGCGCCAGAGAGCGGTGACAAGCATGCCGCGCGTCATTGTCAGCTCGGGGCTGAAGGAGGTGCCGGAGGTACCGGTCAGCAGGCCGTTCATACAGACGAAGGACACGCCGTCATAGTACCAGGCCGTTTCATCAATGTCCGTGAAGGGATTCTTCCACTGGAGCCTGAAGCCAAGAGGTACATCCTCGTCCTGAATGATGACGGTGCCGGGACCGAAGCTGTCGGCGCCGCCGTTTCCAAATGATGCCTTAGCTCCGCCGGGGCCCACGCTGACATTTTTTCCGGATATTGACGCGCCGCCGGAAAGAAGAATGGAGGTACCGCCGGGAAGCGTCAGCGTACCGCTGGCGCTATTGGGTATCGTCACGGTGCCGTCCGGCGTGACAGCAGTCCCCGCCGGCGCGTTCAGGGTGCCGGCGGCTGTTTTTACAGTGCCTCCGCCGGGCAGTGTGGTCACGCCGTCCTTGCCGGTGACCGGCGCGCTGCCTGCAGGTGTCGTCACGGATAGACCGCCCGCGGTGGTGACTGAGGAAGACGACAGACCGGAGCCCGAAACGCTGAGAGGCGTTTCAGTGCCGTTGGTCTCAACTCTGCTCACTGGATTTCCGCTGCTGTTCAGCACCAGCAGCTCGGCATCGGCAGCATTCATCCCTCCGCCCACTGTGGTGGTCAGGGTCTTGCCGGCCGTCAGGTCTGCGAACCGGAAGGCCTTTTCCGCGCCGTATGTGCCGGAGGCGTTCACGCCGTCGAGTATGTAGGTGAAGGTGTCGGCGTCGGTGGCTTTTATAATGATGTTATACTGGGCGCCGTCATAGAAATACAGCTGCTTTTCGTCATTGAGGATGAGTGGCACGATCTTGCCGCCGGTGGTGTTCTTCGTCACCTTGTTGTCCACAATGGTCAGTACCTCGGCGCCGGAGGCATCCTGAACGGTGATGTCCACCGGGCATAATATACGTGACTTGTACTGCAGATTATCAACTATATTGCTCACGCCGGGGGGTACCACAGTCTCTTCCGTTACCCAGCCGCTGTTGGGATCGGCCAGTTTATACCAGCGATGTCCGTCGGTGTCCAGGGCCCAGTATTCGGCCTTTACAAACTCATATTTTTTCATCTGGCGGATCACGTTGCCGTCGGCGGTGTCGCGGCTGGGCCGGCTATAGAGGCGCTCACCGTCGGCGACCACGATGAACTGCTGATCGCAGGGGATCTTTTGCAGGGTTGTAAGCGGGGAGCTCAGCAGTTCGGTGCTGACGAGCTTGTCGCCCTCCACCCACAGCCTGTCCTTTTCGTCCGTAGTGGCGTCGCCGCCGATCTCATAAAATTTTTCACCGCGGGCGTCGTAGGTGTAGCCGTAGATGGACACCGACTTGTCCTTATCCATTTTCAGCCGCCGCACCACGGACGAGGCGGTGTCGGGCTCCTTGTAGGCCGGGGTATCGTCGGCCTTCAGCGTATATACTATCCAGATGGGGAAGGCGATGGTGTGGTTAGTGAAGCCGCCGCTGTCGGGACAGGTCCCGAGAACGCCGCTGAGGTTCGCGGCTTCATAGCTCCAGGCCTCGTTTTGCAGGGACTGAGTACCTGAACCCAGATCATGGCTTTTGTGGGCGCGCAGGATTTTTTCCAGGACCCGGTCCATATTGTGCTTGTTCTGAACGATGCCGGTAAAAATGTCCAGGTCCACGTCACGGTCGGGATAGGGGTCCTCCAGCGTCACCGTATAGCCCAGACGGTGGATGCCGCACTTGCTCAGAATGGAGCCGGTCACGGTCCCGCAGGAGACGCTGTCCGAATCCACGCAGAGGTTGTACCAGTCGGTGAAGGTGGCGTAGTATGTATCGGAGGAGCGGTTGCCGCCGTCGTCCGCCAGAACCAGGGCGCTTTCAAAGGTGCGGCCCCGAATTTCCGCAGGGTCTATGCCGCGCTTTGTGGCCAGGTACAGGGCAAAGGACTGGGCGATGGCTCCGCCCATGCTGTGACCCAATATGGTGAAATGGGCGCTGCCGTCGGTGGCGGCCTTGACGATCAGATCCTCCAGAGTGAGACCGTTCCCAAGCCGCACGGAGAAGCGCTCGTCGATGAGCTTGTAGGCCATGGCCCGATAGCCCTTGTGCTGAGCCTCGACGATGTCGTTGGTCAGATTAGACATGGCGTCCCTGTAGTTTGAACCGCCGCCGTAGCCGCCTGTTCCCTGGAAGTCGACGATGACGTCGTAACCGCCGTCCGTCCGGATCTTGACTCCCACGGTGCACTCCATGTTGCCAATCTTGATGATGTTCGCGTTTTGCGCCGTGGCATGCCACCGCCAGCCGACCCAATTCATGGGCTCGTAACCTAGGCGCTGCAGCGTGGTGGTCTGGCCGCTGCCCAGCTCGTTTTGTATGTCCCAGAATCCGCCCTGCCCGCTGCCGTCCAGATCCAGCCACTGGGGGTTGTGGAGAATGCCCAGCTGGGTCTTTGTGGCCAGGTTGAAGCTGCCGATGGCGGTTATCGTGAACAAAGTCGCCTTGTTGCGGTTGGCCGATTCATACAGGCCGTTCTCGTCCGCACCCAGGAGAAGGCCGTTATCAGACATAATAAAGCAGATGAAGCCCGCTGAGGTTTCCGAAAGCGCCTGAAAATCGGCGTCCTCAAAATTCCCGGTGTCGGGATTATACTTTACAAACCGGAATTTTTCGCCGGACCCGGAGATGGCGGGGGCAGAAAAGTCTGCGTCGTAGCCCGGGGTGGTGGCATCGATCAAGATTGGAACGAGCCCATGGGACAGATAACGCATATTCTCGCAGGACTGTATCGCGAAGGCACCGTCACTGCATGTCACAAGACGGAAGCGCTGATAATCCGTCGCGCCTGTCATGAAAGCACTCATCCTGGCCTTGCTGCTGCTGCCGCGGGTCATATATTCACCGGCGTTATTTTGAATACTGATAGCCGTGTTGTTGTACCCCCAGCCATTGACTATGCGCGCGCCCTCGACCTGAGGCAATCCGCCTGAGACTGACGCGGTGGCGGCACGGCGGGGATAACTTTCTGAATTGTTTGGGTCGTCAACCTTGGCGCTTAATTGCGCGCCGTCCGCAAAGCATTTGGTAAAGAGGACGTCCTGCATGGCCCATCCGCCGATTCCGCCCGCGTACGCCCTGGCGCCCACATAGGCCATGATGTAGTTCAGTTTGTCCTTGTTTGCGGTGTGGTCGTAGTTGGATACGGCGTTGACGCGGCCGGAGCTGGTGCAGTCAGAAATGTGGATCCAGACCAAACGGTTTTCATTGACGGTGACGAATGCCGTTTCCGCCCGGCCTAGGATGCCTCCGGCGTAGGCGTCGCCGTCGGTGCAGGCGATGTGCGCGCCCACATCGCCGGTGTTGCTGCAGTCATTAATCACGGCGGCGCTGGGGTTTTCAAGGCTGCAGTTTGAAGTGTACACCTCTCCGCAGACGCCGCCCGCCACGGCCATCTCCTCACCGCTGCCGTCGACAGGGCTGGAAAAGGCGGACACGCCGCCTGTGTTTTTGCAGCCGTGCATGCCGTGGCTGTCGGAGCCGTTGAAACGGCCCGCGATGCCGCCGGCAAAGCACGCCGCGACGTTGTTCACAGTGATGCTGACGTTGGCGCTGTTGCTGCAGTCGGTGATGTCGCCGCTGTCCGAGTAACCGACGATGCCGCCCGCGTAACCGCCCTTGTCCGGCGAGGCCATGATGACGTCGCCGTCATTCGTGCAGTCTTTAATGGCGGCTCCTCCGGAGTTGTACCCGATGATACCGCCGACGCGCCCGACGCCGGTGACCACGGCGTGGTTGTGACAATCGCTCGTCTGGGGGGACCCGCTTCCCACGATGCCGCCGGTGTATTCGCCCCCGGTGACGGGCTTCCGGTTAACGCAGCTTTCAATGGTGATTGTCAGCTTACTGTTAGGGTCCGCCCAGGCGGCAATGCCGCCGGCAGTCTCCGCCCGGATGCCCCCGCTCTCCTGTGTGCTGTTCCCGCGGCCGCAGACGCAGTTACGATAGTCAGTGTCGTAGCCGCCGGAGCAGATGCCGCCGGCAGAGCCCTCCGGCGTAATAACGCCGTCCTTCTCGTATTGGACAGTGATGTTCACGTCGGCAAGGCAGTTGAGAAATTTTGTATGCTGTTCCACCGTATACCGAGAACCCAGGGCGCTGCCGGATATTCCGCCGGTTCCGCCCGACGGAGACTGCGCGCCGTCTCTGAGTATCGTGCCGAAGGCGGTGCAGTTGTCAATGACGGACTCGATGGCTTTTCCGACTATGCCGCCGATGGGGACGTCACACTGGTCCGCTCCGGCATGGATATCCACGCCGTCGACGCCAAGATTGCGGATGGAGGCGGACTCTACCACTCCAAAGATCCCGTAGCCCTGCAGTCTAGTCATGTTCCGGGCCGCGTCCGCGCAGCTGAAGATCAGGCCGGTGATAAAGTGCCCCTGACCGTCAAAAGTACCGGTGAAGGGCGCATCCTCGCTTCGCCCGATGGGCGTCCATACCGCATCCGCGGGGATACTTATGTCGGCGGTCAAATAATAGCTGCCGTCAAGCGGGTGGGCGTCGTCCGTGCCCACACGGCACAGGTCCGCGTAGCTTGAGACGGCGATGCTGTCCGCAGTGTCGGATATGGCCGTCACCGGCTGGAGAAAATCCCCTGCCCGGGCCGTGTTCGGCGTCGACGGCACAGGGACGCGGATCGGGATGATCTCGGTCTTGGTGGCGCCGCACGCTGTGCAGGTGTAGGTCTTAACGCCTGTGGAGGCCGTGGTCGCGGGGGTGGTGATCTTTCCGCCGTCCCAGGAGTGGACTGCCGAAAGCTCCTCCCGCTTGGTGGCGCTGCACACTTTGCAGGTGTAGGTAATATAGCCCGGATTCTGGCAGTCGCTCTGGGGCGTGGTGACGCCCGAGTCCCAGACGTGCCGGCCTTCGGGACACTGGGTCCCGCCCTGACCGCCGGACATGGACGCCGCCAGCGCCCCTGCGGGCAATAATGACAGCACCATGCAAAGTGCCAGAACAACCACTGTTAATCGCTTTTTCATAGCTTTCCTTCTCCCCCGGCCGCTGCCGCCGTATAATTATGTTTATTATTTTATCAGTTCGTCGGAAAATGCGCCCCACCCCAACGGGTAGTTCTGAAAGGTTTTCTGACGTGATTTATAATCAGAACGAAACTACCCGAAAGGGTAGGGCACGGCAGGGCCGGGTGTGCTATACTGAATAAAAAACGTAGGAGGGGATGGCGTGGAAGGCAGGCGCGCGGAAGTACGCGGGGTTCTCGGTTCACTGGGAATTCTTTTGCTTGTTTCAGCCTATCGGCAGCTGAGTCTGCGGCTTTTGCCGGGCGACGCTGCGCGGCCGTATATCGTCTGCGCCGTCTATCTCGGGCTGCTTTTAAGCTGGGGTATATCCATCCGTAGCCGCTTTACTCAGCGAAGCATGCGTACTTTTCTCCTGACTGAGATGTCCGCCATGCTGTTCTGGCTGGCGGTTAGGTTCGTGCAGGAGACCGTTGTGCCGCAGAACATATATGCTGTGCGCATCCTGGGTTATTTCATTATCGTTCCCGCAGTGACAATACCGCTTCTGGGGCTGTATGCGGCCTTCGGTCTTGGCCGGGGCGATGAATACAGGTTTTCCCGCGGATGGTATCTGCTTGCTGTTCCGGCGGCGGCAATGATCGCCATAACGCTTACCAACGAGTCCCATCATTGGGTTTACCGCGTCGTCGCCGGGGAGCCGCAGCCGAATTTGTATTTTCACCCCAATTACGGAATCTTTGTCGTTTATGGATGGATTTTTTTGCTCGTCATTGCGCGTACCCTGGTAATATATCGGCGAAACCGACCGGTGAAAAATAAATCCGCACTTCAAAAGCTGGCCCCTTACTTGGGGCCGATTGCAATGCTGGCTTTCTGCATTCCGTATACTGCTTCATCCTTCTGGGTGCGGTGGGAGCTGGTTGAATTTTCAGCGGGCGTGTTTGCCCTGGAGGCGGCGTCCTGGGAGTTCTTTAATCAGACCACACAAACGGAGTGGTACCGGCCTTGTTGTCGATATCCTCCCGGTCAAGTACGGCGGCGCCCGTTATTTCGGAGCCGGTACCGGCAGTGGTGGGCACGGATATAAACGGGACGAGCTTGTTGCCCTCGGAGTTGCCCATGCGCCAGGTTCCAAGTATCTCAGTAGTTGCGCGGGCTGGAGCCACATCGCCGAAGAGCGTATCGTAGGGGTCGTGTCCGGGGTACTTAAGCAGTATTTCAATGGCCTTGGTCGTGTCGATATTGGAGCCGCCGCCTACCGCCACAAGAAAGTCCGGCGCGTATTCTTCAACTATCTTCGCCGCCTCCACGCAGTGCAGCACCGGGGGATTCGGATGGCAGTCGTCATAGATTTTATACGGGTATCGGCAGAACGATTCAGGGGAACTGAAAATCTTTGAAAGAGAGGCCGCTATTGTCCGCAGAATATATGCTATGTACTTGAGCGGAATGAGCATCGTCAAAATAAAATACGCTCTTGAACAAGACGACGTCCCTTCGCCAACCGGCAAGGAACAATGGTCCAAGCATACGATTGATTATATTCTCTCTAATACGAAATACTCCGGCACCGCCATGATCTATAAAACATATACGCCGGAATACAAGAGCAAACGAAGACTAAATGATAGTAAAGTAAACCAATATGCTTTACTCTTCGCCAAAGTTTTTCTATAAAGCAGGAGTTTACTGCCGTGTCAGCAGTCCCACAGGAGCGCAACTGGACAGCTTGGAACAGCAGGCATCTGACCTTACGCAGTTTGTTTCGAACCATGCTAACTGGTTATACAAGGATCTTTATATCGATGTAGCCGGTGGAAAACATACACAGGAGCTGAAGCAATATAAAAGGCTGCTTGAAGATTGCAGATCGGGGAAAATTGATCTTGTGGTCACACGCACAGTTGCCCGGTTCGGTCGTAATGTAGAAGAGTCGATCAGAAATATCCGTGAGCTGAATGGGTATGGCACTACCCTATGTTTTAAGGATGAAGATTTCAATCATGACATGTATGACTCCACAGAATATGAACTAATGCTTACCATCCTGTCCGCTGTTGCCGAGAGCGAGAACCGGTCCCGCAGCGAAAATATAGAGTGGGGAATACACAGGCAATTGGAAAACGGTACATCATCAATATATTCCCGCCCTTGTTATGGCTACTCGAAAAATGAGTATGGAGAATTAATAATAATTAAAGACGAAGCTGACATTGTTAGCAAAATATTTGACCTGTACCTAGCAGGAGAAAGCATCCTCGGTATACAAAAATATCTGAACAGCAGATTCATAAAGGCACCATCCGGGGGACATGAATGGCCAAAGCGTACAATTCAGAATATACTCGGCAACGAGAAATACTGTGGAAATGTATTAGTTATAAAAACATATACGACGCCAATCCCAGAAAAAAGACGCACTAAGAACCGTGGCGAAAATGAGCAATACTTAATGGTGGGACACCACCCTGCAATAATCAGCAAAGAAAGATTCGATGCTGTCCAGGAATTAAAGAAGCGTAGAACAAATATTGGAGAGGACGGCAAAAGAAAAGCCGTCAAGTATAGCTCAAAGACGGCAAAAGACAGGCAGTAAATTGCCCCATGATGTACTTGAAAGGGTAAATGATTTTGAAACTTTCAGTAGCCTATTTTTGAACAGTTTAATTTTTCCTCTGAACAATTTTATTATTTGTCTAACTATTTTATTTTTCCTCTCAGGGGTATTCAAATTCTAAGTAGCTATCCCAAAAAAGATTGATATCAAGCCAAAAATCAAGCCCGCCATACAGGCTGTTTTGAATACCCCAAAGGGGCAAACACCTTGTACGGCGGGCTTTCCAGATACGAAAAATAAAAGAGTTGACCGCAGCTTTGAATTAAAGCTGCGGTCAAGATGTGGCGGAGGGCGTGGGATTCGAACCCACGTGTCGGCTCATCACCGACAACTCGATTTCGAGTCGAGGCCGTTATAACCACTTCGATAGCCCTCCATATATTTTCATCGAACAGTCTCAAAACCTATCCGAAGAAAAGCAGGAAAAAGTTGCATTTTTCTGGTTGGTATTTATAAAACTGCGTTTACCACGCGTGACTCAAGGAAACAAAGATTAAACTGACTGCACATGACTTTTCGTTAGAATCCGTTAGACTGTTAGAAAAGCTTTTAGACACCCTTTAGCAGAATAACAGCAGATAACAGCAACAAATGCCTTAAAAAAACTATCGGAGTGCCAAAAAGTCTCACGGAATCTGCTTTCGAGTCAGGGCCGTTATGACCACTTCGATACGCTTCCTTATTTTTTGGGACACAAGAGCGGACCTTATTATACAGAATCCCCTTGAAAAAATCAAGCGCTTTGCGGGCGGGGCTGGACATTTTCAGATGGCTGTAATATACTGAAAATCTATATAAACTGAAAATTTTCTCTTGGGGGACGACAAAAATGCCCGAAGCGGCTAAAAAAGAAGCAAAAATTGTTTATAAGTCCTTTGCCGCCTTCCTCAAATGGCTGATAATCGCGGGACTGACAGGCGCCGTCGGCGGCGTGGTGGGCTCCGTTTTCAACATCAGTGTCGCGCGCGCCACCGCGCTCAGGGAGGCAAATCCCTGGCTGCTGTTTCTGCTGCCGGCCGGCGGTATCGTGATCGCGGCCATCTACCACTTTACAAAGATGGAAAACGTGAATACCAACACCCTTATCGACTCCGTCCATTTGGGCGAAAAGGTTCCGGTGATACTGGTGCCCGTCATTTTCCTTGGCACCGTCATCACCCACATCTGCGGCGGCTCCGCGGGGCGCGAGGGCGCGGCCCTGCAAATCGGCGGGGGTATCGGCGACAGCGTGGGACAGCTTTTCCGACTTGACGAAAAGGATATGCGGCTGGCGACCCTCTGCGGAATGTCCGCCGTCTTTTCGGCCCTGTTCGGCACACCCCTTACCGCCGCGCTTTTCGCGCTGGAGGTCATCAGCGTGGGCGTGTTCTATTATTCCGGCCTTGTGCCCTGCATCGTCTCCGCGGTCACGGCCTACGGCGTGTCCCGGCTGTTTGGCATCGCGCCAACCCGCTTCATCGTGACCTTCCTGCCGCTGAACGCGGATCTGCTGTGGCGCGTGGCGGTGATGGCCATACTCTGCGCCATCATGAGTTCTGTGTTTTGCCTTGTGATGCACGGCATGGATTTTCTTGCCGAACGCTATCTGAAAAACAAATTTTTCCGGGCCGCGATAGGCGGCGTTATCGTTTTGGGGCTCACCTGGCTCGTAGGGACGACGGATTATAACGGCGCGGGCGTCGGCCCCATCACAGACGCCATTGAAAAAGGCATCGCAATTCCCGACGCTTTCCTCTGGAAGCTGCTGTTCACCGCCATCTCGCTGGGCTGCGGTTTCCGCGGCGGTGAAGTGGTGCCAACATTCTTTGTTGGTGCCACTTTGGGCTGCGTAGTGGGACCGATTCTCGGAATTCCGGCTGGATTTGCGGCGGCAGTGGGGCTTGTCGCGGTTTTTTGCGGCGCGGTGAACTGCCCGATCGCCTCCATCGTCCTGTCCATCGAGCTTTTCGGGTCCGTGGAGCTCACGTATTTTGCTGTGGCCTGCGGCATCGCGTATATGCTCTCCGGCTATTTCGGCATCTACCGCAGCCAGAAAATCCTGTATTCCAAGATCCGGCCCGAATTTATCAACATTCAGGCCAAATAACCTGACAGAAATTCTCTTTCCGGCGGACTGCGGCCCGTCGGAAATTTTTTTATGCGGACAATAAATAGTAATGAAAATTATATAAAACTATTGACAAAGTTTACCCGGCGTACTAAGATGGAAAACAGAAAATCGACAGGAGTGTGATCGTCAAAATGAAAAAAACGCTGTACAGTCTGATGCTGTCGGACGAGGTGGTGCGCGAGGTGGATTTGCTGGCGCACCGAATGGGCACGAACCGCTCCAATCTCATCAATCAGATTCTGGCGGAGTATGTGAATCTCACCACGCCGGAGCGCCGCATCAACGACATTTTTACGGCCATCGAGGAACTGATGACGCCCTCCCGGGATCTGGTGCCGTTTTTTTCCCCCAACACCTTCACCATGTCGCTAAAGTCCAGTCTGGAATATAAATACCGCCCCACGGTAAAATACGAGGTGGAGCTCTACCGCACGGGGGAGCGGTCCATCGGCGAACTGTCGGTGATCTTCCGCACCCAGTCGGCGTCGCTGATTGCCGCCATGACGGAGTTCTTCCGTCTGTGGAAGTATGTGGAGGACAAGAACCTGGCCCCGCTGCTGAAGGGCGAGCCGGTGAATTACGCCCTGTACGACGGCAAATTTGTCCGCAGCATCTCCATCCCCAGCCGGGACTGCACGTCCGAGGAGCTGGCGGAGGTGCTTTCGGACTACATCAAGCTCTTTGACGAGTGCATGAAGGGCTATCTCACGGGCAAGTTCACGTCCCAGGACGTGGAGCGCCGCTATTATCAGCTTTTGGAAAAGGAGACCGTGCTCATCTGAGCACAAAGACAACTGAATACGAGGTGAAGTCACAATGAACGCCAACAATTTTACACAAAAAACACTGGAGACCGTCCAAACCGCCCAGAGCATGGCGGAGGAGGGCAACAACCAATATATCACGCCGGAGCATCTGCTCTACGCCCTGGTGGATCAGGACGGCGGGCTCATCCCGTCGCTGCTGGGCAAGATGGGCGTGGACTGCAACGCCCTGCTGTCGGAGCTGGACACCGCCATTTCCGGCCTGCCCAAGGTGGGCGGCACGGCGGCCACCCAGGTCTATCTTTCCCCGGAGGCCGACCGCGTGCTGAAGTCCGCCGAAAAGGCGGCCAAGAGCATGGGGGACGAATACCTCTCCGTGGAACACCTGATGATCGGCGTGTTCGCCAACGAGACACCGGCCATCAAGCGCATCTTCGCCGACCACGGTATTACCAAAAACGCCTTTACCGGCGAGCTTTCAAAGGTCCGCACCGGCCCCGTGACCTCGGACAACCCGGAGACCACCTACGACGCGCTGGCCAAATACGGCACCGATCTGGTGCAGCGGGCCCGGGACAATAAGCTGGACCCGGTCATCGGCCGGGATACCGAGATCCGCAACGTCATCCGCATCCTCTCCCGCAAGACCAAAAATAACCCCGTGCTCATCGGCGAGCCGGGCGTGGGCAAGACCGCCATCGCGGAGGGCCTGGCCCAGCGCATCGTCCGGGGCGACGTGCCGGAGGGGCTGAAGGAAAAGACCATCTTCTCGCTGGACATGGGCGCGCTCATCGCGGGCGCGAAATACCGGGGCGAGTTTGAGGAGCGGCTGAAAGCCGTGCTGGAGGAGATCAAGCAGTCCGAGGGCGGCATCCTCCTGTTCATCGACGAGCTGCACAACATCGTAGGCGCCGGCAAGACCGAGGGCAGCATGGACGCGGGCAACCTGCTCAAGCCCATGCTGGCCCGGGGCGAGCTGCACTGCATCGGCGCCACCACGCTGGACGAATACCGCAAGTACATTGAAAAGGACGCCGCGCTGGAGCGCCGGTTCCAGCCCGTACAGGTGGACGAGCCCACGGTGGAGGACACCATTTCCATCCTCCGGGGCCTGAAGGAGCGCTACGAGGTCTATCACGGCGTGCGCATCCACGACAACGCCCTGGTGGCCGCGGCCACGCTGTCGAACCGCTACATTTCCGACCGCTTCCTCCCCGACAAGGCCATCGACCTTGTGGACGAGGCCTGCGCCCTGATCCGCACGGAGATGGACTCCATGCCCGCCGAGATGGACGATATGCGCCGCAAGATCATGCAGCTGGAGATCGAGGAGATGGCCCTGAAGAAGGAAGACGACCAGCTGTCCAAGGACCGGCTGCAAAAGCTCGCCAGGGAGCTGGCCGATCTCAAGGACAAATTCAACGCCATGAAGTCCCGCTGGGAATCCGAAAAGGGCAGCGTGGACGATGTGAAAAAGCTCAAGGGCGACATCGAACAGATGCACGCCGACATCGAATCGGCCCAGCAGCGCTTTGATTATGAAAGGGCCGCGAAGCTGAAATATTCCGATCTGCCGGCGCTGGAAAAGAAGCTGGCCGAGGCGGAGCAGCGCTCCGAGGAGCGGAAGAACAGCTCGCTGGTCCACGACACCGTCACCGAGGAGGAGATCGCCGGCATCGTCGCCAAATGGACGGGCATCCCCGTATCCCGGCTGATGGAGGGCGAACGGGAAAAGATTTTGCACCTTGACGAGATCATTCACAAGCGGGTGATCGGGCAGGACGAGGCGGTACGGAAGGTGACGGAGGCCATTTTGCGCTCCCGCGCCGGCATCGCCGACCCCAACCGGCCCATCGGCTCCTTCCTGTTCCTGGGCCCCACGGGCGTGGGCAAGACGGAGCTGGCCAAATCGCTGGCCGAGTGCCTGTTCGACGACGAACACAACATGGTGCGCATCGACATGACCGAGTATATGGAGAAGTTCTCCGTCTCCCGCCTCATCGGCGCGCCTCCCGGATACGTGGGGTACGACGAGGGCGGCCAGCTCACCGAGGCCGTGCGGAGAAAGCCCTATTCCGTGGTGCTGTTCGACGAGGTGGAGAAGGCCCACCCGGATGTGTTCAACATCCTGCTGCAAATTCTGGACGACGGCCGTATCACGGACAGTCAGGGCCGCACGGTGGACTTTAAGAATACGATCATTATCCTCACCTCAAACCTTGGAAGCCAGTACCTGCTGGATGGCATCACGCCGGATGGCAGCATTTCCGATGCGGCGCAGAGCGCCGTCATGGGGGAACTGCGCCGCACCTTCCGGCCGGAATTTCTCAACCGACTGGACGAGATCATCCTGTTCCGCCCGCTGACCAAGGAAAACCTCTCCGGCATCATCGACAACCTGGTGGAATCCCTGCGCCGGCGCCTTGCCGACAAGACGCTGAAGCTGGAGATCACCCCCGCCGCCAAGGAGCTGGTCATCGACCAGGGCTTCGACCCCGTGTACGGCGCCCGCCCGCTGAAGCGGTTTCTGCAGAGCCGGGTGGAGACCCTCATCGCCCGCACGATCCTGTCCGGGGACCTGGCCGCGGGTTCCACTCTGGTGGTGGACGCCGCGAACGGCGAACTGACCTGCGCGACCAAAAAGTAAACAAAGTCAACAATACGAAAACGCCTGCCGCATTTCTGCGGCAGGCGTTTTCTTGATACGGTAGGACGGTGGGACGGGCCGCCCGCGGGCCCCTACCGCAGTTTTTCCGCGGTCATGGCCGGGTTGTTGGTGGCGGCGCAGGAGACGGCCAGCGCGCCCGCCTTCATGGCGGCCCGGGCCGACGCCTCCAGCGACAGGCCCCGCATCCCCGCCCAGATGACGGCGGCGGTGGCGGCGTCGCCCGCGCCGGTGGTGTTCACGATCTCCGCCGGCTCACAGGGGACGCGCAGCAGCTCCCGCGCGTCGGCGGCGATGACACCGCCCGCGCCCAGACTGACGAACACGCGCCCGACGCCCGTGTCCACCAGCGCCCTGGCCGCGTCGGCGGGGTCCTGCCGGCCGGTGAGGGCGGCGGCCTCGATCTCGTTGGGCTTGAAGGCCGTGAGATGGGACAGCACCGGCTTCAGCCGCCCCGCCTTGGTCACGGACACCGGGTCGGCATAGAGGGGCGCGGCGCAGTGCTCCGCCGCGTAGCGGATGGCCTCCGCCGTGAGATTGCCGTCCAGCACCACGGCGTCGGCGGTATTGAGCGCGCCGATGCAGCGCTCCAGGTATTCCGGCGAGAGGGAGGCGGACACGTCCGTGTCGCACACGGCCAGCGCCATGTCCCCGGAGGGATCGGTGATGTACAGGTAAGAGGAGGTGCGCCCGCCGGGAATGCGCCGGGCCAGGCTCATGTCGAAGCCCAGCGCCTCGCAGCTTTTCAGAATTTTGGCGGCATCGCCGTCCCCGCCCAGGGCGGTGACGAAGGTCACGTCCACGCCCAGCAGGCGCAGATCGTGGGCGATGTTGCGGCCCACGCCGCCGGGGGCGAGGGTGACGGAGCCTGGGTTGGAATCCCGCATGATGAGGGGCGAGAAGGGCTTGCCGCAGATGTCCATATTCACGGCGCCCACGACGGCGGCATGATTCATTTCCCGATCCCCCAGATGCTGTCCGCGTATTCCTTCACGGCGCGGTCCGCGGCGAAAATGCCGCTTTCTGCGACGTTCACAAGAGACATCCGCCCCAGCGCCGCCGGGTCGGAAATGGCGCCGTACAGCGCCTCATGGCAGTGGAGATAGCTCTCGAAATCGGCCAGCAGCAGATAGGGGTCGCCGCCGAACAGCAGTCCCGAGGTCAGGTCGGAGTAGCGCTTTCCGTCGCCCAGACCGATGTTCCAGCGGTCCAGAATCCGCCGGACCACGGGGTCGGAATCATACACGGCCTTGGGGTCGTAGCCCCGGGTCTTCAGGGATTCCGCCTCGTCGGCGTGCAGGCCGAACAAAAACATATTGTCGTCGCCCAGCCGCCGGTACATCTCCACATTGGCCCCGTCCAGCGTGCCGATGGTCACGGCGCCGTTCATCATCAGCTTCATGTTGCCGGTGCCGGAAGCCTCCTTGCCGGCGGTGGAGATCTGTTCGGAGATCTGCGCGGCGGGCATCAGCGCCTCCGCGGCGGAGACGCGGTAATTCTGCATGAAATAGACCTGCAGCCTGTCCTTGCACAGGGGGTCCGCGGCGATGTCCTTCTGCAGGGAGCACAGAAGCTCGATGATGCGCTTCGCGGTCTTGTAGCCCGCGGCGGCCTTGGCGCCGAACACGAAGGCGCAGGGCAGAAAATCCCGATTGGGATCGTCGTGCAGGGTCTGCTGCAGGTGGGTGATGAGCATGGCGCACAGCAGCTGGCGCTTGTACTCGTGCAGGCGCTTGACCTGCACGTCCAGCACGGCGCCGGTGTTCAGCGCGAAGCCGTCGTTTTTCAGGGCGAAGGCTGCGAAATCCCGCTTGTTCAGTTCCTTGATCTCGGCCATCCTCGCCTGCACGCCGCCGTTTTCGGCGAAATCCTTCAGCCGCAGCAGCTCCTCCGGCGCGGTAAGATACCCGCCCCCGCCCAGAAGGTCGCAGACGAGACCGTGGAGCCGGGGATTGATCTGCGCCAGCCACCGGCGGTGGTCGATGCCGTTGGTAATAAAGGTAAAGCGTTCCGGCCGGAGGGTATAGATGTCATGGAACAGCTCGTTTTTCAAAAGGTCTCCATGGAGCTCCGACACGCCGTTGACCTTGAAGCAGGCGGCGAGACAGAGGTTCGCCATGTGGACCTGCCCGTCCCGGATGATGAGATTGCGGCCCACCCGCTGGTCGGCGCCGAAATTTTTGGCCAGATACCCGCACCAGCGGCGGCTGATCTCGCAGAGGATTTCCCAGATGCGGGGCAGCAGGGTCTGGATCAGGTTCTGGGGCCAGCACTCCAGCGCCTCGCTCATCACGGTGTGGTTGGTGTAGGCCACGCAGTCCTTCACGATGGCCCAGGACTCGTCCCAGCCCAGACCATGCTCGTCCATGAAAAGCCGCATCAGCTCGGGGATGACCAGGGCGGGGTGGGTGTCGTTGATCTGGATGGCGTGGCGGGCGGCGAAATCCTTCACCGTGCCGCTTCGGCGGACGTGGTCGCGCACGATGGTCTGGGCCGTGGCGGAGACGAAGAAATACTGCTGCTTCAGGCGCAGGGTCTTGCCCTCGATATGGTCGTCCGCCGGGTAGAGCACCTTGGTGATGACCTCGGCCATGGTGCGGTTTTCCAGGCTCTTCACGTATTCGCCCTCGGCGAACAGGTACATATCCAGCGCGTCGGTGCTGCGGGCGTCCCACAGGCGCAGGGTGTTCACGGTCCTGCCGCCGTAGCCCGCGATGAGCATATCCCGCGGCACGGCGGTGACGGCGGTATAGCCGGTGTATTCGGCGGTGTAATGGCCGAAGCTGTCCCAGTGGGGGGACACCTGCCCGCCGAAGCGGACCTCCACGGATTCGTCGGAGCGGGGCACCAGCCAGCTCTCCGCCGCGGTGCGCCAGTCGTCGGCCACCTCGGTCTGCCGGCCGTCCACGATCTTCTGGCGGAACATCCCCAGCTCGTAGCAGATGGAATAGCCGGTGGCCGGGATGCCCAGCGTGGCCATGGAGTCCATATAGCAGGCGGCGAGGCGGCCCAGGCCGCCGTTGCCCAGACCCGCGTCGGGTTCGGCCTCGAAGATATCCGCCGCGTCCCGACCCAGATCGGTGAGCGCGCCCTTCACGGCGTCGCCCAGACCCAGATTGAAGGCGTTTTTCATCAGGCTCCTGCCCATGAGAAATTCCATGGACAGATAGTGGACCTCTTTTTCCGGCGTCCGCGTCCCCTCCACGGCCAATATCCTGGATAGGATCTCCCGGAGGACCATGGCCGCGGCCTGAAATACCTGGTCGTCGGTGGCGTCGGCGGCGGTGATGCCGAAATGGGCGCACAGCTTGTCCTCAATGGCGCTGCGCACCTCGTCGCGTGAAATTTCGCTTGTCATAAATGCTGTCCTTTCGCTGAAGTCAGATAATGCTGCTTTTGGGAATGGCGATGGGCAGCCGTTCGCTGCCGGAGAGCGTGATGTAGGGCGTGAGCTCGGCATATTTATCGGCGATGACGTAGCGCAGCTGGGCGTTTTCCCGCACCACGGCGCCCCGCATGATAATGCAGTTGCTCAGCTGGGCGCCTCGCTCCACCCGGGCGCCGGAAAACAGGATGCAGCCGTCCACCCTGCCCTCCACGATGCAGCCGTCCGCCACCAGGCTGTTGCGCACCGCGGCGCCCTCGCCGTAGTAGGCGCTGACCTCCTCGTGAATCTTGGTGCGCACGGGGCGGCCGTCGGGGAACAGCTGGGTGCGCCTGCCGCCGTCCAGCATATCCATACTGGCCCGGTAATAGCCCGCCACATCGGTAATCATGGCGGCGTAGCCGGGGTGGACGTACAGGTTCATTTTACCGCCGCCGGCAAGGTAGCCGGCGATGGCGTTGCGGTGGAAGTGCAGCCGGTTTTCCCGGGCGCACTCGTCCATCATGGACAGCAGCAGGTCCTTCTGGATGATATAGGCCTCCATGGCGGGCAGGCCGTCGCCGCCGCCGCCGAGGGTCATGTGCTCGGAAAACCCGTCGCCCCGGTCAATGTAGTTCAGCCGGGCATTCTCCAGCCCCCGGCAGCAGATGGCCGTCAGGGCCGCGCCGGAATCCAGATGGCATTTGGCCGCGGCGGCCAGATCGAGGTTGGCGGCGGTATTGCCCAGCAGCATGACGACATTCTTTTCGGGGATGTCCCGGATGTAGGTGGCCACGGCGTTCAGCGCCTCGATGGTGCCGGTATAGGCGCCGGTGTGATATTCCGGCAGGCCGAAGGGAGGCAGCATCCGCAGCCCGCCCCGGCGGCGGCTCATGTCCCAGTCCTTGCCGCTGCCCAGATGATCCAGCAGGGACTGATAGTCCCGCTGCATGATGACGCCCACATTGTAGATCCCGGCGTTGGCCAGGGACGACAGGGCGAAGTCGATGAGCCTGTAGCGGCCGCAGAAGGGCAGCGAGGCGCTGGTGCGGGTGCGCACCAAAGCGCCCAGCTCGGGCGCGGCGGCGTAGGCGAAGATAATTCCGTGAAAGTCGTTCATATCGGATGACCATTCCTTTCTCCAGGCCTTACGACAGGAAAACCAAAGAAGGAATGGTCATCCTGCGCATGTTTTTCGGTTGCCGCGCAAGCGGCGAGAAAAACGCAATTGAAAGGTTTAAAGTTTGAACTCGTTTAAACTTTAAACCTCCTCGCCGGTGTAGATCATGGCCCCGGCGGGCACCGCGGCCCCCGCCCGGAGCCGGATGCCCGGCCCGCAGGTGGCCACGCCCCAGCGCTCGCTGCCGTCCGGCGGCGCGCCGATATGGGCGTTCGCGCCAACCACGGTGTTCTCGCCGATGATGGCGTACTCCACGGTGGCGCCCTCCTCGACCTTCGCCCCGGGCATCAGCACGCTGTACAGCACGCGGGCCCCCGCTTTCACGGTGGCGGCGCTGGACAGCACGGAATTTTTCACCCGTCCGTCGATGACGCAGCCCTCCGTGACGATGGAGTGGACAACGGACCCGTCCGGCCCCACATAATGGGGAGGCAGGGGGGAGGACTTGGACATGATGGGCCAGTTGGGGTCGTAGAGGTTGATGAGCGTGGTGGAGAGCATATCCATGTTGGCGTCCCACAGGCTGGTGATGGTGCCCACGTCCCGCCAGTAGCCGGAGAAGCGGTAGGGCCACAGCTTTTCGCCGTCCGACAGCATTTTTGGGATGATGTTCTTGCCGAAATCCTTGTCGGAGCCGGGGTCGGCCTCGTCCTCGATGAGGTATTTCCGCAGCTTTTTCCAGTTAAAGATATAAATGCCCATGGAGGCGAGATCGCTCCTGGGCTGCCTGGGCTTTTCCTCGAATTCGGAGATATAGCCGTCGTCCCCCACGTTCATAATGCCGAAGCGGGTGGCCTCCTCCATGGAGACCTGCAGCACGGAGATGGTGCAGGCGGCGTCCTTTTCCACGTGCTCCCGCAGCATCAGGGAATAGTCCATCTTGTACACGTGGTCGCCGGAGAGGATGAGGACATTGTCCGGGTCGTACATTTCAATGAAGCTGATATTCTGGTAAATGGCGTTGGCGGTGCCGGAAAACCAGGAACCCTTTTCCCCGGCGGAGAGGTAGGGCGGCAGGATGAACACGCCCCCGTCGGAGGTGTCCATATCCCAGGCCTGACCGCTGCCGATGTGGGAATTGAGCTGCAGCGGGCGGTACTGGGTCAGCACGCCCACCGTGTCGATGCCGGAATTGGCGCAGTTGGACAGCGGAAAGTCGATGATGCGGTACTTCCCCCCGAAGGGCATACTGGGCTTGGCCACGCTCTGGGTCAGCGCGTACAGCCGGGAACCCTGCCCGCCGGCCAGCAGCATGGCGATGCAGCTTTTTTTCATGGTGTGTACCTCCTGCGGCGTTAATATGGAATTGACGGCGGCTGTCGCCGCCGTCAAGGGGTCAGTTATAGAGGTTCATGGTCCTGTCGGGACCGTTTTCGATATAGCACTCCACCGCGTCGGCGGCGCGCTTCACGGCGGCGGCCATGTCGGCGGCGTCCTGTCCGTGAAAACCGGCCAGCACCCAGTCCGCCATATCGTATTCCCGGGTGGGCGGCGCGCCCACGCCCAGACGGATGCGGGGGAATTCCTCCGTGCCCAGGCGGGCGATGATGCTCTTCAGCCCGTTGTGCCCGCCGGCGGAGCCGGAGGGGCGCACACGGAGCTTCCCGATGGGCAGGGCGATTTCATCCGATACCACGAGGATGTGCCCGGGCTGGATCTTATAATACTTCGCCGCCGGAGCGACGGCGTCGCCGGAGAGGTTCATATAGGTCTGGGGCTTCATCAAAAGCACCTGCTCCCCGCCCACCCGGCAGATGCCGGTGAGGGCGTCGAAGCGGAGCCGGTCGATGGCCGCGTCGAATTTTTCGGCGCAGGCGTCGCCGGTCATGAACCCGGCGTTGTGGCGGGTGTTGGCATATTTCACGCCCGGGTTGCCCAGAAATACCACCAGCCAGCTTACGCCGGCGGTCTTGCGGAATGGGTTCAACATGGGGCCTATTCGAACAGGTTGGAGATGGAGATCTCCTCGTAGATTCTGTCGATGGCGTCGGCAAACACGGGGGCGACGGAGAGGTATTTGATGAGGTCGCACTTGGGCTTGTCGGCGGGATAAGGGACGGTATCGAGCAGCAGAAGCTCCTTGATGCAGCTCTCCTGGAGCTTTTCCACGGCGGAGCCGGAGAGAAGGCCATGGCTGGCGCAGGCGTAGATATCGCCGCAGCCGCCGATCTCCTTGATGGCCTTGGCCGCGCCGCACAGGGACCCGGCGGTGTCCACCATATCGTCCAGCAGGATGCAGGTCTTGCCCTCCACGCTGCCGATGATGTTCATGACCTCGGAGTGGTTGGCCTTTTCCCGGCGCTTATCCACGATGGCCATGTTCACGCCCAGCTTCATGGAGAAAGCGCGGGCGCGGGCGGTGCTGCCCACGTCCGGGGAGACGACCATCACGTCGTCGTTGCCCTTGCCGAACTCGCGCATGTAATATTTGGCGAACAGCGGCGCGCCCATGAGGTTGTCCACGGGGATGTCGAAGAAGCCCTGGATTTGGGCGGCGTGGAGGTCCATGGTCAGGACCCTATCCGCGCCGGCGGCGGTGATGAGGTTGGCCACGAGTTTGGCGGAGATGGGGTCGCGGCTTTTGGCCTTGCGGTCCTGCCGGGCGTAGCCGAAGTAGGGGATGACGGCGGTGATGCGGCCGGCGGAGGCGCGGCGCATGGCGTCGATCATAATGAGCAGCTCCATCAGATTGTCATTGACGGATTTGCAGGTGGACTGGACGATGAACACGTCGCAGCCGCGGACGGGTTCATGGACGGAAATGGAGCACTCACCGTCGGCAAACTGGGTCACGGTGGCGTTTCCAAGGGTTTTGTTCAGGTGGGCGCAGATCTCCTCGGCAAGAACGGGGTTGGAATTTCCGGTGAAGACCTTGATTTCTTTACCGTGTGAAATCATTTCAAATTTCCTCTCTTTTTGTCCGGGCGCACAGGGCCGGCAGTTCTTTTCAAGTCGATTATAACAAAGCCTCCCAGAAAATAAAAGCCCATTATTTACAATTTAGTTTTTTTTGTATATAATAATCCAGCTATCCATTTTTAGATGAAGAAAGTTGTTGAAATCATGCCTGCCATTCAATTCGAAGAATATAAGATTAAGCTGAATAATCTCCTGCCCACGCTGGACGTGGTGGAAAAGGCGCTGAATCTGGACGGCGCGTCCCGGGAGATCGAGGAGCTGGAGACCGCCGGCGCCCGCCCCGATTTCTGGAACGACGTGGAGAATTCCCAGCGCGTCCAGAAGCGTCTGAAGACCCTCAAGGACAAGACGGAAAAATTTTCCCGCCTGCGCGCCGGATGGGACGATATGATGACCCTGTGCGACATGGCCGTCGAGGAAAATGACGACAGCCTGCTGCCGGAGCTGGAGCGCGATTTCGCCGCCTTCTCCGGGGCGCTGGAGACCATACGCCTGTCCACGCTGCTCACCGGCGATTACGACGCCAACAACGCCATCCTCACCTTCCACGCCGGCGCCGGCGGCACCGAGGCCCAGGACTGGACCCAGATGCTCTACCGGATGTACAATATGTGGGCCGACCGCCACGGCTATACCGTCAAGCTGCTGGACTTCCTGGACGGCGACGAGGCGGGCATCAAAAGCGCCACCATCATGATCGAGGGCGAAAACGCCTACGGCTATCTCAAGAGCGAAAACGGCATCCACCGACTGGTGCGCGTGTCCCCCTTTGACGCCGCGGGCCGCCGCCACACCTCCTTCGCCGCGGTGGAGGTCATGCCCGAGATCACCGGGGACAGCGACATCGAGCTGCGGGACGAGGATATCAAGATGGATGTGTTCCGCTCCTCCGGCGCGGGCGGCCAGAAGGTCAACAAGACCTCCTCCGCCGTGCGCCTGACCCATATCCCCACCGGCATCGTGGTATCGTCCCAGGTGGAGCGCAGCCACTTCCAGAACCTGGAAAACTGCAAAAATATGCTCCGCGCCCGTCTGGCCGAGATCAAGGAGCGGGAGCATCTGGAAAAGATCAGCGACATCAAGGGCGTGCAGATGAAGATCGAATGGGGCAGCCAGATCCGCTCTTATGTGTTCATGCCTTATCAGCTGGTGAAGGATCACCGCACCGACTATGAGGACGGCAACATCGACAACGTGATGAACGGCGATCTGGACGGCTTTATCAACGCCTATCTCACCCAAAACGCCGAAAAGTAAGCCGGGGGCTTGCCTCGTCAGCCTGTCAAAGAACTAAAAGAGGAACGGATTTGGGAGATGATGCGGGGGGAGTGTGAGGGGGGCGGAGCCCCGCCTCAATTTGGATAAATAGCCGCCAAACCCTTGCTGACCAAGGGCTTGGGGAGCGGAGCAACATTTTTTGCGAAGACACGGTTTCGCAAAAAACTCGGCGTTTTGAGGCTGTCAAAAAGGCTTTTTTGACAGCCTGACGAGGCAAGGCCCCGGCAAAAGCCGGGGCCTTGCCTCGTCAGCGCTCACTGGGTCCGGGGTCGAAGCCGCCAAAAATGAAATCGTCGATATCCGTGCCCATCCAATCCCTCCCTGTGTTTTTTTCAGCATACAGACAGTATATGCGCCTCCACAGGGAAAATTACCGGGAAAGACGGCGCCGGCAATTCACAAATTTGTCTTGTAACGGCAGACAAGCTGCGTTATAATACTAGAGCTTATCAATTGAAAAAAGTTCAACCGCACCAATACACATGAAAAGGATGAAAGCCAATGAGCGCTTCTAACGACAGAAAAAAACGGCAGGAGGCCATCACCTCCGGCGCCGACAGAAAGACCCTCGCGTCCAGGGAGGAAGAGAAGAAGAGACGGAAGAGCAAGTTCAACTGGACCTTCGGCACCATCGTTGTGGTCTTGCTCATCGCCGCGATCCTGATCCTCAACTCCAACCTGTTCTATACCGGTCTGCCCGCCCTGAAGGTCGGCGACGTGAGCTATAATACCGCCCAGTTCGACTATTACTTCAAGACCCAGTATTATAACTTTATGACCAACTACGGCAGCTATGCCTCGCTGTTCGGTCTGGATACCAGCAAGCCGCTGAAAGATCAGCAGTGCACTATGCTCTCCGACGGCGGCTCCTGGTATGACTATTTCCAGCAGCAGACGATCAGCTACATGACGCAGATCACCGCGCTGTCCGAGTATGCCAAGAAAAACAACATCGCCCTGGATGACACGGCCACCGCCAGCATCGACAGTCAGATGCAGACCCTGGCCGCCCAGGCCACGAAGAACGGCTATACTTCCGTCAAGAACTATCTGATCAAGGCCTATGGCCGCGGCTGCTCCGAGGCTCTGGTCCGCGGCGAGCTGGAGCGCTACACGCTGGCTTCCAAGGCCTACACCTCCATGTCCGATTCCTACGGCTCCGCCCTCACCGATACCGAGCTGGAGTCCTATTATCAGAAGAATAAGGACACGCTGGACCTGTTCGACTACAACTACTACCTGGTCAGCGCCGAGAAGGTCGCCACCGCCGCGGCCACCGCCACCGATACCACTTCCACCGCCGCCCCCGCTTCTACCGCCGCGGCCACTGCCGCCCCCGCGGCCACCGCCGTCACCGACGAGACCATGGCCGCCGCCAAGACCAAGGCGGACGGCATCGCCAAAGCGGTCAAGAGCGGCAAGGACTTCTCCGCCGCCGTCACCGCCGCCGTCGCCGACGCCACCGCCAGCACCCAGACCGGCGTGTCCGGCTCCAGCGTCACCGGCGACTATGCCGACTGGCTGAAGGACGCCTCCCGCAAGACCGGCGACGTCACCGTGGTGGAATCCGCCGACACCGGCTACTATGTGGTCGAATTTGTCGGCCGCAGCGACAACCACTATCAGCTGGCCGAGGCCCGCCACATTCTGGTGAAGGCTGTCGCTTCCAGCGACGGCACCTACACCGATGCCGCCAAGGCCACTGCCAAGACCACCGCGCAGAAGTACTATGACGAGTGGAAGGCCGGCGCCGCTACCGAGGACAGCTTTGCCGCCCTGGCCACCAAATACTCCGAGGATACCGGCTCCGCTTCCAACGGCGGTCTGTACGATTCCATCTACAAGGGCGAGATGGTCACCGAGTTCAACGATTTCGTGTTCGCCGCCGGCCGCCAGAAGGGCGACACCGCGCTTGTCTACGGCGAGACCTCCGATTACTGCGGCTATCATGTGGTCTACTATGTGGGCCTCAACAACATGCTGTGCAGCAGCTATCTGGCCAAAAACGCCATTGTCAGCGACGATATGAGCAAATGGCAGGACGGGCTGGTCGCCAACTACACCGCCACCCAGCAGTTCGCCATCCGCTTCGCCTCCATCGGATAAGACCGGGAAGTTAACGCCAAAAGCCGCCCCGCCGGGGCGGCTTTTTTGAAAGGTACGCTATGGATGAAAGAACGATGCGGGCCCGTATGCTGCTGGGCGCGCCCGCCATGGAAAAACTCAGGAACAGCCATGTGGCCGTGTTCGGCCTGGGCGGTGTGGGCTCCTGGTGCGCCGAGGCGCTGTGCCGCTGCGGCGTGGGCAGCCTGACGCTGGTGGATTCGGACGACGTCAGTGTCACCAACATCAACCGCCAGCTCTGCGCGCTGACCTCCACCGTGGGCCGGGGCAAGACCGAGGTGCTGGCCGCAAGACTGGCCGACATCAATCCGGACGCGCGCATCCGCCCGCTGCGGGGCCTCTACAGCGCCGACACCCGGGAGGACTTTTTTGCCGATTACGACTACCTCGTGGACGCCATCGACCTGGTGTCCTGCAAGGTGGACCTCATCCAAACAGCCCTGAGCCGGGGCATTCCCATCGTCTCCGCGCTGGGTACCGGCAACAAGACGGACGCGCGGCAGCTGACCATCACCGACATCTCCGCCACCCACGGCTGCCCGCTGGCGCGGGTGGTGCGCAAGGAGCTGCGGGCGGCGGGCATCGACCACCACACCGTGGTCTACAGCCCGGAGGAGGGCCTGACGCCGCTGCCGCTGGAGGCCCCGCCTCCCGGGCGGCGCAGCGTGCCCGGCTCGCTGGTGTGGGTACCCGCCGCGGCGGGTCTGCTGCTGTGCCAGCACGTGGTGCTGTCGCTGACCGAGGCAAAATAAAACGGAACCCCGATGTTTCACGGGAAACATCGGGGTTCCGGTGGTTTTAGAGCACAAACAGCAGAATCAGCGAGAAACCGAAGAAGATCTGCGCCGAGTAGTAGAGGATGTGCAGCACCCGGTTGCGGTCGTCGGAGCGGTGAGCGCCGAAGTCGTCGGCGAGGAGCAGGCCGTCGCTGACGGCAAAGAACAGTCCGCCGATGGCGAACAGCACGGTGCCGGGACTGAAGGCAAAGACCGCGCAGCCCGCGGCGCAGCCGGCCATGAACAGCGCCAGCGCCATCGACAGGATGCCGGGCGGCAGACAGCCGCCGGCCCTGACCTTCTGCCTTTTCAGATACAGCGCCGACAGCAGCAGCCCGGCCGCGGCGTACGGCACGGCCACATACAGCGCTTTCATTGTAAAGGACAGCAGCGCGGCGATGTACAATCCATGGCCCACGGCGAAAAAGGCCGAGCCGCCGCCGAAGAACAGACCGAAGCGGTTGGGGTAGACGAAGCGCAGCCCCAGCAGCACATCCCCCACAAAGCCGCAGCACAGCCCGCCCAGTACCAGATAGCCAAACCGGGTGTACCAGCAGCCGGCGGCGCCGATGGCGCCCACGCCAACATAGCAGGCCGAGGCCAGCGCTGTCAGCCCCAGCGCCCTGCGGCGTTCCTTCCTGGCCGCAGCGTTGACAGCGGCGTTGGCCGCCACACAGCAGCCGAAGGCCAGCGCGATCATGGCGATGAACTGCAAAATACGGCCTCCTTAGCCTTCCACAGCGGGCTTCCTGGAAAAGCGCAGTTCGCCGAACAGCGCGCCGCCCAGGATCAGTACCGCGCCCGCTATCTGTATCCCCGTCATCCGCTCGCCCAAAAAAAGCGCGGAGAACACCACGGCGGACAGCGGGTCCACATAGCAGCACAGGGCCACGGTCTGGCCCGGCAGCCGCTGCATGGAGGAGAAATACATCCAACAGGCAAAGCCGGAATTGACAATGCCCAGAATCAGCACATAGACGAGCTCCCGGCCCGGCGCGATGGCGAAGGGAAATTCTCCAATGACCAGCAGGTAGGCCAGAATGACGAAAAAGCCGATGAACAGCTGCGCCAGCGTGGAGCTGAGACCCGAGACGTGCCGGATATTCTTGTTGGAGACGATGAGCGTGGCGTACAGCAGCGCCGCCGCGCCCGCGCACGCGATGCCCCGGGCCGAGCTGCCCGCCGCGCCGGCCACGCCGGTGATGCACACCATGCCCGCAATCACCGCGGCGATGGCCGCCAGCTTGTTCCAGGTGAGCTTTTCCTTGAACAGGACGGGGGACAGGGCCATGACCACGATGGGGCCGCAGTAATAGACCAGCGTACCGATGCTGACGGAGGCATAGCGGTAAGCCTCGAACAGGAACACCCAGTTGGCGCCCAGACACACGCCGGAGATAAGCACCGGCACCAGATCGGGCTTGTATTGTTTCAAAGAGAATTCCTTTTTGGCCAGCACCGCCAGCAGCAGAACCAGGCTGCCGAAGAAGGTGCGCGTCAGCACGATCTGCGCGCTGGACAGGGCGATATTTGTCACGAGCAGGCCGTTGGTGCCGAAGATCAGCATGGAACCGATAAATTTGATATAATCCGCTTTTTTGCCCATGACGCCGCCGCCTTTCAAAGGAAGATTTTTTCAGTGTATCACCATTTCCCGGCGTTGTAAATCGTCAAAACCGGGCATAATGGCAGAAAAAAGGAGGCGCTTTTCATGAAACGGAAAAAACAGGGCCTGGCCGACGACCCCAACCCCACAGCCGATCCGGTGATCGGGCCGCCGGAGAGCAGCTACGACATGGTGAACAAATACGGCACCTACAATATTCAGGATACCGCGGCCACGCCCAACGCCTTACCCGCCATCGCCCAAGGTCTGCCCCGGAAGGGGAAGGGCAAAAAACAGTAACGGCGCCTTCCGGCGGAGATTTCTCCGCCGGACAGCGCGCTTTACACCGATGAATTTAATCCGGCACACCCGACCGGGAGAACCGTCTTTTTTTGCAAAAAAAGCGACAAAAACTTGACACCTGCCGCTTTGATGGATTATCATGCTATACCGAGGCGGTGATGCGTCATGGAACTGGATAAAATTCAGGTCACGTCCACCAAGATCCCCGAGCTGGTCATGAACAGCCTGCTGGACGCGATCAATACCGGGAAAATTCAGGTAAATCAGGAGCTTCCTCCGGAGCGGGAGCTTTCGGAGGCCCTGGGCGTGGGCCGCGGGTCGCTGCGCGAATCGCTGGCCGTGCTGGAGTTCATGGGCGTCATCGAGACCCGGGGCAACCGCAAGGTCGTCATCAAGGACGCCGCCTATTTCCGCAAGGCGCTGTCCTTTGTGCGCATGAGCGAATACACCGATACCTTTGAGGACTTCATGGAGTTCCGACGCTCCAACGAGCTGGCCATCGTGAAGCTGGCCTGCGAACGGGCCACCGGGGAGGACCTGGAGAATATCGACAAATGCGTGGAGCGGCTGGCCAGCAATCCCTCGGATTACCAGGCCGACGTGGATTTCCACATCGAGCTGGCCAAAGCCAGCCACAACATGATCTTCGCCACCATCATGGACTATGTGAATTATATGATCCTGGACCTGCGGATGCGCTTCTTCGCCCTGCCCAATTACCACGACAAGACCGTATCCGCCCACCGGCGGATCTACGAGGCCGTGAAGGACAGGGACGGCGAGCGCGCCGCCATGGAAATGAGCCGCCACCTGAGTATTATCGAAGCCTACACCTCCGAGGAGAACAAAGAAACGGCCTCGTCTGAAGATTAAGTACAAAAAAGTTCACAGGGTTTTGTGGAAAGCGACGATTTTTGAGAAAAAACCGCCGCTTTTCTTATTTACATTCTTGACATTTCGCAAGGTCATTTTATCTTTGGTATAAGAATGTGCATGGTCATACCAAACAACGGAGGTAGCATCAATGATAGATTCGGCAGCCGGAACGTTCGGCAGGGTGGTGGCCTTCCGTCTCTCCCCGGGAGAGGATCTGCTGGACGGCATCCAGTCCACCTGCGAAAAATACGGCATCCACAACGGCGTCATCCTCAGCGGCATCGGCAGTCTGAACGGCGCGACGTTTTTCGACCCCGTGGCCCTGCCGGGCACCAAGGCGGGTTACGGCTACAGCGAGCCCATCGTCAGGACGGGCCCCACGGAGCTGATCTCGGCTTCCGGGTGCGTGTGCCAGGGCGAGCGCGGGGAGGTGCTGCTGCACGTCCACTGCTGCTTCGCCGACAGCGACGGGAACACTTTTTCCGGCCATCTCATCCCGGGCAACCGCGTGCTTCTCACGGCGGATCTGGTGATCGGCGAGTTCGACGGCATCCTGATGGACCGCCGGATGGAGGAGGATCTGGGCGTGTACATCGTCCATCCCCGCCAAATGTAGTTCTTTCCCGGCGCGGCCGGTCAGCAAAGGAGGATTCGAATGAAAGCGTACAAAGTGTACAAAAAGATCATGGATGTATTCACCGGGGTCGAGAAGGGCATCGCCGCGTTCATGCTGGCGCTGGTCACGATCATCACATTCGGCAACGTGCTCTCCCGGTATATCCTGCCAACCTCCTGGTCCTTCACCGAGGAGTTGGTCATCAACGTGTTTGTCCTGATGTCCATGCTGGGCGTGGCTATCTGCGCCAGGGACGAGGGCGGTCTGGTGAGCATGGCGCTGTTCAGCGGCGTCCTGCCCCGCAGGGGACAGCGGATCCTGAATATCGTCATGGTCCTGTTCGGGCTGGTCTTCTGCTATGTCCTCATCAAGTACGGCTTTATCCGCGTGGACAAGCTCATCGCCAACCACAAGCGCACCGACGTGCTGCGCGTGCTGGAGTGGAAATTCGCGCTGGCCGTCCCCGTGGGCGGCGTGTGCATGGCGCTGCATCTGGTGGAGTTCGCCATTGACAACATCCACTTCATGATCCACGGCGAAGAAGGCTATCAAGGCGGCGGGGAGGTATACACGCAATGATCAATCTGATACTGTTCGGCTCGTTCTTCCTGCTGCTGATCCTGAACGTGCCCATCGCCTACTGCCTGGGCCTGTCCTCGATCTTCGCGCTGATGTACAAGCACATCAACCTCAGCGTGGTCGCCACCAATATTTACACCGGCACCGCAAAATTCCTGCTGCTGGCCATCCCGTTCTTCGTGCTGGCCGGCAACATCATGGCCAAGGCGGGCATTTCCGACAAGCTCATCGAGTTCGCGGATTCCTGCGTGGGCCATAAAAAGGGCGGCTTCGCCGTGGTCACCGTCATCGTGGCCTGCTTCTTCGGCGCCGTCTCCGGCTCCGGCCCGGCCACCGTGGCGGCGCTGGGTTCCATCCTGCTGCCCGCCATGATCGACAAGGACGGCTTCGACGCCCCCTTCTCCGCGGGCCTGCTGGCCTCGGCCTCGTCCATCGCCATCGTCATCCCGCCCTCCATCGCCTTCATCGTGTACGCCTCCATCGTGGGCATCTCCGTGGGCGATATCTTTATGGCCGGCATCATCCCCGGCATCCTGATGGGCGTGGCGCTGGTAGTCGTGGTCAAGCTGCAGGCCAAGAAAAAGAACATCCAGGCCCGCCGCCAGAAGGCCACCGGCAAGGAGATCTGGAAGTCCTTCCTGTCCGCGTTCTGGGCTTTTCTGATGCCCGTCATCATTCTGGGCGGCATCTATGGCGGCATCTTTACCCCCACCGAAGCGGCGGCCGTGTCCGTTATCTACGGTCTCATCGTGGGCTTCTTCATCTACCGCAACCTGAAGGTCCGGGATCTGTGGGGCATCCTGGTGGATTCCGCCAAGACCACCGGCAGCATCATGCTGATCATCTCCTGCGCGGCGCTGTTCACTTACGTGTGCTCCACCCAGGGCATCTCTCAGGCCTCCCAGCAGCTGCTGCTGGGCGTGTCCGCCAACAAGTATGTGTTCCTGATCATCATCAACATCATCTTCCTCATCGCGGGCTGCTTCGTGGACGCCAACTCCGCCATGTACATCTTTATCCCCATCATGTACCCCGTGGCCAAGCAGCTGGGCATCGACCTTGTCCAGTTCGGCATCATCGCCACCGTCAACCTCGCCATCGGCCAGGTCACCCCGCCTGTGGGCGTGAACCTGTTCGTGGCCAGCGGCCTGCGCCTGCCGGGGCGGCCCTGCGTCACCGTGGCCCAGATGGCAAGGGACGTATGGAAGATGGTTGCCGCCTGCATCGTCGTGCTGCTGCTGGTGACCTATATCCCCGCGCTCTCCCTGTTTATCCTGGGCAAATGATCCCGTGTTATTCCGCGTGAGCGGTAAAAAATAACAAATAATAATGGAGGAAAAAGCAGCAATGAAAATGAAAAGAGTTCTTGTAGCGATCCTCTGCCTTTCCATGGTTCTGGTCCTGTTCACCGGATGCGGAAAGACCGAGACGCCCGCTACCACCGCGACAGACGCGGCCTCGACCACGACCTTCAAGGCCCAGACCTGGAAGTTCGCCTGCTCCGCCGGCGAGACCTCGACCTGGGTACAGGCCGCCAAGTACTTCGGCGATCTGATGAGCCAGAAGACCAACGGCGCGATCACCGTTGAGTACTATCCCAGCGATCAGCTGACCTCCGGCAGCCAGACCGACGGCATCCAGGCCCTGATGGACGGCACCACCGAGCTGTCCATGCACTCCAACCTGATCTACTCCTCCTTTGACGACAGATTCTCCGTCGTCTCCCTGCCCTTCCTGTTCGGCTCCACCGACGACGCCGACTCCATTCTGGACGGCACGGGCGGCACCGCGCTGAAGTCCGTTCTGGATGAGTACGGCCTGCACTGCCTGGGCATCGCCGAGAACGGCTTCCGCCATGTCACCAACAGCAAGCATGAGATCAAGACGCCCGCCGATATGAAGGGCCTCGTAATCCGTGTCGCCGGTTCCTCCGTCCTGATGGAAGCCTATAAGGATTGGGGCGCCAACTACACCAAGGCCAACTGGTCCGAAGTATACACCGGCCTGCAGACCGGCACCTACGACGGCCAGGAGAACCCCGTCCCCACCATGGACAGCGCTTCCATTCAGGAAGTTCAGAAGTACTGCACCTACTGGACCGGCGCCTATGACTGCCTGTTCTTCTGCATGAACAAGGCTCTGTACGATTCCCTGGATCCGGCGCTGCAGACCATCGTCGACGAGGCCGGTCAGGAAGCCTGCAAGAAGCAGCGCGAGCTGAACCGCGCCGGCGACAAGGACATCCTCGCCCGCTGGGAAAAGGACAACGGCGTGACCGTCCATTACACCACCGCCGATGAGATGGCCCAGTTCAAGGCCCTGTCCGACCCCGTGTATGACTTCTATGCCCAGATGCTGGTCAAGGACGGCATCGATCAGGCCACCGTCACCAACTATCTCGCCGCTTTCGGCGTCACCAACGAGAAGTTTTCCTGATCCCATCGGCAAAGCCGAAGCGCAAATCAGACAATAGCTTTCGGACGCGCAGCGAGCGGCCAAAGTCCGCTCCCTGCGCGCTCCGGAAAAGAGAGTGGCAACAAAATCCGCTCCCGCCGGGCGGGTTCGGATGTTGTTGCCGCTTTTTATTGAAAAAAATAGCGAAATTCATACTGAAAGAAGGTACTTTTATGGCTGTTTCTAAGGAACAGGCCGCCAAATTCTATGAGACGATGTGCACCATCCGGTGCTTTGAGGAATCCGTGAAGAAAGACTTTCTCAACGGCGAAATCCCCGGCTTCGTCCACATGTATATTGGCGAGGAAGCGATAGCCACCGGTATTTGCGGAGCCCTGCGCGGCACCGACCTCATCGAAAGCACACACCGCGGCCACGGCCACTGCATCGCCAAGGGCGCGGATATCAACCGCATGATGGCGGAGATCTTCGGCAAGAGGGAGGGCCTGTGCCACGGCAAGGGCGGCTCCATGCACATCGCCGATTTTTCCATCGGCATGCTGGGCGCCAACGGCGTCGTGGGCGGCGGCTACAATCTGGCCACCGGCGCGGCGCTGGCCAACAAGATGGTGCTGAAAAACGACACCGTCTCCGTGGTGTTCTTCGGCGACGGCGCCTCCAACCGCGGCACGTTCCATGAAGCGGCCAATGTGGCCGCCGCGTGGAAGCTGCCCGTCATCTTCGTCAACGAGATGAACTGCTGGGCCTCCACCACCCCCTACCGCACCACCACCGCCGTGGAGAACATCTCCGACCGCGCCAAGGGCTATAATATGCCCGGCGTCATCGTGGACGGCCAGAACGTCTTTGAAGTGTACGACGCCGCCGTCAAGGCCGTGGAGCGCGCGCGCAAGGGCGAAGGCCCCACCTTCATCGAGGCCAAGACCTACCGCATCGAGGGCCATTTCGTGGGCGACCCCGAGCATTACCGCAGCAAGGACGAGACCATGAAAATCTTCCACGACACCGACCCCCTGAAGATGTTTACAAAGCAGCTTCCCAAAGGCGTCAGGTTCACGCAGGCGGAGCTGGACAAGACGTTGGAGGAGGCCCGGCAGAAGGTTGCCGACGCCAAGGCGTATGCCGTCGCCTGCGAGTATCCGGACCCGTCCGAATATCTCACAGACGTCTACGCGGACTAAGGGAGGTACAGTAGAATGCGTAAAATTACTTTCTCCGAGGCGACCCGCGAGGCCATGGCCGAGGAAATGGAAAAATACCCCGAAGTATTTGTCATGGGTGAGGATATTGCCCGCCAGGGCGGCATCTTCGGCCAGTTCCGCGGTCTGCCGGACGAGTTCCCCGGCCGCGTTATCGACACCCCGATCTCCGAGACCTTCATCGTCGGCGGCGGCGTGGGCGCGGCTCTGGCCGGCGCCCGTCCAGTGGTGGATATGCACTTCGCCGACTTCATCGGCGTCGCGGGCGACGAAATCCTCAACCAGATGGCCAAGATCCGCTATATGTTCGGCGGCCAGGCCAAGATCCCCCTGGTGCTCCGCGCGCCCGACGGCATTGCCGGCGGCGGCGCCGCCCAGCACTCCCAGTCCATGGAATCCTGGTTTATCCACGTCCCGGGCATCAAGGTCGTCACACCCTCCAACCCTTACGACGCCAAAATGGTGCTGAAGGCCGCCATCGAGAGCGACGACCCCGTGCTGTATTTTGAAAACAAGGTGCTTTATAAGGAGACCGGCGAGGTGCCCGAGAAGGCCGACGAGGTTCCCTATGTTATCGGCAAAGCCCGGGTGGAGCGCGAGGGTACCGACGTGACCATCGTGTCCTACTCCATCGGCATGAAGAACGCCCGCGCCGCGGCCGATCTGCTGGCCGGGGACGGCGTCTCCGCCGAGGTCGTCGACCTCATCAGCCTGTCCCCCTGGGACAAGGAGACCGTGATCAATTCCGTGAAAAAGACCCATCGCCTGTGCCTGGTGGCCGAGTCCGTCAAGCAGGGCGGCGCCATGGCGGAAGTGGCCGCCACCGTGTGCGAGGAGGCGCTGGAATATCTGGACGCCCCCGTGCTGCGCTACGGCGCGCCGTTTACCCCGATCCCGTTCGCGCCCACGCTGGAAAAGATGTACAGGGTCTACCCGGAGGATCTGGTCAAGGGCATCAAGGGCGTCCTGTGACGTCCGGTAAGGAGATACACTATGGCAACTGAAGTACTGATGCCAAAGCTCGGCCTTACCATGACCGAGGGCACCATCGACGAATGGAAGAAAAAAGAGGGCGACGCGGTGAAAAAGGGCGAGACCCTGTTCTCCGTCGCCACCGATAAGCTCACCAACGACGTGGAGGCCGAGGAGGACGGCGTGCTGATCGGCATCGCCGCCAAGGCCGGCGATACCGTGCCCTGCAAGTCCGTCGTCGGCTGGCTGGGCGCCGCCGGAGAGAAGGCCCCCGCCGTTTCCGGCGCGCCCACCGCCGCCGCGCCCGCGGCGGAGACGGCCCCCGCGCCCGCGGCGCCGTCCGCCTCCGTGCCAGCCGTCACTCCGGCGAGAGCCGCCGGGGCCTATGTGACCGCCACGCCCTACGCCAAGAAGCTGGCAAGGGAAAAGGGCGTCGATCTCGCCGCCGTGCCCGCCACGGGATATAACGGCGTGATCGTCGCCAGAGATATCGCCGGCTTCACGCCCGCAGCTGCGGGCAGCAGGGTCAAGGCGTCGGGGCTGGCGGCGAAGGTGGCAGGGGACATCGGCGTGGATCTGGCGGCGGTGCCGGCCCACGGGCGGGTGCTGGCGGCAGATATCCTGGCCTTCCTGGAGAACTCCCGGGAGAAGGGCGCGGAAAATCCGCTGGAGGAGACCGTGCCCATGAACGGCATGCGCAAGGCCATCGCCAAGAATATGCTGGCCTCCCACATGACAAGCCCCACCGTCACGTTCAATCTGGGGGTGGACATGTCCGCCATGAAGGATTACCGCGAGCAGCTGAAGGCCAGGGACATCAAGGTGTCGTATACGGACCTTCTGGTGAAGTTTGTGGCCAAGGCGCTGACGGAATTCCCGCTGCTGAACTGCTCCGTGGAGGACAACAAGATCATCTACAAGCACTACGTCAACATGGGCGTGGCGGTGGCGCTGGACAGCGGCCTGGTGGTGCCCAACGTGACGGACGCGGACAAGAAGACCCTGACCCAGATCCACGCGGAGGTGAAGGAACTGGCGGACGCGGCCCGGGAGGGCAAGCTGCCCATGGAAAAGCTCCACGGGGGCACCTTCACCATCACGAACCTGGGGATGTACGGCATCGAGAGCTTCTCGCCCATCATCAACCAGCCGGAGGTGGCGATTCTGGGCGTGACCACCATGGAGGACAGGCCCGTGGTGCGGAGCGGCGAGATCGTGATCCGGCCGATCATGAACCTGAGCCTGACGGCGGACCACCGCGTGGTGGACGGGTCGGTGGCGGCGGAATTCCTGCAGCGGGTCAAGACGCTGCTTGAAAATCCCGCGCTGATTCTGGCATAAGGAGGCAGGGAAATATGGGAAAAGTAATCGTAATGCCGAAGCTCGGGCTGACCATGACCGAGGGGACGATAGACGCGTGGAAGAAGAACGAGGGCGACGCCGTGAAAGAGGGCGAAGTGCTGTTCTCCGTGTCCACGGATAAGCTGACCAACGACATCGAAGCGCCGGCCAGCGGCACACTGCTGAAGATCGCGGTGAAGGCGGGGGACACGGCCCCGGTGCTGGCCCCCATCGGCTTCATCGGCGCCCCGGGGGAAAAAATTGATCTGCCCGATGCGGCCGCGCCCGCGGCAGCGGCGTCAGCCCCGGCGGCGGCGGAGGGCGGCAGCGTCCTCGTCATTGGCGGCGGCCCCGGCGGCTATGTGGCGGCCATCCGGGCGGCGCAGCTGGGCGGCAAGGTGACGCTGGTGGAGAAGGCCGAGGTGGGCGGCACCTGCCTCAACCGCGGCTGCATGCCGACGAAGGCCATGCTGCATACCAGCGAGATCTACGAGGAGGCCACCCACTCGGCCGACATCGGCATCGTGGGCGAGAAGGTTTCCGTGGACTGGCCCAAGGTTCAGGCCTTCCGCGCCGGCGTTGTGGAAAAGCTGACCAGCGGCGTGAAAGCGTTGGTGAAGCTGAACAAGATCGCCCTGGTGGAGGGCGAGGCGAAGTTTACCGGCCCCAAGACCGTGAAAGTGGGGGCAAAGGAGCTTACCGCGGACAAAATTATCCTGGCGGCGGGGTCCTATCCCATCATCCCGGGGATTCCGGGCCTTAAGGACAGCAAGGCCGTGATCGACAGTACCGCGTGCCTGAGCCTGGACCATATCCCGGAGAGCCTGCTGGTCATCGGCGGCGGGGTCATCGGGCTGGAGCTGGGCAGCGTGTATCTGCGCTACGGCGCGAAGGTGACGGTGGTGGAGATGCTGCCGAAGCTGCTGCCGCTGATGGACGGCGAGCTGACGGGGATGCTGCAGTCGAAGCTCGCGGGACAGGGGATGGAGATTCTCACCGGCTCCCAGGTCCTGTCCGTGGAGGACACGGCCAAGGGCGCGAAGATCAGGGTGAAGTGCCCGGACGGCGAAAAGACCGTGGAGGCGGAAAAAGTTCTGGTGTCCGTGGGCCGCGGCCCGCTGACGCAGGGGCTGGACCTCGCGAAAGCGGGGATCAAGGAAGAAAAGGGCTTCATCCGGACGAACGCGAAGATGGAGACGAACGTCCCCGGCGTGTACGCCGTCGGCGACTGCACGGGCAAGCTGATGCTGGCCCACGCGGCCATGGCGATGGGCGAGTGCGCGGCGGAGAACGCGCTGGGCGGCGACAGGAGCTTCGATCCGGACAAGAGCCCGAGCTGCTGCTATGTGGGCCCGGAGTTTGCGGGCGTGGGCTATACCGAGGAGCGGGCCAAAGAGCTGGGCATCGAGTACAAGGTGGGCCGGTTCCCCACCAGCGGCAACGGGCGGAGCCTTGCGGTACGCCAGACGGACGGCATGATCAAGATTCTGGCGGGCAAGCAGTACGGCGAGATCCTGGGCGTGCATATTCTGGCCCCCAGCGCGACCGAGCTCATCGAGGAGGCGGCGCTGGCCATCAATCTGGAGTGCACGCTGGACGAGTTCACAAACACCATCCACTGCCATCCCACCGTCGCCGAGGCCGTGCGCGAGTGCGCCCTCGCCGTGGACAAGAAAGCCATCCATATCCCGAATAAAAAGTGACCGCAATTTTTTAGCAACTGGCGCAAAAACGGCGCATGGAATCGTTCCATGCGCCGTTTGTTCTGCGCGCGCAAAAAAACAGCACCCACCCAAGTGAGTGCTGTGCGAAAACCCGATTATCTCTTGGAGAACTGGGGCGCGCGGCGGGCGGCTTTCAGGCCGTACTTCTTGCGCTCCTTCATTCTGGGGTCGCGGGTCAGGAACCCGGCGGACTTCAGCGCGGGACGATAAGCGGCGTCCACCACCAGAAGAGCTCTGGCGATACCGTGGCGGATGGCGCCGGCCTGGCCGGACACGCCGCCGCCGCAGACGGTGGTTTCCACATCGACCTTGTCCACCATGCCGGTGGCGACCAGCGGCTGACGAACAATGACCTTCAGGGTCTCAAGGCCAAAATAATCGTCGATGCTGCGGCCGTTGACGGTGATGGTGCCAGTGCCGTTGGGAATCAGGTGAACGCGGGCAACGGAGGACTTCCTGCGCCCGGTGCCATACATATAGGGTCTCTTGGATTTATAAGTTGCCATTCTTCCTTACCTCCTTAGCGGTCCCAGACTTCGGGCTTCTGTGCGGCGTGGGCATGCTCCGCGCCGGCAAAAACTCTCAGACGCTTCAGCTGCCACTGGGCAATGGTGTTTTTCTGCAGCATGCCGCGGACCGCCAGCGTCATGGCGAATTCGGGCTTGGTCTCCATCAGGTGCTTGTACTGGGTCTCGTGCAGGCCGCCCACCCAGCCGGAATGGGTGCGATAGTACTTCTGCTCCAGCTTTTTGCCGGTAAGGACGGCGTCCTTGGCGTTGATGACGATGACATAGTCACCGCAGTCAACGTGGGGGGTGTAGTCGGTCTTGAGCTTGCCGCGGAGCAGATCGGCCGCAAGTGCGGCGGTCTTGCCCATGGGCTTGCCGGCCGCGTCAAGGATGTACCACTTGCGCTGTACACTTTCCTTGGTCAACATTGTCGTGGACATGAATTTTGCCTCCATTATAGATATAAATATTTTGACATTTGATAGGCGCGATATTAGAATAATTTCCAAACGCGCTTTATCTTTATATCACAGGCAATTCCGCCTGTCAACAGGAAAATCGATTCTGATTTTGAAAGCTGAAAAAATCGTGTAAAATCGAAGAAAAGCTCCCAAATTCTTATTTCGAATTTTACGTTTTCCGGAAGGAACCGAACAATGGAGAAAATTCTCAACGACTTTACCAGCGTCGTCCGCAAGGCTGTGGACGAATACCACATGATCGGCGAGGGCGACCGTATCGCCGTGGGCGTGTCCGGCGGCAAGGATTCCATGCTGCTGCTGCGCTCACTGAAACATTTGCAGGGCTACTATCCCAAGCGCTTCGAGCTGTCGGCCATCACCGTCGAGCTGGGCTTCGAGGGCATGGATTTTACCCCCGTGCGGGAGCTGTGCGCCGGACTGGACATCCCCTACACCTGCCTGAAAACGGACATCAAAGAGATCGTGTTCGACGTGCGGAAGGAGGACAACCCCTGCTCGCTGTGCGCAAAGATGCGCCGGGGCGCCATCAACGACGCCATCCTGGAGAACGGCTTCGACAAGCTGGCGCTGGGCCATCACTTCGACGACGCGGTGGAGACCTTCGTGATGTCGCTGCTGTACGAGGGGCGCATCAGCTGCTTTCGCCCGGTGACCTACATGGACCGCTCCGGCGTGACCCAGATCCGGCCGCTGATCTACGCCGGGGAGCAGAAAATTGCCAACGTGGCCGCCGCGCTGGCGCTGCCCGTCGTGGAGAACCCCTGTCCCATGGACAAGACCAGCAAACGCTACGAGGTCAAACAGCTGCTGGCGGCGCTGTCCGCCCAGCGGCCCGATATCAAATCTAAAATCTTCGGCGCCATGCAGCGTCTGCCGCTGCCGGGCTGGGCGCCGGAGAATCCGAGGGAGGAATAACGACTGTGTATTACCGCATCATAGACAAGGAGATCGTCCCCGCCGAAACGGCGCTGTTCAGCACGCCGGAGCAGGGCGTGGGTTTTCTCACGCTGGCCGAAACCGAGAACCGCCGGGAGGAGCTGGGCATCGACGATTACGAGCTGGAGCTCTGCCGCCGGCATACCCGCCATCTCCACGCCGGCATCGAAACCAGGGGCGACCGCAGCATCATCCTCATCAACGCCATCAACCGCGGCAATACGGACGAATTCGACCGCATCGCCTTTCTGCTGCGGCGGAACAAACTGCTGCTGGTCCAGATCGAGGATGCCGACGACAGTGCGAAGCTGGGCTTTGAGGACGTGATCAAAAGGCGGGCCGGCGACGCCGCCTATGAGGCCGTGGTGTACGACCTGTTCGCCCAGTTCCTGGCCAGCGGCGAGGACCTGCTGGATGGTACCGAGGAGGAGATCGCCGCCATGGAGGAGGACGTGGCCGACGGGCGCTTCGGCAAGACCGTCAACCAGCGTATCTGTACCCTGCGCAACTCCATGAGCCGGGTCATGCGGTATTACGAGGAGTTGGTGGACGTGGGCGAAGCGCTGCAGGCCGACGACGGCAATATTTTCGACGCGTCCTGCAAACGCTTTTTCAGGCGCTTCACCGACAAGGCCTACCGGCTGGGCGGAACGGCAAGGCTGCTCAGCGAAAATCTCGTCCATGTGCGCGAGGCGCTGTCCGCCTCACTGGACAACAGCATGAACCTGACCATGAAGGTGTTCACCGTGGTGTCCGTGGTGTTCATGCCCCTGACCCTGATCGTGGGCTGGTACGGCATGAACTTTATCAATATGCCGGAGCTCTCCTGGAAATTTGGCTATCCGGCCGTGGCCATCCTGTGCGTCGCGGTGGTGATCGCCTGCGTCTTCTATTTTAAAAAGAAAAAATATTTTTAAAAAGCGGGCCGTTCCGGCCCGCTTTTTTACGTCTATATTCTTGACATCAAAAAGTCCGATGCTTGACTGTTCGAGTTAAAACAATTCGAATTCGAACGAATGAGGTGACACGATGCAAATGCCGAAGGGCTGTGAAAATCAGATCGGCGCCCGGGTGCGGCAGCTGAACCACGCCATGAACCGGGTGTTTCGGGAGCAGATCCGCGGAAACGGCGACGACGGGATCACCGCCATCAGCGGCCGGATTATGGGCATGATCTACTGGAGCGGCGACAGGGACGTGTTTCAAAAGGATGTGGAGGAGGCCTTTCACATCACCCGTTCCTCCGTCACCAGCGCGGTGCAGCTGATGGAGAAAAAGGGCTACATCACCCGCCGGAGCGTGCCCTGCGACGCCAGACTGAAAAAGCTGGCGCTGACGGACAGGGGGATCGCCGCGCACAAACAGGCGGTACAGGCCACGGAGCTGGCGGAGCGGATCGCCGATTCCGCGCTGACCGGGGAGGAGCGGCAGACCTTTCTGGCGCTGTGCGACAAGCTGTCCGCCGCCATGGAAGCCCAAAGCGCGGGAGGCGGCGAGGGATGATTAAAACGCTGTCCGCCCAGATCAGGCAGTTCAAGGGCGATTCCATCGCCACGCCGCTGTTTGTGCTGCTGGAAGTGGCGATGGAAATGGTTATCCCCCTGCTGATGGCCTCCATCATCGACGACGGAGTGGGGAAGGGCGATATGTCCGTGATCTACCGCGTGGGCGGCATTATGCTGGCCGCGGCCGCCGTGGGTCTGTTCGCGGGCCTCCTGGGGGCCAGGTACGGCGCCCGGGCCTCCGCGGGCTTTGCCAGGAATCTGCGCCAGAGCATGTACGACAATATCCAGGCCTTTTCCTTCGCCAATCTCGATAAATTTTCCACCGCCGGTCTGGTCACCCGGCTCACCACCGACGTGTCCAACCTGCAAAACGCTTTCCAGATGCTCCTGCGGATGTGCGTGCGGGCCCCGGCCAGCATGATCGTGGCCATGACCATGGCCTTCGTCATCAACGCGAAGCTGGCCGGCGTGTATCTCGCGGCGGTGCTGGCGCTGACGGCGATTTTGTATGTCCTCATCCGCAAGGCCATGAAATATTTCACCCAGGTATTCAAGAAGTACGACGATCTCAACGCCAGCGTGCAGGAAAATGTGTCCGCCATCCGCATCGTCAAGGCCTGTGTGCGGGAAAAGCATGAAAATGGAAAATTCCGCCGGGCCGCGGCCAATCTCTACAAAATGTTCGTGTCCGCGGAAAAGATCGTGTCCTGGAACGGGCCGATCATGAACGCCACGGTCTACACCTGCATCCTGGTCATCAGCTGGCTGGGCGCGCACATGATCGTGTCCGGCGCACTGCAGACCGGCGAGCTGATGAGCCTGCTGACTTACTGCATGAATATCCTGATGAGCCTGCTGATGCTGTCCATGATCTTCGTCATGGTCACCATGTCCGCCGCCAGCGCCCAGCGCGTGGCGGAGGTGCTCAACGAAAAGCCGGACATCACCGACCCGGAGGACTCGGAATACTACGTTCCGGACGGGCGGGTGGAGTTTCGCGGCGTGAGCTTCGCCTACGGCGCCCGGAGCGGCAGGCCCGTGCTGGAGGACATCAATCTCGCCATCGCCGCCGGCGAGACCGTGGGCATTCTGGGCGGCACCGGCAGCGCCAAGACCAGTCTGGTCAATCTCATCAGCCGCCTGTACGACGTGACCGGGGGTCAGGTACTGGTGGGCGGGCGGGACGTGCGGGAATACGACGTGGAGACCCTGCGCAGCGCGGTGTCCGTGGTGCTGCAGAAAAACGTGCTGTTTTCCGGCACCATCCTGGAGAATCTCCGCTGGGGCGACGAAAACGCCACGGAGGAGGAGTGCCGGGCGGCCTGCCGCATCGCCTGCGCGGACGAGTTCATTCAGGCCATGCCGGAGGGCTACAATACCTATATCGAGCAGGGCGGCGCCAACGTCTCCGGCGGGCAGCGGCAGCGGCTGTGCATCGCCCGGGCGCTGCTGAAAAAGCCCCGCATCCTGATCCTGGACGATTCCACCTCCGCCGTGGATACCGCCACCGACGCCAGGATCCGCCAGGGCTTTGCCCAGGGTATCCCCGACGTGACCAAGCTCATCGTCGCCCAGCGGGTGTCCAGCGTGATGAACGCCGACCATATCCTGGTGCTGGACAACGGCCGCATCGACGGCTTCGGCACCCACGGGGAGCTGCTGGCCGGCAACGCCATCTACCGCGAGGTCTACGAATCCCAGACCAGCGGCAACGGCGACTTTGACGAAAGAGGCGAAAGCTGATGCCCGGCAGCGAAAACAGACAGTCTTCCATGCCCCGGCCCATGCCGCGGCGCGGCCCCGGCGGGGCCATCGGCCCCAAGCCCAGGATCGAAAACCCCGGCAGGATGTTCCGCCGGGTGCTGGGCTATGTGACGGGGTACTACGGGCTGCCTTTCGCGCTGGTGTTCGTATGCATCTGCGTGACCGTGCTGGCCAGCATCAAGGGGACGCTGTTTATGCGGACCCTGATCGACAATTATATCACGCCCCTGACCAAGACCGTCAGGGCCGGCGGCACGGCGGATTATTCCGGCCTGACCCGGGCCATCGGCGTCATCGTGGCGTACTACGCCTGCGGCGTGCTGGCGTCCTTTGTCCAGTCGCGGCTGATGATCTATATCGCCCAGGGCACCCTGTACCGCCTGCGGCGGGATCTGTTCACCCACATGGAGTCCCTGCCCATCCGCTATTTCGACAACCATTCCCACGGCGACATCATGTCCATCTACACCAACGACGTGGACACCCTGCGCCAGATGATCTCTCAGGCGCTCCCCCAGCTGTTCTCCAGCCTCATCACCATCGCGGGCGTGCTTTTCAGCATGATCCGGCTGAACCTGCCGCTGACGGGCGTGTCGCTGTTCATGGTGGCGGTGGTGCTGCTCGCCACCAGGATTTTCACCGGCCGCGCGGGCAGGCATTTCGTGGCCCAGCAGCGCAATCTGGGCGCCATCAACGGCTATATCGAGGAGCGGGTCAACGGCCAGAAGGTGGTGAAGGTGTTCTGCCACGAGAACAAGTGCCGGGAGGAATTCAAGGCCCTCAACGACAGCCTGTTCGATTCCGCCTACCATGCCAACTGCTACGCCAACTATATCGGGCCCATCAACTCCCAGCTGGGCAACCTCAGCTTCGTGCTGTGCACCGTTGTGGGCGGCATCCTCGCCCTGGGCGGCGCGGGCGGGCTGACGCTGGGCGCGCTGGCCAGCTTCCTCACCTTCAACAGGAGCCTGAATATGCCCATCGCCCAGGTGAGTATGCAGCTCAACTCCATCATCATGGGTCTGGCCGGCGCGGATCGCGTGTTCCGGCTGATGGATGAGCCCTCCGAGACCGACGAGGGCTGTGTCACGCTGGTGCAGGCCAAAAAAATCGGCGGGCAGATCGCGGAGTGCCCCGAACATACCGGCCTGTGGGCCTGGAAGCACGATCACAAGGCCGGCGATACCACCGCCTATACCGAGCTGCGGGGCGACATCGTGATGGAGGGCGTAAACTTCGGCTACGACGCCGACAAGCCCGTTCTGTACGACATCAACCTGTACGCCAGGCCCGGCCAGAAGATCGCCTTTGTGGGCTCCACCGGCGCGGGCAAAACCACCATCACCAACCTCATCAACCGCTTCTACGACATTCAGGACGGCAGGATCCGCTGCGACGGCATCGACATCTGCAAGATCAAAAAGGACGATCTGCGCCGCTCGCTGGGCATCGTGCTGCAGGACACCCATCTGTTTACCGGCTCGGTGCGGGACAACATCCGCTACGGCAAGCTGGACGCCTCCGACGCCGACGTGGAGGCCGCCGCCAGGCTGGCCAACGCCGACGGCTTCATCACCCGCCTGCCCCAGGGCTACGATACCCGCCTCACCGGCGACGGGGCCAATCTGTCCCAGGGCCAGCGGCAGCTCATCGCCATCGCCCGGGCCGCCGTGGCAGACCCGCCGGTACTGATACTGGACGAGGCCACCAGCTCCATCGACACCCGCACCGAAAAGCTGGTGCAGCAGGGCATGGATAAGCTCATGACCGGGCGCACCACCTTCGTCATCGCCCACCGGCTCAGCACCGTGCGCAACGCCGACTGCATCATGGTGCTGGAGCAGGGCCGCATCATCGAGCGCGGCACCCACGAGGAGCTGCTGGCCGAGCGGGGGCGGTATTACCAGCTCTATACCGGCCTGCCCTCGGAAAAGGCCGAATAAAAAAACGCGCCCCGCGAAATTTTTCGCGGGGCGCGTTTGAGGCTGTCAAAGAACTAAAAGGGGAACGGATTTGGGAGATGATGCGGGGGGAGTGTGAGGGGGGCGGAGCCCCACCTCAATTTGGATAAATAGCCGCCAAGCCCTTGCTGTACAAGGGCTTGGGGAGCGGAGCGACATTTTTTGCGAAGACACGGTTTCGCAAAAAATTCGGCGTTTCAGGGCTTGCTTTTATGCTTCTGGTAATAGGCCTTGATGTTGTTGAAGGTCTCGTCGCTGAGATCGTGTTCGATCTTGCAGGCGTCGTGATAGGCGGTGGCCTCGTCCGTCCCCAGGGCCATGAGCACCTGGGACAGCACGCAGTGCCGTTCGTAGATGCGGGAGGCGATGGCGCGGCCGGTGCCGGTGAGGGTGATAAAGCCGTCCTCATCAATGTCCAGATAGCCCGCCGCCGCCAGTTCCCGCAGCGCCACGCTCACCGTGGGCCGGGAATAACTCATGGCGGCGCACACATCCGTCTGCCGGACGTGGCCCTTCTTTTCCGCCACCATCAGCACTGTCTCCAGATAGTTTTCCGCCGCTTCCTGTATTTTCATGCGCTCACCGCCGTTTCAAGATAAAGTAACTTCTATTATGGCACAAATTTTCCCGTTTTGCAACCAAGTATTGTAAAATGACATGCCATATGGTACAATATTTAAACAAAACCGGAAAATGGAAAGAGGGCTTGACTATGTCCGCTTTGTTGAGACAGCGCAGGACCAGCAGCATCATCGTGGCGCTGATATCCATGCTCCTCGGCGTCGTACTGATTTTGTACAAGGCCCGGGCCGTGAGCCTGATCGTGCTGGTGTCCGGCGTGGCGCTGATGGCGCTGGGCGCCTATTACATCGGCCTCTATTTTGCCCGCAGGAGCCGCATCGCCCTGCTGCAGATGGATCTGCTGCTGGGCATCATCCTGTTCCTGCTGGGCCTGTGGATGGCCGCCAGGCCCGATTCCGTCATCAGCCTGCTGCAATATGTGGCCGGCGCCATCATCCTCGTCCATGGCGTGGTGGATCTGCAGGCCGCCTTCAACATCAAACGCGGCGGGTTTGAAAAATGGTGGGTGTCCCTGCTGCTGGCGGTGGTCACCCTGCTGCTGGGCGCGCTGATTATCATCGACCCCTTCGCCGCGCTGGACGCGCTGCTCATCCTCATCGGTCTGGTGCTGATCTTTGACGGCCTGTCCGATCTCTACATCATCTTCCGCATCTCCCGGGTGTTCCGGGAGGTGAAGCAGGCCGCGGCAGACGCCCGGCAGGAGGCCGGCGCCGTGGAGACCGAGGGCACCGTGACGGATGATGCCTCCGCGGAGACGGACGCCGCCGGGACGCCGCCGGAGGACGACGGCGCCTCCGGAAAAACCGAATAGAACGGTAAGAACTCCCCGCCGTATGGCGGGGAGTTCTTACATTCTCTTGTTTTCTTATTGCTCTGCGGGCTCCATGACCTCGGGACCGTGGTGGCAGACCGGGCAGACGTAATCGTCCGGCAGCTTGTCGCCGTCGTAGGGCTCGAAGTGGCCGCAGACCGAGCACAAAAAGCCCTTCTTTTTCTCGTGGGTCACCGCGGGGACGTACTGGAAGACCTCCGCGCCGTGCTTGCAGATCGGGCAGATAAAATCCTTCGGCAGCTCGTGGCCCTCGTAGAAGTAGCCGCACACCGTGCAGACCCAGCCCTCGGGCTGGTCGGCGGAGGGGGCCTTCTTGGGCTTGATGTGGGCGTGATAGTAGGCGTAGGTGCAGCTGGGGCCGCCGGAGAGCACCTTGGCCTCCACGACGTTGGCGATGAACAGCATCTGGGTGTCCAGATCAAAGGACTCGATCACCTCGCAGGACAGTACCGCGTTGGTATACTCCGGCACATAGCGGATGCCGTTTTCCATGCGGTCGCTATACGCCACGTCCGCGAACTTGTCCACGTCCCTGCCGCTCTGGAAGCCGAAGCGCTGGAACAGGGCGAAGGGGGCGTCCTCCGTGAGGATGGAGATGTTGAACTTTCCGGCCTTGGCCACCATGTCGCAGGTGTTGTTTTTCTTGATGCAGGAGATGGTGACCTTCCGGGGTGTTGAAGCGGCGACCTGGCCGGCGGTGTTGATGACGCAGCCGTAATCCTTTCCGTCCACCCGGGTGGTGAGGACTTCCACGCCGTAGGTGAATTTGAAGAAGGCGTTGTCCTCCACGATGAGGGGCTTGGCCACGGCGGGCTCGTCCGCCGGGAATACCGGCAGCGGCGGGATGATCTCCAGCGCGATGGTATCGGCCAGACGGTCCAGCGCCTCCAGCGTGTCCGCCTTGGGGGAGGACCTGATGGTGACGGGGTCGGCCAGGAAACGGGTGCCGGGCAGCACGGCGAGAGCGTCGTGCATCAGCGCGCCGCTGGTGGGGGCCCAGCTGCCGTTTTCAAGGAGGGCCACGGCGCGGTTTTGCAGGTTGTGGTGGACGATGTCGCTGAGCAGGTTTTCCATGGTCACGAACATGCCCGCGTTGTAGGTGGTGGAGGCGAATACCAGATGGCTGTACTGGAAGGCGGAGGAGAGAATGTAGCTGGAGGGGGTGACGGAGGTGTCGTACATCTTCACGTCCACGCCGCGGTCCACCAGCTTGGCCGCCAGAATGTTGGCGGTGTTCTCGGTGTGGCCGTAGACGGAGGCGTAGGCCAGCATCACGCCCTTCTTCTCCGGGGCATAGGCGCTCCAGAGCGTGTATTTTTCCAGATAATCGCCGAAATGGGAGCGCCACACGAAGCCGTGCAGCGGGCAGACATAGGCGATGTCCAGCGCGGCGATCTTTTTCAGGGCGGCCTGCACCTGGGGGCCGTATTTGCCCACAATGTTGGTGTAGTAACGCCGCGCCTCGCCCAGCCAGTCGTGCATGAAGTCCACCTCGTCCGCGAACAGGTGGCCGTTGAGCGCGCCGAAGGTGCCGAAGGCGTCGGCCGAGAACAGAATCTTGTCGGTGAGATCGTAGCTCATCATGACCTCGGGCCAGTGTACCATGGGCGCCATGAGGAAGGTGAAGCTGTGCTTGCCGGTGGAGAGGGTGTCCCCCTCCTTCACGATCCGGATGCGCGCCGTGAGGTCAAGGTCGAAGAACTGGCCCAGCAGGGTCCGGGTCTTGTCGTTGCACACGATGGTCGCTTCGGGATAGCGCAGCATCAGGTCCTCGATGGTGGCCGCGTGGTCGGGCTCCATGTGGTGGATGAACAGGTAGTCCAGCCTGCGCCCGGAGAGCGCGTAGGATACGTTTTCAAAAAAGGTGCGGGACACGGCCTTGTCCACGGTGTCGAACAGGACGGTCTTGTCGTCCAGCAGGATATACGAGTTATAGGATACGCCGTCGGGAACGCCGTAGACGCCCTCGAAGCAGACCAGACGCCGGTCGTCCGCGCCGACCCATACGAGATTGTCTAGAACTTTTTTGATGCAGTACATACAGCTCCTCCTTAACAAAATAGTGCAGGGTTCTAATCAAATACAGTATACCATTATTATTTTAAAAAGCTGTGGCAGAAGCCACAGTATCATGCTATAATATAGAATATACTCAAATCAGAAAACGGGAGCTGACCATTATGACACTTGACCAGGTGCAGCTGTTCGAAGGGATCAGCGAAGACAGTATCAACGCCATGATCCACTGCTTCAAGCCCGAGACGCGGAAATTCAGGAAGGGCGACACCATCGCGGTGTATTCTCAGGAGCTTGAATACCTCTGCGTGCTCCTGAGCGGCAAGGCCCACCTGTACAGTGTGGACAGCGAGGGGGAGGCCGCCCTGCTGGAGCATTACGGTCCCAACGACATTTTCGGCGAGGTTTTCGAGCTGCCCTACGGGGGCCTTGGCTATGTGGTGGAGGCGGACGCCGACTGCGAGGTGCTGTTCATCAAGTTTTCCGCCATCTACGGCCGCTGCTCCAAGGCCTGCGAACATCACTCCATCCTCACCAGCAACCTTTTCAATCTCTCGGCGAAAAAAGCCCAGATGCTGTCCCTGCGGATCAACATGATCAGCCGCAAGACCGTGCGGCAGAAGCTGCAGGCCTATTTCGAGTACCTGCGCGAAAAGACCGGAAAGAACAGCTTTGAGACCGAGATGTCCCTGTCGCAGCTGGCCAACTATCTGTGCGTGGACCGGACAAGCCTGATGCGCGAGCTGCGATTGATGCGCGAGGAAGGCGTCATCGAAAATTCCGGCAGAAAGGTGACGCTTTTGGAATAGAATTTCAATTGATTGGAGGCAATCACCATGGCAGACACCGTTAAACTCACCGGGATGGACAGAAAACCCGTTGAAGACCCGACCTATCTGGCCGATTACACCGCCGCCGACGTTGTCGGCAAGGTGCGCGTGGGTAAAAAAGCGGTCTATTATAAAGACGGCCTGAAAAGATACTGCGCGCCCTTCGTGTACATCGACCGCGCCTTTACCCGCATCAACGAATGCAATGCCAGAACCTGCTGCAGCGCCAACAGCTACGACTATTACCGCCTGATCCTTGTCCACGACGGCAAGGAATTCGCCAACATCATCTTTGACCAGGACGAGAGCCCCGTGACCGAGGCGGAGCGCCTGATGAAGGAGCGCAGACCCGAGATCAAAATAGGCTATGAAAAGCCTGAAAAATAACTATTGGAGGACGCAACGATGAAGTACATTTGCACAGTCTGCGGCTACGAGTACGATGAGGACGCCGGCGCGCCCGACGCCGGGATCGCCCCGGGCACCAGGTTCGAGGATCTGCCCGAGGATTTCACCTGCCCCGTGTGCGGCGTGGGTAAGGACCTGTTCGAGCAGGCCTGAACGCCAAAAAGAAAATCAGCGTCCCACCTCACGGCGGGACGCTGATTTTTTAATACTCGTAAATGCCGCCGCCGATGAATTCCCGGATCATGGCGTCCGGCGCGACATATTTTTCGTCGATCACGCCGAACAGCTGCAGGGCGGGCAGCACGGCCTTGAGCTCCTCAAAACGCTCGATGCCCTCCGGCACGGACTGGAACAGCTTGGTGGCCGTCTCGTTCATAACGGCCAGCTCGTAGGGGAAGGAGGAATCGAACTGGTAGTTGGCCTTGTGCTTGTAAGGGGAGATGTTCGCCTTCTCGCCCCGGCGGACGTTGGCCCACATGGCCATGGTGTAAGCCGGGTCGGCGCCCCGGAAGTTGTGGTCCCGCACCATGCGCCGCACCAGACGGAACCAGGTGCCCTTGAACACCACCTGGTCGTTGAACATCACGTCGCTGCGGGCGGAAATATACAGCTTGAACGCCTCGGGATGCGCGTCGGTGATCATGTCGTTGAGGGCGTGGATGCCCTCGAACACCACGATCTCGTCCTTTTTCAGCTGGATGGATTTGGACGGCTCGGTGACCCGCATCTGGCGGGAAAACTCGTATTTCGGCACGAAGATCTTTTCCCCCCGGGAGAGCATGGTGAAATGCCTGTTCAGCAGCTCCATGTCCAGGCACCGGGGAGATTCCAGATCCAGCTCGCCCTCCGGGGTGCGCGGCGCGGTCCCGGGATCGACCGTCTTGAAATAATCGTCCATGCTGACGTAATGCGTGCCTACCCCGCGCTTCTCCAGCGCCTCCGCGATCTTCATGGAGGTGGTGGTCTTGCCGCTGCCGGAGGGGCCGGAGAGCAGCACGATGGGGCTTTGGGCAGTGTTTTTGACGATCAGGTCCGCGGCGTGATCCACGCGCTTATTGTAGGCCGCGTCGCACTCCTTCACAAAGCCCTCGGGGTCGAACACGGTTTTGATATTGATGTCAGAAAGCTGATAAGCCATTGTAAAACTCCTTTATGCGTATTTTATCAGCGCAGGTATGCCGGATGCCCGCGATATATTCCGCCGGATACTTGGGCGCGGTGAGCCGGATATTTTTGCCGTTGCCCGGCGCCACCAGCTTGGTGGAGCCGCCGCCGCCCATGGCCAGGATGGAGCACAGCTCCTCCATGATGCAGATGTTGTAGAGATTCCCGTGTCCCGGCGCCGTCCAGCCCACGTTCTCAAATCCGCCGGACATGAATTTCTGCCGGTAGAGATAATAGGGCGCATAGCCGTCCCGGCGCAGCGCGTCCCCGGCGTAATCCAGCATGGCGCCGACCTCCGGCGCGGTGGGCAGCAGCGCCCCCTCCAGCGTGATGCGCGACCCGCGCTTGAGGGAGAGGGTGTGCACGGTGACATTCTCCGGCGCCAGCGCCAGCACTGTGTCCACCGTGGCGCGAAAGCGCTCCGCCGTATCCGCCGTGAGGCCCGCGATGAGATCCATGTTGACCTCGAAGCCGCCCACCCGGCGCACCGTGTCCAGCGCGTCCGTCACGTCTCCGGCGGTGTGCCTGCGGCCGATGGCGGCCAGTACCTCGTCCGACATGGTCTGGGGGTTCACGCTGACCCGGGTGACGCCCCGGGCCTTCAGCACCCGCAGCTTTTCTTCCGTGATGGTGTCGGGCCGGCCGGCTTCCGCAGTATATTCCTTTATGCCCGAAAGGTCAAAGACCGCCGCCAGGCGGCCGCACAGGGCGTCCAGCTGGGGGGCGGACAGGGTGGTGGGTGTGCCGCCGCCCATATAGACGGAAATCACCCGCAGGCCCAGCGCCCGGACGATCTCCCCCGTGGCGTCGATCTCCTGCGCCAGCGCGTCCAGAAACGGGGGGATGAGCGCCATGCTTTTTTCCACCGACTGGCTGACGAAGCTGCAGTAGGCGCAGCGGGTGGGGCAGAAGGGGATGCCCACATACAGGCACACGTCCCGCGGGGAGAGGCTCTCCGCCGCCCGCTCCGCCGCCAGGGCGGCGTCCAGACACAGCGCCGCCCGCTGAGGCGCGACATCGTATTCCGCGATGAAACGCCGGAGGGCTTCCTCCGGCGGCAGGCCCTGCCGCAGCAGGGCGGTCATCAGCTTGCCCGGGCGCACGCCCGTCAGCGCGCCCCAGACCGGTTTTTCGCGGCCCGCCCGCATGGCCGCGCGGTAGAACGCGGTCTTGACCATCCGCTGGGTGCAGCGATCCTCCAGCACGGCGTCCGTCATCAGCGCGTTTTTCATGGCGGCCCGGCCGGTATGGCACACGCCGTCCTTCCATAATAGACAGGTGACGGTGGTGTACACCGCCCCCCGGCTGCGGTTGAGCTCCACCCGGTCGCCCTCCGGCCGGCCCGCGGGATATTCCGGGCGCTGGTCGGGGTAGAGGGTCAGCAGCATCTGCTCGGCGGCGTATTTGTTGTCGTGTCCCCGCAGGAAGATCTTCACAGTTGCGCTCCTTTGCGTCCTGCCATAGTAAATTATCATTATATCATTAAAGGGGAATAACACAATCCCGGAGAAATAAACGAAAAAATTTCAAATATTTATAAAATATGTTTGAAATTCCTACTTGACTTGTGTTATTATGTTAACATTAGGGCGATATGAGAAAATGGAGCGAAATTATGTTTGAAGTCGGCGACAAGATTATTTACAACGAAAACGGCGTCTGCACCGTGGCGGATGTGGGGCCCATCGAAATGGGCAGCGGCGACAGACTTTACTATACGCTGTCGCCCATGGTGGGTACGGGCACGTTCTATGCCCCCGTGGATTCCAAGGTCTATATGCGCAGCGTCATGACCAAGACCGAGGCCGAGACTTTTATCGACAGCATCCCCCGGATCGAACCCGCGGTGTGCCACGACGTGCGCTTCACCCATGTGGACGCCTTTTATAAGGAGATGTTCCGCAAGCACACCTGCGAAGCGCTGGTGGCCCTGCTCAAGGGCATCTACGGGCAGGAGCGCGCCAACCGCTCCAACCGTATCGACACGGTCACCAAGCGGGCCAAGGAGATCCTCAACGGCGAGCTGTCCGTGGCCACCGGCATCCCCTATGAGAAGATCGAGGATTACATCCAGTCCCGGCTGGAGGACGACAAAAGCTGAACAAGGAAAACCAAAGACGGCCCCAAATGGGGCCGTCTTTTCTGCCTTGCGGGATCAGTCCACCGCGTACTGTTCGGCGCGCTCGGCGGCGAAGTCCGCAAAACGCCGGGCGGCGGGGGCCAGCGTCTCCGGGATGGCCAGACCGATCTCCACCGGCTGGGGCGGGTTCAGCGGCTTGATGGCTACCCGGCCCGTCCAGTCCCGGGACACCAGCGACTGGTTCAGGCTGACGCCCAGACCCGCCTCCACCATGAGATAGGCGGCGTAGTTGTCCGACGCGGTGAAGTGGACGTTGGGCGTGATACCGCCCCGGTCCAGCAGCAAAGAGCAGTCCGTATCGCTGGTGTGGGTGATGTCGATGTACGGGTCCTTGGCAAATTGCTCCAGCGGGAAGGTGGGCTCCGAGACCAGCGGGTGCCCCGCCGGCAGCCAGGCCACCATCTCCTCGATCGCCAGTGGAAGCCAGTGGAAGTTCCCCTCCCGGCGGCTGATGAGACACAGGTCGGCGCGGTGCTCGTCCATGGCGACGGTCAGCTCGCTGCTGATGCCGTCCAGCACGCGTACTTCGATCTTGGGATACACCTGGCAGAAATCGGAGATCACCTGGAACAGCCAGCGGTAATAGCCGCCGGAGGACACGCCCACCGTGACCACGCCGGTCTCCAGCCCGCGGATCTCGGAGGTGGACTGCTCAAACTGGTCGCCGTAGCTGCACAGGGCGCGAAAGAGCGGCATCAGACGCTCGCACTCCCCGGTGGGGGTCACGCCGCTGCGGGAGCGCACCAGCAGCGGAAAGCCCGCGTCGGCCTCCAGCGCGGCCATCATGCGGCTGATGCCGGAGGGCGTGTAGCCCAGCTTTTCCGCGGCGGCGGAGAGACTGCCCGTTTCAATGGTGCACAGCAGAGCTTTGCATTTTTCAGTATCCATAATCAGGGCTCCTCCTTTGACAGTTCTTCAAGCGAGGCTTGATTAAAAGCTTCTTTACTCAAAGATACCGCCCCGGTCCGCCGTTGTCAAGACCCATCGGATTTTTCCCCGTCCCGCCGTTGCATTGGCGGGGCGGGATTGGTATAATAACCGCAGACACAAAGAATAAGAGTCGGAGGGCGCCATGAAAAATATACTCATGATCGGCACGGGCGGCACCATCGCCTCGGAGGTCACCGGCGAGGGGCTGACCCCGGAGCTGACCCCGGAGCAGCTGATGGAATATGTCCCCGGCGTGTCGGAGCTGTGCCGGGTGCGCTGCCTGCCGCTGTTCAACATCGACAGCACCAACATGACCCCCGCCCACTGGCTGGCGGCGGCGCGCGCCGTGCGGGACAACTACGATTCCTGCGACGGCTTCGTCGTCACCCACGGCACGGACACCATGGCCTACACCGCGGCGGCGCTGTCCTATCTCGTTCAGGGCAGCCCCAAGCCCATCATTCTCACCGGGGCGCAGAAGCCCATCAACTTCGACAGCACCGATTCCAAGGTCAACCTGCGGGACGCCTTCATCACGGCCTGCGCCGACGGCATCAGCGGGGTGAACATCGTGTTCAACGGCAAGGTCATTCTGGGCACCCGGGCCCGCAAGACCCGCTCCAAGAGCTTTCAGGCCTTCTCCAGCATCAATTACCCCTACGTCGCCACCCTGCAGGACGGCTATCTGATGCAGTACATCCGGCAGGAGGCGCTGCCTGCCCCCCTGTTCTGCGACACGCTGGACGCCAACGTGGGTCTGGTGAAAATGATCCCCGGCATCGATTTCGAGCTTATCGATTTTCTGTTGCGGCGCAAGGACGCGGTGATTATCGAGAGCTTCGGCGTGGGCGGGCTGCCCAGCTATAATTCCGACCAATTTTTCGACATCATCACCAAGGGCATCCAAAACGGCAAGATCATCATCATGACCACCCAGGTGCCCAACGAGGGCAGCGATCTGGCCGTCTATAACGTGGGCCACCGGCTGAAGGGCTGGCGCAACGTGCTGGAGGCCTACGACATGACCACGGAGAGCGTGCTGGCCAAGATCATGTGGATCCTGGGCCGGACCCGGGACTGGGAGGAGATCTCCCGGCTGTTCTACAAGCCCGTGGCCAACGACATTTTATACCGAGGCTGACCATGAAGACTGTTGCGATCATCGGCGGGGGCGCCTCCGGCATGGCGGCGGCCATCGCCGCGGCGGAGGACGCCGACAACCATATCCTTCTCTACGAGCGGCAGCAGCGGGTGGGCCGCAAGCTCCTCAGCACCGGCAACGGCCGCTGCAACCTCACCAACACCGGCGCGGTGCCGGCCCGCTACCACGGCGGCGCGGATTTCGCCGCCGCCGCGCTGACCGCGTTCCCGCCGGAAGCGGCGCTGGCGTTCTTCCGCGCGCTGGGCCTGGTCACGGTGACGGAGCCGGGGGGCCGGGTGTACCCGCTGTCCGATTCCGCCAACTCCGTGGTGGACGTGCTGCGCTTCGCCCTGCAAAAGGACAACGTCGAGCTGCGCACCGCCGCCCCGGTGACGGGCATCGTCCGTAAGGGCGCGGGCTTCCTTGTGCGCACCGGGAGCGGCGAGACGGCGGCGGACTATGTCGTCGTGGCCTGCGGCGGCTGCGCCGGGGCCAGGCTGGGCGGCGGGAAGGACGGCTACGAGCTTTTGAAGACGCTGGGCCACCGGCGCACCGGGCTCTACCCGGCGCTGGCGCCCATCACCACCGACCCCGACTATACCCGGGCGCTGAAGGGAGTCCGGACGGATGCCGCGCTGCGCCTGACAGGCGCGGCGGCGGGGGAGAGCGCGGGGGAGATCCAGTTCACCGAAAAGGGCGTGTCCGGCCCCGCGGCCTTCGAAGTGTCCCGGGCGGTGTCCACCGCCGGAGACGGGCCGAAGACCCTGCACATCGACCTGCTGCGCGCCCTGACCCCGGCGCAGGTCGAAGCGCTGCTCCGCGCCCGGCGGAGAAATTGCCCCGCCCTGCCCGCCGAGGAGCTGTATACCGGCGTGCTCCACAACCGGCTGGGCCGCATGGCGGTGAAATACGCGGGCCTCTCCGGCACAAAGCCGCTGGGCGAGCTCACCGACGGGGAGCTTACCGCGGCGGCGGCCGCCGCCAAGGATTTCGCCCTGCCCGTGCGCGGCACGGAGGGCTTCGACGCCGCGCAGGTCACGGCGGGGGGGATGGACACCGCCCAGTTCGACCCCCGGACGCTGGAGAGCCGCCTGGTGCCGGGCCTGTTCGCCTGCGGCGAGGTGCTGGACGTGGACGGCGACTGCGGGGGCTTCAACCTCCAGTGGGCGTGGGCCAGCGGGCGTATCGCCGGGAGGCTGGGGAGATGATTCTTGTACGCAATCTGCGCCTGGAGCCGGACGAGCCCCGGGAGGCGCTGAAAAAGCGGGCCGCGCGGAAGCTGCGCGTATCCGAGGAGACCGTGACGGGGCTCCGCCTGGTGAAGCGCTCGCTGGACGCCCGGAAGAAAAACGACATCCACTACGTGGTGTCGGCGGCGGTGACCGTCCGGGGCGACGAGGCAAAGCTCCTCGCCCGGGCGGGGACGCCCGACGCGGCGCCGTATACGGAATACGAGTATCCCATCCCCGCCGTCTCCGTGCCGACCCGGCCTGTCGTCGCGGGCTTCGGCCCGGCGGGGATGTTCGCGGCGCTGGTGCTGTCTTACGCCGGGGCCAGACCCCTTGTGATCGAGCGCGGGCCGGATGTGGACGAGCGGATGAAAAAGGTGGCCGCCTTCCGCGCGGGCGAGGCGCCGCTGGACCCGGAGTGCAGCGTGCAGTTCGGCGCGGGCGGCGCGGGCACCTTTTCCGACGGCAAGCTGAATACCGGTATCCACGACGCGCGGCTGGAATGGATGCTGCGCCAGTTTTATCTTCACGGCGCGCCGGAGAGCGTGCTGTACGACGCCAAGCCCCACATCGGCACCGACATTCTGGTGGATGTGGTGCGCGCCATTCGGGCGGATGTGGAGGCGCACGGCGGCGAGGTGCGCTTCGGCCACCGGCTGGACGGACTTGTCACAGCCGAAAACCGGCTGACGGGTCTGCGCGTCCACAGCGGGGAAGGGGACTACGATCTGCCCTGCGGGGCCCTGATCCTGGCCGTGGGCCACTCCGCCCGGGACACCTTTGAAATGCTGCATTCGCTGGGCGTGCCCATGGAGCCCAAGGCCTTTTCCATGGGCGTGCGCATCGAGCACAGACAGGCCGATATCGACCGTGCCCAGTACGGCCGCCCCCGGGGGGCGCTGCCCCCGGCGGATTACGCGCTGAACGTGACGCTGCCCGGCGGCGGGAGCGCCTATACCTTTTGCATGTGCCCCGGCGGGCAGGTGTTCGCCGCGGCCTCCGAGCCGGGCGGCGTGGTCACCAACGGCATGAGCTATTCCCGGCGCGACGGCGAAAACGCCAACGCCGCCCTGCTGGTCACCCTCGGGCCCGAGGATTTCCCGGACAAGTCCGCGCTGGGCGGGATGTACTGGCAGCGGGCCATCGAGCAGCGGGCCTTTCAGTACGGCGGCGGCAATTACTTTGCCCCGGCCCAGCTGTGCGGCGATTTTCTGTCCGGGACGGCCAGCGCCGGCCCGCGTTCCGTCCGGCCCAGCTACCGCCCCGGCGTAAAATGGGGCGACCTGACGGAGGTGCTGCCCGAAAAGATCACCTCCGTGCTGCGGCTGGCCATTCCGGCGCTGGGGAAAAAACTCGCCGGCTTCGACACGCCGGACGCCGTGCTCACCGCCCCCGAGACGCGCTCCTCCTCGCCGGTGCGCATTCTGAGAAACGCCGACAGGGTCTCCGCCGGCATCCGGGGGCTCTATCCCTGCGGGGAGGGCGCGGGCTACGCGGGGGGCATCTCCTCCGCCGCCGTGGACGGTATGCGCTGTGCCGAAGCGGTGCTGGAGGCCTTGAGATAGCGGCACTTTTTGACATTTTGCCGGAAAATGACAAAAAACTTCTGTATTCCGCCCATGGACATTTCCGGGGACGGAATACTATATTTTGTGGTGATTTTGCCGTTTGTAACCGAATTTTTATCAATATCTTGTGTATTGTTGCTTGACATCGGGGGCGTGATAAGCTAGTATTGAAAGCGACAGCAGGTTCTGCTGTCGGTTTTATCTGCGAAACAATGGAGAGAATCATGCTGATATCAGGACTGCAAAAACTGACATTATTGGACTATCCCGGCGCCGTGGCCTGCACGGTGTTTACCGGGGGGTGTAATTTCCGCTGCCCCTTCTGCCACAACGCGCCTCTGGTGCTGCCCGAGCGGCTGGCCCGGGACACCGACGAGGACGAAGTGCTGGCCTTTCTGAAAAAGCGGCGGGGGGTTCTGGAGGGAGTGGCCGTCACCGGCGGGGAGCCGCTGCTGCACGACGACATCGACGGTTTTTTGGAAAAGATCAAAAATCTGGGCTACAAGATCAAGCTGGACACCAACGGCTCCTTCCCGGATCGGCTCATGCGCATCGTCAGCGCCGGGCTGGCGGACCGGGTGGCCATGGACATCAAAAATTCCCCGGAGGAATACGGCAGGACCGTCGGCGTACCCGATTTCGATCTGGCGCCCGTGGAAAAAAGCCGGGATTTCCTGATGCACAGCGGCGTGGACTATGAATTCCGCACCACCGTGGTGAAAGGGCTGCACACGAAAGAGAGCCTGTTGGGGGCGGCCCGATGGATCGCCGGGGCGAAGGAATATTATCTCCAGCAGTTCAAGGATTCCGGCGACGTCATCGCCATCGACGGCTTGGGTCCTTACAACGAAAGAGAAATGCGCGAGCTGTGCGAAGCGGTGCGGGAATTCGTCCCCGCCGCCCGGGTCAGAGGCGTGTGATAGAGAATGTGGGAGGATAAAAAATGTATCAGGTAGTCAAAAGAGACGGCAAGATCGTTGATTTCAATATCAAAAAAATCGCGGACGCGGTCCGCAAGGCGTTCGATGCCACCGGCACGGAGTATAACGACGACATTATCGACTTTCTGGCGCTGAAGGTGTCGGCCGATTATCAGCCCAAGATCAAAGACGGCAAGGTCGCCGTGGAGGACATCCAGGACAGCGTGGAGACCGTGCTGTCCCGGGGCGGCTACGAGACCGTGGCCAAGGCCTATATCCTCTACCGCAAGAACCGTGAGAAGCTGCGCAACGCCAAGTCCACCTATCTGGACTACGCGGACACGGTGAACAAGTATGTCAACGCCTCCGACTGGCGCGTGAAGGAAAATTCCACCGTCACCTACTCCGTGGGCGGCCTGATCCTGTCCAACTCCGGCGCCATCACGGCCAACTACTGGCTTTCCGAGGTCTATGACGAGGAGATCGCCAACGCCCACCGCAACTGCGATATGCACATCCACGACCTGAGCATGCTCACCGGCTACTGCGCCGGCTGGAGCCTGCGCCAGCTCATCAAGGACGGCCTGGGCGGCGTGCCCGGCAAAATCACCTCCACCCCCGCCAGCCACCTGTCCACCCTGTGCAACCAGATGGTGAACTTTCTGGGCATCATGCAGAACGAATGGGCCGGCGCCCAGGCGTTCTCCAGCTTCGACACCTATCTGGCCCCCTTCGTGAAGGTGGACAACCTCACCCAGAAGGAAGTCAAGCAGTGCGTGCAGTCCTTCGTCTACGGCGTGAACACCCCGTCCCGCTGGGGCACGCAGGCACCGTTTTCCAACATTACGCTGGACTGGACCTGCCCCGCGGATCTCGCGGACCAGAAGGCCATCGTGGGCGGCAGGGAGACCGACTTTACCTACGGCGAGTGCCGGAAGGAAATGGACATGGTGAACAAGGCCTTCATCGAGATCATGATCGAGGGCGACGCCAACGGCCGGGGCTTCCAGTACCCCATCCCCACCTATTCCATCACCAAGGGCTTCGACTGGAGCGACACGGAGAACAACCGCCTGCTGTTTGAGATGACGGCCAAGTATGGCACCCCCTATTTTTCCAACTACATCAACTCCGATATGGAGCCCTCCGACGTGCGCAGCATGTGCTGCCGTCTGCGTCTGGACCTGCGCGAGCTGCGCAAAAAGTCCGGCGGCTTTTTCGGCAGCGGCGAATCCACCGGCAGCGTGGGCGTCGTGACCATCAATATGCCCCGCATCGCCTATCAGGCCAGGGACAGGGCCGATTTCTACAAGCGCCTCGATCACGTGATGGATCTGGCCGCCCGCTCGCTGAAGGTCAAGCGCACCGTCATCACGAAGCTGCTGAACGAAGGCCTTTACCCCTATACCAAGCGCTACCTCGGCACTTTTGCCAACCACTTTTCCACTATCGGTCTCATTGGCATGAACGAGGCGGGCCTCAACGCCGACTGGATCCGGGCCGACATGACCACACCCGCCTGCCAGGCCTTCACCAAGGAAGTCCTCGCCCATATGCTGGACCGCCTGAAGGATTATCAGGAGGAATACGGCGACCTCTATAATCTGGAGGCCACCCCCGCCGAATCCACCACCTACCGGCTGGCCAAGCACGATGTGGAGCAGTTCCCCGACATCATCACCGCCGCCGAGGCGGGCGGCGCGCCCTACTACACCAACTCCAGCCATCTGCCCGTGGGCTATACCGAGGACATCTTCGCCGCGCTGGACGTGCAGGACGAGCTGCAGACCCTGTATACCTCCGGCACCGTGTTCCACGCCTTTTTGGGCGAGAAGCTGCCGGACTGGCAGGCCGCGGCCAAGCTGGTGCGCAAGATCGCTGAAAACTACAAGCTGCCGTATTACACCTTGTCGCCAACCTATTCCATCTGCAAGAACCACGGCTACCTCACCGGCGAGCAGTTCACCTGCCCCGACTGCGGCGAGCCGACTGAGGTCTGGAGCCGCATTACCGGCTACTACCGCCCGGTGCAGAACTGGAACGCGGGCAAGACCCAGGAGTACAAGGAGCGCAAGGAATACGATCTCAGCAATTCCACCCTCACCCATGCCGGCCCCCTCAAGGCCGACTCGGCCCCGGCGGAGACCGGCGGACAGAAGGCGGCGGCCGGAATGGCCGATCCGGGCGCCAAGGCGCTGCTGTTTGCCACGCCCACCTGCCCCAACTGCCGCATCGCGGTGTCGTATCTGGAAAAGGCGGGCTACCCCTATGAAAAGCTGTTCGCCGAGGAGAACGCCGAGCTGGCGCTGAGCTACGGCGTCAAGCAGGCACCCACGCTGGTGGTCCCGGAGAACGGCGGCTACCAGAAATACGCCGGTGCCGGCGCCATCAAGCAGTTCCTGGCCAAGCAGTAAAAAACATAAAAACAGGCCGCCGTGGTCAGACGCGGCGGCCTGTTTTCCGTACGTAAATTGAACGGAACGGAAGGGAAGGGACGGTCGCAAGATGTACGACGTTATCATTATCGGCGGGGGTCCGGCGGGCCTCACCGCCGCGGTCTATTGCCGGCGGGCCGGAAAATCCGTGCTGGTGCTGGAAAAGAACGCCTTCGGCGGGCAGATCGTCTGGTCGCCGAGAGTGGAAAATTTCCCCGCCATCGAATCCGTCAGCGGCGCGGAGCTGGGCGACCGGTTCCTGGCCGCGGCCATGGATCAGGGGGCGGAAGTGGAACTGGACGAGGCAATATCCATAGCCGACGGCCCTGAGAAGACGGTGCGCACCGTCTCCGGCGGGATCTATAAGGCCAAAGCCGTTATTCTGGCCACCGGCGCCAAGCCCCGGGAACTGGGCCTGCCGGGGGAGGCGGACTATATCGGCAACGGCGAATGCTTCTGCGCCGTGTGCGACGGCGCGTTCTATGCCGGGCGGCCGGTGGCCGTCATGGGCGGCGGCAATTCCGCCCTGCAGGACGCCGTGATGCTGGCGGAGAAGAGCAGCCGGGTGTATCTCATCCACCGCCGCGCCGAATTTCGCGGGGAGGAGCAGCTGGTGGAGCGGCTGCGGAAAATGCGAAGCGTGGAATTCGTGCTGGAAAGCCGGATCACCGCCCTCCACGGGGAGGGGACGCTGACGGGGATCACGGTGGAGAACGTCTCGGGCCGGACCCGGGAGCTCGCGGTGGACGGCCTGTTCGTGGCCGTGGGCCGGGAGCCGGTGAACGGCGCCTTCGCGGATTATCTGGCGCTGGACGCCGGGGGCTACGCCCTGTCCGGGGAGGATTGCCTGACCAAAACGCCGGGCGTGTTCGTGGCCGGGGACTGCCGCGCCAAAAAGGTGCGCCAGCTCACCACCGCGGCGGCGGACGGCTCCGTGGCCGCGCTGGCCGCCTGCGCGTATATCGACAGCGCAGATTAGCGTCCCGCGGCTTTTTCGGGAGAGGTCTGCCCCTCCCGCCGCCGTGGGGATACATTGACTTTTCGGCGGGCTGATGGTATAAATTGATTACCGCAAAGCGAGACATGCGGCAATGAGGGGAACCGATGAAAGACAGTTTTGGCCGTGAGATCAATTATCTGCGCATTTCGGTGACGGAAAACTGCAACCAGCGCTGCATCTACTGCATGCCGCCGGACGCGCCGCCGCCGAAGCTGGCCGTGCTGACGGATGACGAGATCGTGGAGATCGTCCAGGCCGCCGCGGGGCTGGGAATTGAAAAAATACGCATCACCGGTGGCGAACCGACGGTTCGTCCCGGCATTGTGGAGCTGACGCGGCGCATCGCCGCCGTGCCCGGCATCCGGGAGCTGGCCATGACCACCAACGGCGCGCTGCTGCCGGAGATGGCCTTCAAGCTCAGGGAGGCCGGGCTTCAGCGCGTGAACATCAGCCTGGATACGCTGGACGCCGTGAAGTTCCGGGCCATCACCCGCTGCGGCGAGATCAGCGACACCCTCAACGGCATTGACGCCGCCTTCGAGGCGGGGCTGACGCCCATCAAGATCAACACCGTCCTCATGGGCGGCGTGAACGACGACGAGATCTATAAGCTGGTGGAGCTCACCCGCTCCTGCCCGGTGGAGCTGCGCTTTATCGAGCTCATGCCCATCGGCGACACCATCCGCTTTCCCGAGAGTTCCTACATCCCGTGCTCGGTGGTGCTGGAAAAAGTCCCGCGGCTGGTGCCGGTGGGGCAGACGGGCGACGGCGTGGCCCGGCTGTACCGCCTGCCGGACGGCAAGGGCCGGGTGGGGCTCATCAGCCCCCTCAGCGACGAGTTCTGCGACACCTGCTCCCGTCTGCGCCTGACGGCGGACGGCTGCTTGAAGCCCTGCCTGCACTCGGCGGAGGAGATCCATCTCCGGGGCCTGCACGGCTCGGAGCTGACCTGGGCGCTGAAGCTGGCGATCGCCCACAAGCCCAAGCAGCACGGCACCCTCTCCGCCACGGAGCGGAGCGGCTCCCGGAGGGACATGAACCGAATCGGCGGGTGAAGTCTGAAGCAGGTTCGGACTTTACCGATTTTTGAGCGCGTTTTACTCGCCGCCGCGGCGGAAGCCGCGAAACAGGCGCGAACGGCCTTCCGCTTTTTGAGCCGGTTTGTGCCTGAGCGGCGCGGAAGGAAGGGTCATAACGATGACGGACTTTTCTCATTTCAACGAAAGCGGCCGGGCCCGCATGGTGGACGTCTCCGGCAAGAGCGAGACCCTGCGCACCGCCACGGCGGCGGGCCGGGTGCTGGTGAACCGCGCCACCTTCGACCTCATCCGCTCCGGCGGCATGGCCAAGGGCGACGTGCTGGGCACCGCCCAGATCGCGGGCATCATGGGGGCCAAGCGCGTGCCGGACCTCATCCCCATGTGCCACCCCATCGCCATTTCCGGGGTGGACATCCGGTTCGAGATGAACGAAGCCGAGCTGGCCGTGGAGATCACGGCCACCGCGAAATGCACCGGCGTCACCGGCGTGGAGATGGAGGCCATGACCGCCGTTTCCGTGGCGGCGCTGACGGTGTACGATATGTGCAAGGCCGTGCAGAAGGATATGGTGATCGACACCATCCGGCTGCTGGAAAAGACCGGCGGCAAAAGCGGCATTTTCAGAAGAGGAGAATAAATTATGGCGACAGTGAAGGCAATCAATATCAGCGAAGTGCGGGGCATCCAGAAGCACACTGTGCCCGAAGCCTACCTCAAGGCCGACTGGGGTATCGAGGGTGACGCCCACGCCGGCCCCTGGCACCGGCAGGTGAGCCTGCTGGGTACGGAGAGCGTGGCCCGGATGCAGGAGAAAATCGACTTTGCGCTGGCCCCCGGCGCTTTTGCGGAAAATATCCTCATCGACGGGCTGACTGTCTACACCCTGCCCGTGGGCACCCGGCTGAAGATCGGCGAGGCGCTGTCGGAGGTTACCCAGATCGGCAAGGAGTGCCATCAGGACTGCGCCATCCGCAAGGCCACCGGCGACTGCGTCATGCCCAGGGAGGGGATTTTTGTCAAGGTACTCGCTTCCGGATGGGTGAGACCGGGGGACGAGGTGACGGTAGTCCATGGCTAAAGACCCGAAGCTGTCCAAGAAGGAAAACACTATCCAGGCCGTGAAATTCCTGGCCTTCTCCTGTTCCGCCGGCGTCATCCAGGCCGGCTCCTTCTCCCTGATGTCGGAGCTGGCGAAGTTCCCCTACTGGCCGGCCTATCTCATCGCGCTGGTGCTGTCCGTGGTGTGGAACTTCACCCTCAACCGCAACTACACCTTCAAATCCGCCAACAACGTGCCCGTCGCCATGCTGAAGGTGTTGGGCTACTACGCGGTGTTCACGCCGCTGTCCACCTGGCTGGGCCAGGTTTGCGTGGACGCCGGCGCACCCAAGTATCTGGTGCTGTTCGTCACCATGGTGGTCAATCTCATCACGGAGTTTTTGTTCGACCGCTTCGTGGTGTTCCGGGGTTCCATCAATTCCAGAGAGGGCAAAAAGCCCAAATCGGCTGAATAAAATTTTAACAATTTTGACAATAATACAGAAAAGATCAAAACACTTTTAAAAAAGTGTTGAAAATGTCAGCCGGCTGTGATATATAGAATGAGGATGTCGTATATCCATAAATAGACTGCGCCCCCCGCAGTCGAAGAGCTCCGGCCAACCGGCCGGAGCTTTTTCTGCGCCGAAAACGCTCGGCGCAGAAAAAGCGGAGGATCCAATTTGAGGCGGGGCGCCGCCCCCCCTCGAGCACCCCCGCTCCCGGGGCTTGTCAATTCACCGGCGGTATGTTAAAATCATTTCGTATTTTTTTCAACAAAGGAGATCACGACAATGCTGGAAGCAGGAATCAAAGGTTACGGCGAGACCGTCGTTACCCATGACAATACCGCAAAATTCGCCGGCAGCGGCGAGCTGGAGGTTTTCGCGACCCCGGCCATGGTGGCGCTGATGGAGCAGACCTGCCAGAAATCCGTGGCCGGCGGGCTGGAGGCCGGACAGGGCACTGTGGGCACCCGGCTGGACATTTCACACGACGCCGCCACACCCCTGGGCATGAAGGTGCATGTGGACAGCGAGCTCACCGCCGTGGACGGCCGGAAGCTCACCTTCTCCGTGAAGGCCTATGACGAGTGCGGCCTCATCGGGCAGGGCACCCACGAGCGCTTCATTATCTTCAATGAGAAGTTTCTCGCCAAGGTCAATGCCAAGAGCGCAAAGTAAAGGAAATACGGGCAAAAGGGGACGCCGGGTCGAAAGACCCGGCGTCCCCTTTTTCAATACGGCTTATTTCATGTATTTCAGCACGGCCACCTGGTGAGGCATCCCCTTGGTAATCTCGATGGTGTTGGTGGGATAGTCGATCACGTCGCATTCGCCGTCGTACAGACCGGTGAAATCCTCCGCCGTGGAGATGCGGCGGTTGCCGCAGTCCCCATGGTGGTAGTGCATGGGGATGACGACGTTGGCGCCCATGACGTCGGCCATGCTCTTGAGCACATAGGGCGGCAGGGTGCGGAAGCTGCCGCAGCCGATCATCAGCGCGTCGGGGAGGAAAAGGCGGCTGTCATCGCAATAGAGACCCACGTCGCCCGTGTGCACCAGCTTGATGCCGTCGGCCTCCAGCACGTGGATGGTGTTCATGCCGCGGATATTGCCGTTGGCATCGTCGTGGCTCACCACCACTTTCTCAATGGCGAAGGGGCAGGACCGGCCGCTGCCGGTCAGCTTTACGGCCCCGCGGTTGTTGTGGCCCCGGTGCTCATGGCTCACCAGCACCATGTCGGCGGTAATGTGCAGCTCCGGATAGCCGGTGCTGGCGGCGGAATAGGGGTCGATGACGACGGAATAACCGTCATGGGTGATCTTGAAGCAGGCGCGGCCCAGCCAGGTAACAGTCATAGCTTATCCCTCCATAATTGGCATGGCGCGCAGCGCGGGGTCCCCGATGCGCGCCTGTATCTCATAGGCGTGGGGCTCCAGATAGTCCCAGGCGCCGTCTGTGAGCTTCTGGTTTTTGAGCTCGCCGATGACGGCGGCGCTCACGTCCTCAATGACGCCCGCTTTGGTCTTTTGTCCCGCCGCATCGTTGTCGCCGGTGAGCAGAAAGGTCAGCGCATCCCGCAGCGCGCCCAGCACGGGCAGCGTCTCCATGCCGCGCAGGGCCCATTTGTAATAGGGCTTGTGGCGGCGGTTGAGGAGATACGCGGCGTCGGCGGCGGAGGAGACGAACTCCGCGGCGGCCAGCATGGCCGCGCCCTCCTCGCCGTGCGCGAGACAGCGGGTGTAGTTATACTGCCCCGACTGGGCCATGGAGGCGCAGCGGGCGGCCAGCTTTTTCAACCGCACATCCTCGGGCATCCCGTGCAGCAGCACCTCGCGCATCCGGGTGAACTCGCCCAGATCGTCCCGGAAGACGGCGCCGTTGGTGGCCTCCGCCAGCGCCCAGGAGGGGATGGACAGCCAGTGCAGGTTTCCCTCCGGCAGACCCTGAGAGCCGGTGTAGCGGCTGTAGAAAAACAGGGTGCGGCGCACGCCGCAGGTGTTTTCGCCCTGAACGCTCCGCGCCGCCGGGTCCGGGGCGGGCAGGGCGCGGTAGGCCTGGGCCAGCGCCGCGCCGATGCGCGCATCGTCCGCGTCCGTCAGCCACAGGCAGAAGCCCGGGGCAAAGTCGTGGTCCCGGGAGAGGGCGTCGTCATAGCCGAAGCACTGGCTGCCGTGGCCCGCCAGACCTACGGCTATCCGCCCCTCGTAATCGGGAAAGCGGTCGTGCAGCATGGCCCGGCCGCAGTCCTCGTAAAATTTGCGGGCCTCGTCAAGTCCTGTCATAGATCTCCTTCGCGCGCTTTTTCAGCGCCGTCTCGTAGAGAAAATACCCGAAATGGCCGAAGGTGGGGGCGCATTTCGAGAGGGTAAAGGCGTGGTAGCCGTCCTGCGGCACGCCGGGCGCGTTGAGACAGGCCCAGGCGTCCTCCAGCGCGCCGCCGATGCGCGCGTCCTCCGGGTCGGCGCGCTCATAGAGCTCCGCCAGATTGCAGTCCGTCACGGCCAGCTCGTTTTCAGGGTTCGGGCAGGCGCGGATCACGGCCATGGCCCGGCGGAAGCAGGTCTCCGCCCCCTCCAGGTCGCCCGTGTCGGCCAGCGACAGGGCCATGTTGTTGTACAGCCCCGCAAAGCGGTAGTCCCCGGGGTCCAGAGAGGCGGCGTAGACGCGGCAGACCTCCTCAAACAGCGGCAGCGACCGTGCCGCGAGGCCCAGCGCCTTCAGCGTGGTGGCGGCGTTGAGCGTCACCGTGGCGCCGGAGACGGTGCTCCCCAGATGGTGGGCGTTGATCAGAGCCAGCCCCCCTTCCACGGCGGACAGAGCGGCGGCACTGTCGCCGGTGCGCCGGTGGAGTCCCATCAGCTCGGACTGGACGGACAGCTCCCCCCGCCAGTCGCCCAGGGCGCGCGCCTCGGTCAGCCACCGCTCCAGATGGGCGCGGGCGGCGCCGAGATCGTCCCGCTCCAAAAGCGCGTCCAGCGTCCGCACCACCGCGGGCACGTCGATGGCCGCCGGCGCTGGGGCGGTGTCGGGCGCGGGAATCACGCCCCCGCGGCCGAAGCAGCAGCCATGGTCGTCATAGTCTTCGCGTTTCAGCGCGCACATGGGTATCCCTCCCTTTGTTCCCAGCATACCAGCTTTGCCGCGGCGCTTTTATGGCCTGTGCCACAAAAAGGAAAAATCAGTCGTAAACCAGCTTGACGCGGAAGCAGGGCTCGTCCGTCTCCCCGGAGAACCACCAGGCGCCGCCGTCACAGCCGTAGCGCAGCGAGAGCGTCTCCCCCGGGAGCACCTCCCGCAGGTAGTCCGCCGCGGCATAGGACAGGCGGTGATGCAGCAGGTAGTCCACGGGGATGCGGTCCTCTGCCTCGTCCAGATATTTGGCGTTGTTCATGTGGCCGTTTACGTCCGCCTGACTGTAGCGGGCGGTGAAGGAGGAGGTGTTGGGCAGCTCCGGCAGGCGCAGCTTCCTGGGCCGCTCGGTCTCCCGCCCGGTGACCAGCAGGGCCATCTGCACCCCCGGGTCCCGGGTCAGGGCCCGGGTGGCGGCGTCCACCAGCACCCAGGTGGCGCTGGCCTTCACGGCGCTGCCGCCGTCGGCCCGGCGGATCTCATAATACCGGGTGTAGAGCCCGTGATTTTCCTCGCCCAGCCAGGTGGATACCACGATCTCGTCGCCGAAGGCAGGAAGAGAGAGCACCTCCGCCCGCATATGGACTACCATCCAGAGAATGCCTCTCGCCGAAAGCACATCCATGCCCGCGCCGTAGGCGGCGGCGCTCCGGGCGGCGGCGTCCTGCAGAAGCGAGAACAGCGCGGAAGGCCGCAGCAGCCCGTTCATGGCGGCCAGGTCGGCGCTGACGCACACTTTTTTCTCATAGAGTTCCATAGAAACGTCCTCCTTGCCATAAATACTTATTATAGCACCGGAATACCTATGATTTCAATGGATGTTCAGCCAAATTGACGGTTGAAACTTTTTTTATTGATGGTATAATAACCACTACGTGGTTATTATACCACGCACGTCATCGCGCGGCGCGCGATGGCGCATTTAAATCGTCCGCCGCCTCGCCCCGAATGGGGCAACCGGCGGCGATGACGGATTATACCATGAATTCCTTGAATTCATGGTATAATGATAGAACTTGCGACAAAGCAGTCAGTATTATTGGAGATGGGGATTCAACTTTGAAAATCATTGTGACCGGTGCCGGCAAGGTCGGCTATACCGTGGCAGAGCAGCTGGCCGAGGAGGGCCATGACATCACGATCATCGATTCCAGCCATGAGAAGATCAGTCAGGCGTCCAACGCGCTGGACGTGATCTCCCTGGAGGGCAACGGCGCCAGTCTGGAGCTGCTGGACGAGGCGGGCGTGCGCTCGGCGGATATGCTCATCGCGGCCACCGGCTCCGACGAGATCAACATGATCTGCTGCATGGCCGCGCGAAAGCTGGGTACCAAATATACCGTGGCCCGCATCCGCTCGCCGGAATACTACGGCCAGAGCGACTTTTTACAGGAGACCATGGGCCTGTCCATGGCCATCAACCCCGATCTGGAGGCCGCCGCGGAGATCTCCCGCGTTTTGCAGTTTCCTTCGGCCGCCCGGGTGGAGACCTTTTCCCACGGCCGGGTGGACATGGTGACCTACCGCATTCCCGACGGCAGCGATCTGGACGGGCTGCGCCTGCGCCATCTGGGCGCGCGCTACAAGGCCAAGGTGCTGGTATGCGCCGTGGAACGGGGCGAGGACGTGCTCATCCCCACCGGCGAGTATAAGCTCAAAAGCGGCGACTATATCAGCATCGCCGGCTCCCAGCCGGAGCTGCGCAGCTTTTTTATGAACGCCGGCGCTTACAAGAAGCCGGTGCACAACGTCATCATCATGGGCGGCAGCCGCATCGCGATTTATCTCACCAAGCTGCTCACCGCCGCGGGCATCGGCGTGACCATCATCGAGCGCAGCATGCCCAAGTGCGACACGCTGGCCGAGCTGCTGCCCAAGGCCAAGATCATTCAGGGCGACGCCACCCGCCGGGACGTGCTGATGGAGGAGGGCCTGAAGAACGCGGATGCGTTTGTGGCGCTCTCCGGCTATGACGAGGATAACATCATCATTTCCATGTACGCCGGCACGCTGGGCGTGGGCAAGGTGGTCACCAAGGTCAACGAGGAGCATTTTTCCGAGATGCTGGACAAGACTACGCTGGACAGCATCATCTGCCCCAAGCTGCTGGTGGCCCAGCAGATCACCCGCTATGTCCGCGCCATGCAGAACGCCACCGGCAGCAACGTGGAGACGCTGTACCATCTGGTGGACCGCCGGGTGGAGGCGCTGGAGTTCAACGTGGGCGAAGCCTCGCGCTGCACCCTGCGCGAACTGAAGGACCTGCAGCTGAAGCCCGATATCCTCATCGCCTCGGTCATCCGCGGGGGAAAAAGCAGCATCCCCGACGGCCACACCCGGATCATGCCGGGCGACAAGGCCATCGTCGTCACCACCAAAAGCGGACTGAGCGATCTGGACGCGATCCTGCAGGAGTAAGAGACAGAAATGAATTATCGAATGATCTGGCAGATCCTGGGCAGGGTTCTGCTGATAGAGGCGGCCCTGATGGTGCTGCCGCTGGTGGCGGGTATCTGCTACCGCGAGGACCCTACGCCGTTTTTGATCGCCATCGCCCTCACGGGGCTGGTGGGCTTCGGACTGATCAGGGTCAAAACGAAATCCCAGGATATTTTCGCGCGGGAAGGATTTGCCGTTGTGGGCCTGTCCTGGATCGCCATGTCCCTGTTCGGCGCGCTGCCCTTTGTGCTGGCCGGGCAGATCCCCAACTATCTCGACGCGCTGTTTGAGACCGTCTCCGGTTTCACCACCACCGGCGCCAGCATCCTCACCGACGTGGAGGCCATGTCGAAGGGCTGCCTGTTCTGGCGCAGCTTCACCCACTGGGTGGGCGGCATGGGCGTACTGGTGTTTATCATGGCGGTGCTGCCCATGTCGGGCGACCACTATATGCACGTCATGCGGGCGGAAATTCCGGGTCCCACGGTGGGCAAGCTCGTCCCCAAGGCGAAAAAGACCGCCGCCATCCTCTATCTCATTTACACGGCCATGACCGCTGCGGAAACGATCCTGCTCGTGTGCGGCGGCATGGATTTCTTCGACGCCCTGCTCCATTCCTTCGCCTCGGCCGGCACAGGCGGCTTTTCCACCAAAACGGCCAGCGTGGGCTATTATAACAGCGCGTACATCGATATTGTCATCGGCACGTTCCTGATCCTTTTCGGCGTGAACTTTAACCTCTATTACCTCGTCCTCATCGGGCACTTCAAGGCCGCGCTGAAAAGCGAGGAGCTGCGCACCTACCTCGGCATCATCGCCTTCGCGGTGCTCACCATCGCCGCCAATATCGTGCATCTTTTCGGCAACTACTTCACCGCCCTGCGGTATTCCTATTTTCAGGTGGCGTCCATCATCAGTACGACGGGCTTTGCCACGACAAACTTTGACGGGTGGCCGGAGTATTCCCGCTGGGTTCTGGTGCTGCTGATGCTTGTCGGCGCCTGCGCCGGTTCCACCGGCGGCGGCATCAAGATCTCCCGTCTGATCATTCTCCTCAAGTCCTCGTTCTGCGAGGTCCGCCGCCTGCAGTATCCCCGCAGCGTCAGCAAGGTGCGGCTGGAGGGTAAAGTGGTGAGCGAGCAGACTGTCCGCTATGCTTATGCGTTTTATATGCTTTATATGCTCATTATTCTGCTGTCGGTGCTGATCCTTTCCTTTGACGGGCTTGACCTCACAACGAATCTCACCGGCACCATCGCCTGTATTTCAAATATCGGCCCGGGCCTGTCCCTGGTGGGCCCGGCGGGGAATTATTCCATCTTTTCGTGGTTTTCAAAAGCCGTCCTCATTCTCGATATGCTCATCGGCAGACTGGAGATTTACCCGATCCTGCTGCTGTGCGCCCCCTCCGTGTGGAAGAAAAACGGCTGAATTAAATTGTCTCCCGCTTTTCAGAAGGCAGTTATAAAAGTTCCCTGTCCGGCCGGAGCTTGAAAAAAGGAGAATCAACATGGCCAACAACAGCAACGTCAATCAGAAAAAGAAAAAGGCCGAGACCAAAGCCCAGCGGGAAAATGTCCAGCGGATGCGGAAAAGCACCCTGATCGTCATCATGCTGCTGGCGCTGATTGTGGGCGGCTTCTTCCTCCTATGGCAGAAGAACCAGGCCCAGACGGAGCTCGGCAGCAAGACCGTGGCCGTTCAGGTCGTCCATGGGGACAAATCCGAGAAGGACTTCACCCTGCACACCGATCAGGAGTATCTGGGCGCCGCGCTGAAGGATAAAAAGCTGGTGGAGGGCACCCAGGGCCAGTACGGCCTGTACATCACCACCGTGGACGGCGAGACCGCCGACAAAGCGCAGCAGCAGTGGTGGTGCCTTACCAAGGGCGGCGCGCAGGTCAACACCGGCGCGGATACCACGCCCATCGCGGACGGAGAGACCTATGAGCTCACCCTCACGACCGGCCAGTAAGTTCGCCGCCCGGGATCTGGCGGAGTTAGGACTGATGTCGGCGCTGATGGTGACCACCCAGTTCGCCCTGTCCTGGCTCCCCAACGTGCATCTCACCGCGGTGCTTACCGTGGTCACCGCCGTCACCTTCGGGTGGAGCGCGCTGTGCGCCGTTGGGGTGTATGTGCTCGTCGAAGGACTGATGTACGGCTTCGGCGTGTGGTGGTTCGCCTACCTCTACGCCTGGCCGCTGCTGTGCGCTGCCGCCGTGCTGCTGCGCCGGGTCAGCCCGCCGCCGCTGCTGTGGGCCGCCGTCACCGGCACCCACGGGCTGCTGTTCGGTGCCATGTGCGCGCTGCCCTATGTGTTTATCAGCGGCTTCCCCGCCGCCGCGGCCTACTGGGTCTCCGGCATCCCCTTCGACCTGATCCACTGCGCGTCCAACTTTGCGCTGACACTGGTGCTGATCAAGCCGCTGATCGCCGCCGCCCAAAAGCTCTATGCCCTCGGCCGCCCGCGGGAAGCGGAACAATGACCCACCCCGGATGCCGAAAGGCATCCGGGGTTTCCGCGCTCCGCGCAATCTGCACAAGTAAGCATCGAAATTTTTGTGATTTATTTCTCCGAGAAGATGAAGGAAAAACTGGCAAATGTAACCTGTTTTGTAACCGGAGCATGCTATAATCATCCTAATTACCGAAGCCGGCGGGATTACCGCCGCTTTGAAAAATCAGGAGGAACCGCCCATGAAGAAGCTTTCGCGTACTGTGCCGGCCGCCGTGATGGCCCTTTGCCTGACCGTGTGTCTCCTGTGCGTGTCTGTCTTTGCGGACAACGAAACCGCTCAGCCCGCGGCATCTCCGGCGGAGGCCGGGGCCGTGCTGACCGTAGGAGAGAGCGAACAGCCGGCGGAGGAGATCGATATCCCCGACGAGGAAGTGCCCGTGGCGGCAGCGCCCACCGGAACCAAGGCCAACGCCGCCCAGCAGATCACAGGCGAGGGCGACGCCGACGCCGTGAGCCTTGTGGCCTCCGTGATCGCCATTGCGGGCCTGGGTTATGTGGTCGTGGCCGGCAAAAAGCACAAAGAAGACTAAAAAAGCCGGGCGGCTCAGGCCGCCCGGAACAATTTCCTCAATTTAAAGCATGGGCTCCAGCGGCTGTACGGAATACCGCAGCTTTGCCGGGGAATGGGGATACTGCCGGGCAAAGGCCCGGGTCACCCGCTCGCACACCATGCAGGAATTTTCATAGTTCGCCTGGGGCAGCAGAATGACATATTGCGAAACGCTGCACCGGGAGGCCACGTCGCCTCTGCGGAGACAGGCACAGATCAGCCGCTGGAGATTATCCATGCACACGTCAATACTCTGCTTGGAAAGCTCCCGGCCGTCCTCCCCGGCGACCGACAGCAGCCCGATATGCACGGCGTCGCCGTTGCGGGCCACGCTGCGGGCCTGGGCGTGGTAGATAACCTTGAACAAATCATAATCGCATAGCAGCGCGCCGAAGGAACCGCCGTTCTCCCGCAGCTGATCCCGCACCGTGCCGAGACTGACTTCCCGGTCGTTGACGGAATTCTGCGCTTCCCGGTACAGGGCGTGGAGCTCCTCCGAGGGCGTGACGCCGAAATTATCATACATGAGCTCGCTCATGTTCTGGTAGACGGAAACCGCCTCGCGGCCCCGGCCCTGGGCCAGCAGGGCGCGCATCTGATGGAGATAGAGCTCCTCGTTGTAAGGCTCCTGCGCCACCGCGCGGGAGCACAAATCGGAAATCGCCGCCCACTGCTCGCCGCGCTCCAACTGCTCCGCCGCGGCCACCGCCGCGCGGACGAAAAACTCGTGCAGCCGCGCGCTCTTGGGTACGACCCAGGCTTCCGAGGCCAGACGGGGCAGAAAATCGCCCTGATACAGCGCCAGCGCCTTTTGATAGCAGTCCAGCCGAAGCTGCGGGTCCACGGCGTTGTTCCCCTGGTCGCACAGCGCCTTGAAATCGTCAATGTCCAGCGAAAAGTCCACGTCCGGATTCCAGGCGTAGCTGCCGTCCCGGCGGACGATCAGCCGGTGACCCGCCCCGTCGCCGAGGCCGTCCAGCATGGCGCGGACCCGGTGAAACATGGTCTTGAGGGCATTGATGGGATTGGAGCTGCTCTCCTCGTCGCTCCACAGGAGCTCCACCAGTTCGTCCTGCGATATGGTGTGACTGCGGCTGCAGATCATGTAGGCCAGCAGCAGCCAGACTTTTTTGGAGCGATTGTCGCCGTCGTTGATCTCCCGGTCACCCAGACTGATGGAGAAACCGCCCAACATGCGGATATCCAGAGCACCGCAATCCATACGCAAAACACCTCTTATCGGTTACAAGTAATACAACGGTGGATACAAGTGCCAATATATCATCATATGTAACTTTTTGCAACCAGAAATCTCATCTTCAGTACGGTTACAAAAATTCAAAAAAAATGAAAAAAGCTTGCAAAAAGTACTTCTATTTTCCCCTATCATCTGTTATACTGCAGCTGTGGGAGACCGCGCAGGGGTTTTGCGCGGGAGGAAAGGAGACCGCCATGAGAGAGAGAATTCGGTTTGCCGCTGCGCTGCTGGCTGTCGTGCTGCTGGTGCCGCTGTTGGCGGCCTGCGGACAGGGATCCGCCGAAGCGGCCAAGGATGCGCAGGCGGAAGCCGCGCTTGCCGCCGACAATTATCTGGATAATGTGCAGATCGCCGGCGCGGATATCGCGGAAGAAACGGTCGCGCTGCTCAGCACCCCCGCGCTCAGCAGCCTGCTGACGCCTGTCGCCTCCGGCGTTCTGGTACAGACCAGCGCCAAGGCCGCCATCGACTATTCCAACACCGGGGACGGCTATGTCATGGCCAAATTCACCGCGGCTTCCGCCAAAAAGATCAAGGCCCAGGTGAAGGGCCCCACCACCACCTATACTTACACGCTGAAGGCCTCCGCCCAGAGCTGGACCACCTTTCCCCTGTCGGACGGCAACGGCAGCTACACCGTGACCGTGTATGAGAACACCTCCGGCACCAGGTATGCCGCGGTGGTCTCCGTCAGCTTCACCGCGTATATGGCGGATGAATTTGCCCCGTTCCTGCGGCCCAACCAGTATGTGGATTACACCAACGCCCCAAATGCCATCGCCAAGGCCGCGGAGCTGACCAAGGGCCTCACCGACCCGCTGGAAAAGGTCAAGGCCGTATATGATTTTGTGGTGAACAACCTCACCTATGACAAGCAGAAGGCCAGCACCGTCCAGAGCGGCTATTTGCCCGTGCTGGATACCGTTCTGGCGGATAAGAAGGGCATCTGCTTCGATTATGCTTCACTGATGACCGCCATGCTCCGGTCTCAGGGCGTGCCCTGCAAGCTGGTCATCGGCTACGCCGGCTCCGCCTACCACGCGTGGATCAGCGTCTGGTCCGAGACGGACGGCTGGGTCAACGCCGCCATTTATTTCGACGGCAATACCTGGCAGCGGATGGACCCGACCTTCGCTTCCTCCGGCAAGCAGAGCAGCACCATTATGAAGTACATCGGCGACGGCAGTCACTACACCGAGAAGTATATCTACTGAGCCGATACTGCAGACCGGCGTCCCCGGACCGCGCTGAACGGTCCGGGGAATTCTTTCACCGCGGATCGAAAGAATTATGGAATATTTACAAAATATCAACCGGAAAATTAGCACTTCGACCAACAATCTTTGAAGGCCGAACTGCAAAATGTATCCTGTTTTGTAACCGCCGTATGCTATACTTGCGGTGTAAACTCCAGAAGGGAAGATTGGGAATGAACAAAGACAGAGGAAATGAATACCGCACGACCATCATCTGCGTGGACAGCTATCACGGCGGCGCCATGAGCGGTCGCCTCTATAACCCCCGGCTGGACGGAGCCGAGGCCTTCAGCAGCGCCATGCAGCTGATCCTGCGCATCGACAGCCTGCTGGATGAGATGAATCTTCCCCAGTCCTTTGAGGCCAAGCGGGAATTCAGCCCGGTCAATCGCCCGCCCGTCGCCCGTACGGACGACGACAATCAGCAGGGCCGCGCGGCCACCTTTGCGCTGAGGGTCCTGTTCCGGCAGAACGCCAGCTGGCAGGGCAGCGTGTCTTGGATGGAGGGCAATCGGGAGGAGAGCTTCCGCAGCGTGCTGGAGCTGCTGTTTTTGATGAACAGCGCGCTGGAAAGCAAAAAGAAATAGGGCGGCGCACAGGAACACATGAGGGGGCAAAAAAGAGATGTCCGCGAAAGTAAGAAGAATTTCGGCCCCGGCGCTGTCCACACTATGACTAAAAAAACGCAGGGCGGGATATTCTCCCGCCCTACGCGCTGTCCGCCATCCCGCGGGAAAGTGAGAACGCCATGCGGAAAACCACCCGAAAAATTCTGATTATCGTCCTCAGCTGCGTGCTGCTGGTTTCGCTGGGCGTGATGGGCTATGAGCTGCTCCAGTACCGCCGGGGCGACAAAACCTACGACGAGGCCGCCAAGATCGCGGGCCTGCCCGCTCTCGCCGACGAGGCCGAGACCGAGGCCGCCGCCACCGATCAGCCCGCCACCGGCACCGACACCGAGGGCACGGCCGTGGCGGTGGATTCCTACAGTTATACGCTGAAGGATGTGGATCTGTCCGCCCTGCGAAAGAAAAACAACGATGTGCAGGGGTGGATCTTTGTGCCGGGCACCATCATTTCCTACCCCGTCGTGGACGGCAGCGAAAGAACCGATACCTATTACCTGACCCACACCTGGACCGGGGAGTACGGCATCGTGGGCGCCATTTTTATCGACCCGGCCAACAGCAGTGACTTTTCCAATTACAACACCGTGATCTACGGCCACAATATGCGCAACGGCTCCATGTTCGGCACCCTGAGCAGCTTTGCCTCCCAGAGCTATTGGAGCGCCCACAAGAACATCTACATCACCACCGACGCCGGGGCCCGGTGCTACCAGATCTTCGCGGCCTATGAGGTCTCCACCTCGGGCAAGACCTACCAGATCAGCTTCTCCTCCCCGCAGGATCGGCTGGATTTTGTGGATTTCTGCTTGAAGCAGTCGGTGATCGATACCGGCGTAACCCCCGGTGCCGAAGACCATATCGTCACTCTGTCCACCTGTACGGGCCGGGGTCACGCCACCCGCTGGGTGGTGCAGGCGGTGCTGAAGAGCACCACCGCCGCGGTCGCGCCGTCCCCCTCGCCCACGCCGGCGCCCGTCGAAACCCCTGCCGGGGCGGAATCCGCCGTCCCTGACGCCACGGGCGAACCCGCCGGGACCGAGACACCCGCCGAGACGGAGGCGCCCGCTGCGGAGACCCCGGCGGCGGAGGAGAGCTCCGCCCCGGCGAGCTGATAAAGGAAGAAAAGAAGGCCTGCGGCCGATTGCCGCAGGCCTTCTTTATTTCTGAACATCCACGACGTGGATATTCAGGTGGTCGTAGGTCATCTCCACGCCGCTGCGGAGGAAGCTCTCCCGCACGGCGGCGTTGAGGTCGTAATAGACATCCAGATAATCGGCGGAGCGCGTCCATACCCGGCAGATATAGTCCACGGCGCTGCTGCCGTAGCCGCTGACGGCGACGAAGGGCGCGGGGTCGGTCAGCACGCGCTCGTCGGCCCCGGCGGCCTCCAGAATGGCGGCTCGCACCTGCCCGGTGGCGTTTTCATAGGAGGCGGAGAAGGTCAGTTCCACCCGGCGGGTGCCCTCCGCGCTGTAGTTGACGATATTGGCGGCGGTGATCTTGCTGTTGGGCACATAGACATCCTTGCCGTCCACCGTGACGATGAGCGTGTGGAACAGGCCGATGGCGCGCACCGTGCCGCTCTCACCGCTGATCTCCACATAATCGCCGCCCTTGAAGGGCCGGGTGCCCAGAATGGTCACGCCGGAAAAGACATTGCCCAGAATGTCCTGCAGGGCCAGGGAAAGCGCCAGACCGGCCACGCTGACCACCGCCACCAGCGAGGCGATGGGGATGTTCAGGCAGTCCGCGATGATGAGGACGGCAATGATCCACAGCACTACCTTCAACGTTGATTCGATGAAGCTGCGCAGCCCGGAATCCAGCGGGGTGCGCTCCAGCGCCTTGCGGTTGATCTTGCGCAGGATCTTGATGACAACGCAGCAGGCGATGAACACCACCAGCGCCGAGAGCAGCGCGTTGAGCGAGATGGTGCCGAGCTTGATGCTGTCCAGCTTTTCAAAAAAGGTCAAGGAAAAACACCTCCGAAATCCGCTGTTTTTGCGGAGCTATTTTATCGCAGTGCGCCGTCCGCGTCAACCGCGGGCGGTTTTTTTCTTGTACGCAAACGTCAAAGTACCCCCTCGCGGTACGCTATGGGTGAAAGGCGGGTGAACCTATGAACGATGCGATCCCTGAATTGCCGGCTCGGCCGGACAACTGCGGCGGGCGGCGAAGGACCTCGGCCATCCGGTATCTGGTGTTCCACTACACCGCCAACGACGGGGATTCGGCCCTGGCCAACGCCCGGTATTTCGCCCAAAACCGCGTGGGCGCGTCCGCCCACTATTTCGTGGATGACGGCGGCGCGGTACAGAGCGCGGCGGACAATGTGATCGCCTGGGCGGTGGGCGGGGCCCCCTGGGCCGACTGTGCCGCCACCGGCGGCGGAAAGCTGTATGGGCAGTGCACCAACGCCAACTCCCTGTCCGTGGAGCTGTGCGACACCCGCGCCGACGGGCGGTACGGCTTTTCCGAGGCCACGCTGGAAAACGCGGCGGCACTGGGGCGGAGGCTGATGAAAATGTACGGTATCCCGCCGGAGCGGGCGGTGCGGCATTTCGACGTGAACGGCAAGCACTGCCCGGGCGCGCCGGGCTGGTGGGGCGCGGAGGACGGCGCGTGGCGCGCGTTCAAAGAGAGATTGGAGGACGACATGACAGGCGAGGAGATCTATCAAAAGCTCTGCGCGTATCTGGAGGCGCAGCCCTGCCCGGATTGGGCAAAGTCAGCTCTGGCGGAGGCGGTGGCGCTGGGCGTCACCGACGGGACGCGGCCCATGGCCCCGGTGCCCCGCTATCAGGCGGCGCTGATGGCGGCCAAGGCCGTAAAGCTCGCAGGGGAGGTGAAAAAATGAAGTATCTGGATGTGATCGTCAGCGTGCTTTCGGGACTGACGGTGTGTCTGCCGCTGGCGGCCAAGCTGGCGCAGTACGCCGCCCAGGCGGTGCGGGAGCGAAACTGGACAAAGCTGATGAACCTGACCCTGCGGTACATGACGGAGGCGGAGCAGAAATTTGCCGACGGCGCCACCCGCAAGGAATGGGTCATGGCCATGCTGCAGGCTTCGGCCAAAGCGCTCAACTACGAGCTGGACGCCGATACCGTGAGCCGCATGATCGACAAGCTCTGCGGCATGAGCAAGACCGTGAACGCGGCTCAGACCGCCTGAGTGGGATTTGATCGCAGGGACCTTTCCTGCAAAAAGCTCCCGCCTGATGTATCAGCAGGCGGGAGCTTTTTGCTTTTCTGTTTGGCCCTGTTTTTACGTGTGGATGATCTCGTCCTTGAGCTCCTCGAATTCCTCCTGGGTGACGAAACCGGCGTCCACCAGCTCGGAGAGCTTGGTCAGTTCGTCGGCATAGCTGCAGCTGCTGTCCTGACAGATCACCACGGGCCTTTCCGCCCGCTCCTGCCGCTCCACCAGCAGCCGGACCACGGCGGAACGCACCTCGTCGGCATTTTTCACCAGATAGAAGGCTGAGCGGCTGGACGGGGCGGTGACCTTTACCCCGCCGAAAGCACAGGTGCCCACGGAGGAGATGGAATCCACCGGCACGTCCACCATCCGCTGGAAAGAGCAGCGGCCGGATACCCGGCGGTTGGTGACGGCCACGGCGCACCTGACCATGCGCCAGTTGTAATAGCCCACCAGCGCGATCAGCGCCGCAAGGCCGAGGAGATACACCGGCTCCAGGTGCCACAGCACGAACAGCACGGCCACGCCGGCGATAATCACGCCGCAGACGATGTCAAAAATTCTGAGATTGCCCATGCTGCCGGTGACAATGGTCTTTTCCGGGGCGGGCTCACCGCCGTCCGGCTCGGCTCTGGGGGCATCCCCGCCGCCCACGTCCTCGTCGTCTCCGTCGTCGTCGGCAGCGACAGGCGCTTCCTCCTCCGGCTCGGGTTCCGGCTCGGGCCGGGGCATGATCACATCGTAATTTTTGGCGTAGACCTCGTTTTCCGGGGCCAGGTCCACGGCCATCTGGATATATTTTTCCGCCAGAGCCAGATCGCGGTTTTCCCCGCTGCGGTAATAGAGGATGGCGGCCTCGTTGGCGCCCTTGGGCTCGCCCAGCTCGGCGGCTTCGGTGTACCAGCGCAGGGCCTTTTCCTCGTCCCGCCGGGTAAAGCCCTTCTCCTTGGTGGGATCGTAGTTGACGCCCAGAATGAGACAGGCGGACACATCCCCCGCGGCGCCCATGCTCTCCATGATGCCGATGGCCTGGTCGCGCACGGTGTCGTTCTCCGCGGATTTGTAAAGCTCAATGGCGGCGATCAGCTGCTTGTTCTTGATTTCCATATCCTGTACCTCGACAATTCCATAGCCGGCCGACATAAATAAAATTTCTTATGGCATGAAGCCTGTTCCTGCCATAAGAGGGCCCCGCGCCGTCGCCGACGGCAAGGCCTGAAAATAAGCGCCTGCCCGCGGCGCGGGCGGCTGCGTGCATAAGAACCGCGCTGCGCTTATTATAGCAGATAATTTGAGGAATGCAAAACAATATGCAAAAGCTCCCGCAAAAATGCGGGAGCTTTTGCCGGTCTCAATCCGCGCGCTTTTTGCCGAAGAAGAACAGGGCCACCGTGCCGGGGCCGGTGTGGCTGCCGATGACGGGGCCGATGCTCTCCAGCCGGACGGGGCCGTCCATCCTGGGGAAGGCCGCTTCCACCATGGCGGCCACCTGGGTGGCCTCGGGCAGACAGGCGGCGTTGCACATGAACACCTTCCCGCAGTAGTCGGCGCCGCCCTCGGCGTTCTCAGCCATCATCTTCACAAGCTCCTTCATCACGGCATTTTTGCCCCGGCACTTTTTCCGGGGCACCAGATGGCCGGTGCTGTCCACGTTCATCAGCGGACAAATGTTCAGAAGGGTGCCGAACCAGCCTGCGGATTTGGTGATGCGCCCGCCCCGGACGTAGAAGGTCAGATCCGTGGAATAGAGCCAGTGATGCACATTGAGCTTGTACTCCTCCGCCCAGGCGTAAACGGCCTCGATGCCCTCCCCCTCGTCCCGCAGGTCGGCCAGCCTGTCCATCAGCAGGCCGAGGCCCCGGGACGCGCCCAGAGAATCCACCAAATAGATGCGCCGGCCGGGAAATTCCTCCAGCAGGGCCTCTCTGGCCAGATTGGCGGAGGTCATCACCCCGGTGAGACCGGAGGACACGCACACGTGCAGCACGTCCAGCCCCTGGGCCAGAAACGGGCGGAAATAGGCCTGAAAATCCTCCATGTTGGGCGGGGCCGTTTTGGTGTCGGCTCCGGCGGCCATGTCGGCGAAAAGCTTGGCATAGGACATCGTGGCGCCCAGATCGTCGATATAATCCCTGCCGCCCAGCGAATAGGAATAGCCGAGGCAGTGCATTTTCCGGCGGACATAGTAATCCGCGGTGAGATCGGCGGGGCTGTCGCAGCTGAGTATGAAATCCATAGCGTTCAATTTCTCCTTGAAGTTAAGTTAACAGCGTTAGCATACCACAGCGCCGAAACTATTTCAAGAATTTTAAGTAAACATGAGGAAAAGCGGAGCGGTCTGCCGAAAACCGTTCCGCTTTACCAGATTCGTGGAAAAGAGAGGAGAAAGAGAAGAAATGAAAAAGTTCTTTGTACCCGCTTGCTTGGTACGATCTCAGTAAACACCCCGGACTTGAAAGCAACCTTAAAATCACAAGAACAATTTGTAAACGAAAAAACGCCGCCCCGAGGGGCGGCGTGGCGCGCGGTACGATCAGAGTTCCTTTTTCCACAGACCGTGGAGATTGCAGTAGGCGAAGGCGGCGACGGGCTCGTCGCCGTCGGCCAGGGCGAAAACGGCCTTGGGCTCCGCGCCGGGCCTGAGCTCCTTGCGCTGGTTGCCCTGCTTGCTCTCCAGTGAGATCCACTGGATGTAGTGCTCGTCGGTCATGGGATGGGCCACGCTGCCCACGGTGACGGTGACGACGCTGCCCTTGACCTCGATGACGGGGACGTGCTTTTCCTGAGAGGCGTCGGTGGTGTTGGGCAGGATTTCCTGCATCACGTCGCCGCAGCAGGTGACTGGCGCACCGGAGGCGTGGACGAAAGCAATGATATTGCCGCAGTGCTTGCAGAAGAAAAATCTCTGAGCAGTCATAAGAAAACTCCTTTCATCAGTCGGGCTTGCTTCTTTTGGATGAGATCATCATAGCAAAGAAAACGGCGGACAGCAACCTGAATTTGTAAATTTTTCGGCGGAAATTGACAATACTCCCCCGATGGGATACAATTTTGCCATCAAACCGCTGCGACGAAAGGAGCGATTCCATGATGGGACTGGGAAAACTGTTTCATAAAAAGGCCGGAGAGCCGGACGGCGGAGAGGAAAAGGGGCTGCTGCTGTTCTACCTGCCGGGCTGCACCTATTGCCGTCAGGCCGAGACGCTGATCGCCGGACTGATGGCGGAGCACCCGGAATACGCCGCCGTGCCGCTGCGGCGGGTCAACGAGTTGACGGAGCGGAGACTGGCGGGGCAGTATGACTACTGGTACACGCCAAGCCTGTTTTTGGATGGGGAAAAGGTCTACGAAGCCGATTCCAGGGACGGCGCCGACACGGTGAGGGACAAGCTCGCCGACGTGTTCCGGGAGGCGCTGGAGCGGACAAAGGAGCCGGCCTATGAGAGCTGAGACACTCAATCGGGCGGTGGTGGCCGGCGCGGGCACCATGGGCCCGCTCATCGCCAGCGCCTTTGCCGGCGCGGGGATCGGCGTGACGCTGTGGAACCGCAGCCGGGCAGGGCTGGACCGGGCGGCGGCACTGCTGACGGCCAACGGCGCCGTCGAAATGACCACCGACGAGGCCTGTTTCGCCGGCGCGCCCTTCGTCATCGAGTGCATCGCCGAGGACGCGGCGCAGAAGAGGGAATTCTACCGCCGCGTCGGCCCCCTGCTGGCGCCGGACGGGGTCCTGGCCACCAACACCTCGGGCCTGTCCATCACCGCGCTGGCCGAAGGGGCCGCCGCGCCGGAGCGGTTTTGCGGGATGCATTGGATCAATCCGCCGCAGCTGATCCCGCTGGTGGAGGTGGTGCGGGGCGAAAAGACCGCCGCAGACACCGCCCAAAGCGTGTTCACGCTGGCGCTGCGGCTGGGCAAGAAACCGATTCTGGCCCGGGATGTGCCGGGCTTCGTACTCAACCGGCTGCAATTCGCCGTGCTGCGGGAGGCGCTGCATCTGGTGGACAGCGGCGCGGCCGGGATCGAGGACGTGGATGGGGCCATGAAATACGGGCTGGGTCTGCGCTACGCCTGCCTGGGCCCTTTCGAGACCGCCGATCTGGGTGGGCTGGACGTGTTTTCAGGCATTGCCGGATATCTCTTTGCCGACCTGGACAACAGCGCGGGGGCGGAGACGCTCCGCCGTCTGGTGTCGGAAGGGGCGCTGGGCGTGAAGTCAGGCCGGGGCTTTTACGAGTATCCCGGCGACCGGGGCCGCGAGACGGTGGCGGCGCGCAACAAAAATCTCTCCGCGCTGCAAAAAGCGCTGTCCGAAAAGGAATAGAGAGCCCCAGGAGCGCGGGACGACAGTTTGGAAAACGTTTTTCGCGGTGAAATCCATCGCTTGAAAAAATGCGATTCCGGCGGCCGGAGAGAACCTTTCACGGCAATAAGGAAAAAGCGCGGCCCTTTCGAGCCGCGCTTTTCCCTTATTGCTTTCTTCGGCCGGGCCGGGCTTGCCGCCTGCGCGGTCATTTGTTGTAATACAGGATGCCCAGGCATCTCGGGCCGCAGTGGTTGGAGATGGTGCAGCCGGACTGGGTGTTGATGATCTCCTCAAAGGGGCCCAGCTGCCGCAGCAGCGCCTCCAGCTCCCGCACCAGCGCGGGGTCCACGCCGGAATCGGTGATGAAGATGCGGGAATAATCCACGTCGTCCCGCCCCTCCAGCCTGTCGCGGATATAGTCGGTGAGGCATCTTTTCAGGCTCCCCCGGTATTTCCTGTCCACGCCCATCACGCCGTCCCGCACCTGGATGCAGGGCTTCAGCCCCAGCAGATTGGCGCCCAGCGCCGCCACGCCGGAACAGCGGCCGCCCTTCCACAGATAGGTCAGCGTGTCCAGCACGAAGCTCACGTTCAGCCGCTGCTTTTTCTCATCCAGCGCGGCCTTGATCTCCCGCCCGTCCAGACCCTGCCGGGCCAGCTCCGCCGCGTCCAGCACCAGATGGCCGATGCCGGTGGAGAGGCTGCGGGAATCCACCACGAACACCCGGCCGGGGAATTCCTCCGCCGCGATGCAGGCGTTTTGGCAGCAGGCGGACATCTCCGCGGAGATGGTGAAATGCACCACCGAATCATACCGCTCCAGCTGCTCGCCAAACCAGGCGTGGTAGTCCGCCACGGGCACCGCCGAGGTGCTGCACGGCTTGCCGGTGGCCTGCACATAGGCGAAAATGTCTTCCCGGGTGCACTCGATGCCGTCCCGCAGGGTCTTGTCCCCCAGGACGATGTAGAGCGGCGTGATGCCGATGTCGTTTTTTTCGATCAGCTCACTGCCGAGATCGCAGGTGCTGTCCGAGGAGATGCGTACGCTCATAGTGTGTCTCCCATCGTAGGATATGAAAAAATAATACCACAGCCGTTTTCAAATGTCCAGAATTCCGGGCAAAATTGTTCAAATTTTTGAAGCTGTTTAGGCATTTCGGCACGCTTGCAAATACGGTGCGACCGGTTTACAATGAAAGGCACAACGGACAGGGAGGGATATCGATGAAAATCGCGGTGGTCACGGGCGCATCCTCCGGCATGGGCCGGGAATTTGTCTATGCGCTGGACGCGCAGCAGAAGTTCGACGAAATCTGGGTGCTGGCCCGGCGGGAGGAGCGGCTGCGGGCGCTGCAGGCCCGGGTGCGGGCCCGGGTACGGGTACTGCCCTGCGATCTTTTGAAGCGGGAGAGCCTCTATCTCTACGCGGACCTGCTGAAGGCCGAGAGGCCGGAGGTGGCGGTGCTGGTCAACGCGGCGGGCTTCGGGCTGTTTGGGACCTTCGCCGAGATGTCCATGGACGAACAGCTGGACATTATCGCCCTCAACGACCAGGCCCTCACCGGAATGTGCCATCTCACGCTGCCGTATATGAAAAGGGGCGCGGTCATCTACAACATGGGCTCGCTGTCCTCCTTCCAGCCGGTGCCGTACATTAATGTCTACGGCGCGTCCAAGGCCTATGTGCTCTCCTTTTCCCAGGCCCTCAGGACCGAACTGCGCCGCCGGCGTATCAAGGTCATGGCCGTATGCCCGGGCTGGGTGTCCACAGAGTTTTTCGATCACGCGGTGCACGACGACACCGTGTCCTATTACAACCGCTATTACCAGCCCGAGGATGTGGTGGCGCAGGCCCTGCGGGACATGAAGCGCGGCAGGGCCGTGTCGGTGCTGGGCGCGCCGGAGCAGCGCCAAGTGCGGATGGTAAAGCACCTGCCCGCCGCCCTGGTGATGAAGGCCTGGTGCAGGCAGCAGGGAAAGTAAGGCTGAAAAAACCCGCCGCCCTCTCGGGCGGCGGGTTTTTCTTTTTTCAGCACTGCTTCAGCACGCGGAGGAAAAATTCCACGGCGCGAAGGGCCGTTTTGAGACGGATGCGCTCGTTGTTGCCATGAATGGTGTGCCGCTCCTCCGCCGTGAGGTCCATGGCGGAAAACCGGAACACCCGGTCGGACAGGTCGCGGTAATGGCGGCTGTCGGAGCACTGCACCATCAGATACGGGGACACGACCGCCCCGCGCCAGGTGCCCTGAACGGCGGAGACGACCTTTTTCCAGCCCTCGCAGTCGGTACGGGAAATGGGGCTGGGCTCGGCGCTCACGTCCGCGCGAAGCCCGACGCCGTCGTCGCCGACGACATTTTTAAGATAGGCAATCGCGGAGGCCACGGAATCCTCCGGGTTGAGGCGGATGTTGGAGACCATGGACGCCGCGGGCGGAATGACGTTGGGGGCCTTGCTGCCGCTCATCTGGGTAAAGGCCACGGTGGTGCGTACCAGGGCGTTCAGCTCGCCGCCGCTTTTTTTGCACACGCCGTCCAGAATTCCCCCGAAGCACCACAGGTTTGCAAAGATCATGCGGTAGGCGAAGGTGGAATACCGGCCCAGCGTATCGAACATGAGAAGCACCGGCTTTGTGAAATGGGCCTTGAAGGGATGAGCCTCCACCTTGGCGCAGGCCATGGCGAGCCTGCCCACCGGGGTGTGGGGCGAGGGGGCGGAGGCGTGGCCGCCGTCGGATTTCGCGGAATACTCAAGGTTCATCATGCCCTTTTCCGCAATGCCGATCAGGGCGCAGGGCTCAGTTACGCCGGGGAATATCCCCTCCACCACCGCGCCGCCCTCGTCCAGCACGAAGGCGGGCGTGATGCCGTTTTTCACGAAATAATCCACAATGTTCACGGCGCCGGGGCCGCTAACTTCCTCGCCGCCGGAAAAGGCAAAGTACACGTCATGCTCCGGGACGAACCCGGTCCGGAGCAGGCTTTCGGCGGCGGAGAGGATGCCGTTGAAGGTGACCTTGGTATCCAGCGTGCCGCGGCCCCACATCACGCCGTTTTCGATCACGGCGTCAAAGGGGGGCTTTTCCCAGTTCTCCTCCTCCACGGGCACCACGTCGTAGTGCGCCATGAGCACGGCGGGCTCTCCGGGGGTCCGGCCCGGCCAGCGGTACAGCAATGCCCGGTCCGGCAGGCGGGTCAGGGGGCAGGCGCGCGTCACATTGGGATAGAGCTCCGGCAGCAGGCCGGTGAGCTTGCCGAATTCGGCGTTATCCTCTTTTTCCCGGTCGGCGTCGGACACGGTCCTGCACCGCACCAGCTGTCCCAGCGCACCGATGGCGGCGTCACCGTCGAAACCGACATCCTCAAAGACTTCCTCCGGGGCGGCCTTCGGGCGGAAGGCGGCCGTGCGGAGCAGCACCACGATCAGGAACACGACAAGTATCGCAAGTATAATATAAAGTGCAATCATCGCTTCTCCTCCTCAATCCAGCAGACCTTTTTTGTACATCAGCCGGGACATGCCCAGCGTGAACAGCACGCCCACTGGCACCATGATGCCCACGGTGGAGGCGTTGACGGCGGGCACGAAGATAAACAGCGCCAGCATCAGTACGATGGGGGCGATGGCGATCTTCCAGTTTTTCGACACAAACACCACGCCCAGCCCGCCGAACAGCGCGGGGATGATCTGGGCGAAGGCCGGGGCCAGCACCGGGGCGTTGAGTACCGGGGTGATGGGCGTGATAAGGATAACACCGAACATGATGATCGCGGTGGTGACGATGCTGGACACCGCGATGGCGATGGTGGACACCACCTCACCCTCCTCGGAGTTAGCCTTCACGTCCATCTGCTCCAGCGCGTTGAGCGCCACGGGCAGCTTGAGGTTGGAGATGTTGCCGGTGACGAAGGACAGGTACGAGCCCCCCGCGCCCAGCATGGGGATGTAGGTAAAGGTCTCTACCACGCCGACGGCCCAGTACATGGGCGCGGTGGCCAGAAGCCCCAGCAGCAGGCCGTGCCAGTCCGGCGCGGCGCCGTAGATCAGCCACACCGCCGCGGGAAAGGCGAAGAGCAGCACCATCATGCCAAGATTCCAGATGCGGCCGTATTTGTGAACGGAATCCATATAGGACAGTTCTTTTTTCATGGTTTCCCCTCCCCTCAGGACAGCCAGGCCGTGATGGGAATGGCGCTGGCCATGCCCGCAATGAGACTGATGGGCAGCGCGTAATCGCCCACCCAGCGCCAATGCAGCTTGTTTACCAGCAGCCCCGCCAGACACATCACCAGCGCGGACACCGCCATGACGCACACCGGGATGAGACCCGACCCGTCGCCGTGGAAAATGGTGGAAAAGTCACAGAATACATACCCGAGGAAGGCCGAGATCATGCCGATGAACATGGACGCGGAGAACAGATCGCTCCACTTTTTGTCCCGGTTTTCCAGATTGATCATGCCTGTCTGCATCTTTTTGCACACTACCGGCACCAGCCAGATGCCCACCATGATGCTGGCCGTCATGACCATGGCGATGGTGACGTACTGGGACGCCGACAGCGCCGAGACCTGGCCGAAGATGAGCCCCATGGCGTTTTCCGCGTTGGTGGCGGCGATGGTCTCGTAGGACAGCGAGCCCACCACGCTCAGCCGCAGCCACGGCAGCGGCAGCCCCAGATCCTTGGCCAGCGTGATGACGCTGATGACTATGGCCACCGCCGGCGCGATGGTAAAGACCCCCGCCGTCACGGCGGTCTTTTTCAGCCGGGCCTTGTCCATGCCCAGCGCCGCGCCGCGCCGCCAGGCCCGCACCAGAAAGAACACCGACTGCGCCACTACCGCGAGAATGATGATCCCCGCCAGCAGAAACAGGATGGGACTGTTCGCGTTGAATTCCATACGCATCACCCTTTCCTTGCATTTTTTTACATAGTAATACATTACACCGCTGATGACAAGTGAAATCGCGGCCGGCTAACGCTGTTTATGCTTGACTTTTCTGGATGTGACTGTTAACGTGAAGTTGTTAAGCGATTAACGAATTATAAAGGAGTGATCGTATGATTTTGACACCTGAGCAGCAGGCCCTGCTGGACGGCGCGCAGGGCGAGATCATGGCCAAGGTCATGAAGACACTGGTCATGTATGGCGATACCTTCAAGGCGCAGCGCATGGTGCCCGTCACGTCGCAGTATGGCCACACGGTCATCAGCTTTGGCCTCAAGGGCATGAAGCCGGTGTACGATCTGTACCAGCAGATCATCGACGCGGGCATTGTTTCCGGCCAGAAGTTCACCGCGGACCCCAGGCCCCTGGATAAGAACGTACCCTCTAATTTCGCGGAGGATCTGATTTTTAAAAAGCTCATGTACTCCTATCAGGACAGCTACGAGCAGCAGCTCAGACAGTTGGGCATCCTCGACGACGACGCTTACACCTGCACCTGCTATCTCGACCAGGTGGGCAACCGCCCCCAAAAGGGCGACGTTCTCTCCTGGGCGGAATCCTCCGCCGTCATCTACGCGAATTCCGTCCTTGGCGCACGGTGCAACCGCAACTCCGGCATGCTGGAGCTCATGGGCTCCATCGCGGGCTGCGTGCCGGAATTCGGCTTTCTTACGGATGAGGGCCGCAAGGCTTCCTGGATCGTGGAGGTCCGCTGCAAGGCCCGCCCGGAGCCTCAGCTTCTGGGCAGCGCCGTCGGCATGAAGGTCATGGAGGACGTGCCGTATATCCGGGGGCTTGACAAATGGCTGGGCACGGAGCTCGACGATGAGAACTGCGCCTATCTCAAGGATTTCGGCGCGGCCTGCGCCTCCAACGGCGCGGTGGGCCTGTACCACATCGAAAATCTCACGCCGGAGGCCAAGGAGCAGGGCGAGGCCCTGATCCGCGAAGGCGCCAAGACCTATGTCATCGACGACGCGGAGCTTGCCCGGGTCAAGGCAAGCTATCCCGTGGTCTGGAAGAACCCGGAGGGCGCCCCGCAGCTTTGCTTCCTGGGCTGCCCCCATATGACCCTCGGCCAGCTCCAGGACTGGACCGAGCGGGTGGAAACGGCGCTGCGGGCCAACGGCCTGCACAAGGTCACCATCCCCACGGTGTTCACCGCCGCTCCGGCAGTGATCAAGGCCTTTCAGAAGACGTCTTATTCCGGGCGGCTGAAGGCCACCGGCGTCATTTTGAGCTACATCTGCCCACTGATGTATATGAACAACCCCCTGTGCAAGAAGAAAAACGTGATCACAGCCTCCAACAAGCTGCGCACCTACACCAGCGCCCGGTACTATACCGAAGCGGAAATTTTGGAGAAGATCACCACGGCAAAGGAGGGCAAGTGACATGAAACAATTCAAAGGCCGCGTCATCGTCCCCGGCGAATGCACCGCCCCCGCGCTGGTCAGCCACGGCGGCTTCAATACCCTGGCAAGCTATCAGGCGGCACTGATGTTCAACGATAAAAAGGTCAAGTGCGGCGACCAGAATAACCCGGACCTCTACAAAAAGCCCATGATCGGCACGGCGCTTTGCCTGCCCATCACCATCGGCTCCACCACCGGCGGCATGGTGCTGTATGGGGCCTGCGCCATGGGAAAGCAGCCCGCCTGCCTGCTGTTTTCCATGCCCATCGACTCCCTGGCCGCCAGCGGAGCCATCCTCGCCGGCGTCTGGACGGATGTGAACATGCCCGTTGTGGACTGCCTGGGCGACGAGTTCCTCGCCTATGTCCAGGACGGCATGAAGCTCACCGTGGCCGCCGACGGCACCGTCACCGCGGAGTAAGCGCCCATCAAGTGAAAATAAACGGCCCATCCGAAAGGATGGACCGTTTATTTGCGTAAAAAAAGAAATGGGGAGAGATTTCGATTTGGGAGGGAATTTATTTGTTGATGAGCCCCCTGATCAGCGTGTAGATGCTCACAGCCCCGTCCACGGGGAGGTTCACCTTGTACTGCGTGGTCACGGACTTGACCACGGAAGCAATCTCGTCCACGGGTACGTCGGTTCCCTTGGAGTCCACCAACCTGACGGTGATGGAGGCGATTTGATCCACGGGCAGACCGGCGTCGTATTCGGCGGCCACCAGCTTGGCGATGGCGGTGATGTCCTCGCCGGAGAGCTTACCGTTGGAACCGGCGACCGTCTGGGCGATGGCTGCGATCTCCGCCGCGGGGATGTCCGCATCGCTCTCGGCGGCCAGCGATTTGCCCAGAGCGATGACCTGGGTCAGATCCACGTCCGTACCCTTAAAGTTCTGGGTCAGGGCGGAGGCGGAGATGATGGCCAGGTCGCCGCGCAGGAATTCGGCGGCGGCGCTGGAATCACCGCCGGCGAGGCCCAGCTTGTCCGCCAGCGCGGAGGCGTTTTGCCAGCTGAAATCGGCGCCCTCGTCATAGCCCAGCGCGCTCAGCACCAGCGTCAGATACTGCTGCCCGGTGATGGGGGAGGAGGAGCCGAACAAGGTCTTGCTCAGCCCGGCAGTGAGTCCGTTTTCATAGGCGTAGCCCACATAGGGCGCGGCCCAGGCGGGCACGTCGGTGAAGGGGGTGGTCCAGGTGCCGGCTTTCGCCGCGTCGGACTTGCCCAGCAGGTTTACCAGCATGGTCACGGCCTCGGCCCGGGTGGGCACTTTGTCCAGATCAAAATCAGGGACGCCGCCGGCGTCGGTCCCGGTGCCGGAAAACAGACCCATGCCGTACAGGGTTTTGGCGGCGGTCAGCGCGTCGCCGCTGTCGGCGGCCAGCGCCGCGGTGACAAGGCAGCAGGAGAAAACCAGCACCAGCAGAAGTGAGATCAGCTTTTTCATGACGATGCCCCCTTAAGGTTATAAAATTAGCTGAATTATGAATAGATGTTACTTAATGTAACCAATAGTAACAGGTTTCCGGAAAATGTCAAGATAATTTTATCAATGTAACCGGAGGCGCAAAAAGCCGGCGCGCTGCCAGGCGCCGCAGCGGGGGCTAAGGACAAGAATCTTCCTGAAATGATCCGTCACGTTTATATGAAATTGTTTCGAAGCAACTGTTTTTGTGCGCTGCCCTCTGTTTTCAGACTGCAAACAGGCGAAGCGGCAATCGGCAAACCACTCCGCCTGTTCAGTTGTCCCGTCGGGGTTCGTTATGACACAGGCACGGCGGCGTCAATATTTTCGGCGCTCTCCTGACCTGATATGTATGATTCTTCCGCCATCTGCTGCGCTTCAACAAGCTTTATCCGCAGGCGCAGCAGCTCCGCCTCGGTATCTGTAATTGCATTGAACAGAATGGAATACTCTTTTTGAATCTCGTGCATTTTTTAAAAACCTTTCTTTTTTTACAAATTGTGCCGATATTTGTCGTGGGAGATTTGCACAAGGATGTATTATACACGGACGCGGGAGAATATTTTGCCGAAATAAGGCGGCTGCAAAAAAATATGGACCTACACCGAAGGCTGCGGAGATTCCCTCCGACGATTTCAAAGCCTCCGGCGTTTAGCCGGAGGCTTTGAACAGATTTTTATAGGGACTCAGGCAAAATCGCTGTTGCCGATGTACATTTCTTCTGCGAGCTGTTGAATGGAAATCAGCTTAAATTGTAGGGATTCCAGTGTCTGTACTGTATCTGTGATTGCGTTGAACAGGATTAAATATTCTTTTGAAACCTCCATGTTACACCAATCCTTTCGTACACACAATCGGTTGACGCCTGCCTACAGACACAAAGTAACACATCCTCCCTGCGAATAACGTCATATTTTGTCAGAGCGGCGGCGTTTTTTGAAAAATCCGCGCGATACCGGGCGTTTCGGGCGGCGAATAGGGTGCAAAGGGGCTGCCGCGACCTTTTGGGGCAATCCGACAGAAATCATGGGCGGAAAAAGAGGTGGTTTTTATATGATACATCTCAAAAAGTGCCATTTTTAGACCTGGAATTTATTCAAAACGCACATAAATGAGTATTGCAAACACCTGCCAAAAGTGATATACCATATTAGGAAAAGATTCCCAAGCGCAAGGGAACTGCCGAATCCCACTTTGCGCGGGGGGGACTTGATAACTATGCCGCAGCCGTTGCGGCAAATATTTTTTAGGAGGATGAACAGACGAAATGAAGAAAACAAGAACCAAGCTGCTGAGCCTGCTGGTTGTCCTGTGCATGGTGCTCACGCTGCTGCCGATGGCGGCGCTGGCGGCGGACGCGCAATTCACGGACATGCCCAACGACTATTCCACCGCCGCGCTGCAGGCGGCCGTGACGAACGGCTTGCTGAAAGGCTCCGGCGGCAAACTCAGACCGGCGGCCAATCTCACCCGCGCGGAAATGGCGACCATCCTGAATCACGCCTTCGGCGCGACCGAGAAGGGCGACATCTCCGGCTACACCGACGTGCCCGCGGACGCGTGGTACGCGAATGAGATGGCCGTCGCCGTCCATATGAAGACCCTGGTGGGCAGCGGGAAAAAGCTCAATCCCAGCGCGCCCGTCACCCGTCAGGAGGCCCTCACGGCGCTGGCCTCCGTCCTCAAGCTGCCCGCGGGCAGCGACACCGCGCTGGCGAAGTTCGCGGACAGCGCCAAGGTGGCTTCCTGGGCGAAAAGCAGCGTGGCCGCCATGGCGGCCGCGGGCTATGCCGGCGGCGACGGCGCGAACCTCAATCCCACCGCGAACATCACCCGCGCCGACTTTGCGGTCATCATGAACAGCGTTGTCAAGACCTATATCACCAAGGCCGGCACCTATACCGACAATCTCACCGGCAGCGTCATGGTGAACGTGCCCGGCGTGGTGCTGAAGAATATCACCATCACCGGCGACCTCATCATCGGCGACGGCGTGGGCAGCGGCGATATCACGCTGGACGGCGTGACCGTCACCGGCAGGACCGTCGTCCGCGGCGGCGGCGTCCACTCCGTCAAGATCATTAATAAATCCAACGTCGGCACTCTGACCATCTCCAAGGTGGACGGCGAGATCCGCGTGGCGGCAGACGCCTCCTCCAGCGTCGAGGTCGTCGTGATCAACGACGGCAAGGATGACGTGATCGTCGAGGGCAACGTGGACAAGCTTGAAGTCGCGGCGGCGGGTGTCCCCGTGACTGTGCAGGGCGGCACCGTGGGCGAGGTTTCCGTCACGGCGGATCACGCCAGCGTGACGGTCGCCGCATCCGCGACGGTCACGACGCTGACCGCCACCGGCGCGCAGCCCACCCTCACCGTGCAGGGTACGGTTACGACCCTGACCGCGGATAAGACTGCGACGGGCGCGACCGTTACTGTCGCCAAGGGCGCGAAGGTCGGCACCGTGAACGCGGCGGCCGAGGGCGCGGCCATCTCCGGTGAGGGCACCGTCACGAACGCGAACGTCACGGGCAACAACGTGAACGTCGCCACCTCCGGCACCTCCGTCACCGTGGCCAAGGACGTCACCGGCGCGAAATCCGGCGACAAGGACCTCAAGGGCGGCACGACTACCACCACGACCGGCAGCACAAGCCCGGCCGCACCTTCCGGGCCGAGCTATGCGACATATAGCGTTGAAAGCTTTGAGGAGTTCACTGACGCTTTGTCAAAGGCATCCTCCGGCGACCATATCAGCCTCAAAGCGAATATCTTAATACCAAAAGACCTGGCAGCAGACAAAGCCGTTTCCATCAGCAAGGCCGTCACGCTCGACCTGAACGGCAAGACGCTGACCGGCGGCAATACGAATATCAGGAACATAGACGTCGCCAGCGGCGGCGCGCTGACGCTGATCGACAGCGCAGACACCGACAAAAACGGCGGTAACGGAAAAATAATCACGGATACGGATTTTACATCGGGAACGTCAGGGGCATCCTACGGTATCATCGAGGTCCTGAACGGCGGCAGCTTCACCATGAACAGCGGCGAGATTTCCGCCGCCAGAGCGACACCGCTTACCAATGGCCAGTATGGCGTCGGTGTGAACGGAAAAGCTGCGGTTACGATAAACGGCGGCAAGATTGAAGCGGGCTGGTATGCCGTCAGCGGCAACGGCGCAAGTGCTGCGCAGGACGGCACGACGGTTACCGTAAACGGCGGGACGCTGCACTCTACCATGGATTACGCGATCTACAATCCGCAGGACGGCACCGTAACCATCAATGGCGGCGTGGTCGGCGGCGCGGCCGGCGCGGTCTGCATGAGAGACGGCAATCTGACAGTCAACGGCGGCACGATCTCCAGTGAAGGGACCGGCAACACCGGCGATTGGGGAGACGGAACAGGGAATCTGAATAACTTTGCGATTGCTCTGCCTGATAATACAGCGAATGCTTACGGAATTGCCACAGCCACCATCAAGGGCGGCACGTTCTCCGCAAGCGGGAATGCAAACACCTGCTATAAGGGGACTAGCGCGGCACTTACGATCAAGGGCGGCGCGTTCAGCGACCTGAGCGGCATCGCCTATGCCGCCTCCGCCTCCAACTATACGCTCAATGCAGATTGCACGATCCCATCGGGCACGATTACATTGCCGACAGGTGCGACGCTGACCGTCGCTTCTTGTGCGACGCTGACCGTCGCTTCTTGTGCGACGCTGACCGTCGCTTCTGGTGCGACGCTGGTCAACAACGGCACTCTGAATATTGCCGGCACGCTGACAAAGGATGGCGTTGTCACCGAAAATGGCAGAATTGTTGTCCAGGGTTCGCTCGTCATGGGCAGCGGCTCGGCGTATAACAACGACGGAATAATAACAGTATCTAATGGCGGGTCCTTTACGGATAACCGCGCCGACAACACGTATCCCATAACCAGCACCGGTTATATTCAGTATATTACCGGCAGCAAAGGCCTCGTTGACGGTACAGAGTATATAGGCACTACGGATGCAGATGAATTCCAGATGGCCGGTGACGTTGTGATTCTGTTTCAGAATGAAAAATATGAATATACAGGGAACGGACAAACTCAAACTGAAATACGTCCCACAATGTCAATAGGCGCCGTTAAAGACGGCGGCACCGTGACGTTCAACGGCCAGCCCGCAGCACCGGAAGGGGGCGCGCGTGGAGTACGCCTGATCGGTGAAAATTCCGACCTCACCGTTTCACAGAAAGTTACTCTCACAATCAATACAGGAGCGGAACTCGATGTCGCCGGAAGGCTTTGCGTCGGCGGAACATTGAATAACTTGGGAAAGATTGATGTAAAAGAAAATAGCGAGAGTTCGGTCGGGCAAATAATTATCGGAGGTCAGACGGAATCCGGCCCTGTTTCCGGTACGGTTACAAGCAGCGGCGCCATTACGAACAATGGCATCATACTGTATGCGGCCGGCAGCCTGACCAGCAGCGGCACAATCGAAGGTAAGGGCTGCTTCTTGGTCTGCGACGAAACCAACCTCGAAGCGGCCGCCGCCTATGCCCCCACAGGCAGCTGCATCGCACCTGTTAGTAACATCAATATTGATAAGAACATTGTGTTAGCCCATGCGACCTTGATGCTTACGCAGCAAGGTGCTTTAACCCTTACGCCCGTGAGCGGGACAGATACTGTCGGTAGGATTACCGGAAGAATCTGGGCCTACGGCGGCACGCTGCGCACGCCGACTTCCATCAGCGGCAATACTGTTACCTATGGAAAGATGATAGGCCCGGCGGGCAGCACAGACGCGGCTTATGTAACAAGCGACGCTGTGTTTGACATGAAAGCAGAGGGCATCACCATTGAATCCGGCGATGTGACGGTGGGCGTGTCCAATTACGGGACGAATGACATGACGCTTACGCTGAATAGCGGCGCCAGCTTTACTGTGCCGTCCGGCACCACATTCGACACCTGGGGCTCGCTGAATATCAACGGTACGCTCACAGTAAATGGCTCGCTGATTTTTTCAAACGGGACGGTAAACATCGGCAGCACCGGGGTAATAACGGGAGCGACCAATGCGACGATCACGGTGAAGAACGGCGTAACCGTAACCGGAACCGGAGCCAATGGAATCGCGGCAAAGCCTTATGACGCCGATACGACCTACCATTGGAGCAACTCCGCCTGGACTAATCCTTAAAACCAAACAGGCACAGGCGGCGCGGAACTCCGCGCCGCCTGTCGGCGTACCGGGGGAACCGTATCTTCTATGTCCGGCGCTACGGATAAAATCCGCAAAAATCAACCGTTCAGGTCAGCCGGACGGTTGATTTTTTGTCTGACGATCCTCGCCCTGACCGGCGGTTTTCATCCGGTTTTACTGAAAAATTCCGAGGCCTGACGCGGCGCGGATGGCCGATACTTTCCCGGTGGAATGGACTTGCCAAAAATAACACATTGCAATCACGGCAAAATTGAGGTATGATGCTACTATCGTTCCATACTTTTTGCAAGAATCTGGGGATACATAGATGCGAATGAATTCGAGGATAAAAAAACATTTTACCGCGGGAATCGTTGCGCTTTTAGTTTTTTGTACAATGTGTTCCCCGCTTTTTGCCGTGCCTTCCGGGGCCGTCAGCGAATCGGAGCTGAATGTCTTGAAGCAGCAGCAGCAGGCCCTTGCAAGTCAAAAAAAGGACATTCAGGCCCAGGCCAACGCGCTTAACAATAAAGTGAACGCCCAGACGCAGAAGCTCAACATACTGAACCAAAAGCTCGAAGTAACGAACAAGGAGCTGGATAATCTGTCAAAGCAGATCGTCATCTACACAAACTCAATCGCGGAAATGGAAAACGAGCTGAACGAATACAAGCAGCAGGAGCAGGACCTTCTGAAAAGATACAGGGCCCGCGTACGCTCCATGGAGGAAAACGGCAAACTCTCCTATTATACCATCCTCTTTGACGCCACAAGTCTTGAGGATCTTTTGAGCCGTATCGACGATATCAGGGAAATCATGGAATACGACAGCGACTTGATCAAGGACGTAAAACAAGCGCAGGTCAACGTTAAAAACGCGCAGACAGACATGGAAAATGAGATGGCCGCGCAGCAGGTTGTCTACGCGGAATATCAGGACAAGCAGGCGGACCTGATTTCACAGCAGACGGAGGCGGCGGCCGTCCTCGCAAGCCTGAATACCAAGTCGGCCGAATATGCCAGCCAGCTTGCGTCTGTTCAGGCGCTTCAGTCTTCTATTTCCGGCCAGGTATCCAATATGCAGGCTCAGCTTGACGAGCAGAAGCGCATCGCGGCCGAGGAAAAGGCCGCTCAGACGGAGGACGACTCGTCCTCATGGTACGGCGACTCGGCGGGCTCGGCAACCGGGCAGCAGATCGTCGATTATGCGGAGACGTTTCTCGGCGTCAGTTACGTTTACGGCGGAACCTCCCCCTCGGGATTTGACTGCTCCGGGCTTGTCTATTACTGCTACAGGCATTTCGGCTACAGAGTAAACCGCACCGCGGCCGCTCTGGCTTATAACGGTACGTCGGTATCCTCATCCGCTCTCCAGCCCGGTGATGTTATCCTCTTCTCGGATGGCAGCGGAAGCTACATTGGTCACTGCGGCATCTACGTAGGCGGCGGAAACTTTATCCACGCGCCGCATACCGGAGATGTTGTGAAAATCTCCAGTCTTTCTTCGGAATACTATAAGGATCATTATTCGGGCGCGAGGCGGATTATCTAGTCACCGTTATTATCCTGCTTTATCCGAATATGCGCATTTTTTCAAAACGCTTCTATGACAAGCGGGCGGGGGTTAAGGAATAACCCCCGCCCGCTTCGGTTTTCGATTTGTACAGCCGGCTAATTTTTATAAGCGATGACGACGCGGATACGCCCGCCGCTGCTCGGAGCCTTGTCATAGTAGCCGCAGAGGGAATAACTGCCGGTATCGTTTACGGACGAGATACTGCGTAGAGAGTAACTGCCGCCGCTGTACAGGTAGACGGAGACGCCGTCCCCAAGCGGATACTTTACCCCGCCGCCGACAGCATAAGCGGAGTCCAGGGAAGTGAGGCTAACTTCGGTGAGGTTGCGCAGCTTGACAATACTGCTGCCGCTGAACTCAAACAGTGCCGGCCCTGTGGTGACCCCGAAAAGCAGATTGGCCGAACTGTACGATCCGGATGTGCCTCCGATGACGTAGCTATAGGAGCCTGACATGTCCAGCGAGGTGGTTGAATAGTTGTTGACTACTTTTGTCAGTATTCCGTACTTATATCCGTCACCGGTGACATCGTTCAGGATCAGGCGCGAAATCTTTCCGGAAGCGTTCAGCACATAGTACCTGACCTGGTCGCCGGACAGCGTAAGCCCGGCCAGCCTTGCCGGGTAGGTGATGAGATATGTCCCGTTCGCGGTGGTATCCATGATCTGAATGTCGTCGGCAAAGGCATAGGAGCCAAGAGTTGTCGCCGCGGAGTTCACCGTGCCGCTGAGAGAGACGGTGCCCGGAGACACGATGGCCACGCTCCCGCCGGCGATGGTTACGCGTACAAAACTGCCGGCGCTGAAAGCGGAATTGGCATATTGATAGGTATTGGAGGTCCCGTCCGTGCAGGCGACGGTAACCGTCTCGGCGGAATAGCTGCTGCCGTACTGGTCGCTGTAGGTCTGCGTGCCCGTGCCGGTGACAATGCCGTACTTGACAATATCCAGCGCGTCCGGAGACACAGCGGCGACAACTCCGCCGTCCATGCCCAGCAGCAGCGTGACCGTGTCGCCGATCTTGTATGTGCCGACGGTGGAGAGCGCATACGCGGCGTCGGAAGTCGAAACCGTGTAGCTCTTTCCGCCGACGGTCACCGCCGAGGGGGCGGAGGCGCTGGGCGAGGCGGCGGTATAAGTGCCGCCGACCTGATTTCGGCAGACCCAGACGGTGCGCGTATTGGCGTTATAATAATACACGTCGTACAGGGATACGGCGGCGGCGGAGGAAGGATTGCCGTTCAGATACACCGTGAAGGTATCGCTTGCAAAGGGGAGAGCGGTATACCAGCCAGTGCTTTCCACAATAAAGGGGCCTTCCATTCCGCTGAGCATGATGGACGAGTAATCAAGCTCGCCGGAGCTGCTGACGGTATACCCCAGGGAAGACGCGTAATAGCCGCCGCTTTTTGTCTTGGTTTGCATGAGGTTATAGAACAGGTACATGCAGTCCTGCCGCGTCATGGCTTCGCCCTTGGACTTTGAAATATTTTTATTGAGGCCGAGAGAAACATACTTGGTGAGCTGGGCGTCGGGGTAGGTCCCCGAGAAGTCGGACGGGGAATACCCCAGCATTTTCAGGACGGGCGCTACGGCCTCCTCGAGAGTCAGGGCGTTGTTGGGCCTGAAGGTGCCGTCCGAATAGCCGCTCAGCCAGCCGGCAACGACGGCCTGCTGAATATAGGAGGCGCCCCAGTAGGTGTACCTGACATCCTTGAAGGGGGACGAGCTCGCCGTGGAGCTGACGGTATCCTTATATTCCGAGGCGGCGATCATCATTGTCGCAAACTGCGCGCGCGTAACGTCGGCCGACAGATTGAGGTTCCCGTTTTTGTCCCCGTTCATAATGCCCAGCGCCTGGATACACTGCTGGACGGAAGCTGACGAGGCGGACGTGCCAGCGGCCTGGGCCGAAGAATAATTTGCCGCCAAAGCCGCGGTCAGCACGAAGGCAAGCAGCAGAGAGGTTGCTTTTTTCATTTTGATACTGTTCCTTTCTCTTCATTCATACCGCAGCGCGTCGATGGGATTCAGGTTTGCCGCCTTTCTCGCGGGCAAATATCCGAAGATGATACCGATCGCCACGGAGACGGCAAAAGCGCCAAAAACGGCTGTCCCCGACGGGGCTACCGTTATGGTGGCGTCCATCGCCTTTGTGATCACCTGCGAGGCCAGGGACGACAGAAGGTATCCGGCAGCAATGCCAAGAATACCGCCCAGGGCGCTGACGGTCGCGGCCTCAATGACAAACTGCTGCATGATGTCTTTCTTTTTCGCGCCAAGCGATTTTCGGATGCCGATCTCGCGGGTGCGTTCCGTCACGGAGACAAGCATGATGTTCATGATGCCGATGCCGCCCACCACCAGAGAGATGGCGGCGATGGCGCCGAGAACGAGAACCACGATGTTCAGCGTATCCGTCATGCTGGAGAGCATCTCCGTCATACTGGTGACGGTGTAGTAGTCATCGCTCTCGTAGACATTATAAAGGGTGTTTTTTATCAGCGCTTCCGCGGCGTCGATGCTGTCCTCGGAGGCGGCGCTGAAGGAATAGCTTGAAATATCCCTGGCCCAGGACAGCTTGGACGCGTTGGTGTAGGGGATGTACACCGCGTCGTCCGTGCTGCTTTCCTCATTGTCGGCCTCTTCTTTCAGAACGCCGACGATGGTATAGGCGTCGCCGTTAATTTTCAGGGCCTTGCCGACGGCATCGCCGTCATAATACGTCGCCGCAACGTAGCTGCCTACCACGCAGACCTTTTGAAGGCGGAGAATATCCACATACTGCAGAAATCTTCCGTCCGCCACGCCGTAACGCTTGATGGCATAGTAATCCTCACTGACGCCGCTGATCGACGTGGTCGAAGCCGTTTCACCGTTTGCCCTGACCGTAGAGCTGACGGACACGATGGGAGAGACGTAGGAGATGACGCTCGGATAGTCGTCGGCGAGCGCATACATGTCGTCGACACTGACGGACCTGTCGGAACCGCGGCCGGTTATGCTGGCGGTGATGAGGTTTGTGCCCATGCTTTCGAAGCTTTCCTCAATATAGTTTTTCATGCCGTTTCCCATACCGACGATCACAGTTACGGCGGCGACACCGATGATAATGCCGAGCATGGTTAAAAAGGCCCGGGTCCTGCTCCTCTGTATGCTCTGTAAGGCGAGCTTGAATGATTGAAAAAAGTTCACGATACTTTAACCGCCCCTTCCGGGCCGGCGACGGCGCCCTCCGCTCCGTTCGGCCCGTCATACACAATCTTCCCATCCGCGATGCGGATGATACGGGGCGCCATCGCGGCGATCGAATTATCGTGCGTGATCAGGACGATCGTATTTCCCTCATGATTGAGCTCCTGCAGGAGATGCAGCACGTCCCGCCCGGTTTTCGAGTCGAGCGCGCCTGTCGGCTCGTCAGCGAGGATGACCGACGGATGACCCGCGAGGGCGCGAGCGATTGAAACACGCTGCTGCTGGCCGCCTGAAAGCTGAGAGGGCATGTTGTTCAGCTTGTCGGAAAGATCGACCCGGTCGAGCGCGGCTTTCGCGCGCTTGATGCGCTCACTTTTTGGGACCCCGCCGTAGATCATGGAGATTTCTACATTTTCCAGGACATTCAGCTTCGGCAGGAGGTTGTACTGCTGAAAAATGAATCCGAGCATCCGGTTGCGGATGTCCGCCAGCTGGTTGTCGTTAAGCTGCCCCACATCCTGTCCGCTGAGAAAATACTGTCCCTGAGACGGCACATCGAGACAACCGATAATATTCATGCAGGTCGACTTGCCGGAACCCGACTGGCCCACAATAGCAACGAATTCTCCCCCGCCGATGCTCATGGTGATGCCGTCCACGGCCCGGACCACAGTGTCGCCCATGGGATAAAGTTTATAAACATCCCTGAACTCAATTAAAACCGGCACTTAGATCAGCCTCCCGTCCCGCCGCCGGAGCCGCCGCCGGAAGGCATTCCGCCGCCGGAAGGCATTCCGCCGCCGGAAGGCATGTTTCCACCGGTGGTGCCGCCTATGGATATCATGCCGCCGCTGCTTGAAGAGGAATTTCCGGTATCCGAGCTGACGGTCTGGACGGCGATGATGTCGCCTTCGCTGAGGCCGCTTTTTACTTCAATATAATCGTCGTCGCTCACGCCCAGCGTCACCTCAACATATTCGAAACCGTCCGGCAAACCGTCGCTGTTAGCCTGAAGCACCTCGCCGGCGGTTGCTTTGCCGCTCTTTTGAACGAGGACGGTATTGCCGCGAACCACCGCGGACACAGGAACGGCCAGCGCGTCGCTGGACGACTGCACGACGATTTTCGCATCCACGTTCATCCCCGGCAGCAGGCCGTCCGTCTTGTCGATCCGAATCGTTACCGGGTATGTCGTGACTCCGCCGGAGGTCGTGCCCTCGATGCCGACCGAGGTCACCGTGCCGGAATAGGTGGCGTTTTCCACGGCGTCGGAGGTTATGACCACGCTCTGACCGGCTTTCACATTGCTGACGTCAAGCTCGTCGACACTCATCTGCATAGTCATGTAGGAGAGGTCATAGATCGTGCACAGGACAGTACCGGACGAACTGCTCGATGAGCTGCTTGACGAACTGCCAGATGACGTGCCGCTCGACGAACTGCTCGACGAACTGGACCCGACCGTATCTCCAGCCGTATAGTTTTTCTCGGCAATGGTCCCGGCAAACGGGGCCGTAACGGTGCAGTCGTCAAGAATCTCCTGCTTCTCGTCGAGCGTTTTCTGGGCTTCTTCGACGGACAGCTCCGCGCTGGGGACGCCCTGCGACAGGCTGCTGTTGTCCAGGGTGAGGATCACGCCGCCCTTGCTCACAAACTCGCCTTCGCCGGCAGAGATGGAGGTGACGGTACCGGACGCTTTGGCGGTAATATTCCCTTCGCTCTTATAGGTGAATTCCGCGCTGCTGTTGCAGGCGACATTGCCGACTTTCGCGGTGGCGCTTGTCGAGGCCGTCAGGCCGCCGGGATTATTCACGTCGATAGTAACGTATTTTACGAGCATATTGCCGGTCAGGACCTGCTCGGCATTATTGATCTTGGTTATCTTACCGGAGAGCGTCTCAAAAGTGCCGTCAACCGTCACCGCAGCGGTTTCGCCCACAGACAGGGAATCCGCGTCGGCGGAATTGAAGGGGATAACCAGGCACAGGATGGAACTGTCCCGTATCGTACCGACGGCCTGACCGCTGGAGACGCTGTCGCCGACTTTCACATTCAGGGCAGTTACGGTTCCGGCACACGGGGCCGTCACGTTTAAGTTGCTCTGACTTTCGGCGGCATCTTCATATTTTAATTTGGCCTCCGCAAGGCTCAGCGTCGCGCTCTTCACATCCGCTTCGGCATCGGCGGTGTCGATGGTGTAAAGAACCTGGCCTTCCGTAACCTCGTCGCCCTCTTTGAAATTATCGCTGAGGATCTCGCCCGTAGTCTGAGAGGTGATGTCATAGGATTTTGCCGGCTCAAGGGTGCCGCTGCCGCTCAGAGTAACGGAGATGTCCCGCTTTTCAACTGCGGAGGTGGTGAAGTAGACATCTTTTGTGCCGCCGCCCGAAAAAACAAAGAGTTTGAGACAGACTGCCGCCGCAATGACCGCAACCGCACACACGGCCACGGTGATTTTTTTCTTTTTTGACCATTTCCCGATCGCCGCCCCAAGGCGCCCCCACAGCTTTTTGGGCCATTTCCCAGCGACTGCCGCTGGGAATCCACGCAGTTTTTTTACAAAGCCGGATTTTCCGGAGCTTTCCTGAAGCAAAACATTGCCGTCAGCCTGAGACCTGTTTCTTTTTAATAATTTCATGTGAACTCTTCCTTCGACCAGAATGGATTTGCTGTTAGGGATACGCGGTGATGATTTTCCCATAACATACAGCAATAGGAGACCCAGCCATTTTCCGCCAATGACACCTTCTTATAGGGTAGGTATGCAACCTTAAATTAAGTTAAAATCGCATCGCCATTGCCGCCTTATCCTTCCGGAATTCCGGCAGCTCGACAATTTTTCCCGTGAGCAGCTTCATGACCGTCCTGGAGCGGCGCTATCAAACGGCGGTCCGGTTTGCGGACAGAAGGCCCTGCTGATGCGGAAAACGGGGAATATAAAGCAATCGGCCCCACGCGCTCATCCTGGCGCGGGACCGATTGCGGACTTACCTATTTTTTTGCGAGCTTGGCGGTTCACCCCGGAGGACGGCGGCACAGGAAAGCCGGGGAAACGGCCCTATTAAACAGGCACATGGACTCTCGGAGGGGGGCGCTCCGGAACGCAGCCCTCTGCTGCTTCCCCGGCGGACTCAGATGGCGTCGTAGAGCTCTGAGATCACTGCGGTCAAAAAGCCCGATATCTTGTCCCGGTCGGTCTGCGTGCCATAGAGATTTGCGCTGAGCGCCATAATGTCGTCATAGGTTGAAACGGCGATCTGAAAATAGGGGACGTATTTGACCGAGCTCGTCATAAAGGCATTTGTCATTTCCAGTTTCCCCATTTTCAGCTTCTCTTTATCAAGGATGCCGAGATTCGTAAAAGCGATCGGCGGATTGGAAAAGAACGGATCAACCGCCCTTCCCATGATTCCGTACGGAATGACACGGAAGCCCGTTTCCATCAGCAGGATACTCTTCAGGCTGATGATATCGGCTTTTTGCCGGTCCATCTTCTCTTTTACCTTTTTCAGCGTACTGTCAAAGGAGGCTCCGACATCGGTTCCGATGTCGCAGGTCAGATTGGTGACAAGATTGCATATGTTGCCGGCTTTTCGGGTTGGAAGATACTTTCTGAGGTCCACCACGCACGGTAAAACGACAGCGCGGCCGAAATGCCGATAAAGCGCGCGGATATAGGCCGTCAGCAGGACATCGTTCACGGTGGCGCCGTGCAACCTCGCATAATCCTTGAGCCGCCGGACTTTTTCGCGGGGAACGGCTTTCATCTCAATAAACGGATGCCTGAGGTCCCCTTCAAAATCAAATCGTGTACTATCCGGTTTTGTCATGTCATTGCTTCCGGCGAAGATTTTGATCCGATCGAGAGGGGAGAAGGTCCTCATGACCTGACCGAGATCCCGCCGGCCCGATAAAGGAACCGGGCGATAGCCGGGGTCTTTTTCCACCCCGGTGTAAATTGAACTCAATAAGTAGAGATATTCCTTGAAGCCGGCGGCGTCGCAGAGCATGTGGTTGATCGTCACGCAAAGGGTATCGGTTTCGCCGCTGCGGATGAGGGTGATTTTCACTTGCGGCCCGTTCGCTTCGTCGGCTTCCCTCGGCAGGGTTTCCCATACGGCCGCATCAACATCTGCGGTCTCCACAAGTTCAACCATATTTTCCGCCGTATAGCCTTTGTCCTCCCAGTACGGTCTTCCGCAATTTTCGCGGAATCCGCATCGGATCAGGGGAAACGCGTCGGCAGAAAGATCCACCGATTTTTTCAGGCATTCCAGGCTGAGGTTTTCAGAAAAAATCGCCGCAAAGCGGATTGTTCGGTCGTTGATGCTTTTCCTTTTGAACAGGTGCTGAAGGATATCCCATGCCTCAGCATGATATTTTGTAAGGTTCTTCGGCAATATATGCACTTTCTTTCAAAGATTCTTTTGAACCCATCTTATCATATTTGGGCGTCGGTTGAAATACCAAGCCGAAAGGCGGCAAAAAATTTTCACGCTTGCAGTCGTTTATCCGATAAACAATCAATTTTCGGATAGATATGAAGACCCGCAAAGCCTTGATATCAAAGGCTTTGCGGGTCTTGTCCGTTGGTGCTCCAGGGGGGATTCGAACCCCCGACACCCTGCTTAAAAGGCAGGTGCTCTGCCTACTGAGCTACTGGGGCATGTAGGCTAATCCTGCGCCGCCTACGGCTTTTTGAGCGGCTGGGGCGTGTTCTGACGTGGCAGGGGTGGCTGGATTCGAACCAGCGTAATGACGGCGTCAAAGGCCGGTGCCTTACCGCTTGGCGACACCCCTACACGAGAAGCGAAAAACGGGAACGGGAAAGTTCCCGATCCCGTTTTCGAGTGGGGTGGGAGATGGGACTTGAACCCACGGCATCCGGAACCACAATCCGGCGCTCTGCCAACTGAGCTACACCCACCATAGTGTCGGAACTTGCTTTTAAAAAAGGGAGGCAACGGAAGCTGCGCCAAGGTTGCCTCCGCTTGGCACGCCAAGAGGGACTCGAACCCCCGGCCTACTGCTTAGAAGGCAGTTGCTCTATCCTGCTGAGCTATTGGCGCATATCCTGCGTCCGTCCTTTTTCAAAACGAAAACCTGTTTTCATTTTGAGGAGGAGGAGACATACCCGGAGCGGGAAAAAGCCTCCTGCGGCTTTCGGAGCGCTGTGGACAGCCCCGACGTTGGAGCGGGCGAAGGGAATCGAACCCTCGTATTCAGCTTGGAAGGCTGATGTTCTACCATTGAACCACGCCCGCAGGTTCCATTCGCCAGCTTGAAGATAATAGCACGGAAATCCAGCGCTGTCAAGGGTTTGCGGGAGTATTATTTTTCACTTGAAAATCTGAGGCAGGGCATTCCCTTTGGAAAATCGGGGCAGAAATCGCTGAAAACCGATCAAACTGTTTTGCCGACTGTTTTGGCAGAAATAGGCACGGGCGGCCCTCCTCATTGACTTCCCCCCGGGGAAAAATCGGATAGGGGGCTGCGGGTTGTGAGGCCGCCCGCAACCGATTATTTCGCGTAGATCTTGCCCACGGCGGAATTCAGGAAGCGGTTGGACATCATCCGGGTGAGGAACACGAACAGCTGATATTTGCCGCCGATGGTGTAGATCGGGGCGGGATTGTGCCGCAGGGCCTTGTCCCGGATGAACGAGCCGGCCTGCTCCGGGGTCATGCCGGTGGTCTCGTCGTGCTCCATCACGGCCACCGACCGGCCGATGCGGCCGCCATAGATGTCGTCCCCGGCGTGGATCTTTTCCCGGGCGGCGGTGAAGCCGGTGTGGATGTCGCCGGGCATGATGACCACCACCTCGATGCCGAAGGGACGCACCTCGTTGGCCAGCGCCAGCGAGTAGGTGCGCACCGCGGACTTGGAGGCGGAATAGTAGGCCTGGAAGGGGATGGCGATGGGCGCGGCCACGGAGCTCATGTTGACAATGCGCCCGCCGCCCTGCTGCCGCATGATGGGCAGCACCGCGAGATTCATGTTCACCATGCCGAAGAAGTTCACGTCGAACTGGTGGCGGGCCTCAGCGGCGGGGGTGAACTCGATGGCGCCGGAAATGCCGAAGCCGGCATTGTTGATGAGGATGTCAATGCGCCCCTCCCGGGTCATGACCTCCGCCACGGCGGCGCGGACCTCGTCCTCCCGGGTCACGTCGGCGCGGATGTGGGTCACGCCCTCCGCCGCGCCGGATTCCCGTCGGGATAATTCATAAACCCGGCAGTCGTGGGCCAACAGCTCTTTGGCGGTGGCAAGGCCGATGCCGGAGGTGCCGCCGGTAATGACAGCAATTTTACTCATGTCTCTGGTAATCTCCTATCTGACTGGCAATAATATCCATGGCCTCGTCCAGCAGCGCTTCGGTATGGGTGGCCATGTAGCTGGTGCGGAGCAGACACTCGGAAGGCGCGGCGGCGGGGGGCAGCACGGGGTTGACGTACACGCCCGCCTCGTAGATCTTCTTTGCGGCCTCCAGCGTGCTCTCTACCTCGTAAGTATACAGCGGGATGATGGGCGTTGCAACATCGGTTTCCGATTCGCGGATGCGCACGTTCCGGGCTTTGTAGCCCTCCCGTGCGTAAACGGACAGCACCCGCAGACGATCCACGATCTCCGGATGCACCTCCAGCTTCTTCAGAGCTGTCAGCGCCACGGCGCAGCTGGCCGGAGTGATGGAAGCGGAGAAGATAAAGGGCCGGGAGGTGTGGCGCACATAGTCCGCCACCCGGGCGTCGGTGGCCATATAGCCGCCCAGACTGGCCAGAGATTTGGAGAAGGTGCCCATGCAGATGTCCACGTCCTTTTCCAGCCCAAAATGACTGGCCGTGCCGCGGCCGCCCTCGCCCACGACGCCCAGACCGTGGGCGTCGTCCACCATCACCCTGGCGCCGTATTTCCTGGCCAGACGCACGATCTCCGGCAGATTGGCCAGATCACCGCCCATGCTGAACACACCGTCGGTGACGATGAGCGTGCCGGCGGTGTCCGGCACCTTTTGCAGCTGGGCTTCCAGGTCAACCATGTCGCTGTGGCGGTAGCGCAGCATCTTGCCGAAGCTGAGACGGCAGCCGTCATAGATGCTGGCGTGGTTTTCCCGATCGCAGATCACATAGTCGTTGCGGCCCACCAGCGCGGAGATGATGCCCAGATTGGACTGGAACCCGGTGGAGAAGGTCACGGCGGCATCCTTGCGCAAAAATTTTGCCAGTTCCGCCTCCAGCTCCAGATGCATCTCCAGCGTGCCGTTCAAAAATCGGGAGCCGGAGCAGCCGGAGCCGTATTTTTCAAAGGCGCGGATGCCCGCTTCGATGATCTCCGGGTCGGTGGTGAGACCCAGATAGTTGTTGGAGCCCAGCATGATGCGGCGCTTGCCCTCCATGACGACCTCCACGTCCTGCCGGGACTCCAGCGCGTGAAAATAGGGGTAGATGCCCTTCTCACGGACGTCGTCCAGCAGGGAATGCTGATAGCATTTGTCGAAAAGATCCATAATTGCATCCTTCTTTGCTATAAAATTTTAATTAAATTATTTTAAGTATTTTACCACGGCCCGCGGGCGAATTCAATAGCAAAAGATGTCGAAATGTATAGACAGACCCGCCGGACGCCGCTTCTGCGTATTGAAAAGAGCAAAAAAACGGGGTATAATACCGCAAACAGACACAATACGCGGAGCCGGCAGGGGGATGAAGATGGTGAAACACATTCTGGTCGTGGACGACGACGTGATCATGAACAATTCCATCAAGGCCATTCTCTCCGACAAGTATCGGGTGTCTCAGCTGACCGCCGGCACGCAGGTACTGGATTTTCTGCACCTGAAGGACACGGATCTGGTGCTGTTGGATATGTATATGCACGATCTGGGCGGGATGGAGGTCCTGCGTCGGATAAAGGCCGATCCGCTGACGGCGGATATCCCGGTGATCTTCCTCACTGGGGAGGATTCCGCGGAGGTGGAAGAGGAGTGCCTGCATCTGGGCGCGGCGGACTATGTGCACAAGCCCATCAGCCCGCAGGTGCTGGAGCAGCGGGTGGGCAACCGCCTGATGGCGGCGGAATCCGTGCGCCGCGTCCGACAGATGTACGGGAGCGCCGATCCGCAGGCGGAGGACCCCGGGGAGCGCATCCAGCACGACGAGCTGACCGGGCTGTGGAACCGGCAGCACATCTACAAGGCCTATTCCGGGATGATGGAGAGCGGGGACGCTCACTGCGCGCTGGCCTTCATCGACATGGATAATTTCAAATATATCAACGATATCTTCGGCCATCAGGAGGGGGACGCCCTGCTCAAGCGTTTTTCCACCATCCTCGGTGCCTTGGAGAGTTCCGGCATCGTGCCCGCCCGCATCGGGGGGGATGAATTCATGCTGCTGCTGCCCGGCGCCAACACCCCCGGCAGCGTACAGGACCTGTCCGATTATATTTTTGAGAAATCAAGCCGGCAAGTGCTGCCTTCCACCGAGCCGGGGGCGGTGACCTTCTCCATGGGCGTGGCCTTCTCCCCGGAGGATGGCGCCGATTTTGAAAGCACCGCCGCCATGGCGGATATGGCCCTGCAAAAGGCCAAAAGTCTGGGCAAGAACCGGGTGTATTTTGCCAAGAACCTCAACATCCGCGCCCGCCGGCGGGAGATGGAGATCAACGATCAGGTCACCAAGCTGGGCCACATTCTGGAGGGGCGGCGCTCCGACAAGGACACGCTGGTGATCCAGTTCGGCGAGCTGCGCATTTTGTACCGCTGCCTGAAAAATATGCCCTCCGAGATCGGTGAGCGGGTGCGGGCGGCGATGTTCACCGTGGCCCCCCAGGACAGCAACCCCTTCAACACGGCCCGGCTGATGCACGCCGTGGGCGAATCCGCCCCGGGCATCGCCGCCATCACAAAATACGCCCAGAATCAGGTGGTGGCGCTGACCTTCGGTGTGGAGGAGGCGGGGCTGCGCGCCGCCTGCCAGGCACTGGCCGACAGCGGCCGCTTCGGCCGGGTGGACATCGAGATCGTCTGAGATACGGATAAAAATGGAGCCTGTTTTTCGCAAAACAGGCTCCATTTCAGCGTTCGCGGGGGGATACCGACGGCGTGAAAAACAGCGGAATGGAGAAAAGTTGAATTTCCCCTAGGCAGACGCAACTAATTTGTGATACAATGATACCAATTGTTACAAATGGATGATCGGGGGAGCGGCATGAGCAACGGCAGGCCCGCCATTCAACTGGATAAGATCTACGACGAGGAATCCGCCCATCTGGAGGAGTGCTGGCGCGGCATCCACCTGCGCGCCATGATGATCTTCACGCTGGCCGTGGTGACCGCGGAGATCGGCATGGCCTTTCTGCTGCGCAGCAGCGCCATTGTCACCCTGTCGCTGTTTGATTACTGCGTGCGGTATGTGGCCATCCCCGCAGGGGTGTATGTGCTCATCGACGGGGTGGCCCTGTGGGTCTACTTCGGCTCGGTGCTGAAAGACAGGCGGCTGGACTATTTTCTGTCGCTGGCTTTTGCCGCGCTGTGCATGGCGGTCTGCTTTTTCCACGACTATTTCGTGGTGGCCTACACCGCCGGCGTGGCCGCCATTGCCATGACGACCAACTACAGCGACCGCAGGCTCACCGGCGTTACCGCGCTGGCCACGCTGCTGGCCACGCTGCTGCTGTCCGTTTTCGGCCGGTGGGACACTGCCACTCCCCGGGACGAGACCTATTTTATCAATGTTATTCTGGTGGTACTGGTGGACTTCGGCGCCTATTTTGTCAGTGTGATGGTGGTCCGGCGGGAAGATCAGCGCCGCAGGGCTGTGCTGCTGCGCCAGTTCGAGATCGAGCGGCTGCGCCGCACGGCGGAACGCGACCAGCTCACCGGCGTGCGCAACCGGACGGGACTGCGCAGCCATATCAACGAGACCACCGGCATCCTGACCTACGCCATGATGGACATCGACCATTTTAAAAGCGTCAACGACCTGTGGGGCCACACCGCGGGCGACGGGGTGCTGGCCGGACTGGGCCGCATTTTTTCTCTGCGGGAAAACCGCGCCATCGCGGCCTTCCGCTACGGCGGGGACGAATTTTTGCTCACCTTTTCTGACTGCTCCGCCGAGGAGGTGAACGCCGTGTGCCGGGAAGTCCGCAACCGCTTCAGGGAGTTCATTCCCAAGGAGATGCGGGAGGCCGGCATCGACCTGAGCTTTGGCGTGTCCCCAAGCGGGGTGCGCCGCACCCCCAGCGAGGGTATCCGGCTGGCGGACGAGGCGCTGTACAAGGCCAAACGGGCCCGCTTTGTGGATCTGTCCCGGGAAGAAACCTGAAAATGGATATAAAAACGCTGCCGCGAATTGCTCGCGGCAGCGTTTTTATGTTTCACCGCACCTGGCCGGCGCCGTAGACTTTGAATTTCATGCTGGTAAGCTCGTTGAGCCCCAGCGGGCCCCGGGCGTGGAGCTTCTGGGTGGAGATGCCGATCTCCGCCCCCAGACCGAACTCGCCCCCGTCGGTGAAGCGGGTGGAGGCGTTGTGGTAAACGGCCGCGGCGTCCACACTGTTCAGATACTTTTCGGCGGCCGCCTCGTCGTCCGTGACGATGCACTCCGAATGGCCGGTGGAGTACTGATAGACATACTCGATGGCCTCGTCGATGCTGCCCACCACGTGGGCGGCGATGATGTAGTCGCCGTATTCCCGGCCCCAGTCGGCGTCGGTGGCGGGCACGGCGGCATCGCCCAGAATGGCCATGACCTCCGCATCGCCCCGGATCTCCGTGTGCTTCTCCTTCAGCCTCGCCGCGATCACCGGCAGGGCTTTTTTCGCGATGTCCCGGTGGAGCAGCATACATTCGGCGGCGTTGCAGACCGAGGGGCGGGAGGTCTTGGCGTTGAAGATGATGTTTGCCGCCATGCCGATGTCGGCGGCTTTGTCCACATAGATGTGGCACACGCCGGAGCCGGTCTGGATGACGGGGACGGTGGCGTTGTGCACGGCGGCGTCGATCAGCCGCTTGGAGCCCCGGGGGATCAGCACGTCCACATAGCCGTTGAGGTGCATCAGTTCCGTGGCGCTCTCATGCGAGGTGTCGGTGATGAGCTGGATGCAGTCGGCGGGAAGAGCCGTGCCGGCCAGGGCGTTTCTCATGACCTCCGCGATGGCGGCGCTGGAATGAATGGCCTCCCTGCCGCCCCGCAGAATACAGGCGTTGCCGGATTTGAGACACAGCACCGCGGAATCCGCCGTCACGTTGGGCCGGGCCTCGTAGATCACGGCGATGACGCCGATGGGCACGGCGGTCTTGACCAGCCGCAGCCCGTTGGGGCGCACCTCGTCGGAGAGGATACGGCCCACGGGGTCGGGCAGCGCGGCCACCTGGCGCACGCCGTCGGCCATGCCCTTCACCCGGCTCCTGTCCAGCAGCAGCCGGTCGAGAAGGGCGGCGGTCATGGCCTTCTCCCGGCCCGCGGCCATGTCCGTTTCATTGGCCGCCAAAATGGCGGCGCAGTTTTGCTCCAGCGCGTCGGCGATTTTCAGGAGAGCGGCGTTTTTCTCGTCCGTGGTTGCGGCGGCGAGCACTCTCGCGGCGGCTTTGGCGTTTTTCCCGACTTCAGTCAGCATTGCGGTCACTCCTTCTTTCCTGCGGCGAAATGCGTTCCGACGCTCTCGCCGTCCATAAGCCTGTAAATGTCGTGGGGGTCCCGGCCGCAGATGACGTAGGTGTCGATGCCCGCCCGTCCCGCCAGCTCCGCGGCGTGGAGTTTGGTGACCATGCCGCCGGTACCCAGCGTGGTGCCGTGGTCGGAGGCGCAGGCGAGGATTTCATCGGTGATCTCCGCCACCTCCGGAATCCTGCGGGCGGCGGGGTCGGCGAAGGGGTTCGCGGTGTAGAGCCCGTCCGTCTCCGTGAGGATCACCAGGGCGTCCGCGTTGACAAGAACGGCCACCACGGCGGACAGGGAATCGTTGTCGCCGTAAACAATCTCTTCCACGGCCACGGCGTCGTTTTCGTTGATAATGGGGATAGCGCCGAAATCGAAGAGTTTTTCAAAGGCGTTGATGAGATTTTCCCGGCGCCGGGGATCGTCCACATCCTCCCGGGTGATGAGGAGCTGACCCACCTTGTGGCCGTACTGGGAGAACATTTTGTCGTACATGAACATCAGCTCGCACTGGCCCACCGTGGCGGCGGCCTGCTTGCCGGCGGTGTCCTCCGGGCGGCCCGGCAGGCCCAGCTTGCCCACGCCCACGCCGATGGCGCCGGACGTGACCAGCACGATGCGCTTGTCCTCGTTCATCAGGTCGGACAGCACCAGGCACAGCTGCTCCAGCCCCCGGATATTGGTCTTGCCCGTGTCGTGGGTCAGAGTAGATGTGCCGACCTTGAATACGATGGTTTTGGCGTCCTTGAGCATGACGGCATTCCTCCCGAAAGTTTTCACCAGTATAGCATATTTTACCGAGGCAAAGCAAAAATGCAAGTAAATTTTCGCAAAATCCTTGTACTTTGCGGGGCGGCGTGGTATAACAAAGGCAATTGAACAGCAAGGGGTGCTGGATTATTCCGGCTGAGACGGTGCGAATGGAAGCCCGAGACCCTCGAACCTGATCCGGGTAATGCCGGCGTAGGAAGGCGCGTCCCTGCGGTTTTCGACGGGTTCCAAATTTGGAACCCGCCTTATTTTTTGCCCTGAAAGGAGAAAGCATATGAGTTTTGAGAACTGTATGCGCAACGTGCGCTCGGCTTGCCCGCTGATCCACAATATCACCAACTATGTTACGGTCAACGACGTGGCAAATATCCTGCTGGCCTGCGGGGGCAGCCCCATCATGGCCGACAGCCCGGAGGAGGCGGAGGACATCGCCGTCATCTGTGGGGGGCTGAATATCAACATCGGCACCCTCAACGCCGCCACCATCCCGGCCATGCTCATCGCCGGAAAAAAGGCAGGCGAGCTTGGCCACCCTGTCCTCCTCGATCCCGTGGGCGCGGGGGCCAGCCGCCTGCGCACGGAAACGGCCCTGCGGCTCATCGGGGAGCTGCGCCTTGCCGCCATCCGGGGCAATATCTCGGAAATCCGGACGCTGGCGCTGGGTGCGGGCTCCACCAGAGGCGTGGACGCCGATGTGGGCGACGCCGTGACGGAGGAGAATCTCGCCGCGTCTGTGGGGTTCGTCAAAGCCTTTGCCCGGGAGAGGGGCTGCATCGCCGCCGTCACCGGGGCCATTGACCTCGTCTCCGACGGGGACAGCTGCTATGTCGTCCGCAACGGACGGCCGGAGATGGGCCAAATCACCGGCACGGGCTGCCAGCTCTCCGCCCTGATGACGGCCTATCTCACCGCAAACCCGGACAACCGCCTTGAGGCGGCGGCGGCGGCCGTGTGCCTCATGGGCCTCGCGGGGGAGACGGGCTTTCAGAGGATGCTCCCGGGCGACGGGAACTCCACTTACAGGAATCGCATCATCGACGCGGTTTACAACATGACCCCGGCGGAGCTCGCCGCTGGCGCAAAATTTGAAAGGATATTATGAACTGCAATAGAAACGACCTTTTGCTTTACGCCGTGACCGACCGGAGCTGGCTGCGCGGCGGGACACTGTACGAGCAGGTGGAAAAAGCCCTTCAGGGCGGGGCCACCATGCTGCAGCTCCGGGAAAAGGAGCTCTGCGAGAAAGCCTTTTTGGGGGAGGCAAAGCGCATCAAAGCCCTCTGCCGGTACTACGGCGTGCCGTTCATCGTCAACGACAGCGTCACCGTCGCCGCCGCCGTGGGCGCGGACGGCGTCCATGTCGGCCAGAGCGACAGGGAGGCGGGCTCCGTCCGGGAAGCGCTCGGCCGGGACAGAATCGTCGGCGTCTCCGCCCAGACGGTGGAGCAGGCGATTCTCGCCGAAAAGCGGGGCGCGGACTACCTCGGCGTGGGGGCCGTGTTTCCCACCGGCACCAAGACCGACGCCGCGGAGGTCTCCTATGACACGCTGCGCGCCATCTGCGCGGCGGTGCGCATCCCCGTCGTCGCCATCGGCGGCATCGGGCTTCACAACGTCATGGAGCTTCGCGGCTCCGGCATCTGCGGAGTCTCGGTGGTGAGCGCCATTTTCGCCGCGGAGGATATCACGAAAGCAACAAAGGAACTGAAAGCAAAAACGCTCGAAATGCTCGGATAAACTGTCAGACCAGCGGCGCATCGGGGGCACCACCCTGCGCCGCCTTACAAAATTAGTGCTGATCTTGAAAGGAGAGACCATGAAAACAGCATTAACAATCGCCGGAAGCGATTCCAGCGGAGGCGCCGGCATCCAGGCAGATATCAAGACCATGACCGCAAACGGCGTATACGCCATGAGCGCCATCACGGCCCTGACCGCCCAGAATACGACCGGCGTGCAAGGCATCTTTGAAGTGACCCCGGAATTTCTGGCCCAGCAGCTCGACTGCGTGTTCACCGATATCCGGCCCGACGCCGTGAAGATCGGCATGGTCTCGTCCTCCGCCCTCATCCGCGTCATCGCGGAAAAGCTCCGCCAGTACAGGGCGGAGAATGTGGTCGTCGACCCCGTAATGGTGGCCACCAGCGGCGCGAATCTCATTTCGGATGCCGCCGTCGAAACGCTCCAGTCGGAACTTCTGCCCCTTGCTACGGTAGCGACGCCCAACATCCCGGAGACGGAAGTCCTCTCCGGCATGAAAGTCGCCTCGCCTTCCGAAATGATCGCCGCCGCCAAGGCCATCAGCGAAAAATACGGCTGCGCCGTGCTGTGCAAGGGCGGGCATCAGCTGAACGACGCCAACGACCTCCTGTGGCGAAACGGCGGGTATACCTGGTTTAACGGAGACCGCATCGACAACCCCAACACCCACGGCACGGGCTGCACCCTGTCCTCGGCCATCGCGTCAAACCTGGCCAAGGGACGGGGCCTCGACGAATCGGTGGAGCGGGCCAAACGCTACCTCTCCGGCGCACTTTCCGCCATGCTGGACCTGGGCAGCGGCAGCGGCCCCATGGACCACGCCTTCGCCATCGACGGCGAATACTGAGGGGGGCTGGGAAATGGAAACAAAAAGGACCTCGCTTTTCGCCAACGGCCTCATCTGGTTCGGCGCGGGCGTGTCGCTGGCGGAAATCATCACCGGCACCTATTTCGCGCCCCTGGGCATGGGAAAGGGTCTGCTGGCCATTCTGCTGGGCCATCTCATCGGCGCGGCGCTGCTGTTCTTCGCGGGGCTCATCGGGGCCCGAACCCGGAAAAGCGCCATGGAGACCGTAAAGCGCAGCTTCGGCCAAAAGGGCTGCCTGCTGTTCGCGGCGCTGAACGTCACCCAGCTGGTGGGCTGGACGGCCATCATGATCTACGACGGGTCACTGGCCGCGGCGGGCATCTTCTCCGGCGGGGCGTGGATCTGGTGCCTCGTCATCGGCGCGCTCATCGTGCTGTGGATAGTCATCGGCATCCGGAATCTCGATAAGATCAATATCGTCGCCATAGCGGCGCTGCTTGTGCTCACAATCATTCTCTGCAAGGTCATCTTCTTCTCCGGCGCAAGCCCCGTTGCCGCTATGGACGATTCCCTGTCCTTCGGCGCGGCGGTGGAGCTCGCCGTGGCCATGCCGCTTTCCTGGCTGCCGCTCATCAGCGACTACACCCGCGAGGCGGAAAAACCCGCCGCGGCCACGGCGGTGAGCGTGGGGGTCTATTCCCTCGCCAGCATCTGGATGTATGTCATCGGTATGGGCGCCGCCATCTTCACCGGCGAAACGGATATCGCGCAAATCCTGCTGAAAGCGGGCCTGAGCGTGGCGGCGCTGGTCATCGTCGTGTTTTCCACCGTCACCACCACCTTTCTGGATGCCTTTTCCGCGGGCGTCTCCAGCGAGACCATCTCGAAAAAGCTGCGGGGCAAGCCCGCCGCCATCGCGGTGACTGTGATCGGCACCGCCGCGGCCATGCTGTGGAATATGGACAACATCACAAACTTCCTCTATCTCATCGGCTCCGTGTTCGCCCCCATGATCGCGGTGCAGACGGCGGATTTCTTCCTGCTCCGGCGGGACGGCTCCGCCCGGGATTACGACTGGGCGAACCTTGTTATCTGGGTCCTGGGCTTCGGCTTCTACCGCCTGCTCATGACCCTTCCCGCCGCGCCCGTGGGTTACACCGCCGTCGACATGGCGGTCACGGCACTTTTGTGCGTGGCCTATCGGAAGTTCGCCTGCGGGAATAAAAAAGGGGAGCGGTGCGCCTGAGAAAGCGCATTATTTGCCGGTAAGGCATTTTTCACGCAAATTTCAAGTCAGTGCGCTTTGAATCCGTTGAAAACATACAAAAATTGCGGTTTTGGCAAATTTGCCTTGACAAATAGCGTTGACAGACGCATATTATAACGCATGGAGCAAAGGCGCTGTAAGGGAAACCTTACGGCGCCTCTTTTTATTTTCCGGCAAAAAAGAGAGGGGGGCCAAATTTCCTGCCCCGGATTCAAACCGGCGATTTATAAAACAGCCGGACAGAAAGGAGGTTTTTACATGAAGAAACAGCCAAGTACGCCAGAAGTCGACGGAAGCAAAGTGCTTTCAATTTGGGCCCTCTATTTTGTCGCGGGCCTGGTAATTCTTTCGGGCACCTGCTTTAGTGTGATCAGTATCATGAACGACGTTCGCCTGACCGTCCTCACATCGCAGATTCCCGGTTATCTCTTCGGTGTTGTTGTAATATTCCTCGGACTTCGAAGCCTGATTGCGGTAAGGAAACTGAAAAACGAGGTCTACAAACCCGCATCAAGATTCAGTTGGAGTAATTTCAAACAGAGCAAAAGCTGAGCTAGAGAGCATGAAACCAGTCAATATTTTTATGAGGTGATAGTATGAAGAAAGCAAAGAAAATCCTGGGTATGCTGGTCGTTGTACTGCTTGTCGCATCACTGCTTGCCATCGCGGCGTTTGCCGAAGGCGCCGACCCGACCGGCGCGTCCTATACGGCGCTTACGGGCAATGAAACGCTTTCCGATGTCGCAACAACGGCGAATCAGGCCCTGTATGGCGCAAACTATACCTGGGTCATGATCTGCGCATTTATGGTCTTCTTCTTCCAATGCGGCTTCGCAATGGTTGAAACCGGCTTCTGCCGCGGGAAAAACGCGGCCCACACGATGACGATGAACTTCATGGTCTTCCTTGTGGGCGCCGTTGGTTACTTCCTTGTGGGCTTTGCCCTTCAGATGGGCGGCTCCGGCGGTGCTCCGGGCCTTGGCTCCGGCGGTTCTGCCCTGAATGGGCTGCTCTTAATCCCGGGCCTCGGCGGCATTCTCGGCTATAAGGGCTTTTTGCTCAGCGGCACCTACGATGCCGGCGTCTATGCGCTGTTCTTCTTCGAGATGGTGTTTATGGACACGACGGTCACGATCCCGACCGGCGCAATGGCCGAACGCGTCAAGTATTCCGCCGTCGTGATCACATCCTTCTTTATTTCGATGCTTTTGTATCCCCTTTACGGCAACTGGGTCTGGGGCGGCGGCTGGCTCTCTACCCTTGGCAAAAACTTTGGCCTTGGCCACGGCGTTGTGGATTTTGCCGGTTCGGGCGTCGTGCACTGCATGGGCGGCATGGTCGCGCTGGCGGGGGCAATCGTCATCGGCCCCCGTATCGGCAAGTTTAAAAAAGACGGTAGCTCAAGAGCCTTCCCCGGGCATAATATCCCAATGGCGATTATCGGCACGATCATTCTGTTCTTCTGCTGGTTCTCCTTCAACGCGGGCTCAACGCTGAATTCCGCGGACTACAGGCTTGCGGTCGTCGCCACCAACACGATGATCGCCGGTGCCGTCGGCGGCCTTGTCGCGATGTTCTATATGTGGATCAAGTTCGGTAAGCCCGACCCTTCGATGACGGCCAACGGCACGCTCGCAGGCCTTGTCGCCATCACCGCTCCCTGCGCGTTCGTCAATGTAATCTCCTCCGCGATTATCGGGCTCATCGCCGGCATCCTTGTGTGTTTGGCCGTCCCCTTCTTTGAGAACAAGTGGAAGCTCGACGACCCCGTCGGCGCCATATCGGTTCACGGTGTCAACGGAATGTGGGGCATCATCGCCACCGGCCTGTTCGCGGATGGAAAGTACGGCGGCGGCCTGAACGGAGTGCCCGGAAATGTGACCGGCCTGTTCTACGGCGGCAGTTCTCAGTTCCTCGCGCAGCTGATCGCCTGCGGCGTCCTCATCGTGTGGGGCTTCGGCGTATCTTTCCTCTTCTTCAAGCTTCTTGACAAGGTGTGGGGGCTCAGGGTCGATCCCGAAGTCGAGCTTGAAGGTCTCGATATTCCTGAAATGGGCGTACTCGCCTATCCCGACAGTCAGCTCGTCAGAGGAGAGCTGGACTTCGATTCCGCCGACAATGCGGAGATCAGGCAGCTTCGCAGGTTCAAGACCTATTCACTTCCGCAAAAGATGCCTGAACCCAAGGTCAGCGCAGACAAGGCCGTTCCGATTCAGCTCGTCACGGAGCCGGCGACCGCGGTCGGATCCGACATAAAGATCACCAAGATCGAAATCATTACGAAACAGAGCAAATTTGAAGCGCTGAAAGTCGCAATGAACAATATCGGCGTAACCGGCATGACCGTGACTCAGGTGCTGGGCTGCGGTATGCAGAAGGGCACGACCGAATATTATCGCGGCGTCGAAACCGAGGTCAATCTCCTGCCGAAGGTACAGGTCGAAATCGTCGTGGCAAAGGTTCCGGTCAGGGCGGTCATCGAAGCCGCCAAGGGTGTCCTGTACACCGGCCACATGGGTGACGGCAAGATCTTCGTCTACAACGTTGAGAACGTCGTCAAAGTCCGTACGGGCGAGGAAGGCTACGACGCGCTGCAGGACGAGGATAATCCGTAATCCCTCCGCAAACGGATACGATGCTCCCCTGATAAGAGACAGTGAAAGAAAAGTCACCGGAACTTATCAAGGGGGCATTTTCGAGGGGCCGGCAGCATCCGCTGCCGGCCCCTTCAGCTTGTCAAAGAACTCCCCACAAAGGAAAAATCGAGTAATTCGCGGGGGGAGTGTGAGGGGGGGGGCGAAGCCCCGCCTCAATTCAGATAAATAGCCGCTGAAGCCTTGCGCAGCAAGGGTTCGGGGAGCGGAGCGACATTTTTTACGAAGACACGGTTTCGAAAAAAATTCGGCGTTTCAGATCGTGTCAGATGCCCACAAGATTGGTGTAGCCGTTGAGATATTCATCCACCTCGGCGGCGGCGGCGCGGCCCTCCGCGATGGCCCACACCACCAGGGACTGGCCCCGGCGCATATCCCCCGCGGAAAAAACCTTGTCGACGCTGGTGCGGTAGTGCCCCGGCTCGGTGGTGACGTTTTTGCCGAAGGCCACGCCGAAGGCTTCACACACCGTTGTGTCGCAGTGGTCAAAGCCTGTGGCGCCGATGAGGAGCGTGCAGGGCAGCGTATCCCCGCCCGTGGTGACCACGCCGGTGAGCGCCCCGTTTTCCGTCACGGCCTCCTTCACCCCCACGCCGAAGCGCCGGGGGTCCGCGCCGAACACGGCGAGGGCTTCCTCATGGGCGTAGTCCGTGGGCAGCGATCCGTCCGCCGGCGCGTAATCCTCCCGACGCCGGCGCACCAGCTGGGTCACGGAGGCGCAGCCCTGACGGATGGCGGTGGCCACGCAGTCGCTGGCGGTGTCGCCGGTGCCCACAATGACCACATCCCGGCCCGCGGCGGCGGGGATTTCCGGGGACTTCCCGAACTGAGCCCGCTCCACGGCGGCCTGAAGATACTCCGTGCCGTAGCAGACGCCGGATATACCGGCTGCGTCGAAGCCCAGCGGCCTGGGCAGCCCCGCGCCGCAGCAGAGGATCACGGCGTCATACTCGTTCAGGAGGCGTTTCGCGATCTTCGGGTTGGCGGCGTCCACGCCGGTGACAAAGGTCACGCCCTCGTCGGTCATCAGTTCGACGCGGCGGCGGACGACGGATTTCGGCAGCTTCATGTTGGGGATGCCGTAGGTCAGCAGGCCCCCCGGGCGTTCCTGCTTTTCAATGACGGTCACGGCGTGGCCCCGGTGATTGAGCTGATCGGCGGCGGCCAGTCCCGCGGGGCCGGAGCCGATGACGGCCACCTTCTTGTCGTCATACTGGGGTGGGTGGCGGGGGAAGATGCGCTTCTGGGCAAAGGCGTCCTCGATGACGGACAGCTCCCCGGCCTTGATGGTGATAGGGCTGTCGTGGATGCCGCAGATGCAGGCCTTTTCACAGGGCGCGGGACAGACCCGGCCTGTGAATTCCGGAAAGTTGTTGGTCTTGAGCAGACGCGACAGGGCGTGGCCCCGGTTGCCCATGCAGATCATGTCGTTCCATTCGGGGATGAGGTTGTGCAGCGGGCAGCCGAAGGCTTTGCCGTCCAGCAGCATCCCCGCCTGGCAGAAGGGGACGCCGCAGTTCATGCACCGCGCGCCCTGCTCCTCCCGGCGGGCGGGGGCGAGGGGAACGCGAAACTCGTTCCAGTCGCCGACACGCTCCAGCGGGGACCGCGCCGTCTCGTCCCGGCGGGCATATTCCAGAAATCCTGTGGGTTTTCCCATCTTCCTCAATCCTCCTCCGCCGCTGCGGTGTTGGCGTAAAACGCCTCCAGCTCGGCCCGCGCCCGGGGCAGGCCCTTCTCCTCCATCTGGGCGATGGCGCGCAGCATTTTGTCGTAATCCCTTGGCATGACCTTTTTGAAGCAGGGGATGTAACGGTCAAAGTCGGCCAGGATTTTTTTGGCCTTTGCCGAGCCCGTTGCCGCCGCGTGCTCCTTGATGAGCCCGCGCAGCTCGTCGATGTCGTGGGCCTCGGTGAGCGCGCCGATGCTCACCTGCTCCTTGTTCAGGCGCATATAGAGACTGTGACTCTCGTCCAGCACATAGGCGACGCCGCCGGACATTCCCGCGGCGAAGTTCTTGCCCGTGGGGCCCAGGATCACCACCCGCCCGCCGGTCATGTATTCGCAGCCGTGATCGCCCACGCCCTCCGCCACGGCGGAGGCGCCGGAATTGCGCACACAGAAGCGCTCGCCGGCCTGGCCGCAGAGAAAGGCCCTGCCGGAGGTGGCGCCGTACAGTGCCACGTTGCCCGCGATGACGTTTTCGCTGGGGTCGAAGGCGCTGCCCGCGGGCGGGTACAGGATCAGCTTGCCGCCGGACAGGCCCTTGCCGAAGCCGTCGTTGCAGTCGCCCTCCAGCTTCAGGGTGAGCCCCTTGGGGATGAACGCGCCAAAGGACTGGCCCCCGCCGCCGTGGCAGGTGATCACATAGCTGTCGTCGGGAAGGTCGGAGCCGCACTGGCGGGTGATCTCGCTGCCGAACAGCGTGCCGAAGGCGCGGTCGGTAGAGGAGACCGCCAGATCGAGCCTGCCGGACTTTTTGCCCTTCAGGGATTTGCCCAGTTTTTCCATCAGCACGGACATATCGGCGGTTTTTTCCAGATGAAAGTCGTAGACGGCCTGGGGGCGGAAGTGCGGCGTGTCCGCCGTGCCGGGATTCGTCAGCAGGTAGCGCAGGTCCAGCGTCTCCGCCCGGCGGGTGTTCAGCTTTTCCCGCACCTGCAGCAGATCGCTGCGGCCCACCAGCTGGTCCACGGTGCGCACGCCCAGCCCGGCCATATATTCCCGAAGCTCCCGGGCAACGAACATCATGAAATTCACCACGTATTCCGGCTTGCCCTTAAAGCGCTTGCGCAGCTCCGGGTTCTGGGTGGCGATGCCCATGGGGCAGGTGTCCAGCGAGCAAACGCGCATCATGCAGCAGCCCATGGTCACCAGCGGCGCGGTGGCGAAGCCGAATTCCTCCGCCCCCAGCATACAGGCGATGGCCACGTCCCGCCCGGTCATCAGCTTGCCGTCGGTCTCGATGACAACCCTTTCCCGCAGACCGTTTTCGATGAGGGCGCGGTGGGCCTCCGCCACGCCCAGCTCCCAGGGCAGGCCCGCGTTGTGGATGGAGGTGCGCGGGGCCGCGCCGGTGCCGCCGTCGTAGCCGGAGATCAGCACCACCTGGGCTCCGGCCTTGGCCACGCCGGCGGCGATGGTGCCCACGCCCGCCTCGGAGCACAGCTTCACGGAGATGCGCGCGAAGCGGTTGGCGTTTTTCAGGTCGAAGATCAGCTGGGCCAGGTCCTCGATGGAGTAGATATCGTGGTGGGGCGGGGGAGAGATCAGGGACACGCCGGGAGTGGAGCAGCGGGTGCGGGCGATCCAGGGATAGACCTTCCGCCCGGGCAGATGGCCGCCCTCGCCGGGCTTGGCTCCCTGTGCCATCTTGATCTGAATCTCCCTGGCGCTGTTCAGGTATTCGCTGGTGACGCCGAAGCGGCCGGAGGCCACCTGCTTGATGGCGGAGCAGCGCCCGTCCCGCAGGCGCTCCGGCGTCTCGCCGCCTTCGCCGGAGTTGGATTTGCCGCCGATGGAGTTCATGGCCAGCGCCATGCAGGTGTGGGCCTCCTCGGAGATGGAGCCGTAGCTCATGGCGCCCGTCTTGAAACGATGGACGATGGACTCGGCGCTCTCCACCTCGTCGATGGGCACGCCGCCGTCGGGGGCAAATTTGAAGTCCAGAAGACCCCGCAGGGTGTGGGGCTTGTCGGCGAAGTCCACCAGGGCGGAGTAGTCTTTAAATACGCTGTAATCCCCGGTCTGGGCCGCCTTTTGCAGCAGCAGGATGGTGCGGGGGTTATAGAGATGATCCTCTTTGTCGGGGCCGGAGCGCAGCTTGTGCGCGCCCATGGAATTGAGAGTGGTGTCGTAGCCCAGACCCAGAGGGTCGAAGGCCTGATTGTGGTTCCACTCCACACCCTCCCCGATCTCGCTGAGACCGATGCCGCCCACCCGGCTCACCGTGCCCGTAAAATAGCGGTCGATCACGGCACAGTCGATGCCCACGCACTCAAAAATTTTGGCCGATTGATAGGACTGCACGGTGGAGATGCCCATTTTGGAGGCGATCTTTACGATGCCGTGGAGCACGGCGGCGTTGTAAGCGTCCACCGCGGCCGCCGGGTCTTTGCCCAGCATGTTGAGGGTCACCATCTCCTCCACGCACTCCTGGGCCAGATAGGGATTCACGGCCTGGGCGCCGTAGCCCAGCAGCGTGGCAAAATGGTGGACCTCCCGCGGTTCGGCGCTCTCAAGTATCAGGGAAATGGCGGTGCGCTTTTTCGTGCGGATGAGATACTGCTCCAGCGCGGACACGGCCAGCAGCGACGGGATGGCGACGTGGTTTTCGTCCACGCCCCGGTCGGAGAGAATGAGAATGTTGGCGCCGCCCCGCCAGGCCCGGTCGCAGGTGACGAACAGGCGCTCCACCGCGTTTTCCAGCGGCGGGCCCTTGTAATAGAGCAGCGACACGGTCTCCACCTTGAAGCCGGGGGTCTTCATGTAGCGAATCTTCATCAGATCGAGGGAGGTGAGGATGGGGTTGCGGATCTGCAGCATGGTGCAGTTTTCGGGCTTTTCCACCAGCAGATTGCCGCCGGTGCCCACATACACGGTGGTGTCGGTGACAATCTCCTCACGGATGGCGTCGATAGGCGGGTTGGTGACCTGGGCAAACAGCTCCTTGAAATAGTTAAAGAGCGGCTGGCGCTTCTCGCTGAGTACCGCCAGCGGCACGTCCACCCCCATGGCGGAGAGAGACTCCACCCCGTCCCTGGCCATGGGAAGCAGGATGTCCTTGACCTCCTCGTAGGTGTAGCCGAAGGCCTTGTACAGCCGGTCCCGGGTCTCCTGCGTGTGGCGGTCCACCCGGCGGTTGGGAATGGGCAGATCCTTCAGACACACCAGATGCGCGTCCAGCCACTCGCCGTAGGGCTGCTGCCGGGCGTAGCCGCGCTTGACGGCCTCGTCGGAGAGGATCTCGCCCCGCACGGTGTCCGCCAGCAGCATTTTGCCGGGCATCAGCCGGGATTTTTTCACGATATGCTCCGGCGGGATGTCCAGCACGCCCACCTCGGAGGACAAAATCAGACGGCGGTCGTCCGTGAGATACCAGCGGCAGGGGCGCAGACCGTTGCGGTCCTGCACCGCGCCCACGCTGTCTCCGTCGGAGAACACCAGGGCGGCGGGGCCGTCCCAGGGTTCCATCATGGTGGCGTAGTAATGGTAGAAATCCCTCTTTTCCCGGTCCATGTTGCGGTCGTTGGCCCAGGGCTCGGGGATGGTCATCATGACGGCCTTGGGCAGCTCGATGCCGTTCATCAGCAAAAATTCCAGCGTGTTGTCCAGCATGGCGCTGTCGGAGCCGTTGACGTTCACTACGGGCAGAATCTTGTCCATGTCCTCTTCCAGCACCGGAGAGAACAGAGTCTCCTCCCGGGCCAGCATCCGGTCGGCATTGCCGCGGATGGTGTTGATCTCACCGTTGTGCAGCACGTAGCGGTAGGGATGGGCCCGATCCCAGCTGGGGGTGGTGTTGGTGGAAAAGCGGGAGTGCACCAGCGCGATGGCGCTTTGGCACTGCGGGCTTTGCAGGTCGGGATAGAATTTCCGCAGCTGCCTGACCAGAAACATCCCCTTGTAGACGAGGGTGCGGCTGGAAAACGAACAGATATAGGTGTTGATGTTGGATTGCTCAAAGACCCGCCGGGCCACGTACAGCCTCCGGTCGAAGGCGAGTCCCCGCGCGCAGTCGGCGGGCCGCCGGACAAAGCACTGCTCGATCACCGGCATACATCCCCGCGCCGTCTCGCCCAGAATATCGGGACAGGTTGGCACCGCCCGCCAGGCGATAAACTCCATGCCCTCCTTGGCCACGATGATCTCCAGCATCTTTTTGGCCTGGGCGCGCTTCAGGGCGTCGGTGGGGAAAAAGAACATCCCCACGCCGTAATCCCGGGCGTCCCCCAGCGCCAGCTCCTGCGCTTTCGCCCAGGCCGCCATCAGCGGGTGCGGCACCTGCAGCAGGATGCCCACGCCGTCGCCGGTCTCGCCGGAGGCGTCCTTGCCGGCGCGGTGCTCCAGCTTTTCCACGATGCGCAGGGCGTCGTCCACCGTCTGCCAGCTGCCGCCGCCGTCCAGCGCCACCACGGCGCCGATACCGCAGGCGTCGTGCTCTGCATTCAGCGCGTCAGACCTTCTCTGGTCATCTTCCATCCCAAAATCATCTCCTCGCGGTTCAATGGATAAAAAACAAGAGCCAAGCACTCTCAAGACGAGCGCTTCTGCTCTCTTTGCGTAATTATAAAGCCTGATTTGATGAAGTGTCAAGAATCCGAGGGCGGAAAAAGCCCCCGATCCGCAATTTCATTTCAACCACCAAATTATGTACTTTTTACAAAAACACATTTGTGCAATTTACAGGTGTCACAAAGCGGCACGATGAAGTCCGCCGAGGAAAAACAATGGTATTTACACCGCGGACAATTACAGGCGCGCGCCACGGGGAAGCAAGAAAGGCGGCCGGACGGTTTTGAGCAGCCGTCCGGCCTTTACATGCCTTATCTGAAAAGTGCCGCCAGACTTTCGGTGTACGGCGGGCGGCAGATACCCTTTTCCGTGATAATGCCGGTAATGAGGCTGTGGTCGGTCACGTCGAAGGCGGGATTGTAGCATTTGACGCCTTCGGGGGCCATGGGCTTTTCATACCACAGCGAACGGATTTCCTCGCCGTCTCGCAGCTCGATGGGGATGTCCGCCCCCGTCGGGGTCGCGAGGTCGACGGTGGAACCGGGGCCCAGCACATAGAAGGGGACGCCGTAATAGCCGGCCAGCACCGCCACGCCGGAGGTGCCGATCTTGTTGGCGGCATCGCCGTTGGCGGCCACCCGGTCGCAGCCCACGAAGCAAGCCTGCACCTTGCCCTGCTTCATCACCATGGAAGCCATGTTGTCGCAGATCAGGGTCACGTCCACCCCGGCGTTGCGGAGCTCCCACGCCGTGAGACGCGCCCCCTGCAGCAGCGGGCGGGTCTCGTCGGCGTAAACACGAAAATTCATGCCCCGCTCCCGGCCCAGCAGCAGCGGGCCGATGGCCGTGCCATATTTCGAGGTGGCGATGGGACCCGCGTTGCAGTGGGTCAGCACGCCGTCCCCCTCCCGCAGCAGGCCCAGACCGTACTCGGAGATGGCCGTGCACATGGCGATGTCCTCTTCCAGAATGGCCTGACATTCACGCCGCAGGACGGGCAGAATGTCCGCCGGGGCGCCGGCGGCCGCGCCGCAGACGCGCTCCATGCGCCCCAGCGCCCAGCTCAGGTTCACCGCCGTGGGCCGGGAGGAAGCCAAGTACCGGGCGCACTCGCTCAGAATGCCGCGAAAGGCGGCCGTGTCCGCCCCCCGGTCCGCCAGCTGCCCGGCCAGCGCGCAGTAGGCAAAACCCGCGAAAATACCCAGCGCGGGCGCGCCCCGGATCTGAAGTTTCCGTACGGCCTCGTACATCTCCTGGGCGGAGCGCAGCGTGAGATGGCGGACGTCGTTCGGCAGCAGCGTCTGATCCAGAATGACCACGCCGCGCTCGTCCTCCGACAGGCGGACATGATCCACTGATGTTGATTTTTTCATTTCCCTGCCTCGATTTTCTTGCGTTTCCCGTATTCTACCCCATTTCGGCAGCGGACGCAACTTTCTTAATTTGCCTCTCAAGGGTGGAAAAAAGGGGAGGGGGATGTTATGATGGGGAAAGTCTTTAATCAAAAGCGAGAGAAAGGAACTGTCATGCGAAGAAAAAGTAGCACCATAACCATTGCGCTGGCGCTGATCGTCAGCCTGACGCTGTCCATATCCGCTTTCGCGGATGTGATGGGCGACTGTCTCACCGGCTACAGCGTGTCTCAGGGCGCGGGAATGACGCTGGCCAAGGGCATTTACTGGACCGGCTCGGATTACCGCAACGAGAATTACCTTGAATACACCCCCAATGCCGACGTGCAGCCCATGATCGTCTACGGCTCCAAGCTGACCAACTACGGCAGCTACTCGTCCATGTCGTCCCTGCTGGCGAGCAAGGGCTACCATGTGATCGCGGGCATCAACGGGGACTACTATAATATGTCCAACTACGAGCCGCTGGGCATCGCCATTTATGAGGGCAAGCTCATCTCCTCCGACAACGGCTTCAATGCCGTGGGCTTCAAGGCGGACGGCAGCGCCGTCATCGGCAAGCCAACCCTCCGCCCGTGGATGACCCTGCCGGGGCTGGACGGACTGCCCATCCGCATCAACAAGACCCGCAATACCGCAGACTTCAGCCTGCTCACCACGGATTACGGCCCCACCACCAAGAGCACCGCCGCGGGCTATGACGTGATCTGCACCCCGTCTCAGAATGACCTCACCGTGAATTGCAGCGTCACCCTGACGGTGGACGAGGTGAAGGAAACCTCCGGCGCCATCGCCATACCCGCGGGGAAGATGGTGCTGAGTCTGCCCGCCGCCGCCGACCAGACCAAGATCGACGCCGTGAAGGCTCTGAAGGCCGGGGACACCATCACGGTGGACATTAGCGCCGCCGACGGCTGGCAGGACGTGCAGTTCGCCGTGGGCTCGCTGTATAAACTGGTGACCGACGGCGTGGCCGAGACCGGATTGAACAAGGACCTGGAACCCCGCACCGCCGTGGGGCTCAAGGCCGACGGTACGCTGGTCCTTTACACGGTGGACGGACGCCAGTCCGGCTATTCGGTGGGCGCCACCATGGAAATGGTGGCCGACCGGCTCATCGAGCTCGGCTGCGTGGAGGCCACCATCATGGACGGCGGCGGCTCCACCAGCTTGAATGCCATCTACCTGGGCGACGAGGCCATCAGCCAGATCAACAAATCCTGCGTCTCTCCCCAGCGCTCCGTCACCGACTACATCGTGCTGGCCACAAAGCAGGCCGCCACCGGCACCGCCGCCCAGCTGGCCATCGCGCCGCTGAACGCCGTGATGCTCCAGGGCGCGACCCGCGTCTTCACCGCCAAGGCCGCCGACGCATACGGCTATCAGACGGCGGTGCCCGGCGGCGTGAGCTTCGCCGTCACCGGAGATATCGGCACCATCGACCAAAACGGCCTCTTTACCGCACAAAAGGCGGGCACCGGCACCATCACCCTGTCGGGAAACGGCCTGACCCCCGCCGCGGTGAATGTCACGGTCATCGACGCGCCCAGCTCCATCACCGTGCGAAACGGCAGCGCCAATCTCTCCAGCCTCCAGGTCAAGGCGGAGAGCGTCACCGACCTCGCCGCGCTGGCCATGTATAACCACATGAACCTCTACAGCAGCGATGAAAACTTCAACTGGTCCATTTCCGGCGACATCGGGACCATCGACCAGAGCGGCAAATTCACCGCCTCCAAAGACGGCGGACAGGGCAGCCTCTCCGTCACGGCCTGCGGAGTGACCGCTACCATCCCCGTCACCGTAACACCCAACAGCAGCTTCGACGATGTAAAAAGCACCGACTGGTATTACGACGCCGCGGAGTATGTCAGCACCGCGGGCTACATCACCGGCACCGCTGCCCGCACCTTCTCGCCCGCCGCCGAGGTCAGCCGCGCCATGCTTGCCACCGTTTTGTGGAGCGCGGCGGGCAAGCCGGCGGTGACCTCCGCAGGCTTTTCCGACGTGGCGCCCGACGCGTGGTACGCCTCCGCCGTGGCCTGGGCCCAGAGCGTGGGCGTGGCCGCCGGCTATGCCGACGGCACCTTCCACCCCTCAGACAGCGTCACCCGGGAGCAGCTGGCCCTGATGCTGTACAAGTATGAAAGCCTGAAAAGCGGAGCTCCCGCCAAGTCCGGCGATCTGAGCGCCTATACGGACGCGGGAAGCGTGTCGTCCTGGGCGGCGGACGCCGTGAGTTGGTGCGTGAGCAAGGGCTATATCTCCGGCATGACCGCGACGACCGTCGGCCCCGGGGGCACCGCCACCCGCGCCCAGTGCGCGGTGATCCTCCAGAAGTACATGACGACCAGGTAAAAAATACAGTGCGCCGCCGGAGCAAATCCGGCGGCGCGTTTTTGTCGCTGTAAAACATCGTCATCCTGGTTTCCCGCCCCGTCCTTGTTCGCCGTCCCCGTTTCCTACCGACCAAAAGCCCAGCGTAGCGGGTTTTGGTCGGAAAAGGAGCCGCAGCGGAGCGAACGACGCCCGGCGCCTGCCGCCGAGGGGAGCGATACGGAGCTTGCGGCGACGTCACTGGGCTTGTTTCATGCGCAGGCTCAGGCAATCCGCTATCATAGCGATGAATTCGGAGTTGGTGGGCTTGCCCTTGATATTTGATACAGTATAGCCAAAAAATTTCTGGAGGGTCTCGATGTCGCCCCGGTCCCAGGCCACCTCAATGGCGTGGCGGATAGCCCGCTCCACCCGGGAGGGCGTGGTGTTGAATTTTTTTGCCACTTCGGGGTACAGCACCTTGGTGACGGCGTTGATCACGTCCATGTCCTCGATGGTCAGGATGATGGCCTCCCGCAGGTACTGATAGCCCTTGATGTGGGCGGGCACGCCGATCTCGTGGATGATGTCCGTTACCACGGCCTCCAGGCTGGGCTCTGTCCGGGGCGAGGGCGGGGCGGCGCGGCTGGCGGTGAGCATCCCTACGGCGTTGTGAGCGTAGCCGTTGACCTGGCGGATGCGGGTGAGCAGGGCCGGCACGTCGCAGGGCTTGGGCATGAAATAGTAGGCACCCAGTTCGGAACACTGGGACACCACCTTTTCATTGACAAACCCGGATACCACGATCACCCCGGAGCCCACCCCGGTTTCCGGCAGGCGGCGCAGCACCTCCATCCCGTCCAGCTTGGGCAGCACCAGATCCAGCAGGATCACATCCGGGCGGAGCTTCGAGGTCAGCTCCAAGACCTCCAGTCCGTCCCCGACCGCGGCGCAGACGGTCAGGTCGCCCTCCTGCGCGATCACGTCCGACATCAGCGTGCGGTAATCTTCATTGGCATCGGCGATAAGTACGCTTGTCTTGGTTTCCATAATTTGCGATCCTCCAGCATTTTTCATTAACGGAGCAGCATTATATCTTTTTAAGCGATTTCACCGTTTTTACCGTATAAACTTACCATATTCCGCACCACATTGCAATGATTTTTTGTCAATTATTAGGAACTTTTTGTTTACATAATTCGACAGAATTCACCGCCTTTTTACGCCTCTGCGACAGCGAACGACGGCGAATGACAAAGGCGAGGGGGAGGAAAAACCTGCCGGATGCCTTTACATAACGAAGTCATGGTTTAATTTTGACCATTGGCGGGCGCTCCGCCCGCACGGAAGCACACAAACATGAAATACAGATTTTGCCCTTCGCCACAAGCATTTACTTGTCGACCTGGGCGCGGTATAATAGACGCCGGACGGGAGGCGGGGACCATGAATTTTACCACCCTGCGGTATTTCCTCGTGGCGGCGGAGGAGGGCAACATCACCCGGGCGGCCGGGCGGCTGTACATCTCCCAGCAGGCACTGTCGGGACACATCGCCAAGCTGGAAAAGGAGCTGGGCGTGACGCTGTTCGACCGCGCTCCGGCGCTGACGCCCACCTATGCCGGGAGGCAGCTGCAAAAATACGCGGCCACCGCCGTGAATCTGGAGCGGCAGATCTATCAGATGGCAGGGGACATCCGAAACGACCGGCAGGGCGAGGTGCGCGTGGGGATCTCCTATACCTGCGGCCGTGTCGTGCTGCCCTCCATTCTGCCGGAATTTCGCCGCAGCCACCCGCTGGTGGAGCTGACGCTGCGGGAAGATACCTCCAGCGAGATGGAGGTGGCGCTGCGCCGGGGCGATCTGGATCTGATGATCGACTTCACGCCCATCCGCATGGAGGGCGTGCAGGTGGAAGAACTGTTAAAGGAGCGGCTGTTTCTGGTGGCACCCAAGACGCTGCTGGAGGCGCGCTACGGCGCGTGCTACGAGGCGGTGCGCAGCGAATGCCAGCGGGCGCTGGATCTGACGCTGTTCGCGAAGTTTCCGTTCATCCTGCTGCGCCGGGGCAACCGGGTGCGTGCCATGCTGGACGAGGAGATGAAACGGCTGCGCTTTGAGCCCAACATCATTCTGGAGACGGAAAACGTGGAGACCGCCATGGCGCTGGCCCAGCAGGGCATGGGCGTCACCGTCTACCCGGAGCTGTTTCTCTGGTGCATTCCGGAATCGCCCGACAGCGGACCGGTGGAGTTGTTCCCCTTTCGGGACGCCGAGACTACCGGTACGCTGGCCATGGCATGGATGAAGGACCGGTATCGGCCCCGGGCGGCCGAGGAATTCATGGACGCCTGCCGTCAGGCCGTGTCCGTGCTCCGGGCCAAACAGGGAACTCTGTAAAATACGGCGGAAGGGCGTTTCAAAACGCCCTTCCGCCAAATTTTACGCCGCCTTTTGCGCGGCTGCCACCACCTCGTCGATCATGTCCTGCACGTTCAGACCGTACCCTTTGGTGGGGTCGTTGACAAAGACGTGGGTCACCGCGCCGACCAGCTTGCCGTTTTGCACGATAGGCGAGCCGGACATCCCCTGAACAATGCCGCCAGTGGCCGCCAGAAGCGTGGCGTCCGTCACCGTCAGCTGTATCCGGTCGCCGGAGGGGTCGTGATAGACCCGGTCGATCCGCACCGTGTAACGCCCCACAGTGTTGTCGGAAAGCGTGGTGAGAATCACGGCGTCGCCCACTGCGGGCTCGCCGCATTCCATGGCACCGGAAAGACCTTCCTCCGCGGTGTCCAGAATGCCGAAAATGCCGTAGGCCGTGTTCATCACGATGCTGCCGCACACGGCGTTTTCATCCGCGCAGCCGGACAGCTCTCCCGGCGTGCCGCTCTGGCCCTTGACGATGCCCACGATGCGGGCGTCGGTCAGGGTGCCGCTGCCGATGGGCAGGATGTCCCCGGTGTCGGCGTCCGTAATGCCGTGGCCCAGCGCGCCGTAGACATGGGTGGCCGGGTCGTAAAACGTCACCGTGCCCACGCCGGATATGCCGCTGCGCAGCCACAGACCCAGCCGCAGCACTCCGTCCGCGTCCTTGACCGGGGTCACCGTGAACTGCCGTGTCTCGCCGCGGCGGGTGGCCGTCACGGTAACGCCCTCACCGGTGAGCCTGCCCGCCGCCGCCACAAAATCCTGGGCTGTGTGGATCTCCGCCGGCCCCACCCGGACGATGATATCGCCCACCTGAAGCCCCGCGTCCCCGGCGGGCGACACCGCGCCCGAGGCGGTCTCCACGGCGTTCACGCCGGCCACCACCACGCCGTCGGTGCTCATCCGGATGCCGACGGCCCGACCGCCGGCCACCAGCGTCTCCGCCGCCGCCGACGCCGGGAGCACCGTCACGGACAGCATCAGCGCCAGCGCCACGATTGCCGTTTTGCCTGCTTTGTTTTTTGCCGCCAAAAATTTCCCTCCCCCTGCGGAGCGATCTGCTCCGCTATTCCAGTATGTGCCGCGCGGCCGAAAATAACGGAGGGTATTTCTCACAGATGGGGGACATATTTTTAATCAGTATAGTTGCAGGAAACGGAGGGACAATAAATAATGATAATTTTAAAAAATGGCGATCGGGGAGCGCTGGTACAGCTGCTGCAGCTGGGCCTGGGCCGGGCCGGTCAGGGGCCGCTGGTGACGGACGGCGTGTTCGGCCCGGCCACCCGGGCCGCGCTGACGCGTTTTCAGGAGAGCCGGGGTCTGGCAGCGGACGGCGTGGCCGGGCCCGCAACGCAGCGGGCGCTGGGAAGCTGGTACCGCGGTTATTTTATCCATCTCATCCGCCCCGGGGATACGTTGTATTCCGTGTCCCGGGCCTACGGCGCCGATCTTGCCGCCGTCATGGGGGCCAATCCCAACGCCGTCGCCGGCGACCTGCGCCCTGGCGCGGCGCTGACAGTGCCGCTGCCCTTCGACGTGGTGCCCACGGACATCGCCTATTCCTCCGCGCTCATCAATTATTGTGTGCAGGGGCTAGCCGCCCGATACCCCGCGCTGGCCGCGGGCGAGCTGGGGAAAAGCGTGCTGGGCGCGCCGCTGTGGTATCTCCGGCTGGGGACGGGGGAAAACCGGGTGCTCTATAACGCCGCCCACCACGCCAACGAATGGATTGCAGTGCCGCTGCTGCTGAAATTTACCGAAGCGCTGTGCCGGGCGGAGGCGGCGGGGGAGAATGTTTTCGGCCAGTCGGTCCGGGAAATGCTCAAACGCAGTACCCTCTGGCTCGTCCCGGCGGTGAACCCCGACGGCGTGGATCTGGTCACCGGGGCGCTGACGGGCGGCGCGGCCTACGACTATGCCCGGGCCATCGCGGCACGCTATCCCCAGTTTTCCTTTCCCGACGGCTGGAAGGCCAATATCCGGGGCATCGATCTCAATTTGCAGTACCCCGCCGGGTGGGAGCAGGCCAAGGCCAACAAGGAGGCGCTGGGCATCGTGTCTCCCGCGCCGGCGGACTACGTGGGTCCGGCGCCCCTTACCGCGCCGGAGAGCCGGGCCATGTACGACCTCACGCTGTCCGTGGACCCCGCGCTGACGCTGTCGTATCACACCCAGGGCGGCGTGATCTACTGGAGGTTTTTGGATTACGAACCGAAAAATTCCAGGAAGATCGCGGAGACCTTCGCCGCCGTGTCGGGCTATACCGTGGAGGATACGCCTTACGCCTCGGGCTTTGCGGGGTATAAGGACTGGTTCATCCAGCAGTACGTGCGGCCGGGCTACACCATTGAATGCGGCCGGGGCGAAAATCCGCTGCCGCTGACCGATTTTGACAAAATCTACGCTGAAAATCTGGGCATCCTCACGTTGGGCGCGGTGGTGACGGCATAAGTCTTTCCTTTTTTCCGCCGGGGGTATATAATAATCCAACATTATTATTCCCGTCAGGAGGCTGCGCTATGCCCACGACCTGGAAGCGATCCCCGGAAGAATTTCACAAAATTTACATTGCCAACACCGAAGCCTTTTACAAAGCCGCAGGCCGGGGCCTGGCCCCCGCGCTGGACGCTTTTATGACTGACTGCGCCCTGGGGCTGTGGGGCCGCGCCTCCACCGTGGGGCAGAGCCACGCCGACATGGCCAACCAGCTCTATTCCAGCGGCCAGCCCAAGCCCGCGTGGCTGCTGTGGAGCCTCACCGAAAAGGTCTGCGCCGGCGGCGAATTTCTGCCGCCCATGTTCTTCTGGAGCGTGGCGGAGGGCGACGCGCGGCGCGGCGCGGCGTCCTCCCGGGTGTTCATCCGCATGATGACCAACATCCTGCTGTATCTCGCCGCCTGCGACGACGACGTGAATTACGCCGAGGCGCAGTATATCACCGAATGCGCCGAAAAGCTGGGGGCCATCTGCGATTCCGGCGGCGTGCCCCCCGCCGGGGAGGGGCTGAACCCGCTGGACTTCGTCACCTCCGGGGAGGCGGATTTCGTGGAAAAGCACGCGGGTGAGGCCGCACGGCCCCGGACCGAAGCTGCCGCACAGGAACAGGGCGGGGCGGCAAAGCACGAGGAGAAAAAGCCCGATTTGAACGAACTCATGGCCCAGCTGGACGGGCTGATCGGTCTGGAGGACGTGAAGAAGGACGTCAAAAGTCTGGTGAATCTCATCAAGGTGCGCCGGCTGAGGGTGGAAAACGGCCTGCCCGTGCCGCCCATGAGTATGCACATGGTGTTCGTGGGCAACCCCGGCACCGGCAAGACCACCGTGGCCCGGCTGATCAGCGGACTGTACGCCGCGGTGGGCGCGCTGTCCAAGGGCCAGCTCATCGAGGTGGACCGCTCCGGGCTGGTGGCGGGCTATGTGGGCCAGACCGCGCTGAAAACCCAGGAGGCGGTCAAATCCGCGCTGGGCGGCGTGCTGTTCATCGACGAGGCCTATTCTCTGGCCAATGGCGGCGAGAACGACTTCGGCCGGGAAGCCATTGAGACGCTGCTGAAGGCCATGGAGGATCACCGGGACGATCTGGTGGTCGTCGCCGCGGGCTACGACGAGCCCATGAAAAAGTTCATCTATTCCAACCCCGGCCTGCAGAGCCGGTTCAACAAATACTTCTACTTTCCGGACTACAGCGGTGAGCAGCTGATGGTCATCTTCCGCAGGCAGTGTGAGAAAAACGGCTATACGCTCACCGCCGAGGCCGAGAAAAAGGCGGTGGAGGGCTTCAACAGGCTCTACGAAAACCGGGACGATAACTTTGGCAACGGTCGGGACGTGCGCAACCGGTTCGAGGACATGGTCGCCGCCCAGTCCAACCGGGTGGCCGGCATGGAAACCCCCGGCAAGGAGGATCTGATGGCCGTGCTGCCGGAGGACATCGATATTTAAAATAAGGAGCCCCCCGGCAGCGTGCCGGGGGGCTCAGACTGTATGGGACGGGTGGCGGGGAGCGCCCGCTTTTTCAGCCTCCGGTGTACCAGCCGCGGGGGGCGCCGCGGCCGGGGAGGTCCACGGTGGTGGCAATACCCTTTTCCAGCGCGTTCTGACGCAAAAAAGCGTAGGCCTCCGCGCGGGAGCCATAGATGTAGGGGTTGAGAAAGAAGAGGCCGAGAAGCCCGAAGGTGAGGCTGTTCAGCAGCGCCCACAGGATAAAAGAGAGGTCCATGACAAAGAGATCGCCCTTATAGCCCAGGGTCATTTCCTGGCTGAGGGCGAGGACGCGGCGGTGGTCGAGATCGGGATTTTCCGACAATATGTACGGCACACAGAAATAGGCGTAGCTCTTTACGATGCCGGGGATGATGAACAGCAGCGTCCACAGAAAGCGATAGAGGTCCCTGAGGAACTGGGTCAGCACCACATTGCCGAAATTTTTGGAAAAGCCGGTGCCCACAACGGAAAATTTGGCATTTTCACGGCGGTTCTCCATAAAGAAACGGCAGGTACCCACTTCATAGGGGTTTATGGCCACAATTTTAACCGCGATGCCGAACAGGGTCCCGGTGACTGCCGCTACAGCGCCAATGGCGAGGATGAGGCGGATGAGCGGGTTGGAGAGAAGAACATGGTAAAAATTGTAACCATAACCATATCCGTAACTTGAGGCGTGTTCACGGAAGGTGTAAGTGATGTTGCCGTTCAGACCTGCTCCGGTCGCAATGGCCAGCAGCAGGCTCACAAGCATCACGGGCCAGTAGTTTTTCAGAAAGCTCGCCTTTCCGGCGGCTTTGAAAGCGGGTCTGTCAAACATGATGGGCCTCTTTCCTGTTTATTTTTTGAACTTTTTGCCGGGCTTATAAAACTCAAAGATCACGGCGTCGTTTTTCTTCTCATGCACCCACTCGTGACTGGTCCAGCACACGCGCATGGCGCCCATGAGCTCCGAGAGCTTCACGGTGAGCGGCTTGCGGCCGATCTCATAGGCGATGAACTGGGGTCTGCCCATGAAGTTCATGAGACAGTTGCCGAGGAGGAACGCCTGCGGACGGGAGGCCTCCTCCGGGGCAAAGCTTTTGGGCAGGCAGGAGAGCTGACCGCGGACAAGCTTCGGTGCGTGAAAGCGGAACCACATGACGATGCGGGGATCGAAACTTTCAATGCAAACGTCGCCCTTGTAGCCGCGCAGCAGCCGCAGGGTCTTGCGGCAGAGCTCGCGGTTGTGCCGTCCGGTCTTGAGCTCCACGATCAGCGGGCCGCGGCCCCGGATGCACTGCAGCACGTCCGAAAACAGGGGTACGGTGTCGTTGGTGCCGCACAGAGAGGTGACGTGCAGCTGGTCGTAGGTCTTTTCATCCACCCGGGCGTGCACGCCGCAGACCCGGTCCAGGGTGGCGTCGTGGAACACCACCACCTGCCCGTCTCTGGACAGCTGCACATCCAGCTCGATGCCGTACCCCTCCGCCGCGGCGGCCTGGAAGGCGGTGAGAGAGTTTTCCGGGACGAGCTTATCCCGGGTGTGCAGTCCGCGGTGGGCAAAATTCCGCCCGGTGAAGGGCGCGGCCGCCTTGCGGGACATGGGCCCCGGGGCGATGAGAAACACCGCCGTGCCCGCGGCAAAGGCCAGCCTGCGGTTCAGATGAAGCTTTTTTTCGATGCGCTTCGCCTGACGTATCAGACGGACGCCCCGATTGACCTTTCTGATCGCGGCCAGATCTTCTTCAAGGCTCTTTTTGCGTTTTTTCATATCTTCAGCCCCCTTGTTCTTGATACTTTCATTTTACACCCCGCCCCCCGCCCGGTCAATGCCGGGCGGATTTTTTACAGTTGTTTTGACGGGCGGAAGAGAGTAAAATGAACACCAGAAAAAGACAGCCGGAGGTACGATATGAAACTCAACTACAAACGCACCATCTTCGTGGGCTTCGCTTTCTTCCTGATCTGCGCTTTCTGGCAGGCCTACGACAATACCATCCCCCTGATCCTTACCAACAAGTTCGGCATGTCGCAGACCTGGTCCGGCTTCATCATGGCGCTGGACAATATTCTGGCGCTGTTCATGCTTCCCCTTTTCGGCGCCATCTCCGACCGATGCCGCTCGCCCCGCGGCCGGCGCACGCCGTTCATCCTCATCGGTACGCTGGTGGCGGCCGTGGCGCTGGTGGGTCTGTCCTTTGTGGATAACGCCCAGCTTTCCCGCATCTCGGACGTTTCCACTATCGACGATCCCGCTGCCCTCACCACCATCTACGAGACCGAGAGCGACGCCCGGCTCCTTACCCCCTCGGGCGAGAGCTTCGTGCTCAGCGAAAAATACACCGAGGCCCAATTCACCGCCATCCGCAGCCAGATCACGGAAAACGGCAAGGCGACGACCAATCCGGAATACACGGATTTCGTGGTGCCCGCCCGGCAGGCCTGCGCCTGGCAGACCACGGCGGAATCTCCGGTGACGCTGATCTTTTTCATCGGCCTGCTGCTTATTGTGCTGGTGAGCATGGCAACCTTCCGCTCCCCCGCCGTGGCGCTGATGCCGGATGTGACCATGAAGCCGCTGCGGAGCAAGGCCAACGCCGTGATCAATCTCATGGGCTCGGCCGGCGGCATACTGGTGCTGGCGCTGGGCATGGTGTTCGCCACCAGCGCGGTGCGCAATTCCCTGATGAGCTACACCGGCTATTTCGCGGTCATCGCGGGCATCATGCTGGTGTCGCTGGTAATCTTTATGCTCACCGTGCGGGAACCGAAATTCGTGGAGGAGATGCACGCCCAGAGCCAAGAATACGGGCTGCAGGAGGCCGGGGACGACACCCCCGGCAGCACCCGGGGCCTGTCCAGGGGCGAGAAGGTCTCGCTGGGCTTTATTCTGGCCTCCATCGTGCTGTGGTTTATGGGCTATAACGCCGTGACCTCCAAGTATTCCGTCTATGCCAGCAACATCCTGCACAAGGATTTCAACCTGACCCTCATTATCGCCCAGGCGGCGGCCATCCTGTCCTATCTGCCGGTGGGCATGGTGGCGTCCAGGGTGGGCCGGAAAAAGACCATCCTGGCGGGCGTGGTGATGCTCACCGCCGCCTTCGGCGTGGCGGCCTTTCTGGGGGACGGGAGTCCCACCGTGCTGATGAACTGCATGTTCGCGCTGGCGGGCATCGCCTGGGCCACCATCAACGTCAACTCCTTCCCCATGGTGGTGGAGCTGTGCTCCGGCGGCGACGTGGGCCGCTACACGGGCTTCTATTACACCGCGTCCATGGCGGCCCAGGTGGTGACGCCAATCTTCTCCGGCTTCTTGATGGATAAGCTGGGGATGCGGGTGCTGTTCCCCTACGCCTGCGTGTTCACGGCGCTGGCCTTCGTGACCATGCTGTTCGTGAAGCACGGCGATTCCAGGCCCATCGCCAAGAAGGGTGTGGAGGCGCTGGAGGATCTGGACGCCGATTGAGCAATTTGAATTTTGGAGATGCGGGAATGACGAAGATGAAAAACAAGGGCCTGCTGTGGCGGAGAAAGACCTTCAGACAGGCCATCCGCATGGAGCTGCGGGAGCACAGGAGCTCCTTTATCGTATTTTACATCCTGCGGCTGCTGGTGATCGTGGCGCTGGTGCGCCAGGCGATGCTGCACAACTATGAAAGCGTGTTTCTGTGCGCGCTGACGCTGCTGCTGCTGTATGTGCCCAGCTGGGTGCAGGTGAAGCTGCGCATCGAGCTGCCGCCCCCGCTGGAGATCACCGTGCTGTGCTTCATCTTCGCGGCGGAGATTCTGGGCGAGATCAACGCGTTTTACGTCGTCATCCCGTGCTGGGACACGATCCTGCACACGCTCAACGGCTTTCTGGCCGCGGCGGTGGGCTTCTCGCTGGTGGCGGTGCTCAACAACAACGAGCGCCTCACCTTCGACCTGTCGCCCTTTTACATGGCCATCGTGGCGTTTTGCTTTTCCATGACCATCGGCGTACTGTGGGAGTTCTTCGAGTTTGGCATGGACACCTTCTTCCACACCGATATGCAGAAGGACACGATCGTCAACGCCATCTATTCCGTGTCGCTGGACCCCACCAACTCCAACAAGGTGGTGGCCCTCACCGGCATCACCGACACCGCCGTCAACGGCAAAAGCCTGGGGCTGGGCGGTTATCTGGACATCGGCCTCATCGACACCATGCAGGATCTGCTCGTGAATTTCGTCGGGGCGACGGTGTTCGCCGTCATCGGCTTTTTCTACGCCAAGGGCAAGGGCAAAAAGCCCTCCCCGGCCACGGACTTCATACCCAGCATCAAAGCCGAGGACAGAGATTTTCTCAGGCAGGCCCGCGCCGAGGACGACGCGGATCAGCCCAACAAATAAAACGAAAGCCCGGCGGAAATTCTTCCGCCGGGCCTCCGTTTTATTGCCCCTCGCCGGAGAGAGTGATACAGCGCTCCAGCCAGTTGGAGCGGCGATAGTACAGGATGAACACCACCGCGGTGATGAACCAGGTGGCGGGATAGCACATGCTCACGCCCATGATGCCCGGCCACAGCGGCACGACCAGGAAAATCCACAGCACCCGCAGCCCGCAGATGCCCACCAGCGTGATGACCATGGGGCGGATGGCGTCGCCCGCGCCGCGCAGGGAATTGGAGAGAATCTCGATGAAGGTCCACACGCAGTAATAGGGGACGAAATAGGTGAGGATCTGTACGGCCTGGTCGATGACAGCGGCGTCGTCCACAAAAATGCGGAAGCAGTACTTGCCAAGCAGCAAAATGAGCGCGCAGATCACCACCGTGAAGCACATGGCCACGCCCAGACATACCCGGACGCTCTGCTTCATGCGGTCGTATTTGCCCGCGCCGAAATTCTGGCCCACAAAGGCCATGATGGCCACGCCGAAAGAGTTGCTTACAGACCAGTACACGCCGTCCAGCTTGCTGGTGAGGGTCCAGGCCGCCACGATGGACGTGCCCAGATCGTTTACCGCCGCCTGAATGATGATGTTGGACAGGCCGTAGGTGGCGCTTTGGATGCCGGCGGGAATGCCGATGTACAGCATATGCCGCAGCTGGGCGGGGTAAATGCGCAGCTCCCGCAGCACCAGGCGGTAGGCCTCCCGGGCGCGGCAGAGCTTCCACACAATGAGGGCGGCGCTGAGCACCATGGCGATCACCGTGGCCCACGCCGCGCCGGCCACCTCCCAGTGAAAGCCCACCACGAACAGCAGATCCAGCACGATGTTGGACAGGCAGCAGAAGACCAGATAATACAGCGGACTTCTGGAATCGCCCACGGCCCGCAGAATGCCGGAGCCCATATCGAACAGCAGCAGCGGCACGGTGCCCAGAAAGAAGATGCGCAGATACTGCAGGGAGTAGGCGGTGATATCGTCCGGCGTGCGCACGGCCCGCAGCGCCCAGGGCGAGATGAACCAGCCCACCACGGTCAGCAGCGCGCCCGCCGCCACGCTGAAGGCGATGGCGGTGTGGACGGCCCTGGACACGTTTTCCCGGTCGCCCGCGCCGAAATACTGGGAGATGATCACCGTGGCGCCGGAGGACAGGCCGATAAAGAAGCCGATGGTGAGATTGAGGATGACGGCGGGGCTGCCGCCCACGGCGGCCAGGGCCCTCGTGCCCACAAATTTGCCCACGATGACGGCGTCCACCGCGTTATAGAGCTGCTGAAACAGCATGCCTACCGCGATGGGAAAGAAAAAGCGCAGGAGCTTCCGCCAGATGACGCCCTGCGTGAGATCATATTTTTCGTCTGTTAGTTCCATAATCATATAAGTATACTACCCCGTACTCCGGATGACAAGAGACGGCAAAGGAGAAATCGGGGAGCAAACGCTCCCCGATTTTTGTTCCATTTAACCGATTTTGATCTCCCGGCAGCGGCCGGGGCCGAATTTCTTTTCCATTTCCGTCCTGTAGACGGGGAAGAACCCGGTGGGCATCAGCGCCTGCACGCAGCCGGCAAAGCCGCCGCCGTGGACGCGCCAGGCGCCCCGGCCCTCCAGCAGCCGGGCGCTCAGCGCCAGCCCCTGGGCCAGCTTGGTGTCCCCGGTGGCGCTGGTGATGATGTTGTTGAGATATTCCTCCGACGAGCGGCCGGATTCGTTCATCAGGCGCATATAGGTCTCGCCGTCCCCAGCCAGAAGGGCGTCCCGCATTTGGGGCACCCGGTCGTTCTCGTCGAAGAAGTGCTTGGCCCGGCGCACCGGGCGGTCGGCCACGTCCCACTCGCGGGCGCGGAATTCCGCCGGGTCCACCTCGGCCAGCACGCCCTTGTCGAACAGGCCCGCAATATAGCGCATATCCGCAGGAATTCGGGCGTAGGAGGTGTCCAGCCCCGCGTGACTGCCGCCGGTGTCCGTGAGACACAGCGTCAGCCCCATGGGGGTAAAGCCCGCCCTGACGGGCAGGATTTCGCTGGTGTAAAAGTCCACATACACGCACCCGCCCAAGGCGCAGGTCAGCTGATCCATCAGCCCGCAGGGCTTGCCGAAGTGCAGATTTTCCGCGGCTTGCGCCGCCCGGGCGATGACCACGGGCTCCAGTGTGTCGTTGTTGTAATAGTGATTGAGGATCTTGCCCATCAGCACGGCGTAGGCCGCGGAGGAGGACAGACCCGAGCCGGACGGCAGCGTGCTGGTGACGGTGGCGTCAAAGCCGCCGATGTTGACGCACAGATCATAAAACGCGGCGGCCACGCCCCGCACCAGCGCGCGGGAGGTGCCGAAATCTTCGGGGTGCACATCGAGATTGTAAAGGCCGACCTCCACGTTCTCAAAGCCTTTGGAGCGGATGCGGATGACATTCTGCCCGTTGGGTACACTGTCGGCGTGGATGCCCAGATCCACCGCGGCGGCCAGCACCCGGCCCTTTTGGTGGTCGGTGTGATTGCCTGCAAGCTCCGTGCGTCCCGGGGTAAAAAATTGATCTCCCATGATTTACTTCCTCGCCAGCGCCCTGCCGATCCCATCCTCGACGCCCTTGGCGTCCACGCCGAATTCCCGCAGAAGCTCGGCGTACTTGCCGGATTCGGTGAAGGTATCGCGCACGCCAACGAATTCCGTCGGCACCCCTGCGCCCGCCCAGGCCAGCACCTCGCTGACGGCGCTGCCCAGGCCGCCGATAATACTGTGTTCCTCGGCGGTGACGATGGCGCCGGTTTCCCCGGCGCACTTCAGAATAAGCTCCCTGTCGATGGGCTTGATGGAATACATATCCACCACCCGCACCGACACACCCCTGGCGGCCAGCGCTTCCGCGGCCTCCAGCGCCTTGTGCACCATCAGCCCGCAGGCGATGACGGTGACATCCGTTCCGCCGCGCACCACCGCGCCCCTGCCGGCTTCAAACTTTGTGCCGGCGGGGTAGAGGTCGGGGTACACGTCCCGCGACAGGCGCAGATACACGGGGCCCGCCGTCCCGGCAGCCCAGACGGTCAGCGCCCGGGTGCTCTCGGCGTCCGAGGGTACCACGACCCGCATGTTGGGCAGGGCGCGCATGGCGGAGATATCCTCCAGCGCGTGGTGGCTGGCACCGTCCAGCGCGTCGGACATCCCGCAGTACGCGCCGCCGAATTTCACGTTGAGATTGCCGTAGCACACCTGACCCCGGGCCGCGATGAGGCCGAGGGTGGTGAGAAAAACGGTGAAGGTGTTCACAAAGGGAATCTTGCCCACGGCGGCCAGACCCGCCGCGGTGGAGACCATGTCGGACTCCGCGATGCCCATGTTGAAAAAGCGCTCGGGGTGGGCCGCGCCGAAGGTCTTGGATTTGGTGGAGCCGGAAAGATCGGCGTCCAGCACGACGATGTCTTTGTTGGCGCTGCCCAACTCGGCCAGTACCTCGCCGTAGACGTCTCTGATCGCTTTTGCCATTACGCCTCACCTCCCAGTTCTTTCATGGCCAGCGTAAAACTCTCGTCGTCGATGGACTTGCCGTGCCAGCCGGCCTTGCCTTCCATGAAAGACACGCCCTTGCCCTTGACGGTGTGGGCGACGATCATGGTGGGCACGCCCTTCGTGGCCTCCGCCTCGTCGAAGGCGGCGTCCAGCGCGGCCAGATCGTGGCCGTCGCACTCGACGACGTACCAGCCGAAGGCGCGCCACTTGGCGGCGAGATCCCGCAGGGGCATGATCTCATCCGTGGTGCCGTCCAGCTGCACCTTGTTGTAGTCCGTGACGGCGCAGAGGTTGTCCAATTCAAATTTCGGGGCGGTGCCGGCGGCCTCCCACACGGCGCCCTCGTCCTGCTCGCCGTCGCCCAGAACGGCGTAGACCCGGGCGGGGGAATGATTCAGCTTCAAACCAAGCGCCATGCCCTGCGCCGCCGCCAGACCGATGCCCAGCGGGCCAGCGGGCATATCCACGCCCGGGGTGTGCAGCGAGGGGTGGCCCTGCAGCGGGCTGCCCGCCCGGCGCAGCGTGTTCATGGCCTCGACGGGGATGAAGCCCTTCTCCGCCAGATTGCGGTAGAGCATGGGGGCGGCGTGCCCCTTGGAGAGCACCAGCCTGTCCCGGTCGGGATCGGCGGGCGCGGCGGCGGAGACGCGCATCCGCTGCTGATAGAGCAGCGTCAGGATCTCGCAAACCGACAGACTGCCGCCGGGGTGGCCGGACTGCGCGCCGTGGATTGCTGTCAGAACGTCGATGCGAAAGCGGTTACAGAGCGTTTTCAGCTCGGCCTCCCGCTGCGGAGTAAGAGCCATATCAAAAACCATTCCTTTCCTTCGGCAAATTTTCCTTTGTAAAGCATATAACAACACTTTTGTAAAGTCAACCGAGCGCCGCGGAAAACTTGCGGTTTGAATTTATCTTCATTTTGACAATCTTTTTGCCCTCCGCGGCATTGCGCTCGCCTGTCTTGAACGGTATAATGACAGCAATGAGCTGCGCGAGAGCGCTGTAAAAATACGGAGGGGATATCATTGGGCAAGACCGGCAATCTCAATCTTTCCATGCTTTGCGATTTTTATGAGCTGACCATGGGCAACGGCTACATGGCCTCCGACCTGCAGGATCGGATAACGTATTTCGACGTGTTTTTCCGTACCGTGCCGGACGGGGGCGGCTATGCCGTGTGCGCGGGGCTGGAGCAGGTGGTGGAGTATATCCGCGAGCTGCATTTCAACGACGACGATCTGCGCTATCTGCGGAGCAAAAATATTTTTTCCGAGGAGTTTCTGACTTATCTGCGGAATTTCAAATTTACCGGCGACGTGTGGGCCATTCCGGAGGGGACACCCATTTTTCCCCGGGAGCCCATCCTCACCGTCCGGGCCCCGGCCATCCAGGCCCAGCTGCTGGAGACGTATGTGCTGCTGGCGCTGAATCACCAGAGCCTTATCGCCACCAAGGCCAACCGCATCGTGCGCGCCGCCAGAGGCCGAGCCGTACTGGAATTCGGCTCCCGCCGGGCCCAGGGCATCGACGGCGCCGTCACCGGTGCCAGAGCGGCCTTCATCGGCGGCTGCGCGGGCACGGCCTGCACCGTGTCGGACGAGGTCTATGGCGTGCCCGCCGCGGGCACCATGGCCCACTCCTGGGTGCAGATGTTCGACACCGAGTACGATGCCTTTGTGGCCTACTGCAAGACCTATCCCACCAATGCGGTGCTGCTGGTGGACACCTATAATTCGCTGAAGATCGGCGTGCCGGACGCCATCCGAGCCTTCAACGAGGTGCTGCGCCCGCTGGGTATCACCAGGTGCGGCATCCGCTTCGATTCCGGCGACATGGCCTATCTCACCCGCCGGGCCCGCCAGATGCTGGACGACGCCGGCTGGCCGGAGTGCAGGATCACCGTGTCCAACGCGCTGGACGAGCGGCTGATCACCGACCTGCTGATGCAGGGCGCCATGATCGACGCTTTCGGCGTGGGCGAGCGGCTGATCACCGCCCGGTCCGAGCCCGTATTCGGCGGCGTATACAAGCTGGCAGCCGTGGAGGACGCGGCAGGCGGGATCATCCCCAGAATCAAGATCAGCGAAAACGTGGGCAAGATCACCAACCCCGGCTTCAAAAAGGTCTACCGCTTTTACGACCGGGACACCGGCATGGCCGAGGCCGATTACATCTGCCTGCACGACGAGACCGTGGACGATTCCCGCCCGCTGTCCATCTGTGATTCCGACGTCCACTGGAAGCATAAGGTCATGGAAAACTACACTGCCAGGGAGCTGCAGGTGCCTGTATTCAAAAGCGGGGAGCTGGTATACCGGGTGCCCGGTCTCACGGAGATCAAGGACTACTGCGCCAGGCAGGTGGCCACGCTGTGGCCCGAGGTGCAGCGCTTCGACAATCCCCACAATTATTATGTGGATCTCAGCGAAAAGCTCCTGACCCTGAAGGACGAAATGTTACACACCGCCGCCGGAAAGGGCGACGTGTGATGGACGCCGGCAGACGCCGGGCCGCGCTGCTGCGCGACCTAGGTGAATGCGCCGCGCCCCTGAGCGCCGCGGCGCTGGCCGGGCGCTATTCCGTCAGCCGCCAGGTCATCGTGGGGGATGTGGCGCTGCTGCGGGCCTCCGGCGCGGACATCACGGCCACGCCCCGGGGTTATGTGCTGGGCATGGGCAGCGGCGGCTTCGTGGCTACGGCCGCCTGCCTTCACGGGCTGGACGGCATGGAAAAGGAGCTCAATATCATGGTGGATAACGGCTGCACGGTGGTTAACGTCATCGTGGAGCACCCCGTCTATGGCCAGATCACCGGCGAGCTGCACCTCTCCTCCCGGCACGACGTGAAGGAATTCATGGACAAGGTGGCGGAATACGGGGCCAGTCTGCTCTCCGCCCTCACCGGCGGGGTGCATCTGCATACCCTGTCCTGCCCCGACGAGGCCGCCTACCGCCGCACGCTGGAGGAGCTGGCCGCCGCAGGCCTGCTGTACGGAGAGATGTAAGAATCCGGAGAATGCGGGAGAGGGCACCGCCTTGTCAAGATCAAAACTATCCTTGACAAACGTCCCATGGAAACGTATAGTGTGGTTTACAGGTGTCAAGACACCTGTAAACCACACTATTTTTATTTGGACGTGATGAAATGAGCAGATTCAAGGCCTTTCTGAAACGCAAGGACATCGAGATCTCCCTGAAGCGCTACGGCATCGACGCGCTGGGCGCCATGGCCCAGGGCCTGTTCTGCACGCTGCTGGTGGGCACCATCCTCAACACGCTGGGCACCCAGTGCCATGTGGGCTTCTTGAATGCCGCGGTCGTCACCATCGGCAAGGAGGCGGCGGCCAAGGCCTACACCATCGGCGATCTGGCCTCGGCCATGGTGGGCCCGGGCATGGCGGTGGCCATCGGATACGCGCTGCACGCCCCGGCCATGGTGCTGTTCTCCCTGATCCCCGTGGGCTTCGCCACCAACGCGCTGGGCGGCGCGGGCGGGCCGCTGTCGGTGTATTTTGTGGCGGTCATCGCCGCGGAATTCGGCAAGGCCGTATCCAAGGAGACCAAGATCGACATACTCGTCACGCCCATCGTCACCATTCTGGTGGGCGTGGGGCTGGCCTGGCTCATCGCCGCGCCCATCGGCAAGGCGGCCACGGCCATCGGCTACTTCATCATGTGGGCCACGGAGCTGCGGCCCTTCCTGATGGGCGTGCTGGTGAGCGTGGTGGTTGGCATCGTGCTGACGCTGCCCATCTCCTCGGCGGCCATCTGCGCGGCCTTCTCGCTGACGGGGCTGGCCGGCGGCGCCGCGGTGGCGGGCTGCTGCGCCAACATGATCGGCTTCGCCGTGATCTCCTTCAAGGAGAACGGCTGGGGCGGCATCGTCAGCCAAGGCCTGGGCACCTCCATGCTGCAGATGGGCAATATCGTGCGCAACCCCAGGATCTGGATCCCGGCCATCGTCACCTCCGCCATCACCGGCCCCATCGCCACCTGCCTGTTCAAGCTGGAGATGAACGGCGCGGCGGTATCCTCCGGCATGGGCACCTGCGGCCTGGTGGGCCCCATCGGCGTGTGGACCGGCTGGGTCAATCCCAGCGCGGAGGCCATCAAAAACGGCGCCGCCGCCATTGCGCCCACGGCCGTGGACTGGATCGGCATGGTGCTGATCTGCTTCGTGCTGCCGGCGGCCATCGCCTGGGCGCTGGGCAAGGTCTGCCGCAGGCTGGGCTGGATCAGGGACGGAGATCTGAAATTGGATTAATGGCGCTGTTACCGGCCCCTTGCCATAGGGAGGCCGGGGACCTGCCACGCATTAAAAAGGACGCACGGATGTTTTCCGTGCGTCCTTTTTAATGCGTGGCCTTATTCCTCGCCGCCGCCCAGGTCGAATTCCAGAATATTGCCGCAGCCCGGGCACTCGATCTTGCCCAGCGAGAGGATACTCTCATCCACGGTGACCACGTCCCCGCAGGCGGGGCAGGTGACCTCGTACATCTGGCTGTCGTCCAGCTCCAGGGGTTCGGCTTCCTCGTCCCCGCCGCCGTCCTCCTCGTCCTCCTCGTCCTCGTCATCCCCGTCCGTGTCGCACACATCGCAGGAATCGCAGTCGTAACCGCAGCCGTCGGAATCGTCCCCGTCGAAGTCGTCGTCGTCCTCGTCCTCATCGAAGCTGTCGATGAAATCCTCCACCTGGCGCAGGTCCTCGCTGATGTCGTTGACAGCGTCGGCGGTGGCGGCTGCGTTGGCCTCGATATCCTCCACGTCGGAGGCCAGGGAGCCCAACACGTCCACAATGGCGGAAAATAGTTTGCCGTCTTTGGATTTGGGGTCGATGTCCAACCCCTCCAGCAGGCCCTTCAGATAGGCTACTTTCTCAGAAACAGTCATCATATACCTCCGTTCAAGTTCAAAAAAGGGAGGGGAAACAAGCGTCCACCTCCCACATCCTCTTTACGCGCGCGAAAGATACTCGCCGGTACGGGTGTCGATCCGGATCTTCTCGCCCGGGTCGATAAACAGCGGGACCTTGATCTCCGCGCCGGTTTCCAGCGTGGCGGGTTTGGTGGCATTGGTGGCGGTGTTGCCGGCAAAGCCGGGGTCGGTATCGGAGACCTCCAGTTCCACGAACATGGGGGGCTCGACGTTGTAGACCTTGCCTTTGTAGGAGTAGATGGTGCACTCCATGTTCTCCTTGACGAACCGGAAGGAGTCGGACAGCACAGCCTTGTCCACGGGCTCCAGCTCAAAGGTCTCGGGGTTCATGAAATAGTACAGATCGCCGTCCGCGTAGCTGTATTCCATGGTCCTGCGGTCCACGGTGGCGTTCTCAAACTTCGCGGTGGGGTTGAAGGATGTCTCGGTGACGCCGCCGGTGATAACGTTTCTCATCTTGGTGCGCACAAAGGCCGCGCCCTTGCCGGGCTTGACATGCTGAAATTCGATGACCTGCATGACCTGACCGTCCATCTCGAAAGTGACGCCGTTTCTGAAATCGCCTGCTGTAAGCATAAATAGGTTCCTCCTATCAGAATATATCCACAAATTAACGAATTACACGTTTAGACCAGTATTTTACACGATATGCGGGGAATATGCAATACTATTTTCGCTTATTCGGGTTTTTCCCTTTTTTGCCGGTGCCCTCATCGTTGTAATCGCCGGTGCGGCGGCGGTACTGGATCTCCCACATATACAACACCAGCGCGATGATGCCCACCAGGTAGAGGATGGACGACACGCCCTTGGGGATGTCGATGAACCGCCCCAGCACCGCGGTGGCGACGATGACGACGATGCCCAGATAGAGGAATCCGTTAATGTTGATGGTAGCGCCGCTTTTCTTCTGTCTCATGGCCCTGTCCCTCCGGTCACAGAATGGTGAGCTGCTTGGGCGCTCTGGTGATGTCCTCGCAGCCGTCCTCCTTCAGCAGCAGCACATCCTCGATGCGCACGCCGAAGGACCCGGGGATGTAGATGCCCGGCTCCGCGGACACCATGCAGCCCACGGGCATGACGGCCTGGGCGGCGGGGGCCGCCAGCGGATGCTCATGGATGTCCAGACCCACGCTGTGGCCGAAGCTGTGGCCGAAATACCTGCCGTAGCCGGCGTCGTCGATGACCTTGCGGGCCGCGGCGTCAATGGTCCAGCCGGGCACGCCCGCCCGGGCGGCGGCGATGCCGGTCAACTGGGCCTCCAGCACGGTGGCGTAGACCTTTCTCATCTCGTCCGTGGCGGACCCCACGGCCACGGTGCGGGTCATGTCCGAGCAATAGCCGTATTTCAGGCAGCCGAAATCCATGGTGACAAAGTCGCCGGCGGCGACGGCCTCATCGCCGGGGACGCCGTGGGGCATACTGGTCTTTTTGCCGGTAACGGCGATGGTGTCGAAGGAGATCCCCTCCGCGCCGTATTTCATCATGCGGTAATTCAGCTCCGCCGCGATCTCCCGCTCGGTGATGCCGGGGCGGATGAGACCCAGCACGTCGTCAAGCGCCTTTTCCGCGATACGCTGAGCCTGGATCATGCAGTCGATCTCCTCTGGGGTCTTGGCGGCGCGCAGCTCCGTGAACAGCCGCTGGGCGGGGATCAGGGGTATCCCCAGCAGCGCCTCATAGCCCAGATAAGCCCCGTGGCTGAGCTTCTGCTCCTCCCCGCCCAGCTTTTCAACCCCCCAGGCGGTCACGGTCTCCCTGAGCATATCGGCCAGCTTCCTCTCCCGGCCGAAAAGCATCAGCTCCACGGAACCGGGCACCGCACTGCCGGCGGCCTCAATATAGCGGGAGTCCGTCATCAAAGCGGCGCGATCCCGGGTGACCAGCACGGCCCCGTCCGTAAAGGGGAAACCCGCCGCGTAGCGCTGATCCTTCTCGTCGATGATCAGGACGCCGTCCAGATCCATTTCCACGAGCTTCTGCTGAATTCTCTTGATGTTGTTCATATTCCTGTCTCCTCCGATGTTGGTCTGGGGAAGGTCACGGTGAACCGCGACCCCTGGGGCTTGTTTGCGCCCACAGTGATTGTGCCGCCGTGCTTGACCACGGCGTCATGAACGATGCTCAGCCCGAGGCCGCTGCCGCCCGAGGCCCGGGAGCGGGCCTTGTCCACCCGGTAGAACCGGGAGAAGATGTTCAGACGGTCTTCCTCGGGAATGCCGATACCGGTATCCTCGGTGATGTATTCCACCTTATCCTGGCCGGAGCGCAGCGTCAGCGTGACGCTGCCGCCGGGGACGTTGTATTTTACGGCGTTCTCCGCCAGATTGAAAACGATGTGATAGATGTCGTCCACCGTGGCCATCACCACGCAGCCGTCGGCCAGCTCCGTGTGGATGCGGACGTCCCGCTCCTTGGCCAGCGGTCTCAGCAGCCACAGCGCGTCCATGGTCACCTGCTTCACGTCCACAGGCTCGGACTCCACGGTGATGCCGTCGTCCAGCCGGGACAGATCCAGCAGCTTTTCCGTGGTGCGCTGCAGACGGTCGGCCTCGTTGCCGATGTCGGTGACGAATTCCCGCACGGTGTCAATGTCCATATTGCCGTTCTGCACGATGCTGTCCGACAGCAGACGGATGGAGGCCAGTGGGGTCTTGAGCTCGTGGGAGGCGTCGGAGACGAACTGCCGCCGCTGCTGCTCCGTGGTCTGCAGCCGCTGGGTGAGGGCGTTGAATTCGTCCCCCAGCTCGGTGACCTCATCGTCCCCGGTGACGGCGAAGCGGTGGCTGTAATCCCCGTCGGCCACGATGCGGATGGAGCCCACCAGCGCCCGGATGCGCTTGGTGAGCAGCCGGGTCATGAAGGCGTCGATAATCAGCGCCGCCGCGCACACGGCCAGCGAGATGCCCCGGATGCGGTTTTGGATAGAGATGATCAGCTGGGCCTGCTCGGTGTCGTATTCATAGATGTACACCGCGCCCATCTTGCCCGACGTGCCCATGATGGGCGTGGCCGCGCTGCTGGCGAAGGCTCCGTCCGCAAAGCGGGAATGGAACACCACCTTGCCGGTGAGGGCGTCGGCCACGGCGCCGATGCCGGTCTTGAGCCCCACCAGATTGCCCTTGGAGGCCGTGTCATAGATGGCGATGCCGCCGGCGTCCGTCACCACGATGCGGTCCAGCCCGGTCATGTCCAGCAGATTCAGCACCTCGGACACGCTTTCCTTGCTGAGCTTTTCCAGCGAGGAGAGCGAGGATGCCATCACGGAGGCCTGGCTGGTCATGGCGCTCTCCTTTTCGGAGAACACCAGGTCCCTGGACGTGATCAGCGGATAGGTGTTCAGCAGGCCGAACAGGATGGCGATGAACACCGCCATCAGACCGACGAACTTGAACTGCACCCCGCGGAAGATATTCCGTTTTTTGGTTTCATTTTCAGTCGGCAAAGTAATACCCTATGCCCCATTTGGTGACGATGTACTCCGGCTTGGCCGGGTCCTTTTCCAGCTTCTCCCGCAGGCGGCGGATGTGCACATCCACGGTGCGGATATCGCCCTGATAATCGTAGCCCCACACCAGATCCAGCAGCTGCTCCCGGGAATAGACCTTGCCTGGATTTTTCATCAAAAACTCGATTAGGTCGAATTCCTTCATGGTCAGATCCACGCTCTGCCCGTCGCTGAGGGCGCTGCGCCGGGCGGTGTCCACGGTGATGTGCCCCCGGGTCAGCTTTTCCGCGGCCTCCGCGTCCGCCGGGGCGGCGATGGAAGCCCGGCGCAGCAGGGCCCGGGTGCGGGCCTTGAGCTCCATGATGTTGAAGGGCTTGGTGATATAGTCGTCCGCGCCGGACTCGAAGCCCATGAGCTTGTCCGCGTCCTCGGAGCGGGCCGTGAGCATGATGATGGGCACCGTGGAGAACATCCGGATCTCCTGACAGGCCTGCAGCCCGTCTTTCTTGGGCATCATCAGGTCGAGGATGATGAGATCGTAGCTTGCGGATCTGGCCAGGGCCACGGCCTCCTCACCGTCAAACCCGCAGTCCACCTGATAGCCCTCGTTTTCCAGATTGAATTTGATCCCCTTGACCAGCGTGCGCTCGTCGTCAACCACCAGTATCCTCACGCGAACCCTCCTATTTGACGGTGATGTAATCCTTCAATGCGTCGAATTTTGCCTCGCCGATCCCCGCCACCCGCTGAATGTCCCCGATGGCGGCGAAGGGGCCGTTGGCCTCACGGTCGGCCGCGATCCGCCCGGCCAGTACCGTGCCGATGCCCGGCAGCTTTTCCAGCTCCGCCGCGGAGGCGGTGTTGATGTTCACGATCTCCCCCGGGGCCAGCTCGTCCGAGGTCTCGCCGTCGCCCCCGGCGAGCACGGCGGCGGGGGCCGCGGCAGCCTGCACCGCAATCCCGGGCCGCGCGGCCCGGACGGCCCACAGCAGCAGCCCTGCCAAAAACAGCGCCAGCAGCGCCAAAGCTACTTTTTCTCCCCTGGAAAGCGCCATCTTCCACACCTTCCGGCCTTGTTATTGCTTTTTGTTGTTGCTTTTCAGCCCAGTGAAAATTATAATACCAATTATGCTATTATCATATCATAGATTCCAAATAATTTGGAGTACATAATGAAAAAAATCCTTCCGAGCCTGATTTTGATCCTCGCCCTGCTGCTGACCCTGCTGACGCCGCTGGCCTCCGCCGAGAAGGCCGCCGCGGCCGCCGCGCCTGCGCCCACGGCCACGCCCGCCCCCGCCGAGACCAATGGCGACGGACTGACCGTGCCGACCATCACGGCCAAGGACGTGGTGCTGGTGGATTTGGATACGGGCAAGATGATCTACGAGCGTAACAAGGACGCCAAGGCCTATCCCGCCAGCCTAACCAAGATGATGACCGTGCTGCTGGCCGTGCAGGCCGTGGAGGCGGGCAGCGTGAAGCTGACGGATAAGGTCGCGGCCTACGACGACTGCCGCCAGGGCCTCACGGACGACAGTTCCACCGCGGACATCGTCCCCGGCGAGGTGCTGACGCTGGAGCAGCTTCTATACTGCGCGCTCATCGCCTCGGCCAACGAGGCCTGCAATATCATTGCGGAATACGTCGGCGGTTCCATCAGCGCTTTCGTCGATCAGATGAACGCAGAGGCGAAAAAGCTGGGCTGCACCGGCACCCACTTTGCCAACCCCGACGGTATGCCGGACGACGACCATTACACCACGGCCTACGACCTCTATCTCATCGCCAGGGAGGCCATGACCCACGACCTGTTCGCCACCATCTGCAACACCCAGAGCTACACCGTGCCCGGCACCAACTATTCCGATGCCCGCACGCTGTATAACTCCAACGCCCTCATCTCCGGCAAGGGCACCTATGGCAGCGGCTATATTTACGACTATGCCGAGGGCGTCAAGACCGGCTACACCTCCGCTGCGGGTTACTGTCTGGTGTCCACCGCCGAGAAAAATGGCATCCGCCTGATGTGCGTGGTGCTGGGCTGCCCCAGCCAGACCCGGAACGACGGCTCCACCCGGTTCTGCGATTTCACGGACAGCATCAGTCTCTACGACTGGGTGTTCACCAACTATAAATACTACACCGTCTATTCCACTGACGATCTGGTGACCGAGGTCAAGGTGCAGTACGCCCCCGCGGACAACGACACAGTGAATCTCCGACCCGCCGCCGACGTTTCCGTGCTGGTGCCCTCCACGGTGACAAAAGACGCTTTCGGCAAGACCGTCACGCTCTACGGCGACCCCGTCGCCCCCATCGACGCCGGAACGGCTCTGGGCGAGATGACCGTCACGGTAAACGGGCAGGCCGCGGGCACGGTCAAGCTGTTGGCCGCCGCCAGCGTGGATCTGTCCGAGGGGCAGTATATGAAGGAACAGCTCCACGGCACCTTCAGCCGGCTGTGGGTGAAGATCGTGTTCTGGCTGCTGATCTTCGTCATCCTGCTGTATGTGTCGCTGGTGGCGCGCTACCGGATGCTGCGGCAAAAGCACCTGCGCGATCGGCGCCGGGCGCAGGCCGAAAGGGCCAAGGCCCGGGAGCGGGAGGCCACGGAGCGTATCTTCCGCCGGAGCCCGCCGCCGAAAATGGAATATTTTACCGGGGATGATATGAAAAAGCCCGCCGGCCCCCGGCTGGTGCCTCCGGGCGGCGTGGACAAGTCCCAGAAGGACTATTTCGACGAATTCTTCCGCAAGGAGGAAGAAGGGCGGAAGAAGAAAAAATGAAAAAATCGGCCTCCCGTGAAAACGGGGGGCCGATCTGTTGCCCGGGTTACCGGTTGCGCATCAGGGTCTTCATGCGCTGCTCGTGGTTGAGGATGCTCTTGCGCAGGCGCAGGCTCTGGGGAGTGACCTCCAGCAGCTCGTCGTCCGCCAGGAATTCCAGGCACTGTTCCAGACTCATCTGCCTGGGCGGGATGAGCCGCAGGGCGTCGTCACTGCCGGAGGCGCGGGTGTTGGTCAGCTGCTTTTTGCGGCAGACGTTCACGGTGATATCCTCCAGCTTGGGGCACTGGCCCACCACCATGCCGCCGTACACGGGCACGCCCGCGCCGATGAACAGCTGACCGCGCTCCTGCGCGGCATACAGGCCGTAGGTGACGGAATCGCCGGCCTCGAAGGCGATGAGGGAGCCGGTGTTGCGCCGGGCGATGTCGCCCTTGAAGGGCTCATACTTCTCAAAGATGGAGGCCATGATGCCCTCGCCCTTGGTGTCGGTCAAAAACTCGTTGCGGTAGCCGAACAGGCCCCGGGAGGGGACCAGGAATTCTACCTTGATGCGGCTGCCCACGGGGGTCATCTCCAGCATCTCGCCCTTGCGGGAGCCGATCTTCTCGATGACGGAGCCCACGCACTCCTGCGGCACATCCACCACCAGACGCTCGATCGGCTCGCATTTTTTACCGTCGATATCCTGATACAGCACCCGGGGAGGGGACACCTGAAATTCGTAGCCCTCCCGGCGCATGGTCTCGATGAGGATGGAGAGGCTCATTTCACCCCGGCCCGCCACGTTGAAGCTGTCGGTGGTACCCATCTCGGTGACCCGCAGGGACACGTCCTTCAGAGTCTCGCGGAACAGGCGGTCGCGGATCTGGCGGGAAGTGACAAATTTGCCCTCGCGCCCGGCGAAGGGGGAATCGTTGACGGAGAAGGTCATCTCCATGGTGGGGGCGGAGATTTTTACGAAGGGCAGCGGCTCCGCCGCGCCCCGCGCGCACACGGTGTCGCCGATGGTGACGTCGCCGATGCCGCTCATGGCGATGATATTGCCCGCGCCGACCTCGGTGACGGGGTCGCGCTGAAGGCCGTTAAACTCATACAGAGACACGGCCTTGGCCTTGCGGGGGGCGGCATCCGGGTCGTGGTAATTGCAGACCTCGATCTCCTGATTCTGCCTGATGGTGCCGCGCTGGATCAGGCCGATGGCGATGCGGCCCACAAACTCGTTGTAGTCGATGTTGCTCACCAGCATCTGGAACGCGGCCTCCAGGTTCATTTCCGGCGCGGGGATATACTCAAGGATGGTGTCGAACAGCGGCTTCAGGTCCTCGCCCGGCACGTCGGGGGAGTAGCTGGCGGTGCCGTTGCGGCCGGAGCAGAACAGCATGGGGGAGTCCAGCTGCTCGTCCGTGGCGTTGAGGTCCATGAGCAATTCCAGAATCTCGTCCACCACAGCGTGGATGCGCTGGTCGGGGCGGTCGATCTTGTTGACCACCACGATGACGCGGTGGCCCAGCTCCAGCGCCCGGCTGAGGACGAAGCGCGTCTGGGGCATGGGGCCCTCCGCCGCGTCCACCAGCAGGATGACGCCGTTGACCATCTTCAGGATACGCTCCACCTCGCCGCCGAAATCGGCGTGGCCCGGGGTGTCCACGATATTGATCTTCGTATCGCCGTAGGTTACGGCGGTGTTCTTGGCCATAATAGTGATGCCGCGCTCGCGCTCCAGATCGTTGGAGTCCATGACGCAGTCCACGACCTCCTGATTTTCCCGGAAGACGCCGGACTGCTTGAGCATATTGTCCACCAGGGTGGTCTTGCCATGGTCAACATGGGCGATGATTGCGACGTTTCTGATCTTATCCATTGGAAATGCAGCTCCCTTGCTGTTAATCTCATTCGTTTTGTCTCAAAACACAAAAAATTATACTAACACTTTTCCATTGAAATTGCAAGAATTAATTCAAATAAGAGGTCTGCGGCGGTCGAGAATGCTGTTGAAATTTTAGCGAAACATGGTATAATATCATGTCGCCTCGTACAACGGGGCTAAAGCAGTATATTATTGCCCAGGAGGTTTACGATATGGCAAAAAAACAATTCAAAGCGGAATCCAAGCGGCTCCTTGACCTGATGATCAACTCCATCTACACCAACCGGGAGATCTTCCTGCGGGAGATCCTGTCCAACGCGTCCGACGCCATCGACAAGCTGTGCTATCTCAGCCTGACGGACGAGAAGGTGGGTCTCGGCAGAGACGATTTCTTTATCCGCGTGGAGCTGGACAAGACCGCGCGCACCGTCACCGTCATCGACAACGGCATCGGCATGACCAGGGACGAGGCGGAAAGCAATCTCGGCGTGATCGCCAAGTCCGGCTCCGGCAGCTTTAAGGAAGAAATGGACGCCGGCAAGGCCGGGGACGTGTCCATCATCGGCCAGTTCGGCGTGGGCTTCTATTCCGCGTTCATGGTGTCCGACAAGGTCACCGTGGAGACGAAAAAATACGGCGAGGCCATGGGCGCGCGCTGGGAGAGCGCCGGGGCGGACGGCTACACCGTCGCCGATCTGGACAAGCCCGAGGCGGGCACCCGGGTGACCATGCACCTGAAACCCGACTCCGACGAGGAGGTCTTCAGCTCCTATCTGGAGGTCTGGAAGATCAAGGCCCTCATCAAAAAATATTCCGACTATGTCCGCTGGCCCATCCGCATGGATGTGGAGCATCAGGTCAGCAAGCCCACCGGCGAGACGGATGATCAGGGCAACCCCAAAATGACCTACGAGACGGTCACCGAGACCGAGACGGTGAACTCCATGGTCCCCATCTGGCAGCGCTCCAAGGCCGACGTATCCGACGACGACTGTGCTGCCTTCTTCAAGGAGAAATACCGCGAGACGAAAGATCCCGCCGTCATCCTGCGGGTGGACGCCGAAGGCAGCATTTCCTATAAGGCCATGCTTTTTATTCCCGGCGCGGAGCCGATGAACGTCTTCTCCGAGGATCACAAGGCCGGCATCACCCTGTATTCCAACGGCGTGATGATTATGGAGAAGTGCGGCGATCTGGTGCACGACTACTTTGAGTTCGTCAAGGGCGTGGTGGATTCCCCCGACCTTTCCCTGAACATCTCCCGCGAGATTTTGCAGCACACCCGGCAGCTCCATGTCATCGGCCAGAACCTTGAGAAGAAGATCAAGGGCGAACTGGAAAGGATGATGAAGGACGACCGGCCCAAATACGAGGAATTCTTCAAGAATTTCGGTATCCATCTCAAGTGCGGCGTGTGCGACGAGTACGGCCGCTACAAGGATTTCCTGCGCGATCTGCTGATCTACTACACCAGCGAGGATCATCAGGAGACGCTGGCGGAATATGCCGCCGCCATGCCGGAGAGCCAGACGAAGATCTATTTTGCCTCCTCCGACACCGTGAAGCATGCCATGGACCTGCCCCAGTGCGAGGAAGTCCGCGCCCGGGGCTATGAGATCCTGTATCTCGCCGCACCCATCGACGAGATGGTGCTGGAATCCCTCCGCGATCAGGACGGCAAGCCCTTCTGCAACGTGGTCACCGACGATCTGGGCTTCGACACCGACGAGGATAAGAAGGCCGCCGAGGAGCGCAACGAGGAAAACAAGGAGCTGCTGGACTTCATCAAGGAGTCGCTGGGCGAGCGTGTCGCCAAGGTGCGGCTGTCGAGCAAGCTGGTTTCAAAACCCTGCTGCCTGGCCACCGAGGGCGGCGTCACGCTGGAGATGGAGCGGTATTTCCGCGCCGGCCCCAGCGAGGAGATGCGCTCCATCCGCGCCACCCGCGTGCTGGAGCTCAACCCCGAGCACGCCGCCGTGAAGGCCCTGAAGGCCGCCTATGAAGCGGGTGACAGGGACAAGGCCGCGAAGTACGCCAAGATCCTGGCCGCCGAGGCCGAGCTGATCGCCGGCGTGGAGCTGGAGGACGCGGGGGAATTTGTGGAGCTGGTCAGCGACCTGTTCTGATTTTTTACGATTGGGAGACGCCATGGACAAGCGATTGGGCCTGTACATCCATATACCGTTCTGCGCCTCAAAGTGCGGGTACTGCGATTTTTATTCCCTCGCCGGGTGCGAAAAGCGCATGCCGGAGTATGAGGACGCGCTGATCCGGCATATCCGGGAGGCGGCCCCCACCATGGCGGGCTATCAGATCGACACCGTCTATTTCGGCGGCGGAACCCCCAGCTATTTTGGCGCAAAACGCATCTGCAATGTTTTCCGCGCCGTGAAGGACCTGGGGCTCACCCGGCGGGACGCCGAGGTCACCATGGAGGGAAACCCCGACAGTCTCGGCGCTGCCGACCTCAGGCTGCTCCGGCGGGAGGGCGTCAACCGCCTGTCCATCGGGATGCAGTCCGCCAACAACGATATTCTTAAAATGATCGGCCGCCGCCACAACTACAAGCAGGTGGAACTGGCCGTAAAGGCCGCCCGGGACGCGGGCTTCGACAATATCAGCCTCGATCTCATCTACGGGCTGCCCAGCCAGTCCAAGGCCGACTGGGCCGACACGCTGGCCAAGGCCATGGCGCTGCGGCCGGAGCATCTGTCCTGCTACGGACTGAAGCTGGAGGAGGGGACGCCCATGTACGCCGAGTATTCCGGCTCCCCCCTGATCCCGGATGACGACACCCAGGCCGATATGTACCTCTACGCCGTGGAAAATCTGGAGCGCTACGGCTACAGGCAGTACGAAATCTCCAACTTCGCCATCCCCGGCTACGAATCCCGCCATAATCTGAAATACTGGCGGCTGGGCGATTACATGGGCTTCGGCCCCGGGGCGGCCTCCGGCGTGGGCACGCTGCGCTACCGCTACGTCCGCGATCTGGACGCGTATATTTCCGGCATGGATGCGAACAAAAGCATTGTGAACGAATACGAGCGCGTGTCCCCCATGGAGCGCGCCTCGGAATATCTGATGCTGGGGCTGCGCACCGCCCGGGGTGTCTCCAGCAGCGAATACCGGGCCCTCTACCTCAGCGAGTGGGCGCCCATCGAGGCGCTGATGGAGACCTTCGCGGACCGGGGCTGGACGAAAAAAACCGAGGATCGCTGGGCTTTCACGCCCTCCGGCTTTCTGGTGTCCAATCAGCTCATCGGTGCCGTACTGGAGGCGCAGGCCGTGGAAAAGGTGCAGTTCAACCCCTGGATGCAGCCCGCCTTCGACCAGACAGAGAAACAGGAACTACCGCCGGACGACAACGAGATTTTTCGGGCGTCGCTGGAAAAAATATAGAAATAAGACCGCAGAAAGGCGGGGAGTATCATCAAAGTATTCAGCAGCAAGGAACAAAAGAGGGATGAAGAGGAGAACGATCTCCACAATTCCGAGACCATGGTTTTCGACGCCGTGAAGGACCAGCGCCCGGCGCAGCCCCGGCGCCGGCCCGACCCGGAGCCGGAGGAAAACGGCGGGGATGACGGAGAGACGCCCCGGCACAATCATTCCGGCGGCAAAAAAGCCTTACTGATCATCGCCATCGTACTGGCGGTGCTGTGTGTGGCGGCGGCGGGCGCGGGCTTTGCCCTGCGCTCTACGGATGCCATCTATCCCAATGTCACCGTGGGCGGCGTGTCGGTGGGCGGCATGACCGAGGAACAGGCCGCGACGGCCCTGGGGAAGAGCGGCTGGGACAACAAGACCGGTGAAAACGTCACCGTGGTCCTGCCGGCGGACGTTGAGATCACCGTGAACGCCGGAAAGGCCGGCGCGGTCACCTCCTCCGAGGCCGCGGCCAGGGCCGCCTATCGCTACGGCCGGGACGGCGGGCTTTTTTCCAGCCTCTTCAAATACGTCAGGGGACTTTTCGGGCGCGTGAATCTGACCGCCGCCGCGGAGGATCTGAATGCGGATTACATCCGCGGCCAGATCAGCGACGGCGTGGCCGAGATGAAGGACGCCCTCTCCGGCAAGGCCTATAAGGTGGATACGGACAAGGCCGTGCTCACCGTGGTCAAGGGCGCCACCGATGTGACCGTGGACGAAAACGCCGTCTACGATCTAGTGGTGGCGGCGCTGCAATCCGGCAGCTTCGGCAAGGTGGACTACCAGTCCTCTTACGGCGAGGATGCCAAGCTGGATATTCAGGCTCTCCACGACGAGGTCTACGCCGAGGCCAAGGACGCCGCCTACGATTCCGACAAGGGCAAGGTGACGGAGTCCGTGGTAGGCGTGGATTTCGATGTGGCCGGGGCCCAGAAGCTGTGGGACGCCGCCGCCGCGGGCGACACGGTGTCCATTCCGCTGGAGATCACCCAGCCCAAGATCACCACCGACGATCTCAGCGCCAAGCTGTTCAAGGACAAGCTGGGCGCTCAGGTGTCCTATTTTAAATCCAGCTCCGCCAACCGTATCAACAACATCACGCTGGCGGCGAAGAAGATCAACGGCACCATCCTCAACCCCGGCGAGGAGTTCTCGTATAACGACACCGTGGGCCAGCGTACCGAGGCCGCGGGCTTTAAAAAGGCCGGCGCCTACTCCAACGGCGAGGTGGTGCAGGAGCTGGGCGGCGGCATCTGCCAGGTGTCCTCCACCCTGTACTGCACGGTGCTGTACGCCAATCTGGAGATCACCGACCGCACCTGCCATTACTTCCCCGTGGACTACCTGCCCGCGGGTCTGGACGCCACGGTGAGCTGGAAATCCCCGGACTTCAAGTTCAAAAACGACCGGAATTATCCCGTCAAGATCGTGGCCACCGTGGACAGCACCAAAAAGTCCATGACGATTGAGATCTGGGGCACGGATGTGGACGGCAGCTATGTGGAGATGAAATACTCCACCTGGAAGTTCTACGATACCAAGTATCCCACCGTGGCCCTGGGCTATAAGGCCACCACCTACCGCAACGTGTTCAACAAGGACGGCACCCAGCTCAGCAGCACCAAGGAGGCCACCAGCACCTACCACTATCACGCCGAGAACATCGTCTACCCCAGCGCCTCCCCGTCCCCGACACCGACGCCCGCCGCCACGCCGACACCGCAGGCCACGCCGGAGCCCACCGTGCCCGTGGCCGCCACGGAGCCCACCATGCCCGTGGCCGCCACGGAGACGCCCGCCGATTCTTCCTCCGGCGTCATCGGCGGATAACCTTACGGCATCCCGGCTGTTCAGGCCTTGATGATACAACTTTTGAAAGGAGCGAGAAACATGAGCAAGGGTAAGTTCTATATCACCACACCGATCTATTACCCGTCCGACAAACTGCACATCGGTCACACCTACTGTACCGTGGCCACGGACTCGATAGCGAGGTACAAGCGAATGTGCGGTTACGACGTGATGTTTCTCACGGGGACCGACGAACACGGTCAGAAGATTGAGGAGAAGGCCAAAGAAGCCGGGCTCAGCCCCAAGCAGTTCGTGGATAATATTGTGGAGGGCCCCAGAGGCGTCAAGGACCTCTGGAAGCTTATGAATATCTCCAACGACCGGTTCATCCGCACCACCGACGACTATCACGTCGAAGCCATCCAGAAGATTTTCAGGAAAATGTACGAAAAGGGCGACATCTACAAGGGCGCCTACAAGGGGATGTACTGCACCCCCTGCGAGTCCTTCTGGACCGAGAGCCAGCTGGTGGACGGCAAGTGTCCCGACTGCGGCCGCCCCGTGCATTATGAGGAGGAGGAGGCCTACTTCTTCCGCCTGTCCAAATACGCCAAGCCCGTGCAGGAGCTGTTGGAGAGCGGCACCTTCCTGGAGCCCGCTTCCCGCGTCAACGAAATGATCAACAACTTTATCAAGCCGGGCCTTGAGGACCTGTGCGTGTCCCGCACCACTTTCAAGTGGGGCATCCCCGTGGATTTCGATCCGGGCCATGTGGTCTATGTCTGGGTGGACGCGCTCTCAAACTATATCACCGCCCTGGGCTACTGCAACGAGAAGTACGACGATTACGACAAATTCTGGCCCGCGGATTATCACATCGTGGGCAAGGAGATCGTTCGGTTCCACTCCATCATCTGGCCCGCCATGCTTATGAGTCTGGGCGAGCCCGTGCCCAAGCACGTCTACGGCCACGGCTGGCTGATTATCGACGGCGGCAAGATGTCCAAGTCCAAGGGCAACGTGGTGGACCCCTATATGCTGGCCGAACGCTACGGCGTGGACGCGCTGCGCTTTTTCCTGCTGCGCACCTTCCCCTTCGGCACCGACGGCAGCTTCTCCAACGAGCTTCTGATCTCCACCATCAACACCGATCTGGCCAACGATCTGGGCAACCTCCTCAGCCGCACCACCGCCATGGTGGAAAAATACTTTGGCGGCACCCTGCCCGCGGCGCGGCAGGACGATCCCATCGACGACGAACTGAAGACCATGGCGCTGGAGGTACGCGGGAAATACGAGATCCAGATGGACAAGCTGCAGCTGCAAAACGGCATCGACCTTGTGATGAAGCTGCTGTCCCGGGCCAACAAGTATATCGACGAGACCGCCCCCTGGGTGCTGGCCAGGGACGAGGCCAAGAAGGCCCGTCTGGCCACCGTCATGTACAACCTGCTGGAGTGCCTGCGTATCGCGCTGACACTGCTGCAACCCGTGATGCCCGACACCTGTGCCGCCGCGCTCTCTCAGATCGGCGCCGCCGATCTCGCCACCTGGGACGACGCCGGGAAGTTCGGCGTGCTGCCCGCGGATGTCGCCGTGCGCCGGGGCGAGACCCTGTTTCCCCGCATCGACATGGAAAAGGAGCTGAAGGAACTGGACGAGCTGAAGGCCAAAAAGCCCGGGACGGAGCCCGTGCAGCCCGAAATTCCCATCGAGGATTTTGCCAAATGCGATATGCGCGTGTGCAGAATCCTGTCCTGCGAGGCGGTAAAGAAGTCCGACAAGCTGCTGAAATTCCAGCTGGACGACGGCAGCGGCACCCCCCGGCAGATCCTCTCCGGCATCCACAGGTTCTATGAGCCGGAAGCCCTGGTGGGCAAAAACGCCATCGCCGTCCTCAATCTGCCCAACCGAAAGATGATGGGCCAGGATTCCAACGGGATGCTGCTGTCTGCCGTGAAAGAGGAAAACGGCGAGGAGAAGCTGCATCTGATGCTGGTGGACGACGCCATCCCCGCGGGCTACAAGCTCTGCTGACCCTTTCCCCGAGAGAAAAGCGCACAACAGGGCTCTTCGGCCGTTACGCGGATAGGCGCATATCCAAGCTTACCGCCCGGCAGCGGAAAACAAAAAACACGCGGCATGGCCATGGCCATGCCGCGCGAACATTTTTGGGCGCGCCTTATGTATTGTGGGCCTCTCTCATTCCGGCACATATTCCGGGCACTTGTACCGGGGCTTGCCGAGACTGGCCCTGCCATATTCGATGGCCTTCTTCGGGCAATAGCAGATGCAGGCCATGCAGTGGACGCAGCCCTCGCCCCAGCGGGGGCGACCGCTTATAAGCGTCACGGCATTGGTGGGGCACAGCGCGGCACATTTGCCGCAGCTCACGCAGGCGTCCGTGGCGTAAAATTTTTTCGACTTTACAAAGAAGGCGTAAAAGAGGGGATTGGCCAGCCGGGTCTTGACCTTGTCCGCAAAGCCGGGCGCGGAACCGGGGATATCCTCGCCCCGGGCAATATACCCGGCGGCCTGCGCCATATCGGGCAGCGCCTTTTCAAGGATCGCGGCGGCCTCGCCCTTGTCGGGCACGGCAAACATGGCCACATAGTTTTCCGGCATGACCAGCTGCTGCACGCCTCTGTAGACGAAGCCCTTATCGGCGCACAGCGTCCGCAGCTTCTCCGCGGCCGCGCCGATCTCGTCGCCGCAGGTCATGACAAAATAGGCGTCCCTGCTGCCGGAAAAGCTGCCCGCGCGGAGCAGCGCTTCAAATACCCGGGGAATGCGCCAGCCATGGGTGGGGGAGACAAACACCCAGGGGCGGTCGGAATGCAGCACGATATTCTCGCCGGACTTCAGAACCGCGCCCGCGTCCAGCAGCTCGTCGTCCAGACGGTGGGCGATGAATTTGGCGGCGTAGCGGCTGTTGCCGGTGCCGGAAAAGTAGACGACCATGGGACACCTCCTGAGAACAGAATTCAAAGAACAGGCAATTTGTGGATCGCCCTACGGATTGATTATACCCCATTCCGGCAACACTTGTACAGTCCGAAATTTTGTGGTAAAATAACCGCTGCGTGGTTATTCTACCACGCGCATCATCGCGCGCCGCGCGATGGCGCATCTGAATCGTCCGCCGCCTCGCCCCGAACGGGGCAACCGGCGTCGATGACAGGTTATAAGTTAATGCGCATTGGAGGTAAAAATGCCATGACAAAAATAGATATCTTCTCCGGTTTTTTAGGCGCGGGCAAGACCACGCTGATCCGCAAGCTCATCAAGGAGGCCTATGCCGGACAGAAGATCGTGCTCATTGAAAACGAATTCGGCGAGATCGCCATCGACGGCGGCTTTTTGAAGGACGCCGGCGTGGAGATCACCGAGATGAATTCCGGCTGCATCTGCTGCACGCTGGTGGGCGATTTCAAGGCAGCGCTGGAACAGGTTATAAAAACCTACGCCCCCGACCGCGTCATCATCGAACCCTCCGGCGTGGGCAAGCTCTCAGACGTGGCCCGCGCCGTCTCCGCAGTGGCGGACAAGGCTGAGATCGGCGCAAAAGTCACTGTGGTGGACGCGAACAAGTGCAAAATGTATATTCGAAACTTCGGGGAATTTTTCAACGACCAGGTGAAGAATGCCGACGTGATCGTTCTCAGCCGCACCGGCGACGTGGGAGAGGACAAGACTGCCGCAGCCGCGGCTATGCTTAAGGAGCTCAACGGCGACGCCGTCATCATCACCACTCCCTGGGACAAGCTGGCGGGCGCGCAGTTCACCGCGGCCATGGAACACCGTTCCACGCTGGCCGCCGCGCTGGCGGAGCTGGCCGAGGAGCATCATCACGACGACGACGATGACGACGACGAATGTGAATGCCACGAGCATGAGCATGAGCATGACCATGAGCATGAGCACGAGCACGAGCACGAGCATGAGCACCATCATCACCACCACGCGGACGAGGTCTTTACCAGCTGGGGCAGCGAGACGCCGAAAAAATTCAGTGAGGCGGAACTGAAGACCATCCTCACCGCGCTGGACGACACCGGCAAATACGGGTTGATCCTCCGCGCCAAGGGCATGGTGGACGCTTCCGACGGGGAGTGGCTGTACTTTGACTACGTGCCGGGCGAGATCAATATCCGCCGGGGCTCGCCCATCGTCACGGGCCGTTTCTGCGTCATCGGATCCAAGATCGACGAAGGTGCGCTGAAGGAGCTGTTTAATATTGAGTGAACAAAACAACGACATCCCCGTGTATCTGTTTACGGGCTTTCTCGAATCCGGCAAGACCCGCTTTATCCAGGAGACCCTGGAGGACAAGCGCTTCAACAAGGGCGAAAAGACCCTGCTGCTGGTGTGCGAGGCGGGCGTGGAGGAATACGAGCCTGGGTCCTTTTCCGGCAAAAACGTCTACATCCGCGAGGTGACCGAGCAGGCCGAGCTGACTATGGACAATCTGGACAAGTGGCAGAAGGAGACCGGTTCCGAGCGGGTGGTGGTGGAATACAACGGCATGTGGATGCTGGATGTGCTCTATACCGCCATGCCGGAGAGCTGGGTGGTGTATCAGGAGTTCATGTTTGCCGATGCCGCCACTTTCCTGACCTACAACGCCAATATGCGCCAGCTGACCTATGACAAGCTGAAAAGCTGCGAGCTGGTGGTGTTCAATCGCTTCAAGCCCGATATGGACCGGATGCCCTATCACAAGATCGTCCGCGGCGCATCCCGCCGCAGCGATATCGCCTATGAGTACGACGCCAACAAGGTGGAGTACGACGACATCGAGGACCCGCTGCCCTTCGATCTGGAGGCCCCCGTCATCGACATCAAGGACGAGGATTACGCCGTGTGGTACCGGGATCTGTCCGACACGCCGAAGAATTACGAGGGCAAGACCGTGCGCTTCAAGTGCCGCCTGCTGACCCGCAAAAAGCTGCCGTCCAAGACCTTCATCGCGGGGCGCCATGTGATGACCTGCTGCGTGCAGGACATCCAGTTTGCGGCGCTGGTGGTGCAGTGGGACGAGGCCTCCACCATAGTCAACGACAGCTGGGTGATATTGACGGGACAGGTGCATTTCAAGTTCAACATCGCCTACGGAAAAAAAGGCCCGGTGCTGACCTATCTGGGCGCCGAAGCCTGCGAGGTCCCGGAAAATCCCGTGGCAACCTTTTACTGACAAAAAACACCCGGACGCCGTCCGGGTGTTTTTTTATCGTTACCGGTGATCGGCCACGTAGAAAATGGCCACGGCCCCGGGCCCCAGATGGGAGCCGGTGCATTGCTCGTACCACTCGATGATGACCTTGTCCACGGCGGGATTTTTGGCCATGTGGTCGGCCATAAACTGCGCTTCCTTTTCGGAGTCGCAGTGGGCCACGGCCACGGTCTGGTGGCTGTCGGGGAGGATGTGGGCGTCGAAATCGGCCAGCAGGGACTCCAGCGCGGCCTTGCGGCCCCGGGCCTTGCCGCACACCACGATGTGGCCCGTGTCGTCGCCCTTCAGCAGAGGGCGCAGCCCCAGCGCCTTGCCCGCGAAAGCCTTCACGCCGGACACGCGGCCCGTGCGGTGCAAAAACATCAGATCGTCCACCATGAAGCAGCCCCGGGTGTGGGGCACCAGCGCGCAGGTCTTTTCATAGGCGGTCTGCAGATCGTCCCCCGCGTCGCGCATCTCCAGCGCCGCCATCACAGGCAGCCCCTCGCCAAAGGAGGCGTTCATGGTGTCGATGAGCAGGATCTTCCGCTCCGGGTATTTTTCCGTCAGCTCCTGGGCGGCGATGACGGCGTTGGCGTAGGAGCCGCTGATGCCCGCGGCCATGCCGATATACAGGATGTCCCTGCCGGTCTGAAGGATCTTTTCAAAGCACTCGGTATATTCCGCAAAGTTCACCAGAGAGGTGGTGACCTCCACCTTTAGCCGCATGGCGGCGAAGAAAGCCTGCCGCTCCAGCGGGCCGGAGGAGAGGTCGACTTTATAATCCTTGCCGTTCATGGTGTATTTGAAAGGCAGCACGGGCAGTTGGTATTGCTCGACCAGCGCTTTTTGCAGATTGCTGGAAGAATCGGTCACGATCTCATAAGAGAAATCCATTGGTCGCCTCGCTTTCCCGGCCGGGCCGGCGCATAGATATTGTTTTCAATACTATATTATTTCGAAGGGTTTTCGTCAATTATTATTCGCAAAATATAAGAATATCCTTCAATAATTTATTGTTTGTTCATTTATTGTGGCAGGGCTCCATGGGACAGACCTCCATCAGGTACCGGTACAGCGGCAGCAGCCGCTGAAATTCATCCGCAAGAAGCCGGGGCAGCTCGGGACTGAACAGGTCGCCGCCGAATTCCCGGGAGCAGACCACGCCCACCCGGCGGCCGTTGTACCAGGGGTTCAGCAGCTCGCCCATATCCTTCTTGGGCTTGGCGTAGGGGTCGCTGTCGATCTCGCAGCCGCCCAGGGCCGCGAGGGGCCGGATCAGGCGGGTGAAGCGGGCGGGGTTGGCGTCGATGCTCTGGCGGAAAGCGGCCATCTGGGCGGCGGAGCAAGAATAAAAGCCCATGCCGAAGCTGTAGTCCGCGGCGCCCACCTCAAACCAGAACATGGGCCCGCGCAAAAGACCGTCCCAGTCCTTCAGGGAGAACCACAGGTGCTCCTTGTAGGGGCCGCCGCCGTGGAGGCGGCGGGCGTCCCGGTAGATGCGGGCCACGTGCAGATTCAGCCCCAGTGCGGGCTCCCGCCGGGCCATCTCATCCGCCGTGGCCAGCGCCAGCGCCTTGAAGGGCTGATTGACCAGCGTCTCGAATTCGTCCTTGTGGGCCAGGAACCAGGGCCGCTCGTTGTTGAATTTCAGCGCCAGCAGGAATTCGCCTGCGGCGGGCGTAAAGCCTTCGAACATGATCGCACCTCAAAAGAAACCGAACCGGCATGACGCAGGGCCTGCCGGCTTAGTTTCCGCAGTTTTCAGATTTTTATCAGCTCGTAGTCCCGGCTGCCCAGACCGATCTTTTCGGCGTGCTCCAGGCAGCTGCGCCACTCCGATTCCGGGGTGGAGTTGGTGAAATGGTCGTGATGATCCACAAAATCGGGCTTCGCCATATTGGTTGCCAGTTGGCTGCCCGGCATGGGGGCGGCGGCGAGGCAGGCATCCACGCAGGCCCACTCCAGGGCCAGCGGGTCGAAGGAGGCGAACATACCGATGTTGGGCAGGATGGGCACGTCGTTCTCACCGTGGCAGTCGCAGTTGGGGGACACGTCCATAATCAGGGAGATATGAAAGTGGGGCCGCCCGTCGATGACGGCCTTGGCGTACTCCGCCATCTTGCGGTTCAGCTCGGTGTTGGCACTCTCGTTGCGAAAACGGATGGCGTCGAAATTGCAGGCGCCCAGGCACCGGCCGCAGCCCACGCAGTGTGCGGCATCCACCGTCATTTTTTTTGCCGCCTCGTCATATACCAGTCCGCCGTTGGCGCATTCCCGCTGGCAGCGGCGGCAGCCCCGGCACCGTTTGGTGTCGATGCTGGCCTTGCCGCCGGAGTGCTGGTCACATTTGCCGGCTCTGGAGCCGCAGCCCATGCCAATGTTTTTAAAGGTGCCGCCGAAGCCGGTCATCTCGTGGCCCTTGAAATGGGTCAGACTGATGAACACGTCCGCGTCCATGATGGCGTGGCCGATCCTGGCCTCCTTGATATACTCGCCGCCCGCCACCGGCACGGCGATATCGTCCGTGCCCTTCAGGCCGTCCGCAATGATTACGGGGCAGCCCACGGTGTACGGCGTGAAGCCGTTGAGCCAGGCGCAGTCCAGATGCTCCAGCGCGTTTTTCCGGCTGCCGGGGTACATGGTGTTGCAGTCGGTGAGGAAGGGCCTGCCGCCGTTTTCCTTCACCACGTCCGCTACGGCCCGGGCATAGTTCGGGCGCAGAAAGCTGACGTTGCCGAGTTCGCCGAAGTGCATCTTGATGGCCACAAATTTACCGTCCATGTCGATATCGCCGATACCGGCCCTGCGGATGAGCTTCTGCAGCTTCACGGGCAGCCCGTCCCCGAAGGGAGCGGTGTGAAAATCGGTAAAAAAGACTTTGGATTTTTCCATATCGCGGATACCTCGCTTACAGTGAATATTTTTTGCTGAATTCTTCGTAATACCGGTCAAAGGAGTGGGAGTGCATTTCCTTCACGCCGTCCAGATAGCTGTGGGTTTCAAACATATCGCTTTCCAGCTCGATCATGGCCACGGCGATGTTGGAGCAGTGATCCGACACGCGCTCGTAGTTGGTCAGCAGGTCGTTGAACACAAAGCCCTGGGTCAGCGTGCAGATGCCCTTCTGGACCCGTTCAATGTGGTGCAGCTTCATCTCGTCGCAGAGGTTGTCGATGAGCTCCTCCAGCGGCTCCACATGGTAGGCGGTGTCCATGTCGTTGCTGATGAACGCCTCCACCGCGGTGGAGAGGACCTCCGTCACCGCGCCCTGAAGAACGGTGAGCTCATGGGAGGCGGCGGGGGAGAAGCGCATGTTTTTCTCGTGTATCTCCTGGGCCAGCTCCGCGATATTCAGCGCGTGGTCGGAGATGCGCTCGAAGTCGCTGATGGTGTGCAGGAACTTGGACACGTCCTCGTTTTGCTTGTCGGCCAGCTCCTGGGCCGTGACCTTGACCAGATAGGTGCCCAGTTTGTCCTCGTAGCCATCGATGGCGTCTTCGGAATCCTTCACCCGCTGAAAGCCGTCGTCGGTATAATTGCCCAGCAGGGCGATGGAGGCGTACAGGTTCTCCTGCGCCCGGCGGGCCATGGAATTGATGGTCAGCCGGCTCTGCTCGATGGCCAGCGCGGGGTGATCCACAAAGCGCTCCTCCAGCCGGTTGAAGTCCTCTGTCTCGCGCCGGGCGTCGGGCTTGTCCTTGATGAACAGGTCCACCAGCTTTTCCAGCTTGCCGATGAAGGGCGTCAGCACCAGCACGGTGACGAAACGGAACAGGGTGTTGACGAAGGCCACGCTCACCGTGGTCATGGTCAGGGACATGAAGGAGAAGCCGCCCACCGCGGCGTTGACGATATAAAAGATACTGCCCCAGATCAGCACGCCCAATACGTCCACCAGCAGATAGATGAAGGCGGTGCGCTTGCCGTCCGTGGTGGCGCCCACGGCGGACAGCAGCACGGGCACGGCGGCACCGATGGCGATGCCCAGGATCAGCGGGTACGCCACGGAAAAATCAATGGCGCCGGTGATGGCCAGAGCCTGCAAGATGCCTACGGCCGCAGAGGAGGACTGGATGACGCTGGTAACCAAAATGCCGGCCAGAATGCCGACCAGCGGGTTGGAGAAGGTGGTGATCAGACCGATGAACGCCGCGCTCTCCTTCAGCGGAGCCACGGCGGAGGACATGGCCTGCATCCCGTACATCAGTACGGCGAAGCCAAGCATAATGCCGCCCACGTGCTGCTTGGTCTGGTTTTTGGTAAACATCTGCAGGATGATTCCCACCACCGCGATGATGCCGGTGAGGGTGGCGGTGGAAAAGATTTGCACCCAGCCGGAGGCCGAGCCGCCGCCGATGTCGGACAGGCACAGAATCCAGCCCGTGACGCTGGTGCCCAAGATGGCGCCCATGACGATGCCGATGGCCTGGCGCACTTTCATCATGCCGGAGTTGACAAAGCCCACCACCATGACGGAAGTGGCGGAGGAGGACTGAATCACGGCGGTGACACCCGTGCCCAGCAGTACGCCCTTCAGCGGGGTACTGGTGAGGCGATAGAGTACGATCTCCAGCCGATTGCCCGCGACGCGCTTCAGTCCGTCACCCATCAGGTACATACCGAACAAAAACAGCGCCACGCCGCCCAGCAGAGAAATTATATCCGATACGCTCAGAATTGCTCACACCTTTCAGAGAAGCGCAGACCAATTATCACAACAGTATAATAAACCAAAAGCCGGAGAGAATCCATAGCCAAATTGATAATTTTCGGCCTCTTTCGCCCCCTGTTCCCAGCGGTTCTTCCGGCAAAAAGACCAGAGCGATAAATATGTGGCTCAGGATATTGACAAGATCATTATTACGAAATATAATATTGAATACTACATTTGCCGGAGACGGCGTTTTTTTCGGGGGGCGCCAATGAAGATCTGTATTCTGGGCGATTCCATCGCCAAGGGCATCCTTTACGACGAAGAGGAGAGGCGCTATGTCACCAGCAGGGACAGCTTCGCGGCCCGGCTGGCGGACGACGGCGCCGAGGTGGACAATTTTTCCGTGTTCGGCTGCACGGTGACCAAGGGGCTGCAGCTGGCCCAGCGGCATCAGGCACGCCTGGCCGGGGCGGACGTGGTCCTGATGGAATTCGGCGGCAACGACTGCGACTTCCACTGGGACGACATCGCCGCCGCCCCCGATGCCCACCACGACCCCAACACTGTGATGGAGCTCTATCTGGAAAACTATACCAAGCTCATCTGTCTCATTCAGGGCAGCGGCGCCATGCCGCTGGTGCTCAACCTGCCGCCCATCGGGGCCAGACGGTATTTCGACCATTTTTCCGTCGATATGGACGACGCCGGCAGGGCCAACGTCATCCGCTGGCTGGGCGGGGACGTGGAATACATCCACCGCTGGCACCGTTCCTACAACGGCCAGCTCACCGCGCTGACTGCTTCGCTGCATATCCCCTTCGCCGACATCCGGGGAGAGTTTTACCGCAGCGGCGACTACAACGATTTTCTCTGCCGGGACGGCATCCATCCCACCTTGGAGGGGCAGGGCCTGATCTACGGCCGGCTGCGCTCCTTCCTGCCGGCCGCGTTGTAAAAAACAGTCGCCAGGGCGGCAAAACTGTGATACAATAGCCGCGTTGCATACGACGGGAGGCGAAAACGATATGACGCTGAGAGAGCAGCTGATTCTGGCTGCCATCGACATTATCCAGAAGGACGGTATGGGCGGGTTCACAATCCGCAGGGTGGCCGCGGAATGCGGCGTCAGCTGTGCCGCGCCCTACAAGCATTTCCGGGATAAAGAGGATATGCTGCTGGCCGCGCTGGACTATGTGAATGAAAAATGGTACGAGCAGCAGAGCGTGGTGATCGAGGAAAACGCCGGCGACGTCTCCAGACAGCTGGTGGCCGTGAGTATGGCATATATCCGATTCCTGGCGGAGAACCCCCATTTCCGGGCGCTGATGTGGCTTCGGGGGGACAATATGACTCCCGAGCAGATGAAGGAGAGAGCCGAGATGAGCAGCTACTCCAAGGAGCTGGTCAGCAAATGGTGCATCAAGTCCGGCTATTCTTTGGAGCAGTCCGTGCGCAAGACCTACGCGGTGCGATCGTTCATCTACGGCGCCACCGTCATGTTCGACACCGGGGAGCTGCAATACAGCAAAGAAAATCTGGCCATGGTTGAAAAGTGCATTCGACGGGAATTTGAGCTCGACTGATTTTATTGACAGGCGAGCTCTTTTAGCGTATAATATTACGAAGTTAACAACGTTAACAGAGGAGATTGTTATGAGCGACTTTGTGATCCTGACCGATTCTTCCTGCGACCTGCCGGCGACCCTTGCCGATTCGCTGGGTCTGGTGGTGGCGCCGCTGACCTTCGAGCTGGAGGGGAAGCAATACACCAACTATCTGGACTGGCGCGAGATCGCCCCCCACGCGTTCTACGACAGGCTGCGCGGTACCGCGCTGGCCCCCACCTCCGCCGTCAATGTGGCCGCCTTTATGGAGCTGATGGAGCCCATCCTCCGGTCGGGCAGGGACATTTTGTATATCGGGTTTTCTTCGGGCCTGAGCGCGGCCTACCAGAACGGCGAGATCGCCGCGGCGGATCTGCGGGAAAAATATCCCCAGCGCGTCATCCTCACGGTAGACAGCCTGTGCGCCTCTCAGGGCGAAGGGCTGCTGGTGTGGCTCACCGCCCACAAAAAAATTGACGGCGCGTCCATCACCGAATGCCGGGATTTTGCCGAAGCCACCAAGCTGCACATCGTCCACTGGTTCACCGTGGAGGACCTGAAATTCCTCTGGCGGGGCGGCCGGGTCTCCAAGACGGCGGCCACCGTGGGCACCATTTTGGATATCAAGCCGGTGATGCATGTGGACAATGCGGGCCATCTGGTGCCCGTCTACAAAGTCCGTGGGCGGAAAAAGTCCTTGCGCGACCTCGGCAAGAACACCGCACAGGTGGCGATCAACCTGGCTGAGCAGACCATTTTCATCACCCACTGCGACTGTCCGGACGAGGCCCGGGCCCTGGGCGAGCAGATCAAGGCCGCCGGCGCCAAGGACGTCATCATTAACTATGTGGGTCCGGTCATCGGCTCCCACTCCGGCCCGGGCACCATGGCCATCTTCTGCGTGGGCACGGAGCGCTGACGAACGAAAAAAGGTTCGCCGCAGTTCTAAAAACTGCGGCGAACCTTTTTTGTTTAAAAATAATTGACCAGTACGATCTTGCCCATGCTCTCCAGACTGTCCACCAGCTCGTTCACCAGCCGCATCTTGACCTCAAAGTTGAAGGGCAGGTTTTGGTGAGCGGGATTCACGGCCTTGCCGATGAACAGGTTCACGTCCGTGGCCGTCTCAAAAAGCATCCGGGAGATCAGGGAAGCGCCGTCCTTCTTGTAGCTCCATTCCTCGAACTGGGTGTTCCCGGCCAGATAGTCCTTGGCATAGGTCAGCACCCGGTCCATGGTGACGATGCCCTCCGTCACCAGGTCAATGCCGTCCACCGTGGAGACGGGGGGGATATCCGGGTCGGGGGTGAGGTCGCTGACCACCACGGCCGTGCCCAGATAGGCGGCGGCGATCTTGGCGGTGGTGCCGCCGCAGACGATGTGACGCCCCCCCCGGGCAAAGAACAGGGACATCATCTTGATGTTGTCGTCGTAGCTGGAAGGGGGGCCGAAGGCCAGATTCACGGCCTCCCGGCGGCGGATACGGACCGTGCAGACCGTGGCGTCGTCCGTGGGGCGCCCGTCGTACAGGCGGCCGGTCTCCTCCAGCAGGATGGTGGTGAGAGTTTTGGCCGTGAAGCCGATGTTGTAGAAGGTCTCCATGTAGGAGATGATATGATCCCGGTCCCAGTATTCGTTGTAAACCCCGTCGTTGCTGGCGTAGAGCACGCCGTCGGACATGAGGAAAAAGATATCGTTTTCCTGCAGCTTGATCTCTGACTGGAGGATCTCCTTGTCGCCGATGCGCAGGGTGTTGCACGGGATCTCGCAATTTTTGCCCGCCCGCAGCAGGATGACGTTGGGGTTCTCATACTGGATGATCTCCGCCCGCTCGTTGTTGACGATGCGCATGATGGAAAAGGTGGAGAAGGCGGAATTGATGTCCTGGTTGATGGGCAGCGTGTCCGCGATGGTGCTCACGGCGTCCTCCAGCTTCATATCGGCGGCCAGCATGGTGGAGATGATCTTGGAGGTCAGTATGGACAGGATGCTGGCCTTCACGCCGCTGCCCAGCCCGTCGGCCAGCACTACGATGCGGGAGTTGCCGCCCTGCTGCGCCACCTCCACATGGTCGCCGCACAGTTCCTCGCCGGCGTGGTTGAGGCTCATATAGCCGATGTCGGCGAAATACTCATTCCTTTTCATCGGTATTGATCGACTCCTTCAGATTTGTCAGCGCGATTTTGGTCTCCGCCGTGGTCTCGCCCAGCAGGGAGGCAATCTCCTGCACGATGCGCATCTGCTTGTCCACCACCTTGTCCGCGATCTCAGCGGTGGTGCGGCTGATCTCCTCACGCTTGGCGCGGGCGACCTCCTCCTCCGTCACGTCGCGGAGGATGCAGATGAACAGGTGGGAGGTCTTGTCGTAGACGATGGTCTGTTCAAAGTATTTTTTGTAATCGGCGGAATAACTGCGCTGGTTTTTAATGGCGCGGCCGGATTCGCTGACCTGGAAGAAGGGGGCGGGCTCCAGAATGCGCACGATGTTCTCGCCCAGTATGTCATCCTGACTTCGGATGTTCAGCATCCCGAGGGCGGCCAGATTCAGCTGCTGGATTTCGAACTTGTCGTTGACGATCACCAGCCCGTTGGGGGAGTTGTTAAGGATGTTGTTGGCGAAGCTCTCGTTTTTATCCATGATGTAGGGCAGGCACATACTGGGGTCGGCGATGCCGCGGAACACGGCCACGGCCTTGTCCCGGCAGGAATCGTAGCCGCAGGTGCCGCAGTTGAGCTCGTCGTCGGGGGTGGTCTTGCCCATGAGCTTGAGGATATCCTTGATCTCGGCCTCGGTGGGTACGGGTTTAGGCACGTCCTTGCGCATATATTCGGTCTCCAGCACCTCGTCCCTGCCCCGGGCCACGTCGAAATCGTCCGGCCCGGCGTAATTCACGGCCATCTGATAGTGGCGGATGGGGTAATTGTCGTATTTTTCCATAATGGGGCCGCCGATGCAGCTGCCCTTGCAGGAGGACAGCTCGATGAAGCACTTGTGGATGCCGCCCTCCTTCAGGTCATTCAGCGCGGCGCGGCACTCCCGGGGACCGTCTACCGCCAGATAGGTGTAGCCGTTGTCTGGCAGGTCCATGGTCTTGAGGATGCCGCCGGCGGTGGGGAACAGTCTGGCCCGGCTGTGGGCGTTATCATCCAGGCGCTGCTCCACCTCGATGCCGGCCTCCTTGAACAGGGCGGACAGCTCCGCAAAGGTCAGCACGGCGTCCACCAGATTGCCCTCGGCCTCCTTTTTTTTGGCCAGGCACGGGCCGATAAACACCACCTTGGCGTTGGGCAGGCGGCGTTTGATGTCGATGGCGTGGGCGATCATGGGCGATACCACGGGGGAGAGATAGCGGCACAGCTCGGGATAGTATTTCTGCACCAGCGTGGTGGCGGCGGGGCAGCAGGTGGTGATAATCACATCCCGATTGCCCGCGTTGAGCTGTTTTTCGTATTCGCGCTTCACCAGCGTGGCGCCGATGGCGGTCTCCTCCGCGTCGTCAAAGCCCAGCTTTTTCAGGGCCTCCTTCATGGACCCGATGCCCACGCCCTCAAAGCCCGCCACAAAGGACGGGGCCAGGCTGGCGATAACAGGCGCGTCGCCCCGCAAAAAGCCCCGGACGGTCTCCCGGGCATCGGCGACCTCCTTGGCATCGTGGGGGCAGACCACATAGCAGCTGCCGCAGAGAATGCAGTCGTCACTGATGATGTGGGCCTGATGCCCCGTGAAGCGGATGGCCTTCACCGGGCAGAAGCGGATGCACTTGTGGCAGTTCTTGCAGTTGGATTTCTTCAGTGTCAGTACTTCAGGCATCGTCTCGTCCTCCAGAAAGCTGATTTCTGATCTCCGCCGGTGAAAGGCCGGTCTTTTCCGCAATGGCGGCTATGTCGTCGTACTCGGGCTTGGTTCGCGCCGTGTCCCAGCCCTCGGCCCGCTTCAGGCGCACCGGGCCCCAGGGGGTCTCCTCCGTTGCAAAGGAGCGGCGCAGGATGTAGCGCGCGCACAGCGCTTCCCGGATGCCCAGCGTGGCGGTGAGCTGAAAGATCAGCCGCACCATGGCATCCCGGAGATCCGGCCGGCACAGACAGGTCAGGCGCACGCCGGGGCGGTCCTTTTTCATACCCACGGCCTGCCACGACACGTCCAGCGCGCCCGCCCTGCGCAGCGCGCCGATGGCGTAGCCGATATCCTCGCCGGTCATATCGTCCACCTCGCAGCACAGCTCCACAATCTGCTCGGCGGCCTCTCCCAGCAGGGCGCGCACGCAGTTGGCGGCGGGAAAGTCCTTGGTTCCCATGCCGTAGCCCACGACCGCAACGGTCATGGCGGGCTGCCGGCCGAAATCGGAAGCAAAGGCCTTCAGCAGCGCGGCCCCGGTGGGGGTGCACAGCTCGCCCTCAATTTCCCCGGCGAAGGTGGGGATGCCCGTCAGCAGCGACGCGGCGGCCGGGGCGGGCACCGGCAGGATGCCGTGGGCGCACTTCACGGCGCCGAAGCCCGTGCGCACCGGGGAGCAGACGATCCGCTCCGGGGCCAGCAGCTCCAGGAGAAAGCACACGGCGGCGATGTCCGCCACGGCATCCATGGTGCCCAGCTCATGAAAATGGATGTGTTCCATGGGCACTCCGTGGGCAGCGCTCTCCGCCGAAGCCAGCAGGTCGTAGACCCGGCCTGCATTTACCTTTGCCGCCTCCGGCATGGCCAGAGACGCGATCAGCGCGCGGATGTCGCCCAGATGCAGCCCGTGATGGGCGTGGGGGGCGCTCCCGCCCTCCTCGTCCCCCAGACAGGTCACGCGCAGCCGGGTGCCCACGATACCGCATTTTTCGGCGTTCTCCGCCGTGTAGCGCACGCCGGGGATACCCAGCGCGTTGAGCTTTTCCAGCATCCCCGCCGGGTCGGGGCACAGGGCCAGCAGCGCGGCGGACAGCATATCCCCCGCGCAGCCCATGCCGCAGTCCCAAAAAAGCAGCTTCATATTTATGACCATTCCTTTCGCTGCGCTTCAAGCCACAAAACAACCATGAAAGGAATGGTCATAATGCGCCTGTTTTTCGGTTGCCGCGCAAGCGGCGAGAAAAAAGCGCTTAAACTGCATAAAGTTTGAACTTGTTTCAAACTTTGTGCCCCAGATGGTTGATCATGCTGGCCAGATACCCGCCGCCGAAGCCGTTGTCAATATTCACCACCGACACGCCGCTGGCGCAGGAATTGAGCATACTCAGCAGCGCCGCGATACCGCCCAGGGACGCGCCGTAGCCCACGCTGGTGGGCACCGCGATCACCGGGGAATCGGCGAGGCCGCCGATGACGGAGGGCAGCGCGCCCTCCATGCCGGCCACGGCCACGATGCACCGGGCGGACATGATATCCTCTGCGTGGGACAGCAGCCGGTGGACGCCGGACACGCCCACGTCGTACAGGCGCTTCACGCGGTTGCCCAGCGCCTCGGCGGTGACGGCGGCTTCCTCGGCCACGGGGATGTCGCTGGTGCCGCCGGTGGCCACCACGACGGTGCCGTCCCCGTCGGGTTCGGGCGGTGCGCCGATGACGCCGATGCGCCCCGACTCGTTATAATCTATGGGCAGGCCCGCCTGGGCGATGGCCGCCGCGGTGGCGGGGGCGATGCGGGTCACCAGCACGGTCTTCTGACCGTGGGCGCGGAGCGCCTGGGCGATCCTGATGATATGCTCGTCGGTCTTGCCCGCGCCGTAGAGTACCTCGCTTGTCCCCTGGCGCAGCTCGCGGTGGTGATCCACTTTTGCGAAGCCCAGGTCCTCAAAGGGCTCCAGCTTCAGCTTCAGCAGGGCGTCCTCCGGCGTCATGCCGCCGTCCCGCACCTGCTCGAGAATGTGTTCGATGTCTCTCTGACTCATATAGTCAGCGTCCTTTCATGTCCATGGCGACGGCGGAAAAATCCTTCCCCAGCGCGCGGCGGATATCGTCCCATTCGCGTACGGCGCGCAGCAGCTGCGCCCGGCTGAATTCCAGACGGGCCGCGCCGCCCCTCAGGCGCACGCGAAAATCGGTATAGCCCATCTCGAAAAGCGCGTTTTCGGCCTTTTCCACTTTTTCCAGCTTCTCCGCCGTGAGGATCTCCCCGGCGGGGACGCGGGTGGCCAGACAGGCGTAGGAGGGCTTGTCCGCGGTGAAAAGCCCCGCCCGGGCGGAGAGGGCGCGCACGTCGGCCTTGGTGATGCCGCACTCCCGCAGGGGGGAGCGGACGGAAAGCTCGCCCAGCGCCTTCATGCCAGGCCGGTCGGCCGCGTCGTCGGAGGCGTTGGTGCCGTCCAGAATCACATCGTAACCGTCCGCCGCGGCCCGGGCCTTCAGCGCGGAAAAGATGGCCGTTTTACAGTAATAACAGCGGTTTTCCGGGTTTGCCGCCACCTGGGGCACCGCGAGAATGTCCGCTTCGATCACGGTCAGCTCCGCGCCGGAAAAGCTACAGACCTTTTTCGCGTCCTCCAGCTCAAAGGCGGGCTGGAACACGGTCCTGACAAAATAGGGGCGCACGTCCGCGCCCAGCTTTCTGCCGGCGTACAGCAGATACGAGGAATCCGTGCCGCCGGACAGTCCCAGCGCCGCTTTCGGCACCCGGACGAAAAAATCACTCAGTTCCATTTCCTGCTCCAATCGGGTTCCTGTTATTGAAAATACCACATTCATCAGGAAAAGTAAATGCGGATGGGCGTTGTAATTTCGCCGGGGTTTGTGTATAATCGAAGAAAAGCCGTTAGTTGCGCTTACAGGCTGCGCTGTTTATGGGGGTACGGAGAAATGAGCTGTAGGATAATCGCCGCGTTCGTCTCGGAAAAGAACACCGACAATATCGCGTCCGTGCTGGAGAATCACGGCGTCGCCGTCAACTGCCGCTGCCGCAGCGGGCAGGAGATCATCGCCGCCGCGGAGGAGACCGGCAGCGCCGTGGTCATCTGCGGGGCGGAGTTCAGCGATATGTCGGCGGACGACCTGTCGCTGTGGATCGATGTCCCCGCCGCCTTCCTGGTGCTGGGCACGCCGGACGAGATCAAAAACTGCAGGGGCGCCAACGTGTTTACCCTGGCCCTGCCCGTCAAGGGCGGCGAGCTGGCCGGGTCCGTGAATACCCTGACCCAGCTGGTGGCCAAGAAAGAGGCCCTGCTGAAGCTCTCCATCCCCCACGACGAGGAACTGGCCATTGTCAAGGCCGAAAATCTGCTGGTGAAAAAGGCCCATATCAGCGAGGATCAGGCCCGGGAATATATCCGCCGCAAGAGCATGGAGACCTCCTCCCGGATGTCCTCCGTGGCGGCTGTCATTCTCAAGACGCTGGGATAAACGCGGAGAGGAAACGACTATGAAATTTGTGATCGAACCCGACGTTTTTGAAAAGCTCCCCGCCTACTGCGTGGGCGTTGTCACCGCGAAGGGCATCGACAATACCGGCGCCCACCCGGAGATCGAGACCCTGCTGGACGAGGGCGTCAAGCTGGCGGAAGCCCGCTTCCTCGACCGCAGGATCAAGGAGGAGCCGGACATCCTCCCTTACCGCGAGGCTTTTCAGGCGCTGGGTATGAACCCTAACAAATATATGTGCTCCATCGAGGCGCTGTTTACTCGCATCGCCAAGGCCAAGGGTATGCCCCGCATCAACCCGCTGGTGGATCTGAACAACGCCGTCTCTCTGAAATACACCCTGCCCATGGGCACCCACGACCTCGCGGGGGCGGACGGCGACATGGCCATCCGGTTTTCCCGCCCGGGGGACACGTTTCTCCCCTTCGGAGCCGAGACCGAGGAAACGCCCGACCCGGGGGAGCTCGTCTATGCCGTGGGCAGTCAGGTGCGTACCCGCCGCTGGACGTGGCGGCAGTCGGAGCACGGCAAGATCGGGGCGGACACGAGCCGCGTCTTTTTCCCCATCGACGGCTTCTCGGGTTTCAACGACGACCGTGTGCGCAGGGCCATGGCCGAGCTGGAGACGGCGCTGGAGACGTCCTTTCACTGTGCGGCGGTCGCCGGCTTTGTGGACAGGGAACACCCGGAAATGGACATCACGCTGTAGAATAACAGAACAACGGCGGGAGGGGCAAGCCCCTCCCGCCGTATTTTTATTCCCCGTCTCCGGTCTTAAAGCTCACGATCTCCACCGGGGTGGGCGCTTTCTTCTGCTGAGCGTTCAGTAAAATCTTGCACACCACCCCGCCCACGCCCAGAAACACGAAGGAGAACAGGATGTTGGCGCTCTGGGGAAAACCGGCCAGCGCGCCCAGCCCGTAGCCCACGAAAAAGAAGGCCAGCGGCAGCAGATAGATGGCCACCATGGCCTTGAAGACGCTGCCGGAATCGGTCTCCACCACGACCTGCTGGCCGGGGTGCGCCCCGATGGTGTTTTTCGCCTTGGTCTTGATGGTGTTTTCGTACATGCAGGCCTCGCATTTGGAGCAGTCCCCGCCGCACATGGCGGCTCGCTCCACCACCACGTCGGCGGTGCCGTCGCCGTTCACGGCGGTGACGATGGCTTTTTGCAGCATGGTAAAGCCCTCCTTAGTCCTGATTGAATTCTCTGAGCTCCAGCCCCTTGTTTTTCTGCTCCGCCCAGCGGACGCACCAGTCCGCGGTGAACAGCAGCAGGTTGCTGCCCTTGAAATCCTGCACCCATTTGGTGTCGCTGGTGAGGTTGAGGCTTCGGGGGTCGACGGTCTGATCGGCGAGCCAGCGAATCTCGGAATAGGGCAGGTCCCGGCGGCGGATGTCCACGCCGTACTCGGTCTTCAGCCGGTATTCCAGCACCTCCAGCTGCAGCACGCCCACCACGCCCACCACGATCTCCTCCATCACCGTGCCCGGTTCGTGGAAGATCTGGATGGCGCCCTCCTGGGCGATCTGCTCGATGCCCTTTTCAAACTGTTTGCGCTTCATGGTGTCGATGCGCTCGATGGCGGAAAAATGCTCCGGGGCGAAGGTGGGGATGCCCTCGTACTGTACGTTCATGCCCTTCTCGCAGATGGTGTCGCCAATGGAAAAAATGCCGGGGTCGAACACGCCGATGATGTCCCCGGCATAGGCCTCGTCAATGATGGAGCGGTCGTCGGCCATGAGCTGCTGGGGCTGGGCCAGGCGCAGGGCCTTGCCCGCCCGCACGTGGTAATACTCCCTGTCGCGCTCGAACCGGCCCGAGCAGATGCGCATGAAGGCGATGCGGTCCCGGTGGGCCTTGTTCATGTTGGCCTGGATTTTGAAGACGAAGGCCGAAAAACGGGGGTCGAAGGGATCGATAACGTCCTCACCGGAAGACCGGGGCAGGGGCGGCATGGTCATGCGCAGAAAGCTCTTCAGAAACGGCTTCACGCCGAAGTTGTTTAGCGCCGACCCAAAGAACACGGGGGAGAGCTTTCCCGCCCGCACGGCGTCCATGTCGAAATCGTAGCCCGCGCCGTCCAGCAGCTCGATATCGTCGCTGAGGGGCCTGCGCAGCTTCTCGCCGATGAGGGAATCCAGCTTCTCCGTGTCGTCCAGCGCGCATTCGATGGGTTCGATGCGGTTCTGGCCCCGGTGGAATTCCGTGAAGGCCAGGATCTCCCTTTTCTCCCGGTCGTACACGCCCTTGAAATCATGGCCGCAGCCGATGGGCCAGTTCATGGGATAGGTGCCGATGCCGAACTCGCGCTCCAGCTCCTCCATCAGCTCGTAGGGGCTTCGGGCCTCCCGGTCCAGCTTGTTGATAAAGGTAAAGATGGGGATGTGCCGCATGGCGCAGATGCGGAACAGTTTCCGCGTCTGGGGCTCGATGCCCTTGGCGGCGTCGATGACCATCACGGCGGAATCCGCCGCCATCAGGGTGCGGTAGGTGTCCTCGGAGAAGTCCTGATGGCCCGGGGTGTCCAGAATGTTGATGCAAAAGCCGTCGTACTCGAATTGCATCACGGAGGAGGTGATGGAGATGCCGCGCTGCTTTTCCAGCTCCATCCAGTCCGAAACGGCGTGGCGCGCCGTGGCCTTTCCCTTCACCGAGCCGGCCAGCTGGATGGCTCCGCCGTAGAGCAGCAGCTTTTCCGTCAGGGTGGTCTTGCCGGCGTCCGGGTGGGAGATGATGGCGAAGGTGCGCCGCCGCTGTATTTCCTGTATCGTGTCCATAAAATGACGTCCTTTAATGAGATTGTATCACAAATGTCTACTATATCATAACCAAAGCGCTCCCGTAAAGCGCCGAATGAAATTTTTCCCGCCCCCGATTTTCGGGGGCGGGAAAAGCTCAGTCCTTTTTGGGCTGCCGGAGATAATCGGTGTAGTCCCTGTCAAACTTTTTCTCCCCGGGCGTGAGATCAAGCCCGATGGTGCCGCCGGGGTTCATGGTGTAGCCGGGGTCGAAGTAGTCCTTCAGGGCCCGGAACACGCCGTATTCCTTCTCGCCCACATAGCCCTCCAGCCAGGGGGCGAACATCTTGCCGATGCCGTGGTGGTGGCTGACGGCCGCGCCGGAGCGCTGGATCGCGTCCAGAATGGTGGCGTGGTAGGCACGGAAGGCCTCCTCGTCCTGCATCCTGGTGAGGAAGATAAAGTACAGGTTCGCGCCCTGGGGGTAGCAGTGGGATAGATGGGTGGTGACGACGGTGTTGGGCAAGGCGTGACACACCCTGCGCACGTCGGCGTGGACCTGCTCCATGTTGGACCAGTTGACGGTGCACTCCAGCGTGTCCGTGACCACGCCGAAGTCCATCAGCGTGTCCCGGAGATAGGGGTCGTTGAAGCGGCCCTTTTCCCAGCTGCGGCAGACGTAGCCCGTGAGGGGCACGGCCTTGTACTTCAGGGCGATGCGGGCGATCTTGGCCGCCACGTTGCGGGAATAGCCCAGCTCGCCGTCGGTGAAGCCCAGGAACATGCACCGCTCCATATCCGCGAAGCCCAGCTTGCCCAGCAGGGGAGCGAGGGGCGTATCGTCCACATTGTAGAGCTTCATCATCATGCTGGTCTCCTCGGGGTCGGACAGGCGGAACACGGAGGAGAAGCCGCACTCGCACTGCATCATCTCCCGGGCGGCCTTCATGGCCACGTCCCAGCTTTTGAACATATAGGAGAAGCGGCGGCGGTTCTGGGGCATGAAGCGGAACACCCGCAGGGTGACCTCGGTGAGCACGCCGAAGGTGCCCTCGGAGCCCATCATGATCTGGTTGAGATTGGGGCCGGTGGCCTCCCGGGGGTAGTGGCTGGTCCGGATGACGCCGACGGGCGTGGCGTAGCGCTGGGACAGCACGATGTCGGCGATGGTGCCGTAATAGGTGCTGTTCTGGCCCGCGCCCCGGGTGACCACCCAGCCGCCCACGCTGGAATACTCAAAGGACTGGGGGAAGTGGCCGCAGGTGTAGGGGCGCCTGGCGCCGAAAAGCGCGGGGGCGCGGTTGAGCGCGTCCTCCAGCGCGGGGCCGGACAGACCGGCCTGCACGGTGATGGTCTGGTCGATCTCGTTGAAGGAGATCACCTTGTTGAAGCGCTTGCGCATATCCAGCGTGACGCCGCCCTTCACGGGCTCCACGCCCCGGGTGACGCTGCTGCCCCCGCCGTAGACGTACAGCGGGATCCCGTGCGCCGCGACGTAGGACACGATCTGCTCCACCTGTTCGGCGGTGTCGGGATAGACGACGGCGTCCGGCACGCTGTCCACCCGCTTGTGACGCAGCCGCAGCAGGTCGTAGGCGGTATTGCCGTAGGCCACGCTGAGGCGGTCATAGTCCGCGGTGGAGACGTAGGCGTCCCCCACGATGGCCTTCAGGGCGGCAATGTGTTCTTCCGCCAGCTTCACCGGGTGGCCGGAGAGGTCCACCTTGTCGAAGCCGATATCGTCGCTGTACTGACGGAAATCGTCGTCCGTCAGCTTGAAAACGGATTTCATCATGGCGTAGAGAGATTCCTTGGGGTACTTGAAGAAGGTCGGGTCGCCCCAGCGAAAGATGGAGCGGTAGCTGCCTTCGGGGGCCGGGGTGAGGACCCAGTCGGGTTCGAAGCCCTTGTACGGTTTGCTCATGGCGGTTATCTCCTTTTGTAAATGTCGTTGAGGCTTCTGTAAATGGGCCGCAGCTTGCGATAGATGCGGCTGTAGGCACGATCGTAGATCTCCATGTAGACGTCGTGGCTGCCGCTGTCGGGCAGAAAGACCCGCTCCTCGTGCACCATGGCCGCCGCCGCTTCCTCGAAGGAGGCAAATTCGCCCAGCGCCACGAAGGCCGCCATGGACGAGCCCACGGCGCAGGCCTCGTGGGTCTGGATGCGCTTCACCGGCAGACCGAACACGTCCGCCGTGATGCGGCACACCGTGTCGCTTTTCGCGCCGCCGCCGGAGACGAACAGCTCCCGGACCCTCAGCCCCGAGCGCTTTTCCATGATGTGCAGCGCCTGGTACAGCTCCAGATTGATGCCCTCGATGATGGCACGGTACATGTGGTAGCGCCCGTGAAAATCCGCGTAGCCCACGATGGCGCCCATGGAATCCGGCTTGAGGATGCCCGGCGTCCAGTAGGGCTGCAGCAGCAGCCCGTCGGAGCCGGGAGGGATGTCCTCGATGGCCTGATCCAGCAGCTGCTCCGGCGCGCAGCCCCGGGCCTGGGCCTCCATCACCTCCGCAGCGGCGAACTCCCGCACGAACCAGCTCAGCATCCAGAAGCCGCGGTAGATCTCGATCTCGGGGTTGTACATATCGTTAATGACGGCGGGGTAGGCTGGCAGAAATTTCTGGGGTTCGAAGTATTTTTTCACGGCCAACTGGATGGTGGCGGTGGTGCCGAAGGAGATGGACGCCTTGTCCGGCGTCAGCACCGACAGGCCCAGCGTCTCGCAGCCCTTGTCGGAACCGGTGGAAATCAGCGGCAGTCCCGCGGGCACGCCGGTGAGCGCGGCAAAATCCGCCGTGATATTTCCCACCGTGCTGCCCGAGGGGATCAGCCGGCACAGCTTCTCCTCCGGGATGTCGCAGAAGCAGCGGGTGAGATCCTTCTTGCCCATCCAGCGGCGGTTTTTGTAATCAAAGGGGACGTGGCCGATCATGTTTGCCGGGGTGTCGGCCAGCACGCCGGTGAGCTTATAGTTGAGGTAGGTGGGCAGCATCACGAACCTGGCCGTGTTTTTCCACAGCTCCGGCTCGTTCTGCATGATCCAGTTGCCCGGGGAGGACTCATACAAAATGCGGGTGGCGGCCCCCATGCCGATGAGATTGAACAGGGCCTGCTTCCAGCCGGGGTAGGGGGCGTTGAAGCCGGCCTTGCGCTTGTCCAGCCATAAGATCACGTCCCGCACAGGGCGGTTGTCCTTGTCCAGGCACAGCACGGTGTCCCGGATGGTGGTCAGCGTCACGGCGGAGATCCGGGGCAGCTTGTCCGGGTTCCGGCCGCACAGCGCCCGCCCGGTGCGGCACAGGCAATCGAAATAAAAGTCCGGCGCCTGCTCGGCCCAGCCGGGATTTTTGGAAAAATACGGCTCGGCGTATTTTTCCTGGACCACATCGGCAATATTCCCCCGCTTGTCCACCAGCAGCGCCCGGGCGCTCTGGGTGCCCACGTCGAAGGTCAGTATCAGAGGATCGTTCATGGTTGTTCCTCCAAACCCCATTTTAGTCTGTCACTGGTCATTATAACATCCACGCCCAGATCCAACACGTTTTTTATCACAATGTCGCCCCGGCCCAGGCGGTCCGTCAGGGTGACGGCATTGACGGCGCGCATCACGTCGAAAATGCGCGCCTTGGGAATGTCGGCGGACACCCGCACGGGCGCCACCGGGCAGTCGGGAAAAACGGTGCGCACCGTGGTGCAGAGGGTGCGCCTGGGGGCGGTGAGCTCCGACGCGGCGAAGTCGTAGCCGCGCCTGCAGGTGTTGCCGGTGATGGTCAGCGTACCGTCCGGGGCCTTCTCCGCGCGGATGGCGCAGCCCCGGGGGCAGACGATGCAGGTCAACTCCATTATTCGCCCACCTCCAGTTCAAACGCGCACCCGGAGCCGGCACAGAGCCGCAGGGCGTCCATGTCCAGCTCCAGCGTCTCCATCTCCGGGGGCCGCAGATGGTCGTAGCGTCTGGAAAAGACCTCACGGCCGTCCACGGTGAGCCGCAGGCGGCAGCTGCCCAGCTCCTCCCGGGAGCGGAAATAAAACTTTGTGCGGGAATTGTCCTCGGCCAGATTCAGCAGCCGCGGCACCAGATAGCCGAAGCGCTCCGACACGCCCAGCGGGATGCACATACGGCTGCCGCCGGCGTACCGGGCGGCGCTTTCCCCGGCCTTTTCCCCGCTCTCGGACACATAGTCCACCAGATCGTTGACGTGCAGCGCGTTGCCGCAGCAGAACACGCCGGGCACGCTGGTCATCAGCTGCCCGTCGCACAGGGGGCCGCGGCTGCCGGTTTTGTCCAGCGCCACGCCCAGCGACTCCGCCAGCTCGTTTTCCGGGATGAGACCTACGGATACGATGAGCCCGTCGCAGCTCAGGCGCTGCCCGGTACCGGGGATGGGGTTCATGGCCCCGTCCACGGCGCATACCTCCACGCCGGTGAGGCGGTCGGCCCCGAACACCCGGGTGACGGTGTGGGAGAGATACAGGGGGATGCCGTAATCCTCCAGACACTGATGGATATTCCGCCGCAGGCCGGAGGGGGTGGGCTTGGCCTCGTACACGCCCAGCACCTCGGCACCCTCCAGCGTCAGCCGCCGGGCCATGATGAGCCCGATATCGCCGGAGCCGAGAATGACGCAGCGTTTGGCGGGCAGCAGCCCCAGAAGGTTGACGTAGTGCTGGGCCGTGCCGGCGGTGAATACCCCGGCGGGGCGGGTGCCGTGGATGGCCGCCTGCCTGGCCGTCCGCTCCCGACAGCCGGTGGCGAGCACCAGCGAGCGGGCCGTGCGGGTCCTGACGCCCTCCCGGTTCACGGTGGTGACGGCGAAAGCGCCGTCGGGCAAGATCGACGCCCGGGTCACAAAGGTCAGGGTCAGCGCCGGGATGCCCAGCGCGAAAAATTTGTCCATGAAGCGTTCCGCATATTCCGGCCCGGACAGCTTCTCGCCGAAGCGCTGCAGGCCGAAGCCGTCGTGGATGCACTGCTTCAGCATCCCGCCGAGCCTCGCCTCCCGCTCGATGAGCAGCGCTGCCGCGCCGTGCTCTCTGGCGGAGATGGCCGCGGCCAGCCCCGCGGGGCCGCCGCCGATGACGATCACATCGTAGTCTGTCATATGCGCCTCCTCACTTGGTCCTGCCCGACACTACCGGCGAGGCGGACGAGGATTTTTTGACGTCGGCGGCGTCCGTGCCCAGAAATTCCGCGATGATCTCCGTCACCAGCGGGGAGCAGAAGCCGCCCTGACAGCGGCCCATGCCGGGCCGCACCCGCTTTTTCACGCCGTCCAGCGTGGGCACGCAGATGGGGGCGCGCAGGGCGTCCAGGATCTCGCCCCGGCTGATCTCCTCGCAGCGGCACACCACCACGCCGTAATCCGGGTTTTGGCGGATCAGCGCGCCGCGCGCCCCGTCGTCCATCTTCCGCAGGGCGGGGATGCCCCGCCGGACGGGGTCGAAGGCGGGATTTTTCAGCACCGGCCCGCCCTCCCGCAGGATGTCCACGGCCATTTCCGCCACGTCCTGCGCCACGGCGGGGGCGGTGGTCAGCCCCGGGGACTGGATGCCCGCGCAGTGGATGAGATTGGCTGTTTTTCGCCCGCGCTCGATGATGAAATCCTCCTCGAAGGTGGCGGCGCGCACGCCGGTGAAATAGGTGATGATGTCGCTTTTGGACAGACCGGGCATCGTGATGCGCTGCTTTTTGAACACCGCCTCGATGCTCTCCGGGTCGGTGGCGTAATTTTCCTTTTCCCAGGTCTCCACCGCGTTGGGCCCCACCAGCAGATTGTCATCCACCGTGTGCAGCACGCCGCCGCCCTTGGTGTGGATGCGCCGCCCCTGCAGCAGCTTCACGGAGGCGATGGCGTCGAAATAGGCCCCGGCCTTGCGGTCGAGGATGGAGTTGGTGCCCCGGCGGGGGTGGATGGAGTAAAACCGGTCCCCCGCCATTTTGGCGATCTCTTCGGCAAAGACGCCGGCGGCGTTGATCACCAGCCGGGGATACAGCGTGCCCCGATTGGTGGTCACGGAGGTGATGCGCCCGCCCGCCGCGGCCATGCCGGTCACGGCGGTCTCCAGACTGACCCGCGCGCCGTTTCGCACCGCGTTTTCCGCGAAGGCGATGGTCAGCCCGTAGGGGCACACGCAGCCGGAGGAGGGGTTGGAGATGGCGAAGCGGAAGTCGGGATTCAGCCCCGGCGCCAGCTCATGCAGCTTTTTGCCGGACACGATGCGGGTGTCGGAAATGCCGTCGATAAAGCGGCGGCGCAGACAGTAGGCCGCCACCGCGGGGCGCAGAAAGCCCTGCCGGAAGCAGACGTACTGCCCCGGCCGGGTGAAGGGCACGTCCAGCTCCCGACAGAGCCGGGGGTACATCGCGTTGCCCCGGCGGATGTATTTGTGCTTCAGCGAGCCCCGGCCCAGGTCGATGCCGGGATGGATCTCGCCGTCGTTGCGGCCGGAGGCGCCCAGCGCCAGGTCGGCTTCCTTATCCACCAGGATCACGTCCAGCTTCCAGCGGGTGAGCTCCCGGGCGATGGACGCGCCGGAGACGCCGCCGCCGATAATCAGCACGTCGGGCCGCAGCCCGTCCAGCGAGGCGTCGCAAACCGCGGGCAGACGCATGGGGGCGTCCGCGCCGCCGGTGAAGGCGATGTCGTTCACCACATGGCGCTTTGAATGGGGCTTCGCGCACATCTGACAGGCGCGGATCACGTCGCCCCAGTCGGAGAGCGCGCCGCGCACCACGATACAGCCGTCCTCCGCGCCGGCGGTCACCCGCCCGCCGAAGGCCCGGCGCAGTTTTCTGTTAAGCAGGGAGAGGGTCATGCTCCGCCTCCAATTTTCAAGTCGGCCAGCTGGCCGACTACTTACCCTCAGTATAGGCCGGCGGCCGCGGAAAGTCAACGGGAATTATTATTTTGACAAGCGGGGGCGGGCGCGATAAAATACGGAATCATCACATCATGATGGGAGAACGCCATGGCCGCACCGAGAAAGGACAATGTCCGGGAAAAAATCATGGACGCCGCGGAGACGCTGCTGCAGACCGACAATCTGTCCGACATCACGCTGGCGGAGATCGCGGCGCTGGCCGGCGTGTCCAAGGGGACGCTGTATTATCACTACAAGGACAAGACCGAAATCCTCTTCGGCCTCACCGACCGCTATCTGGACAAGCAGTGGGACGAGCTTGTCAGCTGGACGGAGAACAAGGAGAAGGATACCTCCATCCACCGGCTGGTGAAATACGTGGTGGAGCGCAACGTGGCCTCGGCCGGCATCCGGCTGCACCTGCTGAACGCCGCCATGCTGGGCGACGAAGAGACGCGCCGCAAGCTCATCGACCGCTACAGCCAGTTCGAGACGCTGATCTCCCAGAAGATCGCCGAGCGCACCGACGCGGTGGGGGCCGATTATCTGACCTGGCTGATCCTGCTGGCCTCGGACGGGCTGATCGTGCAGAAGGCCATCCGCAACGACCGCTTCGACACGGAGGAATTCATCCGCCAGAGCGCGGCGTATCTCCGGCAGGCCGACAGGGGAGAAAAATGAAAACAACCGCCGCGCTCCTTTCAGAGCGCGGCGGTTGAGTTTCTGTCCGGGGGCCATCAACGGCCGTAGCCGCGGCCGCTCCGGGTGGCGGAGCTTACGGAGTCGGGCGTCTGCGCGGCGGAGCGCGAGGCACTGCCGGACTGGCTGCCCTCGGCCCCGGCGGCGGAATCGGACGTGCCGAGGGTGCCCGACTGCACCGCGCCGCCGAGGGCGTCGTACACGGCGTTGATGAGGCCCTGGGAGGAATAGGTGGCGCCGGAAACGCTGTCCACGTCCAGCGACTGCCGGGAGACGATGTCGTCCAGCAAGGCTTCCGCCCGACTGAAATAGTTGGCGGTGTCGCTCTCGCCGACCACCTCGATATCGGTGACCGCCCCGCCGGAGACCGTCACCGATACGGTGATGGTGCCCTTGTACCCCTGGGCGGAGCCCTCGTAGACGCCGTCAGCGAGCACCGCGCCGGAGAAGTCCGGCACGGACTGCAGGGAGCTGCCGTCGCCGTCGGCGCCGGCGGAATAGGAGGCGGCGGAATAGGAGGCGGCGGAATCGGACACGTCCGCCGCGCCCCCGCCGGAGAAGAGCAGGATGCTGGTGCTGCACACATGCAGCACCAGCACGGCCATGATGGCTGCGGTCAGCGCCCGGTGCAGCGGCATCCACCATTTCTTCAGCCGCCGGCGGAAGGCGTAGGTCAGCCCCAGCAGAACGCCGATAATGAGACACGCGGTACCCCAGTTGAGGGTGAAAAGCTGGCTGCCCAGACGGATGCCCGCGATCCCGCTGCCGGCGGTGTTGCCGGCCAGAATCCCGTGGGCCAGCCCCGTGATGAGCAGGATCACGCCGAAAGGGACGTGACATTTGGCAAAGAACCGGTTCAGGGCCTTGCTGCCCGAAATGCGGGCAATGAATTTCAGCGCGCACATCGCGGCGGCCAGCGCGGCGATCCACGCCAGAATCCTACTGATAAGCATAGAAGTGTTTCCTTTTCCGTATTCGTTGTTGATGGGAACACTCTAGCGCCCAAAATCAAAAATCAACTAAAAAATACTTGAAAAGAACTTAAAATCCTGCTTTTTTTCCAGGAAGAAGCCCGCCGCGGCCAGTGCCAGCAGCGCCCCCAGCAGCAGCGGGAACAAAAACAGCCCGATCATCCACACGGAGCAGACGCCGTGACTGAAGCACTCGTAGACGGCGGAGAGCACGGCGCAGCCCAGCGCGGCCAGCAGATAGCGCTTGAGATCAGCAGCTGATATAGACAATGTCGCTCACCTTCCTTTCCTTGATGGCGGTGTGGGGGTTGGTGGTTTTGGCCCGGGCCACGCGCAGGGCGTCGGCGGTGGCGTGCTGGCCGTCGGCGCCCACCGTGACCACCACGCAGTCGAAGCCCGCCTGGCGCAGTTCGGGCAGCTGGTCGAGAAAACGCTCCTCCGGCTCGTATGCCGGGATCAGCGCGACCTTCTGCATTTGAATCACCTGTCTTTCGCCTCCGATGATAGGGACGTCATCTTAAAATGAGTTAAAAACCCCGGGCCGTTTTTTCGACACGCTTTACTTCTCCCGCCCGCGGCCGTATAATCGGCCCATGACCAAAAGAAAGAAAAAACGGAATATTCTGCTGCTGGCACTGGCCGTGCTGCTGCTGGCCGGCGCCGCGGCGTGGGTGCTGCCCATTCCGCCCGCCGGCGCGGTGAAGGTGCCCATCCTGATGTACCACAGCGTCACGGACGATCCCGCCAAGGCCGGGAAATACACCGTCACCGCGGCGGAATTTGAAGCCGACATGCAGTGGCTTTCGGACAACGGCTACACCACGGTGTTCCTCTCCCAGCTGTCGGACTATGAGGAGACCGGCGCGCCCCTGCCCGAAAAGCCCGTGGTCGTCACGCTGGACGACGGCTACGAGAATAATCTCACGCTGGTGCTGCCCATCCTGGAGAAGCTGGATCTGAGGGCCACCGTGTCCGTGGTGGGCTCCTTTTCCCTCGACACCGCCGACACCCGCTGCCATCTCGACCTGGCGGACGTGAAGACGCTGGCCGACTCCGGCCGCGTGGAGATCGGCAGCCACACCTACGCCATGCACGAAAACAAGGTCGGGGGACGCCGGGGCTGCCGGCGGATGAGCGTCGAGAGCGCGGCGGATTACGAGGCCGCGCTGACGGCGGATCTCACGGAAAACCAGACCCTGCTCACGGAAAACTGCGGCGTGACGCCCACGGTGTTTACCTACCCCTACGGCTTCGTCAGCCCCGCGGCGAGGAAAGTGGTGAAGGCGCTGGGCTTCAAGGCCTCCCTGACGGTTTTTCCGGGGCTGAACTATCTCACCGGAAATCCGGACGAGCTGTACGGCCTGCGCCGCTTCAACCGCCCCTCCGGCGTGAAGACGGCGGCGTTTATGAAGCGGTTGGATTGCCCTGCCGCCGCGTGGTTCAGCTGGTGATTGAAGCGGGAAAATGGCAAAGCAATACGGCGGCGGAATTTTAAGAAATTCCGCCGCCGTTTTTTTGTGCCTGCGAATTATTCAAACAGATAGACCCTCGTCTCGTACGGCTTTGTGGTGAAGCCGTTTTCCAGGAGCTCGTCCCCGTAATTTTTCAGCAGCAGTTTTCCCGCCGCCAGATCACAGCCCGGCGGCGCGGCAAAGCGCACGGGCCTCGCCGTGAAGGAGCAGACCACCAGCAGCCGCTGATTCCCATTCCGCCGCTCATAGACATACAGCTCGCGGGAGAGACGGTACCATTCCCGGTACTTCCCGTCCCGCACCACCTGCAGAGACTTGCGCAGCGCGATGGCGGCGCGGTAGAAATTCAGCAGGGAATCGGGGTCGCGTTCCTGCGCGGCCGCATTCACGTCCCGGTAGTTGGGATTCACCGCGAACCACGGCTTTGCCGCGGAAAAGCCCGCGTTGTCCCCGCCCGTCCACTGCATGGGGGTGCGGGCGGAATCCCGGCTGGCCCGCCACAGCCGGGCGAGACGCAGCTTCTCCGGCGCGTGGGGATGCCAGACCTTATACTGATACCGGGTCTGCACGTCCTCATACTGTTCGGCGCTGTCCGGCCGCCAGTTGGTCATGCCGATCTCCTGCCCCTGGTAGATGAAGGGGGTGCCCTGCAGAAAGAGGTAGGCCGCGGCCAGCATCTTGCCGCTTTGGACGCGGAATTTCTCGCTGCCGTAGCGGGAGATGATGCGCGGGTGGTCGTGATTTTCCAGATACAGCATATTCCAGCCCCTGCCCCGCACTCCGCGCTGCCAGCCGCCGAAGGCGCGCTTCAGCCGGGGCAGCGAGAAGGGCAGCGGAAGATAATCCGTCAGCAGGCAGTCCGCGCACATGCACTGGAACTGGATCATCATGTCCAGCTCGCCGTCCGGCTCACGGATGTATTCCAGCGCCTTTTTCGGCCGCACCAGCGGCGCCTCCGCCAGGGTCATGCAGTCGTATTTGGAAAAAACGTCCCGCCGGAATTCGGACAGGTATTCGTGAATATGCGGCCCGTGATTATAATAGGGCAGACCCCGGCTGGCGGGCATGAGCCGGTCGTCGGGCAGGCCCTCGGCCTTGGAGATGAAAGTGATCACGTCCTCGCGGAAGCCGTCCACCCCCAGGTCCAGCCAGAACCGCAGGATTTCCTTCACTTCCTCGCGCACCCGCGGGTTATCCATGTTCAGATCGGGCTGCTTCACGGCGAAGAGGTGCAGATAGTATTCGCCCCGCACGTCGTCCCACTGCCAGGCTTTGCCCTCAAACAGGCTGTCCCAGTTGTTGGGCAGGCCGCCGTCGGGCCTGGCGGGCCGCCAGATGTAATAGTCCGTGTAGGGCTCGATGCGCCGTCGGCTTTTCTGAAACCACGGGTGCTCGTCGCTGGTGTGGTTCACCACCAGATCCATCAGCACGGCCATGCCCCGCTCATGGGCCCCGGCCAGCACCCGCCTGAACAGCCCGAGGTCGCCGTATTCGGGGCTGATGTCCGTGTAGTCGGAGATGTCGTAGCCGCAGTCCGCGTTGGGGGAGGGGTACAGCGGCGAAAACCAGATGCCGTCCGCCCCCAGCGACCGGATATAGTCGAGCTTTGCCAAAACGCCCGCCAGATCGCCGATGCCGTCGCCGTTGCCGTCGGCAAAGCTGCGGGGCCAGACCTGATAGAAGACCTTGTTTTTATACCAGCGTGTGCGTTCCATCGCCGCGCCTCCCCGTTGAAGATGGGAACAGTATAGCATATTTGCGTTCCGCCGTCATCTGTTCATTGACAGGGCGGACGGAACAAGATAAAATATTTCCACAATATTCAAAAAGGGGCGAGGGCATGGAATTTCGTTTTCCCCAGGGCTTTGTCCTGGGCGTATCCTCCGCCGCCACCCAGATCGAGGGCGGCTACACCGACCACAGCTGGAACGACTGGTACGACAGGGGCCATATCAAGGACGGTTCCGACCCCGCCGTGGCCGACGACCACTGGAACCGCTGGCGGGAGGACGCCGATCTGATGGCGTCGCTGGGCATCCGCGCCGCCCGCTTCGGCGTGGAATGGTCGCGCCTCATCCCCGAGGAGGGACGCCCCGACCCCGCAGCCGTGGAGCACTACCGGGCGGAGATCGCGTATCTGAAGGAAAAGGGCATCGACCCGCTGCTGACGATCCACCACTTCACCAACCCCATGTGGTTCGAGCGCCGGGGCGGCTTCGCGGACAAGGCGAATCTGCACTATTTTCTGGAGCTGACGGAGCTGGTTGTGCAGAGCTTCGGCGACCTCGTGACTGACTACATCACCGTGAACGAGCCCAACGTCTTCGCCGTCAACGGCTATTCCTTCGGGACATGGCCGCCGGGGAAAATCTCCCTCCGGGAGACCTTCGCGGTGATGTCCAATCTGGCGTGGTGCCATATCGCGGCCTATCGGCTGATCCACAGGACCCGCGCCGAGATGGGCTATACCGACACCCGGGTGGGCTTTGCCAACCATGTCCGGTTTTTTGACCCCAAGAATCCCAAAAATCCCGCCCATCTCGCCCTGGCAAAAGGGGCGGAGTGGCTTTTTCAGGGGGCGGTCGGCCGGGCCGCGCTGCGGGGCGATTTTATCGCGCCCCTGCGCAGCCCCTTCGTGGTGCCCATGGGGGAGTACGCGGATTTCATCGGCGTGAATTATTATACCCGCTCCACCGTCTCCGGTCTGGCCGACGGCGTGCGGGAGGGCTGCCGCAAAAACGATCTGGGCTGGGAAATCTATCCCCAGGGCCTCGTGCGCTGTACGGAAAAGCTGCTGAAGGTGCTTAACCGCCCGGTGTGGGTCACGGAAAACGGCACCTGCGACAATACCGACGCTTTCCGCGCCCGGTATATCTGCGAGCATCTCGCGGCCATGGCCGGTTCCGGCCTGCCCTTTGAACGCTACTACCACTGGTGCTTCTGCGACAATTTCGAGTGGCTGGAGGGGCAGAGCGCCCGCTTCGGCCTGATCCATGTGGATTACGATACCCAAAAGCGCACCGTGAAAAATTCCGGCAGGTTTTATGCCGGAGCCTCCGCCGCCGGCGGCGTGACGGAGGAGCTCTACCAAAAATATGTCGCCGGGGAGGACTATTCTTCCCAATGATTGAGGTACAAAACGGCGTATTTCATCTCCGTGAAAGCGGGTGGTCCTACCTGTTCCGGGCAACGGAGCAGGGACTTTTGGAGCACCTGCATTTCGGCGCGCCCGTTTCGATTCAGGACGCGCCCACGCTGGCCGTGAAGCCCGGCATGGGCTGGGGCATGGCCGTGACGCCCAACGAGGCCGACGGCGCCCTCTGCCCGGACACGCTGCCGCTGGAATGGAGCGGCGCGGGCCGGGGCGACTACCGGGAGAGCCCCATGGAAGTGTGGGACGGGGACGTCCCGCTGCCCGCGGAATTCCGCTATGCCGACTATCAGATTTTTGAGGGAACAGCCCGGCTGCAAAGCGGGCTGCCCCAGGCCGGGGGCGGACTGCAGACCCTGGCCGTCACGCTGCGGGCCGGGGCGCTGCCCCTGACCCTGACGCTGTACTACACCGACTTCGGCGGCGTGCTCACCCGCCGGGCGGTGCTGAAAAACGAATCGCGCCGGACCCTGACCGTCCGCAAGCTCATGAGCTGGTGCGTTGATCTCGTCGGGGAATATGGGCTGACCACCTTCGACGGCGGCTGGATTGGGGAGGCCCGCCGGCACGTGACGCCGGTGGAGGCGGCCCGGGTGGTCAACGAGAGCACCGCGGGCTTTTCCTCCAACCGGCACAACCCCGGCTTCCTACTGGCCGGAAAGGGCGCGGGGGAAGACTGCGGGGACGTGTACGGCTTCAACCTCATCTATTCCGGCAACCATTACGCCTCGGCCCAGCGCTCGTTTCAGGGCCTCACCCGGGTGATGCAGGGCGTCTCGCCCGCGCTCTTCTGCGCCGTTCTGGCGCCCGGCGGGACCTTCGAGACCCCGGAGGGCGTCCTCGCCTATTCCGGCGCGGGCTTCAACGGCCTGTCCGCGGCGATGCACCGCTTCGTCAACGGCCACATCATCCCGCCGGCGTGGCGTTATCGGCCCCGGCCCGTGCTTTTTAACGACTGGGAGGGCTGCATGTTCGACTTCGATCAGCGCCGCCTGCTGGAGCTGGCCGGGAGAGCCAAAAAGCAGGGGGCGGAGCTTTTCGTGCTGGACGACGGCTGGTTTGGCGCGCGGAACAGCGACCGGGCGGGTCTGGGCGACTACGGCGTCAATGAAAAGAAGCTGCCGGAAGGGCTCGGCGGCTTTGCCGGGAAGCTGGCCGGGCTGGGCCTGAATTTCGGACTGTGGTTCGAACCGGAGGCCGTGAATCCCGACAGCGGCCTGTACCGCGCCCACCCGGACTGGGCTATCCATCAGCCGGGACGCAGCGACCTGCTGTCCCGCCACGAGCTGCTGCTGGATCTGCGAAAGGAAGCGGTGCGGGACTATATTGTCGATTCTGTCACCGAAGTGCTGAACAGCGCCGACATCCGCTATGTCAAGTGGGACATGAACCGCCAGTCGGTGCTGACCGGCGCGGCGGCCCATGAATATATTCTGGGGCTGTACGACGTGCTCCGGCGCATCTTCGCCCCGCGGCCCGACATTCTGCTGGAGAGCTGTTCCTCCGGCGGCAACCGCTTCGATCTGGGGATGCTGTGCTTTTCACCCCAGATCTGGTGCTCGGACAATACCGACCCCATGGAGCGGCTTCAAATCCAGGGCGGGCTCTCGTATCTCTATCCCCAATCCTGCATGGGCGCCCACGTCTCCGCCGCGCCCCACGCTCAGACCCTGCGGGCCACGCCGCTGTCCACCCGGGGCAACGTGAGCTTCTTCGGAGCTTTGGGCTACGAGCTGGATCTGAAGGCGCTCAGGCCCGTGGAGGCGCGGGAGATCAAGGCCCAGATCGCTTTCTACAAGGCCCATCGGGACACCTTCCAGTTCGGCGCGTTTTCCCGCCTGCCCGCGCCGGAGGGCTGGACGGGCTGGCAGGTCCGGAGCGAGCGCGAGACTCTGGCGGGCTTTTTCAGGGGACTTGTCCCCGCCGCGCCCGGTATTGTAAAGCTGCGTGTTTCCGGCCTTGACAATAATCGGCGCTACCGGGTGCGCGCCCGGCCCCAGACCCTGCGGGTGGGCGACTTCGGCAATCTGGTCAAGTACCTCTCGCCGGTGCGCGTGAACCCGGACGGACCCTTGCTACGCGCGGCGGACGGGCTGTACGCCCTGCCCGACGGGCGGGAGGATTTCACCGCCACCGGGGCGGCGCTGATGGCGGGCTTCGCGCCCGCGGCGCTGTTCACCGGAACGGGGTATGACAAAAATTCGCACAATCAGGGCGACTTCGGCTCGGAAATCTATGTAATTTCGGAGGAACGCGGCCATGACTAAGACGGACAGACGCAACAAATATTTCTTCGGACTGGGTACGGTGGGCCGGGACATGTTCTATGCCTTTGAGGCAAACACCCTGATGTACTTTCTCTCAAACATCCTGTCGCTGCCGGTATCGGTGTTTGCGGCGACGGGCTTGGCGCTGTCGGTGCTGCGCATTTTTGACGCGCTCAACGACCCCATCACCGGCCTGATCATCGACAATATCCACTCGCCATGGGGAAAATTCAAGCCCGCCATCCTAGTGGGCGGCGTTGCGAGCGTGGCGTTTTTCCTCCTCCTGTTCGGCAACATCGGCACCGGCACGGGCTTTGTCATCGTCTTTGCCGCGGCCTATGTCCTGTGGGATATCAGCTACGGCATCAACGACATCGCCTACTGGACGCTGCTGCCAGCGCTGACCATCGACCAGAAGCAGCGCGAAAATTTCGGCGCCTTTGCCCGCATCTGCGCCAACATCGGCATGTACATCGTCATGGTGGGCTGGCAGCCCATTACCAGCGCGCTGGGCAACACGCCCCACAGCTGGTTTTTGGTGGCGGTGGTTATCAGCGCGGTGTATCTGGCCTTCCTGTGCTTCCCGCTGTTCGGCGTGAAGGAGGACCTCGGCCGCTTCAAGCAGGAGGATGGCACCACCCTGAAACAGATGTGGCGCGCCCTCGCCGGAAACGACCAGCTCATGTGGACGACGCTTTCCATGGCGCTTTTCATGGTGGGCTACTGCACCACCACGGGGTTTGCCTCCTATTACATACAGTATCTTTTCGGCGATATCAACATGTACCCGGTTCTGGCGGGCGTGTGCGGCATCGCCCAGCTGGGCGCGCTCATTGTGTTTCCGATCTTCTCCAAAAGACACACCCGCAGGGAACTCTATACCGGAGCTACCATTCTGGTCATCGCGGGCTACGCGGTGTTCTTCTTCGCGGAGCATTCCATCCTCCTGATTTCGGTTTCCGCCGTCATGATCTTTGTGGGGCAGGCTTTCATCCAGCTCCTCATGCTCATGTTCCTCGCCGATACCATTGAGTACGGCCAGTGGAAGCTCGGAAAACGCAGCGAGTCCATCACGTTTTCAATTCAGCCGCTCATCAATAAAATAGGCGCGGCCCTGTCCACGGCGGTGGTGAGCATGACGGTGATCGCGGCCGGAATCAAAACCAAGGACTCCAACCTTCCCGCCGCCGCCATCGACGCCGCGGGCAAGCTCACGGTGAAAAGCGCCATGTTCATCCTGCCGCTGATCTTCATTGTGGCGGGCTATGTAATTTACCTCAAAAAGTACAGGATTGACGGACCCTTCTATCAGCAGATCCTGGCCGATCTGGAAGCCCGGGGCGAGCTCCATCGCGGCAACGGGGAATAAATCCCTTCGGCGCCGCGCGCCGCCCTTCAATGGGGGGGGGCGGCAAGCTGCGGGGAAGATACGGTTTTACGCACACAGACAAAAAAAGACCCGGCGGAGCCTGGCTCCGCCGGGTCTGCGTATTTTTAAAAAATGCCCTTTTCCAGCGCCTGCAACATGATTTCCGCGCTTTTCACATTGGTCGCCAGCGGGATGCTGTGCACGTCGCACAGCCGCAGCAGGGCGGACACGTCCGGCTCGTGGGGCTGCGCGGTGAGGGGGTCGCGCAGGAAGATGATGCAGTCCATGGCCCCGGAGGCCACCATGGCGCCGATCTGCTGGTCGCCGCCGATGGGGCCGCTCTGCATCCGGGTGACAGGCAGACCTGTGCTCTCGGTGATGAGCTTTCCCGTGGTGCCGGTGGCGTAGAGCTCGTGCCGGGCCAGCAGCGCGCGGTATTTCCCGGCCAGCGCGATCATGTCGGCTTTCTTTTTGTCGTGGGCGATGAGGGCGATGCGCATACTGTCACGCTCCTTTTCTCTTTGCGGCGCCATTGTAGCACAAAAATCACCGCTCGTCCATGGGGATGTAATCCAGCCTGGCCACGGGGCTGCGGTAGGCCGGGCGCATGATGCGGTTGCCGGTCAGGGCCTCCTCCATGCGGTGGGCGCACCAGCCCGCCGAGCGGGCGATGGCGAACAGCGGGGTGTACAGCTCCACCGGGATGCCCAGCAGGCTGTAAATGAGGCCGGAATACATATCCACGTTGGCGCACATGGGGATGTTCATGTGCTTGCGCGCCATGATGAGCTCGATGCCGATACGCTCCACGCTCTCCATCAGCTCCAGCTCCTCCAGCCGGCCTTTGCCGGCGGCCAGTGCGCGGGCGTGCTTTTTGATGGCCACGGCCCGGGGATCGGACACGGTATACACCGCGTGACCCAAGCCGTAGATCTTGCCGGACTCGTCGCCGGCGCGGCCGTCCAGCAGCTTGAGGAGGTAGGCGCGGAGCTCGTCGTCGTCCTTGTAATCCTTGACCTCGGCCTTGATGTGGCCGAACATCTCCATAACCTTGGCGTTGGCGCCGCCGTGCAGCGGTCCCTTCAGCGAGCCGATGGCCGCGGCGATGGCGCTGTAGGTGTCGGTGCCGGTGGAGGAGACGCACCGGCAGGTAAAGGTGGAGTTGTTGCCGCCGCCGTGGTCGGCGTGCAGCATCAGCATCATATCCAGAATCCGCGCTTCCTCTTCGGTATAGGCCTTGTCTGCCCGCACCATGCGCAGGAAGTTTTCCGCCAGAGACAGACCCGGCTTGGGGTTGTGGATATACAGCGAGTGCCCCAGGAGATAGTGGCGCATCACGGCGTGGGCGTTGGCCACGATCAGCGGCATCCGCGCCACAATCTCCACCGACTGGCGCAGCATATTGGACAGAGAGGTGTCGTCCGGGCTGGGGTCGTAGGAATACAGCGCCAGCACGCTGCGGGAGAGCTGATTCATCAGATTGTAGGCGGGGGCCTTGAAGATCACGTCCTCCACAAAACCCGCGGGCAGGGTGCGGGCCTCGTCCAGCACCTGGCGGAACAAGGCATTCTGCCGCCGGTCGGGCAGCCGGCCCATCAGCAGCAGATACACGGCCTCCTCGTAGCCGAAGGTGCCGTCCTTCAAATGGGCCTCGGCGATATCCGTGGCGCTGATGCCCCGGTAATACAGCCTGCCCGGCATGGGCACGCGCTCGCCGTCGATGACGGTGTAGCCCTGAACACTGCCCACGTCCGTGACGCCGATGATGACGCCGGTGCCGTCGGAGTTGCGCAGACCGCGCTTCACATCCACGGTGGCGTACTGCTCAGGACCGATGGAATAGGCGGAGGACACGTCCGCGTTCAGCGCTTCCAGCTCCGCCAGAAGATTGATGTTAGAGGAATAGAGATCCATAAACGATACCGTTCCTTTTTGCAATGATGGCGCTATCATAGCGCGATTCCGGATTTTTTGCAAGATATTTTTTGAAAATTGCAAAATTGCCGGGGATATAGCCCCAATTCCCGGAGATTCTCCGCCATATTTGCATTTTTGTAAAGATTGTTTTGCATTATCTTGAAATTTGCGCGGAGGTATGCCATAATAGCGCTATTCTGTTTTATACAATGGAGACGAATGCCATGATTAAGCTGCAAAATGGAGCTTTTGTCTATCGGGACGACCGGCCGGTCCCGGCGGAGAATGCGGAGAATGCGGAGACCGGCGACCGGAATGGGACGATGTGTGCGCGCATCCTGCGCGCGCACAGCGCCGGCGGGGGGGCGCTGCACATCAAATTTGACAGCCTCATTTCCCACGACATCACCTATGTGGGCGTTATCCAGACGGCCAGGGCTTCGGGCCTGACCCGGTTCCCGGTGCCCTATGTGCTGACCAACTGCCACAACAGCCTGTGCGCCGTGGGCGGCACCATTAACGAGGACGACCATATCTTCGGCCTGTCCGCCGCGCGGAAATACGGCGGCGTCTATGTCCCGGCCAATCTGGCCGTCATTCACCAGTACGCCCGGGAGACCCTGACCGGCTGCGGGCGGATGATTTTGGGCTCGGACAGCCATACCCGTTTCGGCGCGCTGGGCACCGTGGGCGTGGGCGAGGGCGGCCCCGAGATCGTGAAGCAGCTTTTAGGCGACACCTATGACATCGCGGCCCCGGAGGTAGTGCTGGTGTACCTCACCGGCAGCCCCGCCCGGGGCGTGGGCCCCCATGACGTGGCGCTCGCCCTGTGCGGCGCGGTCTACAAAAACGGCTTTGCAAAAAACAAGGTGCTGGAATTCGCGGGGCCGGGCGTGAAAAATCTGCCCATGGACTTCCGCATCGGCATCGACGTGATGACCACGGAGACGGCCTGCCTGACTTCCATCTGGGAAACGGACGAGAAGGTGGCGGAATACCTGTCCGTCCACGGCCGCCCCGACGCCTACAAGGCGCTCGCCCCGGCGGAGGGCGCGCGGTACGACGGGCTGATCGGGATCGACCTCTCCGCGGTGGAGCCCATGATCGCGCTGCCCTTCCACCCGTCGGAGGCGTACGCCATCCGGGAATTCAAAGAGAACCCGGGCGACATTCTGCGGGAAGCGGAAAAACGGGCGGAGAACCAGTTCGGCGGCAAGGCAAAGCTGAATCTGACGGGCAAGGTTCATAACGGCGTCCTTGCGGTGGATCAGGGCGTCATCGCGGGCTGCGCCGGCGGGATGTACGACAATATCGCCGAGGCCGCCGCCATCCTGAAAGACGGCGGTACGGGGAACGGCTATTTCTCTCTGTCCGTATACCCCTCCTCCATCCCCGTGAATCTGGAACTCATCAAAAGCGGCGTGCAGCAAAGCCTGCTCGAAGCGGGAGCGGTGTTCAAGCCCTGCTTCTGCGGGCCCTGCTTCGGCGCGGGGGACGTGCCGGGCAACGACTGCCTCAGCGTCCGCCACACCACCCGGAACTTCCCCAACCGGGAGGGCTCCAGGCCCGGCGACGGGCAGCTGGCCGGCGTGGCGCTGATGGACGCGCGCTCCATCGCGGCCACGGCCCGGAACCACGGCGCGCTCACCGCCGCCACGGAGATCGACTATGCGCCCCCGGCGGAGACAAAGCGGGAATTCGACGCCGCCGTGTATGAAAAGCGGGTCTACAACGGCTGGGGCAGGCCCCTGGCGGACGAGGAGCTCCGCTTTGGGCCAAATATCACGCCCTGGCCGGACATCCCGCCCCTGCCCGACGATCTGGAGCTGGAGCTGGCGGCGGTGCTGCACGACCCCGTCACCACCACGGACGAGCTCATCCCCTCCGGCGAGACCAGCTCCTACCGCTCCAATCCGCTGAAGCTGGCGGAATTTACCCTGTCCCGCCGGGAGCCGGACTATGTGCCGCGGACCAGGAAGATCAGGGCCGCGGGGCGGGCCTCCTGCATCTTTGCCGAGTGTCCCGGCGACGGCAGCGCCCGGGAACAGGCCGCCTCCTGTCAGCGGGTGCTGGGCGGCGGGGCCAATATCTGCCGGAAATTCGCCACCAAGCGCTACCGCTCCAACTGCATCAACTGGGGGATGCTGCCCCTGGTGCTGGCCGAGGGCGCGCCCTTCGACTTCGCCCCCGGCGACCGGGTGTCGCTGCCGGGCGTGCGCGCCGCCGTGGCGGGCGGCGCGGACACGGTCACGGGTACCGTGAACGGCAGGGAATACGTCTTTGCCATCGGCCCCCTCACCGCCGGGGAGCGGGAAATTCTGCTGGCGGGCTGCCTGATGAACTGGTACGCGGAAAGAAGGAAATGAGCCATGAACAAGATCAGAATGCAAAACCCCATCGCGGAGATGGACGGCGACGAGATGACCCGCGTGCTGTGGCAGATGATCAAGGATCAACTGCTGACGCCGTTTGTCGAGCTGAACACCGAATATTACGATCTGGGCCTTCAAAACCGGGACGCCACCGACGACGCCGTGACCGTGGAGGCGGCCGCCGCCGTGAAGCGGCTGCACGTGGGCGTGAAATGCGCCACCATTACCCCAAACACCAAGCGCATGGAGGAGTACCATCTCAAACGGATGTACAGGAGCCCCAACGGCACCATCCGCGACATTCTGGACGGCACCACCTTCCGCGCCCCCATTCTCGTTTCGGGCATCGAGCCCGCGGTGAAGAGCTGGAAAAGGCCCATCACCATCGCCCGCCACTCCAGCGCCGACCAGTACAGCGCCGCGGAATACCGGGTGCCGGGCCCCGGCACGGCGGAGCTCTCCTTCACCGGGGAGGACGGGCAGGTGTGGAAAAAGGAGATCTGCCGCTTCACCGGCCCCGGCGTGCTTCAGGGCATCTACAACCGGGACGAATCCATCCGCAACTTTGCCCGCGCCTGCTTTGCCTACGCCCTCACCACCGGCCAGGATCTGTGGTTCTCCGCCAAGGATACCATCTGCAAGGCCTATGACGGCACCTTCCGGGACATCATGGCCGAGACCTATGAGGAGAACAGGGCCGCCTTCGACAAAGCGGGCCTGCACTATTTTTACACCCTCATCGACGATGCCGTGGCCAGGGCCATGCGCTCGGAGGGGGGCTTCGTCTGGGCGCTGAAAAACTACGACGGCGACGTGATGAGCGATATGGTCTCCTCCGCCTTCGGTTCGCTGGCCATGATGACCAGCGTCCTGTGTACGCCGGACGGGAATTTTGAATACGAGGCCGCCCACGGCACCATCACCCGCCATTACTACCGCTATCTTCAGGGCGAGCAGCCCTCCTCCAACCCCGTGGCCACCATCTTCGCCTGGGCCGGGGCGCTGGGCAAGCGGGGCGAGCTGGACGGCAACACCGCCCTGACCGGTTTCGCCGAAAGGCTGAAAAACGCCGCGCTGGACACTATCCGCGGCGGCGTCATGACCGGCGATCTGGCCGCGCTCCGCGGCGGAGATGAAAAGGGGGTCTCCAGCGCGGACTATCTGGCCGCCGTCCGGGCAAGACTCGAATAAATTGCATAAAATCGGACTGACATCTTTGTTAAAGCTGCCGGTCCGATTTTTGTTGCAAATTTAACACAGTGCGCTATAATATACTTGTCAGTTAAGCTGACAAAACTGGGCTATCGATGGAGGTGCCTATGTCGCTGGAGCAGCTGAGAGAAAACAACAAACGCATGGCCACGGAGAAAGCGCTGGAATGCTTCATCGAAAACGGTATCGAGAAGACCAAGGTCAGCGATATCGCCCGCCGCAGCGGGCTGACGGAGCGCTCCATTTTCCGCTATTTCGCCACCAAGACGGACATCGTCATCGCGGCGGCGTTCCTCTATTGGGAAAAGGCAAAAAAACATACGTCGGACACACTGGCGGCGGCGGACTACCCGGGCATGACGGGGATCGAGCAGGTGAGCGTGCTCCTCAACGCCTATTCCAGCCTGCTGTTTGTTGACCCGCGCGGCATTCGTTTCTCGCTGGATGCGGAAGTGGCTCTTTTCAACGCGGGCAAGAACCACGAGGTGGTGAACCGCCCGCCGGAAAAGTTCGAGACTTATGCCGGCCCGCTGGCGCAGGCCGTGCGAAAGGGCATCGAGGACGGTACCGTGAACCCCGACGCCAACATCAAACAGCTCTACTATAACTCCTACGACGCCATCCTCGGCCTGATGCAGCGCCTCACCGTGGGCGTGCCCAGTGTCACCGAGCTGGATACCAAGGCGAGGCTCAAAGCTCTGTGTGACCTCTTCGTGAGCCAGTTCGCCGCAAAGTAAACATAAAATATTGCCGGGAATTTTTCGCCAGGAAGGATTTCCCGGTCGATATTTTGAACTTAAATGTCATATAAAATGACATTTTCGCCGCGATCGGCGGATCAGGTTTCCCGGCGCCAGGCGCGTGGAAGAAAAGCCCTGACCGCCGCCCAGTTTTACGAAAGCCCTCCTGCGCCCGTTAACCATCGCGCAGGATCGCCCTTATCAGACCCCATTGAGCGAACGTCCCCCGCCGTTCCTTCCGGCGGGGGACGTTTCTCGTTCTTATCTATTATTCCCTGTTTTTATGCAGAAAAAATGAAAATATTTAGCACATTGTTGCGTTGAAGTGAAGACGGGAAAGTGCTAGAATATCGCCATATACACGCCGGGGCGACGAAACCGCTGTGCCCGGCGGTAAATTTTTATCCGCAAAGGAGGAAATGTCACAATGCAGTTCAAATTATCTGAACGGATCACCAAACCGGACTTTCAGGGAGAATTCACATCGTCCATACTCAAGGCGGGAGCTTCTCCCGACATTATTTCCTTTGCGGGCGGCCTGCCGAACTCCGCGTCCTTCCCCGTGAAGGAGATGGAGCGGGCCGTTCAGAAGGTGCTGGAGAATAACGGCGTGGCCGCTCTGCAGTACAGCACCACGGAGGGCTACGAGCCCCTGCGCGCCTTCATCGCCAAACGCTATGAGAAAATGGGCGTCATGGACGTGAGGCCCTGCGATATCATCATCACCAACGGCTCCCAGCAGGCGCTGGACATGCTCTCCGCGGTGATGCTGGACCCCGGCGACGAGATCGTGGTGGAAAATCCCACTTATCTGGCCGCGCTGCAGTCCTTCCATCTGTACGGGCCCAGGGTGCTGCCCGTGGAGCTGCGCGCCGACGGCATCAACTGCGCCGAGCTGGCCGCGGCGCTGGCCGCCCATCAGCCCAAGTTTATGTATATTATCCCCAGCTTCCAGAATCCAACCGGCCTGACCTACAGCCCCGAGGTGCGGGAGAAGGCCGCGGCCATCATCGCCAAGTCCAATATGCTGCTTATCGAGGACAACCCTTACAGCGAGCTGCGCTTCACCGGCGACGGCGGCTATTCCTTCGGCCGGTATCTGGGCGAGCAGTGCTGTATGCTGGGCACCTTCTCCAAGGTCGTTTCCCCCGGCATGCGCATCGGCTGGATCTGCTGCCGCAACGAGGAGCTGCGCAGCAAGCTGCTGGCCTATAAGATGACCGAGGATCTGCACACCAACATCTTCTGCCAGATGGTGCTGGCCCAGTATCTGGCCGACAACGACCTGGACGCCCATATCGACGAGACGAAGAAGCTCTACAAGGAAAAGGCCGAGTACATGATGGCCTGCATGGCCAGGTATATGCCCGAGGGCGTGACCTTCACCAGCCCCGAGGGCGGCATGTTCATGTGGGCCACCATGCCCGAGGGCCTCAGGGCTTTGGATGTGTATTACGCCGCCATCGCAAGGGGCGTGGCCGTCTGCCCCGGCGACCCGTTCTACGAGTATGACCGCGACGTGCGCACCATGCGCATCAACTACTCCAACAGCACCGACGAGAAGATCGAAAAGGGCATCAAAATTCTGGGCGACACCATCAGGGAACTCATGGCGAAATAAGAGAGGCCTTCATGGGCGGGATGATTTTATCCCGCCCTGTTTTTTCGCTGGACGATACGGATTGTTTGGGATATAATAGTTCCAATGTTTCCCATAGTGATGAAGGAGGCGTTGATATGACCGAGTATTCCCGCAGCGCGCTGGAAATCCTCCGCAATCCGCAGGCCACCATGAAGTGGTATGTCGTCCCCCTGCTGCTCATCGTCCTGTATATCTACACCAAGCTGATGCACGAGAAAAAATGGGATGTGGTGCTGGGCGGTCTGGCCCTGTGGGGCATGGACATTTTCAACGAGATCTGGAACAGCATCGTGTTCCACGCCACAAATTACGCCCCCGTGTGGGGCACCCCGGCGGGCGTGGGCGACACCGCGCTGCTGATTCTCATCGGCTACAACATCGAGATCAGCTTCATGTTTCTGGTCATGGGCGTGGCGGCGTGCCTGATGCTGCCGGAGGATAAGCACGCCAAGATCCTTGGCGTCAACAATCGGGTGTTCTACGCCGTGGCGCTGACGACCCTGTCCGTGTGCATCGAGTGTTTTCTCAACTGGTGCGGCGTCCTCACGTGGGAATACAGCTGGTGGAGCCGCTCCTGCCCGTGGTTGATCTGGCTCATCGGCTATCTGCCGTTTTTCACCATGGCCTTTGTGGTACATGACATGGAGAAGATGAAAAACAAGCTGCTGACGCTGGGTATCATCTTCGGCGTGAACATCGCCTGCCTGATTGTGTTCGGCGCCATGGGCTGGATGTGACCGCCCGCCTGGAAAAGCCGCCCGGCCGGGCGGCTTTTCCAGGCGAAAGTCTTGCAATTCAGGGCGGAACAGGGTATCTTATACCTGCCGACAACACTGGTTTTGGAGGTGGAAAAGATACCCATGAAATTGCTGTATAAAGTCCTGCGCCAGAAACCGGGCACCCGGGAAGGGACCGTCGTCACCACCTCCGCGCTGGGCATTCTGGTGAATCTGCTGCTGGCGGCGGTGAAGATCACGGTGGGCGCAATGGCGTCCTCCATCGCCATCATCTCCGAGGGTGTGAACAACGCCACGGATTCCGGTTCGTCCCTCATCACCATTGTGGGCACCAGGCTGTCCGGAAAAAGCCCCACCAAAGAGCACCCCTTCGGCTACGGGCGGGTGGAGTATCTCACCAGTCTCATCATCGCGGGCTTCATTCTGGTCACCGGCGCGGAGCTGCTCATCAGCTCCGTAAAGCTGGTGATCCACCCCGGGGCCATCGCCGTGTCCTATGTGTCCATCGCCGTGGTGGCGGTGTCCGCCGGGGTGAAGCTGGCGCTGGGCAGCTACACGGTGAAAAAGGGCCGGGCGGTGAATTCCGACGCGCTGGTGGCCGTGGGCACCGACTGCCGCAACGACTCCGTGGTGTCCGCCGTCACCATCGCCTCCGCGCTGGCGTTTTTGCTGTTTCACTATTCCGTGGACGCCTGGGCCGGCATCGTGACCTCCGTGTTCATCCTTAAATCCGGGTGGGACGTGCTCAGCGGCACCGTCGGCAAGCTTCTGGGCGAGCCCGCGGACAAGAAACTGGCCGATGAGATCTATGAGGAAGTGCGCGCCACACCCTGCGTCCTCAACGCCGCGGATATGATGCTGCACAACTACGGGCCGGACGCCTATTCCGGCTCCGTGAACATCGAGATCGATCATGAAAAGACCCTGGGCGAGGTCTACGCCGTCATCCACGATCTGCAGCTGCGCATCCTGCACAAGTACGGCGTGGTGATGGTGTTCGGTATGTACGCCGTGGACGCCGACGACCCCGAGCAGCGGGAGCTGCGGCGGGTCATCGCCCGGTTCGTGGCGGGCTGCGAGCATGTGGTCAGCTACCACGCGCTGTATCTGCCCCACGGGGCAAAGCAGCTCTACTGCGACCTCGTGGTGGACTATGAGATGAAGGACCGGGACAAGCTGGAGACCGACTTTCGCGCCTTCATCGGGGGAAAATACCCGGACTTCGAGATTATCCTCACCATCGAGACGGAATATGTCTGACATAGAATTTTTTCAAAGGAAAGGCGCGACCATGGAATACATCAAATATGCCAAACTTATGGCAAAAATGAACAGGCGCACCAATATCCCCCAGCCGCCTGTGCCCCAGTTTGAGCAGTATTGCAGGCTGTTTATCGCCGACGATATGGTCGACGTGCTGATGGACATGAAGCCCGGCGGCAACAGCGAGGAGGAACTGCGCGCGCTTTATCACGGCGCCGACTGGGATGCCTGCCTTTACGAGATGTGCCGCCGGGGCCTGCTGGAAAAGCGCTATCCCAAGGACGCGCCGGTGTATTACGACCTCGCGCCCATGCTGCCCGGGTGGTTCGAGTTCCCGCTGTCCAACGGTGAGGACGGCCCTGTGGTGCAGCGCGCCACCGAGCTCTTCACCTCCGCCATCGGCATGGTGACGACGCTGAATATTGAGCCCATGCGCACGGGCTACGCCGCCATGAACAATCTCGGCAAGCTCAAAGGCGACCCCGGCCACATCGACGTGGCCCTGCCCCTGGAGGGCAAGGCCGCCTCAAAAAAAGTGGTGGCCGTGGACAAAAAGCTGTCCTGCGACACCTCCTCCGTCTATCCGTCCTATCAGCTCAAGGCTTTTCTGGAGAGCCTGCCCGACGATGAGCCCATCAGCCTGATGCACTGCTTCTGCCGCAATGTCCGCGCCCATGAGGGCCTGCCCGAAAAGGTGACGGAGCCGCAGGAGGTCTGCCTTTGCGTGGGCGATATCGCCCGCCAGATCATCGAATACAAGGTCGGCCGCGCCGTGACCAGGCAGGAAGCCATCGACATTCTGGTGGACTGCGAGAAAAAGGGCTGCATCCATCAGGTGTTCCATTACGGCTGCGACATGGGTAAGCCCACCACCGCCATCTGCAACTGCGACACCCACTGCTGCGAGATGCTGGGCTCCTACACCCGGGGCGGGATGCAGCCGCTGTATCTGCGCTCCCACGCCAAGCCCGTCATCGTCCACCCCGAAAACTGCAGCGGCTGCAACATCTGCAACCGTTTCTGCCCCACCGTGGCCACGGGCTTCAACGCCCAGACCGGCAAGGTGTTTGTGGAATACGCCCGCTGCATCGGCTGCGGCGTGTGTGTGACCAAATGCCCCAGAGACGTGCGCAAAATGGTGGACGAGGAGCGGACGCTGTTCTGCAAGCCGCTGAAAAAAGCGCTGGTGCGCGAGCCCAATCTCAAGCGCCAGAGCAAAAAGTAGTGAGATGCACGAGGCGGCCATCGCGCAGGAGGTCTGCGACATCGCCCTGCGGGCGGCGGCAGAGAACGGCCTGAAAAGGATAACCCGCATCATTATGGACATCGGCGGCTACTCCGCCGTGAACCACCGGCAGCTGGGCATCGTGTTCGATATCGCGGTGCGCGGCACGCCTATGGAGGGCTGCGCGCTGGAGATGCACGACCGGCCCGAGACGCTGGGGATGTTTGTACGCACCATCGAAGGCGAATAATACCCCCCCGGCCATCCGACCGGGGGCGTTCCCATACAATTTACAATCTGTACCTTGTATGACGGGGAATTTCGTGATAAGAATAAGAAAAAAGAAACGCCGCCCAAAGGAGGCTTTGCCATGCAGACGCCCAAATCGCCGAAAAAGCCGCTGGCCTGGTATTACATCTTCGTCATTCTCCTGCTGCTTATCCTCAACGCCACGCTGTTTCCGTCTCTGGTGCAGTCCAGCGTCAAGGAGGTGGACTACAGCACCTTCCAGCAAATGCTCAGCGACAAGCAGGTCAAGGAGGTGGAGGTGCAGGACAACCAGATCGTGTTCTCCGACACCGCCGACCCCGTCAAATACTACAAGACCGGCTTGATGAGCGACCCCGATCTCGTCAAGGAGCTGGCCGCCTCCGGCGCCAGCTACGGCACGCAGATCGTGCAGCAGCAGTCCGCGATCACCACCTTCCTGCTCTATTGGGTGCTGCCCACGCTGGTTTTCATCGCCCTGGGCGAATTTCTGGTGAAAAAGATGGCCGCGGGCACCGGCGGCTTCGGCAACGCCATGTCCTTCGGCAAATCCGGGGCCAAGGTCTACGTCCCCTCCGAAACCGGCATCAAGTTTTCCGACGTGGCCGGCGAGGAGGAGGCCAAGGAGGCCCTCTCCGAGATCGTGGACTTCCTCCACGACCCGACCAAATACAACAGCATCGGCGCGCATATGCCCAAGGGCGCGCTGCTGGTGGGCCCTCCCGGCACGGGCAAGACCCTGCTGGCCAAGGCTGTGGCCGGCGAAGCCGGGGTGCCCTTCTTCTCCATCGCGGGCTCCGAGTTCGTGGAGATGTTCGTGGGCATGGGCGCGTCCAAGGTCCGCGACCTCTTTAAGCAGGCCAACGACAAGGCCCCCTGCATCGTGTTCATCGACGAGATCGATACCATCGGCAAAAAGAGGGACGGCGGCGCGCTGGGCGGCAACGACGAGCGCGAGCAGACCCTCAACCAGCTGCTCACGGAGATGGACGGCTTCGACGGGTCCAAGGGCGTGGTCATTCTGGCCGCCACCAACCGGCCCGACGTGCTGGACCCCGCGCTGCTGCGCCCCGGCCGGTTCGACCGCCGGGTACCCGTGGAGCTGCCCGATCTGATCGGGCGCGAAGCCATTCTCCGCGTCCACGCCAAAAAGGTCCGGCTGGGGGACGACGTGGACTTTTCCGCCATCGCCCGGGCTTCCGCCGGCTGCTCCGGCGCGGAGCTGGCCAATCTGGTCAACGAAGCCGCGCTGCGCGCCGTGCGCGAGCACCGGCAGTATGTCAATCAGGCCGATCTGGAGGAGAGCATCGAGGTGGTCATCGCGGGCTATCAGAAGAAGAACAAGATTCTCTCCGACGAGGAGCGGAAGATCGTGTCCTACCATGAGACCGGCCACGCGCTGGTGGCCGCGCTGCAGACCCACTCCGCCCCGGTCACCAAAATCACCATCGTGCCCCGCACCTCCGGCGCGCTGGGCTACACCATGCAGGTGGACGAGGGCGAGCATAACCTGATGAGCAGGGAGGAGCTGGAAAACAAGATCGCCACCTTCACCGGCGGGCGCGCCGCGGAGGAGCTGATCTTCGGCACCGTTACCACCGGCGCTTCCAACGACATCGAGCAGGCCACCAAGCTGGCCCGGGCCATGATTACCAAGTACGGCATGAGCAAGGACTTCGATATGGTGGCGCTGGAGACCACCACCAACCGGTATCTGGGCGGGGACTCCAGCCTGTCCTGCTCCGAAGCCACTGCCGCCGACATCGACAAGAAGGTGGTGGCGCTGGTGAGGGCGCAGCACGAAAAGGCCCTGGGCCTGCTGCGGGCAAACGAGCCCAAGCTCCGCGAGCTGGCGGACTACCTCAATTCCAAGGAGACCATCACCGGCGAAGAGTTTATGAAGATCCTCAACGCCAAGGCGAAATAAGACAAATAGCCAGATCCCCCGGAAAGGCGGCCGCCTTTCCGGGGGATCTGGCCTTGCGAACGCTGGAAGTCAGCCGTGGAACAGTTTTTTCACCTGGTATCTCGGCTCGTAGGTGATGTTCACGCCCAGCTTTTTGAATACGTTGGCGTCCGCGGCGGAGAGGATGACCGAGGAATGCGCCTCGCATCCGCGCAGCCGGTCCAGCTGCCCGATGGCCAGCTCCGCCATGGGATTGGTCACCGCGCAGATGGCCAGCGCGATCAGCAGTTCGTCCGTGTGCAGGCGGGGGTTATGGTTGCCCAGATGGTTGATCTTCATCCGCTGGATGGGCTCGATCACGCCGGGGGCCATCAGGGGCAGCTTCCTGTCGATGCCGGCCAGCGCCTTCACGGCGTTGAGCAGGCAGGCGGACGCCGCGCCCAGCAGGGCGGAGGTCTTGCCGGTGACGATGTCCCCTTCCGGCAGCTCGATGGCCACGGCGGGACCGCCGGTGGCCTCCGCCCGCTCCAGCGCCGCCGCCACCACGGGGCGGTCCCCGGCGCCGATCCCCAGTAAATTCATCAGCAGTTCGATTTTCTTCACCTCGGCGGGATCGGACAGGCCCTGCCGGGAGGATACCGCCGCGGCGTACCAGCGGCGGAGGATCTCCTGCCTGGAAGCGCCGCGGCAGACCTCATCGTCGGTGATGCAGTAGCCCGCCATGTTCACGCCCATGTCCGTGGGGCTCTTATAGGGGCTTTCGCCGTAGATCCTGCGGAACATGGCGTCCAGAACGGGAAATATTTCCACATCCCGGTTGTAGTTCACGGTGGTCACGCCGTAGGCCTCCAGATGAAAAGGGTCGATCATGTTCACGTCGTCCAGATCGGCGGTGGCCGCCTCGTAGGCCAGATTCACCGGATGCTTCAGCGGCAGGTTCCAGATGGGGAAGGTCTCGAACTTGGCGTAGCCCGCGCAGACGCCGCGCATGTGCTCGTGGTACAGCTGGCTCAGGCAGGTGGCCATTTTGCCGCTGCCGGGGCCGGGGGCGGTGACCACCACCAGGCGGCGCTCGGTCTCAATGTAGTCGTTTTTCCCGAAGCCGTCGTCGGAGACGATAAGCGCCACGTCGGAGGGATAGCCGGGGATAATGTAGTGGCGGTAGACCCGGACGCCCAGCGTCTCCAGCCGTTTCTGAAAGGCGTCGGCCACGGCCTGGCCCCGGTAGTGGGTGATGACGACGCTGCCCACGTACAGGCCGATGCCGCGAAAAGCGTCGATCAGGCGCAGGGTGTCGTCGTCATAGGTGATCCCCAGATCGCCCCGGCGTTTGCTGCGCTCGATGTCGTCCGCCGAGATGGCGATGACGATTTCGGCTTCGTTCTTCATTTCCAGCAGCATCCGCACCTTGCTGTCCGGCTGAAAGCCCGGCAGTACCCGGGAGGCATGAAAATCGTCGAACAGCTTGCCGCCGAATTCCAGATACAGCTTGCCGCCGAATTTGTCGATGCGGTCGCGGATGTTTTGGGATTGCAGCTTCACATACTTGTCGTTGTCGAACCCTATTTTACTCATTTTTTTCTCTCTCCTAAATGCTATGTTACACGCCGTAGCCCACGGCGCTTCCCAGCCGGGCACAGGCGGTCAGATACTTGACGGTGCAGCGGACAAGGGGCGTTTTCAGCAGGTAGTGCCTGTCCCCGCAGCTCACGAACAGATCCTTCTGCCCCCGCACGGACATCCCGCTGATCTCCGCCGCGGGGATGGTCAGCCCGCCGGGCAGCTCCAGCCGGCCGCGGAAAAGCCGCAGCGTCCCCTCGGCCAGCTTTTTGGCCCGCCGCCCCGTGTCGATCTCATAAAGCGCCATGCCGGTGTCGGTAAAGATCGGCCCCTCCCCGGCGCTCCGGCACAGCGCGGCGATCTGGCCGTCCTGCCAGAGATTCCACGCCCGCACGGTGTCGAACCTCACGTCCCTGCCCGTAAAAAAGCCGGCGGCGTCATAGCGCACCTCATAGCCGCAGCCGCGGCAGAAAAAGCGGCTGCCGGCACTCTGCATCCGATGCATTTTGCCGCAGGCGGGACAGGTGAACAGCAGCGTCTCCAGATGCTCCGCCAGCCGTCTGCCCCGGTAAGGGACGGGGTGGGCCCGCTGGGCTTCCCAGGCGTCCTCAAAAAGATCGGCGGCGATGGCCGCGTTGACGGCGTCCTCCGTCATGGCGCGGAGCTTCTCCGGGGGATAGATCCCGGCGACGACGCCGCGCACCCGGCCCCGGCGCAGCCCCTCGCCCCAGCGGGGGTTGGACAGATACCCGCCGGAGATGCGGAAAGTCACCAGCGTGGCCCCGCTGGCCCGGGCCAGCTTGCCCGTGGCGGGCGGGAAGGGCCGGGTCACCCCGTCGAAAGAGCGGTTCCCCTCCGGGAAAAGACACACGGAGCGGCCGTTTTTCAGCCGCCGCAGCATCTCTTTTACCGCGCCGGCGGCGCTGCCGCCCTTCTGCCGGCCGATGGGGTCGTTGATGCGCACGAGGAAGCGCGAGAGCAGCCCCTGCCGCAAAATGTGCTCGCTGCCCACGAAGGCGGCCTGCTCACGGAAGGCGGCCACCACGAAGGCCGGGTCCAGGTCGCAGTTGTGGTTGGCCACGATGTACAGCGGCCCGGGCAGGGCACAGACGTCCCCGCTGTAACAAAACAACGCCCCGGACAGGGCTTTCGCCACCGGCCGGGCCAGACTCCACCAGAAAACGTGTCTCTTGTGATGGTCGCGCCGCTCCATGTCCGTACTCCTTTGTCAAAATCTATTCCATTCTACACCGCGGACCGCCGCCGTTCAATTATAAAATTGCCCGATTTGCCCTTTTCTTGTTCATAAAGATGTGTTATACTAATAATTCAATAATATTCAATGGATAGTTCTGTTTATTTGAGTATTCTAAGTGAAAGTGAGATCCGCACACATGGGCTTTATAGAAAAAATATTTGGCAACCACTCCGGCAAGGAGCTGAAACGGGTCTATCCCATCGTGGATAAGATCGAGGCGCTGGAGCCGGAATATACCGCCATGACGGACGAGCAGCTCAAGGCCAAGACCGCCGAATTCAAGGAGCGGCTGAATCAGGGTGAGACGCTGGACGAACTCCTGCCGGAGGCTTTCGCCACCGTGCGGGAGGCCTCGTGGCGCGTGGTGGGCATGAAGCCCTTCCGCGTGCAGCTCATCGGCGGCGTGGTGCTGCATCAGGGCCGTATCGCCGAGATGAAGACCGGCGAAGGCAAGACTCTGGTGGCCGTGCTGCCCGCCTACCTCAACGCCCTCACGGGCGAGGGTGTCCACATCGTCACGGTGAACGACTATCTGGCCAAGCGCGACTCGGAATGGATGGGCAAGATCCACCGCTTCCTGGGCGTGTCCGTGGGCCTGATCATCCACGACAAGACCCCCGCCGAGCGGCGGGAGGCTTACGCCTGCGACATCACCTACGGCACCAACAACGAGATGGGCTTCGATTACCTCCGGGACAACATGGCCATCTACAAGGAGCAGATGGTCCAGCGCGGGCACGCCTTCGCTATCGTGGACGAGGTGGACTCCATCCTCATCGACGAGGCCCGCACCCCGCTGATCATTTCCGGCCAGGGTACCGAATCCACCGACCTCTACCGCCGGGCGGACGATTTTGTCTCCGGCCTCAAAAAGATCGTCTACGCCACCACCGACGAAAAGCAGGAGGAGGATGTGGATCTGGACGCCGACTATGTGGTGGACGAAAAGCTGCGCACCTCCACCCTCACGGCCAGAGGCGTGGCCAAGGCCGAGCGGTTCTTCAGCGTGGAAAACCTCTCCGATATCGAAAACGCCACCCTGACCCACCACATCAACCAGGCCCTGAAGGCCCACGGAATCATGAAGCGGGACATCGACTATGTGGTCAAGGACGGCGAAGTCCTTATTGTGGACGAGTTCACGGGCCGTATCATGCTGGGCCGCCGCTACAGCGAGGGCCTGCATCAGGCCATCGAGGCCAAGGAGCGGGTGGACGTTCAGAAAGAGAACAAGACCCTGGCCACCATCACCTTCCAGAATTACTTCCGCCTGTACGACAGGCTCTCCGGCATGACGGGTACCGCCCTCACCGAGGAGGCCGAATTCCAGGCCATCTATCAGCTGGATATCATCGAGATTCCCACCAACAAACCCGTGGTGCGCAAGGACAATCCCGACGTGGTCTACAAGACCGAGGAGGGCAAGTACCGGGCCATCATCGAGCAGATCAAGGAGTGCCATGCCAAGGGCCAGCCCGTGCTGGTGGGCACCATCTCCATCGAAAAGAGCGAACTGCTGTCCGCCATGCTGAAAAAGCAGGGCGTAAAGCACAACGTCCTCAACGCCAAGCAGCACGAAAAGGAAGCCGAGATCGTGGCCCAGGCGGGCAAGTTCGGAACGGTGACCATCGCCACCAACATGGCCGGCCGCGGCACCGATATCATGCTGGGCGGCAACCCGGACTATATGGCCCGCAGCGACCTGAAGAAGGCCGGCTATACCGAGGAGATCATCGCCGAGGCCACCGGCTACGCCGATACCGACAACGAGGAAATTCTGGCCGCCCGCCAGCTGTACGCCGACAAGCAGGCCGAGTATAAGACCGCCACCGCCGACGAGGCGGAGCAGGTGAAGCAGGCCGGCGGATTGTTCATCCTGGGCACCGAGCGCCACGAATCCCGCCGTATCGACAATCAGCTGCGCGGCCGTTCCGGCCGGCAGGGCGACCCCGGCGAGAGCCGCTTCTTCATCGCCATGACCGACGATATCATGCGCCTGTTCGGCTCCGAGCGGGTGATGAACATGATGGATACCCTGGGCGTGGACGAGGATACCCCGCTGGACAACAAGATGCTCTCCAACGCCATCGAGCAGGCCCAGAAGACCGTGGAGAGCCGCAACTTCGAGACTCGTAAGAGCGTGCTGGAATTCGACGACGTCATGAACCAGCAGCGCAACCTGATCTATGACGAGCGCCGCATGGTACTGGAGGGCGAGGACCTGCACGAGCATATCCACGAGATGCTGCGGGAATATGTCTCCGCCACCGTGGCCTCCGGGCTGGAGGGCGGCCGCGCCGAGACCCAGGAGCAGCTGGACGAGGCGATGGATCCCTTCACCAAACTGTTTCTGCCCAGAGGCGCCATCCGGATGGATTCCTTTGGCGGCAAGGCCGACGCCGACAAGATCACTCAGGTGGTCATGGAGGGCGCGGAGCACGTCTACGCTGCCCGTGAAGCCGCCTTCGGCGTCGGGCCGGACGGCACCCCTGTCATGCGCGAGCTGGAGCGCGTGGTCATGCTGCGCGTGGTGGACGAATACTGGATGGACCATATCGACGCCATGGACGATCTCAAGCAGGATGTCCGCCTGCGCGCCTACGCCAACGAAAAGCCCATCGACGCCTACAAGCGCGACGGCTACGATATGTTCGAGGAGATGATCAACGGTATCCGCTCCGAGACCGTGCGCCGGATGTTCACCGTCCGTATCCGCAAGGAGGAGGGCGTGCAGCGCAAGAGCGTCGCAAAAAACTCAACGGAATCCGTGGGCGGCGACGGCACCGTGAAAAAGCAGCCCGTCCGCAAGGTCGCCAAGCCGGGACGCAACGATCCCTGCCCCTGCGGCAAATGGAAAGAAGACGGCTCAAGGCCGCTGAAGTATAAGGAGTGCTGCGGCCGCAACGAATGAGTCGCCGCAAGCTCCATATCCCTCGTCCCGGCGGCAGGCGCCGGGGCTCGTCCATTCCGCTGCGGCTCCTTTCCAAACGCGACCCGCTTCGCTGGGCTCGCGTTTGGTGAGAGACGAGAGGCGGCATCACCTCAGGAGCTCGCCTATACATGGCGATGCTTCCAACAGTTCCCCTCTTCTCCTTACAAGGCAGGCAGTGATGTTATGTTTCTTGAACAACGAAAAAACGACCTTATCTATAGAACCTCCGACCTCCTGCCCGCGCGGCACGCCTTTACCACCCGGTACGGCGGCGTCAGCGGCGGGGAGTGGGCCACCCTCAATCTGGGTGAGCACCGGGGCGACGATCCGGCCTGCGTGCGGGAAAACTTCCGCCGCGCCGGTACCATTCTCGGCGTGGGAGCGGACGATTTCGCCGTCACCCGGCAGGTGCACAGGACCGAGGTTCGCGTCGCCGCGCCCGGCGACCGCCACACGGTGAACACCCAGCCCCCCTACGAGGCCGACGGCCTTGTGACGGGCGCCGCAAACCTTCCGCTGATGATCTTTATCGCGGACTGCGCGCCGGTGCTTCTGTGCGACCCGGCCAATCGCGTGATCGCCGCCGTCCACTGCGGCTGGCGCAGCTCCGTGGGCGATATTCTGGGCGCGGCCGTCGAAAAAATGACCGCCCTGGGCGCAAGGCCGCAGAGTATCCGCGCCGCCATCGGCCCGTCCATCGGTTTTGACCATTTTGAGACGGGGCCGGAGGTGCCCGAGGCGGTGACGCGCTACTTGGGCGGCGACACGGACGGCCTTTTTCGCGATACGGCAAACGGCAAAACGCTGGTGGACCTCCGGGGCGCCAACCGGCGGCGGCTGGAAAAGCTGGGGCTGGACGCGGCGCACATCGACGTATCGGACGAGTGTACCGTGTGCCGCAGCGAAAAATACTGGTCCCACCGGGCGACGGGGGGGCGGCGCGGCAGCCAATGCGCCATGATCATACTGGATTAAGAGGATTACTATGGCGATATCAGCAAAAAAATTGACCGCGGCGGCCTGCGCGCTGTCGCTGCTGGCCGGCGTGTGCGGCTGCGGCCGCACCGTGCTCACCGGCGACGGCAGTCAGGCCCAGCCCCGGACCTCCGACAGCGCGCAGAGCGTCTCCTCCGCGTCGGACGGCAAGTTCTCCCTGTTTTACGATTCGGGGGAGAGCATGAATCCCATGAAGACGCAGGACGTGAACAATCAGCTGGTGTGCTCCCTGGCCTACGAAAATATGGTGGAGGTGGATGGCAGCTTCAAGGTCTCGCCCAAGGTGCTCAGCGAGTGGAGCACGGACGATGGGATCAACTGGGTGCTCAAGGTGGCGGAGGGGCACACTTTTTCCGACGGCAGCGCCGTGTCCGCCGCGGATGTGGCCTATTCCCTGCGGCTGGCCATCAACGGCGTGCGCTTTGAAAACCGGTTCGACGGCTGGCTCTCCGCCATCTCCACGCAGGACGGCGAGGTGCTGGTGGAGCTCACCCGCGCCAATTACCTGTTTCCCACGCTGCTCACCGTGCCCGTGGTAAAATCCGGCACCGAGGGGGAGTATCCCGTAGGCTCCGGGCCCTACGCCTGGGCCGACGATCACCTGTCGCTGACGGCCAGCGCCGCCTATCCCAACGCGGCCAAGCTGCCGGTGAACGCGGTGTATCTGCAGACCTATTCCTCGGTGGACGATTTTGTCTCCAAGTTTGAAGACTCCACGGTGGATCTGGCGCTTAACGACCCCTCCGCCTCCTCCAACGTCGGCTTTGCCAGCTCCAACGAGATCCGCGCCTTCAATACCACCAATCTGCAATATGTCTGCGTGAATCTGGAGAGCGACGAATTCAAGAGCGGCGATCTGCAATTTGCGCTCAACTATGCGTTTGACCGGAATTATATGGTCAACTCCCTGCTGGGCGGGGACGCCGTGGCGGTCACCACGCCCATCAGCCCGGCCAGCGCGCGGCACAACACTTCCTACGATTCGCGCTTCGCCTACAGTCTGGAGAAATGCGCGGCGGCGCTGGACAACTTCGACATCCGCGACTACGACAGCGACGGCCTGCGGGAATATAAGTCCGGCGGCGCGGTCAAGAAGATCGCCATTCGCTTTGCAGTGTGCTCCGAAAACGGCGCCAAGGTCAGCATGGTCCAGAAATTTGCCGACGATATGAAAACCCTGGGCATTACCGTGACCGTGACGAAATACGACTGGGACGATTACAAGCAGGCCCTTACCGCCGGGTCTTTCGATCTGGCCTACTGTGAGGTGCGTCTGGCGCCGGACTTCGACCCCTCGCCCATGCTGTCCTCCGGCGGCGCGGCGTTCTTCAGCCGCACGGACGATCCGGACATCCAGGGCTATATCAACGCCTATCTGGCCGCGCCCGACGATACCCGTCAGAAAGCCTGCGACGATCTTTGCGAGTATATCGTCAATACCGCCACCATCATCCCCATCTGCTTTGAGAAGCACCAGATCATTACCCACCGGGGCGCGCTGTCCAACATGACCGTGGATCAGAACGACCCGCTGTGTGATTTCGCCAACTGGACCATCACCACAAAATAATGGGGGAGGAGCAAACTATGACCGACAGAGAACTGATGAGCAGGGCGAAGGACGCCGCCGGATATTCTTATTCGCCTTATTCCCGCTTCGCCGTGGGCGCGGCGCTGGAATGCGACGACGGGCACGTCTATACCGGCTGCAACGTGGAAAACGCCGCGCTGGGCAGCACCATCTGCGCCGAGCGGACCGCCTGCTGCAAGGCCGTCAGCGAGGGGCACCGGAAGTTCACCCGCATCGCCATCTACGGCGAAGGCGAGAACTACTGTATGCCCTGCGGCTCCTGCCGCCAGTTTCTGGCCGAGTTCTCGCCGGACATGGAAGTGCTGTGCGCCAAAGCCGGGGACCGGTATGTGAGCTATAAGCTCAGTCAGCTGCTGCCCTATACATTTAATTATTAAGCCATGGAGCTGGAAAAGATCCGTATCTTTCTGGCCGTGGCGGACACCCGCAGTTTTTCCGAGGCGGCGAGAAGGCTCTATATCAGCCACTCCACCACCTCCCGGGCCGTGTCGGCGCTGGAGGAGGAGCTGGGCGCGCGGCTCATCGACCGGGAGGAGAACCGCGTCGTCGGCCTCACGGCGGCGGGGGAACTGCTGCGCAGCGGCGGCGAAGCGCTGCTGCGGCAGGCGGACACGCTGGCCGCGGCCTGCGCCGGCACGAAAGCAACAAGTGGGAGAGAGAAATGAACAGGACAAAAAAAGGCGCGAAGCTGCTGGTGCTGCTGCTGGCGGTTTTCCAGATCGCACAGGTCGCCGCCGGCGCGTTTTCGGACGACGTCTCGTTTTCGGACGTGTCCGCCGACGACTGGTATGCCCAGGACGTGGCCACCTGCGCCAAATTCGAGATCGTCAAGGGCTATGAGGACGGCACGTTCAAACCCGAAAAAAATGTCACCCGGGGCGAGTTCATGTGTATGCTGGCCTCCGCCAGCGAGACGCTGGTTATCCCGGAGAAGGGTTCCACCGACTACTGGGCGTCCCGCTATTACGACGCACTGAACGGTGAAAAGGTCTTTGCCGGGCTGAGCATCTCACCCTACAAGGAATCGCTGAACACCGTCATCACCCGCTATGAGATGGCGGTGATGGTAGTGAACTTCCTCGTGAACGACCAGTGGGAGAGCGACATCAAGGCCGAAAATCCGGAGAAAGTCATCACGGATTATTCCGCCATCCCCACCGCCTACCGCAGCGATGTGGTACAGGTCTACGGCAAGGGCATCATCGCGGGCTACGGCGACGGCTCCTTCAACGGCTCCAACCCGCTGACCCGCGCCCAGAGCTGCGTGGTCATCGAGCAGATTCTCTGGGCGGGCGACAGGAAACTGGCCTCCTTTGTGGATACCACTGTCCAGACTGTGGCGGAAAAACCGGCCAACTACGTCCCCGCCGCGACCCAGTGGCAGAAAAACGGCTGGATCGACGGCTATGGCAACGCCGGCGCCGCGCTCAAGACCCTGCTGTTCGGTTCCTCGGGTAAGAGCTGCTTCACCTCCTCGTCGGACGCTTCGGCCTTTATGAAAACCGTCAACGTGCCGGTGTGGAAGATGAAGAACGACGGCACCAAATTTTCCTCCACCGCCGGCATCACCGTGAACAAGGCCGTGGCGGATGACGTGGTGGCCATCTTTACCCAGATCTACAACTCCCCGGAAAAGTTCCCCATCGAGAGCATCGGCGGTGCCCGCTACACGGACACCTTGCGCCACTCCTGGGGCTGCGCCATCGACATCAACCCCTATGAGAACGCCGAGTGCCGCGCCTATTACAATCCCGACGGCGGCATCAAATCCGTTACGCAGACCTGCGGCATGGGCTGGTGGCCGCTGAGCACGGACAAGACCGCCTTTGCCGGCTCCCTCTCCGCCGCCAGCGCCTATTCCATCGGCAAGGGCAGCAGCGTGGTTCAGGCCTTCAGGGACTATGGCTGGGGCTGGGGCGGGCAGGGCTACTCCTCGCGCAGCGGCTCCCAGAAGTTCGACTATATGCACTTCTCCGTCATGTCGTCCGGCGGATGACGGAGCCGCAAGCTCCATATGCCTCACCCCGCCGGCAGGCGGCGGGGCTCGTCCATTCCGCTGCGGCTCCTTTTCCAGACGCGACCCACTTCGTTGGGCTCGCGTCTGGTTTTTCAGAGAGAAGTTTTGTTGCGCCGCCTTTCCCCAGCGAAAGCGCGCTTTCGCTGGGGCCCCAGAGAATGCTCCATTGCGCCGCCTTTTCCGAATGCGGCCCGCTGCGCTGGCACGCATTCGGGAAGTGTGAAGGACGAAGGACGAAGGACAAAGGGCGAAGGACGGAGGGCGAAGGGCGAAGGACGGGGGTGCCCGCCGAGCCGGTTTCGTAAGCCCCGGCGGAATGAAAACTGCAAATCAGCACACTGCACAAAAATTATTGCGGAGATTCTCCGAAAAAAACAAAACTTCCGCTTGACATCAGGGGGGAGTTTTGTTATTCTATGAGAGCGCCTGCGAAGGGCGCACTATGCGATGAAGCGGGAGATTGCTCCGAAAGGAGGTAACTTCCGTGGAGTATGTCCGGTATCGTCGGTTTTGACGGTACACAATCGGGCGGCTGAAGCTTTCCGTGCACGGCGTATATCGTCAGGACGGGGGACAAAGGACCGGCTGAACAGGCCGGTTTGTTTTTCGGACAGAGTCTGATACGCACGGTTGAGTGTACAGAATTTGCTTCATCCGTACGGCAACATTCCAAAGGCGGTACCCAATGCCGCCGGAAAACGTACGATTTGGAGGAACAATCACATGGCAACAGCAAATGGCAAGAACATGATCCGCATCCGCCTCAAGGCCTACGATCATCAGCTGATCGACAAGGCAGCCGAGACCATCGTCGAGACCGCGAAGCGCACCGAGGCCAAGGTCTCCGGCCCCATCCCCCTGCCCACCGAGACCGAGATCGTCACCATCCTGCGCGCCGTCCATAAATATAAGGACAGCCGCGAACAGTTTGAGCGCCGCACCCACAAGCGCCTCATCGACATCCTCAACCCCACCCAGAAGACCGTTGAGGCTCTGATGTCCCTGGAGCTTCCCGCCGGTGTGGAAATCGAAATCAAGCTGTAACCGCGCATTTCCGTATTTCACAGCGTAAACCCCATCTTATTAATGACCCATTTCCGCAGCTTGCGAGTGCGGGCGGGTTAAGTTGCCAGCCTCTGAGCATTGCTTAAGCGAGGTAACCAATAACCAAAGGAGGAAAACTTCATGAAGAAAGCCATCATCGGCAAGAAGGTCGGCATGACGCAGATCTTCGACGAGGCGGGCAAGGTCATTCCCGTCACCGTCATCGAAGCCGGCCCCTGCGTGGTCGTGCAGAAGATGACCCCGGAAAAGGAAGGCTACAAGGCCGTCCAGCTCGGCTTCGAGGAAGCCGCAGAGAAGAAACTGTCCAAGCCCGAGCAGGGCCACCTGAAGAAGGCCGGCGTGGGCATGGTCAAGCACCTCAAGGAATTCCGCCTTGACAATGCCGATGCGCTCAGCGTTGGCGATGTGGTGAAGGCCGATACCTTCGCCCCCGGCGACAAGATCGACGTCACCGGCGTCAGCAAGGGCCACGGTTATCAGGGCGTTATCAAGCGCTGGAACGCCCAGCGCACCCCCACCAGCCACGGCGGCGGCCCTGTCCACCGTCATCTCGGCTCCATGGGCTCCAGCACCGACCCCAGCCGCATCTTCCCGGGCCACATCGGCGCCGGCCACATGGGCGTGGATCAGATCACCGTTCAGAACCTGGATGTTGTCTCCGTTGACCCCGAGCTGAATATGCTCGTCGTCCGCGGCGCGATCCCCGGCCCCAAGGGCGGCATCGTCTACGTAAAGACCACAGTCAAGACCCAGCCCGTCAAGAAGGGCGCGGCCGCCGCTATCAGCGCCAATCCCCAGAAGGCTTCTGCCCGTGTCAACCCGCAGAAGGCCTCTGCGCGTAACAAATAAGGAAGGAGAGTGTCGTAAATGCCTAAAGCTAACGTATTCAATATGGATGGCGAAAAGGTCGGCGAGATCGAACTCTCCGCAGCCATCTTCGGTATTGAGCCGAACCAGAACGTCCTGCACGACTCCGTCAAGAATCATCTGGCAAACTGCCGTCAGGGCACCCAGTCGGCCCTCACCAAGGGCGAGGTCAGCTATTCCACCCGTAAGCCCTGGAAACAGAAGGGCACGGGCCGCGCGCGTGCCGGTTACACCGGCTCTCCCGTGTGGACGCACGGCGGCGTCGCGTTTGCGCCGAAGCCGCGTGATTACAGCTACACGCTCAACAAGAAGGTCAAGCGTCTCGCAATGAAGTCTGCCCTGTCCGCCAAGGCGGCCGAGGACAACGGCGTCATCGTCATCGACGGCCTGAAGGTCGCCGAAGTCAAGACCAAGGCTTTCAAGGGCTTCCTCACAAAGCTCGGCGTTGAGGGCAAGGCTCTGGTCGTCACCGAGGCTGTGGACGAGAACGTCGTTAAGTCCGCCCGCAATATCCCCGGCGTCACCACCACCGTGGCCAACATCCTCAGCCCGTATATGATTCTGACCTCTGGCAAGATGGTCGTCGACAAGGCGGCCCTTGCAAAGATCGAGGAGGTGTACGCATAATGGCAAGAACCGCATACGACGTCATTATCCGCCCCATCATCAGCGAGCAGTCCATGGAAGACGTGGACATCAAAAAGTACGTTTTTGAAGTGGCGAAGGACGCAAACAAGATCGAAATCAAAAAGGCTGTCGAGGAGATCTTCGGCGTGACCGTCATCAAGGTCACCACCACCCATGTCGGCAGCAAGGAAAAACACCAGGGTCAGTACCCCGCAGGCAGAACGGCCTCCTGGAAAAAAGCAGTCGTCAAGCTCAGTGCCGATTCCAAGAACATTGAGCTTTTCGAAGGCATGGCATAAGGGGAGGAGCAGAAAATGTCGATTAAATCTTACAGACCCACCACTCCCGGCCGCAGACAGATGACCGTCTCCGGCTTTGACGGAGTTGACAAGCATGTCCGGCCCGAGAAGAGCCTGACCGAAGTCCTCAAGAAAAACGCCGGCCGCAACTCCTACGGCCGCATCACCGTGCGCCATCAGGGCGGCGGCAACCGTCAGAAGTACCGTGTGATCGACTTCAAGCGCGACAAGACCGAAATGACCGCCAAGGTCGTCTGCATCGAGTACGATCCCAACCGTTCCGCTTTCATCGCCCTGTGCCAGTATGAGGACGGCGAGAGACGCTACATCCTGTCCCCTGTGGGACTGAGCGTGGGCGACACGGTCCAGTCCTCCGCCGCCGCGGATATCAAGCCGGGCAACTGCCTGCCGCTTGCCAACATCCCCGTCGGTACCATTATTCACAATATCGAGCTGTACCCCGGCAAGGGCGCCCAGCTCGTCCGCGCCGCCGGCGGCGCCGCCCAGCTCATGGCCAAGGAAAACGGCATGGCCACGGTGCGTCTGGCTTCCGGCGAGTACCGCAAGGTTCGCATGGAGTGCGTAGCCTCCATCGGCCAGGTCGGAAATATCGACCATGCCAACGTCCATCTGGGCAAGGCCGGCCGTAAACGCCACATGGGCATCCGTCCCACGGTCCGCGGCTCCGTTATGAACCCCAACGACCATCCCCACGGCGGCGGCGAGGGCAAGGCGCCTATCGGCCGTCCCGGCCCTGTGACCCCCTGGGGCAAGCCGGCGCTGGGCTACAAGACCCGCAAGACGAAGAACCGCAACGACAAGTTCATCGTCAAGCGCCGCAACGATAAGTAAGGAGGGAAAAGAAGTAAATGAGCAGAAGTGTAAAAAAAGGCCCTTATGCCGCTCCCGAGCTGCTTAAGAGAGTCAATGAACTGAATAAGGCCGGCCAGAAGCAGGTCCTCAAGACCTGGAGCCGTTCCTCTACTATTTTCCCGTCCTTTGTCGGGCACACCATCGCCGTCCATGACGGACGCCGTCACGTCCCCGTGTACATCACCGAGGATATGGTCGGCCACAAGCTGGGCGAGTTCGCGCCCACCCGCACGTTCCGCGGCCACTCCGGCAGCAAGACTGCGGCTCCCACCGGCGGCGCTCCGGCAGCCCCCGCCGCGAAGTAAGGAGGAGATAGAACATGGACGAAAAGAAAACAGCGCGGGCCGAGATCAAGTTTGCCCGCATCGCTCCCCGCAAGGTCCAGATCGTGTGCGACATGATCCGCGGCCAGAAGACCGACATGGCCATGGCCATGCTGGAGAATACGCCCAAAGCCGCCTGTGAGCTGATGACGAAGCTGCTCAAGTCCGCCTGCGCGAACGCTGAGAACAACTTCGAAATGGACCCCGAAAAGCTCTATGTCAGCGAAGTTTACGCCGGCGCCGGCCCCATCCTTAAGCGCGGTATGCCCAGAGCGCAGGGCCGTATGTATCGCATCAACAAACGCACCAGCCACATCACCATCGTCGTGGCTGAGAAAGAATAAGGGAAGGAGGCAGAATTATGGGACAGAAAGTTAATCCGCATGGACTGCGCGTAGGCGTCATTAAGGACTGGGATTCCAGATGGTATGCCCGTCCGGACAAAGTCGGCGACCTGATCGTCGAAGATTATAGCATCCGCAAGTATCTCAAGAAGGCCCTTTATTCCGCCGGTGTCCCCACCATTGAGATCGAGCGTGATTCTGCGAAGGTTCGCATCTATATCCACTGCTCCAGACCCGGCGTGGTCATCGGCAAGGGTGGACAGGAGATCGAGCGTCTCCGCCTCGAAGTGGAAAAGCTGATCGGCAAGCCGGTGGCGCTGTCCATCGTCGAAGTCCGTACCCCCGATACCAACGCTCAGCTCGTGGCAGAGAACATCGCCCAGCAGCTGGAGAAGCGCATCGGCTTCCGCCGCGCCATGAAGAACGCCATCGGCCGCGCCATGAGAATGGGCGCCCGCGGCATCAAGGTCAAGTGCGGCGGCCGTCTCGGCGGCGCCGAGATCGCCCGCACCGAGATGTACCACGAGGGCACCATCCCCCTGCAGACCCTCCGGGCCGACATCGACTACGGCTTTGCCGAGGCTGCCACCACTTACGGCCGCATCGGCGTCAAGGTCTGGATCTACAAAGGCGAGGTCCTTTCCCAGACGCTGCGCAGCACGCCGCGCACCATGGATCTATCCAAGCCCGCCACCGACCGCCGCCGCCGCGACGATCACCGTGACGATCGCAGGGGCGGCTACAACCGCGGCCCAGGCGGCCAGGGCGGCTACAACCGCGGCCCGGGCGGCCCGGGCGGCTACAACCGCGGCCCAGGCGGCCAGGGCGGCTACAACCGCGGCCCCGCGCCTCAGGGCGGCTACAACAGCAGTCCCGCGCCTCAGGGCGGCTACAACCGCGGCCCCGCGCCTCAGGGCGGCTACAACCGCGGCCCCGCGCCTCAGGGCGGCTACAACCGCGGCCCCGCGCCTCAGGGCGGCTACAACCGCGGCCCCGCGCCTCAGGGCGGCTATAATCGCGGTCCCGCGCCTCAGGGCGGCTACAACCGCGGCCCGCGTCCGGCGGCTCCCGCAGCTCCCACAGCGCCCGCGGCGCCCGCGGCGCCCACTGCGCCCACTGCTCCTCAGGAAGGAGGAAACAAGTAATGTTAATGCCTAAGAGAGTGAAGTACCGCAAGGTTCAGCGCGGCCGTATGAAGGGCAAAGCGACCCGCGGCAATGTTGTTTCCTATGGTGAGTACGGCCTTCAGGCTCTGGAGCCGGCTTGGGTTACTTCCAATCAGATCGAGGCGGCCCGTGTCGCTATGACCCGCTACACCAAGCGCGGCGGCCAGGTCTGGATCAAGATTTTCCCTGACAAGCCCGTCACCCAGAAGCCCGCCGAGACCCGTATGGGCTCCGGCAAAGGCTCCCCCGAATACTGGGTCTCCGTCGTCAAGCCCGGCCGCGTCATGTTCGAGATCGCGGGCGTGGGCGACGACGCGGCCAAGGAAGCGCTGCGGCTTGCCAGCCATAAGCTGCCCATCAAGACGAAGATCGTCAAGAAGGGCGAAGAGACCGAGAAGGTTGGTGAATAAGATGAAGGCAAACGAAATACGTTCCATGTCCGTTGACGAGCTGAATACCAAGCTTGTCGACCTGAAGAAGGACTTGTTCATGCTCCGTATGCAGCATGCCACCAATCATCTCGATAATCCCAACAAGATTTCCGCCGTGCGTCGTGACATTGCGCGAGTCAAGACTGTCATCCGCGAAAAAGAACTCGAGCAGTGAGGAGGTAAGTTAAAATGAGTGAAGAAAGAACGACTTCCCGCAAGACCCGCGTCGGAAAAGTGGTGTCCGACAAGATGGACAAGACCGTGGTCGTCATCGTCGAGGACCGTGTTGCCCACAAAACTTACAAGAAGATTATCGGCCGGACCTACCGTCTCAAGGCTCACGATGAGAACAACGAGTGCCATGAGGGCGATATCGTCCGCGTGATGGAGACCCGCCCCCTGTCCAAGGACAAGAGATGGCGCGTGGTCGAAATCGTAGAAAAAGCGAAGTAAGGAGGCGGCATAATGATACAGCAGGAAAGTTATCTTAAGGTCGCCGACAATACCGGCGCAAAAGAAATCAAGTGCATCCGCGTACTGGGCGGCTCCAAGCGCAAGTACGCCAGCATCGGTGACGTGGTCGTCGCTTCTGTCCGCAAGGCCGCTCCCGGCGGCCAGGTCAAGAAGGGCGACGTCGTTAAGGCAGTGGTCGTCCGCACAGTCAAGCCGGTCCGCCGCGCTGACGGGACCTATGTCCGTTTCGACGAGAACGCAGCCGTTCTCATCGGCGACGACAAGAATCCCCGCGGCACCCGTATCTTTGGACCCGTTGCCCGTGAGCTGCGAGACAAGGAATACATGAAGATCCTGTCCCTGGCTCCCGAAGTGATTTAAGGGAGGGTACAGAGAATATGAACATCAAAAAAGACGATAAAGTCATCGTTCTGTCCGGCAAGGACAAGGGTAAGACCGGCAAGGTCCTCGTCGCCGACCCGAAAAACAATAAGGTCATCGTCGAGGGCGTAAACGTCGCCACCAAGCACCAGGCTCCCAAGAAGCAGGGCGATCAGGGCGGCATCATCAAGGTTGAGACCCCCATTTATGTCAGCAAGGTTCAGCTCGTCTGCCCCAAGTGCGGCAAGCCGACCCGCGTCGCCCACAAGCTGGCCGACGGCAAAAAGACCCGCGTCTGCCTCAAGTGCGGCGCGGAGATGTGAGAGAGGAGAGTGACAAGAAATGTCTGATATGCCTTCCATGAAAGAAAAGTACGTCAAGGAAGTCGCTCCCGCTCTGATGGCAAAGTTCCAGTACAAGTCCGCCATGCAGATCCCCACGATCGACAAGATCGTCGTCTCCGTCGGCTGCGGCGACTGCAAGGAAAACGCCAAGGCGCTGGACGCGGTCGTGAAGGATATTTCCAACATCACCGGCCAGCACGCGGTGGCCACCGTCGCCAAAAAGTCCGTCGCCAACTTCAAGCTGCGCGAGGGGATGCACGTCGGCGTCAAGGTCACGCTGCGCGGCAACCGGATGTGGGAGTTCCTGGACAGGCTCTTCAACATCGCGCTGCCCCGCGTCCGCGACTTCCGCGGCATCTCGGCCGACGCGTTTGACGGCCGCGGCAACTACAGCCTCGGCCTGAAGGAGCAGATCATTTTCCCCGAGATCGACTACGACAAGATCGAGAAGCTGCGCGGCATGAACATCGCCATCACCACGACTGCAGCCACCGACGAAGAGGGCCGCGAGCTGCTGAAGCTTATGGGCGCTCCCTTCATGGGCTGATAAGGAGGAGAATTAGTAATGGCAAAAACATCACTGAAAATTAAGCAGAAACGGCCGGCTAAGTACTCATCCCGTCAGTACAACCGCTGCAAGATCTGCGGCCGCCCCCATGCCTACCTCCGCAACTACGGCATCTGCCGTATCTGCTTCCGCGAGCTGGCATACAAGGGCGAGATCCCCGGAGTGAGAAAAGCCAGCTGGTAATTTTCAGCGATACTTTCTCTCACCGGCTTGCCGTGCAATAAGCACAGCGGCGCCGTCTCGAGATTGTCTCGCAAAAAATTCCTGTACTGGCAGCAAGTCTGTTCTTCTGTGCGGGCGGCCACACAGTGCCGCCCCTGCAAAGATAAATCCATCCCCCGCAAATTCGCGCCCTGCGCCGACGACGAAAGGCCGAGGCCAATCATGTATTGGCTCGGAACCTCGCCGCCAACACCGCAAACTGCGGTAACTCTAATAAGGAGGAAAACTCAATGCAAATCACCGATCCCATTGCCGACATGCTCACCCGCATCCGCAACGCCGGAACCGCGAAGCATGAGACAGTCGATGTCCCCGCCTCCAAGATGAAGAAGTCCATTGCCGAAATTCTGCTGAACGAAGGCTATATCAAGAACTTCCAGATCATCGATGATGGCACCCAGGGCATCATCCGCATCGCGCTCAAGTATCTCCCCGGCAAGGAGAAGGCCATCCAGGGCCTCCGCCGCGTTTCCAAACCCGGCCTGCGCGTCTATGCCGGCGCAGACGAATTGCCCAAGGTTCTCAAGGGCCTGGGCATTGCAATCATTTCAACCTCCAAGGGCATCATGACCGACAAGGAAGCTCGCAAGCAGAATGTCGGCGGTGAAGTCCTGGCATTCGTATGGTAAGGGGGTACACTGAAAATGTCAAGAATTGGTAGAGCTCCCATCACCATCCCCGCAGGCGTCGAAGTGAAGCTCGGCGAGAACAACCACGTCACCGTGAAGGGCCCCAAGGGCACCATCGAGCAGACGCTGGTCCCGCAGATGAAGATCACCATCGACGACGGCATCCTCCACGTCGAGCGTCCCAATGACGAGAAGGAAAACCGCAGTCTTCACGGTCTGACCCGCACCCTCATCCACAACATGGTGACGGGCGTGACCGAAGGATTCTCCAAGAATCTGGAGATCAACGGCGTCGGCTATCGTGCCGCCAAGGAAGGCAAGAATCTGGTTATGAACCTGGGCTATTCGCACCAGGTCATCGTCTCGGAGACGGACGATATCCAGATCGACGTGCCCGACGCGAACCATATCGTTATCAAGGGTATCGACAAGCAGAAGGTCGGCCAGTTTGCAGCAGAAGTTCGTGGCAAGAGACCGCCGGAACCCTATAAGGGCAAGGGCATCAAGTACGACTACGAACACATCCGCCGCAAAGAAGGCAAGACCGGTGCCAAGTAAGGGGAGGCGTGCCTGAATGATTAAAAGACCTGATACCAAAGGACAGCGCATAAAGCGCCACACCAGAGTACGCGGCAAGATCTCCGGCACCGCCGAGAGACCCCGTCTGTGCGTATTCCGCAGTGAAAACAATATCTATGCCCAGGTGATCGACGATGTGGCCGGCGAGACGCTTTGTTCCGCTTCCACCGTTGAGAAGGGCTTTGAGGGACAGGGCGGCAACAAGGAAGCCGCGGCCAAGGTCGGCAAGACCATCGCAGAGCGCGCGCTGGCAAAGGGCGTGGAGAATGTGGTGTTCGATCGCGGCGGCTGCATCTATCACGGCCGTGTCCAGTCTCTGGCAGAAGGCGCCCGCGAGGGCGGCCTGAAATTCTAAGGGGGGAGAACGAAATGGCTTACAACAACGATAGAAGGGACCGCCGCGGCCGCGACGAGGAACCCTCCGAGTTTACCGAGAAGGTCGTCTCCCTCAACCGCGTTTCCAAAACGGTCAAGGGCGGCCGTGTCCAGAAGTTCTCCGCGCTGTGCGTCATCGGCGACGGCAAGGGCCGCGTGGGCTTCGGCCTGGGCAAGGCCGGCGAAGTTTCCGAGGCCATCCGCAAGGGCCTTGAGGACGCGAAGAAGAATATTGTCAAGGTTACGCTTTACGGCAACACCATTCCCCACGAGGTCATCGGCGAGTTCGGCGCAGGCCGCGTCCTGCTCAAGCCCGCTCCCGAAGGCACCGGCGTTCTGGCCGGCGGCTCCGTCCGCGCGGTGGTCGAGGCTGCCGGAATCAAGAATATCCGCGCCAAGTGCCTGCGTACCAGCAACCCGGCCAACGTGGTTGCCGCTACGATGGAAGGTCTGAAGTCCCTGCGCGACGCCTCTCAGGTCGCCGCCGTCAGAGGCAAGACCGCCGGCGAGATCGTGGATTAAGGGGGGACGCGACATGGCAAAGAATCTGAAGATTAAGCTGGTCAAGAGCCTCAACGGCAGACTTGACAATCATATCGCTACCGCCAACTCTCTGGGTCTGCACAAGATCGGCAACGAGACCGTGCAGCCCGACAACCCCCAGACCAGGGGCAAGATAGCCAAGATCGGCTACCTCCTCCAGGTAACAGAAGAATAAGGAGGGCATGAGAAATGTATATCAATGAACTTTCTCCCGCCGCCGGCTCCACCCATGTGGATAAGCGCAAGGGCAGGGGTCACGCAACCGGCAACGGCAAGACCGCAGGACGCGGCAACAAGGGCCAGAAGGCCCGCAGCGGCGGCGGCACCCGTATCGGTTTTGAAGGCGGCCAGATGCCGCTTGCCCGCCGTATCCCCAAGAGAGGCTTCCACAACATTTTCGCAAAGCCCCTTGAGGCCATCAACGTGTCCGCGCTCAACAAGTTTGAGGACGGCGCCGAAGTGGATGTCAAGGTCCTGCTGGACGCCGGCGTCCTGTCTCAGTGCCGCTACGGCGTGAAGATCCTCGGACGCGGCGAGATCACCAAGAAGCTCACCGTAAAGGCTTCCGCTTTCTCCGAGACCGCGAAACAGAAGATCGAGGCGGCTGGCGGAAAGGCAGAGGTGGTCTGAAGTGCTTAAGACATTACGCAACGCATGGAGAATCGAAGAGCTGCGCAAGAAGATCCTCTTCACACTGCTCATCGTCCTGCTTTACCGTCTCGGAAATTCCGTGCCGGTCCCGTATGTCAACACAGACCTGCTTGCGAACTACTTTGAGCAGATGCAGAACACCGTCCTGGGCCTGCTGAACGTCATGTCCGGCGGCGCTTTCTCCGAGGCCACGATTTTCGCGCTGTCCATTCAGCCCTACATCAACGCCTCCATCATCATCCAGCTGCTTGCCATCGCCATCCCCGCGCTGGAGCGTCTCCAGAAGGACGAGGGCGAAGACGGCAAAAAGAAGCTGGAATCCATCACCCGTTATTCCACCGTCTTCATCGGCCTGCTGCAGGGTTTTGCCTACTACATGCTGATGAAGAACTACTCGATTATCCAGCCCGATTATGCCTCCAGCATCTGGGCGGCGATCGTCATTATCCTGACCTTCACCTCCGGCTCCGCGATCATCATGTGGATGGGCGAGCAGATCACCGAATTCGGTATCGGCAACGGCATTTCCATCATCCTGTTCGCCAGCATCGTTGCCCGCATCCCCAACTCCATCGTTACCACCGTTCGCAACGTCGGCTCCGGCGAGCTGCAGTGGTGGGGCGCGGTGCTGATGCTCATCGGTATTCTCGCCATCATCGTGCTCATCGTCATCGTCAACGACGCCGAGCGCAGGATCCCCGTTCAGTATTCCAAGCGCGTCGTGGGACGCAAGATGTACGGCGGCCAGTCCACCCACCTTCCGATGAAGGTGAATATGTCCGGCGTCCTGCCCATCATCTTCGCCCAGTCCATCGCGGCCATCCCGGCCACCATCTGCGCCTTTGTTACCAAGTGGAAGGACAGCTGGCTGATGACCCACGTTTTCGATACGAACACCTGGGTATACGCGCTGATTTATTTCCTGCTGATCATCTTCTTCTCTTACTTCTACGCCACGATCCAGTTCAATCCCATCGAGGTGTCCAACAACCTGAAGAAGAACGGCGGCTATATCCCCGGCTACCGCCCCGGCAAGCCCACGAGCGAGTTCTTACAGCGTGTTCTCAACAAGATTACCTTGTTCGGCGCCATCTATCTGGGCATTGTCGCGATTGTCCCCATTTTTGTCTCGATGTTCAGCGATATTGGCACCAAGACCGGCTTCAGCTTCGGCGGCACCTCCATCATCATTGTGGTGGGCGTTGCGCTTGAAACGGTCCGTGCGCTGGAAGCACAGATGCTGATGCGCAACTACAAGGGATTCCTGAATTGATTCGGGAGGGTAACGAAATGAAGCTGATTCTTTTGGGCGCCCCCGGCGCCGGAAAAGGCACACAGGCGGATATCCTCTCCAAGCTCCTGGACGTTCCCACCATCTCCACCGGCAACATCCTGCGCGCCGCCGTGAAAAACGGCACCCCCGTGGGACTGAAGGCCAAGGCCTTCATGGACGCCGGCGCGCTGGTACCGGACGAGGTTATCATCGGCATCATTGCCGAGCGTCTGACCGAGCCCGACTGCGCCAAGGGCTATATTCTGGACGGCGTGCCCCGCACCATCCCCCAGGCCGAGGCCATGGAGAAGGGCGGCATCGAGATCGACTGCGCGCTCTCCCTTGAGGTCGCGGACGAGGTCATCATCGGGCGCATGGCCGGCCGGCGTACCTGCCCCAACTGCGGCGCGACCTTCCACATTGTCTCCAACCCGCCGAAAACCGACGGTGTCTGCGACAACTGCGGCGCGGCGCTGACCATCCGCAAGGACGACGCCCCCGAAACGGTGAAGGCCCGTCTGGAGACCTATCACAAGGAAACCGAGCCGCTGAAGGCCTTCTACGAGGTCAGAGGCAAGCTCAGATCCGTGGACAACCAACCCTCCATCGAGGCAACCACGGCGGTCATTAGAACGACCCTGGGTATCTGATATGTCGAGAGACCCCATTATCATCAAATCTCCCGGCGATATCGAGCACATGCGCCGCGCCGGCAGAATCACGGCGGGCGCGCGGACCATCGCGCGCCAGGCCGTGCATGACGGCGTGACCACCAAGCAGATCGACAGGGAAGTGCATGAGTTTATCGTCAAAAGCGGAGCCCGCCCGACCTTTTTGGGCTACGGCGGGTTCCCAGCCAGCGCGTGCGTATCTTTGAACGACGAGATCATTCACGGCATCCCCGGCCACCGGCGGGTGCAGAACGGCGACATCGTTTCACTGGATGTGGGCGCGACCTACGAGGGCTTCGTCGGCGACTGCGCGGGGACCTTCCCCTGCGGCGACGTCAGCCCGGAAGCGCAAAAGCTCATCGACGTGACCCGTCAGAGCTTTTTCGAGGGCATCAGAATGGCCCGCGCGGGCAACCGTATTTCCGATATCGGCGCCGCCGTACAGGAATATGTGGAAGCTCGCGGCTTCTCGGTCGTGCGCGATTACGTGGGGCACGGCGTGGGGCGGGAGATGCACGAGGCCCCCGAGGTGCCGAACTACGGCATCCCCGGACACGGCCCGCGGCTCGTCCCCGGTATGACCATCGCGGTGGAACCAATGGTCTGCGCCGGCGGTTACGAGATCGAAGTTTTGTCCAATGAATGGACAGTGGTGACAGCGGACCATTCCTGGGCCGCCCACTACGAAAACACGATCCTGATTACCGACGGGGAACCCGAAATACTCACAATGGCAGAGGATTTGTGACGCTTGCGTCCAACGACCGACTTTGGAGGAATGTTACTTTGGCAAAAGACGATGTAATCGAACTCGAGGGCACGGTAGTCGAATCCCTGCCCAACACCATGTTCACTGTGGATATCGGAAACGGCCACACCATTCTGGCGCACATCTCCGGAAAACTCCGGATGAACTTTATCAGGATCCTCCCCGGCGACAAAGTCACGGTGCAGATGTCCCCGTATGATCTGACCCGCGGCCGCATCACCTGGAGAAGTAAGTAGGAGGTATTACACATGAAAGTCAGACCTTCCGTGAAACCCATGTGCGAGAAGTGCAAGATCATCAAGCGCAAGGGCAGAGTCATGGTTATTTGCGAGAACCCCAAGCATAAGCAGAGACAGGGCTGATCGGCTCCTGTCCTAAAAAAGAATCCCGCATGGAACGGAGGCTCCCTCCGGCGGGAATAAGTCTCCGTATCCGCCAATGCGGAATCGTTATCGAAAGGATGATAAAAAAGTATGGCACGTATAGCCGGCGTTGACCTGCCCAAGGACAAGAGAATCGAAATCGGTCTCACCTATGTCTATGGCATCGGCAGAACCAGCGCGAAAAAAATTCTTGAAAAAACCGGAATTAATCCCGACATCCGCGTCAAGGATCTCAGTGACGAGGACGAGGCCAAGCTGCGTGAGTGCATCGACCACGACTATATCGTGGAAGGCGACCTGCGCCGCTCCGTGGCGCTGGACATCAAGCGTCTCACCGAGATCGGCTGCTACCGCGGCATCCGCCACAGACGCGGCCTGCCCGTCCGCGGCCAGCGCAGCAAGACCAACGCGCGCACCCGCAAGGGCCCGAAACGCACCATAGCCAATAAGAAGAAGTAAGGGAGGGATATGGATTATGGCAGCTAACCAGAAGAAAGTCGTAAGGACTCGCCGCAAGGAAAAGAAGAACATCGAGAAGGGCCAGGTTCATATCAACTCTACCTTCAACAACAGCATGGTCACCATCACCGATACCCAGGGCAACGCGCTTTCCTGGGCCTCTGCCGGCGGAATGGGTTTCCGCGGCAGCAAGAAGTCTACCCCCTTCGCGGCGCAGACCGCGGCCGAGACTGCGGCCAAGGCCGCCATGGAGCATGGCCTGAAGACCGTCGAGGTCTTTGTCAAGGGACCCGGAAGCGGCCGCGAGGCGGCCATCCGCGCCCTGCAGACCGCAGGTCTTGAAGTAACGATGATCAAGGATGTCACGCCCATCCCCCACAACGGATGCCGTCCTCCCAAACGTCGTCGTGTGTAATTGAAGGAGGAGAGACAATATGGCAAGATATACTGAAGCAGTCTGCCGCCTGTGCCGCAGAGAGGGCCAGAAGCTCTTTCTCAAGGGCGACCGCTGCTATGGCGATAAGTGCGCGATGGTAAACCGTGGCTTCGCGCCCGGCGCGCACGGCCAGGGCCGCAGCAAGAATTCCGAGTATGGCCAGCAGATGCGCGAAAAGCAGAAGGCGAAGCGGTACTACGGCATTCTGGAGAGCCAGTTCCGCAGCTATTTCGATATGGCTGCCCGCCGCCCCGGCCAGACCGGCGATAACCTGCTCGCCCTTTGCGAGAGCCGCCTTGACAACGTGGTGTACCGTCTCGGTTTCGCCATGAGCCGCGCCGAGGCGCGGCAGCTGGTCACCCACGGCCACTTCACCGTCAACGGCCGCAAGGTCAGCATCCCCAGCTATCAGGTCAAGCCCGGCATGGTCATCACCCTCAAGGATTCCAGCCGGAGCCTTGACAAGCTGAAGGCCAACATCGAGGCCAACGCTTTCCGTCCCGCGCCGAAGTGGCTTGAGTACGACGCAAACAATATGATCGCCAAGGTTGTGGCCGTTCCCGCTAGGGAAGATATCGATCTGCCTGTGGAGGAGCACCTCATCGTCGAGCTGTACTCCAAATAATTAATACCCTCGGATTGGTAAGCTGACTCATTACCTGCGCCATTCCTGGCACAGCAACTTAATAAGGAGGGTTAAAACAATATGATCGAAATAGAAAAGCCGCGTATCGAGTGCATCGAGACACCTACCGACAGTTCCTACGGCAAGTATATCGTTGAACCGCTTGAGCGTGGCTACGGCACGACCCTTGGTAACTCTCTGCGCAGGGTCCTCCTGTCCTCGCTGCCCGGCACGGCTGTCACCAGTATCAAGATCGCCGGCATCCAGCATGAGTTTTCCACCATCCCCGGCGTCAAGGAAGATGTGACGGAGATCGTTCTGAACGTCAAGAGCATCATCGCCCGCCTCCATTCCGACGCCCCCAAGACTATCTATATTGAAGCCTCCGGAGAGGGCGTCGTCACCGCCGGCGACATCAAGGCCGACGGCGAGGTGGAGATCCTCAATCCTGAACAGCCCATCGCGACCCTGGGGCCGGACGGCGCGCTGAGTATGGAGCTCGTCCTCGACCATGGCCGGGGCTATGTAGCCGCAGACAAGAACAAGAACGCTCAGATGCCCATTGGCACGATCCCTGTCGATTCCATCTACACTCCGGTGCTGAAGGTCAATTACACCGTCGAGAATACCCGTGTGGGCAATCAGACGGACTTTGACAAGCTCACCATCGAGGTCTGGACCGACAAGACCATCTCCGCCCGTGACGCGCTTTCCCTGGGCGCAAAGATCCTCTGCGATCATTTCACCCTGTTTACGGATCTGTCCGACAAGATCGGCGCCAGTTCCACCGTTGTCGAGCATGTGGACAACACCCGGGACAAGGTGCTGGACATGACCATCGAGGAACTGGACCTTTCCGTGCGCAGTTTCAACTGTCTCAAGCGCGCAAATATCAACACCGTGTCCGACCTCATCTCCAAGACCCAGGACGAGATGATCAAGGTCCGCAACCTCGGCCGCAAGTCCCTTGAAGAAGTCGAGCATAAGCTGGCTATGATGGGCTTGTCTCTGGCAGACGAGGACAACAACAACCAGTAATGCTCTGAAGAAGGAGGAAATCGATATGCCCGGAACAAGAAAGCTCGGCAAGACCGCCGATCAGCGCATGGCCATGCTCCGCCAGCAGGTAACGGATTTTCTGGATACCGGCCGGATGGAGACGACCCTGACCCGCGCCAAGGAGATCGCGCCCCTCGCCGAGAACATGATAACCCTTGGAAAGAAGAAGGACCTCGCCGCCTATCGTCAGGCGCTGTCTTTCATCACCCGCGAGGATGTGGCGAAGAAAGTCTTTGATACCGTCGCCCCCAAGTATGCCGACCGCTCTGGCGGCTACACCCGCGTGACCCGCACCGGCGTGCGCCGCGGCGATGCCGCCGAGACCGCCGTCATCGAGCTGGTCTGAACCGCCATCAAAACAAACGCTGGAATGACCACCGTCATTCCGGCGTTTTCGTACAACTGAGAAAGAGGCGTACCTATGAACGATGAACTTACCCCGCAGGACATCCAAAAGATGCAGGAGGAACTGGACGAGCGCCGGCTGAAGCTGATGCCGGAGCTGCTGGAGGAGGTCAAGCGCACCCGTGCCTTCGGCGACCTCAGCGAGAATTACGAATATAAGACGGCCAAACAGGCCCTGAACCAGAACAAGGGCCGCATCCGTTATTTGGAGGGCATGATAAAGACGGCACGGGTCATCTCGGGCGTCTCCGCCGCCGATGCCGTGGGCCTTTTCGACAATGTGCTGGTCTATATGGTGGAGGACGACGAGGAGCAGACCATCAAGATCGTCACCACCGTGCGCACCGACCCCCGCAAGGGCCTGATCAGCAAGGAGTCCCCCTTCGGCCGGGCCGGGCTGGGGAAGAAGGCGGGCGACCGGGTAAAGGTGGTCGTCTCCGACGACTACAGCTATACCTGCGAGATCCGCCGCATTGAAAAGGGCGCAGACGACGGCTCAGCCCCGCTGATGGGATACTGATTATCCGACTCCAAACAGTACCAATATCAGGCCATACACCACGCTGGCGCCCACGCCGAACACGATGACGGGCCCCGCGATGACGAACATTTTGGCCGCCGTGCCCAGCACGAAGCCCTCGGTCTTGAATTCCAGCGCCGGGGACACCACGGCGTTGGCAAAGCCCGTGATGGGCACCAACGTGCCCGCCCCCGCGAAGCGGGCAAGGTTATCGTATACGCCCAGACCCGTCAGCAGCGCACTGAGAAAGATCAGCGTCATGCTGGTCAGCGCCCCGGCGTCGTCCTTTGCCAGGCCCGCGCCCAGATAGGTCTCGTCCAGCAGCTGCCCCAGACAGCAGATGGCGCCGCCCACCAGAAAGGCGCGCAGCACATCCCCCCGGAAGGGCGAACGGGGCGCGTGCCGGCTGGCATATTTTTTGTATTCGTCGTTGGTCATTCCCATGAAAGAGCCTCCCAAAGCAAAAAAAGAACTCCGTGTTAGTTTGAACACGGAGCTCATTTTTATTCATTTGTGCTGCTGTTCCAGCTCCAGCAGCAGTCGTTTGACCTCCAGCCCGCCGGCATAGCCGGTCAGCGACCCGTCCGCCCCGATGACGCGGTGGCAGGGGACAAGGATGGGGATGGGATTTTTATTGTTGGCCAGGCCCACGGCCCGGGCCGCCCGGGGACTGTCCACCGCCAGCGCGATGTCCCGGTAGGAGCGGGTCTCGCCGTAGGGAATGTCACAGAGCGCTTTCCAGACCTTCTTCTGAAATTCGGTTCCCGCGGGGTCCAGCGGAATGTCAAATGATCTCCGTGTGCCCGCGAAATACTCCCGCAGCTCGCTCACGGCGCGCAGCAGCAGCTGAGAGGGATTGAAAGCATAACCGCCTCCGCCGAAGAATACAGATGTGAGAGCCTCGTTGGTGCCTGCCAGTGTCAGCAACCCGATGGGGCTGTCCATGGTGATGGTGTTCATACCGCGTTACCGTCCTTTTACTCGTCGATGGTGAGATTATCTACGCCGTTTTTTTCGAATTCCGACATATATTCGTCCATGCGATTATTGAGTTCCAGCATATTGTCCTGATCGGCGCCTTCGGCGCTCATATCCCGGCGGGCCAGCTCCTCGGCCAGAATGTCGAAGAACACGGCATCCTCGTAATCGGCAATCGCGTCGTGGATGCCGCCCTCCTCGTAGGCCCGGGAGGGAAAGACGCGGCCGTGCCAGGTCTGTACCAGCGCCCGCATGGATTTGGGACACATGGCGAACATTTTTTCCTGCAGCAGGTCGTAGTCCTCAAAGCGGTCGTTGCCGCGGGTGGAGTTCAGAATCCAGTTTCCGACGTATACCAGGTCCAGCAGTCTGCGGAATTCTTTTTCGGTAAGTTCAATGTTCATTTTGGTCGCCTCCTTACCAAGGGTTTACCGCATACTCTTATTATAGCAGAGTACGAGCTTTCTTTCCACACAATTTTTTCCCTTGTAATCAGGACGGAAATGTCTTATTATATTAAAGTTAACGAAAAATCAAGGAGCACTTCATGGACAATCGACCAGTCGGCATTTTCGATTCGGGTCTGGGCGGGCTCACCGCCGTGCGCGAATTTAAAAAACTGCTGCCTCATGAAAACATTATCTACTTTGGCGACACGGGCCGTATGCCCTACGGCGCGCGCCCGGCGGGCCAGATCCGCGTCATCGCGGGACAGAATCTCGCCTTTGTCGCCGGGCACGGCACAAAGGCCATGATCGCCGCCTGCGGCACGATCTCCTCCACGGCGGACGATCTCCTCTGCCGGTGCGAAACGCCTGTGTGCGGGGTCCTGAAGCCCGGCGTGAGGGAGCTGTGCGCCGCGCCGCCCGCCGTGGTGGGCGTCATTGCCACCGCCACCAGCATCCAGAGCGGCACCTACGAGCGCGCCATTAAGGCGCTGTGCCCGGAAAAGACCGTGATGGCCATATCCTGCCCCAAATTCGTCCCCCTGATCGAGGCGGGACGCTACGACAAGGACGACCCCGCCGTGTGCGCGGCTATGGAGGAATACCTTGCCCCCATGAAGCAGGCCGGCGTGGGCGCGCTGCTGTTGGGCTGTACGCATTACGGCCTCATCGGCGACGCTATTGACGACTATTTCGGCGGGCGTGTGGCGCTTCTCGGCGCGGCGGACGCCGCCGCCCGGGAGCTGGCCCGGTACCTTACCCAAAACGGCCTGCTGGGCGCCGGAGATGGGGAGGACCGCTTTTACACCAGCGGATGCGTGGAGGAATTCGAGCGGCTGGGCAAGCTGTTCCTGGGCCGGGATCTCACCGGCCGGGTGGAATACATCCCGCCGTTCCCGGTATGAGGACCCGCCCATGAAAGATGTTGTCATCAAGATCGTCGGCACTCAGAATTACGGGCAGGACGACAAGGACTCCATCGAACTGGTCACCGACGGCAAGTATGCCTTTTGCGAGGGCCGGGGCGAGGTGTTCTACACCGAAAGCGAGCTCACCGGCATGGAGGGCACCAACACCCATCTGACCATCTCCCCGCTGGAGGTGGTGCTGCGCCGGGAGGGGAGCGTCACCAGCTCCACCGTGTTCCGGGAGGGGCAGCGCAACGCGTTTTTGTACGATACGCCCTACGGCAAGGCCACCATGGGCGTGGATACCCGGAAGATCGCCGCCAATTTCGACGAGCACGGCGGCAGCATGGAGATCGACTACGTCGTGGATATGGATCACGCGGTGTTCGGCCGCAACAAGTTCCAGATGCATGTACGCGAACAGGAGAGACAGACGATATGAATCTGATACAGGAAGCAAAAGACAGCATCGACGCGCTTTTAAAGGCGGCCTGCGTCAAAGCCGCCGCCGCCGGAACCCTGCCAGAGGGGGAGCTTTCCGGCCTTGTGGAGATCCCCAAGGACACCCAGAACGGAGATTTTGCCGCCAACCACGCCATGGCCGCCGCAAGAGCGTTCCATACCGCGCCCCGGAAAATCGCCGAGGCGCTCATCGCCAATATCGACCTTACCGGCAGCTGGTTTTCCGCCGTGGAGGTCGCGGGCCCGGGCTTCATCAACTTCCGCCTGGCCGACCGCTGGTATGCCGACGTGCTGCGCGCGGTGGACGCCGAGGGTGAAAACTACGGCCGCTCCGATCTCGGCCATGGGCAAAAGCTCATGGTGGAATTCGTCTCCGCAAACCCTACCGGCCCCATGCATATGGGCAACGCCCGGGGCGGCGTATTGGGCGACGCGCTGGCCAACGTCCTCTCCCGTGCCGGCTACGACGTGTGGCGCGAGTTCTATGTCAACGACGCCGGCAATCAGATCGAAAAATTTGCCAGGTCCATTCAGGTACGCTATATCCAGCTCATCAGGGGCGAGGATGCCGCGGAATTGCCGGAGGACGGCTACCACGGTGACGATATCAGGGAGCTTGCGGAGGCTTTCCGTGAGCAGTACGGCGACGCTTATCTGGACAGGCCGGAGGCCGAGTGCCGCGCCGTGATGGCCCGCTTCGGGCTGGACCGCAACATCCCCAGGATGAAGACCGATCTGGAGCGCTACGGCATCCATTACGACCAGTGGTTTTTTGAATCCGAGCTCCACGAGACCGGCTATGTCAGGGACACGGTGGACAAGCTGGAGCGGCTGGGCTTCACCTATGAAAAGGACGGCGCCCTGTGGCTCAGGACCGGCGAGATCCTCGCCGCCGTCTATCATCGGCAGGGCAGGAGCGACGCCGATATCGAAAAGCTCGACCTGAAGGACGACGTGCTGCGCCGGGCCAATGGGTTCTACACTTATTTTGCCTCGGATATCGCCTATCACCGCAACAAATTTGAAAAGCGCGGCTTCGACCGGGTAATCAACGTCTGGGGCGCCGACCACCACGGCCACGTGGCCCGCCTGAAGGGCGCGCTGGACGCGCTGGGGCTGGACGGCGAGCACAGGCTGGACGTGGTGCTGATGCAGCTGGTCAAGCTCATGCGCGGCGGCGAGATCGTGCGGATGAGCAAGCGCACCGGCAAGGCCATCTCCCTCACCGACCTGCTGGACGAGATCCCCGTGGACGCGGCGCGGTATTTCTTCAATTCCAAGCCCGAATCCCCGGTGGAATTCGACCTGGATCTGGCCGTGCGTCAGGACAGCGAAAATCCCGTCTATTACGTCCAGTACGCCCACGCCCGCATCTGCACCCTCATCGCGGCGCTGGCGGAGGAGGGACATCCCGTGCCGGGCGCCGCCGCCATCGACATGACGAAGCTGGATACCCCCCAGGAGCGGGAGCTCATCAAGCAGCTGGCCGCCCTGCCGGAGGAAATCGTTTTGGCTGCGAGGGCCATGGACCCCAGCGGCATCAACCGCTACGTCACGGAGCTGGCCGCCCGGTTCCACCGGTTCTACACCGTCTGCCGCATCAAGGACGCCGAGCCGGGCACATTGGAAGCCCGCCTGTTCCTGGCGGACGAGGTGCGCCGGGTCATCGCCCTGTCGCTGGCCGTCATCGGCGTGTCCGCCCCGGAAAAAATGTAAACAGCATATTGACAGAAACAGGCCGCCCTTTCGGGCGGCCTGTTTTGACGTTCGATGCGACTTTACCGGTCCGGCTGACGCGGCCCGGTCAAGGGGTGTGCCATTTCCACTCGGTGATCTCGGGCATATCCACGCCGTATTTGTGGATGTACTGGCTGTGCTCCACCAGCTTGTCTTTCATCTGCTGGTTGAGGGAGGCACCGCGGTTGCCCAGTACGGGCAGATGCTTCAGCGCCAGCATCACCAGATGGTAGCGGTCCAGCTGGTTGAGAACGCGCATATCGAAGGGCGTGGTGATGGTGCCCTCCTCGATATAACCGCGGACATGGATGCTCTTGTTGAAGCGCTTGTAGGTCAGCTTGTGGATCAGCGAGGGATAGCCGTGAAAGGCGAAGATGATGGTCTTGTCCCGGGTGAAGAGAGAATCGTAGTCGGAGTCCGACAGGCCGTGGGGGTGCTGGGTGTCGGACTGCAGCCGCATGAGATCGACGACGTTCACCACGCGGATCCTGAGCTCGGGGAAGTTGTCCCGCAGGATGGTGACGGCGGCCAGCGTTTCCAGCGTGGGCGTGTCGCCGCAGCAGGCCATCACGATGTCGGGCTCCTGCCCCTGGTCGTTGGAGGCCCAGTCCCAGATGCCGATGCCCTGGGTGCAGTGCCTCACGGCCTGATCCATGGTCAGCCACTGCGGGCTCGGATGCTTGGAGGTGACCATCACGTTCACATAGTTGCGGGAGCGGACGCAGTGATCGAACACGCTGAGCAGGCAGTTGGCGTCCGGCGGCAGATACATCCGCACCACGTCGGCCTTCTTGTTGGTGACGTGATCGAGGAAACCGGGATCCTGATGGGTGAAGCCGTTGTGGTCCTGCTGCCACACATTGGAGGAGAGGATATAGTTGAGGGAGGCGATGCGGGAGCGCCAGCGCAGCTGGTTGCAGACCTTCAGCCACTTGGCGTGCTGGGAGAACATGGAGTCCACGATGCGGATGAACGCCTCGTAAGAGCAGAAGAAGCCGTGGCGGCCGGTGAGCAGATAGCCCTCCAGCGTGCCCTCGCACATGTGCTCGGACAGCATGGAGTCCATGACGCGGCCGTCGTGGGAAATGCCGTCGTCCGTGTCGTAGATGTCGCCCTGCCAGCAGCGGGATTCGTCGTCAAAGATTTTGATGAGGCGGTTGGAAGCTGTCTCGTCCGGGCCGAAGACGCGGAAATTGTCGGGATTTTTATCGCAGATATCCCGCACGAAGCCGCCCAGCTCCAGCATATCCTGGGCCTCCACCGCGCCGGGATAGGGCACGTTCACCGCGTAATCCCGGAAGTCCGGCATCCGCAGGCCCCGCAGCAGCTTGCCGCCGTTGGCGTGGGGGTTCATGCCCATGCGGCGGTCGCCCTGGGGCATGATGGAGGTCATCTCCGCCACGGGCACGCCGTTTTCATCGAACAGCGCCTCGGGGTGATAGCTTTTCAGCCAGGTCTCGATGATCTTGATATGTTCCGGGGAATCGGCGGAGACGGGCACCTGATGGGCGCGATAGCTGCCCTCGATGGTCTTGCCGTCCACCTCCTTGGGGCCGGTCCAGCCCTTGGGGGAGCGCAGCACGATCATGGGCCATGCGGGGCGGCCCTGAGCGCCTTCCTCCCGGGCGGCCGTCTGGAACTCGGCGATCTTGTCCAGCGCCTCGTCCAGCGCGTCGGCCATCAGACGGTGCATCCTGGCGGGGTCGTCGCCCTCCACAAAAATGGGGGCCCAGCCTGCGCCGCGCAGATACATATCCAGCTCCTCGTGGGGGATACGGGAGAGAATGGTGGGGTTCGCGATCTTGAAGCCGTTGAGATGCAGGATGGGCAGCACCGCGCCGTCGGAACGGGGATTCATGAATTTGTTGATCTGCCAGCCGGCGGCCAGAGGGCCGGTCTCGGCCTCGCCGTCGCCCACCACGCAGACCGCGATGAGGTCGGGGTTGTCCAGCACGGCGCCCAGCGCGTGGAACAGGGAATAGCCCAGCTCGCCGCCCTCATGGATGGAGCCCGGGGTCTCCGGTGCCACGTGGGAGGGGATGCCGCCGGGGAAGGAGAACTGCATGAACAGCTTCTGCATCCCGTCCTCATCCCGGGTGATGTTGGGATAGATTTCGGTGTAGCTGCCGTCCAGCCAGTCCTGGGCCACCATGGCGTTGCCGCCGTGGCCGGGGCCGGAGAGATAGATCATGTCCAGATCGCGGTCTTTGATCGTGCGGTCGAGATGGGTGTAGATGAAGTTCTGCCCGGGCACGGTACCCCAGTGGCCCACGATTTTCTTCTTCATATCCGCCGCCTTCAGCGGCTCTCGCAGAAGAGGATTGTCCAACAGGTAAAGCTGTGCGCCGGAAAGGTAGTTGGCGGCGCGCCACCACATGTCGATGCTGTGCAGCTGTTCGTCCGTTGCTCTGTACTGTGTCATAAGCTCCTCCTTAATGCAGTTGTTCCATCAGCTCTCCCCAAAGCTCAAGCAGACGGAATTTCAAAACATAGCCGTCGGCCCCGGTGACGATGCCGTAATCCGACGTGTCCATGGTCTCGGTGATTCTGTTCTCCTCCGCGGCGGAAAGGCACAGCGGCGGAAATACCACGCACCACCAGTTGTGGCCCCGCCCCTGACCCAGGATCACCCGCAGGGATTCGTATTTTCCGGCGGGCAGGGTAAAGGTTCCGTAGTCGCGGGTAGGATAGTATTCCGGGGAGAGGGTCACCCGCACCTGCCGCCCGCCGGCGGCGCTCTCCGCGGCGCCGCGGATGCCGGAGAGATTTTGGATGAGGATGGTCTTCGCTGCCCCGGCGTCGGCCGCGCCGTCCAGCGCGGGGGAGAGATAGGCCAGCACGGCGTCCCGCACACGCAGCTTCACGGCCTGCTCCACGTCGTCGTCCGACACGGCGATGACGTGCAGCCGGATGAGGCCGGAGGCCAATCTGGCCTGACGGGCCTGGGCCCAGACGCCGGTCAGCAGCGTCACGCACAGTGCCAGCAACAGGGCGATCTCCCAGTTTTTCAGTTTAGAGCTCGTACGCATTTTCGGTTACCGCCTTATGTATCGTAGTGATACCATTATCGGCGGCAACGCGCGGTTCTAAACTTCGGCCGCGGGGATATTTTTTGCGGTGACGCAGAATTTTTGCTGCCTGCGCAGCGCGTCCCGGGCGCGGACGGCCCGGATGGGGTCGGAATAGATGCCGAATACGGCGCTGCCGGAGCCGGTCATCACGGCGCCCAGCGCGCCGTGATCCAGCAGAGTCTGGCGAATGTCGGCGACGGTGTCGTGCCGCCGGTCGGGCACGTCCTCAAAGACGTTGTACATCCGCCTTGCCACGCCCTTCAGGTCGCCCCGCTCCATCGCGGCGGTCATGCCGGGGATATCGGGGCGGCATTTGATGGGCACGGCGTCCAGCTTTTTGAAAAGCTCCGGCGTGGAGATGGAAAAATTGGGCTTGCAGATCACAAAATGGCAGTCCGGCAGGGGGGGCAGCGGGGAGAGAATCTCGCCCCGTCCCCGGGCCAGCTGGGTGCCGCCCGCGATGCAGAAAGGCACGTCCGAGCCCACGCGGCAGCCCAGCTCGATCAGCCGGGGCAGCGTAAAGGGCCGCCCGTTCAGGGCGTTGAGCCCCCGCAGCACCGCGGCGGCGTCGGCGGAGCCGCCGCCCATGCCGGAGCCAACGGGGATGTGTTTGGCGATATAGATGCGGGCGCCGCCGCGCAGCCCCGCCTCCGTATAAAATTCCCGGGCGGCTCTGGCGGCGAGATTGCGCTCGTCCCCGGGGATATAGCTGAGGCTGGTGACGCAGGAAAAGCCCCCGCCGGCGGGCTCGATGCGGACCTCGTCGTACAGGGAGGCGGTCTGCATGACCATGGTCATCTCATGATAGCCGTCGCCCCGCTTTTCACCCACGTCCAGCGCCAGATTCAGCTTGGCCCAGGCTCTTATGTTATAGCCTCTCATTTTTCGAACAGCAGGCCCATCAGCTTGTCGCCCTCTGGCAGCAGCGCGCCTTTCTCGCCGTTCTTTTCCGTGTAGGAAAGACCGCAGCCCGTATCCCGGCGGCTGTCGTAGATCATGTAGGGTACGGGGTCGCCGTCGTGGCCGCGGGTGGCGGTGAGGGTCTTGTGGTCGGAAAGAATCAGCATACGGTATTCCCAGCCGTGCTCGGCAAAGGCTTTCGTCAGCGGGGCCACGACGCGGCTGTCCAGCCACTCGATGCCCTGGATCTTGCCCTTGAGGTCGCCGTTGTGGGTGCACTCGTCGGGCGCTTCGAAGTGGAGGCAGACAAAGTTATGCTTTTTGAGCACCCCAATCGCGGCGGCCACCTTGTTTTCAAGATTGGTGTCAATCTCGCCGGTGGCGCCGTCCACATGGATGGGCTCCAGCCCGGTGAGGGCCGCGATGCCGTGGCACAGCGGCACGGCGGACACCACGCCGCCCTCCTGCCCGTAGGCTTCCACAAAATTCGGCATGGCCGCGGCGGAGCCCTCCGCCCAGAACCACACGGCGTTGGCGGGCAGCCTGCCCGCGGCTCGGAGCTTTTCGTTGAGCGGGTGGCGGTCGAGGATCTCATGGGCTTTTTTCATCAGTGCTGTCAGGGTCGCGGCGTTTTCACAGCCGCCGGGCAGCAGGGGGCCGATGACCTCGCCCAGATGGTCGTGGGGCGGGATCATTTTAATGCCCCGGATGTCCGCGCCCTTCTGCACGGCGATGTGGCGGAAAGAGTGGCCAAGATTGATGCTCAGGCCGGCCTTGTCGGCCAGCGGCTTGAAGTCGGGATGGTTGAACAGCATGGTCGCGATCTCGTCCGATACGTCCCCATTGATGGAACCGGCGGAGTGGGAAAGAATTTTTTTCTCCTCAAAGGGCTTGTCCGAATCTTCCAGCGTCACCATATTGCAGCGGTAGGCCACGTCGCCCGGGGCGAGCTTCAGCCCGGTGGCGGCGGCCTCCAGCGGGGCCCGGCCGGTGAAATACTTTTTCGGGTCGCATCCGAAAATGGACATGATGGCCGTCTCGCTGCCCGCGGGCAGGCCCTTGGGGCAGTTGATGACGCTGCCCAGCACGCTTTTTGCGCACAGCGCGTCGATGAGGGGCTTCTTCGCGTATTCCAGAGGGGTCAGCCCCCCCAATTCCGGCACGGGGTTGTCGGCCATGCCGTCGCCGATGACCAAGACGTATTTCATACCTTTGCCCTTCTTTGACAATTTTTATAAATAATAGTATATAGCAGGGACAGTTGTTTTTCAACCATGGAAATAGCCAATCTTATCTCCGCCGTACCCCTTGCTTTTTGTCCGGTCCTGTGTGAAAATGACAGTCATAGAAAGAATGGACAGGGTATACGACTGTGGAGAAAAAATATTTCAAGCCCATGCTGGCCGCGGTGGGCGTCTATGGAATCTGGGGCTTTTCCTTTCTGGCGTCCAAATACGCCCAGATGGCGGCCACCCCCTTCGTGGTGCTGATGTACCGCTTCGACATCGCGTGTCTGGTCCTGACGCTGCCCTGGCTGCTGGGCAGGCAGACCGTGCATCTCAAGGGCAAAAACGTCAGGGGTCTGCTGCTGCTGGGCCTGTGCGAGCCGGTGATCTATTTCATCGGGGAGCAGTACGGCGTGCGCTACACCAGCTCCGCCTTCTCCGGCGTGATGATCGCGGTGATCCCCATCGTGACGCTGATGATGGCGGCGGTGTTCCTCAGGGAGCGGCCCGCGCCGCTGCAGTGGGTGTTCAGCGCAGTGTCCATCGGCGGCGTGATCGCCATCACGCTGATGGCCGGCGGCGGGGGAGAGATCACGGCCGCGGGTGTGGGCTTCCTCGTGCTGGCGGTGCTGTCCGGCTCGGCCTACGCCGTCGTCAGCCGGGCCATCTCCGATGATTTTTCCGCGTATGAGCGCTCCCTGGTGATGCAGCTCATGGGCGCGGTGTTTTACACGGCGGCGGCCCTGATCGAAAACCGGGCCGATCTCTCCCGGCTCGCCGCGCCGCTGGCGTCCCGCGGCTTCGTGTTCGGCGTGCTGTATCTGGCGCTGGGCGCTTCCGCCGCCGGGTATATGCTGTATAACTACGCGGTGGCCAGCGCGCCCATCGCCAACGTCTCGTCCCTGTGCAACCTCACGACGGTGCTGTCCGTGGTGGCCGGGGTGGTGGTGCTGGGCGAGCCGTTTTCTTTTGGCTCCTTCGTGGCGCTGGCCGTGATCCTGGCAGGCATCTGGGGCGTGCAAAGGTTCACGCCCAGGGAGGTGAAACCGTGAAAAAGCGCGCGTTCTCCGTGCTTCTTGCGCTCTCGCTGACGCTGGCGCTGGCCGTCCCGGCGCTGGCCGCCCGGGTGGTGCTCTCGCCCCAGAAGGTCTATGTGGACGGAGCCGAGGCCGCCTTTGAGGGCTACAATATCGACGGCTACAACTATTTCCGCCTGCAGGACCTGGCGATCGCCCTGAAGGACGGCCCGGCCCGCTTCTCCGTCGCCTACGACGCGGCCGCCGATCTGGTGGCCCTGGTCAGGGGCGGGGAATGCGCCCTCACCGACGGGGGGGCCCCGACCGGGGGCGACCGGAGCGCCTCGGCGGCGCCCTCCGTCCAGACCGTCACCATCGACGGCGCGCCCGCACGGCTCTCGCCCTACAATATCGGCGGGTACAATTTCTTCAGGCTGGGCGAGCTGGCGCCCCTGCTGGGCTTCGGCCTGGCCTACGACAGGACCGAAAACAGCGTGAAGATCACCGGCGCGCCCGCCGCGGTGACGGTGTCTTTTATTGACGTGGGGCAGGGAGACAGCGTCTTTATCGACGACGGCGATTTTGAGGTGCTCATTGACGCCGGTACGGCGGATAAGGGCAACGCCGTGTCCGATTCCATCAGGCCCTACGTGGACGGCGACCTGGACGTGGTCATTGCCACCCACACCCACGCCGACCATGTCGGCGGGCTGACCCGGGTGCTGGCCGACTATCAGGTGGACGAGATCATCGATTCCGGCGACACCGCCGATTCCAGGGCATGGACCGATTATCACGCCGCCGCCATGGCCGAGCCCAACTGCGCCGTCGTGCCCGACAGCGACTTCACCGTGTCCATGGCCAACGGCGCGACGCTCCGGATCATCGAGGCGCTGGACGGGGACGCGAATCCGAACAACGACAGCGTGGCGGCCCTGCTGACCTTCGGGCAGGTCAGGGTACTGTTCACCGGCGACAGCGAGGAGGCCGCGGAGGCCGTCCTCGCCGGAAAGGTGGGGGATGTGGACGTGTTCAAGGCCGCCCATCACGGCAGCCGCACGGCCAACACCATGGCGCTGCTCAACGTAATCAGGCCAGAATACGCGGTAGTCTCCTGCGGGGCGGGCAACCCCTACGGCCACCCCCATCTGGCCGCGCTGCAAAACTTCGCCGCCGTGGGCACGACCGTGTATTCCACGGAAAAGTCCGGCACCGTGGTGATGACCACCGACGGGCTGACCTACAGCTTCAATACTTCGGCCGCGCTGACCTTGGCCGACGCGGGCGATCAGGGATAAAGGAGGAAGAACACTGTGAAGAACATCCTGTTTTTCGGCGATTCCAACACCTGGGGCTACACCCCGCTCACCGGCGAGCGCTATGCCGGCGAGATCCGCTGGACGGGCGTGGCCGCGGCCGCGCTGGGCCCGGATTACCACTGCGTGGAAAACGGCATCAACGGGCGCACCACCGTGTTCGACGACCCCTGGCGCGGGGCCCGCAAGGGCAGCGACGCGCTGGACTTTGAACTCATCGCCAACACGCCGCTGGACCTGCTGGTGCTGATGCTGGGCACCAACGATCTGAAATTCGCGGACGCCTACCGCAGCGCCAGGGGCGTGGATATGCTGTGCGCCATGGCCCAGACCGTGGATCAGCGGCGCTTCACCCTGTCTCCGGTGTTTCCGGACGGATGCAAAATCCTTGTGATCTCCCCTATCCATATCGGCCAGGGCGCGGAGCACAACGACGAGTACATCCTCATGCCCCGGGGCCACGAGGAATCCATCAAATTCGCGGAATATCAGAGCGCCGTTGCGGAAAGCCGGGGCGCCTGGTTTCTCGACGCTTCAAGGTATGCCGAGCCCAGTGAAGCCGACTGCGAGCACCTGCTCCCGGAGGGCCACGCCGCGCTGGGCAGGGCCGCGGCGGAAAAGATCAGGGAAATTTTCACCTGAAAGACAAAAAATATCCGTTTTCCCGGCCCGGGAAAACGGATATTTTTATTAGAATCCCGCCGAATTCTCCTGCCCGCCGAAGCCGGCGGAGGGGTCCATGGGCCGCTCCCGGAACAGCGCGTCCACCGCCGCGCGGTAGTCGGCGCAGGTCTGGGCTTTCAGAATACGCTTGCGCTGGCGGGCGCTGTCGGGGAAAAGGCAGCCCCAGTAGTACCACAGCTCCTTCATCCGGTGCAGCACGTTCCGGTCGCCGGAATATTCCGCCTGATACGCCGCCAGCAGCGTGTCCATGAACGCCCGCAGTTCCCCGGCGTCCAGTGCCGCGCCGCCCCGGCAGCGGCGGGGCAGCGCTGGGTCGGCCACCGCGCCCCGGCCCAGCATCACCCCGGCCAGACCGGGAAACCGGGCGGCGACGCGGCCGAAGTCCGCCGGGGTAAAAATGTCGCCGTTATAGCACAGGGGATTCCTGCTGCCCGTCCAGGCCGCCGCGAAAGCGCCCATATCAGGCGTATTTTTGTAGAAGTCCCGCCGCACCCGGGGGTGGACGATGAGCGGACGGATGGGGTACTTGTTGTAGATCTCCAGCAGACGCCCGAATTCCCCGGCGCTCTCCACACCGATGCGGGTCTTGACCGACACGGCCACGGGCGTTTGGGCAAAGACTTGCTCCAGAAAGGCGTCCAGCGCCTCCGGTACGGAGAGAAACCCGGCCCCCCGTTTTTTGGCCGCCACCGTGCCCGAGGGACAGCCCAGATTGAGATTGACCTCGGTATAGCCCATGTCCCGCAGCTGGCCTGCCGCCGCCAAAAAGGCGGGGGCGTCGTTGGACAGCAGCTGCGGCGTCAGGGTCAGGCCGGGATTGCGCTCCGGCAGCAGGTCGGTCAGCTCGCCGGGCTTGAAGCCCCGGCCGCCGCAGGCCACCAGAAACGGCGCGTAGTACCGGTCCACCCCGGGAAACAGCCGGGCGTGCTCGGCGCGATAGATTCGGTTGGTGATCCCCTCCATCGGGGCGAAGCTGATGTCCATGGCGGCCTCCATTTTTTGTCTGCCCTATTGTACCGCATTTTTTTGCTTCTGAAAAGCGGCAAGTTAACTGTAAATATCCGCCAAATTTTTGTACGGAAATTCAGCGAAACTATAAAATCTCACAGAGGCGGCGCCTCTGAGGGGAACATTTTGTTGCAAATTTAACAGAATCGGTTTATATTTGTATCCAGGGGTGTCCTGACGCGTGACCGGGCGGCGTCCGGACATCAATACGTATTTGGAGGATGAAAGATGAAGGGTCAAAAGATCATCAGTATGATCACCATACTCGCCTGCATCATTGCGCTGATCGGCGGTGTGATGGGAATGAACTATGTCAGCGACCAGAAAGAGATCAAGACCAAGGAGGGCGACGAAGCCCGCGCCAACATCGACACCCTGAAGGAAGGTATGGCCACGCTGGAATCCAAGCGCGACGCGTACAATACGGGCAAAGCTACCTATGACGCCGGACTGGAACAGTACAACGCTGGCCTGAAGGAATATGAAGCCGGCATGGCCACGCTGCAGTCCAAGACCGCGGAGTATGAGGCGGGCGTCGCTACCTTGGCGGAGAAGAAAGCGAGCTACACCGCCGGCAAGGCCTCCTACACTACCGGGCTGCAGACCTACAATACAAACTATGCCGCGTATCAGGCCAAGTTGAAGGAATACAACGCCGGACTTGCGCAGTATCAGGCCGCCGCATCCGACGCTGGCAAGGCGGCGCTGGTGGCCCAGACGCTGGACAGCAAATTCCAGACCTATATGACCGCGCAGCTGGTAACTGGCGGAATGACCGAGGAACAGGCCGCCGCGTCGGTTGCCGCGCTGAAGAGCGATTCGACCAAGACCTACAAGGGCGCGACTTATGAGCAGATGAAGGCAGCTTTCGCGGCGAGTCCGTATCCGGAAAATACGGCGGTCACCGTACAGCAGGCAATCACTGCCGGCGTGGAACAGGAACTGGCCGCAAAGAAAGCTACCCTCGATTCTGGCAAAACACAGCTTGATGCGGCGGCGGCGCAGCTTGCAGCGGGCAAAGCTAAGCTGGATGCTGGAAAAGCGCTGATCGATCAGTACGAGGCCGGTCAGGCAAAAGTCGCCGAGTATGAGGCCGGCGCCGCTACCCTGACTGCGGCGGAAAAAAAGCTTACTGCCGCCAAGACCCAGCTGGACGAGGGCAAAGCGCAGCTCACCGAGTTTGAGGACGGCGAGGCAAAGATCGAGGAGGGCAAGGCGCAGCTTACGGCCATCCCCGAGGTCGCCGCAAAGGTGAACGCCGGCATGGAGATCACCGCCGCCGGTTATGAGTATCTGGATGAGCAGACCGTGCAGACCACCGAGGAGCTTACCGGGCTGGCCACCGCCGATATCGTGGCCATGGCCGCCGCCGTCATCGCGGCTGTTGCCGCTGTTCTGGGTCTTGCCGCCAAGAGCAAGGGCGCCATGATCCTGGGAATTGTCGCCGTCATCGCGGGCGCCGCGGGCGTATTTCTGGCCGTCAGCAAGGACGCCAGCACGCTGGTTCTGGCCGGCTCCGCCGCCGTGGCGGTCACCGCGCTGATCCTGGCCGTTCTGGCCGCAAAGAACAGGGCCCCTGTCCCGGAGAAGACCGCCGCGGAATAAGCGAAAATTCAATAAAAACGGACGCGGATTGACCCGCGTCCGTTTCTGTTTTTCAAAAGACAAAAAGAAAAAATATATGCAAGGTTTTTGCAGGGGGAGCTCGAGGGAGGGCGGAGCCCCGCCTCGAATCAGATCAATAGCCGCCGAAGCCTTGCGCAGCAAGGGTTCGGGGAGCGGATTGACCCGCGTCCGTTTTTATTTGGCCGTCAAAAAGATGCCGTCCAGCCCGCCGCTGCGGCAGGCCAGCGCGGCCCGGGGCGTCAGCGCCGATGCATACTGTCCCAGATATACCGCCTGCGCCGGCGACAGGGACAACCGCCGCGAAAGCGTTTGCGCGGCACTTGTCAGCGCGCCCGGGGCGGCCAAAAGCCCTTCCAGACGGCCGCGCTCCGCCGCCGTGACCGAGAGCGCGCCGCTTTCACCTCCCAGCAGCGCGCGCCCCAGCGCGTTGGCCGCAACAGGCTCGAAGAGGTTAATGAGCTGTCTCTCCGGGCCGGGACAACAGGCGCACAGCACGCCCCACACCGCATCATGAGAGAAGCGCCGCAGAAAATCGTTTTCCAGCGCCAGTCGGGTCAGATACAAGTTTACATAATCAATACCCAGCGCCGTCTCCGGCACCGGGTCCGCCAGCGGGTAGTCGATGCTGCACGGGAGCTCCGCCGCGAAAAAGAGCACGTCGTAGCGCCGCCAGAAGCCGCCCAACGCCTTCAGCGTGTTTGCCATGGCGCGGTTGGTCACTTCCGGCGGGTGGGCGCATACCGCCGCCCACAGACGTTTCCCGCGCGCCACGCGCTGCTGCAGCGCCGCCACGCCCTCGCGATAGCCTTGTTCGAAGCCCGTCTCCAGCAGCGCCCGCTGCCGGGCCGGGTCGTCCAGCCCCAGGGTAAAGCGAAGGGAAGTCAGCAGCGCCTGCGCCGTGTCCACCGGCAGGGAACTGCTGCCCCCGGCGGTGTAGCGCGCGGTGTGGCGGGCCATGAAATCCAACAGCAGTTCCCCCAGCCGGGCGCGCTCAGCCTCGCTCAGGGGGGCCTGAAGCGTCTCAGTCATGGGTGAAGCCCTCAAACCGCCCGGTGCGGGCGGCGGCGTACAGCGCTTCCGCGTCCGCGCCGGACAGCGCGTCCAGACTGCCGCCGGTCCCGTCGAAGATCACGGTCATGGCGGCGATGAGCTCGTCGTCCTCCAGCCGCTCGCCGCACAGGTTCTTGAATTCGTAAAACAGCTCCTGCAGCGTCTCCAGCGTGTCCGCGTAATCGCACTGGTCGAGATAGGGCGAGACGCAAAACGCGTCTGCGAGCTTCGCCAGTACGCCGCCGGAAAATTCAACCCGGCCCGCCTCGCGCAGGGCGCTCTGGCGGGCTTCCTCCAGTCGGACAAGGTCGGTCTGGGTCAGCGTCAGCCCATGGGCTGCGGAGAGGCGGTTGCACCGCGCCAGTTCCGCCTTCCCCATCCCGGGGTGCGTCAAAGAAAAATCCTCCATTCCATTCGCCTCCTGTACCTTTTATACGCTCCCTAGCGGCGCAGTACAAGACTTGAAAACTGTGCCGATCTGTGATAATATATAAACATGAAAAATTCCGCAAGACGAAGGTTTTGCGGAATTTTTATCGCAGCCCCCGAAAGAAATTCGCCAGCAGCGCGGCGCAGTCGTCCGCCAGCACGCCGCCGTAAACGGCGGGATGATGGCCGAAGCGCTCCTCAAAGAGATTCAGAACGCTGCCGCAGGAGCCGGTCAGCGCATCCCCGGCGCCATAGACCACCGTGGGGATACGGGCGGAAATAATGGCCCCGGCGCACATGGGACAGGGCTCCAGCGTCACATAGATCGCGCAGCCGGAGAGCCGCCAGGAGCCCGCCGCCGCGCAGGCCTCCCGGATGGCCAGCATCTCCGCGTGGGCGGAGGCGTCGCCGTCCTCCTCCCGGCGGTTGCGGCCCCGGCCGATTACTGCGCCCTCCGGCGAGACCACGACGCAGCCCACCGGTACCTCGCCGCAGTTCCCGGCCTCCCGGGCCAGCGCCAGCGCCTGGGCCATATAGTTTTCCCGTGTATCCATGGATTGCACCTCGCAGACAGAAAAAAGCGCCGGCGGCAGGCCGGCACTTTTTTTCAGGTTTATTCCTTCACCGTGCCGTCGGGATTGAACAGCGGCAGAGGCGCCAGCGCGATAATATCGTCGCGCCTGGCGGCGTCGCCTTCGGCCAGGACGGCCATGCGGCCGACAATAATGCCGCCGGCCTGATGGACCAGCTCTTCCACGGCCCGCAGGGATTCGCCGGTGGAGATAACGTCGTCGATGATGAGAATCCGCCGGCCCTTCATCAGCTCGGCGTCCTGGGAATCGATGACCAGCGTCTGCATCCCCTCGGTGGTGATGGAACGGACGTTCACCTGAAACACGCCCTGCATATAGGCCTTGGCTTTTTTGCGGGCCACAAAATACTTCTCCGCGCCGGACTGGCGGGCCATCTCGTACAGCAGGGGAATGGCCTTGGCCTCGGGAGCGATGATATAGTCGTACTCCGGGGCGCGCTTGAGCAGCTCGGAAGCGCAATGGACCGTAAGTTCCACATCACCGAACATGACGAAAGCGCCGATGTACAGGGTGTCGGAAACTCTGCAGATCGGAAGCTCTCTTTTTAAGCCGGCGATGTCCATCTCGTATGTCATTTTCGTGAATCCTCCTAATAGTCTTATACAGCGACAACTAACTATTTTACAGCATTTCCCGAAAAAATCAAGTATTGCCGGATGAAGACATTCGTACGCGCCCGGCGGCGAGAAAATTGGCGCGGTCAGGAAAGATTTGTAGGAAGTGACAAGAGAACGGGGGAAATCCAATAGTCAATAGGAAAGTGTCCGGCAAATTGTATAAATTTTTGAGGGCTTTTTTTACTTATGAACATAAAGTGAAGAAAGTGAAACATTTGACAGAAAAACCTCTTGCCACCAATGCTTTTTTGGTGTAAAGTACAGACATGTATTTGCCCAATGTTTACAGAAAGTTTACATGGGCAATTGGCCTGCCGGGACGGAAAACCGGCCGGTTAGTTTTCAATAAGGAGAGAAATGTATGGAACAACAGCAACAGAACCGCGGAGGATTTGCCTCCAACTTCGGATTCCTGATGGCGGCCGTCGGCTCGGCCGTCGGTCTGGGCAACATTTGGGGCTTCCCGTTCAAGATGGGCAAGTGCGGCGGCTTCGCCTTCCTCATCGTCTACCTCTGCCTGGCCGTATTCGTGGGCCTGTGCGTGATGGTCGGCGAAATGGCCCTCGGCCGTAAGACCGGTCAGGGCGTCGTGGGCTGCTACAAAAAGCTGGCCGCGAAGTACACCTGGGTCGGCTGGTGCGGCATCATCACCGGCTTCTGCATCCTTTGCTTCTACCTGGTCCTCGGCGGCTACGTCACCCGTTACATGGTCGGCTTCTTCCTGGCAATGTTCGGCGCCGACGGCTTTGCCGGACAGACGGCCGAAAACTTCTTCGGCTACTTCCTGACCAACGGCGGGAGCGCAGTCCTCTACTTCTTCATCTTCACCCTGATCAATGTGCTGATCGTTTCCGGCGGCATCCAGGGCGGCATCGAGAAGTTCAACAAGTGGGCGATGCCCGCACTGTTCGTCATCCTGCTGGTCGTCCTGATCTATGTGGCCTTCCAGCCCGGCGCCGGCGACGGCTACAAGTTCATGTTCTCCGCAAACTTCTCCGTGTTCTCCGATCCCGAGGTCGGCTTCCTGAAGGTCCTCAAGACCGCCGCCGGCCAGATGTTCTTCTCCCTGTCCCTGGGCATGGGCTGCATGATCACCTACGGCTCCTACCTGGATAAGAAGGAGAATCTCCAGAAGAACTCCGTCATAGTCGTGTGCTGCGACACCCTGATCGCCATCATGGCCGGCATGGTCGTGCTCCCCGCCTGCGCCGCGTTCGGCCTGGAGTACAAGGGCGGCCCCAGCCTGCTGTTCAACACCATGCAGATCGTGTTCGACAAGATGGGCGGCTCCGGCAGCTTCATCGGCAACCTCATGGGCTTCCTGTTCTACTTCCTGGTGTTCCTGGCGGCTCTGTCCTCCTCCATCTCCATCCTTGAGGTCTGCACCGCCTACTCCGTGGATAAGAACCTCGCTGCCGGCAAGGGCGGCAAGGACGGCGGGCGCAAAAAGGCTACCGTGATCTTCGCTTTGGCGATCTTCGTCTTCGGCCTGCTGGTCGCTCTGGACGGCCTGGGCTCCGGCGTTGCCGGCGGCGCTGTCATGAAGACCCCCGCCGAGCTCTTCGGCATCGGCGTGATGGGCTGGAACGACTGCTGGCTCGACTTCTACGATATGATCTCCGAAGGCATCCTGATGCCGCTGGGCGCACTGATGATGTGTCTGCTCATCGGCTGGAAGTGGAAGACACAGACGGTTATCGACGAGTGCGAGGCCGGCGGGCAGAAGGCCTGGGGACACAAGTTCTTCGACATCTGCTTCAGGTTTATCACCCCCATCGGCATGCTGTTCGTGCTGTATGCTCAGATCATGAGCTTCTTCGGCTGAGCCTAGACCACAGCTACATAGTAAAAATCAGCCCCGCTTTCGCGGGGCTGATTTTTTGTTCTATGGCCGGCGGAACGGCCGCCCGCCGCGGGTCATTCCCACAGCAGCCGGGGATAGACGCCCTTGCCTTTCATGGCGGTCACGGCGTTTTTCACACTGTCCAGATCCTCCCGGTAGGTCACGCCGTACCAAGTCTCGCGGCAGTGGAGCATCCGTACCGTGCAGGCCCCAGCGGCGAGCTGGGCGTTGGCCACAAAGGGCAGAAAATATTCGCACTTCAGCGGATTTTTGGGCAGGTTCTCGTCCAAAAAGGCGGGGAACCCGGCCCGCAGTGCGTCCAGCATCCCGGTACCGAAGCCCCACAGATTCATGGACACGATAGTGTCGCCTGAAAGGGGGAAGTAGTGCTCCCCGTCCTCGGTATAGGCGCCGTCCGCGCCGCGCTTTTCGATGTGGGTGCGCTCCGTCACGCCGGTGAGGAAGCCGTTTTCAGTCCGGCACACGCCCCGGGAGACATAGCCGTTCTCCGTCACGGTGTTGCGCAGCAGATAGCCCACCATGGCGTGTTCGTTGTCCGCCCGGTCCTCCCTGAGAAAATCAAAGACCGCGGCGTAGGCGGTGGGACCGTAAAAATCGTCGGAATTGATGACGGCGAAGGGCTCCGAAAGCGCCTCGGCGGCGCACAGCACGGCGTGGCCGGTGCCCCAGGGCTTCACCCGGCCGGCCGGCACGGAATAGCCCTCCGGCAGCGCTGAGAGCTCCTGATCCACATAGCGCACGTCGAAATACCGCTCCATGCGGCGGCCGATGGCGGCCTTGAAATCTTCCTCGATCTCCTGTTTGATGATGAACACCACCTTCTCAAAGCCGGCGCGGCGGGCGTCGAACAGGGAGAAGTCGATGATGGCGTGGCCCTGATCGTCCACGGGCTGGATTTGCTTCAGCCCGCCGAAGCGGCTGCCGATGCCGGCGGCCATGACCACCAGCGCGGGTTTCTGCATACGACTGCCTTCTTTCCTTTTATTCCTGCGGCTGCTCGTCCAGATCGATGGGGACGATGCCCATGTCCTCGGTGATTTTGTGAATAGCGGCGTGGGTCTCCTTCACGGCGATGGCCACGCAGGCGGGCGCGTCCTCGTCGGTGATGTCGGTCATGCCGTCGGGCAGCCGGATGACGGTGGTGGTGGTGATATCCAACAGGAAATTGCCGCCGTCCCCGTCGGCGATCTTGGTGTTGAGAAAAATATAGAGGGTGCCGTCGCCGGGGTCGGGGGTGCGGGCACCCATGCGGCTCTCGGCGCGCAGCTCCATCTCGCCGCCGGCCTCGGTGTTCACATGGGTGGTCAGGTCCGTGACCTTAAAGTCGAGCAAGTCAAATTTCTTTTCTTCCATAGCGGTTTCCTTTTCTTGTTGTTGTACCGTTACTATATTACAACTTTCGCCGCATTTCAACCGCCGCCGTCAATTTGCCGGAATAGACGGAAAAAAGTTTGTGGGCCTGGGGGAAATTGCCCCTTGACTTTGCCAAAATAAAGCGCTAAAATGCCAACATAACTGAACACGGGCAAATGCAGTGATGGAGACAAGTAACGTCTTTCACCCTGTCACAGAGAGCCGGCGGCAGTGGGAATCCGGCACAGGCGGGACGCGAATAACACTCAGGAGCAGTGAGCTGAAAGCGAAAGCCAGTAGGCGAGACGCGGAGCGCGGCGTTAAAGCGCGAGGGCTTGATAGAGCCAGAAAAAGTGACTGTCCAGGGACAGTAAATTAGGTGGCACCGCGGAGAAGCAGCTATTCGTCCTAATATTTTAGGAAGAAGGGGCTGCATATTTTTTATCCGGAGGTGTTTTTTTATGTGTTCCATCATGGGGTTCACCAGCAAATTTCTGTCAGTCGCGGAGCTGACGCCGTTTTTCGACCGCACCAAGTCCCGGGGCCCGGATATGTCCCGTGTGGAGGAAGCCGGCTCGGGCTACCTGTGTTTCCACCGCCTGGCCATCATGGGCCTCACCGAGGAGGGGATGCAGCCCTTCCATCTGGGGGAGGACGCGTGCGTGTGCAACGGCGAACTGTACCTGTTCCGCCCGCTGAAGGCGGAGCTGTCAAAGTGGTACGATTTCAAAAGCGGCTCCGACTGCGAGATCATCCTGCCGCTGTACCGCGAGTACGGGCTGGAAATGTTCAAAATGCTGGACGCGGAGTTCGCCATGCTGATCTATGACGCCGCGAAAGATCAGCTCATCGCGGCCAGGGATCCCATCGGCATCCGCCCGCTGTTCTATGGGTATCTGGCCGACGGGTCCATCACCTTCGCCAGCGAGGCGAAAAATCTGGTGGGCCTGTGCGATGAGATCATGCCCTTCCCGCCCGGATACTATTATGCCGACGGCGCCTTCACCCGCTACGCCGACCCCACCGCGGTGGCGCAGTACGTGGGCGGCGACGTGGACGCCGTGTGCAAAAAGATCCGCGAGCTTCTCATTCTCGGCATCGACAAGCGGCTGGACGCGGACGCGCCTCTGGGCTTTCTGCTGTCCGGCGGGCTGGATTCCAGTCTGGTGTGCGCCATCTCCGCCAAGGTACTGGGACGGCACGTCCGCACCTTCGCCATCGGCATGGACACCGACGCCATCGACCTGAAATACGCCAGGGAGACGGCGGATTTCATCGGCGCGGAGCACACCGAGGTAATTATGACCCGGCAGCAGGTGCTGGACAGCCTGGAGGAGGTTGTGGCCCTGCTGGGCACCTGGGACATCACCACCATCCGGGCCAGCATGGGGATGTACCTGTGCTGCAAAGCCATCCACGAGACCACCGACGTGCGGGTACTGATGACCGGCGAAATCTCCGACGAGCTGTTCGGCTATAAGTACACCGACTTCGCCCCCTCGCCGGAGGCCTTCCAGCAGGAGGCCAAAAAGCGGGTGGAGGAGCTGCATCTGTACGATGTGCTCCGGGCCGACCGCTGCATCTCTGTCAACTCCATCGAGGCCCGCGTGCCCTTCGGCGATCTGGAATTCGTCAAGTACGTCATGGCCATCGACCCCGCGCTGAAGGTCAACAGCTACGGCATGGGCAAGTATCTGCTGCGCCACGCCTTCGAGGGCGACCATCTGCTGCCCGAGGATATCCTGTGGCGGCAGAAGGCGGCCTTCTCCGACGCCGTCGGCCACTCCATGGTGGACGATCTCAAGGCCTGCGCCGAGGAAAAGTACACCGACGCGGAATTTGAGGCGAAGCGCGCGCAATATGACTTTGCCCGGCCCTTCACCAAGGAGAGCCTGCTGTACCGGGAACTGTTTGAAAAATACTATCCCGGTCAGGCGCGGATGGTGAAGGATTTCTGGATGCCCAACAAGAGCTGGGCCGGCTGCGACGTCAACGATCCCTCCGCCCGGGTGCTGGCAAACTACGGGGCCAGCGGCGTTTGATCGCCCGCGCTTCCGCGGCAGCGTGAAATCCTGTTCTTGCGTTTGCCGGCGGGCCGTTGTATACTAAGCAGACTAACCCATCACAAAGGAGAGAGCGTTTTTGGGATTTGTGGAGCTGCTGCTGATTGCCGTGGGCCTGAGCATGGACGCCTTCGCCGTGTCCATCTGCAAGGGCCTGTCCGTGAAAAAGGTCGCGCCGAAGCATGCGCTTCTGGCGGGGGCCTACTTCGGCGGTTTTCAGTTTTTGATGCCCCTGCTGGGCTATCTGCTGGGCTTTAAATTTGAATATCTCATCACCAGCGTGGATCACTGGATCGCTTTTGTGCTGCTGGCCATCATCGGCGGCGGCATGATTAAAGAGGCCTTCTCCAAGGACGAAGAGAAGCTCAGCGACGATTTCGGTTTCAAGACCATGCTCACCATGGCCGTGGCCACCAGTATCGACGCGCTGGCGGTGGGCGTCACCTTCGCTTTCCTGTCCGTGGACATCGTGCCCGCCTCGCTGACCATCGGCGTTACGACCTTCATTTTCTCCGCGGCGGGCATCTATATCGGCAACATTTTCGGTTCGCGCTACAAGGCCAAAGCCGAATTCGCCGGCGGCTGCATTCTCATTCTCATGGGGCTGAAGATCTTGCTGGAGCATCTGGGCGTCATCTCGCTTTGAAAAAGAACAGCCCCGGGAACCGTGGTTCCCGGGGCTGTTCAGTCTGTCAAAGAACTCCCCCAAAAGGAAAAATCGAGTGATTCGCGGGGGGGGTGTGAGGGGGGCAAAGCCCCGCCTCAATTCAGATAAATAGCCGCCAAACCCTTACTGTACAAGGGCTTGGGAAGCGGAGCGACATTTTTTGCGAAGACATGGTTTCGCAAAAAATTTGGCGTTTGGAGGCTGTCAAAAAGGCTTTTTTGACAGCCTCCAACAGCCCCGGGAACCGTGGTTCCCGGGGCTGTGTTCTATTTGCGGATGAAATCCAGCCCGTTTTCGTGAATGTCGAAAAGAAAGTCGAAAAACGAGGGGTGAAAGGGGAGAAACTCGCCGGATTCGATCATGGCCTTCAGCTGCGCCCGATCGACCCATTTCACGGTATCCACCTCGCTCGCCTGCAGCGTCAGCGCGGCCGGCTCCACATCCCGGTCGATGACATAGTAATCGTCGAAGCCGTGGGGAAAATTGGCGCACAGCGCAGGGTCGATGCGGGAAAAGTCCACGTCCAGCCCCAGTTCTTCCAGCAGCTCCCGGTGAGCGGCTGCGGCGCTGTCCTCGCCCGCGCGGCTGTGACCGCCGGCTGACACGTCCCACAGCCCGCCGTACATGGATTTCTTGCGGCTGCGCAGCTGGATGAGCAGCCGGTTTCGGCTGTCGAAGAGAAAGATATGGATGACCAGCCGGTATTCTCCGTCGCCCAGCTCGGTCTCTCTGGGTACCACCCGGCCCGTGGGCCGGCGGTCGCGGTCGTAGACGTCGATGAGCTCGCTCATTTCGGCAGCCTCACTTTGTCGGGGGTGATATCGGCAAGCGTGCCGCAGCCGGTCATCACCATCACGTCGATCAGCTCCGCGCGGATCTTTTCAAAATAGAGCCGCACACCCTCCGCCCCGGCGGCCAGCGCCGCCAGCGTATAGGGCCGCCCGATGAGCACGCCGTCCGCCCCCAGCGCCAGCGCCTTGAACACGTCCGCGCCGGAGCGGATGCCGCCGTCCACCAGAATTTTAAAATCTTTGCCCAGCGCGGCGCGAAGCTCCGGCAGCACCGAACAGGTGGGGGGCGCGTCCTCCAGCACACGGCCGCCGTGGGAGGACACCACGATGCCCTCCGCCCCGGCGTCCTGACAGAGCAGCGCGGCCCGCGCGGTCATCACGCCCTTGATGAAAAACGGCAGGGCCGTGGCGGCGGTGATCTCGCGGATATCCTGCGGGGACTTGGGGTCCACGGGCGTTCCCATAATCTTTAGGTTAATAAGCCCGGCGGAATCCACGTCCATGGCGGCGGCGATGGCCCCGGCGTCCTCCGCGAGACGGAGCTTTTCAAGGACTTTTTCATTTTTCCAGGGCTTGATGGTGGGTATGCCCACGCCGCCGGCCTCCTTCAGGGCACGGATGCTCGCTTCAAAAAAGCCGCCCATGGGCGCATCCGGCGTGAAGGCCACGGTGCCCGCCTGAAGCGCACCGCTTAACTGCGCGCTTACAAGGGCACCGTCGTCCATGGTCTGACATTTGTAGTTGAGCACGGCACCGCCCACAGGCGCGCCGAACACCGGCATACTCCATGTCCGGCCAAACATCCGGCAGGAGGTGTCCTGACCATGACTCTCGTACACGGCGTCCAGGTTGATGTCGATGGACTTGAGAAAATTCACGCAGTTGGTAAAGGATTTGCCGCTGCCCTTGGCGCCCACGCCGGGCACCTCGCCCCGGCAGGCAAGACCGTTGCAGTCCGGGCACACCCGACAGCTGAGGCCCATTTTTTTCGCGGTTTCTAAAACGTCATCGTATGTCATACCGTACTCCTTATTTCATCATTTTTGCGTGTCCCGATAGCCGGTGGAAAGATCCACATGGTTGCGCAGGGGGCGGCCCGCCAGATAGTCCGACACGTTGTCCGCGAAAACGCCGTAGACCGTGTCCTCCATGAAGGGTGAGGAAGCCGTCATGCCCCACGCGCCCGCGATATGCGGGGTGATGACCAGATTCGGCACGTCCCACAGGAAGGAATCCTCCGGCAGCGGCTCCTGATAAGCCACGTCGATGCCGGCCCCGGAAAGGCGGCCGCTTTTCAGAGCCTCGGCCAGCGCCTGGGCGTCCACGGCGGAGCCCCGGCCTGCGTTGATGAGCTTGGCGCCGGGCTTCATCAGGCCGATGCGCCGCGCGTCCATAATGTTTTCGGTCTCGGGTGTGCCGGGCAGGGCCATGGCCAGAATATCGGCCCGGGGCAGCAGCGCATCGATGGAGTCCATGCCGTACATCTCGTCCACACAATCGGGCTTTGTGCCCACCGAGCGGCGCACGCCGACGGTAGTCGCGCCCAGCGCCTTCATCCGCCGCAGGAAACCGCAGCCGATGCTGCCAGCGCCCAGCATCACGCAGGTCTTGCCGCACACATAATCCGACCAGCCCAGCCGCCGCCACACATGGGCGCGCTGATTGTCGTGGTAGGCCTGCATGTTCATGTTCAGCGTGAACAGCAGCGCCATCATGTGCTCCGGCAGCACCACGTCGTAAGCGCCGGTGCCGTTGGTCAGCAGCAGGCCGCCCCGGGCGGCGGGCAGATACCCGTCCGTCCCCGCGGAGGCCACATGCAGCCAGTGAAGACTGGCCGCCCTGGACAGGGCGGAGGGGGCGATGTTGCCGAAAATCACGTCCGCCCGGGCCAGCTCCTCGGAAGAGTAGCGGTCGGGGGCGCGAAAGAGAATCTCGGTTTGGGGCAGCAGCGTGTGCAGCGCCGCCTGCGTTTCCTCTGAAAAAGGAAAGAGAACCAGCAGGGTCTTGATCATGGATTTGCCTCCTTAATAAATGCGGTAAGAGTGCTTGAAATATCTGGGGGTTACCTGTATAATAACAAAATATGAAGAATGTCTGAACGGCGCGAAATTTCAAAAAAGACGCCGCATAGCGGCGTCCCCGATACGCGCAGTTACAGATGGGCGCTGAAGAAGCGGCTCACCCGGCAAAGGAGCGTATGTGCGTTGATGGGCTTCAGGAGATAACCCTGGGCGTCGAGGCTGAGGCATTCCCTCACCGTATCGGCGTCGGACAGGGCGGTGAGAAAGATCACGGGGATCTTTTGGGTTTCCGGCTTCTCCCGCAGCTTCAGCAGGGTCTGCTTTCCGTCCGTCCCTGGCATCATGTAATCCAGCAGGATCAGATCCGGCGTATGCGCCTTGAGATACGCAAAAGCGTTCTCCGCAGACCCGGCGATGGCAACTTCGTATTCGGCTTCCAGCGTGCGCTTGAGCGCGCGCAGGGTGGTGACCTCGTCATCCACCACGAGGATGAGCTTTTTCGGCTTGCCGTCCATGGAAATCGGTCCTTTCGTCAACAGCCCCGGTGCGGGCTTTGTTGGGGTATACTGATAAAAACATTATACAGCAGAACCATTTTCAAGTCAACTGCGCCCGAATGGAGGGACGAAAAGTGAACGACGCCGCCAACACGAATAATAACGGGGACATGGCCGCCATTTTCGAGGCTATGGCGGAGTTTTATTACGCCCTGTATATCATCGACATCAAAAACGACACCTTCGTCCCGGTGCGCGGCACGGAAGCCACGCTGAAGGTGCTTGGCGGCTGCACCTCCTACCGGCAGGCCGCGAAAGAGTTTATCGAGACTTTCGTCTTTCCCGACGATATGGACACCGCCCGCCGCTTCACCTCGCCCCGGTATCTGGCCAGCGTGCTGTCTCCGGCTTCCCCCTATTGCCGCATCGAGGTCCGTGAGGGCCGGGAGCCGCGCTATGAATGGGTGGCCGTGGTGTTCAAGGCCGTCGAATTCGACGGCGGCGAGGCGTCCAAGGCCGTGCTGGCCGTGGAAAATGTCGACGGGATGCGCGCCAGCCTCCAGCTGGACGAGCAGACGCGGATGCAGTCCTTCGCCCGAAAGCTCAACGCCGATGTGGAGCGGCGGCTCCGTTCCATGAGCCGGAAGACCAGCGACGAGCGCGCCGCCATGCTGCTGAAGCTGGGGGCGCAGGGGCGGCTGCTGTACATCGCGCTGCAGCGGTCGGCGGCCACAGCGTTTGAATACGATGCCGCCGCCGACAGGCTGAGCACCATTGTGGAGCTCAACGGCAGCTGCGAGACTGTGACCTATTCCGGCGGGCCGGAGCTGGTCGCCCGCAAATACGGCTGCTCGGAAAAGGACACGCTGGCCGTGGAAAACGCCTTCGGCCTGGCCGTGGACGGCGAGGACGCTGAAGTGGATTTCCGCGATCTGCGGGCCGGGGGACAGAGCTTCAAGCGGATGTCGCTGTATGTCATGCGGGTGCAGGACAAGCCCACGGGCACCGTGGTGGGCGTGGTCAGCGACATTTCCCGGGAGAAACGCCTCGCCGAGCAGGCCCGCCGGGAGCAGGAATTCCGTCTGTCCGTGCTGGGCTCCTCGGCCTATGGCCTGGAGATCGGACTGGAGAGCAACCGCTGGAAATACCTGTGGCGCAACGGCGCGGCGGATGAGATCCGCGAATCCGACGATTACGACAAGGACATGCTGTCCCTCCTCATGCGGGACACCGTGGCGAAAGAGGATTACAGCGCCTATACCGCCGTGATGAACCGTCAGAGCCTGCTGCAGTCCTACGGGGACGGCCGGGAGGAGTTGACGCTGGACTACCGGATTCAGGAGGAGGACGGCGGTCTGCGGTGGTTCCGCGGCGTTATTCACCTGCTGGAGGACGGCGAGACCGGGGAGACCCGGGCCAACGTCTATGTCAGCGATGTGGACGCTCAGAAGCGCCGGGAACTGGCGGAGGCCGAATACAAGGCCGAGCTTGCCGCTAAGGCCCGGGAGGAAAAGCGGGCCAACGAGCTGAAGGGCCGGTTTTTGACCAATATGAGCCACGAGCTCCGCACGCCGCTGGGCGCCATGCTGGGCATAACGCAGCTGGCCCTGCGGGAAGACCTGCCCGATCAGGTCAGAAGCTATCTGCAGGAGATCCGTACCGAGGGCGCCGGCCTGCAGGAGATTCTCAACGGCATTCTGGATCTGGCGCGCATCGAGACCGGCGGCATGGAGATCGGCGACGGCGAGTACAGGCCTAAGGAGCTTCTGGGCGGTATCGTGGGGATGTTCGAGCACCAGGCGGCGGAAAAGTCCCTGCGCTTCGAAGTGTCGCTGGACCCCGCGCTGCCCGCATCGCTCTACGGGGACGCGCTGCATCTGCGGCAGGTGCTGGTCAATCTGGTCAGCAACGCGCTGAAGAATACCGAGGAGGGCGGCGTGACCGTGGCGCTGGGCCTGGGCGTCCAAAAGGACGGCTTTGCCGACGTGCTGTTTTCCGTGACCGACACCGGCGTGGGCATCCGGCCCGAGCGGCTGGCCGCCATGCTGGACGAATATAAAAACCCCGGCGGCGATAACGCCGGACTGGGCCTGTCCATCTGCTGGCAGCTGGTGTCCCTGATGGGCGGCGAACTGAAGGCCGACAGCGAGAGCGGCCGGGGCAGCCGGTTTTATTTTTCGCTGCGCCAGCGCGTGGGCGACGCCGCCCCCGGCGGCGAATTCAGCCGGGAGGAGCTGCCTTTGGACGACGGCGTCGCCGACTGGACCTTCTCCGCGCCGGACGCCACCGTGCTGCTGGTAGACGATAACTTTATCAATCTCCGGGTGGGTCTGGGCCTGATGCGGCCCTACGGGATGCGGGTCATTACCGCCGCCTGCGGCGAGGAGGCCCTGCGCATCCTGCAGAGCCAGCAGGTGGATCTGGTGCTGATGGATCAGATGATGCCCGATATGGACGGACTGGAGACCACCCGCCGCATCCGCGCGCTGGGCGCGGAATACAATACGCTGCCCGTGCTGGCGCTGACGGCCAACGCCATGAAGGGCGCCCGGGAGGAGCTGCTGGCCGGCGGCATGAACGACTATCTCTCCAAGCCCATCGGCATGGAGGAGCTGGATCAGAAACTGCGGCTGTGGCTGCCCGCGGACAAACTGGCCGCCCCGGCCGGCGCCGGGGGCGGACGCCGCGAGCCCGCGGAGCGGGTGCCCGTCATCGACGGGGTTGACGCCGCCAAGGGCCTGTCCTATGTCAGCACCTTCGGCGACTATGTGACCTGCCTGCGGGACTTTCACAGCATCATCCCGGAGAAGGCTGACCGCATCGAGGCCCTGTCCCAGGGGGCCGATCTGCGCGCCTACACCTCGGAGGTCCACAGCTTGAAAAGCTCGGCCCGCCTCATCGGGGCGGACGGGCTGGCCGATATGGCCGCCCGGCTGGAAAAGGCCGGACGGGAGGAACGGACGGAGGACATCCGCCGGGATACCGGCAGGCTGATCAGCCTGTACCGCGCATTCCACGACCGGCTGGAGCCCTACGCCGCCCAGCCCGGCGGCAGCGGCGGCTTTGAGCTGACGGCGGCGGAATACGCCGCCTGCCTGCGGGAGCTGCGCGCCTATGTGGACGGCTACGACTGCGACAGCGCCGACCACTGGTCGGAAAAAATGCGCAAGGCCCGCGCGCCCGAGGGCTATGCCGACTCGCTGGCAGAGCTGCACCGGCTGATCCTGGCCGCGCAGTTTTCCGCCGTGGGGGCGCGGATCGACGCGCTGCTGGCAAAGCTGGAATGGGCGGGCAATCTTTAGGGAAAGGAGGCGCGGTCTATGGATCAGGAAAATAAGCGCTATCTTTCGGCGCGGCTGAAAGCGCGCATGAAAGAATGCTTCGACGCGGGCCTGTCCGTGGTGCGCGCCCCCGCCGGCTTCGGCAAATCGGTGAGTGTGGAGGAGTATTTCCGCCGCTATGTCAGCGCGGTGTCCCGGGTGTTCTGGCTGACCTGCGACGGGATGTCCGAGGCTATGTACTGCGAAAAATTCTGTGACAGCATCGCCCAGGCGGACCCCGCCGCCGCCCAAAAGCTGCGCGCCTTCGGCACCCTCAACCAGCTCAACTCCCGGCATGTCAGCGCCGTGTGCTGCGGCGTCACCAGTGAGCTGCCCGTGTGGTTCGTTCTCGACCGCACGGAGTGCCTGCCGGATGGCTTCCGCGCCTGCTGCGCCGACTTTGTGAAACCGGACGATGAAAAGGTGCATTTTGTCATCATTACCCGGGACAAGCCGGAGCTGGACGTACCCACCGTTTCCGCGGCGGACCTGACGCTGACGGCGGAGGAGGTCGGCGAATTTTTTGATGCCGCCGGATTGAAACTGCGGGACGAGGAGGCGCGGGACGTTCATCGCGCCACCGCCGGCTGGATGGCCGCCGCGGCGCTGGTGCGGGAATATCTGCGCCTCAGTGGGCGCCTGCCCGCCACGGCAGACGTGAACACGCTGCTGGGCGAGATCTACGGCACAATGACCGGAGAGCAGCGCACGACGCTGCGGCGGCTGTGCATTTTCACCCGGCTCACCCCGGCCAAGATCCTGTTCCTCATGGAGCTGCGGGAGGTGCCGGAGGAACTGCGCGGCTTCCTCAACTCCGTGCCGCTGATCCGCTACAGCCGCCTGGAGGATTGCTGGTACATCCACGAACTGCTGCGGGACTTTATCCGCGCCAACAGCAGCGACATCGCGGCGCTGGCCCGTTCCGCCGCCTGGTTCAGTCAGACCGGCGAGCCGGGCAAGGCCGTAGGCAGCTACTATTCCCGTTTCGATTACGAAGGCGTGCTTTCCGTCGATCTGTCGCGCATTGACCCCAATGAGAAGATCTGCGGCAAACCGTTTTTGCAGATTCTCCGGGAGCTGGCCCGCTGCCCGGCGGAGCTGAAGATTAAATACCCGCTGAATATGCTGCGCGCCGCCCATTTCCTCCTGGGCGAGGGCGACTATGCCGCCTACGACGCCCTGATGAAGGAACTGGAGGCCATCATCCGCGAGACCGGCGATTCCCGCAATTACGGCGAGTGGATTCTGGAATCCGTCTGGCAGGCCTACCCCGATCTGGACGCCATGATCCGGCGGGTGGAAATGGCGGGGGGCCGCATCAGCGGTACCAGCCGCATGGTGGACCCCTACGCCCCCTTCGCTTTCGGCAGCCCGTCCATGTGGTACTGCTTCCACAGCGTCGCCGGCCAGGCGGACGAGGAAGCGGAAAAATTTGAGCGCTTTCTGGCCAAGTATTCCGAGCTCACCGGCGGCCACGGCGCGGGCGCGGACCGGCTGTTCCGGGGCGAGCTGCTTTGCGCCAGGGGCGAGCTGGAACAGGCCGAGCTGCTGGCGGACGAAGCACTGTCCGTGGCCGGCACCAACGGCCAGTTTTCCGTGGCCGTGGGCGCACTGCTGCTGGCAGGCAGGGTTGCGGTAAATCGGATGGATAATGACGGGGCCGAAGCCGCCATCGGCCGGCTGGAGCGGCTGCAGTCCGATTTCCCCTACGCTGCGGGCGCGGGTCCGCGGCGGCTGACGCGCACCGCCCAGGGGTTGCTTGCGGCGCTGATCAAGCTCCCTCAGGTACCGGAGGAGCCCCCGGTGGGGGCCGATCCCGCGGCCATGATCGGCCGCCTGGCGGAGGCCTCCCGTCTGGTGGTGGCCAACAAGCTGCGGGAGACCATCGGCATGCTGGAAGCTGTCCTCAGTATGGATGACCGGGCCTGCACGCTGCCCTACCGGCAGTATGCCTATGTGGGCCTCGCGGTATGCTATCTGCGCACGGGCGGCGTCCAGCGGGCGCTGAACTGTCTGCAGATGGCGCTGGACATCTCCGCGCCGGACGGCTGCTTTATGACCTTCGCCCGGTCCGAAACGGATATCGACAAAATCCTCAAGCTGGCGGAGCCCGCCTATACGGACGCCATCGCCCGTGTCGCGGAGATCCGCAGCCGCTATATGCCCGAGCTGGGGGACGAACTGCGCACCGACACCAGCCTATCGCTGGAGGAAAAATTCCGCAGCCTGCCCGAGCCGCTCACCGACCGGGAGATCGAGATCGCGGAGCTGGCCGCGCAGGGAATGCGCAACAAGGAGATCGCGGCGCTGCTGTTTTTGTCCGAACGCACCGTCAGTAACCGGCTGTACACGATATTCCAGAAACTGGGTATCGACCGCCGCTCCGAGCTGATGGACTTTATCAAGTGAAAACGCAAAATAGAGTAATTTTTCTTTGAGAAATGAGAAAGATTACTCTATTGTTTTTTTTGCTGCCGTCATAAGATATAGACAATGATGCGAAATTGTAGGGATGAGGGACAGCGAGATGAAACAGGTATTGATTGTTGATGACAATATACTTGACAATAAAGCGGTTCGGATGGCGCTGTCGGGCCAGTATTTTACAAGTTCCGTTACCTCCGGGACAGACGTGTTCGTTTATCTGGGCAATCACCGGCCGGATATGATCCTGCTGGATCAGTATATGCCGGATATGACGGGCCTGGACGTGATCAAAAAGCTGAAGGCCGACGAGCGCCTGGCGGACATCCCCGTGATGTTCCTCACGGCGGACGAGACCGGTACCGTGGATTCCAACTGTTTTCGGCTGGGCGCGGTGGACTGCATCCACAAGCCCGCCAGCCGCGAGGTTTTGCTGATGCGGCTGAACTCCCGTCTGCGGGAGGCCGAACAGAGCGCGAATTAAAGAGAGAGATGAGAAACCCGGACGGCTTTTGCCGTCCGGGTTTCTCAGCCTGTCAAAGAACTAAAAGAGGAACGGATTTGGGGGATGATGCGGGGGGAGTGTGAGGGGGGCGGAGCCCCGCCTAAATTTGGATAAATAGTCGCAAAACCCTTGCTGTGCAAGGGTTTGGGGAGCGGAGCGACGTTTTTTGCGAAGACACGGTTTCGCAAAAAATTCGGCGTTTTGAGGCTGTCAAAAAGGCTTTTTTGACAGCCTCAGAAAACCCGGACGGCTTTTGCCGTCCGGGTTTTCCGTTTATAACCTTATTTGAGCTGCGGAATGTCGATGCCGCCCTCGATGCGCTTGCGCAGCACGTCCGGCCGCAGCGCGGCGGACAGGGCGGTGTCCAGCGTGATACGCCCGGCCTTGTACAGGTCGTGCAGTCCGCCGTCCAGACTGAGGATCCCGTCGCCGGAGTACATCCCCAGCGAGGAATCCAGCTGATAGGTCTTGTTTTCCCGGATCATGTTGCGCAGGGCGGAATTGACCTGCACCACCTCGAACACTGGGGCCAGCGCGCCATCCACGGTGCGCACCAGCTCTTGGGTGACCACGGTGCACAGCTGGGAGGCCAGCTGCACCCGGATCTGCTGCTGCTGATCCGGCGGAAAGATATCGATGATGCGGTTCACGGTGCTGCCGATACCGACGGTGTGCAGCGTGGAAAAGATCAGATGGCCGGTCTCGGCGGCGGTGAGGGCCGTTTTGATGGTGTCGTAATCCCGCATCTCGCCCACAAGGATCACGTCCGGCGACTGGCGGAGGCTGGCCCGCAGCGCGGCGGCGTAGCCCGCGGTGTCGGTGCCCACCTCCCGCTGGGTGAAGATGCAGCGGTCGTTTTCATAGATAAATTCGATGGGGTCCTCGATGGTGATGATGTGCTTGGAATAGTTGTGGTTCACCCTGTCCATGACGCAGGCCAAAGTGGTGGACTTGCCGCTGCCGGCGGGGCCGGTGACCAGCACCAGACCCTTTTGCAGATGGGCGGTGTCCATGACGCACTCAGGGATGCCAAGCCGGACATAGTCCGGGATGCCGGAGGCCACGGGCCGGATGACGGCGGCGCAGTAGCCGCGCTGGCGCAGGGCGCTGACGCGGAACCGCATCCCCGCCATCGTCACGGCAAAATCATCGTCCCAGGTTTCGTGATAGCGTTTGGGGCTGCGCCCCGACATGGCGTAAATCTGGTCGATGACTTTTTCCGCCTCGTCGCCGGACAGGGGCGCACCCGCGATGTCGTGGATCTCCCGGCGGCATTTATAGGCGACGGGCTGCCCCGCGATGAGAAAAATGTCGGAGGCGCCGCGGAAGACGGCTTCCTTGATGATACTGAGAAAATCCATGCTGTTTATCCAGTCCTTTCGGTAAATTCCGTTCAGTTTCCGTCCCAGACGTGGAGGCTCTCGTCGGCCTTCCACTCGCCCCGGGGCACGGTATTCCACGCCGCGATGGAGAATTCGCTCCCGGCGTCCAGCTTCACCGACAGCAGCCGGGAATCGTCCACGGCGCAGGCCAGCCGGATGACGCCGCCGGCATAGGTGCCGCCGTATTTTGCGGCAGCGGCGGCCAGATCGCCCCCGTCCCGCCACACGGCAGCCAGGTCGTTGACCGCGTCGGTGCACCACGTGTCCGCCTTGTAGTAGGCCGTGGCGGCGTCGGCGTTTTTCTGGGCCAGATTCCGCTCGTACTTTGCGGTGGAGTAGGAGAGAACGGCCAGAATAGTCAGGCACAGCACGGAGAAGATCACCAGCAGCGTCAGCAGCCCCACGACGGGCCGGCGCCGGATACCGTCATTTTTCATACGCCGCCGCCTTTACCGTGAGGGCGTAAAGCCCCTCGCCGCCCCGGGTGACCTCGATCCGGGCGGAGCCGTCCGCCACGGTCATGGACAGGGCGTACGCCCCCGCCGTCTCCGCAGGGGCCCAGTTTTTGTCATAGTACGCGGTCCACACGCCGCCGTCCTCCGTCAGACCCGCGGCCTCGCCGCCGCCGGTCTTTTTATAGCATTCCGCCGCCGAGACGGCGCATTCCACCGCCCGGTTCAGGTCGGCGCTCTGCCGGGCCATGTTGTCGGCGCGCACCAGCATCAGCGTGTCGATGGCCGCCGCCGTGACGAACACGCACAGCATGATCACAAGCTCGATGAGGAAAAGGGACACGCCGGAACGGGAAGCTCTCATGCCGCGCCTCCTTCCGTGCGGGTGGACAGCAGGATGGAGCCGGTGCGCCCCCTGTCGGTGCAGGTGAAGCGGATCAGGCCGCCGCCCGCGTCGGCAAAGTCGGCGCCGTCCAGTTTCAGCAGAACCTCGCCCGCGTCGGCGGTGAAGTCCAGACCCCGCTCATAATACAGCTCCCGCAGGGCCCCGCCGTAGCAGTAGATCACGGTGGCGTAGCCGCCGTCGTCCGAATCCTCCAGGCAGTACAGCGCGCTGCACCCGTCGAACTCGCCCACGGCCACGCAGCCCCGGATGTCGCCGGCGCGGACGCGGGACTGGACATAGTTCAGCGCGGTGTGGACGCCGAATTCCTCGTCCACCACCCCGGAGACGTTTTTATAGATCACGGCGCCCTGCAGCAGCGTCGCCGCCACGCAGGCGGCGAACGCAAAAAAGAGCAGTATCCAGATCAGGTTCCCAGTGGCGCGGGCCCTGCTCTCCATGGTAAAACCTCCCGTTATCGCAGCGCGACGGTGATGTCCGGCATGATGTTGGACGCGAAGATCGAATAGTAGACGATGTACTTGCTCTCGTCCACGGTGACGTTATAATGCTCCATCAGGTAGTCCAGCGTGTCGGGGTAGCTGCCCTCCAGCGCGTAGCAGGCCACGGCCCCGCGGCGGAGATTATCCTCCGTGGTCTCCAGCCCGTTTTCCAGCAGCGCCTGCCCGGCTTTCTGAATGCCCGCCCACGCGCCCCAGAAGATGCCCGCGGCAAGGGCCAGTCCAAGCAGGAGCTTCACGATGGCGCGCGCGTTCTTGCTTTTCATCATGTCGGCCCCTCCTCAGGTGATGGCCGACATGATGCCCAGCAGCGGGAACATGACGGCAACCAGAACGACACCCACAATGACGGCCATGACCAGTACGATGGCGGGCTCCACCCGACCCACGGTTTTCTCTAGCGCCTCCTGCGCCTCGCTCTCGGTGCGGCAGGCGAGCTCCTGCAGCACCACATCGGTGTTGCCGGTGGCGATGCCGGTCTCCAGGATGGAGGAATCCACGCTGTTCAGAAGGCCCGCGTTTTCCACGGCCCTGGCGAAGCCGGTGCCGGCGGCGATGTCCGCCCGGCAGGCGGTGACGGCGTTGGGGCCGAAGCGGTTGTCGAAGCTCGCCTCGATCATTTTCATGGTCTCGTCCATATCCAGCCCGCCGGACACGCCCAGCGACAGCAGCGACACAAAAAAGGCGGCGTTCAGCTTTTTCCCGGCGGAGCGTTTATAGAAACGGGCGCGCCAGCGGGCCAGGGTCTTGCCCCGCAGGCCCGGCGGCAGCAGGGCCACGGCAAAGTACAGCGCGATCAGTCCCAGCGCGCCCAGAATGTACCCGTGGGCGCTGCCCACGGCGGCGGCAATGTTGAGCAGCGCGAAGGTGAAGGGCGGCATGGTGCCGCCCAGCTCGGCGAAGGCCTGATTATAGATGGGCAGCACCTCCGGCAGGATGACGAACACCACCAGGATGGTGATCGCCAGCAGGATGGCCGGGTAGAGAATGGCGCTGCGCAGACTGTTGCGGGTACGGCGACGATTCTCATAATAGTCGGCCAGATTGCGAAAGACCTCCTCCAGATGGCCCGTGCGCTCGCCCGCGTCCACCATAGAGAGCAGGTGGTCGGGGAAAATTCCGGTGAGGCACATGGCCTCGTACAGAGGGGTGCCCATCTCCGTTTCGGAATAGAGCTCCACCACGGAGGCCTTGGAAATGTAGGGCTTCTCCTGCTTGAGGAAGATATAAAAGCATTCCGGCACGGGGTTGCCGGCCCGCAGATACAGCGAAAGCTCCGAACAGAAAGCGATCAGCTCCTCCGCTTTCAGCGGCCGGGGTTCCCCCTTTTGCTTTTTTGTAAAAATGGCGTTCAAATCCGGATTCTCCCTCAGTAAAGATATTTTGCGGAGTAGTTGGCGGTGTTGCCGATGTACTGCAGAGTGGAGGAACTGGAATTGCCCGAGGAGGCGAAGGTGGGGTCCATGAGCTTCCAGGCGGTGCCGTCGAAATAAATGACGCTGTCCACCCAGCCGCCGGACTGGGTATATACGTCGATCCAGGCGTGATACAGCTCGCCGGTGTAGCCCACCACCAGTTTGGTGGGCACGCCCTGAGAGCGCAGCATGGCGGTCATCAGCGCGGCATAATCGTAGCAAATGCCCTTCCCGCTGTCAAGGGTGGCGTCAATGTCGGAGAGATAGCCGCTCCGCACCGACGCCGCCTTGGCATAATCGTAGGTCAGGTGGGAGATGACGAAGCTGTAGACGGCGCTGATTTTGTCCAGGTCGGTGCCGCACGAGGCGGTGAGTTCCGCGGCCTTTTTCACGGCCTTGCTGTCGGCGGAATAGTTTACGTACTGGTTGGGCCGCAGGAAGGGGGCAAATTCGTCCTCCAGTTTCACGGAGATGGTCTTGGACAGCTGGGCGGCGTATCTGGTGGTGTCGCCCTTCTGCTTGTAGATGCCGATGGTGTAATCGCCGCTGCCGTCGGACAGGGGAAAGGTGGCGTACTCGCCGCCCGGGGCGATATTATAAGTATAGCGTACCTCGCTGGGGCCCTGGACGATGACCTTCAGGCGGCTGTCGCTGGCGGCGGTGTACTTGAGCATCACATAGCCTTCGGCGGCGTTGGAATAGTCCATAATGCCCTTCTCGTTTTCATAGACCTTTTTGCCGCTGGCCTGGGGCAGGAGCACCGTGTCCACGGCTGGGCCGCCGGAGCTGAGGTCCTGCAGGTCCCGCGGCGCGCTGCCGGAACCGGACAGAGCGGCGGCTTTCTCCTCCCTGGTCTGGATGGCCATGGGGTTGGCGCAGGCGGTGAGCAGGCAGAACAGCGCCAGCGCCAGCGCCGGGGTCCTTCTTTTCTTCATGGCGATACCCTCCTTTTCGCAGGGGGAGCGTTATTGCAGCAGCGCCAGCAGCTCGTCCGCGATCTTGATGGCGCCCAGGTAGTCGATCATCTGAATGGCGGTGCGCAGGGCTTTCATCTTCTCCGCGCATTCGCCCTCCAGCTTGTAACCGGCGGCGGTGTCGGACCACACCTCGGCCCCGTCCAGGTCGAAGTCGGCCAGCATGGCCTTGAGCTTGCCCAGCTGTTCGATCAGCGCGCCGGTGCAGATATCCACGACGGCCACGCCGCCGGATCCGGCCTCCACCGCGGGGCGAAGCTTTTCGGTGTAGCTGCGGTACAGCGCCAGCAGCCGGGGCGTCAGCGCGCGGATTTCGTCCAGCTTGTTTTCGTGGCCGAACTTCTCCAGCTCCGCGGCCAGACCCGACAGCTCCGCGGCGCCGATGAGCCGGGAGGAGCTTTTCAGGGCGTGGACCTCCACGGTGTAGCCCGCCGCGTCGCCCGCCCGGGCGAAGGCTTCGATCTGGCCGGATTTCAGGTCGATGAGCCCGGCAAAATCGCAAAGGATGGACAGCAGATCGGCGTAGCTCTCGGAATATTGCAGCGCGGCGTCCACGTCGATGCCCTCGCAGTCGCTCAGGGCCTTGGGGAAAGCCTCCTCCGGCTTCGCGTCGGGCTCCCGGACGGTCAGCCTGTCCGCCGGGACCCACTTGCGCAGCTTGGCCGCGATGGAATCCAGACTGATGGGCTTGGGCATATAGTCGTCAAAGCCGTTTTTCAGGAAAAATTCCCGCATCCCCTTCATGGCGTTGGCCGTCAGGGCGATGACCGGAAGCTTATTGTCCCCGGGCAGCTTGCGCAGCCGGCGCAGCGTTTCCACGCCGTCCAGCCCGGGCATCATGTGATCCAGCAGCACGCAGTCGTAGCGGTTGGTTTTCAGCAGCTCCAGGCATTCCTCGCCGGAGGCGGCGGTATCCACGTCCAGCTCAAAGCGGCGCAGCAGCCGCTCGGCCACCGTGAGGTTGACGCTGTTGTCGTCCACCAGCAGTACCCGCACGCCGGGGGCCGCGATGGACTGGGGCTCCGCCCCGGCATCGGCGGCAGGGGTGCCCGCCGCCTGGGGGAGGGACACGGTGAAGGTGCTGCCGGAGCCGAAGACGCTCTCCACGCCGATGCTGCCGCCCATCTGTTCCACCAGCTGCTTGGTCAGCGCCAGTCCCAGACCGGTGCCCTCGATAGAGTGGTCGATGTTGGCCTCCAGCCGCTCGAATTTGTTGAAGATGCGCGCCTGATCCTCGGGCTTGATGCCGCTGCCGGTGTCCTTGACCTGCGCGATCACGCTGCCGTCCCGATAGTCCATGCGCAGGGTGATAAAGCCCTTGCTGGTGTATTTGGCGGCATTGGACAGCAAATTCATGATGATCTGCTTCACCAGCACGGCGTCGCCGTAGAGATAGGGAGGCAGATCGTCGGCACATTCGGCGGAGAAGCTGATGGGCTTGTCCTTGATGCGCAGGATGGTGCTGCCGGAGAGCTCGTCCACCAGCTTTTTGGTCTCGTAGAGATCGTCGCGGATCACGAACTGGCCGCTCTCCACCTTGGACAGATCCAGAATATTGTTCACGATCTCCAGCAGGGTGTTGCCCGCGTCGGCAATGCGGCGGATGTCCGCGGCCGCCTCGGGGGGCAGGGTCCCGCCGGTGAGCAGCAGCTCCGCGTAGCCCAGAATGGCGTTCAGCGGGGTGCGGATCTCATGGCTGACATTGGCCAAAAACAGGGACTTGGAGCGGTTGGCCTGCCGCTCCACCTCGGCTTCCCGGCGGGCGTTCTCGGCGTCCTTGCCGGCGGTGATGTCCTGCTGGCGCAGGAACAGCGTGTCGGGGTCGCTGGGCAGGCGGTCGATAAGCCACAGGGTCCAGCGCTTCGCGCCCCTGCCCACGTCCCGGGCCTCGATCTCCAGTGTGCCGCGCTTGTCCAGCTCCGCCAGAAGATACTCCGGCTCAAATTTCTTCGCCAGCTTTTCCGCCCGCTTGCCGGAGGCAAGGCGCAGATAAATGTCCCTGACGTAGTCGTAGGGCGCCGTGTCGGGGATCGACTCCCCGAAAGCGGCGGGCTTTTTGATGAAGTGCACCTGCCAGTCGGGCAGCGTGATGGTGGCGGCGCACAAAAAGCTGCTGCCGACGATGGACAGCAGTTCCTCCAGCCGGGCCTGAGACTGGGCGGAGGGGGCGGCCGCGTCGGAAGATCCGTTTATTTCCATTGAATTCACTCCAAATCAGCGATGAGCCGGATGACTAAATACATTTATATGATTGTAGCACAACGGCGGCCCACATACAAACCAATTTTCCTGAAGGTACCGGGGAAATCCCCCGAAACCGGCGGGCGGCTGTTGACAAACCGCCGCGGCGGTAGTAATATAACAATGTAAACAAACAGATGGGGTGCTGGGTAATTCCCGGCTGAGACGGTGCCAAGCGAGGCCCGAGACCCTCGAACCTGATCCGGATAATGCCGGCGTAGGAAACAAAGCATCCGCTTTTTACCGCAGGTTCAAAAACGAACCTGCGTTTTTTGCGTTCCTTTGTTCCCAAAAGAAAGGAAGGAAAAAATGAAAGTCGAACCTGAAAGCAATCGAAACGGCAAAGACAGTCCCCAAAAGCAGCATGGACGCCTGGATTCCCATCTGAAGCTGCGGGCGCTGTGCGAGGGCGCGATCTTTGTGGCCGTGGCGCAGGCCGTCGGCTACCTCAAGCTCTTTGAGCTGCCCCAGGGCGGCTCCATCTGCCTGGGCATGCTGCCCATCTTCCTCTACTGCGTGCGCTGGGGCTTCGGCCCCGGTATGCTGGCCAGCGCGGCCTATGCTGTATTGCAGCTCCTGTTGGACGGCGCCTATGCCTGGAGCTGGCAGTCCATTATCGGCGACTATCTTGTGGCCTTTTCCGTTCTGGGCGTGTCCGGCCTGTTCCACGGCGTGAAGGGCGGCTTCTACTGGGGCACCGCCGTGGGCAGCGTCCTGCGTTTCCTGTGCCACCTCGTCACCGGCGCCACGGTCTGGGCGGAGTATATGCCGGAAAAGTTCTTCGGCCTCACCATGACGAGCCCGTGGTTCTATTCCTTCCTGTATAACGGCAGCTTCATCGCCGCCGATATGGTGCTGTGCATCGCGGTGGGCGCGCTGCTGCAAAAGCCGCTGGGCAGGTACATGAGGGGCGGGGATCTCGGCTTTCCCGGGCCCCGTCAGGGGCGGCCGCAAAACGGCTGAAAAAGCCAGTTGACAGCAAAGCAAAATATAGTATATAATGACCTTCCGGCGTCTGGAAAGACTGCCGGAAGGTTTTTGTCAACTACTTCCGCCCCTTGAAGGACGGATGTTGAGTAATACGATCCGAAAGGAGTGTAACACAGAATGAAACGCACCTATCAGCCCAAAAAGCTCCAGGCCAAGAAGGAGCACGGCTTCCGCAAAAGAATGGCCACCGCCAACGGCCGCAAGGTTCTCGCCCACCGCAGAGCCAAGGGCAGAGCAGAGCTCTCCGCCTGAGGCGGGACTTGAGCACAACGGCATAAACCAATATTTTCCAGGGCGGGTGTCAATCCGCCCTTAAAGGCGTACTGTTGTATACGGAGGCGTGAACGCGTGGAGACCTTAAAGAAAAATTACGAATTCCGCCGCCTGTACACCAAGGGCAAGAGTGCGGTGACGCCGCTGATGGTGGTGTATTGCCGCCCCAATGCGGCGGAGCGCAGCCGGATCGGCTATACCGTATCCAACAAGCTGGGCCACGCCGTCACCCGCAACCGCATCCGCCGCAGGCTCCGGGAGATTTACCGGCTGAACCTCCCCCGTCTGGAGGGGGGCTATGATCTGGTGGTCGTGGCCCGGTCCCGCTCGGCCGAAGCGGAGTACGCCCAGCTGGAGCGATCGTTTTTGTCCGCCTGCGACAAGCTGAGTCTTGTGCGAAAGGAAATGAAATGAAAAAGATCCTTTTGGGCCTGATCCGGTTTTACCGGCGCTATCTCTCGCCGCTCAGACCGCCCTGCTGCCGGTTTATACCAACCTGCTCGGAATACGCGCTGGAGGCCGTGGAAAAGTACGGCGCCGCCAAGGGCGGCTGGCTGGCTTTCAAACGCATCCTGCGCTGCCACCCGTTTCACACGGGGGAGCACGATTTCTACGATCCCGTCCCGTGACGGAAATCTGCCACCAAAGAGGAGAAACTTGATTTATGTGGGCAACAATTATTAAACCCTTCGCATGGCTGCTGCTGGCGTTTTATAACTGGACGGGGAGTTACGGCCTGTCCGTGATCCTGTTCGCGCTGGCGATCAACCTGATCCTCATGCCCTTCATGGGCAAGAGCAAAAAGAGCATGATGCGGACCTCCCGCCTGCAGCCCAAGCTGCAGGAGCTGCAGCGCCGGCACGAGGGCAACCCCCAGCGGCTCAACGAGGAGACGTCCAAGCTCTACCGCGAGGAGCACATCAATCCCATGTCGGGCTGTCTGTGGTCCCTGATCCCGTTCCCCATCCTCATCGGACTGTACAGCGTCATCCGTCAGCCGCTGACCCGGATGCTGTATATGACCGCCGATCAGGTCGCCACGCTACAGACCTATATGGTCAACATGGGCTGGTTCACCGCGCCCAAAGCCAACACCTACGCCGAGATCGGCCTGCTGGAGCAAGTCCACAACCACTGGAGCGCCGTGATGAGCTCAAACATCGCCGGGCAGCTCTCCGGGCTGAAGGACATCGACTTCAGCTTCCTCGGCTTGAATCTGGGCGGTATGCCGGACTGGAAGTTCTTCACCACCGCCGACTGGAGCAGCGTTTCCAGCTGGCTGCCGGCGCTGGGACTGTTTCTGATCCCGCTGGTGGCCGCGTTCATGTCCTGGCTGTCCATGAAGGTCAGCAACATGGCCAATCCCCCCGACCCCAAGACCCAGGCTCAGATGAAGAGCATGAACCTGATCATGCCCCTGATGAGCGTGTGGTTCTGCTTCATCATGCCCGCCGCCCTGGGCGTCTACTGGATCGCCAACAGCGTGTTCGGCATTGCCCGCGACTATTACCTCACCATCCATTATCGCAAGCAGCTGGACAAAGAGGACGCGGTGCGTCTGGAGCAGCGCAGCGAACGTGAAAAGGAACTGGAGTCCAAACGTCTGGAAACCGAGCGCCTGAAGGAGCTGGGCCAGACCGAGCAGAACTCCAACACCAGCAAAAAGAAAATGCAGGCCAAGGAAAAGCAGAGCTACGAGGAGCGCCGCGCCGCCGCCGAAAAGGCCGATCGGGCCCAGCGCCGCGCCCGCAGAGGCATCGCGTACGACGACGCCCCCGCCTCCCAGGTGGGTTCTCGCCACTTTGCCCGTGGCCGCGCCTACGATCCCGAGCGCTTCGGCGCGGATGAGACCGCGGAAGAAAATGTCATCCCCGAGCTTGACGAGACCGGGCGGGCCGACGACGCGCAGGAAACCGGCACCGTCTTTGAAGACGAACCCGCCGAAGAAACGGCTGGGGTCGAGACGGACGAGTCCGGGGACGAGCCGGAAGACGAGCCCGAGGAGGATGAATTCGCCGACGAAGACGACGATACGGATAAGTGACAGGAGATAACCGATCATGAAAAAAACATTGGAAAAGAGCGGTCGCACGGAAGACGAAGCCGTCAAGGCCGCCCTGGACGAGCTGGGGCTGGAGCGCGACGATGTGTCCGTGGAGATCCTGGAGCGCGCCAAATCCGGTTTTCTTGGCATTGGCGCGGTTCATGCGCTGGTTCGCGTGACCTATGACGCCCCAGACGAACCCGAAGTCAGGGTCCCTGTGCGCGCCGAGACCCGCCCTGCCCCGCAGGAGACCCAGAGACCCGCACCTCAGGAAACGAAAAAGCCCGCGCCTCAGGAAGTGAGAAAGCCCGCGCCGGAAAAGAAGCCCTCCGGCGAGCGCGTCGTCCCCGCGGACGAGCGTCCCGCCACCGGCGAGGACGCCGCCAAGGCGCGTGAATTTCTGGACGGACTGTTTATTAAAATGGATGTGCCGGCCGAGCTGAACATCACCAACAGGGACGACGGCAGCATCAATGTGGAAGTGGCCGGCCCGGGCATGGGTACCATCATCGGCCGCCGCGGCGAGACGCTGGACGCCATCCAGCATCTGACCAACTATGTGGTCAACCGCGGCAGCGAAAAGCACGTCCACATCTCTGTGGACGCCGAGAACTACCGCGAAAAGCGGGAGGAATCCCTGGTGCATCTGGCGGAAAAAATGGCCGCCAAGGTGCTGAAATACAAGCGCAGCATGGCGCTGGAGCCCATGAATTCCTATGAGCGCCACGTCATCCACACCGCCCTGCAGGACTTTGAGGGCGTCTCCACCGGCTCCACCGGCACCGAGCCCAACCGCCGTGTGGTGATCTCCTACGAGCGCGGCGGCGCCGTCCAGGCTCCACGCCGGGATCGCCCTGCCGCCCCCGCCGCCCCCCGCCCGCCCCGTGCCGACAGCGCTCCGAAGACGGTCCCCGCCCCCGCCGCGCCCCAGCCGGCTTCCGCCGCCGACAGCGGCAGCGATAACAGCAAAATACCTCAGAGCCGCGAATGGGCCTGAGAAACTGATTTTCGGAGGATAGAATCATGATTTTTGAAAAGGTTAGAGATGTCCTTGCAAAACAGTTTGAGATTGACCCCGACACCATCACCCCGGACACCAATCTGGTGGACGATCTGGGCGCGGATTCTCTGGACGTGGTGGAACTCATCATGTCCGTGGAAGACGAGTTCGGCATTACCATCGACGACGAGGCGGCCAGCACGCTGTTCACCGTGCGGCAGATCGTGGACTTTATCGAAAAACTGCAGTGAGCACCCCAAAACCTCCAATGGGAGAGCCTTTCGGCTCTCCCATTTTTCGTTGCATTCGGCGGGGCGTAATGATAAGATGTGCCCAAAGGAGGGATCACCCCTATGAAAGTTTTACTGATCAACGGCAGCCCCCATGAACACGGCTGCACCTATACCGCCCTGCACGAGGCGGAGATGAAGCTCAATCAGCGCGGCATTGAGACCGAGCTGCTGTATCTGGGCACCGCGCCCATGGCGGGCTGCACCGGCTGCGGAAGCTGCGAGAAAACGGGCCGCTGCGTTTTTGACGACGCGGTGAACCGTGTGCTGGATAAGCTGGACGGATACGACGGCATGATCGTAGGCTCCCCGGTGTATTACGGCTCCGCCAACGGCCATCTCTGCGCTTTCCTGGACCGGCTGTTTTATGCGGGCGGAAACCGCATGGCGGGCAAATTCGCGGCCAGTGTGGTCTCCTGCCGCCGGGGCGGCGCTACCGCGGCCTTCCAGCGGCTCAATATGTACTTTGGCATGAAGAATATGCCCGTCGTGTCCTCCCAGTACTGGAACCAGGTCCACGGCTACAAAGCCGAGGATGTTTTGAAGGACGAGGAGGGCCTGCAGACCGTGCGCACCATGGCGGAGAATATGGCCTGGCTCATCCAAAGCGCTGCGGCCGGCAGGGAAGCGGGGGTGCCCGCCCCCGTCTACGAGCCCGTCGTTGTCACCAATTTTATCCGATGAATGCAAAATGACCGCTCCGAGGGGCGGTCATTTTTAATCGGTATAGATGGCGTAGCTGTCCTTGCCGCGCTTTTTCGCGTCGTACAGCGAAGCGTCGGCCTTGGCCGCCAGCTCGGCGATGCTTCCGCCGCCGCGGCCGGCATAGCAGATGCCCACGCTGCAGGTGACCTTGGACAGCCGCTGCCCGGACAGCTCGGCGATGGAATCCGAAAAGCGCCGGGCCTTCTGCTCGGCGGTGTCTCCGCCGGGAAGATCCTTGAGCAATACCACGAATTCGTCTCCGCCGAAGCGGAAGACGATATCGTCCTTTCGGCACAGGGCCTGCAGGGCCCCGCCGATGGCCATCAGCCAGCGGTCGCCCTCGATGTGGCCGTGGGTATCGTTGAGCGCCTTGAAATCATCGATATCCACGAACAGTACGGCGCAGCGCTCCTCGGGACCCATGGCGGCCAGGTAATGATCGGCGGCGGCCAGCCCGGCGGATTTGTTCAGCACGCCCGTCAGCCCGTCCAGTCGGCTCAGATCGTAATATTTTGTCTTGAGACTGTCGCTCTGCACCCGCAGCTGCATCATCAGGATAATGACGATCAGCGCCAGAAACAGTGCGGTGAATGCCTCGAACAACTCGTGGGACCAGCAGACGGGATTTTTGAACTTCAGCACCAGTACATAAAACAAGGCAAAGCCGCCCAGCGTGACAGCCAGCTGGCGGCGTACCGGCAGAATGAAAGTGACGGGCCCCATGATGAGAAACAGCGGGAAGTAGACGGAGGGCACGTTCGGGTGGGGAAAGACACTGAGTGCAATGACGTTGAGCATGATGCCGGCATACATCAGCGTGGTGGCCGTCATGGCGGGGGCAGCGCGCACCGCGCCGCCGCGGAGCCTGCTGTGGGCATAGAGGTAAAAAACCAGCAGCATGGGCACAAAAACGCTGTACACCGCCGAGATTCCCCACTGGGGGAAGAAAAGCTGCGTGACCACAAAGTACAGGGCGTACATGATGATGCCCGCACAGCACAGCGTGCACATCAGCTCCAGATTGCGTATGGCGATCTCCTGCCCGCATTCGGAAAAGTAGCTATTCTGGGCGGCGAAGACTTTTTTGATGGTAGACAGCAGTTTTTTCATGGCATCTCCGAGATGAAAAGGATACAGCGGGTCCTGGGCTGACCGACTGCAAAAAACATTTTATCACAGTGAAACGGGAAATGCCATCCTGTTTTATGCAACAGACCGCGGGACTTTCGTCCCGCGGTCTGCTGCGTCGCCGTGTGTCGATATTACTTCTTGAAAAACTTCTTGTACACGAAGTAACCGCCGCCCACCAGGGCGCTCAGGCAGGTGAACACACCGATGGTCTTGAAGACGTTTTTCTTTCCAGTGCAGCACTTTTTCATGATGGATCCTCCTAAAAAATATTTTCACGCGTCTCGCGGGGACGCACTTGTGAACTCAGATGGCGTGGGAGCCGAACCGGGCGGTCAGCCCCTCTGAAAGATCAGTGCGCTCCCAGCGCATGTTCTTGGCGTTGCCGCCAAAATGGCCATAGCAGGACAGCTGGCCGTAGATGGGCCGGCGCAGATCAAAGCGCCGGATAACCATGGCCGGGCGCATATCCACGTTCTCCCGGACCCAGCGGGCAAGGACCTCGTCCGGTACCCGGCCGGTGCCGAAGGTGTCGATTTCCACGGATACGGGGTCGGCCAGACCGATGGCATAAGCCAGCTCCACCTCGCATTGGGAGGCAAGCCCGGCGGCTACCATGTTCTTGGCGATGTACCGGGCCATGTAGGCGCCGGTGCGGTCCACCTTGCTGGGGTCCTTGCCGGAGAAGGAACCGCCGCCGTGGCGGGAGTAGCCGCCGTAGGTATCGGCGATGATCTTTCGCCCGGTGAGACCGGAATCCGCGGCGGGGCCGCCGATGACAAAGCGGCCGGTGGGGTTGATATAATAGAGCGTGGCGTCCGTCAGCAGGGAGGCGGGCAGCGCGGGCCGGATGACCTGCTGGATGATCTGCTCCCGCAGGGAATCGGTATCCACCGCCTGCTCGTGCTGGGCCGAGACGATCACGGTGGAGATGCGTTCGGGCGCACCGTTCCGGTATTCCACGGTAACCTGGGCCTTGCCGTCCGGCAGAAGATAGGGCACCAGCCCGGCCCGGCGGGCGTATTCCAGCCGGCGGGTCAGGGAGTTGGCCAGGGTGATGGGCAGGGGCATCAGGCTCTCTGTCTCCCGGCAGGCGTAACCGAACATCATGCCCTGGTCGCCCGCGCCCGCGTCCTCCTCGGCCCGGCGCAGCACGCCCCTGGCGATGTCCGGGGACTGCTCGTGAATGTCCAGCGCCACCTGACAGCCGTCGGCGTCGAACCCGGTGTAGGGCCGGGTGTAGCCCACGCGGCGCACCACCTCCCGGGCGATGGCCTCGTAATCGGGGGTGTATTCGGCGCTGATCTCGCCCATGATATGGATTTTGTCGGTGCACACGGTGACCTCGCAGGCTACCCGGGCATAGGGGTCCCCGGCCAGAACGGCGTCCAGAATGGCGTCGGCGATCTGGTCGCAGACCTTGTCGGGGTGGCCGCAGGTCACGGATTCCGATGTAAAGCACGAGCTCATCTTGCGTCCTCCGGGAGACAAAGTTTATTTGGTATCCTTGCCGCTCTGGTGCCACAGCGCGTCCGCCACGGGTGCCCAGGCCTTGGCCTCCTCGACGCAGCGGTCGGAGTAATCCTTGGGGTCCTCGGGCGCCATTACGTCGGTGGAGTGGGCGCCGGACTGCTTCACCATGAGGGTGAGACGGCCGGGATTGTCCAGCACGGGGCAGGGGCGGAGCATATTCTTGTTAAAGGGCTGGTTGTTCTTGTACGCCATGAACAGCGGCTTGCAATAAGCCTCCAGCAGCGTGTCGGTGCGAATGTTGGAATCCGCGTAGTGCATAAACGCGCAGGGGTCGATATCGCCGTTGGCGTTGATGTGCAGGAAGCTGCGCCCGCCGGCGATGCAGCCGCCGACATACTCGCCGTCGTTCCAGAAGTCCATGGTGAACAGCGGCTTCTCCTTGCGGAACTTGCGCACCTGGTGGTACATATACTCCCGCTGTTCGGCGGTGGCGATCAGCGCGGGGACGGCGTCCCTGCCGATGGGCATATAGGTGAAGAACCAGCAGAACTTGGCGCCCCACTCGATCATGGCGTCGAAATATTCCGCGCTGCCGATGAACTCCGCGTTCTTGCTGGTGTAGCAGCAGGAGATGCCGAACAGCAGCTTGCGCTCCCGCAGGATCTTCATGGCTCGCTGGGTGGCGGCAAAAGTGCCCTCGCCGCGGCGGAAGTCGGTCTCCTTTTCAAAGCCCTCCACGCTGATGGCGGGGACAAAGTTTTTGACCCGCAGCATCTCGTCGGCAAAGGCCTCGTCGATGAGGGTGCCGTTGGTAAAGCAGGTGAACAGACACTCGGGGTGCCGCTCGCACAGGGTGATGATGTCCTTTTTCCGCACCAGCGGTTCGCCGCCGGAGTAGAGGTACACATAGGTGCCCAGCGCCTCGCCCTGCCTGATGACGCCGTCCAGCTCCTCCAGGGTCAGGTTCAGCTTGTTGCCGTATTCCGCGGCCCAGCAGCCGGTGCAGCGGAGGTTGCAGGCGGAGGTGGGGTCCATCAGAATGGCCCAGGGTATGTTGCAGCCGTGCTCTTCCCGCAGCTTGGCGCGGACGGGGCCGGAAAGCAGCATGGAATTGATGGCCATCGTCTCGTACATCTTGCGCAGCTGGGCGGGGTCGATGTCGCGCCACAGGCTCAATGTCAGCTTGCGCATACCGTTGTTGGGGTCGGCAAAGTTCTTTTTGATGCCCGCAAGGTGGGTGGACAGCGCGCCGGAGTCATCCAGCCCCCTGACCATGTCAAGAACCTTGGGGATGTTGTGCTCGGGATCCTTGCCGATGTAATCGAAGGCCTTCATTGCGGCGGCCTGCTTCACTTTTTCAGCTACAGTCATGGATTATCCCTCCATTTCCCGGATTTAATGATTGTATTTTAACAAGCCGGGCAGGAAAATGTTACAGGCAGAAAAAACGCACCGCACAAATTTTGTGCGGTGCGCCATTTTTGCCTGAAAAGTCAGCCGGGGTGATGTTCGAAGGTGAAGCGGGTATTGCCGTCCAGCAGGCGGCCCAGGCTTTCAATATAGGCGTCGGCGTCCTGCTTCATGCCGTCCCGCAGCCATTTCATCAGCAGGCCCACCAGCGCGGCGGCGTAAAAGGCGGACAAGTCGTGCTTATCCTCCTCGGCCACGTTCAGCCCCTCGGCCTTCCGGGCCACAAAGGAGGACACCGCCACCATCACCACGTCGTAAAGGTAATCCTCCAGCCGGTCGCGGGCGGCGGAATTGTACAGATGGTACACGGCCTGCCGGTTTTCCCGGGCAAAGCCCGTGGCCTGCATGAAAACCTCCTGCCAGGAGCCGCAGCTGAGATTCAGCTCCACCATCTTTCGTGTCTCGGTCTGAAAGATCTCGTCTACCAGCGCGTACACATCGGCGTAGTAGTAATAGAAGGTGTTGCGGTTGATTCCACATTTCTCCGCGATGTCCACTACGGAGATCTTGTCGAAGGGCCGCTCGTTGAGCAGCTCAATAAAACTTGACACGATCGCTGCTTTCGTAAACTGCGCCATACGGGTATCCCTTTCTGCATATTGTGATTCATAATACCGCGTTTCGTCAGAAATTGCAAGTGGTTTGACCCACGGCTGTGAACCGCCGGAGAATTGATGCGCGCCCGGCGGGCTCCTGTGAAAAAACAAAAGCCGGCGCTGTACGCCGGCACCGGCTTTTTCAGGCTTATTTATCCTTTTTCTCCTCGTTTTCCAGAAGACGGACGAGCTCCCGGCAGGCGAGCTGCTGTGCATAGGCGGATACCGCCAGCTTCAGCGCGGCCTGCGCGACGGCGGCCCGGTCGTCGGCGGCGGGCAGGGCTTCGGCGGATTTCAGCAGCTCCTCGTCCAGCAGAGCAAGCATCTTGCTGTAGATCCGCCGCACGTCGATGTCCTCGTCAACGCTTTCCTTCAGGAGGGTTTTCACGTCGTGTACCTGCAAAACCTGTTTCAAAAGGCATATTGCCGTGAGGTACGCGATATGCTCTCTTGAATAGCGTTTCCCGGCGGAACGGGGCAGCAGCCCTTCCTTGGCGTAATTGTGCATCATGGACGCCGTCACGTCCCCGCTCTCCCCGAGGTCGATAAGCTGACGGGGCATATAGGACATGACCTGATCCATGTACAGATGGATATCGGGAAGCTGATCCCAGGTCACGGGACGTTCCGATTCAAGCTTTTCCTTCAATTCGGCAAGATCCTTCATACCAATCATTTTCCTTTCGCGTTGTTGCCTTTTATAAGGATACCACTTTATCTTCTGCGTTACAATATTCTGTTTTTCTTCCGGACCAGGAACATATTGACAACATGGTAACAAAAAGCTATACTGAAAATAGTATTGAAAACCAAATCAGGGAAAAGATGCCTTTTGTGATTCCCCGGAAAAGCTGAGAAAAGAGGAGAATGTTATGCGCTTACCAAACGGTGTGACGGAGTTCGCCATTAAACAGGCGGTGAACTTCCTCACCAAGGATCCGGAAAAGAATCTGCCGAGACTGATGGACTGGGTGGACAAAATCTCCAGAGGAGAATTTGAAAACCAGCGCAGAAGCGCGCGCGATGCCATCGAAAATCCAGCGAACCCGTATCACGGCTATATCCTGAAGATCATCAACAATATAGACAGGGAAGTGCTCAAGACCTTTTTCGTCAACTTCATCCTCAACGCCAACATCATCGGATGGGACAGGGAGGAAGAACTGCGCGACCGGTATGGCTGCAACATCCCCTGGGTCATCCTTCTCGACCCGACCTCCGCCTGCAACCTCCACTGCACCGGCTGCTGGGCCGCCGAATACGGCAACAAGCTCAACCTCAGCTTTGATGAGATCGACGACATCATCGAGCAGGGGAAAGCCATGGGCGTGTATTTCTATATCTACACCGGCGGCGAGCCGCTGGTGCGCAAAAAGGACCTGATCGCCATCTGCGAAAAGCACCCGGACTGTGAATTTTTGAGCTTTACGAACGGCACCCTCATCGACGAGGCCTTTGCCGACGAGATGCTGCGGGTGAAGAACTTTGTTCCCGCCATCAGCGTGGAAGGCTTCGAGGAGGCCACCGACGGCCGCCGGGGCGAAGGTACTTATCAAAAGGTGCTCCGCGCCATGAGCATACTCAGGGCCAAGCGGCTGCCCTTCGGCATCTCCTGCTGCTATACCCGGGAGAATTTTGAATCCATCACCTCGGAGGAATTCTACGACACGATGATCGGCATGGGCTCGCTTTTCGTGTGGTTCTTCCACTATATGCCCGTGGGCAACGACGCTTCCACCGACCTGCTGCCCACCGCCGAGCAGCGGCGGGAAATGATCCGCCGCATCCGCGACTACCGGCACCGCAAGCCCATGTTCGCCATGGATTTCCAGAACGACGCGGAATATGTGGGCGGCTGCATCGCCGGCGGCCGGCGTTATTTCCACATTAACGCCAACGGCGATATCGACCCCTGCGTGTTTATCCATTATTCCGACTCCAACATCCGCGAAAAGACCATTCTGGAGACGCTGCGCTCGCCGCTGTTCATGGCCTATCACGACGGGCAGCCCTTCAACGAAAATATGTTCCGCCCCTGCCCCATGCTGGAGAATCCGACAAAACTGCGGGCCATTGTGTCGGAAAGCGGCGCAAAATCCACCGACCTCCAGTCCCCGGAGAGCGCCGAGCATCTGTGCGCGAAGTGCGATAAATATGCCGAGTGCTGGGCGCCCGAGGCGGCGGAGGCCTGGGAGCAGAATCCCGGCAGGGCGCGCTATGAGAAAAAACAGGAGTATCTGGACCACGTTCAGCAGGAGCGCCGCGAACGCGAGGCCAAAGTGGGCCAGTAAACGCAGCCCGTCTATGCCGCCGGTTTATCCCGGCGGCATTTTTTGCGCTGTCCGTCAATCTTTACAAACCAAACGGGAAATGATAGGATTGGCTGGAATAAATTTTACCGGAGGAACTGACATGAACGACAGGATCGAACGGCCCTATCAGCGGCTTTTGCGCTACACGAAATTTGAAACCGTCTCCAGGGAGGGCGCGGACGTCAGCCCCTCCACCCCGGAGCAGACCGTCTTTGCCCAGGCGCTTGCGGAGGAGCTGCGCGCCATCGGTGTGGTCGACGCCGCCGTGGATGAAAACGGCTATGTCTACGGTACGATTCCGGCAAACGTGCCGGATTTCAAAGGCCCGGCGCTGGCCCTTTTGAGCCACCTGGACGTGTCCGGCGCCTCGCCCTGCCGGGGCGTCAGGGCCCGGGTGGTACCCTATGCCGGGGGCGATGTGGCGCTGGGAAACGGTTTGACCCTGCGCGCCGCGGATTTTCCCCGGCTGAAAAATTATATTGGCAAGTCCCTGCTGGTCACGGACGGCTCCACCCTGCTGGGGGCGGACGATAAGGCCGGCATCGCGGAGATTATGACCTTTGCCGAGACGCTGCTGCGGGAACCTTCCCTGCCCCGGGGTACCGTCAAAATCTGCTTCACGCCGGACGAGGAGATCGGCAGCGGCGCGGGTCTGCTGGATCTGGAGCGTCTGGGCACGGACGTGGCCTATACCCTGGACGGCGACGATTTCGGCGCCGTGGAATACGAGACCTTCAACGCCGCCGAGGCCGTGGCTGTTTTTACCGGCGTCAGCGTCCACCCCGGCTCCGCCAAGGGCATTCTGAAAAACGCCTCCCAGATGGCGGCGGAATTCATCTGCGCCCTGCCGATGGACCAGCGGCCCGAGACCACCGAGGGCTATGAGGGCTACTATTTCGCCGAGCGGATGGAGGGCGGCGTGGAGCGGGCGGAGGTGCATTGCCTCATCCGCGACCACGACCGGGAAAAATTTGCCGCCCGCAAGGCGTTCCTGCTGGGCCTCATCGGCGAGATGAACGCGAAATACGGCCCCGGCTCCGCCGCCCTCACGGTCACGGACAGCTACTACAATATGCGGGAGAGAATCCTGCCTGCCCATCAGGAGCTCATCGACGCGGCCTGCGCCGCCGTGCGCGCCGAGGGGGGCACCCCGGTGTCCAATCCCGTCCGGGGCGGAACAGACGGCGCGGCTCTGTCCTATCGCGGCCTGCCCTGCCCCAATCTTGGCGTGGGCGGCGGCAATTTCCACAGCCGGCTGGAATACGCCTGCGTGGAGGATATGGACGCCGTTGTCCGGGAGCTGCTGCGCATCGCGGCATTTTTTGCGACACGATAAGGCCAAAGCTGAAGCTGCCCGGAGAGAAGGCTCTCCGGGCAGTTTTTTATTGCAGGATACCCGCCGCCCAATGCACCAGCACGCAGGCGATAAAGCCCATGGCCGTGGGCAGCGCGGCGGCCAGCGCCGTCCATTTTGCGCTGCCGGTCTCCCGCCGGATGGTGAGCAGGGTCGTGGAGCAGGGCCAGTGCATCAGGGAAAACAGCACGAAGCACACGGCGGTCTGGGCCGTCCAGCCGTTGGCGACCAGCAGCGCTTTCATCTCCGCCAGCCCGCCCAGCTCCTTCAGTGTCCCGCCGGAGACGTAGGCCATCACGATGATGGGCAGAACGATCTCATTGGCGGGAAAGCCCAGCAGAAAAGCCAGCAGGATCACGCCGTCCAGCCCCATCAACCGGCCCACCGGGTCGAGGAAGACCGTGCAGCGCCCCATCAGACTGATGCCGCCCACCTGGAGATTGGCCAGACCCCACAGCAGCAGCCCCGCCGGGGCGGCCACCGCCGCGGCCCTGCCCAGCACGAACAGCGTCCGGTCGAAGATGGAGCGCACGATCACCCGCCCCACCTGCGGGGCGCGGTAGGGCGGCATCTCGATGGTGAAGGAGGAGGGGACGCCCCGCAGCACCGTAGCAGACAACAGCCGGGTGGCCAGAAACGTGGCCGCCACGCCGATCAGGATCACCCCCGTCAGCAGTCCGGCCGCGCCCAGGGAACTCAGCGCGCCGCTTCCGGCGAAAAACAGGGTCAGCATAACGATCAGCGCGGGAAAGCGCCCGTTGCAGGGCGCAAAATTGTTGGTCAGCACCGCCAGCAGCCGCTCCCGGGGTGAGTCGATGATGCGGCAGCCCACCACCCCCGCGGCGTTGCACCCGAAGCCCATGCACAGGGTCAGCGACTGCTTGCCGCAGGCCCGGCAGCGGTGAAAGGGCCGGTCGAGATTATAGGCCACCCGAGGCAGATACTCCAGCGTCTTCTCGTCTGCCGGAATGTATCCGATCTTTGCACCCATCTCGACCGCCATGTTGGAGATTGCCATACGCTCATCCATCGCGAGCGCGCGGATTGCGGAACCGCAATACTCCAGAGCCTTATAGGTTGCGCCGGAATGTCCGATCTGACCGCAGTCATGCAAAACCAGATCCTTTGCAAACACCCCGGCGGGGAGTTCGTTTTTCCATTCGACACGGTAGCTTTCGGGGACCTTCAGCCAGAGCTGACCCGTTGCGACAACGCCCAGCATCTCCGTGGAGCCGATACCGGTTCCAAAGGCGCCAAAGGCGCCGGACATGCAGGTATGAGAGTCTGTCCCGACAACAAGCGTACCCGGCTGATTGTAGCAATGCTCCGCCAGAACCTGGTGGCAGGGGCCGGCGTACTCGTAGTAGGCTACCTGTTCTTCCTCCGACCAATCGCGGGTAAAGCGAACGGCTTCCGCCTGCTTGATCTCGCAGGGAGGGGTGTAGTGGTCGCTGATTACCACCACTTTTGATTTGTCCCAGATATCGGTGCCCAGTTCCTTCAGACCTGCGGCGATCTCGATGCGGGGACCGAGGATATCGTCCATCATGGCAATGTCGACATTGGCGTTCACAATCTCGCCGATCTCAACAAAGTCTTTTCCGGATGCTCTTGCAAGCGCTTTCTGCGCAAATGTCATTCCCATCATTCAACACTGCCCTTCGTTCCGGCACGAAAATTTTTCTGTATTCTCTCCGGCATTGCTGCCGGAGAGAATACGCTTTTAGTTTAAGTGAGCCTTGATGAAAGCATCAAAATCGGCGATGATTTCTTCGTTGCTCTTTCCCCGATCGTCCATCGGGAGCCCGTAGATGGGGGGGAGCCTGCAGCCTCTGGCTTCCACCGCCTTCAGCAGCTCTTCAGTGTAGACACCGGGACTTTCCCTGAAGCTGCGCACGGGTTCTGCCGGATGGCCGCCGCCATTTTCATAATAGCTGGAAATGCTGTATCCACAGGTGGGAGATCCGTCGCAGACCAGAATGGCCACGGACTGATAGCCCATAATATCATAGTTCTCAATGTAGTCCACGGTCTGCTCGGCGAGCTGACGGCAGAATCTCCGAAAACCCGCATTGTCGTACAGATTTTTTGAATGCCACCATCTCTGGTTCCCCATATAGAGGGTCTCCGGGCAGGGCATCTGCTGGACGCCTACGCCGTACTTGTCGAGCGTCTTGACGACCTCGGAAAACATACCGGGGTATCTGGCAAATTCCTGAACCTTATTGCTGGCATTGAGCAGACAATTGGACACAAACACGATTTTCCCGCTGCGCAGGTCCTGATTTCGTTCAGACATGGCACATAACCCTGTTTTTCCGGATACCGGATCAAGCCTCGTCGTTGACGAGCTGCATCAGGACAGCCATATCGGGCTGATTCTCCAGGTCGCTGACGAACGCGATGACCTTTTCGGTACGCGCGGGATCTGCATAAACGGAGTTGGCGAGATCGCGGAACTTGTTCTCGACATCTTCGTAAGTGACAGGATTTCTCCAGTCGCCCTTCGGATCGTCGACAACCGCGGAGTACTCGGTGCCATCGGCCATGGTGATGGTGACAGCGCTGGAGTAGTGGTCGGGATAACGGTTCTCGAACTCCTCGTCGAGGACGGCCTCGGTGTTCCTGATCATCTTCTTGATCAGCGGATCTTCAATGAGCGCGGTGTCAAGCTCGGCAACACCGAACTTGCCGTGCAGGAATGCCGCGGAGGCCTGATAGGGCATGGAGAACTGCAGATCGACAATATTTTTCGGATCCCACTTGCGCGGCTCGGCCAGAAGGTGCAGGGTCTGCTTGGAGGAGCGGATGAAGATCTTCTCGATCTTGGCAGGATCGGGGTGATACTTTTTGACGATCTCGAGGCAGGCGTCGAGGTGACCGCCGGAGTAACGGCAGCAGGGATAAACCTTGATGCTGGAGCTTGCAAAGATCCACTTCTTGCCGAGGTCTTCGGTGATCCACTTGGTGTCGTAATGGTCGTGGAAGGAGTATGCGTGGAGCAGACCGTCTGTGGACTCGTAGATATCGGTAGGTCCGTTGAAGCCTTTATCGGCCAGGCGGGCAGCAACGACACAGTCCATGGAAGGGCGGCCGGCCTGGTAACGCTTGGTAAAGGAGCCCTGAGAGTTCCATGCCATCAGACCGGCAACGCCGGAACCGGCGATACCCTGTGCATAGGAGGTCTTCAGCTCGTTGAGCTTCATCAGCTTTGCGGCGGAGATGACGCCGCCCATGGTGCCGCAGGTGCTGGTGGGATGGAAGCCCTGGTCGTACATCTCGCCCATGTAGGCGCTGCCCATACGGCAGACGACTTCGTTGCCCAGGCAGCAGGCCTCGAGAAACTCCTTGCCGGTGCGGTGATAGAGCTCGGAGAGATTGAAGCTGACAGGATAAGTAACAGGAGAGGGATGCGCGTTGGATTCGTTGTGGTCATCAACGAAGTCAAGGCCGTAGCACTGAATCGCATTCGCGAAAGCGGCGTTGTGAGCGGCAACCTTTTTCTTGCAGCCTACAATGGTGGCTTCCTCCGGCCCGCCCAGCTCCTCTGCGACGGAGCGCGCGATTTCGCTGGAGATCACATGACGGGTGCCGACCATGGATGCCAGAACATCCAGAGTCAGCATCTTCGCATGATCAAGGGCGTACTGAGGAATATCCTCATACTTGGTGTTTACGGTCACTTCAGAAATCAGTTCTGCCAATGTTTTGCTCATAATGATCCTCCTAAGATTATTCTTTTATGGTAAGGCAGCTTTGGCTGAATACCCTGGATCACTCCACTCTGGACTTGCGCACATACACGGTGCCGTCCAGAATGGTGCGCGCGGTGCGCAGGATTGCGGCGGTGCGGAGCTTATATTCGCCGTTTACCACGTCGAGGACGGAAACGGCGGGAATCACGCCTGCGGGGTGGCCGATGACGATCTTGCTGTTTGCCTTGCCGCGCTCGGAGAGAACACGGTTCACGATGCTTTCCGGGATGCGGGCTGCGGTAGACATGCAGACCGTGCCGGTTACGGGGTGGGTCTTGTGCATCTTCTGCATGAACAGAAGCCTGCTGACAATGTCGATATCGGCGCCCTTGACATCCTTGCCGTCAAAAGTGTGATAATCCCTGCAGGGAGAGACAATGGCAAAGAAGGGGGCATAGGGACTGTCCTTGCGTGCCATCTTGTAGTCGGCGGTGAAGCCCATTTTCTGCGCGCAGCGGCCGCGGATTTCTTCGATCTTTTCCATCAGTTCCGCGTTTCCTTCGATCTGGGCAGGTGTCTCGATACCGGTCATGCCGAGGGCCTGTGCCTCGATGAACACCGTGGGGATACCGGCGTCAACCACGGAGACCTCGTAAGTTGCGCCGTCTTCGGTGGTGACAGGATCGATTACATTGCCGGTGGGCAGGAGCTTGCCGGTGAGACCGCCGACGCTGTCGGAGAAGTCGAGCTCGATGCAGGAGCCCAGGGTGGGCACACCGTCGATGTGCAGGTCGCCGTCAACGGCGGCCTTGCCGTCGCGGACCTCGACCTTCGCATTGATGATGGTGTCTGTGTTGACCTGATGGATGCGGACGGTGGTAAACGGCTCAACAGGTTTGACGAGACCCTTGTCGATGGCGAAGGGGCCGACGCCCGCGGAAATGTTGCCGCAGTTGGACTTGTAGTCGACCTTGGACTCGACAAAGCTGACCTGACCGAAGGTGTAGTCCACATCGGCGTCCTCTCTGCTGGAGGGCCCGATGATGGCGAGCTTGCTGGTCAGAACATCCGCGCCGCCGAGACCGTCTATCTGGCGGATATCGGGGCTGCCGAAGATCTCGAGTATGAACTTGTCACGCTCAGTGGGATCTTTTGGGAGCTCGTTTTCCATGATAAAAATGCCCTTGCTGGTGCCGCCGCGGACGATGGAGCAGCGCACAGGAATCACTTCGCGGTTCATAAAATAATCAACTCCTTCTTTATTTTCAAAGTTCTTGCGGGAATCAGCCTTCGACTATGGTGCCCTTCACCCCGTTGATGCCGTTGACAGCGTTCTCAAGAGAGGTAATCACGGCGATTCTGCCGGGCTTGGAGTGGACAAATTTGCTGGCGGCCTGAACCTTCGGGAGCATGCTGCCGGGAGCAAAGTGGCCTTCGGCTGCGTACTTGTCAAGCTCAGCGGTGGTAACATGGGAGAGAATCTGCTGGTTCGCCTTGCCGAAGTTGAGGCAGACGTTCTCGACCTCGGTGAGGATAAGGAGGACATCGGCGTCTAGCTGCTCGGCCAGAACCTCGGAGGCGAAGTCCTTATCGATAACAGCCTCAATACCGACATACTTGCCGGCCTCCTTGCATACCGGGATTCTGCCGCCGCCTGCCGCGACAACGACCTTACCCTCGTCGGAGAGCCTCCGGACAGTGTCGATCTCGATGATTTTCAGGGGCTTCGGGGAAGGAACAACACGGCGGTAGCCGCGGTTTGCGTCCTTCATCATGGTGTATCCCTTCTCCCGCTGAATCTGCATGGCTTCTTCCTCGGTGTAGAAAGCGCCGACAGGCTTGGAAGGGTTCTGAAAAGCGGGATCCTCGCTGCTGACCTCAACCTGCGTCACAACGGTGACGACGGGCTTGTCAATGCCCTTCTCGCGGAGGACCTGAGAGAGACCCTGCTGAATGTGATAACCGATCATGCCCTGCGTCATTGCGCCGCAGACGTCCATGGGCATTGGAGGAGTGATGTTCTTGCCGGCTTCGTTCTGAAGCAGAATGCGGCCGACCTGGGGACCGTTGCCGTGACTGATGATGACCTGATAGCCCTCGTCGATGATCTCGGCGATATGCCTGGCGGTGACAAGAACGTTCTTGAGCTCATTCTCGCTGGTTGCCGCTTCACCTCTCGCCTGCAGCGCATTACCGCCGAGAGCAATAACTACCTTTTTCATTTTCTGTACCTTCCTTTTTTCCTTGAGTTGGTTTGCTGTTCTTTGCGTTTTATGTGAAATTAAAACTGCTGACAAAGCTTTTAATATCCCTTGGATCGAAAATCGTTGGATTATGGAAAACGGGCAGTCAGTATAACAATGGTGAACGATTTGCTTTATGCCGGTGAACGAATCACCACAAGTAATTTAATCGTTTAACCTCGCCTATTTTAACGATATCCGAGCAGATACCGCAGGCCGGGGAGACCACGGTCATCGGCCAAACAGAATTGTGTTTGCCAAGTTTGGATGACCGTTTTCGCTTCGCTCAATAGTTCAGCAATTGAAACAGATTAATCGATTAACCTCCCCAACAGAAGCGATATCCGAGCGGATATCGCGTTTTCTGCCTACGACATATTCTATTTCTTCCGCCTTTAGTCCGTGCTGCTCAGATCGGTCAGCGGGTTATGTGCAACCAAATCGCAGCGGCAAACATGATGGTATTCCGAGGTCAGCATGCTTGAATGGGCCTCGTCCAGCAGGCTCAGCATGATCTTGCCCGCCGTGTCGCCGACCCATTCCTCATGCTGGTTGACAGTGGTATACGGCGCGCCGAGAAGATTTGCCCAAACCGGCGTACCGACCATAACGACTTCCACATCGCCGGGGATCTGCAGATCCATCTCATGCAGGTAGGCGATACCGCCCTGCGCGTGAGTATGGTAGCTGTAAAAGAGGGCCGTCGGCGATCTTCTCTCAAAGACTTTCTTGGTCAGACGGTACCCCGTTTCGACATCCAGAATCATGCTGCCCTCGCGGAGAACCTCCGCATCCGGCGCGATCTCGCTGGTGGCCTTGATAAACCCGTGGCGGCGTTCGGAAGCACTGTTCGCATAGCCGTCCCAATCAATGAGCCCGATGGTCTTGTGGCCGCGCCGTGCGAGCATTCTGCCCGACATAAAACCTGCCTGGAAGCTGTCGTCCCCCACGTAAAATACCTTGCTTGTGTCCTCGTCGGTGATGAATTCACGTCCGATACTGACAAGCGGGATATTCAGCTGGCGGAGGGCCGCCGTATTCTCCCAGCCCTTGAAGGTGGGGCCGAGAATCACGCCGTCGGCACGGAGGCTGATTGCGCTCTCGATCAGGCTGCGCTCATGATCCGGGTTCTCATGGGTGTCGCAGATGACCGGGATAATGTCGTTTTCATACAGAACATTCTCGATGCTCTCGCAGACACGGGTATAATAAATATTGCTGAACTGCGGGATGATGACATACACCATGCGCTGCTTCTTGCCGCGCAGGCCGGAGGCGATTCCGCTCTTGGTATAATTCAGCTTTTTCGCCGCGGCAAAAACTCTGTCGATCGTGCTCTGCTGAATGGATTTGTTCGGCGTTCGATTGAGAACATAGGATACAGTCGCTACAGAGGTACCTGCCAAGTTTGCAACATCCTTAATTGTTGCATAGTGGATCTTGTTCGCCATAGTGCTTCCTCATTGTGGAATGGACACGTTCATGACCTGAATATAAACGTTTCACTACGCAAAAATCTATTTGGATGTTCTTAGGTATGCGTCTACAATATACCTCTTTTTTGCCGGTTTCAATTCGCGCTTTTCACAGATTCATTGGCAATATTTTGTCATACTTGTCAAAGAAGGCTGCTGCCCCTACCACTTTGCACAGAATAAAGTTGATTATTCCGGCGGAAATAACTATACTTTATGTGCAAAATGTACCCCCCCTCGGGAAAAAACAAGACACAGGAGTACGGCGATATGCAGTGTTATGAAGAGATCAATTTCAACTATGGCGAAGCCATCCGTCGCTTTGCCTCCGACCTCCATCAAAACCCGGAGCTCAGCTTTCAGGAAAGCCACACCACGCAGAAGCTGAAAGCCCAGCTTTCAGCGCTCGGCATTGAGATGCCTGCCTCCGGGCTTGATACCGGCGTCATCGGAATCCTCCGCGGCGGGGACGGCCCGGTAATCGCTCTGCGGGCCGACATCGATGCCATCCGCCAGACCGAACAGTTCCCACGCCCGGACGCTTCCGCGGTTCCCGGCGTCATGCACGGCTGCGGGCACGATGTACATACGGCCGGCCTGCTTGGAGCCGCGATGTACCTCTCGGCCCATCGGGAGCTTCTCAAGGGGGACGTCGTCTTCGTGTTCCAGCCTGCCGAAGAGGTCCTCGGCGGTGCGAAGGAGCTTCTTGCCCACGGTCTTTGGGACGCGGTTCAGCCTGCCGCCCTGTTTGGCCTGCATAATCTGCCCGACCTTCCGGTAGGCACCGTCGGCGTCAAAAGCGGCGTCGTCATGTCCTACAAGGACGGTTTTATGATCCGCTACATCGGCAGAAGCGGCCACACCAGCACCCCCCAGAATAATATTGACCCGACCGTGGCCATCGCCTCGCTCGTTCTCTCTCTGCAGACGGTGGTGAGCCGGAATGTCGGCCCGCTGGAGCAGACCGTGCTGACCGTATGTTCGATCTCTGCCGGAAAGCCGTACACCACCACGGTCGATGACGCCGCTATCACCGGCAATATCCGGACGCTGAGCGCAGAAGTCCGGCAGCGCGTGCTGCAGCATGTCCGCAGGATCGCGGAAAACACCGCGGCCGCCTACGGCTGCAGGATTGAACTGGACATCCACGAAATCACACCGGGCGTGGAAAACGCCGAAGCGCTTCTGCCGATCGCCGCCGCTGCGGCAGCCGAAACGGTGGGGATCGAAAACGTATGCAGCCCATCCGTCAACATGGCCTCGGAGGACTTCTCCATCCTCGGCCGTTCTCTTCCGTACTTCTTCTATTTCCTCGGTTCCGGTGTACCCGGGGAGGCCCCCATACCCTGGCATAACGCCTGTTTCCATACCGATCCGCAGACGCCTGTCTACGGCGCGGCTCTGCTGGCGCAGTCGGTGATCAAAGCGCAGCGGATGCTTTGACCCGTGACGGGCGCCTTGCGGGAAGAGGCAGAATCCGCTTTCGTTTTTTTCTTGTATGCGAACGTCAAAGTATTCCGCCGCAGGAGGTTTAGGGTGGAATAAAAAAACGAAAGGGGATACCGAGATGCTCATCGTGAAACTTGAACCCGAAACCAACGGCGCCCGGGCAAACCAGAATCTGTCAGGTACGTTGGACATACTGCCGGAGGGCTGGACCGCCGTGCCGGAGGGGCTGGAGGCGGCGGCGCTGGCGGCGCTGCCGTGGCTGTCGCTGACGGCGGAGGAGGGCGCGGTGACCGCCGTGGCCTAAAATGCGCAGGCAAAGCGCGCTTTTGAGGAAGCGCGGGAAAAGGAGGCCGCCGATGGGCTCCAGCAGTAAGACGGGCAACTACGCCCTCAGCCAGTGGGCGGCGGAGGACACGCTGACCCATAGCGACGTGAACGCGGACAACGCCCTCGTGGATGCCGCGCTGAAATCCTTGTCCGACGGCATTTCCGCGCTGCCGGCCGCGCTTGTCGGCCAGCGCTTCTGCCGGGTGATGACCGGCACCTACACCGGCACCGGCGTCTACGGCTCGTCCGGCAAAAACAGCCTGACCTTCCCCGTTACGCCCAAGCTTGTGATGATCCTAAACGCGCAGCACGGCTTTTGCGGCATCGGCGACTGCTTCTCCGCGCTGTGGGGCCTCTCAACCGCCCCAAGACTATGGATCGATGGCGGCCAGTACACCAATGAGGTGGCCGCTTATTCCGGCAATACCATGACCTGGTACGAGAATAACTCTGCCTCGCGCCAGCTCAACGAATCCGGCACGGTCTACGCCTACATCGCCTTCGCCTGAGAAAATCGGGCGTTTCTGTTGCCCCCCGCCCCGTTTTCTGCTAAAATGGCGGCAGGATATCCGGAGCAAAGGGGGAGACAGAAATGCTGAGATTCTATACGGGCGGCGCGGGCGCGGGCAAGACCGGCCGCGTGATGGAGCAGATCGGCGCGCGGGTGCGTCAGGGCCGCGGCGCGCTGCTGATCGTGCCGGAGCAGTACAGCCACGAGGCGGAGCGGGAGCTGTGCCGCGTGTGCGGCAACGCCCTGTCCCTCTCCGCCGAGGCGCTGAGCTTTTCCGGCCTGGCCAGAAAGCTCGCGCCGGTCCGGGACGGGGCCGTGACGCTGGACAAGGGCGGGCGGCTGCTGTGCATGGCGCTGGCCGTGGACGGCCTGGCCTCCCGCCTGAAGGTCTACGGCGCGGCCCGCCGCCGCCCGGAGCTGCAGAAGCTGCTGCTGGCCGCGGTGGACGAGATGAAGACCTCCTGCGTCGCACCGGAGGCGCTGATGACCGCCGCCGCTGCCTGCGGGGGCGCGCTGGGGGACAAGCTGGGGGATATGGCGCTCATCGCCGCGGCCTACGACGCGGTGGTGTCCAACGGCCGCGCCGACCCCTCCGACCGGCTGACCCGGCTGGCGCAGAGCCTGCCGCAGTCGGGCTTCGACCCCGGCTCAGCCGTATATATCGACGGCTTTATCGACTTCACGGCCCAGGAGCAGCGGGTGATCGAAGCGCTGCTGAAAACCGGGGCCGACGTGACCGTGTGCCTCACTCTCAACGGAGAAGACCCCGAAAACGAGGCGTTTTTGCCCTCCCGGGCCGCCCTGCGGCGGCTGCTGTCGGCGGCCGGGGAGCTGGGGATCGGGACGGAGACCACAGACTTTCCCGAGCGGGGCGGCAAGAGCGCGGCGCTGCGTTTTTTCGACGAGAAGATGTTTTCCTATACCTCGGCCCGCTTTGCGCAGGGGGCGGAGGGCGTTTCGCTTTACCGCGCAGACAGCCCTGACGCCGAATGCGAGCTGGCCGCGGCAAAATGCGCCGCGCTGGTGCGGGAGACGGGCTGCCGCTGGCGGGATATCGCCGTGGCCGTGCGCGGGTTCGAGGATTACCGGGAGAGCCTGGAGAGCGCCTTCGACCGCTACGGCGTGCCGCTGTTTGTCACCCGCAAGGCGGACCTGCTGTCCAAGCCGCTGCCCGCGCTCATCGCCGGCGCCTACGACATCGTCACCGGCGGGTTCGAGACGGACGACGTGATCTCGTATCTGCGCACGGGACTGGCCGGCCTGAGCGCCGGGGAGACGGACGAGCTGGAGAATTATGTGCTGCTGTGGCGCCTGCGCGGCTCCGCCTGGGGCCGGGAAGGGGACTGGCGGCAGCATCCCGACGGTTACGGCGGGGAATACGACGAGGAGACGGATCGGCGGCTGCGCCGCATCAACGCGCTGCGCCGCCGGGCGGCGTCGCCGCTGCTGCGCTTTCAGCGGGCGGCGGGGGAGGCCGTCACCGCCGGGGAGCAGGCTGCGGCGCTGGCCGCGTTTTTTGACGATCTGGACCTGGCCGGACAGCTGGAGGCCAGGACCAAGGCCCTGGCCGGCGAGGGCCGGGCCGCGCTGAGCGAGGAGTACCGCCAGCTGTGGGAGCTCACCGTATCCGCGCTGGAGCAGACCCAGGCCGTGCTGGGGGACGCGGAGATGGACTGCGACACCTTCGGCCGCCTCTTTACGCTGGTGCTGTCCCAGTACGACGTGGGCACCATCCCCGTGTCCCTGGACCGGGTCTCCGCGGGAGATTTCGACCGGATGCGCCGCCGGCACATCCGCCATCTCCTCGTTCTTGGCGCGTCGGACGACCGCCTGCCCATGGCCGGGGAGGAGGGCGGCGTATTCTCCGCGGAGGAGAAGCGCCGGCTGGCCGAGCTGGACGTGGAGCTGGGCGACAGCGGCGAAAACGGCCTGTGGCGGGAGTTTTCCCTGATCTACAACACGCTGACCCTGCCGTCGGAGAGCCTGACGCTGTGCTGGGCCCCCTCCGGGGAGGGGACGCGCCCGTCCTTCGTGATGAACAGGGCCGCGGCCCTGTTCGGCCTGCCCATCCGCTGCGCGGACGCCTTCGAGATGAAGCTCAACGCCCCCGGCCCCGCCATGGAGCTGGCCGCGGGCGGCCTGCGCGGCGGCAGCGCCAGGGCCCGGGCGGCCGCCGCCGTGATGGAGGCGCGGGAGCCGGAGCGGCTGGAGCGGCTGCGGCGGGCCTCGGCCATCAGCCGGGGCAGTCTCTCGCCGGAGGCGGCGCGCAGGCTCTACGGCGAGCGGCTGCGGCTGACCGCCTCCCGCATTGACAAGTTTTCCTCCTGCCGCTTCGCCTACTTCGTGCAGTACGGCCTGAAGGCCAAGACCCGGGAGCCCGCGGGCTTCACCCCGCCGGAGGTGGGCACTTTCATGCACTACGTGCTGCAGCGGGCGGCCGGGGCCGTGATGGCCCGGGGCGGCTTCTCCGCCGTGACCGACGCGCAGCTGGACGAGATCACCGACCAGGCCGTGGGCGAATATATCCACGGCGAGCTCAACGATTTCCGCGAAAAATCCAGGCGCTTCCGCTATCTGTTCACCCGGCTGACCCGGGATGTGCGCCGCATCATCGCCGACATGGCGGGAGAGCTGCGCGCGTCGGACTTCGCGCCGCTGGACTTCGAGCTGGATTTCGGCGGGGATGAACGGATGCCGCCGCTGGAGCTGGGGACGGGGAAGGAGAAGCTGACCCTCACCGGCGTGGCCGACCGGGTGGACGGCTGGGTCCACGAAGGCAAGCTCTATCTGCGGGTGGTGGATTACAAGACCGGGCGCAGAAAATTCGACCTGTCGGATGTGTGGTACGGCATGGGGCTGCAGATGCTGCTGTACCTGTTCGCGCTGGCGGAAAACGGTTCGGCGCGCTACGGCCGGGAGATCGTGCCCGCCGGGGTGCTGTACGTCCCGGCGCGGGACGCCATGCTCTCCGCCACGGCCCGGCCGGACGGCGAGACGCTGGAGGCCAGACGCGCGGCGGAGAAGCGCCGCAGCGGACTGGTGCTCAACGACGCGGCGGTGCTGGAGGCCATGGAGCACGGCGGCGCGCCCCGCTATCTGCCGGTAAAATTCAAAAACGGCGTCCCCTCCGGGGAGGCGCTGTCCTCCGCCGAGGGCTTCGGCCTGCTGGCCCGGCATATCGACGGCACCCTGCGGGGTATGGCGGCGGAGCTTCGCGGCGGCAGCATCGCCGCCGACCCCTATTACCGCAGCCAGCAGGAGAACGCCTGCGTCAACTGCGACTATTTCGACGTGTGTCATTTCAGCGACGGCGAGTGCGGCGAGACCTACGCCTATCAGCCGCACCTGAAGCCGGAGGAGGCGTGGGCGCGCCTGAAGGGAGGCGAGGACAATGGCTGATTTCACGCCTACGCCGTCCCAGAAGCTGGCGGTGGAGACCCGGGGCGGAACGGTGCTGGTGTCCGCGGGCGCGGGCAGCGGCAAGACCAGCGTGCTCACCCGGCGGCTGATGTCCCGAATCCTCGATCCCGACGACCCCAGAGACGTGGACAGCTTTCTGGTCATCACCTTCACCAAGGCCGCGGCGGCGGAGCTGAAAAGCCGCATCCTGGACGCGCTGGGCGAGGCGCTGGCCGCCCAGCCGGATAACCGCCGCCTGCGGCGGCAGAGCGCGCTGTGCCGTCAGGCCCAGATCGGCACCATTCACGCCTTCTGCCAGAATATCCTGCGGGAGAACAGCCACGCGCTGGGCATCGCGCCGGATTTCCGCGTGGCGGACGACGAGCGCGCCCGGACCATGAAAAGCGCCATGCTGGACCGGGTGATGGATCAGCGCTACGAGCAGCTGGAAAGATATCCCGGCTTCGCTTATCTGGCGGACACCGTGGGCTCCGGCCGGGACGACGGGCGCCTGACCGCGCTGGTGCTTTCGCTGCACGACAAAATGCAGTGCCACGCCCGGCCGGAGCGCTGGGCCCAGGCCCAGCTGGACGCGCTGGCCCTGCAGGGCGTGACCGACGCCGGGACCACCCCCTGGGGCCGGGAGCTGATGGACGGGGCCGCCGCCTCCGCCGAATACTGGGCGGGGGAGATGGAGCGGCTGGGGCAGCTGATGGCCCGGGGCCCGGCGGAGATCCTCGCCGCCTACGGCGACAGCGTGAGCGAGACCGCGATGGCCCTGCGGGATTTCGTCCGCGCGCTCTCCGGCAGCTGGGACGGGGCCCGCGCCCGCGCCGAGATCCCCTTTCCCCGGCTGGGCGGACTGCGCGATTCCCCGGACGCGGCGCTGTCCGAGCTGGTCAAGACACGGCGGGACGCCTGCAAAAAGGCGGCGGCGGGCTTTGCCGAGCGCTTTGCCGAGCCTTCCGCGGCGCTGCTGGAGGAGCTTTCCCGCACCCGGCCCGCCATGGAGGCGCTGCTGGCGCTGACGATGGATTTCGACCGGGCCTACGCGGCGGAGAAGCGCCGCCGGGGCCTGGTGGACTTCGCCGATCTGGAGCATCTGGCCGCCCGGCTGCTGACGGAGGAGGACGGCGCCCCCACCCCGCTGGCCGCGGAGCTTTCGCGGCGCTACACCGAGATCATGGTGGACGAATATCAGGACGTGAGCGAGGTGCAGGATCTGCTGTTCCGCGCCGTGTCCCGGGAGGGGAAGAACCTCTTCCTGGTGGGGGACGTGAAGCAGGCCATCTACCGTTTCCGTCTGGCCGACCCCGGCATCTTTCTGGACAAGTACAACGCTTTCGCCGACGCCGACAAGGCCGGGGAGGGCGAGCCGAGGCGCGTCTTCCTGCGGGAAAATTTCCGCTCCCGGCGGGAGATCATCGACGGGGCCAACCGGGTGTTCGCCGCGTGCATGTCGGAGAAGCTGGGCGAGACCCGCTACGATGAAAACGCCGCGCTGATCTGCGGGGCGGATTACCCCGGTAGCGTGCCCGCGCCGGAACTGCTGCTGCTGGACACCCGGGGCGACGGCGAGGAGAGCCCCGACCGCACCCGGCTGGAGGCCGGCGCGGCGGCGGACAGAATTCTGGCGCTGATGGCGGCGGGCACCACCGTGACCGACCACGGCCAGACCCGGCCGCTGCGCTGGGGCGACGTGGCCATCCTGCTGCGCTCCGCCAACGCCGTGGGGCCGGTCTACCGCCGGGCCCTGCTGGAACGGGGCATCCCGGCCCAGTCCGCCCAGGGCGGCGATTTCTTCACCGCCATCGAGGTGTCCTGCGTGCTGTCCCTGCTGGCCGTCATCGACAATCCCCATCAGGACGTGCCGCTGATCGCCGCGCTGCGTTCCCCCGCCTTCGGCTTCACGCCGGACGAGCTGTCCGCCGTGCGCGCCGCCGACCGCAGGGGCGACTATTACACCGCGCTGGTCAAGGCCGCGGAGAGCGACAGAAAATGCGCCGCGTTTCTGGACACGCTCACAGCCCTGCGGGCGCTGGCGCCGGACCTTACGCTGAGCGAACTGCTGGGGCGCGTCTATAACGAGCTGGACCTCATGGCGGTGTGCTCCGCCATGCGGGACGGGGCCGCCCGGCGGCAGAATCTGCTGCTGCTGGCGGGCTGCGCGAAAAAATTCGAGGCCGCGGGCTATCGCGGACTGCACCGCTTCAATCTGTGGCTGCGCCGCATGGCGGACCGGGGGGAGGAGCCGGAGGGGGCGCGCAGCGCGCCGGACGCAGTGCAGATCCTATCCATCCACAAATCCAAGGGCCTGGAATTCCCGGTGGTGCTGCTGTGCGACACCGCGCGGCGTTTCAACCGCCGGGACACCAGCGAGACCGTGCTGGTCCACCCCGCGCTGGGCTTGGGGCCCAAGGTCACCGATCTGGAGGGGCGGGTGGAATACCCCACGCTGGCCCGGCGGGCCATCAGGCAGCGGGCGGAGCGGGAGATGCTTTCCGAGGAGCTGCGCCTGCTGTATGTGGCGCTGACCCGGGCGAAGGAGCGGCTGATCGTGACGGCGGCCATGGCCGACCCCGCCGGGCAGCTGGAAAAGCTGCGGCCCTCGGCGGCCTTTCCCATGGCGCCGGAGGTGCTGACGCAGTGCCAGAGCCCGGCGCAGTGGCTGATGTGCGCCGCGCTGTGCGGCGGGGATAAGCTCACCCTGACCCTGGCGGCGCCCGCCGCGGCCGCGCAGACGGACGGAGAAGCGGCGGCGGAGACGCCGCCCGACCCGGAGACGGCGGCGGAGCTCAGCCGCCGGCTGGCGTTCGTCTACCCCCATCAGGCGGCCCAGACCCTGCCCAGCAAGGTCACCGCCACGGAGCTGAAGGCCGGAGCCTTCCAGCCGGACGGGGAGAGCGCGTTTCTGCCCCCGGCACCCGCCGGCGCCTTCCGCGCCCCGGCGTTTTCCCGGGAAAAGCCGAAGCTCACCGCCGCCCAGCGGGGCACCGCCACCCACGCCGCGCTGCAGGTCATCGATTTTGCCGCGGCGGCCGAAAAAGGCGCGGCGGCCGAAATTGCAGAATTGTCCGAAAACGGCGTGCTCACGGCGGCGGAGGCCGCGGCGGTGGACGCCGCGGCCATCGACAGGCTGCTGGCCTCCCCGCTGGGAGCGCGGATGCTGGCCGCCGAAACGCTGAACCGGGAATTCCGGTTTTCCGTGCTGCTGCCGGCGGAGAAATTCTTCCCCGGCGGCCAGGGCGAGGAGGTGCTGCTGCAGGGCGCCATCGACTGCTGGTTTGAGGGGGAGGGCGGCGTGACGGTGGTGGATTACAAGACCGACCGCGTCGCCGCGGCGGAGGTCCCCGCCCGGGCCGCGCTGTACGCGCCCCAGCTGCGGGCCTATTCGCTGGCCCTGACCGCCATGACGGGCAGGAACGTGCTGGATGCGGCGCTGGTTTTCCTCCATTCCGGAGAGATCGTCTTTCGTGAAAAAAACCCCTGATATTCCGCAAAAAACCGTTGCATTCCCCGAAAAGCTATGGTACAATCCATTTTGCGTCTTGTAACCGTGCGCTTTGGCGCATCTCAAGACAGCCCAGGAAGGAGATCGAACATCATGAGAGAAGGAATCCATCCCGATTACCAGCAGACCACCATCCGCTGTGCCTGCGGCGCCGTGTATCACACCGGCTCCACCAAAAAGGACATCAGCGTTGAGATCTGCTCCAAGTGCCATCCGTTCTACACCGGCAAGCAGAAGCTCGTTGACACCAGCGGCCGTGTGGACAAGTTCAACAGGAAGTATGGCCTGAAGTAATCGGATATTATGGTTATGAACCCCGCGTGTCAACGCGGGGTTTTGCCATATTGTGCCGTACTGCTTCTGCCGTTTAAAAAAGGACTGATTATGATACAAACTACGGAAGAAAAAAGAGACCGGGCCGTGCTGGCCGGCCTGTCCGCCGCCAGTATGGACGAGCATGAGCGCTCCTGCGAAGAGTCCATGTCCGAGCTCAAGGCGCTGGTGGACACCGCCGGCGGCGAGACTATCGGCATGCTGGTGCAAAACCGGCCCACCCCCGACCCCCGCAGCTTTCTGGGGGACGGCAAGGTGCATGAGCTGAAGGAATTCATCGACGCCAACGACTGTACGCTGGCCGTATTCGACAACGAGCTGAGCCCCTCCCAGATGCGGGTGCTGCAGGAGGAGCTGGGCGTGAACGTGCTGGACCGCTCCGGCCTGATCCTGGACATCTTTGCCCAGCGGGCGCGGACGAGCGAGGGCAAGCTCCAGGTGGAGCTCGCCCAGTATAACTATATGCTGCCCCGGCTGACCGGCATGTGGACGCATCTGGTGCGCCAGACCGCCGGCGGCGGCAAATCCCCCATCGGCACCCGCGGCCCCGGCGAGACCCAGCTGGAGACCGACCGCCGGCACATCCGCCGCAAGATCCAGAAGCTAGAGGAGGAACTGGCCGAGGTGCGCAAGATCCGCGGCACGCAGCGCCGCCGCCGGGAGAAGAACGATCTGCCCGTGGTGTGCCTGGTGGGCTACACCAACGCGGGCAAATCCACGCTGCTGAACTGTCTCACCGGCTCGGACATCCCGGCCAACGACCGGCTGTTCGACACACTGGACACCACCACCCGCCGCCTGCGCGTCAGCGAGGTGCAGGAGGTGCTGCTTTCGGACACCGTGGGCTTTATCCGCAAGCTGCCCACCCACCTGATCGAGGCCTTCAAGGCCACGCTGGAGGAGTTGAGCTACGCCGACGTGCTGGTGCATGTCATCGACATTTCCAATCCCGAGTGGGAGGAGCAGACCCGCATCGTGGACGAGCTGATCCGCCAGCTGGGCGCGGAGGGGACCCCCTGCATCCGGGCGTTCAACAAGTGCGACCGCTACGCCGGCATCCTGCCCCACGGGGAGGATGTGGTATGCATCTCCGCCAAAAGCGGCGAGGGCGCGGACGCGCTGGTGGAAAAGCTGGCCGCGCTGCTGGACCGGGGCAAGCGCCGGGTGACGCTGCTGCTGCCCTACGACAAGGCGGGTCTGGTGGACGTCCTCAACCGCGACGCCGCCGTGCTGCGCACCGATTACCGGGAGGACGGCATCGAGATCGAGGCCGTGTTCCCCACGCAGGAGCTGGGCCGGTTCAAGGGCTACGTCCCCGGTTCTGCGGAGCCGGAAAAGGATTTTTAAGAATGAAGGAGTATTTTATCCCCGCCGGGGCGGGGGAGGCGGAACAGGATGAAAAGCGCTCCCGCTTCCTCGGCCATGTGCGGCCCGTCTCATCGGAGGACGAGGCCCGGGCTTTCGTCGCGGAGATGAAAAAGAAGTACTATGACGCCCGCCACAACTGCTGGTGCTACTGCCTCAGGGACGGTCCGGAGCGCTATTCCGACGACGGCGAGCCCCAGGGCACGGCGGGCATCCCCATGCTGGAGGTGCTGCGCCGGGAGGGCGTGACGGATGCCGTGTGCGTGGTGACCCGCTACTTCGGCGGGGTGCTGCTGGGCACGGGCGGGCTCCTGCGCGCCTATACCCGCGCCGCCGGAGACGCGCTGGACGCGGCGGGTCTCGCCGCCGTCCGCCGCTGGGCGGCGATGGAGGTCCCCTGCGGCTACGCGGCGCTGGAAAAGGTCAAAACCGAGATCGCCGCCTCGGGCGGCACGGTGGAGGACGTGGTCTACGGCGAGGCCGTGACCGTCAGGGCGCTGATCCCGGAGGAAACGGCGGAGACGCTGACGGGCCGCATCCTGGACGCGACGGCGGGCGGATCGCGGGCCAGAATTACAGGCTATACCCGGCGGGCGGTACGCATCCGGTGACGGCGGCGGCCCGCCCGCAAAATTTTTTCAAAAAATAAAGGGAAAACCCGATTCGCGTCGTATATAGTATCAGGACGGACGAAAGGAGGGAGCGCGTATGCCCTGCCCCAGAGAAAAACGGGAGGCCGCCGAGCGCGGGTTCATCGGCGAACACGGCGTACTGGCCGAAAATTCCAGGGGACGCCTCATCCCCGAGGAGGAGGATGAGATCCGCACCTGCTTTCAGCGGGACGTGGACCGCATCACCCATTCCAAATCCTTCCGCCGCCTCAAGCACAAGACCCAGGTGTTTTTGCAGCCCGAGGGCGACCATTACCGCACCCGCCTGACCCACACGCTGGAGGTGTCGCGGCTGGCCCGCACCATCGCCCGGGCGCTGGAGCTGAACGAAGACCTGGCGGAGGCCATGGCCCTGGGCCACGACATCGGCCACACCCCCTTCGGCCACGCGGGGGAGCGGGCCCTGAACGCCATCTATCCCGGCGGGTTCAAGCACTATGAACAGAGCCTGCGGGTGGTGGACAGGCTGGAGCGGGACGGCCGGGGACTGAATCTCTGCTACGAGACCCGCATGGGCATCCTGCACCACACCTACGGTGCGCCGGACGATACCATGGAGGCCACCGCCGTCCGCTTTGCCGACCGCATCGCCTATATCAACCACGATCTGGACGACGCCATCCGCGCCGGCATTCTCCGGCCGGAGGATGTGCCCGAAAATGTCCGCCGCCGCTGCGGCGACCGGAACAGCCAGCGCATCAACGCCATCATCACCGACCTCATCGAAAACAGCCGGGACGAGATCCGCATGAGCGACGGGATGCAGGACGTGTTCGACGAATTCCACAACTTCATGTTCTCCGATGTCTATACCAACCCCCTCGCCAAGGGCGAGGAGAGCAAGGTGGAGGGTATCCTGGACGGCATTTACGAGCACTATGTCTGCGCGCCGGAGGAGCTGCCCCCCGAATACCGCGCCGTGGCCGATACCGAGGGCATCGAGCGCGCCGCCTGCGACTATGTGGCGGGCATGACCGACAGCTATGTAATGGACAAATACGCGGAATTCTTCATCCCCTCCGCGTGGACCGTGAAATAAAACCGTTTTCAGGATGGAAGGGAGGTGAGACCGTGGCGTTTTCCGAGAGCTTTCTGCAGGAGCTGTGCGAGCGGAACGATATCGTGGACGTGGTGTCCGGCTACGTCCGGCTCACCAAAAAGAGCGGGTCGAACCAGTTCGGCCTGTGCCCCTTCCACAGCGAAAAGACCCCGTCCTTCTCCGTGTCCGCGGACAAGCAGATCTTTCACTGCTTCGGCTGCGGCAAGGGCGGCGGCGTGATCAACTTCATCATGGAGATCGAAAATCTCTCCTTCCCGGAGGCGGTGGAATTTCTTGCCAAGCGGGCCAATATGCCGCTGCCCGAGCAGGAGGACAGCGCCGAGTCCCGCAAGCGGGAGCGGATGCTCTCCCTCAACCGGGACGCCGCGCGGTATTTCTTCGCCCAGCTGGCGGGGCCCGGCGGGGACCCGGCCCTGAGCTATATGGCCAGACGGCAGATCGCCCCCGCCACCGCGAAAAAGTTCGGCCTGGGCTTCGCGCCCGACGGCTGGGAGGGCCTGCGCGACGCCATGCGCGCCCTGGGCTATACGGATTACGAGCTTTTCGACGCGGGCCTCGTCCGGAAGGGCAAGTCCGGCGGATTTTACGACGTGTTCCGCAACCGGCTGATGTTCCCCGTCATCGACGTGCGGGGCAACGTCATCGGCTTTTCCGGCCGCATTCTGGGCGACGGGGAGCCCAAGTACATGAACAGCCCCGAAACGATCGTTTTCAGCAAAAGCCATCACTTATTTGGCCTGAATTTGGCTAAAAAATCGAAATGTGGATATATCATCCTGTGTGAGGGCAATATAGACGTGGTCTCCATGCACCAGGCGGGCTTCGACTCCGCCGTGGCGTCGCTGGGCACCTCGCTGACCCCCGAGCAGGCGCGGCTGATGTCCCGCTACAAAAACGAGGTCGTCATCGCCTACGACAACGACGGCGCGGGCCAAAAGGCCGCCCAGCGGGCCATCGGCATTCTGGAGAAGCTGGACATGAAGGTGCGGGTACTGCGGATGAGCGGCGCCAAGGACCCTGACGAGTTCATCAAGACCAGCGGGGCGGACGCTTTCCGCAATCTGCTGGACAAGTCCGAAAATCAGATCGATTACCGGCTGAAATCCGTCACCGACAAATACGATCTCACCGCCGACGATCAGAAGGTGGCGTTCCTGAAGGAGGCCACCGAGCTGGTGGCCGGACTGCCCGGGTCGGTGGAGCGGCAGGTCTACGCCATGCGCGTGGCCGCCATGACCGGCGTCACCGCGGACGCCATCCGCGACGAGGCCGAGCGGCGGCGCAAAAAGCTGCTGGCCCGGGCCCGCATCGATACGGAAAAGGCCCAGCACCCGGAAAAGGACTTTCAGCCCCCCAATAAGGCCCTGCAGTACGACGATCCCAAGTCCGCCGCGGCGGAGGAGGGGCTCATCCGCCTGCTCAGCTGCGACGCGGGCCTGTTCAAGGGCGGGGGTCTGCCGGCGGCGGAGGACTTTTCCTCGCCCGCGCTGGGTCATATCTACGGTGTGCTGCGCCGGCGGCTGGACAGCGGCGAGAGCACCAATATTACCGCGCTGGGCGAGGCTTTGACCCCGGAGGAGACCGCCCTTCTGGCGGGACTGCTGCAAAAGCCCGAGGTGCTGGCCAATGGCGCGCAGGCTCTGGCGGACTACATAGAGATTCTTTACCAGCAAAAAATGCTCCGCAGCGGTAAGCTGGATCTGCGGGACATGGCAAAGTATTATAAAGAAACGACTAAAGGAATTGGTGGATAATATGAGCACAAAGAGTATCAACGAAAATACGGCCGCGGAGGAGACGACCGCGGCGGCTGACGCCGAGCCCGTCACGAAACCCGCAAAGAAGCCGGCAGCCAAGCCCGCGGAGACGGAGAACAAAGCAGAAGAGGTCCCGGCCGAGGCCGGGAAGACGCCCGCCGCAAAGAAGCCGGCGGCCAAAAAGCTTCCCGTCAAGGACCCCGTCGAGGAGGACGCGCCCGCACAGGACGAATCCGCCGACGAGGGCGGCGAGAGCGCGCAGAAAACCGCCGAGGACAAGCTGGCGGAGCTCATCGAGCGGGGCAAAAAGGCCGGAAAGCTCATCACCAAGGATCTGGAGGGCATCGAGCAGTGGGGTCTCGACCCCGAGGCTGTGGATAAGTTTTATGAGGCGCTGGAGGCCGCCGGCGTGGACATCGACATCCCCGACGACGAGCTGCCCCCCGTAGACGACGACGAGCTGCCCGCGCTGGAGGAGCTGGAGGAGATCGAGGAGGTCACCGAGGAGGAGATCACCGCAGACGCCGATTCTCTGGCCGACAATTACACCACGGACGACCCCGTGCGGATGTATCTCAAGGAGATCGGCAAGGTGCCCCTGCTGACCCCGGAGGAGGAAGTGGAGCTGGCCGTGCGCATGGCCGACGGCGACGAGGAGGCCAAACGCCGCATGGCGGAGGCCAACCTCCGCCTGGTGGTGTCCATTGCCAAGCGCTATGTGGGCCGGGGGATGCTGTTCCTCGATCTGATCCAGGAGGGCAATCTGGGCCTGATCAAGGCCGTGGAAAAGTTCGACTACACCAAGGGCTATAAGTTCTCCACCTACGCCACCTGGTGGATCCGGCAGGCCATCACCCGGGCCATCGCCGATCAGGCCCGCACCATCCGCATCCCCGTGCACATGGTGGAGACCATCAACAAGGTCATCCGCGTGTCCCGGCAGCTGCTGCAGGAGCTGGGCCACGACCCCACCGCCGAGGAGATTGCCGCGGAGATGAATATGCCCGTGGACAAGGTGCGCGATATTCTCAAGATTGCGCAGGAGCCCGTGTCCCTGGAGACCCCTATCGGTGAGGAGGAGGATTCCCATCTGGGCGATTTCATTCCCGACGAGGACGCCTCCGAGCCTTCCGAGGCCGCGTCCTTCTCGTTACTGAAGGAGCAGCTCATGGAGGTCATGGACACGCTGACGCCCCGGGAAAAGAAGGTGCTGGAGCTGCGCTTCGGCATCCTGGACGGCCGCACCCGCACGCTGGAGGAGGTTGGCAAGGAATTCAACGTCACCCGCGAGCGTATCCGCCAGATCGAGGCCAAGGCCCTGCGCAAGCTGCGCCATCCCAGCCGCAGTAAGAGGCTGAGGGATTTTCTGAGCTAAAAACGCAAGCGGGCGGCCGATGGGCCGCCCGCTTCAGCTTTTACTTGAAAATCGGCGGCACTTCTGGTAAAATAGGGAAAATCCGGCGACAAAACAAAATAGGGAGGATGAAGCCATGCTGTTCGGCAATTGGTCGTACGCTCCGGCGGCGGACGCCGCCAAGGCGGCAGTGCGGGACCCGTCGAATTTCAACTGGACCACGCTGGCGCTGTTCGCCATCGTGATGATCATCTACTGCAACGAGATCAAGGCAAAGAACTATCGGGCCGTGGCGGCGGCGCTGATGCTGTACAGCATCCACTGGCTGTATGAGATCGCCAACGCCGTGATCTGCCACATCTGGGGCTACGCGCTGTGGACGGTTTCGCCCGAGAGCACCAGCTTCATTTTGCTGATCGGCGTCAGCGTGGAGCTCTCGCTGATGTTCTCCATCGCGGGCTTTACCTGCAAGCTGCTGCCCGAGGATAAGCATAAAAAGATTCTGGGCATCAACAACCGCTGGTTTTTCGGCATCGGCTTCGCCCTGTTCTGCTCGATCTTTGAGATCTTTCTGGCCTGGACCCCGGCGTTTATCTGGGTCTATCCCTGGTGGGGCGCCCTGCCGGTGTTCGTGACGACCTACATCCCCTTCTTCGTGGGGGCGTATCTGGTGTATGATTTGCCGGCGAAAAAGCAGTGGACCATCGTGGGCACGATGGTGGCGGTCAATATCGTGCTGCTGGCCGTTCTGATACCGCTGGGCATCATCTGAGACAAAACGCTCGCTTCTTCCAAACGATAAAAAACCGGCCTCACCTTTGGGTGAAGCCGGTTTTGCTTATTGGCTTTCCGGGATGTGAATTTCCTTGATGGTGCATTCCGTGCCGGAGAGGACCTGCTTGTTCTGACTGCCGCAGTCGGGGCAGATGCCCTCGCACGCGGCGACGTTGAAGATCGCGTCGCAATCTTCGCACTCGGCCAGACCGGGGACGATCTCAAGAAGCAGCCTGGTATCCTTCAGCGGGGTGTCCTTCACCACCACGGGATAGAGCTTTTCCAGATAGTCCGGCACGACGAGACTCAGCTCGCCCACGCTCATCACGATCTCGCTGACGGTCTCCACGCCGTTGTCGGCGGCGAAATCCAGAACGGTCCTGACCACAGCCTTGACGATGCCGATTTCATGCAAGAGACGTCACCACTCAGTCTGCCTTCTTGCCGAAGGGCTTGGAAATGGTCTGCGCCACCAGCTTGCCGTAGCGCATGCCGGCATGCCCGGCGGCGTGGCCCAGGGTCTTGAAATACGGGGTGCCCTTGTGGTCGCGGACCTTCTCCAGATGGATCGCGTCGAACCTGCACTTGGTGGTGCATACGCCGCAGCCCACGCACATATTCTCGTTGACCACCACCGCGCCGCAGCCAAGGCAGCGCTCGGTCTCCTTCTTCAGCTGGTCCTCCGTGAAGGTGCCGCGCAGATCCCTGAAGGTCTTCTTGGCCTTCTCGGGGGAGGGGGCCGCCGCGCGCTGGCGGGCGGGAGCATCGAAGGAGTCGATGGCGATGGCCGCGTTCTTCACGTCCAGCGGCTTGTAATCGCGGTGGTCGCGGCCAATGTCCAGCGTCTGGCCGGGATGCACGTAGCGGTGGATGGAAATGGCGGCTTCCTTGCCGGCCGCGATGGCGTCGATGGCGAATTTCGGGCCGGTGACTACGTCGCCGCCGGCGAAAACGTCGGGTTCGCCGGTCTGGCAGGTCATGGCGTCGGCCACCACGGTGCCGTTTTTGTTCACGGCGAAACCGGCGCCCTTGTCCATGCCGCCGAGATCGACCTTCTGGCCGATGGCGGAGATGACGGCGGTGATGGGGAGAGTCTCGGTCCTGCCGGTGGGGACGGGCTTGCGGCGGCCCTTGGCGTCCGGCTCGCCCAACTCGTTCATCTCCAGCACGATGCCGGCGGCCCTGCCGTCCGCGCCGGCTTCGATGGCGGCGGGGGAGACGAGATATTTGAACTCCACGCCCTCGGCTTTGGCCTCCTCCACCTCGTCGGCGGCGGCGGGCATCTCCTCCTCGGAGCGGCGATAGAGGACAGTCACTTTTTCGGCGCCCAGGCGCACAGCGGCGCGGGCCACGTCCATGGCCACGTTGCCGCCGCCCACCACGGCGACCTGCCCGCCGACCTCGGGCTCTTTGCCGGTGTTGACATCCCGCAGGAAGTCCAGACCGGTCCACACGCCCTCGAGATCGTCGCCCTTGCAGCCCACCGGCGTGCCCTTGGAGGCGCCGATGCCCAGATAGAAGGCTTCATAGCCCTGCCGGCGCAGCTCGGGGAGGGTGACGTCCCTGCCGACCTCGACGCCGGTTTTGAACTCCACGCCCATCTCCCGGAGAATGTCGATCTCGGCGTTGACGACCTTCTTCTCCAGCCGGAATTCGGGGATGCCCAGGGTGAGCATGCCGCCCAACTGCTTTTCCTTTTCAAACACGGTCACGGGATAGCCCTTGATCTTGAGGTAGTAAGCGCAGCTCAGACCCGCGGGGCCCGCGCCGATGACGGCGATCTTGTTTTCATAGGGCCTGCCGGTCTGGTTGAGCATGGCGGGGACGAAACGGCTGCCGGCCTTCAGCTCCTGATCGGCGATGAACTTCTTGATATCGTCGATGGCGAGTGGATCGTCCACGCTGCCGCGGGTGCAGGCGTCCTCGCAGGCCTTGTTGCAGATGCGGCCGCAGACCGCGGGGAACGGGTTTTCAGTTTTGATAAGCTCCAGCGCTTCCTTGTACTTGCCCTGGGAGGCCAGCTTGATGTAGCCCTGCACGGGGATATGGGCCGGGCACTTGGCCTTGCAGGGGGCGGTGCCGTCGGCGGTGACATCCGTGCGGTCGGTGCGGTAATCCTTGTTGTAATCCTTGCTGGTCCAGAATTTTTCACCGGGAACGGGGTCAAGCTCCACGGCTTCCTCACCGTCGGCGGAGCAGAGCTTTTTACCAAGCTTCAGCGCGTTCATCTGGCAGTTTTCCACGCACTGGCCGCAGGCCACGCAGCTCGATTTGTCCACCCTGGCCACATAGTTGGAGCGGATGGTGTCCGGCGTGCGGAAATAGGCGCCGATGCGCAGCGAGTAGCAGGAGCAGGAGCAGCAGTTGCAGATGGCGTTGGCCTCCTCAAAGCCGTCGGCCTGGTTGATCTCATGGATCAGACCGTTGTCCTCGGCGCGCTTGAGGATCGCATAGGCCTCCTCCTTGCTGACGAGGCGGTGGGAGCCCAGCTCGGCAAAGTTCTTGGCGTTGTCGTTGAGGTACATGCACATGTCGTCCTCGAGATGGCCGCAGCCCTCGCCCATCAGACGGCGGGAACGGCGGCAGGAGCAGGGCCCCACGGAGATGGCGGTGGCGTTCTCGATGAGAGTGGACAGCTCGTCGTAAGAGGCGACGCGGTTGTTGCTGTTGATGGCGGTCTCCACGGGCATGACGCGCATCAGGGACATCCCGGTGCCCAGGTTGGGGACCAGCGGGGCGATGCGGCGGCGGGTATATTCCTCAAAGCAGGCGCCCAGATCGGGATAACGCTCGCACTGCGCCTTGTTGGAAAGCACGCCCTCCATGATGCCGGGAACCCAGATGGGATAATAGTAGTTGGCCACGCCGTCCACATAGTGGACCCGCACGGCCCCGGTCTCGCGCAGCTTTGCCAGTTGATCCCTGACGAAGTCGATGTCCATGTCCGCCCGCCGGGAGATCTCCTCCAGCGTACGGTTGGTGTTCAGCTTCAGGTGCATCATCACGGCGACCATATCGTCGCTGAAGATGGGGTCAAGAATGCGGTACTCGGGGTCGGAATAGGTGATGCCGGTGTAAGTCATGCTCTCAAGACTGATCTTGGTGACCAGCTTTAGCAAGTTCGGTCTGTGTGCCATGCTGTTCCTTCCTTTCGGTCGACTGTTATTTTACCTGTTTTTTATGGGGGAACGCGGGGTGGTTTGTCCGATATGCTCCCATTATAATGTATGACCGACTGACATTTCAAGGGGCTTTAGTCAGCAATTTAACGCAATAGGGCCCTGTTTTGCCCGGCGGCGGCAAAACAGGGGCCGCAGCCGGCAGTTTGACCGGCGCCTCGACCGCTTGCGCCCCATTTCGGCGGCGTACAAAAAATATGAATTATTTGTCAACTTGCGGAAGCGACTATTGACTTTTGGTTCGGGGAATGCTATATTAGCACTCGTAAGGCGAGAGTGCCAAAAACGGAGAAACGGACGGTGCCATGGAGCTGAGCGAAAGAAAAAAGAAGATCCTGGCCGCCGTGGTGGACGAATACGTTCGGACGGCGGAGCCGGTGGGCAGCAAGACGCTGGCGGAAAACGCCTGTCTGGGCTGTTCTTCGGCCACCATCCGCAACGAGCTTGCGGAGCTGGTGAGCATGGGTTATCTGGAACAGCCCCATACCTCTGCGGGGCGCGTGCCCACGCCGCTGGGTTACCGTACCTATGTCAACGAGCTCATGGGCCGGCAGAAGCTCTCCAGCGAGGAGACGGAAAAGATTGACAAGACCCTGAACGATCAGCCGCTCCAGCTGGATACCGCCATGACCGATATCGGCAAGCTGGCTTCCCAGCTTACCAACTACCCGGCGCTGGCGCTGACCGCGCCGACCCCGGCCACCGTCTCCCGCTTCGACATCATTTATGTGGACGCCAACACCTTTATCATCGTGGTGCTGCTGTCCAACAACACGGTGAAGAATAAGCTGGTGCATCTGCCGGTCTCCGTGACCCAGAGCATGATGCAGAAAATGTCCAGTCTGTTCAACGCCAACTTCACCGGCATTACCGACGACAAGGTCACGCCGCTGCTGCTCTCCTCCGCGGAGCGCGCGGCGGACGATACGCTGGGCATCACCAGCGTCATCGCCTCCTTCGTCATCGAGGTGCTCAGCGAATCCCACACGACGGAAGCTTACGTCACCGGCGAAAACCGGCTGCTGAGCCAGCCGGAGTTCCGCGATCCCGACAAGGCCCACCGGCTGATGAGCTATCTCTCCAACGGCGGCTACATCCTGCCGGAGAGCTCCGCGCCCATCGGGAAGGACGAGGTGCGCGTGCTTATCGGCCCGGAAAACGTGGCCGAGGAGCTGAAGGACTCCAGCGTCATCATCGCCAGCTACGACGCCGGCGATAATATGCGCGGCATCATCGGCGTGGTGGGTCCCACCCGGATGGATTATTCCGCGGTGGCCGCCAAGCTGAAATTCCTGGCCGACGGACTTTCCAAACGGCTGGGAGGCGGCGAGACCCCGCCGCCGGGCATGAACAACAAACTGATAATCAAAGGGGATGACAAATAAACGATGAGCAGCAAAAACAATCCGTCTTCCGAGGAAAAGAAGGATCAGACCGCCGAGGAGGCGCCGGAAGTGAAGGATGCAGCCAAGGCCCCGATCGAAGAAAAGACCGAACCTGAAAGGACCCCGGAAAAGACCGAACCTGAAAAAACCCCGGAGGAACCAAAAAAGGAAGCGCCGAAAAAAGCCGAACCCACCGACGCCGACAAGCTGCGGGAGGCCAACGACAAGTATCTGCGGCTGCTGGCCGAATACGACAACTTCCGCAAGCGCAGCCAGAAGGAGCGCGACAGCCTCTACGGCGACATCAAGGCCGACACCGTGACCAGGTTCCTGCCCGTGTACGACAATCTGGTGCGGGCGCTGGCCCAGTCCACCGAGGACGAGGCCTACCGCAAGGGCGTGGAAATGATCATGGCGCAGTTCGACGAGACCCTGAAAAATCTGGGCGCCATCGCGATCCCCAGCGTGGGCGAAAAGTTTGACCCCTGCCGCCACAACGCCGTGATGCATGTGGAGGACGACACCAAGGGCGAAAACGAAATCGTGGAAGAATTCCAAAAAGGCTTTATCCTGGGCGACAAGGTGATCCGCTGCGCAATGGTCAAGGTCGCGAACTGATCCAACCATCCATATATTAATATAAAATTAGAACCGACAATACGGGAGGAAACACAATTATGGGTAAAATTATTGGCATAGATCTGGGCACCACCAACAGCTGCGTGTCCGTTATGGAGGGCGGCGAGGCCGTCGTCATCGCAAACGCCGAGGGCGCCCGCACCACCCCGTCCGTCGTGGCCTTTTCCAAGGACGGCGAACGTATGGTGGGCCAGGTGGCCAAGCGCCAGGCCGTCACGAACCCCGACCGCACCATCGTGTCCATCAAGCGTGAGATGGGCTCCGATTACAAAGTGCGCATCGACAGCAAGTCCTACACCCCGCAGGAGATCTCCGCGATGATCCTGCAGAAGCTGAAGTCCGACGCTGAAGCCTATCTGGGCCAGAGCGTCACCGATGCCGTCATCACCGTCCCCGCCTACTTCACCGACTCCCAGCGCCAGGCCACCAAGGACGCCGGCCGCATCGCGGGCCTGGATGTCAAGCGCATCATCAACGAGCCTACCGCCGCGGCGCTGGCCTACGGTCTGGACAAGGAGACCGACCAGAAGATTATGGTCTACGATCTGGGCGGCGGCACCTTTGACGTGTCCATTCTGGAAATCGGCGACGGCGTGATCGAAGTGCTGGCCACCGCGGGCAACAACCGCCTGGGCGGCGACGATTTCGACGCCTGCGTCACCAAATATATGTGCGACGAGTTCAAGAAGACCCAGGGCATTGACCTCTCCACCGACAGGGTCGCCATGCAGCGTCTGCGCGAGGCCGCCGAGAAGGCCAAGATCGACCTGTCCGGCCTGACCAGCGCCAACATCAATCTGCCCTATATCACCGCCGACGCCACCGGCCCCAAGCATCTGGAGATGACCCTGACCCGGGCCAAGTTCAACGAGCTCACCGCCCATCTGGTGGAAAAGACCGCCGGCCCCGTGAAGCAGGCCCTCAGCGATTCCGGCCTGAGCCCCAGCGACATCAGCAAGGTGCTGCTGGTGGGCGGCTCCAGCCGTATCCCCGCCGTGCAGGATATTGTCAAGTCCCTCACCGGCAAGGAAGGCTTCAAGGGCATCAACCCCGATGAGTGCGTCGCCATCGGCGCGGCCATCCAGGGCGGCGTTCTCGGCGGCGACGTCGAGGGCATCCTCCTGCTGGATGTGGCCCCGCTGTCTCTGGGCATCGAGACCCTGGGCGGCGTGTTCACCAAGCTCATCGACCGCAACACCACCATCCCCACCAAGAAGAGCCAGGTGTTCTCCACCGCCGCCGACAACCAGACCTCCGTGGAGGTCAACGTGCTGCAGGGCGAGCGCGAGATGGCGCAGTACAACAAGTCCCTGGGCCGCTTCCATCTGGACGGCATCGCCCCTGCGAGACGCGGCGTGCCGCAGATCGAGGTCACCTTCGATATTGACGCCAACGGCATCGTGAACGTCTCCGCCAAGGATCTGGGCACCAGCAAGGAGCAGCACATCACCATTACCTCCTCCAGCAACATGTCCAAGGCCGACATCGAGAAAGCCGTCAAGGAAGCCGAGCAGTTTGCCACGGAGGATACCAAGCGCAAGGAAGAGGTCGATACCCGCAACCAGGGAGACCAGATGGTCTATCAGACCGAAAAGACCCTGCAGGAGATGGGCGACAAGCTGGATCCCGCCGACAAGAGCGAGGTGGAAGGCAAGCTCGCCTCCCTCAAGACCGCCCTTCAGGGCAGCGACACCGCGGCGATCAAGTCTGCCACCGAGGAGTTGACCCAGGCCTTCTACAAGGTCTCCGAGAAGCTCTATCAGCAGACCGGAGCGCAGGGCCAGCCCGGCGCGGGCTTCGACCCCAATCAGGCCGGCGGCGCACAGGGCCCGCAGGGCGGCGACAACGGCGGCCAGCAGTATTACGACGCGGATTACACCCCCGTGGACGACGACAAGAAGTAAACCGTTTTTGCGGCAGGGGCGGACGAACCATCCGCCCCTGCGCTTCGCGTATTGCAAAGTCCGCGGCGATATGGTACAATGACTGCCGCTTACGACTTTTAATGAATTGGTGAGAACTATGGCTGAAAAAAGAGATTATTATGAAGTCCTGGGCGTGACCAAGGGCGCCTCGGACGACGAGATTAAAAAAGCATACAGAAAAATGGCCAAGGAAAACCACCCCGACCTGCACCCGGGCGACAAGGCCTGCGAGGAGCGGTTCAAGGAGGTCAACGAGGCATATGAGATCCTGTCCGACCCCGATAAAAAGGCCCGCTACGACCAGTACGGCCACGCGGCCTTCGATCCCAGCGCCGGCTTCGGCGGCGGGGGCGCGGGCGGTTTCGGTGACTTCGGTGATATCTTCAGCGATATCTTCGGCGGCGGTTTCGGCGGCTTCGGCGATATTTTCGGCGGAGGCGGCGGCCGCGCCTCCAACGCGCCGCGCAAGGGCGAGAGCATCCGCACCAACGTGTCCATCAGCTTCGAGGAGGCCGCTTTTGGCTGCAAGAAGGATGTCACCGTGGCCCGTATCGAGGTCTGCCCCGACTGTAAGGGCACCGGCTGCGCCCCCGGCACCACGCCGGAGATCTGCCCCGACTGCAAGGGCACCGGCTCTGTCCGCACCACCCAGCGAACCCCCTTCGGGATGGTGCAGTCCTCCGGTCCGTGCCAGAGATGCCGCGGCACCGGCAAGATCATCCACCAGCCCTGCCCCACCTGCCACGGCATGGGCAATGTGCGCAGGCAGCATAAGCTCAACGTGACCATCCCCGCCGGCATCGACGACGGCCAGACCGTGTCCGTGCGCGGTCAGGGCAACGCGGGCTCCAACGGCGGCCCCGCCGGCGACCTGCTGGTGTTTATCATCGTGCGCCCCCACGCCCGCTTCGAGCGGGACGGCGCCAATGTGGTCATGGAGCAGGAGATCTCCTACGCGCAGGCAGTGCTGGGCGCGGACATCGAGGTCCCCACTCTGGACGGCAGCGTTAAGCTCAATATACCCGAGGGCACCCAGGCCGGGTCCGTGTTCCGCATGAAGGGCAAGGGCATCCCGCTGCTGCGGGGCTCCGGCCGGGGCGATCAGTACGTAACCGTGAAGGTGGCTGTGCCCAAAAACCTCACCGCCTCCCAGAAGGAGCTGCTCAGAGAGTTCGCCGCCTCCGTGGGCGACGAGGTGTCCGACGGCCACGGCGGCATCTTCGGCAAAAAGAAACGATAACACGCAAAACCGCGTCGGAAAAATAACGCTCCGGCGCGGTCTTCTTTTGTTGCAAACGGCGGGAAAATAAGGTATACTTTCCTTAAATAGCTTTAAGCGTTTTAACTTACTGGGGGGCACAGATCATGCTGGAAGACAATTTCATGCTGGTATATGACAAATTCGTGCTGGAGTTTTTCCGCCGCATTTTTGAGATGGTGCGGGAACGGGAGGGCTCCCTTTCCGCGATGGAGGCTTTTTCCGTGGAGGTCATCCACGAGCTGCACGAGCCTACCATTGGCCAGTTTGCCGACTTCCTCAATATCTCCCAGTCCAACGCCACCTATAAGGTCAACAGCCTGATCAAAAAGGGTTATATCGAAAAACAGAATTCCTCCACCGACCGCCGGGAATACCATCTGGTGCTGGCGGACAAGTATTATCAGTATACCGGCCTGATGCGCAACTACGTCAGCGCCGTGACGAAGCGGATCGAACAGAGCTTTTCCCCAGAGGATACGGAAAAGCTGGCGCAGATGCTGCGCCGCATCGGCGAGGAGCTGATGTGTCCCGGCGACGCGCAGATGCCCGACCCCGTATGACCCGCCGCGAGGTGACCCGGACAAAAAAGACTGGGCTTCGGTTTCCCGAAGCCCGGTCTTTGAGGCTGTCAAAAAAACCTTTTTGACAGCCTCAAAACGCCGAATTTTTTGCGAAACCGTGTCTTCGCAAAAAAACGTCGCTCCGCTCCCCAAACCCTTGTACAGCAAGGGCTTGGCGGCTATTTATCCAAATTGAGGTGGGGCTCCGCCCCCCTCACACTTCCCCCGCATCATCCCCCAAATCCGTTCCTCTTTGAGTTCTTTGACAGGCTGAAAGACCGGGCTTCGGTTTCCCGAAGCCCGGTCTTTTTTACGCTCATTTTCGCGCTCATTTGATGGCCTTGAAGCCTTCTCCGTGGACCTCGATGGAGCTGACCACATAGACGAAGGCGGTGGGGTCGTGTTCCTTGATGATGGCCAGCGCGATTGACACGCCGCCCCGGCGCACCACCGTGGTGAGCAGGGTCTTGTCCTGCCCGGAATAGCTGCCCACGGCGGGAGACATGGTGACGCCCCGGCCCGTGGCATCCGACAGCAGGTCGGCCAGCTCCTGCCCGCGGCCGGTGACCACATAGATGACCTTGGCGTAATCCGCGCCCTGGACCATGTTGTCCACCACCTTGCTGGCCACAAAGATGGTGATGGCGGAGTACAGCGCCACGTCGATATCCCGGAAGATCAATACCGCGATCACCACCACGGCCCCGTCCACGCACAGCAGAAGGGTGCCCACGGGGACATCGTGGATCCGATTGGCCAGCAGCAGACTGAGCAGGTCGGTGCCGCCGGTACTGAGCCCCCGGACAAACAGCAGCCCCATGCCGAAGCCGCTGAGCGCCCCGCCGAACACCGCCGCCACCAGAATGTTGCGGGTGTAGCCCGGCAAAAACAGGGCGAACAGATCGATGAACACCGACAGCAGCACCGTGGCCACGAAGGTCTTGAACAGGGGATGGAAGCCCAGCTTGCGAAAGGCCGCGTAGAAAAGCGGCACGTTCAGCAGCAGCGACCACATGCCGGCGGTGATGGGCGTGATGGATTGCAGCGCCGTGGCAAGGCCCGTGACGCCGCCTGGGGCGATGTTGTTGGGGATGGCGAAGATCACCAGCGCCGCGGCCACCGCCGCGCTGCCCACGCCGATGGCCACAATATCTTTCAGCAGATTTTCAGCTTTTTCATTCATAGGCAGTCCTCACGGGCGTCCTTTCAGAGGACACTTCAGCATGACGGTCCGGGGACGGGCCGCGGCGGAAAAATCCACAACGTTGGTATCCGGCGTCTCCGCGTTATCGCACAGCCGGAGAAAATCGTCCACAGTAGAAAGCACGTCCATGCCGAAGCCGTCGCCACGGTAGTGCATGGGCAGGGTCAGGGAAGGATGGAGCGCGTCCTGCACGGCCGCGGCCGCGGCGGCGTCGATGGTGTAAAAGCCGCCCACGGGAATCATCAGCACATCCACCCGGCCCAGCCGCGCGATCTGCGCGTGGGACAGGGGATGCCCCAGGTCGCCCAGGTGGACCGCCCGCACGCCGCCCAGCTCCAAAAGCGTGACCAGATTTTTGCCCCGGAGCGCGCCGCGCTGATCGTCGTGATACGTCGCCAGCTGCGTTGTCGGCAGCACGGGGTCCCGACCCGTGCGGGTCACGCCCTGAGGGTAAAAATGGTCGTCATGGCCGTGACTGCATACGCAGACATCCGCCGTCAGCGGGGGCAGCTCCAGCCCCGGCACGCTGCCGGGCCGGTAGGGATCGAATACCACGGAGACGTCCCCGGCTTCGATTTTAAAACAGGAATGACCGTACCATGTAATTCTCATTTTGTCCCGACCTCCTCTATTTCAGCCCTAACAGTATATCAGACCCGCGGGCGCAGTTCAACAAAATTGATTGACCCGTGGGGCGGGAGATGGTATGATTCCACAGGGAAGGTGATAAAGATGTCAAAAAGAAGGGCCATTCATATTGCCTTGGGCGGCATTCTGCTGGCGTGCCTGCTGGGATGTCTGGTCTATGTGGCGGGAATGAACGCGGAGGCCCAGCGGACGACCGCGGCCGCGGCCACACCCGCGCCGTCACCCGTGCCCGCGCCCACAGCCACACCCGCGCCGCCCACGCCTTCGCCGGGACCCTACGCCGACAAGCCGGATATCGACGTGACGAGCTGGGAATACAAATTGGCCAACGCCGCAAATCCCATCGGCGATTACGCGCCGGAATTGGGCAGTATCGAGAGCCAGCAGCTGGATAAGCGTATCATCGACGCCATGACCCGGTTCGTGGCCGACGCCCGGGCGGAGGGGCTGAGCGTGTATCTCTCCTCCGGCTACCGCAGCTATGACGAGCAGAATGCTCTCTACCAGCGCAAGGTGGCCCAGTACGGGGAGAAACAGGCCGCCAAGATCGTGGCTCCGCCGGGCACCAGCGAGCACCAGACCGGCCTGTGCTGCGACATCACGGACAAGTATTACGAGACGAAGGATTCCTCCCTGGAAAAGACCGCGCTGTACCAATGGATGAGCCAGCATTGTCAGGAATACGGCTTCATCGTGCGCTACCCCGCCGACAAGGAGGATGTCACGGGCATCATCTTCGAGCCCTGGCATTTCCGCTATGTGGGCGTGGAGGCCGCGACGTATATCATGGACAAGGGCCTGTGTCTGGAGGAGTTCCTGGACCTCTACAAGAAATAATAACGCCGCCCATCCGGGCGGCGTTTTCTTTGTGAGTTTGTTACGGAAGGGGCGCGAAAAAAGCGGTATAGTACAGTCACAAAGAAAAAAACATAAAGGAGATTAAAACAATGTCTGTACGTACGATAACCAAAGAAAATTACCAAAAAGAAGTCGCCGAGAGCGAAAAAACCGTGCTGCTGGACTTCTGGGCCAGCTGGTGCGGCCCCTGCCGCATGGTGTCACCGCTGGTGGACGAGATCGCCGAGGAGACCCCCGCTGTCCGCGTGGGCAAGGTCAATGTTGACGAGCAGCCCGAGCTGGCCGGAGCCTTCGGCGTATCGAGTATCCCCACCCTGGTGGTGATGAAAAACGGACAGGTGGTCAGCAAGACCGTGGGCGCCCGCCCCAAGGGACAAATTCTGTCGCTGCTGAAGTGAGGCAAACAAAAAGATCGGACGGCTTTTGCCGTCCGATCTTTCAGCTTGTCAAAAAAGCCTTTTTGACAGCCTCGAAACGCCGATTTTTTTGCGAAACCGTGTCTTCGCAAAAAACGTCGCTCTGCTCCCCAAACCCTTGTACAGCAAGGGCTTTGCGGCTATTTATCCAAATTGAGGCGGGGCTCCGCCCCCCTCACACTCCCCCCGCATTATCCCCAAAGTCCGATCTTTTCAGTTTTCCCAGCCGGGGTTTTCCAGCTCATGACGCTTTTCCCGGGTCATGAGCCCGCTGACCACCGTGCGTGGGTCGGCGTTGTTGTAGAGAATGTCGTAGGCGGCGGCGACGATGGGCAGGTCGATGCCCGCGCGCTCGCCCAACTGCCTGGCGGATTCGGTGGCGTAATAACCCTCCACCACGGCGCCCACCCTGTCCATGGCCTCCCTGGCCGTGGCGCCCTGCCCGATGAGGATGCCCGCCCGGCGGTTGCGGGAGTGCATCGACGTACAGGTGACGATGAGGTCGCCCACGCCGGACAGACCTGCGAAGGTCTCCCGCGCCGCGCCGTAGCGCAGACCCAGCCGGGCGATCTCCGACAATCCCCGGGTCATGAGCAGGGCCTTGGTGTTGTCCTCGAAGCCCAGCCCGTCGCCGATGCCGGCGCTGAGGGCGATGATGTTTTTCAGTGCGCCGCCCAGCTCGATGCCGGTGACATCGGGGCTGGTGTAGACCCGGAACACCTCGTTCATAAAAGCGTCCTGCACGAACTCCGCAGTGGCGCAGTCGCCGCAGGCCGCCACGCAGCCAGTGGGCAGATAGCGGGAGACCTCCTCCGCATGGGTGGGGCCGGACAGCGCCGCGGTGACGCGGCCGGTCTCGGCGGCCACGATCTCAGACATCCGCAGGCAGGTGCCCGGCTCGATGCCCTTGGCCACGGACACCATCACCGTGCCCGCTCCCAGATACGGCGCGATGCTTTTGGCAGTCTCGCGCACGCCGAAGGACGGCGTGGCCAGCACCACCAGGTCCTTGCCCCCGGCGCAGGCCGGATCGCTGGAAAATTCAATGCCTTCGGGCAGAGTGACGCCCTCCAGCCGGGGATTTTGCCGGATTTGACGCAGTTTTTCGGTCTGGGCGGCGCTGTGGGACCACAGCGTGACCTCGTGGCCGTTTTTGCACAGCACCATGGACAGGGCGGTTCCCCAGCCGCCGCTGCCGATAACAGCAGTTTTCATTTTGTTCCTTGGTTCCTTTCCGCAGTTCATTTACCTTTGGTCATTATAGGCCTTTCGGCGGCCGGGGTCAAGGACGCAAAAGGGCCGCCGGCATGCCGGCGGCCCTCAGCCTGTCAAAGAACTAAAAGAGGAACGGATTTGGGGGATGATGCGGGGGGAGTGTGAGGGGGGCTGCGCCCCGCCTCAATTTGAATAAATAGCCGCCAACCCCTTGCTGTACAAGGGGTTGGGGAGCGGAGCGACGTTTTTTGCGAAGACACGGTTTCGCAAAAGATTCGGCGTTTTGAGGCTGTCAAAAAGGCTTTTTTGACAGCCTCAGGGCCGCCGGCATGCCGGCGGCCCTGAACGCGACAGCTACGGCCCGGTACCGGCCTTCAGCCAGGAGACGGTATCCGCCACGGTGTCCTTCAGGTCCCGGGGGCGGTAACCCAGCTCCGCCGTGGCCTTGTCGTGGGAGAAGATGCCGTTGCTGCGCAGGGTGTGCAGCGCGTAGCGGGTGTACAGCGGGCGGCGGCGGGCCAGACGGGCGAGGCTTTCCAGCAGGGGCGCGGCCCCGGAGGCGAGCCAGATAGGCAGGCACAGCTTTCGCGGTCCCCGCACCGCCAGGCGGATGTAACCGAACAGATCCCGCACGGAGCAATAGCGGTTGGTGAGAATATAGCATTGTCCGGCGATGCCTTTCTCCGCCGCCAGCAGGCAGCCCTCCGCCACGTCGCGCACGTCCACAAAATCATAGCCGCCCATCACCCCGGCGGGCAGCCGCCCGGTGATATAGTCCGCGATCATCTGTACCAGGTGGTTTTTGCCGCTGTCATAGGGCCCGATGATACCCGAGGGGTGCACCACCACCGCATCCAGACCGGCCGCGGCGGCGTCCAGCACGGCACGGGTGGCCTCCGCCTTGGTCTTGGCATAGGCGCCCTCCACCGTATCCGGGGAGAAACGATCCGTTTCCCGGATGACGCCGCCGTCCGGCACCTCGGAAATGGCGTGGACGGAGCTGACATACACCAGCCGGCGCACGCCATAGTCGCGGCACGCCGCCAGCACGTTTTTCGTGCCGTTGACGTTGACCTCGTACAGCCGGGGCGTGACCTTTTCCGCGATGCTGACCATCCCCGCCGCGTGGATGATGATCACGCCGCGCCCGCCGGTGTCCGCAAACAGCGGGCGGAGTGTGGCGGGCAGGGTCACGTCGCCCACAGAATACCGCACGCCCGGCAGGGGCGTGCCCGACCCGGGCTGATGGACCAGGGCGCGCACGGCGTCGCCCCGAGCCGACAGAGCCCGGACCACGGCGCTGCCCAGATGACCGGCGGCTCCGGTGACGATATAAAGGGTGTCCATTGAAAACGCCTCCTTGACGGAAGAACCGAATCTATGATATATTTTACTATACACAGTGTTGATTTTACAACCATCAGATGGAAACACACCGTTGTGTTTACGACAAAGCCAGGCGGCTTGTCGGATTCGCGGCAGGAAAAGGAGAGGTGTCGGGTGGAAAAGGACAATCAGCGGGTGCGGCTGACCAAGCGGCTGCTGAAGGAGACGCTGGCGGAAAAGCTGGCCGAAAAACCCATCAATCGCATCACGGTGCGGGAAATCTGCGAGGAAGCCGGGATCAACCGCTCCACCTTCTATCTGCACTATGCCGACCAGTACGCCCTGCTGGACGAGATCGAGCGGGACATTCTAAACGAACTGGACGATTATGTGGAAAAAATCCGTCCCGAAAGCGACGGGCGGCAGTATCTGGTGGCGCTGATCGGCTATATCCGGCATAACGGGCGGCTGCTGTCCACCCTGATGGACGCCAGGCCGGAGCTGACCTTTCAGAGCCGCTTCACGAAGTCCGTGCTGAACAAGATAAGTACCCGGGAGCCCGGCCTGCCGGAGTCGGAACTGATGACCTATTTTACCCAGTTTCTGGTCATGGGCAATATCGGCATTATCCGCCGGTGGATCAAAAACGACTTCGATCTGCCGGACGAGACGGTGGCGGAGATGATCTTCTGCCTGTCCGACAACGCGGTGTGTACCTTCGGCGAGCTGTGCCGGAGGTAAAAAAGGGCTTCGGATTTTTTCAATCCGAAGCCCTGGTCAGCTCTCCATCTGCTTGCCCAGAAAGGATGCCACGGTCTGGGCCAGTTTCCATTCCACGTCCCCCGCGGGGACGGGCGTGTCCCGGGACGTGACGAACAGCACACAGCCCAGCACGTCGCCCTCCGCGAGGATGGGGACGGCCACGACGGCGCAGAAGTGTTCGTCGTTGTCCGATACGGGCACCGTCTCGCCCTCCGGGTCCATGCGCCAGGCGCTGCGGCCCTCCATCACGCGCTCCAGCGCGGCGCTGATGGATTTTTCCATCAGCTCCCGTTTGGCGCCGCCCGCGATGGCGATGACGCTGTCCCGGTCGCAGACGGCGGCCACGCCGTCGGTGGCTTTGTGCAGCGAATCGCAGATTTGCCCGGCAAAATCCCCCAGCTCACCCATGGGGGAATATTTTTTGAAGATCACCTCGCCGTCCCGGTTGGTGAAGATTTCCAACGGGTCGCCCTCGCGGATGCGCATGGTGCGGCGGATCTCCTTGGGAATGACCACCCGGCCCAGGTCGTCGATACGGCGTACGATTCCGGTTGCTTTCATGGTTGGTACTCCTCCTGCAACGACTGATTTTTGACAGAACTAGTATTTGCAGGAGAAAATGATTTATACAGGCCGGATTTTTTGTTATTTGTACAGCTTGGCCAGGCCGCCCTCGCCGGTCTCTCGGTAGATGTGGTTCAGATCCCTGCCGGTCTCGCGCATGGTCTCCACCACCATGTCAAAGGAGATTTTGCGCGTGGCGGAGAGAAAATTGGCCAGGGACAGCGCGTTGATGGCCCGCATGGCCGCCACGGCATTGCGTTCGATGCAGGGAATCTGCACCAGCCCGTGGATGGGGTCGCAGGTCAGGCCCAGATGGTGCTCCATGGCCACTTCGGCGGCGTATTCGATTTGATCCACGCCCATCTCATGCAGCTCGCCCAGGGCGGCGGCGCACATGGAGCAGGCCGAACCGATCTCCGCCTGACAGCCGCATTCCGCGCCGGAGATGGAGGCGTTGGCCTTGATGAGATTGCCGATCAGGCCGCCTACGGCCAGCGCCCTGACGATCTGCTCGTCCGAAAAACGCTTCTGCTCCTGCATATACTTCAGGGCGGCGGGCACCACGCCGCTGCTGCCGCAGGTGGGGGCCGTGACGATGACGCCGGCGTCTGCGTTCTGCTCCGCCACGGCGAAGGCATAGGCGCACACGATGCGGTTTTCCCGGGTGGCGGCGGATTCGTCGATGTGGCGCTGGTTGTAGAGATACTGGGCCTTGCGTTCCACGTGCAGCCCGCCGGGCAGCTCGCCGGCGGTGGAGAGGCCCGCGTCCACCGCGGACTTCATGGTCTCCCAGACGGTGTAGAGGTAATCCAGGATACCGTCGCCCTCCCGCTTCACCACATAGTCCGACAGGCGCATATTGGCGCTTTTGCAAAGCTCGGAAATTTCCGTGAAGCTCTTTTCCGGGTAGATCTCCAGCGTGTCGGCATCCGGCCGGCCGATGAATCGGACCGCCCCGCCGCCCACGCTGACAGCCCGCACCCTCCCGGTCTCGGTGCCGTTTCGCAGGGCAATGAGGTCCATGGTGTTGGGATGGGGCAGGTCGGCGGTGACCGTGTCGAAGTCCACCGTCACGGGGATGGGCTCCAGCGCCAGCTCGATGGCCTTATCGGTCCGGTGGCCACGGCCGGTCTTGGCCAGTGAGCCGTACAGCACCACGTGAAAGGCGTCGGCCTCGGGGTGCTCCTTCCGGATCAGCGCCGCGGCGAAGGCCGGGCCCATGGTGTGGGAGCTGGAGGGTCCGCGGCCGATGCGATAAAGCTCTTTAATACTTTTCATACGGCAAAATCCTTTCGGAATTATGTGAAATCATTGTATCATAGACCGGGTAAAAATGATACAATATCTCCGAGTAAAGAAAGGGAGGCTTCCATGAAAAAACTGCCGATTCTCCTGCTGGCTCTGTGCCTGACGGTTTCCTCCGCCTGCGGCGCGGGCGGGGTTCCGTCCGCCGCGCCCACCGCCGCGCCGACGGCGTCGCCGGAGTCCACCCCGGAGCCGGACGCCGCAGAGAAGGCCCTTGCGGCCATGACCACCGACCAGAAGATCGGCCAGCTGTTTCTCGTCCGGCCGGAATCCCTGGACCCCGCACTGACGCCCGAGCAGGCCCACAATACCACGCTGTACGGCGCCACCGCCGTCTCTGAAGCCATGGCCCAGACCCTGCGGGACTACCCCGCCGGCGGGGTGGCCGTGTTCGGGAAAAATATCGTCTCTCCCAAACAGCTGAAGGCGTTCACCGCCGCGCTGCAAAACGCGTCCGCCGTGCCGCTTCTGCTGGGCATCGACGAGGAGGGCGGCTCGGTGTCCCGGATTGCCGGCACCAAGGGCTTCGACGTGCCGAGATATAACAGCGCGGAGAGCGTGGGTGCCACCGGCGACCCCGCTCAGGCCGAGGCCATGGGCGCCGCCATCGGCTCGTATCTTGCGGAATACGGCTTCAATCTGGATTTTGCCCCGGTGGCGGACGTCAATACCAATCCCAACAATATTGTCATCGGGTCCCGGGCTTTCGGCAGCGATCCCGCGCTGGTGGCCAAAATGGTTTCCGCCGAGATCGCCGGGCTGCACCGGGCGGGGGTGATGACCTGTGCCAAGCACTTCCCCGGCCACGGGGATACCGCCGGCGACACCCACGACGGCTATGTTTCCGTCACCAAGACCTGGGATGAGCTGAAAGCGTGCGAATTGGTGCCCTTTACCGCAGCCATGGACGCGGGTACGGACATGATCATGGCCGCCCACATCACCGCCGTGAACGTCACGGACGACGGCCTGCCCGCTTCGCTGTCCAAAGAGATGATCACGGACAGGCTCCGGGACGGGCTGGGCTGGAACGGCGTGGTGATCACCGACGCGCTTTCCATGGGTGCCGTGCTCAACAACTATTCCTCCGCCGACGCCGCCGTGAAGGCCGTGCTGGCCGGGGCGGACATCCTGCTGATGCCCTACGATTACAAGGCCGCCTTCAACGGCGTGAAAGACGCCGTGGCGGACGGCACCATCAGCCAGGCGCGGCTGGACGAGAGCGTGCTGCGCATCCTTGACCTCAAGATGCGATACGGACTATTGAAATAAAGAAGGAGACATCGACATGAAAAACACGGTCAGAGAAAAAATGCTCGCCGGGGAAAAGACCCTCGGCACCTTCTTCGAGCTGGGCAGCGCCACGGCGGCGGAGTGTCTGGGCTTCTCCGGGCTGGACTATGTCATCATCGACACCGAGCACGGCCCCTATAATCCCCAGAGCGCGCTGGAATTCATCCGGGCGGCCAAACTCTATAACATTACGCCCTTCGCCCGGGTGCAGGAGATCTCCCGCGCCGCCATCCTCAAGCTGCTGGATGTGGGCGCCATGGGCATTATCATCCCCTGCGTACACACCGTGGAGGACGCCAGGGCCATCGTGCGTTTCGGCAAATACGCCCCCGTGGGCGAGCGGGGCGTCGCCAACACCGCGGGCTCCGGCTTCTGGTTCGAGGATTACGCTTCCCACGGCATCCCCGCCTATTTTGAGACCTCCAACCGGGAGACCATGCTCTTCCCCCAGTGCGAGACCCTGGGCTGTCTGGAGCACATCGCCGAGATCGCGGCTCTGCCGGGGGTGGACGGCATTTTCGTCGGCCCCTTCGATCTTTCCACCGCCATGGGCATCCCCGGCCAGTTCGACGCCCCAGAATTTCAGGACGCCCTGCGCCGCATCCTCTCCGCCTGCAGGGCGGCGGGAAAGCCCGCCATCCTCTACGCCGCCACGGAGGAGGCCGCCCGGGCCGGCTTCGCCATGGGCTACGACAGCATCACCTACGGCATGGACGCCACCACCCTCACCAACGCTTACCGCGCGGCGGTGAAAAACATTTTGGGCTAAAAAAATCACCGCGAGCGCTTTTTGCTCGCGGTGATTTTCTATATCAGGCCTTCGCGCCGAAACGGCGGTGGCGTCCGGCCTTGAAATCGGGCTCCGTGCGGTTCAGCAGACGGCGGATATTGGGGCGGTGCTCCCACAGCACCACCGCCGCCGTGCCGGCGCACAGCAGCTGTTTGGGCTTGCTGGCCTTGAAGAGGACCGCCGAGAGGGGCAGCATGATGGCCGCGCACACGGAACCCACCGATACTTTTTTCGTGGCCAACGCCCCGGCGGCGAACGCCCCGGCGGCGGTATAGAACACAGCGGGACCGGTCATCAGCGCGATGCCCACGCCCACGGACACGCCCTTGCCGCCCTTGAAGTGATGATAGGCCGGCCAGCAGTGGCCTGCCAGACAGCCTGCCCCGGCGGCGGCCAGACCCGTGTCCCCGCCCAGCTTTTTGCCGATGGCCATGGAGGCAACCGACTTGCCCACGTCGCAGCCCAGGGTCAGGATCCCCGCGCCCCAGCCGAAGACCCGGGCCATATTGGTGGCCCCGGCGTTGCCGCTGCCGTGGCGGCGGATATCGTCCAGGTAGCCCAGCTTGGACAAAATGACGCCGGAATTCAGCGATCCCAGCAGATAGCCCGCTCCGGCGGACAGCGCTTCCTTGATCATACACGGCACCTCATACTTACAATGATAAATGAAGTATACCCTATATAACCTGGTATTTCAAGAAAAAATACTTTAAGTTTTTGAAGTAATTGAAAAATTAAACTTTACCCAAATTTTACAGGACGGATGTTTGCAACTTTACAATGTTAAGTTATACTGTAAGCGAGGTGAGATGGATGATCTACCTATTGGAAGACGACGACAATATCCGAAAGCTTGTGATTTATACCTTGAGCAGCCAGGGTCTCGCGGCGGAAGGCTTCGAGCGCCCGTCGGGGTTCTGGAAGGCCGTATCCGAGGCCGTACCGGAGCTGGTGCTGCTGGATATCATGCTGCCGGAGGAGGACGGTCTGGCCGTCCTGAAAAGATTGCGCTCCCGGGCCGATACGGGGTCTGTTCCGATCATCATGCTCACCGCGAAGGACAGCGAATACGACAGGGTCGTGGGTCTCGACGCCGGGGCCGACGACTATCTGCCCAAGCCCTTCGGTATGATGGAACTGGTGGCGCGCATCCGCGCCGTGCTTCGCCGGGCGGAGGCCGCCCCCCAGGGGCGGGAGTATCGGGTGGGGCCGCTGACGGCGAACACCGCCCAGCATCTGGTGAAGGTGGACGGCAGGGAAGTGACCCTGACGCTGAAGGAGTTTGAACTGCTGTGCCTGCTGCTTGAAAAGCGCGGCGCGGTATTGACCCGGGATGCCCTGCTGACCCAGGTGTGGGGCTACGGTTTTGACGGCGAGAGCCGCACGGTGGACGTCCATGTCCGCACCCTGCGGCAGAAACTGGGGGAGGCCGGCGGTCTCATCGAGACGGTACGGGGCGTTGGGTATAAGATCGGAGCCGGAAAATGACGACGAAAATTTTCAAGAGCACCTTCCTCACGGGGATGGCGGCCCTGCTGGCCTGCGTGGCCCTGTTCTTCGGCGTGCTGTATCAATATTTCGAGGCCCGGCTTTTCACGGAGCTGAAAAGCGAGGCCGCCTACGCCGCCCAGGGCCTGGAGACCGCGGGAGAGGCCTATTTCAACGGGCTGAAGATCGGCGAGCGCATCACCTGGGTGGCTGCGGACGGCACCGTGCTTTATGATAACGAGGCCGACGCCGCGACCATGGAAAACCATGCCGACCGCCAGGAGATCAAGGCGGCGCTGGAAAACGGCAGCGGCCAATCCGCCCGCTATTCCGCGACCTTTATGGAAAAAACCCTCTATTACGCGCTGCGCCTTACCGACGGCACCGTGCTGCGCGTGTCCTGCACCCAGAATACCGTGGGCACGCTGCTGCTGGGGATGCTCTCGCCGCTGCTGTGGATTTTGGTGGCGGTGCTGATTTTGTCCGCGGTGCTGGCCTCCCGTCTGGCCAGACGCATCACCCGGCCCATCAACCAGATGGAGCTGGAGGACCCCAAGCTGGACGGCGATTATCCCGAGCTCACCCCGCTGGTGCAGAAGCTGCGGGAACAGAATTTCACCATCCACCGCCAGATGGAGGAGCTGCGCCGCAAGCGGGAGGAGTTCACCGCCATCACCGAGAATATGAGCGAGGGCTTCATTCTGGTGGACAACAAGGCCGCCATGCTCTCGTATAATTCCAGCGCCCTGCGCATTCTGGACTCCTCCCCGTCGGAGGAGGGCGGCAGCGTGCTGGCCCTCAACCGCAGCGAGGAGTTCCGCGCCGTCGTGTCTGAGGCCCTGTCCGGCCGCCACGGGGAGATGCTGCTGCAGCTTGGCGAGGGCAGCTATCAGATCATCGCCAATCCTGTCACCGCCGACGGACAGGTCACCGGCGCGGTGCTGGTAATCCTGGACGTGACGGAGAAGGAGCAGCGGGACGCCCTGCGCCGGGAATTCACCGCCAATGTGTCCCATGAGCTGAAAACGCCGCTGACCTCCATCTCCGGCTTCGCGGAGCTCATCCGGGACGGACTGGTGGAGAAGGAGAAGATCGGCGAGTTCGCCGGGGATATCTACGACGAATCCCGCCGGCTCATCGCGCTGGTGGAGGATATCATCAAGCTCTCCCGACTGGACGAGGAATCCTTCTCCCCCCAGAAGGAGACCGTGGATCTCAAGGCGCTGGCCGCCGAGGTCATCGCCCGGCTTCAGGGCACCGCCCGGGCCAGAAACGTCACCGTGACCCTGGCGGGCGAGGGCGCGTCCGTGGAGGGCGTGCGACAGATTCTGGATGAAATGGTTTACAATCTGGTGGAAAACGCGATAAAATACAATAAAGACGGCGGCTCCGTCACCGTGACGGTGGACGTGGGCGACGCCGGCCCCCGCCTTGCCGTGGCTGATACCGGCATCGGCATCCCCTATCAGAGCCAGAACCGGGTGTTCGAGCGCTTCTACCGGGTGGATAAGAGCCACTCCAAGGAGGTGGGCGGCACCGGCCTGGGCCTGTCCATCGTGAAACACGGGGCAATCTATCACGACGCCCGGGTCAGCCTGCAGAGCGAGCCGGACAGGGGCACCACCGTGACGATAGATTTCTAAAGGAGCGCGCAAGGGGCTAAAAAAGGAGCGATATGATTACTTTTGAACAAATTCGGCAAAACAGCGACATCAACACCTATATCCAGAAGGCCGACGAATCGCTGGTGGCTTTGGGCTATACCGAGCACAGCTTCGCCCACGTGGGCATGGTGGCCGAGGGCTGCGGCTATATCCTCACCACGCTCGGCTATCCGGAGCGGGAGGTGGAGCTGGCGCGCATCGCGGCGTACCTCCACGACATCGGCAATCTGGTCAACCGCATCGACCACTCCCAGTCCGGCGCGGTGATGGCGTTCCGCATTTTGAACGACCTCGGTATGGCGCCGGAGGAGATCGCCGAGATCGTGGCCGCCATCGGCAACCACGACGAGGGCACCGGCACTCCGGTGAGCCCCATTTCCGCCGCCCTGATCCTGGCCGACAAGTCCGACGTGCGCCGCAGCCGAGTCCGCAATCCCGACACCAGCAAGTTCGACATCCACGACCGTGTGAACTATTCCGTGAAAAAGGCCGAGCTGAAGATCAACGAAAACCACACGCTTATCAAACTCAAGCTCTCCGTGGATACGCGCTACGGCTCCGTGATGGACTATTTCGAGATCTTCATGGACCGGATGCTGCTGTGCCGCAAGGCCGCCGAGAAGCTGGGGCTGCAATTCAAGCTGATGATCAACGAACAGCAGCTGATGTGAACAATTTTTACAATCGAACAGAGATTTTACACCGCGGGACTTCCCGCGGTGTTTTTTTAACGCGCGCTTTACCGGGGCGCGGTTTTTGACTTAACATGGAATCATTACAATAATAAGTGTAGACAATAAGTCTGAAACGTAAAAAGGAGTACAAATCATGAAAAAGATCGGAAAGCTTCTCAGCATCGTTCTTGCGATTACGGTTCTGTCCGTTCTGCTGACGGCCTGCGGCACAAAGACGGCGCCCGCAGCCACAGCCGGTGCCAGCGCAGCGCCGGCAACGGAACAACCCCTCTCCGGCACCGTGGCCACCAACGGCTCCACCTCCATGGAGAATGTCATCGGTGCGCTGAAGGAACAGTTTATGAACGACAATTCCGGCGTCACCGTTTCTTATGACGCCACCGGCTCCGGCACCGGCATCGAGTCCGTGGCCAACGGCACCCGCGATATCGGCCTCTCCTCCCGCGCGCTGAAGGCCGAGGAGACCGCCAAGGGCCTAGTGGGCACCACCATCGCGCTGGACGGCATCGCCATCATCGTAAACGCCGGCAGCAAGGTGAGCAACCTCACCGTCGACCAGATCGCGCAGGTCTTTACCGGCAAGGTGACAGACTGGAGCGCCGTGGGCGGTGACGCCGGCGCCATCGCCTGCATCGGCCGCGAGTCCGGCTCCGGTACCCGCGACGGCTTTGAATCCATCACCAAGACCGCGGATAAGTGCAAGCTGGCCCAGGAGCTGACCTCCACCGGCGCGGTCATCGAGGCTGTGAAGAACAACAAGAGCGCCATCGGCTACGCCTCCCTCTCCGCCGCGGAAGGGCAGGACGGCATCAAGATCCTCTCCGTAGGCGGCGTGACGTGCTCCGAAGCCACCGTCCTGGACGGCACCTATGTCATTCAGCGCCCGTTCCTGCTGGTGACGAAAAGCGCAGCGCCCCTCTCTGCTACCGCACAGGCTTTCTTCAATTTCGCCACTTCCAAAGACGCGTCCTCCCTCATCGAAAAGGCCGGCGCCGTCCCGGCATCGAAGTAAACCTTCCCTTTGCGGGAGCCTCCATCCCCACGGGGTGGGGGCTCTTGCCCGTTGAAAGGAGCAGATCATGGATCATGGAATCCCTATTCAGGCAGCCGCGCTGCGCCCCCGGCGCACCGGGGGCGCAAAAAAGGCGGCCGAGCGGGCCATGGGCGGCATATTCTTTTTGTGCGGCGCGGTCTCCGTGGCCTTCGTGCTGGGCATCAGCGCCTATCTTATCATCTCCGGCGTGCCCGCCATCCGGGAAGTGGGCGTGTGGAACTTTCTGTTCGGCACGGTGTGGGATCCGGCCAACAAAAGCGGGGCTGCCGCCTTCGGCATTTTGCCGCTGGTGCTCACCAGCGTTTACGGCACGGCGGGGGCAGTGATCCTCGGCGTGCCGGTGGGTGTGCTGACGGCGGTGTATCTGGCCAAGGCCGCGCCGCCTCGGCTGGCCTCCGTTATCCGCCGGGCGGTGGAGCTGCTGGCGGGCATTCCCTCGGTGGTATACGGACTGGTGGGAATGATCGTGCTGGTGCCCGCCATCCAGAAGCTGTTCGGGCTCTCCTCCGGCGCGTGCCTGCTGGCGGCTATTCTGGTGCTGGCCGTAATGATTCTGCCTTCCATCGTCAGCGTGTCGGAGACCGCGCTGCGGGCCGTGCCGAAGGAGTATGAGGAGGCGTCGCTCTCGCTGGGCGCCACGGAGCTCGAAACATATTTCCGCGTGTCGCTGCCCGCCGCCAAAAGCGGCGTGGCCGCCGCGGTGGTGCTGGGCGTGGGCCGCGCCATCGGCGAGGCCATGGCCATCATCATGGTGTCCGGCAATGTGTCCAATCTGCCGGGGCTTTTGAAGTCCGTGCGCTTCCTCACCACGGCCATCGCCTCCGGCATGTCCTACGCCGCCTACGGCAGTCTCTACCGCAACGCCCTGTTCTCCATCGGGCTGGTGCTGTTTCTGTTTATTATGATGATTAACGTGCTGCTGAACGTGTTTATCAAAAGAGAGAAGGCTTAGGGATGGAAGGGTTGTCAAGAAAGCGCCGCGTATGGAACCGCGGCATGCGGTGGCTGATGCATATTGGCGCGGGGATTACCTGCGCGCTGCTGCTGTTTCTGATCGGCTACATCTTTTACCGGGGCGTGCCGCACCTCACCTGGAGTCTCGTGTCCGGCAAGACAAGCTATCTGAAAAATACCATCGGCATCCTGCCCAACATCCTCAACACGCTGTATATCATTGCGGTGTCCATGGCGGTGGTGCTGCCGCTTGGCGTGGGCGCGGCGGTGTATCTTACGGAGTACGCCGGAAACCGCAGAGTGGCGGCGGTGATCGAATTTGCCACCGAGACCCTCACCGGCATCCCCTCCATCATCTTCGGCCTGGTGGGTATGCTGTTCTTTGCCCAGCTGCTGGGCTTCAAAGAGGGCGTGCTGGCCGGCGGACTGACGCTGGTGATCATGATATTGCCCACGGTGGTGCGCACCACGCAGGAGAGTCTCAAGACCGTGCCGGCGTCCTACCGCGAGGGGGCCATGGCCCTGGGCGCGGGCAAATGGCGCACCGTGCGCACCGTCGTGCTGCCAAACGCGGTAGACGGCATCGTGACGGGCTGCGTTCTGGCCGTGGGCCGCATCGTGGGCGAATCCGCCGCGCTGCTGTTCACCGCCGGCTTCGGCGTGGAGCTGATCGGATTCGCGAAATCGCTGCACTCCTCCGCCGCCACGCTCACCGTGGCGCTGTATATCTATGCCAGCGAGCGCGGCGAGACGGACGTGGCCTTCGCCATCGCGGTGATCCTGATGCTCATCGCCTTCGGCATCAACGCCGCCGCCAACCGTGCGGGCAGACTTTCAAAAAGAGAAAGGGGAGAGGCCTGATGGAGACCATCCTGCAGACGGAAAAACTGAATTTGTGGTACAGTGGGCATCAGGCCCTGAAGGACGTTACCATGGCCATGCCCGAAAAGCGTATTACGGCGCTGATTGGGCCCTCCGGCTGCGGTAAATCCACCTTTCTGCGCACCCTGAACCGCATGAACGACCTTGTCCCAGGCGTGCGCATCGAGGGCGCCGTGCGCTACAAGGGCGGGGATATCTACGATAAAAACGTGGACGTGACGGTACTGCGCAAGTGCATCGGCATGGTGTTTCAAAAGCCCAACCCCTTTCCCATGAGCATTTACGACAACGTGGCCTACGGTCCCCGCACCCACGGCACGCGGGGCCGGGCGGAGCTGGACAACGTGGTGGAAAAATCCCTGCGGGACGCCGCCATCTGGGACGAGGTGAAGGACCGGCTGAAGAAAAGCGCGCTGGGCCTGTCCGGAGGACAGCAGCAGCGGCTGTGCATTGCCCGGGCGCTGGCCGTGGCGCCGGAGGTGCTGCTGATGGATGAGGCCACCAGCGCCCTGGACCCCATCTCCACGTCAAAGATCGAGGATCTGGCCGTGGAACTGAAGGACCGCTACACTGTGGTGATGGTGACCCACAATATGCAGCAGGCGGCGCGCATCTCCGATCAATGCGCCTTTTTCCTGCTGGGAGAGATGGTAGAATTCGGGGATACGGAAATAATGTTTTCCGTGCCGACGGACAAACGTACCGAGGACTATATTACGGGGAGGTTCGGATAAATGCGGCAGAGTTTTGACGAACAGCTGAAAAGACTGGACAGCGAGCTTTCACTCATGGGCGCCATGTGCGAAGAGGCCATCGCCACCGCCGCCGAGGCGGTGCTCAGGGGCGGGGACGAAGCCCTGAAGAAAAAGGCTGCCGAACTGGAAGAGGGCACCGACCGGCAGGAACGGGAGATCGAAAGCCTGTGCATGAATCTGCTGCTGCGGCAGCAGCCGGTGGCCGGGGATCTGCGCAGCATCTCGTCCGCTCTCAGAATGATTTCGGACATGGAGCGCATCGGCGACCAGGCGAGCGATATTGCCGAGCTTGCCGACTATATCGGCCCCGCCGGCGACGGACACATGGCACGGCTCCGTCAGATGGCGATGGAAACCATTAAAATGGTCACAAACAGCGTGGACTCTTTCATTAAAAAGGACGCCGCCGCCGCAAAGGCGGTGATCGACTACGACGACGTGGTGGACGGCCTGTTCAATGAGGTGAAGCAGGAGCTTGTCGCGCTGATCGCGGCCATGCCGGAAAACGGCGAGGCGTATATCGACATCCTCATGGTGGCAAAGTATTTCGAGCGCATCGGCGACCACGCCACCAACATCGCCGAACAGGTCGTGGACTGCCTTGAACCCAAAGTCTACCACTGAAATCGGAGACCGGCAGCCGCAGTCTCCGGGCCGCCGGGATCTTGCGTCACAATTCCGCGCGGGGCTGAAATTTAGGCCCGGGCACAGGCGCGGAGTATCTGCCCGCAGGCGATTTTTTTACCGGAATTGCCGGAGGGCTGTGTTGTGAAATCATCCGGCGAGATATGGATGACAAGGGTCCGGCCAAGGATGTCGCTGACGGAAAACCGGTCGGTGAGCACAGACATGAAGGCGCAGCCGTGATTGCCGAAAAGCGGCGGCAGATCGCCCGCATGTTGGGGGTGCGGAACGTTGTCGGGATTCAGGTGACCGTCGGTATCGGCAAATGGGTCCTCCGCATTTCCGGTACACTGAGATCCCGCATGAATATGGAATCCGTAAATTGATGTCGGCGTATTTGGCAGACCGCGCACATTGACGACGAGCAAAACGCCGCCTGTTTCCTGATAGAAGCGCGCAAGGCCCGATATGCCGGGATAGGCTCCGCTTCCGCTGATCCGGGCAACCGCGTCGGAGCGTTTCTGCAGGCAGGACAACTGATTCACCGGGTACAAAGTACCACCTCCTGTTTCTACTGTATGCTGAAAGAGAACAGAGGGTGAAACCGCTTTGGAAAAGTATGGGATGAACCGGATCTCACACCCCCCCACAGGATGTCCGAAAACAAAAAATCCGCCCCGGGAGGGGCGGATCAGGGCTTACTGCAAATCCTGCTTGTCGGCCGCGGTCAAATCGTTTTCCACATTGTCTCTGGCAAGATCGGTATCGATCGCCGGATAGACATCGGAAACGGGCTTGTCCTTAGCGCGGTCATCCCGGCGCGGCGCGGTTTTCCCGGCGGTAATCGTCTGCGCATCCACTTTGCCGTGCTTTGTTTCGTAACGGATTTCCGGTACGGGAGAGAGATCGTTTTGCGGCCTGTCAGGCTTGCGGCCCGGGCGATTTTTATCCATACTATCACCTCGGGCTTAGCTTGCCCGGAAAAATGCGGACTATACGGAAAAACTGAAAAATGCGCCCCGCGCGAATAACGGTGTAAAAAAGGAAAAGAATGCTTACAAAAGACTGAAAGCTGAAGCGGAGGGGGCGGAAAATGCGAAACAGGGCTACCGTCGTATTTGACTTTGACGGCGTTATCCATCGCTACGGCCATGGGTGGCAGGGACCGGACGTGATCGACGACGTTCCGGTGGAGGGCATCAGAGAGGCGATGCGCGGCATTATGGACGCGGGCTATCAAGTGGTGATCGTTTCCTCGCGCTGCGCCTGCGCGGAAGGGATTTCCGCCATGCGGGCGTGGCTCTCCCGCTGGGCCATTCCCTATGACGGGCTGACGGCGGAAAAGCCGCCCGCGGTCGCCTACATTGACGACCGGGCCATCTGCTTTGACGGGGATGCCGGAAAACTGCTTTCACAGATCAAGCATTTCAGGCCGTGGTACCAGCGCGGGGGAGCGGGAACGCGGGACGCGTGAAAGCAGGCACCTTCGACAGAATAAACGAAAAGGCAAACCGGAAGGGTTTGCCTTTTCTGATAGGATCGGTTTTTCAGCCCTGAAGGAAGATTTGGGCGTGCACCGAGAGATAGAACGGGTTTCCGGACAGTCCGCTGACATCGATATCAAAGGTGTGCGTGGTGAAGAATCCCGAAGGATCGGTTTCCGGATACTTGTAGGGGAAAGACCCCGGCGCGCTGCTTGGCGGAACCGTATCACCGATATACAGGTGGATGAGATTCATCATATAAGGATCTGTCGTCGATACGGCGACAGACATAATGCTGCCCGCAAGGGATACCTTTACCGAACCGACCGGGATATTGCTGTTTCCGAGTCCCAAAACGACTGTTTTCTCCTTCTCGCGGCATCCCAGAGTGAAGTACTGCGCGTTTCCCTGACCGAACGGGGTTCCGACCGACCAGGCGGAGCCGGCCTCGACAGGAATGTCTCCGCCGTCGACCGCTATTTTCAGAATATCTTCCAGTGTGAATTCGAGGAGGATTTCTTTTTTTATCACATTTCTCAGAGTTTTATTGACCGAGCAATTGGTCATCAGAACTTCCGCTATTGTCGGCGGCGTTTCCGGCAGGACCTGCCCTTCGATTGTGCCGAGGACGTACTGAAGCTTTTCGGCTTCGGCATTTATAATATGAGCCAGACCGAGTTCTTCAAAAGCTACGGACGCCAGCAGCAGGCTGACGGTTCCGCCGCGGGGAATGGTTATCGCTGCGTCAACATCCGGGATGTTGGGGAATGACATAAGGTGACCTCCTTTTATGGTTGCGTTCATATATTATGCTTCGGGCGTCAGCGATGCCCCTGATTGGAAGCGCTTTTGAAGGAACTGTTTTTCGCTGGATTAATATAATGATGATATGAGCGGTATGTCAGACCGCCTGATTATAAATAGCTGAATGAGGGATAAGTTTGAAACAAGTTCAAACTTTTGCTCAATTTAAGCGCGTTTTTCTCGCCGCTTGCGCGGCAACCGAAAAACAAGCGCACTATGACCATTCCTTTCATGGTTATTTTGCGACTTGAAGCGCGGTGAAAGGAATGGTCATAATATGTCTTTCCCCAATATTCCTGATGTACATCCGTGCATCGACATAGATTTAAAAGACGCGGTGAATCTGCTGCTTACCTCAATCGCGCAGGAAGAGATAAGCTTGTCGAGGCTGATCGACGCCGAGACAGAAAAAATTAAATGCACATTGAACGACAAGATACATAAGCATACCGATTGCAATGATGTGCTTCGGATCAACAAAAGCGTCGATGAGACCATGAGGGATATCATAAAATTACAGATGCTGCTGCAGTTTAAGCTGGAAAAAGTGAAGGAGCTGGTTCCTCCGCCCCATCCGCCGTGCCCTCCGTGTCCGCCATGCCCGCCCCCTCAAAAGTGCTGCTGCGTGCTGAAGGGAAGAGGCGAAGGCTGTATCACGAACCGCTGCGATGCGCTGTATCCCGGGCAGGCGGTGCTCCGGGCGTTCATTTTCAGCGATGACGTGAAGAGCCGGTCCCTCCGGTATGCCGTGACCGGCAAGACATGCGAAGTAAAAATGGAGGCGTTTTCCCATAACATCAGGGTCACATGCAGGCCCCATGACGGTGAAGAAAAGGTAGAGATAACAGGGAAGGGTCTGGCGGTAAAACACGCCGACGGCTGCCCGGAGACTGCATATCCGGTGGACTTCACGCTGACGGTGAGGGAAAAGACAACGGATACGCTGGGCTTTCGGATGGAATTTAATACCCGCTGTGAGCCTGGGTTTGTTCATGACAGCGGCTTCATCTGGCTCGGGGACAGCAACTCAAATCTGCGGCTGACCGTGAAATGCCGCGATGAAACAGAATCGCCTCACATTGGCTGAACTATTGTTTCTTGGCCCGGAGCGCCGTGCTCCGGGCTTTTTTGCGGGGTTCGGGCGAACTTTACGAGAATTTAACTTTTCTGCGATAATGGATTTTACGCTGCGCCGGTAAACTTAACATTGGAAAGCGGATATACTACTTTTGTAAAATTTTAAGGGGCTGCGTATGGATATTTTCGACTTTCTCACCCTGATAGGGGGACTGAGCCTTTTCCTGTTCGGCATGAAGCTGATGGGCGACGCGCTGGAAAAACGGGCGGGCAACAAACTGAAGACCATCCTCGGCAAGATCACCTCCAAAAAACTCACGGGCTTTCTGCTGGGTCTGGGCGTCACCAGCGTTATCCAATCTTCCTCCGCCACCACGGTGATGGTGGTGGGCTTTGTCAATTCCGGTCTCATCAGCCTCACTCAGGCCATCAACGTCATCATGGGCGCGAACGTGGGCACCACCGTCACAGCCTGGATACTGAGCCTTACGGGGATCTCCGGCGACAGCGTGTGGATCCAGCTCTTGAAGCCCTCCTCCTTCACCCCTGCGCTGGCGATGGCCGGCATTATCCTTTATATGTTCTGCAAGGACGACCGCAAAAAGGATACGGGCATGATCCTGCTGGGCTTTGCCACACTGATGTTTGGCATGGAAGCTATGACCGGGGCTGTGGCGGGACTGAAGGACGTACCGGAATTCCGCAATATCCTGCTGATGTTCTCCAATCCCATTTTAGGCGTGCTGGCCGGCGCGATCCTCACCGCCATTATCCAATCCTCGTCCGCCTCGGTGGGCATTCTGCAGGCACTTTCCACCACCGGACAGGTCACCTACGGCGCGGCCCTGCCCATCATCATGGGACAGAATATCGGCACCTGCGTGACGGCGCTGATCTCCTCCGTAGGCACCAATAAAAACGCTAAGCGCGCCGCCGTGGTGCATCTTCTGTTCAACGTTATCGGCACCGTTGTATGGCTCACCGTCTACTGCGTGCTCAACGGCATCTTCAGATTTCCCATCGTCAGCACCGCCATCGACCAGGTGGGCATCGCCGTCATCCACACGAGCTTCAATGTCCTCTGCACGGCGCTGATGCTGCCACTGAGCGGATATCTTGAAAAGCTGTCCCGGGCCATCGTGCGGGACAAGGACGAGCACGAAGCGACCCAGATACTGGACGAGCGGCTGCTGTCCACCCCCGCCATCGCCATCGAGCGCAGCCGCCGCGTGGCATTCGCCATGGCCCGGGAATCCGCCGCCGCCATGAAAAGCGCCATGCAGATGCTGACCGATTACGATTCCGCCGCCGCGGAGACCATCCGCTATCAGGAAAAGAAGGTGGACGAGTTCGAGGATCTGCTGGGTACCTATCTGGTCAAACTCAGCGCCCGGCCCATGACCGCCGCCGACAGCGGCGAGGCGGCCAAGCTGCTGCACATCATCGGCGACCTGGAGCGCATTTCCGACCACGCGGTGAACATCCTTGAATCCGCCGAAGAAAAGCGGGACAAGGGGATGGAATTCTCCGACGACGCGAAGAAGGAGCTGGCGGTGATGACCGCCGCCGTGACGGAGATCCTGGACCTCTCCCTCCGGGCCTTCGAGGAGAGCGACCTGGCCGCCGCCGCGCTGGTGGAGCCGCTGCAGCGGGTCATCGACATCCTCAAGGAGCAGCTGCGCACCCGGCACATCCTGCGGATGCAGCGGGGCAGGTGCAGCATGGAGCTGGGCTTTATCTGGTCGGACATGCTGACGAGCTTTGAGCGGGCGGCGGGTCACTGCGCCAACATCGCGGGCTGCGAGCTGCAGATGACCCACGACAGTCTGGAACTGCACGAATACTCTCACGAGCTGCGCTCCGGCGACCCGGAGTATACGGGAAACTACGCCGCCTTCGCCAAAAAGTACGCGCTGATGCGCGAATGAGCCGCGCATCGTAGCACAAAACGCCGAATTTTTTGTGAAACCGTGTCTTCGCAAAAAACGTCGCTCCGCTCCCCAAACCCTTGCTGCGCAAGGCTTCGGCGGCTATTTATCTGAATTGAGGCGGGGCTCCGCCCCCCTCACACTCCCCCCGCATCATCCAAAAAGTCCGTTCCTTTTTAGTTCTTTGACAGGCTGAAAAGAGATCGGATGGCCCAAACGGCCATCCGATCTCTTTTTGTGATTTGTTCAGTCTCCCGCCGGCAGACGGTCCTTATCCCGGGTCAGAGTCTGCTACATCTCCGACACGTCGGTCACGTCGAACAGATACTGGATGCAGGCATAGTGGCCGTTCCACCGCACCCGCCTGAAGGTTGCGGCGTAGCGCCGCCCGTTGATGGTGATACGCGTGCAGCTGTCGCCCGGACGGTTCAGCCCGCAGAAATCGCAGGGGGCTCGGCCGTCCATCATGTATTCGTAGCATTTCCTGCCGGTGTACACGTCCTTGGATTTCCCGGCGAGCCGGGCTGCGGCAGCGTTGATGTACAGCAGCTCCCTGGTTTCCAGATCGGCCACCAGCACGGCGGTGTCGCTCTCGTCCACAATGTCCTGATACAGCTCCGCCGCACTGGAAATATTATGGAAGATTATATTCATCAGCGGGTGGCCGTTGCGCTTGCCGATGATGCCGCCCCGCAGATTGATCCACACCACGTCGCCCCCGGTATGCCGGACGCGGAAGGTGCAGTCCAGCTCGCCGCCGGCGGCGGCGGCATCCACCGCGGCGCGTACCAGCTCCTGATCGGCCGGGAGAATACCCACATGGCGGGCGTCGTGGACCGCGGCGGAATACGCCTCCCGGGTCAGCTCAAAGATGGCGGGCACGCCGTCGGAACAATACACCAGCCGGTAGCTATCCGGGGTGACCTCAAAGGTGGCCGCGCCGCCGGGGATGGAGCGGATGACGCTCTCCAGCTCCTGCTTGTCGTGCGCCAGCTGCTCCTCCATTTCCTTGATGCCGGAGATGTCGTTGAAGATGGCGTAGATGATGCGGCCGCCGTCCTCCGCGGGCAGATTGACGGCGTGGAGCATGATCCATTTATAGTGTCCGTCCCGGCAGCGGATGCGGTATTGCGCGTCAAAGGGAGTGCCGTTGTCGATGATCTCCTGCTCGGCGGCGACGACTTTGGCGAGTTCGTCCGGGTGGGCGAAAGCGTTAAAATCCCCCGGGCGGGCGCCGCGCAGCATCCCGGGCGCAAAGCCCAGCATCCGGCAGAACCCGTCGCTGGCGTATTCGGGGTAAGCGCTGTGCCCGTTTACCCGGAAGCGGATGACGCCGCCGGGGATGTTGTCGATCAGAGCCTGGGATTCCCGTGACGCGGCGGCGAGCCGGTGTTCCAGCGTGACGCGCTGGGTGATGTCCTCCACGGACAGATACAGCACAAAGCAGTCGGAGGAACGGGCCAGCAGGCGGCCCCGGATATGCAGCCACTTTGGCTCGTCCCCCTCCCGCAGAGGGCGGAATTTCAGGTCGTAGCCAAATTCGCGGCCCGCGCGGACGGCCTCGGCCGCCTCCCGCTCCGCCTTGTCCAGATAGTCGGGGTCGATGCGCTGCAGCAGATCAAACTGATGGGGCTCGTATTCCTGACGGGTGACGCCCAGCAGCTTGAAAAAGTTGTCGTTGAGGCGGGTGGCCTCCAGCCGGCCGCTCTGGTATTCGGCGATGACCGCGCCGCCCACAAAGCTGTTGAACAGCAGGGCATTTTGCGCGGAAGCGTCCCAGAAGGCGGACATGCCGTCGGTATTGACGTCGTGATAGCGGTCCAGCGCGCCGATTTTCTGACCGGCCAGCAGCTTCTCAAAATCCTCCGCCGGCATGGGGCGGCCAAAATAGTAGCCCTGCATATAGCAGGCGCCCAGATTCTTCAGATAGTCCGCCTGCTCCCGGGTCTCTACGCCCTCGGTGATGATGGGCAGCCGCAGCCAGTGGGCCATGCGGATGACGGAGCTGAGGATATTGCCGGAGCGGGCCTCGTCCCTGCTGCTGCTGAGAAAGCGCATATCCAGCTTCAGAAGGTCCACCGGCACGTCCTTGAGCATATTCAGCGAGGAATAGCCGCTGCCGAAATCGTCCATCTCCACGGTGAAGCCGGCGGCCTGCAGCTCGCCCACTACTTTGGCCAGCTGCCGGGAGTCCTCCATGTAGACGCCCTCGGTGATCTCCAGCCGCAGTGAATCGGGGGGCAGACCGTATTTTTTTACCAGCTCCAGCAGATTGGCGCAGAGATTCTTGCTGTAGATGTTTACCCGGGAGATGTTCACGGATACGGACACAGGCAGCAGTGTGCCCTTGCAGTCCAGCCATTTGCGCATATAGGCGCAGCTCCGCTCCCAGACGAATCCATCCAGCTTGGAGATGAAGCCGTTCTTTTCAAACAGGGGAATGAACTTGTTGGGGGGGATGAGGCCGCGGGTGGGGTGCTGCCAGCGCACCAGCGCCTCAGCGCCGATGAGGCGGCCCTCATCGTAATTCACCTGGGGCTGGAAGTACACCACGAACTGGCCCTGGGCCAGCGCCTCGTCCATATCGCCGGTGAGGGCCTGTTCCTCCAACAGCTCCAGACGCATATCCTCGCTGTACAGCGCCACCTTGTCGGTGTAGCTGCTTTTCACCGTTCGCAGCGCCATCAGCGCCCGGTCGCACATCAGCGGCACGGACAGGGTCCGATCCTCGATGCGGAACACACCCGCGCTGGCGTTGAGAGAAAATTCAGTGGGGTAGGTATCCAGCCAGCGGCGGAAGGCCATGTCGGGCCGCAGCGCCAGATAATCCTCCTCAGAGAGCACCCCGGCGAAATGGTCGGCCTCGATACGGCCGAAAATGCGGCGGTCGTTCTCCCACGCGCGCAGCAGATTGCCCACGGCGGCCAGCAGCGCGTCGCCCGCCTCGCTGCGAAGGTGTCGTTAAAGGCCTTGAAGCGGTCCAGGTCGAAGCGAATGAGCACGAAGGCCCCCGGTTCGCTTCCGTCCAGCAGCGCACGGACGCGGGCATAAAAACCCGTCCGGCTGAAAATGCCGGTGAGCTTGTCGTACTGCGCCTCCCGCATCGCCCGCTCGTACTCCCGGTTCTGCTCGGCCAGGCTCTCGGATTCCACGCGGGAAATGAGGTTGCGCACCCGGTGCAGGATAATTTGGGGGTTGAAGGGCTTGATCATGACATCCGCCGCGCCCAGCTCGAAGGCTCTGATCTGGCTGTCCATATCCTCGCCGGCGATGACCACCACGGGGAGCTTCCTCAGCTCCTCGTCCGCCCGCAGCGCCTCCAGTACGCCGTAACCGTCCGATGCGGGCATCAGGATGTCCAAAATTATCAGGGAGATTTCGGGCGCGGCGCGCAAAATTTCCAGCGCGGTCTGTCCGTCCCCCGCTTCCAGAATCTCATAGTCGCCGGAGAGCGCTTGCCTCAGCAGCAGCCGGTTGGGGATGGTATCGTCCACAATGAGCAGCGTCTTCTTTTCGGGACTGTCGGTAAAAGCGGCCATATCACGCCTCCCGGGCATAGCGGATGCCCTGCTTCGCCGCGGCACGGAGCTGCTTGACGTCTGCGAAAGGAACCCTGACGGCGGCTTCGTCGGAATTGCCGCCGCGCAAAAACATCGCCGACCCGCGGATCGCGTCAGGCCCCTTGGCTTTGCGTCCGCACTCTTTCAATGGGCTTGTCAGAGAATTGTTGATTTATTATATCCCGGATTTTTCCATATTTCAACAGGTTTTTTGCGGCCCCGGAGGCTTTGGTCTGACCAGAAGATTGCAGCAGTATGACAAAAGTAAATTTGTTCACGCCCCCCCGTTGCAATTTTCACCCTAATTTGCTATATTGTGGTTGAACATAGACTGGTTGAACCAGAAAAAACTAAAACAACAGCACAGAAGGGGAAAGATATGGCATGGCAATGCTGTACGTCACCTTCAGGGTGCCGCCCATTCTGGCGCGGGGTTTTATCTGTTCGCCACCCGGTCCGACGCCGAGGTCGGGGCCATCTTTGCAAAGAACACCTATCCATGGCGCCGGGGCGGTATCGCGTCCGCTGCCGTCTGTACGAGGCGATGGAGGACAGCTCCCGCATCACCCGGGCGCCCGTCGACGCGCCCGCCAATCCCGGCATCCGCCCCGGCGGATTGGAGACGCTGCTGCGGGCGCGCAGGACCCCCGATCCGCTGAAAATGATTTTTCAAAAATAAAAAGGGGTGTATCTATGAAAGACCTGAAGCATCTGATCTATTTTGAAAACCTGCTGCAGCAGGCGGACAACGAGCTGGTGGAGCAGGGGAAAAAGGACGGAAAGCTGGCGCTGGGCTACACCTGCTATTTCGTGCCCGAGACGCTGCTGAATCTGCCGGGCTGCTTTTCCACCCGGCTGCGCGCGCCCAATTCCAGCGCCATCGACATCGGTACCTATTACATGACCAACAAGATCTGCTCCTACACCCGCTCCATTCTGGAGCGCGGCATCGAGGGCGGTTACGACTATCTGGACGCGCTGCTGAGCAGCGAGACCTGCCAGATGATGCACCGCGGCCACGAGCATTTTGAAATTCTGGGCCTGGTAAAGGAGAAAAATCCGAAATTCTTTATGAGCATGATGGATGTGCCCTTTACCGACAGCGAAAACGCCGTCGACCACTATGAAAATCAGATCCAGACCAGGCTGCTGGAGCCCCTTCGGGACGTTTACGGCGTGGACATCTCCGACGGGGCCGTCAGAAAGGCTATCGAAGATCACAACCGGATTTCAGCGATCATCACCGCCATAGGCGATCTGCGCAAACGGGAGAACCCGCCCATCACGGGCTATGAGTTCCATGTGATGCAGCTGGTCAGTCAGGTCTGCCCCCACTACCTGGTGATGGACAAGCTGCAAGAGACGCTGGCAGAGCTTGAAAAGCGCAAGCCGGACAGGGAGCCGCGGTTTCGGGCCCGCATCGTCCTCACCGGCAGTGAGATCGACGACCCCGGTTTCACCAGGCTGCTGGAGGACTGCGGCGCCATGGTGGTGGCGGACCGCTACTGCTACGGCTCGCTGCCCGGCCGGGAGCCCATCGAGATCCGGGACGGCGAGACCGCCCTTCGGGCCGTGGCGCGGCACTATCTGACCACCAGCCAGTGCCCGCGCTTTATGAACAGGGAGCGCGCCGACGGCCGCAAGGCCTATATCCGCGACCTGGTGAAGGAATACGGCGCGGACGGCGTGATCTACAACCAGATGAAGTTCTGCGAATTCTGGAGCTACGAGCGCGTGCTGGGCGTACACATCCTCTCCGAGGAGATGGGCGTGCCCGCCATCGGCATCGAGCGGGAATATTCCGTCACCTCCGCCGGACAGCTGCGTACCCGGTTCCAGGCGTTCATTGAGAGCCTCGAGATCAAAAACATCCAGGGAGGTAAAAAGTGATGGCCAAATCCACAATCAAAGGCGGGCAGGCCCGCTTTATCCCGGGCACCAATATCGAACGGCACCGCGAGTGGCGCGGGCTGAAGGACACCTGGTATGACTACACCCAGTGGGTGAAGCTGCTGGGCATCGTGATGAAATTCGTGGCCATCTCCCCGGTGCGGGTGGCCAGAGGCGCGCTGGAGTACCGCTGGTTCGCCAATTTCCTGGGCGCGTTCAATATGCGGGACCGCTGCGTGGAGGGCCTGCGCGGCCCCGCGCTGCACGTGGCCCACGAGCAGCTCAACACCATCATGGCCGGCACGACCACGCAGATCGGCCAGATGATGAAGGGCGACGCCCGCTTCGGCGAGAACGCCTTCGGGAAAAAGATCGTGCTGCTGGAGCAGACCATGCCCCCCGAGATCATGGCCGGTTTCCCCAATCTCGTTCCCCTGCCGCTGGAGGTCTATCAGGGCCTGCTGAGCTGCTATATGGATCAGAACGCCTGCCCCTTCTACATCGACGTGATGGAAAACGCGGGCCTGCCCGCCGATTCCTGCCGTCTGAGCGCCAACGCCGCCGGCGTGGCCATCCACGACGATTTTCCCCGCATCGGCGCGTGTGTCGTCGAAAACAATATGCCCTGCGATTCCTCCACCATGAACAGCCAGCTCATCGACCGCAGGCTGGGAATCCCGTCCCTGTCCGCCGAGGTGCCCATGCGCTGGGAGGACCGCAGCACCGATAAGTATTCGCTGGTGCAGATGAAGCGCATCATCAAATTCGTGGAGGATAACACCGGCGAAAAGTTCAACGAGGACGCCTTTTGGACGGTGATCAACCGCCACAATCGGGAGGTCGCCAACGAGATGGAGAAGTGGGAGTTCATGAAGACCCCCTATTCGCCCATCGGCAGCACCGTGGGCACCCTGTACCACGCCTTCTACTTCACGTTCTCCGGCGGGCGCAATCCCCAGGTGGTGAAAACCGACAGGAAGATCCTGGAGATCGCGCAGGAGTGCTATCGGCAGAAGCTCAACTGCTTCCCCAAGACCCGCCACCGTGCCATCCTGTGGGGCGGCCCGGCCTGCTACTGGCTGCAGTTTGCCAGCTGGCTGTATAACTGCTGGGGCATTCTGGCGGTGGCCGCCATGGACAGCTTCTCCGGCAACGTGACTATCCCCGCCACCTCCGTGGACGACGCGCTGGTGGGCATCGCCCGCAACCATGAGGCCGGCGTCATGCGCCGCCACCTCACCGGCGGCTGGGAGCATCTGGTGGAGTTCTGGGGAGAGGCCGAAAAATTCAGCTGCGATATGGTCATCCTCAACAACGACATCACCTGTAAGGGGGCGCTGGGCCTCACCGGCGTCATTCTGGATCAGGCCAAGACCAAAAAGCAGCATCTCATGATCGTGTCCAACGATATGTTCGACCACCGCACCATCTCCCGGGCAGATATGCGCAAGGAGGTCAACGATTATATGACCGCCGTGATGCAGGAAAAGCCGCTGGACGCCAGCTTGATGGAGTATGACGATTACGAGGGCTGGTAAAAGCAAATGAAGCTCCGGCCATCTAAAAAAAGGAGAACGCAACATGAAAAAATTTTTGAAAACCCTGCTGATCGTGGGCGCGGGCGGATTTGCCGCCTCGCTGCTGATCTATTGGTTCAATCTGGAAAACAAGCTCATCTTCTACGTCGTGCGTCCCCTGCTGAACAAGCTGTACGACAGTCAGAAGCGCAGCGTGGGGATCTGAACCCTGGTCAGACCTTGACAGGCGCTGATTTTGGCTTAAAATAGACCAAAACACGCGCGGCTCGAGAAACCAAAACGGGATGTGAAAGCGATGGCATTTCAGGAGATCGTGGCCCCGACTCTGCGGGACCTGTTCGTGCGGCAGATCATTGACATGATCTTTTCCGGCGAACTCAGGGTGGGCGAAAAGCTGCCCACCGAGCGGGACATGGCCCAAAAGATGAATATCAGCCGCTCTATGGTCCACATCGGACTGGAGGATCTCAGCCGCATGGGCTTCGTGCGTATCGAGCCCCGTTCCGGCGCCTATGTGACGGACTATTCCAAGACCGGAAATTTCGAGACGCTGGGCGCCATCGTGCGCTATTCCGGCGGCAAGATGAGCGAGGAGCTGAATATCTCCATGGTGGAGGCCCGCAACGCACTGGAGGGCGGCGCTATGGTACGTCTGTCCCTGACCCATACGGAGGAGGATATCCGCCGTCTGCGGGAGATGGTGGCCGCGCTGGACGCCGCCGCCAGGGACGGCGCGCCGCTGAAGCAGCTGGCCGAGATGATGCGTGATTTCCATGTGGAGCTCACCCGCATGAGCGGCAACATCCTGTTTCCGCTGCTGCTCAACTCCTTCAACGACGTCAGCCTGGGCCTGTGGGAAAACTGCGTGTCCTTCTGGGGCGCGGACACCATCGTGCAGCAGGAGAACCGTCTCATCGACCTTCTCGAAAACGGCAAGGGCCGCGAGGCTGCGCTGTACATCGAGAACATCTTCGAGCACTATCTGGACGCCCACGATATGCACCGATAACGATAAGCGAAACGCGGTCCCGGCCTTTTCGGCCGGGGCCGCGTTTCGCTATGCCGGAATTTCGGCGCAGAACGGCACATCACTGTATCGCTGCCGACCGGGAGGCGGTTACAGATTGAAAAGGTATAGACAAAAATGGAAACCCGGCGTAAAATAAAATAACCATAGCTATAAGTCGATACCGGGGAGGGGACGGCGTGCGCGGTAAATTCATAAAATTTATTTTGGTGCTGACGGCAGTGGTCTTGGCCCTGCCGCTGATCTCCGCCGCGCTGGCGATTTCGCCCACGTCCGCCCAGGGGGCGCGGAGCTTCTCGCTGACCCAGTGTGACCGGATCGCGGCCCACCCAACGCTCACCGCGGCCATGGAACAGCCGGACCCCGGCGGCATCGCCGCGGCGGCCGCCAACCGCGCCGACGAGCTGGAGACCAGTCGGGTATTTTACGTTGTGGCGACCGACGGCATGTGCACCGTCATCGTGCTGTTGGTGGTGGTCTATCTGCTCGTCAACGCCCGTCTGCTCAAGCGGGCGGCACGGTCGTTTCTGGGCATCTGCGGTGCGGCCATTCTGCGCTTCGGCAGCGACGCCGCCGAAAACGCGCTGAACGGGAAGCCTGGGGAGGGGCTGCGCACCCTGCACTGGGCCGCGGGCAGTATTCTGCTGCTCACCTCAGGCCTGATGATCGTCGCGGTGTGCTTTTTTCTGTATCACCTGGTGTCCGAGCGGCGAAAGACCGACCGCGGTATTCTCTGGCTGGGCTATGTCTATGCGGCGGTGTGCGCGGCTACCTGCGTCCTGTCTCTGTTCAACGGCCTGATCTTTTCCATCGACGCGGACAACGTCTATGCCCGGGCCTGGGGAACCGGCGCCCTGTTCGCTTTCGCCTTCCTGTGCCTGGCGGGTATCTGCGCGTGGATGGTCAAACACCGCGCCGCCCTCACCGCAAAGGAGCTGGCCGCGCTGCTGGTGTCGCTGGCCATACCCGCGGCGGGCCTGATCCTGCAGGTCTACCAGCCCAAGATCAGCCCAGCCAACGCTTTCATTACCGTGGGCATCTGCGCGGCCTTTCTCAGTCTCCAGTCTATCCTGTTCAAATCCGAGCGGCTGGACCGTCTGCGCTCTCAGACCGAGCTGCGGGGCATCGCAGAAATTTTCACCGGCGTGTATAGCTGGGACGCCGCCGCGGGCAAAATGCAGGGCAGCGTGGTGGAGCCGGAGTACGCCTGGCTACTCGCCGACGGCGCGCTGGATGTAGAAAAGCTGCTGGCGGAGGCCGTGGCCCCCGCGGATCGGGACCAGGTGCGGGATTTTCTGGCCCCCGCCCGGCTGAACGAGCTTAACGCCGCGCCGGAAAAGCTGATGCGCGAGACCGAATACCGGGAGATCGGCGCCCACGCGGGGGAGTGGCGGCGCATTTCACTGATCCACCTGCCGCCCAAAGCCCCCGGGGACGACGGCCAGCTCTACATGGTGGGCCAGAACATCACTTATGAAAAAATGCTGGCCGAGCATTCCCAGGCCCTGCAGCGGCGCATGGTGGGCGCGGCGGCGGGCCTGTACACCGACATCTGCGAGTGGGATATGGAGGGCGAGAGTGCCCTGCGCATCTGCATCACGCCCAAGGGGATCGAGGAAAAACCGCTGGACGTCAGCTGGCGGGAAAATCTGCTTCGCTACCGTGCCGCCGCGGTGGTGCCGGAGGATTGCGAGCTGTACGACCGTATCCTGCCGGACCGGATCGAAAAGGAACCGACGGGCTCTACGGTCAACGCCTCCTTCCGGATCATCCAGGATGGGGAATACCGCTGGAACGCCGTGAGCGTCCGCATCCTCAGCGGCGAGGACGGCCGACGCACGGCCATGTATCTGCAGCAGGACGTGGAGGACGATGTGCGGGAGCACAACCTCCTGCGGGACCGCAGCGAGCACGACGCCATGACCGACCTTTTCAACCGCGCCAAGCTGGAGGATATGAAAAAGAACGAATACAGCCGGATGGACTCCTGCGGCGTGCTGTTTCTCGACATCAACAACCTCAAGAAGGTCAACGACACCCAGGGACACAAGGCCGGCGACGAGCTGATCCAGCTGTTGGCGGAGAGCGTCCGCTCCGTCACCAACCGCCATGTGCTGGCCTATCGTCTGGGCGGCGACGAGGTGCTGGTGGTGGCGGAGAACTGCAGCCAGGAGGAATTTGAGCGGATACAGGAGATGTGGCGGGTGCGGCTGAACAGCCTCAACGAGAACGCCGCCACGCCCTGTTTCGCCGCCATGGGCCGCGCCTGGGCGGACGGCAGACCCGCGCTGGAGGACCTGACGGCCGCGGCGGACGCCGATATGTACGCCCGCAAAAAGGCCATGAAGCGGGGCCGCGCCGGCTGAGGGACGCAAATCTTTTTTGTTGACGGCCCCGCCGGAAAAAGGTACAATAAATCATTCGGGGGATCAGATTTGGACAATCTCAGCTTCAAAGACGGGAAACAGCTTTCCCATGCCTATATCGTGGCCTCCGCTTCGGCGGAGGACCGCGCCGCCACGGCGCTGCGCCTGGCGCAGGCGCTGGTGTGCTCCGGCGGCGGGGCCGTGCCCTGCGGCGTGTGCCGCGACTGCCGCAAGGCGCGCGACGGCGTCCACCCGGACGTGATTTATATCCGCCGCCAGAGGGACGACAACGGCACCCCCAAAAAGGAGCTGCTGGTGGAGCAGGTGCGCTATATGGCGGGGGACGCCTATGTCCTCCCCAACGAGGCCGCCCGCAAGGTCTATGTGGTGGAGGATGCCGATACCATGAACGCCTCCGCCCAGAACGCGGCTCTGAAGCTGCTGGAAGAGCCGCCCAAGGCGGCGGCCTTCATCCTGTGTGCCGCGAATCCCGCCATGCTGCTGCCCACGGTGCGTTCCCGCTGCGTGGAGCTCCGCCGCAATTCCGACTCCGACGTTCCCGACGAAGCCAGTGGCCGGCTGGCCGGGGAATTTCTCGCCGCAGCCGACACGGGCAGCCGTGCGGAGGTTTTGAAATGGTGCGTGGGCCACGAGGGGCTGGAGCCCGCCGCCGCCCGGGATTTCGTCTCCGCCGTGCTGGCGGAGGTGGACGAAAGACTTTGTTTTCGCGCTCCCGCGGGAAATTTCGACCGCCGGCAGCTGATGCGGCTGTGGGAGCTTTTCACAAAATGCAGGGACTATCTGGGCGCAAATACCGGCGTGAGGCACGTTTTCGGGCTTTTGGCGGTGGACGCCGTTCCTGACGGGAAGGACAATCAATGACGGAAGTTATCAGCGTTAAATTTAAAAATCACGGCAAGAGCTACTATTTCGACCCCAAGGGCGTGACGGTGCAGGCCGGGGACAGGGTGGTCGTGGAGACCGCCAAGGGCCTGGAGCTGGCGGAATGCGCCGGCGCCAACCGCGAGGTGGACGACCAGACCGTGGTGCAGCCCCTGAGACCCGTGATCCGCAGGGCCACGGAGGCCGACCTCCGGGTGGCGGAGATCAACCGCAAGCGGGAGAAGGAAGCTTTCGGCATCTGCGAGCAAAAGATCGCGGAGCACGGGTTGGACATGAAGCTGGTGGAGGTGGAGTGCAACTTCGAGGGCAACAAGACCACCTTTTTCTTTACTTCGGACGGCCGGGTGGATTTCCGGGAGCTGGTGAAGGATCTGGCGGGCATCTTCCGCAACCGTATCGAGCTGCGGCAGATCGGCGTGCGGGACGAGGCCAAAATGCTGGGCGGTCTGGGCATCTGCGGCCGACCCTATTGCTGCAGCCAGTTTATGGACGATTTTCAGCCCGTGTCCACCAAAATGGCCAAGGTGCAGAACCTGTCCCTGAACCCTACTAAAATTTCCGGCAGCTGCGGGCGGCTGATGTGCTGCCTGCGCTATGAGCAGGCCGCGTATGAGGATATCATCAAGAAAATGCCCAAGCTGGGCGCTTTCGTGGAGACCCCCGCGGGTTACGGCATCGTGACCCAGATCAATCTGCTGCGGGAACAGATCAAGGTCAAGCTGGACAGCGACGGGGACAATGTGTTTCACGTGTATGAATCCGACGCTGTGGCCACGGTGCCCGGGGGCCGCCCCAAGGACGGCGAGACCCCGCCCTCCGTGCTGCACTATGTGCCCAAGCCCAAGGAGCCCGACGAGGAGCCCCCGGCGGACGAGTGGGCCGCGCCGCAGATGTTCGCCCAGCCCATGAGCGCCGACACGCCCAAGCCGCCGCTGGTGGTGAGACCCGAACCCGCCGCCGAGGCGGAAAAGAAGCGCAGCCGCAATCACCGGGGCGGACGGCGCAACCGCCCGGCGGGCGCGGAAAACGCCGCGGCCGCGGCGGAGAGGCCCAAGGCCATCCCGCCCGCGCCCGAAAAGCCCGGCGACAGCAAGCCCCGGCAGCCGGGCAAAAATTACTACCGCCGTTCCAGACGGCCCAAGCCCAAGAACGGCGGAGAAGCGCCGAAGGCATGAACCCGTCCCGCTGAGGGCGGAAGGACGAACAAAAAATTATGAGTGACAACAACCGTAAAAAGAAAAGCGGGATGAATCCCCGCACCCGGGCGTTTATCACCGGGGCAGTGTTTGTTTTGGCCATTCTGGTGATTATCCTGTGCATCATGAGCGGGGCCCTGACCTTCAAGGCCGGCACCGCCAAGCCCACCGCCACCCCTGTGCCGGCGGTCACCGCGCCCCCCGCCACCGCGGCACCCGCGGCTACCCAGCCGGTGGAGACCGACAATCCCGGCGAGCCCGTGACCTACAGCGTCACCGTATTCGCTGGCCACGGCGGCTCCGCCGACCCCCAGGGCACCGTCACCGTCCGGGAGGGTGACAATATCACCGTGAACTTCATCCCCGACGACGGCTACGCGGTGAGTACCGTCACCGTCAACGGCGAGCTGGTGGATGCGGCGGACAGCTATACCATTTCCGCCGTGAGCGAGGATATGACCATCGACGTGAGCTTCGATACCGCCGCGGCGGCCACCGAGCCCCCTACGGGCGGTGGTATCCTGCCCATCCCGCTGCCCACGCCGTGACCGCGATTGCCCGCAATGGAAGAAAGCAAGGCCCCGGACTTTTCGTCCGGGGCCTTGCTTTTCGTAGCCCTTATTCGATGAATCCGCCGCCCAGAACGCGGTCGCCGTCGTACAGCACGGCGCTCTGCCCCCGGGCGGGGGCGCGTATGGCGTCCGCGCAGGTGATGACCGCCGCCGTCCCCTCGGCCCGGGCCAGACAGGGCGCGTCCACCTTGGTGTGCCGCACCCGGACGGCGGCGGGGATCTCGCCCGCCGGCGCGCCGCTGATCCAGTTGAAATCCGCCGCGCGGATATGGGTCTTGAACAGCGCCTCGTTTTCGTCGAGGAGCACCTCGTTGGTCTCGGGCCGGATGGCGGCGACATAGAGTTTCCGCCCGTCAAACAGCCCCGGCCACCGCTGCCCCACGGTGCAGCGGTGGATGCCCTGATGCCGGCCCACCGCGGCTCCCCGCCAGATCAGGTCCCCCGGCGGGGGCGTGACGCCACGGCGGGCGATGAAGCCCGCGTAGTCCCTGTCCGGGATGAAGCAGATCTCCATGCTGTCCTTTTTCGCGGCCACAGGGATCCCCAGTTCGGTGGCCATGGCGCGGGTGGCGGTCTTTTCCTGACCGCCCAGCGGAAAGATCGTCCGCCGGAGGATGGCCTCCGTCAGGCGGCAGAGCATATAGCTCTGGTCATTGGCGGGGCGGCCCTTGAAAAGGCAGCCGTCTCTGCTGACGGCATAGTGCCCGGTGGCGACATAGCGCGCCCCCAGCGTGTCCGCCAGACGCAGCAGGGAGGGAAACTTCACCGTGGGGTTGCACAGAATGCAGGGGTTTGGTGTCTCGCCCCGGAGATAGCTTTGCGCGAAGGCGGACTTGACGTTGGCCTCCAGCGCCGGCCCCACGTCCAGAATCTCCAGCTGGATGCCCAGATACTCCGCCGTGGCCACGGCGTCGGCCCGGGCCTTCTCGCCGGTGATATCCATATATGCGCCGTGTACCTCGTACCCGGCCTTCTTCAACAGGGCCGCCGACACGGCGGAGTCCACGCCGCCGGACAGACCCAGAACCACTTTATCCATGATTTCCCTCCAGCCAGACCATCAGTACGCTCACATCCGCCGGGGATACGCCGGAAATGCGGCTGGCCTGGCCGAAATTTTCCGGGCGGATGCGCGCCAGCTTTTCCCGCGCCTCCCGGCGCAGGCCGGTAATGGCACCGTAATCCACGTCCGCCGGGATGGGGCGGGCCTCCATGCGGGAGAATTCCTCCACCTGCCTGAGCTGGCGTTTGATATAGCCCTCATATTTCAAGCCGATCTCCACCTCGTTCACGACGGCGGCGGGCAGCGCGGGCCGTGCGGGGTCGAAGGGGGCGATGTCGGCATAGCTCACCTGCGGACGGCGGACGAGATCAGCCAGCGACACGCCGTTTTCGGCTCCCGCGCTGCCATGGTCGGCCAGCATGGCGGACAGCGCCGCCGACGGCGGGATATGAGCGGCCTCCAGCCGGGCCGTCTCGCCGCGCACCAGCGCGTATTTTTCCTGCACGGCGGCATAGCGGGCCTCACTGAGCAGGCCGATGCGCCGCCCAATGTTCGCCAGACGCGCATCCGCGTTGTCCTGCCGGTTGATGAGCCGGTATTCCGAGCGGGAGGTCATCATGCGATAGGGCTCGTTGGTGCCTTTGGTGACCAGATCGTCGATGAGGGTGCCGATGTAGCCGTCCGACCGGCGGAGGATCAGCGGCTCCCGCCCAAGAAGTTTCAGCGCGGCGTTGACTCCCGCCACAAAGCCCTGGGCGGCGGCCTCCTCATAGCCGGAGGAGCCGTTGAACTGGCCCGCGCCGTACAGCCCGGAAATTTTTTTGCATTCCAGCGTGGGGCAGAGCTCCGTGGGGTCGATACAGTCGTATTCGATGGCGTAGGCGCAGCGCGTCATTTCGGCCCGCTCCAGGCCGGGGATGGTGTGCAGCATCCGCACCTGAATCTCCTCCGGCAGGGAGGAGGAAAAACCCTGAATATAGAGTTCCTCGGTATTGAGGCCCATGGGCTCGATAAAAAGCTGGTGGCGGGTCTTGTCGGGAAAGACCATGATCTTGGTCTCAATGCTGGGGCAGTAGCGGGGGCCCACGCCCTTGATGACCCCGGCATAAATGGGACTGCGGCCGAGATTTTCCCGGATGATGCGGTGGGTCTCCCCGTTGGTGTAGGTGAGATAGCACACCGCCCTGTTTTCGGGCTTATGCTCTGTGGCAAAGGAGAAGGGTTCGGCGTCGTCGTCGCCGGGCTGAAGCTCCATTTTGGAAAAGTCCACCGTCCGGGCGTTGACCCGGGGAGGCGTGCCGGTCTTGAAGCGGCGCATGGAAAGCCCCAGCTCCCGGAAACGACGGCCCAGCGGGATGGCGGCGGCCAGACCGTCCGGCCCGGAATCGCGCAGCACCTCGCCCACAATGGTGCGGCCCGCCAGATAGGTGCCTGTGGCGGCGACGACAGCCTTGCAGCGGTACACCGCGCCGTTGGCCGTGGTCACGGAGACCACGCGCCCGTCCTCCACGCCGACGTCCACCACCTCGGCCTGCTTCACCCGCAGATTCTCCTGCTTTTCCAGGGTGTGCTTCATGACCTCCTGATAGCGGCGGCGGTCGGCCTGCGCCCGCAGGGAATACACCGCCGGGCCCTTGCCCCGGTTGAGCATCCGGTACTGGATGCAGGCCCTGTCCGCCGCGCGGGCCATTTCGCCGCCCATGGCGTCCAGCTCCCGCACCAGATGGCCCTTGCCCGTGCCGCCGATGGCGGGGTTGCAGGGCATGTTGCCCACACTGTCCAGACTCACCGTGAAGCACACGGTGTCCAGCCCCAGCCGCGCCGCGGCCAGCGCGGCCTCGATGCCCGCGTGGCCCGCGCCGATCACGGCGATATCACATTGCCCAGCGTCGTACGGTATGAACATAGTGCTCCTTAAATCTCATAGTATAGAATCAGCGTCCCGTCCGCCACCGTGATCTCGGCGGGGACGCCCGTGAAGGAATTGCTGACCCCCAGCGGAAAGTCGGAGGTCAACACCGCGTTGTCCAGCTTATACTTGAAGCCCCGCTCGGTTACGCCCCGGGCCTCGCCGTCCAGACAGAAAGCGGAAAAATCGCCGCGCTTGCCCGCGGGGAAACGGAGCGCTTCGTTGTGCAGGATGGAATACTGGATCCCGTCGCCGTAGAGGACGCCCCGGGCGCCGTTTTTTACCAGAAACAGCAGGCATTGAAGGTTGGCCAGCGTGTGGTCCGCCCGCTCACCGCCGGTGCCGCCGTAGACGGCGAAATGCATATAGCCGCGCGCAAGGCCGATGCGCATGGCGTGGAGGGTGTCGGTGTCGTCCTTTTCCACGGGCATCTGTACAATATTGGGGAAGTCCGGGGCCGCGCCCAGAGAATCAAAGTCGCCTACCACCAGATCGGGCGTCACGCCCTCCCGCCGGCACACGGCGTAGCCCGCGTCGGCGGCAATGACACAGTCGCCCGGCCCGGGCCTTCGGACGAAGCCGTAAAACGAGCCCGCCCCGATGATATAGCAGATGCCGGTCATGGCGCACCTCCGCATAAAAATTAGTCAAAATAGTATATCACATCGGCGCAGAAAAACAAGGCCGCGCCTTTGCCCGCCATCGGTTTTTACCCGATCGCGCCCGTGCCCGGGGAAGAGGGCAAATCCGACTCACTTGACAGAAAAAATAGATGTGGTATCATCGAACTCGTCCGGCGGGGCAGAGGATTGCGCCGCCGGACGGAGTATTTCCACAACGATTATGAAGGGCGGCGGAGAGAGTGGAGAAGGACAATAAGAAAAAGCAGCTGTCGCAGGCGATGCTGTTCATCCTTCTGTTCGGCGTCGTCAGCCTGTTTTCAGACATGACCCATGAGGGCGCCAGCAGTATCCGGGGCGCGTATCTGGCCCTGCTGGGCGCTTCGGCGGGCACCATCGGTTTCGTGTCGGGTCTGGGCGAGCTCATCGGCTATTCCATGCGCTATGTGTTCGGCAAGCTCACCGACAAGACAAAAAAATACTGGCCCATGACCATCGCGGGCTATGTTATCGACGTGTTGGCTGTGCCGGCGCTGGCGCTGGTGGGAGAGCACGGCTGGATCGCGGCCTGCGGCCTGCTGGTGGTGGAGCGCATGGGCAAGGCCATCAAAAAGCCCGCAAAGGACACCATCATGTCCTTTGCCGCCGCCCAGGAGGGCGTGGGCAAGAGCTTCGGCATCCAGGAGGTGCTGGACCAGATCGGCGCGTTTCTGGGCCCGGTGCTGTTTTATCTGGTGATGCTGTTCAAGACCGACGGCACCACCTTTGACCGCTACTCCATCTGCTTTGCCGTGGCGGCCGTTCCCGGCGTCATTACGCTGGTCCTGCTGCTGGTGACCAAGCTGAAATTTCCCAATCCGGAACATTTTGAGCCGGAGCCCAAGGAATATGTCCCCTTTAAGATGAAAAAAGAGTTCCTTTTCTATATCGCCGGCATCAGCCTGTTCGCCTTTGGCTTTATCGACTATTCCATCGTGGCCATGCACGTGTCGCGCACCTACGAGACGGTGTCCGGCAGCCTCGCCCAGACTACCAGTCTGGTCAGCAGCGGCACGCTGCCGCTGCTGTATGCCGGGGCCATGCTGGTGGACGCCGTAGCCGCGCTGTTCTTTGGCCTGCTGTACGACAAAAAGGGCGTGAAAGCGCTGGTATGGTCTACGCTGATCTCCGCGCCCTTCGCCGTATTCATCTTCGCGGGGCACTCCGTTACCCGGCTGCTCATCGGCGTGGCGCTGTGGGGTGTGGGTATGGGCGCCCAGGAATCCATCCTGAAGGCCGCCGTGACAAGTATGGTGCCCAAGGCCAGCCGCGCCACGGGCTACGGCATCTTCGAGTGCGCCTTCGGCGTGTTCTGGTTTTTGGGCAGCTGGCTGCTGGGCGTGCTGTACGATGCCAGCCTGCCCGCGATGATTGCCGTGTCCGTAGCGGCCCAGCTGGCGGCCATCCCGCTGTATCTCCGTGCCGCCAAAGCCCGCGGCGGGGCGTGAGAGATCAAAAGAGAGAGCCACTCTGGAGGGTGGCTCTCTCTTTTGATACGTCGCAAGGGATTTGCCCCCCAACCTTCTGGCCCGCAGCTGACGCGGAGTCAGAGCAAAATCCTAAAGGTCTGCTTCCGGACTGTCGTTTTCGAGTCTGGACTCGGCGATCGGGTTATCGGAATGCAGTGTCCCGTGATAGACCTTCATGGATGGAGATTGGGTGCCGGCAATGATCGGACGCGCCTTTCCTTTTCCGTGTTTGGCTTTTCCCTGAATTTGGGGAACGGCCGGGACATCATTTCTCGGAAAGTTCGCCTTGTGATTGCTCTCAGTCCCATGCGGCTCTTCCGGATCCGGACGGCGCAACCCTGCTTTCGCCATGTTATCACCTCGTCGGTAGTGTTCCCGGAGCGGCGGAATGGATACCTAAATTATTATAGCCGTACAAAAATGTACGTGTGGATCGCCCTGGCCAGCAGGAGCGCGGGCCAGCACAGCACAAGCCACAGCCCCGCGTAGGTCAGGCAAACCTGCCCCAAAAGATTGAAGCGGTTGCAGGAGTAGTCCCACACGGCCCATCCCAGGGCCAGGTTTACTACGCAGCCAACCAGAAACTCCACGGTCGTTATGATCAGCGCCCCCAACACGCACTGGAAGAGCATGGGCAGCGAGGTGCGCGTGGTCAATACATAGAGCAAGGTAAAGCACAGCCCACCCGCGATGAACATGGTCCAGTGGGTGTATCCGCGCCAGAGGATCTCGATTCCCGCGTAGACCGCCCCGCCCAGTAAAAATGTAAAGTTCAATTCCAAATATTTCATGATCCCTAGTATGGGAGGAAAACGACTTTTCTATAAGCGCGATCAAGGGGAAAAAAGCAGAGAACCAACACCGAAGTGCAGCCGCAAGATGCTGCTGGGGCACTATGAAATGACGTAGACAGCAAAAAATGAGCAAAAAAATAACCGGGGCGTTTTCACCCTGGTTGCCTACGAGCAAATTATCTGTTGCTTGTGGTGCATTCTTCGTCTTGGAAGATCAAATCATCAATGTCTTCGCCGGAATAAATATAAATCATATTACCCCCTTCTTATTTGGTTACTTTTATAATACACCAAACATGGGCTGCAGACAAGTAAATAATGTAAACTTATTAAAAATATTCAGAGGGCAGATAAATAACACTGAGAATCGTGCTTTATAGAACTTCACTCTCTGCGAATACCGGATTTTGCCTTAAGAAAAAAGGGCAAGATCTTTCGAAAAGCCCGTGCTGTACTGATAACGCGAATATATACAAGGCGCTGCCGGGGTAATTCGGCGGCACTCTGAGTATTGAATATACCGGGACAATGTGGCAAAATACAAGAATCTCACAGAACACAGGAGGCAATGGTATGCTGCCGGTTGCAATAATTACGATTACTTGTGCGCTCGTATTCTACACGATCGGTGTATTTAGCGAGAAGAAAGAGGGGTCCTTGAAATCCTGGCACCTGGTCATGTTTTGGATTGGACTCGCTTTTGATACGACGGGAACAACCCTTATGGGCAAAATAGCAAATGAAGTGTTGACTGTAAGTGTGCACAGCATTACAGGAATCGTTGCCATTGTTCTCATGGCGATACATGCAATTTGGGCAACATTTACGTTGATTCGTGGCAATGAAAAAGAAAAGCGCTTTTTTCATAAATTCAGTATTACCGTTTGGGCAATCTGGTTAATCCCGTATTTGACCGGCATGATCTACGGGATGATGAGATAGCTTTTTCGTAGCGCCTGCCTTTTGCGGGCGCTTATGTTATGCTTATAGAGGACTATGCTTATGCCTACAAAGCTTTGCCCCTACCCGGGATGCAGTGGGATCATTCCGGCGAAATGGCACTGTCCAAAACACATGGCCGCTTATCCCAGGCAGCACCGCTTATCGTGCGGGCGTGTGTGCGCTTATCGCGGTAGCGCACGAGACCAAGAAGCAGAATATCCTTGCTCTCGCAAGAGACGCATCAAAAAGGCGGAGGACGGCGCCCAGCGTTTGAAATCTGAGAGAATTCGGATAATAAAAAGTCCTGATACCCTTGAAAATCAAGTGGTTTCAGGACTTTCCGTTCTTGGTACGCCGTAAGGGATTCGAACCCCCGGCCTTCTGGTCCGTAGCCAGACGCTCTATCCAGCTGAGCTAACGGCGCACATTGCGCTTTTACAGCGCTCAAACATAGTAGCATAGCTTTCCCGGAAATGCAAGTCCTTTTTCAAAAAAGATAGTTGACACGGCGGCAAATGCGCTATAAGATAGATCAAGTAAAAGGGAGTAGCCCACGCCCGCCCGGGCGTGATGCGGCGACGTCAGTACGGTCCCGGCCGGGGCCCGTTGCCGTGTTGAAAGAGTGCAAGACTTTTGCTGTGCATCGCACGGCAGAGGTCTTTTTCATTTTGGAGGAATGTTTATGATTGTCGCGCTTGTTATTTTTGCCGTCACCTATGCCCTGCTGCTGGCGCTGCCCCGCCGGCGCGCCTGGATCGCGCTGGCTTCCGGCGCGCTGTTCATCGCGCTGGGCATCCTGCCCGTGGGGGACGTTGCCTCCGCCATCGACTGGAACGTGCTGATGATGATCGCGGGTACCATGGGCATCGTGTCGCTGTTCATCGATTCCGGTATGCCGGCCCTGATGGCGGACGTGCTGCTGGACAGGATGCCCAACGTGAAGTGGACCATCGTCGCCATGGCCATGTTCGCCGGCATTGTGTCCGCTTTTGTGGACAATGTGGCCACCGTGCTGATGATCGCCCCGGTGGCCCTGGCCATCGCCAAGAAATTCAAAATATCCCCGGTGGCCATGGTCATCGCCATCTCCGTGTCCTCCAATCTGCAGGGCGCGGCCACGCTGGTGGGCGACACAACCTCCATTTTGCTTGGCGGCTACGCCCGGATGGACTTCATTGACTTCTTCGTGTTCCGCGGCAAGCCCGGTATGTTCTGGATCGTGGAGTGCGGCGCGCTGCTGACCATGCTGGTGCTGCTGTGGCTGTTCCGCAAGGAGACCCAGCCCACGTCGGCGGCAGAGCACACCAAGGTCACCGATTATCTGCCCACGGTGCTCCTCTGCGGCACCATCGTGCTGCTTATCGCCGCGTCCTTCATCCCGGGCAAGCCCGCCGTGACCAACGGCCTGATCTGCCTGAGCCTGTTCGCCGTCGGACTGGTCGTGAACTGCATCAAAACCCACAGCCTGTCCGAGCTGAAAAAGCCCCTGATGGACATTGACTTCACCACGCTGCTGCTGCTGATGGGCCTGTTCGTGGTCATCGGCGGCATCACCCAGGCCGGCGTGATCGACGCCATCGCCGCCCTGTTCACCAAGATCGGCGGGGGCAGCCTTTTCCTGATCTACACCCTCATCGTGTGGGCCAGTGTGCTGTTCTCCGCTTTTATCGACAACATTCCCTATGTGGCCACCATGCTGCCCGTGGTGCAGGGCATCGCCGCGTCCATGGGCGTAGAGCCGTATCTGCTGTATTTCGGGCTGCTCACCGGTGCTACGCTGGGCGGCAACCTGACCCCCATCGGCGCTTCCGCCAACATCACGGCCATCGGCATCCTGCGCCGGGATGGCTACGAGGTCAAGACTTCCGATTTCATGCGTATCGGCGTGCCCTTCTCCCTGACGGCGGTGGTCTCCGGCTATGTTCTGCTGTGGATTTTCTGGCATTGATGCAGGCGGGGCATGCGACTTTCCTGCAGGATATTTCAGTGATTCTCCGCGAAAAAGCCGCCCTTTTCAGGACGGCTTTTTTGCCGTAACTGCTTATTCCGAAAATGAGCTTTCGGAGATGCGGGCCTTGTGGATCAGCAGGATGCCGCCCTTTTCGTTTTTTTTGATATGGTACAGGGCGCTGTCCGCCGCGAAGAGAAAATCCCAGAGCCGGTTTTCTGTGCTGGGCACGGAGTTTCGGATGCCCTGGGAGATGGTGACGTACGGCGCCACGGAGGAGCCCCGATGGGGGATCTTCAGCTCCGCTACGGCCTGCCGCAGCCCTTCGGCCCGGGCGGTAACGGCCTCGTCGTCGAGACCCTCGTACAGTACCACGAACTCGTCCCCGCCGTAACGGGCGCAGAAGGCGCCCTGCTCGGCCAGATGGCGCAGCGCCTGCGCTACTTGCACCAGACAGTCGTCCCCGGCCTGATGGCCGTAGGTGTCGTTAAATTCCTTGAAATGGTCAATGTCCAGAATACATACCGCCAGCGTGCATTGACGCTTGTAGGCCCGTTCAAAGGCGGCCTCGGAAAAGCGGTTGAGGGCGAGGCGATTGGACAGCCCCGTCAGCGGGTCGGTCTGCGCCTGCCGGATCAGGCAGATATTTTCCTCCAGAATGGCCAGCTGTTTTTTGCGCAGCTCCTCCAGCGCGGTCTGCACCGCCACAGAATTCTGGTAGGCGCGGATGCGCTCCGCCTCCATCCGGCGGGACAGGGCACAATACTCCGCCAGCGCCCGGGCCAGCGCCGCCTCCTCGCCGGTGTACTGATAATACTGCACGGTCAGCTCCGACAGGCGGAAGCTGAGATTAAGTACGCCGGAGGCTGCCACGCTGGGGCGGATGCGCTCCAGCAGGCGGCGCAGCAGCTCGGGCCGGTCGATGGTCAGCAGAAAGCTGCCTACCTCACAGATGTCGTCAAAGCTGTCGGTGACCGCAGCGGCCTTGTCCAGCGAATCCAGCAGCTGCCGCAGGCTCTCGTCCCGCCGGGGCAGATCGCCGTCGCTGTGATACAGCTTGGTCTGAAAGCAGTGGAGCGTCAGCAGACTGACGTTGTCCGCCGGGGTCAGCTTGCCGGAGGCCAGAATGCGCTGGATGCGTCCCATGCTTTTCCTGGCCTGCTCGATCCGCCCCAGGCGGAGATAGCACTCGCCCTCGGCACAGTAGGCCATGACGATGTTGTACCAGCAAAAAGCCTCCCGGGGCAGCGAGCGGAGCAGCGGCACGCCCAGCCGCTCATGGCGCAGGGCGGTGCGGTCCTGCCGCAGACGGATATACACCTGCGCGATGTTGGTGTGGATGACGCCCTGCTGATAGCGGTCGCCGCACGCCTCGGCAAAGCTCAGCGCCTTCAGCAGAAAATCCAGCCCCAGATCGGTGCTGCCCTGATTCATGGCGTCGATCGCCAGCATATTATAGGAGCGGGCCAGCAGTGCGCCGTCCCCGGTCTCCTGCTGGCAGCGCATCCCCTTCAGCAGGTTCTTCCGAAACAACTCGTAGCGGTTGAACAAAAAGCAGGCCTCCGCCAGATAATAGTAGGCGAAGCCCAGCAATTTGCTGTCGCCTGCCTGCCGGGCCGCGGTGACCAGCGCCGCGCCGTAACGCAGCCAGGCGGGGTCGCTGACGCTGCGGGCGGCCATCAAGCGATCCGCCAGCGCGCGTATCTCATTGTCGTATTTTGTCAGATCCATAGCCGATCCTTATGTAAAAAATGGGTTACAATAGTTACATAATCTTTCCAAAATTGTATAATATTGATAACATTATAGCCGCCTTTCCAAAAAATACAAGCCCTATTTTTTGCGGATCCGCGCAGCAGTACCCCAGACCGCCCGGAAAGCCCCGGGCGGTCTGGGTTTCGGCTGTCTTACAGGCCCATGGCGGTGGTGACCGTGTCGGCCATGTCGCCCATGGCGCGCAGGGTCTTGCCCACCGTGTTTTTGCCCGTATGCTTTTTGGGCTGCTTGGACATCAGCGCGGTGCCAACGCCGGCTGCCATGCCCACGCACAGTCCAACAACAACAGGTTTGCTGTTCACATCGGATCCCTCCAGTCCGCTGATATTATGTGAGAAAACGGATTGTGCATACCATGTAAATTGTGGTATACTACTTTAAATTATCGGAATTCAAAAAATCGAAAGGACAGAGCATGAGCGTAAAGATTTTGGCCGTGGGCGACGTTTGCGGCGAACTAGGCCTTGAATTTTTGAAAGAACGGCTGAAAGCCTATAAAAAAGAAAACGGCGTGGATTTCTGCGTGGTCAACGGCGAAAACGCCAACGTGGTTGGCATCACGCCCAAGCAGGCCGACCTGCTCCTCCAGTCCGGGGCGGATGTGCTCACCCTGGGCAACCATACCTGGACCCGCACGGAGCTGCGCCCCTATCTGGACGAGCGGCGCAAAATTCTGCGGCCGGCCAATTGCGCGCCCCAGTGCCCGGGGAAGGGCATCAACGTGTACGAGACCCCCTTCGGGGACGTGTGCGTCATGAGCCTGATGGGCCGCTTTACGCTGGACGTGAACACCGACAACCCCTTCGTCGTCGCAGACAGTTACCTCCAGGAGATCAAGGAAAAGATCATCCTGGTGGATTTCCACGCCGAGGGCACCAGCGAAAAGGTGGCCATGGGCTGGCTTTTGAACGGCAAGGTCAGCGCCGTGTGGGGCACCCACACCCATGTGCAGACCTCGGACGCCTGCGTTCTGCCCGGCGGCACCGGCTACATCACCGATCTGGGGATGACCGGGCCCAGCCAGGGAGTCATCGGCATCGACATCGACCAGTCCATCGGCAAATTTTTCGGCGATCCGCCCCAGCGCTACACTTCGGGGAAAGGGCCGGGCAAGCTGGAGGGCTGCCTTTTCACCATCGACCCCGAGACAGGCAGGTGCCTTGCGGCGGAAGGGATACGGCTGACATGAGCGTAATCAGGATATTACACGCGGCGGACCTGCATCTGGATTCTCCCTTCGAGGGGCTGGGACCGGATAAGGCCGCCTGCCGCCGTGCCGAACAGCGGGCCCTGCTGGGCCGTCTGACCGAAGTACAAAAGCGCGAAGGGGCGCAGCTGGTGCTGCTGTCCGGCGATCTGCTGGACACCGGCAGTGCCTATCGGGAGACGGCGGAGGAACTGCTCCGCGCGCTGGGCGCCATGGGTGCGCCGGTGTTCATCGCGCCCGGCAACCACGATTATTATTCCCCGCGTTCTCCCTATGCCCTGCTGCGCTGGCCGGAAAACGTGCACATTTTCACCGCCCCCCGGCTGGAATGCGTACCGGTGCCCGGGCTGTCCGCCCGGGTGTGGGGCGCGGCCTTTACGGACTCCCGCTCCGCGCCGCTGCTGGCGGGATTCGGGGCCGAAAAAACCGCGGGCGTGATCGACCTGCTGTGCCTCCACGGCGAGGTGGGCGCCCGGGAATCGGTGTACGACCCCATCGGTGAGGACGAACTCGCCCGCAGCGGCATGGACTATGCCGCGCTGGGCCACATCCACAGGGAGAGCGGTCTGAAGCGGGCGGGAGACACCTACTATGCCTGGCCCGGGTGTCCGGAGGGACGCGGCTTCGACGAGACAGGGGAGAAATACGTCTACCTCGCGGACGTGGGCGAGGGCAGCTGCAGGCTGACAAAGGAAAAGATCGGTCAGCGGCGCTATGAGATTCTGAAGACGGACAAGACCGCGCCGGAGGCGCTTCTGGCCGCGCTGCCCGCGGGCAGCGAAAACGACATATACCGCATCATTCTCACCGGCGAGACCGACGAGGCCCCGGATCTGGACGCGCTTTCCCGGGCGCTGGAGGGACGCTTCTTCGCCCTGCAGCTGCGGGACGAGACCCGTCTGCGCCGGGACGTGTGGGAAAACGCGGGGGACGATACCCTGCGGGGCATCTTCCTGCGGGCGCTGAAGACGCGGCGGGACGCCGCCGCAGACCCCGCGGAACGGGAGCTTTGCGAGCAGGCCGCCCGCTGGGGGCTGGCCGCACTGGACAACAGGGAGGAGGTGCGCCGCCATGGAGATTCATAAGCTTACCGCCACCTTCGGCAAGCTCTCCCGCCAATCCATGGAATTCACCGACGGGCTGAACGTCGTGCGCGCCCCCAACGAGGCGGGAAAATCCACCTGGTGCGCTTTCATCCGCGCCATGCTCTACGGCGTGGACAGCGCGGAGCGGGCCAGGGCCGGCTATCTGCCGGACAAGGTGCGCTACGCGCCTTGGTCGGGGGAGGCCATGGAGGGGGAGATGACCCTCACCGCCGGGGGCAGAGACATCACCCTGACCCGCCTGACCAAAACCAGGACCGGCCCCATGCGGGAATTTTCCGCCGTCTATGCCGGCACCAATGTGCCGGTCCCCGGACTGGACGGGGGCGGCGCGGGGGAGGCCCTCACCGGCGTTTCCCGGGAGGTTTTTCGCCGCAGTGCCTTTGTGGAGCAGGGGGGACTGACCGTCACCGGCTCGCCGGAGCTGGAAAAGCGCATCGCCGCCATCGTCACCACCGGCGAGGAGGGCATGAGCTATTCCGAGGCGGACACGCGGCTGCGCGCGTGGCAGCGCAAGCGCCGCTTCAACAGGCGGGGCGCCATCCCCGAGCTGGAGGAGGCCATTTCCGAAGCGAAGCGCGGAGCGGAAAGTCTGGACGCCGCCGCCGCCCGCCGGGAGGAACTGCGCGGTCAGCTCACCGCCGCGGACGCCCGCTGCGCCCGGCTGGAGACCGCTGTGGCCGAGGGGCGCAAGCAATGCCGCCGGGAGGCGCTGGACAATCTCACCCGGAGCCGCGGCCAGCTCACCCGTCTCGCCGACGGCTATAACGAGGCGTATACCCGCGCCCGGGCCGACCGGGCCGCGCTGGAGCACTGCGCACTGGGGGACAGGACCCCGGACGAGGCCCGTGCGCAATGCGCCCGGGAGAAGGCGGAAAGCCTGGCTCTGAAGGCCGCCGCCGGGATCAGAATCTCCCACGCCGGGGCCTTCGCTTGCCTGGCCGTCATGCTGTTGGCCGTACTGGCGCTGATAGTGCTGGGACTGGGCAGCGCCGCCGTGCTGGCGGCGTGTCTGGCCGCCGCGCTGGGCGGGGCGGCGGGCACGATCCTCTGCTGGCGGGGCGATCGGCGCAAAAGTACCGCCGCCGCCGAAAAAGCCAGGGCGCGGGGTGCGCTTCTGGCCCGGTATGGCGCCGCGGACGAGGCGGGCATCGACACCGCCCTGGAAGAGTTTCTGGGCCTTTACGCCGCGGCGGAGGCCTCCGCCCAGACCGCCGCTGCCGCCCGGAAAAGGCTGGACGAGGCTCAGGCTGGTCAGTCCGCGCTGGAAACCGCTACCCTGTCCGACCTGGACTTTGCCAACGGCGGCACCGAGGCCGCCCGGCTGGGCCGGGAGCTGGACGAGGCCAGGAGGGACAGGGAACGCCTCGCCGCCGAGTTTGCCCGGCTGGAGGGCGGCCTTCAGGCGCTGGGCGACCCCGTGGTGCAGCGCAGCGGCATCGCCGCCATGGAGGAAGAGCGGGATGAGCTCCAGAAGGAATATGACGCCATCTCCCTGGCCGTGGACACCCTGCGGGAAGCGGACGGCGAGCTGCAGCGCCGCTTCTCTCCCGAGCTGGGCCGCAAGGCCGCGGAATACATGGCCGCCATGACCGGCGGCAGGTACGACGTGCTGCTGCTCAACCGGGACTTCACCGCCCGCGCCGGCACCGCCGGGAACGGCCCCGCCCGGGAGGCGGAATATCTCAGCGCGGGCACGCTGGATCTGCTGTATCTGGCGGTGCGGCTGGCCGTGTGCGCGCTGGCTCTGCCGGAGGGGGAGAAGTGCCCCCTGATTTTGGACGACCCGCTGGTGAACTTCGACCCCCTGCGTGAAAAACAGGCCATGACCCTGCTGGCCAAGCTGGCTGGGGAACGCCAGGTGATACTTTTCACCTGCAAAGGCGCAAATATTTAAAAATTCTATAACCAATTAATGCTTTTTTAATATTGCGGCTGCAATATATTGGCCACGAAAACAGTTATATAAAGAGAGAAATTCGTATCACAGGGGGAGACACCATGAAAAAAGTGAAAAAGTACAGGTTCCTGCTGCTGGCCGCGGTACTGGCCCTGTCGCTGCTGCCTGTCAGCGGCCTGACGCTGGGTGCGTCCGGCGGCGACGCCAGATTGCAGGCCATTGCGCCGGCCGGCGCGACTACGGTGGAGGCGCCCTCCGGCACAACAACCACGGTCACTGAGGCCGATGTGAACGTTCTGGGCCGCGGCGGGGCGGTGGTCCTGGGCGGCAGCGGCGGCACAGCCTATCTGTACGGCAGCTTCGCTTCCTCCACGTCCGCGCCCGCCGTGACCATCGGCCCGGGCTGGACCGTCCTGATCGGCAGCACCGATTCCGTGACCACCGCCATCCGCGCCGTCACCGACAGCGATTCCGAGGTCTGCGGCGTGAAAATCAGCGGCACCAGCACGGTGACCCTGGAGAGCGGCAGCATCACGGCCACCAACATCAACAGGTCCGGCAGCAGCCGGGCCTACGGCGTATATGCCGAAAGCGGCGCCACCGTAAACCTGGGCCAGGCCGCCTCCACGGAGGCCTACGGCACCGGCGCGGCCATCGTCACCTTCGGCGCCTCCGGCAACTATGGCATCACGGCCAACGCCGCCACGGTCAACCTCTACCATGGCGAGGTCCACGCCCAGCAGGAGGGAGCCGCCGCCGTCAGCGTCTACAACGGCAATCTTACCGTCACCGGCGCGGCCATGGGCACGCAGACCAACAACACCCTGTATCTGCATACGGATAACTATGCCAACGATACGGCGCTGGCCGTTGCCGGCACCGGCGGCAACTGGAGCATCACCGGCTCGGGCGCGGTATTCTCCGGCTACACGGCCTTCTCCGCCGCGGTGACGAGCGGCGGCGGCCTCGCGGGGGGCACCTTTATCGGCAACGGCGGCCCCGCCGTCTCCACCGCCGGCGTCATCCAGAGCGAGCTGAAACAGAACTGCTATCTGCGGGACGATTCCGCGGGCAATTACTATGCCTTTTCCAACGGCACCCGGTCCGTCTCCGCCGCGGGACGAACCGCCTACGGCACCCTCACCGTCACCGACGCCGAGGCGGAGCTCTATAACGCCATGAACGGCAGCGCCGTCACGGACTACACCCTGCCCTGCGCGGTCACGCTGCAGAACCATTCCGGCCTGATCGCCGTGGGCGCCAAGACCCTGAACCTCAACGGCAAGAACCTTGAATACGACGGCGGCAGCTATGTGCTGGACGTGCCCTACGGCCAGACCCTCACCCTCGTGGACCGTTCCGCCTGGCAGTATGCCAACAGCGCGGCAAACCCCGTGGGCGTGGTGCGCCGCGCCGCCTCCGGCTGCGCTGTGAAGGTGGAGACCGGCGGCAACCTGATTCTGGGCGCCAGCAAGGCCTTTGGCCCCATGATCACCGCCTGTTCCGCCGACACCACCGCCACCGTCACCGGTGTTTCCAGCACCGGCACCGTGATGATGTATTCCGGCAGCATCTACGGCAGCTGCGTCGGCGCCGAGACCGACACCGGCGTGTTCAGTATCGCCGTGGGCGCCGAGAAACAGGAATTCTCCGTCATCGTGGGTAAGTACCGCTACGGTCTGGCGCAGCACGGCGGCACCCTGAACGTCGCGGGCGGCATCCTCTCGCTGGACGCCGACAGCGACGACGTGAGCAGCACCAGCGCGGCCTATCCCTGGGCGCTGTATATCGACTACGGCTCTAACCGCACGCAGGGCGTTTCCGGCGTCACCGCCATCACCGGCGGCTACTTCTACAGTGTGGCTACCGACGCCACGGTGAACGGGCGCAATCAGCAGCTGGCCGACCTGATGGCCGGCGACCAGAGCTTTGTGGACAATCAGACCGTCAGCCTCGCCACCGGCATCATCACCAAGCCCACCAGCTACAAGCTGGCGTCCCCCACGGTGATGCGCGGCAGCGAAAACGCCACCTCCAAGGGCGAATACGACAATTACATGTACTACGGCTACGCCATCTATAACGGCATGGCCGATTCCACCAGCTATGAATACAACACCGGCACGGGCCTGCATCCCATCTCCACGCGGCAGTTCGCCTCCTGCTTTACCATCGGCGCCAACAAGGATTACGGCAGCACCGGCGTGACCAACCAGAAGATCTGCACCTGCTGCGGCCAGGCCTACACCGGCGCCAGCTGCCCAAACTGCACCAACACGCGCTGCTCGGTGTGCGGCAAGTGCCCCAACCACTGCACCTGCAAAAACACCAATCTGGTCACGGACGACCACTACGCCTATATCTCCGGCTACCCGGACGGCACCTTCCGCCCCACCGGCACCCTGACCCGGGCCGAGGCCGCCGTCATCTTCTATAAGCTGCTGGAGAATAAAAACTACATCAGCTCCAAGTATTTCAGCGACGTGAACCACAACGACTGGTACTATACCTATGTGTCGTGCCTGGCGTCCAAGGGCATCATCTCCGGCTACCCGGACGGCTGCTTCCATCCCGGCTGGAAGGTCACCCGGGCGGAATTCTGCGTCATGGCGGCCAAGTTTTACAGCCTCAAGAGCGGTACGGTACACTATGCCGACGTGCCGGACACCTATTGGGCGTATAAGTACATCGCCTCCGCCGTGGCCTACGGCTGGATCGACGACGGCTACGGCCAATATTATCCCAACAACGCCATGCCCCGGGGCGAGGTGGTGCTGTTCGTCAACCGGATGTCCGGCCGCATCCCGGACGAGTATTTCATCGACAGCGCCGCGGGCAGTCTCACGACCTTCTCCGACGTGCCCCGCGGCAGCGGCTATTATTATCAGGTCATCGAGGCCGCCAACGGCCACACCTTCGTGCAGAAGAACGGCGTGGAGACCTGGAAAAAATTGAGCAATTAAACGAACCGCCCTGAAAAGCGCCCCAGGGGAGGGGCTTGCTCCCTCCCGCGGCCTCCCTTGCAAAGGGAGGCCGAGAGAATGGAATTGACCCCGATTTGAGAGGTGCGAGAAATGAAAAAACTGACCAAAAAAATCCTGTCGCTGGCGCTGGCCATGCTGATGGCGGCCTCGCTGGCGTCTGTTGCGTTCGCGGCGGGCGGCATCCAATTGACCGCGCAGGAGGCCACCGCAGCAGCGGTCGACAACACGAACCACATCATTACCGCCTACTACAGCGAGAGCGGCTGCTATGTGACGCTGACGGCGACGGTTGATGCCGGCTACACAGACACTTATCTGAACTGGGTGCTGCCAGATACGAATAATGCATATTTTCTGGATGGCAACGCGGAGGTCAGAATCAAGGCTACGACATTGTCCGGCGGGTCGGCTTCGGTGACGATGTATCTGAAAGCCGTCACTGCTTCATCGATTAGCCTCCAGCTGGGCGGGGCCAATATTCTGACCGCCGGAGCTGATACGACTTTCAACCTGACTATCCAACAGGATACGGTGAAATCTGTATCTGTCACGCCTGCGGATGCTGTCACTCTGGGTGCCGGCAGTACAAAGTCGCTTACTGCGGCGGTGACTTACGACGAAAACACCAGCGTTACCGGCAACAATGCGACATGGACATCAAGCGATGAAAAAGTTGCCACCGTGTCCAACGGCACGGTTACCGGCGTGGCGCCGGGTACCGCGACCATCACGGCCGCGGCGAGTGGAAAAACCTCCAATGGCGTCGCCGTCACCGTCGTGCCCGGCGTTACCATCGCCGGCGACAGGACCGCCATCGACGAGGGCGGCGCTGCCGCCGTGCTGACGGCGACGGTCAATCCGGCGGACAGCGGCAGCGACTACAGCTACGCGTGGACTGTACCCCCCAGCTCGCCGGTGACGCTTACGCCTGCCGCTGACGGCAAGACGGCCACAGTCGCGGCGGGCACGGTGTCGGCGGCGACCGACGTCGTCGTCACCTGCACCGCGGCCAAGAGCGGTTCCTCCGGCTCGGGCACCTACACCCTCACCGTCTATCCCAAGGCGGCGGCGGTGACCATCGTAGACCCGGACACCAACGCGGCCATCGCCAAGCCCTATACCATGACCACAAACCAGAAGAATCTCAGCTATCAGACGTCGCCCGCCGACGCCAAGGGCCGCGGGACCGTGACCTGGACCAGCAGCGATACTACCGTCGCCACCGTCATCTCCACGGTCGCGGGCTGCACCGTCACCGCCGCGGGCAAGGCCGGCGCCAACGCCGCGACCATCACCTGCTCCTACAAGAATCCCGATACCGGCGGCACGACCGTGAAAGATTCCGTGGTATTCAATATCGCGACGCAGACCGCCGCGGCCTCCGATGTGACGATGCCCGTGACAAACAACAACAATACCAGTATGTCTGCAGCCTACACCGGCATCCGAAACGCCTATTACAACGTTTACAGGGCCTATCCCGCCGATCTCACGGCCACCATCACCTTCAACAGCATCCCCCGCACCTGCGGCACGCTGTATAAGGATTCCTCCAGCACGCTGGCCGCCAACAGCGTCTACACCGGCACGGCCTACAGCTTTTCAAGCCTCTCCTCCATGGTCTATTCCCCCAATACCGTGGGCACCGAGATTATGACCTATACGCTGGCCAACGGCACAAATTATCTCACCGGCAGAATTGTCGTCACCGTCACCGCCGCGGGCAGCACCATCGTGGTGAATCTGGACGGCAGCGACCCCTATACCTTCAGCTACGCCACCGCCAAGGACGGCAAATCCGCCGACGCGGCCATCTACAGCACCATCTATTCCGCCACGGGCAAGCCCTACAGCTACCTGACCTTCACCGATAACGTCAATTCCGCCGCGGGCACGCTGTACGGCAGCATCTCCGGCGTGGCCGTGACGGCCAATACCCCGTATTATTATTCCTCCGCCACAAACCCCGTGTCCAGGCTCTATTTCGTCCCGGCCAGCTCCGGCATCTATTACCGGGCCTTCAAGGCCTATGATGCCTCCAGCACGGTGATCTTTTCCGGCGCGCTGCAGCTGGTGGTGCCCACCAGGCCTGCCGCCGCGGACGTGAGCTATTCCACCCCCGTCAGCTCCGCGCTGCTGATGGAGGAGGCGGACTTCACCAGCTGGTATCAGTCCCAGACCAACAGCAACTACTACCTTTCCGCAGTGACCTTTGATTCCGCCAAATACTCCAACACCTCCTATCCGGGATATTTCCAGCATAACGGCAAGACCTTCTCCATCGGCAACGGCGTACATTATTACACCAACACCTACAGCGGCACCGGGAATTCCGCCGGAAACTATCTCAACAAGGTCACCTATCAGTCGCCCATCGTCACCGGCTGGGTGACGGTGGACTTCACCTGCTACGGCGGGTCCAGCAAAAATTCCGAGTATCTGACCAGAACCGGCACCATGTATATCTGCATCACCCGGAACGCCGTGCCCGATATCCGCTACACCGTGACCAGGGGCACCAACCGGGACCTGGCCGCCTCGGACTTCAACAGCGTGTATCAAAACGCCATGAACGTCAGCACGGTGGGCAGCTACTATGTGAACTTTATCAACGTGCCAAGCATGGGCACCCTCACCGCGGACTATGTCAGCGCCTCCCGCCCGGGCACCACGCTGACCGCGGCCAACGTGGGCAATTACAGCTTCTACGTCAACTATGCGGGCGCGGTCTATTCCATCTCCGACGTCAGCTATGTCCCCGGCAGCTACACCAACAACACCGACACGGTGAAGTACGCCGCCTACAGCGTCACCGGCCAGCTGCTGTATATCGGCGAGATCGACTTCCTCTACGGCTCCGACAGCGGCACGGTGTGCTATTCCGACGGCTATGTCTTCTCCGCAGCGGACTTCTACAAGAGCACCGACGCCGACCCCGTGTATTCCGTCACCTTCACGCAGCCCACCACCGGCGTGCTGTATCAGAACTACGCCTGCGGCAGCGGCACAGCGGCGGCGAGGACCACCAAGTTTTACACCCGCTACAGCGGCTACGGCTCCGTACCCGTGTCCTCGGTGGTGTACATCCCCGTCAAGGGCTACGCGGGCACGGTGAGTATCCCCTATACCGCCACCACCGCCGCGGGCAGGACCCTCACGGGCACCGTGGTGCTGACCGTGCGCAGCAAGTCGGCCTCCAGCGTGTTCTATGACGTCACCCCCGCCAACACCGGCTCCTGGAGCGCCGACTCCGTGGACTTCGCCAACAAATGGGGTCTGGTGTCCGGCACCGGTGCCAGCACCTTCTCTCCCACCACGGCCATGAGCCGCGGGATGCTGGTCGCCGTGCTGTACAGCGCGGCGGGCAGCCCCAACACCTCCGGCGCCCTGCCCTTTACGGATGTAGCGTATTCGGACTATTATTACGACGCCGTGCTGTGGGCCTACCGCAGCGGCATCGTCTCCGGCAAAACGGCCACCACCTTCGCCCCCGGCGCCAACGTCACCCGGGAGCAGTTCGCCGCGATCCTGTACGCCTACGCCGCCCGCGCCGGGCACGATATGACCGCCGGCGGCAGCCTGTACGGCTACAGCGACGTGAACAGCATCAGCGCCTACGCCCGCACCGCCATGCAGTGGGCCGTGTACCAAGGCTACATCTCCGGCACCGGGTACAATAAGCTCAATCCCCAGGGCAGCGCCACCCGCGCCCAGGCGGTGGTCATCCTGCACAGCTATCTCACGAAGTAAGAAAAGCGAAATATCCCCGGCGTCAACAGACGCCGGGGATATTTCGCTGGAGGCTGTCGAAGAACTAAAGGAGGAACGGATTTGGGGGATGATGCGGGGGGAGTGTGAGGGGGGCGGAGCCCCGCCTCAATTTGGATGAATAGCCGCAAAACCCTTGCTGTGCAAGGGTTTTGGGAGCGGAGTGACGTTTTTTGCGAAGACACGGTTTCGCAAAAAATTCGGCGTTTTGAGCGCGCGGACAGGGGACCGTTCCGGATTCACACCACCTGAAAGATATAAAACTTCAGATAATCCGTCTCCGGCACGTCCCAGGCGATGGGGTGGTCGGGGCCCTGCTGGCGCGCCTCGATCTGCTTCAGCGACACATCCGCGTCCCGGGCCGCGTCGGAGAGCATCCGGCGGAAAAGCTCGTCGGTCATGAAGTGGGAGCAGGAGCAGGTGGCCAGAAAGCCGCCGCGGGGCAGCAGCTTCATGGCCTTGAGGTTGATCTCCTTATAGCCGCGGACGGCGGATTTCAGCGTGGCGCCGCTTTTGGTGAAGGCCGGGGGGTCGAGGATGATGAGGTCGTAATCCCGGCACTTTTCCGCCGCCAGCCGGGTCAGCAACTCGAACACGTCCGCCTGCCGGTATTCCACCGAAAGCCCGTTGAGCGCGGCGTTGCGGGCCGCGCATTCCAGCGCGTCGGCGGAGACGTCCACCGAGACCACCTTTTCCGCCCCGGCCAGAGCGCAGTTGAGCCCGAAGGCCCCGGTGTGGGTGAAAAGATCCAGTACCCGGCGCCCCCCGGCCAGCCGCGCCACCGCGGCCCGGTTATACTTCTGGTCCAGGAAGAAGCCGGTTTTTTGCCCGTTGATATAGTCAACGTCGTACCGCACGCCGTTTTCCGTGATGCGGACATGGCCGTCCCCCGCACCGTAGGCGAAGCCCTTTTCCTGGGCCAGCCCCTCCTTTTCCCGGGTCGCGACGTCGTTGCGCCGGTAGACGGCGGATATTTCCGCGCCTTTGGCATACAGTGTACGAAGCAGCTCCGCGATGATGAACTCCATCCGCCGCTCCATGCCCAGACACAGGCACTGGGTCACCAGCACGTTTTCAAAACGGTCCACGGTGAGCCCCGGCAGGCCGTCGGCCTCGCCGAATACCAGCCGGCAGGCGGCAAACTCCCCGCCCATGATCTGGGCGCGATAATCCACGGCATAGCGCACCCGGCGGGCAAAAAAGGCGTCGTCATAGCGGTCATTGGGGTTGCGGGACAGCAGCCGCACCCGGATCTTGGAGTGGTCGTTGATAAAGCCCGCGCCCAGCCATTTGCCGCCCTGGGAGCGCACGTCCACGATGTCTCCGTTCTCATACGGCCCGCTCACCGCAAGAATCTCCTCGCCGTATACCCAGGGGTGGCGATCACGCAGGGAGCGTTCGGCTTTGGCCGTGACGGTGACAAAAGCGAAGGGTCTTTCCATCTTGTTTGCGCCTTTCTGCTTCAGATTTGCCTTATTTTACAGCAAAGGTGAAAATTCTACAAGTACGGCTTGCGCCGGAGAGCCGGACTCAGTATAATAATAGCTACTGAATTTTTAGTCGAGGTGCGGGAATGAAGAAAAAACTGGTTTGGAGAATCCTGGGCGGCATTCTGTTGGGGGCGCTGACGGTGGCACTGGCGGCCACGGCGGCGCTGCGCATGGGCGTTTCCCCGGCGGAGCAATCGGCTCCCCCCGCGGCGGAGGCCACGCCTGTACCCACGCCCTCTCCGACCCCCGCGCCCACCACCTACACGCTGTCTTTCGTCGGGGACTGCACCCTGGCCTCCAGCCAGTACAACAACGATTTCGAGAACAGGATGAAGGGGGATACCAGCTATCCCTTCAAGAATACGGTGCAGTATTTCAAGGCTGACGATCTCACCGTAGCCAATCTGGAGTGCACCTTCTCCGACCGCAGCATGACCTCCGACGGCACCTTCTATTTTCTGGCGCCCACCTCCTTTGCCAATATTCTGGTGGACGGGGACGTGGATTTCGTCACCACCGCCAACAACCACCGCCACGACTTTGGCGAGGCCGGCATCACCGACACCGAGGCCGCGCTGGACGCCGTGGGCATGGCCCACGCCGGGGAGAACGAGACCTATGTCTACGACATGGACGGCGTAAAGGTGGGCTTCTACTGCCTGTTCAACGGGCTGGTGCCCACCGCAGCTCTGGTCACCAAGGGCGTTGAGAGCCTGAAGCAGCAGGGCGCGGAATATATCGTCTGTGCGCTCCACTGGGGCGTGGAGGGCTCGTATCAGGTCACCGCCGACCAGACCGCCGCGGCCCACGCCGCCATCGACGCCGGGGCGAACATCGTCTACGGCAGCCACCCCCATGTGCTCCAGAAGATCGAGGAGTACGACGGCGGCATCATTCTGTACAGCATGGGCAACTTTTCCTTCGGCGGCAATACCGCCCCCCGGGACCGGGACACCGCCATCGTGCAGGTGAAGGTCACCAAGTCCGCCGACGGCGCCCTCAGCACCGACGGCTACGACATCATCCCCTGCTGCGTCAGCTCCACCGCGGGCGTCAACGACTATTGCCCCAAGCCCTATGAGAAGGACAGCGAGGAATACAAGCGCACCCTCTCCAAGCTGGACGGCACCTGGAAGGGCAAGGATCTGAACGTGGATTATTCCGCGTATCACACATCCGCTGCCAGCGCCGCGCCCACGGAATAAAGTTGAAAATTCAGCCGCCGCGCCCCTTTCGGGCGCGGCGGCTTCGCCATCCTGTCGGGCCCGCCCGCGTTACGCCTCCGGCAGGGGGATCTTCCTGTCCGTCAGCACCCGGCCGAAGCAGAACAGCGTTACCCCGGAGGAGGAGGGGATGTCCACATCCGCGTCCCGGCGCCGGCGGTTGGCGGAAAACAGGTGCACGCTGCCCGCGTAATCCCGGCAATACTGCTTGCACTTCATGTCCCCGTCCACATAGAACAGCCCCACGTCGCCGTCGTGCAGAATCTCGCCCCGGCGGCACAGTGCCACGGAACCGTTCATCAGATACGGCTCCATACTGTCGCCCTCGATGCGCACGGCAAAATCCGCCCGGGAGGAAGCGGGCACGGCGTAGTCGCTGTAATCGTCCCCCAGCGCGGGGGAGGCGTAGCCCGCGGCGGCGGGCGTGGCATACAGCGGGATGATCTTTGTCTCGTCCGCCCGGGCGCCCGCGGCGTCCTCCACCCGGCGCAGCTCGGCGTCCACCACCAGATCGGTCAGGGCCCGGCCCGGCTCGTCCAGCCGGCGATAATGCCGCACCAACCCCCATTCCCGACCGTCCGGCATATTCGGCAGCTCCCCGGCCTCCTCGGAAAAACGCTCCACCGGCACGCTCAGCTCCCGGCAGATGCGCAGCATCAGGTCAAAATCCACCTTCTGACTGTCCCGCTTGACCATGCTGTACAGGGTCTGCGGCGATAGGTCCAGCCGGCGCGCCAGCTCGCTGACGCTGACGTCCTGCTCGACGAGGATGCGCTTGAGTGTGGAACCTCTCATGGCGTCCGCCCCTTTCCTGCTTTTTCATCCACCATAGCATTTGTCGAAAAATATGTCAAGGAATAATTTTCGACAAATAAATTATGCTAATGCGCACAAAATATCCGTTGACAGGAAGAGGAAGTCGCAGTAATATCTGAACAGATGAACATATGTTGAGGTGAACGTTATGAACAAAAATGAAGAGCTCTGCTGCGGGGAGGAAAAGATCCACGAAGCCGCGCTGGCCGAGGCCCGCAGCCATCTGCCGGATGAGATCGCCCTGAGCGATCTGGCCGAATTTTTCCGCATCTTCGGGGACAGCACCCGCATCCGCATCCTGTACGCGCTGTACGAATGCGAGATGTGCGTGTGCGACCTGGCCGCGCTGCTGGGAGCCAGCCAGTCCGCGGTGTCCCATCAGCTGGGTATCCTGCGGGCCAACAAGCTGGTGAAGTACCGGCGGGAGGGCAAGACCATCTTTTACGCGCTGGACGACGACCACATTTTTTCCATCCTGGCCCAGGGCATGGAACACATCGGGGAGGACTGAGCCATGGTACAGGAAGTTGAGACCGAAAAAGCCTGCGCCTCCGGGCACGCCGAGCACGAGGAGCCCGACAGAAACGAAAAATGGTTCGTGCTGGCCGGAGCCGCGCTGTTGGCCGCGGCCTGGCTGCTGCCCACCGAGGGCTGGCTGCGGCTGGCCACGTTTTTGATCCCCTATCTGCTGGTGGGCTTCGGAACGCTGAAGGAGGCCGCGGAAAAGCTGCTGCACGGCGCTGTGCTGGAGGAGGATTTCCTCATGGCCGTGGCCTCCATCGGCGCCTTCGCCGTCGGCGAATATCCCGAGGCCGTGGCGGTGATGCTTTTCTACCGCGTGGGTGAGCTGTTTGAGGATTACGCCGTGGGCTCCTCCCGCCGCTCCATCGCGGCGCTGATGGACATTCGCCCGGACTACGCCAATCTGGAGCGGGACGGCAGGCTGCAAAAGGTGGACCCCGCCGACGTACGACCGGGAGAGGTGATCACCGTGCTGCCCGGGGAGAAGGTGCCGCTGGACGGCGTGCTCATCGAGGGCGAGACCACGCTGGACACCGCCGCCCTCACCGGCGAATCCGTGCCCCGCGCCGCCCAGACCGGGGAGAAGATCGTCTCCGGCTGCATCAACCTTACGGGCCTCATCAAGGTCAGGGTCACCAGTACCTTCGGCGAATCCACCGTGTCCAGGATCATCGAGCTGGCGGAAAATTCCGCCAGACTCAAGAGCCGCAGCGAGGATTTCATCACCCGCTTTGCCCGCGTCTACACTCCTGTTGTGGTGGGCGCTGCGGCGGCGCTGGCGCTGATCCCGTCGCTGATCACCGGCGACTGGAGCGAGTGGGTGCGCCGGGCGCTGATCTTTCTGGTGGTGTCCTGCCCCTGCGCGCTGGTGGTCAGCGTTCCGCTGACTTTCTTCGGCGGCATCGGTGGCGCCTCCCGCAGCGGCATTCTCATCAAGGGCTCCAACTATCTGGAGGCCCTGTCGAAGGCCGACATCGTGGCCTTCGACAAGACCGGCACCGTCACCCAGGGACGCTTCGCAGTCACCGGCGTGTGCCGCGCCGGGACCATGGGCGAGGACGAGATGATCTCGCTGGCCGCCATGGCCGAGTATTATTCCAACCATCCCATCGCGCTGTCGCTGAAGGAGGCCAGCCGCGACCTGCCGGACCCCGCCTCCGTCACCGGGGTGGAGGAGCTCCCGGGCCGGGGCGTGAAGGCCGTCATCGGCGGCCGGGCAGTGCTGGCGGGAAACGCCGCTTTGATGCGGGACAACGGCGTGGAGCCCACCATAGACGAGCATGCGGGCGCCATCGTGCATTTGGCCTGCGACGGGGCTTACTGCGGCCACATTGTGGTGGCGGATAAGCTGAAACCCGGCGCCGGCGCCGCCATGGCCGCCCTGCGGGCGCTGGGTGTGTCCCGCACGGTGATGCTCACCGGCGATCTGAAGGCCGTGGGCGACGCGGTGGGCAGGGAAGTGGGCGTGGACGAGGTGCGCGCCGAACTGATGCCCGCGGGCAAGGTGGAGGCCGTGGAAGCGCTGCTGGCGCAGCGCCGGCCCGGGCGGACGCTGGCCTTCGTGGGCGACGGCGTCAACGACGCGCCGGTGCTGGCCAGGGCCGACGTGGGCGTGGCCATGGGCGCGCTGGGCTCCGACGCCGCCATCGAAGCCGCCGACATCGTGCTGATGGACGACGATATCCGCCGCCTGCCGCTGGCCATCCGCATCGCCCGGCGCACCATGCGCATCGCAAAGGAAAATATCGTGGTTGCATTGGCTGTAAAATTTGTTATACTGATTTTAGGCGCTCTGGGCATCGCGGATATGTGGCTGGCGGTGTTCGGCGATGTGGGCGTGCTGATTCTGGCCGTGCTCAACGCCACCAGAGCTCTGCGAAAGGAGAAAATACAATGACGGCTTTGGAAAATCTCTATACGCGCCGCAGCATCCGAAAATATAAGCCCGAACAGATCACGGACGAGGCGCTGGAACAGGTGCTGAAGGCCGGCACGCTGGCCCCCACCGGCATGAACCGGCAGTCCCCCATCATCGTTGCCGTGCAGAACAGGGACGATATCGCCCTGATGTCCCGGCTCAACGCCCAGGCGTGGGGCAGGGAAATCGACCCGTTTTACGGCGCGCCCACCGTGCTGGTGGTGCTGGCGGAGGCTTCCTCCCGCTTCGCCGTGCAGGACGGCAGTCTGGTGATGGGCAATCTCATGAACGCGGCCCACGCCGCGGGCCTGGGCTCCTGCTGGATCAACCGGGCCAAGGAAGTATTCGACAGCGACGAGGGCAGGGCTCTGCTGAAAAAGTGGGGTGTGGAGGGCGAGTATGTGGGCGTGGGTAACTGCGTTCTCGGTTATGCCGCCGAAGACCCCGCGCCGAAGCCCCGCAAGGAACACTACGTCTATTACGTCAGATGAACGTCTACGATTTCGACCAGACCATTTTTTACCCCGACAGTTCCTACTGCTTTCTGCTGTACTGTCTGAAAAAATATCCCGGGGCCTTCGCACCGGCCATCCCCGGCTTTCTGGCGCGGGGCGCGGGCAAGCTGCTGGGCGTCACCAGCACCAAGCGGCTGAAGGAGAAAATTTTCTCCTTCGTCCGCCGGGTGCCGGATGTGGACGGGGAGCTGGAGGCGTTCTGGCAGTGCCATTGGGATAAGATCCAGCCCTGGTATCTGGCCCGGCGGCGGGAGGATGATCTCATCATCTCCGCCTCTCCGGACTTCATCGTGCGCCCCGCGGCGGAGAGGCTGGACGTGCGGCTCATCGCCACGCCCATGGACAAGCGTACCGGGAAGATCGAGGGGCGCAACTGCCACGACGAGGAGAAAGTCCGCCGCTTCCGGGCGGAATACCCGGGGGCGGAAGTGGAGGAGTTTTTTTCCGATTCCCTGTCCGACACCCCCATGGCGCGTCTGGCAAAGCGGGCGTTTTTGGTGAAGCGCGGCAGGGTGCTGACCCCGTGGCCGTAAACGGAACATTTTTTGGGCGGCCCTTTGGCCGCCCGTTTTTCAATTTTCCCGTGGGTTTCTTATTTTTTTATTAAATTTACAAATATACCGTCCACGTTTTGGGCAATTTGTGCTATGATAACTTGACTTCAATTGACGGAGGAACCCACCTTGGCAAAATCGTTCCTGAAAAAGAAAATCGCCGAGCCGGAGCTGCCCCGGCGCAGGGCAGTCCCGGTGGCGGAGGCCGACCCGGAGAGGGGCCTCACCGCCGCCCAGGTGCGGGAGCGCATGGATGCCGGCTGGGCCAACACCCCTGTGGATCCACCCGGCAAATCCTTCAAGCAGATCGTTCTGGACAACACCTTTACCTATTTCAACCTGATCTTTTTCATCCTGGCCATCTGCATCATTCTGGTGGGCCAGTGGCTGAATCTCACCTTCATGGGCGTGGTCATCTGCAACACCGTCATCGGCATCATCCAGGAGACCCGCTCCAAAAAGAAGCTGGAGCAGCTGAATATTCTGGCCACGCCCAAGGCGGTGGTCATCCGCGACGGGGCCCGTCAGACCACGGACACCGCCTCGCTGGTGCGGGACGATATCGTGGTGTTCGCCGCCGGCAACCAGATCTATGCCGACGCCGTGGTGGTCTCCGGCGAGTGCCACGTCAACGAGGCGCTGATCACCGGCGAGTCCGACGAGATCAAAAAAGGCCCCGGCGATCCGCTGATGAGCGGCAGCTTCGTGATCAACGGCATGGCCCGCGCCCGGCTGACCCAAGTGGGCGCGGATTCCTTCGCCGCGAAGCTCACCCTGGAGGCCAAGGCCGCCAACGACCCGCCCCAGTCCGAAATGATGCGCTCGCTGACCAGTCTCATTAAATGGATCGGCTTCATCGTCATCCCGCTGGGCGCCATCATGTTCATCAAGGAATACAGCTGGCTGGGCCGGGATATCCCCACCGCGGTGTCCTCCACCGTCGGCTCCATCGTGGGCATGATCCCCGAGGGGCTGTATCTGCTGACCAGTCTCGCGCTGGTGGCGGGCGTTATCCGCCTGGCCAACCGCAAAACGCTGGTGCACGATATGGAGTGCATCGAGACGCTGGCCCGGGTGGATACCCTGTGCGTGGACAAGACCGGCACCGTGACCGAAAACAAGATGATCGTGGAGGATGTGGCGCTGCTCAATGAAAAGCGCTATGTCATTGAGGATATCCGCCTGATTATGGCGGACTATGTCTACGCCATGCAGAGCGACAACGACACCATGGCCGCCCTGAAAAAGTACTTCACCGGCGAGATGAGGCAGAAGGCCGAAAAGACCCTGCCCTTCTCCTCCAGCAAAAAGTACGGCGGCGTGTCCTTCCATGCCGACGAGACCTATGTGCTGGGCGCGCCAGACGTGATCCTGGCAAACTTCGCCGACCGGAAAAAGTACGACGCCGAGATCGAAAAATACTCCGCCAAGGGCTGCCGCGTGCTGCTGCTGGCGCTGTACGACGGTAGCCTGGACGACGGGGCGCTCACGGCGGACCTGCTGCCGCTGGCGCTGATCCTGCTGTCCAACAAGATCCGCCCCGAGGCGCCGGATACCTTCGCCTATTTCGCCGCCCAGGGCGTGGCCGTGAAGGTCATCTCCGGCGATAACGCCATCACCGTGTCCGAGGTGGCCAAGCGGGCCGGAATCAGTGGCGCGGAAAAGTGGGTGGACGCCCGCACCCTCACCACCGACGAGAAAATCTATGCCGCGGCGGAAACCTGCACCGTGTTCGGCCGCGTGACCCCAGACCAGAAAAAGAAGCTCGTCCAGGCCCTCAAGGCCCAGGGCCACACCGTGGCCATGACCGGCGACGGCGTCAACGACGTGCTGGCGCTGAAGGAGGCCGACTGCTCCGTCGCCATGGCTTCCGGCAGCGACGTGGCGTGTCAGGCGTCCCATATCGTGCTGCTGGACTCCAATTTTGCCTCCATGCCCTCCGTAGTGGGCGAGGGCCGGCGCGTCATCAACAACATCGAGCGCAGCGCGTCCCTGTACCTCGTAAAAAATATCTTCACCTTTTTCCTGTCCTTCATTACCCTGATCTTCACGCTGCCCTATCCCTACACCCCGGCGCAGCTCAGCCTGGTGAACGCTTTGACCATCGGCATCCCGTCCTTCGTGCTGGCGATGGAACCCAATGAGAATCTGGTCAGCGGCAAGTTTTTGCGCAATGTCATTTTCCGGGCTCTGCCCACCGCCATGACCGATCTTTTGCTCATCGTGGGCACCATGCTGTTCTATCTGGCCTTCCACCTGGACGATACGCTGCTGAGCACCATCTGCACAGGACTTATGGGCATTGTGGGCCTGATGATGGTCTACAACACCTCCCGGCCTTTCAACACGATCCGCAAGATCATGATGATCGGCGTCAGCGTCACCTTCTTCGCCTGCTATTTCTTCATCCCGACCTTTTTCACCCTGACGCCGCTGGACGCCTCCGGCTTTTTGATCCTGGTGGTGCTGGGTCTGCTGGCCTGGCCGGTGCTGAAGCTGTTCAATACGCTCAACGACAAGCTCAAATCCAATTTCGACGATCTCCGCTATAACCGCGGCCGCCACGCGGCGGCCGGCGGCAAGCATTCCAAACGCGGGGAATGAGACCGGAACGACGAAAAAAACGCATCGGCTTTTGCCGATGCGTTTTTTGCGATTGCCCTCAGACCTCGAACTTCGCGCCCATGAGTTTGGCAAATTCCCGGCAGATGGCGGTGTCGCCGGGCCAGGCGGGCGCGGTGACCAGATTGCGGTCCACCACGGCGTCGGTGACGGGCACGGAGACGTATTCGCCGCCGGCCAGGGTCACATCCGGGCCCACGGCGGGGTAGGCGGTGGCCCTGTAGCCCTTCAGCACGCCCGCCGCGGCCAGCACCTGAGGGCCGTGGCAGATGGCGGCCACGGGCTTGCCCGCCGCGAAGAATTCCCGCACGATCTCCAGCACGCGGGTGTTGAGGCGGATGTACTCCGGGGCGCGGCCGCCTGTGATGAAAAGGCCCGCGTAATCGGCGCTCTTCACCGCGTTAAAATCGGCGGTGAGGGCAAAGTTGTGGCCGCGGAGCTCGGTGTAGGTCTGCTCGCCCAGAAAATCATGGACGGCGGTGGCCACGGTGTCGCCCGCTTTTTTGTCGGGGCAGACGGCATCCACCTGATAGCCCAGCATGCTCAGCGCCTGAAAGGGCACCATGGTCTCATAGTCCTCCGTGAAATCGCCGCACAGCAGCAAAACCTTTTTCGACATAACCGGTACCTCCATAATTTTTTTTAGAAAGCGTCGCCGCTTTTCTTACAGGGTGAAAAACAGGGAATCGTCGTTGACGATCCAATCCTCCACATCCACGGTTTTGATCTGATTCTCGCCCAGGCGGATGACCACCTTGCGGATGCCCGAATTGATAATCATTTTCTTACACATGGCACAGGACATGGCGTCCGGCAGGAGCGTGTGGGTGCGGGCGTCCCGCCCCACCAGATACAGCGTCGCGCCGATCATGTCCCGCCGGGAGGCGGAGATGATGGCGTTGGCCTCCGCATGGACGCTGCGGCACAGCTCGTACCGCTCACCGGAGGGGATGTTCAGCTCCTCCCGGGCGCATTTGCCCATGTCGGAGCAGTTCTTCCGGCCCCGGGGTGCGCCGTTGTAGCCCGTGGAGATGATCTCGTCGTTGAGCACGATGATGGCGCCGTACATCCGGCGCAGGCAGGTGGAGCGCTCCAAAACGGAGTCGGCGATATCCAGATAATAGTTTTCCTTGCTGGTGCGGTTATCCATGGCGTGATCCTCCATCGGCAGCAGTATGGAACCAGTGTAATATTTCCCCCGGTTTTCGTCAAGAGAATTTACTTTTGCCCCGGCGTGTGCTATGATACCAGCACTATGGATATCAATTATCAAAAACAGATGGATAAGATCGTGGCCGCTCTGCGCGGCCGGCAGCCCCGGCTGCTGCTGCAGTCCTGCTGCGGCCCCTGCTCCAGCGCCGTGCTGGAGACACTGACCCGGTATTTCGACGTGGCGCTGTTCTGGTACAACCCCAACATCTACCCGCAGTCTGAGTTCAACAAGCGCTTTGAAAACCAGATCAAGGTCATCGAGGACATGGGCTACGCCGACCGGGTACAGGTGATGGCCGCCCCGTGGAAGCACGAGGAATATCTGGCCCGGGTGAAGGGATTGGAGGATGAGCCCGAGGGGGGCGAGCGGTGCACCGCCTGCTTCCGCCTGCGGCTCAATCAGACCGCCCAGACGGCCGCGAAATACGGTTTCGAGTGGTTTTGCACCACGCTCACCGTTTCGCCCCACAAGGACGCCGCGCGCATCAACGCCATCGGCGAGGAGATCGGTCGGGCCTACGGCGTGAAATTCCTGCCCTCCGACTTCAAAAAGCGGGACGGATACAAGCGCTCCACCGAGCTTTCCCGGCAGTACGGCATCTATCGCCAGAACTACTGCGGCTGCGAATTTTCCATCCCTCAGGCGGAGGAGCCCGCCGACTAACCGTATAATACCGCTGGTGCCATACCCCAGCGGAATAAATCAAAAAAATGGGAGAAATCAAACAATGGACATGGATGCAAAGACCCACAGGATGGCCGCCGCCGCGGTTATCGGCGCGGCATACGCGGTGCTCACAATGGTGCTGGCCCCCATCAGCTACGGGCCGGCGCAGTTTCGGATCTCGGAGGTGCTTTGCATCCTCCCTTATTTTCTGCCCTTTTCCAGTTGGGGTCTGTTCGCGGGCTGCCTCATCGCAAACCTCATTACGGGCAATATTTTTGATATCGTTTTCGGGTCGCTGGCGACACTTTGCGCCGCGCTGTGTACTGCCGCCGTCGGCAGACACGGGGATAAAAGCAAGCTTTGGCGCTGCGCGCTGGCCTGCCTGATGCCGGTGGTGTGGAACGGCGCGGTGGTGGGCGCGGTGCTGGCCTGGGGCTACGACGGGTATAATATTTTCCGGTATCCCGGCGTGTACGCCCTGTACGGCGTTCAGGTCGCGGGAGAGGAGGCCGCCGTGCTTTACATTCTCGGACTGCCCGCCATGAAGCTGCTGCCGGGGCGGAAGTTCTTCGACGACATCGTGGCAAAATATCAATAAAGTCATAACCCCGCTGTGACAGGAGACGCTGAAAAGGCCGCCCCGAAGGGCGGCCTTTTCAGCGTCTGCGGATATTCGAGGAGATATCGCTGAGGGCATTCGCTGCCTCCATATCGCAGCTGCCGTTCTGCGCCAGATCGCCCAGCGCCAGCATCCCCACCACAGCCCCGTCCTGGCACACCGGCAGCCGCCGTACCTGGGACGAGGCCATCAGCCGGGCCGCGGCGGCGATGTCGTCATAGGGCGACACCGTCACCACGCCCCTGGTCATCACATCCCGCACGGTGAGCGTGTCCGGGTCCGCCGCCGGCGCCACGCAGCGCAGGACGATGTCCCGGTCCGTCACGATGCCCTGCAGGCGCCCGTCCTTGCCGCACACCGGCAAGGCGCCGATATTCTGCTGCTTGAGGATGCGGGCCGCCGCCGTTACCGGTTCGTCCGCGCCCACGGAGATCACGTGGTCGCACATAAGATCATATACTTTCATGTCAAAGCCTCCTTTTCGGAAAGTCTTGACAGATTCTGGCCGCTTTATTCGATGAGCTTTGCCAGCGCGGGCCCCGCTGCATCCCCGAACAGCCGTACCCCGGCCAACGCCTCCTGCAGGGTGTTGCCGCTGCTGCCCACCTCCACAAGCAGCGAGCCCGTGGAGAGCTGCTGATTGTAGCGCTGGGGCACCACCTCCACCGGGCGCATCAGGGTGGGATGGGCCGCGGAAACCGCGTTTTGCAGGTACAGCGCCAGCTTCAGGTTTTCCCGCCAGTGGGGGTGCTCCAGCCCGCTCTCGTCGGTGCCGCACAGCAGCATCACCTGGGATGCGCACACGCCAGCCTCCTCCGCCATGGTCTTATACACCACGTCCCCAGCGGCGAGGGCGTCCCGGTGGAGGTCGATGACGACGCGGATGCTGGGATTATCTTTCAGATACTGTTCCACCGCCGCGCCGCTGCGGGCGTAGGAGCCGGAATAGCTTGGATAGTCGTAGATCTCCCGGTCGTGGAGCACGGTGAGCCCGCTCTGCTCCAGAATGTCCGTCAGCTCGTCGCCCACGCGGATGACGCTGTAGCGTTTGTCTTCGGTGCGGTTGGAATCCGCGTTCTCGTATCTGTCCAGTCCGGCGGGGGCGTAGGCCTCGCTGGAGTGGGTGTGGATGATGAGAATCTGTGGCTTGCCGCGTTCCAGCCGGATGGAGGGCCCCGCCTGAAGCAGCTCGGGCACCGAGAGGTCGTAGGCCGTCTCGTTTTTCAGCTTCAGCCCGCCGGAGATGGTGGTGGACACCGCCGTGGCGGCCGCGGAGGCCGTGGCGGCGGGGGAGGCCGCGGCGTCCGTGGCGGCGGGGGAGGGGACGGGCGAGGGCGCGTCGTCGTCCGGCGCTTCCGATACCGCCGCCGGGGCCATGACCGGGCGCAGCTGCGCCTTCGCCGCGTCAAGCCAGCCCGCGGAGGCGGCAAAATGCAGACACAGCACCGCCGCTCCCAGTGCCGCCAACAATTTTGATCCCCTCATCCGCGCTCGCCTCCCCACTCGGAAAAGTATATGCGCGGCACGGGAAAAATAGCGCTGTACCTTTCGACAAGGACGTGCTAAAGTAGTGAAAGTCAAAAGCAGCTTTGCATGAAAAGTTGCAAAAATGGATACGGAGGAATCACATGAAAGTCCGATTCAAACCCAAGGGCGTCTGCTCCCGGCTGATGGAGGTGGAGACCGAAAATGGAAAAATTACAAAAGTGGAGGTCACCGGGGGCTGCAGCGGCAACTTACAGGGCATTTCCAGGCTTGTGGTGGGGATGGATGTCCAGGAGGCCATCGACCGGCTGGAGGGGATCCGATGCGGCAATAAGCCCACTTCCTGCCCCGATCAGCTGTCCAAAGCACTGAGAAAATGCATAGAAAAATGAAAAACAGTTGACATAATTTCCGGCCGGCCGCGGACACAGGGAAAAAACCGTTAACATAATGTAACTAATTTGTGAATTTTTTTCGCTTTCAGGGGTCGGGGCCCGTCGAAGCCTGTCGGTTCGTGAAAACGCACAACACAATATATAGAAATAGTTAACAAATGATAACACAACAATTTGTAAAATAACCGCTTTTGTTGGCGAAAATTGTTAAAAACTTATACGCTCCTTTGTTCAAAATAACGATTGAATTCGACAGGCCCGCTTGAGTATAATCGGAGCATCCCAGATTATTGGGAAGGCCTGATTGCGGGCCGGAAGTACGAACAGGAGCGTTATATGAGTAAAAAGTTCAAAAATACGATTGCTCTCGTATGCGCGGTCTGTCTTGCCTGCACTGTGTTGTGCGGCGCGGTCTCCGCCGAAGACGAGACCCAAAGTCAGACGGCTCCTGCCTCTGCGGATATGCAGATTTATGTCGACGGCCTGCTGGCCTGCCGCGGTTATTTGCAGGACGGCACCACCTACGCCACGATGGAATCCCTGTTCAACGCCCTGGGCTTGGACGCCGACCTTCAGTGGGCTGAGGCGGCGGACGAGACAGACGGCAGCGTGACCAGGACCCTGACCGTATCGGTGGACGGCATCCAGATCGTCTACACGGCCGGCAGCGAATATCTGTGCGCCAACGGCCGATATCTCTATCTGCCCGGCGGGGCGATCGATTACAACGGCGAGACCCTGTTTCCCGTGCGGGTCATCGCCAAAATCTTTTCCCTGGATCTGAGCAAGGACGAGGGAAAGAACATCGTGCGTGTCTCTACGGAGAACATGGCGGTGCTGGAATCCGGCGAGACCTTCTACAATGCGGACGACGTGTCCCTGCTGTCGCATATCATCTATGCCGAGGCCGGCAACCAGCCCATCGCGGGCAAGATCGGCGTGGGCGACGTGGTGATGAACCGCGTGGCCAGCGACCGTTTCCCAGACACGGTCAAGGATGTTATTTACGCCCCCGGCCAGTTTGAGCCGGTCCAGCGGGGCAGCATCGGCATGACCCCCAACGCGGAATCCGTTGTGGCGGCCTATCTGGCGCTGGAGGGCTACAATACCGTGGGAGACAGCGTGTATTTCCACAATCCAGGCTCATCCACCGGCTATCTGAATATTTCCACCTTTGTGATCCGCATTCAGGATCATGTGTTCTTCTCCGTCTGACCGATTGATTTCGGTGCGGGGGCATGATAAAATGTGGTGCGCTGAACAGCGCGCCACATTTTTATGTTTAGGGGAACGGCTATGCTGGACGAACTGCTGCGCGAGGGCTTTGACGCCATGGGCGTCGCTTACGGCGGCGAGATGGCGGAGCGCTTCCGCATCTATTACGAGTATCTGGACCGGCGCAACCGCGTGATGAACCTTACGGCCATCACCGGGGAGGCGGACACGGCCCGGCTGCACTTTCTGGACAGCGGAGCGCTGCTGCGCTATGCGGATTTCGCGGACAAATCCGTGATCGACGTGGGCACCGGGGCCGGATTTCCGGGACTTGTGCTGAAAATTCTGCGCCCGGATATCCGCCTGACGCTGCTGGACAGTCTGGACAAGCGGGTGAATTTCCTCTCCGAAGTCTGTGAAAAGCTGGGCTTTGCGGACGTGCGCTGCGTCCACGCCCGGGCGGAGGAGGCCCCAAAGGAATTCCGGGAGAGCTTCGACATCGTCACCTCCCGGGCGGTGGCGCGGCTGAGCGTGCTGGGCGAGCTGTGCCTGCCGCTGACCAGGCAGGGCGGCGTTTTTCTGGCCATGAAGGGGCCGGACTGCGCCGGAGAGGTAGCGGAGGCCCGGGGCGCCATAAAACTGCTGGGCGGCGCCGTGGCCGGCGTGGAGAACTATACCGTGCCCGGCACGGAGGTGACCCACGCGGTGGTGCTGGTGCGAAAAAACGGTTTAACCAATGGGAAATACCCCCGCCGCTGGGCGCAGATCAAGGCCAAGCCCCTGTGATATTTTTTGCCGCTTCCATGCCGGAAAGCAGATGGGGTGATGCGCCCGGCAGCGCTGCGCGGTAAATGAAATTTGAGAGGCTGCTGCGATTTCGCGGCAGCCTCAGCCTGTCAAAAAACGGCAGGGGGCGGAGAATCAAAGGGTCCTGAGCACATGGATCAGCTTTTTGACGCTGAAGCGGCCCTCCACCAGATCGCGGACGTCGGTGATGAAGGCGGCGTCGGGTACGCGCTCCTTCAGGATGTCCCTGGCGCGGTGCTTAATCATGATCTTGGTGTTGGGATGCAGTTCAATGTAGAAGGTCTCCCGCTCCAGCGCGTCGAACACAAAGGGTCCCACGGGGCCCAGCGGTGTGCCGGTGGTGATGACCTTCTCCGCCACCTTCTGCTCCCGGTAATAGGGCTCGCTGGTGTAATAGGGGTCCTCCGGGGCCCGGTAGCGGGCGGGACGATGCCGCTCGTAATGGTGCAGATCGGTCTGCACGAAGCTGGGGCAGAACACGGACATCTTAATCTTGTCCTTGTGGGTCTGGAGATCGTAATATACGCTCTCGCTGAGGGCCACGGCAAAATGCTTGGTGGCGAAATAGGCGGGCATATTGCCCATGGTCAACAGGCCGGCCAGCGACGCCACGTTGAGGATGTGGCAGGGGGTGCCCTGCCGTTCCATGATGGGGATGACGCGCTTCATGGAGTAGACCTGGCTGAGATCGTTGGTATGGATGATCCATTCCCAGTCCCGGGAGGGCAGCTCGGTGACCTCGCCGCCGATGGCGATGCCGGCGTTGTTGATGAGCAGATCAATGCGGCCGTAGACCCGCAGGGTCTCGTTCACCATCTTCTCCACGTCCTCCTCCAGCGATACGTCCGCCACCACGATCTCGGCGGTGCCGCCGTTTTCACGCACCCAGGCCTGCGTGCGCCTCACGTCCGCCTCATCGATGTCCGCCAGCATCAGCTTCATGCCCCGGCGGGTCGCCTCCTTGGCAAATTCCTGACCGAAGCCGTTGCCGGCGCCGGTGATCAACGCGATCTTATCCCGAAATTCCTTCACTGTGCGATACCCTCTTTCCAAAATGTGATTCCGTATCCGGTGTCAGCCGGTGTCAGCTCACATTTTACGGAATGATGTTTATACATGTATATGGCTTCTGTCACACAGCAGAAAAAAATTCCGGCGCCATTGAGCTTCAGCACAGGATCTCGCCGTAGGCGCCCAGATAGCGGAACACCTCGCTGGCGGATTCCAGGTCGCGGAACAGAGCTTCGGTCTCCGGGGCGTAGACGGAGGCTTCGATGTCGAAATAGAACAGGAATTCAAATTCCCGCCCGGGCAGCGGCCGGCTCTCGATCTTGCGCATATTGATGCCCAGAGAGTTGAATTTGGACACCACATTGTACAGCGAACCGGGCCGGTGGGGCAGCACCATCATCAGGGAGATGCGGTCGGCCCCGGGGTAGATCTCCGACTGTTTGGAGATGCAGATGAAGCGGGTGTAGTTGCAGCCGCTGTTCTGGACATTCTGGGCCAGCACGTCCAGCCCGTAGTTTTCCGCGCAGGTCCGGGAAGAGAGCGCCGCCGCGTCCGTTCGCCCGCTCCGGGCCACCAGTCTGGCGGCCGCTGCGGTATTTTCCACCGGGGTGATCTTCACCCCGGCCAGGCCGGCGAGGTAATCGGAACACTGGCTGAGGGCCTGCTCATGGGAATAGATCTCCCGGATCTGCTCCGGCCGGACGCCGCCATTGGCCAGCAGACAGTGGCACACCCGCAGCCGCGCGGAGCGCACGATGGAAAAATGGTGGCGGTTCATGAGATCGTAGATGGCGTTTACCGACCCCGCCGTGCTGTTTTCGATGGGCAGCACGCCGTAGCGGCACAGCCCCGATTCCACCGCGCGGAACACATGGTCGAAGGAATCAAAATACAGGATGGAGGGGAGCTTGAACAGCCCGTCGCACACCTGCTGGGAATAGGCCCCCTCCACGCCCTGGCAGGCCACGGTGGCCCGCTGGGGGAACAGGGGCGGGGTGTTTTTCAGGGCGGTCCGGATGGTCTCCCAGGCGGGAGAGGGCCGCCCGGCCCGCTGGTTTTGCAGCGAGCGGTCGGATACCTGTATGGCCCGGAAAACGGCCTCCGCGCAGTCGGCGAGCGGTTCCCCCGCCCGTGACGCGGCCAGCGCCAGCGTCCGACGCTCCCGCTCCGCCGGGGGGTCGCCGTCTCCGGCCGAGGCCAGCTGCCCCGTCAGGGCCGTACGCTGCCGCAGCAGGTTCACGATGGCCCCGTCGACGGCGTCCAGCCGGGCGTTCAGTTCATTCATCGGTGCATCCATATCGATTTCCTCCAAGATCAAATGTTTCGGGCGCAAAAAAAGAGCCCGCGGTGAAGAGCATCTTCACCGCGGGCCCCGGTCAGCTCCGCTTGTCAAACGGCGGAGGGCACAATCCTGGGCGCAGCAAAAATCGCTCTTGCTTTTTGGAACGTAAAGCCAAAAAAGCAAAAGCCGAAAAAGTTTGCAGTTGCCGCGCGCGGTATTTTCATGCGGGCCTCCGGGTCATTGATGTCCTCGGTTATAACACGCCCCGCCCGGCTTGTCAAGGGCGGATTTCCACGGTGCCGCCTACTTGACAGCCCCCGGCCCGTGCGTTACAATACAGAAGCCTTGGCGGACCCCCACGGCTCGGCCGGGCAGCGCGCGCAAAAAAACGGATACGCCCCCGTAGCTCAGCAGGATAGAGCGTTCGCCTCCTAAGCGAAAGGCCATGCGTTCGAATCGCATCGGGGGTGCCAAAACGAAGCCGGAAGCCTTGATACCGCAAGGCTTCCGGCTTCGCCGTTTCTGCATTTTCCTGATTGCGGTTCCCGGACCGACGGCCGCGGATCTGACGAGCACTATCCCGCTTCAGCCGCGCCGCCGCATTGAATTCGGCGCCACGCCTGCTATAATGGACTTGCCATTCTTGACTGTGGAGGTGCGCCGCCGTGAATATCGAGATCAGACAGCTGAAGCCGGAGGATCTGCCTTACATCCTCAAATGGGCGGACGGCCGCGGGGGCGATTATACCGCCGGCGACCTGCCCGCCGGGCCGGAACAGGCGAAGGCGTGGCTGGCCTCTCTGGCGGGGAGAGCCGACCGCCGCGACTGCATGGTGGAGCTCTACGGCACGGCTATCGGCCTGATCGGGCTCACGGAGATCGGCGCCGCCTCCGCCCGGCTGTACCTGCGTATCGGCGAGGTGGGCTACAACAGCGTCAGAAGCGCCGCCTATGCGGCGCTCCCGATGCTCCGGTACGCGTTTTACCGGCTTGGCCTGCAAACCGTGCAGCTGGACGCGGCCGCCGGAAACGCGGAGGCCGCGGCCGTGTTTTCCAAAATGGGCTTTCTGGCGCGCGGCGGGCCTGGAGCGGAGACGGCGGAGCTGACTCTGACAAGGGCGGATTTTGCCCGGCATGAGTTCCTGTTCTGAATGCGGCGGGAATTTTTTCGCGGAAAGTGAGCCGCCGCCGGCGAAAGCTGCCGTCCGGCACGCCGGCCGCCCCCCGGTTTTTGTTGCGTCCCGCCGCGGTGCGGGGTATAATGGGGCCACTACAACAGACGGGGTGGCAGGATGAGCTATCAGTTGATTTTTGAGACCGGCATGGCCCAGACCAAGTGGTTCGACGTCTTTCTGGGCCTGATTTTTTTCGCGGTCTTTGCCGCGGCCTTCGGCGCGAACCCGAAAAACGGCGGCTACGGCGGGATGTGGAAGGTAAAAAAATTCTGGCTGGGCGCGGGCGTGTGTCTGGCCGTGGAGCTGGCGGCGCTGGGGCTGACCTACCGGGATTACAAGGCCTATGTGGTTCCCTATGAGGCCGGGCAGTACCGCTCCGTGGAGGGCGCGGTGGCGGACTATACCGTCTCCGGCAGCGCGGAGAAAGAGGACAGCTTCACGGTAAACGGCGTGGCGTTCTACTACAAGACCAACTCAGGGTCCAATTACCGCTACCATCTCAGCGGGGCCGGCGGCGGCGCCGTCAGCGCCGACGGGCAGCAGGTGCGCATCGGCTATGTCACCGGCGGCGACGGCGTGAATTCCATCGTGAAGCTGGAGGTCGCGAAGTAACTGCCTTTGGGGCGGGGGGGCTTGACATTCCGGCAGAATGCGCTATAATAGTACCAAAATAGAATACCTTATCGAGAGTGGTGGAGGGAACGGCCCTGTGAAGCCCGACAACCTGCGTTTTTGACGCAAGGTGCCAAATCCGGCGGTAGTGATCGAAAGATGAGGGGCAATTTGTGTTTGCTTTTTTAACTCCGTCGGCGGCGACGGAGTTTTTTTATCCCCGCTTTCGCAACTGAAAGGAGAGACAACCATGAGTTATCTGTTTACATCCGAATCCGTTACCGAGGGGCATCCCGACAAGATCTGCGACCAGATCTCCGACGCCATCCTCGACGAAATCCTTCGCCGGGACCCCGACGCCCGCGTGGCCTGTGAGACCACAGCATCCACCGGCCTGATCCACATCATGGGCGAGATCACCACCAGCTGCTATGTGGACATCGTCAGGACCGCCCGGGAGACCGTGAGGGAGATCGGCTACGACCGCGCCAAGTACGGCTTCGACTGCGACACCTGCGGTGTCATCACCAATATCGACGAGCAGTCCGGCGACATCGCGCTGGGCGTGGACAAGTCGCTGGAGAGCAAGGCCGGCGAGGACGCCGAGCTGCAAAACGGCGCCGGCGACCAGGGCATGATGTTCGGCTACGCCTGCGACGAGACGCCGGAGCTGATGCCCCTGCCCATCTCCCTGGCCCACAAGCTGGCCAAGCGTCTGGCCGAGGTGCGCAAGCTGTGCCTGGTGGACTACCTCCGCCCGGACGGCAAGACCCAGGTTACCGTGGAATACAGCGACTACGGCAGGCCCCTGCGGGTGGACACGGTCGTCATTTCCACCCAGCACGCCCTGTCCGCCACGCTGGATCAGATCCGCGAGGACATGATCCGTCTGGTGGTGCAGCCCACCATCCCACCCGAACTTTTGGATAAAAATACCAAGTATTACATCAACCCCACGGGCCGCTTCGTCATCGGCGGGCCCCAGGGCGATTCCGGCCTCACCGGCCGCAAGATCATCGTGGATACCTACGGCGGCTCCGCCCCCCACGGCGGCGGCGCGTTCTCCGGCAAGGACCCTACCAAGGTGGACCGCTCCGCGGCCTACGCCGCCCGCTGGGTAGCCAAGAACGTGGTGGCCGCCGGTCTCGCCACCCGCTGCCAGGTGCAGCTGGCCTACGCCATCGGCGTGTCCAGGCCCGTGTCCGTGATGGTCTCCACCTTCGGCACCGGCAAGGTCAGCGACGCCAGCCTTGCCGCGGCCGTGAACAAGGTCTTCGACCTGCGCCCCACCGCCATCATCCGTGATCTCGACCTGCGCAAGCCCATCTACAAGCAGCTGGCCGCCTACGGCCACATGGGCCGCGAGGAACTGGGCGTCCGCTGGGAGAATACCGACCGGATGGACGCGCTGCTGGCCGCTTTGAAGTAAGCGAATGCATATTCCTGCCTGCCCGACCCAGGAGCTGGACATCCTGACCTTCGCCGACGCGCTGCGTCCGTGCGGGGGACCGCGGGACTACGACGACACCGCCTGGCTCTATGTGCCCGATCATTACGCCGACTACCGGTATATTCTGGGCACGGCGGGGGAGAACCCGCTGATCTGCATCGGGGTCAACCCCTCCACCGCCGCCCCCGGCGCGCTGGACAACACGCTGAAATCCGTCCGGCGCATCGCGGAGTTCAACGGCTACGACAGCTTTATCATGTTCAACGTCTATGCCCAGCGGGCCACCTCCCCGGACGATATGGACAAATGCCTGAACGGGGCGCTCCACGCCGAAAACCTGAAGGCCTTTGAATATGTCCTTGCCCATGTGGGGCAGGGCATAAAGCCCGCGGTGTGGGCGGCGTGGGGCGCCGTCATCGAAAAGCGGGCGTATCTCCCCGGCTGCGTGCGGGATATGGTGGCCCTGGGGGAGCGGTACGGCGCGCAGTGGCTCCGGGCCGGGGCGGTCTCCAAACAGGGCCACCCCCATCACCCCCTGTACCTGCGGAAGGATGAAAAGACCGTCCCCTTCGATGTGGACGGCTATCTGAAAAGTCTGGAGGCCTGAAATGTCCGACAAAAAATTCAAGCTGGCCCTGTGCCAGATCGAGACCCTGCCCGAAAAGACCGCCACGCTGGACAAGGCTGAGCGCATGGTGCGCGAGGCCGCCGAAGCGGGGGCCAACGTGGCGGCTCTGCCGGAGATGTTCGCCTGCCCCTACGCCCGGGGGTATTTTGACGCCTTTGCCGAGCCCGCCGACGGGGACACCGTCCGCCGGATGAGCTGCTGGGCGCGGGAATACGGCGTGTATCTCATCGGCGGCACCATCCCCGAGCGGGACGGGGAGAAGCTATATAACACCTGCTTTGTCTTTGACAGGCAGGGGGCTGTTGTCGCCCGCCACCGCAAGACCCACCTGTTCGACGTGGACATCGCCGGCGGCATCCGCTTCAGGGAGTCGGACTATTTTGCCCCCGGGGACGATATCTGCGTGTTTGACACGGAATACGGCGTCATGGGCGCGGCCGTGTGCTTCGATATGCGCTTCCCCGAACTCATCCGCGCCATGGCCAAGCGCGGGGCGGAGACCATCCTCGTGCCCGCCCAGTTCAACACCACCACCGGCCCCGCCCACTGGGAGCTGATCGTGCGGATGCGGGCCGTGGACAACGAGGTGTTCTTCGCGGCGGTCTCCGCCGCGCGTTCCAAAGATTTCAAGTACCAGTGCTGGGGCCATTCCACCGTGGCAGGGCCCTTCGGGGACGTGCTGGCTACCTGCGACGAGACCGAGCAGACCGTTTTCTGCGACATCGATCTTGCCGAGGTGGACCGGGTGCGCCGCCAGCTGCCCACCTTCCTGCGCTTGCGGGAGGATCTGTACCCCGTGGCAAAATAAGACAAATCGCCGCAGCCCCCGCCGTTTTCAAAACGGCGGGGGTTTTGTGCGTGCTTTCTACGGATCTGTGCAAAAATTTTTCCGTATGGGGTGAAAGTTTATACATAATATTCTTGACAACAGCCCGACAACGGCGCATAATAAGCGCATAAATATTCATAAAAGGAGTATAAACAATGAATAAATCGGATGTTAAAAAAGTCGTTCTCGCCTATTCCGGCGGCCTGGACACCTCCATCATCATCCCCTGGCTGAAGGAGAACTACAACAACTGCGAGGTCATCGCCGTGTCCGGCAACGTGGGCCAGGCGGAGGAGCTGGACGGGCTGGAGGAGAAGGCCCAAAAGACCGGCGCCTCCAAGCTGTACGTTCTCGATCTTACCGACGAATATGTGGACGATTTCGTCATCCCCACCATGAAGGCGGGCGCGATGTACGAGGGCTATCTGCTGGGTACCAGCCACGCCCGCCCCTGCATCGCCAAGGGCCTGGTGGACATCGCGCTGAAGGAGCACGCGGACGCCATCGCCCACGGCTGCACCGGCAAGGGCAACGACCAGGTGCGCTTCGAGCTGGCCATCAAGCATTTCGCCCCCAATATGCCGGTCATCGCCCCCTGGCGGGAGTGGAGCATCAAGTCCCGGGACGAGGAGATCGACTATGCCGAGGCCCACAACGTGCCGCTGAAGATCAACCGCGAGACCAACTATTCCAAGGATAAGAACCTGTGGCATCTGTCCCATGAGGGTCTCGACCTGGAGGACCCGGGCAACGAGCCGCAGTATGAGAAGCCCGGCTTCCTGGAGATGGGCGTATCTCCCGCCGACGCGCCGGACGCCCCCGCCTATGTGGAACTGGAGTTCGACCGGGGTGTGCCCGTGGCCGTGGACGGCGAGAAGCTGAGCGCCAAGGAGATCATCCTCAAGCTCAACAAGCTGGGCGGAGAAAACGGTATCGGCCTGCTGGACATCGTGGAAAACCGGCTGGTGGGCATGAAGTGCCGCGGCGTGTACGAGACCCCGGGCGGCACCATCCTCTACAACGCCCACGAATATCTGGAGACCGTGTGTCTGGATAAGATGACCGCCCACAAAAAGCAGGAGCTGGCCGTCACCTTCGGCGAGCTGGTCTACAACGGCCAGTGGTACACCCCGCTGCGCGAGGCGCTCAGCGCCTTCGTGGACAAGACGCAGGAGACCGTCACCGGCAAGGTGAAGCTGAAGCTCTACAAGGGCAACGTCATCAAGGCCGGCGTGTGGAGCCCGTACAGCCTGTACTCCGAGCAGATCGCCACCTTCGGCGAATCGGATTACAACCAGAAGGACGCCGAGGGCTTCATCAATCTCTACGGCCTGCCCATCAAGGTCAAGGCGCTGGTGGACGGAAAGTAAGTCTGCGATTTCCTGTTGCCGCCCTTGTCAAAGGGAGACGGCAGTCCCTGCGGCGAGGAAGGTCCAAGCGGAAGAAGGGAGAAGATCATGGCGAAAATGTGGGCCGGCAGGACGGCCGGAAATGTGGATCAGACGGCGGACGACTTTAATTCCTCCATCCGCTTCGACAGCCGGATGTACCGGCAGGATATCCTGGGCTCCATGGCCCACGCGGCCATGCTGGGCGCGAAAAACATCATTCCGCCCGCGGCGGCGGCGCACATCATCGACGCGCTGGACGGCATCCTGAAGGACCTGGAAGAGGGGGCGCTCTCCGTCGACCCCGCCTGCGAGGATATCCACATGTTCGTGGAACAGGTGCTGACGCAGCGCATCGGGGACGAGGGCAAGATGCTGCACACCGCGCGCAGCCGCAACGATCAGGTGGCGCTGGACCTGCGGCTCTACCTGCGGGACGAGACCGCCGAAGTCGTCAGCCGGCTCAAGGCGCTGCTGGGGGTGCTGGCGGACAGGGCGGAGGAGAATAAGGCGGTGATCCTGCCGGGCTATACCCATCTGCAGCGGGCCCAGCCCATCACCTTCGGCCACCACCTGATGGCCTACGCCATGATGTTCCTCCGGGACATCGGCCGGCTGGAGGACGCCGCGAAGCGCATGGACGTGTCGCCCATCGGCTGCTGCGCGCTGGCGGGCACCACCTACGATACCGACCGGGTCATGGAGGCGAAGAAGCTGGGCTTCGGCGCCATCGCCCTGAACAGTCTGGACGCCGTGTCCGACCGGGACTTCGCCGTGGAGCTTCTCGCCGCCTTCTCCCTGATTATGACCCACCTAAGCCGCTTTTCGGAGGAGCTGGTCCTCTGGTCCAGCTGGGAATTCAAATTTGTGGAGCTCTCGGACAGCTACACCACCGGCTCCTCCATCATGCCCCAGAAGAAGAATCCCGACATGGCGGAGCTGTGCAGGGGCAAGACCGGCCGTGTCTACGGCGACCTCATGGCGCTGCTGACGGTGCTCAAGGGCCTGCCGCTGGCCTATAACAAGGATATGCAGGAGGACAAGGAGGCCGTGTTCGACGCGCTGGACACCGTGAAGATGTGCCTCGCGGTGTTCACGCCCATGGTGGAGACCATGACCGTCTGCCCGGACAGGATGCGCGCCGCCGCCCGGACCGGCTTCATCAACGCCACCGATCTGGCGGATTATCTCACCAAAAAGGGCGTGCCCTTCCGGGCGGCCTATAAGATATCCGGCGAGCTGGTGGCCAAATGCATCGCCGAAGGGCAGGTGCTGGAGACGCTGCCGCTGGCGGAATACCGGAAGGTCAGCGACGTGTTTGAAAACGACCTCTATGCCGCCATCGACCTGGACAACTGCGTGGCGAAGCGCAGCTCCGCCGGCGGCACCTCCGTCCCCTCGGTGGAGGCGCAGATTCAATTCGTGCGGGAGGCGCTGCAATGAAAACCAGGGTGTTTATCGACGGCTCCTCCGGCACGGCGGGCCTGCGCATCCGCCAGCGCATCGCGGCGCGGGACGATATCGAGCTGCTGGAGGCGCCCTACGAAAAGCGGCGCGACCCTGAGACAAGGAAGGAGGCCATCAACGCCGCGGACGTGGCCATCCTGTGCCTGCCGGACGAGGGCTCCGTGGAGGCCGTGGCACTGGTGGAGAGCCAAACCGTCGCCGTCATCGACACCTCCACCGCCCACCGCACCGCCCCCGGCTGGGACTACGGTTTCCCGGAGCTGGCCGGGAGGCGGGAAAAGATCAGAGCCTCCAAACGCATCGCCAACCCCGGCTGCCACGCCGGCGGGTTTATCGTGCTGGTGGAGCCGCTGGTAGCGGCGGGCATCGTCCCCCCCGAGCTGGGACTGACCTGCTTTTCCCTCACCGGCTATTCCGGCGGCGGGAAGAAAATGATCGCGGAATACGAGAGCGGGGGCAGAGACCCGCTTTTGGATTCGCCCCGGCTGTACGGCCTGGGTCAGACCCATAAGCATCTCCGGGAGATGACCGTCATCCCCGGCCTGCAAACGCCGCCGGTGTTCTGCCCCATCGTGGCGGACTACTGCTGCGGCATGGAAACGGCGGTATCGCTGTTCAAAAAGGACATCCGCGGCACGGCGGAGGATATCCGGGCGCTTTACGCGGCGCTGTACGCGGGCCCCGTGGTGCATTATGAGGCGGACGCCGGCGAAAACGGCCTCATGGCCGCGGGCAAGATGGCCGGGCGCGACGACATGGAGATCGCCGTGTTCGGCAGCGGCGACCGCATCCTGCTGGTGTCGAGATTCGACAATCTGGGCAAGGGCGCGTCCGGCGCGGCGGTACAAAATATGAATCTGGTCATCGGCGCGGACGAGACCGCCGGACTGGTATTGGGGGGCGCGAAATGAGCGTGAAATTTATCGAGGGCGGCGTGTGTGCCGCCAGGGGCTTCAAGGCGGCGGGGATCCACTGCGGCGTGCGCCCCAACAAAAACAAAAACGACCTGGCGGTGATCGCGTCGGACGCGGAATGCGCGGCGGCTGGCCTCTTCACCACCAACCGGGTCAAGGCCGCCCCGGTGCAGCTGGATATCGAGACCGTCAGGGCCGGCAGGGCTCGGGCCGTCGCCGCCAATTCCGGCAACGCCAACGCCTGCGCCCCGGAGGGCGGGGAAAACGCCCTGCGGATGCGCGCCGCGCTGGCCAAGGCGCTGAACATCCCGGAGGGAGAGGCGCTGGTGAGTTCCACCGGCGTCATCGGCCAGCGGCTGAACATCGAGGCCATCGAGGCGGGCCTGCCCGCCGCCGTCGCGGCCCTCGCCGCCGACCCCGCCGGGTCGGATGCCGCGGCCTCCGCCATCATGACCACCGACACGAAGAAAAAGGAATTCGCCTGTTCCTTCGAGCTCGCGGGCAGGACAGTGACCCTGGGCGGCATCGCCAAGGGCAGCGGCATGATCCACCCCAATATGGGCACCCTGCTGTGCTACCTCACCACCGACTGCGCCATTTCCCCGGAAATGCTGAAAAAGGCGCTGAAGGCGGCCTGCGCCGTCACCTTCAACCGCATCAGCGTGGACGGCGACACCTCCACTAACGACAGCCTGATCGCGCTGGCGAACGGCCTCGCGGGCAACCCCGCCATCGTCGCCGAGGGCGCGGATTATGAGACTTTTCTGACGGCGCTGACGGCCGTCTGCACCGCGCTTGCCCGGGCCATGGCCGCCGACGGCGAGGGCGCGAAGCATTTGATGACCTGCGCCGTGTCCGGCGCGGCCACCGACGCCCAGGCGGAGATGCTGGCCAAATCGGTGGTGGGCTCCACCCTGACCAAGGCCGCCATCTTCGGCTGCGACGCCAACTGGGGCCGGGTGCTGTGCGCCCTGGGTTATTCCGGGGCTGAGCTAGACCCGGAAAAGGTTGATATAATATTTAAATCCGCCGCGGGCAGCGTGGCGGTGTGCCAGCGAGGCCGGGGCCTGGATTTCGACGAGGCGCTGGCCAAACGGGTGCTGACGGAGCCGGAGGTGGAAATTCTGGTCTCCGTGGGGCAGGGGAGCGGCAGCGCCGTGTGCTGGGGCTGCGACCTCACCTACGACTATGTGCGCATCAACGGGGATTACAGGACATGATGGAACTGGAGCTTTCAAACGCCAGGCGGGCCGAGGTGCTGACCCAGGCCCTGCCGTACATTCAAAAATACAACGGCAGAATCGTCGTGGTGAAATACGGCGGCAACGCCATGATCAGCGACGAGCTGTGCCAGCAGGTCATGGAGGACATCGTGCTGCTGACGCTGGTGGGCGTGAAGGTCGTGCTGGTGCATGGCGGCGGCCCGGAGCTCACCGAGGCGATGGAAAAGTTCGGCAAGACCCCGGAATTCGTGGACGGGCTGCGGGTCACCGACAGGGAGACCGCCGAAATCGCCCTGATGGTGCTGGCGGGCAAGATCAACAAGACGCTGGTCAATCTGCTGCAGGTGAAGGGCGGCCGGGCCATGGGCATCTCCGGGCTGGACGGGCGGCTGATCCAGGCCAGGCAGAAGGACCCCCGGCTGGGCTATGTGGGCGAGATCACCGCGGTGGACCCCCGGCCCATTCTGGACCTGCTGGAGAAGGGCTACATTCCCGTGGTGTCCACCCTGGGCTGCGACGGGGCGGGCGGCGCGTACAACATCAACGGCGACACCGCCGCGGCCCGCATCGCCGGGGCGCTGGGCGCCGAGCGCATGATTATGATGACCGACATCGGCGGCATCCTGGAAAACAGGGACGCCCCCGATTCCCTGATCCGGGAGCTGTCGCTGCGGCAGGCGGAGGGACTGGAAAAGCGGGGCGTCATCTCCGGCGGCATGATCCCAAAGGTGCGCTGCTGCATCGACGCTATCAGCCACGGCGTAAAGAAGGTCATTATCCTCGACGGGCGCGTGCCCCACGCCACCATCATGGAGGTGCTCACCGACGAGGGCGCCGGCACCATGGTATACGGGGAAAAATAAGGCGCCAAGGCCCCCTTGCCAAAGGGGAGCTGTCGGCCGGTATTTGAAAGGAAGGGCTATCTATGGATATCAGGGAACTCGACAAGCAATACATCGCCGACACCTACGCCCGCTATCCCGTGACGCTGCTGTGCGGCAAGGGCGCGCTGGCATACGACGACAAGGGGAAAGAGTACATCGACATGGGCGCGGGCATCGGCGTCAACGCCTTCGGCTACGCCGACCCTGTGTGGCTCTCCGCGGTTATCGAACAGGCCTCGACCCTGCAGCACGTCTCCAACCTCTACTATACCGCCCCGGCACCCAAGCTGGCGGAGCTTCTGTGCCAGAAGACCGGCATGAAGAAGGCGTTCTTCTGCAATTCCGGCGCGGAAGCCAACGAATGCCTGCTGAAGGCCGCCCGCAAGTACGCCGCCGGAAAGAAGGGCGCGGAATATTCCACCGTCCTCACCATCAAAAACAGTTTCCACGGCCGCACGCTGACCACGCTGGCCGCCACGGGACAGGAGCACTACCACGAGCTGTACGCGCCGCTGACGCCGGGCTTCGTCTATGCCCAGGCCGGGGACATCCACGGCGTGATGCGGCTGTGCCAGGAAAACAAGGTGGCCGCCGTCTTTTTCGAGTGCATCCAGGGCGAGGGCGGCGTCATCCCGCTGAGCAGGGAATTCGTGCAGGACATGGCGTCCTTCGCGGCCGAAGAGGATATTCTGGTCTGCGTGGACGAGGTGCAGACCGGCAACGGCCGCACGGGGGCGCTCTATTCCTACATGAATTACGGCATTACCCCCGATCTTGTGTCCACGGCCAAGGGACTGGCCGGAGGGCTGCCCATCGGCGCGTGCCTGATGGGCGAGAAGGTCCGGGACGTGTTTGCCCCCGGCGACAACGGCTCCACCTTCGGTGCGAACCCCGTGTGCTGCGCGGCGGCGCTGTCCGTCGTCAGCCGTCTGGACGACGATTTTCTCAAAACGGTGCGGGAAAAGGGCGAACTGCTGAAGGCCGCCTTTGACGGCGCGCCCGGCGTCAAATCGGTCTCCGGCATGGGCCTGATGCTGGGCCTGGAGACGGAAAAACCCGCCGCCGAGGTGGTGAACGCCTGCCTTGAGGGCGGCGTGCTGTGTCTCACGGCGAAAAACAAGGTGCGGCTGCTGCCGCCGCTGAACATCCCCGCCGGCCTGCTGGATAAGGCCGCCGGAATCATCAAAACCGCCTGCGCGGAATAAGGAGAGACGACGATGAATCTACAAGGACGCGATTTTTTAAAGCTGCTGGACTTCAGCCCTGACGAGATCGCGGGTCTGCTGGATACGGCGGCCCTGCTGAAGGCCAAGAAAAAGGCCGGCATCCCCCACAAGCTGCACGAGGGCAGGAATATTGCCCTGATCTTTGAAAAGACCTCCACCCGCACCCGCTGCGCCTTCGAGGTGGCGGCCCTGGACCTGGGCATGGGCAGCACCTATCTGGGGCCCTCCGGCTCCCAGATCGGCGTGAAGGAATCCATTGCCGACACCGCCCGGGTACTGGCGCGGATGTTCGACGCCATCGAATACCGGGGCTTTGAGCAGTCCCGGGTGGAGGCGCTGGCGGAGTACGCCGACGTGCCCGTGTTCAACGGCCTCACCAACGAATCTCACCCCACGCAGGTCTTGGCGGATTTTCTCACCATACAGGAGCATTTCGGCGGCCTGGCCGGGAAAAAGCTGGTCTATCTGGGGGACGCCCGCTACAACATGGGCAACTCCCTGATGGTGGGCTGCGCCAAGATGGGCATGGACTTCACCGCCGCCGCGCCGGAAGAGTATTTCCCCGACCCCGCGCTGATCGACACCTGCCGCGCCGTCGCCGCGGAGACCGGCGCGAAGCTCAGCTTCCAGACCGACCCGCAGAAGGCGGCGGAGGGCGCGGATGTGCTGTATACGGATATCTGGGTGTCCATGGGCGAGCCGGTGGAGGTATGGGAAGCGCGCATCGCGGCGCTGTCGCCCTACGCCGTCACCCAAAAGCTGATGGATATCGCCGGGCCCCAGTGCCGCTTCATGCACTGCCTGCCCGCCTATCACGACCTGAACACCCGGGTGGGGGCGGAGATTGGCGCGAAGTTCGGCCGGACTTCCATGGAGGTCACCGACGAAGTGTTCGAGGGGCCCCGGTCCATCGTGTTCGACGAGGCTGAAAACCGGATGCATACGATCAAGGCCGTGATGGCCGAAATGATGTAAGATCATGGGCGATGCCGAAAAAGCGTATCTTGTATTGAGCGACGGCTCCGTGTTTTCGGGCCGCCGCTTCGGCGCCGGCGGGGACAGCGTGGGCGAGCTGGTGTTCACCACCGGCATGTGCGGCTATCTCGAGACCCTCACCGACCCCAGCTACGGCGGGCAGATCGTTTTGCAGACCTTCCCGCTCATCGGCAACTACGGCGTCATCCCCGGGGATTTCGAGGGCCGATGCGCCGCCCGGGGCTACGTGGTGCGCGAGGCCTGCGCCGCGCCGTCCAACTTCCGCAGCGAAGGCACACTGGACGGCTTTCTGAAGGAAAACGGCGTGCCCGGCATTTCCGGCGTGGATACCCGGCAGCTGACCCGCGTCATCCGGGAGCACGGCGTGATGAACGCGAAAATCTGCGCCGAAATCCCCGCCGACCTCGCCGACGTGGCGGCCTGCGCCGTGACCGGCGAGGTGGCGCGGCTGAGCTGCAAGGCCCCCTATACCGTGCCCGCGCGGGGCGAAAAGAAATACGCGGTGGCCCTGATGGACTACGGCGCGAAGCGCAGCATCGCGCTGGCGCTTTCAAAGCGCGGCTGCGAGGTGACCGTGCTGCCGCAGAACACCCCGGCGGAGGCCGTACTGGCCCTCGGCCCGGACGGCGTGATGCTGTCCAACGGTCCCGGCGACCCGGCGGAAAATACCTTCTGCATCGCCCAGATCAAAAAGCTGCTGGGCAGGGTCCCCGTCTTCGGCATCTGCCTGGGCCACCAGCTCACGGCGCTGGCCCTGGGCGGAGAGACCTACAAGCTCAAATACGGCCACCGGGGCGTGAACCAGCCCGTGCGCGACCTCGCGGGCACGCGCACCTATATCACCAGCCAAAACCACGGCTACGCCGTGAAAAGCGAAACGCTGGCCGGGGTGGGCCGGGAAATTTTTCAAAATGCCAACGACGGCACCTGCGAGGGCCTTGGATACCCCGGGCTGGACTGCTTCACCGTGCAGTTCCACCCCGAGGCCCGCTCCGGCCCCGCCGACGCCGGCTTCCTGTTCGACCGCTTTATCGCCATGATGGAGGGAAAACGCCATGCCCAGGGATAACAGCATCAAAAAAGTGCTGGTGATCGGCTCCGGACCCATCGTGATCGGGCAGGCGGCGGAGTTTGATTACGCGGGCGCGCAGGCCTGCCGCGTGCTGCGGGAGGCGGGCGTCAACGTGGTGCTGGTCAACTCCAACCCCGCCACCATCATGACCGACAAGCACCTGGCGGACGAGATCTATCTCGAGCCCCTCAACGCCGACACCGTCAAGCGCATCATCGACAAGGAAAAGCCCGACAGCGTGCTGGCGGGTCTGGGCGGGCAGACCGCCCTGACCATCGCCATGCAGCTCTGCCGGGACGGCTGGCTTGAGAGCCGGGGCGTGCGCCTTTTGGGCAGCGGCATCGCCGCCATCGACACCGCCGAGGACCGGGCGCTGTTCCGCGACGCCATGCGGGAGCTGGGCCAGCCCGTGGTGCCCTCGGGGATCGCCACCGATCTGGAGGCGGCGCTCTCCTGCGCCCGGGAGATCGGTTATCCCGTCATCGTGCGGCCCGCCTTCACGCTGGGCGGCAGCGGCGGCGGTATCGCCGGGACGGAGGAGGAGCTGGCCGCCATCGCTCGCTCCGGGCTGGATCAGTCCCCCATCACGCAGATTCTGGTGGAAAAGTGTATCTCCGGGTGGAAGGAGATCGAATTCGAGACCATGCGGGACGCCGCGGGCAACGCCATCGCCGTGTGCTCCATGGAAAATCTGGACCCCGTGGGCATCCACACCGGCGACTCCATCGTGGCCGCCCCGGCGCTGACCCTGTCCGACCGGGAATTTCAGATGCTGCGCACCGCGTCGCTGGACATCATTTCCGCCATCGGCATCGTGGGCGGGTGCAACGTGCAGCTGGCGCTGGACCCGGAGAGCTTCCGCTACGCCGTCATCGAGGTCAACCCCCGGGTGTCCCGCTCGTCGGCGCTGGCCAGCAAGGCCACGGGCTATCCCATCGCCAAGATTACCACCAAAATCGCCCTGGGCTACAACCTGGACGAGATCAAAAACGACATCACGGGCAAGACCTGCGCCTGCTTCGAGCCCACGCTGGACTATGTCGTTGTAAAGCTCCCCAAGTGGCCCTTTGACAAATTCGCGGGCTCCAGCCGTAAGCTGGGCACCCAGATGAAGGCCACCGGCGAGGTCATGGCCATCGCGTCCTGCTTTGAGGCCGCGCTGATGAAGGCCGTGCGCGGGGCGGAAATTTCGCTGGATACCCTCAACGCCCCGCCGCTCAGCGACAAGCCGGTGCGGGAGCGGCTGGCGGAGCCCAACGACCGCCGCCTGTTCACCGTGTTCGAGGCGCTGAAAAAAGGCGTGTCCATCGACGAGATACACGCCGTCACCCTCATCGACGAGTGGTTCCTGGCAAAACTGAAAAATCTGGCCGATTTTGAGGCCGCCATCGCGGAGGGCCTCACCGACAGCGCGTATTTCGAAGGCAAGCGTCTGGGCTATACCGACGCCGCGCTGAGCCGGCTCTCCGGGCGGAAAGACCTGCCGGGGCTGGACTTTTCCTATAAAATGGTGGATACCTGCGGCGCGGAATTCGACGCCGAGACCCCGTATTTCTATTCCTGCACGGACGAGACCTGCGAGGCCCGGGCGTTCCCGCGCTCCGGGAAGCCCGTGGTGCTGGTGCTGGGCTCCGGCCCCATCCGCATCGGTCAGGGCATCGAATTCGATTACTCCTCCGTCCACTGCGTGTGGACGCTCCGGGACATGGGCTACGATGTGGTCATTGTCAACAACAACCCGGAGACCGTTTCCACCGACTATGACACCGCCGACCGCCTGTACTTTGAGCCGCTGTGCCCCGAGGACGTGATGAACATCGTCAGGGTGGAAAAGCCCGTGGGCGTGGTGGTGGCCTTCGGCGGGCAGACCGCCATCAAGCTCACCAAATTCCTGGACGGGCACGGCGTGGCCATCCTGGGGACCTCCGCCGAGAGCATCGATGTGGCCGAGGACCGCGCCAGATTCGACGCGCTGCTGGAAAGGCTGGGCGTCAGCCGCCCCAGGGGCATGGGCGTGAACACGCTGGACGAGGCGGCGGCGGCGGGGCGCGAGCTGGGTTATCCCGTGCTGCTGCGGCCCAGCTACGTCATCGGCGGGCAGAATATGACCATCTCCCGCAGCGAGGCGGACACCGTAAAATACATGGAGGCCATTCTGGCCGGAGGCATCGAAAACCCCGTGCTGGTGGATAAATATATGCCCGGCACCGAGCTGGAGGTGGATGTGATCTCCGACGGCGCCGATGTGCTCATCCCCGGCGTGATGGAGCATATCGAGCGGGCCGGCGTCCACTCCGGCGATTCCATCGCCGTGTATCCGCCCTACAACCTCACGGACAAGGCCCTGCGGCGGGTGTGCGACGTGTCGGAAAAGCTGGCGCTGGCGCTGGGCACCCGGGGGCTGGTGAATATCCAGTACCTCATTTTCGGCGGGGAGCTGTACGTCATCGAATGCAACCCCCGGGCCTCCCGCACCGTGCCCTATATCAGCAAGGTCACCGGCGTGCCCATGGCCGATCTGGCCTCCCGCGTGATGCTGGGGCAGCGGCTAAAGACGCTGGGCTACGGCACCGGACTGTACCGCACGCCGCCTTATACGGCGGTAAAGGTACCGGTATTCTCCTTCGAGAAGCTGGCCGACGCTAATTCCATCCTGGGCCCGGAAATGAAATCCACCGGAGAGGCGCTGGGGCTGGGCCGCACCCGGGCGGAGGCGCTGTACAAGGGCCTCACCGCCGCGGGCTTCACCGTGCCCGCGCCCGGCGGGCGCGGGGAAGCGGGCGTACTTATCAGCGTGGAGGAAAACGATTCGCAGGAGATCCTGTCCCTGTCCCGGCGCTTTGCCGACCTGGGTATGGCGGTATACGCCACCACCGGCACCGCCGAAGCCATCCAAAAAATGGGCGTGCCCGTCCACTCCGTGGGCAATGCCGACGAGAGCGGCGAGATCGTCGGGCTGATGCGGGCGGGGAAGCTGTCCTATATCGTCTATACCGGCGCCGTCAAGGATGGCACCGTGGGGGATTACATCGCCCTGCACCGGCTGGCCATGCAGCTGGGGATTCCCTGCCTGACCAGCATCGACACGGCCAACGCGCTGGCGGAGATGATCGAGAGCCGCTTCGGCCCCTGCAATACGGAGTTGGTTGACATCAATCACCTGCGCGCCGCCCACCGCAGAATCAACTTCGCCAAAATGCAGGGCTGCGGTGACGACTATATCTTCATTGAAAACTTCGACGGGGCGCTCACCGCGCCGGAGGCGCTGTGCGTCAGCCTGTGCGACCGCCACCGGGGCATCGGCGGGGACGGCATCGTGCTTATCGAGCGCTCCGAGGTGGCCGACGCGCGGATGCGCTCCTACAACCGGGACGGCAGCGAGGGCAAAATGGCCGGCAACAACATCCGCTGCGTGGGCAAATATCTCTACGACCGGGGGTATGTCCGCAGGGAGAGCATCGCCATCGAGACCGGCAGCGGCGTGAAGCGGCTGAAGCTGTTTTTGCGGGACGGGGCGGTGAGCTCCGTGTCGGTGGATATGGGCGAGGCGGATTTCCGCGCCGCGTCCGTGCCGGTGACCGCCGCGGCGGCGTCGGTGATCGACGCGCCCATCACCGTGGGCGGGCGGACCTGGCGCGCCACCTGCCTTTCCGTGGGCAATCCCCACTGCGTGGTGTTCTGCGACGAGATCGACGGGCTGGACCTCACGAAGCTGGGTCCGCAGTTTGAATACGCGCCCATTTTCCCCCAGCGGGTCAACACGGAATTCGTGCGGGTTGTGGATCGCTATACGCTGCGGATGCGGGTGTGGGAACGGGGCAACGGCGAGACGCCGGCCTGCGGCACCGGAGCCTGCGCGGCGGTGGCCGCCGCCGTAAAGAAGGGGCTGTGCGCCGAGGGCGCGGACGTCACCGTGAAGCTGGCGGGCGGCGACCTCACCGTGAACTGCGCCGCGGGCCGGGTCACCCTGATGGGCGGCGCGGAGCTGGTGTTCGACGGGACGTTTGAATATTAAACCGTTCACAAACTATTTATATTCTTTTTAAGTTGATTTTAAGTCGGCTCGGTAAAACAGTCTTGTAAGTCAACACAAAGTGACTTTTTCATTTCTCCATTCTCCTGAACAGCAGACAGGCGAAACGGTAATCGGCATACCGTTTCGCCTGTTTGCTTTCCCGCTCCTTTACCGCGGCGCGGCGGCCTGCCGTCAAAAAAATTGCCCCTCCCCAAGGGGAGAAGCCCACAAAAAAGGAATGACCCTCGACTGCACCGGCCTCACGGAATTCATCGCAGTCAAGGGTCATTCCTCCAAATTCTTAATATCTAGCATCCTTGGTTACCTCGCTTTCTTTCGATTTGGCCGCTGGATTACGGCGCTGCCTGTCAGTGAACACAGGATTGAAGCACGCGTTTGGTTTTCCCTGAAACGATCTCACAGGCGAGATTTGCTTGGTGCTCGGTTTTCCGGAAATACTGACTTCAGCGCCCACCCCGCTGCGATGGGAACCTTTCCGCATCGCGGGGAACTTTACCTGTTCATTGGCATCACCTTTTCTGACTTAACTATAGCAAATGGGCGAAGGGGCCGCAAGAGCAATACTAGCCGATTTTGCGCCATTAGAATTGGGCAAAATACACGAGAAGCAAGAAACTACAAGCAAAAAATATAGTTATTATTGACAAAACATTGCGGACTGGATATAATAATAAAGATGTGTGCCCAAAGATCATGTGGGGGCGGACGGCCATGGCCGGCCGCCCCCACATTTGGCCGCCGGCCTTCTTCTTCGCCCGCCTCGGCCGGCAATCTGGCTGCAGGCGCGGCGCTTCGCGCGGCCCGTCGAAAAGAGCCTGCGTGATATTTGGTTGACAAGATCGTCCGGAACACGGTAAAATAGAGGCGTTTGAGGAAAGGAGCAATATATATGCCCAACGATAAAGCGGAAATAAAGGTAAAAAGTTTGAAAAAGACCATTGACGTGCTGAATTGTTTCACAGAAAAACAGCCGCTTGGCGTGACTGAGATCAGCGAGAAGCTGGGCCTCTATAAGAGCAACGTTTATGACATCCTGACCACTTTGACAGCAATGGACTATCTTTCAAAAAGCGATGAGACAGGAAAGTATTACCTCGGTATCGGCATCGTGCGTCTCGGCCGGGCCGTGGGCGATCGCTACAGTTTTCAGAAGGTCGCGGCAAAGCATATCCAGCAGATCTCAACACAGGTGGGCGAAGTCGTATACCTGACAGTTCCAATTAAGGATCAGGTTTATTATTTGGATGCGGCATTCCCGACAGACAGCAACTCCTATCTGGCGGGGATTATCCGCAGCAGCACGGATGGGCTGTACTGCACCAGCTGCGGGAAATCTATGCTCGCGTATATGCCCGAAGCCTTTGTGGACGAGTATTTGAAGCAGCCGATGCCGGCGCTTACCGAGAATACGATTACAGATCCCGAGAAGATGCGGGATGAGCTGAAGAACATTCGCTTGCGCGGCTATGCCACAGACAACATGGAAAACGCAATCGGCTTAAGCTGTGTTGCCGTGCCGATCCTGGCGGCGCATGGATTGCCTCAGGGAGCCATCAGCATCAGCGGACCCTCCTTGCGCTTTACAGCGGAACGGATCGAGGAGTACACAAAGATCCTCAAGGCGCATGTCCACGAAATCGAACGCAGCATATAATGTTGCACAAAAACCGACGTCAATCTTTGTAAATCACTGCAAGTTGACGTTGGTGGGAGTTCGTGCTAAATTGATAATCAAGCAAAGGTGCGTCTATTTTTTTGCATAGAATATAAGAACAGCGTTCTATAATGCAGAACGGCAACGGATGAGGACAACCGCTGGGCAGACTGAAGTCTGCTAAATTTAGTTCTGTAATACAGAACGACGTTCTGACGTTCCACGGCGCACCGACCGCGCCGATCGGCGATTCTTCGGCAGAAGGCCTGTGCCGATGACCGCCGATTGGAATAACAGAACAGAAGGAGTATCATATGGGAAAAATCAAACTGGATACCAGCAGGTGCAAAGGCTGCTTCCTGTGCGTAAGCGTGTGCCCTGTTCAGGCGCTTTCGCCTTCCGGCGAGTTGGGGCCGAAGGGTTACGAAACTGTAAAGGCCGATGTTGACAAGTGCATTGGCTGCGGTTCCTGCTTTCGCATGTGCCCTGACTATGTAATTGAAATTACCGAATGAAGGAGGAAGTGATTGAATCATGGCAAAAGTGTTGATGAAAGGCAACGAAGCTTTCGCAGAGGCGTGTCTCCGCGCAGGCTGCCGCTTTTTCAGCGGTTATCCGATTACCCCGCAGACCGAAATCCTGGAATATATGTCCTGGAGGATGGAGGAAGTCGGCGGACAGTTCGTTCAGACGGAATCTGAACTCGCGGGTATCAATATGCTTTTTGGCGCCGCCTGCTGCGGCGCGCGTGCGCTGACCACATCCTCGGGCCCGGGCTTCTCGCTCAAGCAGGAGGGTATTTCCTATCTGTGCGGAAACGATATCCCGGCGGTTATCGCCGATGTCATGAGAATCGGCTCCGGTCTGGGCGACATTTTCCAGGGACAGGGCGACTACTGGCAGCTTACCCGGGGCGGCGGCCACGGCGATTATCGCACCATTGTGCTTGCCCCCGCAAGCGTTCAGGAGAACGCAGATCTGGCAGGTCTGGCTTTCGACCTGGCGGAAAAATATCGCCATCCCGTGCTGATCGGCTCGGATGCGGCTATCGGTCAGATGGTGGAACCGGTGGTCCTGCCGGAAATGAAAGAGCATGACATTAACCAGTATGACTGGGCCATCGCGCCCCGCAAGGCGGGCGAAGCCCAGAAGGTCGTATGGAATACTTATTACACCATTGGCGCCGATGCCTACATGGTCTATCTTCGTGACAAATACGCCCGGATGGAAGCCGAAGAGCAGCGGTGGGAATCCGTGCAGACAGAGGATGCCGAAATTGTCCTGATCGCCTATGGCATCAGTTCCCGTATCTCCAAGGCGGCCGTGAAAAAGGCGAGGGCGCAAGGCATAAAGCTGGGACTCATCCGCCCGATCACGCTCTGGCCGTTCCCGCAGAAGGCGTTCGATGCTCTGGGTGAACAGGTGAAAGGCTTCCTGTGCGTTGAAATGAGCATTCTCGGACAGATGCGCGACGATGTGGTTCTGGCCTGCGGAAATAAGCGTCCCGTGGAGGACTATGGCGAATTCGCCAACGTCCCGTCGGAAGACGTTATCCTCCAGCGCGCTCAAGCGATGCTGAAGAAATACTGAAGGAGGTGCAGAGATGAATTACAGCATTCCCAAAGGAATCAATATGGAAAACCAGGGTGGATGGTGCCCCGGCTGCGGCCATGGCATCATCGTGCGGCTGGTTGCTGAAGCGGCACAGTCCCTCGGTATTGATGATCGCATTATTATGGTGGAAGACGTCGCCTGCGGCGAATTCGCCCAGAACGCCATGACCTATAACAGCATCGGCGCGGCACATGGCCGGCCGATCATCACCGCTGCCGGCGCCAAGCGCGCCCGCCCCGACGCGATTGTCATCGCGCATCCCGGAGACGGCTCGGCGTACAGCATCGGCATGGAAAGCACGATTCACTGCGCCCTGCGCAATGAGAATATCCTTGCTCTGGTAGTGAACAACAGCGTGTTCGGCATGACCGGCGGACAGATGTCCCCCACCTCGCTGCCCAACATGAAAACCACGTCATCTCCGCATGGTCGGGATGTTAAGAAAAACGGGCATCCTTTTGATGTGGCCAAAACCTTGAGCCAATTCGATATCGCCTATCTGGCCAGAGGCTCCGTGGACAGCCCCGCGCAGGTCGTCAAGGCGGGTCAGATGATCAAAAAAGCGTTAAAAAAGCAAATGGATGGAGAAGGCTTTTGTCTGGTCGAGATCCTCAGCCCCTGCCCTACGAACTGGAACAAGCTCCCTGCGGACGCACTGGAGTTTATGAAAAAGGGCCAGGAGGAGTATTATCCTCTGGGTGAATTTATCGACAAGGGAGGCAAGGACTGATGACTGAGATTATTTGTTCGGGCTTCGGCGGCCAGGGCGTGCTGGTTGCGGGGATGATCCTGGCGGACGCCGGCATGGAGGAAGGCAAGAATGTCACCTGGTATCCGTCTTATGGCTCCGAGATGCGCGGCGGTACCGCCAACTGCAATATCAAGATCAGCGACGAGGAGATTCCCAGCCCGTATTGCCATGAGCTGGACATCCTTTACACGCTCAACGACGCGGCGATCGACAAATTCGAGAAGCAGATCCGGCCCGGCGGCGTCCTGCTGGTAAACAGCACGCTGGCCCGCCCCGAGCGTACCTACCGCGCCGATATCAAAGTTGTCAAAGTCCCGGCTACGGAGATCGCGAATGAGTTGGGCAATGCCCGCGGCACAAACATCGTTATGCTGGGCGCGCTGGCCAGCGCCTCCCCGGATTTCGACGTCGCCTATATGCGGAGCGCCATCGACTACTTCTTCGCGAAAAAAGGCAAGACAAATCCCAAAAATGCGCTTTGTTTTGACCACGGCGCCGCGGAGGCTGAAAAACAACGGTAACAGCCCCCCCTTGATTTCCAAAAAACTTGAGGGAGGAGAACACATGGGCAACATCAGACCTGTTGATGCGATTATCATTATTGTCTATTTTGCCGTCATGGCGGCGCTTGGCATTGTCGCGTATAAGAGAAATAAAACCAGTGAGGATTATTTTGTCGCGGGAAAATCGTTGGGGACTTTTTCCCTTGCGGCGATGTGGCTGGCCTCTTGGATCGGCGGCTCGTCAATTATCGGCACGTCGACGAACGCCTATAATTTGGGTATCTCAGGAGGCTGGTATGTATTCATTCTCGCGTTTGGATGCGTAATCTTCGGCATGACCTTCTCAAAGATCGCCAAGCGTCTGGGAGAAAAACTCAACAGCATCACCTATCCGGCACTCATCACCAGCAGATATGATCGCAAATCCGGCGATATTGTCATTATTTGCTGCTTTCTGGCAAATCTGGGATTCTTAGCGAGCCAGCTTGTGGCTATGGGCAGTATGTTAATGACCATCACCGGCTGGAGCCAAAGCACATGCTTTATTATCAGCACCGCCGTCACTGTGGCGTACTCCGCTATCGGCGGGCTGATGGCCATCACCTATACTACATGGATTCAGTTTATATTAATCCTTCTCGGCACGGTCGTTTTTGGTATTCCGCTCTCGGCCAAGGCAATTGGCGGCTTCTCAAACATCAATACGCTGCCCGCCGAATGGTTCGATATTGGCCGATACGGATGGCCGACGATTATTGCGCTGGCGGTCAGCTCCGTCTTTTCATTTTTCACCAGCATGGACAGCTATACGCGCTGTTTTGCCGCGAAAAATGACAAAGTCGCCCGCAGCGGTGCCATCTGGGCCGGCGTTGGCGTGCTTTTCATCGCGTTCGGCGCCACCTATGTCGGCATGGCGGCCAAGGTGCTGATTCCGGAGCTTCCGGCGGGCAGCAGCGCTTTCGCGGCCATTGTTGCGCAGTATTTCCCCGCCGGGATTTCCGGAATTGTCCTGGTAGGCGTGTTTGCGGCGATCATGTCGACCGGCGTGGTGTGTATCAATTGCTGCGCAGCCAATGTCAGCGTGGATATCTACAAGGACCGGATCAAACCCAACGCCACCGACGCATCGATCAAGGGGTTAGGCATTGTGAGTTCGCTTGCGGTGGGTATTGTCGGCGCCCTGCTGGCCTGGTGGAAATACAATGTCATCGACCTGCTCTTGCTGGCGTTTACATTCCAGGCATCTTCTCTGTTCTTCCCAACGGTGCTGGGGGTGTTTTGGAGAAAGCCTACCAGCAAAGCCTCTTTTGTCAGCATGGTTGTATCGCTGGGCGTGGTGCTGCTATGGCTGCTGGGCAGCGGCTTGCACTGGGGAAGCCTGTTTTCCGTGGATGCCCTGTGGCCGGGACTTGCATCCTCCGGCATCGTCTTTGTACTGTTTGCGCTGCTTGATAAACCGACCGCGGACGACTTGCGGCGCGCTGAGCTTTTTTGCGGAGTTCCACCCGAAAAAATGAGCAAATCGTAATAGGACTGAATTGATAAAAGGAGAGAAATATGAAAGTTATTTATGCGGAACAGCCCGGCACGGCTGATACGGATCACAGCATTGACAGTTCTTATCTGCCCGCCGGCGCGGAAACCGGATTGGCGGTCTACGACGAGAAGGCCGGCGACAACAGCGCCTTCTATGCGGCGATCAAGGATGCGGACGTCATCATCAACAGCTACGTTTTTTTCGACAAGAAGGCGCTGGACGCGATGGATCACTGCAAGGTGATTTCATTCCAGGCTACCGGCTATAACGAGGTCGATCTGGAATACGCTGCGCAGCGGGGCATCGCGGTTGTCTCCATTCATGATTACTGCACACAGGAGACCGCTGAAAATGCGGTGGCCATGATGATGTGCCTGCAGCGCAACACCCACAGGTACAACAAGGCGATTCAGCAGGATCTGAACTGGAACTGCTATCTGTTCCCCGGCATGAAGCGCATCGAAGGGCAGACCATGGCCATCATCGGCCTTGGCCGTATCGGCCAGCATGTGGCAAGAATCGTCGGCCCCGGCCTCGGCATGAAGGTCATCGCTTACGATCCCTTCCTGCCGCCCGAGATCGCGGAAAAGCTGGGAGTAAAGCTTGTCGATCTGGATACCGCGCTGGCGGAGGGCGACGTCGTCTCGGTGCACATGAACCTTACGAAGGACAACGCCTATATGTTCAACAAAGAGACCTTCGCGAAGATGAAGAAAAAGCCTATCTTTATCAACGAGGGCCGCGGCCAGATGGTGCGGGAAGCGGATCTGGCCTGGGCACTGGACGAAGGCCTTGTACGCGCGGCCGGCGTCGACATGCTGGAGTCCGAGTACCCCGTCCTAGAAAGCTGCCCGCTGGTCGGCCGTGAAAATGTCATTATGAACCCGCACAGCGGTTACTGGTCCGACACCTCCGACTATCTTGTCCGCAAGTATTCCATGGAAAATGCGGTCAATTACTACGAAGGCAGGCTGGATGAAGTCCACGACATCCGCAACGGCGTGGGTGTGAAATAAGGATAGAATACCAAATGAATGCATTGACGGAGTGATGATATGAGCAACGAAAATCTGCCCCTGAAGGGCCTGAAGGTTGTTGAGCTGGCCACTGTGGTTGCCGCGCCGACCACTGCGCGTATGTTGTGCGCCTACGGCGCCGATGTAATCAAGGTGGAGACGCTGTACGGCGATGAAATGCGCCGGACCGGGAAGACTGAGCTCACCCCTTACGAAGATGACAAGAACCCTCTCTTTACCATCCACAACAGCAATAAGCGGCTGGTTTCCATCAACTTTAAGAATGCGGACGGCAAGAAAGCGCTGCTCCAGCTCATCGGGCGGGCCGACGTGTTTATCACCAACGTGAGGCAGCAGTCGTTGTGCCGCAACGGTCTGGATTATGACACGCTCAAAGCGATGTTCCCGCGCCTGATCTACGCGCATTTCTCAGGATTTGGACCGCGCGGCCCTGTAGCCGACAACCCGGGCTTCGACAGTACGGCATTTTGGCTGCGCTCCGGACCCATGGCCGACTGGCAGGTTAAGGGCTCCTTTCCGTTTACTCCGACCTATGCCTTCGGCGATATGGCGACAAGTTCCGTGCTGCTCTCCGGTATCCTGATGGCCCTGCTTGCCCGGGAAAAGAGCGGTGAAGGAACCAAGGTTGAGACGTCGCTCTTTGCCAGCGGGATATGGTGCAACTCGGTTGGCGTTGTGTCCACCCAGTTTGAGCGTCAGCATCTCAATCCCGATCCATTCCATCCCTGCGATCCTTTCGATACTTTCTACGAGTGCGCCGACGGGAAATGGATCGGCATCTATGTCAACGAATATGCCCGCGACAAGGAAAAGTTCGCGCGGGTGCTTGGCATGGAAGATATTCTGAATGATCCCCGCTATGACGACATCGATACGCTTGCGCAGAGCGGGGTTATCGTGGAGGCAGTGGAACGCTGCAATAAAATATTCAAAACGCGTACCAGCGGTGAATGGCGCGACATTCTCAGTAAAAACAGCATTTCCTGCGAAGTCATGCAATGTACCCACGATGTAAGTTCGGACGAGCAGGCCATAGAAAACGGCTATGTGGAGCCGGTGGAGTACGCGGATCATCTGAAGGTGATGATGCCCTGTCCGCCGGTGCACTTCAGCGGCTATGGCAGACGTCCCTACGCGCCGACCGGGGCGATCGGGGCCGACACCGACGCGGTACTTACTGAAATGGGCTACACAAAGGAAGAAATTCAAAAATTGCGGGAAAACGGCGCAATTCATTAACGGCAAATCAATGAGGGATAACTTCAAAAAATGAAAGAGAGGATAATCCTGTGAAACAGACAAAGAAGATTCTCGGAATACTTGCCTGCGCATTTATGTACTCCTCCATGTATCTCCTGCCGTATATCAAATACATCTTTTATGATGCGGTGGAGGAAGTCACCGGCTTTACCAATACCCAGATCGGTTTCTGCCTGAGCGTTTATATCATCGCAAGTATTATTTGCACACTGCCCAGCGGCTGGCTTGCAGATAAATATCCCCCCAAGAAGCTGCTTGTCCTGTCCGGCATCGGCCATACCATACTCAGCTTCCTGGCGCTGCTCTTCATTCGCAACTATGCGATGACCCTGGTACTTTTCTTTGGCATGGGCATTACCAGCGTTCTCGGATTCTGGTCCCCCGTATTCAAGGCTGTCAGCATGTCCGGCAAGCAGGAAGAGCAGGGCAAATACTACGGCTGGTTTGAGGGCCTGAACGGCGTAGGCAGCATGATATTCAACTTCCTGGCGCTGTGGATATTCTCCCGCGTCACAAGCGGCTCGGCCGCTGCGCTTGCAGGCGTGTATATCTTCTATACCTGCGCGTCGCTCATTTCCGTCCTGATGGTCGCGTTTATGTACAAGCCCGAACTCGAAGCCGTCCAGGCCGAAGCGAAGCGGGCCGCGGAAGCGGCGCCCCACAAGAAGGCCTCCACCAAAGAGATTCTTGCCGTCCTTAAGATGCCGAAGGTCTGGCTGTTCAGCCTGATGGTTATGGGCATCTATGGGTTTTATGCCGGCAGCAGCTATCTGACACCGTACTTCTCCACAGTTCTTGGCGTCAGCATCGTGTTCTCGGGATCCCTTGCGACGCTGAAAAACTACGGCACCCGTCTTGTCGGCGCTCCCATTGCCGGTCATATCTGCGATAAGATCGGCCGCCTGAAATTCCTGGTCATTGCGGCGGCTGCTACCGTGGTGCTGATGATCATCTTTATGATGATGCCGGCCAACAACAGCGCACTAATCCCCATTATGATCCTGATGTTTGCCATGGCACTTGTCAATGTCAGCATGAAGGGCGTCCAGTTCTCCGCGCTGGATGAGGTTGGCGTGGATCAGAGTATCAACGGCATGGCGATCGCGGTCGCTTCCCTCATCGGCTTCAATCTTCCTGATGTTGCCTTGCATCCTCTGTTCGGCATGTTCCTCGACAAGTACGAAGCCGTTGTCGCATACAAAATGATTTTCGGCTTCCTGCTGGGACTGCTGGTTCTTGGCCTCGTGATGAGCCTTCTGCTGCTCCTGATGCACAAAAAGGATTTGGCTAAGGCTGAAGCGGCAAAAGTCGTGCAGGCCGCTGCAAAATAATTTTGGAAATAACCCCTTCGGGCTCCTCATTGCCGCTTTCCCACTCTTTACTTGTTCTGCTGTCTTGCCTGTTTGCTCCTTCCGAAGGGGTTATTGATACAGCCTGTGCTGTTGGGATTATTTCTCAAACGGCGCATCCGCTGAAAAGAAAACGGCTCGTTATCGAGCATTTGGAGCGGCCCTTTTGGACCGCTCCATTTTGCTGTCTTTGGGTGTTGAGATACCTTGTAAGCATGTAAATGTTTTGGTCGGGCCGACGATGAAGATACCACCGGCGCGGCAAAAGTGTTTGTGTGAAGATAGAAGAAAGGCCTACCCTTACTGCGAGGGGGCTTTCTCGCTTTTCTTGCCCCGCGCTGAGTTGCTGCGGGGGACTATTTGAAATATTTTACTTTTGGGCTTGTAAAACGGGGAGGATTTGCCGTATTATGGAAAGGAGAAATATGGGAAATAATAAAGCCATACGGCCATAGGGAAACACTATCTATGCATTATTTCATTTTTTTCTATACGCGTCAGGTGACATAAAACAAAAAAATTTCACCCGCGGAGTATATGATACGAGGATAGATACATCATGAAGAACTGGTTGAAATTAAGAGAAAAACAAGCGCCTACGCATAAAAGTAACATCGCGGATTTCCTCTTAAAACATAAGCTGTTTTCTGCTCTTTTAGTAGTTAATCTACTGTTCTTAATTGCTAGCACCATTTTGCAAATATCCCGCGGAAATGGAAATTGGCAAACTTTTTTTGCGTTTGTAGTTCTTTCTATATCTGTATCAATGGTTGAATATGGGAAAAACATACATTCATGGATAATCGAAAAGCACCCAGCATTTTATGAACGAGAATATAAAAGTGCCAAAATACTGCTCTTTATACTATTTTTCTGCTCACCAGCCTTCATGTTTATTTTAAGTGCCAATGTATGCAAACTATATTACCAATCGTTCAAAATACCTCAAGAATTGAATCCAACATTCACCCTGCTGATGCTTGGAAATGTGGTTTTTCAGTTTGGTATTGCGATCTATTATGTTTCCGAGTTAGTTAACGATTTGAAGCGGAACTGTTCAACGACGTATAAAGCAGTTATTTTTTTACTTGATATAATTACGATTATTCAGTTATTTGCGACGATGTACTCATCCATTTTCATCTTTAATCATGAAGCTTTTAGTAAAATAAGTACAGACAGTTACTTAACGATTATGTTTGATTTTACCTATTTTAGTGCAATGACTTTCATGACCGGTAGTACAGATATTACACCTATTTCGACGTTAGCGAAAGTAGTTGTTCTAATAGAAACATTTCTTTTCGTAGTTGGCATTTCAATAATAATACTTAGGTTTATAAATAACGATGATGAAAAAAATGGTGTATAAGGATTGCTTTTTTGCTCTTTTTAGAGCATTTTACTAGTAGGCGCATTCAGAGTAACCTAACTATTTTTGGGGTATCGCGCCCCCACGTATTGGCAGCGTTGGCAGATCATGACCTCCTGTGCATTCGAACAGCCGCCACAGGGCAGAACCACCGGCCGACAGCCGGGGACGCGGACAAAGAGCAGCCACATGGGATACAGGGACCCGCGGTCACGAGGGCAATGGACGGCAGACTATTGGAGGGATGGACCCGTATAAAAACAGAACCGATACATGGTTGCAGGGCCTTGGGCTCCAATTGCCCTCAGATGCAACCACCTACGGTTCTGTTGGTAATATATCATATGTGGCTGGTGGCGTCAATATAAGGGATACGCGCTGCCACCGTCTCTACTTTGTATCATATCCTGGTATGCCGCAATGGTATACTAAAATATTTGAGACTAAAATTCTGACATCATTTTTGCTGTAATTGGTAGTAATTTTTAGGGATTTACCGGATTTGTGAATACGCGAAAAGGGATAATAAGAAGACCCGCAAGCCTTGATATCAAAGGCTTTGCGGGTCATTTTCTGTGGAGCTGTTACCCAGATTCGAACTGGGGACCTCATCCTTACCAAGGATGCGCTCTACCGACTGAGCTATAACAGCATATGAATCCCCGCGGGGTTCCCGCGGGGTGGCGACCGAGATGGGACTTGAACCCACGACCTCTAGCGTGACAGGCTAGCGTTCTAACCAACTGAACTACTCGGCCACGGCGCTTTGCTAATATAGCAAAAATTTCGCCGAATGTCAAGTCACAATTCCGTTTTTTCCCTCGTTGCGGAATTTATTTTTTGTGGTACAATAGCACCAGACCCTCAGGAAAGGAGCGGTGCGGATGAAGAAACGCGCGGCTGCCGTTTTGACAGCTTTGTGCCTGCTGGCGGCCCTTTTGCCCGGAGAGACGGCCCACGCCGTGACCGACGTGTGCTTCGTCTCCGTCAACGACCGGCTGCTGGAGCTCTCCAGCAAGGCCGAGAATATCGGCGGCGGGTGGTATGTGCCCTGCACCGCCTTTTCGGAATTCGGCATCAATTATAACTATTTTTCCAGCAGCTCCACCGCCATGCTCTTCACCGCCCAGAAGCAGTTCTTCTTCGAGCTGGGCACCGGCGTCACCTACGACGCTTCCGACAACAGATACAGCGCCAGCGGCGCGCTGGTCAACGGCGTGGCTTATGTGCCGGTGAATTTCATGTGCGCGCAGTTCGGCCTGGCCTGGGCCTATATCGTGGGCAACGGCAGCGGCAGCATCTGCCGCATCAAGGACAGCGCCGCCGTGCTGTCCGACGACCAGTTCCTCTCCGCCGCCGCCAGCCAGATGGCGGAAAAATATGCCGCCTACATGAGCGTGGTCAACCCGGTGACCTCCGCCGCCACGCCGTCGGCGCAGCCCGCAGGCGCCAGGACCGTGTATCTCAGCTTTCAGGGCCTGCCCTCCGCCGGGGTGCTGGACGCGCTGGACACCGGCAGCTTTTCCGCCGCCTTCTTCCTGACCGCGGACGAGATCCGCGCCGATCCCGCCACGGTGCGCCGTCTGGCGGGGGAGGGCCATACCGTCGGCATCCTGTGCCAGGACTACGAGACCTATTCCGCAGCCGCGGCGCTTTTGTACGAGGCGGGCCATGTGATGACGGTGCTGGTCGCCGCGCCCGAGGGCGGCGAGCGGGCCTGCAAGGCCATGGCGGAGAAAAACGGGCTGGTCTACTGCGGCTATACCATCGACGCCGTGCGCGGCGGCAAGGGCCTGGAATATTCCGGACTGGTCACGTCCCAGCTCAAGGCGGGGGAAAATTATGTCCGCATTTTGTGCGGCGACGCCGCCACGAAAAATATCCGGGCGCTGGTCGGCTGGCTTGGCGGCAACAACTGCAGCGTCCTGCCGGAAAACGAGATTCACCACGGATAGAAGACAGGAAAAAACGCGCCCCATAGGGGGCGCGTTTTTGCGCTTCTACAGTAGCAGCCACAGCACCAGCGGGATGGTGGCCGCGGAAAACACCGTGCTCAAAAAGATGGTCTTGGAGGCCAGAGATTCGTCCCGGTCGTATTGCAGGCACAGCACCGTGAGGATCATGGCCGTGGGGCAGGCCGCGATAATGACCAGCGTGCCCAGCATCATGGCATTGTCGGTGAACAGCCGCATCACGGCCCACACCGCCATGGGGCAAAGGATCAGCCGGGCAAAGCTCAGGGCGTAGGCCCGCCAGTCGCCCAGCGCGGCCTTCAGCGGGATGCCGCCCAGCGAGGTGCCGATGATGAGCATGGACAGGGGAATCGTCGCCCCGGCCAGCGTGGAGATGGTGTCCGCCAGAACAGCGGGGAAATGGGGCCGCCAGAAGAACAGGATCACCGCCGCAAAGGTGGCGATCATGGGGGCGTTGAGCATATCCCGCAAGCTGAAATGGGACTCGCTGCCGTCGCTGCGCAGCTGGGCCGCGCCGATGGAATACATCAGAAGATTAAAGGGTATGTTGGACAGCGAGGCATAAAAAACCGCCTCCGCGCCGAACACGACCGCCACGATGGGGAAAGCGACAAAGCCGTTGTTCATGAACAGGATCAGATTTCGGGAGACGCCCCGGTCCGCGCCCCTGATGCGCAGCAGATTGGGGAAAAACCAGGCGATGACGCCCATAACCAGAAATTCCATCAAAATGAGCCCGAAGAAGCCCAGAATCTCCCGGTTGGAGAGGGATGGCTGGATGTTGACCACGGAGTTGAGGATGGTTCCCACAAACAGCACGTTGAGAACGAGCCTGCTCAGATGCCGGTTGGCCTCCGGCCCGGTGACACCCACCTTGGCGCAGAGATAGCCGATGAGCATCAACAGCACCAGCACAGCCATTTTCGTGATGACAGACGAGAGATCCAAAGCCCAACCCCGCTTCCCCAATTCGACAATGGAAGGATTATAGCATACTTTTGGAACGCGGTACATCTTTTTTTCGGGGCTTGCATTCGACGGCCCGAAAAGGTAAACTGGGCGTTGAAATCAACACCGGGAGGACACATCTTAATGAACACAATTCTTGAACGCGATATCGACGCTTTTATCGCCGGAAACCGGGAAAAAATCCTCAGCGACATCGGCGAGCTGGTGGCCGTCCCCAGCGTGGAAGGCGCCCCAGCCGAGGGCGCGCCCTTCGGACCGGGGCCCAGGGCGGCCATGGACAAGGCCCTGGAGATCGCCGGACGGCTGGGCCTTGAGACAGAAAATCTGGGCGACCGCCTGGGCTGCGCAAAAATTTCCGGTCAGAGCGGCGACAAATATATCGCCACCATCACCCATCTGGACGTGGTGCCCGCCGGGGACGGCTGGAGCGACGACCCCTTCGCCATGCGCCGCCGGGACGGCTATATTCTGGGCCGGGGCGTGATGGACGATAAGGGCCCCAGCGTGCTGTGCCTGTACGCGCTGCGCTATTTCAAGGAAAAGGACGTGCCGCTGCGCTATACCCTCAAGGCGCTGCTGGGCACCGCCGAGGAGACGGGCATGGGCGATGTGGCGTGGTTCCTTCAAAACTTCGACGCCCCGCTGTTTGCCATCTCGCCCGACGCCGATTTCCCCGTGGTGAATGGGGAGAAGGGCATTTTGCAGGGAATGCTGCGGGCCGAAACACCCCTTGAGAAGATCGTGGAGTTTTCCGGCGGCTTCGTGCGCAACGCCGTGCCCGACAAGGCCACGGCCCTGCTGAAGGCCGACGCGGCGTCCCTGCCGCAGGCGAAAAGAATCGCCGTCGCGGAGGAAAACGGGCTGGCCCGCGTCACCGCAAAGGGTGTGGCGGGTCACGCCTCCCAGCCTGAGGGTACGGTGAACGCCATCGGCGTGCTGGTGGATTATCTGCTGGAAAACGGTCTCGCCGGGGCGGAGGAGGCGCGGTATCTGCGCCTGACCCAAAAGTTGCTGTCCGTGTCCGACGGCTCTGGGCTGGGCATCGCCGCGTCCGACGACAAATTCACGCCGCTGACCGTCGTCGGCGGCATGGCCGGCATCGAAAACGGCCGCCTGTGGCAGTCCTTCGACTGCCGCTATCCCACCGCCACCGACGGCGAAACCATCGTCGGAACCATCCGGGCTCTGGCGGCGGGCGTGTGCCGGGTGGAGACCGTCTCCGACGCCAAGCCCTTCTATGTGGACGCCCAGGCCCCGGCCATCCGGGCCTGCGTGGACGCCTACAACGATGTCACCGGCGAGGGCAAAAAGCCTTTCACCATCGGCGGCGGCACCTATGCCAGAGATTTCCCCTTCGCGGTGTCCTTCGGCCCAGAGCACGACGACCGGCCCTTCCCGGCCTTCGCGGGCGACATCCACAGCGTGGACGAGGCGGCCTGCGTGGACGATTTCATGGAGGCGCTGAAGATCTACATTCTGGCGCTGATCCGGCTGCAGGACATCAACTTCTGAAAACGCCCCCTGCTGGGTGCTCGACAAAAACAAAACCTAAAACGCGGAACGAAAATTTTTTCGTTCCGCGTTTTTTTCTTGCACGCGGACGTACAAGCAAAGCGCCGGGGGAGCCTGCGGGTGAGAGGAGTGAGGCCATGAGCAAAAGCGAAAAAGACCCTATCGGGAAGTATCTGGAGGCCCTCATCCGCGCCAGGCCCAACGACGCCGCCAAACTGGCGTTTCTCAGCCCGGAGGAAGCCGACAAGATCGGCAGGCTGGATCTGCAGCTGCTCAGCGAGATCAAGCGCGGCGCCCAGGGCGGCATGGAGATCAAGCTGCTGAACAAGGCGGAGCTCATCCAGAAGCTGGCGGAGCTGCGGCGGGCCCAGGAGGCCGAGACGGCGGAGGGGGCCGATTTCTATCAGGCGCTGGATCGGGCGGCCGCCCAGCTGAATCCGCCCCTGGAGGAGGCGCAGGATGCGCTTTGAGACCTTTTCCCGCACCCAGCTGTCCGCCCTGACCTGGTGGAGCGACTCTTCCCCTTACCGCGGGCTGGACGCCGTGATCTGCGACGGCGCGGTGCGCAGCGGCAAGACGCTGTGCATGGGCCTGTCCTTCGTCTGCTGGGCCACCCGCCGCTTCGAGGGACAGCGCTTCGCGCTGTGCGGACGCACCATCGGCTCCATCCGGCGCAATCTGCTGTCCGCGCTGCTGCCCGTGCTGGGCGACATCGGCTTTTCCGTGGAGGATCGGGTGTCCAAAAACCAGATCACCATCGGTTACCGGGGCCACAGCAATACCTTTTACCTGTTCGGCGGCAAGGACGAGAGCTCCCAGGCGCTGATCCAGGGCGTGACGCTGGCCGGGGCGCTGCTGGACGAGACGGCGCTGATGCCCCGCTCCTTCGTGGAGCAGACCTGCGCCCGCTGCTCCGTGGCCGGCAGCAAGCTGTGGTTCAACTGCAACCCGGAGAGCCCGTGGCACTGGTTTTATACCGAGTGGATCGCCAAGGCGGAGGAAAAGCGGGCGCTGTACCTGCACTTTGACCTGGACGACAACCCCGCGCTGTCCCGCGCCGTCATCGCCCGCTACCGGGCCATGTTCTCCGGCGTGTTCTACCGACGGTTCATCCTGGGCGAGTGGGTGGCCGCCGAAGGGCGCGTCTACGACTTCTTCGACGAGACCCTGCTGCGGGACGCGCCGGAGGACTGCACGGCCTATGCCATGTCCTGCGATTACGGCACGGCCAATCCCTTCTCGCTGGGCCTGTGGGGGCTGAGGGACGGGGTGTGGTACCGCGTGGCGGAGTATTATTACGATTCCCGCAGGGCGGGGCGGCAAAAGACCGACGCGGAATATGTGCGGGCCGTGGCGCGGCTGGCGGCGGGCCGGCCGCTGCGCTATATCGTGGTGGACCCCTCGGCGGCCAGCTTCATCCAGGCGCTGCGCCGGGCCGGCTATCCCGCCGTGAAGGCGGACAACGACGTGTGCTCCGGCATCCGCACCGCCGCCGACCTGCTGCGCAGCGGCGCGCTGGTCATCTGCCGCGGCTGCGGCGACGCCATCCGGGAATTCGGCCTGTACTGCTGGGACGGCGGCGCCGTGGGCCGGGACGCCCCGGTGAAGCAGAACGACCACGCCATGGACGACATCCGCTACTTCGCCGTCTCCGTGGCCGGGGGGCGGGACGGCTTCGCCGCGGCGTGGGCGGAGCGGTGACAGGGAACGGGAAAACCGAATATCACCAAGAAATGACTGAGGAGGTCGGCAAGTGAGATTATTCGCAAAAAAGAGATCCGGGCTGGGGACGGCGGTGCAGCTGAGGGCCGGACAGCGGCATCCCTTCGGCGTGTTCGACGGCTATGTGCCGCTGGGGGGAGGCGAGGACCGGCTGTACCGAACCATCCGCGAGGCCGTGCCCGTGCTGGACGCCGCCATTTTGAAGATCATCCGGCTGGCCGGGGGCTTCTCCGTCCGCTGCGGCGAACCGGCGGCGGAAACGGCGCTGAACGAATTCCTGCGCACGGTGAACGTGGGCCGGGGTCAGGCGGGCTTCGACGCCTTCCTGGACCAGTACCTGGATTCCATGATCACCTGCGGCCGGGCCGTGGGCGAGATCGTGACCCGGGGCGACGGGGACATCGCCGCCGTGCTGTGCGGCAACGTGGCCGACGTGCAGATCAGGGAGGGGGCCACGCCGCTGGATTTCACCCTGTGCTGCGCGGACGAGCGGGGCACGCTGCGGGCCCTGCCCTATCAGGACCTGCTGCTGTTCACCCCCTTCAACCCCGAGGCGGACGCGCCCTACGGCGTGTCCCTGCTGCGGAGCATGCCCTTCCTCACCGACGTGCTGCTGAAGATCTACGAGACCGTGGGCGTCAACTGGGAACGGGCGGGCAACGTGCGCTTCGCCGTGGTCTATAAGCCCGGGGACGACATCGTGGACAAGGCCCGGGCCCAGGAGCGGGCGGCTGAGATCGCCAAAGAATGGAGCGCCGCCATGCAGAGCGGCAAGAACGGCTGCATCCGCGATTTCGTGGCCGTGGGCGACGTGGACATCCGCGTGATCGGCGCGGACAATCAGATTCTGGACAGCGAGGTGCCGGTGCGGCAGATCCTGGAGCAGCTCATCGCCCGCACGGGCATCCCGCCCTTCCTGCTGGGCCTGAACTGGAGCACGACCGAGCGCATGAGCGCCCAGCAGGCGGACATGATGACCAGCGAGCTCACCGCCATCCGCCGCACGCTGACCCCGGTGATCGAGCGGGTGTGCAGACTGTGGCTGCGGATGCACGGCTTTGCCTGCGCCTTCAGCGTGGAATGGGACCAGATCAACCTGCAGGACGACGTGGAGGAGGCCAAGGCCCGGCTCTACGACGCGCAGGCACAAAAAATCAGCAGGGAGGACAACAGCGATGAAAGTGATTAAAGAGGGCAGCGCCGGTGTGGAGCAGGCCGCGGCGGAGGAGCTGGAGGCGGTGAACGCCTTCGCCAAGACCGCGCTGCGGGCCGGGGACGTGTATATTTTTTCCGTGCTGCTGTGCGACAACGACATCGACCGGGACTTTGAGCGCTTTACCGAGGAAACGCTGTCGGAGCTGGCCGGGCTTTTCGTGGGCAAGACCGGCATCTGCGACCACGAGTGGAAGACCGGCAATCAGGTGGCCCGCATCTACCGGGCGGAGGTGGTGACCGACCCCGGCCGCGCCACCGCCTCCGGCGCGCCCTACCGCTATCTCAAGGCTCACGCCTATATGCTGCGCTGCGACGAGACCGCGCCCCTGATCGCCCAGATCGAGGGCGGCATCAAAAAGGAGACCAGCGTGGGCCTGTCCGTGGCCAAGAGCCTTTGCAGCATCTGCGGGCAGGAACTGGGGAGCGCGGGATGCAGCCACGTGAAAGGCCAGGAATACGGCGGCAAGCTGTGCTGGGCCGAGCTGACAGGCGCGGTGGATGCCTACGAATGGAGCTTCGTGGCGGTGCCCGCCCAGAAAAACGCCGGGGTGATGAAGAGATTCGGCACCCCGGAGACGCCGGAGGCGGGCGAGCTTTCGAAGCTCAGGCGCGCCGCCGCGCTGGGCGAAAAATACCTGAAAGCGCTGCGGGACGAGACGCTGCGGCTGTGCCTGGTGTGCGACGAGGGCTGCTATCCGGCGCTGAAGGCCGCCGTCCCCGCGCTGGACGAGACGGCGCTGCTGGCGCTGAAGGCGGCGCTGGAGGGGAAGTCCCGGAAAATGTTCCCGCCCGTCACCCAGCTGCCGGGGCGGGACGCGGTCACCGCCTTCGACGGCAGCGAATATCAGATCTGAGGACCTAAAATTTTTGATATGGAGGAAACAGCATGAAAGTCAGTTTTGAGGGACTGGGAGAGAAGGTCGCCACCTTCTGGAACGCGCCGGACAACGCCGCCGTGGCCGGAAAAGTCGTGAAGATTCCCGAGGCGTGCACGGTGAAGCTCTGCGCGGACGGCGACAAGGTCGCGGGCGTGTGCGTGGACGCGGATCTCTGCATGGCCACGGTGAAGCTGGACGGTTTCGTCACGGTGCCCTATACCGGCGCCGCGCCCGCCGTGGGCTTCTCCGCGCTTTCCGCCGACGCCGCCGGAGGCGTGAAGGCCAGCGCCGCGGGCCGGGAGTATCTGGTGCTGGAAGTCGATACCGCGGCCAAGACCGTGGGATTCATTCTTTAAGTTGAGGAGGAGAGAGACGATGGCTTACAAGTATAACGAGGTCAGACTGGAGAAGGGGCTCTATTCCGAGGCGGGCAAGAGCTTTGAACAGGCGCTGGAGACACTGGACCCCAACGAGAATTACCGCGGCACGCCCTATGAGAACATGGACGCCTTCCAGCGCCAGCTGAAGCGCTTCGACATCCGCGTGCGCGGCGCGGGCAGCGACGCGGTGGAAAAATTCTTCCGCACCACGGAATCCGCCGTGCTGTTTCCGGAATACGTCTCCCGCAGCGTCCGCGCCGGGATGGAGGAGGGCGACGTGCTGCCCAGCATCACCGCCACGGTGACAAAGTTCGAGGGCATGGATTACCGCAGCGTGTATTCCGCCGCCGGCGACGACGATAAGGCCCTGCGCTTTGTGGGCGAGGGCGCCGCCATCCCCCAGACCGAGATCAAGGCCAGCGACCATCTGGTGGAGCTGAAAAAGCGCGGCAGGATGCTGGTGGCGTCCTATGAGGCCATCCGCTTTCAGCGGCTGGACCTGTTTTCCGTGATGCTGCGCCAGATCGGCAATCAGATCATGCGGATGCACCTGCAGGACGCCATCGACGTGCTGTGCTATGGCGACGGCAACGGCAACGCCGCGGCGGCCTTCGCCGTGGGCGACGGGACCATCGGCGGCACCGCGGGCAAGCTGAGCTACGCGGAAATGCTGAAATTCTGGAACACCTTCGACCCCTACACCATGAACACCCTGCTGGTGTCTCCGGACGTGATGCTGAAGATCCTGCAGTGCGCCGAGTTCCAGAACCCGCTGACGGGCCTGAATTTCCAGGGCACCGGTGAACTGACCAACCCGCTGGGCGCGAAGCTCATCCGCTCCTCCGCCATGGCCGCGGGCAGCATGATCGGTCTGGACAAGGGCTACGCGCTGGAGATGATCAGCGCCGGCGACGTGCAGGTGGAATACGACCGCCTGATCGACCGCCAGCTGGAGCGCGCCGCCATCACCAGCATCTCGGGCTTTGCCAAGCTCTATGACGGAGCCAGCAAGGTCCTGACCGTCTGACACGCCATGGCGGTGAGCGTATCGGACGTTGAAACCAAAGCGCTGGCCCTGCTGGGCGGCGCCGCGGGCGACGGGGAGAAGACCGCCGTGGCCGCCGTGGCCGCCGCGGCCAAGGCGGAGCTGGAGGGGCGGCTGAGGGCCGGCGTGAGCGCGGAGGCGCTGGGCGAGACCTTTGTCACGGCCTGCGGGATGCTGGCGCTGGCGCTGTGTCTGGAGACGGGCACGGGCGGCGACGTGCGCGCCTTTTCGGCGGGCAGCCTGTCCGTGACCATGGGCGGCGGCGAAGGGCTGTCCGCCGCTAGGCTGCGCACCCAGGCCGAAAAGCTGCTGAGCGCGTATCTGGCGGACGGCGGCTTCGCTTTCCTGGGGGTGAGAGGATGACAGGCTGGGCCGATCTGTGCATCCGAAAATTCGGCGCGCCGGTGAAGGTGACCAGCGCCGAGACCCCGGAGGGGCGCGAAGGCTGCGGCATCATCTCGCCCATCACGCCCCGGGATCTGAACGACAAGGCCCTCGTCTCCTCCGCCGGCGTCTACGACAGGGAACGGTATCTGTTCATTGCCCAGTCCTCGCTGATCGCGGCGGAGGAGACGGGCCGGACCGTGACGTGCGGGAACGTGATCTATGAACTGCGCCGGGCGGAGCCGGTGACCGTGGGCGGCGCGCTGTCCCATTGGGAGGGCGTGCTGCGGCTGAAGGAGGGGGCGGGGACATGACCGATACCGTGATCGGGGCCGTTGTGGACCTGCTGACCGCCGCGGGCATCGCCGCCGGGCGGGAATACGCCGGGCAGGCGGGGGAGGCCTTCGGCGCCCCCGCCGTGCGCGTGGGCGTGAAGAAAAGCACGCTGCGCTCCGCCGGCTGCGGGGACTATCTGGGCGTGGACAGCGCCGGCGGCACGGGGACGGAGCTCTACGGCTGCCGGCTGGAGCTGACGCTGGGCTTCGACGTGTTCGCGCCGGACGCCCGCAGCGGGGAGCAATGCTGGGAGGCGGTGTGCGCCGCCCTGCAAAACGCCCCGGCGGGGCTGAAGATCCGCGCCCTCAGTTTGGGCGGGGCCGGGTATGACCCCGCGACCGAGCGCGTGCTGTGCCGGGGCGAGGCCGAGTGCATGGCCTATCTCATCCGCACCGCCCCCGAGGACGGCGGCGCGTTCACCGATTTTATTTTGAGAGGAGTTTTGACAAAATGAGCGTTAACGAGAGACCGGGCGTGTATACGTCCTACCAGGTCTCCTCCGCCGTCTCCGGCCGCAGCGGCGGCGGGGTGGCGGGCCTGGCCGCCGCCGCCCTGAGCGGGACGGCGGGCGCGGTCACCCTGGTGACCAGCTACGCCCAGGCCGTGTCCGCCTATGGCGCGGGCAGCAGCATGGTCCGGCTGATCCGGCTGCTGCTGGAAAACGGCGCGGCCCGCGTGGCCGCCGTTCCCGTGACCGTGGACGGCAGCGCGGGCACCGCGGAGGCCTACGCCGCCGCCTTTGCGGCGCTGATGGGCGAGAGCGCCGTGGGCTATATGACCTGCGATTCGCGCCTGCCCGCCGTCCACGCCGCGCTGAAAGCCGCCATCGAAGGCGGCGGCGAGAACAGCAAATACCGCATCGGCGTGGTGGAGGCGGAGGGCGCCGCCGTGACCCTGGCCGCCGCGGCCGCCGCGCTGAACTGCGAGCGGCTGGTGCTGGCCGGCAACACCGAGACCGGCGGCGTGCCCGGCTCGGTGGCCTCCGCCCTGACGGGCTGCATCGCGGCCCAGTCCGACCCCGCCCTGCCGCTGAACGGCGCGGTGCTGACGGGCCTTGGCGCGCTGACCGGCGCCTTCAGCGAGGGCGATGTGACCCTGCTGATCCAGAGCGGCGTCACCCCCGTCGAGGATGTGTCCGGCCAGATCAGCGTGGTGCGCGGCGTGACTACCCGCACCACCACTGCCGGCGCGCCCGACGCCACCTGGCGGGAGCTGACCACCGTGCTGATCGTGGACGATGTGATCCCCGCCGTGCGCGCCGCCCTGCGGGCCAAGTTCGCCCGCACCAAAAACACCGCGCAGACCCGGGGCGCCATCCGCACCCAGGTGCTTATCGAGCTGGAGAGCAAGCTGCGCGCCCAGATCATCGACAGCTACGGCGCGGTGACCGTCACGGCGGAGGAGAGCGACCCCACGGTGTGCCTGGTGAGCTTTGACTTCACCGTGGCGCACGGGCTCAACGCCGTGAATCTCACGGCGTATATCACGGTTTAAGGAGGGAGCGGCATGATCGGATTTCCTACCAGCAGCGACATCTATCTGGAGGCCGACGGCAAAAAGGTGGCTGTGGTACAGAGCTACCGCGCCGTGGCCAAAAAATCGGAAAAGACCGTGGAGGCCTTCGGCGAGGCCGAGCCCGTGGCCACCATCGCCGCGCAGTTGAGCTATCGTCTGGAGCTGACGCGGCTGTACGCCACCGACGAGGCCGTGTCCGACGGCATCAACTTCCATACGCTGTCCGATTTCTCGCTGGTCATCGTCAAGCCGGACCGGCGCGTCGTGTACACCGGCTGCCAGTGGAGCGAGATCGCCGAAAACGGCGAGCTTTCCGAAATGGTGGCTGAGAAGATCACCGTCATCGCCCGCAGCAGGGTGGAGATGGAGGCATGACGGCGGCCCGGCTGATCGCGGCGGCCCCGGGCGGGCCCATGGAACGGCTGCGCTTTCGGGTGCTGCGGGAGTTTTGCGTGCTGCCGGGCTCCCGCGCGGCGCGGAAAATGACCGACCGGCAGTGCCTGCGCATCGCGGCGATGCTGGCCGCGGAGCGGCTGGGCGGCACCGCCCTGCCGGAGGAGGCGGAGGAGGAGAACGCCGCCTTCGACGAGGCGATGTTTTTGAAACTGGGAGGCGGCCATGGATGACTTCGACCTTTTGGTGGGCGGCCTGACCCCGGCGCAGCTCGGCGAGAGCGCGGCGGCGCTGCTGCGTATTCTGGAGGGGACGCCGCCCCTGGAGAGCCCGGGGGACGCCCTGGCCCGGGCGATCCTGCGCGCCGTCCCGCCCGCCCCGGCGGACGGGGAAAGCGCGGGGGAAAAATCGGTTTTGGCGGCGCAGGCGGCGGCCCGGACCCTGCTGACCCGGGTTTTCCCGGGGAATGCGCCCGCCGCCCCAAAGTCAGAATCAGGCGGTGAGAACGCGGCGCCCGGCTCGGCCGCGGCCGCCGCGAGAGACGAGGAGACGCGCGGGGCGGCGGCGGAGAGGTCCCTGCGGCGCGATGAGCGCGCCGTGGGGGCGCGGGGTCTGGAGATGAGCCGGGTATCGGACTATTTCCGCCGGGACAGCCGCCGCTATGATTCCGGGTTTGAAAAATACTGAGGAGGGATCTCATGCGCCTTACACCCATGCGGTACAAAACCTTTGTCTGGCCCTACAACCCGCGCGTCTACGAGATCGACTACAAGCGGAACGTGGCCGTACATAAGGTACCCTTCGGTTATTACGCCCTGCAGGACATGGGCCGCACCTGCCGGGTGATGAAGGGAGAGGGCGAGTTTTGCGGGGCCGGCGCCTACGCCCTGTTCGGCCGGCTGGCCTGCCTGTTCTATGAGGGGACACCCGGCGTGCTGGTGCATCCCCTGTGGCAGACCGCCAGCGCCTATCTGGTGGAGCTGTCCCTGCGGCAGGAGCCCACGGAAAACTACGTGGCCTATTCCTTTGAATTCTGGGAGGATTTTACCGGTTATGAGACGGGCGCGAAGCTGGTCTCCTCCGCCAAAACGGCTTCCGCTTCCGCGGAGGCCGTCTCCGCGGCTGCGCCGGACGGCGGGAAGAAATGGCACACCGTGGTCTACGGCGACACCCTGTGGGCCGTCGCCCGGGCCAACGGTCTGACGCTGGCCGCGCTCATCGCCCTGAATCCCCAGATCAAAAACCCCAATCTCATCTATCCGGGCGACGCCGTCCGTATTGCGTGAGGCGGCGGTATGAAGGGATATCTGACAGATTCCGCGGGGGCGGTGTGGGCGCTGCCCACGCTGCTGAGCTGGGACGTGAAGCACGGGCTGGGCGAACCCTGCGACGCCTTTGAGGTGAGCTTCGCCTACGCAAAGGAGCTGCTGCCGCTGCTGTACGGCGCGGTGCGCTTCCGTGGCGAGTACGGCGGCGAGACCGTGTTTCGCGGCGTGGTGGACGAATACGAGGTCACGGCGGACGGGACGGGCCTGACCGCCGCCGTGCGGGGCAGGGGCCTTGCGGCCCTGCTGCTGGACAATCAGTGCGAGGCCGCGCAGTACGCCGGCGTGGGACTGGATTACATCGTGCGGCACCATGTGACGCCCTGGGGCGTTCACGACGTAAAGACCGGGGCCATGGCCGCGCTGGGGGATTTCACCGTGACCTCCGGGGACAGCCAGTGGTCGGTGCTGAAACGCTTCTGCCGCTTTGCGGGCGGCGTAAGGCCCCGGTTTGCGCCCGACGGCGTGCTGCTGCTGAACGGGCAGGACGGCGCCGCCCGGGCCATCGGCCCCGGTACCGCCGTGACGGCGGCGGTGATCCGGGACAGCCGCTACGGCGTGATCTCCGAGGTGCTGGTAAAAAACAAGGCCAGAGGCAGCGCCGAGACGGTGAAAAACGCCGCCTATCTCGCCCGCGGCGCCCGCTGCCGCCGGGTGCTGGCCGTGCCCCGCAGGATCGGGGGTGACGCCATGCGCTATACCGCGCAGTACCAGATTGAGGAATCGGAGAGGGGCAAGCGCACGGTGGAGCTCACGCTGCCCGCGCAGTTCGCGGCCTTCGCCGGAGACCGGGTATCGCTGACGGCCCCGGCGGTGGGACTGAGCGGCGATTACCGGGTATACGAATCCCGCTGCTGGGCGGACGAAAACGGCGCGGGCACCGCGCTGACGCTGGAGGAGAGGGGGACAGACCATGTGGCTGAGTGAAAAGACCGCCATGGCGGGCGTGGAACGGCAGGGACAGGCCGACTGCGGCCGGGTCACCATCGGCGGACGCGAGCCCGCCGTGGAGACCGACGGGGAGCACCGGAGCCCCGTCATCCTGGCCCCGGGCGGGGTGTGCTGGCTGCCCGCGGCGGGACAGGAGGCCGTACTGCTGCGCTGCGAGGACGGCACCGAGGTGCTGCTGGGCACGGCCCAGGGCGAGGCCCCGGCGGAGCTGCTGAGCGGCGAGGTCTGTATCCGCGCCGGCACGGCGTCCATCCGGGTGGGACTGGACGGACAGATCCGCATCCAGGGCGCGGTGAACATCATCGGCGGTCTCACCGTAAACGGAAAACCGCTGTAGGGAGGGCACAATATGGAAATCAAACTCGACGGCGGGGAATACGCCGCCGGAAAATATTCGGGACTGGCCCGGGTGACCGGGGACGAGGAGACCGCCCAGCGCATCGCCATGAAGCTGACGGCCCGGCGCGGGGGCTTCGCGCCCCTGCCGGATTACGGCAGCCGCCTGTACGCGCTGGGCGCGGTGAAGGCCGGCCAGCGGGAGGCCGCCGCCCGGCAGTATATCGCCGAGGCGCTGTCCGGCGAGACGGGCGTCGCGCTGACCGAGCTGGCCATGGACGAGCTGGACGGCGCGCTGACGCTGAAGCTGACCTTCGCCGCGGGGGACGGGTCGGTGGAGGTGGAGACTGTATTTGACGAGGTGAACGGATGAAAACGATCGAGGAAATCTATGAGGATATGCGCGCGGCCTACGCGGAAAAGACGGGCCTGGCCGTGGGCGACGGGGGCGACATGGCCCTGCGGCTGTACGCCGTGGCCAGCCAGCTGTATTGCCTGTGGGTGCAGACGGACTATCTCACCCGCCAGACCTTTCCCCAGACGGCGGAGGGCGAGTATCTGGACCGCCACGCGGCTCTGCGGGGACTGACCCGGGGGGAGGCGGCCAAGGCGGCCGGTACGCTGCGCTTCTGCCTGAAGGAGGCGGCGGCCGCCGCCGTGACCGTGCCCGCCGCCACGGCGTGCATGACCGCGGCCAGCGTGGAGTTCGTCACCACGGCGGATATCGCCATCCCGGCGGGGGCGCTGTATGCGGACGCAGCCGCCTCGGCGGTGACGGCGGGCTCGGCGGGCAACGTACCCGCAGAGAGCGTGCTTTATATGGAGCGCGCCCCCAGCGGCGTGGCCGAGGTCTACAATCCCGCCGCCTTCTCCGGCGGCGCGGACGCGGAGGAGGACGGCGCCCTGCGCGCCCGGGTGCTGGCCAGCTACCGCAAGCTGCCCAACGGCGCCAACGCCGCTTATTATGAGGCCAGGGCGCTGGACACCGACGGCGTGGCCGCCGTGTCCGTGTTGCCCAAGCGGAGGGGTCTGGGCACGGTGGACGTGATCGTGGCGGACGCGGCCGGCCCGGCCGGCCCGGCGCTGCTGGCCGCCGTGCAGGAAAAGCTCCGGAGCGAGCGGGAGATCTGCGTGGACATTCAGGTGCTGGCCCCCGCGGTTCAGGCCGTGGCGGTGAGCGCCGCCGTCACCGCGGAGAGCGGTGCGGACCCCGCGGCGGTGAAGAGCGCCGTGGAGGCGGTCCTGACGGATTATTTCACCGGCAGACTGCTGGGGCAGGACGTGTTGCGGGCCAGGCTGGGCAGCCTGATCTTTGCCGTGGAGGGCGTGAAAAATTACGCGCTCGCCGCGCCCGCGGCGGACGTGGCGGTGGCGGCGGACTCGCTGCCCATGCTGTCGTCGCTGACCGTGACGGTCACGGAGGCGTGAGATGGGCTATACCGACTATCTGAAAAACAGCCTGCGCCCGCTGCGGCTGTACGCGCTGGACGCGGGCTATGGCGCGGCGGAGCTGGCGGCGGAGGGAGAGGCGCTGGACGCCCTGTCCGCCGCGCTGGACGACGCCGAGCGGGAGGCCTCGCCGCTGACGGCGACAGGGGAGGGCCTGACCGCCCTGGAGGCGCTGCTGCCCTACCGCCCCGCCGCTTCGACGCTGGCCGACCGGCGGCAGGCCCTGGCCGCGCTGCTGCGGGTGGACGATTGCAGCTTTACCCCGGAGGCGCTGAACGCCACCCTCTCCGGCTGCGGCATCGCCGCCGCGGCGGAGGAGACCGGTACCCCCCGGCAGGTGCGGGTGCGCTTCCCCGGCGTGCGGGGCACGCCGCCGTCCTTCGCCGCGCTGCAGCTGCGGATCGAGGCGCTGCTGCCCTGCCATCTCGGCGTGGAATATGCGCTGGTGTTTCCCACCTGGAGCGAATTGGAGCGCTGGTTTCCCACCTGGAGCGCCTTTGAGACAGCCAAACTCAGCTGGGCGGGATTGGAGGCGTACGGCGGATGACGGAATGGACCGTAGTGACCGTGATCGTGGTGCTCACCGGGCTGATCGGCGCGATCCTGAAGCCTATTATCAACCTCAACGGCAGCATCACCCGGCTCAATGAGAGCGTGAGCTCGCTGGAAAAAAATATCGCCGCGCTCAACGACCGCAACAGCGAATCCCACGACAAACTGTGGCGGCGCTGCGGCGAGCACGACGAAAAACTGAACCAGCACGAGACGCGCCTGCAGATTTTGGAACGCGAAAAATGAACTGGCCCGCGGACAGTTCGCGGGCCAGTTTACGCATCCGCATAAAAAATGCGGAGATAGAATTGACAAATTATGAATTTGCGTATATTATCAGAAATGTAGTACGCAAATGAATAAAGAAAAAAAGGAGAATTATGCAAAACTCCGGAAACGGGCGGCAGCTGCGCTGCGGAGAGTGCGGCGCGGTATTCGAGCCCTGGGACGAGCTGTACAGCTGGGATTTCGGCGGGGGAGCGGAGCTGGTCTGCGAGGACTGCTTCGACGCGCTGTTCGGCCAACTGGACCGCCACGAGCGGGCAGGGCTCATCGGCGCTAGGGTGATCACGGCGGAGGAGCTGCTTGCCCGGCGGTGACAGTTTTCAAAGCGTGATCCAGTAGCGCTGGAGATCCACATTTTCATCGGGCTCGTGGACGGTGCCGTCGTACACGCCCCCGTTTTTCAGAATGGTGCGGCGGCTGCCCTCGTTGCCCACAAGGCAGGTAACGAGTACCTTGCCCAGCCCGATCTCGCGGCAGAAGGGCAGGCAGTCGCGCAGCATCTGTCCGGCATAGCCCCTGCGGCGCTCGCTGGGGCGGACGGAGTAGCCGATGTTGCCGCCGAATTGGGCCAGGTAGTCGTTGAAGCGGTGGCGGACCTGGATCATGCCCACGATGCGGTCATCGGACGCGCGTACATACAGAAACTGCGTGGCCTGCACCAGCCCCTCCGGCACGGCGGCGGGGTCTTCAAAGGCTTCGCAGGCGGCCAGCCACTCCGCGGGGTCGGGCATCCGGCGCAGCTGCCCGGTGCCGTCCATCGAGCTGCCGGCATCCAGAAACTCCTGCCGGTAGGCGGCGATGACGTCGGCATAGGCCGCGGTCGGGCGGATGAGACGCAGTTCTTCCATGGGGCGCACCTCGCTTTCGTTTTCGGACAGTATGACATGGGCGGGGGGAAAAGGGAAGCCCCGCGTCCAAAGCAGAAGGGGGTCTTCAAGGGGGAAACACGCCGTTTTCCCCTTGAGATCGCGCCGGCGAAGCCGGTAATCACGCCGCCGGAGCGGCGTGCGCGATCGAGGCGCCTTTCGAATCCGCCTTCCCCACCTTTTTTGCGCGCGGCGCAAAAAAACAGCCGGGACGCATTCGCGTCCCGGCTTGGTGGGGGAAGGTGGATTCGAACCACCGAAGGCATTGCCAGCAGATTTACAGTCTGTCCCCTTTGGCCACTCGGGAATTCCCCCATGTTTGATTTGAAAAAGAAAGCACGGATACGCAGTTTTCCGCGTCAGCAGGAAACGGAGTGCAGCGACTTTCTTCTGACGCTGTGGAGCTGGTGGACGGATTCGAACCCCCGACCTGCTGATTACAAATCAGCTGCTCTACCGGCTGAGCTACACCAGCACAAATACCGGCGACGACTATAATAACAAACCGGGCGTGTTTTGTCAACAGATTTATTCGCCTCGTTTATCATTTGTTTTCGTCGCCGCAAATCACTAAAGTGTGGAAGGAGAAACGGCGATGACCCTTGAGGAGATGGGTGAGGACTACCGCGCCCGGGCCCGCATTTTTTACGCCAGGATCACGGAGCTGCGGGGCGAAGCGCGGGACCCGGCCCTGTCGGAGACGGAGCGCATCCTGCTGCGGCGCAGGATCTGTGTTCTGGAGACCATGGAGCGGGAATTGCGGAGCACGGGGCTCTATCTGAAAAATTATTACGGGAGGAATGACCATGACACAGCCGGAATGCAGGGGAGAGGCGCGGCGGCAGGAGTACCTGGCCCTGCGGCAGTTCCTGAAGCTGGCGGAGGCCAGCGATGAGCGCAGCATGGCGGGAAGGATGGGCGCGCTCCTCGACCAGTCCATGACGCCCCGGCAGCGGCAGCTGGTGAGGCTGTATTACATCGACCAGGTGCCCATGCAGGAGATCGCCGACAGCCTGGGGCTTGGCGTCAGCAGCGTCAGCCGCACCATCAAGCGCGGACGCGTCCGGCTGCGCCGGGCGCTGGACTACGGTGGGCGGGCGCTGGCCGAGTCCCTGCGGGGGTGATTGCAAAGCGTGTCGGGATGTGGTATCATAAACGAACTATGAAAAGAACGACTGCATCGAAAATCATCGCGCTTTTATTGGCGCTGCTGCTGGGCCTCTCGGCCTGCGGCGACCCTCACAAGGGCATGGTCGAGGTCAACGACGGCACCGGCCAGGTGTGGATCACCCCCGAGGCGGGCGTGCCGGTCAGCACCTTTTCCCAGAAAGACTTTTCCGTGGACGAGGACGGCAGGCCCGTGTATAAGGGGGACGCTTTTACCGTGATGAAGGGCGTCGACGTATCCTTCTATCAGGGCGAGATCGACTGGGACGCCGCGGCAGCCGACGGTATCCAGTTCGCCTTTATCCGCTGCGGCTACCGGGGCTATACCGAGGGCGTGCTCAAGCCGGACGAGCAGTTTGAGGCCAACATCGCCGGGGCGCTGAAGGCCGGCCTGAAGGTGGGCGTTTATTTCTTCTCCCAGGCCGTCACGCCCGCCGAGGCCGCCGAGGAGGCCGCCTACGCGCTGAAGCTCATCGCCCCTTATCAGGTGACGCTGCCCGTGGTGTTCGACTGGGAGCGAATCGACGGGCAGGAGACCGCCCGCACCAATAATCTGGACTCCGCCACGCTCACCGGCTGCGCCGTGGCCTTCTGCCAGGCCGTGAAGGCGGCGGGCTATACCCCGGGGGTCTATTTTTACCGCAACACCGGCTATTACGGCTTTGACCTGACCAAGCTGACGGACTACGTGTTCTGGCTGGGCACGCCGGGCGGCTACCCCGATTTTTACTACGCCCACACCATCTGGCAGTACAGCTTTGAGGGCGCAGTGGACGGCATCGCCGGCAGCGCCGATCTGGATCTGCTGTTCACCCCGGTCCAGAAATCCTAGCGCGGACAGAGAAGAGAGCAAGAGGGCCGCTGCATTTGCAGCGGCCCTTTTGTCAAACTGTATTATTCTTCGCCGGTGACGCAGGTGGCGCACTCGCCCATCTTGAACTTGTCGCGGTCGTAGTCGATGCCGTTCTTCTCGTAATAGTCCTTGACGGCGGCCTTGACGGCCTCTTCCGCCAGCACGGAGCAATGCAGCTTGTGGGTGGGCAGCCCGTCCAGCGCCTCCACCACGGCCTTGTTGGAAAGCTCAAGAGCCTCGGAAATCGGCTTGCCCTTGATCATCTCCGTGGCCATGGAGCTGGAGGCGATAGCGCTGCCGCAGCCGAAGGTGTTGAACTTCACGTCCGAAATGGTCTGGCTGTCCTTGTCCACCTTGATATACATCCGCATGATATCGCCGCACTTGGCGTTGCCGACTTCGCCGACGCCGTCGGCGTCCTCCATCTTGCCCAGGTTGCGCGGATGCTCAAAATGGTCCATGACCTTATCGCTATAGAGTGCCATAATTGTGTCCTCCTTTATTACAATCGTGTCGGATTTTCAGATCAGATGCTTGCGCTGGCCGTTTTCCAGCTCGTCCCACACCGGGGAGATGTTGCGGAGATAGTCCACCACCCGGGGCACGACCTCGATAATGTGGTCGATCTGGGCCATGTCGTTGTACTCGCCGATGGACAGGCGCAGGGAACCGTGGGCCACCTCGTGGGGCAGGCCGATGGCCAGCAGCACATGGCTGGGATCCAGCGACCCGCTGGTGCAGGCGCTGCCGGAGGAGGCGCAGATGCCCTCCTCGTCCAGCTTCAGCAGAAGGGATTCGCCCTCGATGCCCTCAAAGCACATATTCACCGTGCCTGGGACGTGGTGCTCCAGACTGCCGTTGATCTTGGAGTGGGGTATTTTAGACAGCTCCGCGAAGAGTTTGTCCCGCATGGGGATGATTTTGGCGGCGTTGGCCGCCATATTGTCCACGGATTCCCGCAGCGCCGCGGCCATGGCCACGATGCCGGGAACGTTTTCCGTGCCGGCGCGCTTGCCGCGCTCCTGGGCGCCGCCCTCGATGATGTTCACCAGGGGCAGGCCCTTTTTGGCGTACAGCACGCCCACGCCCTTGGGCGCGTGGAACTTGTGGCCGGACAGGGAAAGCATATCGATGTTCATTTCCTTCACGTTCACGGGAATGTGCCCCATGGCCTGCACCGCGTCGGTGTGGAAGGGAATGCCGCGCTCCCGGCACAGCGCGCCGATCTCCCGGATAGGTTGGATGGTGCCGATCTCGTTGTTGGCGAACATGACGGTCACCAGCGCCGTGTCGGGCCGGATAGCCGCCGCCACATCCTCCAGACGGATCACGCCGTCCTCATGGACGTCCAGCAGCGTGACCTCAAAGCCCTCTTTGCGGAGCTTGTCCAGCGTGTGCAGCACCGCGTGGTGCTCAAACTTGGTGGAAATCAGGTGCTTTTTGCCCTTCCTGGACCCGAAGTAGGCCGCCGAGCGGATGGCCTGATTGTCGGCCTCGGAACCGCCGGAGGTGAAATAGATCTCGCTGGGATCGTCCGCGCCCAAAATGTCCGCAATGGTTTTGCGGGCGCCCTCCAGGCCGGTCTTTGCGTCCTGCGCGAAGGCGTACAGGCTGGAAGGATTGCCGTAGTGCTCCGTGAGATAGGGGAGCATCGCGTCCAGCGCCGTCTTGCTCACCGCCGTGGTGGCGGCATTGTCTGCATAAACGAACATAGTATCAGAGCCTCCTTAAATCCTATTTGTTTACTAGGAATATACCATACATCGCGGCGTCCGTCAAGAGGCGGAGGCGCCGTTTTTTACATTTTTCCACCGCTGGCCGGTGAGCAGATCGGCCAGGGTCACGGAATCGAAATAGCTGTTGGTCAGCTCATCCACCTCCCGCCACATGGGCAGAGTCAGGCAGGCGCCGGCCCGCTCACAGGTGGATACGCCGTCCTTGATGCAGACCACCGGGGCGAGATTGTCCTCAATGGAACGCAGCACCTCCCCCACGGTATAATCCTCTGGACTGCGGCACAGGCGGTAGCCGCCCTCCTTGCCGCGGGAGCTTTCCACCAGTCCGGCCTTCTTCAGGCGGGCGACGATCATCTCCAGATACTTCACGCTCAGCTCCTGCCGCTGCGATATGGCGGAGAGGGAGACGCAGCGCTCGTCGGCATGGGCCGCAAGATCGGTCATGACCCGCAGCGCGTAGCGCCCTTTTGTGGTGATGTTCATGTCATCGCCTCCTTATGGCTGTAATATACCACAAATTTAGTAGGATATATGTTGCATACGCCACAGAATAATTACTGTGCAAATATTGCACAGTAATTCCCCGGGAAAAGGCTTGCTTTATCACGCTAATGTGTTATTCTAATAGCGTAATAAATGAAACGCCAATCCTATTTACCGGAGGAAAAGACAATGAAAAAGATATTGAGCATCGTTCTGGCGCTGACCATGGTTCTGGCCCTGTGCGCCTGCGGCAAAAAGACCACCCCGGCCACCGCCACCGACGCCGGCACCGCCGCCGCGTCCGGCACGAACGTAGGCGCCACCTATGTCATGCTGAAGGACCCCATCTCCACCGAGCAGTACGGCATCGCCTTCAAAAAGGGCAGCACCGCGCTGGCCAATACCGTGAAGGAACAGCTGGACGCCATGTGGGCGGACGGCACCTTCCAGAAGATCGCGGACAACTGGGGCCAGGGCCTGCCCGATATGCTGTGCTATGATGAGGCGAAGGTCGCGACGCCCGCCGGCAGCAAGGAGATCGCCGCCGACAGCAGCCGCAAGACTCTGACGCTGGGCTTCGACGCCAATTACGCCCCTTACGGCTATAAGGACGACAGCGGCAATTACGTCGGCTTCGACATTGACCTTGCCAAGGAGGTCTGCAGCCGTCTCGGCTGGGAGCTGAAGCTGCAGCCAATCGACTGGACTTATAAGGATATGGAGCTCAATTCCGGCAATATCGACGTCATCTGGAACGGTATGACCATGACCGGCCGCGAGAACGACTACACCTGGATCGGCCCCTATGTTGACAACTCCATCGTCATTGTGGTAAAGTCGGATTCCGGCATCACCTCCCTGTCCGACCTCGCCGGCAAGAACGTCATCACGCAGACCAGCTCTTCCGCCTACACCGCCCTCACCGACAACCCGAGCGACGGCAGCAACGCCGCGAACCTGAAGCTTGCGGCTTCCTTCAAGACCCTTGACCAGACCGCGGACTACAACACCGCCTTCATGGACCTTGAATCCGGCGTGGACGACGCCGTGGCGGTGGACATCGGCGTGGCCAACTATCAGATCGCCGCCCGCAACGGCTGATCGCAGTCAATCACCGCTTTCAGGAACGCGGGGAACTTTCCTCCCCGCGTTCCTTTTGAGCGTTTACAGGAGCCAATATGAGTTTTATGAACCTTGTGTCCCAGCTGATGGCGGGCTTCGGCAACACGCTGCTGATCTTTTTCATGACGCTGCTGTTCTCCCTGCCGCTGGGCCTGCTGGTGTGTCTGGGGCGGAGGAGCCGCTTTCTGCCGCTGAGCTGGCTGATGCGCATCTTCATCTCCATCCTGCGGGGCACGCCGCTGATCCTGCAGATCATCGTGGTGTTCTACGGACCCTATTATCTGTTCCATGTCTCCCTGGCCGCCGGCTACCGGGTGGCGGCGGTGATCATCGCGTTCTCCGTCAACTACGCCGCCTATTTCGCGGAGATCTTCCGCGCGGGCATCGAATCCATCCCCATGGGTCAGCGGGAGGCCGCCGAGGTGCTGGGCTATACCAGAAACCAAACCTTCCTGAAGATCATCCTGCCGCAGATGGTCAAGCGCGTGGTGCCGCCCGTGACCAACGAGGTTATCACGCTGGTCAAGGATACGTCCCTGGCCTTCGCCATTACCTTTACGGAGATGTTCACCGTGGCGCAGCAGATTTCGGCTGCCCAGACCACCGTCATGCCGCTGTTCGTGGCGGGACTGTTCTACTTTGTTTTCAACGCCGTGGTGGCGTGGGCGATGGCCCGGCTGGAAAAGGCCCTCGCCTATTATAATTGAAGGGGGCGCCGCCATGATTCTCGAAATGACCAACATCGAAAAATCCTTCGGGGAGCTGAACGTCCTCAAGGACATCAGCCTGACCGTGGACAAGGGCGAGGTGGTGTCCGTCATCGGCCCCTCCGGCTCCGGCAAGTCCACGCTGCTGCGCTGCGCCACCTTTCTGGAGACGATCGATTCCGGCGGGATCAGGTATCAGGACAAGGCTGCCGCGTGGACGGAGGACGGCCGCGCCCGGTATCTGCCCGCGCCCGAACTGCGAAAGGTCAAGAGCTGCTGCGGACTGGTGTTTCAGCAGTTTAACCTGTTTCCCCACTACACCGTGCTGAAGAACATTATGGACGCGCCGCTGTCGGTGCAGAAGCGGACCAGAGCCGAGGCCGAAGCTGAGGCGCGCGCCCTGCTGGACAAGATGGGGCTGGCCGACAAGGCGGACGCCTATCCCTGCCAGCTCTCCGGCGGACAGCAGCAGCGGGTGGCCATCGCCCGGGCGCTGGCCATGAATCCCGCCATCCTCTTTTTCGACGAGCCCACCAGCGCGCTGGACCCCGAGCTCACCGGCGAGGTGCTGAAGGTCATCCGCAGGCTGGCGGAGGAGAAAATGACCATGGTCATCGTCACTCACGAAATGGCCTTTGCCCGGGCGGTGTCCGACAGGGTCCTCTTTATGGACGGCGGCGTGATCGTGGAACAGGGCGACCCGGAAAAGGTGCTGGGAGACCCCGCGGAGGAGCGCACGAAGCAGTTCCTGCGCAATTACCGATCATGATGACGCTGGATTACATCAAGACCGACCCCACAAAAAATATCACCGCGCTGGTGACCACGCCCGTCCCGCCCGAACGGCAGGCGGCGGCGGCGGAGGCGCTGATGGCCCGGCTGCCCGACTGCGAGCAGGTGGGCTTCGTCGGCGAGAGCGCCGGCTGCGACGCCGCGCTGCGCATGATGGGCGGTGAGTTCTGCGGCAACGCCAGTCTGTCGCTGGGCGCGGTGCTGGCCCAGCGGCAGGGCCGGGAAGGCACGTTCACCCTGCGGGTGTCCGGCGCCGACGGGCCGGTGACGGTTGACATAACAAAGGAGCACGACGGCTGGCGTGGCAGGGTATCCATGCCGCTGCCCACAGAGATCCGCCGGGTGGAATTCGGCCGCTGCGCGGCGGATGTGGTGTTTTTCCCAGGCATCGCCCATGCCTTTCCCACCGTGCCGCTGCCGGTGCCGCTGGCAGAGATGCTCATCCGGGAGTGGGCGGCGGCGCTGGGCGCGGAGGCGCTGGGCGTGATGCTGATGGACGGCCGCGCCGGCACGCTGACGCCGGTGGTGTATGTCCGTTCCACGGACACGGTGGTGCGGGAGAGCTCCTGCGCCAGCGGCACGGCCGCGGCGGCCGCGCTGGCCGCGCTGAAAAACGGCCGCGCCTCGCTGACGCTGAAGGAGCCGGGGGGCGCGCTGTCCGCCGAAGCCGAGGCCCGGGAGGGCCGGATCACGGCGCTGAGCCTGACGGGCTCGGTGCGCATCCTGGGCCGGGGCAGCGTGACGCCGGCGGAAAATTCATAGATTTGACTTGATTGAACGACCGGTTTCCTGTATGATAATGAGCGCGCCCGTGGAAAACGGGCGCGCTCATTCTGTATCTGGAGGCTGCCATGGGCAGTTTGAAAAGAGTTTTTGTTCCGGCGCTGCTGGTTGTCTGCCTGCTGCTGGGCCTGTGCGGCTGCGGCGCTTCGGGAAAATACAAGATCGTCAAGACGCTGGAAAAGCAGTCGTATTCCATCGGCTTCCGCTCCGGCGACTCCGTGGCCTATTATGTCACCGGCGCGCTGGAGGAACTGCAGGCGGACGGCACCGTGACGGCGCTGTCCCGACAGTGGTTCGGCGACGACCGTGCCGCCTTCTCCGCCAATGCCGACGCTTTGAAGGCTGCGGGGGACATCCCCCAGCGCACGCTGCTCGTCGGTGTGGATGAGAACGCCTACCCCGTCAGCTACAAGGAAAACGGCGAATACGCCGGGTTCGATGTGGAGCTGGCGAAGAAGGTCTGCGAGAAGCTGGGCTGGGAGGCGCGGTTTTTGCCCATACAGGCCAAGGACGCTTATGTGGAGCTGTCCTCCGGCAATGTGGACGTGGCCTGGGGCGGTCTGGCGCTGGATACGGCGGCCAAGAATTACACCGTGTTCGGCCCGTATATGACCAATGAGCTGGTGATCGCGGCCCTGTCCGGCACCGGAAGCGGCGTCGGCGGAAAGACGCTGGTGATGAGCGTCTCCCAGGACGCCATGGACGCGCTGGACGCCGACCCCGCGCTGAAAAGCAAGTTCGGAAAGATCACCAGGCTCACCGGGGATACCGCCGCGTGTTTTGCCGCGCTGGACAGCGGCGAGGGCGATATGATCGTGACCGACAGCACCGCGGTGGAATACGAAAACACCCATTAAAAAATCGCCTCCCGGGAGTTCCGGGAGGCGATTTTTTCCTTTTACTTCGCGGCGGCTTCCACGCCGTAGCCTGCCAGCACGGAGGTCACCTTGGCCTGGTCGTTGGACACGATGTAGAACACGTAATCCCCGGCCTGCTGGATGATGGCGGCGTTGATCTTGGCCACCTCGGTGGGGACGTAGTTCTGGTAGGAGGTCACCTGACTGGCCTGCCGGGCCTTGCAGGCGGAGAGGACGCGGGCGGCGGCGTCGGCATTGGCGGCCTTGAAAACGGCGCATTCCTCGGCGGTGGCCATGGAGGAGAAGTACACGCAGTAATCGGACACGTCGGCGGCGTCGATCTTGTACTGGCTCAGCGCCATGGAGGGATCGGCGGGGAGGCTCATTTCGTCGGTATAGGCGCCGGAGGCAATCACTGCCGCGGCCGCGGCCTTCACGTCCAGATCTGTCGGTCCCGATTGCTTGGAACAGCCGGCGGCGAACAGCAGCAGGACGATACACAGCGGGACGGATACGGCGGTGAGCTTTTTCATGAATATTCTCCTTTAGTTCTCAGCATAATGGGTGCGGATCACGTCCATCCACTTGGCGTAGTAGGACGGTTTGAAATGAATGCCGTCGGAGGTGGCGGAATCGGGCAGATAGCCGTCCCCGTCGGCGAGGGGGGTAAAACAGTCCATATACCAGCAGCTTTTGTCGGCACACAGCTGATGGAGGGCGGTGTTGAAGGCCTGGACGTTTTCTTTGGTGAAATAGCCGCCGTCGGCGGATTTTTTGGCGCTGACGGGGGTGAGGGACAGCACGTAGATCTGAGCGTCGGGCTGGAGGGCGCGCACCGAGTCGATAAACGCGCCGTAGGCCTTGGTGAAGTCGGCCACGGACATGCCGATCTCGTTGATGCCCAGCTCCAGATAGACCCTGCCGTACTGCTTGGCGGACAGTCCCTGAGTGACGGTGCATTCCCCGCCGACCTTGTCGGAAATGGTCTGCTTGGCCACATTATAGAGACTTACGCCGGTGCCGGACAGCCACCGGCAGCCGGTGAGGCCGCCGTAGAGATACAACCCGTCCACCAGCGAGTTGCCCACAAAGACCGTGTCGGAAAAAGAATCGTCGGCAGCGGCGGCTTTTTCCGTGAGATCGGGGTAGACCGGCGGCGTGGCCGAGGGAGTAGGGACGGGCGTGGCCTCCACCGCGGGCGGCGTGACAGCGGCCTGCGCGGTCTGGGTCGGCGGGGCGGTTTTTCCGCCCTTTCCCACTCCCGAAAGCGCTGCCGCGGCTACCACAAGAACGAGACAGAGGAGAATTAATATGATGTAACCGGAACGGCGTTTTTCCATGTCTGCACCCCGGGAAACAATAAGAAATCGGTCTGACCATCGAGGGTACCGACCGCTGTAAACTGATTATATGTTTTCACCCCGCGATATGCAAGCGGAAATTGCTTAAAAATAATTAAAATGCGACAAAATTTGTTGTGCATTCCCACTACCGAAAAACAGGTGCGGACGCATTGACCCGGCGTGGGTTTGGTGATAAAATATCCTGTCTACTTATAAGCAGCGCAACGCGGGAAAGGTGGGTACTGACCCATGTGGAAATCGGACAAATGGCGTGATTTCGAGCTGATCGACTGCTCAAAGGGCGAAAAGCTGGAGCGGTGGGGCGACTATGTGCTGGTGCGCCCGGACCCCCAGGCCATCTGGGATACGCCCCGCAGCGATCCCCGCTGGAAATACCGCAACGCCCGCTACAGCCGCTCCGCCACCGGCGGCGGCAGCTGGGACAAGGGCGACCTGCCCGCCAGCTGGACCGTGCGCTACGGCGAGCTGACCTTTAACGTCAAGCCCATGAATTTCAAGCACACCGGGCTGTTCCCCGAACAGGCCGCCAACTGGGACTGGGCCATGGACAAGATCGCAAAGGCGGGTCGGCCTGTCAGCGTGCTGAACCTGTTCGCCTACACCGGGGCCGCCACCGTGGCCTGCGCCAAAGCCGGCGCCAGCGTGTGCCATGTGGACGCCGCCAAGGGCATGGCCGCCTGGGCCAGGGAGAACGCCGCGTCCTCGGGTCTGGCCGACGCCCCCATCCGCTGGATCGTGGACGACTGCGCTAAATTCGTGGAGCGGGAAATCCGCCGGGGCCGCAGATACGACGCCTTGATTATGGACCCGCCCAGCTATGGCCGGGGCCCCTCCGGTGAGATCTGGAAGCTGGAGGAAAATCTTTGGCCCTTCGTCAGGCTCTGCGCGGACGCGCTGTCGGATGATCCGCTGTTCGTCCTCATCAATTCCTACACCACGGGGCTGGCTCCGTCGGTGCTGACCTATATGACCGAGAGCATTTTTGCCAGGCGCTTCGGCGGACATTCCGCCAGCGACGAGCTGGGCCTGCCCGTTACGGACAGCGGCCTGGCGCTGCCGTGCGGGGCGTCCTGCCGCTGGAGTACGATATGAGTTCTATCATCGAGATCGAAAATCTGCATTATACCTATGCCGGGGACGAGGCCGAGACCCTCCGTGGCATCGACCTGTCCATCCGGCGGGGCAGCTTCGTGGCCGTGCTGGGGCACAACGGCTCCGGCAAGTCCACGCTGGCCAAGCACCTCAACGCCATCCTGCTGCCCACCGAGGGCCGGGTGCTGGTGGACGGCGTCGACACCGCCGACGAGGCCCGCGTTCTGGATATCCGGCGCACCGTGGGCATGGTGTTTCAAAATCCGGACAACCAGATCGTGGCCAACGTGGTGGAGGACGACGTCGCCTTCGCACCGGAGAATCTGGGCGTGCCGCCGGAGGAAATCCGCCGCCGGGTGGATCAGGCGCTGAAGCAGGTGGGGATGTACGAATACCGCACCCACGCGCCGCATCTGCTGTCCGGCGGACAAAAGCAGCGCGTGGCCATCGCGGGCGTCATTGCCATGGCACCGGAGGTGATCGTGCTGGACGAACCCACCGCCATGCTGGACCCCCAGGGCCGCGGCGAGGTCATCGCCACTGTCACGGCGCTGTGCCGGGAGAGGGGCATCACCGTGGTGCTCATCACCCACCACATGTCCGAATGCGTGGGGGCCGACCGGCTCATCGTCATGTCCAACGGCCTTGTGGCGGCGGACGGTTCCCCCGCGGAGGTCTTTGCCGACGTGGCCCTGATGAAGCGGGAGGGGCTGGCCGTGCCCGCCACCACCGAGGTGGAATACCAACTGAATCAAAACGGCTTTTCACTGCCGCTTTCGGCTCTGACCGTAGAGCAATGCGCCGACACCATAGCCGCGGCGCTGAAAAAACTGTAAGGAACAACATTATGTCTGAAATTAAGGTGGAGGATCTCCGTCACGTATACAGCGAGGGTACGCCCTTTGAGAAGGTAGCCATCGACCACATCAACCTCACCATCTCCCACGGGCAGATGGTGGGGATCATCGGCCATACCGGCTCGGGCAAATCCACGTTCATCCAGCACCTCAACGGCCTGCTGAAGCCCTCCTCCGGGCGGGTGCTGTGCGACGGGCAGGACATCAACGAGACCAAAAAGATCACCCACGACGTGCGCTTCAAGGTCGGACTGGTGTTCCAGTACCCGGAATATCAGCTGTTTGAGGAGACGGTCTACAAGGACATCGCCTTCGGCCCCGGAAATATGTGCCTGAGCGAGGCCGAGCTTGACGAGCACGTCCGCCAGGCGGCCAACTTTGTGGGCGTGGACGAGGCGCTGTTCGAGCGCTCGCCGCTGGAGCTCTCCGGCGGGCAGAAGCGCCGCATCGCCATCGCGGGCGTCATCGCCATGCGCCCCGGCGTGCTGATCCTGGACGAGCCCACCGCGGGGCTCGATCCCGAGGGCTGCCGTCAGATCCTGGAGAATATCTGCGATTACCGGGCCAGGACCGGCTCCACCGTCATCCTGGTGAGCCACAGCATGGACGACGTGGCCCGCATCGCCGACCGTTTGATCGTGTTCAACCGGGGCGAGGTCTATATGGACGGCGCGCCGGACGAGGTCTTTTCCCGGCCGGACGAGCTCACCGACATCGGGCTCGCCGTGCCGGAACCCACCGCCATCGCCATGGCCCTGCGGGAGCGGGGCGTGGTGCTGCCCGAGGCCATCTACACCACCGACCGGCTGGTGTCGGCCCTCAGGACCCTGGGAAGGGAGGCGGGACTATGCTGAAGGACGTCACGCTGGGCCAATTCTTCCCCGGCGACACCATAGTGCACCGGCTGGACCCCCGCACCAAGCTCCTCTGGGTCATCCTGTATATCGTGGCGCTGTTCAACGCTTACGACTGGACCTCCTACGCGCTGGTGCTCGCCGTCACGGCGGCGTGCATCGCCGCGTCAAAGATCAGGCCGGCCACCATCCTCCGGGGCCTCAAGCCGCTGATTCTGGTCATCGCGCTCACCGCGGTGCTGAACATTTTCTATACCGACGGCACCCCCGTGCTGCCGGGCTGGATCATCACCTGGGAGGGGATCAAAAAGGCCTTCCTGCTGGTGCTGCGCATCATGATGCTCATCTCGGGCACGTTTTTGCTGACCTACACCACCAGCCCCATCGCCCTCACCGACGGCATGGAGCTGCTGTTCGGCCCCCTGAAGAAGCTGAAAGTACCGGTGCATGAGATGGCCATGATGATGTCCATGGCGCTGCGCTTCATCCCCACCCTGACGGAGGAGACGGATAAGATCATGTCCGCCCAGAAGGCCAGAGGCGCGGATTTTGAGACCGGCAGCCTGCTGCAGCGGGCCAAGGCGCTGCTGCCCATTCTGGTGCCGCTGTTCGTGTCGGCCTTCCGCCGGGCGGACGAGTTGGCCGTGGCCATGGAGAGCCGCTGCTATCACGGCGGTGAGGGCCGCACCCGCATGAAGACCCTGCGCATGGCCTCCCGCGACTGGGTCGCGCTGGCGCTGGGCGCCGCTTTTGTGGCGGCGGTGATCGTGCTGAAGAAGTTGGAATTATGAGAAATATCGCCCTACGATTGAAATACGACGGCTCGGCCTACCACGGCTGGCAGGTGCAGAGGGGGGACGTCACCGTGGCTCAGACGCTGGAGAGGGCGCTGTCCGTCACCTGCGGCCATCGCGTGAAGGCCGTGGGCTGCGGGCGCACGGACGCCGGCGTCCACGCCCTGCGCTACTGCGCCAATTTCCGCACCGACTGCCGCATCCCGGTGGAAAAATTCCCGCTGGCCGTGAATTCCCGGCTGCCGGACGACATCGCGGTGGCCGACGCCGCGGAGGCGCCGGAGGATTTCAACGCCATCGGCTCGTGCCTGAAAAAAGAGTATCTCTACAAAATTCTGAATTCCCGCATTCCCGATCCCTTTTTACGCGACCGGGCCTGCTTCTGCCCCCAGAGCCTGGATCTCGGCCTGATGCGCGCCGCCGCCGCGGCCTTCGAGGGCACCCACGATTTCCGCGCGGTGCGCAGCGTCGGCACCGAAACCAGGACCACCGTGCGCACGGTGTACTGGTGCCGCTGCGAAAAAGAGGGGGAGCTTATCACCGTGAGCGTCTGCGCCGACGGTTTTTTGTACAATATGTGCCGGGCCATCGTGGGTACGCTGATGTACGCCTCCTGCGGCAAGCTTTCGCCGGAGGATATCCCGGCGCTGCTGGAGAAGGGCAACCGGCGGCTCACCGGCCCCACAATGCCGCCCCAGGGGCTTTATCTCAACCGCGTGTGGTACGACGGCGCGGTGGGGACCATGATGGAAAAAGACTGATATATTTGTTCATAATTTTGTGCTAAAATAACAATTCAAGCCTGAGGACGGGAGGGACGCCGCGTGGCCCGAAAGAAAGCCAAACTGAACAGCGGGGCCAGAAAGATCATTCTGCTGGCGCTGCTCCTGCTGATCGCGGCGGCGGCGGTTTTCGTCTTTATGAACAGAGCCGCTATTTCCGCCCGCTTCGCCTCCGCCGGCGGTACCGACTCCGTGTCCCAGAGCGAACCGTACACCTTCGAATCCGGCTCCCAGCAGGTGGCCGCCGCCGTGGGCAGCGGGCTGGCGCTGGCCTCCACCAACAGTCTGCAGCTGCTGGACGGCAGCGGCAGGGCCGCGGCCAGACAGGTGTATTCCATGAAGACCCCGGCCCTCACCGCCGCCGACAAGAGCGCCGCCGCCTTCGATGTGGGCGGCACCGCGGTGTGCGTGGCCCGGCTGGACGGCACGTCCGCCGTGGTGGAGAATACCGACACGGTCATCACCGCCGCGCTGAACGCGGACGGGTGGCTGGCGCTGTGCACGGAGGCTTCCGGCTACAAGGGCCGGGTGACCGTGTATAACAGCGACCTGAAGGCCGTATACCAGTGGAACTCCGGCGAAGGGTATCTGCTGAGCGCCCGCGTCTCGCCGGACGATAAGTATCTGGCCGCGCTGTGCGCCGGGAGCGGGGGCTGCGTGGTGCATCTGTTCGCCCTGAGCAGCACGAAGGAGCAGGCCAGCTACACCGCCGCCGGCACGCTGTTCATCGATATGGACTGGCTGGAAACCGGCCGCCTGTTCCTGCTGGGGCAGACGGGCTGCGCGGTGATCGACCGCGCCGGCGCGCTGAAGGGCAGCTATGATTTCGGCGGGCAATACCTGACGAACTACGCCTTCGGCGGCGACGGCTACGCCGTGCTCATGCTGGGCAAGTACCGCACCGGCGGCACCGGCAGTCTCACCGCCATTGATTCGGACTGTAAGCTCACCGGCCAGGCGGCCGTCGAATCGGAGCTGGTGAGCCTTTCCTGCCGGGGCAGGACCGTGGCCGCGCTGTGTCAGGACGGGCTGAAGCTGTTTACCCAGTCCCTGACCGCCGCCGGCAGCGATACCGGCGTGCAGGGTGTGAAGGATGCGCTAGTGCGTGAAAAGGGTGACGTGCTGCTGGTGTCCGCCTATTCCGCCGAGGTGCGGAGCTACTGAGTGCTTGGGGAGAAAGAGAGAAAGATATGAGAATCATCATCGATATTCTTTTGCTGCTGATCCTGGCCTACTGCACCTGGATGGGGTATAAAAAAGGCTTTATCAACACCTGCGTGAGCATTCTGGCCATTGTGGTGGCGCTGTACGCGGGCAGTCTGCTGTCCTCCGCCTTTTCCAGCAAGATCATCCCGGCATTTCAGCCCTTCGCCGGCGGTATAATAGAATCGAAGGAGGACAAAGCGCTGGCCGGTCTGGGCTACGACGGCGTTTCCATCGAGGATATCGTCGCGCAGAATCCCGCAGCCCGCACCGAATACTGCATGGCCGTGCTGGAGCAGACCGGCATCCACTACCGCCGGGCGGACAACATGACCGCCCAGGCCGAGAAATTGGCCGACACGCAGAAGATCACCATCAACGAGGCGCTGGAGCAGGTGTTCTGCAAGGACATCCTCTATGTGGCGGGTACGGTGCTGGGCGCGGTGCTGATCCTGATCCTGTTCGCCGTTATCGCAAGCCTCGCCAATCTCACTTTCCATATCCCCAATGCGCCCAAGCTGGAGGTGGCGGGCGGCGTGGCCGCCGGTTTCTTCAAGGGCTTTTTCTACTGCGTGCTGCTGTGCTGGCTTCTCAGCTTCTGCGGTCTCATCATCGGGAAACAGGTCCTCACCCAATCCCTGCTTACGAGATTTTTCCTGCTGTTTGAATTCCTGACGGCGGGCATACTGTAACAGATTATAAAATCAAACTAAAATAGTATCCATAGGAGTAACACAATTATGCAGCCTACACTTTGCTCCCGCTGCGGCAAAAACGTGGCGGTGATCTTTATCACCAAGATCGAAAACGGAGAACAGAAGCAGGAGGGCCTGTGTCTGAAATGCGCCCGGGAGCTTCACATCAAGCCCGTGGACGATGTGATCAACAAAATGGGCCTGTCGGACGAGGATATCGAAAACCTCTCAGGCGATATGATGAGCGCCCTGAGCGGCATGGACAATCTTACCGAGATCGACCCCGACGACCCGGATTCCGAGGACCCGGACGACGAGGGCAAGACCGCGACCTTCCCCTTCCTCAACCGGCTGTTCGGCACACAGAACGAGGGCGACACCGGCGACCAGCCCCAGCCCAACCCGGCGCAGCCCAGTCCGCCCCAGCCCAACCCGGCGCAGCCCGGCGGGCGGCCCGGCAAAAAGAAGTATCTGGACAATTATTGCATCAATCTCAACCAGCGCGCCCGGGACGGCAAGCTGGACGCCATGATCGGCAGGGAAGAAGAGCTGGAGCGGGTCATTCAGATCCTGAACCGCCGCCAGAAAAACAACCCTTGTCTCATCGGCGAGCCCGGCGTGGGCAAGACCGCCATCGCCGAGGGATTGGCGCAGCGCATCGTGCGCGGACAGGTGCCCTATAAGCTGCGGGAGAAGGAGGTCTATCTTCTGGATCTCACCGCGCTGGTGGCGGGCACCCAGTTCCGCGGCCAGTTCGAGAGCCGCATGAAGGGCCTTATCGAGGAGATCCGCAAGCAGGGCAACGTCATTCTGGTCATCGACGAGGTCCATAATATCGTGGGCGCGGGGGATGCCGAGGGCAGCATGAACGCCGCCAACATCCTCAAGCCCGCCCTCTCCCGGGGCGAGATCCAGGTCATCGGCGCCACCACCTTCAACGAATACCGCAAGCATATCGAAAAGGACACCGCCCTGGAGCGGCGCTTCCAGCCCGTGACCGTGAACGAGCCCTCCATCGAGGATTCCGTGAAGATCATCGAGGGGATCAAGCACTACTACGAGGACTACCATCAGGTGTCCATCTCCGACGAGATGTGCCGCAGCGCCGTGGTGCTGTCGGAGCGCTATATCACCGACCGCTATCTGCCCGACAAGGCCATCGACCTCATCGACGAGGCCTGCTCGGATGTGAACCTGAAAAACAAGTCCCTGGCCCGCCGGGAGGAGGACGAAAAGGAGATCGCCGACTACGCCAAGGAGCAGGAGCTTTTGATGCAGGACACGGAAAACGAGCATTACGAGCGCTTGGCCGAGATCCGCTCCCGCACCATCCAGCTCAACGTGGAGCTGGATGTCCTGAAGGCGGAGGGCCGTCCCGCGCTGACCGCCGAGAATCTGGCCCGCATCATCGAGCTGTGGACGAAAATCCCCGCCTCCAGCATCCGGGCCGACGAATTTGAGCGGCTGGCCACCCTGGGCGACCGCCTGCGCGAGCATATTGTGGGCCAGGACCAGGCCATCGACGCCATCTGCGCCGCCATCCGCCGCAGCCGCATCGGCCTGAAGGCCAAGCGCAAGCCCGTGAGCTTCATCTTCGTGGGCGGCACCGGCGTGGGCAAGACCGAGCTGGTGAAGCGGCTGGCCGCCGACCTGTTCGATTCCCCGGAGAACCTGATCCGGCTCGATATGTCGGAATTTATGGAGAAATTCTCCGTGTCCCGCATCATCGGCTCGCCTCCCGGCTACGTCGGCTATGACGAGGCCGGCCAGCTCACCGAAAAGATCCGCCGCAAGCCCTACTCCGTCGTGCTGTTCGACGAGATCGAAAAGGCCCATCCGGACGTGCTGAACATTCTTCTGCAGATCCTGGACGACGGCCGGATCACCGACGCCCAGGGCCGAACCGTGAATTTTGAGAACACCGTCATCGTCATGACCACCAACGCCGGCAGCAATACCAACAACGGCGCGGTCGGTTTCGGCGGCACGGTGAACGATATGGGCAAAGAGCGGGCCATGAAGGCCCTCAACGACTTCCTGCGCCCGGAATTCATCAACCGCGTGGACGAGATCGTCTACTTCAACAAGCTCACCGAGGAGAATTTCCGCGGCATCGCGGGGCTCATGCTTACCGAGGTGCGGGACGTGATGGCCGAGCGGAATCTCAAGCTGAGCTGGGACGGCACAGTCATCGACTATCTCGTGAAAAAGGGCTATTCCGTCATCTACGGCGCCCGCAATCTGCGCCGCGCCATCCAGAAGGACGTGGAGGACGCCATTGCCGCCGAGATCGTGGATCGCCGGGGCGAGAAGCTCACGGAAATCACTCTGTCGTCCGACGGGGAGAAAATACAGATCGGGGCGAAGTAAATGATCCGCTTTGAATGCGATTATCTGGAGGGCGCGCTGCCCGAGATACTGCGGCGCCTTCAGGAGACCAACGACGAACAAACCCCCGGATACGGGGAGGATGCCTACTGCGACGCCGCGCGGGCCAAAATCAAAGCGGCCTGCGCGGCCCCGGACGCGGACGTCCACTTCCTCGTGGGCGGGACACAGACGAATACCACGGTGATCGCCGCCTGCCTGCGGCCGCATCAGGGCGTCGTCGCCGCCGTCACGGGGCATATCGGCGTCCATGAAACCGGCGCCATCGAGACCACGGGCCACAAGGTGCTGGCTCTGCCGTCCGGCGACGGGAAGATCACCGCCGCCCAGATCGAAAAGCTCGTTTCCGACCATTGGGGCGACGCCACCCATGAGCATCAGGTGCAGCCCGCCATGGTGTATGTTTCCCAGCCCACGGAAAACGGTACCGTGTATTCCCTGCCGGAGCTGGAGGCCATCAGCCGGGTATGCCGGGAAAAAGGGCTGATCCTGTATGCGGACGGCGCGCGTCTGGGCACGGCGCTGGTCTGCGGAGGCGATATGCCGCTGCTCCCCGACCTCGCCCGTCTGTGCGATGTTTTTTACATAGGCGGCACGAAGCTCGGCGCACTGTTCGGCGAAGCCGTGGTCATCACGGACGACAGCATCAAAAAGGACTTTCGCTATATTATCAAGCAGCGGGGCGGCATGTTCGCCAAGGGAAGGCTTCTGGGGCTTCAGTTCGACACCCTGTTCACCGGCGGACTTTATGAAAAAACGGCCCGGCGGGAGGTGGAGCTCGCCCTGAGAATCCGCAGAGCGTTTGAGGACAAGGGCTTCGCGCTGTACTACGACTCGCCCACGAACCAGCAGTTTCCCATCCTGCCGGCGGCGGCGATGGAAAAGCTGTCTGAAAACTACACGTTTTCCGTCTGGGCGCATCTCGGCGGCGGACGGACGGCCGTGCGCTTCTGCACGAGCTGGGCCACCCGGGCGGAGGATGTGGACGCGCTCATCGCGGACATCCGGGACCTGTGACCCCGGTTCCCGCGGAGAATCGAAGAGCATCAGGAGGAGATACTATGGGGAAAATTGAGATTGTTCAGGGCGACATCACCCGTTCTCATGTGGACGCCATCGTCAACGCGGCCAACTGCTCGCTTTTGGGCGGCGGCGGGGTGGATGGCGCCATCCACCGCGGCGCGGGCCCAGAGCTTTTGAAGGAATGCCGCACGCTGGGCGGCTGTGAGACCGGCAAGGCCAAGATCACCGGCGGCTACGAGCTGCCAGCGAAATACGTCATCCACACCCCCGGCCCCGTGTGGCACGGCGGCGGCCGGAACGAGGAAGCGCTGCTGGAGAGCTGCTACCGCTCCTGCCTGGCGCTGGCCGCCGAAAACGGCTGCAGGACCGTGGACTTTCCATCCATCTCCACCGGCGTGTACGGCTTCCCGCTGGACAAGGCCTCCGTCATCGCCGTCAGGACGATCGCCGACTGCCTCGCCGCCTATCCGGGCATCGAGCGGGTGCGCATGGTCTGCTTCGATAACCACACCAAGCGCTTCTATGACGAGGCGCTGGCCGCGCTGGATTCATGAAAAGGCTCGTAAGACTGCAATACAATTCCCCGGTGGTGCTGACCTTCGCGCTGGTGGCGCTGGGCGCGCTGCTGTTGGGCAAGGTCACGGATGGATGGACCACCAGCCATCTTTTCTCCGTCTACCGCTCGTCGCTGGCCGACCCGCTGACCTATCCCCGCTTTTTCCTGCATGTACTGGGTCACGCCAACTACAGTCACTACATCAATAACATGATGATGATCCTGGTGGTGGGCCCGCCGCTGGAGGAAAAATACGGTTCCCGCAGTCTGCTGTACGCCATCCTCATCACGGCCTTCGTGTCCGGGCTGGTGCAGTGGACCTTCTTCCCGGGCACCGCGCTGCTGGGCGCGTCCGGCATCGTATTCATGATGATCGTCATGGCGTCCCTTTCCGGTATGCGGGACGGATACATTCCCATCACCCTCATTCTGGTCCTGGTACTGTATCTGGGCGGCGAGGTCATCAACGGCATTACCCTGAGCGACAATGTCTCCCAGCTGACCCATATCATCGGCGGACTGTGCGGCGCGTTTCTGGGCATGAGCATGGCCCGCTCACGGAGGTAACCATGGAGAGCGTCCTGATCAGCGCCTGCCTGCTGGGCGTGAACTGCAAGTATAACGGCGGGGCCAACCCCGTGTCCGAAGCGCGCCTTGCGGCGCTGAAGGAAAAATACACTCTGGTGCCCGTCTGCCCGGAATCCTACGGCGGACTGGCTACCCCACGGCCCCCGTCGGAGCGGGTGGGGGAGCGGGTGCTGGCCAGGGACGGCACCGACGTCACCGCCCAGTATGAAAAGGGCGCGCAGGCCGCGCTGCGGCTGGCGGAGCTGTTCGGGTGCAAAAAGGCCATCCTCAAGGAGCGCAGCCCCTCCTGCGGCCACGGCATGATCTATGACGGTACCTTTTCCGGCGCGCTGACCCCCGGGGACGGGGTGACGGCCGCGCTGCTGGCGGCCCATGGCGTCGCCGTGTACGGCGAGGGCGATATTCCCCGGCTGCTGGAAGAAGAATAAGGAAGAAACATAAGGAACGGGCGAACTGTGTTCGCCCGTTCCTTAGTTCAGAGCAGAAGATCATGTAAACTTCATCACCGCCGCCTCCACCGCCGCGTTGTCGCACTCCCGGCCCACATAGCTCAGCACCGGGCGATAGATCAGCCCCCGGGGCAGGGCGTCGGCACCGTCCTGAAACGCGCCGGGATCGGCCACCACGCCGCAGCTGGTCTCCCCGGCGTAGACGGCGCAGCAGCGGGCCACGCCGGGGGCCGAGGAGATGAGAATGTCACACAGCATGGCTTTGTCACCCGACGCCGGATGCAGCGACCACAGAGGCCGGGTCTCCATCGCCGGCGGCGAAGACGGCCCCCGGGCGATCTCGTCCACCGCGGCGCAGCTCACGATGCCGATGCGCTCCAGCTCCGCTCGGGAAAAGGTGCCGGGCACCTCCCGCCCGTCCACCGATACGCGGTAACTCAGGCTCAGATTGGCGCAGATGAACTGCGCCGCCGCGAACAGAAACAACAGAATTCTTCGTACCATAACGCTCACCTCAACGGTTAACATAATGCAAAGCGCGGCGGCGGTCAAGGCCTTCGGCAAAGCTTGTCAGAAGCTGCTTTTTTTCGCGCCGCATAGGCTTGGACACGCCCGCATAGGATGTACAAAGCTGAAATCATGAGGTGAGAATATGGCGCACGAAACCGAAGCGAAGCTCCCGGCCAAGCCCCACGTGCTGACGCTGGAGGGCCGCAATCTTCTGAGCGTGACCGGGGTGGACGATGTGGAGAGCTTCGACGAGAATCAGATCGTGATGAATACGTCTCAGGGCAACCTGATCGTCCGGGGCAGCGGGCTGCGCATTGGCAAGATCAGTCTGGACGTGGGGGAGCTGAAGGTGGCGGGCCTTATCAGCGACCTGAGCTATGAGGAGCCGGCCCCGGCCGGCGGCTTCTGGTCCAGGCTGTTCGGCTGAGTGCTGACCAATCCGCTGAGCGCCCAGCTGACGCTGCTGGCGCTGTCGCTGGCGCTGGGCGCCGCCATCGGGGCGCTGTACGACGTGTTTCGCGCCCTGCGCCGGCGTGCCCGGCCAGGCGCTGGCGCGGTGCTGGACGTGCTGTTCATTTCGCTGGCGGCGCTGGGCCTGTTCACCTTCGGCATGGGCCCGGGGGACGGCGTGGTGCAGCTGTTTCCCGCGCTGTTCGCGCTGCTGGGCTTCGCGCTGTACCTGGCCTTTCTCAGCCCGCCGGTACTGAAAGGCCTGCTTTTCCTTCTGGATGCGGCTCTTCTTGGGGCCCGGAAGGCCTCCGCGCCGCTGCGAAGGCTTGAAATTACTGGAAAAGCTAAAAAAATTTCCAAAAACATCTTCACAAATGCCCGCAAATGGTTTACAATAACGAAAAACAGGCGCAGCGTTATGTCAATTCGCCGTGTACAGACAGAGACAGGGGGTAAGCCGGGTGAAGGTCAAGAAAGCCAGCGCCATTACGAAGATCGTTATTGTGGCCCTGATCGTCTATGCCATTGTCAGCCTGATCTCCGTCAAGAGCAAGACGGCGGAGGCTATCCGGGAGAAGGCCCAGCTGCAGCAGCAGGTCAATCAGGTGGCGGAGGCCAACGCCGAGCTGCAATACGGCATCGACCACAGCACCGACGATCAGACCATCGAGGATATCGCCCGTGAAAAGCTGGGGCTGGTGAAACCCGGCGAGATCATCTTTTACGACACCGGCGACTGAAAACCGCAAATTTTTCCGGGAGAGGCTTGTGCCTCTCCCGGTTTGCTTTTATAATGGGAGCATCTGAAAAAGCGGGGGAGAGCCATGAAATACGATTTTGACCAGATCATCGACCGCGCGGGCAACCACGCGGCGAAATACGACGAACGGCTGAAGAAGTTCGGCACGGAGGACGTGATCCCCCTGTGGATCGCGGACATGGACTTCCGCACGGCTCAGCCCGTCATCGACGCGCTGACCGCCCGGGCGGGGGAGGGCATCTGGGGCTACACGGCCAGGCCGGACAGCTATTTTGCCGCCGTGTGCGCCTGGCAGAAGCGCCGTCACGGCTGGGACATCGACCCAAGCCTGATGAGCTGGAGCCTGGGCGTGGTGCAGACCATCAGCGCCATGGTGAAGCTGTTCACCCCGGAGGGGGGCGGCGTACTGATCCAGACGCCGGTCTATTCCGAGTTTTACGACATGGCCGAGGCCTGGAACCGTCGGGTCGTCGAAAACCCCATGATCGAGGAAAACGGCCGCTGGCGGGTGGACTGGGCGGATTTCGAGGAGAAGCTCCGGACCGCCGACCTTTTTCTGCTGTGCAGCCCCCACAACCCGCTGGGCATCGTGTGGACGCCGGAGGAGCTGAAGCGGATGGCGGAGCTGTGCATGAAATATCATGTGCCCCTGCTGTGCGACGAGATTCATTCCGACCTGGTGTTCCACGGCAGGACCCATACGCCGCTGCCCACCGTCTCCCCGGAGATCGCGGCCTATGCCGTCACGGCCATTTCCGGGACCAAGACCTTCAACCTGGCCGGCCTGCAGGCCAGCGCCGTGGTGTTCCCCAACGCCCATATGAAGTCGGTCTACGATCACTGGTGGCGGCGCATGGACATCCACCGCAACAACGCCTTTTCCCTCACCGCCATGGAGGCCGCCTTCAACGGGGGCGACGAGTGGCTGGATCAGCTGCTGCCCTATCTCTCCGACAACTTTGATTTCGTGGCGGACTACTGCGAAAAGCATATCCCGAAGATCAGGACCTACGCGCCGGACGCCACCTATCTCATGTGGCTGGACTGCCGGGATCTGGGCCTCTCCAACGCCGCGCTTCATGATTTTATGATCCAAAAGGCGAAGCTTGGGCTGAGCGACGGGGTTTCCTTCGGCCGGAGCCTCAGCGGTTACATGCGCCTGAACGCCGCCTGCCCCCGCAGCGTGCTGGAAAAGGCCATGCGGCAGCTGGAAGCGGCGGTCGACGCGCTGTAAGGGGCAAAAACGGGAATGGAGACGGATGCCGAAAAGCCGGCCCAGCCGAGGGCCCATCTTTATTATTTCGATTATCTGCGGGTATTCGGCGTGCTGTGCGTCATTTTTATGCACACGGCGGGAGGCCCGCTGCGGAGCGACGTGGGCACGCCCGGCTGGCAGATGACCGATCTGTGCACCAGCCTTGCCTTTACGGCGGTGCCGCTGTTTTTGATGATGTCCGGGTACCTTGCCATGACCAGCCCTAAAACGGGCGATTACGGATATGTCCTGAAGAGGCGGCTGCCCCGGCTGGTGTGCACGCTGACCGTGTGGACGATCCTTGCCGCCGTATGGCTGGGGTACAAAGACGGCCCCGCCGCCGTCGGCGCGCTGCTGCTGTCCGCGCTGCAGGAGCCGGTGATGGTGCATTTCTGGTATATGTATACGCTTATCGCGCTGACCATGATCTCGCCGTTCCTGTATTACGGCCTGAATAACCTCGACAGCAGAGGGGTCGCCGTCGTCGCCGCCGTGGTGGCGCTGGTCCTTATCCAGACCAATATCTCCGCTGTTTTGGGGAAGGAATGGCAGGTGGACATTCTGGTACAGCTGCGGCTGTTCGGCGGGTCGCTGCCGGCCTATGTGCTGGGCTGGCTGCTGGGACGGCTGAAAAAGAGACTGCCCAACGCCGCGCTGATTGCGGCGGCGGCCGCGGATCTGGCGCTCATTGCCTTTGCCACGGCCAGATACAGCGCCGCGGCGGGCCGGTATAACGCCATGTTTCAATCCCAGTCCGGCGGACTGACCGTGCTGCTGGCGGCCTGCGTCTTCCTGCTGTTCAAGCAGAACTGCAACGGGGACGGCGCGCTGCGGCGGGCGCTGGCGCCGCTGGCGGAGCTGTCGCTGGGCGTGTACCTGTGCCACAACATTCTGCTGAGCATACTGGACCATTCCGGCGTCGTGGGGACGCGCTTTCTGTTCACCTGCGGGAAGGCCGCCGCCGTGGCGGTGTGCGCGGCGGTGCTGATGAAAACGCTGGCCAGCGTGAGGCCGCTGTGCTATTGCTGCACCGGCCTCCGCTTCGACGAGGCCTGCCGTACCTGCAACTGGCAGCACACCTTCCGCCGAGCCGTGAGACGGTCCCATGAACCCGCCGCTTGAATTCCTCCGCAGGGTATTGTATATTGTAATTGAAAATATTTCCGTTAGGAGAAAAAGAAAGATGGAATACAGCGAAATTTACAAATCCAAGCTCCTGTCTGCCGCCGATGTGGCGGCCCAGGTGCGCTCCGGCTGGGTGCTGGGCATGGATGCCGCCCCCACCCAGACTTCCGCCGTCATGGCCGCCGTGGCGGAGAAGGTCCGGAATTCCGACGTGACGGGCGTGAAGGTCCACTTCATGCTGGACGGCTATCCCCACGCTTTCCTGGCAGACAATTCGCTGGACGGCAAGATGAACGGCGTGTCCTGGTTTTCCTCAGCCGGGGCGCGCAAGGCCGTGAACGGCGGCTATTGCGATCTCATCCCCGCCTATTACCGCGACATGCCCGCCCGTATCCGGGAAAAGTACGAGTATGACGCCTACTGCGTGGCCGTGTCCCCCATGGACAGCCACGGCTACTTCAGCCTGGCCACCACCAGCTCTTATTCCGAGGGCATGATCGACAAGGCCAAACGCATCTTCGTGGAGGTCAACAAGTACCAGCCCCGCTGTCTGTGCGGCACCCAGCTGCATGTGTCCCGGCTGGCCGGCATCGTGGAGAACGACCATCCCATGCCCACCCTGACGCCCGCCGCGCCGGACGCGGTCAGCACCGCCATCGGCAACCTTATCGCCGAGCGCATTCCCGACGGGGCCTGCATCCAGCTGGGCATCGGCGCCATCCCCGACGCCACCGGCCTGGCGCTGATGTCCAAGCACGACCTGGGCATCCACACCGAGATGTTCACCGATTCCATGGTGGACCTTCTCGCCTGCGGCGCGGTGAACAACTCCAAAAAGCAGATCCACCGCAACAAGAGCGTGGCCACCTTCGCCTTCGGCTCCCAGAAGATTTACGACTTCATCAACGACAACCCCGCCATCGAGATCCTGCCGGTGGATTATGTCAATGACCCCGCCGTCATCTGCCGCAACGACAACATGATGTCCATCAACGCGGCCATCGAGGTCGATCTCTTCGGTCAGGTGTGCGCGGAGTCCATCGGCACCAAACACATGAGCGGCACCGGCGGTCAGGCGGACTATGTCCGCGGCGCCTGCCAGTCCAGGGGCGGCAAGAGCTTCATCGCCTTCTCGTCCACCACCAAGGGCCTGAGCAAGATTCGCTCCACCCTTACCGAGGGCGCCATCGTCACCACCAGCAAGAACGACGTGGATTATATCGTCACCGAGTACGGTGTGGCCCATCTCCGGGGCGAGCCGCTTTCTTCCCGCGCCCGCCAGCTCATCGCCATCGCGCACCCCGATTTCCGGGACGAGTTGACCTTTGAGGCCAAAAAGCGCGGCATAATGGTGTGAGGCCTTTTTAACCGCTTCCGGGCGGGAAGCGATATCCGGCTTGCCGCCCGGCAACGGCATGCGGAAAAAGACGGCAGAGAGAAAGAACTTCTCTCTGCCGTCTTTTTCCGCATCTACATCTTTTCAAGGCACGCCAGCACCAGGCGGGAAAATTTGTCCCGGCAGGCCTCGCCGGCGTCCAGCACCTCCCGCTCGGTGAGGGGCTGGTCCAGAATGCCCGCCGCCATGTTGGTCAGCAGCGTGAAGCCCAGCACCCGCAGTCCGCAGTGGCCAGCGGTGATGACCTCCGGCGCGGTGGACATCCCCACGGCGTCCGCCCCCAGAATGCGGGCGGCGCGCACCTCCGCCGGGGTCTCGTACTGCGGCCCGGGGAAGTACATATACACGCCCTCCCGCAGCGCGATGCCCAGCTCGCCGGCCGTCCGGCGGGCCAGCGCGCGCAGCTCCGGGGTATAGAGCCTGGAAGCGTCCGGGAAGCGGACGCCGAATTCCGGCAGGTTTTCGCCCCTGAGCGGGGATTCCATGAAAAATTTGATCTGATCGGTGATAAGCATCAGATCGCCGGCGGCCCAGCCGGTGTTGACGCAGCCCGCCGCGTTGGTGACGATGAGGTCTTCCGCGCCCAGCAGCCGGAGCACCCGCACGGCGTAGGCCACCTCCTCGTAGGAATAGCCCTCGTAGTGGTGCATTCTTCCCTGCATCACGGCCACAGGCTTGCCCCGAAGGAAGCCGAACACCAGCCGCCCCTTATGCCCGGGGGCGGTGGAGGCCCTGAAATGGGGGATCTCCCTGTAGGGCACCGCCGCGGCGCGCTCCACCTCTTCCCCGAGGTAGCCCAGGCCGGAACCCAGGATCATGGCGGTTTTCGGCTTGAAATCGCCGATCTGAGCGCGGATATAATCCGCGCTCTCCTGATATTGTGCAAAAGTATAGGCCATAGAGCGAGCCCTCGTTTCATCCCAAATTGTGCGATAAGTATAGCACAAAGCGCCGCGATCCGCCAACATAAAAAAAGGGCAGTCCGCGGTAGTGTCAAGATTAATGCGCAAATTAGTTTGCAGTCTCAGATGGAATAAAGTTAACCGGCAATGGAAGCGTCCTCAGCAGCCGCCTCCAGATGCTTCATGTTCATGTACTTTTTGTTGCCCCACTGGGTACCGGCGACATGCCGCAAGCGGGCGCAGACGAGCATGAGTGCCGAGTTTCCGTCAGGGAAGCAGCCCACCACGCGGGTGCGCCTGCGAATCTCGCGATTCAGCCGTTCTATCACGTTGTTGGTGCGGATGCGAGTCCAATGCTCAGACGGAAAATCCGCATAGGTGAGCGTTTCTTCAATGCCGTCTTCAACCTTTTTGGCGGCTTCTTTCAGTTTCAGGTCTTGGAGCTGCGCCACTACCGCCTTAGCCTTCTCTCTGGCCGCTTTCTTGCTCTCCTGGGCATGGATGGCTTTGAGCATCTTTGCCACCAGCTTGATTTTGGATTTTGGCACCACAGAGAACACGTTGCGGTAAAAGTGCACCACGCAGCGCTGGTACTTCGCCTCCGGGAACACTTCTCCCACAGCTTCCAGCATACCCTGGCACTTGTCCCCGACAATGAGCTTCACGCCATCCAGGCCGCGGCCTCTGAGCCATTGGAAGAAGCTGACCCAACTGGCCTTGTCTTCTTTCATCCCCTCAGCAGCACCCAAAACCTCCCGGTAGCCGTCCTCGTTGACTGCGATTGCCACCAGAATGGCTACGTTTTCGTACTCCCCGCCCCAATTTCGGCGCAAGTAGATACCGTCCACGTAGACATACGGATAATGCCCGCCCTGTAACGGCCGGTTGCGCCAGTCCTCGATATGGACGTAGGCTTTCTTGTTCAGCTCGCTGATGGTGGAGGGGGATACCTTACTGCCCCACAGAGCCTCTGTGATGTCCTCCACACGGCGCACGGAGACGCCGGCCAGATACATCTCAATGAGTGCTTCTTCAACGCTGCTTTCCCTGCGGCGATACCGCTCAATGATGGCGGTCTCGAAAGAAATTCCCTTGAGACGGGGTACGTTGAGCGTGACATCGCCGGAAGTCGTGGTAAGGTTTCGGCTGTAATGACCGCTGCGGTAGCCCTGACGCTCCTCACTGCGCTCGTATTTAGCTGCCTGCGTCAGTTTCGCCGCTTCGGCCTCCAGAAGGCCGTTGAGCGTTTCCTCCACGCTGCCCCGAACCAGTTCTTTGATCTGGCCCTTGATTACTTCCTCATTAAGCTGTACAATTTTTTCGGACATGGTTTGCTGTCTCCTTTCAGAATGGTGTGTCGTGACTTCATTCTAACAGAGAGCTGCAAACCGTGCCCATTTTTATGGCTTCTTCAATTTGCGCAACTTATTCTACCTTATCATTTTCCGATTTACTCTGTTTACTCCCGTATATCAGGTGGTTTGCAGGTAAACGGCCTTATTCTATAAAACGGTCTTGCTGACTTTTGAAAAGTTGGCAAGACCATTTTTGTGTGTATGGAAAAGGCGCTTATTCTTTCTCTTTCGGGGCGTCTACGATGTAATTGCTCAATTCCTGAGATGGAACCTTTGCCCACCGTTGCGTGGTGTCAAATTGGGGATAGTTGTACCGCCATTGGTCGTATTCCTCTTTGGAGATTTCTCCGGCCTTGAGTTTTGCGGCCTGCCCTTGCCAAGCTGTGAGCATATCCAGCATACCAACATAGGTCATGCCTCTGGATTTGTCCAGCCGCAAGCAGATTTCGCCGTCAATCTCCCCGACTTGTAGGCCGCGCAAATCCTCAAGCGTAAACAGGGTGTGCATCAGGCCAATATCGGTGTCGATGTCGGGAACAGCCAACGCCTGTGGGCATACGTCCAAGATATTCGCAAGGTCAGCAGTCATGTTTTCCTTCGGCGAGCGAGCGCCGGATTCGTATTGCGCCATGCGAACATCAGCCGTCTTTTCTGTGAAGCCGATGGCCATGCCCAAGTATTTCTGCGTCATGCCGCGCAGATTTCGGATAAACCTGATTCTTTCACCGATTGCCATAGCATCGTCCCCTGTCCGTAGTAAATTGACTTCTGGCATGAGTATAGCATATACGTTTAAGGATGGCAAGAAAAACTTAAATAAAAAAGTTAAATATTTTCTTGAAAACCACTTGACTTAACGGAATTGAGTTAGTATAATGGGGATGACTTAAATAAATATAGTTAAGTCAAAACCGAATAACCGTCGCGCGCCACGGTAATGGCGCGTCCGCCCGGGCGAATCGGAAGGCGGCCAGAAAGTATTCCGACACTAAAGAATTATTATGCCTAAACGGGTTAAAAAGGAGGTTGTTCAATGGCAGGGCAAATGTTTTTACGAGTTGAGGAAGTAGCAAAGGAATTGGATATTTCCATACCTTATGCCTACAAGCTCATCCGTTCCATGAACGCAGAACTGAAAAAGACCGGCTGCATCACTATCTCTGGCCGGATCGACAGAAAGTTCTTCTATGAGAAGTTTTATGGAACCCGCGACCAGAACGAAAGGAGAATTTGATGGCAGCTTTCAAGAATTACGACAACGGCACATGGTACGTGCAATTCCGCTACACCGATTGGCGGGGCGAGCGACAGCAGAAGCTGAAGCGAGGCTTTACCACCAAGAAAGAGGCGCAGGCTTGGGAGCGGGAGTTCCTGCAACAAAAGACGGCAGATGTAAACATGACCTTTGAGAGCTTTGTGGAGTTGTATGCAAAGGACATCAAGCCCAAGTTGAAATTAAACACATGGCTGACCAAGGACAGCATTATTCAAAAGAAAATCCTCCCATATTTTAGGAAGCGCAAGCTGTCCGAAATTACGGCGAAGGACATCATCGACTGGCAAAACGAAATGCGAGAGCTGACGGATTCCAAAGGGAAGCACTATTCGCAGACTTATCTAAAAACAGTCCACAACCAGCTTAGCTGTATTTTCAACCACGCTATCCGATACTACGGGCTGCAACTCAACCCCGCTCAGAGAGCAGGAAACATGGGAACTGAGGAACGCCGTGAAATGCTCTTTTGGACGAAGGAAGAATATGAGAGATTTGCCGATGCTATGATGGACAAGCCAATGTCCTACTACGCCTTTGAGATGCTTTACTGGTGCGGTATTCGGGAGGGAGAGCTACTGGCGCTCACTCCGGCGGACTTCGACTTTGATAACGAGACCGTGCGCATCAACAAATCCTACCAGCGGCTGAACGGACAGGACATCATCACAACGCCCAAGACAAAAAAGAGCAACCGCATCATAACGATGCCGCAGTTTTTATGCGAGGAGATACAGGAATATCTCAAGCAGTTTTACAATGTGGAACCGGATAGCCGGATTTTCCCCATCAGCAAGCACTATCTTCATCACGAGATGGATAGAGGCGCAAAGGAAACTGGGGTAAAGCGCATTCGGATTCACGACCTTCGTCACAGCCACATTAGCCTGTTGATTGATATGGGTTTTACGGCTCTGGCGATAGCCGATCGCGTGGGGCATGAGAGTATCGATATTACGTACCGTTATGCGCATTTGTTCCCCACACGGCAGACAGAAATGGCGGAAAAATTGGATGTACAAAGAAGCGGGAAAGGAGTTTAAATGCTATGTCATTAAAAAGCATGGACAACAAGGGCCGTTGGCGTATCGAGTGGGAGCAGCTTGGCACTCACGATGAGCATTTGAGTGTCATGGATTACAAAAAGGTGCAGCGGTCAAAGGAGGTCGCCACGCTGGAAAAAACCATAGAAAAGATACAGCACCAACAAATTGATGTGCAGGCCGTGGAGCAGATCGAAGTAAAAAATGTTCCGTTGTCATCCAAAGTGATGCTGGAGAAGGAGGACTACACAAATCTTGTCTCGGCGGCACAGAAATACGTTGTGCAGGTAAAGAAGGAACGCAAGCTCGAAAAGCTGTTGCAGGCGGCGGAAAAAACGATTGCTGGAATGAAAGCTGAAATTACAAAGCTGACGGGTACAATATCAAATCTCACAAAACAGCTTGACCAGCATCGCTCTGTCCGTGGCCAGCTCAGTATAGGCGACTTGAAAAAGGAAAACACAGAGTTGAAACAGCGCAACGGTTTTTACAAATCTATTATTGAGCAGCATGGTCTTGGTCATCTGTTGGGGATAAAGAAGGATCAGCGGCAGACACGGGATGCTCGGTAACAAAAATGTAGGCAGGGTTTGCGGTGATGCAAGCCCCGCCTTACTCTCTGCCCATAAGCCAGTCAACCGACACATTGAGAATATCCGCTAAAGCATTAAGTTCCAAATCGGATAAAGATCGCTTTTGACCTTCTAAAAGTGAGAGGGCTGGAATGCTGATTTCAATTCCTGCTGTTTTAAGTTTTACCAATAAATCGACTTGTTTCATGCCAATATTGCTTCTGGCCTCTGTGACACGAGCGCCAATTATATTTCTATCGCCAAGCGGTAGTTTTCGCTTTTTCATAGCATCACCCCCGCCCAAATTATATAGGGCAAAGAAATTGATGGGGATAAAGATATGAAACGATATTCGTCAAGGGCGGTTTTGCCATTATTTATGCGCTATTCGCATTCGGATTGTTGTTTTGATATTTTCACACAGTCAGCCCGGGTTAATTCAGGCTGTGTTTTGTCCTATTGCAAAGAGGAATTCTATCTGGAATATCCTTCAAAATCTTGAAACTTACAAGTATATATTGTATAATGTAAAAAAACAAGAGTCGGGGGAAACCATGCTGGGGTATCTGACAGTAAAAGAAGCGGGAGAAAAATGGGGCATCAGCGGCAGAAGGGTCACGATGTACTGTGTGGCCGGGCGTATTGACGGTGCGCAGAAAAAGGGTAATTTATGGCTCGTGCCAAAGACAGCGGAAAAACCAAGTGATGGCAGGAAAAAAAAGAGCGTCTGATCATATGAGGGGATGCAGGAAAGAGGGTGACGAAATGGCAAAAGCAGCGCAGGGCGAGAAAAAGAATATTCTTACTTCCTTTCTTACATTGCTCCACTCAAAAGACAATATCAATATTCACAATGTGCGCATAAGCCGTCTGAAATATATGCTGATTTTCCCTTTGGCACCCGTTTTCGCAAACATGCAGGGCGCATTATTCAGCGATTCGATTCGCCTTTTCGGGCTCGACGCCATGACGCTGATGGGCAGCGCCTATTGTGTCGGCGCGGGGGCGCTGTTTGCGCTCACAAATGCAAAAAATATGGCGTCAATTTCCCGGATGTTCGCAATAGCCACAGCCGCCGCCTTTGTTCCATGGATTATGATGGCCGAGAGCCAATGGAGCCTGTTGCTGGCAATCCTGTTCATGTTTGGCCTGGGCGGCTGCGCCGCCTGCGCGTCGTTTGCCTATACCTTCGCGCTCAATAACACCGAACGCCTGCTTGGCGCGGCGGCGATTTCTTTTTTCTTTGCCCTGAATCAGCTGGATTCCGGCCTGTCCATCATATCGGGTTTTTTTGATAAGACCTATTTGATGGCCCTTGTGGCAGGCACCTGCATCTGCCTTTTTCTATACAAAACAAGCGATTTTCCCACGGCGGAGAACAGGCCGAAAGCAACATTGAACCCCGCCCTCAAATTGACGCTCTATTTCTTTGTCGCCCATTACTTCGTGGAGATATTTTATACCTATCTGCCGGGGGCATCCGCACTGGGCGCAATGGTCGCAAACGGAGCGGTGGGCATCTCGGTGGTCTGTCTCGCGATCGCGCTGCAGTTCATTACCAAACGCAGCATCTGGAATATGTGCAACCTGTTTTTTATCGCTATGATATGCACATACGCGTTGTATTTTATGCCGGAGGGCTCTGTTTTGCGGAGCGCCGCCCGCTTCATACACGGATTTGAGCAGATGGGATATATTGCGGCCTATTATCTTCTGGGATGTGTTTTTAAAAAGCATGGGGATTTCCGAATTTTCAAGCTGTGCCTTGTTACGATACTGCCGGTCAGCATGATCTCCTATATGATTCCGGGCGCCATCTCCGCTTACGCGCCCACGCTGCTGCCGCTCGCGGCCACACTCACTTCCGGTGCTGTATTTATCGTGTTCATACTGATGTCCCCCGCCTATTCAAAACACCTGTTTTATGCCGATTGGTCGGACGATTTTTTCTGCGTGGACATGGTGGAGAGCGCTCAAAAGGTGAAGCCGTCGAACGGGTTGGAGGGGCTCCGCCTGTCGCCACGCGAAAAAGAGATCGCGGCGTTGCTTTTGTACGGCCGGTCCTCGAAAGAAATTGCCGGAGAACTTGGTATCACCACCAATACCGTCAATTTCCATATCAAGAATTTGCACAAAAAACTAAATATCAGCAATCGTTCGGAACTGTTTGCTCGATTCAGCGTTCCCGCGCTGCTTCCCGACAAAAAAGAATGACCTTTGCTGCGGCAAAAGGCGGCCCTGACCTCGGTCAGGGCTGTTTTTTTATGCCCGCCTACCACATTTGGTAGCTATGCAAAGCCATCTGTCCTCTGTATGATGGAATCAGAATGGGGGTATTGCCATGAAGCAGGACAAAGGGCACGATCATGCGGCTGATGCCGTCATGACTTTAACGCCGCGCGAAAAGCAGGTTTTTTATTTGTTGCTGGAGGGCATGAAGGCAAAGGAAATCTCCTTGAGGATGTCCACCAGCGTTTCAGGCACAAACTACTTTGTCAAAAATATATACAGGAAACTGCATGTCAACAGCAAACCCGAACTGCTCCTGCGGTATTTCGACTTCCGGCAACTCTGAGATGAAAGGGAGATAAGGGCATGAAGCTATTTAAGAATGCAATTCATTGGGTACTGACGCAGTTTCGGACACATACCGCCCGGTCGCTGCTGGTCACGATCCCCGCTTTGGCGCTCGTCACGGCAGGCATCCTGTGGGCCTGCGGCGAATTTACGGTTTATTCCTATTTGCCGAACCGTGCTTACATCCTCGGCGAAAATGAACGAAAGGAGCCGCAGACACTCGAGGAGATGCTGCACTTATTAAGCGAGCCCGATGTCGACACGCTGCTGAGAAACCCGGCCATCGCCCAGGAGCTTCTTTCGGCCGGGACGCTCACCGACATCGTCGACTCTCGCCTGGCGCTGAACAATCTGAAGAGCCTCGACCGGCAACTGTCTGAGCGGCTTGAGGAGCCGCCGGAGACAATGCAAGCGGCTGCATTATCGGCGGAGGGGCTGCCGGTCGTGGCACAGGCGGCTTTGCGGCTACCGGCGGATAGCGGACAGGGAACAGCCTTGATCCCGCTTGCTTACAAGCCGGATGAAATATCGGCAACCCCGCTTTCCGCACAGGAAGCCCTCAAACAGCAGGCCACAGTGTTTTCAAATCTGAAAGCCGCAACGACAAAGCTCCTGACGCCTCCGGTATACGGCGATCTGGTGGCCATTCCCGCCGCCATGAATATGAAGGGCTTGTGGCAGACCCCCGATGAGGCGCTCGTCCACATGACCCCCTCGGGCGACTGGCTGCCGGAGCAGGGCTACAAGCTCTACCGCGAGGTGAACGGCCAGAGCGAGCTAATCGCCGAACAGCTCGCGTCACCGGCGCGCGGCCTCAACGGAGGCATCAAGGTGGAAGGCGTGGAAGACGTGGACCCGGAGGAGATGAACCCGGGAGAATATGAAGAATATGAAAAATATAAGGGTCAGAATATCAATCTGATCCAAGAGATGTATAAACAGGCCGAGCTGACGCAGGATAAGCTGACTTCGCTGGGCATGAGCGCCGACGAATTCCGTGACATGGTCTACCGTACCGATACGTTGGCGCAAAGGAGCCGCATACCCGGCAAAGCGGACTTTGAGGCGATGCAGGAAGCGTGCCTCACCATTCCCAACGGAATCGAACAGAGACTCCCGGAGACCGATCTCATGCTGGGCCAGGCAATCTATGTCCAGGGCAGACAGGAAAACGGCATCTTTACAAGCGCCATGATCAAAGCATCGCTTTGGCAGAAGTTTTCAGTCAGCCAGTCCGAGCCGGCGTCAGGCATCAGAGCGTTTCAAACCCTGCCCGACGGCGCAAACAAGTTCCTGGTTGCCCGGGAGGTGCTCACGGCGAGACAGCAGCTTGCGACACTCAGCTTTGTCGACGACGAATTTGCCGAAGCCGCCGGTTTTTTGATCCGCGACGACTTATCGAAGCTGAACCTGCCGGACGGCGCCAAGATAACCTATCGCGTCGAAGCGCCCGGGGGCTGGAAAACATCGGTTTCCGTCACGTGCGGCGCAGAGAATAATCTGAGCAAACCGCAGGGGCTGATGGGCTACGGGGTGGACGGCAAGGTGCCGCTGCGCTGGGATCAGACCGAGAGCGGGGACGAGCGGAAGATCATCAGCGGCTATCTCATCGAGCGCAAGCTCGACGGCGAGAGCGGATTTACCCAGATCAGCAAGGAACCGGTCGCCGTCTCCTACATGCTCGACGAAACCGGCATCTACTGCGAATCACCCGTATTTTTTGAGGACGCGGTGGAAAACGGCAGAACCGCCCAGTACCGCATCCGCTCGCTCGACATCTTCGGCCGCACGAGCGAATATTCCGACGTTCTGAAGGTAGAGGTCGAAAAGGTGACGCCGCCGAACGCGCCCGCCATCGATCCCCCCGTACTGTCCGACGATGCTGAGGGCGCATCTGCTGCCGTCACGGAAGCCGTCGCGTTAAACGCGGGTAAGCACGGGATCGTGCTGCCGGTATTCACCGATTCCGCAGACACGGTTCGCTTCACGGTCTACCGCGCGGTCGCTGTCGGCGCCAAGGGTTTCGGAGCGCCTGAGGCGATTGCAAACCTGACATACGACAACCCGATGGCGGGGACGTCCGCCGGGTCCGGTACCCCGCAGGCGCCTCTTACCATACAGAAAAAGCTCAACAAGGCCAAGCAAATATTGCTAGCGAACGCGGTCCGCTCCCATCCCAACCTCATCTATTTCGACACCGATATTCAAGAGGGCAGTACATACAAATACTGGGTTTCGGCGTGGGACTCCTGGAACAACGAGAGCGCGTGGTCGCAGTCGGCCTCCGTCGGCGTGCCCACCGGCGATGCCCCGGAAACCCCCGGCGCGCTCACCATCTCGATGCATTCCCGCGAGCTTCCCGACTTTTCACGTTTGCCTCCGGGAATCCTGCATGAAGACACGATTTCCTTCGATCAGCTTGATACCCAAACTGATCTGCCCAAGAGGTCCTATGCCGCCGATATCGTCACCGCCACCGTCAGAAACGCCGAAGCGGCAGGTATACGCATCGGGAAGTTTATCGGAGACTCTTCCACCCTCTCGGCCGGCAGCAGTTTGCCCCCGCTGTTTGATCAGATGTACGACAACCTGCCGGAGGAACGATATATCCATCTGTTTGTCGCGGTGCGCGGCGAGGATGTGCTGCCCGGCGGCACCGCCCGCCTGAAATGGCCCGCCTACAGCGGAGAAGGACTTGCCGGCTATGCCGTCTACCGCCCCGCGTTTGTGCTGAAGCCACTCGGGGAAATGCAGCAAATGTCCCGCAGCGAACTCACGCAGATGGGACTGTGGCGGCGCGTAAACGATACGGCGATCATCCAGAACCAGTTTGTGGTCAGCGGACTTGACAAGGGGCCGGGCGCCCTGTCTCTGTTTCTCATTTGCCTCGAACCGAAGGAAGCGCCCAAGCTTGAAACGCCGATTAAAACAATCGGCTCAACCCTTTCGCCGCTTGACGTCGCCTCACGGTTTGCCGAAAGCCCCGAGGGTGGCTATGTCTATATCAACTGGGAGCCCTCCGATAATCCACAGGTTAAGTATTACCGCGTTTACCGCAGCGAGGTGCCGTCGTTCAAGGAACCCATCGACGAAGCCGCCCTCCCGTGGACGCTGGTCGGGGATCACATCACGGCTCCCGAATACACCGAGCGGGTCGAGCAAACCTTTGCGCACTATTATTATTACAAAGTCACGTCAGTGTCCCCCTGGGGCGTCGAATCGGCGGTGGGCGCGGTAGAGCACTTCCGCGTCCCATCCACCAAGCCGCCACAGACGCCCAGCCTGCTTCTGCCGCTTTCGAGCAAGGACGGCGTGCGGGTCAACTTCTCGGCGGTCAGTCACTGTGACAGATATGAGGTCTATCGCACCGCAATCCCAAAGCCAAACGAAACGCAGTTGAGCAGCCTGCTGGCTTCGCACCCGGAGCTGTTCGCGGCGCTGTTCGAGACGCCGTCCAAAAAGGATGTCTTTCTCACCGGAATGCTGTCCGCGTCGCTTAAACCGGGTCTTTCGGCAGTGGCGCAGAATGCGCCGATCAGGGGGCTCGATAAATTCAAGACCCTTGCGCAGTCAAACAACGAGGAGGTCATCGCCCGGCTCGCTTCTCTGGACGACGCAAAAGGCCTTTCGGCGTACAAGGAACTCCTCGACGAGCTGGGCCCGCTTGCGCTTTCGGATTACTGCGACCTCAGCGAAGAGATGATGAAACGGGTGCTGTGGACCAAGATCGGTGAGCTGCCCGCCGCGGAGCAGGAGGTGGACCCGACCACAGGGCTTCTAAAGCCGCTGTCGATCACTGACACTACGGCGGAGTACGGGGTGATGTACCTTTATACCGTTCAGGCCTGGAACGACGACAATCTCGGTTCCACGCGGCCTGAGCCGGTGGAGGCGACGCCGCGCAGGAACGGGCCCTTCGATCCCATCAGCGGGCTGAGCGGAGAAGTCAAACAAGGCAAGCCACATCTCACCTGGAACGTGGCCGCCATGAAGAATCTCACCTGGGAGCAATGCCGCGAGGACACGGTGGGATACCTCGTCTATCGCTCGGACAAAGAAGACGGAACCTATTATCAGGCAAGCCCGCTGCTCTTTGAACCGCAGTGGACGGACGAGGATGCCGATCCGTTCGCGCTCAACTGGTACAAGGTCAAGGTGCTCGATACCGGCGGATACCTGTCCGAATTCTCCGAGCCGCTGCTCGTTCGCCTTCCTTTCAAGCCGACGCTGAAAACGGTCATCCCGGAGCTTCCCTCTCAGACGCCGGAAGGCAAGATCATCGCGCCCAAGCTCACCGTCGAAGGCAGCAGCTTCAGCGTCAAAGAGGGAACAGCATTTAGGACAGCGTACGGCCTGACTGGTACCGAACCTATCACGGTAACGGTAAAAGCGAGCGACAGAGCCGGCGTGTCAGTGCCGGGGTTTTCGGTGGATGCGGCCTCCCACACGGTGAGCGCCCCGGGGGGCCTGAGTCCCGGCGTGTACAATGTGACGGTGACGGCCAAAAACAGCGCCGGGGAGAGTTCGGCCACTTTCCTGCTCGAGGTGCAGGCGAAGGAAGCGGCCGTCGTCGCGCCCAAACTCACCATTGACGGCAGGAGCTTCAGCGTCAAAGAGGGCGCGGCTTTTGAGACCACGTACGGCCTCACGGGTACAGAGCCCATCACGGTCACGGTAAAAGCGGGCGACAGGGCCGGCGCGTCAGTGCCGGGGTTTTCGGTGGATACGGCCTCCCGCACGGTGAGTGCCCCATCAAGCCTGAGTTCCGGCGTGTACAATGTGACGGTCATGGCCAAAAACAGCGCCGGGGAGAGTTCGGCCACTTTCCTGCTCGAGGTGCAGAGGGAAGTGCGCACGCCGCCTGAGCTATCTTCACGGCGTGACGGATACACATTCAATATGACCCGCGCGTCCGACTTCAAAGTACAGCTTTCCGCATCGGGCAGCGAGCCGCTTTCCTGGGAACTTGAGCCCGTCAACGCGCGCATCGCCGTCCCTTCTGAAGCAAGCATCGACGATTCAGGATTGCTCACAATCGGTGGAGATATCCAAGTGGGAAACTACAGCTTTATGGTAAAGGTATCCAACGACGAGGGTTCCGATACGCGGGAGGTTCAGCTTGAGGTAGAGGGTGTAATCGTACCGATAAAGCCGATCATCCCAATCAGACCGGTCAAAACGTCCGTGACGAACAGTTCGGGTACAGGCGTTGTGTTACTAGCTACCCTCGATCTTCCGTCCAAGCCCGCCCAGCCTACACAACCGGCGGAAAGCGACTCCCCGAAAAAGCATCTCGATCAAATACAGTGCATGGGCTTTACGTTGACCGATGTTAATTTTTACGCTTCCCCGCTCGGCGGCTCCGGCGCTTCGGGGTCGGCCATGCTGAACATCGGATATGAAGCGCTCGTTCCCGTGAGCCTCCTGCAGGCAGCCGTAGAGCAAAAAGGCAATCAGTACGTGATGACGGCGGGAACGGTGTATCTGGAGGAGCCCTTCGAGCTTCAAAGCATCGGCGTGACGTTGGTGAGCCTTGAGATTTCGCCCCTTAAGAACAAGGCGGCCGTGGGCGGGCATGTAAAAAGCACGGCGGAAAACCAGGATCTGATCGGCGATCTGTACGCGCTGGAGTTTACCGACGCGCAGCTTAAAATCGGCAATATTGTTGTAAAGAGCAATCTGCCGGACATCCGGTACGAGCAGTTCACCATCCACGAAATCGGTGAGCTTTGGATCCGTCTCAACGGCAAGCAGACCGGCGCAAAGGACTTCATCTCCCTGGTGAACAGCGGCATCGCCATGAAATCGCATCTGGAAACGCTGAACAACGAGGGGCTCGAGCTTTCCGCGGGCGCGCTTTTGACCTTCGACCTTCAGGGCAGAATGAGCGGCACGCTGTACACGATGACCGAGCAGTCCCTCCAGTTGCTTGTTCCCGGCGGCGCCGCGCTGCGCGTCGAGGCTGCAAGCCTCACATTTATAGACGGGACGGCTCAGCCCACCGGAAACCTGACCGGCAAGCTCATGGTGCCCTTTGAGCAGCCCGGCGCCACCGGCCCCGGCGTGCCGGGCGTTTATGCCGGCGGACATCCCGAGACCAATGAAATGGATGCTCTTGCGGCGGGGAATGCCCTATCGCCGACGCTGAAAACCTCCCTGTATGCCGGGGTCCTCAAATTCGGCAAGACGGTGCAGCAGAACGGTCTGCTCATCCTGCCGGACGACCCCGCGCTTCAGGATCAGTGCTCCTATGTTCCCATCGAAGTCCATAACTGGGCCGGGAAAGGCTTTCTGATCGAGTCGACGACCATGACGCCGACCAACGTGGCCGAGCGTAGTTTGACCATGGAAAAGCAGCGCGTGCAAGGAATCGCCGTTACGCCCACCGCGGTCACGGTGGACCTGGATCGGGAGAACTTTGTCCCCATCGCGGCTCCGGCAGCGGGCGAGAAAATCCTGACCCCCAAGGAAACCGAGAAGCCCTTCTGGGTGGGTCTGGTGATGAAAGGCGGAACCGTGGCGCTGCCGCCGAAACTGGTCCAAAAAGACGGCGGCGGGACGATCTCCTTCGGCCTTGCCCCGGGCGAAATGATTTATGACCTCAACGGCTTCAACTACCAGACCTACCTGTACAGTGACAATCCGGACGGCGTGCCGGCCAATTTCGGCGATGCGCTGGGCGGCTTTCCGGATGTATGGGTTCATGACTGCCTCTTGGACCTGTACGCCAACCGGGTGAATCTGGAAATCAACGCCGATGTGGAGGTCGACCTGTTCCTGGAAAAGCGGGTCAACGTCAAGCTGTATACCAACCAGGACCCGTTTGAAGCCGAACCGGGAGAATTTCTGTGCTCGGTGGCGAAGACCACGGTCGAAAATGCCTTGGCTGAGGGCATCGACATGAAAATCGACGGGGGCTGGGTCAAGCCGGACGGCATGCACCTGAGCGGCGCGGTAATCATGCAGACCGACGAAGTAACGACGGCTGAACCGCTCGCCTTCACCGACATGGTCGTGCCAGCGGATATACGCAAGACCATCAGGGAGGACAATCCGGACGGGAAATATGCCGCGGTAGAGCTCGACCGTCCGACGAATATCGGCTTTCAGGGCTTCACCATGGAAATCCGGGCTCTCGATCTCACGTATATCGCTTCCCGTCCCGTCACCGACAAGCCGGTCTGGCTCACGATGTATGGCGCGACACTGCTTGCCGAGAACATCCCGCTCTCCTCCGACACGACCGATGCGCTGATCATTGAGTGCCCCATTCACTGGTTGACCGAGTCCTTCAAGATCGGCGGCAGCCCGTCCGTGGTGCACGAAGAGTCTTACTCGGTGCTTGACGCCACCTTCGACGACTGCATCGACATTTCCGGTGTGCTGATTCCCAAACCCGCCTCAAGCGGCGGAGACGGGCTGGTGGAATATGATACGGATCAGCTTAACCTCACTTTCCTAAAACAACTTGAGGAGCTGCCGGTCAAAGCAGAGACGCGTTTTGGATACGATATGGAGAAAAAACGCTCTTACTTCGCCGCTGGGCTTGTTCCCGATGGCTCGGGCGCCCCGATCCACTTCGGTGGGGGAGAGATTCAGAATTTCACCGGAATGGTCGCCTACAACATGACCATAGGCCTGGACGGTCAGGGGAGGTTCAAGTTCCCAAACAATGCCAACCAAATGGCGGGCTTCATCGACAACCTGCAGGTGCATAAAGGGGATCAACCCTCTTTCGCGGCCGGGATACGGGGCAAGATGGTCGTCATGGGCCTTTGCGATATCCGGGACCTGTATTTCGGCTTTGAGAGCGGCCCGATCGTAGCCGCCAGAGGAGATCTGTACCTTCCCCTGGACGTAGGCGCCATGGTCGGCGCGGGCGACTATACACATGTCGGCTCGGTCGCGATCATTTACAGTCACCCCGACCGCTATTTTTCCTTCAGCATGACCATTGAGGAAATCAATGTTGCCGTGGCCAAGGTCGGCGGGAGCCTCGGCTTTGAGTACAGCCCCCGCCTGTTCGGCGTCTACGTCGGGTATCCCGAAACGCTGGGCGGTATGATCGGAGTCTTCCATGTGGGCGTCGGCGTCGGGCTGCGCATCGATCAGGACGGAACCTCGATGATCCAGGCGAAGGCGGAGTTCGGCTTGGAGAGAGATATCAATGTGTCGATCGTGTACCTTCGGGGCTACGTCTATGCGGGCGCCGACGGGGCCTATTACTTCGACAACGACAGGATTACCCTTGTGCTCTATCTCAAGGGCGGTATTGAGGGCGGCATAAAAGTGGGCGGCAAAAGGTACAATATCATCGGCTTTTACTTAGACGCACAGGGCGATCTGGAATCCGCAGCCCCATACGATTCCTGGCAACTCGGCTGCTCCGCCAAGGTCTCCTACAGCCTCGATCTGTGGCTTGTTTCGGTCGAGGGCTCGGTCCAAGCGAGTTTCGACACGAGGATAGGATGATATCATAACACATCATTGATATGACTCTCATCGGCCACACTCGCAGCCGGTGGCGCACCGGCAACCAGGAAATTGATGAACAGGAGCGGCATTACCGCCCCTGTTCATATCCTTTGCGCGTGCGCTACTGTGGTTCCGGGTACTTGCTTGTGTCCCAAAGTTGCTTTCTGATAGACTTTTGTTCCTGTGTCGGAGTATCCTCGCCCAGCATGGCGGCGACATCCTTTTCGGCCCGCTGCATAAAGGCGTCATCGTAGTACTTTCCGTAGACGATCCTGACTCGATCAATGGCATCCCGCTTCTTGTCGCCACGAATGGCGAAACGCGCTGCATCCAGTTCGTCAGCATCAATATCCGCCGTCTGCTCGGTCAGTTCCCGGTACTGCGTAAGTGCGGTGGCAAGCTCGGATGAGAAGCGGGCTTCCGCCTGCTCCAACTTTTGCAGGGATGTTTCCATGGAGGTCACCCGCGCCTGGACTTCCTTCATCCTTGCATCATCGGATTTATCAAAACGATGAAGCAGCATGGCCTTCTCGCTTTTCAGTTCCTCCATATCCTCTGTCAACGCGGATATCTGGCGGGACAACTCCATGTGCTTGGCGACATGCAGAAAGGGAACGGATTTCTTTTCTGCCAGCAAATCACGGCGCTCTTTCGATTTATCCTTTATCTGCTGTACAACCGCTGTATATCTGTTAAAGTCAGGCAGTACGGCGTCCAGCGTTTCAGACAAACTGGGTTTCGACGCCCGAGTGTGCAGGAGCTGATAGCGGAAAATCAGCATATTCCGGCGCAAATTCTCCATGGCCTCGGCAATAGGGGCGGAGTCACAAGGACAACTTGTGAACCCACCCCATAAGGCAAGCTGAATACGGAAGGAAAAGCAAATCCTAACTTTTCCCGCAGGGGGAGGTTCGGATTTGCTTTTTAAAGTTATTACGACGGTTTTTATTCCGGGGCGTTCTGCCTCCGATTTATCTGGACAATTAAGAAAACGCCTGCCGCCGCCAAAATCAGTGGTTTTGGTGAAAGGATTGTGGTTTCTTCCGGCGCGTTCAGATAGGGCAGCACCTTATCTCTTGGGGATGATGTATCTGAAAATCAGTTAAAACTGTATTGCGCTTATAAAAAAATAAAGAATATTGTCTGTGTCGAGGTTCGGCAAAAGAGCATCCTTCTTTATATGAGGTTGAATCCTGATAGCTTTCCCGAGGAACAATCAAAGGGTATTCTACGCGATGTTCGCAATGTTGGACACTGGGGGACTGGAGAAGCAGAAGCGACGATTAAGAACGCAAAAGATTTTGGAAGCATTAAGTATCTCGTGGATATATGCTATAATGAGAATTAGTTTAGTACTGTGAAAACTGGGTCAACGGTCGCTGAAACATCCCCGTTTAACCCGCAAGCCCCTTGCAAAAGCACAGTGAATGCGACCTATGATAGATGCACCTTGATAGATTTTTGATAGCAAAAGTTCGGCAACCCGTTAGGATAAGGATAATTGAAATCATATCCTATCAAATGGAATCAAAATATCTAAACGAAAAAGTTTAGAAATGAGATTAACTCGGCGAGTGGGAATGATCTCAGAGGCCAAAAAAAGCCTGTAAACACGGCATTTTCCAAGGCTTGATACCCTCTGTGGCAACGATTTGGCAACATTTTTTCATTATTCATAAGAAAAGAGCTAACTGATTTTGATTAAGTCAGTTAGCTCTCTTTTTGCTATTTAGCTGTTCACACAGCATATCCACATGCTTTTTTGCAGTAGAAAGATCAATGTTGGTAGGTACTACGATAGTAATACCAAAGCACCTATCCCATTGAAAGACAAGGTGCAGAGGGTCACCTTCTATGGCATATTGATAATCTTGCGACACTGAAACAATTTTTCCTCCGAGTTGATGCTGATATTGTTTTAGTAAAGCTACAAAGCCCTCTGGTTCATCGAAAGAACTGTCGCAAGATAGGAATAACCAGCGTTCCTTGCTGATTGACTCTATAATCTTTCCTATGAGAAGAAGCGTGCTATTCTGAAGAATAATATTTTCGGTGTTGACATTGACCCTCTTGCTGTAGAAGTGTCGAAGTTCAGCTTGCTTCTCAAAGCCTTGGAGAATTCATCTTTAGAGGAAGCGGAAGCATTTCATCAACGTACTCATAATCGCATCCTGCCCAATTTGGATGAAAATATCAAAACCGGCAATAGCCTTGTCAACATGACTTATGCGCGCTTTGACCGTTCCATTTACCAGAATATTTCCTTAATGAACAAATTAAAGATGTTTGATTGGGATGCTGAGTTCTGCGACAGAAAGTTTGATGCGATCATTGGTAATCCACCATATATCCGTGTGCAGAACATGGTCCATTATTCTCGTGAGGAGTATGATTTTTACAAGAGCGACTATTCTCCTTATGCAACTGCACAGACAGACACTCTCGATAAGTATTATTTATTTATCGAGAAAGGACTTGCATTGTTAAATGAAGGTGGAATGCTGGGGTATATAGTCCCACATAAGTTCATGAACATTAAGTCTGGCGCAAAATTAAGAGAGCTTCTTGCTGGGAATTCCAATGTTAAGAAAATCTTGCATTTTGGAACTCACCAAGTTTTTGTAAACAGAAGCACTTATACCTGCATTCTGATATTGTCGAAGCAAGGTCACGAAGAATTCCGAATTGGTTTCATTCAGGACTGGAATCAATTCTTGTTTGATCATGATGCTGAATGTATATCATATGTTTGGTGTGTTTTGCTCTTTACCGTTTGGCATCTTGGTTATATGATACCGTAAATAGCTGACGGAAACTAGGTTGCGGTATTGACGAAGTTCGCTGAGGGTTTATTGTATGGCGTTGCGCTTGGTTATACGTGCCTGAAATGTAGATACTGCTATACTACCATGCTTATGCACGGAGTTTTGAACGCTATTATAATATAAATATAAAATTCCTTCAGCGTCAAATCCTCGTTTGCATGGGAGAGGATGAGCTTCATCTGTCTCGTGTTAAATTCCTGCACCTGTCAGCATCTCATTTTTTATGATATCTTGCATTGACTAGGGGGAAGCCCCTTATGGACTATATTCAGTTGACCCCGGAGAACCTGGAAAAAGAGTACCTCTGTTGCGCAGACTGTCCCTATACGGCAAAATATGTGCCGCCCATCGAACGCTCGGCGAAGGATGCAGGTATTCCGTTTAAAAGTATTTTGCTGGAGAACCGGGAGCAGGCCCAAAACGCGCCCGCTGCATGGACAAACTACGCGCTTTTTTATAACGGAAATTATGACACCAACGAGATTCTGCCGGAGAAGAAAATTCAGGTGGAGCAGATGCGCACGGTCCTCTCCGGGGCGCAGGAGTGCCGATTCCGTGTGACCGTGGAATAAAAGGAAATCCGCAAGGATTTTGTTGCATAAACCTTCAAAATAAAATCGCACAGAATGGGAAACAGAGGTGGTGCGCGGTGAAGCGCTGCATTGGCATGACCGGAATAGCATAACAAATAAAAAAATCAGGAGGGTTACCATGTCTATTCCGGAAAAAACAATCTATCCCCGCACGGGAGACAAGCAGACGGTCTATTTGAAAAATGTTGTTGATGACCCGAACATCGAGGTCGGCGACTACACGATGTACAACGATTTTGTGGGCGATCCCTGCGATTTTCAGAAAAATAATGTTCTCTATCATTATCCCGTCAATCACGATCGGCTGGTGATCGGAAAGTTCTGCTCCATTGCCTGCGGCGCGAAATTCCTTTTTACCAGCGCCAACCATACCATGCGGGCCCTCTCCACTTTTCCGTTTCCTTTGTCCTTTGAGGAATGGGGGCTGGATAAGGCGGATGTGACGCAGGCATGGGACAATAAGGGCGACATCGTCGTCGGCAGTGACGTGTGGATCTGTTACGAGGCGGTGATTTTGGCGGGCGTGACCATCGGAGACGGGGCCATCATCGGCGCCCGCGCCGTGGTCACAAAGGACGTCGCGCCCTACACCATTGTGGGCGGCGCACCCGCAAAGCCCATTCGCAGACGGTTTTCAGACGAAACCGCTGCGCAGCTGGAATCCATGCAGTGGTGGAACTGGCCCGGGGAGCGTATCACGCGTAATATTCCCTACATTCAGGCCGGACAGCTCGACCGAATCGAATAACACATACCCAAGCATCGAAGGCCCGGTACGCAAGCATGTGCATACCGGACCTTCTTTTAGAAGTTTCCAATCCTTGCGCGCGGATTGTCGGCGTGCTAAAATGGAAAAAACGTGCAGTTGCCGTGGAAATACCCGGCCACTGGAAGCATGGCACGGGTTACGGATAACTTTTATGCTCTGCTGAAGAATGCGGCGCTGGCGCTGATGCCGAAGGCGCGCCGCGAGTTGCCCTATGACGGTGCGAAGAAAATGTAGCTGGTAGAGGATGTGGACAATCGGGAATTTTTGGAGCGGCTGGTGAGCGCCCTGTACGAGGAGCTTCCCGCGCCGAAAGCAAGACGAAAGAAGTAGAGGAGGGGTACCATGGCGTTTGATTTCAAAAAGGAATATAAGGAATTCTATCTGCCGAAGAACAAGCCGGAGATTGTGACCGTGCCCAAGGCAAACTACATCGCGGTGCGCGGTACAGGCGACCCCAATGAGGAGAGCGGCGCGTATAAGGCGGCGGTGGGAGTGCTGTACGCCGTGGCCTACACCATCAAGATGAGCAAGATGGGCGACTACCGCATGGAAGGCTACTATGATTTTGTGGTGCCGCCGTTGGAGGGCTTCTGGTGGCAGGAGGGTATCGACGGCGTGGATTACAAAAATAAGGCGCTGTTCCACTGGATCTCGGTCATTCGTCTGCCGGATTTTGTGACCAAAGCAGACTTTGACTGGGCGGTTGGCGAGGCGACACGCAAAAAGAAGCTGGACTGCTCCGCAGCGGAGTTTTTCACGCTGGACGAGGGCCTGTGCGTCCAGATCCTGCACATGGGCCCCTTTGATGACGAGCCTGCCACCATAGCGCTGATGGACGAGTTTCTTGCGGTGAACGGATATGAAAATGACTTCTCAGACAGTCGCCTTCACCATGAGGTCTACCTCTCCGACGCCCGAAAGGTCGCGCCGGAGAAGTGGAAAACGGTGATCCGCCACCCCGTAAAGAGGAGGTGATGAGATGGATTGCAGCATTCGCGCATGGCGCATGAGCGACGCTGCCGATTTGGCGGCGGCTTTGAACAATCCAAATATTCAAAACAATCTGCGAGACGGCCTGCCATACCCGTACACGGAAAAGGATGCCGGTGACTATATCGACGCTATGCTTCACGCCGATAAAAACGCGACCTTTGCCTTTGCTATTACAGTAGACGACAAGGCCATTGGCAGTATTGGCGTTTTTCGCAAAGATAACATTCATTCCCGCACTGCCGAAATGGGATATTATATTTCAGAACTGTTCTGGGGGCAGGGGCTTGGCACCAGCGCAGTGAAGCAAACATGCAAATACGTATTTGAAAATACAGATATCCTGCGCATTTTTGCAGAGCCTTTTGCCTACAACACCGCCTCACGCCGCATTTTGGAAAAGAGCGGTTTTCTCTGCGAGGGTATCCTGCGCGCCAACGCCGTTAAAAGCGGCAAGGCGCTGGATATGGCACTGTACGCCCTTTTGAAATCGGACTTCCCGGAATATTCGGAGGTGTAGACGTGAAAAATGCAAGCCCTGATTTTATCAACCTGACCCCGGAAAACCTCGATACAGAACATCTTTGCTGTATCATCCGCAGCAGAAAGCCTCATCCCGGCGTGGAGGCAAAGCGGCGGTGGCTGTCTGAGCGACTCCAAGAAGGCCTTGTCTTTCGCAAGCTGAATGTCAAAGGCTGCGTGTTCATCGAATATGCGCCGCTGGAGACTGCGTGGGTGCCGGTTACCGGCGAGAACTATTTATACATCTATTGCCTGTGGGCGGCCTCCCCCTACAAGGGCAAGGGCTACGGACGGGCGCTGATGGAGTATTGCATCGCGGACGCCAGGGAAAAGGGCAAGTCCGGCGTCTGTATGCTGGGCGCGCAAAAGCAGAAAGCATGGCTGACCGACCAGAGCTTTGCGAAAAGCTTTGGTTTCAAGGCGGTGGACTCCACCGACAGCGGCTACGAGCTGCTCACCCTCTCCTTTGACAGCACGGCGCCGCGGTTTACCGATTGCGCCAGAGCGTCCAAAATTGAGAGCCGGGAGCTGACCATTTATTACGACCTGCAATGTCCCTATATGGGTCAGAGCATCGAGACAGTCCGGCAGTACTGCGAAGAACAGGGAGTGCCGCTGTCCCTTGTTCCGGTAGATACGCTGGAGCAGGCAAAGAATCTGCCGTGCGTGTTCAACAACTGGGCGGTATTTTACAAGGGCACATTCCAGACGGTGAATCTGCTGTTGGACGTGGAGAACTTAAAGCGGATACTGAAAAAGGAGTAAATCTATGATGAATGCAATCGTGTATACCTCCAATACCGGCTTTACCGCGCAGTACGCGGGGCTGCTGGGCGGGAAGCTAAATCTGCCGGCCTATTCTCTGGACACGGCAAAAAGGGAACTTGCCGCCGGCGCTGAAATCATCTATCTCGGCTGGCTGATGGCTGGTCAGGTCAAGGGCTATAAGCAGGCGGCAAAGCTTTATAAAATTGCTGCGGTCTGCGGCGTGGGCATGGGGGCCGGCGGCTCGCAGATGGAGGAAGTGCGCAAGGGCAACGCCATTCCGGAGGACATTCCGCTGTTCACCCTGCAGGGCGGTTTTGAGCTCAATAAGCTCCACGGCATTTACAAATTTATGATGAACACCATGAAGCGCACCATGGGCAAAAAACTGGCGGCAAAGCCGGACAAAACGGCAGAGGAGCAGGATATGCTGGATTTGCTTCTCCACGGGGGCAGCCGGGTCAGTGAGGAAAACCTGCGCCCGGTTTTGGAGTGGTGCAAAAAATGACGGAGCAAAGATTTCAAATTGAAAATATTCCTGCCGTGCTGTACGGCGATGCGGCGGAGAAAGCGTATCTGTTTGTCCACGGTCAATGCGGGTGCAAGGAGGAGGGGCTGGCCTTCGCCGAAATCGCCTGCCCTGCCGGGTATCAGGTGCTGGCAATCGACCTGCCGGAGCACGGTGAGCGCAAGGGCGAGAAAGACCGCTACAACCCGTGGACAGCGGTGCCGGAGTTGAAAACGGTGTTTGCCTATATGAAGTCCCGCTGGAGCGAGATCGGTGTGCGGGCCAACAGCATCGGAGCTTATTTTTCCATGCTGGCGTTCGCGGACGAGAATATTGAGAAGGCACTTTTTGTGTCTCCGATTGTGGATATGGAGCGGCTGATCTGTGACATGATGGGCTGGGCGGGTGTGACAGAGGACATGCTCCGCCGGCAGGGCGAGATTTCCACCGACTTCGGACAAACGCTCTCCTGGGATTGTCTTTGCTGGGCAAGAGAACATCCGCTCCGTGTCTGGAGCCACCCCACGGTGATTCTATACGCAGAACGGGACAACCTGACCACGATGAAAACGATCAAAAATTTTGCCGACGCGCACGCAGCATCTCTGACGATTTGCGATCAGGGTGAGCATTGGTTTCACACGCCGGAGCAGCTGGCTTTTTTACGAAACTGGGAGGAGATGCACGCATGACGGAGCAGGAGCAGGCGAATGTTCTGAAGGTGGTGACCTCGATCATTGTGCGCTGTGAGCGGATGCAGCCCAAGTTTGTCCTCGGAAGCTCGCAGCATACCCTGCTGAAAAACCGCATTCAGGCCTTGAAAATTGCAGAGGCTTTACTGACCGGGCGTGGCACAGAGCTATATTCCACGCAGGATCTGTCTGCCGCCTTGGAGCCGCTGGCCTCGATCATCCGAAAATGCGAAAAGGCCCGTTCAAAATATGAGCCGACCAGCGTGCAATACAGGCGCTTTTACGGCACCATCCGGGCCATGGAATTGTCGCGGCAGTTGATCGAAAACGAGCTGGGCAGAAAATGAACGCCTTGACGTTTCTGTCCCGCAATGATAAACTCTCCTCAAATCATATAGATTGGAATTGAAAAAGATGCGCATTGCTTCCTGCTGATTGATTGGCTATGATGAAAACCGTGAGCGGCTTCAGCCGCCGTTTTGTCATGCCTGTGCAGGGAAGTTACGCATTTTTTGAGCGCTCACGGAATCGCCATGCCGACAGGCGGGCTTTGTCTTTCTGTGTGATGGCTGCAAGAAGTAACTTTCTTGCAGCCATTTTCTATATAGGAGGACAAAACCATGTCACAGATAAAAGTCGAGGGCCTTACCTTCGCCTATCCCGGCAGTTACGACAATGTTTTCGAGGACGTCAGCTTCCAGCTCGACACCGACTGGAAGCTGGGCTTTATCGGCCGGAACGGCAGGGGGAAAACCACGTTTCTAAAGCTTCTGCTGGGTGAGCATCCGTACGGCGGCAGTATTTCCGCGTCCGTTCCCTTCGCGTACTTCCCATTTCCGGTAGCGGACCGGAGTCGTCCCACGGGGGAGGTATTGCGCTCCGTCAACCCGGAGGCGCAGACCTGGGAGCTGGTCCGCGAGCTCAGCCTTCTGGGTGTCTCCGAGGACGCGCTGGAGCGTTCCTTTGATGCGCTCTCCTTCGGAGAGCAGACGAAGGCGCTGCTGGCGGTGCTGTTTGTGGGTGAGTCCCGCTTTTTGCTCATCGACGAGCCGACAAACCACCTGGACGCGGAGGGCCGACAGCGGGTCAGCCGGTATCTCCGGAGCAAGGAGGGCTTTCTTGTCGTCTCCCACGACCGGGCGTTTCTGGACGGGTGCGTGGATCACGTTCTGTCCATCAACAAAACCAATATCGAGCTACAGCGGGGGAATTTTTCCAGCTGGTTTGAAAACAAGAAGCGGCAGGACAATTTTGAGACGGCGCAGAATGAGAAACTGAAAAAACAAATCGTCAGGCTGGAGACCAGCGCGCAGGAAAAGGCAGACTGGGCGGCCGCGGTGGAAAAGACGAAGTTTGGAACCGAAAATTCCGGACTGCACCCGGACAGAGGGTATATCGGGCACAAATCCGCCAAAATGATGCAGCGTTCCAAGGCGATTGCCCAGCGCAGACAGGAGGCGATGGAGGAGAAAGCGCAGTTGCTTCGGAACATCGAGCCAGCCGACGCGCTGAAGGTGTCTCAGATCCCCTACCGCTCGCCGCGGCTTGTCTCTCTCGACTATGCTTCTATTGTGTACGGCGAAAAAGTCGTCTGCAGCGATGTTTCCTTCACTGTCGAGCGCGGGGATCGCATCGCGCTGCAGGGCCGGAACGGCAGTGGAAAATCCAGCATTCTGAAGCTGATTTGCGGGCAGGACATCCCGCATACCGGCAATTTACAGGTTGGCAGCGGGCTGAAGATTTCCTGCGTCTCGCAGGATACGTCGTTTTTGCGCGGGAGCCTGTCCGATCTTGCCCGAGAGAGCGGCATCGACGAGAGCCTTTTCAAAGCCATTTTGCGCAAGCTGGATTTTGAGCGGGTCCAGTTTGAAAAGGACATGGCGGAGTTCAGCGGCGGGCAAAAGAAAAAAGTTCTGATCGCCAAGAGCCTTTGCGAGGAGTCCAATCTGCTGGTCTGGGATGAGCCGCTCAACTTTGTGGATGTCATCTCCAGGATGCAGATCGAGGCGCTTCTGCTCTCGTGCCAGCCCACCATCCTGTTTGTGGAACATGACCGCGTTTTCACCGAAAAAATCGCGACAAAATTCGTGTCGCTGTGAAGGCCCGAGATAGGGTCATATCTGCCCCTCAAAAATCTGTCTGATTGAGCGCAAACATTTCTTCCATTTCCGCCGCATTTCTTTAAATACACAGAATCCATCCCTACCGAAAATCATTCGACCGATCCCGCGCTGTGTGCTATGCTGTATAAAATGTCCTGACACAACTCCGCACGGAAAGTCATGAGACTGCCGGCGACCTGCGATAGAATGACAGCATACGGAAGGAGGCTGAAGAATGGATTGGATCACGGGAATCCAGCGGGCGCTGGACTATACCGAGGCGCACCTCACAGGCGAGGTGGACTATGAAGAGGCGGCGAGAGAGGCCTGCTCGTCGGCATTTCATTTCCAGCGGATGTTCACCATGCTCTGCGGCTTTACACTGGGCGACTACATCCGGATGCGCCGCCTGGCCCTTGCCGCCGAGGATCTGATACGCGCGGACGACAAGGTTATCGACATCGCGTATCGGTACGGCTACGACACGCCCGAGAGCTTTTCCCGCGCATTCACCCGCTTTCACGGCGTCACGCCCACCCAGGCGCGACACGGCAAGAGCGTCAAATCCTTCTCCAGACTCTCTGTAAAACTGATTTTATCGGGAGGAACGACCATGGATTACAGAATTGAAAAGAAAGACGCATTCAAGCTGATCTGCAAAAAGAAGCAGGTCACCAAGCCCCAAGGCGACACCGCCACAGAGGACAGCTCCGCGTTCTGGAATGAGGTCGGCGCGGACGGCACGATGGATAAAATCTGCAGGTACGGCAAGTTCGACACGTATCACGGCGTGCTGGGCATTTGCTTTTCCGACGAACTGGCGGACTCCGGCTTCCCCTACGGCATCGGTACGGAGTACAACGGCATGCCCCTGAACGGCGAGGGATTGGACGTCATCGACATTCCGGCCTACACCTACGCGGTGTTTACCTGCCGTGGCAAGATGCCCGATGCCTTCAAGGACACCTATAAGCGCATCTGCACGGAGTTTTTTCCTCAGAGCAACTATGAGTACGGGCAGGGCGTGGAGCTGGAGGTCTACCCCTCGGCAGACGTGCAGAACCCGGATTATTCCTGCGAGATCTGGATTGCGGTCAAGGAGAAAAAGTAAGGGAGACGGTGTTCGCCCGCAACACAAAGGCGGTATCCTGAAAATTACAGGATACCGCCTCGTTGTCTGTTCAATTTTTGGTGTCTGTCCGCCCCAGCAGATAATCCACGCTCACCTGGTAAAAATCAGCGAGTGCACGTATTGTTCTAAACAATAACATTGCGGGAGGAATTTATATGTCGGATTATAAAGAGATGTATTTATAATTGTTTCGCGCCACGGAGGAGGCGGTCAATCTGCTCATCGACGCCCAGCGGGCGTGCGAGGAGCTCTAGATTAGCAGAACGGCAAAACGAAAAAAGATGGCTTGAACCGATTTTTACAGTCCGAGCCGTCAGGCTGTTTTCCAAGAGAAAATCGTGGTATCATGAGAAAAAGAATATCCGGAGGATTTTGAGAGTTGGTTCGAGAGATTTGCAGGGACGAGGTCTTCCTCGCGCAGAAGGCGGAAGCGGCAACCGAGGCGGATTTGTCGGTGGCGGAAGACCTGTTGGAAGCGCTGATTGTCCACAAGGACGGTTGTGTGGGCATGGCGGCGAACATGATTGGCATGAACAAGCGCATCATCGCCTTCGCGGGCGACGGGGAACACATAAGGAGTTTTTCAACGAAATCATAGAACCCAACGAAGAATTAGAAAAGATAAAGGACTACAAATAAGTGGCATTCCGGTCTTTCAGTCGAAAAGACTATCAAAAAACAGATGGGCGGTCAAACACGGCAAGCACAAATATCAGCAAGAAACTGGCAATCAGAACGGCAAATACCGTCAAAAAGATAGCTGGAATGTAATTGCGCTTCAAATCCGGATAGGTCAAAGGGAGATAAGCTGCAAGCTCCTCAGCATCTTTACCATTCGATCACAAAAGGTTCGGTTTGCCGCATGTGCCGCTGCCAGTTTTCGGCGATTTTTGCGAAACAAGATTTGATAGTGCATAACCGCCAAAGTCGACGACAGAATCATAGAAGGTTAGAATAAAAACAGTACAGAAGCAGGAGGTGCGCCATGGCGACAAGTGTTGACTATATTAAATTTGTCTGCGAGCAGCTTATGGGCGTGGGTGCCGTGCGCTATCGCAAAATGTTCGGGGAGTATATGGTTTATGTAAATGACAAGCCGCTTTTACTGGTCTGCGACAATACCGTGTTCGTCAAGATATTACCAGCGCTTTCAGGGCTGATGGCAGGTGCGGAAACCGCCCTGCCCTATGAGGGCAGCAAGCTGCATTATATTCTGGATATCGAGAACAGGGCATTGACGCTGGCGGTAATCGAGGTTTTAGAGCCAATCACGCCGTTGCCGAGACCGAAAAAGACTGGTGCAAAAGGGCGATGAGGTGGTGACGCAGGATTACGGCCTTGAGGCTATGTGCCTGGCGCGCGGGGCACGGGCACTGAATCGGGAAGGCATGGAGTACACAGGCGACAACATCGACGCCCTGCTGTTGGCGCGGCACACTGCTAAGAAAATTCGCAATGACGGTGGTCGGCACAAGAGACCATTTTCACAGCGCGTCAAGGTGCAAACCCTGACGCGCATCTTTTGTTACTTCCCCTTGGGCAATAAAAACGTAGACCGTAAATATTGAGTGTTATGCTTTTTGGCGCTTCATAGTTAGTTTTATTAAAGAGTCAGGTTTTTCTCTATTGCGTAACATGAAAAATAGCGTAAGGCATCGGTGGTTACCGCTGCCTTACGCTATTTTACAGAGGGGAGATGAAGGAAGGAGAATTACAAAGATGTAGTCACGCCTTGGGGGGCATGACGGTGGCGACGCCGGAGATGACCACTTCACCGTCTTGGTTTGTGCAGATGGTCTCCAGCTTCGCACGATTTTTCTCGGGGATAAGCTCCGCTACGGTGACGGTGGCCGTTATCGTATCGCCGAAGCACACGGGCTTTGTGAAGCGCAGTTCTTGGCCCATATATATGGTGCCAGGGCCGGGCAGACGGGTGCCGAGGACGGCGGAGATGAGGCCGGCGGAAAGCATGCCGTGGGCGATGCGCTTGCCGAACATTCCTTTTTCTGCCTCGGTCTGATTTATATGAGCGGGATTGAAGTCTCCGCTGATGCCGGCGTAAAGATATACATCCGTCTCCGTGATGGTCTTGGTAAAGCAGGCGCTGTCGCCGACTTTCATTTCAGCAATGGTGATACCTTTCATTAAGCGTTCCTCCAAAATCAATAAAAAATAAATTAAGTGTTTAGTAACGAATTAACATGAATGATGATTCATATGGTAAATAGTAGCACATCGTCTTTTATATGTCAATACCAAAAACAATTGCACAAATTTGTTGGTTTACACAACAGATATTTTGGGTAAATACATGAGTTAATCTATTGACAAAGTCTTTCCTCTCGGGTAATATGGTGCCACAGCATGAATGATGATTCAATATTCAGGCAATCCCCACATCCAAAATATTGTTGAATTGGAGTTGATACAATGAGCTGCAAAACGCCTGTTGGAATTCTGGGTCTCGGTGTTTATTTGCCCGAAACCGTTATGACGGCGAAAGAAATATCTGACGCTACCGGCGGCAAGTGGGCTGAGGACGCGGTGAAGGAGAAGCTTGGCATCATCCAAAAGCATATTCCCTCCGGCAAGCCCTGCGACGGGACGCAGGAGATGGGTGCTCTAGCTGCCCTCGACTGTCTCAAAAACACCGGATTCGATCCCCTAAAGATCGACGCCATCATCTGCTTCGGCGAGGAATGGAAGGAATACCCCCTCACCACGTCGGCCTGCTACATACAGGACCGCATTGGGGCGAGGAAGGCCTGGTGTCTGGACGTGCAGAACCGCTGCTGTACCTGCGTGTCCGCCATGAAGGTGGCAAAGGACATACTGCTTGCGGATGATGAATGCGAAACCATCCTTGTGGCCGGCGGCTACCGCAACTGCGACTTCATCGATTACACCGACAGCGGCGTATCCTTCATGTTCGACCTTGCGGCCGGCGGCGGCGCCGTGCTGATGCAGAGGGGCTACAACAGAAACGTACTGTTGGGCACACACCTCATGAGTGACGGGTCCGTCGTCCACACCTGCGGCTCAAAGGTAGGCGGCATTTTAGAACCCGTGACCGCCGAAAACGTCTCCGAATTCGGAAAGCTCAGGCTCATGGATTCCCCAAAAATGAAGGGACTTCTCAATACCGTCTCCATGCCCAACTGGATGCATTGCATCGACGAGGCCCTGCGCAAGTCCGGCATGACCCGCGCCGACATCGGCTATCTCGACATACTGCACATGAAGCGCTCCGGCCATCTCGGGCTTCTGGCCGATCTGGGTCTCACCGAGGAGCAGTCCATCTATCTTGAAAATTATGGACATGTGGGTCAGGTGGATCAGATACTGTCTCTTAAGCTCGCGCTGGATCAGGGTAATGTCAAAGATGGAACCGTTGTCTCAATGATCGCCGCAGGTATTGGTTACACCTGGGCAGCAAACGTCATTAAGTGGGGTAGCGCTGAATGAGTACATTCCTGCAGCTGTTTCTGAGAAGTATCGAGACAGGTGCTGTTTACGCGCTGGCGACGCTGGGCATAATCGTTGTTTTCCGGACGAATCTTGTCATCAACTTTGCTCAGGGCGTCATGGGGATGTTCGGTACCTACGTCATTACCGTGCTTTTTGTCAGACGCGGTCTGCCTATCGTTGCAGCCATAGCCCTAGGACTTGTGATTTGCGTGGGCATAGGATTTTTGGTCGACTTTTTCATCATAAGGCGCACCAAGAAGGTGGACGGAAGCGGCAAGGAGATCATCACACTGGGGCTTATGATGGTATTCGTGGGAATCACCCCCATGCTGTTCGGCGTGGATCCCCTGAAGCTTCCCAAGGTCATCGAGACCGGGTCCTTCACTCTCGGCGGGGCGAATTTATCGTATAACAGCCTTCTGAACATTATCATAGGTCTTGGGCTTACCACCGGCCTGTTCCTGCTTTTGCAGAAGACAAAGCTGGGACTTGCCATCCGCAGTACGGCGTCCAACGAGCGCACCGCCCGGCTTATGGGCGTGCCTACGAAGAACATTACCCTGTTCGCATGGGCGCTGGCGATGGTACTGGGTGCCCTTGCCGGGTCCATGATAGCCCCCAGTACCTCCGTCACCGTGAACGTCATGGACAGTGTGCAGGTAAACGCGTTTATAGCCTGCGTACTGGGCGGGTTCCAGACGTTTTACGGCCCCGTGATAGGCGCATACATCATCGCCGTGCTTACAAATTTGTTCTCCTATTACATCTCCTCAGTGTGGGGTACTCAGCTGCTGTACCTACTTATCATCGTTTTTTTGTGCATTAGGCCCGTGGGGCTTATAGGCAAGAAAACCATTAAGAAAGTGTAACGAAGGTGCGGAAATGAAAAAAGAGCAATCAATCGGAATGAAAATATGGACAAACCATTATTTCCGCTTCGTTCTTTTCGGACTTATGCTGTCGATGCTGGTTCCGGCCGTTAGCGGCGGGATACTCAAGACCTCGTTTCTTGGAATAGTGGGCGGGACTATAATTTTTACCATAGCTGCGCTGGGACTCAACATCTTGTTGGGCTATTCAGGTCTCATATCTCTGGGTACGGCTGGTTTCATGGGTCTTGGTGCGTATATAAGCGCCTACGTTACCGGTGATATGGGCCTTCCCTGGGAAGTTGGCATTCTGGCGGCCGTACTCATCCCCACGGCGATTGGGATACTGGTGGGTCTCGCGTCGCTGCGCATGTCGGGTCTGTACCTCGGCATTGTCACCCTGTGCATATCGGAGATTTTCCGTAAGACCTTCGATGAGCTTGATGTTATAACCGGCGGATTTTCCGGCAAAAGCGCGAACTATCCCACGCTGCTGGGCATGATCGATCTTAACCAAAAGCAGACCTACATACTTCTTGTGGTGGTGCTCGTCCTTGTGATGATGCTCACCTATAATATCGTTCACGGTCAAATGGGCCGCGCCATGCACGTAATGCGCGGAAGTCAGGTGGCGGCTCAGGCAATGGGCGTGAACATCCTCAAATACCGCCTCATAGCCTTCGCCCTGTCCACAGGCTATGCGTCTCTGGCGGGCGCGCTGTATGTGCACTTTATAAAGTTCGTATATCCCTCCACCTGGACGCTGATGATCTCGCTGACCATCCTCGCGATAATCGTTATTGGCGGTCTGCGGTCGATATACGGCACGTTCCTCGGGGCACTGGTGGTGTATGCCATGCCCGACCTCGTGCTCAAGCGGATCCCTGTCCTCGGCGACATAAATGGCCTGCCGTATGTGTTTTCGGGCGTTCTTATTATTCTCGTAATACTGTTCTACCCCAAAGGAGTGGTCAACGTTTTCAGCGATCTGAAGCGGTTATTTGCAAAGCTTACGGCGAGTAAAAGCTCCGCCGCGAAAGATGAGGTGCCAAATGATGTCGGATGATCCCACCGGCGCTCAGCGCACTTATGCCGCGACGGAGGACGAGGTTCTCCGCATCGAGCATCTATCCATCAATTTTGGCGGCCTTAAGGCCGTGGACGACCTGTCCTTCTGCATAAAAAGCGGCGAGATATTCGGCCTCATCGGCCCGAACGGTGCCGGCAAGACCACTGTTTTCAACTGCATCACCCAGTTTTACAAGCCGAACGAGGGCGCGGTGCTGTTTCGCGGCTTAAGCGGCGAGATGGAGAACCTTGTGGGACAGAAGGTACATGGAATAATACGCAAGGGGCTTGTTCGCACCTTCCAGAACATGGAACTCATTAACGAGCTCTCCGTCATCGACAACGTGCTCATCGGCGCCCATATCGACTTCAAGGTCGGTGGCTTCAGTCAGGCGCTTAGGCTTCCCAGAGCAGTTAAGGAGGAACGCGCAATGCGCGAGCGCGCCATGAGGGCGCTCGACTTCATGGGCATTGCCGAGCTTGCCGACGCACCCATGGGCGGACAGCCTTACGGCATACGCAAAAAGGTGGAGATGGCCCGGACTTTCCTGTGTCAGCCAAAGCTCATTATTCTCGACGAGCCCGCCGCGGGCCTCAACGATGTGGAGACTCAGCAGCTTGCCCAGAGCATCAGGGACATAAGGGAGAAGCTCGACTGCACCATACTACTGGTGGAACACGATATGCGCCTTGTGATGAACATTTGCAACCGAATTTGCGCCATATCCTTCGGAAAATTTCTGGCCTGCGGTACTCCTGCGGAGATACGGAACGACCCGAAGGTTCAGGTAGCCTATCTCGGCGAACAGGAAAAGGAGGACTGAAAATATGAGCAGAACAGTCGCCCTCTCCGTCCGTGGACTTAAGGTACATTACGGCCCCGTGCAGGCGCTCAAGGGGATAAACCTGGACGTCTACGAAGGAAGCGTAGTAGCGCTTCTCGGCGCAAACGGCGCTGGAAAGACCACCACCCTGCAAACCATTTCCGGCCTTGTTCACGCCTCGGAGGGCAGCATAAAATTCTATGACCAGGACATCACCAACAAGGAAGCGGAAAAAATCACCGGTCTCGGCATAGTCCAGTCACCGGAAGGACGCCAGATTTTCTCCGACCTCACCGTGGGCGAAAATCTACGGGTGGGCGCTTACACAGTGAAAGACCGCAAGGTAATGCAAAACTGTTACGAGCGCGTGTACCACCATTTTCCGCTGCTGAAGGAGCGGTCGAAGCAAATGGCGGGCACCCTTTCCGGCGGTGAGCTGCAAATGTTGGCCATAGCCCGTGCCCTGATGGCGGACCCGAAAATACTGCTGCTTGACGAACCCTCTCTAGGTCTTGCACCGCTGGTCGTCCAGGATATATTCAAGATCATCGGCGAGATCAAGAAAGAAGGCACCACGGTGGTCATTGTAGAGCAGAATGCGCTCCAGACCCTGAAAATCGCCGACTTCGGCTACATTCTGGAGCTCGGAACCATAAACATCAGTGGCGAAGCCGGAATTCTCATCAAGGATCAGCGCCTTATAGAAGCCTATTTAGGCACCAAGTAACCGTTCCCCCAGTTACCCAGTGCTCCATGCGGGCAAATCCGCATTAAAATAATTTTGGAGGTAAACTAAATGAAAAAGCGTCTTTCCGCACTTCTTCTGACGGTAGTTATGATCGCGTCTTTGGCAGCCTGCGGCACCAAGACTCCCCCCGCGGCCACAGGTACGGACAACGCAGCCGTCAAGGACGGCACGCAGGGCGTCACCGACACCGAAATACTTATCGGAAACTCCGCAGCGGTCTCCGGTGCATACGCTCCCGTGGGCGTACCCTTTATTGCCGGCATTCAGGCATATCTCGACATGGTCAACGGTGCCGGGGGCATCGGTGGCCGCAAGATCACCTTCATCCACTACGATGATGAGTTCGATCCCGTGAAGGGCAAGTCCTACCTCCAACAGCTCGTGGAGGATGACAAGGTCTTCGCGATAGTTGGCCACTTTGGCACCCCCGTTGTCTCCGCTACCATCAACGATCTCAAGGCCTATGGTATCCCAAGCGTATACTTCGCCACCGGCATAGGCCAGCTTTATGCCGAGAAAGCCACAACTAACGAGGAAGGCTACAATATTTTCCCGGTGCAGCCCATTTACACCACTGAAGGTCAGATCATGGCCGCCCGCTGCATCAGCACCCTGGGCGGCAGCAAGATAGGCATCATCTATACCTCCGACGACGCCGGAAAGAACATGCTTGAGGGCGCCAGCAAAAAGTGTGAGGAGCTTGGTATCACTCATGTGGACGCGCAGGTAGCGGCCGGTGCGGCCGACGTTTCCGCCGCCGTCACCACCATCAAGAACGCCGGCGTGGACTGTGTCATAGTCGCAGCCATTCAGGCCACCATGCCCACCATTGTGAAGGAAATGGCCTCTCAGGGCATGACCGCCCCGGCCATCACCACCTATGTCAACGTCTCCCCCGCCATTTCCGGGCAGGTCGCCGCCGATATTGCCGGTAAATTCGACGTCTATGGTGACGGCTGGGTCTCTTACGAAGATTTCCGCGCCGATAATCTGGCGAAATACCAAAAGTGGATCAGTGCCGATTACGCGAACAACGCCTATGCCCAGACCGGCTGGATCGCCGCCGCTTTCTTCTGCGAGGGACTGCAGAGACTTGCGGCAAATGGTCAGGCTGTCACCTGGACAAACTACATGAAGGCCATGGAAGCAAGCCCGCTTCAGAACCCGTTCGGCGGCAGCATCAACTATGCAAACGGCCTTCGCGCTGGTACTCAGGAAATGAATCTATCCAAAATCAACGCCAGTCAGCCCACCGGCTGGGAACTTGTGGATGGCCTGCGTAGCATGAGCGAGCTTGCCTCTTCCAAGTAAGCGCAGTATCTGATATAATTTTCAAAACGGCTGGGATGTCGGGGCGAAGCAAAAACATAGCCCCGACTTCCCAAATATGACAGTACCAACGGAGGTAACGCTATGGATTACACGTCAAAAGTTATTTCCCTTGAAACGGCGCTTTCCCTCGTAAAAAGCGGCGATACCGTCGTCACGGGCCTCGGCGCGGCTGAAGCGGGTTCCTTCATGGAGAATCTGCATCTCATTGCCAACCGGGTTAAAAACGTCAGGATAGTCAACTGCAATCCCACCCACGCGGGTGAGTTTTATAAAAGCGACTATGTCGATTCCTTCTCCGTGGACGGCTGGTTTTTTGCACCCGCCATGCGCAAGGCCCACGCGCAGGGCAACATGGCCTACATCCCAAACCACCTGCACCTTGCGGCCACCAAATGGCTCTACCGCAACAAGCCCAACATCTTCGTGGCCTCGGCTTCCATGCCCGATGAGCACGGCTATATATCTCTGGCCACCTCAAACACTTACGAAAGACGCATGATGGAGGCTGCGGACATCACAATCCTTGAGATAAATCCGCACTTCCCCTTCACCTACGGCGATCTCGTCGTGCATTACAGCGATGTGGATTATCTTGTGCAGTCGAACTACCCCGTCCCCTCCATTGCCGATGTCCCCTTCACAGAAAAGGACAAAGACATTGGCAGGATAATTGCGGGCTACGTCCCGGACGGTGCCTGCATCCAGCTCGGCATAGGCGGCATACCGAATGCCGTGGCGGAATGCCTCAAGGAGAAAAACGATCTTGGTGTCCACACTGAGCTTATAACCAGCGGCATGGCGGAGCTTGCAAAAATGGGCATCATCACAAACAAGCGCAAGAACATAAACAAGGGTCAGATGGTAGCCACGATGGTCCTCGGCAATGAGGAGCTTTACAGGTTTGTGGATCACAACGCCGGCGTGGCGCTATATGACGGGGCCTGGGTCAACGATCCCTATGTCATCGCGCAGAACGACAACCAGATATCCATAAACACAAGTCTCGAGGTGGATCTCACTGGCCAGTGCGCCTCCGAATCTATCGGCTCAAGGCAGTTTTCAGGCACAGGCGGGCAGGCGGACACAGCCATCGGTGCGCAGATGTCCAAGGGCGGACGCTCAATAATCGCCCTGTATTCCACCGCCATGGTGAAGGACAAAGCCACCGGCGAGAGACACGAGGTCTCGAAGATCGTCGCCCAACTCCAGACCGGCGCCGCGGTGAGCCTCTCCCGTAACGATGTGGACCTTGTGGTGACGGAATACGGCGTAGCCGACCTGCGTGGGGCAAACATCAATCAGCGTGTTTACAGCCTCATCGAAATTGCTCACCCGAAGTTCCGTGACGAGCTTCTGGACAGCGCTCTCACGGCTGGTATAATAGGGAGGAAATGAGCAAAATGTCGGAGTTTGAATTTCGCGGAAAAAGAGTGTATTATGAAACCCAAGGTCAGGGAAAGCCGCTTCTTCTGCTTAACGGCATCATGATGTCCTGCGCGAGCTGGAAAGAATTTATCGAGCCTCTTTCCGCCCAGAATATGCTTGTTCTCGTCGACATGCTTGACCAGGGGAAGACCGACAAAATGACCGAGGGCTATGGCCATTCCATACAGCTTGAGCTTGTGGATGCACTTCTCGACCATCTTGGTCTTGAAAAGGTCTGCATCGCGGGTATATCGTATGGCAGCGAGATCGGTCTTGAGTACGCCATCGACCACCCCCGGCGGGTGGAACGGCTGATGCTTTTTAACGCCACCGCAGCCACCGGCCCCTGGCTGAACGACATCGGCAAGGCCTGGAATCTTGCCGCCGACGACTGGGAGCAGTATTATTACACCGCGATTCCCGTCATCTATTCACCTCAGTTCTACCGCGACCATAACGACTGGATGGAGCGGCGCAAAAATACTCTTTCCACGGTATTCGGCAACAAGGACTTCATTAACGCAATGATCCGCCTCACGAACAGCTCGTCAAACTACGATGTCCGCCTCAGGCTAAGGGAAGTATCCTGCCCCACACTGATTGTGTCCTGTCCCCAGGACTATTTGACCCCAATGGAGGAGCAGAAATATCTTGCCGACCGCATCCCGGACAGTCATTACGCAATGATTGAAAACAGCGGGCACGCCTCCATGTATGAGCAGCCCCTGCTTTTCACTGCACTCATACTCGGTTTCACAAACTCGGTGAAATCCGGATTCACCATCGTATAATTACATCTGCCGCAGGCCGCGGCAGGGGGAAGGGATAGTTCGTCTTTGCAAAGGAACACTTGAAAGGCGCAACAGATTAACACCTGTGAAATTAACTCTTAATAGCACGTCTTTTGCTGTGGAGGAGAATATGAACGATCTGCTGAAGGTTCCAAGAACCAAGAAGGGCGTTGAGACACTCAACAACATTCTTTCGGCCGCTACCCAGCTCATATACGAGCGGGGGTATTACGGCGCGAATATTGCGGATATCACAAAGCTGGCAGGCGTTGCCACCGGCACATTCTACACTTACTTCGACAGCAAGATAAGTCTGTACCGGTATCTGCTGCTCCAGTTCAGCCACAGGATAAGAAAAGAGATGTCCATCAAAACCAGCGGCTGCAAGAACCGCCGGGAAGCTGAGCGGGAGGGTCTCAAGGCCTGGCTCCAGTTCGTTGTAAAGTATCCTTACCTTTATAATATTATCTGGGAATCTCTCTATGTGGACAGGTCGCTGTTCACGGATTACTACGAGAGCTTCAGCCGCGCCTACATGAAGGGACTCGATGCCGCCAAGAGCTCGGGCGAAATCCGAGAAATCGACAGCGAGGTTCTGTCCTACACGCTGATGGGTATTACAAACTTCTTGGGTCTCAAATTTGGCATGTTCTCCGAAGGCCCTGTGGATATGGACTATGTCACCGACGAGGTTATGAAGATTCTTGATGGCGGAATGTTCACCGGCACGTTTACGCCCGAAAAGAGCACCCGCTCCGATGAAAAGCGGGACATGAATTTTTGCGTAGAGGTGGACTTTGACTTCCTTAATCACAGCGGAACGTCCGAAGAAGCCAAACAAGAGGCTTCCGAAAATTCTGACAGCTGACAGATCAGTCTGCGATAACCAAGTGCCCGGAGACCGCGCTGTGGTCTCCGGCAGCCGAAAGGCGTGCACAAAAGCGCAGACAATTTTTAAAAGAAAAAAGTGAATGGTGATTCACCTTGCCGCCCTGCTCAAGTGGAACGAACCTTTCCAAAAAAAAGGAGCATCGTTTCAAAAAAACTAAACGGCGCACCGCGCCTGATAATGAAAGGAATCACGACTATGTTTAAACTTGACGACGAGCATTTACAGCTTCAGGCCACCTTCAGGGAGTTTGCTGAAAACGAGGTCAAACCTCTTGCCAAAGAGATAGATGAGTCGGAGAGATTTCCGATTGAAACCATTGAAAAAATGGCTGCTATGGGCATGATGGGGCTACCCATTCCCGAGGCATATGGCGGAAGCGGACTTGACCAGATGGGCTATGTGCTGGCGGTGGAAGAACTTGCAAAAGTCTGCGCCACAACCTCCATTATTCTTTCCGCCCACACCTCCCTTTGCTGCTGGCCGATACTCAAATTCGGTACCGAGGAGCAGAAGCAGAAATACCTTGTGCCACTGGCCAGAGGTGAGAAAATAGGCGCATTCGCGCTAACCGAGCCCGCTGCCGGCACCGATGCCTCTATGCAACAGTCCTCCGCCATTCTTGAGGGCGACCACTATGTTCTCAACGGCAGCAAAATATTCATCACCAGTGCCCCCTATGCCGACGTGTTCATCGTGTTTGCCATGACCGACAAGGAGCAGGGGACCCGCGGTATAACGGCGTTCATACTGGAAAAGGGCATGCCCGGCTTCACTGTGGGCAAGCCGGAAAACAAGATGGGTCTGCGCGCCTCCGCCACCTGCGAACTGTTCTTTGACAACGTCTCCGTGCCGATGGAAAACCGTCTGGGTGACGAGGGCCGCGGCTTCAGGATTGCTATGGCCACTCTCGACGGCGGCCGCATCGGCGTCGCCGCTCAGTCTGTCGGCATAGCGCAGGGCGCCATAGACGAGACAGTAAAGTACACCTCCGAGCGCATTCAGTTTGGTCGCCGCATCTCCCAGTTCCAGAACACCCAGTTTACTCTTGCCGATATGCAGACCCGTACCGACGCCGCCCGCCTTCTCATGTGGCGCGCCGCCGATGCCGAGACCAACAACGACCCGTACAGCCATTTTGCGGCTATGGCGAAGCTCTTTTCCGCAGAGAACGCCTCCTATGTTACGAACCGTGCCGTCCAGCTTTTCGGCGGCTACGGCTATACCAAGGAGTATCCCGTGGAGCGCATGATGCGAGATGCCAAGGTCACCGAGATTTACGAAGGCACCAGCGAGGTGCAGAGGATGGTAGTCTCCGGCTGGATGGGCGTTAAGTGAGCATGGGAAGATAAGCGGAAATGAAAATACTTGTATACGTTAAGCAGGTGCCGGATACCGACGATGTTCGACTCGACCCCAAAACCGGAAATCTCCTACGTGAGGGCGTGAAGAGTATATTGAACCCGCTGGATGCCAATGCCATCGAAGCCGCGCTGCAGCTGCGAGAAAAGCATGGCGGCACCGTGGCCGCCGTCTGCATGGGGCCGCCTCAGGCCGAGGAAGCGCTGAAAAAGGCTCTCGGCATGGGCTGCGACGAGGCGTATCTGCTCAGCGACCGCGCCTTCGGCGGCGCAGATACGCTGGCAACGTCTTACACGCTGGCAAAGGCGGCGGAGAAGATCGGGGAATACGACCTTTTGCTGTTCGGCCGCCACGCCATTGACGGCGACACTGCCCAGACGGGCCCCGCCGTGGCGGCGCAGCTGGGCATCCCCCAGATAACCCTTGCCGGCTCCATTTCTGTGGAGGACGGCTGGGTATGCTGCGACCGCATGCTGGGCGATATGCGTCAGCGCGTCAGGGCAAAGCTTCCCGCCGCCGTCACCGTGTGCGGAGACATCAACAAACCGCGCTACGCGACGCCCATAAATATTATGAAAGCGTCTAAGAAGCCGCGCTCAACCTGGAATGCCGCCGATCTTGGGTGCGAAGCGTCCCGCATCGGCGTACCAGGATCGCCCTCGTCTACCAAAGGCTTGTTCGAGCCTGAAAAGCACAACGCCGACACCGTATATTTCACCGGCGAGCTGGATGCGATGATAAAAGCTTTTGCTGATATGCTGCAAAGCGAACACATTATTTAAGGGGGGCGGACATCTGTGACTAAAGAAGACTATAAGGGTATGTGGGTGTTTGCCGAGCAGGAAAACGGCGTTATCGAAGGTACCGTCTTTGAACTTTTGGCAAAGGCCGGAGAGCTCAAGGCTCATAACGGCGAAGAGGTCATCGCAGTACTGCTGGGAAGTGGCGTGGAGGGGCTCATTCCCTCACTGTTTGCCCACGGCGCGGAAAAGGTTGTGGTCGCCGACCACCCAGCGCTCAAAGAGTATAGCGCGCGCCCCTACCAGCAAGCGCTCACTCAGCTTGCAAAAAAGCACAGTCCATCCATGATCCTCTACGGCGCGACGCCGCTGGGGCGCGACCTCGCTCCGCGCATGATGGTATCCCTTGAGACGGGACTCACCGCCGACGCCATCGATCTGGGCTACGACGAGGACGGCACCTTTTATCAGACCACACCGGCTTACGGCGGAAAAATACTCGCACATATCGTCATTAACGAACGCAGACCTCAGATGACGACTGTCCATCCCAAAATGTTCAGCCCCGTAGCGCCCCTGGAGGGGGCTGTCGGCAAAGTCCTGAGAGAGCGCGTCGATGTCACGGCGGACGACTGTTACACCGTCGTCGAGACAGTGCGGAAGGAGAATGCCGGTAAATCCATCGCGACTGCGGAAGTGATTATTGCCGGCGGGCGCGGCATAAAGTGCCAGGACGACCTTGCCATGCTGGAGGAGCTTGCAGGACTTCTGGGCGGTCAGATCGCCTCGTCAAGACCTCTGGTGGATAACGGTTGGCTCACCCATGACAAGCAGATCGGACAGTCCGGCGCCACGGTAAAGCCAAAGCTTATACTCAACGTGGCTATCTCTGGCTCTGTCCAGTACCAGCTGGGTATGTGCGGTGCAGGCTGTATCGCCTCTGTGAATCAGACCGGAGAAGCGCCCATATTTGATATTTCTCACTTCGGCGCGGTTTCTGATTACCGCAAACTTATTCCTGCGCTTATCGCTGAGATAAAATCCAGAAAGTATTCGACTGCGCCGCAAAACTAAAGTATAGTAATATACGGCGCATACCGCGGATACCGAAAAATACTATAGGAGGCCTATATGAAACAGTATTCTGTTCAATACATTCAGCTTTCTACCGGCGAAACGATGGCATACCGCCACTGTGGAAACGGTCCCCGCAATCTGGTGCTCATCCACGGCAACATGAGCAGTTCCGTCCACTTCCAGCCCCTCATGGAGCTTTTGGAACCGCATTTTACCATCTATGCCATGGATATGCGCGGCTTCGGTGACAGCAGCTATCTTCACGGCTTCAATACGCTGGAAGAACTTGCCGATGAGGTGGCGGAGTTCCTGAAAGTTCTGAGTATCAGCGAACCCATTCTGCTGGGCTGGTCAACAGGCGGCGGCGTGGCGCTGGAGCTTGCGGCCAGAAAGGAAGTCGGGGTAAGGGGGCTGGTGCTTTTGAGCTCCGTGGGTCTTATGGGCTACCCCATGCTTCGCAAGGATGCGGCATATCAGCCTATCATGGGCGATTATCTCTTGAAGAGGGAAGATATTGCCGCCGATCCGGTTCAGGTTGCACCGGTGCTTGCGGCGTATGAAAAGAGCGACCGCGAATTTTTCAGGATGCTCTGGAACGCGGTCATCTACTGCCGCGCTCAGCCGTCGGCAGAGGATTACGAGCTCTATCTCGACGCTATCCTCAAGCAGCGCAATCTGGTGGACGTAGATTACAGTCTGGTGCATTTTAATGTCACCGATGAGCCAAGCCCCGTCCAATCCGGCAGCAACCACGCCAGATATGTCAAGTGCCCGGTGGTCATCGTACATGGTGAGGCTGATATGGTGGTGCCCAAGGTGAACGCCGAGCAGACAAAGGAATTTTTTGGCGAGCAGGCCGAGCTTCATATTCTGCCCGGCCTAAGCCACAGCATCATAACGGACGACTGCGCCGCTCTTGCGGATATTCTCGCAAAGCTTGAGTGACAATATAACGGAAAAAGGGACGGCATGAAAATGCCGTCCCTTTTTTAGGCGTGCACGGCGTGGGCGATAACCAGGCGGTGCAAGTCCGCTGCGCGCTCGGCAGCAGGAAGCGTTGGCCGAAGGCAAGGGTGTCCGCCGCGAGGCGGAATCTTAAGGATGCAGGATGCCGGAGTGAGGATCTCAGGCGGGCAAAGTTTCGGGCCGGCGAACAGAAACCGCATACAAGCCGAACAGGGACGGATTTGTCTGTTTAGGCTGGTATCCGTAGGGCAACCGAGCAGGTCAACGCCAACGCGGCGGCATAATCTCAGGCTGATTATTCTAAAGGCAGTGTGTTTAAGATACCAATTTGATACTAAAAATCCGTTCGCACTCGGTAAGCGGGATAGAGCGGCAAGAAAACGATGGTAATGATAACTTACATCAACAAATATGTTAGTGATTTGATCTGACCTTTGTGGAGTGGGAATGACACTTCCACCTGGGAGACCGAAAAACGACCTCCCAGGTTTTTCTGCGCGCCCTGCTTGCAATCTGGGAAAAAGTATGCTATTTTAAACTCGTAACCTGACATCGAAATTTTTTTGAGATGGAAGATACGGGATATTGATACTTTGGAAAGCCTCAGGCTTTCCCCTGTTGGCCGCATCTTCCGATGCGGCCATTTTTTTGTGCCAAATCAATCTGGAGGTATCGCTTATGGAGACCCGCGTCGCCACTCTCGGCATCATTGTGGAAGACCTCTCGTCCGTGGAGGCCCTCAACGCTATTTTACACGACTACGGCCGCTATATCATCGGCCGGATGGGCATTCCCTACCACGCCCGCAGCCTCAGCGTGATCTGCGTCGCCATGGACGCCCCGCAGGACGAGATCTCCGCCATGTCCGGCAAGATCGGGCGGCTGCCCGGCGTCAACGCGAAAACGGCCTACTCCAACGTGGTGTTCCGCCATGACGAAGGCTAAGGTCGGGGCTCTCCGCCCCGGACAGAAGGCGGCGCTGTGGGTGCTGCCGCTGCTGTTCGCCTTCGCGGCGCTGTGCATCGGCCGCATCCGGCTCCCCCCGGCGGAGGTGCTGCGTTCCATCCTCGCCAAGCTGGGACTGGGCGCGGCGGCCGCCGGCCAGACGGAACAGATCCTGTGGACCATGCGCTTCCCCCGGGTACTGCTGGCGCTGCTGGTGGGTGCGGGGCTGTCCGTGGCGGGCTGCGCGTTTCAAAGCCTCTTTTCCAACCCGCTGGCGACGCCCGACACGCTGGGCGTCGCCTCCGGCGCCAGCTTCGGTGCGGCGCTGGGAATCCTGCTGGGCCTGGGCCTGACGGGCATTCAGCTCACCGCGCTGGCGTTCGGCGTCAGCGCCGTGGCGCTGACCTATCTCTCCGGCATGGGCCGGGGACGGGACGTGAATTCCTTCGTGCTGGCGGGCATCATGATCGGCTCGCTGTTTACGGCGTTGGTGGCGCTGGTGAAATTCACCGCCGATACGGAATCCCAGCTGCCCGCCATCACCTACTGGCTCATGGGTTCGCTCAACGGCAAGAGCTATGACACGCTGGCCATCGGCGCGCCGCTGATCCTTGTGGGCGTGCTCATCCTGTATCTGCTGCGCTGGCGGCTGAATATCCTGCCGCTTTCGGATGACGAGGCCCGGGCATCCGGCACCAACGTCAAGGCCCTGCGCATCGTCACCGTCCTGTGCGCCACGGCCATCACGGCCTCCTGCGTGTCCATGTGCGGGCAGGTGGGCTGGGTGGGTCTGCTGGTGCCCCACATCTGCCGTATGCGCTACGGCAACAACCACCTGTCGCTGCTGCCCGCGTCCATTTCGCTGGGCGGGTGCTTCATGGTGGCGGTAGACACCGTGGCCCGCAGCGCCTCCGCGGCGGAAATTCCCGTTTCCATCCTCACGGCCGTCATCGGTGCGCCGTTCTTTATCTTCCTGATGCGGAAGAGCGGGGGGTGGCGGCTGTGAAATTGGCGGTGGAAGACGGCGTGTTCGCCTATAAAAATTCCCCCACGGTGCTCAATCACATTTCCTTCGCCGCCGATACCGGCGATCTGGTGGCCATTCTGGGCCCCAACGGCGCGGGAAAGACCACGCTGATGCGCTGTGCCATGGGCTTCCTCCGCTGGCGCTCCGGCGTCAGCACGCTGGACGGGCGGGACATCCGATCCATCCCCTACGGGGAATTGTGGCGCAGTATCGCCTATGTACCCCAGGCACGGGGCGTGGTGTCGCCCTACAGCGCGCTGGAGATGGTGCTGCTGGGCCGCAGCAGCCGGGTGGGCGTCTTTTCCCAGCCGGACACCAAAGACCTGGCCGCGGCGGAGAAGGTCATGAACGAGCTGGGCGTCTGGCCGCTGCGGAACAAGCGCTGCAGCGAGGTCAGCGGCGGCGAGCTGCAGCTGATCCTCATCGCCCGGGCGCTGGCCGCCGAGCCCCGGGTGCTGATTCTGGACGAACCGGAATCCAACCTGGACTTCCGCAACCAGCTGCTGATCATGGAGACCCTGTCGCGGCTGGCGGCGGAAGGGATGACCTGTCTGTTCAATACCCATTATCCCGCCCATGCCATGCGCCGGGCCAACAAGGCCCTGCTGCTCTCCGCCGCCGGCGAGAGCCTGTTCGGGGACGTGAACACCGTGGTCACGGAGGAGAACATCCATCGCGCCTTCGGCGTGCGCGCCGTCATCAGCGAGGTGGAGACCCCCATGAGCGTGACGAGGGACATCATCCCCATCATGGTTTCCACCCGCCCCGAGGGCGAGCTGCGGCAAAGCCCGGGCGGCGGGCGGCGGCTGGCCACCGTGTCCGTCATCGCGGCAATGCCCGCGGCGGACGGGCAGATCAACGCCCTGCTCCACGAGTACGGGGCCTATATCATCGGCCGCATGGGGATGCCCTATCCCGAGGGGGGCGTGAACATCCTCAACATCAATCTGGACGCGCCGGAGGAGGTCATCGCCGCCCTCACCCAGCGGCTGGGGATCCTGCCAGGCGTCAGCGTGAAGGCCACCTACGCGCGCTGTGATCTGTTTGAGGGGAGGGAGCGCCGTGACCAACCGGGAACGGATTGACAGGCTCGACGCCGAAAAGGCGCTGCCCCGGGCCGAGTGGGAGACGCTGATCGAAACTTATACGGACGACGACCGGGCCTATGCCGCGTCGCTGGCGCAGGCGCTGTCGCAGGCGCGGTTCGGGCGAAACGTGTTTTTCCGGGGCATTGTGGAATTCACCAACTACTGCAAAAACGACTGCCTCTACTGCGGTATCCGCCGGGACAACCGGGAGGTCGGCCGCTACCGGCTCACGCAGGACGAGATTCTGGACTGCTGCCGCCGGGGCCGCGCCGCGGGCTTTCGCACCTTTGTGCTGCAGGGCGGCGAGGACCCCTGGTATACCGACGACGTCATGACGGCCATCGTCGCCGCCATCCGGGATGAGTTTCCCGACTGCGCCATCACCCTGTCCCTGGGGGAAAAATCCCGGGAAAGCTACCGGCGCTTTTTTGACGCCGGTGCCAACCGCTATCTGCTGCGCCACGAAACCGCGGACCCTTCGCTGTACGCCAGGCTCCACTCCGCCGGCCAGACCTTTGAAAACCGGATGCGCTGCCTGCGGGATCTGAAGGAAATCGGCTATCAGACCGGCGCCGGCATGATGGTGGGCGCGCCTTACCAGACGGCGGCGGAGCTTGCGGAGGACATGGCGTTTCTGGGCGAATTCCGCCCGCAGATGGTCGGCATGGGGCCCTTCATCCCCCACCATCAGACGCCGTTTCGGAATTTCCCCGCCGGCAGCGCGGAGACGACGCTGCTGCTTCTGAGCCTGTGCCGCATCCAGCAGCCGGACGTGCTGCTGCCGGCCACCACGGCGCTGGGCACCCTGCGGGGCGACGGGCGGAGGCTGGGCGTGCTGGCCGGAGCCAACGTCATCATGCCGAATCTCTCGCCCCCGGCGGACAGGCACAAGTATATGCTCTATGACAATAAGGCCGTCACCGGCGAAGACGCCGCCGAGACCCTGAACGTCCTGCAAAAGCATCTGGACGAGATCGGCTACCGGCTGGTGGTGTCCCGGGGCGACTACAGGGAGGGAAAATCATGATCCAGTTCGCGGTATACGGCAAGGGAGGCATCGGCAAGTCCACCACCGCGTCCAATATCTCCGCCGCGCTGGCGGAGGCGGGTCTCACCGTGATGCAGATCGGCTGCGACCCCAAGGCGGATTCCACCGCCGCGCTGCTGGGCGGGCGCAGGCTTGACACCGTCATTGATCTTATCCGCGACCGGGGCCGGGCCATCCCGCTGGAGGACATGGCCGTGCGGGGCTACAAGGGCGTCATCTGCGTGGAGACCGGCGGCCCCACCCCCGGCCTTGGCTGCGCGGGCCGGGCCATCACCGCCGCGCTGGAGACCCTGAAGGACAAAAACGCGTGGGAGGTCTTCGCGCCCGACGTGGTGATCTACGACGTGCTGGGCGACGTGGTGTGCGGCGGCTTCTCCGTGCCCATGCGCACGGGTTACGCCGGCAAGGTGTTCATTCTCACCTCCGGGGAGAACATGGCCATCCATGCGGGGGCCAACATTGCGCTGGCGGTGCGGAATTTTCAGGACCGGGGCTACGCCTCGCTGGGCGGCATCATTTTGAACCGCCGCAATGTGAAAAACGAGGATGAGAAGGTGGCCGAGCTGGCCTCGGACATCGGCGCGAAGCTGGTAGGGTCGCTTTCCCGCAGCGACACCGTGCCCGATGCCGAGGAGCTGGGCAAGACCGTGATCGAGGCGTTTCCCGACAGCGAAATGGCCCGGCAGTACCGGACGCTGGCCAGGGCCGTGCTGACGGAATGCGGGGGAGAGGTGACGATGCCGGAATGCTGACAAGAGTTGGACAGGAGGCCGGCGCCGGCCTCACAACCGTCACGGCGGCGGAAGCCGCCTTCCCGGCGCCCTTCGCCGCCCAGCTGGAATACGCGGCCCCGGCCCGGGGTACCTGGAACATCGTCCACACCGGGATGCTCCTCCCCGAATCCCACCAGATCTTCGTCTGCGCGGCGGGCTGCCTGCGGGGCGTGGTGCTCACGGCCGCCGAAATGGGGGCCATGGACCGCTTTTCCACCGTGGCCATCCGGGAAAACAACGTGCTGGACGGCGATATGGAGGAGCTGATCATCGACGGCGTCACGGACATTCTCCAAAAGCTCCCCGCGATGCCCAGGGCCGTCCTGATCTATACCAGCTGCATCCACCATTTTATGGCCTGCGATCTGCCGGGGGTGTACGGCGTGCTGAGAGCGCGCTTTCCCGGCGTGGCCTTCGCGGACTGCTACATGAACCCCATCCTGCGCAAAAGCGGGCTCACGCCCGACCAGCTCATGCGGCGGCAGCTGTATTCCCTGCTGGAGGCGCGGCCCATCGACCCGGCGTCCGTGAATATCCTGGGCAGCGATCTGCCCACCGACCCCGACGCCGATTTCGTCCGGCTTATCCGGGAGAGCGGCCATACCCTGCGGGATATCACCGCCTGCCGCAGCTATGACGAGTATCAGGCCATGGCGGGCTCGTTTTTGAACGTCACCACCTACCCCTCCGCCAGGGCCGGCGGAGAAACCTTATCCGAACGGCTGGGGCAGAAGCACCTGTATCTGCCCAACGCCTATGATTTCGACGAGATCGAACAGGGCTTGCGCACGTTGGCAGGGGAGCTCGGAGCCGTGTACCCCGGCTCCGGCTCCCGGCGGTCGGCGGCGGACGAGGCGCTGAAGCGCGCCCGGAGCGCCGTGGGCGGCAGGGAGGTGGCTATCGACTACACGGCGGTGTCCCGGCCCCTGCAGCTGGCAAAGCTGCTGACGGAATACGGTTTTTCCGTCACCGACTTGTTTGTGGACGCCATCCCGGCGGAGGATAAGCCCTCTCTGGAGTGGCTGAAGGAGAATCTGCCGGAGCTGCGGCTGCATCCCACCGTCCACCCCGCCATGCGGGTGCGGGCGCGCCAAACGGAGAAGCCCGCGCTGGCCATCGGCCAGAAGGCCGCGTATTTCACCGGCACCGACCGGTTCGTGAACATCGTGGAGGACGGCGGACTGCACGGCTTCGGGGGCATCAGGAAGCTCGCCGCGCTGCTGGAGGAGGCCGCCGCCGTGCCCAAGGATACCAGAAGGCTCATCCAGATCAAAGGTCTGGGTTGTTCGGGGGGGTGCTGCGGATGAAACAGACCGCGCGGATCATTTCCACCTATACCGCCGACGTGTCCGGCGCGGCCTCGGCCCTGTTCGAGCTGGGGGGCATGACCGTGATGCACGACGCCTCCGGCTGCAATTCCACCTACAACACCCATGACGAGCCCCGCTGGTACGATCAGGACAGTCTGGTGTTCATTTCCGCCCTGTCGGAGATGGAGGCCATCCTGGGCGACGACGAAAAGCTTGTTTCCGACATCACCGCCGCGGCGCTGGATCTGATGCCCCGGTTCATCGCCATCGCGGGTACGCCCATCCCCATGATTACGGGCACCGACCTGCCCGCCGTGGCCAGGCGGGTGGAGCGCAACACCGGCATCCCGGCCTTCGGCCTGAAGACCAACAGCATGCACTCCTATCTTCTGGGCGCGGGTATGGCACTGGAGGCTGTGGCCAGACGCTTCGTCCGCGCCGACGTGCCGCGGGAGGCGGCCTCCGGCAAGGTCAATGTGCTGGGCATGACGCCGCTGGATTTCTCCGTGAACGGCAGCGAGCGCAGCATCCGCCGCTGGCTTTCCGGCAACGGCTTCACGCCGCTGTCCGTGTGGGCCATGGGCAGCACGCTGGACGAGCTGGCGGAGGCCGGCAGGGCCGCGGTGAATCTGGTGGTGAGTTACGACGGCCTGCCCACGGCAAAGTATCTGCGGGAGACCTTCGGCACCCCCTGGGTGGCGGGCGTCCCCTTCGGGCTCACGTTTTCCGGCCGGCTGGCGGAGCTTCTGCGCCGGGCCGCCGAGACCGGCGAAAACGCCGCGCCCTGCGCCCTGCGGCCGGAAAACGCCGGGCCGCGCGCGGTCATCGTGGGCGAGAGTGTCTGCTCCGGGTCGCTGGCGGCGGCCGCCGCGCTGGACGAGGGGGTTTCCGCGAGGGTCGTGTGCCCGCTGGAAACGGAAGCGGGCCTGCTGGCCCCCGGCGAAACGGAGTCCCCCGACGAGGACGACATCATCCCGCAGCTTCGCCCCGGCGACCTCATCGCGGCCGACCCCCTGTACCGTCCAATCTGCCCCAAAGACAGCGCGTTTTACCCGCTGCCCTCGGAGGCGTTTTCCGGCAGGATTTACCGGAAAGACATTCCCAATCTCATCGCGAAGAAAACGAATTTGAAAGGATGAAGGAAATGAAAAAAATCATTAGTCTGCTTCTCTGCGCCGTTATGATTTTGTCTGTGTGCGCCGCCTGCGGCAGCGCCCCCGCGGCCACCGCCACCGCCGCTCCCACCGGGGACACGGGACCCATCACCGTCACCGACCAGGCCGGCAGCACCGTGGAGGTGCCCCGCCGGATCGACCGCATCGCCGTGGTGGGCATTTACCCGCTGCCCTCGGTGCTGACCGTCTTCTTCAACTCCGCGAAAAAGATTGTGGCTATGCCCGAGCAGAGCATGACCGCCGCGAAGAACAGCCTGCTGGGCCAGCTCTATCCCGAAATCCTCAACGCCCAGACCGGGTGCGTCTCCGGCGATCAGGTGAATACCGAGGAGCTGCTGAAGCTCAACCCGGACGTGGTGTTTTACAGCGCCTCCGACGCCGCCATCGGCGAAGCGCTGAAAAACGCGGGCTTTACCGCCGTGGCCCTGTCCGTGAACAAGTGGGGCTATAACTGCCTCGAGACCCTCGACAACTGGATCTCCCTGCTCAGCGAGATTTTCCCCGAAAACGACAAAGCCGCTATTGTCAAGGACCGCGGCGAAAAGATTTACAATCTGGTGCAGGAGCGCGTCAAAAACCTGACCGACGCCCAGAAAGCCCGCGTCTTCGTGCTGTTCCAGTACAGCGACACCAATATGCTCTCCTCCGGCAAGAATTTCTTCGGCCAGTGGTGGTGCGACGCCATCGGCGCCGTCAACGTGGCCGGGGAGCTGGAGAAGGACAACAGCGTGGCCGTAAACATGGAGCAGGTCTACGCCTGGAACCCGGACGTGATTCTGGTGACCAACTTCACCAAGGCCCAGCCGGACGATCTCTACAACAACGCCGTCGGCAGCGATGACTGGAGCGGCGTCAAGGCCGTGCAGGGCAAGCGCGTCTATAAGATGCCGCTGGGCCTGTACCGCAGCTATACCCCCGGCGCGGACACCCCCATCACCCTGCTGTGGCTGGCCAAGACGGTCTATCCCGACCTGTTCTCCGATATCGACGTCACCGCCGAGGCGCAGAGCTACTATAAGGATGTGTTCGGCGTGGACCTCACCGCCGCGCAGATCGAATCCATCTTCGCGCCGACCTCCGCGGCGGGCGCGGGCTTCTGAGGAAAGGCGGCAATTATGGGACTCAACGATACCCCCTCCGGCGAGCGGGTGCATATCGGCTTCTTCGGCCGCCGCAACGCCGGCAAATCCAGTGTGGTGAACGCCGTCACCGGGCAGAATCTGGCCATCGTATCGGAAACCCTGGGCACCACCACGGACCCCGTGTACAAGGCCATGGAGCTGTTGCCCATGGGTCCGGTCATGATCATCGACACCCCGGGCTTCGACGACGAGGGCACCTTGGGCGAACTGCGGGTGAAAAAGGCCAAGCAGGTGCTCAACAAGACCGACGTGGCCGTGCTGGTGGTGGACGCCTCCGTGGGCTATACCGGCTGTGACAGGGAGCTGATCGGCCTGTTTAAGGCCAAGGCCATCCATTACATCGTGGCAATGAACAAGTCCGATCTGATGTCGGGGCATCCCGCCCCGGCGGCGGACGAGCTCTATATCAGCGCCGAGACGGGGGACGGCGTTTTCGACCTCAAGGAGCGCATCGCCCACCTCGTCCCCACGGACGATCTCACCAAGCGGCTGGTGGGCGATCTCATCGCCCCGGGACAGACCGCCGTTCTCGTGGTGCCCATCGACTCCGCCGCGCCCAAGGGGCGGCTCATCCTGCCCCAGCAGCAGGTCATCCGGGACGTGCTGGAATCCGACGGCCTGGCCATGGTGGTCAAGGAGGACCGCGTGCGGGAGGCCATCGCGGGACTCACGGCAAAGCCCGCCATGGTGGTCACGGACAGCCAGGCCTTCGGGCGGGTCTCCGCCGACACGCCCTCCGAGATTCCCCTGACCTCGTTCTCCATCCTTATGGCCCGTTACAAGGGCGTGCTGCGGCCTTCCATTGAGGGCGTGGCCGCCCTGGAGAACCTGCGGGACGGCGATACGGTGCTGATCTCCGAGGGCTGCACCCACCACCGCCAATGCGACGACATCGGCACCCGGAAGATCCCCCGCTGGCTGAAGGAACACACCGGCAGGGACCTGGCCGTCGCCACCACCAGCGGCACGGAGTTTCCCGACGATCTCTCGCCCTACGCCGCCGTCATCCACTGCGGCGGCTGTATGCTCAACGAGCGGGAGATGCTGTACCGCATGAAATGCGCCGTCGACCAGGGTGTGCCCATGACCAACTACGGGGTCACCATCGCCTATATGAACGGCATCCTGAAGCGCTCTCTGGGCCTGTTCCCGGAGCTGGCCGCGCTGGTGCCCTGAACAATGCTCTCCCCCGGGGCGGGTCCCGGGGGAGAAATTTTATTTTCTTCCGCTTCCATCCCGCCCTGTCCGGGTGTATGATGGAAAAAATCAAAACGGGGGAGGTTTTTTCAATGGGGTATACAGCGGCGGTGATCACCGTCAGCGACAGTTGCAGCCGGGGCGAGAAGCAGGACACCAGCGGCCCGCGCGTCGAGGCCATGCTGGCCGGCGCGGGATATGCCGTCGTCCATCGGGCCGTCGTGCCGGACGAGCGCGAGGCCATCCAACTCGAATTGATTCGCTGCGCGGACGAGCTGCGGATCAACGTGGCGTTCACCACCGGCGGCACCGGCTTTTCCCGCCGGGACGTGACCCCGGAAGCCACGCTTTCCGTCATCGACCGGGAGGCCCGGGGCATCCCCGAGGCCATGCGGTACGCCAGCCTGCAGATCACGCCCCGGGCCATGCTGTCCCGGGCTGTGGCCGGATTGCGGGGCGATACGCTGATTATCAATCTGCCGGGCAGCGAGAAAGCGGCGGCGGAGAATCTCGGCGCCGTGCTGGACACGCTGGATCACGCCATGCTGATGCTGGCCGGCGCGGGCCACGGGGCCGACGGCGCCCCCGGCAGCCGGTGAGCGCCCTGGCGGAGGGGCGGCGGTGGGCCGCGTTCTCCCACCGGGAATGCGAATACTATCCCTGCCACCCGGGGGCGGACCCGGACGATTTCAACTGCCTGTTTTGCTACTGCCCGCTGTACGCGTTGGGCAGGGACTGCGGCGGGAATTTCACCTATACGCCGGCGGGGATCAAGGACTGTTCCCCCTGCCTTCGGCCCCACGCCCGCGGCGGCTATGAATTCGTGACGGCCCGGTTCGGGGACATCGTAAAAAGAATGGAAGAAATGAAAAAATAAAAAAATCTCCCGGCTTGGAGCCGGGAGATTTTCTTTGCCTGCAGGGTCTCGACACCCCCCGCGCCCATGAAAAGCCGGCAAATGCCAAAATGCAGGCAAGCGCATTTTTTAACAATCGATAATTAAAATTAAAACAATATTGGAGGATTGCTGGAATTGTTGACCATTGTAAAAACATTAACCAATTTGAGCAAAAAATCATTTCTGGCCATATACAAGAAAGGCAAACGGTGCTAGATTAAGGCCGCTGACAAGAGGTGATTGGTATCGACCACTGACATTGAGCCGTTTAGTTCATGCTCCGCTCCGGCGCCGCGCCGGAGTCAAGGGGGGTATGTGCTTTTTTTTCGACTCATTGCCTGCGCGGGATCGCGCTCTTGTAGAAAGAAAAGTTTTGAATATTGATATGGGGGCTGATTCATTATGCTTGCACCAATTCTTGCCACCGTGATCTTCCTCGGTATGTTCCTGCTTATCATTCTGGACAAATTTGAGCGCCATTACATCACGCTGGGCAGCGGCTTCCTGGTGTTGATCGTGGTTTTCGGCATCTGCATGAACTCCGGCGACGCCATCCTGGCCACGCTCAATCTCAGGGCCGTGTTCAGCACGGGCTTCTGGTACGGCGCCTCGGAGGGCGTCAGTACCGGCATCAACTGGTCCACCATCATTTTCGTGGCGGGCATGATGATTATGGTGGAGGGCCTGGGCAATGCGGGCTTCTTCCGCTGGCTGTGCCTGACGCTGGCCAAGGCGGTGCACTATCATGTGGTGCCGCTGCTGATCTGCTTCATGTTCATGTCGGCCGTCCTGGCCATGTTCATCGACAGCATCACGGTGGTGCTGTTTTTGGCAACGGTCACGCTGGAGCTGGCCCATGTGCTGGATTTCAACCCCGTGCCCATGATTATATCCGAGATCTTCTGCGCCAATCTGGGCGGCTCGGCTACCATGTGCGGCGATCCTCCCAACATCATTATCGGCACCTCTCTGGGCTATACCTTCACGGACTTCATCAAGAATACCGGCGTTATCATCGCCATCGGCTTTGTGGTGGCCGCGGTGTTCTTCTGGCTGTGCTTCCGCAAGGAGCTGGAGAAAAACGAGCGCGAGCGCGCCGCCGGCGCCAAGTGCCCGCTGCCCGCCAGCGCCGTCACCAATATCCCCGCTTTCATCGGCGGCGCGCTGGTTTTTATCATCGCGGTGGCACTTTTGGTCACGCATGCGAAAACAACTCTTTCCGTTGCGCTGATTGGTGTTATAATAGCTGTATTGACTTTGCTGGTCACGCTGTTCACCTGCGGGCGGAAGAGCGTGAAGGGGATTCTCAAGGGCGTGGATTACAAGACGCTGCTGTTCTTCGTCGGCCTGTTCGTTTCCGTGGGCGGCTTGGAGCAGACCGGGGTGCTGGATCTTCTCGCCAAGTTTATCACAACGGTGAGCGGCGGCAGCCTCAAGGTGATCGTCGTGATTATTCTCTGGCTTTCTGCCATTGCCAGCGCGTTTATCGACAACATCCCCTTCGCGGCGACGATGGTGCCCGTCATCCGCTCCATCGCGGCCACCCAGGGCGTGGATCTGTCGGTGCTGGCGTGGACGCTGTCCCTGGGCACCGATCTGGGCGGCAACGGCACACCCATCGGCGCGTCTGCGAACGTGGTCGGTACCTCGGCGGCGGCAAAGGCTGGCCATCCCATCGGCTGGGCGGAGTACTGCAAGTACTGCGTGCCCGCGACGATCCTTGTGGTGGGGATCTCCATGCTCTGCCTGTTTGTGAAATATCTATAATTTTGGGGAGGGAACACCGTGAAGGAACAGATCATCATCACCGTCGGCCGCGAGCATGGCAGCGGCGGACACTATGTGGCGCAGCTCATTTCCGAAAAACTGGGCATCAAGCTGTACGACAAGGAAATCGTGGAGGGCACCGCCACGGATAACGGCTTCACCAAGGAGCTGGTGGAGCGGATGGACGAGAAGCCCGTCAACTTCTTCTTCTCCCGCCGCATCGGCGAGTACTCCAATTCGCTGGAGGAGAACGTTGCCCAGCGCACCTTCGATTTCATCCGCGCCAAGCTCATCACCGGCGAATCCTTTGTGGTGGTGGGCCGCTGCGCCGAGGAAGTGCTGAAGGACGAACCCAACCTGATCCGCGTGTTTATTTCCGGCGACAAAGCCGACAAGCTCCAGCGCATCATGACCACCGACGGCGTGGACGAGGCCAAGGCCGATGAGATCATCCGCACCGTGGATCGCCGCAGAAAGACCTATCACAACTACTACTCCGAGCACAAATGGGGCGATTCCCGGGGCTACGACGTGGTGATGAACACCAGCCGGCTGGGCATCTCCGGCACGGCGGACGCGCTGATCTATTACATCAAGGCCTTTCAGGCGATCTGAATTTTAAGCGAAAAAAGCTCTGAGGATTGTTAATCCTCAGAGCTTTTTTTATCGGCGGTTTTCGTATTGAATCTCGTAGTCCTGCTTGGGGGTATATTTTTTCTGCAGCTTCACCACCAGCTTGCCGTCGATGACCTGGGTGCAGCCGTCGTCCGGGTAGCGGGGCATCATCTTGAAATCGAAGGTGTCCGCCATGTCGATGAAATCCTGCTCGGCAGGCTCCTTGATGGGGACGTTCAGCCAGCGGTCGATGAAATAGTAAATCTGTTTGTTCAGGGCGATGGTGGAATCCGCGTCGCAGCTGTAGTGCTGCACCTGATCGTAGGCGTCGATGTCGGAATAGTAGCGGTCGGTGGGGTAGGAGCCGATAATCAGCACCTCCATACCGTCCTTATAGCCGTCGGTGGATTCGATGCGTTCCACCAGCCGGCTGCAGAAATTCTCCGTGGCCCGCATGGCGGTATCCGAGGCGGAATAGACCACATTGTCGATCTGCCAGCAATAGAACAGCGCGGCCACCATCATGGCGAAGCCCGCGCAGCGGCCCCACTTCAGCAGCTTGTCGGAAGCGTCGGGGCAGCGGTCGATCATGGTCAGGACAAAGACATACACCAGTACGAAAGCGAACTTCATGATGGGGGTGGGGGTGGAGTAGGGCGAGAGCACCTGGGCAAAATTCAGCCCCAGCGGCAGAAGAACGCCCATGCACACGGCGATGACGCTGTTGCCCCGGGAGACCCTGTTGCGGCGGATCAGCCGGAAAAACAGCCAGATCACGAACAGGGCCAGCAGCGTGTGCAGGATGGCGGAGGCCAGCGTGGTATATTTGGTGGACGTACCCAGGAAGAAATACTCCGCAAAGCCCTTATAGGTACGGGCCAGGATGCGCGGCAGCTGGGCGAGGGGATAGCTGCCCGCTGCGCTGGACATCCCCAGATAGCTCAAAAGCTGAAGATTCTTCACGGCAAGGAATATTTTCAGGATGATGAAGTACAGGAGCATGCCCGCGGCCAGAAAGCCCACATAGCGCAGCCCCTGCAGAAAGACTTCCTTCCAGGGGCGGGTGTTTTCCAGCGCGGAGAGCAGTACTAAAATCAAACACAGCCCGATGGCGAAGGAGAGATAGGCCTGGTAGATGCCCACGGCAAAAGCCAGCGGGATGGCGCCCCACAGAAAGCCCCACTTGCCCCGGGACGCCAGCGTGACGCCCAGCACCGCCAGAAACACGCCGAAGAAATAGGCGGAGGCCGTGAACATATAGAGATAGGTGTAGGCCACGGAGGGGAAGGCGGCCAGCGACACGCCGATCAGCGCCGACCAGATGCACCCCCGGACGCGCAGCAGCTTCACCATCACGGCGGCAGCCAGCGCAAGGAACAGCAGCGACAGCACGCCGATCAGCGCGGGCATTTCCAGATAGCAGTTCAGCGCGGAGATGTAGTGCAGAAACCAGCGGCCGGAAATGGTCATCTCCTGGGTGTCGTAAAGGCGGCTGATGCCGTCCGCATTGGGGATGAGATTGGTAAAGGCGTACAGATGGATCAGCAGCCCGGAGACGAAGCAGGCCAGAAAGGCCCAGCGCTCCTGGGGGGAGACCCGGCGCCAGCCCGTGTAGAGCCACGACTCCAGCGCGCGCCCGTTGCTTTCGTTATCAGACAAAAGGGATCACCTCATTGCTTTTCTTGATCTTCCTTTTTCGCAAAGGCGAAAAAGCGCTGCCCCAGATAGTTGAGGCCCACGAACAGGCACATACCCACCAGCATGGCGATGTTTTCCTGCAGCTTCACCGAGGCGCCGGTGCTGGAAAGCACGGCCCGGGCCAGCGGCTTGGCCACGCCGTAGGCGATGCCGTAACACACCGCGATGTTCAGCGCGAACCGCGCCACCACCGCAAAACTCTTTTCCTTGTTTTGAAAGGTGAAATACTTGTTGAGAAAATAGCTGAGGATGCTGCCGAAGAAATAGTTGGAGGCGCTGGACAGCCAGTAACTCAGCCCGAAAACATTGTAGAACACGAACATGATGGCCGTGCCGAACAGCGTGTTAATCACGCCCACCAGAAGGAACTTCCAGAAGGTCTTATCCAGTAATTTTCGCATCCTGCCCGCCCCTCCCGCAGGTCGCGGAGACGATGAAACGCGGGCGGCCCTTGACTTCCTCGTAAATTTTGGCGATGTAATAGCCGATAATGCCCAGACTGATCATCACCACACTGCCGATAAAAAGCTGCACAATGATCACCGTGGTGAAGCCGCCCAGGGCGGTGCCCGCGATCTTCTGGTACAGGGCCACGACGGAGAGCACCAGCGACAGGAGCAGTGTGACGAAGCCCAGGAAGGTCACAACCTGCATGGGGGCGGTGGAAAAAGAGGTGATGTTGGTGATGGCGTATCTTGTCAGCTTCCGCCCCGACCACTTGGAGGAGCCCGCGGCGCGCTCCTGCACGTCGAACTCCACGGCGGCGGTCTTATAGCCCACCCAGGAGGACAAAGCGCGGAAAAAGGCGTGCTTTTCCCGGATGGTCAGCAGCACGTCCACCGCCTTGCGGTCCAGCAGCCTGAAGTCCGAGGCCCGGGACATGTCGATATGCACGGCAGCGGAGATGATCCTGTAAAAACAACGGGCGCAGAAGCCGTGGATGGGGCTCTCCCTGCCCCGGTCGGTCTTGACGCCCTCCACGATCTCGTAGCCCTGCTGCCACAGGCGGTACATCTCCACCAGCTTTTCCGGCGGGTGCTGCAGATCGCAGTCCATCACGGCGCAGCAGTCGCCCCCGGCGTTGGCCAGCCCTGCAAAAATAGCCGCCTCCTTGCCGAAGTTGCGGGAAAACCGCAGCCCGCGCACCCGGTCGTCCCGGGCCGCGGCGGACTGAATCTCGGCCCAGGTGCAGTCCCTGGAGCCGTCGTCCACAAACAGCAATTCAAAAGGAACACCTTCCCGGGTGAGAAGGTCCGTCAGCGTCTGCGCGGTCAGGGAAATCAATTCCTCCTCGTTGCAGGAGGGGATGACCACGGACAGCCTGCCGGAAACGGGGTCTCCCATAAAATCACCTCTCGGCCGGGGGACGGTATCCCCACTGTCCCGGCGGCGCACAAAATACAACACATATTTTAGCCGACACCGGGGGTAAAGTCAATGCCGGGGGCAAAATGCCGGAAAACAACTGGAGGCGGCCCGCTGTACGGGCCGCCTCCAGGAAAGAAAATGCTCTGTTTCATCGCCGTCCGGTCAGATCACTTCAGACCGGTCCAGCTCTCGGTGGTGGAAGTGGGACGGGTGTAATTGTGGCCGTTGGCGGATTCCAGAACCTGCCCGTAGTACCAGGCGCCGGAGCGGATGTCGGTGAAGGTCTTGACGGAGTGGGAGGCGACATAGCTCAGATCGCAGGAGCGGTTGAGCACGCTGTTGAGCATGGTGACGGCCTCGGCGCGGGTGATGTCGTTCTGCGGGCGGAAGGAGCCGTCGGAATAGCCGGTGCCCCAGCCGTTGACGCTGGCGGTGAGGACGTATTTATAATACCAGGCGCTGGGGGACACGTCGTTGAACTTGTTGGTGCCTTCGCTGAGACCGTAGAAAGCGCAGACCATGGTGACGAACTCGGCGCGGGTGATATAGGCGTTGGGACGGAAGGTCCTGTCGGTATAACCGGCGACCACGCCGCCGTCGGCCATGGTGCAGACCGCGGTGTAGTACCAGGAGCCCGGTACCAGATCGGTGAAGGAGCTGTTGGTGGTGGAAGTATACATCGACTTGCTGTCGTCGGTGAGCAGCGCATAGAGCATCACGGCGACCTCGGCACGGGTGATATAGTTGCCCGGACGCCAGGCACCGTCGGGATAGCCGGAGGTGTAGGCGTAATGGTTCACATCGTCCAGCACGAGACCGCCGGCAAGAGCGGTATTCTCGTCGTCGATGGTGGTGTCTCCCAAACCCAGCAGGGAGTTGAGCTTGGAAAACAGGGAGGTCAGATTGGACAGGCCGGAGCCGCTGAGCAGCGCCTGCAGACGGGAGAGCAGCGTGGAGCTGGAAGCGCTGCCGAACAGGCTTTTCAGATAGGTGAGCAGGGTGCCGGAGTTACCGGCCTGAATGAGCTTGAGCAGCTTCGCCTGGATGTCGGCGGCGGTGGTGCCGGCCATCGTCAGGAACAGCTTGAGCAGCGCGCCGGAAGAGGAGGAACCGCCGCTGGGAAGCAGCTGGCCGATGACTTCGAGCATCTTGCTCTTAAGGGTGGCGTCGGCGGTGACGAGGCTGCTGAGGAAGCTGGCCATAGCCGCCTCGCCGATGGCGCCCTTGTTGAGCATGGCCTGGAGAACGGCGGCGATATCGTCGCCGGAGAAGGCGTTGTCAAACAGGCCCTTGATAATCAGCTGAAGGCCCTTCTGGGTCATGGTGCCGTTGGCGATGATATTGGTCAGATTGGAAACGATCTGGGCGTTGGTATAGCTGCCGGCGCTGATGAGTGTCTTCAGCACATCGGAGAGGTTGCCGCCGGTGATGCCGTTTTCAAGCAGGGTCTTGAGATCGGTGGCCAGATTGTCGTTCAGATTCTTCACGACGCTGGCCAGAACGCCCTGGCTGATAACGGAATCGCCGAACAGGGACTCCAGAACGCCGGCCAGCGTGGTTTTGTTCTGGGTGCTGGCGCCGACGAGCGCCTCGGTAACATCGGTCAGAAAGCCGGCCTTGTCGGTGCTGGCCGCGAGCAGCGCCTGAAGCTGGCTGGTCAGCGCGGTGGTGGCCACATAGCCGGCGTTGTTCAAAGCGGCGAGAATTTGGGCGATAGCGGCGGCGTCTGCCACCTTGCCGCCGGACAGCGCGGTCACGAGAGCGGCCAGGCCTTCGTTGGTGAGCTTTCCGCTGAGCAGTTCGGCCAGCGCGGTTTTGCTCTGGGCAGCGCTGACGCCCAGAGCCTGCAGAACGCTGAGCAGCGTGCTTTGGGCGGCGGAGCTGGTGTCCGCATCGGAGGAGCTCACGTCGTTCAGCAGCTTGCCGAAGTTGATGGTGGTGGTGTTGCCGGTCACGGTGACGATGCCGTGGGTGTAATCGCTGTGGCTGGCGATGTCCTTGAACAGATCGCCGGTGTTTACAGTGACGATACCGTGGGTAAAGGTCCCGCTGGCGATGCCGTTCAGAATGTTGTCGAGGGCGACCTCCACGATACCGTGAACGTTTTCGTTGCCGTTGCCGGCATCCACAAGGCCGGTGCCGTCGTCGGCGGTGGTGGTTCCGCCGAAAAGATTGTCGAACAGATCCGAGATCAGATCCGTCCGGGTGACGGAAGCGCTGTCGTCGGCCGCAAACACGCCGACGGACATGAGGCTCAGCGTCATGACGACGGCGAGCACCAGGCACAGAAACTTTTTTGCGCTCTTCATAATTTCTTTCTCCCGCTATTCTCCAATTTATTAAGCAAATCCTTTCGGGTTCCCTTACATAAGGCCATTTTAGGCCGGTCAACGGTAACAAAACAGAGTATTTTTTCTCTATTTTTGTTTCTGTTTATACTCCATTTTCAAAATCTCAGGACAGATTGCAATAATTTGTCGGCCTCAAACATTAACAAATATCGGCAGCCTGCACGGCGGGCCGGGAGCCGGCGCTTTCGGCTGCTTCTATCTATACAATGAATCGAAGGAATGGTTTATTCCGAAAAATTCCTAAAAGTTTGAACGATCAAGACGCAGAAAAAACCCGCCTCTTTCGAGGCGGGTTTTATTAAATAAAGGTAGGCTCAGCGGGTTTCGTTGTATTTCTTGATGCCGGCGGCCAGCACCTCCATGGCGCGCTCCAGATCGGGCTTTTTGATCACGTAAGCCATGCGGATCTCGTTGACGCCGCGGTGGGGGGTTTCGTAAAAGCTCTCCGCCGGGGCGAACATCACGGTGTCGCCGTGGTCGTCAAAGTCGGTCAGTAGCCACTGCTGGAACTTGTCCGCGTCGTCCACGGGCAGAGCGGCCATGACGTAAAAAGCGCCCTTGGGCGCGGAATACACCACGCCGGGGATCTTCTTCAGACCCTCCACCAGCGCGTCGCGGCGGGCCCTGTACTCCTCGCGGACGGCGGCGAAATATTCGGGGCCGACAGAGTACAGCGCGGCGGACGCCACCTGGTCGATGGTGGAGGCGCACAGCCTGCCCTGGCACCACTTCATGGCATGGCCCATCAGCTCGCGGTTGCGGGAGATGACGCAGCCGATACGGGCGCCGCAGGCGGAGAAGCGTTTGGAAACGGAGTCGATGACGACCACGTTCTCGTCGTAGCCCTCCAGCTGCAGCAGGCTCATCAGCGGCTCGCCGCCGTAGACGAACTCGCGGTAGACCTCGTCGCCGATGATGAAGAGGTTGTGCTCCCTGGCGATGTCGGCCATGAGCTTCAGTTCCTCTTTGCTCAGCACGGTGCCGGTGGGGTTGCCGGGATTGGTGAACAGGATGGCCCGGGTGTGCTCGTTGATGCACGCTTCCACCCGCTCGCGGACGGCGAACTGATAGCCCGCCTCCGGGGTGGTGGTAATGGGATGCACGGTGGCGCCGGTGAGGCGGATGAAAGTATTGTAGTTGGGATAGAAGGGCTCAGGGACGATGATCTCGTCGCCGTCGTCCAGAATGCAGGCCATGAGCATCTGCAGCGCCTCGCTGCCGCCGGTGGAGATCAGGATATCCTTCGTGGTGATGGGCGCGCCGATCTTGTTGTAGTAGCCGGCCACGGCTTCCAGCATCTCCGGCACGCCGGCGGAGGGGGCGTATGCCAGAACAGACTGGGAGAAGCTCCGGACGGCGTCGAAGTACGCGGGGGGCGTGGCGATATCAGGCTGGCCGATGTTCAGGTGGTAGATCTTCTTCCCCGCCTTCTCCGCCTCCACGGCGTAGGGGGCGAACTTGCGCATGGGCGAGAGGCCGCACTTTTCAATCTTGGATGAAAAAATCATGGAATTCCCTCCTGTATTTGTTTGGATCAGCTCCAATTTATTGCCTTTACATCCAATATACCTGCTTTTTGCTCAACATTCAATAGCCTGCCAAAAGTTTATCAAGATACATATCCGGGCGAAAGAGGGCATATCCTTTTCCAGCGGCGCGGATTGCAAATGCCGCCGCGGGATGGTACAATAACCACAGAACGGTTGTTGTACCGGGCGCATCCGCCCGCGGCGCGGGCAGGCGCATCGAAATAGCCGCAAAGCTGTATACTGTTCGTTTTGCCGGACAAGCCGTCCGGCTGTTGAGAGGCTAAGGATGAAATTTTCCGTTTTTTTCGCGTGTTTGATCTGCAGGCTACTGCGCGCACTGGCCAGGGCGCTCCACCGGGGCGGCACGGCCATGCCGGGCCGCGTCGCGCTGAAGCTCTGCCCCGGGCTGCTCAGGACCCTCGCCGCAGGGGTGGAGACCGTGGCCATCACGGGCACCAATGGCAAGACCACCTCCGCCCGCATGGTGGAGGAGACCTTCCGGGAGGCAGGCCGCGATTGCTTCGCCAACCGCTCCGGGGCCAATCTCATCTCCGGCGTCACCACGGAATTCGTGCTCAACGCCACCCTTTCGGGCAAGCCGAAGAAAAAATATGCCGTTATCGAGTGCGACGAGGCCGCCGCGCGGCGGGTCTTGGGGGAACTTCAGCCCAGGACGGTGCTGGTGACCAATCTGTTCCGCGACCAGCTGGACCGCTATGGCGAGGTGACACACACGCTGGAGAATATACGGGAGGGGCTCAAGGGCGCGCCGAGCGCGGTGCTGTGTCTCAACGCGGACTGCTCGCTGACCTCCTCGCTGGCGCTGGACCTGCCCAACCGGGCGGTGTACTACGGCGTGGACCGCTCCGCCGCGGGCAGCGCCGGGAAGCCCGAGATCTCCGACGCCACCCACTGCATCCGCTGCAAGACGGAGTACGAATACGACTATGTTACCTACGGCCACCTGGGCGGCTTCCGCTGCCCCAAATGCGGCTATGCCAGGCACAAAGCCGATGTGGCCGTGACGGAGCTTGTGGAACGTACCGCGGACAAGACTTCCGCGCTGCTGCGCATCCGGGGCGAGAAGCGGCTGGTCACGGTGAATCTGCCGGCGATTTATAATGTCTATAATGCCGCGGGGGCCGTCGCCGCCGCGCTGGAGATGGGCGTGGATACGGACGCGGCCATCGCCGCGCTGGGCAGGTTCAAATGCGGCTTCGGGCGCATGGAAAAGTTCGCGCTGGGCGCGGCGGGCGCCCGGATGATGCTCATCAAAAACCCGGCGGGCGCCAATCAGGTGCTGGATTTCCTGCTGGACATCCGCGACGAATTTTCTCTGGCCGTCTGTCTCAACGACCGGGACGCCGACGGCACGGACGTGTCCTGGATCTGGGACGCGGACTTTGAAAAACTGGCCGCCGTGGGCCGCCGGCTGCGCCGGGTGATCGTCTCCGGCGACCGGGCGGAGGATCTGCGGGTGCGGCTGAAATACGCCGGTGTGCCGGAGGCAAAGACCGGCCTGGAAACGGACTACGAAAAGCTGACGGACTGGATGGAGAAACAGGAGACGCCGGTTTTCATCATGCCCACCTATACCGCCATGCTGGAGCTGCGGGAGCATCTCATCAGGCGCACCGGCGGCGCGGAATTCTGGGAATAAGGCGGTAATGGAATGGAACTGCGGATTTGCCATATGTACCCGGACGTGCTGAATCTGTACGGCGACCGGGGCAACATGATCTGCCTGCGAAACCGGCTGGCGTGGCGCGGCATCGGATGTACGATCCGGCGTCTCCCCATCGGGGAGACGGCCGGCCTCGCCGGGTTTGATCTCATCTTCATCGGCGGCGGGCAAGATTTTGAGCAACAGGTGCTGCTGGAGGATCTCCACCGGGGCAAGGACCGGGAGATCAAAGCCGCCGTGGCCGACGGCAAGACCTTCCTCACCATCTGCGGCGGCTATCAGATGCTGGGCAATTACTACGAGACCCACGACGGCGTCCGCTGCGATTTCATCGGCGCCGTGGACCTCTATACCGTTGGCGGCGGCGTGCGCATGATCGGCAACTATAAATACCGGTGCCTGCCCGAATCAGGCGGCAGCGTGGTGGTGGGCTTTGAGAACCACAGCGGCAGGACCTTTCTGGGCCCCGGCGTTTCCCCGCTGGGCACCGTGCTGACCGGCTGCGGCAACAACGGCGACGACGGCACCGAGGGCGCGCGCTACAAAAACGTGTTCGGCACCTACAGCCACGGGCCGCTGCTGCCCAAAAATCCGGCGCTGTGCGATTTTATCCTCCAGACGGCGCTGACGCGCCGCTACGGCAGCTGTACGCTTTCCCCGCTGGACGACGAGGCGGAGCTCCGGGCCCACGATGCCATGGAGGACAAGCTGCATTGAAAGAAGGACGGACCAATGATACGATTTTATAACGGACGGGCGCTGACCTTCGCGGGCGGCGTGAAAGTAGCGGACGGCGAGGTCTGGACAGACGGCGGCGTCATCGTCTACGTCGGCCCGGCGAAAACGGACAGGCCCGTTTTTGAGCGGGAGATCGACCTTGAGGGCGACGTGGTGCTGCCCTCCTTCAAGGATGCCCACACCCACTCGGCCATGACCTTCCTCCGCTCCTATGCGGACGATCTGCCGCTGAACGACTGGCTGTACCGGCGGGTGTTTCCGCTGGAGGCGAAGATGACGCCGGAGGCCGTGTATGCCATGACCCGCCTGGCCATCCTGGAATACCTCTCCAGCGGCATCACCGCCAGCTTCGATATGTATTACCACAACGACGCCTATGTGCAGGCCAATCTGGACAGCGGCTTTCGGACGGTGATCTGCTCGGCGCTGAACGATTTCGACAAGGACCCGGAAAATATCGAGCGGGAGTATCTCAAATTCAACGCCAGCGGTCCGCTGATCGGCTACCGTCTGGGCATCCACGCGGAATATACCACGGGGCCCGAGCGGCTGAGCTACGCCGCCGGCCTTGTCCAAAAATACAAGACGCCGTTTTTCACCCACAATTCCGAGACCAGGGCCGAGGTGGAGGGCTGCATCCAGCGCCACGGCATGACCCCCACCGCGCTGTTCGAGAGCCTGGGGATGTTCGATTACGGCGGCGGCGGCTTCCACTGCGTGTGGCTGAGCGACGACGACATCGACATTTTCCGCAGACGCGGGCTGTGGGCGGTGACCAATCCCGCGTCCAACCTGAAGCTCGCCAGCGGCATCGCGCCCATCCGCGCCCTGATGGACGCCGGCGTAAAGCTGGCCATCGGCACGGACGGGCCCGCCAGCAACAACGCGCTGGATATGTTCAGGGAGATGTATCTGGTCACCGTGCTGCAAAAGTACCGGGAAAACGACGCCGCGGCCTGCGGCGCGGACAAGGTGCTGGAGATGGCCTGCGCGGGCGGCGCGGGGGCCATGGGTTTAGCCGGCTGCGACGATCTGGCTCCCGGCAAAAAGGCCGATCTTATCGTGCTGAATATGCGCCGGCCCAATATGCAGCCCGAGCACAACATTCCCAAAAACATCGTCTACGCCGGCAGCAAGGAGAATGTGCGCCTGACCATGATCGACGGCGTCATCCGCTACGAAGACGGCGAATTTTTCATTGGCGAGGCCCCGGAAAAAATCTATGCCGACGCGAAAAAAATACTGAAAGAGATTTTAAAATGAAGCGCATCGACCTCCACGTCCACACCACCTGCTCCGACGGGACCGTCCCGCCGGAGGGCATTCCCCCGCTGGCCAAAGCCGCGGGACTATCCGCCGTGGCCGTCACCGACCACGACACGGTGGCGGGGCTGGCCGCGGCCATGGCCGCGGGGACGGAATGCGGCGTGGAGGTGGTGCCGGGCATCGAATTCGCTACCGGCTTCGAGCACACCGAAATCCATCTGCTGGGCTATCTGTTCGACCCGGCCTCCCCGGCGCTGACGCCCGCGCTGCGGTGGGTCATCGACGACCGCCGGGAGCGCAACGAGAAGATGGCCGCCCTCCTCCGGGCGGACGGCGTCCCCGTCACGGCGGGGGAGCTCTACGCCCGCTATCCCCATTCCACGGTGGGCAGACCCCACTTCGCGGTGAAGCTCATGGAGTGCGGCTTGGCGGCTTCCGTGGCGGACGCCTTTCAAAAATATCTGGCCCCCGGGCGGAAATACTATGTCCGCCGGCATTTTCTTCCGGTGGACGAGGCCGTGCGCGTGGTCCGCGCGGCGGGGGGTCGTGCCGTTCTGGCCCATCCCTTCCAATATCAATATGACGACGCGCAGCTCCGCCGACTGCTGGACTATTGCGTGTCTGTGGGATTGGAAGGGCTGGAGTGCCTCTATACCGGCTATACCCCCCGGCATGAGACGTATCTCACGGCGCTGGCGGGGGAATACGGGCTTTTCGTCACCGGCGGCAGCGATTTTCACGGCGGCCACAAGCCGGAAATCGCGCTGGGCACGGGCGCGGGCGATCTCTGCGTCCCTTACGAGCTGCTGGAAAAAATGCGCGGAAACGCCACCGGCTGACCGCGGAAATCGCTGCGGGGCCCCCTTTGACAAGGGGGCCCTTTTATTTTCATATCCCGCCTCCCCGGCGCATAGACTGAGAACGGCATAGTCTGTGGAAGGAGGCATTTTCATGAAAAAGCTCATGTCCCTGCTGCTGGCGCTGGCGCTCTGCGCCGGCCTTATCCCCGCCGCCCGGGCCCAGACCGCCGCGCCCGACGACGGCATGGACGCCATGATCGCGGCGGCTGCCGCCGGCGACCTGGAGGCCGGCGCGCTGGCGGAGACGGAACGCAATGCCCGCATCGACGCGGAAGGGCTGCCCCTGGTCAAAGTGCGGTTCGCGGAGCTCTGCCTGCTGGCCAGGCTCATCTATGCCGAGGCCGGCAGCAGCTGGCTTTCGGACGAATGGAAGTTTTGCGTGGGCGAGGTGGTGATGAACCGGGTGGCCTCGCCGGAATTCCCCGACACGCTGGAGGAGGTCATCTACCAGCCGGGACAGTATTACGGGCGGCGCAGCCGCTATTTCGCGTCGCTGGTGCCCGGCGAGACCGAGATCCGGGCCGCGTCGCGGCTGCTGCAGGGGGAGCGGCACATGAGCCCGGCCGTGGTGTTTCAGGCCAATTTCCCCCAGGGCAGCGGCACCTACCTGCATCTGCGGGATAAGATCCTGGGCAGCACCTATCTCTGCCTCAGCAGCCATCCGAAGCTCTACACGGCATAAAAATCGCGGGTCGAAAGACCCGCGATTTTTATGCTTAAAATACGTCCTCCTCCACCTTCTCCGGCGGAACGGCCAGTTCCTCCGGGTGGGTGATGAAATACTTCAGCTTTTTCAGCACGGAGGCATAAAAGTAGCCGTCCACGATGCGCTCGTCCAGGGTGGCCTTGAAGTCCAGATACTTGTGCTCCTCCAGCTGGCCATGGCGATTGACCTCAAGCTCCTTGCGTTTGGCGCCGAAGGCGATGAACACCGGCAGGGTGCCGAAATTGTAAATGTGATGATAGACCGGTTTTATGCCGAGGGAACCCAGGTCCGTGACGATCATGCTGCCGTGGAAGGGGCTGATGTCCAGCAAGGACTGGGGGAGCCAACCGAAATAGTCCATGATGCGGATGACGGTAAGGACAAGTTTCAGCACGAACCGGGGCAGCCGCTTGCATTTGTTGGCAAATTTCTCGGTGCCGTTATCCTCCTCGCCGGTCTTGATCTCGTCGATGGCCTCGTTCATCTTGCGGTAGACATCGTATACCGTGTCCGTGGGCTGAAAGCGGACCTTGATCATGGTTTCCGTGGCGTTGATGGAAAGACTTCTTTTCACCGCCATGATGATTTCAATATCGTTGCGGGCGTAGATACGGTGGCCGCATACGAACCGGTTGAGCCCGGGAAGCAGAGCGATGCAGCGGATATACGCGGCGATGAGCACATGCAGGAAACCGAGCCCCTTGAAGCCTGCCACACGCTGCGCGCGCAGCCAGCGGTCAGCTTCGGAAATCTCAGCGGAATCGGTATAGAAGACGTGCGCGTCGTTGCGGGTGGGCATGATAAAGGGGATAAACGCGCAGAGGCCCGGAAGGGAGTGGAGAAGGCGGCCTTCCTTGCGGTCGCCGAAACGGCGTTTATAGGGTCTGCTCATATTGTCAGCCTCCAATAAAAAGGTTTCAATATTTTAAGTATCACGCGGCTATTATACAGTTTATTGTCGGGGATGGCAATAGCAAAGTTGAACAAAGCGAAAAAACAAGCGCACACGAAAATTCCTCTGAAAATACGGGTGAAATGGTGGAATACGCCTATTGACAAGATTTTCACATTAAAGTATGATGATTAACAGTCATGGATGCCCCTGACACGTCCGCCGCCGAAAAATGTTAAAAATTTACCGTTCCTGCTGCTCATGAAAAGATTGATATTTCAATATTTCGCGAAAAAAGATATTAATCCCGGTTGCGCAAACTTTGTCAAGGAAGCTGGCATAATTTCCTTGATTTGGGGGTAGTCGTTTGTTATTATAGGACTATGTGTTTGTGCCGGATTGACAAAATTTCACGCCAAGGAACAGAAAAACATGGTTATCTCAGCAAATTTCGGTCCAAGGACGCAATCTTTAGGGGGGGGAGGTGTGTGAATGTCGTTTAAGGCAATTTTAACCGTATCCGATGCGGAAGAAGCCGCCCGTCAGATCAAGGGCGAAGCCGAGACCCAGGCAAAGGAGCGTATCGCCGAGGCCGAGGCGGCCGGCGAGGAAGCGATCCGTGCCGCCGCTGAAAAAGCGGCCGCGGAGTTGAAGGAGCTATGGGCGAAGGCCGATGAAAAGGCTCGGGCCGAGGCTTTGGAGCTTTCCGCCACAACGGAAAACAAACGAGCGTCTCTGCGTGCCAGAGCGGAAGAACGCATTGACAAGGCAGCCGAGCTTGTCGTGGAAAGGATAGTGAACAGTTAATGGCCATTGAAAAAATGAAAAAACTGCGTCTGATGGCCATCCGTTCGCAGAAAGAAGCGCTGATGCGCGACATGATGCTGCTGGGCTGCGTCGAAGTCACGGAGCCGGAGCAGGAGATGGCGGAACCCGAGATTGCCCCAATGGTAAAGCGGGAAAGCAGCGATCTCACGCGGTACCGCGCGCAGCACGCGTCTCTGACGCACGCAGTGGAGCTGCTGAACAAATACGCCCCGGTGAAGACCCCGCTCCTTTCTGCGAAACCGGAGATCGACAGCAGCGTATTTCTGGACGCGGCCACGCTGGAGGACACGCTTTCCGCCGCGGCCGACATTGAAGCCGCCGAAGAGCGCATTAAACGGATCGGCGCGGAGGAGAGCCGCCAGCGCGGCATCACTGAATCCCTCACGCCGTGGCGGGAGCTGGATATGCCGCTGGAATGCACCGGCACGTTGCTCACAGCCGCCATCACGGGCATGCTGCCCGCCGCCGCCTCCTTTGCGGACGCCCAGGCCGCCGTGGCCGCCGTCACCGAGGAGGCCGAACTGTTTTCGGTCTCTGCGGACAAGGATCAGCAGTATGTGCTGCTGATCTGCTTCAAAGGCGATCAGGCCAGGATTCAGGAAGCGCTGCGCCCGTATGCGTTTTCCCTGTCCACCGTCACCGGCATGACCGGCACGGCGAAGGAGAATATCGCCTCCGCGGAAAAGACCATCAACGAACTCTCCGGAGAGAGAGAGAGCCTCGCGGCGCGCATCGCCGCCATGGCCGACAAACGGAACGAGATCAAGCTCTGCGCCGACCGCGTGAGCACCAAAATCAACAGCGCCGAAGCGGAGGACAAGCTGTACGGCATGGATTCCGCTATCGTGCTGGAGGGGTGGATGCTGGCGGACAAGGAGCCGGAGCTGTCCGCGCTGTTTGATCGATACGACTGCGCCTGGGAGACCGAGGACCCCGTGCCCGACGAATATCCCAAAGTCCCGGTGAAGCTGCGCAACGACAAATTCTCAAACGCGCTGAATGTGGTTACCAATATGTACAGCCTGCCGGCTTACAACGGCGTCGATCCGAACCCCTTGATGGCGCCATTCTATGTGCTGTTCTACGGCCTCATGCTTTCCGACATGGGCTATGGCGCCATCCTGGTCATTGTTGCCCTGCTTGTCCTCAAGAAGGTCCGCCCCAAGGCCGGTGGACTGAGCTTTACACAGCTCATGCTGTACTGCGGCATATCGGCTTTCATTGGCGGCGCGCTGACGGGCAGTTTCTTCGGTGACGCCGCTTACCAGTTCGTCCATATGCTGAACCCATCCAGCACCTGGGCCGGCCTGCCGGCGCTGTTCTCACCGCTCAACGACAGTCTGTATGTGATGATCGGGGCCATGGGCCTGGGCGTCATCCAGCTGAACGTGGGCCTCGTGGTGAACTTCGCGAAAAAATGGCGGCGGAGCGAGAAGCTGGACGCCATCCTGTACGAGGGGGCCCTCTGGGTCATCTTGGCGGGCATAATCCTCACCGTTTTCAAGAGCGGCGCCGGCAAGCCCGTCCTCATCGTCGGCGTGGTGTCGCTGTTTTACGGCGCCACCCGCGGCGCGAAGGGCTTTGGCGGAAAGGCGCTGGCGGTGGTTGCCTGCGTGTACAACGAGGTCACCGGCTGGTTCGGCGACATCCTGTCTTATTCCCGTATCATGGCCCTGATGCTGGCCGGCTGCGTGATCGCGCAGGTGTTCAACACCATCGGCGCCATTACCGGAAACATATTTCTGTTCATCCTCATATTCCTGTTCGGCCATACGCTGAACTTCCTGCTGAACCTCCTGAGCTGCTTTGTCCACGACCTTCGTCTGCAGTGCCTGGAGTATTTCAAAAAGTTCTATGAGGACGGCGGCAAACCTTTCAACCCTCTTCGCATCAATGCAAAATATTATGATATCGCAAAATAAGTAGGAGGAAACAAAAAATGGAATTTCTGTTCAATCACAGCGGCCTCGCAATCGGCCTTCTCGGCGCCGCTCTCTCTGCCTGCCTCTCCGCCGCCGGCTCGTCCGTCGGCTGCGGCATCGCCGGTGAAGCCGGCGCCGGCCTCGTCACCGAGCAGCCCGAAAAGTTCGGCAAAGTCATGATTCTTCAGGTTATCCCCGGCACCCAGGGCCTGTACGGCCTGGTGGTCTGGTTCTTCGCCGTCATGCAGATGGGCCTGCTCAACGGCACCGCCGGCGATCTGTCCTTCGTGCAGGGCTGCCGCTATTTCTCCGCCTGCCTGCCCATGGCTATCGGCGGGCTGGTTTCCGCCATCGCCCAGGGCAAGGTCGCGGCAGCATCCGTCAGCCTGCTGGCCAAGAACCCCGATCACTGGGCAAAGGGCATGATCCTGTGCATCACCGTGGAGTTCTACGCCATCCTGTCTCTGCTGGCCTCCTTCATGATGCTGGTCAACATCAAGTGATCCGGTGCGAGGAACCCAAATTACGACAGGAAAGGCAGGACTTTGAATGAAAGGTATTGAAAAAATAACCGCTCATATCGAAGCCGATGCAAAGGCCGAGGCACAGGAGATCCTGGCCGCTGCCGACGCCAGGGTCACGGAGATCGAGGCGGCCAACAGCCAAAAGGCGCAGGACGAGTACTGGACCCGCGTCCGCTCCGGCGTGAAGGAGTGCGAGGACCGGGTGCAGCGCATGAAGCGTCTTGCCGTCATGGAATCGAAAAAATCCATTCTTGCCACCAAGCAGGAAATGGTTGCCAAAGCGTTTGATATGGCGCGGGAGAAGATTATTGGTCTGCCCGCCCCCGGGTATACGGAATTTCTGGCGGGGCTCGCCAGCGAATCCGCGGCCACGGGCGAGGAGGAAGTTCTCTTCAATGAGCGCGACAAAAACGGCTGCGGTGCGGATGTGATCAAGGCCGCCAACCGCAAGCTGAGTGAAAAAGGCGTCAAGGCCGGCTTGAAGATGTCCGGGGAGACCCGCGACATCTGCGGCGGTCTCATCCTGCGTCAGGGCGGCATAGAGGTCAACTGCTCGGTTGAAACTATGGTCGAGCTCTGCCGGAGCGAGATGTCATCCCAACTGGCGGAGGTCATGTTTCAATGATTTTCGGCCGGTATCCCGCAACAGGGAGGTATGAAATTGGCTAACAAAAAGGAAGACTATCTTTATCTGTCCGCGCTGCTCCGCGCCAGGGAAGCGAAAATGCTGACCCGGGAGAAGGCGGAGCGCATGCTGGACGCGGCGACCTACGAGGAAGCCGCCAAGATGCTCACCGACTGCGGATACAAGGACTTCTCGGAAATGAATGCCGAAGGGGTGGAGCAGGCGCTCAACGACCGCCGGGCCGATGAGTTTACCGAGCTTGCCCGGATGGCCCCCGACGCGAAACTGGTGGACGTGTTCCGCATGAAATACGACTACCACAACGCCAAGACCCTGATTAAATCCGAAGCCGAGGGTCTGGACCGCTCCGATCTGATGAGCTCGTCCGGCCGCGTCCCCACCGAGGAGCTGACGCAGGCGTTCCGGGAGGATAAGTATCTGGGCATCCCCGCCGTTTTGAGCGGCGCCATGCTGGATGCTAAGAGTACGCTGGCCCGCACGGGCAACCCCCAGCTGGCGGACTTTATTCTGGACCGCGCCTATTTTGAGGAGCTTTTCAGCGACGCGAAAGAGCTGGACAGCCATTTCCTCAGCGGCTATGCCCAGGTGATGATCGACTCCGCCAACCTCCGCAGCGCGGTGCGCACGCTCCGCATGCACAAGGACGCGGACTTTCTGCGCACGGCCGCCATTCCCGGCGGCAGCGTGGCGGTGGAGCGGCTGATCCTGGCCTCCGTCTCCGGGGAAGGTCTGGCGGCGCTGTTCGCCAGTACCGTTCTCGAGACGGCGGCGAACTACGGCGCGGAAGCGGCCAACGGCGGCCCCATGACCCGTTTTGAGCTGGCCTGCGACAACGCGGTGACGGAGTATCTCTCCAACGCCCGGCTGGCCGGTTACGGCGAGGAACCCGTGATCGCCTATATCGCCGGTCTGGAAGGCGAGATCACCACGGTGCGCATGATTCTCACCGGACGGCTCGCGGGCATCGCGCCGGACATCATCCGGGAAAGGCTGCGTGATCTGTATGCTTAAAATCGCCGTCATCGGCGGCCGCGAGACCGTCATGGGCTTCAAGGCCCTGGGTCTGGAGGCCTGTCCCGCCGCGGGTGTGGACGAGGCGCGGGAAATTCTCCGCCGCCTCACCAAGGATTCCGAGGAATACGCAATTATCTATATCGAGGAAAATCTGGCTTCAGAGCTGCAAAGCGAGATCAACAAGTACAAGGACAGCCCCACGCCCGCCATCATCCTGATTCCCGGCCGGGAAGGCAGCACGGGCATGGGCCTTTCGGCGCTGCGTGCCGCTGTAGAGCGCGCCGTGGGCACCAACATTCTGGACAACTGATTTTCCATCCTAAAAAAAGGAAGGTACGTAAATGAGCGGAACTGTAACAAAAGTCTCCGGGCCGCTTGTCGTTGCCGAACATCTGGCGGACGCCAACGTCTCGGACGTGGTCCGCGTGGGCAGGCAGCGGCTGATCGGCGAGATTCTGAACATGACCGGCGACTCCGCCTCCATCCAGGTCTATGAGGAGACCTCCGGCCTTGGCCCCGGCGCCGAGGTCGTGACCACCGGGATGCCCATGTCCGTGGAACTCGGGCCCGGCATGCTGGATAATATCTACGACGGTATTCAGCGTCCTCTGCCCGAGATCAGGGCGCTGTCCGGCGACACCATTACCCGCGGCACCAACGTGCCCGCGCTGAACCGCGAGAAGAAGTGGGATTTCGTGCCCGTGGCCATGGTGGGCGAGGTTGTCGGCCCCGGCGACGTGCTGGGCACCGTGCAGGAGACCACCGCCATCCTCCACAAGATCATGGTCCCCAACGGCGTCAAGGGCACCGTTGAAAAGATCGGGAGCGGCGAGCATGTGGTAGATGACGTGGTGGCCGTGGTAAAGGACGCCGCCGGAAAGAGCCATGAGCTCACCATGATTCAGCGCTGGCCGGTCCGTATTGCCCGCCCCTATCAGAAGAAATTCACCCCGTCCCGCCCCATGAACTCCGGCCAGCGCATCATCGACACGCTGTTCCCCATCGCCAAGGGCGGCACGGCGGCGGTCCCCGGCCCCTTCGGCAGCGGAAAGACCGTGGTGCAGCACCAGCTGGCCAAGTGGTCGGACGTGGACATCGTGGTCTATATCGGCTGCGGCGAGCGCGGCAACGAGATGACCGACGTTCTGATGGAGTTCCCGGAGCTGAAAGACCCCCGCAACGGTGAGCCGCTGATGAAGCGTACCGTGCTGATTGCCAACACCTCCGATATGCCCGTGGCGGCCCGCGAGGCCTCCATCTACACCGGCATCACCATCGCGGAGTATTTCCGCGACATGGGCTACGACGTGGCCGTTCTGGCCGACTCCACCTCCCGCTGGGCCGAGGCGCTGCGTGAGATGTCCGGCCGTCTGGAAGAGATGCCCGGCGAGGAAGGCTACCCCGCCTATCTGGCCTCCCGCATCGCGCAGTTCTATGAGAGAGCTGGCTGCGTGCAGTGCATGGGCCAGGGCGATCGCCGCGGCAGCGTCACCGCCATCGGCGCCGTGTCGCCTCCGGGCGGCGATATTTCCGAGCCTGTCTCTCAGGCCACCATGCGCATTGTCAAGGTGTTCTGGGCACTGGATTCCTCTCTGGCTTATGCCCGCCACTTCCCGGCCATCAACTGGCTGACCTCGTATTCCCTGTATGTGGATACCCTGTCCCCCTGGTATACCGAGAAATTCGGCGCGGGATATATGAAGAACCGGGAAAAGACCATGCATATCCTTCAGGAGGAGGCTGAGCTGCAGGAGATCGTCCGCCTGGTGGGTATGGACGCCCTGTCCCCCGCGGACCGGCTCACGATGGAGACCGCCAAGAGCATCCGCGAGGACTTTTTGCAGCAGAACGCCTTTGTGGACGAGGACGCTTATTCCTCCTACGCCAAGCAGTTCAAACTGCTGGAAACCATCCTCAAGTACGACGCCCTGTGCCGCGACGCGCTGGGGAAAGGCGCCGACATGAAGAAGCTCTTTACCATCCCCGTGCGTGAAAAGCTGGGCCGCGCCAAGATGGCCGACGCCCAGAAGTTCGGCGAACTGTACGACGGCTATGTGGACGAGATGAAGAAGGAGATCAACGCGGCGGTCGAGGGAGGCGAGGAAGCATGATAAAAGAGTACAAGACCATACGGGAGATCGCCAGCCCGCTGATGGTGGTCGAGCATGTGGACGGCGTCACTTACGACGAGCTGGCCGAGATCGAGCTCCCCGGCGGCGAGACCCGCCGCTGCAAGGTGCTGGAGGTCGAGGGCGACAAGGCTGTCGTCCAGTTGTTTGAGTCCGCTCAGGGCATCAACCTCGCGCAGTCCAAGGTACGTTTTCTCGGCCACCCGCTGGAGCTGGCGGTTTCCGAGGATATGCTGGGCCGCGTCTTCAACGGCATGGGCCAGCCCATCGACGGCGGCCCCGAGATCCTGGCCGACGCCCACCGCGACATCAACGGCCTGCCCATGAACCCGGCGGCCCGCGCCTACCCCGCGGAATTCATTCAGACCGGCGTCTCCGCCATCGACGGCCTGAACACGCTGGTCCGCGGCCAGAAGCTGCCCATCTTCTCCGGCTCCGGCCTGCCCCACGCGGCGCTGGCTGCCCAGATCGCCCGTCAGGCCAAGGTCCTGGGCGACAACGAGACCTTCGCCGTGGTGTTTGCCGCCATCGGCATCACCTTCGAGGAATCCGAGTATTTCATTTCGGATTTCCGCCGCACCGGCGCCATCGACCGCACCGTGGTCTTCTCCAACCTGGCCAACGACCCCGCCGTCGAGCGTATCGCCACCCCGCGTATGGCGCTGACCGCCGCCGAGTATCTGGCCTTTGAGAAGGATATGCAGGTGCTGGTCATCCTCACGGATATCACCAACTACGCGGAAGCCCTCCGCGAGGTCTCCGCTGCCAAGAAGGAAGTCCCGGGCCGCCGCGGCTACCCCGGTTACCTGTACACCGACCTTGCCACCATGTATGAGCGCGCCGGCCGACGCCAGGGCAAGAAGGGCTCCATCACCATGATCCCCATTCTGACCATGCCGGAAGACGACAAGACCCACCCCATCCCCGACCTGACCGGCTACATCACCGAGGGCCAGATCATCCTCAGCCGCGACCTGCACCGCAAAGGCATCGTCCCGCCCGTGGACGTGCTGCCGTCCCTGTCCCGTCTGAAGGATAAGGGCATCGGCGAGGGCAAGACCCGCGAGGATCATTCCGGCACCATGAACCAGCTTTTCGCCGCGTATTCCCGCGGCAAGGAAGCCAAGGAGCTGATGACCATTCTGGGTGAAGCCGCCCTGTCGGACGACGACAAGCTCTTCGCCAAGTTTTCCGATGAATTCGAGCGCCGCTATGTCAGCCAGGGCAACGAGACCAACCGCTCCATTCAGGAGACGCTGGATCTGGGCTGGAAGCTGCTGAGTATGCTGCCCAGAACCGAGCTGAAGCGGATCAAGCCCGAGCTCATCGACAAGTACATGCCCAAGGGGGAGCAGTAAAAAGTCTTTTATTCGGAGGTGATGCTATTTGGCAAATACTGCTGTGACCCCGACCAGAATGGTGCTCAACCAGCAGAAGACCCGACTCAGGACGGCCCGCAAAGGCCACAAGCTGATGAAGGATAAATGCGACGAGCTAATGCGCCAGTTCATGGACGTGGTAAAACTCAACAAGCAGCTTCGCACCCGTGTGGAGGACGGACTTACCGCCGCGTTTGCCTCGCTGCAGGTGGCCAGCTCCATCATGTCTCCGGACATGCTGGAACAGGCGCTCCTGTATCCCCGGCAGAGCGTGGAGCTTGGGCTCAGGTACAAGAACATCATGAGCGTGAACGTCCCTCAGTACAGCTTTCATACCCGCAACGACGACCCGTCCGAGATCTATCCCTACGGCTTTGCGCAGACCTCCGGCGAACTGGACGACGCGCTGGATAAGCTGGCCAGGGTATTTCAGGATATGCTGGAGCTGGCCCAGGTCGAAAAGACCATGCAGCTTCTGGCGGGGGAAATCGAAAAGACCCGCCGCCGCGTCAACGCGCTGGAATACGTGATGATCCCGGAACTGGAGGGCAATATCAAGTATATTTCCATGAAGCTTGAGGAAAACGAAAACTCCACCAAGGTACGATTGCTGAAGGTCAAGGAGATGGTGCTGCAGAAAGCGCACCACTACAAATGACCCGCAAACAGTAATCCAGCCAAAAGCGCCCGGACGCAAGCCCGGGCGCTTTTGTTATCTTGGAGGAATGAAGGAAAAAAGGGGGAAAATTGTTGTTGACTCAGCCCATGGAATAACCGCTGCCGGAACCGGAGGAATCGCTCCCCTGGCCGGGGAACAGGCTGCTGAAATCACCATAGGGATTGGTGGCTCCGGAGGAGCTGCCGGACTGGCTGTTGCTGCCGGACTGATTGGTGGTGGTCGTGGTATCGGCCTTTGCCTCGTCAAAGGTGATGGACAGCGTCTTGGATTCTCCGGAGCGGTAGACGGTGATCTGGGCGGTGTCGCCCGCGCGGTACTGTTTCACCGCGCTGGTGAGGTCGGAGTAGCTGGCGACGGCCTTGTCGCCGATCTTGGTGATCACGTCGCCCGCGGCGATGCCGGCCTTCTCGGCGGCGCTGCTCTTCTCGACGTACTTCACGTAGGCGCCCTGGGGCATATTGTAATACTGGCTCACCACGGAGGTGTAGTTTTCATCCAGCGCGACGCCCATATAGGCCTTACCGGTGACATAGCCGTTGGTCATGAGATCTTTGGCAATGCTCTTGGCATCGTTTGCAGGTATGGCAAAGCCAAGACCTTCCACACTGGTGGCGCTGGAGTTTGCGGAATACTTCGCGGTAGCGATACCGAGAACCTGGCCGTTGGCGTTGTAGACCGGGCCGCCGGAGTTCCCCTCGTTGATGGCGGCGTCGAATTGAAACATATTGATGGCGCTGGAATATTCCGCCGTGGTCACGGCCCGGTCGAGGGCGCTGACGCTGCCGGTGGTCATTGTGAACTGAAGCTCGCCCATGGGGTTGCCCACGGCGTAAACAGTATCGCCCACGGACATGCTGTCGCTGTCGCCAAAGGTAACGGCACTGGTGTTAGCGGCATCGATTTTCAAGACGGCTAAATCGTTTGAACTCTCTACACCGGATACGGCTGCCGTGTAGGAGGTGCCGTCGTGGGTCAGAACGGTGATAGAGCTTTTGCTCTGGTAGGCGTCCTCAATGACGTGGTAGTTGGTGAGAATGTAGCCGTCGCCGCTGATAAAGAAACCGGTTCCGGAGACGGCGGCAGTTGTCGTCTGCCCAAAAAAGTTTGTATAGGTAACGTTGGATTGGATGCCAACGACCTGCTTGCAGGCCATGGCATAAATCTGGGCGGGCGTCATTGTACCGGAGGTTTTTGCGGCCACCGTGGAGGTACCGCTGTCGGCGGAGCCGGCTGTGCTGGTCTTGGCGGTCTCTCCCAGGTTTTTGGTGATGGCCTGACCGGCCAGCGCGCCGCCGGCGATGCCGCCCAGCAGGGCGCACACCAGGCACAGGCACGCCACCTTCCACCACAGCCCGGAGCCCTTTGCCCGGGGCCTCCGCTGTTTCACCCGGCGCTTTTTCTCGGGCGGAACATAATAGCGGGGAGGCGCGGTGGCCTCGTCCTGAGGCACATAATCCGCGTCGGCGTAGAGACGGGTGGACTCTGGCTTCACATAGTGGTACTCGTTTTCCCCCTCCTGCCCGGCGGGAGTGCCCTGCGCAGTTCCGGATTCGCTAAGGTCCTGATTTTCGTTGAGGTCGGACATACAAGATTCCTCCTTATCTGAAAAGCCGCTTGCGGCTCCCTGATTTATATTGTCAATGATAACCGGGAAATGTGACAAAGTAATTAACAAAATCCCAAATTAATATAAATAAATGCCGAAGGATTTGTAAACAAATCCTCGGCATCTATTGTATGCTGCCGCAGCGGGCGTTATCCCGCGTAGGGCAGGGATTCAAAGTAAGCGGTATCCGGGCTTCCGGCGATGCTCCAGCCCCAGTAATCGCCGCCTCTGGCGATGGTGATGGCTCCGGCGCCGCCGCTGCCGTCCACGAAGCGGACCCAGGAGACGCCGTCGGTGGAGGTCAGCAGGATGGAGGTCCCGGCGGGGATGGCATCCTTCAGACCGTCGTCGTAAGCGGCGGGCACCGCGGTCACGGTTTTCAGCCAGGTCTCGTTGCGGGAGAAAGTCCACACGGAGCCCTCGGCCGGACGGAGCGCACCGTCGGCATACTCATACTGCCGCAGCGCGCCGTAGGAGCCGAGCACGTCCTGGGCGCTGCCCAGCATAAGCCCTTCCCCATCCACCCGCTCGATCCAGCAGTCGGTGGAATCACCGGTCTTACCGCTCTCGCTGTCGGCAATGGGGACGGGGGTCAGCGCGCCGTCCCTGTACTTCAGGCACCACAGCACATAATCGTCGGACATGACGTTGCCGGAGAGCAGCAGCTCCATGACCCCGTCGTAATCCACGTCCGCGCACCACAGGGAGGGGTCGCTGATGATCTGGGTTTGATATTCCGCGGTCTTCCCGCCGTCCGTCACGCGTACGGCGTACTGCATATCACTTTCATCGGGGACCTGCTTTTTCACAAACTCCACGGTCTCGTTTGCGCTGTCGCCGTCCAGATCGACAGCGTAGGGCAGCGCGTCGGTGATCTCGGCATAGTTCATGCGCTGGGGCTGACGATAGTCGATGAGCAGCAGGGAGCCGTCCTTGCCGCTCTCGGAGATGAGGCGGGACTGGGCGGTGCCGTCGGCGTTCCGCCAGCTGATGCACAGATTGGGCATCCCCTCGGGGATAACCGCCTGCACGCCCACAGTCTGCCCGTCGGAAAGCTCGGAGAAATATAGGCGCGTCCCGACAGTGGTAAATTCCAGGCCGTCCGAGCTGTCCACACAGGAGAGCGCCACATCGTAAATGGTGCCGCCGGCCGTCAGGGAAAAGGCGCGGCCGGTCTGGGAGAGCGTTGTGCTGCCCACGGTGTTGGGGCTGGCGCTGGCGTCGGTATCGGCGATAGCGATGCCGCCCGCGTTGCCGGTGCGGTTGGAGGCGGGCAGATAGGCGGACCTGAGCAGGGTCCCGATCTTGTCGTAGGGCACGGTGAAGCGGAATTCGCCCGCCGCGTAGGGCGCGATGTCGCCCGCGCCGGCCGCGAACACCAGCCCGTCGGCGGAGAGATACCACGGCCCGTCGGCAACCAGATTGGACAGGGTCTGCTCATAGCCGTCCGTAAACGGGACATCGGCATAGTCCGCGCCGTGAGTGAGATCGGTGATGTAGCTCAGGCAGTAGCTTTTCAGTGTCTGGGCGTCGCCGCTGAGATCGTCGATAGCCAGCTTCGCGCCGGTCGCCAGATCGAAGCTGGCGGCGGAGATGAAGGGCCAGGAATGGGCGCCGCCCAGATTCACAAAGCCGCTGTAGACGAGACTGAGTACGCCGTTGTCGCCCCGGGCGACGGAGACGTGCCGTTCCATGGCGTAGTACGCGCCGGAGAGAAAGCGGTCGGCACTCTGGGCATAGTCGCTTTTGGCCATGTTCAGATAGGCGTTCAGCCCGTCGGTGCCGTCGCCGCTGCCTTCGGAAAAGGCGGAGACGAGCTCCTGCAGCGCGGTGTTGATGGCGGTCTGGGCGGCCTCGCCGTTTTTGATGGTCACGGTGGGCACGTCGTCGGCATAGTGCAGCAGCACCACGTCGGCGGCGTCGCCGCTGCGGCAGTCCTGACTGACGGTCTGCACGGACACGGACACGGCGGGGGAGGCGGTCTCCCCCGCCTCCCCCGCGCCGCAGGCGCACAGGGGGAGAAGGAGGGCAAGCGCGAGTGGGAAAGCCAGTAATTTTTTCATTTTTCCGTATTCCTCAAATGATCTGCTGCTGAATTCAGCCCGTGGCCGCCGCGGGTGCGGGCGTGACGGCCGGAGCCGCAACGGCGTCGGTGGCGGGGCCGTCTTTGAGCGTTTTCTGGGCTTCGTCCGCGGTCTTTGCCATGACCGGGACAATGTCCGTATTGTCGGCGAGCCATTTCAGTGCATTCACGGAGTCAACGGTGAGGGTGGTCTCAAAATAGTCGTAGTATGTCCCGCTGTAGGACCTGTCAATGCCTGTGGGCTGGGCGGACGCGTCGTAGAGATTGAAACAGAAGGACAGGGCGTAGACCTTGGCATAGTAATCGCTGCCGGAGGTCATGAGCCAGATACGCCCCAGCGTGCCGGAATCCACATCCGGCAAAATAGCCTGGCTGTAGAGCTCCTCCGCCTGCGCGGGCGTGAGCGTAATCTGCTCATAGTTTCCGCGGTCAGTGTCGTAGTAGGAGATGTAGGCGTTCGCGATGTTTTTCTCGGTGATCGGAATCTTTGTGGACTTGCGGGACTCTATGGCCTCGCGCGTGTTCAAAAGGGTCTGAAGTTTGTTCAGATCGGAGTTCGGGTCCGCCGCCAGCGTCTCCGTCATCTTCACGGGGTAGGAGCGGATCATGCTCCGGCCGTTTTTAAGAGTGTAAATGATGGTGCATGAATTGTAATCCTGACCCTCGGCCGCGTTTTCAGCTTTGTTTCCGACAATGCTCCGCTGCACCGCGAGGGCGCCCGCGATATTATCCGCGCCCTTCAGCGTCACATTGTCCCCAGCCACGGAAATCGAGACGCTCTCCACCTGAGCGGCGTCGGGATAGTGCGCTTCATAGCCGAAAACATCAAAGCGGCAGCACAGCATCAGGGCCAGAATGCCGCAGGAGAGGATGGCGAAGCCCTTCCAGTTGCCGGAAAACACGCGGAAAGTCTTTTTTATCAGCATGTCGGCAGCAAAGTAGCCGATGAATTCACCCGCCAGCGTGAAAAGAAGAATGAGCCAGAATTTTCTTGGGGAATAGCCGCTGCCGAAAATGACATATACCAGCCATACGCCCAATACCAAGGCGCAGCCCGCGGCAAGGCAGTACTTGAACGCGGGGCGCAGGGCCTTGACAGCCACCACGTCCGAGGAGGTCTCCATCCGGCGCTTCCGGTAAAAGAGCAGGCCCAGCGCGGCGAACGCGGCGCCCGCCGCACAGTAAGCGATGAGCATCCACCACTGGCCGGAGGTGATATAGGCGATGCTGTTGACCCCGCCCGCTACGGCGGAATCATAGACGTAACGCGTTCCGGGCTGAATGGACGTCAGCATCACAAGGGGAGAGAGAAAGGTGACGCTGCCGCCGCTGCTGGTCATGCCGAAAACAAAGGCCTGCAGCAGCGCCCGCACCAACTGCTCCACCGCCCACGCGGTGAGCTGCAGCACGGCGTATACCAGCGGCAGCACCACGATGTTCCCGGTGAGCATGGCACAGAAGGTGGCGAAGCCGTAGAAGGTCACGTTCATCATCACGGTGATGGCCAGCCACTGCCACAGAAAGGCCATATTGAGCAGACCCATTCCCGCTTCGGTGAGGATGGTGATGACAAATACCAGAATATCGGCGCAGAGCATGGCCGTGAGGCCCGCGGAAAAGACGGATATATACAGGATCCCGCGCTTTACGGGCAGGGAGGTCATGAGCCCGGTGAGCCGCGAATTGTAAAGATATCCGAACACGGCCATGGCCGTGGCCGCCGCCATGATAAAGGAAAGAACACAGCCGTCGGTCCATGCCGCGCGGAGGATCTGGCCGGTGACAAGATACAGCTTGTCGGCCTGCGCATAGTTTGTCAGGTTTGTCCCCATCAGCCGCAGCGGCGTGATGATGAACAGGATCATGGCGTAAGCGCCCCACAGCGGCCAGAAGCGCTTGAGCGTGTGGCGATAGATCGCCGCGTTAAAGAACGATGTCTTTGACCGCATAATCGGCGCCTCCCAACTCATAAATAAAGATTTCCTCCAACGTGAGGGGCACCACGTCCATAAACAGCGGACTGGCCGCGGCTAGGGTGTTGGTCAGCGCCTCGGCCTTGCCCCGCAGGATCAGGATCTGCAGGCGGCCGGTGGCGGAGCGGTGCAGGATGTCCAGCCCGTCGGGCAGGGTCCCGCCGTCGGGCAGGGCCAGCTGAATTTTCACGATGTTCTCCTGCAGCTCGCTGAGACTGCGCTCGATCATCATTTTACCGTGGTTCATGATACCCACGTGGTCGCACACATCCTCCAGCTCCCTCAGATTGTGGGAGGACACCAGCACGGTGGTGCCGTTTTCGGCCACATCGGACATCACGATGCCCCATACCTGGCGGCGCATCACAGGGTCCAGACCGTCCACAGGCTCGTCGAGAATCAGCACGTCCGGCCGCATGGACACGGTCAGCCAAAAGGCGGCCTGCTTCTGCATCCCCTTGGACAGCTTGCGGATGGGCCGCTTGGGGTCGATGCCGAATACCTCGCCAAGCTTGGAAAACCGCTCCATGTCGAACTTCGGGTAGAGGCGGCGGTAGAATTTCATCATGTCGCTGATGGTGGCCTGGGGGAAAAAGAACACATCGTCCGGGATGTAGGCCACCCGCTCTTTTACCGCGGGGTTTTCGAAAACCGGCTGCCCGCCGATGGTGATCTCGCCGGAATCGGCCCGCAGAATGCCGGCCAGATGCCGGATGGCCGTGGATTTGCCGGCCCCGTTGGGGCCCACCATGCCGTAGACCGAGCCCTCGGGCGCGGTGAGGGTCAGACCGTCCAGCGCGGCGAAGCCGTCGAAGGTCTTGACCACATTTTTCATTTCAATCACTGTCCCAGGCCTCCTTCCATACGGACCGTCAGGTCCGAAACTGTAAATCCGAGGTAGTTCAGCTCGGTGACGATCTCGTCAAACTTGGCCAGCAGCTCCTGCCGGCGGACGCTGTCCGCGCCGTCGCTGCCGCAGGTAAAACTGCCCTTGCCGGGGATGGTGCAGATGTAGCCCTCGTTTTCCAGCTCCCGATAGGCCCGCTGGATGGTGTTGGGGTTAATGGCCAGCTCACTGGCCAACTCCCGTACGGAGGGCAGCTTGTAGCTCTCGCCCCAGGCGCCCGACACGATCAGATGACGGAGATTGTCCTTCACCTGTTCATAGATCGGGCGGGGATCCCGGTAATTCAGACTGATCAAATGCTCACCGCCTTTCCGCGTATTAACTGTATTAATTTAATTAGCACACACAATATAGCATGAGACCGTGCCGCTGTCAATAAAATTGCAAAAAAAGAGCGCGTTGAAAAACGCGCTCTTTTGACGGTGTTTACAGCAGCCCCATCAGGTGCTGCGCCAGCAGGGAGACGCCCGCGATGCTGATCCAGCAGCACAGACCCAGCAGAATTGGCTTGCCGCCGGATTTGATCAGCTTCACGATGTCGGTGTTCAGGCCGATGGCGGCCATGGCCATGACGATAAAGAATTTACTCAGCTGCTTCAGTATGCCGAACAGGTCGTCGGCGAAGAGCAGCGCGGCGCCTCCGAGCACGGAGGTGGCGATGGTGGTCACCACGGAGGCCAGCACGAAATAGAGGATGAACATGGGGAACACGGATTTGATGCTGACTTTGGCGCCGCCCGCGCCCCCGGCCCGCTTTTCCCGCCGCGCGCGGACGAGGGCCAACACCAGCGTGATGGGGATAATGGCCAGTGTCCGGGTGAGCTTGACAATGGTGGCATATTCCAGCACGGCACCGCCGGTGCCGTGGAGCGTGTCCCAGGTGGAGGCCGCCGCCGTCACGGAGGAGGTATCGTTCACCGCCGTGCCAGCGAACAGGCCGAAGCCCTCGTTGCTCATGCCGATCATGCCGCCCAGCGTGGGAAAGATGAGGGCCGCGATGACGTTGAACAGAAAAATGACGGAGATGGACTGGGCGATCTCCTCGTCGTCCGCGCCGATGACCGGGGCCGTAGCGGCAATGGCGCTGCCGCCGCAGATGGAGGACCCCACGCCGATGAGGGTAGAGATTCTGGAGGGCACCCGCAGGGCCTTGCTCATGACCCACGCCACCACCAGCGACGTGGTGATGGTGGAGACGATCACCGGCAGGGAGGCCTTGCCCACCTTGCCGATGGTGGCCAGATTCAGGCCGAAGCCCAGCAATACCACGGCGGTCTGCAGGACTTTTTTGGAAGTGAAGGAGACACCGAATTTGTAGGGGGCGCTGTCCTTGAGCAGCAGCGCGACGAGCATTCCGGCCAGGATGGCGATCACCGGCGCGCCCACCACCGCCAGCGCCTTGACCGAGCTCACCAGAAACCAGGCCGGCACGGCGATGGCCAGACACAGTAAAATACCCTTCCAGTTTTTCCGAAGAAACGACATCGCGAACTCCCTCCCGTTATTAAAAAAGTCACAATAACAAACATTAACACTATCCATGCCGAAAAGCAACAAAAACCCGCCGGCTTCCCGGCGGGTTTGCAGGATAAAAGAGGGAATTTTACCGTTTGTTGGACTTGCGCCAGATGCGCTGCGCCTCGGCGGCGCGGATCAGCTCGTCCCGGAAGTCGGGATGGGCGAGACCGATGAGCGCCTCGGCCCGCTGCCAGGTGGGCAGACCGGTGAGGTTGGCCACGCCGTATTCCGTGACCATATACGGCGCCTGGGTGCGGGGGGTGGTGATGATGTCGCCCTCGGTGAAGTGGGGCAGGATGCGGGAGTGTACCGCGCCGGCCTTGTCCGCGAAGGTGGAGGTCATGGCGAGAAAGGCCAGGCCGTTCCTTGCCCGGAACGCGCCGGTGACGAAGTCCAGCTGGCCGCCGGTGCCGCTGATCTGCCGGGTGCCGGCGGATTCGGAGCAGACCTGCCCGTAGAGATCGGCGGCGATGCAGCCGTTGATGGACACAAAGTTGTCCAGCTGGCCCACCGTGGCGGGGTCGTTGACGTAGTGCATGGGGGCGGAGAGAATGCCGATGTTCCGGTCGAGAAAATCGTACAGCGCCCGGGAGCCGTTGCAGATGGAGAACACGCCCTTGCCGCGGTTCAGCTCCTTGCGGTTGTTGGTGATCTTGCCTGCCTCATAGAGTTTCAGGTAGCCGTCGCTCATCAGTTCCGTGTGCATGCCCAGATCCTTCAGGTCGGAGTCGGCGATGAGCGCGCCCAGGGAATTGGGCATGCCGCCGATGCCCAGCTGCAGGGTGATGCCATCCCGCAGATAGGGGAAGATGTTGCCCGCGATGACACGGTCGAGGTCGGTGGCCCCGGGGCTCTTCACGGTGGGGATGGGCTCGCTGCTTTCCACCACGAAGTCCACATCCGCGATATTGATGTGGTCGCCCTCGGAGCCGAACACGAAGGGCATGGTGGGGTTGACCTCCAATACGATGCGCTTGGCCGAATCCAGCATCTCCTGCATGCAGCAGTTGGTGAGACCGAAGGAGAAGCTGCCGTGGCTGTCCATGGGGGATACCGTCACCATGGCCACATCCACCGGGGCCAGGCCCTTGGTATAGTAAGCGCCGCAGTTGCGGAACAGCATGGGGCTGTAATAGGCGATGCCCCGGTCCAGATAGCTGCGGTCGATGCCGGAGCAGTGCCACAGGTTATAGGTGAAGGCCTTTTGGTGGGGATCCTGCTCCGCGACCTGCGCGGGGCGCATGGAAATGGCATTGCGCACCTTCACGTCCCGCAGCTCGTCCCGCCGGGCGGCCAGGGCCGCGTCCAGCGCGGTGGGGAAAGAGCAGGTCTGGCTGTAGTCCACCCAGTCTCCGTCCTTGACGATGCGCACCGCCTCCTCCGGGGTGCGCAGCTTCTGCTGATACAATTGTGTAAAATCCATAAGGGCCCTCCGCTAATTCATTTCCAGTCGTCTCAGATCGGGCGCGCCTTCCCCGCCGCACAGGCACAGGGTATAGCCCCGCTGAAAGGGGATGAGGCGCAGTGCGGCGCCGCCGACCTCTGCCGCCAGCCCGCCGTTTCGTATCACGGAAAAGCCGTCCAGTCCCGCCAGGCCTTCGCCGGTGTACTTGACATAGCTCTCCTTGGCGCACCATACCTCGAAAAACCGGCTGGGGTTTCGACGCAGCCATTCCGTCTCCTCGGGACGGAAAAAACGCGCTGCGATTTTCAGTATATCGCGGTTTTCGCTCTGCTGCAGATCCACACCCACGGGTGAACCGCTCAGCGCGCACAGCCACACGCCGCCGCTGTGGGTCACGGAGCAGTACAGCCCCGGATATCCGCGGAAGAAGGGCCTGCCGTTTTCCCGGGCCGCCGCCAGCCGTCCATCCTCCGGCGGAAGACCGGTATAGTCCGCGGCGGCTGCGGTCAGCCGCGCCTCCGTCCGCCCGTGCTCCGTTTCCGTGGGCAGCCAGTACAGAACGGTCACGGTTCCTTGACGCCGTGGGAGCCCATGTAGGACAGCACGTCGCACACGCGGCGCATCTTCCACACATCCCGGGTGGGGATGGTGGTGTCGAACCGATCCTCAAAGGCGCACACGATGTTCATGATGTCAAAGGAATTCAGCTCCAGATCCGCCACAAAGTCCGTATCCATGGTCAGGCCGGTCTTGCCGGTGACTTCGTAAACGACCTGCTGTACAAGATCAAACATTACTCTCTCCTCGTGCCTTAAACAATGTCGCGTTTGATTTTACTGGACGCCGTCTTTTCAAATTCCGCATCCCGGATGTTGATCATCTGGATCTGCTGATAGGTGGGCAGCTGCTTGTTGATGGCGTCGATATCCTTCTGCAGGTGATCGAGGATCTCGTAATTGGTCATTCCGGCGGTGGCCTTGGGATCGGGCACGATGCTGGCCGCGACCTTCACATCGTCGGTGCCCTCACCGCCGGTGGTGGCGCTCACCATAACTTCCTTCACCATGGGCAGCGGCGCGATGAGCGCCTCCAGCATTTCGGGGGAGATCTTGTTGCCGTTCTTGCACACGATCAGGTTTTTCTTGCGGCCGTTGATAAAGAGAAAGCCGTTTTTGTCTATATATCCAAGATCGCCGGTCTTGAACCAGCCATCCTCGTCGAAGGCTTCCTTGGTAAGCTCCGGGTTCTTGTAATAGCCCTGCATCACGTTGGGCCCCTTGACGAGGATCTCGTCGTCCACAAATTTCACCTGGCAGCTGGGAACCACATGCCCTACGGAGCCGACCGCATAGCTCTGCATGCTGTTTACGGAAATCAGGGGCGAGCATTCGGTGATGCCATAGCCCTGAAGCACGGTGATGCCCAGCAGCTTCAGATCGTTGGACAGCTCCCGGCTGATGTGGGCGCCGCCCACCACGAACTGGTCGAAGTTGCCGAAGCCCGCCTTCTCCTTGATGCTGAGGAGATCCTTTTTGCGGAAGGAGAGGCCGATTTTACCCAGGAAACGGTTGATGGACATGAGCGATTTGACCTTGTCCTCCATGCCGGCCTCCGCCACGCCGTTCATCATGCCTTTATAGATTGCCTCGATCATGAGGGGGACGGTCGCGAGGGTCTTGGCCTCGGAGAGCTTCATGTCCCGCAGCATGGTTTTGAGGTCGCCGTTGAGGGTGATGCTGATGCCGTTGATCATGTTGCCCATGACCGTGCTGTTGAGTCCATAGGTGTGGTAGAGAGGCAGGGGAGAAAACAAATCCTGGGTGCCCCGGGCGATCATCACGCTCTCCGTGGCATTCACCAGAATGTTGTGCTGGCTCAGCAGCACGGGCTTGGATGCGTTGGTGGTGCCGGAGGTAAACACAATGGAGGAATCCATTTCCGGGGTGAGGTTGTCGCCCAGCACATCGTCCATTGTCCGGCCCAGCGCCGCCAGGGAGCGCAGCGTCTCGCCCTCGGCATTCCGCCCCATGGGGATCAGCTTTTTCAGGGTGCCGTCCTCGAGAAGCGGCACGCAGATGGGCAAAAAGGTCTGGGAGGCGAACACGCCGGTCACATCCGCGTGGCGCAGCATGGTGCGGATGGTGTCGTCGGGCTGCTCTGTGTCGATGGTCACCGCCACGGCTCCCGCGCAGTTGATGGCCAGAAAAGCGACCAGATAGTCATAGCTGCTCTCGCTGACAATGCCGATGTGCGCTCCGGCAAAGCCGTCGCGGCGCAGCATTCGGGCCAGACCGAAGGTGTCCTCGCCCAGGTCACGGTAAGAGTGCGCTTCCCGCTCGCCCTTGCGCGAGAACTGGACGATGCCCACCTTGTCGCCGTGGGTGTCGGCCAGATACTTCACATAGTCGCAGAAGGTGTCAAAATAGGGAATCTCATACATCTGGAAAGTTTTCATTAGGCGTTCTCCTCATCCTGTAAATCATATTCGCTGGTCCACTCCAGCTCTTTTTTCATGGTGTCGTAATCATCCAGCAGGGCGATAAAGGTCTTGGCCATGGTCTGATCGAACTGGGTCCCCGCGCCGCGGCGCAGCTCGCTGAGGGCGTAGTCCAGGGAACGGCTGGCCCGGTAGCGGCGGGTGGAGGTCATGGCATCGAAGGAATCGGCCACGGCGATCATGCGGGCCCCCTCGGGGATAGCCTCTCCGGCCAGCCCGTCTGGATAACCCCGGCCGTCCCAGCGCTCATGGTGGCTGCGGACGACGCCCGCGATGTCCTGAAACAGCGACAGAGAGGACAGCAGTTCATAGCCCCGCAGGGGGTGGGTCTTGATCACGGCGTATTCCTCGTCCGTCAGCGAGGTATCCTTCAGCAGGATGCTGTCGGGGATGTTCAGCTTGCCCACATCGTGGAACAGTCCCGCCACGCGCAGACGTTCGCAGTAGGCATTATCCTTGCCCATGGCTTCGGCGATCTTTGTCGCGTAATAGGACACGCGGTCCGAATGGCCGCGGGTATAGATATCCCGGGCGTCGACGGCCAGCCGCAGGGCGCGGACGATCTCCAGATTGCTTTCCCCAAGCTTCATGTTGGCTTCGGTGAGGGCCTCGTTCTGGCTGCGGATGGTACGCATCTGCTGCACGGATTTCACGCAGGCTTCCACCAGCAGCTCCAACTGGTCGAAACGGTCGCTCTTTTCGTAGTAGCCCTGGATGTCCAGCGCGCGGATAGTTTTGATGGGGGGCGCCATACTCTTGTGCCCGGTGAGCAGGATAATGAAAAGGTCGGTGTTGAACTGCCGGATGCGCTCCACCACCTGATCGCCGCAGATGGGCGTCATCAGGAAGTCCAGCAGGAGGATGTCGAAGTGGCCGTTGCGCACCACCGCCACGGCGGCCTCTGGGTCATTGCAGGTCTCCACGGTGTAGCCCGCGTTCTGAAAATAGCTCTGCAGCGTCAGCGTCATCACGGGGTCGTCGTCCAGCGCCAGAATGGAGATGTCCCGCTCCTCCCGCTCACCGCTCATGTTGAGTCTCATACTTCATCCTCTCTTGTTCCCGTCTGCGCCGGAACCGGCGTCAGCGTTACGTTTTCCAGCGGTATGGACATCCCGAAGACGGTGCCGCCGCCGGGGTTGTCCTTCAGCCACATGGTGCCGCCGAACTTGCCGCGCACCACCACGTTGGAAATGTACAGGCCCAGGCCGGTACCCTGGGTGCCTTTGCTGGTGGTCATCTCCCGGAACAGCTTCTTCCGCACGCGGGGATCCACGCCGGTGCCGGAGTCCCGCACGAAGATGCGCAGGTTTTCTTCGTCCTTGTCCACGCCCAGCACGATCTTTCCACCGCCCACCTGCTTTTGGGCGTAGATGGCGTTGGAAATCAAATTGTTGAGCACCTGAATGAGGTTGTTCACATCACCGTGGAGGATGATATCCTCCTGGATATCGCTTTCGCACACCAGCTGACAGCCGTTGGACAGCAGCTCGTGGCGCATCAGCAGGGAGGCCCGCTTGGTCAGCTCGTTCACCGTGAAGGTGGATTCCTCGTTCGTGCTGGCGTGAGCGGCCTGCCCCTTGATGGCGGTGATGATGTCGGACATATAGGCGCAGGAATCCCGGATGCGCACCACCCAGGAATTCATTTCGCTGCAGATTTCCCGGAAATCGTCGTTGGTCACGGAGGGATTGCCGATGCTCTGCCGGCCTTCCTCCACCAGATTTTCCAACGCGGAGGCACAGCCGGAGATGCTCATGATGGGGGTCTTGAGGTTGTGGGCCAGGCCGCCCACCATTTGGCCCAGGAAGGCCAGTCGCTCCTGCTCCATCATGCGGGTGCGGCTGTTCTCCAGCTGCTGCATACTGGTTTTCAGGGCGGTGATGTCCTTGAAAATGCATACATAGCCCGTGAGCTTGTCGCCCACCAGCAGCGGCGTGATCTCGGCCACATAGTACAGGCGATTGTCTCCGTTCTCTTTGGACAGGGTGACGGCCTGCTCATAGGACACGCCGCCGGCGTTTTTGGTACTGGCCTCCACGGCGGTGAGCAGGTTGTACACGGGGGCCTTGGCTTCCCGGTCCTCCTCCTTGGCGCAGTCCATGAGATAGGTATTCTCGCGGATGTCGTACTGCTTGCCGAACACCGCCCGGAAGGGCTGGTTCATGCTCAGGATCAGGCCCTTGTCGCTGAGAATCAGATAACAGTCGGAGATGCCGTCCAGAATGTGCTGGGTGGCGATGGGCTGAATGTCCAGCAGATGCAGCTGATAGATGTCGTAGCCGTGGAAAAACAGCGCGGCGATAAAGCTCAGGGGCGTGGCGGCGATGGTCATATCCGCCAGTCCCAGCGTGGCGATGACGCTCACAACCAGCGGTGCCAGCACGCCCAGGATATACAGCACACCCTGCTTGATGTACAGCTTCGACGGCGCGGAATTGATAAAGCGGATCATCAGAACGATGCCGGAGATCATGCAGGCGTAGTTGTACAGGCCGCTGAAGTAGATGTACGGCCCGAACACGATCTGGCTGCGCACAATGGAAAAATTAGCATAGTACAGATGATGCAGGGGGTTGGTCCACACGATGATGTTGGTCAGCAGCGGCACGGCGAAAAGCCACAGGGCCTTCCGGGGCAGCTTTTCCCAGCCGTGGATGAAGGCCAGGGCGATGAGCAGGCAGAACACCGGCATGGTGCTGGCGCCCAGATTGGTGATGGCGTCGAGAATGAACAGATCCCGCAGGTCCCCGCTGGGGGTGTATTTCATCAGCAGCAGCGCGACCACCCAGATGAAATAAGATACCGAAACGCCCAGATAGATCCGGGGCAGCAGAAATCTGCGCCGATGATTGAAAAGCCAGAGCGAGAAGCCGACCAGCGCGCAGAGGACGACCATGAAAATAAGGGTAGCTGCATCGGAGATCATGCGTTTACTCCTTCCTCAAAGGAAACCGCGTATTCCTTCAGCCGGACTTCCGGCCCGGAGGAGGGCGGGGCCACGCCCAGTGAATTCAGCAGGGCGGTGGTTTTGGCCCAGTCGGGGGTGATGCGGGCGGGCCCGGCGCGCAGCGCGCGGTTCCAGATCTCAATCAGCGGGGCGGCGTCCGCGGCGCGGGGGCCGTGCGCGGTCTCGGTGAGCTTTGCGGAAAATTCTCCGTCCTCCACCACGGCCACATCCGGCGCGATGGCGCGTACGGCGTCCCCCATGGGGATGGGCGCGGGATCGGCGATGTGGCATACCGGCGCCCCCGCCGACGAGAGGGCCGCGATGGCCCGGGCGGTAAAGTCGATGGGGGTGAGATCCATGGGCATGGCCGCCATGCTCCGGGGGATCGCGCCCACGGCCTGAACGCCGCGGAAAGTGAGGTAGACGGCGTTGGACCGGGGATTGGGCTGGAACACGCCGTCGCTGTCGCGGCCCACCAGCCGGCCCAGACGGAATACCCGCCCGCACAGACCCCGCTCCACCCGGTCGTAGACCTCGCGTTCGGCCAAGAACTTGCCCCGGACATAGATATTGTCCTGCCAGTTCTGGCCGATATCGAAGTCGGCCTCGGTGAACACCGCGGTCTGTTCCGGGTCCCGCAGCAGATATTCGCCGGAGACGCTCAGGGTGGAGACGTGGTTAAAGGGCACGCCGACGGCCAGCGCGAAATCCGCGGCGTTGACGGTGCCCGCCACGTTGGTGTCCAGAGAGCCGCCGTCGCTGGCATAATGGCGCACATCGGCGGCGCAGTGGAACACCGCGCCCACCCGGCTTGCCAAAATGGCGTACTGATCGGTCTCCATGCCGAAACGGGGCTGAGCCACATCGCCCTTCGCGGCGCTGACCCGCCAGCTGTTTTCGGCGCACCAGTCCGCGCCGAAGTAGCGGATGAGCGCGGCCAGCAGCCGGGCACGGTCGCCGTCCCGCAGCAGACACAGCACCGTGTCCGCCCGGCCGCTTTCCAGCAGCTCGCGCAGCAGATGGGCGCCCAAAAAGCCGGTGGCGCCGGTGAGAAGCGCGCATTTCGCGGGCAGCGAGGCCAGCGCAGGGGGCGCCGAGGGCGCGGGTCTGGGGACAAACAGCACCGTGTCCCGGGGGGCGTCGTCGGCGATACCGGCGCTCACGGGCGCGGATTGCGCCAGCAGCGCCTCCTGCTCCCGCAGCGTGGGATGGGCGTAAAAGTCGGCCAGGGTCATATTGAAGCCCCGCTCGTAATAGCCGGTGAGCACGCTCAGCGCGGCCAGGGAGGTGCCGCCCTGACGGAAGAAGGACTCGGTGTCGGAGATGTCGTCCCGCTCCAGCGCCTCGCGCCACACATCCCGCGCCTCCGCGCCGCCGGCGGACCTGGCGGGGGCTTTGGGCGTGGCGGGGACGGGGGCGGGCGCCCCCGGGGCGTAGGCCGCCAGCGCGGGCAGATCGGCCTTGCCGCTGGCATTCACGGGGATGGCGTCCAGAAAGACGAATTCCGAGGGCATCATGTACTCGGGCAGCAGCTTTTCCATACTCCGCCGCAGGGCCCGCTCCTCGCCCACACCCTCCGGCACGGCAAAAGCGCGCAGATAGGCGCTGCCGTCGGCCCGGTGACACAGCGTGGTCACGCATTGACGGCAGAAGCCGCTCTGCACGGCGGCGCCGTTGATCTCGTCCAGTTCAATGCGCAGCCCGTTGACCTTGACCTGGGCGTCCGCCCGGCCGAGGCAGTCATAGTGCCCGTCGGCCCGCAGCCGGGCGATATCCCCCGTGCGGTACATGGTCTCGCCGGGGAAGAAGGGGTCGGGCACAAAGGCCTTTTCCGTCAGCTCCGGGCGGCCCACATAGCCGCTGGAAAGGCACTCGCCGGCGATATAGAGTTCGCCCCGGGCGGTGGGCAGTACCTCGCGCCCGGCGGGGTCGAGCACGTATAGCCGGCAGTTTTGATAGGGCTTGCCGATGGTCACCGGCTGCCCGGGAGCCAGCGTGGAGGACGAGGCGTACACTGTGGTCTCCGTGGGTCCGTAAAGATCCACCAGCGCGGCGTCGGTCACGGCGGAGACGGCGCCCACCAACGCGGCGGAACTGGCCTCGCCGGTGAGGATGAGCAGGCGCACATCCTTCAGCGCGGCGCGGAAATCCTCGTTCCCCAGACACAGCCGTATCTGGGAGGGCGTGATCTGCACCGTGGTGACGGCGTTGTCGCGGATGAGCTTGGCCATGCGCCAGGGCAGAGCCCGCTCTTCCTCGTCCGCCAGAATCACCGTGCGGCCCATGGTCAGGGGCAGAAGCCCCTCGGTCATAAAAATGTCGAAGGTCATGTTGGCGATGCACAGCACGTTGCCGCCGTCCGCCGACAGGACTTTTTTGGTGTTGATGCAATAATTTGCCACGGCGCGGTTGGGCACCATCACGCCCTTGGGCTTGCCGGTGGAGCCGGAGGTGAACAGAATATAGGCCAGTCCGCCCGCCCGCGCCACGGGTGCGAAGGGCGCGCCCTCGTCCAGCATCACGACGGGCGTCACACCGTCGATGCCCTGCACGGCGCTCACGCAGTCGGCGCCGCACAGGACGGCGGAGATCTCCGCCGTCTCCAGCATATAGCGGATGCGCTGCTCGGGGAAATCGGCCAGGAAGGGGACATAGGCGCAGCCGTTTTTCAGAATGGCCAGCATCCCGGCAAAGATCTCCGCGCCTCTGCGGCAGCACAGACCCACCCGCCCGCCGGGGGCGATGCCGGCCTGCTGCAGCAGGCCGGCGCAGCGCAGGGCCATGGTCTCCAGCTGCGCGAAAGTGACGGTCTCGCCGCGAAAGATCACGGCGGGGGCGTCGGGCGTGCGCGCGGCCTGTTCGGAAAAGAGCGCGTCCATGGTGGCGTTGCGGAAGGGCGTCACCGTCTGGCGGGGGATGGTGAGCAGGCGCAGACGGTCGTCCGTGTCCAGCAATTCCAGCGTGCCCAGCTGGGCGTCGCCCTCCGCGGCGCACAGGGCGGCGACAGCCTGGACAAAGCAGCGGGCATAGAGCGCCGCCGAGTCCCGCTCAAAGAGGGAGGAGGCGTATTCCAGCGCAAAGGAAAAATCGCCGCCGGATTCCGCGCCCTCCAGGGTGAGGTCCATTTTCGCGGTGGTATGGGGGGTGTCCAGCACCCGCAGGGGCCCGCCGCCCAGCGTGAGATCGTTCACATCCAGCGGACGGTAGGTGAAAAGCACCTGAAACAGCGGATTTTCACCCAGCGCGCGGGGCAGCTCCAGCTTGTTCAGCACCTGATCCAGCGGCAGCTCCTGATGCTCCAGCAGCCACAGCGTCTCCCGCCGCAGGCCGGCCAGATAGCCGGAGACGGTGCGCTCCGCCCCGGGCTGCACCCGCAGGGGCAGGGTGGCGATAAAGGGCCCACAGACCTGCCACAGTTCGCTGCGGCTGCGGCCGGACACCGGGGTGCCCAGCAGCAGCTCCTCCCGACCTGAAAGGCGGCCCAGCAGCAGCCCGAAGGCCGCGGCAAACACCATAAAGGGCGTCAATTCCCGCTCCCGGCACAGCGCGCGGCAGGCCTCGGCGGTCTGGGGCGGCAGGGAGAAGACACAGACGTCGCCTTTGAAATCAAAGGGATGGGGCCGTGGCCGGTCCGTGGGCAGATCCAGCGGCGCGGGGGGCGCGGCGAGATGCTCGCTCCAGGCGTCCAGCGCGGCGGCGCCGTCCTCCCGCTGCTTCCAGCAGCAGTAATCCTTATAGGTATAGGCCGGAGCGCAGGCCCCGCCGGCGTAAAGCGCATCCAGCCGTTTGAGCAGAATGGGCGTGCTCAGACCGTCCCCCACGATGTGGTGGACATCCATCAGCAGGCCGTAATTGCCCTCCGCATCCCGCCACAGCGCGGCGCGGAGCAGCGGGGGCGCGGCGAGATCGAAGGGGCGGAGGAAGTCCCGCCAGACCTGCTCCAGCGTGCCCTCCGCCAGCGGCAGCTCAAAATGCACCTCGGGCAGAATCTTCGCGCGGAGCGCGCCCTTTTCCAGCACAAAAGCGGTGCGGAACAGATCGTCCTGAGCAATGAGATCGGTGAAAGCCCGCTCCAGCCGCGCCCGGTCGGGCGCGAAGGACAGGCGGAACGCGCCCGGCATATGGTAGGCCATGCTGTCCGGGGCCATGCCGCACTGGACATAGATATTCTCCTGAATGGGGGACACGGGGTAGGAATCCTGCGCCCCGGCCCTCTGCAGCGGGGCGGCGCAGCCCGCGCCCTGACCGCCGCACAGCCACTCCTCCAGCCGTTTGGCGGTACGGCAGGCGTACAGGTCGGAAATGCGGATGCGTCTGCCCAGCACGTCCTCCAGCCGGGCCAGTGCCTCCATGGCGTTCAGCGAGTTGCCGCCGAACAGAAAATAGTCGCCGTCCGCGCCGATGTCGGAGGTGCCAAGCACGTCGCGGAACACCCGCAGGATGCGCTCCTGTTGGGGTGTCTCGGGCGCGCTGTCGCCGCCGGAAAGCTCGGGATCGGGCAGCGCCTTTTCATCCACCTTGCCGCTGGGGGTCAGGGGCAGGGTGTCCATTTTCAAAATACGCGCAGGCAGCAGATACAGCGGCAGCCGCTCGCCCAGATAGTGCAGCAGCTCACCCTCGGTCACGCCGTCCTCCGCCACGCAATAAGCGCACAGCACGGTCTGCCCGTGGGCCTCCACGGCCTTTACGGCGGCCTTGCGCACGGCGGGGTGCCCCATCAGGCAGAAGGCAAGTTCGTCCGGTTCGGCCCGCTGACCGCGGATCTTCAGCTGCCTGTCCCGCCGGCCCCGGAGCAGCAGCGCGCCCTCCGATGTCCAGCAGGCCATGTCGCCGGAGCGGTACATGCGCCCGCCGGCGATGAAGGGGTCGGGCAAAAAGGCCTTCTCCGTCAGTTCAGGCGCGTTGCGATAACCCCGGCCCACGCATTTCCCACCGATGTACAGCTCACCGTAGACACCCAGCGGCAGCGGCTCCAGCCGGTCGTCCAGAACATAGAGGGCGCAGTTGGGCATGGGCGAACCCACGGAGATCTCGCCGCAGTGATCCAGCCGGGCCAGACTCACGCCCACAGTGGCCTCCGAGGGGCCGTATTGATTGTAAAGATGCGCGTCCGTGATGTTTTTCAGCGCCCGCAGCAGGTCGCCGGAAAAAGCTTCGCCGCCGCAGAGCAGGCCCTTGCGGCCCCGCATCGCGGCCCGGAACTCCGGCGATTCCAGATAGGCCTGCAGCCGGGAGGGCGTCATGCACAGATAATCCACGCCATAGTCGGTGATCACTCTGGCCAGCGCGGCGGGGTCCTCCTGCTGGGCGTAATCGGCGAATACCACCGTCAGCCCGTTGAGCAGGGAGGTCAGGCATTCCAGGATGAACGCGTCGAAGGACACGTTGCTGATGGACAGCATCGCCCCTTCGGAGAAAACGGGCTTCATACCCGCGGCAAAATTCAGCAGATTGCCCGCACTGATCTCCACGCCCTTGGGCTGTCCGGTGGAGCCGGAGGTATAGACCACATAGGCCAGATCGTCCGCGCTCTCGGCGGGGGCGACAAAGCCCGCCGCCGTATGCGGCAGCGTGTCGGCGATGAGAACGGGCAGCGAGAGATCGCCCGGCGCGAACCGGGCGGGCACGTCCGCCGCCGTAATCAGCAGGGCGGCGCCGCTGGCTTTGAGAATGCCCGCGGCCCGTGCGGCGGGCAGATCGGGTGAGAGCAGCAAAAAGGCCTTGCCCGCGGCCAGTACGCCGGCCAGCGCGCAGCCCAGCTCACTGCCCCGGGACAGCATCACGGCCACCACCGCTTCCCCCTCGCCGCAGCGGGTGCGGATGGCCGGGGCCATGGCCATGGCCCGCCGGCACAGCGCCTCGTAGGTCACCCGGCCTTCCCCGTCGATGAGGGCGGCGCGGCGCGGGTGCCTGGCGGCGGCGGCGGAAAGTGTTGCCCACAGGCCCTCGCCCGACGCGGCCGCGGCGGTGCGGTTGAAGGTATACAATACCTTTTCCCGGTCGTCGGCGGTAAGGATGTTCACCTCGCGGATGGGCCGGCCCGGGTGGCTGAGAATCTGGTCGAGAATGGTGCAGATCACGCCGTGCAGCCGTTCGATCTCGTCATTGGTAAAAAGCTGGGCCAGATAATCGTAGTCCACCGTGTAGCGGCGGTTATCCTCCAGATTGGTCACGTGGATGCACAGCTGCTCCGCCTGATAGCCGCCGTAATTCCAGCGGCCGGAGAAGCGCACGGTGGTGTCCTCGTTTTTGTAGCTCAGATTATCCTGATAGGACAGGGCCACCCGGAAAAGACGCCCGTCGTGGCCGGGAAGGGCCTCGATGCGCTGGAAGGGGTAGCGCTGATGGCGCAGCAGCTCCAGCCAGGTCTCCGACAGGCGGTCGTTGAATTCCTCCGCCGTCCAGTCCTCGTCCAGCTCGGTGATCAGCGGCAGGGTGCTGACGAACATCCCGGTGGTCTGGCGGGCGATGAGATCGGTGCGGTTGTGGATGGGCACGCCCACGGCGATGCGCCGGCCCGCGCCCATGCGCCGGGCGGCGATGGCCAGCGCCATATAGTAGGGCGAAAAGGGCGAGACCCGGCGGCTCTGGCAGAAGGTGTAGATGGCGTGGTTGAGCGTTTCGGGCAGCGTATAAGTGAGCCGCCGTCCCACCGGACTGACGCTGGCGCCCCGCTGTTCCTTGAAGGACACGGGCTCCGCCGGGGTCTCCAGCAGGCCGCGCCAATAGCGCTCGTCGGCCCGGCAGCCGGCGGAGTCCAGATATTGCAGCTCTTTGTCGATATGAAGCTTGTAGTCGGGCGAGGGCTCTGGCTGGGGATCCTTGCCGGAGAGGAGGGCCAGATAGGTCTCCGCGATGCGGTTGCACAGCAGCACCTGGGACCAGCCGTCCATAATAATGTGATGGGACTTGATGAGAACGCCGCCGTCCACCACGCCGGTGCGGAACAGGTAGAACCGGCACAGCGGCGCGCCGTAAAGCGGCATGGACTCCCGCGTGACGGCGGTCTCCCAGTGGGAGAAGCCCGCCGGATCCGTCAGCGAAAAGTCGAATACGGGAAAGATCTCCGGGGCGGCGGGCGCGTATTCCTGCAAAAGCTCGGTGCCGGCGGGCACCAGCCGGGTGCGCAGGGAAGCGTCGGAGGCCAGGATGCGGTTGAGGGTCTCGGACAGCAGCGAAAAATCCACCCTGCCGCTGATCCGCACGGTGGCGCTGATGACATTGATGGAGGTACCCGAATAGCGCAGCTCCAGATCCCGGATATTCTGCTGGCTCAGCGACAGCGGAAACGACTCGCTGCTTTTTGGCAACCCCATTTCTCCTCAGTCCTCCTCATTCCCCGATGCTGTTATCCATCAAACATAAATGTAGAAAAAAACATAAAAATGTCGTAACTTATATTTTAGTAGAAAATTTGGTAAAAAACAAGAGGATTTTAGGTATACATAAAAATTTATCCTGCGGCAAACGGAGATTTGCCGCAGGATTGAAGGTTAACCGTATTATTTCGCTTACAGGAAAAATTTCCGCTCCAGATGCTCCCGCAGCGGCCGGACCAGACCGGCCACCAGCAGAAAAGCCCCAAACACGGCGAAAGCCGTGACGGAATAGAGGCTCCAGGAAAACATCCGGGCGCCGAAGGTGATATGCTCCAGAAATTCCACCAGCATGGTGCTGCCGCCGATGGCGATGAGCAGCCCGCCGGTGATGACCAGGCGGCCCTTTCTGATATAGCGCAGCATGGCGATGGCGGCGGTGGTGAGCAGGCACAGCAGCATCACCACGGGCAGGGCGAAGGACAAGAACCAATGCCCCCCGGTGGCGAGACAGATATACAGCAGATAGCCGCAAACAGCCACAAAGTCCACCGGCACAAAGACCAGAGGGAGTTTTTTTCGGAACCAGCCCGGCAGGAAGGCCACGATATACAGCAGCGCCGCGCCCAGCATCACGTAGCTGGACCAGGCGACCCCGCCGTAGGTGTTCAGACACAGGATCAGCGCGCTCAGGCTCACTGCGGCCAGGATCACGCCGATCAGCGCCAGCCCGGCCACCCGATCGGCATAGGACTTGTCGGGATAGCGGCAGGGATAGCCGGCCTCGCCCACGTCCCCGGTGGGGTTCCACACCGGGGTGCCGCACAGCGGACAGTCTATAACCCCGTCCTGCAGTTTTACTCCGCATTTTACACAGTACATTTATTTGCCTTTCGTTTGAGTTCCTTTGGTGTCGTTGGATTCGATGGATACGGGGATGCCCAGCTCCACAAGCCCGGAGAAAAAGCGCCGTTCCAGCTCCGCTTCCTCGATGTTCCTTATCATGCTCACGCAGGTCATGTCGCCGAAGCTCGCCACGGCGCAGTTGTTGGGATAGCTATACTGCACGCCGATGATGAAATCGAGGCGGGCGATAGAGTCCCGCATCGCCTCCGGCACGGCCACCGCGCCGAGATTTGAAATGTTAAGGCAGCCTTTTGTCTCGCCCACGGAATCATAGACGATGCGCATGGCCGTGTTCTTGATGAAAAGGGGCGTGAGGCGCATGGCGGGAAATTTCTGCGGGTTCACATTTGCCGCGATACGTCCCGCCATGCGCTGGGGCGTAACTTCCAGCGCCAGCTGGTGGCCGAACTCCGAGACGAGCTCCCGCAGGGAATATTCACCGAGCTTCGGGTCCACGCCCGGATTCACCGTGAGGGCGAAATTCCGCAGGGTCTCGCTGCCGAAAATCCGGCGGAGGTTGACGGGAATGGTGATCTTCACCGGCTTCTGCCGCCGGTGCGGCACCTCGGCGGCCTGCATGTCCAGGATGGAGCGGGCCATCACGGCGGCAAGGAACGCCGTCACCGTGCCGCCGTATTCATGGGCCTTCGCGATGAGCGTCTTTGTGTCGATAACGCCTGTGATGAGGTGCAGATAGCCGCCCGACTCCCGCGTACCCGACAGACGCCAGGAGTTTGACTCCGCGCGGCTCATGGGGTGCTTGCCGCTGCAGCGCTGGAAGCTGTCCTCCAGTTCACCGTCCCGGGGCCGCTGGGTCAGATCCAGCACGCCGTCCGTGGGCGGAACGACGGTGCCGTATTTAATGCGCAGATATTCCGCCGCCAGTGTTTTTAGGAAGATCATGCCGCCGGAGCCGTCGGTCAGGGCGTGGAAGAACTCCACGGCGATGCGGTTTTTATAGTACAGCACCCGAAAACAGCAGCGGCGCAGCTCCCGCGCGCCCATGTGGGTCAGGGGGTAGGCGTAATCCTGCCGCACCCGGGGCACGGCGTGGACTTCTTCCAAAAAGTACCAGAACAGGCCGGAGCCCAGCCGCACATAGACGGAGGGGAAGCGGGGCTTGAGATGATCCACGGCCCGCTGCAGCGTCCTGGGGTCGATGTCCTCCTTTAGCGTCACGGAGACCCGGAACACGTTGACCCATTCGGCGCGGCGGATGGCGGGAAAGATGAGCGCCGCGTTGTCCAGCGGCATCCATTGCCTGCTCATCGGACGATGCACCGCACGAAATCGCAGATGGCGTCCATGTCCGCCTGCCGCTCCTTAAAGCCGTACAGCACATAGGCGTGCCACATCTCCGGGGCGATGGTCAGCGAACTCCGGCAGCCCGCCGCCAGCAGCTTTTCGTGCAGCGATACGGCGTCGTCCCGCATGATCTCGTCCGCGCCCACGAACAGCAGACTGTCCGGCAGGCCGGAGAGGTCGCCGAACAGGGGGGAGCAAAGGGGGTCGGCCGGGGTATCGGTGTATACCATGGCGAAACGCTCCAGACGGAAGGCGGTCATGGAGGGGTCGATCTTGGCGTTGTATTTATAGGACGCGCCGGAGGCGGTGAGGTCTGTCCAGGGGGACATCCCCACCAGCCCGCCCGGCAGAGGCAGTCCCTCCGCCTTGATCCGCAGGCACATGCTGTAGATCAGTCCGCCGCCGGCGGATTCCCCGGCCAGCGCGATCTTTTCCGGCGGGAAGGATTTGATGAGGTAGCGGTAAGCGGTCATGGCGTCGTTGAGGGCGGCGGGGAAGGGATATTCCGGCGCCAGCCGGTAGGCCGGGCAGAACACCCGGGCGTTGGCCTGAGAGGCCAGAATGGTGCCGAAGGCCTTGGCGTATTCCAGCTCGCCGCAGCAGTAGCCGCCGCCGTGGACGTACAGCACCGCACCCTTGCCCGTGGGCAGGGTGGGGGAGATCATCACGGCGCGGAAGCCCTCAAAAAAAGACTCCTGCATCAGCATATTGGCGGGGCAGAGCTTTTGCATCACGGCGCCCAGAAAGTCCTGCGCCCTGCGCTCCACAGAGATGGGTTCCTCCTCGGCCACGCCGGTGAGCTTTTTCAGTTGCGCGCGCACAAAACGCACAGATCGGTCCGCCATGCCGCGACCTCCTTTTTAATTCGAACTGTTTTCGGGTTTCAAATGCGCCATCGCGCGGCGCGCGATGATGCGCGGTATAATAACCGTGTAATGGTTATTATACCATAGTGTGCCTGTTGCGCACAAGAAGCAAACCGTCCGGGGCAAAAAAATGCGGCGCGCACTTTTCTTCGCAAGAAAAACATGATATAATAATCAACACTTTATCCATATTTTTCACGGAGGGAGGCTGAGACCATGTATCAACCGCTGGCGGACGAGATCCGTCCCTCGGAGCTGTCCGAGGTGGTGGGCCAGAAGCACATTCTGGGCGAGGGCGGGATGCTGCGCCGCATCATCGAAAGCGGCAATATTCCCAACATGATCTTCTACGGCCCCTCCGGCACGGGCAAGACCACCGTGGCCCGCATCATCGCCCGGCGCACCAACCGCACCCTGCGCAAGCTCAACGCCACCACGGCGGGCATCGCCGATATCAAGGACATCATCGCCGAGCTGGACACGCTGCTCACGCCGGGCGGCGTGCTTTTATACCTGGACGAGATCCAGTATTTCAACAAAAAGCAGCAGCAGTCGCTGCTGGAATTCATCGAGGACGGCCGTATCACCCTCATCGCGGCCACCACGGAAAACCCGTATTTCTGCGTGTTCAACGCCATTCTCAGCCGCTCCACGGTGTTTGAATTCAAATCCGTCCCGGCGGCGGAGGTGGAACCCGCCGTGGCGCGGGCCATTGCCCTCACGGCCCAAAAGCAGGGCGTGAAGGCCGCGGCGGAGGACGGGGTGGTGCCCTTCATCGCCTCGGCCTGCGGCGGCGACGTGCGCAAGGCGGTGAACTCGGTAGAGCTGCTGCTGGGCGCGGCGAAGCCCGCCGGGGGCGAGGTCACGCTGACCCTGGCCGACGCTCAGGCCATTTCCCAGCGCTCCTCCATGCACTACGACCGGGACGGCGACCAGCATTTCGATACGGTCTCCGCCTTGATGAAATCCCTGCGCGGGTCGGACCCGGACGCGGCGCTGCATTACCTTGCCCGCCTGCTGGAGACCGGCGACCTGCTGGGTGCCTGCCGCCGCATTTTGTGCTCCGCCAGCGAGGATATCGGTCTGGCCTATCCCCAGGCGGTGCCCATCGTGAAGGCCTGCGTGGATTCCGCGCTGCAGCTGGGACTGCCGGAAGCGCGTCTGCCGCTGGCAGAAGCCGTGCTGCTGCTGGCCACCGCGCCCAAATCCAATTCCGTGGTTATGGCCATCGACAGGGCCATGGGCGACGTGAAATCCGGCAAGGCCGGGCCCATCCCCAGAGAACTGCAGAACGTCCACGCCGACGGCGCGGGTTTTGAGCGGGAGCAGGGCTACAAATATCCCCACAGCTATCCCGGCCATTGGGTGGCCCAGCAGTATCTGCCGGACGAGCTGAAGGACGTCCGCTATTACGAATACGGCGACAACAGGACCGAGCAGGCCGCCCGGGCCTACTGGGACAAGGTGAAAGGCGGAAGGTGAGGCATGGATATTCAGGTGGGCGACGTGCTGACCATGAAGAAAGCGCATCCCTGCGGTTCCGACCGGTGGGAGGTCCTGCGCACGGGCGCGGATTTCAGGCTCCGCTGTCTTGGCTGCGGGCACGAGGTCCTGGGGGCGCGGTCCCGATTTGAGAGAAATATAAAGAAGGTGGAGAGAAAGTGAATCCGATCGTTTATGTGTTTATCGTCATCGCGCTGGCGGGCGCGGCGGGCGTAGTGGTCACGCTGAAAAAGAAAAAGACCACCCCGCGGGAGATTTTCGCGCCGAAGATGACCGTGTATGTGACTCTCACGGTGGTGTTTGCCCTCATGGCGGTGATGACCGGTCTGTTTACAAAATAAAAGCGGGGGCCGCGGCCCCCGCTTTTATTTTTTCTTTCGTTTTTTGAAAATTTTCGAGCGGTACTGTACCACGAGGATGATGCCGAACAGCACGTACAGTGTCCCGTAGACGACCCAGGTCCAGGTGATGCTCCGCGCCACAAAGCCCAGCAGCAGCAGCATGGGCGCGCCCAGCACGATGCTCCAGAGATTCTGATAGATCAGGTTGTGGGAGGCGGGCGTCTCGAACAGCGGGTCGATCTCCCGCAGCAGGATGATGCCGGTGGAGGCGGTGCCGGTGTTCTGGCCGTACATGGTCAGAAAGGACTCGTCCGAATAATCGGGGAACAGAAAGCGGCAGACCTTGAGATCGTACCAGTAGGTCACCAGCGCGCCTGCGACGCAGATCAGGGCCAGCGGCAGGAGAAATTCTTTGTGCTTGAAGGCCTCCAGACTGATGGCCGCGATGGAGGCCGTCACCATCAGGTCGAAGAACAGGCCGCTGATGCGGTTGAGCATGAAGTTGTTGATGTAGTCCCGGTGGACGATGCCGGCGCTGCGCAGGGCGGTGAGAATGTTCTTGAACAGGATGGCGAAGGCGGTGCCCACCAGGAAGTTGAAACCCCACAGCAGCGGCTTCACGGTGTTTACCCAGACCCCGCCCAGCGCGTTCAGCCCCTTGGTGGCGTACCACATGGCGGCAAAGGCGACAAAATAGGTGGCGAATACGATGGCCACCTGCACGGTGAGCTTGTCCATGGATTCGGACAGCGGGATCTCGCCCTTTTCGGTGATGCTGCTGGCGTTGAGGTTTTCGATTTCCTCGGCGTTTTGCACCTGGGCCCGGCGGTCTCCCGCCCGGCGCATCCGGTTGAGATACAGTACGCCGCCGATGGAGGCGGACACAAAGCCCATGGCCGCCACGGTGAGACCGAAGCTGGAGCCGTAGGCGAAGGCGGGATACTGGGTGTAGTTCTGAAAAATGGTGCCCCAGTTCAGCGCCTGCCCCGGGCCCTGACCGTAGCCCATGGGCAGCAGAATGCCGCCCGCGGCGTAGCTGCCGATGAGATAGAACAGCGGGATGGTGATGGTCAGGCCCACGATGCCCTGAATGAGATAGGAGCCCACCACCACGGTGGAGGTGTTGAACACGTCCCGCCTGGCCTCCTTTTCCCGGCGCTTGCCGTCGGCCTTGCGCCAGGCCAGCGCCACAAAGCCCAGACCCAGCCCGTGGAAGGTCAGCGCCTCCAGCACCTCCAGATTGAACATGGAGTGGCCGAAGATCGCCCTGTAGGCCCAGTCCGCCATCAGGATGAGAAAGCCGCCCAGCACGGAGGCGGGGATCAGCGACCTGCGCAAAAATGGGATGCGCCGCCGCAGCGTGTTGGCCGCCAGCATGCCCAGAAACAGAATGGAAAGGGTAATTACGAAGGACCAGACCTCCAGATCCCAAAAATTCAGTCCCGACGTCATGCGCTTGCCCCCATATTTGATGGATTTCTAAGGATTATGCAGTAGACTCATCTTATAGGAACGGTGCCCCGTTGTCAAAGGAAATGTAGACAAGCGGACGAAAAAGGGATAAAATGCTGGCATCCGATAGTGAAAGGAGCCGAAACATTGAAAGTAACATTTCTCGGCGCGGCCCATGAGGTCACGGGCAGCCTGTCTTTGATCGAAGTCGGCGACAAAAAAGGCATCGTGGACTGCGGCATGGAGCAGGGCAAGGACATCTTTGAGAATCAGGCGCTGCCGGTAGCACCCGGCACACTGGATTTCGTGCTGCTGACACACGCGCATATCGACCACTCCGGCAATTTGCCGCTGCTGTATAAAAACGGCTTCCGGGGCCGCGTTTACGCCACCGAGGCCACCTGCTCGCTGTGCGGCATCATGCTGCGCGACTGCGCCCACATCCAGATGCAGGAGGCGGAATGGAAATCCCGCAAGGCGGCGCGCTCGGGCGCGGGCGCGGTGGAACCGCTGTACGACATGGAGGATGTGCAGGGGCTGCTGGGCACGCTGGTGCCCTGCAAATACGGCCAGGAGATTCAGGTGGACGAGGGCGTCGCCGTCCGCTTTACGGACGTGGGCCATCTGCTGGGCTCGGCCTGCATCGAGATCTGGCTCACCGAGGGGACGGAAAAGCGCAAGATCACCTTCTCCGGCGATCTCGGCAATATCGCTCAGCCCATTCTGAAGGACCCCAGCCATATCCCCGACACGGAGTATCTGGTCATCGAATCCACCTACGGCGACCGCGACCACGACGCGCAGCGTCCCGATTACGTGGCGGATCTGGCCGTCGTCATCCAGCGCACGCTGGACCGGGGCGGCAATGTGGTCATCCCGGCCTTCGCCGTGGGCCGCACCCAGGAGCTGCTGTATTTCATCCGGGAGATCAAGGAAAAGAAGCTGGTCACCGGCCACGGCGACTTCCCGGTGTACATCGACAGCCCGCTGGCCATCGAGGCCACCGGCGTCTTCCTCCAGTGCGACATGGACTATGTGGACGAGGATATGCAGAAGCTCATCCGCAGCGGAGTAAACCCCATTGTGTTCCCCGGCCTGAAGGTGGCCGTGTCCCAGGAGGAATCCAAGGCCATCAATGAGGACGAGACGCCCAAGGTCATCATCTCCGCCAGCGGCATGTGCGACGCCGGCCGTGTGCGCCACCATCTCAAGCACAACCTCTGGCGCAAGGAATGCACCATCCTCTTCGTGGGGTATCAGGCCGCCGGCACCCTGGGCCGTCTGCTGCACGACGGGCTGAAGCAGGTCAAGCTGTTCAACGAGGAGATCCAGGTCAACGCGGAGATCCTGGCGCTGCCGGGCGTCAGCGGCCACGCGGACAAGACGGGGCTGCTGAACTGGCTGCGGGCCATCCCCGAAAAGCCGAAGCTGGTGTTCGTCAACCACGGCGACCCCGACTCCTGCGAGAGCTTCACCAAGTGCATTTCGGAAGAATACGGCTACAAGGCCTTCGCCCCCTACAGCGGCACCTGCTACGATCTGATCGCGGACGATTTTGTGCTGGTCACCGAGGGCAAGCCCGTTGAAAAGAAGGGCCCCGCCGCCCCGGCGGGCGCGGAGCCGCGGCGCCAGAATCCCGTGTTCGACGCGCTGGCCGCGGCGGGCGAGCGGCTGGCCGGCGCCATCCGGGCGCTGGCGGGCAGCCCCAACCGCGATCTGCGCGCTTTCACCGAGCAGGTCACCAAGCTGGCCGAAAAACTGGAGCGCTATAAAAAGAACTGAACCGTGACCGAAAAAGCCGGGCATTCAAAAGAATGCCCGGCTTTTTCAAACCCGTTATTGTTCTTGCCCGTCGTGAAACTCATCCAGAATACTGTTCACGCTGACGTCCGCAAGCTTTTCCTCCCCGGCGGGGGCCGTCTCCCCGGCGGGCGGGAGCGGGGCGTGCCTGTGGGCCGTGATCATCCAGGCCCAGAACAGCTGCATACACACGGCGGAGACCAGCATCAGCTGCAGCCCGGAATTCCGGTCGTCCGCCAGGGCGACGATGCACAGAAACGCGCCCAGCATGGAAAAGTACAGGCTGCTGTAGGGCTTGCACCGGCCATAAGGATAGCCGGCGAAATAATAGAAGGCCAGCGCCGCCGCCGCGATGGCCAGGATCTCCACCGCGTAGACCCACACCGTGGGGTTGGTGGAATTGACCTTGTAGCTGGTGATGAGCCACAGGCAGAACTGCAGCACCGGCGCGGTGGCCAGCGCGCACACAAGACCCGGCTGGTATCTGCGGCGGGCGGCCATGGCCGTGGCGCCGAAGGCGAGGCCCGAGATCACCCCGAGGGCGGCGAGAACGCGGTACAGCACCGCGTTGGCGTCCGCCGCGCCGGTGGCAATCAGGATCAGCGCGCCGAAAACCATGGCCGCGCCGATGACCCAGGCCAGAGGCACGAATAACCGGGTGCTGCCGTCGAAAGTCCCGTAAAAGTCCGTGGTCATTTCCAGCCCCGAGCGTTTGTATCTCGCCACGATGCAGTAAAAGCACACGGCGGCGGCGATGAGCACCAGCGGGACGATATAGTTCCACGCGCTGGCGGCGGACAGACCGGTCTCGTCAAAGGCCAGCTGATTCTGCAGCCACCGGCAGAACGCGCCGATGGCGCCCGCGGCGCAGGTAAAACAGCAGATCGACAAAGCATTTTTGCGCATAAGCTCAGTTCCAATCCAATAAGATTAACCGTAAAGTACAAGTTTATATTTTATACTTCTTTATCCGTCCAGTCAACCTTATTCGGAGGTACACCCATGAAAAGGATCCTAGCCGTTTCGGTCCTGGCGCTGCTGTTCGCGGCCCTGCTGCCTTTCGCGCTTCCGCCCGCGCCGGCGGCGTCGGCGCAGGAGGAGAGCGCCCCGCAGAGCACCTGGCAGCCCAGCCGGGACAAGACCGTGACGCTGACGGTGCTCACCCCGAAGGGAAACCAGAACCTGTCGCTGCACGATTATCTGGTGGGCGTGGTGGCGGCGGAGATGCCCGCCAAATTCGAGTCCGAGGCGCTGAAGGCGCAGGCCGTGGCGGCCCGCACCTACGCCATGCGCGGCGTGGTCACCGGCTCCAAGCACGCGGACAAAAATGCCGACGTCTGCACGGACCCCACCTGCTGTCAGGCCTGGATCTCCGACGCGGAGATGCGCCAGAACTGGGGCGATGATTACGCGGCGAATCTGGACAAGATCACGGCGGCGGTGACGGATACCGACGGGGAGTATCTGGTCAGCGGCGGCGCGCCCATTCTGGCGGCCTTCCACTCCTCCTCCGGCGGGACCACCGAATCCAGCGCCGACGTGTGGGGCACGGACCTGCCCTACCTCGTGTCCGTGTCCAGCCCCGAAACGGAGGCGGAGGTACCCAACTTCAAGACCACCATGACCGCCGCGCCCATCGACTTCAGGGACACCGTGCTCTCGGCCCACCCGGAGGCGGATTTCACCGGCGCTGCCAACACCTGGATCGGCGGTATGACAAAGGACGACAGCGGCCGGGTCAAAACCGTGACGCTGGGGGGTGTCGCGGTGACGGGAGAGGAGATGCGCACCCTGTTTTCACTGCGCTCCACGGAATTCGACTTGGCCTATAACGGCAATTTCGTATTCAGCGTCACCGGCAACGGCCACGGCGTGGGCATGAGCCAGTACGGCGCCCAGAGCATGGCCAAACAGGGTACGACCTACCGCGACATCCTGTCCCACTACTACCCCGGCGCCGAACTGAAAAAGGCATAAATTTTAAGAATTCCAAGCCTGGATGGAATTGACTACGCCCCCTGTTCGTGATATTATGTTAACATCTATGTGCTGACATACATCGGAACGGAGGGAAAACCTATGGCAGACGAACCGATCATGGATAAAGACAATCGGCTCAGCGACAGGGCGGCGGGCATGAGCCGCAGCGAGCTGATCCGAGTGATAGAAAAATTATGCGGCATCGTCTCCGGTCAGGCCGGGGAGGACGGTTTTCGCGGCGGCGTGCGTCCGGGCAACATCAGCCTGGGGGCGGACTGCAGCGTGGCGCTGGGCCCCGGCGGCAAGTCGGAGCGCGACCGCTGGACCGCGGAGGAACTGGAATTTATGTCGCCGGAGGAATTCTGGAACGGCGAATGCGGCGCGCCGGCGGACGTGTACTCCATCGGTCTGGTGCTGTACTACTGTGTCAACGGCGGCCGGCTGCCCTTCCAGCCGGAAAAGGGCGAACTTACGGCGGAGGACCGGGCGGCCACGCTGCGCCGCCGCATGAGCGGCGAGCGCGTCCGCGCTCCCAAAAACGCGGGCCGCTCGCTGGGCGCGATCCTGGAAAAGGCCTTGGCCTTCAACGCGGAGGACCGCTATCAGAGCGCCTCGGATATGCCCGTGGTGCTGGATCTGTGCCTCAAGGAGCTTCAGTCCGTGGACAAGCCCGCCGGCGGCGTGATCTTTGACAAGCCCGACGAGGAGCTCACGGATGTGGAAAAAATGATGGTGGGCATCATCGGCCGGGCCGCCGAGGAAGCCGCGCTCAGCGGCGAGACCCTGGACGAGCCGGAGCCTGAACCGGCGCCTGGATCGGAGCCCGAATCGGAACCTGGACCCAAATCGGCGCCTGAACCGGCGCCTGAACCGGCGTCTGAACCGAAACCCGAATCGGAACCTGGACCCAAATCGGCGCCTGAACCGGAACCCGAACCGGAACCGGAGCCGGAACCCGAACCGGAACCCAAATCGGAGCCGGAAGCTCCGGAACCGAAGCGCGGACCCACCCCCGACGCGCCTCCCGCCCCCGTGATCCGGGAGCAGCGCACCGCCGCCACGCCCGCCGTACAGTACGGCATGGGCAAGGCCGCAAAGCCGGAAAAAAAGAAATCCGGCAAAAAGACGCTGCTGTTGCTGCTGCTGCTGTGCGCGGCGCTCATCGTGGCGGCCATCGTCATCAAGTCCCTGAGCGGGAACGGCGCCCCGAGCGCACCCACGCCGGTGCCCGTTGTCTCCGCCGGGCCCACGGCGGCGGTCACGCCCACGCCGGAACCCACCCCGACCCCAACCCCGTCGCCCACACCCACCCCGGTCCCGGCGGAATCCACCTATCAGATCTTTATGTCGGACGACAGCTGGACGGAGGCCGAGCAAAAGTGCGAGGCGCTGGGCGGCCATCTGGTGGTGATCAACGACCAGGCGGAGCTGGACAAGGTCACGGCGCTGGCCGTGTCCAAGGGCGCAAGATTCGTCTGGCTGGGCTGCTACAGGGATACGGACGGCCAGCTGAAATGGGTGAACAAGGATTCCGTCAGTTTCTATAAATGGGGCGCCGGCGAGCCTTCCGGCACGGAGAGCGACGGCACTCCGGAAAACTATGTCATCCTGTGGAACACCGAAAAGAATCTCTCCGGCGACTGGGAGTACAACGACGTGGGCAACGACCCCGTGTCCATCTACCCCAAGGGCTACAGCGGGAAACTCGCCTACATCTGCGAGATCGGCGGATAATACATATTGGTGTGACCGGAATGAAGGGAAAGTAATTTGATATGCCCAAACTGCAAAAAAGAAATGGAACCCGGGTATTTAGAGAGTCCTAACACTATAATATGGAGTGTAGAAAGACATGTAGGCTGCGTTTTACCAGACAAAGAAGCTGGAGAATTCAACGTAACCAAAGGCTTTCTTAATGGTGGCTTACTTAGGTCATACTTGTGCCGTTCCTGTAATATAGTGATTTCTATCCCTTATCAAAAAAGCGATCACAAAATCAAGTAATTAAAATACGGACGGTTCGTTTGAACCGTCCGTATTTTTTACCACTTGTTTTCCACTTTCTCGGCGAAGCCGGGGAAGTCCCTGACGTTGATCTCCGTGCCGTCGTCCAGAATGGCCGTGCCGGTGAAGCGGCCGAAGACCTGATGCTGGTCGGATTTGATCAGCTTCACATCCGTGCAGGCGGCGCGGTCGAGCACGGGAACGAAGCGCATTTCAAAGCGCCCGTCGTCGGAGGAGAAGGTCCAGGGGGACAGATAATCCTTCTCGTCGCCGGGGATATGGAAGGTCACCTGCCCCAGCTTGTGGGCCCTGCCGTTATAAAACAGCATATTTTCCGTGGCGGCGGCGGTGTTGCCGAAGCCGTAGCCGATGTTCCAGCCGAAGGGCACGCCGTCCACCTGATAGGAGGCGCTGCCCCAGTACCAGGTGTTGTGATAGGTCCACACGCCCCGGCCCCAGTCCAGCACGGCGAAGCTCTCCGCGGGGTCGAAGCTGTAGACGCGGCCGCCGCAGTTCACCTGCCCGGAGGCGCGCATACAATTGATCTTTTGGTTAAAATAGAAATGGCCGGGCTTGTCGAAGGGCGTGGCGATGACCATGCTCTCCGCCGGCGCGTCGGTGAGCAGCACGCTCCCGGACAGCGTGCCGAGGGAACCGAAGCTGTCCATACGGACGGACAGCTCTCTCGTGCCGCGGCCGCCGTTTTTGAAATACAGGGCGTAGCCCCTGCCGGCGGCGGAAATGTCGCCCGCGGCGCTGGTCTCGGGCAGACGGCGGCGGCCCATGGGAAAGAGACACATGGGCGACACGGTCTTTTCCCAGCCCTCCTCGAAATTGAGGAAGGACACGGAATCCAGCCCCATGTAGCCGTTGTCGTCAATGGTCAGCGCCAGCGCGAAGCGGCCGTTGCTGACCAGGTAGTAGTCCCATTCCTTGATGCGCGCCTTCGGGGCGCGGATGTCCGCCCGCCGATAGACGGGCAGCAGTTTTTTGGCGTAGCCGGGCTCGGCGATGTTGCCCTGGGCGTCCAGCAGGGGACGCGCCCGGGTGATCTCATGCTGCATCAATGCTCACGCTCCTTTTTTACCAGCCGGATGTCCCTGCCGGCGAAGGGCAGCTTGTAATATTCCCCGTCCAGCCGGGATACGATCTGGGGGTTGTATCTGCGCCCCAGCTCGCCGTCGGCGAGGTTGGTGGAGATAATGGTCACGCGCCCGCCGGCCAGGCGGGTGTTGATCAGGGTATACAGCGCGCTCTGGGACATGGGGGTCGCCATCTCGGTGCCCAGATCGTCCAGAATCATCAGGTCGCAGTCCAGCATCCGGCGCACCCGGGTGGCGGCGGCGTCCACGGCCTCGGCGTCCCGGGAAAATTTGCGGGTCTCAAAATATTCCAGCGCCGCGGAGGCGGTGTCGTAGCACACGGAAAAGCCTTTCTCGGCCACCGTCCGGGCGATGCAGGCGGACAGAAAGGTCTTGCCCAGCCCCGTGCCGCCCTGAAACAGCAGATTGGGGGAGGCGGCGGAGAAGCCGGAGGCATAGTCCCGGCAGGTATCGAACACCTGGCGCATATATTCCCGGGGGCTCTCGCCGGTCTCGTCCGGCGCGGCGTCGTACAGCGACAGGTCGAAGCGGTCGAAGGTCTCGCCGCCGCCGCGCAGCAGAACGCCCAGCTCCGCGGTGAGCTCGCGGTTGTACAGCTCCTTCAGGCAATCGCACACCGCCCCGTCCCGATAGCCGGCATCCCTGCAGCGGGGGCAGGTGTACAGCTCGTCCAGATAGTCGATGGGGTAACCGTGCTCCGCCAGCAGCTCGGCCCGGCGGGCCTGCAGCGCCAGATTCTCTTTCTCCAGCGCGGCCACTTTCCGGCCCGTGTCCCCCCCGCGGCTGATCGCCGCGCCCATCAGGTCGCGCATCTGCCCCTGCATCTCGCGGTCGATCTGCGCGATCTCGGGTATCCGGGCGTGGATCAGCGCCACCCGGCGCTGATGCTCCGCCGCGTTGTTGGTTTTTCGGTTGTCCAGCTTTTCTCTCGCCCGGGCGAGGAGTTTTCCGTCGTAGGCCATAGGCTTCACTTCCGTTCCGGTGATCTGATCTTGTTTTTCAGCGCGCTGAGGCTCTCGGAATTGCTGCGCCCGGCGGCGGGGACGGCGGGCGCGGGTCCGCGCCGGGGCGCGTCGCCGGCCTCGATTTCGGACAGGGTATGCAGGCCCTTACCGTGCCAGCTTTTCACGATCTTGTCCATATAGGCCCATTTCAGCGCCCCCGTGTTGGTCACGGTGCGGTCGTAGGCCGCCTCCAGCGCCTCCGGGGCGAAGCCCAGCGCCAGCCATTCGCCGATGTAGCGCTGCTCCGTGGCCGTGAGCTTCCGGTCGCGGATGCCCAGCAGGGTCTTGACCCGATTCTCGTCCTGGCGGCGGGCCTTGTCCGTCTCAATATATTCTTCGGCCTGCTCCAGCGTCAGCAGCTCGCCGTCCGCCCAGCGGTAAGCCTCTTTCTCGATGGCCCGCAGGGAGGGGTTCTGGCCGGGGCCGAACTTTTCATGTACCCGGTCCGCGCAGAAATGCAGCAGCTCGAAGATGACTTCCGGCGGCAGGGCCAGCGTGGTGTAGATGCCGAACAGCGTCTGCAGATCGGCGCCGGACAGCGTCCGCCCCAGCACCTGCTGGGTCTCGGCGACGACGGCCTGAAAGGCGGCGTCGCCCCGGGCGCGGCCGGCGATCTCGTCCGCCGTGAACTGGGGCAGCTCGTCCGGCGGGGGCAGCGGCCTGGCTGGGGCGGAGCTCTCCGGCCACAGACCCAGACGGCGCAGCTTTTCCGCGGCGTCGGCCATGGCCGCCCCGGTGCGGCACAGCGTCCGGGCGGCGGCGTCCAGATCCCCGCCGCGGCGGCGGAGGTAGAGGTACAGCAGCGCCACGTCCCCGTCGTGGGCGGCGATGAGCTGATCCAGCTCCGTCTCGGATATGCGGTTTTCCGGCGCTTTTTCCATACTTCCTCCGAAAATTGGGCCGCCCTGGCCCGCAATTCTTAATTCAGACATTATAACATCAATTTTGACTTGTAGCAAGTGCGGCTGCTGTGCTATACTAGCCATGTGTACAATTCTTTTCAAGAGGTAAGTTGATGCTTGAATTGCTTTCACCGGCGGGCTCGCCGGAAGCGGTGATCGCCGCCGTGCAGAACGGCGCCGACGCCGTGTATATGGGTTTTGGGGAGTTCAACGCCCGCAGGGGCGCCAGGAACTTCACGGACGAAGAATTTGCCAAGGCCGTGCGGTATTGCCGCATCCGGGGCTGCAAGGTGTATGTCACCCTGAACACGCTGGTGGGCGACCGGGAGATGGCCGACGCCGTGGCCCTGGCCCGGGAGGCCGGCGATCTGGGAGCGGACGCCGTTCTGGTGCAGGATCTGGGTCTGGCCGCCGTGCTGCACCGCGCCGTGCCTGATCTCCCGCTGCACGCCAGCACCCAGATGAGCATCCACAATCTTGCCGGGGTACAGGCCGCGGCGGAACTGGGCATGACCCGGGCCGTGCTGGCCCGGGAGCTGTCGCTGGAGCAGATCCGCGCCATCTGCGAGAAATCCCCCATCGAGATCGAGGTTTTCGTCCACGGCGCGCTGTGCTTCTGCCATTCCGGCCAATGCTATATGAGCGCCATGATCGGCCGCCGCAGCGGCAACCGGGGCATGTGCGCCCAGCCCTGCCGGATGCAGTATTCCATGGGCGGGCGGATGGACGATTATCCCCTGTCGCTGAAGGACAACTGCCTGGTGGACGAGCTGGCCGCCCTGGAGGAGGCGGGCGTCGCCTGCGTGAAGATCGAGGGCCGCATGAAGCGGCCGGAATATTCCGCCATCGTCACGGGCATCTATGCCCGGGCCATCAGGGAAAAGTGCGCCCCCACCGCCGAGGAGATGGAGACACTCACCACGGCTTTTTCCCGGCAGGGCTTCACCAAGGGCTATTTCACCGGCGACAGGCAGGAGATGTCCGGCGTCCGGGAGGAACCGCCCAAAGACGCCGAAAAGCTGTTCGCCTCCGTACGCAGGGACTACGGCGAGAAAGAACTGCGCCGGGTGCCGGTACATTTCTATACCCGGGCCGAGGCGGGCAAGCCCATTCAGGCCGTATGCATGGACGACGACGGCCACAAGGTCTTTCTGGAGGGCCCCATACCCCAGCTTTCCCGCAGCCGCGGCCTGACCGCCGCCATGATCGACGAACAGATGCACAAGACCGGCGGCACGCCCTATGAGTGCGCGGAGAGCCGGAGCCGCGCGGACGGGGGGCTGTATCTGCCCGCCGCCGCGCTCAACGAGCTGCGCCGGGAGCTGCTCTCCCGGCTCACCGGGCAGCGGGGCGAGCCGCCCCGCCGCCGGGAACTGCCCATGCCGGCCCTGCCCGCGGGCAGACCCAACGTCGCCCAGCCCGCCGTGATCTTCCAGGTGCGCACGGCGGAACAGCTGTCCGCAGAGCTGGCGGAGGAAAAGCCGGATTATCTCTATGTCCCGCTGGACGTGATGATCGAGTCGTTCGAGCTTCTCGCCCCCTTCACGGCGCGGGGCTGCGTGCCCGTGGCCGTGCTGCCCCGGGTGATCACCGACGGCGAGGCCCCCAAAGTGGAGGCCATGCTGGAAGGGCTGTTCGACCGCGGCGTCAACGAGGCGCTGTGCGGCAATCTGGGCCACATCATGCTGGCCCGCCGGGCCAGGATGAAGGTCCGGGGCGATTTCGGCCTGAATCTCTACAATTCCTGGGCGCTGGCCACCGCGGCCCAGACCGGGCTGCTGTCCGTCACGGCGTCCTTCGAGCTGCGCCTCTCCCAGATCCGCGATCTGGCCAAGTGCGCGGATACGGAAATGATCGTCTACGGCCGCCTGCCGCTGATGGTGTCCGACCAGTGCGTCATCAAGCAGTCCGCCGGCCGCTGCACCTGCCAGACCCCGGCGCAGCTGTCCGACCGCATGGGCAGCGTGTTCCCGGTGGTCAAGGAATTCGGCTGCCGCAACGTGATCTACAACGCCCACAAGCTGTATCTGGCCGACAAGAAGGAAGACCTGTTCGGCTGCGGGCTGTGGGGCCTGCGGCTGCTGTTCACCACCGAAAACGCCCGGGAGTGCGCCGAGGTGGCCCGCGGCTACCGCGGGGAGTCGGACTATAAGCCCAATGTCCTGACCCGCGGACTGTATTATCGAGGTGTTGACTGATATGGGAATCGTACTTGCGTCCGGCTCGCCCCGGCGGCGGGAGCTGATGGAAATGCTGGGGGTCAGGGATCTCCGGATCATCCCCGCCAGGGGAGAGGAAAAGTACGCCCCCGGCCTGCAGCCGGCGGAGATCGTCCGGGTACTGTCCCGGGCCAAGGCGGAGGAAGTCGCGGCAGCGTGCGCGCCGGAGGATGTCGTCGTCGCGGCGGACACCGTCGTCTGGGTGGACGATCGGGTCTTCGGCAAGCCGAAGGACCGGGCGGAGGCCGTGGCCATGCTGCACACCCTCTCCGGCCGCGGGCACGAGGTCTTTACCGGCGTCACCGTCCTGCGCGGCGGGGAGTGCCGGAGTGAAACGGAACGGACGGAGGTCTTTTTCCGGCCGCTGACCGACCGGGAAATCGAAGCCTATGTGGATTCCGGCGAGCCCATGGACAAGGCCGGGGCCTATGGAGCCCAGGGGCTGGCCTCGCTTTTCGTGCGGGGCATCCGGGGCGACTTTTTCAACGTTATGGGCCTGCCTATCTGCCGCCTGGGCGAGATGCTGAAACAGCAGGGAGTAGAACTGATTTGAAAGAATACCTGAAGAAAAAGGGAATCAGGCTCGGAGTGATCGTGCTGGTCGTGGCGCTGATCGCCGCCGTGGCCGTGGGCACCGCCAAGGGCAGGGCCGGCCTTTTCCGCAACGCCTCCGGCGCGCTGAGAAAGCCGGTGCAGACCGTGGTGGGCGGCGTGGCCGACTGGCTGGAGGGCATCTACGGCTATATGTACAACTACGATAACCTCCAGGCCGAAAACGAATCCCTCCGCACGCAGTTGGCCGCGGCCCAGGAGAAAGCCCGGGCGGGCGCCGACGCCGAGGAGGAAAACGAGCGGCTGCGCAATCTGCTGGGCTTCACGGAAAAGCATTCGGACATGGAGCTGGAGAGCGCCAAGGTCGTGGCCCGCACGGCGTCCAACTGGTCGTCCACCTATACCATCAGCAAGGGCAAAAACGACGGCGTGGCGCTGGGCAACCCCGTAATCACCGAATACGGCGCCCTCACCGGTACGGTGACGGAGCTCGGCGGCGACTGGGCCACGGTGAGCACCGTCATCGACGGAACCACCAGTATCGGCGCCATCGCCAGCGAATCCGGCGCCACGGGCATGATTATCGGCGACTGCGATCTCATGCAGAAGGGGACGGTGAAGCTCACCTATCTGCCCACGGATTCCCAGATTTTCACCGGGGACACCGTACTCACCTCCGGGGTGGGCGGGTCCTACCCGGAGGGACTGGTCATCGGCACCATCTCCTCCGTGCAGACGGAGGCGGGCGGCCAGGTGGAATACGGCCTGGTCACGCCCAGCTGCGACCTTAACACCCTGGTGCAGGTCTTTGTTGTAAAAAGCTACGATGTGGTGAAATAAGTGCTGAAGGAATTATTCGATGTGAAAAAAACGCGCCGGGTGCTGGCCTACGCCATATTGCTGCTGCTCACGCTGCTGGTGCAGAACGCCGTGTTCTCCCGGATCACGTTTTTCGGGGTGAAAGCGCTGTTCCTGCCGGCGGCCTGCGTAGCCGTGGGGATATTCGGGGGCGGCGTGCGCGGCGCGGTTTTCGGGCTGTTTCTGGGCCTGTTCGGGGACATGAGCTATGCCGAAAACACCGTGCTGTTCACGGTGCTGTTCCCCGTGATCGGGTTCTTCTCCGGCTTTGCGGAGGCGTTTTTCCTCAACCGGCGCTTTTTCCCGTTTTTGGCGGCGGCCTTCGCCGCCCTGCTGCTGACAGGCCTGCTTCAGGCCGCCACGGACGCCGCGTTCTCCGGCGGCGCGCTGGCGCCGCTGCTGAAGATCGCCGGTTTGCAGACCCTGTGGTCTCTCCCCGAAGCCGCGGTCTTTTATCCCATCGTCAAACGGATGTCGTCAAGGCTTGACAGCGGTACCCCGCGAAAGGAACGAGCATGAACAAACCCATTAAAACCGACCGGCTGACAGTGCTTTCCGCGCTGCTGCTGATTTTGCTGTGCGTGTACTTCGTCTTCCTGTACAAGCTGCAGATCATCGAGGGCGACGCCTATCTGGAGAAGAGCGCCAACAGCCTCTCCAGCATCGAGCAGGTGACCGCCGCCCGCGGCAATATTCTGGACCGCTACGGGCGGGTGCTGGTGTCCAACCAGCCCAGCTACAACATCACCATCAACGAGCACCAGCTCTTTTACGAGACGGACGATCCCAACGCCCAGATTCTGGCGCTCACGGCCATGGTCACCGCCAGCGGCGCCGCCTATACCGACACGCTGCCCATCACCAGGACCCCGCCCTTTGCGTATACGGACATGACGGATTCCCAGAAATCCATGCTCACCGCCTATTTCAAGGACAAGGGGCTGGACGAGAACACCACCGCCGTGGAGCTCCTGAGCTATATGCGCACCCGCTACGAGATCGACAACAACTACTCCGCCGCCGATATGCGCACCATCGCCGGCGTGCGGTATGAGATCAACGCCCGCTACTCCAAGGACTACAACACCGCGGATTATATTTTCGTCAAGGACGCGGACATGAATCTCATCACTGCCATGCTGGAAAAGGGCATGAAGGGCGTCAACATCCAGACCACCTATGTGCGCAAATACAGCACCGCCTATGCGGCCCATCTGCTGGGCTATACCGGCATGATCTTCTCGGAGGAGTACAAAAAGTACCAGAGCCTGAACTACTCCATGAACGCCCTGGTGGGCAAGGACGGCGCGGAGCTGGCCTTTGAATCCTACCTCCACGGTACGGACGGCACCGCCACCATCACCACCACCGCCGACGGCACGGTGACGGACACGGTCTATACCAAGGAGCCTTCGCCCGGTGACCAGGTGTACCTCACCATCGACGAGACGCTGCAGGAGTCCGCGGAAAACGCGCTGGCCAAGGGCATCGAGGAGCTCAAGACCGAGAAGGCCGCGGATGACGCCAAAAACGGTACGACTACCGATGAGAACGATAAGAATAACCAGATCACCGGCGGCGCCGCCGTGGTGGTGGACGTCAAGACCGGCGAGCCGCTGGCCATCGCCAGCTGGCCCACCTACGATCTGTCCACGCTGTCGGAGAATTTTGAGAAGCTGAAAAATGACGACACCAAGCCCATGTTCGACCGGGCGCTGATGGGCGCCTACGCCCCGGGCTCCACCTTCAAGCCCTGCACCGCCATCGCCGCGCTCACCGAGGGCAAGATCAACACCAGCACCACCATCGTCTGCAACGGCGTTTTTACGAAATACGCGGATACGGGCTTCGCCCCCAAGTGCTGGATCTACAGCAGCTACGGCCTGACCCACGGTGCGGAAAACGTCACGACCGCCATCCGCGATTCCTGCAACATCTTCTTTTACACCGTGGGCGACGAGCTGGGCATTGACAAGCTGGATAAGTATGCCGCCGAATTCGGCCTCGGCGAATCCACGGGCATCGAACTAGCGGAAACCAAGGGCAATATGGCCAACCCGGAGACCCACAAGAAACTTCAGGGCGTGGACTGGTACAACGGCGACACCGTGACGGCCGCCATCGGCCAGTCGGACAGCCTGTTTACGCCGCTGCAGATTGCGGAATACTGCGCCACCGTCGCAAACGGCGGTACCCGGTACACGGCGTCCATCCTGAAGACCGTCCGCACCTACGATTACGGCACCACCGTCTATACCCGGGACAACGAAGTCCTGTCCACGGTGGACTCCCCGGATTATAACTGGAAAGCCGTCCAGCAAGGCATGTACCTCGTCGCGAACCACCCAAACGGCACGGCTTATGCGACCTTCCACGACTACAAGGTCAAGGTCGCGGCAAAGACCGGCACCGTCCAGAAGGGCAGCGGCATCAGCAATAACGGCGTGTTCATGTGCTACGCGCCCTTTGACGATCCTCAGATCGCCATCGCCATTGTGGTGGAACATTCCGGCGCCGGCGCGTCTCTGGGCCCCATCGCCAAGGATATCCTGAACACCTATTTTGACGAGCAGACCGCCGAGAATACCACGGAAGGCGAACTCACAATCTTAAAATAACCTGTTGAACTTTTGAGTAAAACCGCTTATAATTAATCAATTAAAGCGCAAGCCGCGCCTGAACGAATTTATTTTACACGGACCTATGGAGGACACTGCGGTGAATATAGCACTGATGGCACACGATAGAAAAAAGGAACTGATGGTACAGTTTTGCATCGCTTACTGCGGCATTCTGGCGGAACATTCGATCTGCGCCACCAGCACCACGGGAAAACTGGTGCAGGAGGCCACAGGTCTGCCGGTGACGCTGTATCTCCACGCCGATCAGGGCGGCGCCCAGCAGATCGCCGCGCGCATCGCCTACAACGAGATCGACCTTGTCCTGTTTTTCTGCGACCCGGCCAATCAGGAGGGCGTGGAGGATATCAGCAAGATCGAGCGGCTGTGCGACCAGTATCAGATCCCCTTCGCCACCAACGCCGCCACGGCCGAGGTGCTGGTGCAGGGTCTGCGCCGGGGCGATCTGGATTGGCGCAACATCGTCAACCCCAAAAAGAGATAACCCAACAGCAGAATTTTTTGATGCTGCCGACGCATCCTGCCGGCAGCATTTTATATGAAAGGACAGACGATTTCTATGGAAAGAGTCGCGCCCCGCACGCTCTCGGGCTTTATGGAGCTGCTGCCCGCGGAGCAGATCAAAATGGAAAAAATGATGGCCGTCCTGCGCCGGACGTATTCGCTCTACGGCTTCACGCCGCTGGATACCCCCATCATCGAAGCGTCCAACGTGCTGCTGGCCAAGGGCGGCGGAGAGACTGAAAAACAGGTCTATCGCTTCACCAAGGGCGACAGCGATCTTTCGCTGCGCTTTGATCTCACGGTGCCGCTGGCCAAGTATGTGGCCCTGCACTATAACGAGCTGGCCTTCCCCTTCCGCCGCTACCAGATCGGCAAGGTCTACCGGGGCGAGCGGGCCCAGCGGGGCCGCTTCCGGGAGTTTTATCAGGCCGATATTGACGTGATCGGCGACGGGAAGCTGGACATCACCAACGAGGCGGAGATCCCTTCCGTCATTTATCGCACCTTCACGGAGCTGGGGCTGCGCGATTTCGTCATCCGCGTCAACAACCGCAAGATCCTCAACGGCTTCTACGCCATGAACGGGATGTCCGCCCGCGCGGGCGAGATCATGCGCACCGTGGACAAGATCGACAAGATCGGCCCGGAAAAGGTGCGCGAGCTGCTGGTCAACGAGGTGGGGATGTACACCCAGAAGGCCGACACCGTGCTGGACTTCATGGCCATCAGCGGCACCAACGCCGAGGTGCTGGCCCGGCTGCACGATTTTTCGGGCATGGACCCCTTATTCGACGAGGGTCTTGCCGAGCTGGAGACCGTGGTGAAATATCTGGCCGCCTTCGGCGTGCCGGAGACGCATTTTGCCATCGACCTCACCATCGCCCGGGGCCTGGACTATTACACCGGCACCGTGTATGAAACGCTGATTACCGACCACCCCGAGATCGGTTCGGTCTGCTCCGGCGGCCGGTACGACGATCTGGCCGGCTACTATACGGATAAGTCCCTGCCCGGCGTCGGCATCTCCATCGGCCTGACACGGCTGTTCTATGTGCTCAGCGAACAGGGTCTGCTGTCCGACACGGGGGTCACCGCCCCCTGCGACGCGCTGGTCATCCCCATGACGGAGGAGCTCTCTTTCGCCGTCTCCGCGGCCACCGTGCTGCGCGACCACGGCATCCGTACCCAGCTCTATACCGAGCAGAAAAAGTTCAAGGCCCGCATGGGCTATGCGGATAGGCTGCGGGTGCCCTACGCCGTCATCATCGGCGGGGACGAGGCCGCCGAGGGCGTTCTCAGCGTCAAGAACATGCGCACGGGCGAGCAGGTCAAGCTCACCCCGCTGGCCGCCGCGGAGGCCATCCGCGCCGGCGTGGCCGAAATGGATTCCGGCAGTATCATTCTCCAGGAATGAGTTCATTTTTCATCACTGAAAGGGGAAATCTATATGTTCCAATCCCGTACCCACAATTGCGGTGAGCTCCGCATCGCCGACGCAGGCAAGACCGTCACGCTGGTCGGCTGGATGGAAAACGTCCGCGAGGTGGGCCAGAATTTCGCCTTTGTGGTATTGCGCGATTTTTACGGCACCACGCAGCTGGTGGTCGATACCCAGGACATGATGAAGCTGGTCAAGTCCGTCAACAAGGAATCCACCCTCTCCGTCACCGGCACCGTCCGCGAGCGCGACAGCAAAAATCCCAAGCTCCCCACCGGCGATATCGAGGTCGTGCCGGAGAAGATCGAGGTCCTGGGCCGCTGCCGCTACAACGAGCTGCCCTTTGAAATCAACCGCTCCCGGGAGGCGGACGAGGCCGCCCGGCTGAAATACCGCTATCTCGACCTGCGCAACCCGGCGGTGAAAAAGAACATCATCCTCCGCTGCAATGTCGTCGCCGCCCTGCGGCAGGCCATGACCGAGCACGGTTTTCTGGAGATCACCACCCCCATCCTCACCGCGTCCTCCCCCGAGGGCGCCCGGGATTACCTGGTCCCGGCGAGGAAACACCCCGGCAAGTTTTACGCCCTGCCGCAGGCCCCCCAGCAGTTCAAGCAGCTGCTGATGGTCTCCGGCTTCGACCGCTATTTCCAGATTGCCCCCTGCTTCCGGGACGAGGACGCCCGGGGCGACCGCTCCCCCGGCGAGTTCTATCAGCTGGACATGGAGATGGCCTTCGCCTGCCAGGACGACGTTTTCGCCGTGCTGGAGGATGTGCTTCCGCCCGTATTCGCCAAGTACGGCACCTACGATATCGCCTCCGCCGCGCCCTTCCGCCGCATCGCGTACAACGACGCCATGGAGCGCTACGGCTCCGACAAGCCGGATCTGCGCATCGACCTGGAGTGCCGGGACATCACAGCCCTCACCCGGGGCATGGATTTCGGCCCCTTTGCCGAGGGCGAGGTCAAGGCCGTCGCTGTCACGGACTGCGCCCTCACCCGCAAGCAGATCGACCAGCTCTGCGCCGATACCGAGGTCCAGTCCGGCGTGAAGCCCTACTGGTTCCGCATGGACGAAAACGGCGAGCTCATCGGCGGTGTGGCCAAGTTTTTCAATGAAAAGAAGGACGAGGCCGTAAAGACCCTCGGCCTTGTGCCCGGCTGCCTTGTGGGCGTGTCCGCCGGCAAAAGGACCCAGGCCCAGAAGACCATCGGCGTGCTGCGCAACAAGCTTGGCGCCGCCGTCCCCGGCCACATGGACAGGGAACGCTACGAATTCTGCTGGATCGTGGACTTCCCCATGTACGAGATCGGCGAGGAATCCGGCGAGCTGGAATTCTGCCACAATCCGTTCTCCATGCCCTCCGGCGGGCTGGACGTGCTGCTGAAGGCCGAGCGCGGAGAGGTCGACCCCCTCACCATCACGGCCGACCAGTACGACCTGGTCTGCAACGGCATTGAGCTCTCCTCCGGCGCGGTCCGGAACCACGACCCCGAGATCATGGTCAAGGCCTTCGAGCTGGTGCGGCTGGGCGAGGAGGACGTGAAGAAAAAGTTTCCCGCCATGTACAACGCCTTTTGCTACGGCGCGCCTCCCCACGCGGGCATCGCCCCGGGCATCGACCGCATGGTCATGCTGCTGGCCGGCGAGGATTCCATCCGGGAGATTATCCCCTTCCCCATGAACAAAAACGCCCAGGACGTGATGATGGGCGCCCCCTCCACCGTGGAGCCCAAGCAGCTGGACGAGCTGCACATCGCCGTCACCGGCGAGACGGAGGAGTAAACGCTCCCCCGCAGGGAGGACAACCGATGATTTCAAAGATTCGATCCCTCGGCGTTAAGGGTATCGGCGGCTACGAAGTGGCCGTGGAGTGTTATATCTCCAACGGGCTCCCCGGCTTCGACGTGGTGGGTCTGCCCGACGCCGCCGTGAAGGAGTCCCGGGAGCGGGTGCGCGCCGCCATCAAAAATAACGGCTTCAAATTCCCTGTCAGCCGCATGACGGTGAATCTTGCGCCGGCGGACACGAAAAAAGCCGGCACGGTCTACGACCTGCCGGTTTTGCTCGGCATTCTCTCCGCGGCCGGGGACATTCCCCAGCCGAAGGACGATTGCGCCTTTTTTGGGGAGCTGTCCCTGGCGGGGGAGGTGCGCCCCGTGCCGGGCGCGCTGCCCATGGCGCTGGCCGCGGAAAAGGCGGGCATCCGCCGCCTGTTCGTCCCGGCGGACAACGCCGCCGAGGCGGCCTTCGCCGATGCCGTGGCGGTGTACCCCGTCCGAAACGTGGCCCAGCTCATCGCCCACCTCCGGGGGGAGACGGCCATCGCCCCCGCCGCGCCCGCCGCCGTGACGCCGCGCATCCCGCGGGGACTGGACTTCGCGGAGGTCAAGGGCCAGGAAAACGTCAAGCGCGCGCTGGAGATTGCCGCCGCCGGCGGCCATAATATCCTCATCGTGGGCCCGCCGGGGGCGGGCAAATCCATGATGGCCAAGCGCCTGCCCACCATCCTGCCGGACATGAGCCGGGAGGAGATGCTGGAGACCACCCAGATCCACTCCGTGGCGGGCCTCACCGACGGCAAAAATCCCGTCGTTGCGCTGCGGCCCTTCCGTTCGCCCCACCACACGGTGTCCGCCACCGCCATGTCCGGCGGCGGCAGCAGTCCCCGCCCCGGCGAGGTCAGTCTCGCCCACAACGGCGTGCTGTTTCTGGACGAGCTGCCCGAATTCCCCCGGGACGTGCTGGAGGTGCTGCGCCAGCCCATCGAGGACGGCGTGGTCACCGTCTCCCGCGTCTCCGGCAGCGAGACTTTTCCCAGCCGTTTCATGCTGGTGTGCGCCATGAACCCCTGCAAATGCGGGTGGTACGGCCACCCCTCCGGCCGCTGCCACTGCACGGACAGCGAGATCCGCCGCTATCACAGCCGCATTTCCGGCCCGCTGCTGGACCGCATCGATATCATCGTGGAGGTCCCGGCGCTGGAATACGCGGAGCTCACCGACCGCGCCGGGGGCGAGACCTCCGCCGACATCAAAAAGCGCGTCAACGCGGCCCGCGCCGTTCAGCGCGCCCGCACCGGCGGCACGCTTTCCAACGCCCATCTGGGCCCGGAGGAGCTGGACCGCTGCTGTGCCCTCAGCGACGCGTGCGGCGCCCTGATGAAAGACGCCTTCGACGCCATGGGGCTCACCGCGCGCAGCTACGACAAAATCCTGCGCGTGGCCCGCACCATCGCCGATCTGGACGGCAGCGCGGAAATCAGGCCCGACCATCTGGCCGAGGCTATCCAGTACAGAACATTCAACCTGATGGAGAACAATCTATGAGAGATATCATCCTGCTCAAGCAGGGCGAAATGGTTTTGAAGGGGCTGAACAAGCACCGCTTCGACCAGCGCCTTCAGGCCAATATCCGCTACCGCATCCGCGGGCTGGGCAAGTTCAAGGTCTACAGCCGCCAGTCCATCGTGTATGTGGAGCCCGCGGACGACTCCGCCGACGTGGACGCCGCCTTTGAGGCGCTGCGGACCGTGTTCGGCGTCGTCACCCTCAGCCGGGCGGCGGCCTGCGAAAAAACCAGGGAGGCCATCGCCGCGCTGGCCATCGACTATCTCCGCCCGGCCATGGAGCGCGCCAAGAGCTTCAAGGTGGAGAGCCGCCGGGGGGACAAATCCTTCCCCCTGACCAGCATCGAGCTGTCCCAGTATGTGGGCGGCGAGCTGGCCGACGCTTATCCCGACGTCCCCGTGGACGTCCACGACCCCGATCTTACCGTGCATATCGAGATCCGCGACTATGCCGCCTTCGTCCACGGCGCGCCCGTGCCCGGCGCGGGCGGGATGCCGCTGGGCTCCAACGGCAGCGCCGTGGCGCTGCTCTCCGGCGGCATCGACAGCCCCGTGTCCACCTATATGATCGCCCGCCGGGGCGTCAAGCCCATCCCCGTGCACTTCTTCTCCTTCCCCTACACCTCGGAGCAGGCAAAGGAGAAAGTGGTGGAGCTGACCCGGATTCTCACCCAATATTGCGGCAGTATGACCATCGAAGTGGTGCCGTTTACCCACATTCAGGAGGAAATTCGGGACAAATGTCCGGAAAAATATTTTACCCTTATCATGCGCCGCTTCATGATGCGCATCGCGGACTCCATCGCCAAATCCAACGGCTGCGGCGCCATCGTCACCGGCGAGGATCTGGGCCAGGTGGCCTCCCAGACCATGGAGGCCATGGCCGTGTCCCAGGCGGTCACCGACCTGCCCGTGCTCCAGCCGCTGGTGGGCATGGACAAGGAGGATATCGTCCGCATCGCGCGGAAGATCGGGACCTTCGGCACGTCCATCCTGCCCTATGAGGACTGCTGCACCGTGTTCACGCCCCGCCATCCCGAGACCCGCCCCACAGTGGCGGAGGTCGCGGAGGCCGAGGCCGCGCTGGATATCGAGGGGCTCGCGGCGGAAGCCGTCGCGGGGATTGAAAGGATCAGAGTCAAGCTATGAAAACTTACAATGCGGAAATCATTTCGGTGGGCACAGAGCTTTTGCTGGGCCAGACCACCAATACCGACTCCCGGGACGTGTCGATCCTGCTGTCGGAGCTGGGCATCAACGTGCTCTACCACACCGTCGTGGGCGATAACCCGGCGCGGATGGCGGCGTGCATCGAAGTCGCCAGGGGCCGGGCGGACATGATCATCGCCACCGGCGGCCTGGGCCCCACCTGCGACGATCTCACCAAGCAGCTGCTGGCCAAATCCTTCGGGCTGAAGCTGGTCATGGACGAGGAGGAAAAAGCCGGCCTGTACGACTATCTCACAAACCGGGGTTACAGCCGGGAGATGACGGAGAATAATCTTCAGCAGGCCCTGCTGCCGGAGGGCTGCGTCAAATTTCACAACGACTGGGGCACCGCCCCGGGCTGCGCCTTTGAAAGCCAGGGCAAGATCGTCGTCATGCTGCCCGGCCCGCCCCGGGAGCTCAACGCCATGTTCCGCGCCCGGGTCATGCCGTGGCTGCGCACCCTTACGGACGAGCAGATCGTCTCCCACCAGATCCGCGTCTTCGGCACCAGCGAGAGTGCCATGGACTTTATGCTCCGGGACTACATGAATTCTCTCACCAATCCCACCATGGCCCCCTACGCCAAGGAAGCCGACTGTCTGCTGCGGGTCACGGCCAAGGCCCGGACCGTGGAGGAAGCCGAGGCCATGATGGCCCCGGTGATGGAAAAGGCCGTGGCCATTCTGGGCGACACGGTGTACGGCGTGGACGTGGAGTGCCTCGAGGAGCGTGTCATGCAGCTGCTGAGGGAAAAGAAGCGGACCTTCGCCGCGGCGGAGAGCTGTACCGGGGGCGACATCGCCCGCCGCTTCACGGAGATGCCCGGCGCGTCGGACTTTTTCCTGGGCGGCGTGGTCACCTACACCGACGACGCCAAGGCCCGGCTTCTGGGGATCGACCCCGCGCTGATCGCGGAAAAGACCGCCGTCAGCTGGGAAGTGGCCCGGGAGATGGCGGAGCGCGTCCGCACCCGCCTGGGCGCGGACATGGGCGTATCCGCCACGGGCATCGCCGGGCCGGATACGGACGGCGTGCACAGGGTGGGCCAGGTCTTTGTGGCGCTGGCGACCGCGGACGGGACCTTCGTCAAGGAGCTCGATCTGGGCGAGCACCGCAACCGCCCCTATATCCGCCGGGCCTCCGGCAACTATGTCTACGACATGATGCGCCGCTACATGACCGGCATGGACGTCCTGGGTCTGCGCGGCAAGTGACCCGGTCGGCGCATAAAATCACGCCCCCGGCCGAAAAGGCCGGGGGCGTGTTGGTTTGTTCCTTTGATTCTTTATTTGCCCAGTCCCAATTCCTTTTCCAGCGCGTCCAGCTGGGCCAGATACAGGCTGTCCATGCCGTCGGAGGGGAGGCGGAAGCCGCTGCGCGGGGACACGGAGAAGGGCTCCACCGCGGGGCCGTCCATCAGGCAGGAGCGCTTGAACTGCTGGGAGAAAAGGCGGCGGCAATAGCTGCGCAGCCACTTGAGCAGTTCCCCGTCGTCAAACTCGTCGCCATAGGCGATGCGGGCCAGCCGGAAGGTCTTTTCCGGGGTGAAACCGCAGATAAGCATCTTGTGGGTGAAGAAGTCCTGCAGGCTGTAGGAGCCCACATTCTCCTCGCTCTTCTGCTCGATGGTGTCGTTGGTCACGGGCAGCAGCTCCGGGGTCACGGGGCAGTCCAGTACGTCCCACAGCGCGCCGGCCAGCACCTGGTCTTCGGTGGTCCGGGCGATATGCTTCACGGCGGCGCGGACCTGGGTCTTGGTGACGCCCATGTTCACGTCGTACATACTGGTGTGGTCGCCGTTATAGGTGCACCAGCCGTCGATGAATTCGCTGAGATCCTCGGTGCCTACGTCGAGACCGTTGATCTCGTTGGCGATGTCCATGAGGATCTGGGTGCGCTCCCGGGCCTGCGCGTTTTCAAAGGCGATGCTGTAATCGTCCCGGGCGTGGCCGATATCGTCAAAGTGCTTGTTGACGGCTTCGCCGATGTCGATGACGCGCACCTCCGCGCCCAGCTGCTCGGCCACCACGATGGCGTTGGATTTGGTGCGGGAGGTGGTGCCGAAGCAGGGCATGGTGCAGGCCACCACATTGGTGGAGGGTAGCCCCAGCCGCTTCACGGCCCGGGCGCAGACCATCACGCACAGCGTGGAATCCACGCCGCCGGAGATACCGACAACGCAGTGATCCAGCTCCGCGTACTGCATCCGCTTGACGAGACCCGACACCTGAATGTCGATCAGGCGCTCGCAGTAGGCGGGCACGTCGGAAGCCAGCGCGGGCAGGTGGGGGTTCTTGGAGTAGTAGCGGGTGAGGGTGGTCTTTTCCGGCTCGGCGCCCCAGTGGGGGGTGAAATGCGGATACTCAGCGGCGCCGAATTCGCCGCTTCGCACCCGGAGATTGGCCAGATAATTCACGTCGATCTCGGTGAAGGCCAGGTCCGCTTCCTTCTCCTCCTCGGCCAGGATCACGCCGTTTTCCGTCACCAGGCACAGCCCGGAATAGACGTTGTCGGTGGTGGACTCGCCCTTGTTGGGGGAGGCGGTAATCAGCGCGCACTTCAGCCGGCGGGACTGGAATTTCGCGGCGGCCTCGGTCTCGGCGCGGGAGGCGACGGTCATGGGGAAGGAGGCCATCTGCGCGATGACGGTGGCGCCGCCCAGCGCGTGGCGCACGGCGGGGGGATTGACGGCGTCCATATCCGCGCCCAGCTCCACGGCCACGGCCAGATCGGGGATGCAATTGGACACGAACAGGGTATCGGGGATGAGATAGGTGCTGTAGATGCCGTCGATGCTGATTTCCCGGGCGGTCTTGTCCGGGGCGGCAAAATGGGTGCCCGCCACTTCCGTGCGGGGCACCAGGCCCAGCAGCCCGCCGGCGTACAGGGCGGCGGCGCAGCTGTAAAGGCGGGTGCCGTCCAGATAGGGCAGGCCCACGAGGATCAGCATATCCAGCCCGTTGGTGGCCTCCAGCAGTTTGACAAGCGCTCTTTTGGCGCCGTCCAGCAGGGTGCGCTGGGTGTAGAGATCATAGCAGGTGCAGCCAGTCAGGGTCAGCTCCGGGAACACCAGCACCTTCACGCCCTTCCTGTGGGCGGCGCGGACGCTCTCCATGATCTGGTCCGCATTATAGTCGGGGTCGGCCACCCGGATCATGGGGGAGGCCGCCGCCGCTTTGATGAAACCGTGCTTCATTTCACATTTACCTGCGATCCTTATTTATTTTCCGTCTCCGCAAACTCAAAAAGGCTCTCGTCGTAATACCGCAAAATGGCGGCCCGGGTGGCCACGGAGCTGGCGGAGTCCAGGGTGACGGCCAGCTTGTCCCCGTCCACGCGGCTTTCCTCAACGCCGCCGATGACGGGGAACACGTTGGTTTCCAGCTCGGTCTGCAGCTCGTCCAGATGGGCGGCGTAGTATGCCGAGGTCTGGGGCGGGGTATAGCCGGGGATGGGGGCCTTGCCGCTGCCGAAGCAGACGACCAGCATCAGCACGCCCACCAGCAGGAACAGGATGCACCCGCCCGGCCGGAGCCAGCGGACGAATTCCTGGCCCGCCGACTCGCGATTTTTTTCATCCATGGCGTTCAGATTTTGACGCGCTCGGAGATATAATTTTTGACCTCGGCGATGGGGATGCGCACCTGGGCCATGGAATCGCGCTCGCGGATGGTGACACAGCTGTCGGCGGGGGTGTTCTCGTCGCCCACGGTCTCAAAGTCGAAGGTGACGCAAAACGGTGTGCCGATCTCGTCCTCCCGGCGGTAGCGCTTGCCGATGGAGCCGGTCTCGTCGTAATCGCACATGAAGTCCTTGGACAGCTCGGTGTAAAGCGCTATGGCCGGGCCGGAGAGGACTTCTTTCTTGGACAGCGGCAGAATGGCGCACTTGAAGGGGGCCAGCGCCGGGTGCAGCCGCAGCACGGTGCGCACGTCGTCCCTGCCGTTCTTGTCCTGCCCCACGACCTCCTCGTCGTAAGCGTCCACCAGCACGGCCAGCACGGAGCGTTCCACGCCCAGGGACGGCTCGACGACGTAGGGGAGATAGTGCTCGTTCTTCTCCTGATCGTAATAGGTCAGGTCCTGCCCGGAGGTCTCCTGATGGCGGGTCAGATCGTAATTGGTGCGGTCGGCCACGCCCCACAGCTCGCCCCAGCCGAAGGGGAACAGGAACTCAAAGTCCGTGGTGGCCTTGGAATAGAAGCTCAGCTCCTCCTTCTCATGGTCGCGCAGGCGGAGATTTTCGTCCTTCAGGCCCAGTGTCAGCAGAAAGTTGTGGCAGAAGGAGCGCCAGTAACTGAACCACTCCAGGTCGGTGTCGGGCTGGCAGAAAAACTCCAGCTCCATCTGCTCGAACTCGCGCACGCGGAAGATGAAGTTGCCCGGGGTGATCTCGTTGCGGAAGCTCTTGCCGATCTGGGCGATGCCGAAGGGCAGCTTGCGCCGGGTGGTGCGGGCGACGTTGGCAAAGTTCACAAAAATGCCCTGGGCGGTCTCGGGGCGGAGATACACGGTGTTCTTCGCGTCCTCGGTGACGCCCTGGAAGGTCTTGAACATCAGGTTGAACTGACGGATGTCGGTAAAGTTATGCTTACCGCAGGAGGGGCAGGGGATATTGCGATCTTCCACATAGGCTTTCATCTCCGCCTGAGAAAAGGCGTCAATGGGCTTTTCCAGGGTCACGCCGTTTTCCGCGGCCCAGTCCTCGATAAGCTTGTCGGCGCGGAAGCGCTCATGGCACTCGCGGCAGTCCATCAGGGGGTCGGAAAAGCCGCCGATGTGGCCGGAGGCCACCCAGGTCTGGGGGTTCATCAGAATGGCGGCATCCAGACCCACGTTGTAGGGGTTTTCCTGCACGAATTTCTTCCACCAGGCGCGCTTGACATTGTTCTTCAGCTCCACGCCCAGAGGACCGAAGTCCCAGGTGTTGGCAAGACCGCCGTAGATCTCGCTGCCCGCGAAGATAAAGCCGCGGTTTTTGCACAGGGCCACGATCTTGTCCATGGTCTTTTCTTGGTTTTTCATTCTCTCTTTCCTTTCCCGCGGCTGGCTGCCGCAGAGATAATATGCGTCGACAGACGTCAACAGTTTATTAATATATCATAATAGTATCGGCAAGGCAAGGGCGTGATAAAACATAGACAATATGCCTCAAAGTGCATTTGCCATATTTGCCAGTGGAATATTGCCGGCGGATATGGTAGAATAACCGCAAAGCGGTTATTCTGCCGCGCGGATCAGCGCGCGATGACGTATTATAACCATAAAAATATTCAGCGGAAGATACTGGAGGAAGGCGGAAACAATGGATAACGGGACCATGAGAGACTACGCCAGGCTTATCGCCGTGATGGGCGCCAACATACAGCCGGGGCAGGACTGCTATATCGAAGCCGAGCTGGATCAGCCGGAATTTATTACCATCCTGGCGGAGGAATGCTACAAAGCCGGGGCCGCCAAGGTCGTGGTGGAGTGGACGCATCAGCCCCTCACCAAGCTCGACGCCGCCTGCCAGAGCGACGAGACGCTGGGCCGGGTGGAGAAGTGGGAGGAAGAAAAGCTCTGCCACCAGAGAGACACGCTGCCCGCCGTGATCTATATCGAATCGGAGGATCCCGCCGGATTGGACGGCATCGATCAGGAAAAGTGGGCCCGGGCCAAGCAGAGCCGCTGGAAGATCATCAAGCCTATCCGGGACGCCATGGAGGACCGCCACCAATGGTGCATTGCCGCCGTGCCCGGCAGGGCGTGGGCAAAAAAGATGTTCCCCGGCATGGATACGGACGACGCGATAGAGGCGCTGTGGCAGGCCATTCTGACCACTTCCCGCGCCAAAAACGGCGCCGTGGAAAACTGGCGGGCGCATAACCGCGACCTCAAAGCCCGCTGCGCCTACCTCAACGGGCTGGATCTGCGGAGTCTCCACTATGCCGCCGCCAACGGCACCGACCTCACCGTGGGCCTCATCCCCGGCGCAAAATTCATGGCCGGGTCGGACGAGACCCTCGGCACCGGCGTGACCTACGAGCCGAACATCCCCACGGAGGAGGTCTTCACCAGCCCCATGAAGGGTCAGGCGGAGGGAGTCGTCTATTCCACCAGGCCCCTGAGCTACCGGGGCGTGATGATCGAGGATTTCAGCGTCCGCTTTGAAAACGGCCGGGCGGCGGAGGTCCACGCGGGGAAAAACGAGGACGCGCTGCGCGCCATGATCGCCATGGACGAGGGCGCCGCCATGCTGGGCGAATGCGCGCTGGTGCCGCACGACAGCCCCATCCGCAATTCGGGCCTGACCTTTTACAACACGCTGTTCGATGAAAACGCCGCCTGCCATCTGGCGCTGGGCATGGGCTTCTGCGCCGTTATCCCGGGCTACGGCGCCCTCTCGCTGGAGGAATGCCGGGTCATGGGCGTCAACGATTCCATCATCCATGAGGACTTTATGATCGGCTGCGCCGATCTGAACATCACCGGCATCGCCGCCGACGGCCGGGAAGTGCCGATCTTCAAAAACGGCGGCTGGGCATTCTGAGAGAGATAAGGCGGACGAGCGATGGCCGAGACGGACGTGAGAACGGACCCCCCGATCCCGAAGCAAAAGCCGGTGCTGAAGAAGCCCGGTAAAATGAGATACATCGTGGACAGGAAGAATTTTCTGGCCAAGGTCGCCATGGTGCTGATGGCGCTGTCGGTGCTGTTCCGGCTCATCGGCTACTGGGGCTTTTGGAATGTGCCCGATACGGACGCGACCTATACCGAGGTTTTTCTGCCCATCGTGTGCTGTATATTATTCATCGTCCTTCTGGAGCTGGTGGGCAGGGCCGCCCTGTGGGCCACGTCGCTGCCGGTGTTTCTCACGGCGGTGTTCCTGATCCTGGAGACCGCCTCCGTGACACCCTGGTGGGTGAAAGTGCTGAGCATTCTGCTGTATGTGGTGGCGGCCTGCATCTATACGGTCACGGTGTTCGGCAGGATCCGCACCAAATGGCTGCTGGTGGTCACCGTCGGCACGCCGCTGGTGTACCATCTGGCGGTGCAGGACCGCACCACCCTGCTCAACGCCGCCACCCCCGCCACGCTGGTACAGTGGATGCCGGAGATTTCGGCCATGTGCTTTTTGTGCGCACTGCTGTTCACCACGCTGGCCATGGAAAAGATCGTGCCCTCCGTCTATGACGGACAGCCCGACTTCGTGCGCCGAAAGCTGCCAAAATACATACCCCCGGAGCTGGCATGGCGCTCCGCCGGACAGGATGCCGACGGCGAGACCCGGATCATGCCCGCCGTGGATGCGGCCCTGACGCCGGCGGAAGCGCCGCAGACGCCCCCCGAGACCCCGCCGGCGGAAACGCCGCAGACGCCCCCCGAGACGGAAAATGGGAGGAAGAGGATGAGCAGGAAGACCATTACGTATCTCTGTCTGGCCGCCGTGGCGGTGCTGGCCGTCATCGGCGTGGTGTTTGCGCTGGTTCATTCCTCCAACGCCCGGCGCTACGACGATTATTTCCAGGACGGCAAGCAGTATTACGACAGCGGCGATTACGACAGCGCCGTGATCTATCTGGAAAAGGCCGTCTCGCTCGACCCCACGGACGAGAGCGTTTTGATGCTGGCCGACTGCTATGTCGCCGAGGGACAGACCGACAAAGCCATCGCCCTGCTGGAAAAGTACGGCGGCAGGAGCGCCGCGGTGAAGGCCAGACTGGTGGAGCTGGAAAACGGCGGCTCGTCCGGGGAGAACGTCACCGTGGGCGGCGAGGCCTTCAAAGCGGACACCGTCAGCGTAGGCCTGGCGGATAAGGGCCTGAGCAGCGCGGACATCGCCGGCCTCGCCAAACTCACGGAATTGCAGAGCGCCACGCTCTCCGGCAACAAGCTTACCGACCTCTCCGCGCTGGCGGGCCTGGAAAAGCTGGAGGTGCTGGATCTCAGTGACAACGCCGTCACGGATCTCACGCCCCTGTCGGGACTCAAGGCCCTGCGCACGCTGTATCTGGACAACAACAAGATCAAGGATTTTTCGCCGCTTTATCGGCTCGGCAAGCTCACCACGCTCAGCATCAAGGGCATGGACATCACCGAAAAGCAGCTCAAGGAGATCCAGGACGCCCTGCCCAGCTGCCGGATCCATTCCGAGCAGGCCAGCGAGGATGTGGAGGAACTCACGCTGGGCGGCGTGACCTTCAAATCCGACGTCACCACGCTGGATCTCAGCGGCAAGGGCATCACCGACATTTCGGTACTGTCCAAGTGCGAGGGGCTGGAAAAGCTGGATCTGCGGGGCAACAGCATTTCCGATATCAGCCCGCTGATGGATATTCCGGGCCTGAAATGGCTGTGCCTGAAGAACAACAGTATCAGCGATCTGCGCCCGCTGATGGGCCTGACCCGGCTGGCCTATCTGGACGTGCAGAACAATAAATTTACCTCCGTGTCCTCCGTGGCGGCGCTGGGCGGCCTGCAATACCTCTATCTGGGCGGCAACGCCGTCGGCTCCTTCGCGCCGCTGGATGAGTGCGCCAATCTGGTGGAGCTGGGGCTGGAGAATACCGGGGTCAAGGACAGCGACCTGAACGATCTCGCCGGCCTCTCCAAGCTCAACAGGCTCTACCTGGAGAATAACGCCGCCCTCACCCAGTCCGGGGTAGACGGGCTGCAGACCGCCCTGCCCGGCTGCAAGATCTCCCATTCCGGGCTGAAGGGCCAGGTCAAGCTGGGCACCAAAAGCTTCGACGCCGACGCCGCGACGGTCGACGCCTCCGGCCTGGGACTGACGGACATTTCCGCCGTGACGGGCCTGACAAAGTGCGCCACGCTGGATCTTTCCAACAACAGCATCGCCGACCTCACGCCCCTCTCGTCCCTCACGGCGCTGCGCAGCCTCAACCTGGAGAATAACCCTATTGCGGACGTCTCCCCGCTGCTGACCATGACGGGACTGAAGGAGCTGTATATCAGCGGCGGCAGCCTGCCGCAGGAGCAGGTGGACGCGCTGTATTCCGCCCTGCCCGGCTGCCAGATCACGGTGGAGGGCGTAACACCCTGAAATTTGCAAATTGTTCTTCTCTTTGCCCTGCGGGTATGATAAAATGAGAACATCGGAGGGGAGCGATCCCCGCCTGCGAGCACACGAAAGGAGCTGACACAAATGAAGTTCACTTTTACCGAAAAGAAAATGACTTTCTCCGAAGACCTCAGAGCCTACGCGCAAAAAAAGATAGGCAAGCTGGATCGTCTTTTCAGGACAGAAAGCGAGGCGTATGTCACCTTCAGCATTGAGCGGGGCCGCTTCCGCGCCGAGATCACCATCAAAAGCAACGGCATGATCTATCGCGCCAGCGAGCTCACCAGCGACATGTACGCTTCCATCGATTCGGGCGTGGCCTCCATCGAGCAGCAGATCCGCAAGAACAAGACCCGTCTGGCCAAGAAGCTCAGAGACGGCGCCGATTTGGTGCTGGATGAGATGCCGGCCTACGCCCCCGTGGAGGATGAGGAGGAAGAGGAGGAATTCAGGATCGTCCGCAGCAAGAAATTCCCCATCAAGCCCATGTCCCCGCAGGAAGCGATTCTGCAGATGAACCTGCTGGAGCACGAATTCTTCGTGTTCCGCAACGATCAGGCGGAAGGCGCGGTTGCCGTGGTGTACTGCCGCAGAAACGGCGGCTACGGTCTCATCATGGACGACGGCGAGTAACCGATATAACCCACAACACACGCAAAGCCCCGCCGTTTGGCGGGGCTTTTTGATGAAAGTGACGGCAAATACCCCCGCGGCGGCGCCGGAGCGGACCGGCTTGAGGATCGAGACGCACACTGCCATGGACGAATGGAATTCCTTTGTCTGCCGGTAAAACAAAGACGGCGGACGGCATTTGCCGTCCGCCGTCTTTTATGTGGGGTCAATAGATCTGATTGGCCTCCACCAGCTTCACGTCCGCACTGAAGGTCTTGCCGTCCCGCCACAGGGTCAGTGTCAGCGAATCGCCCACCTGCAGGGCATTCTTGATGTCGCTGACCTGGGACGTCTCGGTGACGGTCTTTCCGTTGACGGCGGTGAGGATGTCCCCCGCTTTCACGCCCTGGGCCTCGGCGTTGGAGCCCTTGGATACGCTGGAGACGTACAGCCCGTTGGGGATGCTGTAATGCTCGGCAACAGCCTCGGTCACGGGGCCCACGGTGATGCCGATGGAGGGCCGCCCGGTGATCTCGCCGCCGGAGATCAGCTGATCCGCCGCCTCCGCCGCGCTGGCGCTGGGAATGGCGAAGCCGATGCCTTCGATGCTGGAATAGGAGGACATCATCTTCATGTTTACGATGCCCACCACGTGGCCGTACATATCCACCAGCGGGCCGCCGGAGTTGCCCTCGTTGATGGCGGCGTTGGTCTGGATCAGGGTCATGACATGGCCGTTGTAGCTGACGCCGCGGTTGATGGCGGAGACGATGCCGTCGGTCATGGTGCCGGTGAGCTCCTCGCTGAGGGGATTGCCGATGGCGGCCACGCTGTCGCCCACGGCCAGTTCGCCGCTGTCGCCGAATTCGGCGGGGGTCAGACCCTTGGCGTTGATCTTCAGCACGGCGATATCGCTCTGCCCGTCGGCGCCGATCAGCTGAGCGTTCTTGTATTCCGTGCCGTCCGACAGCGTCACGGTGACGGAATCGCAGCCGTCGATGATATGGGTGTTGGTGATGATCAGGCCATCGGCGCTGAGTACCACGCCGGTGCCCCAGGCCGCGCCGCTGTCGTCGGCGGTGTAAGCGGTGATAGCCACGACGGAGGGGATGCACTTGGCATAGATCTCCTGCAGGGTGAGCTGCTGTTTGCCCTGCGGCTTCAGCGTCATGGTGAAGTCGCCGTTATAGGTGGTGGTGGCCAGCTCGATATCCGCCTGGGTGATGTCCTGCGCGTCGTAGACGCTCTGGAGATAGTCCTTCCAGCTGGCGGGCAGCCCGCTGCTGTCGGTGCTGCCGCCGGAGCCGGCACCGGCGGAATTGCCGCCTTTGCCCGCGCTGCCGAAAGCCAGATACGCCACGGTGCCCAGTACCAGTACAGCGCACAGGCACAGCATCACGATCTTAAAGGCCTTGTGCTTTTTTCTGGGCGCGGACGGGACCGCCGATTTGGAGGCGTACCAGTCCGATTTTTGTCCGTAATCAGGTTCGCTCATAATGTTACCGTTCCTTTTTGCTGATTTGCCGGGGCTCCGCCTTCTCGGCCTCCGACAGGGCCAGAGTAAAGACGAATTCGGTCATACCGTCGCGGCTGGTGACGGCGATGTCCTCGTCGTGGCTGTTGAGAATGGTCTTGACCAGATACAGGCCCAGACCCACGCCGTCCTTGTCCAGACTGCGGGAGTGGTCGGACTTGTGGAAGCGGTCGAAGATGAAGGGCAGGTCGTCCGGAGGGACAGTGTCGCCCCGGTCCTTCACGGAGACGTAGGCCTTGCCGCCTTTCTTGTACAGCAGTACCGTGATGACGCTGCTGTCGTAGGCGAATTTCACGGCGTTGTCCACCAGATTGTAGACCACCTGGGTAATGCCGTCGGGGTCCGCAAAGACGCGGATGGGATCCTCGGGCAGCTGCAGATCCATGTCCAGATTTTTCTCCTCCGCCCGCTTCTCAAAACTCAGCAGGGTCTGAAGGATGAGCTCCGTCAGGTCGAAATCTGTTCGGTTGGACTTATCCGCGACCTTGGCCTGCAGATGGGAGGCGTCCAGCATGCTGCGCACCAGCCGGGACAGTCTCCGGGTTTCGTCGGCGATGGCGGCCAGATATTTGTCTTCCTGCTCCTTGGGGATGGTGCCGTCCAGAATGCCGTCGGCAAAGCCGGCGATGGTGGTCATGGGCGTGCGCAGCTCATGGGAGATGTTGCCGATGAAAGCGTTGCGCCGGGCCTCGGAGGTCTCCAGCGAGTCGGCCATATCATTAAAGGAGTCGATGAGCGCGCCCACCTCGTCGGTGCGCTGGTCCTGGTTTTTGACCCGGATGGAGAAGTCCCCGTGGGCAAAACGCCGGGCGGCCACGGCCATCTCATCCAGCGGCTCCGCCGTTTTTTTGGAGTAAAACAGCGAGATCAGCAGCGCCATCATCAGCACCGCCGTGGCCACGGCCAGCGCCACCCACATGAAGGTGCGGTAGGCGCCCACGATGGAGGAGGTGTCGGAGGACACAAAGACATAGCCGATGGTCAGCCCGTCCAGATTGGTGATGGATTTGGCCACCACGAAGCGGGTGCCGTCGTAAAAGCCGTCCAGATTGGTGAGTTGGTCGATGCTCCCGTTGGCGGTGAGCAGGGACATGACATTATCCGAGAGCCGTTTTCCGATAAGCGGAGAGTTGAGCTGCAGGTCGGAGCACAGCAGCACCATCCCATTCTCGCTGGTGATGAAGATGTGGTTGCCCGAGCCGGAAGCCAGCGAGGTGATGAGCATCCGCAGATCCCAGCCGGTGACCCAGCCGGAGATGCCGTCGCCGATGGCGATGGCGCTGGCCGATCTGACCACCTCGTCGGCATTGCGGTCCATCTTGCCCCGGTATTCGTTGATGAGACAGCTGCGCCCCAAAAACACGAAAGCCGAGCCCAGCATCACAAAGGACACGATGACCAGCGCCGCCGTGGCGATAAAATTTTTAAAGTAGATGCTGCTTTTGCTGTTCATGGCGCAGTTCCGCCTTTACTCCTCAACCTCGAATTTGTAACCTACGCCCCAGACGGTCTTCAGCGACCATTTGTCCGAAACGCCCTCCAGTTTTTCCCGCAGACGCTTGATATGCACGTCTACGGTGCGGGAATCGCCGAAGTAATCGAAGCCCCAGACCTCGTCCAGCAGCTGGTTGCGGGTGAACACCCGGTTGGGGGCGGATGCCAAATGGAACAGCAGCTCCATCTCCTTGGGCGGGGTGTCCACCTTGACGCCGTTGACGATGAGCTCATAGGAATCGAGGTTGATGGTGAGCTTGTCGAAGCTGAGCTTGTGCGCGCCCCCCTCCTCGCCGCACTCGGTGCGGCGCAGCACGGCGTGGACCCTGGCCAGCAGCTCCTTGACCTCGAAGGGCTTGGTGATATAGTCGTCCGCGCCCATCTCCAGTCCGGTGATCTTGTCGTTGGTCTCGCCCTTGGCGGTGAGCATGATGATGGGCACCTTGGAGGTCTTGCGGATCTCGCTGCAGACCTGCCAGCCGTCCATGATGGGCAGCATAATATCCAGAAGAACGATATCGGGCTGGAAGGAATCGAACATGCTCACGGCCTTGCCGCCGTCGAGGGCGATGGCGACCTCGAAGCCGTCCTTGCCCAGGTACAGACGCAGAAGCTCGGCGATATTGCTGTCGTCTTCCACGACCAGCGCTTTCTTGTTCATAGAGAGTTCCTCCTTATTTGAGACACGTTGCATTGCCTGAATTTTAGAATTATACAATTATATACCGATTATAGCGCCCGGAAAAGCGGAAAGGTTAAAAAAGTGTGAAATACGCCGAAAAAAGCAGCTCCGCATTTGCGGAGCTGCTTTTGAACGCGGAGAAAGCTGCTTACTTGTTCTCGGCGGCCTTCTTGCCCTGCTTGGACAGAACGCCGATGCCCTGGATGACCAGCATGACGGCCAGAACCACCAGGCCGACGGACCAGATCAGCTGGAACCAGTCGCCCCAGGCAGCGGTGCCGCCGCCGATCATGGCGAACTTCTTGATGATGGTCATGACAAGGGAGGTGATGGTGGCGATGAGCATGAAGACCATGGGGAAGAAGAACATCTTGTTGCTCTTGCCGACGTTGCCCAGCCAAGTGGCGACGGCCAGCATGGCGATACCGGCCAGCAGCTGGTTGGCGGCGCCGAACACGCCCCAGATCTGGGACAGGCCCATGAAGCCCATGCCGCAGCCGATGACCACGAGAACGATGGTGGCGGTGTACGGATTCACCAGGAACTTGCGGAAGCCGGTGAGATCCTTGTACGTTTTCCCTTCCGGCGTGAACAGCTCGGAGAACATATAGCGGCCCAGACGGGTGCCGGTGTCCAGAGAGGTCAGCGCGAAGACGGACACGGCCAGGGTCAGCAGGGTGTAGATGACTCCGTAGGTCTTGCCGCCGCAGAAGGAAGCGATCATAGAGGCGATGCCGCCGGCGAAGATGGTGGGCGGCGCGCTGATGCTGTAAACGGCGTTGTTATAGCCGGTGAGGGCGACGGTGCCGTCGGCCGCGACGTGCCACACGGCGCCGATGGCGATCAGGGAGACGATGGCCAGCGCGGATTCAATGATCATGGCGCCGTAGCCGATGGTCTTGGCGTCCTTTTCACTGGAGATCTGCTTGGTGGTGGTGCCGGAGGCGACCAGAGAGTGGAAGCCGGAGCACGCGCCGCAGGCCACGGTGATAAACAGTGCCGGGAACAGGGTGCCGATATTGGACTTGCCGCCCAGAGTCTTGGTCAGGGTGTCGGTCCAGCCGGTGACGGCGGGGAGCTCCACATTGGGATGCGCGCCGCAGATGCCGAAGAAAGCAAGCAGCATCATGCCGTAGAGCAGGAAGGAGCTGAGGTAGTCACGGGGCTGCAGCAGCATCCAGACGGGCAGCAGGGAAGCTGCGGTGATGTACACGGCGATGAAGACGACCCAGGCGGTGCGGCTCATGTTGATGCCGACCTTCAGGCCCAGCCAGACGATCAGGACGATGCCCACGATGCCGATGATGGTGGCGGGGCCGACCTTGACGTTCCTGCGGTACACGGCGAAGCCGAAGAAGAAAGCCAGGATGATGAACAGCAGGGAGGTCATTGCGGTGGAGGCGTTGGCGCTGACGGCATTGGTGGTGAACAGCGGCAGCGCAGCTTCACCCTTGCCGGCGACGGACACGAAGGTGCCGGCCACGACGGCGGTGAAGGAGGCGATGACCAGGATCAGGACCAGCAGCGCGAAGATGGTGAACAGTCTCTGAGCCTTGTCGCCCATGGTGTCGCGGATGACCTCCGCGATGGATTTGCCCCCATGGCGGATGGAGGCGAACAGGGCGCCGAAGTCATGCATGGCGCCGAAGAAGATGCCGCCGAGGACGACCCACAGGAAAACGGGGACCCAGCCGAAAACCGCGGCCTGGATCGGTCCGTTAATGGGGCCGGCGCCGGCGATGGAGGAGAAATGGTGGCCCATCAGGACCGCCGGGTGGGCGGGGACATAGTCCCTGCCGTCGTAGTTGGTGTGGGCGGGAGTCTCACGGTTGGGATCCACGCCCCACTTCTTGGCCAGCCAGCTGCCGTAGAAGATGTAGCCGAGAACCAGGCAGGCCAGTGCGATGAGAAGGATGACGATTGAGTTCACACTTTTTCACTCCTTACTTTTTTAAAAATTGTTTTTTTGGAAACAATTTTTTGAAAAAATTAATCAGATCGTGTCCCTCGGCATTGGTACCGTAGTCGCCCTTGGAAAGGTCGACAAAGCCGGTCTTCAGCAGGGAAAAACCGTACAGGGACATACGGTAGCTCTTGCTGAATTTCTGCTTTGCGATGACCTTTCGGATATCGGGACCGATCTCCTCCGCCACAAAGACCGTGATGACGTTGGAATAGTGATGATTTTTGTGGGGGGTCACTCTGGCGAGACCGTCCTCCAGCGCATAGTCCACACAGCGCTTTACGCTCTCCGCGTCGAAAGTCGGGGCGGAAAAGACATACACATACTCATTGGTTTCGTTGGTCCAGATCTTCGCGTCTTTTACAATAAAGTAGCTCTCGCCGACGGAATGGAAGTCGGCGCGGAACTCCAGCGGCAACCCGGAGGTCCCATCGCCGGAATGCAGATCATAATAGATTGTGTAGGATTTTTTCAGATCCTCAATAAATTGTGCCCGCTCAATGGCCATGCGTCGACTCCCCACTGATTCCACCGATTTGTTAATTTGTTAATTATCTACCGATATTCACTGTTTGTTAATATACTACTCCAGGTAATAAAAATCAATAGTCAAATGAGCCAAATAAATCCATTCCCTGTGCGATTCCCGGGCCGCGTTGAGTACAAAAGGGAGACCCCGGAAAGCGCCGCAAAAACTTCGGGTATTCTTGCGCCGCTTTCATATTTCGTTTACAACTTTGCGTTTTTGCTGTATTATGCTGATGTCACATTCAAATGGGAGGCGCACTATGGAAGACAGCGAAAAAAGAGAAGACGGGACCGCCGTCCCGCAGGAAGAAACCGCGGCTGACGCGGGTTTGACGGGCGGCGAGGAAAATTCTATGCAAAATGACGGCGATCAGCCGGCCGCGGTTTCCGATGAGATGGAGGCCGGCGCGGAGGAGAGCGGACAGCCCGGGCCCGCCCGGCCCATGCCGAAGAAAAAGAAGCTGGCCGCGGCCCGCTGTGCCGTGGCCGCCGCGCTGACGCTGGCGCTGCTGCTGGCCACCAATTTCGGCGCGTTCCACCTGATGTTCGGCGGGCGCGGGCTCACTGCCGCCAATCTGGTGCCCAACCGCTATCTCACCTTCAACGTGGATACCATCGTGGACTATCTGGCCGAGGATTACCAGTCCGGCGGCAACACCGTCACCGGGCGCTACGCGCTGCTGATCACCGGCGACGGCCAGTTCGTGGTGGTGCATCTGCCCCAGCGCTATCTGGACGACGGCGACACCATCGCGGCGGAGACCTACAACCGCCTCTACAACAGTCAGGCCGCGGATAAGTACTTCGCCGTGTCCGGCACGGTGAAGGCCGCCCCCAAGGAGGTTGTCGGCAAATACGCCGACTGGTTCAATTCCAACGCGGTGTATATGTATCAGTCCGGCTTGATCAAGGATTTCGACCAGAAGACCATCACCTACATGGTGGATGTGGACTCCACCGGCCTTTTCGGCGACACGGCCTGCATCCTCATTTCCTGCGCGGCCGGGCTGCTGCTGTGCTATGCGGTGTTTGAGCTGATCCGCATCCTCAGGGGCAAATACGACGGCGACCCCGACATCACCGTGGAGGTTTTCGAGGAACCTGCCGAAGAAACGCCAGGCACCGACGAACCGGCCGACGCCGAAAAACCGGCCGACGAACCCACCGATGCCGATGAATCGGCCGACGAACCGTCCCCAACCGCCGAGGAACCCCAGGAGGACGATCATGACGCTTGAGCTGTGCATTCCCTGCCTGCTGGGGCTGGAGGGCCCCATCGCCGACGAGCTGCGCCGGCTGGGCATGGAAAATGTCCGGGCGGAGAATGGCCGGGTGTATTTCACCGGCGGGGCGGACGCCGTGGCCCGGGCCAATGTGAACGTGCGCATCGGCGAGCGGGTGCTGGTGGAGCTGGGCCGCTTTCCCGCCGATACCTTCGACCGGCTGTTCGAGGGCGTCAAGGCCCTGCCGTGGGAAATGCTGATCCCCCGGGACGGCGCGTTTCCCGTGAAGGGCTTTTCCCTCAATTCCAAGCTCTTTTCCGTCTCCGACTGCCAGAGCATCATCAAAAAGGCCGTCGCGGAGCGGCTGAAGTCGGTATATGGCATCGACTGGTTCCCGGAGACGGGGCCGCTGTATCAGATCCAGTTTTCCATCATGAAGGACACCGCCTCCCTGTGCATCGACACCTCCGGCGAAGGGCTGCACAAGCGGGGCTACCGCCCGGCGCACAATGCCGCCCCCCTGAAGGAGACCATGGCCGCCGCCATGGTGACGCTGTCCCGCTATCGCGGGCGGGAGGATTTCTGCGACCCCTTCTGCGGCAGCGGCACCATCCCCATTGAAGCGGCGCTCATCGCCAAAAACCGGGCGCCGGGTCTTTCGAGAGATTTCACCGCCATGAGCTGGACGGTGTTCGATAAAAAGATCTGGGACGACGCGAGGGCCGAGGCCCGGTCGAAGGAATTTCACGGCGGCTATCATATCCTCGGCGCCGACATCGACCCGGCGGCGGTGGCCATGTCCCGGGAGAACGCGGCACGGGCCGGGGTGGACGACATCGTCAAATTCGAAGTGGCGGACGCCACAAAATTCGACCGCGTCACCCCAAACGGCGTCATCGTCACCAACCCGCCCTACGGCGAGCGCATCATGGAAAAGCAGGAGGCCGAGGCGCTGTACCGGGCCTTCGGCGCGGCCTGGGCCAGGACGGAGCACTGGAAGCTTTACCTCCTGTCCTCCCACACGGAATTCGAGCGCACCTTCGGCCACAGGGCGGACAAGAAGCGCAAGCTCTATAACGGCATGATTAAGTGCGACCTGTTTATGTACCTTAAATAAAAAGAATAAACAACAGAGGGATGAGTCATGAAGCATCTGTTTATCGTTAACCCCGCGGCCGGCAAAAAGGATTGCACGGAGGAGGTGCGGGCCCGGGTTGCCGGCCTCTTGCGCAACCGCGGGGACGATTATGAGGTCTATGTCACAAAGGCCCCCATGGACGCCGCCCGGGCGGTGAAAAGCGCGGCGGCGGGGGAGAAGGAGCTGCGGGTATATTCCTGCGGCGGCGACGGCACGTATAACGAATGCGTGTGCGGCGCGGCGGGTCTGCCCAACGCGGCGGTCACGCCCTACGCCACCGGCACCGGCACCGGCAACGATTTTATCCGCATGTTCGGCGCCGAGAAGAGCCTTTTCCGGGATCTGGACGCGCTGGTGAACGGTACGGTGCACCCCATGGACGTTATGGACTGCTCCGGCCGCATCTGCGCCAACATCGCCTCCGTGGGCTTCGACGCCCGGGTGGGCACGGACGTACATAAATACAGCAACATTCCCGTCATCGGCGGCGCCACGGGCTACGTGGCCTCGCTGGCGGTGAACTTCGTCAAAGGGCTGCACCGGCCCATGAAGATCACCGGCTGCGGTTACGGGGGCGAGGGCGAATACACCATGGTGTGCGTGTGCAACGGCCGCTACTACGGCGGCGGCTTCAACCCCGTGCCCGACGCCGACCCCTGCGACGGTGTGCTGGATATTCTGGTGGTCAAAAAAATCCCCCAGGTCAAGGCCGCCGGCCTGGTCGTGGCCTATTCCAGGGGGCAGTACGCCAAAATGCCGGACTACATCGTCCCGCTGCACGGGACGGGGATCCATATCGCTTTCGACCGGGAATCCGTGGTGAACATCGACGGCGAGGCCGTCTACGGCAAAGATATCGACATCCGCGTTATCCCGGGCGGCGTCAATTTCATCGCGCCCCGGGGCATGACCTTCTTCACCCGCTGACGCCCGGCACGCTTCCCGCTGCCGCGGCCGCCGCGTTCTCGCTCCCGCGCCGCCGGGGGACGAACCTCCCCGGCGCCCCGTGCCGCTTCAAAACTCGTCACAAAAAATTAATAAAAAATCCCCAGGTTTTTTGGAAAAGGTCTTGCAAAATCGGAAAACTATGCTATTATAATCAACGTTAGCACTCAGATACATTGAGTGCTAACGTTAAACTTCGTAATACGTATTAGGAGGGACTATAAATGAAACTCAAACCATTGGCAGACAGAGTCGTTCTCAAGCAGAACGAGGCCGAGGAGAAGACGGCCGGCGGCATCTTCCTTGCCAGTTCGGCACAGGAGAAGCCCGAGGTCTACGAGGTCGTCGAGGTTGGCCCTGGCGGAATGGTCGACGGCAACGAGGTCAAGATGACCGTCGCGGCCGGTCAGGAAGTCCTGGTCGGCAAGTACACCGGTACCAAAGTGAAGCTGGACGGCACCGAGCTCACCATCGTAAAGCAGTCGGACATTCTGGCTGTTCTTGAAAAGTAACAGGAGGCGACAATCATGGCAAAACAGATTATTTACGGCGAGGAAGCCCGCAAGGCCATTGAGCGCGGCGTGGATCAGCTCGCAAATACCGTCAGGATCACACTGGGTCCCAAGGGCCGCAACGTGGTGCTGGACAAGAAATACGGCGCTCCGCTGATCACCAACGACGGCGTGACCATCGCCAAGGAGATCGAGCTGAAGGACCCGTTTGAGAACATGGGCGCCCAGCTGATCAAGGAAGTTTCCACCAAGACCAACGACGTGGCGGGCGACGGCACCACCACCGCCACCGTGCTGGCACAGGCCATCATCAAGGACGGCCTGAAGAATCTGGCCGCCGGCGCCAACCCCATGGTCATGAAGAAGGGCATCAAGAAGGCCGCCGACGCCGCCGTGGAAGCCATCAAGGGCATTTCCCAGCCTGTCAACGGCTCCAAGGACATCGCCCGCGTGGGCGCCATCTCCTCCGGTGACGAGATCATCGGCAATCTGATCTCCGAGGCCATGGACAAGGTCAGCCAGAACGGTGTCATCACCATCGAGGAATCCAAGACCGCCGAAACCTATTCCGACGTGGTGGAAGGCATGCAGTTCGACCGCGGCTATCTCAGCCCCTACATGGTCACCGATACCGACAAGATGGAGGCCGTCCTGGACGATGCCCTCATCCTCATCACCGACAAGAAGATCTCCAACATTCAGGATCTGCTGCCCCTGCTGGAGCAGATCGTCAAGGCCGGCCGCAAGCTGCTGATCGTGGCCGAGGACGTGGAGGGCGAGGCTGTCGCCACCATCATCCTCAACAAGCTGCGCGGCACCTTCACCTGCGTGTGCGTCAAGGCCCCCGGCTTCGGCGACCGCCGCAAGGAAATGCTGCAGGATATCGCCACCCTCACCGGCGGCCAGGTTATCTCCTCCGATCTCGGCATGGAGCTGAAGGATGCCACCCTGCAGATGCTGGGACAGGCCCATCAGGTCAAGGTCACCAAGGAGAACACCACCATCGTGGACGGCGCCGGCAGCAAGGCCGACATCAAGGCCCGTGTGGCGCAGATCCACACCCAGATCGACAACACCACCTCCGACTACGACAAGGAAAAGCTGCAGGAGCGGCTTGCCAAGCTGTCCGGCGGCGTAGCGGTCATCAAGGTCGGCGCGGCCACCGAGACCGAGATGAAGGAGAAGAAGCTCCGCATCGAGGACGCGCTGAACGCCACCCGCGCCGCTGTTGAAGAAGGCATCGTGGCCGGCGGCGGTTCCGCCTACGTCACCGCGGCCAAGGCCGTGGACGAGCTGGTCGCCACCCTCGCCGGCGACGAGAAGACCGGTGCATCCATTGTCGCCAAGGCCCTTCGCGCGCCCACCATGCAGATCGCTGCCAACGCCGGCCTCGAGGGCGCCGTTATTCTGGAGGCCGTTTCCTCCAGCAAAAAGGCAAACTACGGCTTTGACGCCGCCAACAACGAGTACGGCGACATGATCAAGCTGGGCATCATCGATCCGACCAAGGTCTGCCGCAGCGCGCTGGAGAATGCCGCTTCCATCGCTTCCATGGTGCTGACCACCGAGTGCCTGGTCACCGACATTCCCGAGCCCCCCGCGCCGGTGGCCGCCCCGTCCCCGGACATGGGCGGAATGTACTGAGTCAGGCCCGCAAACCACTGTATTTACGACAATCACCAATAAAAAGCGTTTGATATGGATGGAAGCCGCTGTCTGCAAATTGCAGGCAGCGGCTTTCTTGATAAAAAACTGGGAAGCGCACCGCAGAAAACCCTGTATGTTATAGAGGCATTCTATTGATAAGAAAATACAGTGAGCGGTTTAATGTTCCTGGACACACAAATTGACCGCGCCGTGCTGCAGCGCAAAAATTCCCGGACGAAAGTCCGGGAATTTTTGCGCGGGGAAGCTGATGGATGCCTCTTTTTACTCTTTATCCAGCAGCGCGCAGATACCGGCAAAAATCAGCGCCGCCATGGGCCAGACGACCCAGGAGATGTCCCAGCGGCCGGTGAGAAAGCTGACGCCCAGATAAACCGCCGTCACGCTCGGCCAGAAAAAGCGGCCGAACCGCCGGCTTTTGTGGGTGCGCGCCTGCTCGGAGGGGTCGAAATCGCCCTGACGCAGCAGCTGCTGAAAACTGCCGTGAACCGTGCCGGCAGACACGAGCAGATAGACGCCTCCGGCCACGATCACCAGCAGCAGGGCCGTGAGCAGTACGCAGACGCTGTCCGGCGCGGCGAGAACGCCCGCGGTGATCAGCGGCACACAGCACAGAATGCACAGCACCACCCCGGTTACAACGCGGGCGTTGTAGTGAGGCTCATAGGCTCGCGCCTGTTCGCCCACGATGCCGGAAACGCCGTAGGCCGTTTCAAAAACGCCTGATTTCAGATATTCATAGCGCTTCATGCGGTTGCCGGTGAGAATAAATCCGGCCACGGCGCACGCGACCAGGATCAGAAGAACGACCACGCCGGCTCCGGCGGCCAGATTCTGCGGCAGCGCGGAGCGCTTCATCTGGGAAAACCCCACAAGCGCCAGCAGCGGTACCGGCGAAAGGATGCACAGCATCACGCAAAACCCCACTTGTCTGGCATAGACCGCGCAGGCGGAGAGAAAGGCGTTTGCCGCCTCGGCCGTGACGCGCGGCACGGCCGGTTCCTCCTGATCGGTATAGACCGTGTCGTCCAGTTCGTCCTTCAGCAGATAGTCCGTCGTGACGCCGAATACCCGGCTCATCTCCAGAATCCGGTTCATATCGGGCAGGCTGGCCGTGCTTTCCCATTTGGAAATGGACTGCCGGGAGACGTTCAGCTTTTCGGCCAGGTCCTCCTGGGACCAGTCGTTTTTCTTTCGCAGCGCGATAATTTTTTCAGCCAAGATCATGGGACAAAACCTCTCGTTTCTTTTTGATTCGGTGGGCTCACTATAACGCAGAGGCGCCCCGGCGTCTATCAAGTCTGTTTGATTCCGGCGCAACCGGCGGTTGCGAAACGGAACTTTTTCTCAAAAACCGAAGAATTTCAAGGCAACCGCGCCTGCCTTACCTGTACAGGATCAGCGCGATGAATTTCGCGGGCTCGTCCCCGTGATTCGTGATGGCGTGGCCCTCGCCGTCCCCGGTGAAGGTGACGTCGCCCGCGCGGATGGTGGTGACGGTGCCGTTGTCGTTATACTCGCACTCGCCCGTAAGCATGAGATAGGCCTCGCCGTCCCCCTGGTGAAGATGGTAGCCCACGCCGCAGTTTTTGCCCAGCGTGATCTCGTTGAAGAGGCGGCCCTTGCCGTACATCTCCGCCTCACCCGCGAGAATTTCCACGTTCAGGGCCGTTCCCGGCCCGCCCTTTACAGCTGTTTTGGTCTCAACGCCGCGCTCGGCGGCCCGTCTGACAAAGCTCATACCTGCACCCCCTTACATTCCCAGCGTCTCGTCGATGAGGACGACTTCGACCTTCTGCATATCCATCATGGGGCCCCACAGCACCAGCATGGCGTTGCAGATGCGCTGGGGGGAACGGCAGTCGTGGCACTTGCCGTCGATCTTGCAGGGGATCTCCGCGGGGAAGCGCTTGCCGTTTTCGATGGCGGCCACGTTCCGGGCGCGGTAGACGGCGGATTCAAAGTCCGGGCAGATCTTGTTCACGCCCGCCACGATATACACCCGCTTCTTGCCGAACACCAGACCGGCCAGCCGGTTGCCCCGGCCGTCGATCTCCACGATCTGGCCGTCCTCGGAGACGGCGTTGGCCCCGGCGATGAACACGGGGGAGGCGTTTTCGGCCTCCAGCACGTCCCAGCCCTGCTGGCGCCAGTGCCAATGTACGGTATTGTGCTCGCTGAGCTTTTCAAAAAGCCCCAGCTCATCGGCGGTCTTGCACCCGCCTATGCCCACCTCGGTGTCCCGGATCTCGGCGCAGAGATACTCCGCGGCCTCCTCTCCGGTGGCAAAGTGACTGACGGCGAAATGCCGCGCTTTGAGGTTTTTTATGGTCTTTTCGACATCCATGGCGTTGCGCTCCTTTCAAAGGCTTGGCCTTTGATAAGATTATAGCATTCCGCTTCGCGGAATGCTATAAAATATCGCCTTTTTCGGCTGCCGAGAAAGCGGCGGGAAAAACGGCTGAAATCAAATATAATAACCGCCCGCGGCTATTACAGCATAACGCCGGGATTTATTGCAATCGCAAATCCAGCGCCCGCACCATCTCCTCCGCCGATACCGCCAGTTCCTTCGCGGTCTCCGCCTTTTCGGCGGCGGCGCAGATGCGCACGGCGTTTTTCAGCGGGGAGGGGGCAAAGTTCACCGAAAAGTCCCGGCCCCGCACGGTGAGTCCGTGGGTAAAATCCGCCTCCATGTCCATCAGCCGGGCGGAGAGCGCGCCCATCAGTTTCGCCCGGTTTTGGCATTCCACGGTCAGCGTCTCGCCGTCGGGTTCCTCCGCGTGTGTCTCGGGCGCCTGGGCGGTCTCCGGCAGTACGGCCTTCGGCAGCGTCAGCCTGCCGGAAAGGGCGTCCACGCAGCACTGATAATAGCTCAGGGGCGTGCCCACGTCGCACCAGTATCCCTCCATGGGCACCCCCAGAATGTCCTCGCCCAGCTCCAGCAGCAGCGGGAACAGATCCTTGGCGAAATCGTAGGACACGCCTTGGGGCACATAGCGCAGGATGCGCGGGGAGAGAATATAGATGCCGGTGTTTACCAGATCGGTCACCACCCGCTCCCAGCCGGGCTTTTCAATGAAGGAGCGCACCAGCCCGTCCCCGTCGGTCACGGCCAGACCGTAGCGCAGCGGTTCGCTGTCGCGGTACAGGGCGAGGGTGGCGGCGGGCCGCCGGGCCCGGTGGGCGTCCATCAGCGCGGTAAGGTCGAAATCGCAGGCCGCGTCCCCGCTGATGACCATAAAATCGTCTTTTCCGTAAAAACCGGCGCAGTTTTTCACGCCCCCGGCCGTGCCCAGCGGCGCGTCCTCGACACGGTATTCCATGTGGACGCCGAAGGCGGCCCCGTCGCCGAAGTAGTCCATGATCGGGCGGGGGTTGTATTTCAGCGCGGCGCAGATCTCGGTAATCCCGTGCCGCCGCAGCAGCTCCACAATGTGCTCCATCATAGGCCGGCCCAGCAGGGGAGCCATTGGCTTGGGCGCGTCGCCGGTGACGGATTTCAGCCGTTTGCCCTCGCCGCCGGCCATAATCACGGCTTTCATTGGCATTCACCCTTTCCATCTTGATAAAAATATTATCTGTTTGGGGCGGGTATTTTATGTTGTCATTCGGGGAGAAAGTTGATATAATATACTTCTCATAATATGGGAAAACAGCGCGTTTGGAGGGATGGACACCATGAACAGAAAATCGCTGCGGCCCAGCGAACCCGGAGTTCGGGCCTATCTGCTCTTTCTGATCCTTTTCGCCGCGGCCTCGCTGATCGTGGGGCAGTATCTGCTGGCGGCGGCGGAGGGCGGCATCATTGCCGCGCTGGCGGTGTATGCCATCGTCACGGGGCGCAACAACCGCCGGGAGCTGATGGAATACATCGAGTCCATCACCTATGACACGGAGACGGCCAAAAACAACACGCTGCAAAATTTTCCGCTGCCCATCGCCGTTTTCCGGCTGGACGATACCAGCATTGTCTGGGCCAACCAGCAGTTTTTCGACGTTTGCGGCATCACCGGCACCCGCTATGGCTCCAAGCTTCTCAGCTATGTCCCGGACTTTTCCGGCAAATGGCTGATGGAGGGCAAGACCCAGTATCCCGCGCTGCTGGAGATCGGCGGGCGGAAATATCAGGTCAACGGCAATCTGGTCCGCTCCGGGGGCGACGAGAAGGACGCCGCGTTCATGGGCATCGCCTACTGGGTGGACGTCACCGATTTCGACAATATCCGGCTGGAATACGAAAAGACCCGCCCGGTGGTGGCGGTGATCGTCGTGGACAATTATGAGGAACTGCTGAAAAACCAGCCGGACCGCGTGATCTCCGATCTGCGGGACGCGGTGGAGGAAAAGCTGAGTGTCTGGTGCGCCGACAACAACGGCCTGCTGAAGCGCTACGCCCGGGACCGCTACCTGTTTGTGTTCGAGGAGCAGCATCTGGAGCGGATGATCGAGGACAAGTTTTCCATCCTGGAGGATATCCACAAGGTGGTCAGCCCCTCCGGCATCCATGTGACGCTCAGCGTCGGCGTGGGACGGGACGGTGCGGGCTTCGCGGAAAACCTGCAGTTCGCCAATCTCAGCATTGAAATGGCCCTGTCCCGGGGCGGCGACCAGGCGGTGACCAAAAACCGCTTCAATTTCGAATTTTTCGGCGGCCGCGGCAGCGAGGTGGAGACCCGCACCAAGGTCAAATCCCGGGTCATGGCCAACGCCCTCAGTGAGCTTATCGGCGATTCCTCCCGGGTGTACGTCATGGGGCACAAGTTCGCCGATATGGATACGGTGGGCGCGGCGTCGGGCGTGGTGTGCGTGGCGCGGAAACGCGGTGTGCGCGCGTCCATCGTCATCGAGCCGGAGAAGGCCGCCGCCAAGACACTGATCGAGCGGCTGCGCCGCGAGCCGGAATACAGGGACGTTTTCATCAACCCGCAGGAGGCCATCCTCCGGGCGGACAGCCGCACGCTGCTGGTGCTGGTGGACACCAACCGCCCCGAACAGGCGGAGGACCGCGCGCTGCTTGAGGCCTGCAACCATGTGGCCGTCATCGACCATCACCGCCGGGCCGCCACCTATGTGCAGAACGCGGACATGAGCTTTATCGAGCCGTACGCCTCCTCCGTGTGCGAACTGATGACGGAGATTTTGCAGGTGGTGGTGGAGCCTTCGGACATTCTCCGCTGCGAGGCCGAGGCCATGCTGGCCGGCATCGTGCTGGACACCAAGAACTTCACGCTGCGCACCGGAGAGCGCACCTTTGACGCCGCCGCGTTCCTGCGCCGGACCGGGGCGGATACCTCGGAGGTGAAAAAGCTGCTGCAAAACGATATGGAACACACCGTGGAGAAATACAAGATTCTCCAATCTGCCCAGCTGTACCGCAACATTGCGGTGGCCACGCCCGAGACCCCGCAGGACCGGGTGGTGGCGGCCCAGGCGGCGGACGAGCTGCTGAACGTTTCCGGGGTGGACGCCTCCGTGGTGGCCTACCCGTCCCAGGGCGGGGTGTTCATCTCGGCCCGCTCCATCGGCGATGTGAACGTGCAGATGATTATGGAAAAGCTGGGCGGCGGCGGCAACCGCAACGCGGCCGCGACGCAGCTGGAGGGGCTGGCCATGCCCGAAGCGGTGGCCAAGCTCTACGCGGCGGTGGACGAATATCTGGACAGTTAACAACTTTCAACAGGCGACAGAAAGGAAAGACAACAATGAAAGTCATTTTTAATGCGGACGTGAAGGGTCAGGGCAAGAAGGGCGAACTGAAGGACGTGTCGGACGGTTTTGCCCGCAACTACCTGCTGCCCCGCAAGCTGGTCAGCGAGGCCACCGCGGACAATATCAACACCCTCAAGCTCAAGGAGAAGGCCCGGCTGGCCCAGATGGCCGCCGAGAAGGCCCAGGCGGAGGAAAACGCCGCCAGACTGGGGGGGGTCAGCGTCACCATCAGGGCCAGAGCCGGACAGGGCGGCAAGCTCTTCGGCGCGGTCACCAGCCAGGAGATCAGCGACGCTTTGCGCGAGCAGCACGGCATCGCGGTGGAAAAGAACAAGATCGTCCAACCCGAGCCCATCAAGGCCTTCGGTTCCTACGAGGTCAAGGCCAAGCTGGGCTTCGAGGTCACGGGCACCATCAATCTCATGGTGGTAGAGGCCAAATAATCACACTTCAGAGGTAAGCAGATGGAAGAACTACTGGGCAGACAGGCGCCGCACTCCGCTCCGGCGGAGCAGGCCATTCTGGGCTCCATGCTCATCGACACGCGCTGTGTGCCGGATGTGATGGAGAAGGTCAGAGCCGGCGAATTCTACATCCAGCAGAATAAGGACATTTTCGAGACCGTCTTTTCCATGTTCTCCTACGGCAAGACCATCGACCCCGTCACGGTGCTGGACGAAATGAAGATCCGCGGCGTGTGGAAGGAGACTTCGGAGAGCTACGTCGCGGAGCTGATGCGCGTCACGCCCACGGCGGCCAACGTGTCGGAATACTGCGCCATCGTCCGGGACAAGGCGCTGATGCGCAACCTGGCCGGGGCCGCGGATCAGATCAACGAGATGGTATACGAGGGCTCCGGCGAGGCCGAGACCATGCTGGAGGGCGCGGAGCGGCTGATCTACGCCCTGCGCCAGGGGCGCAACGTGGGCGGTCTGGTGCCGGTGAGCACCGTCGTCCAGAGCGTTTACGCCAACCTCAACGAAATGGCCGGCGGCGGCAAGAAAATTCCCGGTCTGCCCACGGGCCTGGCCGATCTGGACCGCAGCATCCTGGGCCTGAACAACGGTGAGCTCATCATCATCGCGGCCCGCCCGGGCATGGGCAAAACGGCCATCGCCCTGAACATCGCCCTCAGTGTGGCCAAGACCTCCGGCAAGGCCGTGGCCGTGTTCTCGCTGGAGATGTCCCGGGAACAGCTGGTGGCACGTCTCCTGTCCGGCGAAGGTCTGGTGGACGCCCAGAAGCTGCTCACCGGCGATCTCAGCATGGAGGAATGGAAGCGTATCGCTGCCGCTGCCCAGATCATCAGCCGCACGGATATGCGCATCGACGACAACTCCACCCTCACCGTGGCGGACATGAACGCCCAGTGCCGCCGGGTGGCCAATCTGGGGCTGGTGGTGGTCGACTATCTGCAGCTCATGCAGTCCTCCGGCGCGGTTCACGGCTATTCCAACGACAGCCGCACCCAGGCGGTCAGCGAAATGAGCCGGATGCTCAAGATCATGGCCAAGGAGCTGAACGTGCCTGTCATCTGCCTGTCCCAGCTGTCCCGCGCCAACGAATCCCGGCAGGAAAAGCGCCCCATGCTCTCAGACCTTCGGGAATCCGGCTCCATCGAGCAGGACGCCGATGTGGTCATCGGCCTGTACCGGGACGGGTATTATAATAGGGAAAGTGAAAACCCCAACGTGGCGGAAGCCATCGTTTTGAAAAACCGCAAGGGCCAGACGGGCACCATCCGCCTCAACTGGCTGCCCGAATATACCAGCTTTGTCAATTTGGAGAGCCGCCGCGAGGATGAATACTGATCTGATCGAAAAATACGATATGCTCCCGCGCGGCAGCCGGGTGCTGGCGGCCGTGTCCGGCGGGGCGGACTCCATGTGCCTGCTGCACTGGCTGTGGACCTGCCGGGAGGAACTGGGCGTGGCGGTGTGCGCCGCCCATTACGACCATCAGCTCCGGGGGCTGGAAAGTGCCCGGGACCGCACCTTTGTCAGGGACTGGTGCGCCGAAAACGGCATCCCGCTGGAGATCGGCTTCGGCGAGGTGCGCGGCTATGCCGAAAAAAACGGTCTGGGGTTGGAGGAAGCGGCGCGGGAGACGCGCTATGCTTTTTTCGCCTCCGCCGCGGATAAGCTGGGCTGCGACCGCATCGCCACCGCCCACAACGCGGACGATAACGCCGAGACTGTGCTTCTGAACCTCACCCGCGGGGCCGGGGGCGCCGGCCTTGCCGGTATTCCGCCCGTGCGGGGCAGGCTTGTCCGTCCGCTGCTGGGGACCACCCGGGATGACATCCTGCGCTATCTTGAAGAAAACCATGTGCCCCATGTGGAGGACAGCTCCAATCAGTCCGACGATTTTTCCCGCAACCTGCTGCGCCACCGGGTGCTGCCCGTGCTGCGGCAGCTGAACCCCGCCTTCTCCGCCGGCGTGGGGCGCACCTCGGCGCTGCTGCGGGAGGATGAGGACTATTTCAACGCGCTGGCCGACGCCTTTCTCGGCGGGAGCCCCGCCGCGGACCGCCTGTCGGTGTCCGCGCTGAACGCGCTGCCCCGGCCGGTGGCGGCCCGGGTGTTCCGGCGCCTGGCCGGCGGCGCGCTGGACAGCGGCCATGTGCAGGCGCTGTTCGCCCTGCTTTCTTCCTCCGGCCCGGCCTGCCTGGATCTGCCCGGCCTGCGGGTGACCCGGGACCGGGACCAGCTGCGGTTCGGCCCGGCGGCGCGGCCGGATTTCCCCGATCTGCCGGTGACGCCCGGCGGAAAATTTGACCTTCCGGGCGGCCAGGGCGCCGTATCGGCGGAAAAAATCGAAAATTGTGTGGAAATTTACCCTTCGTTCAAGACTTTTTACTTCAAATATGCGAGTATTTGTGATAGCATATTCTGCACCCGCCGCCGCGAAGGCGACAAGATCCGCCTGACGGGCCGGGGCTGCACCAAAAGTCTGAAGGATTTATTCAACGAAGCGAAAATGACGCAGGCCGAGAAAGACCGCACCCTCGTGTTCCGGGACGGAAAGGGTGTCGTGGCCGTGGCCGGTTTCGGCGTGGCTCAGCGCTGCGCGCCGTCACCGGGGGATACGGTGCTGCGTATCCAGATAGAATAAAAGAAACGGGAGAAAAGTTATGTTGGACGATATCCAGAGCGTACTGCTGACGGAAGCGCAGCTGGAAGCGCGGGTGAAGGAACTGGGGAGGGCCATCTCCGAGGACTTCGCGGGGAAGGACGTCATGTTTATCGGCGTTTTGAAGGGCTGCTTCATTTTTATGGCCGATCTGATGCGCCATGTGACCATTCCCTGCGCCATGGACTTTATGGCCGTGTCCTCCTACGGCGGCGGGACGGTGTCCACCGGCGCGGTGAAGATCAACAAGGACCTCAGTCAGGACATCGCCGGAAAGCATATCATCTTTGTGGAAGATATCCTGGATTCCGGCGTCACCCTCAGCTATCTTACCAAATACCTTATGACCCGCCAGCCCGCGTCCATCAGCATCGCCACGCTCATGGACAAACCGGCCCGCCGGAAGGCGGACGTCAAGGCCGACTATGCCGGCTTTATCGTGCCGGACGCGTTTGTCGTGGGCTACGGACTGGACTACGACGAAAAATACCGCAATCTGCCCTTTGTGGGTATTCTCAAGCCCGAGATATATTCCTGAAAAACCCATCGAATGCCCCGAAAAGGATGTGATCGATTGAAACCGCAGAAAAACCGCGCCAGAGACATTGGCTTCTATGTCTTGATCCTGCTGATCCTGCTGGCCACCGTGTATACGATGACCCGCAACACCCAGGCCAAGACCTACAAATATTCGGAGATTTACGACCTGTTCAAAAAAGAGCAGGTGGATTCTTTCTACGTGGACGGGACGAATCTCGTCCTCACGCTGAAGGCCGACAAGGCGGCGGCCGCCAGCGCCACGGACACCGCGCCCACGACCGTCACCTATCAGCTTTCCAGCTTCACCGTTTTTTACAACGACTTCAACGACATGGTGAAGGATCAGTATGCCAGAGGCGTGATTTCCAGCTATGATTACCGTCAGGGCTGGACGGCGCCGTGGTGGCTGAGCCTGCTGCCCTATGTGCTGGTGATGGCCGTGTTCATGGCGATCTGGTACGTCATGATGAACAAGGCCGGCGGCGCCGCCGGGGGTGTGGCGAAATTTTCCCGGGCCCGCACCAAGCTGGGCAGCGAGGAGAAGGAGAAAAAGACCTTCGCGGACGTGGCGGGCTGCGAGGAGGAGAAGGATGAACTCAAGGAAATTGTCGAATTCCTCAAGAGCCCCCGCTCCTATACCGCCATGGGCGCCCGCATCCCCAAGGGCGTCTTACTGATCGGCCCTCCGGGCACCGGCAAGACCCTCATTGCCAAGGCCGTGGCCGGCGAGGCGGGCGTGCAGTTCCTGTCCATTTCCGGCTCCGATTTTGTGGAGCTGTATGTCGGCGTCGGCGCCTCCCGCGTCCGCGATCTGTTCGAGCAGGCCAAAAAGGTCGCTCCGGCCATCATCTTCATTGACGAGATCGACGCCGTGGGCCGCCAGCGCGGCTCTGGTCTGGGCGGCGGGCATGATGAGCGCGAGCAGACTCTCAACCAGCTGCTGGTGGAGATGGACGGCTTCGGCAACAACGAGGGCGTCATCGTCATGGCGGCCACCAACCGCGCCGATATTCTGGATAACGCGCTGCTGCGTCCCGGCCGCTTCGACCGCGAGGTCTATGTGGGCCTGCCGGACATCCGCGGCAGGGAGGCCATCCTGAAGGTCCACGCCCGGGGCAAGCCCCTGGGGGAGGATGTCAACCTCAACAGCATCGCCAAGGGCACGCCGGGCTTCTCCGGCGCGGATCTGGAAAACCTGCTCAACGAGGCGGCCATTCTGGCCGTCCGCCGTGGCCACCGCTTCATCGTCCAGATGGATATCGACGAATCCATCATGAAGGTCTCCATTGGCCCGGAGAAAAAGAGCAAAAAGATGTCCGACCGGGCGCGCAAGCTCACCGCCTACCATGAATCCGGCCACGCCGTGGCGGCAAAATTTCTGGAGCACGCCGACCCGGTGCACTATATCACCATCATCCCCCGCGGCCCCGCCGGCGGCTTCACGCTGATGCGGCCCGACGAGGACACCGAAAACTTCACCACCCGGAGCGAGATGTTCGACAAGATCGTGGTGGATCTGGGCGGGCGCATGGCCGAGAGGCTGTTCCTGGACGATATTTCCACCGGCGCGTCCGGGGACATCCAGCAGGCCACCAGCATGGCCCGCAGCATGGTCACGCGCTACGGCATGTCCGACCGCCTGGGTCCCATCCTCTATGACAGCGCCGATCACTCCATCTTTATCGGGCGGGATTTCGGCACTACCAAGAGCTATTCCGAGGAGACCGCCGGCATGATCGACGAGGAGGTCAAGCACATCTTCGACGATGCCGCCCGGGAGTGCGAGCGCATCCTGACGGAGCACCGCGACCAGCTCATCGCCGTGGCGGAATATCTGCTGGAGCACGAGACCATGGAGGGCGACGAGTTCAACTATTACTTTGCGCACGGCGAGTTCATGCCGCCAAAGGCCGCCCCCGCCAAGGCGGACGACAGCATCGAGCGCCCCGCCCGCCACATCTCCATGACCAGCGAGCCCGCCCCCGACCCCGCCGCCCCGTCCCCGGCGGAGACCCAGGAACCCCCAGACAACGACAATCAGGAAGAATAACGCGCTGGGGCGGTCTCTTTTGGCCGCCCACGCGCTGTTTTTGTGAGGTATTGGAAGATGAAATTAGGTATTGTAGGCCTGCCCAACGTGGGCAAATCGACTTTGTTCAACGCCATCACCAACGCCGGCGCGGAGAGCGCCAACTACCCCTTCTGCACTATTGAACCCAACGTGGGCATGGTCACCGTGCCTGACGAGCGGCTGGATTTTCTTGCGGCGCTGTATAACCCCAAGAAAAAGACGCCGGCCGTCATCGAATTCGTGGACATCGCGGGCCTGGTGAAGGGTGCGTCCAGGGGCGAGGGCCTGGGCAACAAGTTTCTGGACAATATCCGCGCCACGGACGCCATCGTCCATGTGGTGCGCTGCTTCGACGATGAGAACGTCATCCATGTGGACGGCTCCACCGACCCCCGGCGGGATATCGAGACCGTCGATCTGGAGCTGATCTTCTCCGACCTGGAGATGGTGGAGCGCCGGGTGGACAAGGCGCTGAAGGCCGCCAAGGGCGGCGACAAAAAGACGCTGCGGGAGGCCGACCTGTTCAAGGCCCTGCAGGAGCATCTCAACGCGGGCAAGTCCGCCCGCACCTTCGAGTGCGGCGAGGATGAGATGGAACTGCTGCGCACCTGCGATCTGCTGACCCTCAAGCCGGTGATCTACGCCGCCAATATGGACGAGGCTGGCGTGGCCGCCTGTGCGGACAACCCGTACTACAAAGCGGTGGAAGACATTGCCGCCGGGGAGGGTGCCCAGGTGCTGCCCATCTGCGCCAGGACCGAGGAGGAGCTGGGCGCGCTGGAGCCGGAGGAGCGGCAGCTGTTTCTGGAGGAACTGGGGCTGCACGAGTCGGGCCTCGACCGCATGATCAAGTGCTCCTACAGCCTGCTGGGCCTCATCTCCTTTCTCACCTGCGGCGCGGACGAATGCCGCGCCTGGACCATCAAAAACGGTACCCGGGCCCCTCAGGCCGCGGGGAAAATACATACCGATTTTGAACGCGGCTTTATCCGGGCGGAGATCGTGGCCTTCAGCGACCTTAAGGCCTGCGGCAGCATGGCCGCCGCCAGGGAAAAGGGCCTTGTCCGCTCCGAGGGCAAGGAGTATGTCATGCACGACGGCGATGTGACGCTGTTCCGCTTCAACGTCTGAGGCCGGATGGGAAGCGCGTTTTTCGTCCTGGAACTGATCGGCGTGGCCGCCTTCGCCGTGTCCGGCGCGGCCGCCGCCATCGACAAGAATACGGACATCTTCGGCGTGGTTTTTCTGGGCATGACCACCGCTTTGGGCGGCGGCGTGTTCCGGGACATCCTGCTGGGCTATCTGCCCCCGCGGATGTTCGAGGATTACACTTATGCGGCGGTGGCCATCCTGGCCTCGCTGCTGGTGTTTGCCGCGGCCCGCATCTGGCGGGACGGGTATTTTTCCCACAGGGAAAAGATCGATGCCGCCGTCAACGTGTTTGACGCCGTCGGTCTGGGCGTGTTCACCATCTCCGGCATGAATCTCGCCATCGCCCATAACGGCATCACCAACGCGCTGCTGGTCATTGTGCTGGGCATGGCCACCGGCATCGGCGGCGGTATGGTGCGGGACATGATGATCGGGGAGATCCCCTTTGTGCTGCGCAAGCGGGTCTACGCCGTGGCGTCGCTGGCGGGGGGCTGCGTCTATTACGGGATGTATCTGGCGAAGATCGGCAGCGTCGTCTCAGCCGTCACCGGCATCGCAGTGGTTTTCACCATCCGCATGCTGGCCACGGCCTTCAGGTGGAGCCTGCCCAAAATACATTAAGTTTTCGTATAAAATCCGGAAATTTGTGCAAAATTATCTTTTTTAATGAAAAAAATTATCGTTTTCCCCCCTAAATTTGCTATCCCTACAAAACGATATTTTTGTTTGCAATATCCATATATTGTGATAAAATAGACAAGAAGAGGAGCCATTTTTATCATTGAATAAACAAAATATATATGAAAACGGAGATGACTTTATGGAAAGACAGTTCAAGACCATGGACGGCAATACCGCGGCCGCCCATGTATCCTACGCGTTTACCGAAGTCGCGGCGATCTACCCCATCACGCCGTCCAGCCCCATGGCCGACATGGTCGATCAGTGGTCCGCTGCCGGCCGGGAGAACATTTTCGGCTCCAAGGTCAAGGTCCAGGAGATGCAGGCCGAGTCCGGCGCGGCCGGCGCGGTCCACGGCTCTCTGAACGCCGGCGCCCTGACCACCACCTACACCGCTTCCCAGGGCCTGCTGCTGATGATCCCCAATATGTACAAGATCGCCGGCGAGCTGCTGCCGGGCGTGTTCCATGTTTCCGCCCGCGCGCTGGCCAGCCACACGCTGTCCATCTTCGGCGACCATCAGGACGTTATGGCCTGCCGCCAGACCGGCTTCGCCATGCTGTGCGAATCCAGCGTGCAGGAGATCATGGATCTCGCCCCCGTGGCGCATCTTGCCGCCATCAAGGGCCGCGTCCCCTTCATCAACTTCTTTGACGGCTTCCGCACCTCTCACGAGCTCCAGAAAGTCGCGGTCTGGGATTATTCCGACCTGGCCGACATGGTGGATATGGACGCTGTCAACGCCTTCCGCGCCCGCGCGCTGAACCCCGAGCATCCTGTCATGCGCGGTTCCCACGAGAACGGAGACATTTTCTTCCAGAACAAAGAGGCTTCGAACAAATACTATGAAGCCGTCCCCGGCATCGTCGAGGATTATATGGGCAGGATCAACGCCAAACTGGGCACCGACTATCAGCTGTTCAACTACTACGGCGCGCCGGATGCCGACCGCGTCATCGTGGCCATGGGCTCCATCTGCGACGTGGCCGAGGAGGTCATCGACTATCTGACGGCCCGGGGTGAGAAGGTCGGCCTGGTCAAGGTCCGCCTGTTCCGCCCCTTCTGCCCGGACAAGCTGGTCGCCGCCATTCCCGCCACCGCCAAGACCGTGGCCGTGCTGGACCGCACCAAGGAGCCCGGCGCGCAGGGCGAGCCGCTGTATCTGGATGTCGTCACCGCGCTGGCCAACGCCGGCAAGTCGGACGTCCGCGTCTGCGGCGGCCGCTACGGCCTGGGCAGCAAGGATACGCCGCCCTCCAACATCTTCGCCGTGTACGACGAGATGAAGAAATCCGAGATCAAGCGCCAGTTCACCGTGGGCATCGTGGACGATGTCACCCACCTGTCTCTGGAGGAGAAGCCCGCGCCCTCCACCGCCGCCCCCGGCACCATCGAGTGCAAGTTCTGGGGTCTGGGCGGCGACGGCACCGTCGGCGCCAACAAGAACTCCATCAAGATTATCGGCGACCACACCGACAAATATGTTCAGGCCTATTTTCAGTACGACTCGAAGAAGACCGGCGGCGTCACCATCAGCCATCTGCGCTTCGGCGACCACCCCATCAAGAGCCCGTACTACGTTACCAAGGCCGACTTCGTGGCCTGCCATGTCCCCGCCTATATCACCAAGGGCTTCCCCATCGTCCGCGATGTGAAGCCCGGCGGCTCCTTCCTCATCAACTGCCAGTGGAGCCTTGAGGAGCTGGAGCACCATCTGGACGCCGCGTCCAAGCGTTATATCGCCAAAAACAAGATCCAGCTGTACACCATCAACGCCATCGACCTGGCCATGCAGATCGGCATGGGCAAGCGCACCAACACCATTCTCCAGGCCGCTTTCTTCTCCCTGGCCAAGGTTCTGCCCGAGAAAGACGCCGTTCAGTATATGAAGGACGCCGCCACCCACTCCTACCTGAAGAAGGGCCAGGACGTGGTGGACACCAACCACAAGGCCATCGACCTGGGCGCCACCGCCTATAAGAAGGTGGAGATCCCCGCCTCCTGGGCCGACGCCGGGGAGGACGGGAAGGACGCCGGCATCACCGGCCGCCCCGCCACCGTGAAGATGGTGGAGGACATCCTGCAGCCCATGGGCAAGATGGACGGCGACAGCCTGCCCGTCTCCGCCTTCGTGGATCATGCCGACGGCACCTTTGAGCTGGGCGCCTCCGCCTATGAGAAGCGCGGCGTCTCCGTCATGGTGCCCGAGTGGATAGCGTCCACCTGTGTCCAGTGCAACCAGTGTGCCTATGCCTGCCCCCACGCCACCATCCGGCCCTTCGCCATGACCGGGGCCGAGGCTGCGGCCGCTCCGGCAAACGCCTCCATCGTCGATCTCAAGCGCGGCGGCGGTTATAAGTTTACCATCGCCATTTCCCCGCTGGACTGCATGGGCTGCGGCATCTGCGCCGGCCTCTGCCCGACGAAGTCCCTCAGGATGGTTTCCATGGAGAGCCAGGCTGCCAAGCAGCCCGTGTTCGATTACCTGGTCAAGAACGTCTCCGAGAAGAAGGACCTCATCAACGATACCGTCCCCGGCAGCCAGTTCCGTCAGCCGTATCTGGAATTCTCCGGCTCCTGCGCGGGCTGCGCCGAAACCAGCTATGCCCGGCTTGTCACCCAGCTGTTCGGCGATCACATGATTATTTCCAACGCCACCGGCTGCTCGTCCATCTGGGGCGGCCCGGCGGCCACCAGCCCCTACACCGTCAACAAAGAGGGCAAGGGCCCCGCGTGGGCAAACTCCCTGTTTGAAGACAACGCGGAGCACGGCCTGGGCATCTACCTGGGCCAGAAGAAGATCCGCGACGATCTGGCCGACAAGACCCGCGCGCTCATCGCCGTGGAGTACACGGTGCCGGAGCTGAAAGCCGCAGCTCAGGAATGGCTCGACACCTATGACGACGGCGCGAAGAACGGGGAGGCCACGAAGAAATATATCGCGGCGCTCGAGGACGGCATCCTTCCCGTGGACGACGCGATCGCTTTTCTGGGCAGCCCCGCCGGCAAGGAAGCTTTCGGCGACAGGCAGCCTGAAATGCTCGGCCATATGGAATCTCTCAAGGCGGCCGGCAAGAGATTCTGCGACTGCGAGGCCTGCACCCTGGCCTCTGAGATCCTGGCGCACAAGGATTACCTCAACAGGAAGTCCATCTGGATCTTCGGCGGCGACGGCTGGGCCTTCGACATCGGTTACGGCGGCGTCGATCACGTGCTGGCCTCCGGCGAGGATGTGAACATCTTCGTGTTCAACACCGAAGTATATTCCAACACCGGCGGACAGGCCTCCAAGGCCTCCAACATCGGTCAGGTCTGCCAGTTCGCGGCGGCCGGCAAGGAAATCAAGTCCAAGTCTCTTGCCGAGATGGCCATGACCTACGGCTACGTCTATGTGGCGCAGGTCGCCATGGGCGCCAACCCCGCCCAGACCCTCAAGGCCATCCGCGAGGCCGAGGCTTATCACGGCCCCTCCATCATCATCGGCTACTCCCCCTGCGAGATGCACTCCATCAAGGGCGGCATGGCCAACTGCCAGTCCGAGATGAAGAAGGCCGTGGAGTGCGGCTACTGGAACCTCTTCCGCTTCAATCCCTCGGCCGAGGGCGGCAAGTTCACGCTGGACAGCAAGGCGCCCGCCGGCGGCTATCAGGAGTTCCTGATGAACGAGGCCCGCTACAGCCGCCTGACCCGCGAGTTCCCGGACCGCGCCGAGGGCCTGTTCGAGCGCAACGAGGAAAATGCCAAGGCGCGCTACGAGCACCTGATGAAGCTCTCTGAGCTGTACAAGTAAAATCAGATCTGCAAAAGGACGCCCCGGAAAATCCGGGGCGTCCTTCAGCCTGTCAAAGAACTAAAGGAGAAACGGATTTGGGGGATGATGCGGGGGGAGTGTGAGGGGGGCGGAGCCCCGCCTCAATTTGGATAAATAGCCGCCAAGCCCTTGCTGTGCAAGGGTTTGGGGAGCGGAGCGACATTTTTTGCGAAGACACGGTTTCGCAAAAAATTCGGCGTTTTGAGGCTGTCAAAAAGGCTTTTTTGACAGCCTGGAGGACGCCCCGGAAAATCCGGGACGTCCTTTTGCGCGTTTATCCTTGAACTTTTATCCCCCGGTGTTATAATTATTTCATTCTGCTTTTTCAGGTGTTTTATGAAAAAACTCACCCCCATCAAACTGGCGCTGACCTTCGCGGGCTGCTTTCTGGGCGCGGGCTACGTCTCCGGGCAGGAGCTGTGGCAATTTTTCGGCGTGTTCGGCAAGGGCGGTTTTTTCGGCGTCGTCCTGGCCGCCGCGCTGCTGTTCGGCATGGCCGCGCTGCTGCTCAGGCTGGCCCAGGACACCGGCATCGACCAGGTGGACCGGCTGGTGGTGGGCTGGGATATCAAAGCGCTGCGGTGGCTGATGGCGGGGCTGGAGCTGGTGTTCCTGTTCGGTGTCGGCACCATCATGTCCGCGGGGGTAGGCGCGCTGCTCCGGCAGCTGTTCGCCGTCCCCGCCTGGATCGGCTGCGCGGTCTTCGCCCTCACCGTGTCGGTCATGGCCATGGCGGGCCTGCGGGGCATCGTGTCGGCCTTTTCCTTCACCGTGCCCGTGCTGGCGGCGGCCTCCGTGGCCTTCGGCGCGGTCAGTCTCTGCCAAAACGGCGTTTCCGCGCTGCCCGCTACAACCCATGCGGGCGGCAATCCCATGATGCCGGTGTGGTTCGTGGGCGCGGTGACCTTTGCCTGCTACAATGCGTTCGGCAGCTTTGCCATTCTCACTCCCTTCGCCAGATTTATCCCGGACAAAAAGACCACGTTTCTCGGCACCGCGCTGGGCGCGCTGGTGCTTCTGCTTATCGCGCTGAGCGTGCTGGCCGCGCTGTGCGCCGCGCCGGAGGCCCTTTCGGCCCAGCTGCCCATGCTGGCGCTGGCCAGCGCCATTCACCCCGCGCTGGGTTACGGCTACGGGGCCCTGCTGCTGCTGGCCATGTTCGGCACGGCGCTCTCGTCCGCCGTGACCTTTGTCGACTTTGTGTGCGCGAAATCGGAAAAGCTGGCGGCGCGCCGCCCGGCCCTCCTCGGCGTCTACGGCGCGCTGATGTTCGCGGGCAGCCTCGCCGGCTTCGGCGGGCTCATCGGCACGGTGTACCCCGTGTTCGGCTATGCCAGCAGCGTGTTCGTCGTTTTGCTGATACTCCACGGTCTGCGCTTCCGCAAACAGCGCAAAAACGCCGAAAGCGGCGTAATTTCTTGACAGCAGGGCATAATAGTGCTACGATAACGGCGTTAAAGACGATGACGGAGAAGGGCTCCGCCGCCCCGGCACAGAGAGCGCGGTCACAGGCTGCAAGCCGCGCCGTGGGGAGGAGGATGCGCCACCGCTCCCGAGTTTGCGCGCAGAAAATTACAGTAAGCGCGCGCGTTTCATGCGCGTTAAGCATTTCAAGTGAAAGTTCAAGGTGGAACCGTGTTTTTGCAGCACCCTTGACGCCATATGCGGCGTCATGGGTGTTTTTTTATGAATAAGTAAAATTTAAGATAAGAGGTATGAAAGCATGGAAGAAGACGAAAAGTATACTTTTGAAAACCCCGAGTACAAAAAGACTTATTGGCATACCTGCTCCCACATCATGGCCCAGGCCATCAAGCGCCTTTGGCCGGAGGTGAAGCTCACCATCGGCCCCTCCATCGACGAAGGCTGGTATTACGACCTGTACGCCCCTTTCGCCTTCACCCCCGACCACATGGCGAAGATCGAGGAGGAGATGCGCAAAATCTGCAAGGAAAAGCTCAAGATTGAGCGCTTTGAGCTGCCAAGAGCCGAGGCGCTGGAGTTCATGAAGGACGAACCCTTCAAGATCGAGCTCATTAACGACCTGCCGGCGGATGCCGCCATCAGCTTCTATAAGCAGGGCGAGTTCACCGATCTCTGCGCCGGCCCGCATCTGGATTCCACCGGCCGGGTCAAGGGCAACGCCATCAAGCTTTTGACCTGCAACGCCGCCTACTGGCGGGGCGACTCCAACCGCGAGACCCTGCAGCGCATCTACGGCATCGCTTTCCCAAAGAAGGAGGAGCTGGACGAGTATCTGGCCCGCATCGAGGAAGCCAAGCGCCGCGACCACCGCAAGCTGGGCCGCGAGCTGGGCCTGTTCGCCTTCCGGGACGAGGCCCCCGGCTTCCCGTTCTACCTGCCCAAGGGCATGGTGCTGAAAAACACCCTTATCGACTACTGGCGCGAGGTCCATAAAAAATGGGACTATGTGGAAATTTCCACGCCCCAGATTATGAAACGCACCCTGTGGGAAACCTCCGGCCACTGGGAGCACTACAAGGAGAATATGTACACCACCGTCATCGACGGCGAGGATTTTGCCATCAAGCCCATGAACTGCCCCGGCAGCATCCTTGTGTACGAGCTGGAGCCCCACTCCTACCGCGACCTGCCGCTGCGCTACGGCGAGCTGGGTCTGGTGCACCGCCACGAGCTCTCCGGCGCGCTCCACGGGATGTTCCGCGTGCGCTGCTTCACCCAGGACGACGCCCATATCCTGCTGGCCAACGACCAGATCCAGAACGAGGTCGTGCGCATCGCGCAGCTTTTCGACGAAGTTTACAGCCTGTTCGGCCTGCCGTACAAGATCGAGCTTTCCACCATGCCGGAGGATCACATCGGCGAAAAGGCGGACTGGGACGTGGCCACCGCCGCGCTGGCGGACGCCATTACCAGCATCGGGCAGAGCTATGTGATCAACGAGGGCGACGGCGCCTTCTACGGCCCGAAGCTGGACTTCCACATTCAGGACTGCCTGGGCCGCACCTGGCAGTGCGGCACCATCCAGCTGGACTTCCAGCTGCCCGGCCGCTTCGATCTGGAATATGTGGGCGCGGACGGCGAAAAGCACTGCCCAGTGATGATCCACCGCGTGGTGTTCGGCTCCATCGAGCGGTTCATCGGCATCATCACCGAGCATTTCGCCGGCGCGTTCCCGGTGTGGCTCAGCCCGGTGCAGGTTAAAATCCTGCCCATCACCGACCGCTCCGCCGAGTATTCCAGGGAACTGCAGAAAAAACTTGAGGCCGCGGGCGTCCGGGCGGAGACCGATCTGCGCAACGAGAAGATCGGCTACAAGATCCGCGAGGCCCAGAGCCAGAAGATTCCCTATATGCTGGTCATCGGCGACAAGGAGGCCGAGGCGGGCAACGTGTCCGTCCGCACCCGCTCCGGCGGCGACATGGGCGCCATGTCCGTGGCCGATTTCCTCGCGCGCATTACCGGCGAAATCGCCTCCCGCACCCGGGAAGCCGTGTAAAAAAGGCATAACTTGCCCCGCTCCTTCACAGACTATCCATGATAATCTGTGAAGGAGCGTTTTGTTATGTCCGTGAAAAGACGCAAGCTGATTTTGGCGCTGGCCGTGGTCTTCGCCGTAAACATCCTCATCATTGCCCTGGCCCAGAACGCCGGGGCCGGGCTCTATAAAAAAGGCTCGTCCGGTGACATGGTCACCCAGATCCAGACCCGGCTGAAAAACTGGGGCTACTATTCCGGCGCGGTGGACGGCGTGTACGGCTCCGCCACGGAAAAGGCCGTGAAGTATTTTCAGTCCAAAAACGGTCTCACCGCGGATGGGCAGGCGGGAGAAAAAACGCTGGCGGCCCTGGGCCTGTACGACGCCTCCACGTCCGGCGCCGTGTCGGGGGACACGGAGCTGCTGGCCCGGCTCATCTCCGCGGAGGCCCGGGGCGAGCCCTATATCGGGCAGGTGGCGGTGGGCGCGGTGGTGCTGAACCGGGTGGCGCACCCCTCGTTTCCCAACACCATCGCCGGCGTGATCTACCAGTCCGGGGCCTTCTCCTGCATCGACGACGGCCAGTTCTGGGAGCCCATCTCCGACAGCGCCTACCGCGCCGCCAAGGAGGCGCTGGCCGGCTCCGATCCCTGCGGCGGGGCGATCTATTATTTCAATCCGGCCAAGGCCACCAGCAAATGGATCTGGTCGCGCCCGCTGATCGTGGTCATCGGCGACCACAGATTCTGCGCGTAAATTGTTGCAAACAGGCGACTCCTGGGGTATAATCGGTTCATCACAAAAGCCCGAGCCCCAGGAGGAAACCATGAATTATTGTCCAAACTGCGGGGCCTACATCCCGGACGGCGCCACCAAATGCGTCGCCTGCGGCTATGACCCCTCCGAAAAAAAAGAAAAGACCCAGAGCGGCTTTGGCGCCGCCGCGGCCCAGACCCAGGCCCGGCCCGAGCCGCCCCATCAGGAGGAGCGGCAGAGCTACACCGGCACCGTCGTCGACGACGACGATCCCGGCCCCCGGGGGCAGAGCTACGGCTACGATCCCATCGCGGAGGACGCCCTCCGGAATCGCGGCCTGGGCATCCTGTGCTATATTGGCCCGCTGTTTCTCTTTCCGCTGCTCACCCGCAAAAATTCGGCCTTCATCCGCTACCACGCCAACCAGGGCCTGTCCCTGTTTATCGCGGAGATCGTCATTAATCTGTGCTATTCCATCCCCGTCATCGGCTGGCTGGTGGGTTTGGTGGGCGGCATTCTGGCGCTGGCGGCCTTCCTGTCCGGCGTCCTCAACGCCGCCAACGGCAGGATGCGGCCCATCCCGTTCTTCGGCGGCCTCAACCTCATCAGATAGAAACGGAGAAAAGAACCATGCGTCTTGTTACATACGAATTTCAGGGCGAGACCCGGGTGGGCGTGCTGCTCCCCGCGGGAGAGACGATCTGTCCCGCCGCCGAGCTGGGCTTCAGGGCCCGGACCATGAACGACTTTATCCGTGAGCTGGACGGGGAGAAGCTGGCCGCTCTTCCGGCGCTTGCGGCGGGCAGGACCGGCGTGCCGCTGTCCGCGGCGCGTCTGCTGGCCCCCATCCCCGACCCCGAGCGGGATGTGATCTGCCTGGGCCTCAACTACCGCGAGCACGCGGCGGAGGCCGCCAGGGCCGACGAGAAGTACGACCAGCAGCGCGGCGAGGCCGTCTATTTCTCCAAGCGCGTGGATGCCGCCGTGGCCCCCGGCGCGCCGATCAACGGGCATTTTGACATCTGCGACAGGCTGGATTACGAGGCCGAGCTGGCCGTGGTCATCGGCAGGGACGCCAAAAATGTCGCCGCCGCCGACGCGGAGCGATATATTCTGGGCTACACCATCCTCAACGACGTCTCCGCCCGCAATCTTCAGACCAAGCATGGCCAGTGGTATTTCGGCAAAAGCCTGGACGGCTTTACCCCCATCGGCCCGTGGATCGTCACGGCGGACGAGCTGCCCGGACCGCCGAAGCTGGGCATCCGCTGCTACGTCAACGGTGAAAAGCGGCAGGACGGCAGCACCGGCAACATGATCTTCGACATCCCCTATATTATTGAGGAGCTCTCCCGGGGCATGACCCTGCAGGCGGGCACCATCATTTCCACCGGCACGCCCAGCGGCGTGGCATTGGGGATGCAGACCAGCGGCTATCTCCATGCCGGGGATGTGATTCGCTGTGAAATAGACGGCATTGGGGTGCTGGAGAACCCTGTCACCTGAACAACTTTCACAAAATTGAAACTCCATTCTTGACAATCTGTATAACCTGACATATAATTTTTCTATTACAGGGGCAAGGGTGTTCCGGTATTTTACCGAAACGCCCTGCTTTTTTATTTTATCAGCCGAAAGGAGAACGGGTATGAGCAAGTACAGTAAGGAAGACATTATCCGTCTGGTCAAGGAAGAGGATGTGGAATTTATCCGTATGCAGTTCACCGATATTTTCGGTCAGCTGAAAAACGTGGCAATCACGGCCTCCCAGCTGGAAAAGGCGCTGAACAACCAGATCATGATCGACGGCAGCTCCATCGAAGGCTTCACCCGCATCCACGAATCCGATCAGTATCTCAGACCTGATCTGGATTCCTTCACGCTCCTGCCCTGGCGGCCCCAGAGCGGCGGCGTGGCCCGCTTCATCTGCGATGTGTACAATCCCGACGGCACACCGTTCATCGGCGACCCGCGTCATGTGCTGAAAATCGCCCTTGACCGCGCGGCCAAAATGGGCTACACCTTTAATGTAGGCCCCGAGTGCGAATTCTTCTTCTTCGAGACCGACGAGGCCGGCCGCCCCACCACCAAGACGGGCGACGAGGCCGGCTATTTCGATCTCAGCCCCATCGACCACGGCGAGGCCACCCGCCGGGAGATCTGCCTGGCGCTGGAGGACATGGGCTTCGAGATCGAGGCCAGCCACCACGAGGTGGCCGCCGGCCAGCACGAGATCGACTTCAAGTATGCCGACGCCCTCACTACCGCCGACAACATCATGACCTTCAAGATGACCGTCAAGACCATCGCCCAGAAAAACGGCCTCCACGCCACCTTCATGCCCAAGCCCGTGTTCGGCATCAACGGCTCCGGTATGCACACCAATATGTCGCTGTTCAAGGACGGCAAGAACCTTTTTGCCGACCCCAGCGGCTCGCTGGGCCTGTCCGGGGAGGCCTACAGCTTCATCGCCGGCCTGCTTGCCCATGTCAAGGGCATGGCCGCCGTCACCAATCCGCTGGTGAACTCCTACAAGCGGCTGGTGCCCGGCTATGAGGCGCCCTGCTATCTGGCCTGGTCGGCCTCCAACCGCTCCGCGCTCATCCGCATCCCGGCCGCCCGCGGCCAGTCCACCCGGGTGGAGCTGCGCTGCCCCGATCCCACCTGCAACCCGTATCTGGCGCTGGCGCTGTGCCTGGCCGCCGGTCTCGACGGCATCGAAAAGGGCCTCACGCCGCCCGCGGAAATCACCGAGAACATCTTCGCCATGGACGAAGACGCCCGTGTTACCCACGGCATCGACAACCTGCCCGGCAATCTGGGCGAGGCGGTGGACGCTCTGTGCGCCGACAAGCTCATGTGCGATACCCTGGGCGAGCACGTTCTGCCCCGCTATGTCACCGGCAAGCTCGGGGAATGGAACGAGTATTCCCGCCAGGTCACCGATTGGGAGATCGGCAAATACATGACCCTGTTCTGAGCTTGAATCCACCGGGAAGGAGGCGGGCGCATGATACGCACGGTGGTAGCCATTGAAAACGAGCGTCTGGCGGCCGCCGTCTGCGCCGCGCTGGATCGCGGTGGCATCCCCATCCGTGACCGCTGCCGCACCGGGGCCGAGGCCATCCGCACGGTAAAGAGCATGGGCGGCGGCGTGATCGTCTGCCCGTTCCTGCTGCCGGACATGAGCGCCAACGAGCTGTACGATAATGTGCGGGACGTCGCCTCGCTGCTGGTGGCGGCCAAACCCCAGTACCTCGACTTGTGCCAGAGCGAGGAGATGCTCCGTCTGCCGCTGCCGGCCAGCGCGGTGGAGCTGGTGGAGAAAACAGAAAAACTCATTCGGCTGGATGAAAAGCGCGTCCTGAACGCCTTGCCCAAACGCAGCGCCGAGGAACAGACGCTGGTGGACCGGGCCAAGGTGCTGCTCATGGAAAAGCGGGGCTTCAATGAGCCCGCCGCCCACCGGTACCTCCAGCGCCGCAGCATGGACAACGGTCTCACCATGGCGGAGACGGCCCGGCTGATCCTGGAGTCCTACGATCGCCCGCGGAGACCCTGAAAAGGACCTCCGCGGCGCTTATTTTGTGCCGGGGAGGAAAAGTAACACAATATTTTGAATGATGTATTTTCGGCAAAAAAAAGATGAAAAAAGCGTCACAAAAGTGTTGACAAGGTCCCCGAAAAAGTGTTATATTAAGCAAGCTCTCCCCGAGAGGGGCGAGGAAAAGTGTGTACCTTGTAAATTAAACAATGTAAGAAGCTTATGCTAAAATAAGCACCAGAAAAGGGTTCTTGGATGAATAATCCAAATTTCTTTGAGAGCTAGAAATAGCGATCTATAGGTTTTAAGGCCGAAAGGCTTTAGGATATAATTTATAGAGAGTTTGATCCTGGCTCAGGATGAACGCTGGCGGCGTGCCTAACACATGCAAGTCGAACGAAGCTCCCCGAATTGAGTTTTCGGACAAGAGGAAGGGATGACTTAGTGGCGGACGGGTGAGTAACGCGTGAGCAACCTGCCTCGGAGTGGGGGACAACAGTTGGAAACGACTGCTAATACCGCATAACGTGCAGAGGGGACATCTCCTTTGCACCAAAGATTTATTGCTCTGAGATGGGCTCACGTCTGATTAGTTAGTTGGTAGGGTAACGGCCTACCAAGACTGCGATCAGTAGCCGGACTGAGAGGTCGAACGGCCACATTGGGACTGAGATACGGCCCAGACTCCTACGGGAGGCAGCAGTGGGGAATATTGGGCAATGGGCGAAAGCCTGACCCAGCAACGCCGCGTGAAGGAAGAAGGCCTTCGGGTTGTAAACTTCTTTTATGAGGGACGAAGAAAGTGACGGTACCTCATGAATAAGCCACGGCTAACTACGTGCCAGCAGCCGCGGTAATACGTAGGTGGCAAGCGTTATCCGGATTTACTGGGTGTAAAGGGCGCGTAGGCGGGAATGCAAGTCAGATGTGAAATCTCCGGGCTCAACCCGGAAGCTGCATTTGAAACTGTATTTCTTGAGTGTCGGAGAGGTAGATGGAATTCCTAGTGTAGCGGTGAAATGCGTAGATATTAGGAGGAACACCAGTGGCGAAGGCGATCTACTGGACGATAACTGACGCTGAGGCGCGAAAGCGTGGGGAGCAAACAGGATTAGATACCCTGGTAGTCCACGCTGTAAACGATGAATACTAGGTGTGGGGGGACTGACCCCCTCCGTGCCGCAGTTAACACAATAAGTATTCCACCTGGGGAGTACGACCGCAAGGTTGAAACTCAAAGGAATTGACGGGGGCCCGCACAAGCAGTGGATTATGTGGTTTAATTCGAAGCAACGCGAAGAACCTTACCAGGGCTTGACATCCAACTAACGAAGCAGAGATGCGTTAGGTGCCCTTCGGGGAAAGTTGAGACAGGTGGTGCATGGTTGTCGTCAGCTCGTGTCGTGAGATGTTGGGTTAAGTCCCGCAACGAGCGCAACCCTTATTGCTAGTTGCTACGCAAGAGCACTCTAGCGAGACTGCCGTTGACAAAACGGAGGAAGGTGGGGATGACGTCAAATCATCATGCCCCTTATGTCCTGGGCTACACACGTAATACAATGGCGTCCAACAAAGGGATGCGAAGCCGTGAGGTGGAGCAAATCCCCAAAAGACGTCTCAGTTCGGATTGTAGGCTGCAACTCGCCTACATGAAGTCGGAATTGCTAGTAATCGCGGATCAGCATGCCGCGGTGAATACGTTCCCGGGCCTTGTACACACCGCCCGTCACACCATGAGAGTCGGGAACACCCGAAGTCCGTAGTCTAACCTTTATTGGAGGACGCGGCCGAAGGTGGGCTTGATAATTGGGGTGAAGTCGTAACAAGGTAGCCGTTCGAGAACGAGCGGCTGGATCACCTCCTTTCTAAGGAGACCTTCAGTCTTCACAAGAGACTGATAAATTCCTAAGGTCAGCCTTTTCAATTATACGAGCGCGCAGCGCGAGTATAATTCATCCAAAAGTCGGAAGAAGCGGACAACCGCTGATGAGGACTTCTGGATGTGGTCTTACATTGTTTAATTTAGAGGGTACACTTTGTGTATCTTCTCTAAAATGGGCCCATAGCTCAGCTGGCTAGAGCGCACGACTGATAATCGTGAGGTCGGTGGTTCGAGCCCACTTGGGCCCACCATCCGGGGGATTAGCTCAGCTGGGAGAGCGCCTGATTTGCATTCAGGAGGTCAGCGGTTCGATCCCGCTATTCTCCACCACCGGTTTTCCCTAAGAACCGGGCTGCACCTTGAAAACTGAACAGAGAGAAGAAGAAGCAAGGCAACAGAGGTGTTTGCTGAAAAGCAAGCATTTTAATAAAGCAAAAGTGGAACTTTTTTTAATTAAAGGGTAAATACAATTTTGTAAATAAGAACTTCTGTTAAGCCTGCATAATTCGAGAACAGCTAATTAGTATGGACTAAACTAATTTTAGTAGGAGGAAGCGCCTTTCGCGTCCCAGCAAATTGAAATTTGTTTCAATTTGGGAAGGAGGAGGAAGGAAGCGGATGTGGAGTTTACGGCTTGCCGCAAACGAAACGGAGCGCGCTGACTCCGACGTAGGTCAAGCTAAAAAGAGCGCAAGGGGAATGCCTTGGCATCAGGAGCCGATGAAGGACGCGACAAGCTGCGAAAAGCTTCGGGGAGCTGCAAATAAGCATTGATCCGGAGATATCCGAATGGGGCAACCCACTGTGGCAATACCACAGTAACGTGCTATGAATAAAATAGTAGTACGTGGGGAACGGTCTGAACTGAAACATCTAAGTAGGACCAGGAAAAGACATCAACCGAGATTCCGCAAGTAGTGGCGAGCGAACGCGGAAAAGGCCAAACCGTGGGTAGCAATATCCACGGGGTTCGGACTTGCATCATGATCAGAAGAATCTAGTCGAAGGGCGTGGAAAAGCCCATCACAGAGCGTGAGAATCGCGTAGACGAAAGAGGAAACTGACAGCAAGTATCCAGAGTACCGCCGGACACGTGAAACCCGGTGGGAACATGGGGGGACCACCCTCCAAGCCTAAATACTACCTGATGACCGATAGCGGAGCAGTACCGTGAGGGAAAGGTGAAAAGCACCCCGGGAGGGGAGTGAAATAGTACCTGAAACCTTGTGCTTACAAGCAGTCAGAGCACGTTAATGTGTGATGGCGTACCTTTTGTAGAATGGTCCGGCGAGTTATAGTCACTGGCGAGGTTAAGCAATTCAGTTGCGGAGCCGAAGGGAAACCGAGTGTTAACAGCGCGTGCAGTCAGTGGCCATAGACCTGAAACCGGGTGACCTATCCATGAGCAGGTTGAAGTAGAGGTAAAACTCTATGGAGGACCGAACCCACGTTCGTTGCAATGACCGGGGATGACTTGTGGATAGCGGTGAAATTCCAATCGAACTCGGAGATAGCTGGTTCTCCCCGAAATAGCTTTAGGGCTAGCGTTGTTTTAGATTACCGGAGGTAGAGCACTGAATTGGCTAGGGGGCGATGAGCCTACTGAACCTTATCAAACTTCGAATGCCGGATAATCGATGAACAGCAGTCAGACAGTGTGAGATAAATTTCATTGTCGAAAGGGAAACAGCCCAGACCCACAGCTAAGGTCCCAAATATATGCTAAGTGGAAAACGATGTGGAGTTGCGAAAACAACCAGGATGTTGGCTTAGAGGCAGCCACTCATTAAAAGAGTGCGTAATAGCTCACTGGTCGAGTGACTCTGCGCGGAAAATATAACGGGGCTAAGCATATAACCGAAGCTTGGGATATCCTAACGGATATGGTAGGGGAGCGTCGTATACGGGGTGAAGTGCGAGCGTGAGCACGTGTGGACTGTATGCGAGTGAGAATGCCGGAATGAGTAGCGCGAATTATGTGGGAATCATAATGGCCGAAAATCTAAGGTTTCTTGGGGAAGGTTCGTCCGCCCAAGGTAAGCCGGGAGCTAAGGCGAGGCCGAGAGGCGTAGTCGATGCACACACGGTTGAAATTCCGTGGCCACCGAAACTTAAGTCATAGGGACACATAGAGATAGCCGAACCCCGGCGTTGGTTGACCGGGGCGAAAGGGACCGAACATCAGTAGGGAAGTCGGCGATGCTCTGTGGCGAGAAAAGCTATGATGAATGCTAAGGTGCCCGTACCGCAAACCGACACAGGTAGATGAGGAGAGAATCCTAAGGCCAACGGGAGAAGGGTTGTTAAGGAACTCGGCAAATTGACCCCGTAACTTCGGGATAAGGGGAGCCTACTACGGTAGGCCGCAGAGAATTGGCCCAAGCAACTGTTTACCAAAAACACAGGTCTCTGCTAAATCGAAAGATGACGTATAGGGGCTGACGCCTGCCCGGTGCTGGAAGGTTAAGAGGAGAGCTTAGCGCAAGCGAAGGTTTGAATTGAAGCCCCAGTAAACGGCGGCCGTAACTATAACGGTCCTAAGGTAGCGAAATTCCTTGTCAGGTAAGTTCTGACCCGCACGAATGGCGTAATGATTTGGGCACTGTCTCAACAGCCCGCCCGGCGAAATTGTAGTACTGGTGAAGATGCCAGTTACCCGCAACTAGACGGAAAGACCCCATGGAGCTTTACTGTAGCTTAATACTGAAGATCGGTAATGCATGTACAGGATAGGTGGGAGCCTGCGAAACCTGGGCGTCAGCTCGGGCGGAGGCGACGTTGGAATACCACCCTTGTATTGCTGGTTTTCTAACCTGCGGCCATGAATCTGGTCGGGGGACACTGTTAGGTGGGCAGTTTGACTGGGGCGGTCGCCTCCAAAAGAGTAACGGAGGCGCTCAAAGGTTGGCTCAGCACGGACGGAAATCGTGCATAGAGTGCAAACGCATAAGCCAACTTGACTGCGAGACCGACGGGTCGAGCAGATACGAAAGTAGGAGTTAGTGATCCGGTGGTATGTACGTGGAAATGCCATCGCTCAACGGATAAAAGCTACCCTGGGGATAACAGGCTGATCTCCCCCAAGCGTCCACAGCGACGGGGAGGTTTGGCACCTCGATGTCGGCTCGTCACATCCTGGGGCTGTATTCGGTCCCAAGGGTTCGGCTGTTCGCCGATTAAAGTGGCACGCGAGCTGGGTTCAGAACGTCGTGAGACAGTTCGGTCCCTATCTGTTGCGGGCGTAAGAGATTTGAAGGGAGCTGTCCTTAGTACGAGAGGACCGGGATGGACATACCTCTGGTGCACCAGTTGTCCTGCCAAGGGCATAGCTGGGTAGCTATGTATGGAAGAGATAAACGCTGAAGGCATCTAAGCGTGAAACTCCCCCTAAGATGAGATCTCTCACTCTTCATGAGGTAAGGGCCCAGGAAGACTACCTGGTTGATAGGCCGGAAGTGGAAGTCCAGTAATGGATGCAGCTGACCGGTACTAATAGCCCGAGGGCTTGACCTACAATTTATGCAGGCAATGGCCTGAAATACTGAAGATCACATGTTGTTCGGTTTTGAGGGTACACGGAAGCCTCAGTGCAAGCGGTTGCATACGCGCCTTTAGCTCAGTTGGTAGAGCAACTGACTCTTAATCAGTGGGTCCCCGGTTCGAGTCCGTGAAGGCGCACCAAACCATTACGGTGTGTCGCAAGACGCACCGCAATATGGCCCGTTGGTCAAGTGGTTAAGACAGCGGCCTCTCACGCCGTTAACATCGGTTCGAATCCGGTACGGGTCACCACAGAATGTCTTGACAAAGCGCGGAGAACACAATATAATATAGTTTGTTTTCGGGTAACCGAATAACATAGTTGGTGCTGATTAGGACGAGGGTCCACCCGTTCCCATTCCGAACACGGTAGTTAAGCTCGTCTCTGCTGACAATACTTGGCTGGTGACGGCCCGGTAAGATAGGTAGCGCCAACACTCAGCGGCAGTCTTTCGACTGCCGCTTTCTTCTTGTCTTTTCCGCCAGAGGTCATCAGTGGCCGCAGAGGGAATATAGTCTGCAAGAGCAATTATCGGATACCGTTCCAGCCTGCTATGGGCTGCTTGAGCGGATTTCTGAATATTCTGGCGTTTCAGAGCCGGCAGTCCGGCGAGAGAGAGCCACCGTTCCGGGAAGCGAGAGCCACAATTCCGTAGAATGAGAGCCACCCCTGTATAATGAGAGTACGCACAATGTGCGAATCATTTACAGGGAGGCCACTTATGACCCAATACCGAGAGATCCTGCGCTTGTTTCAAGCCGGGATCAGTCAGCGGAGCATTGCCGCAAGCTGCCAATGCTCCAGAAACACCGTTGCCGCCGTTGTCCAGAAAGCAAAGCAAGCAAACTTAAAATTCCCGCTGGACAGTCAGACGGATGCCGAGCTGGAAGCTCTGCTTTTTCCGGAGAAGCAGGCGCAGCCGTCCAATCACAAGATGCCGGATTTTGAGCAGGTTTCAAAAGAGCTGACCCGGGATGGCGTTACACTGAAGCTGCTCTGGGCGGAGTACTGTGAGACGTGCCGCCAGTCGCGGCAGCTGCCATTCATGTATTCCCAGTTCTGCTACCACTTCCAGCAGTATGCGGAAAAGGAACGCGCCACCATGCACATTCCCCGGAAGCCGGGAGACTGCATTGAGGTGGACTGGGCCGGAGACAGAATGTACACTGTAGACCGGGATACAGGGGAAGCCATTCCCGCGTTTGTGTTCGTCGGCGTCCTGCCGTTCAGCATGTACGCCTACGCCGAGGCCTGTTCCGGCATGGACATGGAAAATTGGATCACTGCGCACGTCAATATGTTTCGGTATTTCGGCGGCAGCGCGGTCATGCTGGTTCCGGACAATCTCAAAACCGGCGTAGACCATACGCAGGACTGGTACTCTCCGCAGATCAACCGGACGTATCATGAACTGGCGGAGTATTACAACACCGCTGTCGTACCTGCCAGAGTCCGCAGGCCGAAGGATAAAAGCGGCGCAGAAGGCACAGTTGGCGTCGTATCCACGCGAATCATTGCCGCTCTGCGAAACCGGAAGTTCTTTTCTCTGGGCGAACTGAATCAGGCCGTGCGGGAAAAGCTGGAGGAACACAACCGGGCACCCTTCGCAAAAAGGGAGGGCAGCCGGAGCAGTGTTTTTCTGAACCAAGAAAAAGCTTTCCTGCAAAAACTGCCGGCCGCCCCATTTGAACTGGCACAGTGGAAGGTAGCCACCGTCCAATACAATTATCACATTTTGGTGGAGAAAATGCAATACTCCGTGCCGTACGAATACATCCGGCAGAAAGTGGACGTACGGCTTACAAAAAACACAGTGGAGGTGTTTTTTAACCAGAACCGGATCGCATCACACCGCCGTCTGTACGGATATCCCGGGCAGTACAGCACTGTAGAGGCGCATATGCCGGAGAATCATCAGCAGTATCTGCAGTGGGACGGGAAACGGTTCACACAATGGGCGGAAAAGATCGGCCCGTCCGCCGCCGCAGTCGTCAGATCCATTCTTTCCTCCTGTAAAATCGAGCAGCAGGGCTATCGCAGCTGTATGGGCCTTCTCAAGCTAGCGGATCAGTATTCCGTCGAACGGCTGGAAGGCGCCTGCAGGCGCGCGCTCAGCTTTACAGCCTGCCCCAGCTTCAAGAGTGTGAAAAATATTCTGGTTACCGGACAGGACAAGCTGGAGTCTGAGAAGCCTGCGGCCAAAGACATGAGCAGCGAATACGGCTATGTCCGCGGCGCTGCGTATTACGGGAGGGAGAGAAAATGATAAATCAGCCGACATTTGAAAAACTTGTTCAGATGCGCATGAGCGCCATGGCGGACGCCTATCGGCAGCGGGAAGAAGATCCGGCCGCTGCCGGTCTGTCCTTTGAAGAACGCATGGGCCTTCTGGTGGATGCGGAATACTGGAGCCGCCACAACAACCGCCTGAAGCGCAACATCCATAAAGCCATGCTGGATCAGCCTCAGGCGTCGCTTTCAGATATCAACTATACGTCGGGACGGCTTCTCGACCGCAATCTCATCCAGTCGCTGGCCGCGGGACAATACATTCGGGAGCAGCACAATATCATCATCCTCGGCGCCACCGGCAGCGGGAAAACATATCTCGCCTGCGCTTTCGGCATGGAGGCCTGCAGGCAGGGCTTTACCGTGCGCTACGCAAGGCTTCCGGAGCTTTTGGAGGAATTGAACATTGCCCGAGGGGAGGGCTGCTTCAAAAAAGCCATCGCCGCGCTGAAAAAGATACAGCTGCTCATCCTCGACGAATGGATGCTGATCTCCCTGACGGAAACCGAGGCCAGAGATCTGCTGGAACTGATCCACGCCAGGCACAAGAGAGGCTCCATCATCTTCTGCTCTCAGTTTGAACCTACAGGCTGGTACGGAAAGCTCCCGGAGGCGACCGTCGCGGACGCCATTCTGGATCGCATTGTCCACGACTCCTATACCATTGAAATCAAACCGGCAGATAAGGAAGACCAGAAATCCATGCGTGAAATCTATGGACTGAATCCCCAAATGACCAGATAGTACCGGCTCTCATCCGCCGGAATCATGGCTCCCGGCAGTCGGAACGGTGGCTCTCACCCGCCGGACCGGCTGCTCCCGGAGAGCGGAATATTCAGATTTCAGACCGCTTTATCAGATTTATTTGTGAGGCTGCTGCGAATCATTGCCTCTGTCTGCCCTGAACGATTTTCGGGATATGGGAATATACGTCAGCGGGAATCTCATTCAAAGATAAAAGGTCTGCCGCTCGTAAAATTGAGAGCGGCAGACCTTTTGATCACTTGTAATTTATGCCATGCAATGTTCAGTGAAAAACCGAATCTTCATATTCCACATAAAATTCTCTCACAGCGCTGGGGGCTGCCGCAGGAGCCGCCTCCCTGGCCGCTGCCGCTGGCGGAACTTCATGGGGGCCATCCCGATAGGCCAGAAACTTGGGGGCGACCTGCGGAAACAGAGCAAGGCTCAGAACATCCTCGTCAGACTTTGCGATGTCCTTAAATTCCTCTCGGTATTTGGGGAGTTCAGGCTCCAGAAGATCGGCCGGACGACAGGTGATAACATCCTCCGGACGGATCCCTGCTTTGGCCCGCACAGCTTCGTTGACTTCGCCGGGGAGTTTGCCGTATTCACCGCGAAGGATTGCGCGGGACTCCTTGGTGAACTGCTGATACCGCTCGCCCATGATGACGTTCAGAACAGCCTGTGTGCCGACGATCTGCGAGGAGGGCGTTACCAGCGGGGGATACCCGTAATCCTGACGGACGCGGGGAATTTCGGCCAGCACATCATAATATTTGTCCTCTTTGCCGGCCTGTTTCAGCTGGGAAATCAGGTTGGAGAGCATGCCGCCGGGAACCTGATAGAGGAGCGTATTGGTATCCACATGGAGGACCTTGGGATCCAGAGAACCCTCTGCCTGCAGTCTTTCGGCTACTTTCCGGAAGTGAGCGGCTGCGCTGCTCATCTTGTTCAGATCCAGACCGGTGTCCCGGACGGTTCCTTTCAGCGTGGCGACGAGGGATTCTGTGGTGGGCTGAGAGGTGCCGTTGGCCATGGGGGAGAGCGCCGTATCCACAATATCCACGCCTGCATAGGCGGCCATCAGATAGACCATGTCGCCGGTGCCGGTGGTATTGTGCGTGTGCAGATGGATGGGTACGGAGACCGTTTCCTTCAGCTTTTTGACCAGAGAGTAGGCGTCCATTGGCAGCAGAAGATTTGCCATATCCTTGATGCAGATAGCATCGGCGCCCATCTGCTCCAACTCTTTTGCCAGCTTGACGAAATAATCCTCGCTGTGGATGGGGGAGATGGTGTAAGATAAGGTTGCCTCGACCTGACCGCCATACTTTTTGGTGGACTTGATGGCCTGCTCCAGATTGCGCACATCGTTCAAGGCGTCAAAGATCCGAATGATGTCAATGCCGTTTTCGATGGATTTGGCGCAGAACGCATCCACCACGTCGTCGGCATAGTGCTTGTAGCCCAGAATATTTTGGCCGCGGAAGAGCATTTGCAGCTTTGTGTGGGGCAGGGCTTTGCGAAGTGCCCGCAGGCGCTCCCATGGATCCTCATTCAAAAAGCGCATACACGCATCGAATGTGGCGCCGCCCCAGCACTCCAGCGAGTAATACCCGATGGAGTCCAGAATTTCGCAGGCGGGGAGCATATCCTCCAGCCGCATGCGCGTGGCAGCCTGAGACTGGTGGGCGTCCCGCAGGATCGTGTCCGTGACCAGCAGGGGCTTGTTGCTTAAAAATTCCATAGACATATGATAACCTCCATTCGCCGGGGCTTAGCCGAACAGGCTCATCAGAACACCGGCAGCAATGGCGGTGCCGATCACGCCGGCGACGTTGGGTCCCATGGCGTGCATCAGCAGGAAGTTGCCGGGATTGGCCTTCTGCCCCTCAACCTGTGAGACACGGGCGGCCATCGGGACGGCGGAGACACCGGCGGAACCGATCAGGGGATTGATTTTTTCCTTCAGGAACAGATTCATGAACTTGGCCAGAAGCACGCCGCCGGCGGTGCCGAAGCCGAAGGCCACAACGCCCATCGCCATAATGACCAGCGTCCGTGCGGACAGGAAGGTGGTGGCGGTGGCTGTGGCGCCGACAGAGATTCCGAGGAAGATGGTGACGATGTTGATCAGCTCGTTTTGAGCCGTCTTGCTCAGGCGATCCACCACGCCGGACTCACGGAACAGATTGCCGAGCATCAGGCAGGCCACCAGAGGGGCGGCAGAGGGGACCAGCAGGGCCACAAACACAGTGACCACGATGGGGAAGATGATCTTTTCACGCTTGGAAACCTCGCGCAGAGGCTTCATGACGATTTCACGCTCTGACTGTGTGGTCAGCAGCCGCATGATGGGGGGCTGAATCACGGGGACCAGCGCCATGTACGAGTATGCGGCGACGGCGATGGGGCCCAGCAGCTCCGGCGCCAGCTTGGATGCGACGAAGATGGAGGTGGGGCCGTCGGCACCGCCGATGATGCCGATGGAGGCGGCCTGTGCCGCGGTGAACATACCGGACAGCTTGCATCCGATGAAGGTCATGAAGATGCCGAGCTGAGCCGCAGCGCCCAGCAGCAGGCTCTTGGGGTTGGCGATCAGCGGGCCGAAGTCCGTCATGGCGCCGACGCCCATAAAGATCAGGCAGGGGTAAATATCCAGCTGGATGCCCAGATAGAGATAGTCCACCAGCCCCTTTGTCACGCTGGTGTCCCCGAACATGGACCAGTTGATGATGCCGTTGGCAAAAAGCTCCTCATGGAACATATTGGCCCCCGGCAGGTTGGTCAGCAGCATACCGAAGGCAATGGTCACCAGCAGCAGCGGCTCAAACTTTTTGACGATGCCCAGATAGAGAAGAACGCAGGCAATGGCGATCATGACCAGAAACTTCCAGCCGCCTGCCTGACTGAAAAGCACAAAGCCAGTGGTTTGAATGAATTCAGCTATCGCTTTCATATTGTGTCCTCCAGTCCGTCACTGGATGACACAGAGCAGGGTGCCGGATTCCACCGCGGCTCCCTTGGTGGTGTTGATGGATGTGATTTTGCCGTTGCAGGGGCACATGATTTCGTTTTCCATTTTCATGGCTTCCAGAATCATAAGTACCTGTCCGCGCTTGACGGTATCGCCGACGCCAACGTTGATAGTGAGGATGGTGCCGGGCATGGGAGAGCAGACCTTTTCGCCGCCGGCAGGGGTCGCCGGAGCAGCGGGCGCTGCGGCGGCAGCCGGCCCCGCCGCGGGGGAGGCACCGGTCAATTCTTCCACTTCGATCTCATAGGCTGTTCCATTGACAGTTACTCTGTATTTTTTCATATGGTTTCTCCTATCCTTGATCTATTCAATCAGATTTTTTTCATGGAGACAATGCGGATGCCTGAGACATCTGTGCCCAGATTCTCTGCCAGAGCGGCCGACACCGCGGCAACTATCTCCTGACGATTGGGCTCAGCCGCTGGAACGGGTGCTTCGATTGACGGAGCTTCAACTTTTCCGGCGCTTTTCCTGCAAAGTGCGCTCATGATGTACACCAGCACAATGATGCAGGCCAGCCCGAAAAATACGGTGCCGAGACCCATCAGACAAACAAACAGATTAGAATACTCCATACCGTACCTCCTTCATGCGGATTTGTACACATTGTACCAATTTTATGCAGAAAATACAATTGAAATCCGGCCTATTTTTCTTTGATGCCCACAAACTTTTATTGTAATTATTGTGCAATAACGACAAAATTATAAAAAAAGTAATCGTTTTAATTGATTTATATTACATAAAAAGTGACGTAAATTTTAAGTTAAACGAATAAACGAAATTACGCAAAAGGGGAAGAAGCATATGCACTATCATACAGTGGTTCCCGGTATATTCCGCCAGAGGCCAAACCGCTTCATCGCTTACGTGGAAACGGAGGAAGGCGTACAGGTCTGCCACGTAAAAAATACGGGCCGATGCCGGGAGCTTCTGGTGCCGGGAGCCTGCGTCTATCTGGAAAAGGCCGAAAATCCGGCCCGGAAAACCGCGTATGATCTCATAGCTGTCCGGAAGGGAGACCTGCTGATCAATATGGACGCACAGGCTCCAAATCGCGTTTTTGCCGAGTGGGCTGCCTCCGGCGGGTTCCTGCCGGGAGTAAAGTCCATTCGTCCCGAATACGTCTATGGGGATTCCCGGCTGGACTTCTGTCTGGAGACGGACAAGGGGCGCCATCTGGTGGAGGTCAAGGGCGTGACGCTGGAGGAAGGAGGGTTCGCCCGCTTCCCCGATGCGCCTACGGAGCGCGGCGTCCGCCATATCCGCGAATTGCAGCGGGCCGTGGCTGAGGGGATTGACGCGACCCTGTTTTTTGTGGTACAAATGGAGGGTATTCGCAGCGTGGCACCGAATGATGCCACACATCCGGCCTTTGGGCAGGCACTGCGGGAAGCGGCGCTGGAGGGTGTTCACGTGGCTGCGTGGGACTGCACGGTGACGCCGGATTCCCTGACGATACGCCGTCAGGTCCCTGTGATTCTCTCAGACAGGAGTTTTGCGCAATGAGTTTTTTGGAGCTGTTTCTGATCGGGGTAGGCCTCTCCATGGACGCCTTTGCGGTGTCTATTTGCCGCGGACTGGCGATGCCGAAGCTGAACTGGCGGCACGCGGCGGTGATCGGCCTGTTTTTCGGCGGCTTTCAGGCGCTGATGCCGCTGGCGGGCTGGCTGCTGGGGTCTACCTTTGCGGGATACATTCAGAATGTCGATCACTGGATCGCGTTCCTTTTGCTGGCGCTGATCGGCGGAAATATGATCCGGGAGGCGCTGTCGGAAAAAGAGGAGTGCGGTGATGAGGCCTGCCCGGCAGAGGATCGCATGGACTACAGGCAACTGCTGCTGATGGCTGTGGCCACCAGTATCGATGCGCTGGCCGTGGGCGTAACCTTTGCGTTTCTGGAGGTGAGCATCCTTCCGGCCATCACGGTGATCGGGATCACCACCTTCTGCATCTCCGTTGTGGGCGTGATCGTGGGGAATTTCTTTGGCACCCGCTGGCGGAAAAAAGCGGAGATCACCGGCGGCGTGATCCTGATTCTGCTGGGCCTGAAAATTCTGATTGAACACCTCGGACTGCTTGGCTGAGCTGACGCACATGCAAGACCGGGAGCGAACAACACTTGTTCGCTCCCGGTCTTATAGGTTATGTGGCCGCGGAAGTCATCCTTTTGGTTCCAGAGGAATCGCCCGGCAGGCTGCCAGACTTTCCGGGACAAGCAGGACGCGCTGATTTCGGCTGCCCCGCCATGGAAGAGCCAGTGTGCGCTGTTCCAAAAGGAAAGGACCGTCTACTAGGACATCAATTTCCGCCAGCAGAGCCCGCTGATCCGCGGTTCCCCGGTCCAGCAGTTCCTCAAAGGTAAATCCCGTCCAGCACCAGACATTCAGCCCCAGAGCGTGGGCGCCCTGCGCCAGCGTCAGACAATCAGCGGCCTGCTCGAAGGGTTCGCCGCCGGAGAGCGAGAGGCCGTCTGTCAGCGGGTTTGCCCGCAGCTGGGAGAGCAGTTCATCGGTGGAACAGGTCTGCCCGCCCAGCGGATCGTGGGTCTGGGGGTTATGGCAGCCGGGACAGCGGCGGCTGCAGCCCTGCACAAAGACAGAAAAGCGCAGGCCCGGGCCGTCTACGATGGAATCCTGTATGGTTCCGGCGATCTGCATAAAAACACCCTCTCACTCAGAAATTTTCCAAAGAGTGGGGGAGCCGGTCTGCGACCTCTGCGCGTTTGGCGTCGTTGAAGCGATCCAGCGTACCCACCAGATAGCCGGTGATCCGCCGGATCCGCTCAAAATGGGGGCCGCCGTCGTCCTCACGCCGGCCGCATCCGGGGCAGACATCCTGAATGATGCCGCTGTAGCCGCACACGGGGTCGCGATCCACGGCGTGGTTGATGGAGCCGTAGCCGATGCCGGCTTCCTTCATGCAGCGGATGATCTTTTCAAAGGCCTCCGGGTTCTGCGAGGGATCGCCGTCCAACTCTATGTAGCTGATATGACCTGCGTTGGTCAGCGCGTGATAGGGAGCCTCCAGCTGAATCTTGTCGTAGGCGCTGATGGGGAAATAGACCGGAATGTGGAAACTGTTGGTATAATATTCCCGATCCGTGATGCCGGGGAGGATGCCGTAGCGCTCCTGATCCAGCTTGAGAAAGCGGCCCGAAAGTCCCTCTGCCGGGGTGGCCAGCAGGGTGAAGTTCAGTTTTTGCCGGGCGCTCTCCGCGTCCATCCGGCTGCGCATATGCCCGATGATCTCCAGACCGAGCCGCTGGCTTTCGGGGCTTTGGCCGTGGTGGCTGCCGGTGAGCGCCACCAGCGTTTCCGCAAGGCCGATGAAGCCGACGGACAGCGTGCCGTGCCCCAGCACTCCGCGAACCTCGTCGTCGGGCTTCAGCGTTTCACTGTCCAGCCAGACGCCCTGCCCCATCAGGAAGGGGAAGTTCCGGACCCGGCGGCGGCATTGAATTTCAAACCGTTCCAGCAGCTGCTCCACGCACAGATCCAGCATCTGATCCAGCGAGGCGTAGAAGCGATCCAGATCGCCGTGGGCCTCAATGCCCAGCCGCGGCAAATTGATGGAGGTGAAGCTCAAATTGCCCCGCTGGCTGCAAATTTCGCGGGTGGGATCGTAAACGTTCCCGATCACACGGGTGCGGCAGCCCATGTAGGCGATTTCCGTCTCCGGGTGGCCCGGCTTGTAATACCGGGCATTGAACGGGGCGTCCAGAAAGCTGAAGTTGGGGAACAACCGTTTGGAGGAGCATCGGCAGGCAAGCTGGAACAGATCATAGTTGGGGTCCCCCGGATTGGCGCTGACGCCGTCCTTGACCCGGAAAATCTGAATGGGAAAGATCGGCGTTTCGCCGCTGCCCAGTCCCGCTTCTGTGGCCAGCAGCAGATTTTTGACGGCCATACGTCCCTCCGGCGAGGTGTCCATACCGTAATTGAGGGAGGAAAAGGGAACCTGTGCGCCTGCGCGGGATTCCATGGTGTTCAGGTTGTGAAGCAGGGCCTCCATTGCCTGATAGGCGGCGCGGTTCGTCTCTTTTCTGGCCCGGCCGTGGGCAAAGCTCTGATATTTGACCGCCGTTTCCTCGCAGAGATGATAGCGGGCCATCAATACGGGCCGTTCCGCCAGCAAATATGCGTCGTCACCCTCCAGAGAAGGTGACAAGTGCTTTTCATTTACAATTACTGAGGATAAATGAGAAATCTCATCATCCACGTCGGGAAGTTCCTGCCCCAGCGCCACGGCGCGGGCCAGGTTCTCCCGGTACTTCCGCAGGAAGGTTTTTCTGATGCCCTCGGCCATGGCATAGTCGAAATTGACGATGGACTGTCCGCCGTGCTGATCGTTCTGATTGGATTGGATGGCGATGCAGGCGAGGGCCGAATAGGTGGCAATGTCGCTGGGCTCCCGCAGATGGCCCAGCTTGGCGGAGAACCCTCCGCGGAACAGCTTCAGCAGGTCGATCTGGGTGCAGGTTGTGGTGAAGGTGTAAAAGTCCAGATCGTGAATGTGGATGTCTCCGGCATCGTGGGCACGGGCAAACTCCGGCTTGAGCACATAGGCCTCGTAGTAAGCCTTGGCGCCCTCACTGCCGTATTTGAGCATATTCCCCATGGCGGTATCGCAGTCGATGTTGGCGTTTTCCCGCTTGCTGTTGCTGCCCTTTGCAGGCTGATAGGCAATGTCCTCATAGGCTTTCCGGAGGCGTCCGGAAAAGGCGCGGGCACGGTTCCGCTCATTTCGGTACAGGATATAGGCCTTCGCCGTCTGATTGAACCCGTTGTCCATCAGGACGCGCTCCACCAGATCCTGCACGTGTTCCACTTCGGGCAGCTCGATGCCCTCCACCTCCAGAATCGAGGTGACCTCTGCCGCCAGCTTCCGGGCCATCTCGCCCTGTCCGGGCTGGAAAGCCGCGTCGAACGCCTTGGAGATGGCTGCGGTAATTTTATTCTCGTCAAAATCCACGATGCGGCCGTCCCGCTTCTGAATCTGCTTCATTTCCATCAAGACCTCATTCTTTCCCTGCGGCGCAAGCACATGCGCTGCGGCTGGCCGATTCTGTTTGAATGAATAAATCCTAACACGCGGGCAAAACACTGTCAAGAATCGCAAAAAAGTTCCCCGCATCCAAACGGATGCGGGGAGTGGATTCGCTATGGAAGAACGGCGCCGCTCAGCAGCAGCCGGGTCCGCCCGGAGCCACGGGGCCGGGGCCGCCGCAGATGCCGCCCAGACCGTTGCCGCAGAAGCAGAGAACGAGAATGGCGATGATGATCCAGCAGCAGTTTCCTCCGAAAAAGCCATTGTTGTTGTTACACATACAGGAGCCTCCTATGAAATCGTAGACCGACAAGCATCAGTCTCAATCCATAGTATGCGGAGGGCCGGGATCGGTGCCGCTTTATGCGATCCGTGAGGAAGAAACCAGCTGGGCAGCGGTTTCCGATTCGGCGGAGGTAAAGACGCCCTTGGAGATCAGCGTGTTTCGCAGGGTATTCCCCGAGCCGGAGACGACGGCGTCCAGCGCGTAGAAGGAGATGTAAACCAGCTGTGCCCGGAGAAATGTCCCGGATTTCAGGGCCGAGACCTCGCCGGCAGTCAAAACGCCGCTGGTCCGCGCCTTCTCCAGCGTGCCGGAGAGATTGGTATTGGAGTTGGAGCTGTACCCCAGCGCCCGCAGCACGAATTCCGTGTATTGATAGGCATTGACGGCCTGCGAGGGCTTGAAGGACGTGGCGGTGTAGCCGGCGGTGTAGCCCTTGGCGTATGCGTAGCCCACATAGCGGGCGGCCTCGCTGCCGGCGGCAATATCCCTGAAGGGATTGGTGCCGGTGTAGGCCAGAGCCTGATCCTCCTCGCCCAGCACGCGGATGAACATGATCAGCGCCTGCAGGCGGGTGGGGGAGACCTCCAGATCGTAGCCGCTGCCATAGCCTGTAAAAGTGCCTTTGAACAGGTGCATGGTTTTCAGCGCCGCCGCCATGGCATTGTAATCCGCCGAGGCGGAAAGCGCTGTGGTGCAGGGCCCCTGATGGTCAACGACGGCGGTCAGGGAGGTCACCGTAAAGGATGCGGTGGTGTTTTCGGCGACCAGATAGCGGTGTCTGACCGCCAATGCGGTTCCGCTGGGTACGGTGGTGCCGTTGGTCACGTCCACCACCGCTCCGGAGGAGAACGTCACCTTAACGGAGCCGGCCAGCGTCATCACGGTGAGGCCGGTGGAGCCGGAGAGCACATCCTGCTGCTTCAGCCGCGTTTCCGTCCACCCGGAGGCGGTGCTGCCTCCGGCGGAACCGCCGGAGGTCACGGCCGCCGTGATCGCCTGATCGGAGGCGTCCAGCCGGCTGTCCACGGCGGCATTGACCTTATCCGTATAGGTCCCGTTGAGATACGAGAGGGAGATCAGCGGGTCCGAGGAGCTGCCTCCGGCGGCAAGCACGGTGATGACCGCGGCGGAGCACAGCAGAAGCAGGGCAATGAGCAGGGACTTTTTTTTCATAGCAGCCTCTTTTGAAAGTCAGCGGTTGGCAATTCGATAGCTGAGCGTCAGCAAGCTGTCGGCAAAATGAATGTTTTCAAACTTTACCTCGGGATTGGCGGTGGTGAGCTCCATGTTGGTGAAATTCCAGAAGCCCTGAATGCCCAGATCGATCAGGTGGTTGGCCGTTTCCTGCGCGATGGCCTGCGGGATGGTCAGCACCACCACGTCGATGGGGTGTTCCCGGATGAAGCTGTCCAGATCGCTCAAGGAGTATACGGGCACATTTTTGATGGTCGTTCCGATAACTGTAGGCGAAACGTCGAACGCGGCGTCCACCGTGAAGCCGATCTGGGTGAAGGGGAAGTTCTGGAGCAGTGCGTGTCCCAGATTGCCGACGCCGATCATAACCAGATGGTGATCGCTGTCCACACCGAGAATATGGCCGATCTCGGCCCGCAGCTCGTCCACGTTGTAACCGTAGCCCTGCTGGCCAAATTCTCCGAAGCAGCTGAAGTCCTGACGAATCTGGGAAGCAGTGATATTCATCTCCTGTCCAAGAGAATGGGAGGAAATCCGGATCACTCCTCGTCTGCTCAGCTCCGATAGTTGGCGATAGTAGCGGGGGAGCCGGCGAATGACAGCGTCGGAGATGTTGTCTTTCTTCAAAATTGTCACTCCTGTCTGAATGGGAAATTCCTGAATCCTGCTTTTTACAGTTTATATGAAAACAACCTACTTGTCAAATTTTTTAACAATCTTTTTGAAATTTTTTCTTGCTTTCACTTTACACGTGGGATTTTTCCTGTTATACTAACCAAGGATTTGCGTTTTGGGTGTTTTGCCCGAAGGCAGCTGTTATGCGCCCGTAGCTCAGTTGGATAGAGCGTTAGACTCCGACTCTAAAGGCCGCTGGTTCGAATCCAGTCGGGCGTACCATTGTCAACCCCTGAGGCCCACCGCCTCAGGGGCTTTGTTTTGAGCAGAAGCGCGCCGTCTTCCACATTAAGAAGTGCTGACGTTTCTTTCGGCTTGTATGAAGAAAAAATTAAGATGCGCAGTGTTTGAAAAAAATTCAGGCACGAAGCCGGCGCAAGTGGTGCAAAACGCTCTTGACAAATCTATCCGGTGTGATATACCGCTATTATTCGTAATGGAACCATTTTTCGACTTTTTTCGCAAAATTGAGTTCCAAAGGAGTGCCCTATGAAGAATATTCTTGAGCAGATCGAACAGGCGTCGCTTTGTTTTCCCCGGCGCGTGGCTGCGGCGGACGACGAGACGGAACTGACGTACGGCGATCTGCTGGAGCAGGCCCGCCGTGCCGGCGGCGCTCTTTCCGCTCGCTGCGGGCAGCGCTGCCCGATTGCGGTTTACCTGCCGAAATCTCCCCGCTGCGTGGCGGCGATGCTGAGTGTGCTGTACAGCGGGAATTTTTATGCGGTACTGGACACGCAGATGCCGCCCGAGCGGATCAACCGGATTTTTGAGACGCTTCAGCCTGCCGCCGTCGTGACGGACGCGGCACACGCCGCTGCGGCGGAGACCTTCTTCTCCAGAGAGCGCACGATCCTCTGGGAGACCGCGACGCAGGAGCCGGAGCAGCCGGAAAGACTGGCGGCCATCCGGAGTGAAATGACGGCAGAGGACCCGATGTACGTGCTGTATACCTCCGGTTCGACGGGCCGGCCCAAGGGCGTGGTGGTGAGTCATCGGGCTGCGCTGGCCTATACCCGCTGGGCCATCGATACCTTTCACTTTAATGAGGAAACCGTGTTCGGGAGCCAAACCCCGTTTTATTTCAGTATGTCCGTGACGGACCTCTACGGCGCGCTGGAAACCGGGGGACGGCTGCAGATCATTCCGCCCAAGCTGTTCTCCTTCCCGCTGCCGCTGGTGGAATATCTCAACAGCCGGCAGGTCAACACGCTGTACTGGGTGCCCTCCGCCATGGGTATCGTGGCAGGGTGGGACACCTTCGCCTACGCAAAACCGGCATATTTGCGGCAGGTCCTGTTTGCGGGGGAGCCCATGCCGGTAAAATATCTGAACTATTGGAAGCACTTTTTCCCCGACGTGCTGTATGCGAACCTGTTTGGTCCAACCGAAACCACGGACATCTGCACCTATTATGTGGTGGACCGCCCGTTCCGGGACGATGAGACGCTGCCTATCGGCAGGCCCTGCGACAATTGCCGGGCCATCATTCTGGATGAGACCGGCAGGGAGGCCCGCCGCGGCGAACTGTACGTCGGCGGCCCGTTTCTGGCCGGCGGATACTACAACGATCCGGAGAAGACCGCGGAGGCGTTTGTCCGCAATCCTCTGAACGCCGCGTGGCCGGAGATCCTCTATCGGACCGGCGATCTGGTGGAGCGCGGAGATAACGGCGAAATTGCCTATCTGGGCCGCCGGGATTCTCAGATCAAGCATATGGGCTATCGGATCGAGCTGGGAGAGATCGAGGCTGCCGCCGGCGCGGCGGAGGGCGTCAAGGTGTGCGCCTGCGTTTACGACAAGGCGGAGGACGCCCTGATTCTGCTCTACGAGGGACCGGCAAAGCCGGAGCCGCTTCGGGCTGCGCTGGCCGTCCGTCTGCCGGCCTATATGATGCCCTGCCGGCTGATCCGCCTGAAGGCCATGAGATACAACTCCAGCGGAAAAATCGACCGCAGGGAGCTGTTGGCTCATTACAAAGAACTGTAAAGTGAAAAAGCGTGCTGCCAAATGCAGAGAAACGGAGCGTGACCATGGAACATCTTGATGAAGTCATCCACGTCTTGGAAGAGGTCAAGCCCGGCGTGGATTACCGCCGGGAGGATAATCTTTTTGAGGGGCACATCCTTGGCTCGGTGGAGATTATCCTGCTGGTGTCGGAGCTGAACGATGCATTTGACATCACCATCACTCTGCCGTATATCAAACCGGAAAATTTCCGTTCCGCCCAGACCATCTGCGCGATGGTTGAAAAAATTCTGGACGAAGAGTAAGGCTGTGTATGGAGTATAATTCCTGGCTTTATCTGGTGGCGTTTCTGGGCTGTACGGTTCTGGTCTATTACAGCCTGCCGCTCAGACACCGCTGGTGGGCCCTGCTGGCGGCCAGTGCGATCTTTTACTGGATTTCCTGCCGCTGGCTGATCGTTGTGCTGCCGCTGACAACGCTTGCCCTTTATGCCGCCGCGCTGCGCATGGAACACAGGGCGAAAACCTATCAGGCGGAAAAAAAGGCGCTGGACCAGCCTGTCCGAAAACTGCACAGGCTGGACATGGAGCGTCGGAACAGCCGGACGCTGGCCTTGGCGTGCCTGCTGGCGTTCGGTATTCTGTTCTGCACCAAATACTTCAATTTTGCGGCAGGCAACCTGAATCTGCTGCTGAGGGCCATGCGCCTTTCTGCCCGGATTCCCAAGCTGCACCTGCTGATGCCTCTGGGTATTTCCTTTTACACACTCTCGGCGGTCAGCTATGTGGTGGATGTTTCGCGAGGCACCTGTTCCGCACAGAGAAACTATGGAAAGCTGCTGCTGTTCCTGATGTTTTTTCCCGTCGTTGTGGAGGGCCCCATCTGCCGCTACGGCGAGCTGGGGGAGCAGGTGGCCGAGGGACACCCCTTTCAGTACCGTTCGTTCTGCTTCGGCCTGCAGCTGATGCTGTGGGGCCTGTTTCAGAAGGTCGTGCTGGCGGACCGGATGAACCGGTTTGTGGGCTCCATCTTTTCCCATTATCAGCAGTACAGCGGGGGACCGGTGGTGCTGGCCGCACTGCTCTATACGTTTCAGATTTATATGGATTTTTCCGGCTGTGTGGACATTGCGCGGGGTAGCGCGGAGCTGTTCGGCATCCATGTGACCGAAAACTTCCGACGGCCGTTTTTTGCCAATTCCGTCAATGATTTCTGGCGGCGGTGGCATATTACGCTGGGCGCATGGCTGCGGGACTATATTTTTTATCCCCTGTCCATGAGCCGCGGATTTCAGAGCATGAGCAAGCGCAGCCGGAAGTATCTGAGTCCATATTACGCGGCGACGCTGCCGGCGCTGCTGGCGCTGCTGGGAGTGTGGCTGGGCAACGGCATCTGGCACGGGGCCGCGTGGAAGTACATCGTTTACGGAATGTACTACTATGCGATCACGGCGCTGGGAATGCTGCTGGAACCGGTTTTTCTCAAGCTGCTTCCCCGGCTGCATCTGAGCCGGGAAAAATTCGGATACCGGCTGTTTCAGATTTTGCGGACCTTCGTGCTGGTCAACATCGGCATGCTGATTTTCCGTGCGGATTCGCTTCCTGCCGCCGGAGCCATGCTGGCGTCTGCGCTGCGGCCCTATGGCGGCTCGCTGATCCAGGTCATGACAACGAAGGGGCTCCCGCTGGAACAGGCGGCCATCGTGGCGGCAGGAGCCGTGCTGGTATTTGCCGTGAGCTTTTTACGGGAGCGGGGCATCGGCCTGCGGGATCGGATCGCGGCCATGCCGCTGCCGGCTCGCTGGTGCATTTACGACGCCCTCATTCTCACCGTCGTGATTGCCGGCGCATACGGACCGGGTTTTGGTGCAGTAGACTTTATCTACGCCCAGTTTTGAGGTGAAACCGATGAGACAATGGATCGCAAAGCATCCCTCGGCCTGCCGCGCGCTGGGCTTTTTGCTGATTTTGACGCTCTTGCTGGAGGGCCTTTCGTGGATGGCCGACAGTATGGGCCGGGATCGGAACCCCATGCTGAATTATTCCACCACCAGCTTTTTTGATGAGCCGAAGGACACCATCGACGTGCTTACCATCGGAACCAGCGACGTATATTCCGCCGTTGCGCCCATGCAGTGGTGGGGACAGTACGGTTATACGGGATACACGTGGGGCGAGGCGTCCCAAAGAATTTTTGAGACGTATCGATACCTGAAAAAGATTTACAGGGTTCAGTCGCCCAAGGTCGTGTTTCTGGAGATCGGCGATCTGTACCGGGACAACACCCGCCCGCAGGTGCTGGACAGCATCGTGAAAACGCAGATCGCCAGAGTCTTTCCGGTCATCATCGACCATCGGAATCTGGTGCCGCGGAAGCTGGTCAATCTGGGCTCTCCCAAGCACTCCGTGACGAAGGGCTTTCTGTTCCGGGCCACCGTGTCTCCCGCGTCCAGGCTTACCTCATCCATTCCCGCCGGGAATGGAAAGACGGCGCCCGTCGACTCGCTGTGCAGCGCGGAGCTGAAGCGGTGCATCACTCTGTGCGAGAAGCACGGGACGCAGGTGGTGCTGCTGTCCGTGCCGGACCGCTCTGCGTGGTCCACACCCCGGCATGACGCGGTGGAGGCGCTGGCCGAGCAGGACGGAGTCCCATATCTGGATCTCAACGTTACGCTGAAGGATGTGCTGAACTGGGATACGGACTGCGCAGACAGCGGCTCTCACATGAACTTCCGCGGTGCCGAAAAGGTCTCTGCGGCCATGGGGGAGTATCTGACGGCGCACTACAGCCTGACAGATCACCGCCAGGATGCGGCATACGCGGGCTGGAATCAGGACTGGGCCGTTTTTTCCAAAAAACTCCGCTCATTGGAAAAATGAAACCGCACATACTGCGGAGGGGCAGAGCCCCGAAAATCAAAACGGAGGAATGCGGCAATGAGCGAGGAAGTGAAGATTCGGGAGGCGTCTCCGGAAGACGCGGAGGCTTTGCTGAACATTTACGCCCCCTATGTGGAGACGACGGCTATCACCTTTGAGTATGCCGTACCGGATGCCGAGGAGTTCCGCGCCCGCATTCGGCGGGTACAGGAGCGGTATCCCTATCTGGTGGCGGAGGTGAACGGTGAGATTGCCGGCTATGCCTACGTCAGCCCCTTTCATCCCCGCGCGGCGTACGACTGGGCGGTGGAAACGTCCATCTACGTGGACCGGGAGCGGAAACGGTCGGGCATCGGAGGCCGGCTTTACGCCAGGCTGGAGGAGTGCCTGCGGGCGCAGGGGATTCTGAATCTGAACGCCTGCATTGCATACCCGGAGCAGGAGGACGAATATCTGACTGCGGACAGCGTGCGTTTCCACGAACGGCTGGGGTATCGGATGGTGGGAAAATTCAGCAGCTGCGGCTATAAGTTTCACCGCTGGTATTCCATGGTGTGGATGGAGAAGCTCATCGGGGAACACTTGCCTCAGCAGCCTCCCGTCAGGAACTTTTCAGAGGTGCGGGCACGTTTTTTCTCCCGCTGAAACGGAAACTGTCAGACAGCGGCCGCAGCGATCATCGCTGCGGCCTGCTTTTTTTGCCGGAGCCCTTGAAGCGAAGAAAACTGCACACTTGAAAAGCAGGGGGAAAACCGGTATGATGAAAAAAGAGAGCCGCCGGGTTTGAGCTGCGCGGAGCCGGTTTTTGAAAAACGCACGATGTCCGCGGCCTTCCCGTGAGCGCGCCATGCAAGGAGACAGACTGTCCCGGACAGCCTGCGTCTTTTTTTTGGCCTGCGTCCGGCAGGCGGCGGGCATATACGAATTATCGTTAGCGCATCATCGAAGATTTCTACTACCAGTTTGCCCGCAAAGTCCTATATACTCTTGCACAGAGAGAAGAGAGATGGAACCTGAAATTTTGTGCAAATCAACGGTCAAGAGGGCGCGTGTCGCCAAACAAGAGGAAAAGAGGAGCTTTGGATATGGAAAAAGACTTGCAGCACAAGAGCAGAGGAATCGCGCTGATCCCCTTCATCGTATTCATCGCAATTTATCTGGGCGCAGGCTTGATTTTGCAGGCGCAAGGCGTTGACCTCCCCTTCTACCAGTTCCCCTCTGTCACCGCAATGTTTATCGCCGTTCTGGTCGCTTTCTGCATGGGCAAGGAGTCCATCAATGAGAAGTTTTCCATTTTTGCCAGAGGCGCTGCCAACGAAAACGTTCTGACAATGCTGATTATCTACATTCTGGCAGGCGCATTTTCCGGCGTTGCCGCCGCCATGGGCGGACGCGACGCTACCGTAAACATGGGCCTCTCCCTGATCCCCGTTCAGTTTTTGGCCGCCGGCGTGTTCATCATCTCCGCATTCATGGGCACCGCCACCGGCACCTCCATGGGAACCGTCAGCGCCATCATCCCCATCGCTGTCGGCGTGGCGGACAAGGGCGGCCTGAGCCTTCCCCTCGTCGTCGGCGCCTGCGTGGGCGGCGCCATGTTCGGAGACAACCTGTCCATGATCTCCGACACTACCATCGCGGCTACCCGCACTCAGGGCTGCGAACTGCGCGACAAGTTCCGGGTCAATTTCTTTATGGCCCTGCCCGCGGCCATTGTGACCATCGTGGTTCTGCTGATCATCGGCCGTCCGGAAACCATTATTACGATGGACGACCTGTCCTTCAGCTTCATTAAGGTCATTCCGTACGTTGCCGTTCTGGTTCTGGCGCTGGTGGGCATGAACGTCTTTCTGGTGCTGACCATCGGCATCTTCTCCGCCGGCATCATCGGCATGGCTACCGGCTCTCTGGGCCTGTTCACGTTTGCCCAGTCCATCTGGAGCGGATTCACCAGCATGAACGAGGTGTTCTACCTGTCCCTGTTCTGCGGCGGCATGGCCGAGCTTATTGCGCATAACGGCGGTATTTCCTGGCTGATCGACAAGCTGAGCCATATGATGAAGGGCAACAAGTCCGCGCAGGTCGGAATTTTGACGCTGGTTTCTCTGGCCGACTGCGCCACAGCCAACAACACTGTCGCCATCATCGTCAGCGGCAACGTCGCCCACGACATGAGCGTTCGCTACAAGGTGGATCCCCGCCGGACCGCCTCTCTGCTGGACGTGTTCTCCTGCGTATTTCAGGGAGTCATTCCCTATGGCGCGCAGCTGCTGGTAGCCGCCAGCCTTACCACGGCCTATGGCATCGCCATGAGCCCTGCGGAGATCGTTCCGTATATGTGGTACTGCTGGTTCCTTGCCATCTTTGGTCTGCTGTCCATCTTTATTCCCTTTGCCGACGGTATCTGCCGCAAGGATCCGTGGAACTGGGAATATGAGGTCGCCGAGTCCGGCGTGGCCGCCAAGAAGGCCGCCATGGCTGCCCGCGACTCTGAGGAGACCATTACCGCCTGATCATTTCAGACATTTCCCCTTCAAAAATAACGAGGACTTTCGGGGCGCCCATGCGCTCTGAAAGTCCTCGTTTTACGTATCTGTTTCTGCGCGGCGGGCTCCGCCGGCGTCTTTCAAGCAGAGCTGTCAGCGGGCCGCCTCACATTCGGAGCAAACAGGAACCTCGCACCAGCGGCAGGCCTTCCGCGTGTACTGAACGGATTCCATGACGGACTGCTTGAGCAACTGCACAAACTGCTCGGCCTGAGGAGAGAGTTTGGCGTACTTCGGATGAATCCATCCCAGATGGATGAAGCTGGCGCCCTCCAGAGGGATGGAGAGGATCCGCGGATCGGACAGCTCGGGAGCCATCAGGCCGCTGCCGGTGGTAAAAGCATCCATGGAGGCGAGGACGTTCATGGCGGTATCGCGGTTGGTGACGCTGATGCACTGAGGTGGCTTTTTGAAGGAGAGCATCTGATACTCCTCGGCAAAGTCCACGGCGACACCCTGACTGTGCTCGAAGGAGACGTAGGGATAGCCTGCCAGCATTTCCTCCGTGAGCCTGTCGTTGGAGGCCAGCGGGTGGCCGCGGCGGAGATACACGCAGGGGGCCACGGCGGCCAGCTCGCAGAATTCGATCTCGCGGGCGTCCATCAGGCGGCGGATGATTTTTTCCGTCAGCTCCGTGATAAAGATCACGCCCACATCGGAGCGGTGATCGTACACGTCGTCGATGACCTGATCCATCCCGGTCTCCTTGATGGAGTAGCGAAAGCGGTTTTCTCCCTGCTGACGGAGGAAGTGCAGGAACGCTGCCTCGGTGAAGGGATAACGCTGGGTGGAGACGCTCAGCTGAGCCGGGGCCGTCTCGCCGCGATTTTCTCCGTACAGCGCCTCGATGCGCTGTTTTTGCTGGAGCAGAGACACGGCATAACTCAGAAATTCCTTGCCCTCGGGTGTCAGCTCGACGCCTCGGTTGCTGCGCCGGAAGAAACGGATGCCCAGCTCGTCCTCCAGATCCTTGACGGCGGTGGAGATGCCGGACTGGGAAAGAAACAGCTTGTGTGCCGCTTTATTGATGGAACCGCACTTGGAAATTTCGACTACGTAGCTCAGCTGCTGAAACGTCATGGAATCCCTCCTGAACAGATGAGTAGCGGTCAAGGAGACCGAAAGAAGCGCGTTGTTCAACATTTTTTTCAGTATACCTGATCAAATATCAAACCGCAAGCGGGGGAGAGGGGCCTCTGAGCGCTTTGGACCCGGCAGGGAGCCGCAGAGGTTCGCGCATCCCCTGCAATTCATGGGAAAGGGCGACCTTTTTTGAAAGGAGAATCAGTTATACGAATAAACGATAGCAAATGCAAGAAATCCCGAACTAACGCATCTGCGGGGAAACGGGTATATTAATAGATAAAGTCCACAGCGCGACTGCTGCCTGCATTCATGTGCTTCGTCACAATCGCTGAAAAAATCGTATCTGTGGGCTGAAATACAAATCTCTCTCATTCTCTCTCTTTTGTCAGCTGAATACATAAACGCTGATAACAACTCCCGCCTGCGGCTTCAGCCGCCAAGCAAACCTGCCTCCGCTGAGAGGCCAAAAAAGAAAGGATGTACCACCATGAACAGCGAAAAGAATCTGGGCTTTGCAACTCGTCAAATTCACGTCGGCAAGATGAAGGATGCTTCCGGCGCGCTGTGTATGCCGATCTATCAGACCTCCACCTTTGAGTTCGAGTCCGTGGAGCAGGGCGGAGACCGCTTTGCCGGACGCGAGGGCGGCTATATTTATTCCCGCCTCGGCAATCCCTCTCTGACTCAGGTCGAGGAGAAGATGGCCTCTTTGGAAAACGGCGAGGCCGCTCTGGCCGCCGCCTCCGGCATGGGCGCCATTTCCTCCGCGCTGTGGACCTCCGTGGTTGCCGGCGATGAGATCCTCGCCAGCGACACGCTGTACGGCTGCACCTTTGCTCTGCTGAATCACGGCATGACCAAATTCGGCGTGGATGTGAAGTTCATCGACATGGAGAGCGTCGAGAATCTGAAAAAGAACCTGTCTCCCAAGACAAAGGTCGTCTACTTTGAGACTCCCTGCAACCCCAACCTCAAGATTGTGGACATTCAGGCAGTGGCCGCGGCGGCTCACGCATACAATCCCGCCATCAAGGTCATCGTGGACAATACCTTCTGCTCACCCTATCTGCAGCGTCCGCTGGAGCTGGGAGCCGACGTGGTTGTCCACAGCGCCACCAAGTACATCAACGGCCACGGCGACGTGATCGCGGGCTTCGTCATCGGCAAGGCCGATTTCATCGGACAGTGCCGCATGTTCGGCCTGAAGGACATGACCGGTGCGGTCATGAGTCCTTTCAACGCATTCCTGATTGCCCGCGGACTCAAGACGCTGGACATCCGCATGCAGCGCCACTGCGCCAACGCCCGCAAGGTCGCCGAGTTCCTGCACGGCCATCCCGCCGTGTCCAAGGTTCTCTATCCGGGACTGGAGGACTTCGCCGGCCATGAGATCGCCAAGAAGCAGATGCGCGACTTCGGCGGCATGATGTCCATTGAGCTGAAGGCAGACCGCGCCGCCACCGCCGCCGCACTGAACAAGCTGCAGCTGTGCACCATCGCCGTCTCCCTGGGCGATGCCGAGACGCTGGTGGAGCATCCCGCCTCCATGACGCACTCCACCTATTCCGCAGACGAACTGAAGGCCGCCGGCATCAGCGAGGGCCTGGTTCGGATTTCTGTCGGCCTCGAGGACGCCGACGACATCATCGCAGATCTCAAGAGCGTTCTGGACGCGCTGGTCTGATCGAAAAATTCTCTGCATGGCAGCGTCCCCTCTCCCAACAGGATTGCGGGGAGGGGAGACGCTGCTTTCAGAAAAAGGGGCAAAAGCATGAAGATCACATCCACACCCAAGGCTCCCGGAGCCATCGGACCCTATTCGCAGGCAATCGCCGTCAACGGCTTTCTGTTCGCCTCCGGACAGGTGGCGCTGATGCCGGGCACCGGCGAAATTGCCGGCAGCACCATCGCGGAACAGACGGAACGCGCCTGCCGGAATGTGCAGGCGATTCTGGAGGACAGCGGACTGACTTTCGCTGACGTGGTAAAAACCACCTGTTTTCTGGCTGATATGGGCGATTTTGCAGCCTTTAACGAGGTCTATGCGAAGTATTTTACCGGCAAACCCGCCCGCTCCTGCGTGGCGGTCAGAACACTTCCCAAAAATCTTCTGTGCGAAATTGAAGTCATCGCGGCTTTGAAGTGACCGCCGTCCTCCAGGGGACCGGAACTTTTCCGCGCAACCTTCCGAAAGGAGAACACACATCTATGAAAGAAATCGTAGAGATCCGGTGGCACGGCCGGGGCGGACAGGGCGCAAAGACGGCGTCGCTGCTGCTGGCGGACGCGGCGTTCAACACGGGCAAGTACGTGCAGGGCTTCCCTGAGTACGGTCCCGAGAGGATGGGCGCGCCCATTACGGCGTACAACCGGATCAGCACCCAGCGCAGCACGGTACACTCCAACATCTACGACCCGGACTATGTGGTGGTGGTGGACGAGACCCTCCTGGCCTCCGTGGACGTCACGGCGGGACTGAAGAAAGAGGGCGCCATCGTCATTAACAGCGCCAAAACGCCGGCAGAGCTGCGTCCGAAGCTCAAGGGCTACGAAGGACGTGTCTGCACCATTGACGCGGGCAGGATCAGCGAGGAGGAGCTGGGGAAGAATTTCCCCAACACGCCCATGCTGGCGGCCATCGTCCATATCTCCGGAGTGGTGGAGGAGAACGAGTTTATCCGGGACATGGAGGCGTCCTTCAGGCACAAGTTTGCCTCCAAGCCGCAGGTGATCGAGGGGAATATGCGGGCGCTGAAGCGCTCGATGCAGGAGGTGCAGGTCGGATGAGCTGGAAAGCGAGTGAAATGACGCCCAGCGTGACGTGGAAGGACCTGACGCCGGGCTGCAATATTTTTGAGGGCGGCACGTCGGAGGCCGTGGAGACCGGCGACTGGCGGACGATGAAGCCCGTCATTAACTGGGACAAGTGCCGGCAGTGCCTGCTGTGCGCGCCGGTGTGCCCGGATATGTCCATCCCCGTGGGCGCGGACGGAAAACGCGGCGATTTCAATTACTTCTTCTGCAAGGGCTGCGGCATCTGCGCCAATACCTGCCCCTTCGGAGCAATTGAAATGGTCAGGGACGAGAAGTAAGGAGGGGAAGGAACAATGGGCATCAGAGAAAGACTTTCGGGCAACGAGGCCGTTGCCTTCGCCATGAAGCAGATCAATCCCGACGTGATGGGCGCATTCCCCATCACCCCGTCCACCGAGATCCCCCAGTACTTCTCCACTTACGTGGACAACGGAGAGGTGGACACGGAGTTCATCCCGGTGGAGAGCGAGCACTCCGCCATGTCCACCTGCATCGGCGCGGAGGCGGCGGGCTGCCGGGCCATCAGCGCGACGTCCTCCTGCGGCCTGTGCTACATGACGGAGATGCTGTACGTGGCGGCCAGCGACCGGCTGCCCATCACGCTGGCGGTCTCCTGCCGGGCGCTGAGCGGCCCCATCAACATCAACAACGACCACTCGGACGCCATGGGCGTGCGGGACGCCGGCTGGCTGATGCTGTTCGCGGAGACAAATCAGGAGGCCTACGACAACTACCTGCAGGCCATGCGCATCGGCGAGGCGGTGAGCCTGCCCATCATGGTCTGTCAGGACGGCTTCATCACCTCCCACGCCATCGAGAACATCGAGCTGGTGGAGGACGAGAAGGTGAAGGCGTTCGTGGGCGAGTACCGCCCCGAGCACGCCCTGCTGGGCCGGGAGACCCCCATGGCGGTGGGCGCCTACGCGACGCCGGTGTACTACATGGAGGCCAAGCGGGCCCAGGCCCAGGCCATGATGGACGCGAAGGAAGTCATCAGGAAGGTGGGCGAGGAATTCGCCGCCATGACCGGCCGCAGCTATGGTCTGATTGAGAAGTACATGATGGACGACGCCGAGGAGGCCATCGTCATCATCGGTTCCTCCGCCGGCACGGCGAAGGAGGCCGTCAACGAGCTGCGGGCACAGGGCAGAAAGGTGGGCCTCATCAAGGTCCGTTCCTTCCGTCCCTTCCCCGCGGAGGAGATCACGGCGGCGCTGAAGGGCGTGAAGGCCTTCGCCGTCATGGACAAGGACGACAGCTTCAACGGCCACTGCGGCCCCATGTACGCGGAGGTCTGCGCGTCGCTGTACGCCGCCAACGTAACGGCCCCCAGAGGCATCAGCTATATCTACGGTCTGGGCGGCCGGGACGTGCGGGTGGAGAGCATCCGGCGGGTATTCGCGGAGCTGGCGCAGATCGCGTCCACAGGCGAGACGGGCGAGACCTATCGCTATCTGGACGTGCGGGAATAAGGGGGGAGCGACATGAGTTACAATCTGAAAGAGAACCTGCAAAAGGAAGAGCGTCTGGCGGGCGGCCACCGGATGTGCGCGGGCTGCGGCTCCCCCATCGCGGTGCGGACGGTGCTGCGGGCCCTGAACCCGGAGGACAAGGCCGTGGTGTGCTCGGCCACCAGCTGTCTGGAGGTCTCCACGTTCATGTATCCCTACACGGCGTGGAAGGACAGCTTCATCCACAACGCGTTTGAGAACGCCGGCGCGACGATCTCCGGCGTGGAGACGGCGTACAAGGCGCTGAAGAAGCGGGGCAGGCTGGACGACACCTATAAGTTCATCGCCTTCGGCGGCGACGGCGGCACGTACGACATCGGGTTCCAGTCCCTCTCCGGCGCGATGGAGCGGGGTCACGACATGGTGTACGTGTGCTACGACAACGAGGCGTACATGAATACGGGCATCCAGCGCTCCTCCTCCACGCCGCACTTTGCCGACACCACCACGACGCCGGCGGGCAGCGTGATTCCCGGCAAGCTGCAGCAGAAGAAGAACCTGACGAAGATCATGGTGGCCCACGGGATTCCCTACGCGGCGCAGACCACGTTCATCGGGAACTTCAAGGACATTTCCGAGAAGGCGCACAAGGCCATCTACACGCCGGGCGCGGCGTTTCTGAACATCATGGCTCCCTGCCCCCGGGGCTGGCGCTATCCCAGCGAGAAGCTGATGGAAGTGACGAAGGCGGCGGTGGAGACCTGCGTGTGGCCTCTGTACGAGGTCGTGGACGGCAAGTACATCCTCAGCTACAAGCCGAAGAACAAGCTGCCGGTGACGGAGTACCTGAAGATGCAGGGCCGCTTCGCCCACATGTTCAAAAAGGGCAACGAGTGGATGCTGGAGCAGGCCCAGAAGGAAGTCGACCGCAACTGGGAGGAGCTTCTGGCCCTCTGCGGCGAACTGTAAGCACCCCTGCGCGGACGAAAAAGAGACGACGAAAGTCGTCTCTTTTTTTGCCTCCGGGAGCGACGGAAAGACCCTCGCGCAAAACGGCCGGACGTGATATACTGATTACTATAATAATGGAGAAAGACAAGCGAAAAGAATATGACCTTTGAAGAATTTAAGGAACGGTTTTCCATCCACCTCAATCCGCAGCAGGAGGCGGCCGTCCAGACAGTTGACGGGCCGGTGCTGCTTTTGGCTGTGCCCGGCAGCGGCAAGACTACCGTGCTTGTGACGCGGCTGGGCTATATGATCTACGTGCGCGGTATTTCACCCCGGCATATCCTGACCATGACCTATACCGTGGCCGCCACCGCCGATATGCGCAGCCGGTTCTCCGCTGTATTTGGAGACGAACAGGCAGAAAAGCTGGAATTTCGTACCATCAACGGCGTTTCCAGCCTGATTATCCGGCGATATGAGAGAAACTATCACCGCAGAGCCTTTGCACTGCTGAACGACACCGGCCGTCAGGCATCTTTGATCGGAGATATTTTCCGGCGGACAGAGGATGAGTTTCCGACGGAGAGTACCATCAGGAACATTCAGACTGCCATTACCTATGCCAAGAATATGATGCTCACCGATGCGGAGATCGAGGAGCTGAAGCCGGAGGGTGTGAATTTTCCTGTCATTTACCGGGAATATTGCCGTCAGATGAGGGAAAACAGTCTGATGGACTACGACGATCAGATGCTTTACGCCTATCAGATTTTGCGGCGCTGTCCGGAGATTCTGCAGGCTGTCCAAGCGCAGTATCACTATTTCTGCGTGGATGAGGCGCAGGATACCTCCCGCATTCAGCACGCCATTATCCGGCTGCTGGCGCACAAGCGGGAAAATCTGTTCATGGTGGGGGATGAGGATCAGAGTATCTACGGCTTTCGGGCGGCCTATCCGCAGGCGCTGATGGATTTTGCGGGCGATCATCCCGGCAGCCGGATTCTGCTGATGGAGCAGAATTACCGCTCCACCCGGCAGATCGTGGAGGCGGCCGATCACCTGATTCAAAAAAATAAGATCCGTCATCCAAAGAAGATGATTCCGGTTTGCGGATCGGGCCCAGCCGTTGCCGAAATCCCCATATATCAGCGGCGGGCGCAGTATCGGTATCTGGAGCGTCTGGCCGCCGACTGCAAAATGGAGACCGCCGTCCTGTACCGGGACAACGACAGCGCGCTGCCGGTGATCGACCTGCTGGATCGCGCGGGCCTCGGATACCGCTGCCGCCAGCTGGAGAGTACCTTTTTTACGCACCAGAGCGTGCGCGACATCACCGACATCATCCAATTTGCCCGCTGTCCGGAGGATGGGGAGCGATTTCTGCGGATTTACTACAAATTCGGGGCCGGAATCAGCCGCGCCGCCGCGGAGGCGGCCGTCCGGGAGAGCCGACGCACGCAGCGCCCCGTGCTGGAAGCCCTTTTGGATCAGCCGGACCTGCCGGGATGGGTAAAGAGACAGGCAAAGGGCCTGAGTACCCACTGTGCGAATCTGCTGACGGAATCGGCGGACAGAGCGGTCTATCGGATTCTGCACTTCATGGGATACGAGGATTTTCTCATCAATCGGGGCGCCGATCTGAACAAGGTGCAGATTCTGGAGGCGCTGGGCGCCTCGGAGCCCACGCCCGTCCGTCTGCTGGAGCGATTGGAGGAGCTGCGTCAGGTGGTGCAGCGGGGCACCGCGGATCCGTCGAGCAGCCTGATCCTTTCCACCATTCATTCCAGCAAGGGGCTAGAATACGACAGGGTCATCCTCATGGATGTTATGCGGGGGATTCTGCCGAAGGCCGATCCGCCGGGGAACGGAGAAACTCCCGAGGAACTGGCGGCCTTTGAGGAGGAACGTCGCCTCTTTTATGTGGCCATGACCCGCGCAAAAAAGGAACTGCTTTTGTTCCGCTTCAAAAAAGAGGAGCTGGATTCGCCCTTTGCCGCGGAGCTGTTTCCCCCGAAGGAGACGCCGGCAAAGCCCGCCGCCGGGAGCCGGAGCCGGCCATGGCCCAAGTCCGCCTCGCTGCGGTCGCCGGAGCGCGCCGTGCAGCTTCGCCCCGGAATGCGGGTGGAGCACCGCAGCTTTGGCGGCGGGACCGTTCGGGCGCTGCGGGGAGATCTGGCCACCATCGAGTTTGACGATGGGGAAGAGCGCAGTTTTCTGCTGTCGGCCATGCTGGAAAAGGGACTGCTGGCCGTGGAAAAGGACTGAAAATGATCGGTCTGCGGGAGCTTTGCGGGCAATTTGCGGTAAAAATCAGGGGAATCCGGCAGGTGGGTATGCTACGATATGGAAAATGAGGCCGTCTGCGTGCGGCCTGCTGCCGCAAAGCGGCAAATCAGCCATGGAGGCGAGGAATGATGGCGTCCAAACGTATTTACATCGCGGATGACGACGACAATATCCGGGAGGCGATCCGGGTCTTTCTGGAGAACGACGGCTACACCGTTACGGCGTTCTCCGACGGAGCGGCTCTGCTTGTCCGTTTTGCCGAGGAGCCTGCGGATATGGTCATTCTCGACATTATGATGCCGGGGCCGGACGGTTTTGCGGTCTGCTCCCGCATTCGGGAGACCAGCACTGTCCCCGTCATCATGCTGACGGCGCGGGACTCCGATCTGGATTATGCGCGGGGCATCAGTCTGGGCAGCGACGACTATTTTACCAAGCCCTTTTCACCTACGGCGCTGGTTATGCGGGTCAAGGCCATCTTTCGCCGCATTGATTTTGAGCGCAGCCAGTCGCCCCGTCCGGAGCGGGAAAAATTGCGCTGCGGGGACGTCACGGTGGATGTGGGCGCAAAACGGGTGCTGTGTGGTGAAAAGGAGATTGACTTGACACCGAATGAGTATCAAGTGTTGTGCTATTTGATGGCCAGACCGGGGCAGGCGGTTTCCCGCGACGAGCTGCTGCGGGAGGTGTGGGGCTGCGAGACGGAGATCGAGACCCGCGCCACGGACGACACGGTGCGGCGGCTGCGGAAAAAACTCGGCGGCACCTCCCTTACGGTGGAGGCGGTCTGGGGCTTCGGCTTTCGGCTGAAAGAGGGGGCGGGCGCGTGAAGGAACGGCTGCGGCACATCGGACCGAGAATTTCTCTTCAGCTGCTGGCACTTCTCGTTGCGGTCTTTCTGTGCATTTTTCTGGCGCTGAATCTCTTCTTCCAGAATTACGTCCGCACCAACGCGCGGACCCAGCTGGATGCCATCGAGGCGGGCGTGACGGCGGTGGTGTCCGGAAAGCCGGACGAGGATCGGGATGAAAAACCCAGACTGCCGGATCTTTCCAACGTGCTGAAGAACACCATTCGCTCCGAGGCCACGGTATTCAATCTCAACGACGCATATCAGGTTACGGATCACGGAGAATCCGACGATCCGACGGAGCTGAAGGCAGTGGCGTCGGCTCTGAAGAAAACGGGGAATCCGCTGGCGGATACCAAATACCTCCACGTCCGGACAGCGCAGGGGGAATACTACGTCTCGGCCATTGATGACCCGGTGCTGAAGAATACCTATATGGTGTTTGCGCTGGATGTTTCCGGGATCAGGACGCTGTGGGATGCGGTCAACACCGCGCTGGTCATTATGATGGCGGCGGCGGCCCTGATCGGACTTCTGATCGCGTCCGCTCTGTCGCGGACCGTCACCGCCCCGGTGGCGGAGCTGTCCGCGTTTGCGGAGGCGCTGGGCGGCGGCCGCTTTGAGAAGCGCGCCATGCATTTCCGGGACGCTGAATTTCAGGAACTGGCGGATGCAATGAACCGTTCCGCGGAGAGACTGGGGGAATACGACCGGGAGCAGCGGACGTTCTTTCAGAATGTTTCCCACGAGCTGCGCACGCCGCTGATGTCCATTCGCTGCTACGCCGAGGGAATTGCCTGCGGAGTCATGGAACCGAAGCAGTCCGGCGGCGTGATCCTTACGGAGACGGACCGTCTCAGCGAACTGGTGGAGGATTTGCTTTACATTTCCCGGATTGACCGCTGCCCGGCTCCTGAAAAGACACAGGAGGGAGACCTGCGGGAAACGGTGTCCCTCTGCGCAACGTCTTTGCAGGCGCTGGCAAAAAAGAACGGCGTGACCTTTCAGTACGCCTTTGACGAAGAGCCGGTGCTGCTCACCTACAATGAAAACCATATGTGCCGGGCGGTGAACAATCTGCTCTCCAACGCCCTGCGGTACGCGAGAAGCACCGTGACGCTGGGCTGCCGGAATCTGCAGGGAGCCGTGGAGATCACGGTGGAGGACGACGGGGAAGGCGTTTCCGCGGAGGATCTGCCCCACGTCTTTGACCGGTTCTACAAGGGAAAGGGCGGAAAGGCGGGCATCGGGCTGGCCATCGTCAAGTCGGTGGCGGAGCTGTACGGCGGCACGGCCGAGGCGCTGCCGGGCCCCGGCGGAAGGTTTGTTCTGCGTTTTCCCGCCGGAGAGAACTGCGGGAGTTTTGCGTAAAGTTTGCCTTTGGATTTCGGAGAAAAAGCCGTTCGGATGCAGTAGGATGGTCATACAAAATTTCTCATATTATTGAGAACCGAAGGAGTGCTCATCATGAAATACACGCAAAGATGGATTCCGCTGGCGCTGGCTACGGCGATGGCGTTTTCCCTGACCGGCTGCGGCGGAACGTCATCCGCCGGAAGCAGCAGCGCGGCGGCGGATTCCTCCTACTCGCAGGATTCCGCGGCGCTGACATTCGACGGGGCCAAATGGAATTATGACGCCGACAACGACGTGTACTGGCAGATCGGCGTACAGTATTGCTCTGCGCCTCAGGACACGACGTATGAGACCATGGGGGTCTACGTACCCGGCGCATACATGAGCGGAACCAAAAATTCCGACGGAACCTATACCTGCACCGTCAACAAAGAGGGCGCTGCCGGCAGCTACACCGCCGCCACCGCACCCATCGTCGTTCCCGTGAATACGCCGGGCTATGCGGCCTCCGCCGCGCCCACGGAGTACGACTATTCCAGCGAGATCGCCAGCTGCCTGGAGGCGGGCTTCATCTATCTTCAGCCCGGCATCCGCGGCAGAATCAACGGCATGGGCGGCGGACAGGCTGAGACCACTGCTGCGGACTCCTCTGCGGCAACTTCTGCGGCAGCCTCTGCGGATTCCTCTGCCGATACGGCCAGCGGCGGCGCGCCGTGGGGCGTCACCGACGTCAAGGCTGCCATCCGCTATTATCGCTTCAATGCGGATTCGCTGCCCGGCAATACCGACAGCATTTTCTCCTTCGGCATGAGCGGCGGCGGCGCGCAGAGCGCGCTGGTGGGCTCCACCGGCGACAGCGCCCTGTACACGCCCTATCTGGAAGCCATCGGCGCGGCCATGACCGATGCGGACGGCAATGCCATCAGCGACGCCGTATGCGGCTCCATGTGCTGGTGTCCCATCACCAGCCTCGACTATGCGGACGAGGCCTACGAATGGAATATGGGTCAGTTCTCCGACAGTGATGCCCGCAGCAGCGACAGCTTCGGCTCTCAGCTCTCGCAGGATATGGCCGCTTCCTTTGCGGAGTATATCAATGCGCTGGGGCTGAAGGACAGCGACGGCAACACCCTCACCCTGACCGAGTCGGATACCGGCGTATATCAGGCCGGCAGCTACTATGACTACATTCTCGCGGTCATCAATACGTCTCTGAACAATTTCCTCTCCGACACCACGTTCCCCTACACGGAGACGGCGCAGGCCACGTTCCCCGGCGGCACTGCCGGCGGATTCGGACGGACCGGCGGTACGGACGGACAGATGCCCGCAGGCGGACAGATGCCCACAGGCGGACAGATGCCCACAGGCACTGCAGGCGCACAGGCTGCCGCATCTTCCTCCGATTCCGGCACGACCTATGCCACGGCGCAGGACTACATCGACTCCCTGAACGGCGACAATCCGTGGATCACCTATGACGCGGCCACCAACACCGCGAAGATCACCAGCGTGGAGGCGTTTGTAGAGAACTGCAAGACTGCCACCAAGAGCCTGGGCGCCTTTGACGAGATCGATCGGGGACAGGGCGAGAACAGCCTCTTCGGCGACGGGTCCAGTACCTCCTCTCACTTTGACGCGACGCTGGCCGGCCTTCTGGACAAGAACGCCGACAGTTACGCCAAGTTCAGCGATTGGGACGCCTCCTATGTCACTGATTTCCAGAGCGATCTGGCGGCGACGGACAGCCTGGGCACGTCTGTTCAGACGCGGCTGAATATGTATAATCCCATGTACTTCCTCAGCGACTATCACGATGGCAGCCAGTCCTCCACAGTCGCCAAGTACTGGAGAATCCGCACCGGCATTGATCAGTCGGACACCGCCCTGACGGTGGAGACCAATCTGGCACTGGCGCTGGAGAGCAACAGCAGCGTGGAGAGCGTGGATTTCGCCACCGTCTGGGGAATGGCGCACACGCTGGCTGAGCGCACCGGTGACAGCACGACGAACTTTATCGCGTGGGTGAATGACTGCGTTGCAGGCTGAGCGGGAAACCCGCTGAGTGCCTGCTGCCAAAGAAAATAATGGATCGTTTGGGAGGGGACTGCACGGCGGTCTCCTCCCGAATCGATTTTCAGCCCGCCCGAACACGGAGATGATAAATGGACTAAAAGCGACGGCGAGCCGTATGCGGCATTTCCGCGCGTGCGGATTTGGAGGGCGATTCATTTTCGCAGAGCATGGCACATAAAACCGTCCGGGACGCAGCAATGCGTCCCGGACGGTTTTTACAGTTCAGACTGAAGCGGCCCTCAGCCCCGTACTTTTTTCAGCAGCGTGACGACCTCGTCCTTTTTCAGAACCTTGCCGTAGGCCACCACCTTGCCGTCCACCACCAGCGCGGGCGTACTCATGACGCCGTAGGCGGCGATTGCGGAAAAATCGGTCACGTGCTCGATGGCGGTATCCATGCCCAACTCGGCCAGTGCCGCGCGGGTGGCATCCTCCAGTGCGTTGCACTTGGCGCAGCCGGAGCCCAGCACCTTGACGCCGGGAGCGTTCTTAGCCGCCTCGGCCTGCTCCACCTTTTCCGGAGAGCAGTTCCCGCAGCAGCAGGACTCCGCCTCCGTTTTCTTCTTGCCAAACAGTCCCATGTCTGAAGCCTCCTATATAAATAAGTATTGAAACGCGTTGAACAGGTATCCCACGGCGATGATGCCCACCGTGCAGATAGCGATGAACAGGGCCAGCAGCTTTGGCTTCACGGCCTTGCGGAGCATGATGATGGACGGCAGGGACAGCGTGGTGACTGCCATCATGAAGCTGAGAACCGTCCCCAGCTGGGCACCCTTTCCCAGCAGAGCCTCCGCCACAGGAATGGTGCCGAAGATGTCGGCATACATCGGCACGCCGATCAGCGTTGCCAGCACCACGCCGAAGGGGTTGCGGCTGCCGAGAACTGTCTCCACCCAGCTTTCGGGGATCCAGTTGTGGATCACGGCGCCGATGCCGACGCCAACGAGGATATAGGGGAATACCTTCCGGAAGGTGGACGTCATCTGATCGCGGGCATAGGTCAGGCGCTCCCGCTGCGTCAGTGTGGGGGAGTCGATGTCCACAGCCCCGGCGCTGCGGATGAAGTCCTCCACATACCGATCCATTTTGAGCTTTTCGATCACGGTTCCGCCCGCCACCGCGATGATGAGCCCGACGATCACGTAGGCCACGGCGACCTTGACGCCGAAGATGCCCATCAGCAGGACCAGACTGCCCAAATCCACCATGGGCGAGGAAATCAGAAACGAGAAGGTCACGCCCAGCGGCAGACCTGCGCTGGTGAACCCAATAAACAGAGGGATAGAGGAGCAGGAGCAAAACGGCGTTACGGTTCCCAGCAGGGCGGAGATGCAGTTGGCCCAGAGGCCGTGGAACCGGCCCATGATTTTTTTGCTGCGCTCGGGCGGAAAATAGCTCTGGATATAGGAGATCAGAAAAATCAAAAAGCACAGCAGAATGGTGATTTTGATGACGTCATATAAGAAGAACTGAATGCTGCCGCCCCAGCGGGACGCCGTATCCAGTCCCAGCGATGTCAGCAGTCTGCCGATCAGGGTGTTGAGCCATTTCATGGCGAGTATCTGATTTTGAATAAAGCTGCCGACCATTGCATTGCCTCCTGCATCGGAAAGGCTGGGCCCGCCGCAGCGAGGCCAATCAGTCCGGACCTGTTATATCGGTTTTCATCTATATGACAGTATATGAGATACATAGATGGATGTCAATATGTTTTTTGCCCGCGGGTTCAAAGCGCACGAGGTGGAAAAAACCGAAGGAGTGTGCTATCCTGTATGAATATTTCAGAGGCCGGCCGGCGGTCGATTCGGAAGGAGTGCCATGCTGATTGCACTGATGCTGCTGCTTTACGCGGCGGGAAATGTTTTTTTGATATGCAGAGGGCTTCGCTGGATACGCCGGCTTGGGCTGTCGTGGCATCGGATCGCCGCGGGCGTGTTTGCCGGCCTTGTGATTCTGGCTGCAGCGCTGCCGGTTCTGGGGGCGCTGGCGAATCCGGACAGGGCGGCAGGGGCGCTGCAGAGGGCAGGGAACCTTTGGCTGGGCTTCTGCCTGTACCTGTTTTTGGCGCTGCTTCCGCTGGAGATCGCGGGGCGCCTGCGGAGAAGGGGCCGTCCCGCGGCCAGAGGGAGGCACAGCGCCTTCAGCTTCTGGGGCGGGATTGCCGTGCTGGTGATTGCCGCCGCGGGTGTTTCCTATGGCATTTTTCACGCAGGTCAGATGCGTACGACTTCCTATACCGTTGTCGTGCCGTCCGAATCCGCTGCAGAGGAGCGGGATTCTCTGCGGATTGTCTTTACGGCCGACCTGCATATGGGCAGCCAGATCGGCTGCCCGGAGATAAAGAAGATGGTGGACCGGATCAACGCCGCGGACCCGGATGTGGTGCTGCTGGGCGGCGACCTGTTCGACAGCGGCTATGATCTTCTGGACGATCCGGCTCAGCTGGAGGAAATTCTGCGGGGTATCCGCAGCTGCGAGGGCGTCTATGCCGTTTACGGCAACCACGATGTCTCGGAGACTCTGATTGGCGGCTTTTCCGTGACGCCCCTGAACCGGGCGTTCCGGGATCCCCGCATGACGGAATTTTTGGAGAACGCCCATATCCGGATGCTGGAGGATCAGGCCGTTGCCCTTGACGGCGGGAAGGTCTGGCTGGCCGGACGGCTGGACGGAGAGAAGGCCGGAGACGGGACGAACAATCGTCTGTCTGCCGCTGCGCTGATGAAAAAGACGAAGAGCGGAACGCCCGTCATCGTTCTGGAGCATGAGCCGGTGGAGCTGCAGCAGCTCTCCGATCTGGGCGCATCCCTGATTCTGAGCGGTCACACGCATGACGGCCAGCTTTTCCCGCTGAATCTGGCCCAGAAGCTGATCTGGGACAATCCATATGGCCGCAGGCAATACGGGCAGGCTGCCAGTATCGTCACCTCCGGCGTCGGGCTGTACGGCCCGCCCATGCGCGTCATGACAGACAGCGAGGTGGTTGTTATCAACCTTCAATTTTATCTTCTCAATCGTGGGATGGCTGTGGGAGGTTAGCCTTCATTTGGTGGCGGACGGAACATTCGTCAAGCGCGGCGCCCTTCTGGGGCCGTGGCTGCCCATCTACGGGAGCGGCGCGGTGCTGATCCTGATTCTGCTGAACCGCTTGCGGACAAAGCCGGCGGCTGAATTTGCAGCGACGATCGTTCTGTGCGGCGCAGTGGAGTATGGAACCTCTTTCTGGATGGGGCAGCTGCACAATGGTACCCGCTGGTGGGACTATACGGGGTATCTCCTGAACCTGAACGGGCGCATCTGCGCGGAGGGCTTGCTGGTGTTCGGCATGGGCGGCATGGTGGTGGTTTATCTGCTGGGTCCTTGGTTGGACAATGCCTTGCGACATGTGCCAGGAAAGCTCTTGCTGCCGCTCTGCGTGACGCTGGTGCTTCTTTTTGCGGCGGACGTGACCTATTCAGGTTTTCATCCCAATGAGGGAAAAGGAATCACCATTGTGCCTCCGGCCGCCCGGAGTGAATCGACGGAGCCAATGAGAAATGACGCTTCTTTTGGAAATTGCAGGATTGTATGGAGTGCCTCTGATGTGGTATAATTTGTCCGTTTTCGGAAAAGAACAGATTTTGCCCGATAGAGGAGGTGCTGCCGGTGATCTGCTTTAAAAGGCTGCTGCGTGATCTGGATGCGTCCCTGACGGATGACGCGCTGCGCAGCAAGGTACAGTTCATGTGGGTTTACCGCATTCTGATGATCGTGGCGCTGCTGATGACGCTGGTAAATATTGCGACCGACAAGCGGCTTCTGGGATGGTCTACATTTGTGTTTGCGCTGCTTTGCGGCGCGGATGTGCTGCTGGCGCGGCGGAACGACCGGTGGCTCCGGATTTCTTCCGGCCTTTTTGTGGCCGAGATTTTATCCCTCTTTACCTTTTTCATCGTATCCGGCACGCCGGAGGGATTCAGCGCCATCTGGATCTGTCTGCTGCCGTCCTGTGGTCTGCTGCTGTTCGGACGCCGCCGCGGGACGGTGATCTGCGCCGCAATGCTGGTGATCGTTCTGTTTTTCTTCGAGACGCCATGGGGAAACTCCTTTTTACACTATCCGTATACGGCGTCGTTCAAACTCCGTTTTCCCATGCTGTATCTGGCGTTTTACGCGGTTTCCCTCTTTTTGGAGACGGTCCGCGTGCTGACGCAGAGAAAACTGCTTGAGGCACAGAAACAATACCGGTACCTGTATGCCCACGACGCGCTTACGGGGCTGTACAACCGCTACGGGTTCAACGAGCAGATGGACCGCCGGTTTGAGGAACCCTGTCCGGATGGGATCGCGCTGGCCATCGTGGACATCGATCACTTCAAGGATGTCAATGATCGTTATGGCCATACCAGCGGAGACGCGGTGCTCAGAGAGGTTGCGCAGCGGCTGAACGATTGCGTGGGCGGCGATGGAGCCGTCTGCCGCTGGGGAGGAGAGGAGTTTGCCATTCTGCTCTATCGGCGGCAGGACGCGGAGCGCATCGGCTCAGACATTTGCCGCAGGATCCGGGAGACGCCGATTTCCGCGGGGGACGACGGCGTCAGCATCACCGTCAGCGTGGGCATTTTCGCGGCGGAAAAGCTGGTGCATCCCTGTATCGGAAAATTTGTGCACAGAACCGACCAATGCCTGTATCGCGCCAAAAACGAGGGGCGCAACCGATCGGTGATTGAGGTCGCGGAGAGTTTTTGACCCAAAGTTCCAACGAAAAAAAGAAGCCCGAAAGGGCTTCTTTTTTTAGCTTATTCATTTCGCAGTAGGACTTTTTGCGGAGCTTTTTACGAAATCCTGGATTCTGGCAAAGGTTTCGTCGCTCAGGTCATGCTCCACCTTGCAGGCATCCTCGGCTGCGATTCCGGGGGAGACGCCCAGACGAGTGAACAGCAGGGTGATGGTCTTGTGCCGGCTGTATGTGCGGGAGGCAATGGCCAGTCCGCTGTCGTTCAGCGTAATCAGGCCGTCCGGCGCCATGGAAATGTAGCCGTTTTCCCGCAGCTTTTTCATGGCTATGCTCACGCTGGGCTTGGAATATCCCAGTTCGTTAACGATGTCGATGGACCGGACCTGACCGGACCGCTCCTGCAGAATCAGGATAGACTCCAGATAGTCCTCCGCCGATTCATGTATGACCATGGGTAATCCCTCCTTCTGCGCCGCTTGTCCGGCTGCTATTTATTTATGTTAGCACATCACGGCTTTTTTGCAAGTACAATTTCCGGGGAGAGAAATCCCGCTTGCAATCGAATTGCGCACACGCTACAATGCAGATACCTGAAATTGCTTTGCGGAGGGTTCATGAAAAAGACGATTCGGATTTTTGCGGCGGGAGTCGCGGTCCTTGCGGCGGCTGCCGCCGGCTATGTGGCTTATGCCTATCTCACGTATTACCGGCTGCCTGACCATCAGGCGCTGACGGTAGAGAACAACGCCGGCAGACAGGCGGAGGCAGGAAAGCCCTACACGCTTGTCTCCTACAACATCGGATTTGGGGCCTATAGTCCGGACTACAGCTTCTTTATGGACGGCGGCAAGTATTCCCGCGCCTTTTCCAGGGACGCCGTCCTGACGAATATAAACGGGGCCATGGAAACTGTCGCGGCGCAGACCCCGGACTTTGCCTTTCTGCAGGAGGTAGACACGGACTCCACCCGAAGCTACCATGTCGATGAGCTGCAGCTGGTCCGGGACAAGCTGCCCGCGTTCGGCAGCGTTTACGCGCAGGACTATGATTCGCCGTATCTCCTCTGGCCCCTGACCAGCCCCCATGGAAAGTCCCGGTCTGGACTGGCAACCCTGTCGACCTGCGCCGCAGATGGCGCGGTGCGGCGCAGCCTGCCGGTGGAAACGGGCTTTTCCAAGTTTTATGATCTGGATCGGTGCTACAGCGTTACGCGGATACCTGTGAAAAACGGAAAAGTATTGTGCCTTTACAACGTCCATCTTTCAGCATATACAACGGATGGAAGCATTGCGACAGAGCAGGTCCGGATGCTGCTGGGGGACATGAGCGCGGAGTATGAGGCGGGCAGCTATGTCGTCTGCGGAGGAGACTTCAACAAGGACCTGCTGGGCGACTCCTCCAGGATTTTCGGCGTGGAAGGGGACCAGTATACATGGGCGCAGAGCTTTCCCTTCGACCTGATCCCCGACGGCTTTAGCCTTGAGGCTCCGCTGGACCCGGCGAAGCCGGTGGCCAGCTGCCGGAATGCGGACCGGCCCTATGACCCCAAAACGGATTTTCAGCTGACCATCGACGGCTTCATAGTGTCCGGCAATGTAAAGGTTCTCAGGTCCTCTGTGATTGACACCGGCTTTTCGTGGTCTGATCACAATCCGGTTTATCTCCGGTTTTCCTTGCAGGAGTGAGGGTACAGGCAAAAGAGAAAAAATTAAAAGCAAAAAAATAAAATTGAGTGTTGACATTTTGTGTTCGGTTTGGTATAGTAACCAATGTTCCGAGCACGGGGGCATAGCTCAGCTGGGAGAGCGCTTGACTGGCAGTCAAGAGGTCAGGGGTTCGATTCCCCTTGTCTCCACCAAAAGCACCACACCGAAAGGTGTGGTGCTTTTTTGCACCTTCGCATAACGACTGCCGGACGAACGGATTGCCGGCCCCTGCGAAAGAAGAAAATGACAAAGTGCGCCGCCTGTGTTATAGTGTGGTCAGTCCCGGAGCGTTCAGCGGGGACCAATGGCCGCCGCGGCGGCGCGCCGGTTAAAATGAAGTATCCGTACGGAGAGGACACATTATGGAAAACTATTTTCACGTCGAATTGAACGACGATGAACTGCGGGGCATCAGCTCCATAGGCCTTGCGCATCTGGGAGATTCGGTTTATGAATTGCTGGTGCGCACATGGCTGTGCGCCCACGGAAAGGCCACGGGAAGGGGCCTGCACCGGGCCACGATTGAGATCGTCTGCGCGGAGAGTCAGGCCGCCCGTGCGGAAAGAATTCTGCCGCTGCTGCGGCCGGAGGAGGCGGACGTATTCCGCCGGGGCCGCAATGCGCAGGTTCACACAGTCCCCACCCACGCCAGCCGCGCACAGTACGCCGAAGCGACCGCGCTGGAGGCGCTGTTCGGCTGGCTGTACCTGCGGGGAGAAACGGAGCGGATCAACGAGTTGTTCTGCGCAATGATGGAGGAAGCGTAAATGCCATTGGATGCGGTTTGCCTGCGGGGAGTGCTCAGTGAGCTTCGTCCCCGTATTCTGGACGTTCGGATCGACAAGGTGCAGCAGCCCGCACGGGATCAGGTGATCCTTCTGCTGCGGGGCAATATTCGTCTGCTGCTGAATGCCGGAGCCAGTTCCTCCCGGATTCAGCTGACAGAACAGCTGCGGGACAACCCCGCGGAGCCGCCCATGTTTTGTATGCTGCTGCGCAAGCATCTGGTGGGCGGGCGTATCGCCGCCGTGACCCAGCCGGGACTGGAGCGGCTGGCGGAGCTGGAAATCGACATCACCGATGAATTTGGCCGGCCCGGAAAGAGAACGCTGGTGCTGGAGGCCATGGGCCGCCACTCCAACCTCATTCTGCTGGATGCGGATCGGCGCATCATCGACTGCGTGCATCGGGTGGATGCCGAGATGTCGGCCCAGCGTCAGGTGCTGCCCGGCCTTTTTTACGAGTACCCGCCGAAGCAGGAGCGGCTGGATCTTTCCGAAGCGCAGGAGGATGCCGTCCGGCAGCTGCTGAGCGCCGCTCCTCCGGAGCAGCGGGTGGATGCGTTTTTGCTGAGTGGATTTTTCGGCCTTTCGCCGCTGATTGCGCGTGAGTTGGCTTATCGGGCCGGCGGAGAGACGGACTGTCGGCTGGAGCAGCTGGGTGAGGCCGGCAGAGAGCGTTTGCTGGGTGAGCTGACCGAGCTGGCCTCCCGCATCCGCGAGGACCGCTATACGCCTGTGGCTCTGCGGCAGGAGGGGCAGCTTCAGGACTTTTCCTATCTGCCTGTCCGGCAGTATGGTGCCTTTATGGAGGAGGTGCCCTACGACAGCTTTTCGGCCATGCTGGACGATTTTTATGAGTCGAGAGAGAGACAGGAGCGGGTTCGCCAGCGCGGACAGGAGCTGATCCGCACAGCGTCCGGGGCGAGAGACCGTCTGGCACGGAAACTGGCGCAGCAGGAAAAGGATTATGACGCCACCCAGGAGCGGGATCAGCTCCGCATCTGCGGCGACCTGATTACCGCCAATCTCTATCGCATGGAAAAGGGAAGCGCCAGCCTGCAGGCGGAGAATTTTTATGACGAGAAGGGCGGCACGGTGTCGGTTCCTTTGGATCCGCTGCTGACGCCGCAGCAGAATGCCGCCAAATACTATAAACGATACACAAAGGCCAAAACCGCGGAGCGGTATCTGCGCGAGCAGATGGAGATCGCCCGCCGGGACATCGCCTATCTGGAGAGCGTGCTGGAGGAGATCGCGGAGGCGGAGAGCGAGCAGGATTTTCTGGATATTCGGAACGAATTGAAGGACGCCGGCTATCTGCGCGGGCGCGGGAAAGAAAAGAAGGAACTCCGCCGGACTGCCCGGCCCAGAGAATTCCGCACCACCACCGGAGGCTATCGGGTTCTGGTGGGCCGGAACAACCGGCAGAACGACAAACTGACGCTGAAGGATGCCGACTTCCGGGATCTTTGGCTGCATACGCAGAAAATTCATGGCGCCCATGTGATTCTCTGCACCGGCGGTGCGGAGCCTCCGGCGGAGGATCTGCGGGAGGCGGCCATGATCGCCGCCTATTATTCGCAGGCGCGGGAGAGCGGCAGCGTGCCGGTGGACTATACGCCCGTGAGACAGGTTAAAAAGCCCGCGGGGGCGAGACCGGGCATGGTGGTCTATGGCACGTACCACACGCTGTACGTGACGCCGGAAAAGGATCTGATCGGCCGGCTTGCGGCGCGGCAGCGGTGACGCCGCGGGAAAAACCGCAAAATTTCATAACCCATATTCCTCTAACCGGCAAATGAAATGGGCACCCCAACAAAATACGACGGAAAATATTGGATAGAACGTCCCTTGTTTAATTCCGTGAAATACGTTATGATTAAGCTTCACGGAGACGCGAAGGGTCACGAACCAATCCGGTACGACGCAGTATCGGCAGGCCCGATCCGAAAAGGGAGGAATCTATCTATGCTCGCGCAAATTTTGGCTGTCGCTATTTTTCTGGGAATGTTTACCATGATCATTCTGGATAAATTTGAGCGGCAGCACATCACGCTGGTCAGCGCCGCGCTGATGCTGGTTCTGGTATTCGGAATCTGCATGCACAGCAGCGACGCCATTGTGACCACGCTGAATCTTCAGTCGATTTTCACGCGGGGGTTCTGGTACGGCGAATCCGGCGGGGAAACGATGGGCATCAACTGGTCCACCATCATTTTTGTGGCGGGCATGATGATTATGGTCGAGGGACTGGGACACGCCGGATTTTTCCGCTGGCTGTGCCTGTCGCTGGCCAAGGCGGTCCACTATCACGTGGTTCCGCTGCTGATCTGCTTCATGTGCATGGCAGGTTTCCTGTCCATGTTCATCGACAGCATCACCGTGGTTCTCTTTCTGGCCGCCGTCACGGCGGAGCTGGCCCGGACGCTGCTTTTTGACCCTGTGCCCATGATCTTGGCAGAAATTTTCTGCGCAAATCTGGGCGGAGCCTCCACCATGAGCGGCGATCCCCCCAACATCATTATTGGCACCTCACTGGGGTATACATTTTCAGATTTTATTGCGAATACCGGTACCATCATCGGCCTTTGCTTTATCCTCTCGCTGTTGTATTTCTGGCTCTGTTTCCGCAAGGAACTGAAAAAAAGCGAACTGGCCAGAGGAGAGGGCGTGGTTTGTCCCGCACCCGCCAGCGCAATCAGCAACAAGCGTGCCTTTATCGGCAGCGTGGTCATCTTTGTGATCGCGGTGGTTTTGCTTATTACCCACGCGCAGACGACGCTGACTGTTTCCTGCATCGGCATGATCGTTGCGGCGCTGACGCTGCTGAATACGCGGATCAACTCCGGGCGCGCCAGCGTTGGGAAGATTATCCGCGGCGTCGATTATAAGACGCTCCTGTTTTTCATCGGCCTGTTTGTCTCGGTGGGCGGGCTGGAGCAGACCGGAGTGCTGCACCTGCTGGCAAAGCTGATCAGCCGCATGAGCGGAGGCAGCGTTACCGTGATTATCGTGATCATTCTCTGGCTTTCCGCTGTAGCCAGTGCCTTTATCGACAATATTCCCTTCGCGGCCACCATGGTGCCCGTGATCCGCTCGCTGGCTTCGACACAGGGGGTAAGTCTCCCCATACTGGCGTGGGCGCTCTCGCTGGGCACCGACATCGGCGGCAACGCGACGCCGATCGGCGCCTCTGCCAACGTGGTGGGAACCTCCGTGGCGGCCAAGCAGGGGCATCCCATCAGCTGGGGCAAGTATTGCAAATACTGTGTTCCCGCCACCTTCATGGTGGTGCTGGTCTCTATGATCTGTCTGTTTGTCAGATACCTGTGAGAAGCGGGTTTTCAGAATATCGTGATTTTGAAGAGGAGGCTGATTTGGATGAAAGATCAGGTTATTGTCACCATCGGACGCGAACACGGCAGCGGCGGCCACTGCATTGCCCAGATGATTGCGGAACAGATGCATCTCAAGCTCTATGACAAAGAAATCGTCGAGGGGATCATTGAGTCCAGCGGCTATTCAGAGGAGTTTGTCAGCCGTATGGATGAGAAGCCCGTCAACTTTCTCTTTTCCCGCCGGGTGGGGGAGTACTCCAATTCCCTGGAGGCCAGCGTGGCGGAGAAGGCCTTTGAGCTGATCCTCTCCAAAGCGGAGAGCGGAGAGTCCTTCGTCGTGGTGGGCCGCTGCGCGGAGCAGGTGCTCAGGGACTATCCCAACGTCATCCGTTTCTTTGTGCTGGGGGACTTCAAGACCAAGCGGAGCCGCATCATGGAGGTCCATCAGGTATCGGAGATGAAGGCGGAGTCCATTATGAAGACCGTTGATCATCAGCGGAAGGTCTATCACAACTACTACTCCGACATCAAGTGGGGCGATTCCCGCGGATACGACATCTGCATCAACAGCAGCAGACTGGGACTGGAGGGCACCTCGGAGACCATGATCCACTATATCCGCGCCTTTATGGCGCAGCGGGGGATTGAGCTGCACTGATTTGCTCGCAGACTCCGGGCCGGCCTCCAACGGGGGCCGGCCCTTTTTACCGGTTTGCCCAGAAAAAAATTCAGGAAAGCTGATTATTTTTCCTGCTTGCGTTGAAACCCTGACAAAACTATTGTATAATCCATAAAAGAGTGCCGGACATCCGCTGCGGCAGACCGGTTGAAAAGCGCAAAGCGATTTGCTATCATAGAAAAACAGGCGGCGACACTCATGCCGCCGGGATAAGGGGAAAAGCCATGAATATTGTCTGTCTGGATATGGAAGGCGTTTTGGTGCCTGAAATATGGATCGCATTTTCGGAGGCCAGCGGCATTCCTGAACTGAAGCGGACCACGCGGGACGAGCCCGACTATGACAAGCTGATGCGCTGGCGCCTCGGCATCCTGAAGGAGCACGGCCTCGGCCTGCGGGAGATTCAGGAGACCATCGCCAAAATAGATCCGCTTCCCGGAGCCAAGGAGTTTTTGGATGAGCTGCGCACCCTTACGCAGGTCATCATCCTCAGCGACACGTTTGAGGAATTTGCCAAGCCTCTGATGAAAAAGCTGGGCTGGCCCACCATTTTCTGCAACTCTCTGGAGGTGGCGGACAGCGGCGAGATCACCGGTTTCCGGATGCGCTGCGCCCAGTCCAAGCTGACCACGGTCAAGGCGCTGCAATCCATCGGGTACGAGACCATTGCCAGCGGAGACAGCTATAATGATCTGGGCATGATTCAGGCCAGCAAGGCCGGGTTCCTGTTCAAGAGCACCGAGAAAATCAAGGCTGACCATCCGGAGATCGCCGCCTACGAGGAATTTGACGAGCTGCTGGCAGCCATCAAGAGCGTGCTGTAAGCGATTGCATACCGATTGATTTCAGACACAGAAAGGGAGACATGATATGAACGAAAAGTTTGCAAAACTGGGCTTTTACCCCGCCGATATTCTGCTTCCTGAACACGCGGATATGACCAAATGGGCCGTTGTGGCCTGCGATCAGTTTACCTCTCAGCCGGAGTACTGGCAGGCTGTGGAGGACACGGTGGGAGACGCTCCCTCCACGCTGCGGCTGATTCTGCCGGAGGCGAAGCTGAACGGCCCGGATGTGGATCGTGACATCGCCGCCATCAACACCTCCATGAAGGAGTATCTGAGCGAGGGCGTGTTCAAGACGCTGCCCGACTCCTTGATTTATATTGAGCGTACCCAGTCGGACGGAAAGGTCCGCCATGGACTGATCGGTATGGTGGATCTGGATCAGTATGACTTTACCCCCGGTTCCGGCGCGCTGATCCGTGCCACTGAGGGGACGGTGCTCTCCCGTATTCCGCCGCGGGTGCGGGTGCGGCAGGACGCCCCCATCGAGCTGCCCCATGTCATGCTGCTGATCGACGATCCCGACGGCACTGTGATCGAGCCCCTGACGGCCGCGGCCTCCGGCATGGAGCGGCTGTATGACTTTGATCTGCAGCAGGGCGGCGGGCACCTGACCGGCTGGCGCTTGGGGGCGAAGCAGATGGACGGCGTCGCCGACGCGCTGACCGGACTGACCTCCGGCACCGCCATGGAGAAGAAATACGGCATGAAGGACGCGGCACCGCTGCTGTTCGCCGTGGGTGATGGAAACCATTCCCTTGCCACCGCCAAGCAGTGCTATGAGAACCTGAAAAAAGTGACGCCAAAGGAGCAATGGGCCGATCTGCCTGCCCGCTATGCACTGGTGGAGGTGGTCAACAACCACGACGACGCCCTGAAGTTTGAGCCGATTCACCGTGTCCTTTTCGGCGTGGAGCCGCAAAAGGTGCTGGAGGCGCTGAAGGCCTTTTACCCCGGCGCCCACGAGGGCGAGGGCGAGGGCCACACCATCGCCTATACCTGCGAGGGTGGTTCCGGCTTCGTGACGGTGCCCCAGCCCAAAATGCAGCTGGCCGTGGGAACGCTGCAGGCGTTCATCGACCAGTATCTCAAGGAGCACGGCGGCGAGGTGGACTATATCCACGGCGATGAGGTGACCGACGAGCTGGGCGCCAAGCCGGGCAATATCGGGTTCAAGCTGCCTGCCATGGGCAAGGAACAGCTGTTCAAGACCGTCATGGCCGACGGCGTGCTGCCCAGAAAGACCTTCTCCATGGGCCACGCGCAGGACAAGCGGTATTATGTGGAGGCGCGCCGCATCAAATAAACTGCCGCAGCGGGGCCGGTTTCGCAGGAGTACTGCGGGACCGGCCCGTTTTGACAGGCCGGATTCCGGCTGCGGCGGACCCGGACAATTCCGCCCGGCCGACGCCAATCGGGTTCTCCGCTGAAAATTCCCTTGAAAGAGGAGTGCTTCATGGATCAAATTGTGTGCGAAGCGCCTGCAAAAATCAATCTGACGCTGGACATTCTGCGCCGCCGTCCGGACGGCTACCACGATCTGTGCATGGTGATGCAGAGCATTTCCCTGTGTGACCGGCTCACGGTGAAGCTGGCGCCGGGGGGCGGCATTCATATCCATATGCCCGGTTCCGAGCTTTCGGAGGGGCCGGACAATCTGGTGTGGAAGGCGGCGCAGGTCTTTTTCCGCGCTGCGGACATGACAGGGGGCGGAGCTGAGATTACAGTAGTCAAGCAAATCCCCGCGCAGGCTGGCATGGCGGGCGGCAGCACCGATGCCGCAGCGGCGCTGCGGGCTCTGAACGAGCTCTGCGGCAATGTGTTTTCTTCGGATGCGCTGGAGAAGCTGGGCCAGCAGATTGGCAGTGATGTGCCCTTCTGCGTTCGCGGCGGGGCCGCGCTGGCGGAGGGCAGGGGCGAGCGGCTGACGACGCTGCCGGGCCTGCCGCCCTGCGGCATTGTTGTGTGCAAGCCCGATTTCGGCCTGCCGACCCCGGAGCTGTTCCGGCGGGTACGGGTGGATGCCCTGCGCCGCCGCCCGGACACGGAGGCGATGCTCCGTGCCCTGGAGCGCGGCAGTCTCTCCGAAGCGGCCGAGCAGCTGGCGAACGTGTTTGAGGAGGTTCTCACAGAGCAGGAGAGCCGTGAGATCAGCGGGATTGAGGACTCCATGCGCCGGCAGGGAGCGATGAATGCCGCCATGACCGGCTCCGGCCCCACGGTTTTTGGACTGTTTGAAAATCAAAAAGCTGCCGCCCGCTGTGCGGAAGAACTGAAAAACCGCTGGACGCAGGTTTTTTTGGCGGAGCCGCGGTGATTTCTGTATAAAATTCCGCCGACTCGTCCACACTCTCTGAAATGGCTTCCAGAGAAGCATCTTCAGAGAGGAATGACGGGATGACAGGCACAAAGCAGGCATTGAGACGTTGGGAACTCGCTTTATTGGTGGGAATGGCCGCCGCCGTTTTGTGGGGCGCATGGTCCCTGCACAGCCAGCAGGCGCTGGCGGATCGGGTGGTACGGCTGCACATTCTGGCCAATTCGGATTCTGAGGAGGATCAGGCTCTGAAGCTGAAGGTCCGCGACGTTGTTTTGGAGCGGGCCACGGAGCTTTTGCGGGAGAGCGGCAGCAGGTCCGATGCGGAGCGGCTGCTGCGGGAGGAGCTGCCCCGGCTCCAGACCATGGCGGAGCAGACCGTTCAGGAGCAGGGCTATGCCTATCCGGTTACCGCCCGGCTGGAGGAAGCCGCCTTTCCCACGCGGGAATACGACGGTTTCCGGCTGCCGGCCGGAGAGTATCTGGCCCTTCGGGTGGTGATCGGAGACGGAGCGGGCCATAACTGGTGGTGTGTCGTCTTTCCGCCCCTTTGCACGCAGGCTTCCTCTGATCTGGCCCAGACAGCCATGGCGGACGGAATGACCGAGGAGGATGTCCGGCTGATGAAGGAGGACGGCGGGTACGTGCTGAAATTCAAATCCATTGAAATATGGGAAAATCTGAAATCGAGGTTTTCCTGACAGGTACAGGAATGAAAAAAAGAGGGGCGCAGGCCCCTCTTTTTTATCGGCATTTTTTTGCATCTGCGGACCGCAGATAGGCGTCGGGATCAAAGGGCTGCAGGACGGTATCCCTTCGCAGGTAGAGGGGATGATGCGGGTGTCCGGATTTCAGAAGCGGCCCCGCGGTGTACCAGCGGGCGCCTGCCTCGCGGCCCAGAGCCGCAAACTCCCGCACGCAGTCGAAAAGATAACTCCGCTTTTCAATGAGATTGCCCCACGCAGCCCAGACGGAGGGCTGCGGCGAGAGCGAGAGCAGATAGGAGAAGGCCTTTCGGTTTTCCTCGCACAGAAGCGGGTTGACGGACGGCTCCATGTCGTCCGGACGAGTGGCCCGCTGAGCGTATACATTGAACATCAGAAAGCTGTCGTAGCCGTTGGAGAGGGCGATCCGCTCCACGGACTGCAGCGTGGGGTCAAGGGCGTCCGGCGCTGCGGTGGAGGGATTGATCCCCACGCAGATCAGCGGACGGAGCCCTCTGGTGCCCAATACGTACCGGTATTCGGAATAGACGTTGGGTACATACAGCCAGCGGTTCACATCGTATTCCGCGGAAGGGCGGAGGGCTTCGGCCAGCGCTTCGTCGAAGGGACGGAGGGAAAGCATGTCGGTGGTACTCTTTGGAATGTGCATATGCGGCGACCTCTTTTTCAACAGATGGTTTCAGTTTACCATGAGCCGGGCAAAAAGACAACCGGCGCTGTCTTTTCTGAGGGGCCTGTGTTAAAATGAGAAAAACAGCTGAGACGGAGCGGGGCAAGGCTCCGAGCGAGGAGGAGAAAACGTGCTGAAAATTCTGATCGGTCCGGCGAAAACAGGAAAATCAGAGCGGATTTTGCAGGAAATCGCCCAACTGGGGGACACCTCCCGCCAGATCCTGCTGGTGCCTGAGCACGCATCTCACGCGGCGGAGGTGGATCTGTGCCGCGTCTGCGGCGATACCGCCAGCCGTCACGCGGAGGTGCTGAGTTTCCGCCGTCTCGCCACACGGGTCCTGACCATTACGGGAGGAATCTCGGATGTGACGCTGGACAACGGCGGCAAGCTGCTGACGCTTCAGCGGGCGCTGTGCGAGATTGCACCGGAGCTGAAGGTCTATCGGCGTCCTTCCCGCAAGGCTGCCTTTTTGGAGGAAATGCTGGCCCTGTTCGACGAGTTCCGAAGCTATGAGATCACGCCGGAACTTCTGGCGGAAAAAGCGGGGGAAATGGAGGGCGCCACCCGGGACAAGCTGCAGGATCTGAGCCTGCTGTGCGGCACCTATGAGGCACGGCTCTGCCGCCCCGGTCTGGACGCCAGGGACCGCATGACAAAGCTGTGCGACCATTTGGAAGAATCCCGCTATGTGGAGGGGGCCGACCTCTTTTTGGACGGATTTACCTATTTCAACGGGCAGGAACAGAAAATTCTGTCTGCATTTCTGCGCCAGTCCCGCTCGGTGACGATCGCGCTTCTGGGTGAGGACGGAAGTCGAAACGAGCTTTTCGACGCGGCCTATCGGACGAGAGACACGCTGCTGCGGCTGGCGGCGGAGGCCGGCTGTCCCAGCGAGGTCATTCGGTTTCCCGCGCATGAGGATACGGAGCCGCTGCTCCATCTGGAACGCTGCTTTTTTGGCCCGCGAGTGCCATGGGAGGGAGACGCGCCCCAGATCCGTCTCCGGGAGGCGGATACCATTTTTGAGGAAACCGAGCAGACCGCGGCGGACATCCGGCGTTTGACGGCGTCGGGAAAATGCCGCTATCGGGACATCACCGTGGCGGCCCGCAATATGGCGGACTATGAAGCGGACATCGAGAGCGTCTTTGAACGGTACGGTATTCCCGTCTATCTGAGCCGCCGCAGCGACATTCTGAAAACACCGGCGCTGCTGCTGGTCACGGGAGCGCTGGCCGCCGTCACCGGCGGATACGAGTACGAGGATATGTTCCGCTATCTGAAAACGGGACTGGCCGGCCTGACGCCGGAGGAATGCGACCGGCTGGAAAATTATGCGTTGACGTGGGAAATCCATGGCTCCGTGTGGCTGCGGGACGAGGACTGGACCGCCAATCCCGACGGCTATGGCGCACCGGAGAACCCGACGGCGCTGGCGGACATCAATGCGCTGAGAGGCCGGGTGCGCGAGCCGCTGCTGAGACTTTCAAATGGGATGAAGTCGGCGCAGACAGCGCGTGAGAAAGTAGAAATACTTTACAGATTTTTGGAGGATCTGCATCTGCAGCAGTCTCTGGAGGAGCAGATGCGGCGGCTGACCGGAGCGGGGGAACTCCAGCGCGCGGAGGAGACGGCTCAGCTTTGGGACATTCTCTGCGGCGTGCTGGATCAGACGGCGGAAATTCTGGACGGGGAAACCATGGACACCGAGGAATTTGTCCGCTTGCTGCAGCAGGTATTCACGCAGTACAGCGTTGGAACAATCCCTGTATCGCTGGATCAGGTGTCTGTCAGTGAAATCACCCGAAATGACCGCCATACGGTAAAATACCTGTTTTTACTGGGGGCCAACGATCATGTGCTGCCGTCCACAGGCAGCAGCGGCGGCATTCTCAATGACGACGACCGGGATGAGCTGACCTCCCGCGGAGTCCGGCTTGCGCCCAAGGGAATGGAGCTGCTGAGCATCGAACTGCAGAATCTGTATGCCGCGCTGGCTCAGCCCACGGAGGGGCTGACCGTCAGCTATCCGGTGACGGACGTCTCCGGCGCCGAACTGCGGCCTGCCTTTGTGGTGGATCGGATTCGGACTCTTTTCCCATGCGTCGGTTTAGAGAAAAGCTATGACAAGGATTATAGGTTTACAGCATCTCTGCCTGCGCTGGAGGAGGCGGGAGAGCCGGATCACCGTGCGCTGTGGCAGTATTTTGCCGATCAGCCTGCGTTCCGGGATCGTCTGGAGGCCATGGCACGGGGGCGTGAATTGAAGCGGGGCAGACTGTCCCGGAAGGCGGTGGAGACGCTGTACGGGCAGCGGTACCATCTGTCGGCGTCCCGGCTGGAAAAACTGAATACCTGCCATTTTGCCTACTTCATGCAGTACGGCCTGCGGGCGAAGGAGCGGGCCGCCGCAGCCTTTGACGCGCCGCAGATCGGCACGTTTCTGCACTTTATTCTGGAAAACGTCACGAGAGAGTGTATGGCGCGGGGCGGCTTTGCGGCCGTATCGGATGCGGATCTGCGGGACCTGACGGATCGGTACATGGATCTCTATGTGCAGCAGGAGCTGCCGAATCTCCGGGATCGCAGCGCCCGGTTCCGGTATCTGTTCGGCAGACTGCGGAACGCGGCGCTCTCCGTAGTGCGCGAGACGGCGGAGGAATTGCGAACCTCGGACTTTGTGCCGCTGGCATTTGAGCTGACCTTTGGGGACCGGGGAGAGCTGCCGGCCGTGTGCATCACGGAGCCGGACGGGGAACTGCGGGTCTCCGGCAAGGTGGACCGGGTGGACGGCTGGCTGAAGGACGACACACTGTATCTGCGGGTGGTGGACTACAAGACCGGAAAAAAGAGCTTCAGTCTGGCGGACGTGCGGATGGGGCTGGACATCCAGATGCTGCTCTACCTCTTCACCCTGCAAAAAGAGGGAGCGGAACATTTCGGCCACCGCATTGAGCCGGCGGGCGTGCTGTATCTGCCTGCGCGGGACGAGGTTCTCTCTGCGGAGCGAAACATCTCCCCGGAGGAGCTCCGGGAGCTGGAGCGGAAAAATCTGCGCAGAAGCGGGCTGCTGCTGAACGAGCCGTCGGTGCTGCAGGCCATGGAACACACGGCGCTGAGCGAGCCTCAGTACCTGCCGCTGCGGGTGAACCGGGAGGGCAATCTCTCCGGTGCCGTGGCCTCGGCGGCCCAGCTGGGCAGTCTGAGCCGGTATGTGGAGCGGCTGCTTCGCCGGGTGATCCGGGAGGTCTCCAGCGGAGACATCGACGCGGACCCCACCTGCCGCAGCGAGGAGGATACCAGCTGCAAATACTGCGACTGGGCGGCGGCCTGCCATTTCGAGGACGGGCGGGACGGAGACCGTCTGCGCTACGTCCGTCCTGTGACGCAGGAGGAATTCTGGACAGAGATCAGCAGCACGGAGGGAGGCGACTGCCATGAGTGACTGGAATCCGACGCCGGAGCAGCAGGCTGCGGTGGAAAACCGGGGCGGCAGCCTGCTGGTCTCAGCCGCGGCTGGGTCCGGGAAGACAAAGGTGCTGGTGGAGCGCGTGTTCCGCTACGTGATGGAGGATCGCTGCAACATCAACGATTTTCTGATGATTACCTATACCAAGGCGGCCGCCGCGGAGCTGCGGAGCAAAATCGCCGCGGAGCTGTCCCGCCGGCTGGCAGCTTCGCCGGAGGATGCCCATCTGCGCAGGCAGCTGCTGCTGGTCTATCAGGCGGACATCAAGACGGTGGATGCCTTCTGCGCCGGACTGCTGCGGGAGAATACGCACCTTCTGGCGCGGGAGGGGGACCGGAACTGCCTATCTCCTGATTTTCGGGTGCTGGACGAGGACGAGGCCCAGCTGCTGCAGGAGCGGGTCCTGAACCGGGTGCTGGAGGATTTTTACGGCGATCCGCAGCCCGGAGATCAGCTGCTGGCGGACACGCTGGGCTTCGGGCGGGACGACCGGGCGCTGGCGGACCTGACGCTGAAGCTCTACAACAAAATTCAGAGCCATGCCCGCCCGACTCAATGGCTGGCAGAGAACGATGACCGGTGGCGGAGCCTCCGGGCCGGCGATCCCTTTGACGAAACCGTATACTGCGGCCTGCTTCTGCAGGAGATCGGCAGGAAGGGGCGGTACTGGTCATCTCTGCTGCTTCGCGCTGCCGGAGACGCGGCGGGCAGTCCGCTGGAAAAGGGATATGCAGATCGGTTTGCCGAGGCGGCAGAGGGCCTGTCGGAGCTGTACGCGGCCGCGGAGAGCGGACGATGGGACGGAACGCGGGAGGCGGCGGAGCGGGTGACGTTTCGAAGCCTTTCCACTCCCAAGGGAATGAAGGACGACCCGCTGGCCGTCCGCATGAAGAATCTTTGGGCGGGCTGCAAGGAGGATTTGAAAAAGAGCCGGGCGCTGCTGGGGCTCAGCGGGGAAGAGGCCATGGAGGATCTCTCCGCCGTCGCGCCCGCCATGGAGGCGCTGCTGCGCCTGACCGCCAGCTTTGCAGAGGCGTACCGCGTGGAAAAGCTGCGGAGGAATGCCGCGGATTTCTCCGACCAGGAGCATCTGGCGCTGCAGATTCTGGTCGATGGGGACAATACGCCCACTGAGCTGGGAAGGCAGGTCTCCGCCCGCTACACGGAGATCCTGGTGGACGAATATCAGGACACCAACGAGGTGCAGAACGCCATCTTCCGCGCCGTATCGCGGGATGGAAAGAACCTCTTTACCGTAGGAGATGTGAAACAGAGCATTTATCGTTTCCGGCTGGCGGATCCCACCATCTTTCTGGAAAAATACAACACCTTCGGCGCTCCCGAGGCTGCGGAGGAAGGGCAGGATCGCAAGATTCTGCTGTCGAAAAACTTTCGTTCGCGGGGAGAAATTCTGGATGCTGCCAACTTCGTTTTTGCCGCCATTATGTCACCGGAAATGGGCGAGATGGAATACGGAGATCAGGAATCCCTGCATTTCGGCGCAGCTTATTACCCGGAGCGCACCGACTGCGCCGTGGAGTATCACCTGATTTGCGCGCAGCAAAAGACGGGGGAGGAGCGGCCTGTCAAAAAACTGACGGCGGAGGCGCGGTTTGCCGCCCTGCGTCTGCGGCAGCTGCTGGACAGTCGGTTCCCCGTGACGGACGGGGACGGGACGCTGCGCCCCTGCCGGCCCGAGGACGCGGCCATCCTGATGCGTTCTCCCGGCAGCCGGGCCTCCGTATATGCGGAGGCGCTGGCTGAACAGGGAATCCCGTGCAGCTTTCAAAGCCAGGAGGACTACTTTTCCACCATGGAGATTTCCGTGCTGCTGGCGCTGCTGGAGCTGATCGACAACCCCAGACAGGATGTGCCGCTGATCACAGTGCTTCGCTCGCCGCTGCTGGGCTTCACGCCGGACCGGCTGGCGGAGATCCGCAGCGTTTCTCCGGATGGGGACTTTTACACGGCGGTAGAGGCCAGCGGAGATCAGGACTGCCGCGATTTTCTCGCCCTGCTGTCGGAACTGCGTCTGCTGGCGCGGGACATGAGCGTCCACCGGCTGCTGTGGCACATATACAACCGGCTGAACGTGCTGGGCGTTTTCGGCGCCATGGACAGGGGACAGGAGCGCCGCGAGAATCTGATCGCTCTGACCGAGCACGCCGAGAAGCTGGAGAGCGGCGGCTATTGCGGAGTGTTTTCCTTTGTGACGCAGCTCAGACGCCTGATCGAAAGCGGACGGGCCCCGGACACCCGCACCGCCGCGGCGGGGAACGGCGTCAGGATCATGAGCATTCATCGCTCCAAGGGCCTTGAGTTCCCCATCGTGCTGTTGTGCGATCTGAGCCACACGTTCTCGCGCAAGGATCTGGAGCCGCCGGTGCTGGTTCATCCGAAGCTGGGCCTTGGCCCCGTGCGGGTGGAGCTGGAGCGAAGGATCAAATACCCCACCATGGCCCGGAGAGCCGTGGAGCGGGCGCTGGATCGGGAGAATAAGTCCGAGGAGCAGCGGATTCTCTACGTGGCGATGACCCGCGCAAAGGAGAAGCTGATTCTGGTGGATGGGCGGTATCATGCGGAGACGCAGCTGAAAAATCTGACGTCGGTGGCCTCCTGCCCGCTTCTGCCGGAGGCTGCCGCGGCGGGCAAGAGCTTCGGCGACTGGATTTTGATGCCGCTGGTCTGCCGGCCCGAGGCGGCCGCGCTGCGGACGCTGGGCGGCGCGGAGCCCGCTGAACTGTACAGCGGTTCCACGGCCCCGTGGCAGGTGGAAATTCATGATGCAGGCGCCTTTGCGGAGGCGCCCGACCGGGATGCGGGGGAGCCGTCCGGCGGGGATGCGCAGGTGGCGTTTGATCCATCCGTACTGGAATTTCAGTATCCCTATCAGCGGGCGGCGGGGATGCCGGCCAAGCTGACGGCCACTCAGCTGAAGGGCCGCGAGGCGGATGAGGAGATCGCGGAGGATACCCTGCGGACGCCCCGCGTGAGACCCCTGACCCAGCCGCGGTTCCGGCAGGAAACCACAGGCCTGACGGCTGCCGAGGCCGGCACGGCTACCCATCTGGTGCTGCAATATCTGGACCTTTCCGATCCCGACGTTGGACGGCAGGTAGAGGCGCTGCGCCTGCGGCGCCTGCTGAACGACCAGCAGGCCGCGGCGGTGCAGACGGAGGCTCTGCGCCGGTTTCTGCGTTCTCCGCTGGCCGGGGAGCTGCGCAGAGCAAAGAAAATTCTGCGGGAGTATCGCTTTACGCTGCTGATGCCGGCCTCCGACTACGATCCCACCGCCGCGGCGGATGATCGGATCATGCTGCAGGGCATCGTGGACTGCTGCTTCGATGCCGGAGACGGGACGCTGACGGTGCTGGACTTCAAAACGGACCGCGTCGCGGGGGAGGCTCTGCGGGCACGTGCCGAGGAGTACCGTCCGCAGCTGGAGGCGTACAGCAGCGCCCTGACCCGGGTGCTGGAGATGCCGGTGAACCGCCGCGTTTTGTATTTTCTCCACACCGGGGAGACGGTGGAATGGTAAAGCGGAAAAAAATTAAAGAAAGTCCCGGAAAACCGCTTGCATTTCATAAGAAACTATGTTACACTAAACAACGCCTTTGCAAAGAGGACTATTTTCTGAAAGAGGTGAACGAGAGCAATGAAGAAAGGAATCCATCCCGATTATCAGCAGACTACGATTACTTGCGCCTGCGGTAATGTGATTGAGACAGGTTCTACCAAGAAGGATATTAAGGTGGAAGTCTGCTCTAAGTGTCACCCCTTCTTTACAGGTAAGCAGAAGCTGGTCGACACCGGTGGACGCGTTGCCAAGTTCAATAAGAAGTTCGGCTTCGATAAGTAAGTCGAAAGACACGTCACAAAAACCCGTATCCGTGAGGATACGGGTTTTTCTTTGCATTTGGGTCGGGATGGCATATAATAGCAGGTATCAAATGTAAAGGGGGACGCATGAGAGATGCTGCAATCTGTAGACGTAAAGACCCTGACACCGGAGATTTTCTCCGTTTTCGGAACGCAGAACGCTCTGCTGACGGCTGGAGATCGTGAGCGGTACAACACCATGACCATCGGCTGGTGCGGACTGGGGCGGCTGTGGAATTTGCCGGCCTGTACTGTTTTTGTTCGTCCGGGGCGGTTCACCTATTCCTTTATGGAGATGCAGGAGCAGTTTTCCGTTTCGGTGCTGCCGGCGTCGATGCACGAGGCAATGGTGCTCTGCGGGACCAAAAGCGGAAGGGATACGGATAAGTTCGCCGCCTGCGGTCTGACAGCCCGGTTCGACGATCACGGCGTTCCCTTTATCGGCGAGGCGGAATGGGTGCTGATCTGCCGGAAACTTTATGCGCAGGACCTGACGCCCGACGCCGTGGCCGATCACCGGGTAGACCAGTTCTATCAGGGCGAGCAGTGGCACCGGATGTATGTGGGCGAAGTGATCGCCGCATATCAAAAATAATTTGACGCGAGGGACTATGGAACAAACTGAAAAGATACGAAATAAAGTGGTGCTGGCGGGCTTGTCCTCACCGGTGCTTGGCCGTGACGAGGATGCCGATGAATCCACCATGGAGGAGCTCTCCGCACTGGTGGAGACCGCCGGAGGCGAGGTCATGGGGATCGTGCTTCAGAACCGTGAAAAGCCTGATCCCCGCTGCTTTATCGGCGAGGGGAAGGTGGCGGAAATCCAGCTGTACTGCGAGAATGTGGGCGCGGACATGGTGATTTTCGACAATGATCTGTCGCCCTCCCAGCAGCGTGTGCTGACGGATATGCTGGGCGTTCAGGTGCTGGATCGAACGGGCCTGATTCTGGACATTTTTGCCCAGCGGGCCAAGACGCGGGAGGGCCGCCTGCAGGTGGAGCTTGCGCAGTACCAGTATCTGCTGCCCCGCCTGACGGGTATGTGGACCCATCTGGAGCGCCAGGGCGGTACCAGCGGCAAGGGGGCCATCGGGGCCAAGGGCCCCGGCGAGACCCAGCTGGAGACGGACCGCCGCCTCATTCACAAAAAAATCGACAAGCTGAAGGAGGATCTGGAGGACGTCCGCCGGGTCCGGGGCACGCAGCGTGTACAGCGCCGGAAAAATGAAATTCCGGTGGTGGCCATCGTTGGCTATACCAATGCGGGAAAATCCACTTTGCTGAATCATCTCACCGGGTCCGACATCCCGGCCAACAACCGTCTGTTCGACACGCTGGACACGACCAGCCGCCTGCTGACCGTCAGCGATACGCTGGACGTGGTGGTTTCGGACACGGTCGGTTTCATCCGCAAGCTGCCGCATCAGCTGGTGGAGGCATTCAAGGCAACGCTGGAGGAGCTGGAATACGCGGATCTGCTGCTCCACGTGATCGACGTATCCAACCCGGAATGGCAGCAGCAGCAGGAGGTTGTGGAGCGGCTGATCACCGAGCTGGGGGCCGATCATCTGCCCCGCATCGAGGTGTTCAACAAGTGCGATCTGACCGGGGGAGAGATCATGCCCCGGGGCGAGGACATCGTCTGCGTTTCCGCCAAGACGGGCGAGGGCATTGACGAACTGCTGCAAAAGATCGACAAGCACCTGGACAAAGGCGCCAAGCGCGTGACGCTGCACATTCCCTATGACAAGGGCGGACTGCTGGATATGCTCTACCGCGAGGCAAAGGTGGAGAGCGTCGCCTACGGCGAGACCATTGATGCGGTGGCTGTCTGCACCCCCAAGGTGCTTGGACAGGTAGGCTCCTACGCGGAAGGCGGAGAGGCTTCGCAGGAGAAGTAAGGCAGGAGGGGGAGGTACGGCGTGGAGGAAGTTTTGGTGCCGTTTGAGACCGCGGAAAGTGAATTCACGGAAAAACGCTCCCGCTTTATCGGAAAGGTCTGGCGGACGGAGAGCGAGGCGGAGGCGCGGGCCTGCATCGAGGAGACCCGGAAACGCCATTACGACGCGCGGCACAACTGCTGGTGCTATCTGCTGCGCAGCGGAGCCGTCCGCTATTCCGACGACGGAGAGCCGCAGGGAACGGCGGGACAGCCGATGCTGAACGTATTTCAGCGGGAGCAGGTCAGCGATGTCTGCTGCGTTGTAACCCGGTACTTCGGCGGAATTCTTTTGGGAGCCGGCGGGCTGAGCCGGGCCTATTCCCGCGCGGCGCGGGACGCGCTGAGCGCGGCTGCCGTGTGCAGTCTGGGCCGATGGACCGTGTGGCGGATTCCCTGCACGTATCCGCTGCTGGAGCGGGTGCGGCTGGAGGCTGAAGCCTGCGGCGGCGTGGAGCGCCGGGCGGACTATGGGGAGACGATCACACTGGAGACGGCCTTCCCGTCCGGCGGGGCGGAGCGCTTCGCCGCCCGGCTGACGGAGCTGTCTGCGGGACAGCTGGTCATGCAGCCGGCAGGGGAGGAGCTTTTGCCGGGTCCCCGCCGGGAGATATAAAAGAGGCAGCCCTGCGGAATCTCCGCGGGGCTGCCTTCCTATATATATGTTACGCCTGATCGGAGGGGTGCAGGGCCTTGTCCAGTTCCTCCAGATTGGCGCCGATCTGATCCAGCGCACGGGGCAGCTGAGACAGATTTACTTCTACCTTGCGCAGTTCGCCGGTGACATAGCCGGAGGTGAAATCGAAGGTGGTAGTCAGATTCTGATATTTTTGCCGGAACTGATCCACCAGAACCTGAAGGCGGCTGACGGTTTCCCGCTCCAGATCACCGGCGCGCTTCCGGGCCTCGCACTCGATGTCGCCGATCTTGGTGCGGAACTGGCGATAGGCCTCTGCGTCCGGACGAAGCGACTCCGCCTCTGCGGAGAGCTGCTCATACCGGGAACGAATGTCGCCCAACTGGGCGGCCTCCTGCGTTTTCTGTTCCAGCCGGACCTGAAGCTGCGCGGCTTCGTTGGATTTCTCGTTCAGGCTGGCCTCCAGATGGGCGAGACGCTCCGTCAGCTGAGAATTGCTCTGCTCCTGTGCCGCACACTGGGCGCGCAGAGTATCGTTCTCAGACTGGAGAGTTTCCTGCGCTGCTGCATTCTCCTGCGCGGCCTTTTCAATATACTGAATGACGTCCTGCTTATCAAAACCGCCGAACGCGACACTTTTAAAGACGCTGTTTTCCATAAAGCCACCTGCTTTCTCATAAATCCTTCAAATTTTAACACAATGCGGCATGATTTACAAGCATTTGAAAAAAGTCTGATACTTTGTAAAAAAGGACTTGCAATCCGTAAACCATTATGTTAATATAATAAAGCTGTCCGGGAGGACAGGGTACGCGCCATTAGCTCAGCTGGATAGAGCGTCTGGCTACGGACCAGAAGGCCGGGGGTTCGAATCCCTCATGGCGTACCAAAAGTCCCTTAGAATCGAATGATTCTAAGGGACTTTTTGTTGTTTGCGCATACCGGCCATTCGCGTGCCTTGATTTTTTGGGATCTCTGAACAGTTGTTGATATTTTGCGCGTCCGTTTTCGCATGCCCTCTCCGGCGGAGCGCATTGCAAAAAGAAAATTTTTACAGTTTTTTAAACCGGGGAGAAGCCGGAATAGCTACAGTTATTCCTTATAAAAAATGCACAAAAGTAGTTTTTTTAACAATAATATGGTATGTTTTCATAACTTTTGATTAAACTGAGATATGTGGCAAACGCGAGTAAAAACAGAGAAAAACGGGAGAATCAAGCTCTTTTCCAAACAGCCGGGCAATTTTGTCGGAAAAAGGGATGGCGTTCTGCTTCGTCAAATTCGGGAAAACGCCGGAAATGGCTGTTGCAGCCAAGATACTGCCGGAACTGCTTGCAATATTGAGTGTTTTGCCATATAATGCACAACAATAGGTCTGATAGGAGAGAAGGTGAAACGGATGTCCCTGGAAGCCGTTGAAAAGGTAGCCGCGGCGGAACAGTCAGCCAAGGAACGAAAGGCTGAGGCCGAGGCGCAGGCGAAGCAGCTGATCGCAGAGGCTGAACGCAGAGGCCTTGCACAGCTGGAAGCAGTGCGCACAAAATCCGAGGAGGAAGGCAAAGAGCTGCTCCGTCAGGCGGAGGAGCGCGCCGAACAGCGATCCAAGGCAATTGCGGAGGAGGCGCAGGAGAAGGGAAACGCCATTTGCGCGGACGCAAAGACGCACCTTGAGGAAACTGCGGAATTGATTGTCGAAAGGGTTGTGGGATAATGGCCATTGTAAAAATGAAAAAACTCCGCGTGATGGCCATGGCCTCTGACCGGGACGGTCTGATGGATGAACTGCTGCATCTGGGTTGTGTGGAGATCAGCGAGCCCGGAGCGCAGCTGGCGGACCCCAAATGGAGCGCGTTGCTTCATCGGGGGACTTCCTCGCTGCTGGAGACACGAAGCCGGATCACGGATGTGAATACGGCGCTGGACGCCATCAAGCAGTACGGAAATCTCAAGGAGGGGCTGTTTGTCGTACGGCGTCCCATATCCGAGCGTGAATTTCTGAGCGCGGATACCGCCGAGCATGCCAGAGCCGCCGCGGGAAAGATCAATGGACTTCTGCAGGCGCTGACAAAGCTTCAGAGTGAAGAAAGTCACCTGCTGTCTGCACGGGCTTCACTGCTGCCGTGGTCCGGTCTGGACCTGCCGCTGGAGTGCAGCGGAACCGAACACGTATTGTATCGCATGGGCGTTTGCCCCGGTGCAACCGATGTGGGAAAGCTGAAAACGGAGCTGGCCGCATCGGACGCAGCAGCGGAGATTTTTGACGCGGGAGGAGACAAGCAGCAGCGCTATCTGCTGCTGATCTGTCTCCGGGCGGACGAAGAAAAGGCCATGGAGGTCCTTCGGACCAGAAGCTTCAGCGCGGTTGCCTTCCCCGGATATTCCGGAACGGCACAGGCAAATCTGGAGCGGCTGGACCGGGAGATCGAGCAAAACCGCGGGCAGCAGAAGGAAACGGAGACGGCGCTTACCGCCTGCGCGGAATACCGGGACGCCCTGCGGGTCTATGCGGATCGGCTCAGCGCTGACGCAGAGCTGAATTCCGACAAGGAAAATACCCTTACAGATGGTACTATTGTATTCTTTGAGGGATGGGCGCCGGCTGATTCCATGCAGGCTGTCGGCCGGGTTTTGGATGAAAAGGGCTGTGCATGGGAGGCCGCGGATCCCACGCCGGAGGAATATCCCGACGTGCCGGTGAAGCTGAAGAACAACAAGCTGACCCGTGCGCTGAACATGGTGACGGAGATGTATTCTCTGCCCGCCTACGACGGCGTGGACCCCAACCCTCTGATGACGCCGTTTTTCATTCTGTTCTACGGCATTATGATGGGCGACATGGGGTATGGGGCGCTGATGATTCTGGCCTCCGTTCTTATTAATAAGAAGTATCGCCCCAAGGGAACCGCAGGCCATCTGTTTACTTTGATGGGCTACTGCGGCGTCAGCGCCTTCATTTTCGGCGCGCTGACGGGCGGTTTCTTCGGCGACTTCCTGACTCAGCTGATTGGAATCATTCATCCGGGCAGCACCTTCGCGCTGCCGTCGCTGTTCACGCCGCTGAACGATACGCTGATGATTCTTATCGGCTCCATGTGTCTCGGCTTTGTCCAGATCAATGTGGGCATGGCCGTCAGCTTTGTGGAGAAGATCCGGCACGGCGAGATTATGGATGCCGTGTGGGAGGAGCTCACATGGTGGGTGGTGTTCGCCGGAATCGCTGTGGCTGTTCTGGCAAAGGTCAATCTTGTGCTTTATGTGGGTCTTGCAATGGTTCTGGTCGGTTCCGGATGGAACGCCAAGGGCTTCGGCAAGGTTACGGCCGTTTTTTCCTCGCTGTACAGTCATGTGACGGGGTATTTCGGCGACGTTCTGTCTTACTCACGTCTGATGGCCCTGATGCTCTCCGGCAGCGTGATCGCGCAGGTGTTCAACACGCTGGGCGCCATTCCCGGAAACATCGTGATCTTCCTGATTATCGCTACGGTGGGAAATACGCTGAACTTTGCCCTGAACCTGCTGAGCTGCTATGTGCATGATCTGCGTCTGCAGTGCCTGGAATATTTCGGAAAATTTTACAAGGACGGCGGAAAGCCATTCCAGCCGTTGGCAATGAATACAAAATACGTGGATATTGAAAATAACTGAGGAGGAAAACATCATGGGATTCTTTGAAGCATTTGGCGGTCTGGCTTTGGCTCTGTTTGGCGCAGGTCTGGCGGCTGCCCTCTCCGGCGTCGGCAGCGCAAAAGGTACCGGCATTGCCGGTGAAGCGGGCGCGGGCCTTCTGTGCCAGGACCCGTCCAAGTTCGGTAAAGTCCTGATCCTGCAGGTTATCCCCGGCACGCAGGGCCTGTATGGTCTGGTGGTCTGGTTCTTCGCCATTTTCCGCATGGGCCTGCTCTCCGGCAACGGTCTGCCCGATCTGTCGGTGCAGGTCGGCCTGCAGTATTTCGCCGCCTGCCTGCCCATGGCTTTGGGCGGCCTGCTCTCCGCTATCGCGCAGGGCCGCGTGGCTGCCGCATCCATCAACATTCTGGCCAAGAAGCCGGAGCATTGGGCCAAGGGCATGGTGCTCTGCATCACCGTTGAGTTCTACGCCATCCTGTCTCTGCTGGTGTCCATGCTGATGATCATCAATATCAGCAAGTGATCCCGGCAGAAGGGAGATTCAAAATGAACGGTATCGAAAAAATCACACAGCGCATCGACGCCGATGCTCAGGCCGAGATCGACCGGATCACGGCCGAGGCACGGGAGCAGGCCGGCCAGATTACTGCGAAGTATCAGGCGCAGGCAGCCCGTGAAACGGCCGACCGTCGGGCGCGGAATGAAAAAAATGCGGCCCAGCGGGAAGAGCGTCTGGTAAGCGTGGCGGAGCTGGAGGCCCGGAAACGGAATCTGGCTGCCCGTCAGAGCATGGTTGAGGAGGCCTTTGATCTGGCTCTCAAAAAGCTGTGCTCCATGCCCGACAGCGCATATGTCGAAACGACTGCCCGCCTGATGGCCAAGGCCGCTCCGGACGGCTGCGGCACGGCTGTTTTCTCCAGGGAGAAGCATGACAGCGTCGGCGCCGCGGCGGTGGCCGCAGCCAATCGGCTGCTGGGCTCCAAGGGAAAGCTGACGATCTCCGATGAAGTGCGCCCCATTCAGGGCGGCTTCATTCTGGTCAACGGCAGCGTGGAGGTCAACTGCACCTTTGAGACGCTGGTGCGCCTCCAGAGGGGCTCCATGGCCGGAGAAGCGGCCAGACGGCTGTTTCCCGAGTCTTAACGAGACAGGAGGTAGCGTCTTGTCCAAGAAAATCAAGGACATCGATTATCTGATGATCTCCGCCCGAATCAAGGCCATGGAAAACGGCCTGCTGACCAGAGAGAAAATGGAACAGCTGCTGGAAGCGCACTCGGACGAGGAAGTATCCCGTATCCTGCAGGAGTGCGGCTACCCTGAATTCTCGGCGGATAACCCCGAGGAGATGGATGCCGCGCTGTCCTCCGCCAGGGAGGAGACCTTTCAGGATTTGGGGGACAGTGCGCCCGATCCCAGATATCTGGATATTTTCAAGCTGAAGTACGATTACCACAATGCGAAGGTGCTGCTGAAGGCCGCCGTGACTGGTACGGACCCCAGCCGCATGATGATGGGAATGGGCCGTGTTTCCACGGCGGAGCTGACTGAGGCGGCGGAATCCAATGACTCCGGTTCTCTGCCGCCGTTTCTGGCCTCCGGTATGGAGGAGGCAAAGGCCGTGCTGGACACCACCCGCGACCCCCAGCTGTCGGACATTGTGCTGGACCGCTGGTACTATCGGGACATGATGGCCGAGGCCGACGCCACCGGCAGCGAGTTTCTGCGGGGATATGTGGAGATCAGCATCGACGCGGCCAATCTGCGCGCGCTGGTGCGGGCTCTGCGCATGGGAAAGAACGCAGATTTTCTGCAGGGTGTTCTGTTTGAACACGGCGATCTTGCCGTGGAATCCCTGCTGGAAATTGCCGCGGCCGGCGGCAGCGGACTTGCGGAACTGTACGCCTCCACAGATTTGAAGGCGGCAGCAGAGTCCGGCGCGGAGGCGCTGTCCGGCGGCCCTCTGACGGAGTTTGAAAAGCGATGCGACGATGCGGTCAGCGACTATCTCTCCGGCGCGCAGTTTGTTCCCTTCGGCGAGGCGCCGCTGGTAGGCTATCTGGCGGCGCGGGAGACGGAGTATACCAACCTCCGGATTCTCCTGATGGGAAAGAAAGCGGGCCTTGCCCCGGAGATCATTCGTTCCCGCCTGCGGGAGAGCTATGTGTAAGAAGGTGCTGATATGGCGGTAACGTATAAAATTGCAGTCGTGGGAGCGTGGGAGTCCGTCATGGGCTTCCGGGCTCTTGGACTGGACACCTATCCGGTGACCAATGCCGAGGAGGCGCGGGAGACCATTCATCGGCTGGCCAGGGAAAACTGCGCGGTGATCTATCTCACCGAACAGCTGGCGGTTCAGCTGCGGGACGTGATCGACCGCTATAAGGACGAGCTGCGGCCCGCCATTATCCTGATTCCCGGCAGAGAGGGATCTCTCGGAATCGGAAAGAGCGACATCCAGCGTTCCATCGAGCGCGCAGTTGGCGCCGACATTCTCTGATCCCCGGACATCGGGAGAACACCCTCGGATGAGATTATTCCAAGGAAGAAGGTTGTACGATTGAGCGGTAAAGTGATTAAAGTATCCGGACCGCTGGTGGTGGCCTCGGGCCTGTCGGACGCGAATATGTCCGACGTGGTCCGCGTTGGTCCCCAGCGGCTGATCGGTGAGATTCTGACCATGAAGGGTGATACTGCATCCATCCAGGTTTACGAGGAGACCTCCGGCCTGGGCCCGGGCGCGGACGTGGTGACCACCGGCGCCCCCCTGAGCGTCGAGCTGGGGCCCGGCATGATCGAGGGCATCTACGACGGCATCCAGCGCCCGCTGGAAAAGATCGTGGAGAAGGTGGGCCCCTGCATTACCCGCGGCGTGGAGGTTCCGCCGCTGGACGAGGAAAAGAAGTGGGAGTTTACGCCCACGGTCAAGGCTGGCGATCAGGTCAGCGCAGGCGATATTCTGGGCACCGTGCCCGAGACGCCGGTGGTGCTGCACAAGATTATGGTGCCCCCCGGAGTGCACGGCACCATCGTAAAGATTGCGGAAAAGGGCGGATACACCATCCGTGAGACCATTGCCGTGCTGAAGGACGACAGCGGCATGGAAAAAGAACTGACCATGACGCAGAAGTGGCCTGTCCGTGTGGGCCGCCCCTATGAGCACAAGTATCCCCCCAAGCGGCCTCTGTGCTCCGGCCAGCGGATCATCGACACTCTGTTCCCCATCGCCAAGGGCGGCACGGCCGCAGTCCCCGGCCCCTTCGGCTCCGGCAAGACCGTGGTGCAGCATCAGCTGGCCAAATGGTCGGACGTGGACATCGTGGTCTACATCGGCTGCGGCGAGCGCGGCAACGAGATGACCGACGTTCTGCGGGAGTTCCCCGAACTGAAGGATCCCCGCACCGGCGAATCCCTGATGAAACGGACCGTGCTGATCGCCAACACCTCCGATATGCCTGTGGCCGCCCGTGAGGCGTCGGTCTACACCGGCATCACCATTGCGGAGTATTTCCGCGACATGGGCTACGACGTGGCCGTCATCGCCGATTCCACCTCCCGCTGGGCCGAGGCGCTGCGTGAGATGTCCGGCCGACTGGAGGAGATGCCCGGTGAGGAAGGTTACCCCGCGTATCTGGCCTCCCGTCTGGCCCAGTTCTACGAGCGCGCCGGCAGCGTGGAGTGCATCGGCTCCGATGAGCGCCGCGGCAGCCTGACCGCCGTGGGCGCGGTGTCGCCTCCGGGCGGCGATCTGTCCGAGCCCGTGTCTCAGGCCACCATGCGTATTGTCAAGGTGTTCTGGGCGCTGGATTCGGCGCTGGCCTACAAGCGTCATTTTCCGGCCATCAACTGGCTGAATTCCTACTCCCTGTATCTGGACTCCATGAAGCCCTGGTTTGACGAAAATCTGGGCACGGAGTTCATTCAGGACCGCGGCAAGGCCATGGGTATTTTGCAGAACGAGGCCAGCCTCAACGAGATCGTTCAGCTGGTAGGCAAGGACGCCTTGTCTCCCAACGATCAGCTGACGCTGGAAACGGCCCGTATGGTGCGGGAGGATTTCCTGCAGCAGAACGCATTCACCGACATCGACGGCTACTCCAGCTATGACCGGCAGAAGAAGCTGCTGAAGCTGATTCTGGATTACGATACGCTGTGCCGCGCCGCCATCAAGAAGGGCGCCGCCACCGCGGAGCTGTTCCAGATTCCGGCCAGAGAAAAAATCGGACGCGCCAAGAGCGTGCCCGCCGATGAGTATGAGAAGGCCTACGCCGACATCCGCACCGAGATGGAGCAGGAGATCAGCGCCGTGGCCGCGAAGGGAGGAGAGGACTGATGATTAAGGAATACCGCACCGTAGAGGAGATCGTCAGCCCTCTGATGATGGTTCGTCAGGTCGAAGGCGTCACCTATGACGAGCTGGTGGAAGTGGAGCTGCACGACGGTTCCGTCCGCCGCGGCAAGGTGCTGGAGGTCAACGGCGATACCGCCGTCGTCCAGCTGTTCGACTCTGCCGCCGGCATCAATCTCGCCCAGTCCAAGGTTCGTTTTCTGGGGCACCCGCTGCAGCTGGGCGTGTCCGGCGATATGCTGGGCCGCGTGTTCAACGGCATGGGCGAGCCCATTGACGGCGGCCCTGAGATTCTGGCAGAGGAATACCGCGACATCAACGGCCTGCCCATGAACCCCGCCGCCCGCGATTACCCCAACGAGTTCATCCAGACCGGTATCTCCACCATTGACGGCCTGAACACGCTGGTCCGCGGCCAGAAGCTGCCCATTTTCTCCGGCTCCGGCCTGCCCCACGCCAATCTGGCGGCGCAGATCGCCCGTCAGGCCAAGGTGCTGGGCGACGACGGCTCCAACTTCGCCGTGGTTTTTGCAGCCATCGGCATCACGTTCGAGGAGTCCGAGTTCTTTGTGGACGAGTTCCGCCGCACCGGCGCCATCGACCGTACCGTGCTGTTCTCCAACCTCGCCAACGACCCCGCCGTCGAGCGTATTTCCACGCCCCGTATGGCGCTGACCGCCGCCGAGTATCTGGCCTTTGAAAAGGGTATGCACGTGCTGGTCATCATGACCGACATCACCAACTACGCCGAGGCGCTGCGCGAGGTTTCCGCCGCCAAGAAGGAAGTGCCCGGCCGCCGCGGTTTCCCCGGATACCTCTATACCGATCTGGCCACCATGTACGAGCGCGCCGGCCGCCGTCTGGGTTTCCCCGGCTCCATTACGCTGATCCCCATTCTGACCATGCCCGAGGACGACAAGACCCACCCCATCCCCGACCTGACCGGCTATATCACCGAGGGCCAGATCATTCTTTCCCGCGAGCTGTACCGCAAGGGCATCAATCCCCCTGTGGACGTGCTCCCGTCTCTGTCCCGTCTGAAGGACAAGGGCATCGGCGAGGGCAAGACCCGCGAGGATCACGCCAACACCATGAACCAGCTCTTTGCCGCCTACTCCACCGGCAAGGACAACAAGGAGCTGATGTCCATTCTGGGCGAGGCGGCTTTGACTCCGACCGATCTGTTGTACGCCAAGTTTGCGGACGAGTTTGAAAGACGGTATGTCAATCAGGGCTATGATGAAAACCGCTCCATTGAGGAGACGCTGGATCTGGGCTGGGAGCTGCTGAGCATTCTGCCGAAGGCAGAATTGAAGCGGATCAAGCCCGAACTGATCGAAAAGTACTGGCCGAAGAACGACCAGCAGTAAGGAAGGGAGCCGAATGGCAAATATCACGGTAAACCCCACCCGAATGGAGTTAACCCGGCTGAAGGGCAAGCTGCGTACGGCGCAGAGAGGCCATAAGCTGCTGAAGGACAAGCGGGACGAGCTGATGAAGCAGTTCCTCGACACGGTTCGGGAGGTTCGTACCCTCCGGGCGGAGGTGGAGGAGGACCTGATGACCGTTCACGGCTCCTTCACCGTGGCATCCGCGCTGATGTCCTCCGAGGCCATGGAGCAGTCCCTGATGTATCCCAAGCAGAGCGTGGAGCTGACCATGACCACAAAGAACATCATGTCGGTGAATGTGCCTGTCTACGATTTTCACACCAAGACCAAGTCCGACAGCGACATCTATCCCTACGGCTTCGCGGCGACCTCCGGCGAGCTGGACACCGCCGTGGACGCGCTGGGCAAGGTGTTCCAGAAAATGCTGAAGCTGGCGCAGATCGAAAAGGCTGCCCAGCTGATGGCTGAGGAGATCGAAAAGACGCGCCGGCGCGTCAACGCGCTGGAGTACGTCATGATCCCCAACACGCAGGAGGCTATCCGCTATATCACCATGAAGCTGGATGAGAACGACCGTTCCACCACCACCCGGCTGATGAAGGTCAAGGATATGCTGCTGGCTGAGGCCATTGAGGAGCAGCGGGCGCGGGATCAGGCGATTCAGGCGCGATATGCGCAGGAAAACAGCTGATTTTTCAAAAAAGGCATCCATCTGCTTTGCGGATGGATGCCTTTTTGTGCTTGACAGACAAGAGGAGGAAGCGTAGTATAATAAGTATGAAAATTCATACTTATTATACTTAGGGGGCATTTGTGTGCAGCAGAGAAAAAAATTCGCGGGCACCGTCAAGGTCGGGGAAAAGGGACAGGTCGTCATTCCCAAAGAAATTCGGGACCTGTTTTCCATTCAGCCGGGCGATACGCTGCTGATGCTGGCGGACACAAAGAGAGGAATTGCCATCGTCAAGGACAATGCGCTTTTTGAGGCATTTTCCGGACGTCTCGGCTTTGCTGAAGGGGATGAAGAATGTGGGGAGTGAGGTGCTGGAGGTCTCTGGGCTGTGCAAGCGGTATTCCGGATTTGCACTGGAAAATGTGTCGTTTTCGCTGAAAAGCGGAACCATTACCGGCTTTATCGGGCGCAACGGCGCGGGAAAGACCACAACGCTTCATTGTCTGCTGCATCTGACGCACCCGGATGAAGGACATGTTTCCTTTTTCGGCGAAGAATTTGCGGGCCATGAGGCGGCGATCAAAAATCAGATCGGATATGTCTCCGGGGGCGTCAGCTACTATCCGCGAAAACCTCTGAAAACCATTACCGCGGTAAACAGAAGATTCTATTCCCAGTGGGACGATGCGGTTTATCTCCGCTGTCTCGAGGAATTTTCGCTGGACGAGAGGAAGACCCCGACGGAGCTTTCCGAGGGGATGAAGGTGAAGTATGCCCTGACACTGGCGCTTTCCCACCACGCCAGGCTGCTGATTCTGGACGAACCCACCAGCGGGCTGGACCCGGTCTCGCGGGAGGATCTGCTGGAGCTTTTTCTGAGATTGCGGCGCCGCGAGGATGCCGCCATTTTGTTTTCCACGCACATCACCTCGGATCTGGACAACTGCGCGGACCGGATTCTCTATCTGCGGGACGGACGCCTTGTCGCCGATGCCGCACTGGACGAGTTTACGGCCGGGTATTGGCTGCTGCGCACAAAAGAGAGGCCGGAGAGCGCAATCGGGCCGAGAGAAAACCGAACCGGCTGGACGGCCCTGCTTGCGGCGGGAGACGCCGTTCCCGCCGGGGGAGAAACAGTGGCTGCCTCGCTGGAGGACATCATGGTCCATCTGGAAAAAGGGGAGTGGTCGGAATGAAGAATCTGCTTTACAAAGAAGCGCGGCTGGCGCTGCATCCCACCAGCATCCTGTTTCTGGGCTTGTCCGCCATGCTTCTGATCCCGAATTATCCGTATTATGTGACATTCTTTTATACCAGTCTGGGCATTTTCTTCATCTGCCTCACAGGGCGGGAGAATCAGGACCTGCTTTATACCCTGCTGCTTCCTGTTTCCAAAAGTGACGCGGTTCGGGCGCGGATGACGCTGGCATGTCTTCTGGAGCTGACGCAGATGGCGGCGGCAGTCCCGTTTGCGATGCTCCGCAGCCGGATGCCGCTGCCGGGGAATCAGGTGGGGATGGACGCGAACACGGCCTTTTTCGGCCTGGCCTTTTTGATGCTGGGCATCTTCAATCTGGCCTTTTTCACCCGTTATTACCGCAATCCCGTTCAGGTGGGGAAGTCCTTTGCGTGGGCTTCCGTGATGGAATTTCTTTATATTGCCGCCGCGGAGACCCTGACCCATGCGGTTCCGTTTTTCCGGGATCGGCTGGACACGCCGGACCCGGCGTTTCTCTCCGCAAAGCTGCTTGTGCTGTGCATAGGAGCGCTGGGGTATGCGGGAATGACGCTCTGGGCGTTTCAGATGGCAAAGCGATCCTTTGAAAAAATCGATCTGTAATCTGTAAAGGGAAAGAGGCGCTATTGCGCCGCTTTCCCTTTACAGCACATAAATGTGTGGAATCTACTTGCGGTAAGGGTACGAAAAGAGTAGACTTACTTATATCAAGTTGTGGAGAGCTTGAAAATTTGTAGCATCAAAGGAGAAAAAGAACATGAAAAAATGGACCTCGCTCTTGCTGGCGGCGATTCTGGTAATCGCTCTGGTTGTCCCGGCCAGCGCTGCCGAACCGGGGATGAACAACTTTCAGGAAAAGAAATATACGTATAACGGCTTTACAGACGTTGCCGCCGACGCGTGGTATGCCACCGCGGTCAAGAGCTGCTATGAATCCGGGCTGATGCAGGGAACTACCGCGACGACCTTTAACCCGAAGGGAAACCTGACCGTGGCGCAGGCCATTGTGATGGCTGCCAGACTGCGGTCTGTTTATATGGGCGGAACCGGCACGTTCGAAAAGAGCACACCGTGGTATGAATCCGCTCTGACCTATGCCATGAACAACGGCATCATCACCAAGACGGAATTTACGTGGTTCGGCGATTTTAACCAGCCGGTGACCCGCGGCGGAATGGCATATCTGTTCAACAACGCGCTGACGTACGATTCCATCAACACCGTGACCAAGCTGCCGGATGTGCAGGAAAACGACAACCACTTCGGCCCGGCTATCTTCAACCTGTACCGTGCCGGCGTCCTTACCGGCAACGATGTCTATGGAACCTTTGCTCCCAACGACACCATCACCCGTCAGGCGGCCTGCGCCATCATTGCCCGAGCCGCGTTTCCCGCTCAGCGCCAGACGCTGAGCCTGTATGAGGAATTTACATACGGCGATATTTCCTTCCCCATGCCCTCCGGCAGTACGGCCTCCACCTCCTCCAGCGTATATGAGGTGAGCAGCGCGAACAATCTGCAGATGTCTGTCGTTTCCAAGGATGTGAATACGTCATATCAGGGGATGTCCATCACCGTAATGGATGCGGCCTCCGTACAGAAACTGCTGGTCGATGCGCTTTCTGCCAATTCCGGCGTGACCATCAGCGATGCCTCTACCCAGCCGGTGAGCTTTGGAAAAACGGCGGCTTATCGGATGACCTTTACGGCGACCAGTTCCGGCGTGCAGATCCCTGCCGGCAGCTACGTGTATATCAGCGGCGATACGCTGTATATCTACGCCTGCATTACGGCGGGCGGCGACACGTCCCGGAAAACCATGATGAACGCTGTCATTGTGGACGGCAATACGGTCTCCTCCAAGCTGTAACAGCAAGAAAGAAACGGCTCCGGTTTTTGAACCGGGGCCGTTTTTTTATGGATCATTTTATTACAGCAGGGTGATGCCGGCATTTTCGCAGACGGTACGAGTGGCGGGGTCCCAGAGGCTGGCCTGCACCTCGCCGATGTGGCAGGTGCCGATGAGAAGCATACACAGCCGGGACTGACCCACGCCGCCGCCGATTGCCTGCGGTAGCTGCCCGTTCAGAAGCATCTGATGGAAGGGGAGTTTCCGGCGATCATCGCAGCTGGCCTCCGTCAGCTGGTGATCCAGCGCGGCCTCATCCACACGGACGCCCATGGAGGAGAGCTCAAATGCCCGCTTCAGAATGGGGTTCCACATGAGAATGTCCCCGTTCAGGGACCAGTCGTCGTAGTCGGGGGCGCGGCCGTCATGGGGCTTTCCGGATTTCAGCTTGCCGCCGATCTGCATAAGGAACACGGTGTGGTGCTTTTCGCAGATGGCGCTCTCCCGCTCGGAGGCTGTCAGGTCGGGGAACCGATCCTCCAGCTCCTGCGTGGTTACGAAATACACATCCCGGTCAGGATGGAAGGTCAGGGCGGGGAACTGCTTCCGGAGGTCGGCGGAGGTATCGCAGATGGCCTCCACAATGCTGCGGACGGTATCCTTCAGATATTGGATGTTGCGATCCTCCCGGCGGATGTTCTTTTCCCAGTCCCACTGATCCACATAGACTGAGTGCAGATTGTCCACAACTTCGTCCCGGCGGATGGCGTTCATATCGGTGAACAGGCCGGTCCCCACAGGAAATTCATACCGCTTCAGCGCCAGACGCTTCCACTTTGCCAGCGAGTGAACCACCTGTCCCTCGGTGCCCACATCGGGAATGTCAAATGTGACGGGGCGCTCCACACCGTTGAGGTTATCGTTCAGACCGGTAGCGCCGTCCACAAACAGCGGGGCGGAGACCCGGTGAAGGTTCAGCCTGGCAGACAGATTTTTTTGGAAATCTGCCTTGATAAATTCGATGGCGCGCTGGAGATCGTTGTTGGAGAGAGGCATCCGATAGCCCGCGGGGATGGTAACTTTGCTCATGTTGGATCATTCCTTTATTTCAATTTCGTTTACGAAAGTCAGAACAGGTTGAGGACAAGCGGAGTCACATAGGCCTCCATCAGAGCGGCGGCGGCCAGAAGGGGCACGATCAGCACCCAGATTCGGGCGGCCTGCCGCAGACAGGAAGACAGGGGATAGGAACCGCCGTTCCGAAGCTCACGGCTGATCCGGCCGCAGAAATACAGGCCGGCAGAGAAGGAGAGAACTATGGCCGGAATCTCAAAAATGCCGTGCGGAAGAAGTGCGGCCAGATAGATCAGAAAAGAGTGGCCGCCGCGTACATACCATGCGGCCAGAACGCCCAGCAGCATGGCGTTGACGCCCAGCGCCAGCGCGGAGAGATAGAGAAACGGGATCAGGCCGCAGAGTATGGCCACTGTACAGGCCCGGAGGTTATTCAGAAACAGACCTGCTGCGCTGAGCTGTCCCCCTGAGGATTGCAGATCCAGCCCGTTGAAGAACGAGAAAACGACGGTCATGATGTTGTCCAGAAGCTTCGGGGAGGCCATGCAGCTGCCGAAGCCCAGAAAAATCAGGATCAGAAAGGCGGCCGAGGAGCGCATCACCTCGTAGGAGAAGCCGCTGTGCCAGAACTCCCGCAGCGCGTCCCGCTGAGCTTTTAGCAGCCGCATCCCAGCAGATCCAATCCGACCCGGAGGCGGCGCAGCGTCTCGTCCCACCCGAGGATGTGGCAGATTTCCACAGCCCCGCCGGGAGTGACCAGCTTTCCGGCCACGGCGATGCGAACCGGCCACATGAGGGTGGCGTTCTTCACGCCCAGACGCTCCGCCAGAGCGATCAGAGCGTCGTGGATGGCCTCAGAGGTCCACTCCGGCAGCGATTCCAGAACGGGGAGTGCCGCAGCGAGCATGGTTCCGCTGACCGCACGGTCAGTTTTGGACTTTTTGTTTACATAAAACTCGACATCATAGTCCGGGAGCGTGTCAAAGAAGTCCACCTTTTCGGGAATTTCCGTCAGCTTTTCGCAGCGGGCCTGCAGCAGCGCCGCAATCTCCGCCGCGTTGAGAGCGGGGTTCCGCACGGCTTGCCGGATATAGGGCTCGGCGACCCGGGCAAAGTCCGCGGGGGGCAGGGCGCGCAGATAGGTGGCGTTGAAATAATCCAGCTTGGCGATGTCAAAAATAGCGGGGGACTTGGAGATGCCGCTGATGTCGAATGCCTTCACCAGCTCGTCCAGCGAAAAAATCTCCTGCTCCGCCAGCTCGCCTTTGGGAGACCAGCCCAGCAGCGCCACATAATTCAGAATGGCCGGGGTGAGATAGCCCTGTGCCACCAGATCTTCGTAGGAGGGATCTCCGTGCCGTTTGGACATCTTGTTGTGCGCGTCCCGCATGACGGGGGAGCAGTGGACGTAGGTGGGAATTTCCCAGCCGAACGCCTCGTACAGCAGGTTGTATTTGGGGGCGGAGGAGAGGTATTCGCTGCCCCGGACCACATGGGTGATGCCCATCAGGTGATCGTCCACCACGTTGGCAAAGTTATAGGTGGGAAGCCCGTCGGATTTCAGAAGCACCTGATCGTCCAGATCCTCGTTGTTGACGGTGATGTTGCCGAAGGTCACGTCATGGAAGGTGGTCTTTCCCTCGCGGGGAATGCGCTGGCGGATCACGAAGGGCTGGCCGGCGGACATCCGCTCCGCGATTTCCGCGTCGGAGAGCAGGGAGCAGCCGCAGTGATGCTGATGGATGGTCACACCGTCGCCGACGGAGACCTCCTCCTCGTCGGACTTTTCGCAGAAGCAGCGGTAGGCCGCGCCCTTTTCGACCAGCAGCTCCGCATATTTTCCGTACAGGTCCCGGCGCTGGGTCTGGATGTAAGGGCCTACGGGGCCGCCCACATCAGGACCCTCGTCATGGGTCAGCCCGCACTCGGTCAGAGTCTTGTATATCACGTCCGTGGCGCCCTCGACCAGACGGCCCTGATCGGTGTCCTCAATGCGGAGGATAAACGTGCCTCCCTGAGAGCGGGCAATGAGCCAGGTATACAGCGCGGTGCGCAGATTTCCCACGTGCATATAGCCGGTAGGGGAGGGGGCGAAGCGGGTACGGACCTTTCCGTGGGGAATGCGTGCCTCCATCTCCTCAAAAAAAGAATGATCGACAGTCATGAAAGTACCTCCATGTACAATTTAACAGGTTACATTATCTCTTTTACCGGCTGGAATGTCAAGGGCAACGCGCACAAATCCCCGCCGTTTCCCAAGAACGGATTGCACTTTCCCGTGGGTTGTGATACACTTTATTAGTTATATTGCGCCTATCGTGCAGGCGCTGCGAATGGGCAACGCCCACTCCGATTATTTTATCTTTTTGAGGTGTCCGAAATGGAAAATAATACGCAGAAGAAACGCATCCTCAGCGGCATTCAGCCGTCGGGCGACCTGACGCTTGGCTCTTATCTGGGAGCCATCAAGAACTGGGCCGCGCTGGCGGATGAATACGACTGCTTTTATATGCTGGCGGATATGCATACCATTACCGTTCGGCAGGTTCCTGCCGATCTGCGGCACCACACCATGACGCAGCTGGCCGCGTATATCGCCTGCGGTCTGGACCCTGAGAAAAACGTCCTGTTTGTGCAGTCCCACGTGCCGGCTCATGCGCAGCTGGGCTGGGTGCTGGACTGCTACACGATGTTCGGCGAGCTGAGCCGCATGACGCAGTTCAAGGACAAGTCCGCGAAGAATGCGGACAACATCAATGCCGGTCTCTTTACGTACCCTGCGCTGATGGCCGCCGATATTCTGCTTTATCAGGCCGATCTGGTTCCCGTTGGCGGCGATCAGAAGCAGCACGTCGAGATCTGCCGGGACATTGCCGCCCGCTTCAACGGGATATACGGGGATGTGTTCAAGCTGCCTGATCCCTATATTCCGAAGGTGGGCGCACGGGTGATGTCCCTGACCACGCCTGAGAGCAAAATGTCCAAGTCCGACAAGGACCAGAACGGCTGTGTGTACCTGCTGGAGAAGCCGGAGGACATTCTGCGCAAGTTCAAAAAGGCCGTCACCGACTCCGACGCCTGCGTCCGCTACGATCCGAAGGAGAAGCCCGGCGTATCCAACCTGATGCAGATTTATTCCGTGACTACGGGGCAGGACTATGCCTCCATCGAGCGGGAGTTCGCTGGCAGGGGCTACGGCGACTTCAAGGCCGCCGTGGGAGAATCGGTGGCCGAGATGCTCCGCCCCATCCGGGAGGAGACGGAGCGCATTCTGTCCGACAAGGCCTATTTGCAGAGCGTTTATCGCGCGGGGGCGGAAAAGGCTGCCTATGTGGCCAACCGGACGCTGTCGAAGGTCTACAAAAAAGTCGGCTTTGTCGAGCGGTAAGGGCGGGGGAAGGAAATGCAATTTGATAATCAACTGATCGTCTATGCGATACTGGCGCTGGTCGTCGCTCTGATTGTCAGCTTTTTGATGACCCCGGTGGTCAAGACCTTCGCCTATAAGGTTGGCGCCATCGATGTGCCCAAGGATGCCCGGCGGATGCACAAAACGCCTATTCCGCGGCTGGGCGGTCTTGCCATCTTTATCGGCTTTATGGTCAGCATTCTGCTGTTTACCCACGTGCGTCAGGATCACCAGCTGCAGGGAATCCTCATGGGAGCTGTGGTCATCGTGGTTTTGGGCGTGGTGGACGATACCACTCCGCTGCCGGCCATGTTTAAATTCGTCGTCCAGATTGTCGCGGCGCTGATCCCCGTGTTTCACGGAGTGGTGATTCAGGCAATCTCCAACCCCAATCTGCTCTCCAGCAGCGCATACTGGATTCTGGGCAAGCTGTCCATTCCCATCACGGTGCTGTGGATCGTGGCGATCACCAATTCGGTGAACCTGATCGACGGTCTGGATGGTCTGGCCAACGGCGTGTCCGCAATCTCGGCCACCACCATGCTTGTGATTGCCATTCTGGTCTCCGAGAGTCAGGTGGCGATCGTCATGGCTGCGCTGGTGGGCGCCTGCGTAGGATTCATGCCCTACAACATGAATCCCGCCAAAATGTTTATGGGGGATACGGGTGCGACGTTCCTTGGCTTCATTTTGGCGACGATGTCCATTCAGGGCCTGTTCAAGATGTTTGCGGTGATCTCCTTTGCCGTGCCGTTTTTGATTCTGGGCCTGCCCATTTTCGATACCGCCTTCGCCTTTATCCGCCGTATTGCCCACGGCCAAAGCCCCATGCGGGCTGATCGCAGCCACATTCACCACCGGCTCATCGATATGGGCCTGAGCCAGAAGCAGGCGGTGGCCACGCTGTATGTGATTTCGGCAATTCTGGGCTTGTCCGCGGTGATTCTCACCACCAGCGGAGAGGAGAAGGCCATGCTCTTTTTCCTCGCTCTGTGCGTGGTGGCTATGGTGGCCGCACGGGAGGTTTTTCCCAAGGAAATCAAGGGGGAGCTTCACGAGGAGATGGAGGAGCTGAAGGAGCACACCCATCATGACGCCGGAAACGAGCAAAAAAAGCACGCACCGGATGATGCGGAGCAGCCGGAAGAAAAAGACAAAAAGGAAGGCGGAGAAAAATAAATGGAAAAGCTGCGCATCATGAGCGTGTTCGGCACCCGCCCGGAGGCCATCAAAATGGCCCCACTGGTGAAGGAGCTTGCATCGCGTCCGGAGATCGAAAGCCTTTGCTGCGTCACGGCGCAGCACCGGCAGATGCTGGACTCCGTGCTGGATGTATTTGCCCTGCGGCCAGACTGGGACCTGGACATTATGACGCCGCGGCAGACGCTTTCCTCCATCACCAGCAAGTGTCTGCTGGGCATGGACGAGGCCATCGACGGACTGAAGCCGGATATGATTCTGGTTCACGGCGATACCTCCACCACCTTCGCCGGGGCGCTGTCCGCATTTTATCATCAGGTACCCGTCGGGCACGTAGAGGCCGGATTGAGAACGTATGACAAGTATTCTCCCTTTCCAGAAGAAATGAACCGCAAGCTGGTGTCTGCCATCGCTGATCTGTACTTTTGCCCCACGGAAAACAACAAGAACAACCTTCTGAGGGAGGGAATCGACAAGGGCGTGTTCGTCACCGGAAATACGGTGATCGACGCGCTGAGAACCACCGTCCGCAGGGAGTATCACTTTTCCACCGAGGCGCTGAATAACCTCCCTTACGATACGCAGAAGATCTGCCTTGTCACCTGCCACCGGCGGGAAAACTATGGCGAGCCCATGAAAAACATCATGCTGGCGCTGCGTCAGATCGCCGAGGAGAACCGGGACGTAGAGCTGGTCTATCCCGTTCATCTCAGCCCGGTGGTTCGGGAGGCTGTGGACCGCTACCTGCGGGGGGCGCCCCGCGTCCACCTGATCGATCCGCTCCCCGCCGATGAGATGCACAATCTGATGGCCAGATGCTATCTGGTCCTGACGGACTCCGGCGGACTGCAGGAAGAGGCTCCGGCGCTGGGGAAGCCCGTGCTGGTCATGCGCCGGGAGACAGAACGCCCCGAGGCGGTTGAAGCGGGGACGGTCAAGCTCTGCGGCGTGGTACAGGACGACATCGTCACTATGGCGGACAGGCTGATCCGCGATCCCGCCGCCTATGAAAAGATGGCCCATGCCGTCAATCCCTATGGCGACGGGCAGGCCTGCCGCCGGATCGCCGACGCGATTCTCTGGCATTTTGGCCGGACTGCCGAGAGACCCGCGGATTACGCCGGAAAATAACAGCCGGACGGCTTCCAAAGGAGGGACGGCATGAACAAGCGCAAATTCAGTGTGATGACGGTTGGATTCACCGTCCTGATCATTTTGGCGGTGGCGCTGCTGATGGTGAACAATCTGCGCCGATCCTCCCATATTGAGCTGCCGGCTGCCGCCTCCGCGGAGAGCAGCTCCGCGTCTTCGGAGCAAGAGACAGGCGGCGGGGCCGCTCAGATCGCTGTCACGCCTTCCACGGTGCAGACGGCGGTAGCGACGCTGACCCGCCCTGAAAAATATGTCCGCGCTCTGACGGTGGAATATCTGTGGGACGGGGGCAGCGGCACCTTCCAGTCGACGGTATACGTCAGCGGAGCCTACGTCCGCACGGATACGACGCAGACAGACGGCAGAATTCGCCACAGCATTACCGACGGGACGACGACCTATGTCTGGTATAATTCGGGAAAGAGTTACTTTTCCGGGAAAGCGGATGTGGCCAGCGCGGATCAGGAGCAGCACATTCCCACGTATGAGGATCTGCTGAATCTGGATGCGAAGCAGATCGCCTCGGCGGATTACCGCACCTTCTCTGGCGAGAACTGTATTTTCGCGGAGACGGCGAAGGATTCCGGCGGCTACGTGCAGCGATACTGGGTCAGCGTGGCCACCGGGCTGCTGCTGGGTGCGGAAAAACTTCAGAACGGCGAAACGGTCTATCGGATGGCCGCGCAGCCGGTCAGCGGAACCGTGCCTGCAACGGCGGATTTTACCCTGCCGGACGGAAAGGTTCTGCATAAGGTATCCTGAAACGCGAAGCGCGGAGCTTAGGCTCCGCGCTTTTTATAGAATCAGCAGCAGGCCCAGCGCAATCAGAAGCTCCTCGTCGGCCTCCTCCTGAAAGAGCAGAAACAACAGCAGCAACAACAGAAGATCGCCGGTGTCCAGACTCTCGAGGTGAAATCGGTTCAAAAAATGGCGCAGCGCCCCTCCGGGGCCGTCCCCGCTCTCTTTCTCCGGCGGATGAGGGGGCGGCGCCGGAGGAACCGGTGCAAAGAGGGGCGACTCCTCCTCGGATATGCGGGTGTACTCGCCCTGATCGTTGCGGATGTATCGGTTATACATGATGATCCTCCCAGCCGGAAAGAAATTTTTTGCCGACGTGAATCACCCTTGCCAGCTGCAGGGCGCGTTCCACCTTTTCCTGCCGCGCGGGCTTCAGGTATGGCCGCAGGGCGTATAATAGCTGCCGGGCCCTGCCGTCCTCCCGGCTGGACAACTCCTGCAGGATCGGCAGCAGCTTTGCCATCAGGGCTGGATCCAGGATGGCTGCATCCCTTTCCGGAGCGGGCGGCGATTTCTCCGCAGGCGGAGTTTCCGCCTGCGGAGGCGGTTTTGCCTGCCCGGAAAGGGACTGCGCCAGCTGCATGACCTGCGCCATACTCTCCGGGTTGGACAGCAGCGCATTCAGTTTGTCCTCAAGCTCCGACACGCCGCCGTCACCGTCCTTCCTACTCCTGAATCGCCCTGCTGATTCGCCCGATCAATTCGGCTCCCTCGGGGCTCTGCATGATCCGGGCGAGCATACGCACCATCTCCGCCGGATTCCCCTGCGCTGCGCTGGCTGCGGCTTGCTGAAGGGCTGCGCCGCTGCTCCCGCCTGCCAGAAGCGCCAGCAACTCCTGTCCGTCACGGGAGTGAGCCGCCGCCTCAATTTGAGCGGGATGCTCCCTGAGCATATCCGTAAGCTGTTTCATTGTGTCGTCCATATTGTTTCCTCCCGAATCCGTATTTGCCTGCAATCCAGTATATGTCCGGACATAAAAAAACGTGCCTGCACAGAGCGCAGACACGCATTGGGCCGTTATTTTTTCCCTTTGCCGAAATCGCAGTCCTTTTGCAGCGGACAGCCCTCGCACTGCGGGGCGCGGGCCGAGCAGGTGTCCCGTCCGAACAGAACCATCCGATGGCAGAAATTCGAGGATTCCTCAGGAGGGAGGACCTGCCGAAGCTGGCGCTCCACCTGCAGGGGGTCCTTGGAGCCGTCGGTGATTCCCAGCCGTCCCGTGATGCGGATGCAGTGAGTATCGCAGACGTAGGCAGGCTGCTTATAGATGTCTCCCAGAATGAGGTTGGCTGTCTTGCGGCCAACGCCGGGAAGGGAGGTCAGTTCTTCCATGGTGCCGGGAACCCTGCCTCCGAAGTCGGACAGCAGGCGCTGCGCGCAGGCCACGATGTCGCGGGCCTTTCCGTTGAAGAAGCCGCAGGAGTGGATATATTCCCCAACCTCTGCGGGGTCGGCGTCCGCGAAGCTCCGGAGCGTCGGAAAATGGGCGTACAGCGCCGGTGTCACCTGATTTACGCGGGCGTCCGTGCATTGAGCGGAAAGCCGCACGGCAAACAGGAGTTCGTAGTCTTTGTCGTATTGCAGTGAGCAGACTGCATCGGGGTACAGCCCCTTCAGAGTTTCAATGATGCGGCGGACGGCGGCCTTGGATTTCATCGTTTATCACTCTCCATTCCTCTGATCGAAAGTATACCAGATCGAAGAGCGGATTTCGAGTGAAAATACCATAGAAAATTTCAGAGGTCTGTGGTAAAATATAATCGTGTATTTTTTGCAGGGAGGCGATACGATGGACAGGCCGCTGGCGGACGAGATCCGGCCCAGATCACTGGACGAGGTAGTGGGCCAGAGGCACATTCTGGCGCCCAACGCCGTTTTGCGCCGCCTGATCGAAAGCGGCGCGTCGGTGAATATGGTCTTTTACGGGCCGTCGGGAACCGGAAAAACCACCATCGCCAACATCATTGCCGAACGCACGCAAAAAACCCTCTATCGCCTGAACGCCACCACGGCCTCTCTGCAGGACATCAAAAGCATCATTGCCGACGTGGGGACCCTGATGGCGCCGGGAGGCATTCTGCTCTATCTGGATGAGATCCAGTATTTCAACAAAAAGCAGCAGCAGTCTCTGCTGGAATTTATGGAGAACGGGAAGCTGACGCTGATCGCCTCTACGACGGAAAACCCTTATTTTTACGTGTACAGTGCGCTTTTGTCCCGCAGCACGGTTTTTGAATTCAAAGCCGTATCGCCGGCGGAGGCTCTTCCGGCGGTGGAACGGGCGCTGCGGATTGAGCAGGGGCGGACGCCGCTGCCCCTGAGCTGGGAGGAGGGCGTCCCGCTTCAGATCGCAACGGCCTGCGGCGGAGACGTGCGGAAGGCGATCAACGCCGTGGAGCTGCTCTGTCAGGCTGCGCTGCCGAAGGACGGCAAGCTGATTCTGACAAGTGAAGATGCTTTGCAGGTATCTCAGCGCAGCGCCATGCGCTATGACCGGGATGGAGACGCGCACTATGATATTCTCTCTGCCCTGCAAAAATCCATCCGCGGCTCTGACCCCGACGCGGCGATTCATTATCTGGGAAGGCTGCTGGAGGCCGGAGATCTGCTGTCGCCCTGCCGGCGCCTGCTGGTGATCGCGGCTGAGGACGTCGGACTGGCCTACCCGCAGGCCATCGTGGTCACCAAGGCCTGCGTGGATGCCGCGGTGCAGCTGGGGCTGCCCGAGGCGCAGATTCCGCTGGCGGAGGCGGTGATCCTGCTGGCCACCGCCCCAAAATCCAACTCCGCCAACGAGGCCATTGCCGCCGCACGGGCAGACCTGGCCAAGGGAAAGACCGGCGACATTCCCCGTCAGCTGCAAAACGTCCATGCGGATACCACGGGCTTCGACAATCAGCAGCATTATCAATATCCGCACAGCTTTCCCAATCACTGGGTGGCGCAGCAGTACCTGCCCGACGCGCTGCGGGGCGTTTCCTATTACCAGTGGGGCGAAAATAAGACGGAGCAGGCCGCCAAGCGATACTGGGATGAGATCAAGGGTCAGAAGTAAAAACTGTTTGCACAGGCTCCCGACGGTAGTTTGGCGGGGAATACACCCAGCGGGTCAGCACTCCGTCCGTGATCTGATAGCGCAGGGGCGGAAGTCCCGCCGCCGGCGGCAGCTTTCCTATGACCTGCAGCTTGATTTTCATGTTCTCCGGATGGATGCTCCGCAGGCAGACCGACACGCGGTCGCCCTCCGTCAGATCCTCGCGCCGGTCTGTCAGGCCGGAAAGGTTCGGGGTCAATTCGACGAAGCATCCGTATTCGCGGACGGAGCGAACGATTCCCGTCACCGTGTCGCCGGGGCGGAACCGGCTGGCGTTTTCCATCCAGGTACCCAGCAGCTCCCGATGCGTCATGGTAAAGCGGGGGATGGAGGGATCGACGGAGGAGACGGCCGCCAGCAGCTTTTGCCCGGGACGGAACCGCCGGTCCGGATGCGGAATGCGGGAGATGGAAATTTTTTCGATGGGCAGCATGGCGATGACGCCGCAGCCGATGTCCAGAAAGGCACCGAAGGAGTCCAGATGCGTGGCGCAGGCCGTAAGGACCATGCCGGGTGTCAGATGGGAGAGAAACCAGTCCTTTGCCCGCTCCTGCACGCGTCTGCGGGACAGCAGGATCACGGGAGCGCCTTTTTCATCCGCCCGAATGTCGGTGATCTGAAAGCAGACGAGGTGTCCGACGCGGGACAGGAGGGCGATGTCGCGCCCTGCGCCGCTGATCCACGGAGCAACGGCTTCCTCCCGGGGGACGATGCCCTCCAGATTGCCCAGACAGACGTGGAGGTTCCTGTCCGGATCGCAGCGCAGAACCGTTCCCTCCAGAATGGTCTGCTGCGCCATGGCCGCTTCCGCTGCTCTGAGGGAGAGAATCGTCTGGGGCCGGAAGCCCTCCGGCAAGAAAATCCTGTTCTCCGGCATAGTATCATCCAATCTGCCGTATAGACGGCGTTAAAATTCATATGCCACTATATGCGGCGGCGCTTTTTGATTTGACAGGAGGAATGGAGATGGACCTGCATCTGCACGACAGGGTGGAGCTGAAAAAGCAGCACCCCTGCGGCAGCACCACTTGGGAGGTTCTGCGCGTGGGTATGGATATTAAGCTGAAATGTCTTGGCTGCGGCCATGAGCTGATGCTCCCGCGGAGCCGAGCGGAAAAGAGCATCCGAAAAATTCTGAGCGAGGGGGAAAAGCATGAATAAGTCGACCCGCATGATCGCGCTGGTTTTGGTGATCGTTATGGTGGTTGCCCTGCTGGCATCCATGATCCTGCCGTACATTCTTTGATCTGACGCTGAAGGGGCGCTCCGCAGAGGAGCGCCCCTTTTATTTGCCCGGCTGCGCTGCAGATTCCGACGGCTTTTTTCCCCGGCCCGTCTTATAATCAGCTTCACGGGAGGGATGGCCGTGACGGTTGTCTATGTAGACAGCGTTTTTGTTTTAAACACCTGTATGGATTACCTCCTGCTTCTGGCGACAGGCCGGCTGTCGGGCGTTCCGCTGCACCGCCGCCGCTATCTGGCTGCCGCTGTACTGGGCGGGGCCTACGCCGTGGCGGTATTTCTTCCGGGCTGCGGACTGCTTGTCCGGTGGCCGGTGAAGCTGGCCTTCGGAATGGCGCTTTCGGCCGTGGCCTTCGGGGGCGGCCGCGCATATCCCCGCATGACGCTGCTGCTGTTTGCCGTCTCCTGCGGAATGGCGGGATGCGTTCTGGGTCTGGGCCTGCTGGCCGGCGGCGTCCCCATGGAGAACGGTGTCTTTTATACCAATGTGGACGGGAAAGTGCTTCTGACCGCTGCTGCCGCAGCGTATCTGACGTTTACTGTGGTATTCCGGGCCAGCGCCAAAAACCATGTCCGCGGAACACTTTTGCCCTTTACCATAGGGCTGAACGGACGCCAAATGACGCTGAAGGCGCTGTGCGACACGGGAAACGCCCTGCAGGACCCTGCGACGGGGAGGCCGCTGCTGGTGGTTTCGGCATCACACCTGAGAGAGCTCTGGCCGCCGGAGCTGCGCCTGCTGGTATCGTCCGCGGCGCTGAAAGACCCCGCCGCCGCGATGGAGCGGCTGCACAGCTGCGGAGCGCCGGTTTGCTTTCGGCTGGTGCCCTACAGTGCCGTGGGCGTATCCGGCGGGCTGCTGCTGGCATTTCGCAGCGACTGGACCCGCATCGGAGGACGCACTTACGACAAGCTGCTGGTGGCGCTGTCCCCAACGGAGCTGGGAGGATCGTTCAGCGCCCTCTGGGGCGGAACAGAAGGAGGGAATACGCATGTTGAAGTGGTTGGCGCGCCTGCGCGCGCTGCTGAAGCGGCTGTGTCCGCGGGAGCCGGTCCACTACATAGGCGGGAGTGACACGCTGCCGCCTCCGCTGCCGCGGGAGCAGGAAGCGCAGCTTTTGGCCCGCATCGGCGAGAAGGACGCCCAAAAGCTCCTGATCGAACACAATCTGCGTCTGGTGGTGTATATTGCCCGCCGCTTTGAGAACACCGGCATCAATCTGGAGGATTTGATCTCCATCGGCACCATCGGGCTGATCAAGGCGGTGGGAACCTACCGTCCGGACAAGAATATCAAGCTGGCCACCTACGCGTCCCGCTGCATTGAGAATGAAATTCTGATGTATCTTCGGAAAAATGCGGCCCGGAAGGGCGAGGTATCCATCGACGAGCCGCTGAACACCGATTGGGACGGCAATGAACTGCTGCTCTCCGATGTGCTGGGAACGGATGTAGACACGGTGATGCGCCCCATGGAGGAGGATGTGGACCGTTCTCTGCTGGAGTCGGCCCTGAACATCCTCTCGCCGCGGGAGCGACAGATCATCACCCTGCGCTTTGGCCTGAACGGAGGGCAGGAGCAAACCCAGAAGGAGGTGGCCGACCAGCTGGGAATCTCTCAATCCTATATTTCACGACTGGAAAAGCGCATCATTTCCCGGCTGAAAAAAGAGATTCTGCGACTTTCGTAAACTTGACAACGGAGGCTTCGTATAGTATAATCCACCTGATATGGAAAAGCTGTGAGGGAGAACAGTAGGTGCCGCCGCAGATGCAAAGAGAGGGAACGGAAGGTGTGAGTTCCCGTGACGCAGGCGCTGAAGTCGCTCCGGAGCTGTGGGTTGAACGGACAGTAGGCCGCAACGGATTTCCCCCGTTATCGGGAAGCGGTGTGAGAACGCTGCAAAGTGCGGGTTTTTCCCGAATACAGGTGGTACCACGGACAAGTTTGTTCGCCCTGAGCCAGAGGCTCAGGGCCTTTTTGTTTTTGCCGCCTCTGCCGGCTGCGGGAGAGGAAAGCGTACCGGCTGCCGGCAAGAGAACAAAACGAATCATTTCATGACCACGATTCATGAAGATAGGAGTCAGAACGTATGAAAAAAGAACTGCCAAAGGTGTATGAGCCGCAGGATGTGGAGGGCCGCATCTATCAGATGTGGATGGACAATGACTGCTTCAACGCGGATCCGGATCCCAAGAAGCCTCCGTTTTCCATTGTAATGCCGCCTCCCAATGTGACCGGTCAGCTGCATATGGGCCATGCACTGGACTCAACCCTTCAGGATATTCTCACCCGCTTCAAGCGCATGGAGGGCTACTCGGCGCTCTGGCTGCCGGGCACGGATCACGCAGGCATCGCCACCCAGATCAAGGTGGAGGAGGAACTGCGCAAGGAGGGAAAGACCCGCTACGATCTGGGCCGCGAGAAATTTCTGGAGCGCGTCTGGGCGTGGAAGAACCAGTACGGCCATCGGATCGTGGAGCAGCAGAAGAAGATGGGCGTCTCCTGCGACTGGAGCCGTCAGCGATTCACCATGGATGAGGGCTGCTCCAAGGCCGTAAGAGAGACGTTCTGCGATCTCTATGAAAAGGGCCTCATCTACAAGGGCAGCCGCATCATCAACTGGTGCCCCCACTGCATCACCGCCCTCTCGGACGCAGAGGTAGAATACGTGGACAAGCCCGGCCATCTGTGGTATATCCGCTATCCGCTGGCGGACGGTTCCGGCGATCTGGTGGTGGCGACCACCCGTCCGGAGACGATGATGGGCGATACCGGCGTGGCTGTCAATCCTGAGGACGACCGGTTCAGGGCGCTGGTTGGCAAGACCTGCATCCTGCCCATCATGAACCGCGAGATTCCCATTGTGGCCGACGACTATGTGGAGCTGGGCTTCGGCACCGGCGCCGTCAAAATGACGCCTGCCCACGATCCCAACGACTTTGAGGTTGGCCTGCGGCATAATCTGGAGGTCATCCGCTGCATCGGCGACGATGGAAAGATCAACGAAAACGGCGGACCCTACGTGGGAATGGACCGCTATGAGTGCCGCAAACAGATCGTGAAGGATCTGGAGGAGCAGGGCTATCTGGTGAAAACCGAGCCCTACAGCCACAATGTCGGCACCTGCTACCGCTGCCATAACGATGTGGAACCCCTGATCTCCGCACAGTGGTTCGTTAAAATGGAGCCGCTGGCCAAGGAGGCTCTGCGGGTCGTTCGGGAGGGAGAGGTCAGGTTTGTTCCCGAGCGCTTCGCCAAAACCTATACCAACTGGATGGAGAATGTTCACGACTGGTGCATTTCCCGCCAGCTCTGGTGGGGACATCAGATTCCCGCGTGGTACTGCGACGACTGCGGCCATATCAATGTCAGCAGGGAGGATCCGGTCAAGTGTGAAAAGTGCGGTTCGACCCATCTGACACGGGACCCCGACGTGCTGGACACGTGGTTCTCCTCGGCGCTGTGGCCGTTCTCTACGCTGGGCTGGCCGGAAAAGACGGAGGATTTGGACTATTACTATCCTACCTCCGTCATGGTCACAGGCTACGACATCATCTTTTTCTGGGTGGCCCGGATGATTTTCTCCGGCTGCGAGCAGATGAAGCAGATTCCGTTCCATACCGTCCTGATTCACGGCCTCGTCCGGGATGACAAGGGCCGCAAGATGTCCAAATCGCTGGGCAACGGTATCGATCCGCTGGAAATGGCGGAAAAGTACGGAGCCGACGCGCTGCGCTTCAATCTCATCACGGGCAACAGCCCCGGAAACGACACGCGCTTCTATACGGAAAAGTGCGAGGCCATGCGGAATTTCGCCAATAAGATCTGGAATGCCTCCCGCTTCGTGCAGATGAACCTGACCATCGATCAATGTGCCCTACCCGCCCCGGATCAGCTGGAGCAGGAGGATAAATGGGTTCTGTCCAAGCTCAACGCGCTGGTGAAAGAGGTCACGGAGAATCTGGACAGCTACGAGATCGGCGTTGCCTCGGCCAAGGTCTATGACTTTATCTGGGACACCTACTGTGATTGGTATATCGAGCTGACCAAGACCCGAATGACGGGAGACAACGCGGCCAGCAAGCTGGTTGCGGAAAACGTGCTTTGCTATGTTCTCAGCGAGGTGCTGAAGCTGCTGCATCCCTTTATGCCCTTCATCACCGAGGAGATCTGGCAGTCCCTGCCCCGCCGGGCCGATGAACAGAGCGGCTTTCTGATGAAAGAGAAGTGGCCGGAGTATCAGGATGCGCTGAACTTCCCGGAGGAGGCCGAGGCCATGGAGGCCATCATGGACACCATCAAGGCCGTCCGCGCCCGCCGTTCGGAGATGAACGTGCCTCCCTCCAAGAAGACGGAGATCATTCTGATGACTGCGGAGCCCGCCATTTACCAGCGGGGGATGCACTTCATCACCCGCCTTGCCTATGCGGAGCAGGTGAAGTTTGTCGGGACGGCGCCTGAAAAGCTGGATGGCCTTGTGACCATCGTGACCCATAAGGCCACGGCGTTCATTCCGCTGAACGAGCTGGTGGACTTTGAAAAGGAACTGGAACGTATCGCCAAGGAGCGTGAAAAGGCTGAAAACGGTCTGCGCATCACAGAGGGGAAACTGAGCAACGAGAAGTTTACGGCCCATGCCCCCGAGGCGGTGGTCAACGCCGAGCGCGAAAAGGCGGAGAAGTACCGCGAACTGATTGCAAAACTTGACGAGTCCGCCAAGGCACTTAAACAGTAAAGATATTTTACTTTACAGAAAAAAGAGCGTCTGCATATTTTGCAGATGCTCTTTTTCTTTCGACAGAAAAGGAAAAACGCGCGTGGTATCATCACGATAAGAGCGCGGAAATTGACACAGGAGGGCTGTGCTTCCGACCTGCGGACAAAATACGAAGGATAAGGGGCGATCAGCATGGAAATGAACGCAAGAAGCAGCGACCGAAATCTGCTGCTGGAGTTTTCCGGGGAATTGGACCATCACGGAGCCAGAGATGCCATCCGTGAACTGGAGCTGGCGATTGATGCGGCTCTGCCCAGAAAATTGATCGTGGACATGGCAGGCGTCAGTTTTATGGACAGCTCCGGCATTGCGCTGATTCTCCGGGCCTGCCGGAAAATGCAGAATCTTGGCGGGAGCGTTGCGGTGTGCCATGTGCCGCCGCAGGCGCGCAGGGTTCTGGACGCGGCCGGCATCGGGAGGCTCGTGGAAATCCGGACGGCAGAGGCTGCCAACAATGAATAAGAGGAGGAAGTCGACTATGAAGCCAAAGGCATCCAACAGCTTTCAGCTGGAATTTCCCAGCCGCAGCGCCAACGAAGGGTTTGCACGGGCGGCTGTGGCTTGCTTTGCGGCACAGATGGACCCGACGCTGAACGAACTGGAGGATATAAAAACTGCTGTCAGTGAGGCCGTGACCAATGCCATCGTGCACGCGTATCCCGATTCCATCGGGAAGGTCGTGCTGAAGGGAAAAATCTGCGAAGGGAATCTGCTGGAAATTACCGTGAAGGACAGCGGACGCGGTATTCCGGACGTTGAAAAGGCACGCCAGCCCATGTTTACCACAGGCGGCGAGGAGAGAAGCGGCATGGGCTTTACCATCATGGAGAGCTTTACGGATCGCTTGACGGTTCGCTCGACAATGGGGAGAGGCACGACGGTGTCCATGCGCAAGAAAATTGCGGCACGCGCCAAAAACGGTAAATGAGCGGACAGGCGTCGCTGGAATTGCTGCGGGCTGCGCAGGAGGGAGACTGCGAAGCCTGCGAGGCGGCCGTCCGGGAGAACAGCGGACTGATCTGGAGCATCGTCCGGAGGTTTTACGGCAGGGGCGCCGAACCGGATGACCTGTATCAGCTGGGCTGTCTCGGCTTTTTGAAGGCCGTCAAAGGATTCGACTTTTCCTACGGCACTTGTTTTTCTACATATGCGGTTCCGAAGATCGCCGGGGAAATACGGCGGTTTCTCCGGGATGACGGTGCCATAAAAGTCTCACGGGATATAAAGGAGCAAGTACAAACACTTTACAGAGAAAGAGAGGCCCTGCGCCAGTATTTGGGCCGGGAACCAACTCTGTCCGAGCTTGCAGAGCGCACGGGCCTGACCGTGGAGGAGATTGCGCAGGCGGAACTGGCCTCCGATACGCCGGATTCGTTGCAGTCCGAAAACGGAGACGGACTGACGCTGGAGGGAATGCTGGGAACAGATGCGCCCGAGGAATGGATGATCGAGCGCATCTCGCTGGAAGAAGCGGTGCGCCGCCTGCCCGAAAAGGAGCGCATGACGATCCTGCTTCGCTATTTCAGGGATCTGACGCAGGAGCGGACGGCCAGAGTTCTCGGGGTGTCGCAGGTCCAGGTATCCCGGCTGGAGCGCCGGGCTTTGGAGCGGCTTCGGAAGCAGTATGTACCTTGAAATAGGACGGGCCCTGAAACTCCGTCATGGAGGCCCAATACCGTTTGGGCATATGGGTCATGCGGCATTTGGGATTCTCGCGTTCCCGGATGGCGATGGTATCGTAAAATCGTTTCCAAAGCAGACGATACCCGGCTTCTTCGGCGTCAGGCGGGGCCATGGAGAAGTGCTCCAGAGGGACGATGGCGCTTTTCCCTTCGGCATAGAACAGGGCCTCGCAGTGCGTGCGGTCATATATGAAAAATCGTTCGTTTTGATACCGCTCACAGAAGTGGAGCCGCAAGATGGGTAAAACGCGATTTCTTGGCTCGATTTCCGCGCCAAGAACACCGCTTAACTCCGAAAAACGGACGAATCCTCTGTATTTTTCAGCTTCGGAGCCCAAAAAACGTACCGCTTTTAGAATCGGGTAAAGAGTTTCGTCCGACAAATCTCCCAGAAAGCCGGGCCCCTCGCGAAACAGCCGCGCGATCAGGCGATACAGGCACATCTCCCGGTTCTCGAGGCAGGTCAGAAATCCCCGCCTGACCAGATGCGCCGCCTCCACAGACCGGCGGCGGATGCCCTGATAAACCCGGGCTGCATGCTCCGGCACGGTCTGGACGGTACGGGTGGCAAACAGAACAGGTTCAAAGTCCTCATCGCTGAAAACGGCGGTGAGGACTTCGTGCTTTGAGTAGCTTTCAAAAACACAGCAGAGAAAACCCTCAAAAGTTCCGTCATAGAGATAGACCATTTCCGACATGACGCGCTCCTGTTTTTCGTCAGGCTGTGTGGAACAGAGACAGCTGTTCCATCTCGGGCAGGGGGAGAGAGGACTGCTCCGCGGCGATCAGGCTGCGCAGCAGACTGTCCGGAGAAAAACGCAGACCGTCGGCCATTTTCCCGGCCGCGGTCAGAAAGTACTGGGCCCGCTTCATCACCACGCCGAGGCGACGCAGATGCTCTATGTGAAGGGGGCCGCTTCTTCGGGAGTAAACGATTCTTTTGGCGGATCGGACGCCTACGCCCGGAATCCGCAGAAGTGTTTCATAGTCGGCGGAGTTGACCTCCACTGGGAAGAAATCAAGATGCGCAAGAGCCCAGCTGCACTTTGGATCTACCAGCGGGTTGAAGTCCGGATTTTGCGAGTCCAGCAGTTCGTCCGCCCGGAATCCGTAAAAGCGAAGCAGCCAGTCGGCCTGATAGAGACGATGTTCCCGCAGCAGCGGAGGCTTTGCGTCCTTTGCGGGCAGCAGCGCGCTTTCCACTACTGGAACATAGGCGGAAAAAAAGACGCGCTTAAGCCGGTAGCGGTCATAGAGGCTCTGCGTCAGCTGCAAAATATGAAGATCGCTGTCCTGCGTGGCCCCCACGATCATCTGAGTGCTTTGACCGGCCGGAGCGAATTTGGGAGTGTGCCGATACTTGACAAGTTCCTCTTTGTTCTCTGCGCTGCGGGACTGAATCTGCCGCATGGGCGACAGGATGGCCCCTTTTGTTTTGTCCGGCGCCAGCAGACGCAGACCGGCCTCGGAGGGCAGCTCGATATTTACGGAGAGCCGGTCGGCCAGCAGACCCAACTGCTCCACCAATTCGGGAGAGGTGCCGGGGATTGCCTTGGCGTGAATATAGCCATTGAAGCGATACCGTTCCCGGAGGATCCGCAGAGCCTGAATCATCAGCTCGGTGGTATAATCCGGGCTGCGCAGCACCCCGGAGGAAAGGAACAGTCCCTCAATATAGTTTCTGCGGTAGAAGCCGATGGTCAGTTCAGCCAACTCCTCCGGGGTGAACATGGCCCGACGGGTATCGTTGCTGCGGCGATTGACGCAATATTTGCAGTCGAACACGCAGCAGTTGGTCAGCAGAACCTTCAGCAGCGTGACGCAGCGCCCGTCCGCGGAAAAGGAATGGCAGCATCCAGCCACAGAGGAGGTGGTGCTGCCGATGGAGCCTTTTTTGAATCCTCTGCGAACCCCGCTGGAGGTGCAGGCTGCGTCGTACTTGGCTGCGTCCGCCAGAATGCTCAGTTTATCGAGGAGTTCCATATCTGCGGATCAGCGGATGGCTGCGTGATGCGGACGAGGCGAAACGGGGCGTTCAATGTAGTCGATCAGCCGAAACAGCTGCACCGTCAAAAAGGTGACGCCAACCAAAATAAAGAAGATGGTCCAACCGGTCATATGACTTTCCTCCAATCGAACAAATGTTCTTTCTATAGCCTTACTATAAATCGAACAAACGTTCGTGTCAAGGAATTTCTGAAAAAAATCCGCATTTTTTTCAGCAGAACACAGTTTTGCGGCTCTGTAATAATTTCCCGGGAAATGGAGATACTGTTGCAGAAGATGGAACTTTTGGCGTTTTGATGCGTCTGAACAGACAAGAAAATGAACGAAACAAAGGAGAAAAACGGATGAAACAAACCATCGCATGGATGGCCGCGCTTCTGATTCTGCTCTCGCTGACCTCCTGTGGCGGGAACAGTGAAAAAGAGGTGGATCTGGAACAGTTTTACACGAAACTGGCGGATCAGTACGGCTGGGGAGAGGGGTATATGACCGACATCTCCGGGGAACTGCTGGAGAGCTGCTATCCCGGACTGCAGGAGCTGAAGGTCAGACAGATGCTGGTCAAGGCTCCGCAGATGTCCTCTGTGGTCAATGAGCTTGCGCTGGTGGAGTGCGAGACTGAGGAGGATGCCGCCAGGGCGGCTGAAATTTTCCGCAAGCGCATCGCAGATCAGGCGGGCGGCGGGGCATGGTACCCCGACTCCATGGCGGCATGGAGCAGCGCGCAGGTCTATACGAAAGGCAGATACGCCGCCATGATCGCCTCTGCGGAGCATCAGGATGAGATCGGGACCAGCTTTACCGACCTCTTTGCGTAAACGAAACCGGGATGTCCGCAGCCGGCGCTGCGGACATCTTTCTGAATCAGGGGGAATGGCATGGTATTCAGCAGCCTTACATTTTTATTCTTTTATCTGCCGGTGGTGCTGGCAATTTATTTTCTTGCTCCGCGAAGCTGGCGCAATCTGACCCTGCTGGCGGTGAGCCTGCTGTTTTATGGCTGGGGCGAGCCGGCCTACATTCTGATTATGCTGCTGTCGATCCTCATCGACTACACCCACGGACTTTTGGTTGCGAGATACCGCGCGGACGACCGTAAGGCCCGCTGGTTTGTGGGGCAGAGCGTCGTATTCAATTTACTGCTGCTTGGATTTTTCAAATACTACGATTTTTTTGCCGCAAATCTTTCCCTGCTGCCCGGCGTGCATATTTCGCCGCTGAATCTGCCGCTGCCGCTGGGGATTTCTTTTTTCACCTTCCAGACCATGAGTTATACCATCGACGTGTATCGGCGGGATGCGCCCGCGCAGCGCAGCATGGTCAATTTTGCCGCTTTTGTAACCATGTTTCCCCAGCTGATCGCGGGTCCCATCGTAAAATACAAGACTGTGGCCGCGGAGCTGGACCGCCGCGACAGCAACTCGCAGGATTTTGCCGCAGGCAGCCGCAGATTCTGCATTGGGCTTGCCAAAAAGGTGCTGCTGGCCAATTCGATCGGCGCGCTCTGGGATCGCTCGGCTGCCGCCCTAGAAGGCGGAACTCTGACGGCGGCGGGAGGCTGGCTGGGGCTGGCGGCGTTTTCCTTTCAGATTTACTTTGACTTTTCGGGTTATTCCGACATGGCCATTGGCCTGGGAAGAATATTTGGCTTTCACTTCGATGAAAATTTCCGCTATCCGTATCAGGCGGTATCGGTCACGGATTTTTGGCGCCGCTGGCATATCTCCCTGACCTCGTGGTTTCGGGAATACCTGTACATCCCGCTGGGCGGAAACAGGGGAGGAACCGCCGGCACGATCCGCAATATCCTGATCGTCTGGCTGTGTACCGGCTTCTGGCACGGGGCCAGCTGGAATTATCTGCTCTGGGGTCTGTATTTTGCCGGCTGGCTGCTGCTGGAGAAATACGCGCTGCGGAATGTGCTGCCCTGCATTCCCATCTGTCTGCGGCGGGCCTATACGCTGCTGGCCGCAGCGGTGGGCTGGGGAATCTTCAAGCTGGAGGACGTATCCCAATGCGGCGCCTATCTGAAAATTTGCTTTGGCGGCGGTTCCGGCTGGAGTGCGGCGGACGGCTACGCTCTGCGCAGTTATGCGGTCACGCTGCTGATTCTGGCCGCGGCGTCTACGGCGCTGGGAGTGCGATGCTGGGAGCGGATTCCGGCAACGGCACAGCGGGTTCTGACGCCGCTGCTGATGGGGCTGGGACTGATCGCCTGCACGGCCTGTCTGGTGGACGGCAGCTACAATCCGTTTCTGTATTTCCGGTTCTGAAAGGAGACCTTATGACAAAAGAATACAGCCGCTTTCTGACGGCGCTTTTCTGTGCCTTTTTGGGCACAATGCTGATTTGGTCGCTGCTGCTGCCGGATCGGACGCGCTCCGAGGCGGAAAACCGTGTACTGCAGCAGCGGCCCGCATTTTCGTGGGCAGCGTTGGTCAGCGGAGATTACACGGCGGATGTGGAGAAGTATCTGGCAGACCAGTTTCCCCTGCGGGACCGGTGGACGGGCCTGCGGGCCCGCATGGACCGCCTGGTGGGGAAAACAGAGTTCAAAGGCGTTTATCTCTGCGGGGATGATACGCTGATTGCAAAAACGGATACGCCGGACGAGAAGCTGGTGGAGGACAACCTCCGCTTTGCAGCCCGACTGGCGGAGCAAACCGACGCGAGGGTATATCTGGGGCTGATTCCGTCTGCGGCGGAGGTCTGGCGGGAGAAACTGCCCTGCGGCGCGGAAAGCTGGGATCAGGCCGCGTTTCTGAATACTGCGGCCGAAAAGACCGGACTGCCGCAGATTGACTTCTTGTCTGAGCTTCGCGCCCATTCCGAAGAAGCAATCTATTACCGGACCGACCACCACTGGACGACGCCGGGGGCCTACTATGGCAGTCTTGCGGTGCTGGATGCGCTGGGCCGGAGGGACGAGGCGGCCTCCGCCGATTCCTTTGTCCCGGAGATCGCCGGCACCAGCTTTCGCGGCACACTGTACTCCGCCTCGGGCGTACACTGGCTGAAGCCCGACCGCATTGCCTATTGGGTGCCCGAGGATGCGCTGACCGTGACCTCCTGGCGCTCCGGCAGGGAGGAGCCGGCACCCCTGTATGATCGCGCTTTTCTTGCGCAAAAGGACCAGTACGCCTCTTTTCTGGGGGGAAATCAGCCCCTGTGCGTGATTCGGAACCCGGCCCGAACCGGCGGGGAAAAACTTCTGCTGGTCAGAGACAGCTATTCCGATGCGCTGGCGCCGTTCCTTGCCCTGTATTTTTCCGAGGTGCATCTGCTGGATCTGCGCTATTACCGCGGTTCCGTGCGTCAATATGCCGCGGAGAACGGGATCGGAGACATTGCCGTAATATACAGCGTTCCCAATTTTATTACGGATCGGAATTTGGCGTTTCTGGCCCAGTGAGCCGGGATGCGTCTGAGCGGGCGGGGGAAGGAATGTGCCTCCCGCCCGTTCCGTTTTTTCCGGGACTTTCCAATGAGGACGGAGGAATCCCACTTTCGGGTTGACCGCGGGAGCAGTTTGTCCTAAAATGGAACAAGACTTTGGGAAGATTGGTGAACATATGAACGACTTCAACGAACGCTACATCAAGGCCCGGCGATCCGTGATCGCGCGGGATTTCCAGCGGCTGAATCCGGAGCAGCGCCGCGCCGCCATGACGACGGAGGGGCCGCTGCTGCTGCTGGCAGGCGCCGGCTCAGGCAAGACCACCGTGCTGATCCAGAGGGTCTACAACCTTCTGACCTACGGGCGGGGCAGCGACACGGATGAGGTGCCCTCCACCGCCACGGAGGAGGATCTCGCCTTTCTGGAGCAGTATCCGGAAAAGCCCTCTCCGGAGGAGCGGGAGCGTGCGGAAGCCCTTTGCGCGGTGGCTCCGGCTGAGCCATGGTCTGTACTGGCAATTACCTTTACAAATAAAGCGGCAGGGGAGCTGAAGGATCGTCTCGCCTCCCGTCTGGGGGCGCGGGCCAATGATGTCTGGGCCTCCACCTTTCACTCTGCCTGCGTGCGGATTCTGCGCAGGGATATTGACCGGCTGGGCTATGAGAAGGACTTCACCATCTACGATACGGACGATTCCAAGCGGGTCATCCGGGATATTGTAAAGGACTTCAAGCTGGAAGAAAAATCCTTTCAGCCGAGGGACGTGCTGGCCGTCATCAGCAACGCCAAGGATCGATACGAAACGCCGGAGCAGTTCGCGGCCAACGAAGCGTCCTCCAATGACTGGCGGCTGACGAGGGTGGCCAGAATTTACACGGAGTATGCCAAGCGGCTGCGGACGGCCAACGCGCTGGATTTTGACGACATCATTTTCCACACCGTCACGCTGCTGCGGACCTGTCCGGAGGTGCTGGAATACTATCAGCACAAGTTCCGCTATGTTTTGGTGGACGAGTATCAGGACACCAACCACCTGCAGTACCTGCTGACGGGGCTGCTGGCCGGAGGACGGAAGAACCTCTGTGTGGTGGGCGACGACGATCAGAGCATCTACCGTTTCCGCGGGGCAAACATTGAAAATATTCTCAGCTTTGAAAAGCAGTACCAGAATGCCCGCACCATCCGTCTGGAGCAGAATTACCGCTCCACGCAGAACATTCTGGATGCCTCCAACGCCGTGATAAAGAACAATCAGGGACGCAAGGGCAAGACGCTCTGGACCCGGAACGGAGAGGGCGACAAGGTTCAGATCCGCACGGTGTTCAACGAGAGCGACGAGGCAAATTTCGTGGTGGGCGACATCCTGATGGGCGTCAACCGCGGCCGCCGTTTCCGGGATACGGCCATTTTGTACCGCATGAACGCGCAGTCCAACGCCCTGGAATACGCCATGAAGCGCAACGGCGTGCCCTACCAGATCGTGGGCGGCACCAAGTTCTTTGACCGGGCGGAGGTCAAGGATATGCTGTCCTATCTGTGCGTTCTGAACAACCCCATGGACGATCTGCGTCTCAAGCGCATCATCAACGTGCCCGCGCGGGCCATCGGTCCCACAACCGTGGAAAAGGTGCAGGCGCTGGCTGCGGCGCAGGGGGTCTCGCTGTACGAGATCCTGCGGAACGCGGATCTGTTTCCGGAGCTGAAGAGTCCGGCGCCCAAGCTGCTCAAATTCGCGGACCTCATCGACGGCTTGCGGAAACTGGGCACGCAGCTGGCCCTCCCCGAGTTTTACGACGCGGTCTGCGACCGGTCCGGCTATATCCGTGCGCTGGAGGAGAAAAACGACATGGAGAGCCGGGGACGCATCGAGAACGTGCAGGAACTGAAGTCCAACATTATGGGCTTTCTGGAACAGGGCCCCGAGGATCCCACGCTTTCAGGCTTCCTGAATGAAATTGCCCTGTACACCGATTTGGACTCCGTCAGCGGAGGCGATGACTGCGTGACCATGATGACCATGCACTCGGCCAAGGGACTTGAATTTCCAACCGTCTACGTGGTCGGGATGGAGGAGAATATTTTCCCCGGAATCCGCGCCGTGGGGGACGAGGAGGAAATGGAGGAGGAGCGCCGCCTCTGCTATGTGGCCATGACCAGAGCCAAGGAGAAGCTGACGCTGACAAACGCCCGCCAGCGGATGCTGTACGGACGGACCACCGCGAATCTGCCCTCCCGGTTTCTGGAGGAGATTCCGGAAAACAACGCAGACTGGCAGGGCAAGCCCGAGCCGCGGCAGGCCAGAGGCGGCTGGGATTCGGAGGACGATTGGGGCGGCGAGGGCGGCTTTGCGGCCTCTGCGGGGTATGGCCGCTCCGCAGGCGCAGATGCGCCGTACGGGGCCGGCCGACCCGCCGCGACCCGCGGCAGCGGAGAGGTCCGCACCTACAAAGATGCGCCCAGACCCGCTCCCAAGCGGACGCCGGCAGGAGGATACGTCGGCAAGACGGCGCAGACGCCTCATTTGGAACTGCGGCAGGGCGATATGGTCCAGCACACCGCTTTCGGAAAGGGCATGGTACTGTCCGTCCGTGTCATGGGCGGGGACGCCCTGCTGGAGATCGCCTTTGACGGGGTCGGCACTAAGAAGCTGATGCTGAAGTCCGCAGGCGCTCATATGAAAAAACTGTAAAGCAAATCCCCCTGTCAGATGACAGGGGGATTTCTGATTCTGAAAGCGGAACGTTCCGTTACTTCTGGGAAATCCGCTCCGGGAGCAGCAGCTCCTCAAAGCTGTGAACATAGACGTCGCAGAAGCCCTGCATCTCTTTTTCGTCGGCGGCAAAGTAATCGTCCCAGACGCCCACCACCCGCATCCGGGCGGCTCTGGCGCCCTTGCAGGCGGCGATGCTGTCGTCAAATACGGTGCAATCCCGCGGGTCCACGCCGTTTTCACGGGCTGCGGCCAGCCAGACGGCGGGGTCCCGCTTTTCAAGAGCCAGCTCCTGAGCGAAGGTGATGTGATCGAAGTATTTTTCCAGATCCAGATGCCGCAGGGCCGTATGGCAGTGCTCGGGGACGCTGGAGGTAACGACGGCCAGCTGCCGTCCCTCGGCTTTGCACTGACGCAGATAGGCCCGAACCCCCGGCTTGACGGCGACCTTGGCGTAGAGTCCCTCCGCCAAAGTCATCCATTCCGCCATGATCTCATCCTCCGATTCGTCCAGATGGCAGAATTTCCTGGTGAACTTTGCCGCCATAGGAAAAATGGAGTGGGCCACGCCCTCGTAATAGGCGTGGGTATAGGGCAGTCCCCGCCGGGCCAGAAAGGTGCGGTCCACATCTTTCCAGATGCCGTTGGAATCGATCAGTGTGCCGTCCATATCAAAGAGAAACATCAGGAACCTCCTCGGCTTCCAGCCAAAATCTCCACAGGAAATCCCGCGCCTCCTCCGCGTAGTCCACTCCGATGCGCGGGCCGACGCAGATGCGCTCACGGCGGGGAGGGACGCCGCACGGCTGTCCGAAATCGGAGGGAGAATCGCAGAGAAACAGGGTGTCTCCGGTCAAATCCGCTCCGTTTAAAGAGCGGTCAATGGATAACCCTTTACATATTTTTCCGGGCCCGTTCAGAAAGTTTTTCCGCTGGTATGCCGTGAGCCGCGCATCGGGTGGCACACCAAACCGCAGCCGGCGGATGATGTCCTCTCCCGCCGCGGGGGTGCCTCCACGGATCAGCACGGCGGACGGTTCGCCTGTGGGCTCCGTCACCAGATTCAGGCAGTCGTACATCCCGTAGATCAGATAGACGTATGCGTGGCCGGGCTCGCCGAACATGACCGCGGTGCGCTCCGTACGGCGATAGCCATAGGCGTGGCACGCCTTGTCGCAGCGGCCCACGTAGGCCTCCGTCTCCGTGATGCGGCAGGCGAGGAGCGCTTGCTCCGTCTGACGGACCAGATATTTTCCCAAGAGGGCGCGGGCGATCTGAACGGTGTCGCCCATGTAGAAATTCCGCGGAAGTATTGCCATTTTCCCACTCCGGTGTTATATTTAAAGTCTATGCGGCTCCGAAAGATCCCCTGCGGACACTTCCTGCCGTTTTTGTTATCCTATCATGAAAATGGAATGGGAGCAAGAGTCATGAGAGTAAATCGCGTCCGTCAAAACTTATTTCCGATTCTGGCCGCGCTGATCTGGGGAACGGCCTTTGTGGCCCAGAGCATGGGCGCCAATTACGTGGAGGCGTTTACCTTCAATGCGGCCCGCTCCCTGATCGCCTTTGTACTGCTGGCGGCTGCAAGCCTGCTGCTGCGCCGTTTCCGCTGCACGCCGGAGGAACGGGCCCGGCGGAGAGCGCCCCGCTATCGCCGGGATCTGCTGGTGGGCGGAGTCTGCTGCGGAACGGCTCTGGCGGTTGCCACCAACCTGCAGCAAAAAGGACTGGAAACCACCAGCTCCGGCAAGGCGGGCTTTATCACGGCCATGTACATCGTCATCGTGCCCATTCTGGGCATCTTCTTGAAAAAGCACATTCCCTGGACGGTCTGGCTGGGTGTGGCTGTGGCGGTGGCCGGCCTCTACTGCCTGTGCATTCAGGAGAACAGCTTTTCCATTTCCACCGGAGATTTTTACATCGTGCTCTGCGCCGTCTGCTTTTCCGTGCAGATTCTGCTGATTGATCATTTTGCCAATAGAGTAGAGGGAATCGAGCTCTCCTGCGCCCAGTTTTTTATGGTGACGGTTCTCTCCGGCATTGGAATGGCGGCCACCGAGCATCCGTCGCTGGCCGCTCTGCGTGAGTGCATCTGGCCGCTGCTGTACGTGGGCGTCCTGTCCAGCTGCGTGGCCTACACGCTGCAGATTCTGGCGCAGAAGGACTCCAACCCCACGGTGGTGTCGCTGCTGCTGAGTCTGGAGGCGGTCTTTGCCACGGTGGCCGGGGCCCTGATCCTGCACGACCGGATGACCGGACGGGAATATCTCGGCTGCGCGCTGATGCTGGTGGCGGTGGTGCTGGCACAGATACCCGCGCCGGCGCTGGGAAAACGGAGGGAGCCGACGCCGGATCACCGGCATCAGGAATAGAGAATGAGGCGGGGATATCTTTGCGGGTATCCCCGCCTGATTTGGGATTGCACAAGGGTCATCCTGTATGATATAATCTAAAATTGTATGAGTATGAGTTTTCGAGGTGTTTCCATGCGAATTGACGTATTGGGCGTTGGATTTGACAATCTGACGCTGGAAGAAGCCGTGGAGGAAGGCGTCCGCCTTCTGCACAGCGAGGGTGCCCACTATGTGGTGACGCCCAATCCCGAGATCGTGGAGGTCTGCCGGGAAAACCCCGCCGCCATGGAAGCGGTCAACGGCGCCGATCTGGTTTTGCCGGACGGAATCGGCGTAATCAAGGGCGCGGCCATGCTGGGCACGCCGCTGAAAGAAAAGACGCCGGGAATTGAATTTGCCTCGCGTCTCATGGGTAAAATGGCGGAGGAGGGTCTGTCTCTCTATCTTCTGGGTGCAAAGCCGGGAGTCGCCGAGCAGGCGGCCGCCCGATTGAGCGCGCGGTATCCCGGCCTCCGCATTGCCGGAACCCACGACGGCTATTTCAAGGACGACGCTCCGGTGGTCGCGGATATTTCCCGAAGCTGCGCCGACGCGGTCTTTGTCTGTCTGGGCGCGCCGAAGCAGGAGCTCTGGATGCGCCGATACGGCGCCGAAACCGGCGCTCACCTGCTGTGCGGGCTGGGCGGCAGCATGGACGTGTTTGCCGGCGTGGTGGATCGCGCCCCGAAATTCTGGTCCGATCACGGCCTTGAATGGTTCTACCGCCTGTGCAGGGAGCCGAAGCGGCTGGGACGGATGATGAAGCTGCCGTTGTTTTTAATCCATGTCCGGCATGAGAGGGGAACGCGCAAATGAGCGGAAAACTGATTGTGTTCGAGGGAACGGATGGCTCCGGAAAGGCCACGCAGGCCAGACTGCTGGGCGAGCATCTGACCCGCGAGGGCACGGCGTTTCAGGAGATCGACTTTCCCCGCTACGGCAATCCCTTTGCCGAGCCTGCGAAGCGGTATCTTGCGGGCGAGCTGGGAAAAAAGCCGGGGGATGTCAGTGCCTATGCGGCGTCCACCCTGTACGCAGTGGATCGCTACGCGTCCTACAAGCAGGACTGGGGCGCCTTTTACGAGGCCGGCGGCCTGATTATCGCCAACCGCTATACCACCTCCAACGCCGTCCATCAGGCTTCCAAGCTGACCGGAGCGGAGCGGAGGGAGTTTCTGGACTGGCTGTTTGATCTGGAGTATGTCCGTCTGGGACTGCCCCGGCCCGATCTGGTGCTGTATCTGGACATGCCCGTGGAGGCGACGGAAAAGATGATGCGCCGCAGGGAGTGCGAGACCGGCACCCACGCGGATATTCACGAGCAGGACGAGGCATATCTCCGCAGCTGCCAGGCCAATGCCCGCGAGATCGTGAAGGAGTGCGGCTGGACGGTGATCCACTGCGCCAGGGACGGAGAGCCCCGCACAATGGACGACATCCACAAAGAGGTCTGCCGAAAGGTGAAAAAGCTGCTGTAGGCCTGTCCGGGGAAACGGCGGGCGGAATGGGACGCGGCGCGTCCCATCCGGCCATGTACTCAGCAGCAGGAGTGATTGCTGTCGCCGTTTGTGCAGATTCCTCCGCAGCAGTACAGAACCAGCACGAGGATGATGATCCACCAAAGGGAAGAGCAGCTGTTGCCGTTGTTAAAGCACATTGTCGTCACCTCACTTGCTTTCATGTGACATTCTATGCGGCTCTGCGGGGATGGGAACTTGACCATCGAAAACTTTTTGAAAACCAGAGCCCGTTTATGAAATGCTCTGCCGGATCCTCCGGCGGAGAACAGGAGGTTCCTATGTCCAACTATAAAAATGATGATACCGCCAGCTGGGATGTTGGCCGTGTCCGGGACGGGGGAGGGCAGTATCAGCCGCCCCAGCGCCGAAGCCGTCATCGTCTCTCCCGTCTCCAGTACTGGCTGATCGTTCTGGTGGTGTCCGCCATTCTGGCCGGCTGCGGCTGGCTGCTGATTACGGATCTCTGCTCTCTGAACAAGGATGAGACCACCGCCACCATCGAGATCACCTCGGACGATACGCTGGGAACGATTTCCGAGAAACTCCATGACGCCGGTCTGGTGCGATACAAATGGTTTTTCCAGTTTTTTGCCAGGCTGGACAACGCCGACAACAAAATCGGCATCGGCTCCTACGAGCTGAACAGCAACATGGACTATCTGGCGCTGGTCACCGCCATGCGGAGCGCGTCCGGAAACCTGAACGCGGACACGGTGCGCGTGACCATTCCCGAGGGCTACACCGCCAGCCAGATCATTTCGCTGCTGGCGCAGAAGGGTGTCAGTACGGAAACTGCGCTGACGGAGGCGGCCAGGACCGGCAGCTTTTCCTATGAGTTCATCAGCAGCGATTCGCAGGAGGTTTCCCGTCTGGAGGGATTCCTGTTCCCGGATACCTATGACTTCTATGCCAACGAGGACCCCACTTCGGCGCTGAACCGGCTGCTGAAAAACTTCAGCAAAAAGATCGACGCAAGCCGTCAGGCCAAGGTAAAGGCCTCCAAATATACGCTGGCCCAGATCATCACCATTGCGTCGCTTATCGAAAAGGAGACCGATGGCACCGATCAGGCAAAGATTGCCTCCGTCATCTATAACCGTCTGAACGACACGGGCAGCCACGGCACCTACAAAAAGCTGCAGATCGACGCGGCTCTGCTGTATGCGCTGCCCGACCATACGGGAGCCATTACCAATGCGGACAAAGAGACGGATTCACCGTATAACCTGTATCAGAACGCAGGGCTGCCGCCTACGCCCATCGCCAACCCCGGACTGACCTCCATCGACGCGGCACTGTCTCCCCAGACGACGGATTACTATTACTATGCGCTGGGGACGGATCACCTGCATCACTTCTTCTCCGACTACACCTCCTTCCAGAATTTCCTGAACAGCAGTGAATATGCCGGATAATATGATGCGGAAACCCGAACTGCTTGCTCCGGCGGGAGATATGGAGCGGCTGCGGATGGCCGTGCTCTATGGAGCGGACGCGGTTTATCTGGCCGGTACCACCTTTGGAATGCGTGCCTTTGCCGGCAACTTTTCCGACGAGGAACTGCCCGAGGCGATCCGGTTTGCCCACGATCACGGGGTTAAAGTGCACTGTACGCTGAACACCATGCCCCGGAACGATGAGGTGGCCCGGCTGCCGCGCCAGCTTGAGATGCTGAACGCTGCGGGGGCAGACGCGGTCATCTGCGCCGATCTGGGCGTGTTTACGCTGGCGGGGCGGTATGCGCCCCGCTGCAGCCGCCACATCAGCACGCAGGCCAGCGTCTGCAATTACGAGTGCGCACGGGCATGGTACGAGCAGGGGGCCCGGCGGGTCATTCTGGCGCGGGAGCTCTCGCTGGACGAAATCCGCGAGATTCGGGCGAAAACGCCGCCGGAGCTGGAGCTGGAGTGCTTCGTTCACGGCGCCATGTGCGTCAGCTATTCCGGGCGGTGCCTGCTGTCCAACTACATGACCGGACGGGATTCCAGCAGGGGAGCCTGTGCGCAGCCCTGCCGCTATCAGTACGCGCTGATGGAGGAAAAACGCCCCGGAGAGTATTTTCCTGTCTTTGAGGACGAAAAGGGCACCTACATCATGAACTCCAGAGATATGTGCATGATCGACCATCTGGAGGATTTGTGTGCGGCGGGAATGTCCAGCCTGAAGATCGAGGGCCGGGCCAAATCAGCCTATTACGCGGCGGTGGTCACAGGAGCGTACCGCCACTGTCTGGACGACATCGCGGCGGGGCGTCCGCTGGACCCCGTGTGGCGGGACGAGGTGGAGCATGTCAGCCACCGCCGCTATTCCACCGGCTTTTTCTACGGGGAGCCGGGCCAGTACTATGAGAATTCCCGCTATATCCGTGACTGGCAGGTGGCGGCGGTGGTCACTGCCTGCGACGGCGAGGGAAACGCCGTCCTGTCTTTGCGGAACAAGCTGCGCACCGGGGATGCTGTGGAAATCGTCGGCCCTGATCTCAAGCCGTTTGCCATGACCGTTCCGGAACTGCGGGACAGTGACGGAACTGTGATCCCGGAGGCGAGAAATCCCGAGATGACCTTTACAATGAGACTTCCAAAGCCGGTTCCGGGCTGGTCCCTGGTGCGCCGGGCGGTGGAACTGTCTGCCAAATAAGGAGTTGTGTACGTATGAAAACAGATGTCGTAATCGTTGGAGCGGGCCCGGCGGGTATTTTTACCGCCATGGAAATGATCAAAAAGGGAAGCGCACAGAAAATTGTGATGGTGGAAAAGGGGCAATCCGTGGAAAAGCGCCATTGTCCCAAGGACAAAACCGGCCATTGCATGAATTGCAAGCCTTACTGCCATATCACAACCGGCTTCTCCGGGGCCGGCGCCTTTTCGGACGGCAAGCTGTCCCTCTCCCATGAGGTGGGCGGCGACCTGCCCACCCTCATCGGTGAGAATCTGGCGCAGGAGACCATTGCGTACGCGGATCAGATCTATCTGGATTTTGGAGCCGACGATCATATCGAGGGCCTCGGAAACGACGAGGAGCGCAAGGAAATCCGCCGCCGCGCCATTCAGGCGGGGCTGAAGCTGGTGGATTGTCCCATCCGCCACATGGGCACGGAGAAGGCGCAGGACATCTATCTGGGCATCGAACGGTATCTGCAGGAGCATGGAGTGGAGCTGCTGTTCGGCTATGAGTGCAGCAATCTGATTTTGGAAAACGACGTCTGCAAAGGCGTGACCGTGTCCAACGGCAGGGAAGAACAGGAAATCTTTGCAAAGCATACGGTGGTGGCCACCGGCCGCCGCGGCGCGGACTGGCTGGAAAAGCTGTGCGCAGAACACAATATTGCCCACGCTCCCGGAACCGTGGATATCGGCGTCCGGGTGGAGGTTCGCAACGAGATCATGGAGACCGTCAACCGGGTGCTCTACGAATCCAAGCTGGTGGGCTATCCCCGGCCCTTCAAGAACAAGGTCCGCACCTTCTGCCAGAACCCCGGCGGCTTTGTCAGTCAGGAGAACTACGACAACAATCTGGCGGTGGTCAACGGCCACTCCTACAAGGACCTGAAAACAGAGAATACCAATCTGGCAATTCTCTGCTCCCACAATTTCAGCGTGCCCTTCAACCAGCCCATCGCATACGCCCAGAAGGTGGGCGAACTGACGAATATGCTGGGCAACGGACAGATTCTGGTTCAGAGATTCGGCGACATTCTGGACGGAAAGCGCACGTGGCAAAAGGAGCTGGCGCAGTCCAACATTCATCCCACCCTGCCTGACGTGGTGGCGGGGGATATTACCGCCGCGATGCCTTACCGGGCCATGGTGAACATCATCGGCTTCATTCAGGCCATGGATTACGTAGTGCCCGGCTTTGCCTCCTATGAGACGCTGCTCTACTCTCCAGAGCTGAAGTTCTATTCCAACCGGGTGAAGATGGACACCGACTTCAATACCAGCCTTAAGGGGCTGCATTGCTTGGGTGATTCTTCGGGCTGGACCCGCGGCCTGATGATGGCTTCGGTGATGGGCGTGCTGATGGGACGGAAAATCGCCGCGGAGGACTGATGCTTTCCGTTGACAAAACGCAAAAAAGCGATATAATAGCAAGGTAATCAGAAGAAATGCCGTGAGAAAGTCAGCTCTGCGAGACAGGCCTTCAGCGAGGGGGGAACCGGTGCAAGCCCTCCGGCAATGCCGCGGCGCAGCCGCTTTTGAGCAGTCCGCGAGGAGCGGAACGACTCATCCCCGTTACCGGATAACTGAGATGCCCCTCCGGGGGATAATTAGGGTGGTACCGCGAAGCAGCGCCTTCGCCCCTAACCATGGGGGCGAAGGCGTTTTTTAAAATGGGACGGATCGCCCCGCCGGAGACCGCCGGATCAAATGCATTATGAAAAAACCATATTACCAAAACACTTAGGAGGAAGAAACACTATGGCACATCCCACTTACGGGCTGAATGAACTGCGGGAGATGTTCCTCAGTTACTTTGAAAGCAAGGGCCATCTGCGCCTGCCCAGCTTCTCCCTGATCCCGCACAACGACGCAAGCCTGCTGCTGATCAACGCCGGCATGTCCCCCATGAAAACGTGGTTCACGCGGGAGGAGGAGCCTCCCCGCAATCGCGTCACCACCTGCCAGAAATGCATCCGTACCGGAGACATTGAAAACATTGGCAAGACGGCCCGCCACGGCACCTATTTTGAGATGCTGGGCAACTTCTCCTTCGGCGATTATTTCAAAAAGGAGGCCATTCCCTTCGCGTGGGAATTTCTGACCAAGGTGGCCGGGCTGGAGCCGGATCGGCTGTATCCCTCCGTCTATCTGGACGACGATGAGGCGTTCAACATTTGGCGGGACGACATCGGCATTGCGCCGGAGCGCATTTTCCGCTTTGGCAAGGAGGATAACTTCTGGGAGCATGGCTCCGGCCCGTGCGGCCCCTGCTCCGAGATTTACTACGACCGGGGTGAGGAGTACGGCTGCGGCAAGCCCACCTGCACCGTCGGCTGCGACTGCGACCGCTACATTGAGGTCTGGAACGTCGTGTTTTCCCAGTTCAACAACGACGGAGAGGGCCATTACACGGAGCTCGCCCACAAGAATATCGATACCGGCATGGGGCTGGAGCGTCTTGCCTGCGTGTCTCAGAATGTGGAATCCCTTTTCGATGTGGATACGGTCATGAACATCACCAACAAGGTCTCTGAAATTACGGGAGCCCACTATGAGGAAGACCACAAGACCGATGTGAGCCTCCGCGTGATCACCGATCACATCCGCTCCGGTGTGTTCATGATCAGCGACGGCGTATTGCCCTCCAACGAGGGCCGCGGCTATGTGCTGCGCCGTCTGCTCCGCCGTGCCGCCCGCCATGGCAAGCTGCTGGGCGTGAACCACCCGTTCCTGTATGAGGTGGTGGACACGGTGGTGCATGAGAACGAGTGCGCCTATCCCGATCTGCGCACCAAGCAGGCCTATATTACCAAGGTCGTCCGCACGGAGGAGGAAAACTTTTCCAAGACCATCGATGGCGGCATGCGCATTTACGAGGAGCTGCTGGCGGCCCACAAGGAGAAGGGGGAGACCGTCTTTTCCGGCGCCGACGCATTCAAGCTGTACGACACCTTTGGATTCCCCATCGACCTGACTGTGGAAATGGCCGAGGACGTGGGAATGACGGTGGACCGCAAGGGCTTCGACGATCTGATGGAGGAGCAGCGCGTCCGCGCCCGGAAGGCCCGTGAGGCGCTGGGCGATCTGGGCTGGGCCGGCATCGAGTTCGGCTCCGAAATGCCGGCCACCGAGTTCGTGGGCTACGATCACCAGACCACAGAGGGCAAGGTGCTGGCCATTGTGGTGGACGGCGAGCTCCGGGAGGAAATCGTCTCCGGCGCAGAGGCATCCATCGTGCTGGACCGCACCTCGCTGTATGCGGAGATGGGCGGACAGGTGGCCGATCACGGCACGATCACCGTGAATGGCAGCGTATTCCGGGTGAACAACGTGCAAAAGAACAAGGGTGGCAAGTTCCTGCACACCGGAATTCTGGAGTCCGGAACAATGAAGGTGGGCGATCACGCCTCCGTGAGCATCGATGCGGCGCGGCGTCAGGCCGTGCAGCGTGCGCACAGCGCCACCCATCTGCTGGATGCGGCCCTGAGAAAAGTGCTGGGAGACCATGTCCATCAGGCGGGTTCTCTTGTGGAGCCGGATCGTCTGCGCTTCGACTTTACCCACTTCAGCCCCATTACTCCGGAAGAGCTGAATGAGATCAGCCGCCTCGTCAATGACGAGATTCTCGACGGTCAGCCCGTCGTCACGCAGGTTCTGCCGATCAAGGAGGCCGAGAAGCTGGGAGCCACCGCTATTTTCGGCGAGAAATACGGCAAGACCGTCCGGGTGGTCAGTATGGGTGAGACCGACGAGCAGGGCAAGCCCTTCTCCATGGAATTCTGCGGTGGTACGCATCTGGACAATACGGCCAAGGTGGGTCCCTTCCATATCCGCTCCGAATCCTCCGTCGCCTCCGGCGTCCGCCGGATCGAGGCCACGGTGGGCCGCGAATCCCTGAATACCATGAACCGCAATCAGGAGATGCTGTTCCATGCCGCGGAGATCCTCAAGACCACTCCTGCGGAGCTGGCCGAGCGCGCGGAGGCCTCCATGTCCGAGCTGCGCGAGCTGCGCACCGCTCTGGACAAGTTCAAGACCAAGGCGTCTCTGGGGCAGGCGGAGCAGTTCCTGACTTCCTTCAAGTCTGTTTCCGGACTGAAGATCATCACAAAGACACTCAGCGGCGTGGATGCAAACACCCTTCGCCAGATGGGCGACTACCTGCGGGACAAGGATCCCGAGGTTGTGGCTCTGCTGGCTGTAACGGGTGAGGAAAAAATCACGTTTCTGGCAGTCTGCGGCAAGGAGGCCGTGAAGCGCGGCGTCAGGGCCGGCGAGCTGGTTAAGACGGTTTCTGTCATTGCCGGCGGCTCCGGCGGCGGCAAACCCGACTCCGCCATGGGCGGCGGCAAGGACCTTCTGAAACTGGACGACGCCATGGCCGCCGTAGATGATTTTGTGGCTGAAAAAGTGAAGTAAGTCCCTCTTATCAATTTGCGAAAAGCAAAAATGCTTTACAGAATTTATACGGGAAAGGAGATGCCTTTGATGTCTGATTGTCTGTTCTGCAAGATCGCTGCCGGAGAAATTCCTTCCTCCAAGGTCTATGAGGATGAGGTCTGCTATGCCTTCCACGACATTGCGCCCCAGGCCCCGGTACATTTTCTGGTGATTCCCAAGGCTCATATTGAATCCGTTTCGGGGATCAACGCGGAAAACAGTGCGATCGTTGCCCACATTTTTGAGGTAATTGCCCGAATCGCCGCCGAAAAAGGACTGGAGAGTTATCGCGTTGTCTCCAATATCGGCGAGCAGGCCGGCCAAAGCGTTCCCCATCTGCACTTCCATGTGCTGTCCGGGCGCGATATGACCTGGCCTCCGGGCTGAGCGGCGCAGGAAACTCCATGTCCAGCGCTTCCGCGCAAGCGTGAGAATTCGCTTATTTTGTTCCTCCGCTTTTGCGCCAAACCCGCTGTGCCGGGCTTTGACGCGGGGAGAGACGAGGAAAATGACAAAACCGCATCTTTCTTTAACGGGAGAGGTGCGGTTTTCTCTCAAAAGAAAGTGAACCAATCGGTTCACTTTCTGAATATAAAAAGGAACCAAATGGTAACCTCTGTATGAGGTGAGTCGGTTGTATTTCAAAAGATTGTATGAATTGCGCGAAGATGGCGATCTCACGCAAAAAACCGTGGCTGAATATCTCAATATGCAGCCCAACGTATATCGCCGCTACGAAAAGGGCATCCGGGAGATTCCCTCCTGGGCGGCGATCAAGCTGGCGGAGTATTACCACACGACCACGGACTATATTTTCGGTTTGACCGACGACCCTGAGACGCGGAAATGAGAAAGCTGGCAACGTGGGCGTTTTCTTTTGCCGCGGGTGTGTTTCTTGCTCAATATGTGCTGCCGAAGGCCTTCTTGCCTCTGCTGGGCGGACTCCTGCTTCTGACCGCGGTACCGGTGGGCCTGCGGCACAGGGGAGCGGGGCTGAGAGCTGTTCTGATTCTGCTTGGGCTGGCGGCGGGATTGTCGTATTTTGCAGCCTACCGGGCGGTGGTGCAGCTTCCGGCTGAACGACTGGACGGAACGGAAGGGGCCGGCGTATCCATGACCCTGTGCGGATACGCAGAGGAAACGAGGTACGGCGCCAAGGTGACGGTCCTTCTCCGCGAGCCGGGGCTTCACGGCGTCCGCGCGGTCTATTATGGCGACACGGAGCTGCTGAAGCTGGTGCCCGGCAATGTCATCAAAAGCGACGTGTCCTTTGGCAGCGCGGCCGTCATTCGGGACGAGGAGATCACCGCCTTTACCTCCAAGCGGATTTTTCTGCTGGCATACAAGCGGGGAGAGATGACCTCCGGGCCGGGCAGCGCCGATTCTCCGCGCTGGTGGCCGCTGCGCGTGGGGCGCGCCGTCCAGACCCGGATCGGCGATCTCTTTTCGGGGGATACGGCAGGCTTTTTGACTGCGATTCTGACGGGGGACAAAGGCGGGCTTTCGGAGAGCGGCTCCAACGATCTCAGCGAGGCCGGACTGTACCATATTCTGGCGGTCTCGGGAATGCACTGCTCATTTTTGCTGGCGATGGTCACGGTTCTTGCCGGGCGGCAGCGCCGCAGGCTGATTGCGGCGATTGCGTCCCCGCTGCTGGCGTTTTATATGCTGCTGACCGGCGGAACCCCTTCGGTGGTGCGGGCCTGCATCATGCTGCTGTTCCTTTTGGCGGCTCCGCTTTTGCGGAGGGACAGCGATTCTCCCACCGCGCTCTCCGCGGCGCTGCTGGTCATTCTGCTGCAGAATCCCTTTGCGGCGGCTTCCGTCAGCCTGCAGCTCAGCTTCGGGGCGGTGGCGGGCATTCTCTGGCTGACGCCGAAGCTAACCGGACTGCTGCAGGGGCATCGGATCAACCGTGTTCTGCGGACAATTCTGCTCAGCGTCAGCACGACGGTGGGGGCACTGCTGTTTACCGTGCCTCTGACGGCGATCTATTTCAATACGCTGACGCTGGTTTCGCCGCTGTCCAACCTTCTCTGCCTCTGGGCGGCCAGCCTTGTCTTTTGCATTGGGCTTCTGGCTGTGCTGGCCAGCTTTCTCTGGATGCCTCTGGGCGTTCTGCTCGGTTTGCTTCCGCGGGTGTTGATCTGGTACATCCTGAGAGTGTCCCATGCGCTGGCGGCGCTGCCGTATCATGCGCTCTCCTTCAGCAACCCCTATCTGAAATACTGGCTGGGATTTGCGTATCTTCTCTTTGCGCTGGCATACTTCCTGCGGCCCCGCGCCGTCCGGAAATATGCGGTGGCAGGTGTCGTTGCGGCAGCCGCGCTTTGCGTGTCGCTGCTGCTGGGGCAGGGAAGATACACGTCGGGAGAACTGAACATTACCGCGCTGAACGTGGGGCAGGGGGAGAGCGTGCTGCTCTCATCAGACGGGAATTTTGCCCTGATCGACTGCGGCAGCGGCAACAGCTGGTATGACGCAGGGAAAATTGCCGCCGATCACCTGCGCGGCATGGGCTGCGGTGAGCTGGACACGCTGGTGCTGACGCATTATGATTACGATCATGTGTCGGGGGTCACGGATCTGCTGACAAGGATACGGGTGGAGCGCATGGTTCTGCCGGAGACCGGGGATGACGCGGGACTCCGAAATGTTCTGACGCAGGCCGCGGAGAATGCCGGGACGGAGATCCGGTACGTGACACAGAAAACCGTTATGACGCTGGGAAACGCCAGACTGACCATCTATCCCCCGCTGGGCGGGGAGGGAGACAACGAACAGGGGCTTTCCCTGCTGTGTACAGCCGGAGAGTACGACCTTCTGGCAACCGGAGACATGAATGCGGAAACGGAGAGAAAGCTGCTGCGTACATACCGCCTGCCGAAAATTGAGGCACTGGTGGCGGGGCACCACGGCTCCAAATATTCCACTTCCGAGGACCTGGTGAAGGCGCTGAAGCCCGAGACCGCAATTGTCAGCGTAGGCAGCAACTCCTACGGGCATCCCGCGGAGCAGACGCTGCGGCGTCTGGCCGACGCCGGATGCCGGGTCTGCCGCACCGATGTGCAGGGAGACATCCATATTACTGTGAATTGAGGAAACGCAACATGGCGACTGCAAAGAAAACCGCCCGTTCCGGAGAGGCATTTCAAAAGCTGAAGTCGGACATCGCATCCGGCAGTGTCGGCTGCGCCTATATCTTTTTCGGCGAGGAGAGCTATCTGCGGGAGTATTATCTGGGGGAACTGCGGAAGAAGCTGGTCCCCGCGGGCTTCGAGGAATTCAACTACCACCGCGTGGAGGGCCGGGACATGACGGTGCAGGCACTGACCGAGATGGCCGAAGCGATGCCCATGCTGTCCGAGAGGACCCTGATCGTCGTGACGGATTTCGACCTGTTCAGGCAGGGGGAGGAGCAGCGGGAGAAGCTCATCGCTCTGCTGAGCGATTTTCCGCCATACTGCTGCCTTGTGTTCGTCTATGACACACTGGAGTATCAGCCGAACCGGACGATGAAAAAGCTGTGCAGTGCGCTGAACGAGTATGTGCAGGCCGTTGAATTTCGCGCCGCCGATCACAGCGATCTGGTGGACTGGGTCAGCCGGCGTTTCCGGGCGCTGGGAAAGGACATCAGCCGTCAGACCGCGGAGTATCTGATCTTTCTCTGCGGCGACCTGATGACGGGACTTGTGCCCGAGATCACCAAGATCGGGACCTATGCGAAGGGCCGCGAGGTGACCCAGCGGGATATTGACGCGGTGGCGGACCCGGTGCTTTCTGCGGAGGTGTTCAAGCTGTCCGACGCGGTTGCACAGGGACATTCCGACGAAGCAGCCCGGATGCTGGGCGATCTGCTGAAGATGCAGACCGATCCCATTCAGATCACGGCGGCGCTGGGAAGCCAGATGCGCCGCCTGTATACGGCGCGTCTGGCCATCGACAACGGACGCGACCGGTATTGGCTGATGGAGTTGTGGGGGTATAAGTCAGACTATCCCGTGAAGCTGCTGCTGACGGCTGCGAAGCGCACTACCGGGGCGTGGTGCTCCGGCGCGGTACAGATGTGCCAGACGCTGGATCGCCGCTTGAAAAGCGAGCGGGGCATTGACGGGATCGGGGAGCTGAAGCTGCTTCTGGTTCATCTGGAGGCACAGCGCAGATGAGACGTGTGAAAGAAGTCATCATCGTCGAGGGACGGTACGATAAAAATACACTCCTCCAGGCCGTGGACGCCACCGTGGTGGAAACCGGCGGCTTTTCCGTATTCAACAACCGGGAAAAACTGGAACTGCTGCGCCGTCTGGCGAAAGAGCGCGGACTTATTCTGCTGACAGACAGCGACGGCGCGGGGTTCGTCATTCGGAATTATTTGAAGGGGGCAATCCCAAAGGAGCAGGTCAAGCAGGCATACATTCCCGATATGCCGGGCAAGGAGCGCCGAAAGCGCACCCCCGGCAAGGAGGGGAAGCTGGGCGTGGAGGGGATGCGTCCGGACGTATTGGTACAGGCACTGGAGCGAGCCGGCGCCACGTTTGAGGACGATTCCGCCGCAGGCGGAAGACTGCCGTCTCAGCCTGTCACCAAGCAGGATCTCTATGAATGGGGCCTGAGCGGAGGGGCGGACAGCGCCCTGCGCCGCAGTCAGCTGCTGCGCAGGCTGCGGCTGCCGGAGCATCTCTCCGCCAATGCCATGCTGGAAATGCTGAATCTTTTCTGCAGCAGGGAGGATCTGCGTGAGCTGGCGGCCTCACTGGATTCCGGCACAGAAAATTTGGATAAGTGATTTGAATGTGACAGCTTTCGACATAATTTGCCTTTCCGGAGATGCTATTCTCTGAATCAGAAATGGACTCGGCTGCAACGGCCGGATTCACTGTTTATGGAGGCGATGATCGTGCGGACGCTGTTTATGGGGAGCCGGGATATTTCCGATCATTCCGTCAGCTATTATCTTTTAGCGGACGAATGCGGAGAGCTGGGAGAAAATTATGGGGTAGCCATTGAGGACCGTGAGGGAGAGACCTCCCACGTGGCCGGCATTACGCCTTCTCAGTGCCGGATTTTGGGGCTGGTATCCGCATTGATGAAGTACGCTGTTACCCCGGCAACGCTGCGGGATGTAATAGAAGATTGGATCCTTGAGTAGAAAAATCCTTTCCTTTCTTTCCGGCTTGCAATTCCACAAGGGATTTTGTATAATAAAATCCGATTTGATTTGCATAAGAAACGGAAGGAATGACAGGTATGGCAGAAGACATCAAAAAGCCGGAGACGGAATCTCCGGAGAGCCGCAATTTTATCCACACCTTTATTGAGGAGGATATTGCCCCCGGCGGACAGTTCGAGGGTATGACGGTGCATACCCGTTTTCCGCCGGAGCCCAACGGCTATCTGCACATTGGCCACTGCAAGGCGCTGACGATTGATTTCGGTACGGCAGAAAAGTTTGGCGGCATGTGCAATCTCCGCATGGACGATACGAACCCCTCCAAGGAGGACATCGAGTATGTGGACGCCATCAAGGAGGACATCCACTGGCTGGGCTTCGACTGGGGGGACCGCTTCTATTATGCCTCCGACTACTTCGACAAGATGTATGAGTGCGCCGTGGGCCTGATCCGCAAGGGACTGGCCTATGTGTGCGAGCTGACGCCGGAGCAGATGCGGGATATGCGGGGCGATCTGACCCACCCCGCCCAGAGTCCCTACCGGGATCGTCCGGCAGAGGAGAGTCTGGATCTTTTTGAGCGGATGCGCTCCGGAGAATTCGACAACGGAAAGATGACGCTGCGGGCAAAAATTGATCTGGCCAGCGGCAACTTCAATATGCGCGACCCGGTGATCTACCGCATCAACCATGCCGTCCATCACCGCACCGGCGCCAAGTGGTGCATCTATCCGATGTACGACTTTGCCCATCCCATCGAGGACGCCATGGAGCATATCACCCACTCCCTCTGCTCGCTGGAATTTGAGGCGCACCGTCCGCTGTACAACTGGGTGGTGGAGAACTGCGATCTGCCTGCAAAGCCCCGCCAGATCGAGTTTGCGCGGCTGGGGATCAACTATACGGTTATGAGCAAGCGCAAGCTCCGCCAGCTGGTGGAGGAGGGCCGGGTCTCCGGCTGGGACGATCCCCGGATGCCGACGCTCTGCGGTTTGCGCCGCAGGGGCTATACGCCGCAGTCCATCCGCAATTTCTGTGATCGCATCGGCGTGTCCAAGGCGGATTCCACGGTGGATTTCGCATTCCTTGAGCATTGCCTGCGTGAGAATCTGAATGAGACGGCAACCCGCGTGATGGCGGTGCTGCGCCCTGTTCCGCTGACGGTTACCAACTATCCCGAGGGGCAGACGGAGACCTTTGAGGTGGAGAACAATCCGGTGGATCCGGCCTCCGGAACCCACCCCGTCACCTTCTCCCGCCACCTCTATGTGGAGGCGGACGATTTTCTGGAGGTACCTGAGCCCAAGTACAAGCGGCTCTATCCCAACGGCCCCGAGTGCCGGCTGAAGGGTGCCTATCTGATTACTTGCACCGGCTGCGTCAAGGATGCGGACGGCCATGTGACGGAGATCCTGTGCGAATATGACCCCAACAGCCGCGGCGGAGACCCCTCCGACGGACGCAAGGTCAAGGGAGCCACGCTGCATTGGGTGGATCAGCAGACCGCGGTGGACGCCGAGGTCCGCCTGTATGAAAACCTGTTCAACGACGAGGACCCCGACGGCCCGGACAAAAATTTCCTCGATTTCCTGAATCCTGCGTCTTTGGAGGTTCTGAAGGACTGCAAGGTAGAACAGGAACTCTCCGGCGCGTCCGCGCCTGCCGGTTTCCAGTTTATGCGGCAGGGTTATTTCTGCCTGGACAGCCACGACTCCAAACCGGGCCATTTGGTGTTCAACCGAAGCGTCTCCCTGAAGGACAGCTACAAGAAATAAAAAACAGGCGGATCGGGCCCGATCCGTCTGCTTTTTTTGGTTAGATTCCAGCGCCGCATTTTTCAGAGATTTTTCCGAATGGTGTTGATGGCGCTTTTCTCCAGGCGGGAAACCTGTGCCTGTGAGATGCCTACCTCCGCGGAGACCTCCATCTGGGTTTTCCCCTCGTAGAAGCGCAGAGACAGAATGTGCCGTTCCCGGTCGTCCAGCTTTCGTACCGCCTCCTTGAGCGCGAGGCGATCCACCCAGTTTTCGTCCGTATTTCGGTTGTCGCTGACCTGATCCATCACGCACACGGCATCCCCGCCGTCGGAGTATACCGGCTCGTACAGAGAGACGGGATCCACGATGGCGTCCATGGCAAAAACGACTTCCTCCCGCGGAATTCCCAGCTCCCTGGCGATTTGCTCCACAGTCGGTTCCCGCTGATTTTCGGCAATCAGCCTGTCCCGGGCCTGCAGTACGCGATAGGCCGTATCCCGCATACTGCGGGATACCCGGATGGCGCTGTTGTCCCGCAGGTACCGGCGGATTTCACCGATAATCATGGGGACACCGTAGGTGCTGAACCGCACCGGCTGGGTGATGTCAAAGTTGTCGATGGCTTTGATCAGTCCCACGCAGCCGACCTGAAAGAGGTCGTCCACATTTTCACCGCGGCTGCTGAATTTCTGAATGACCGACAGCACCAACCGGAGATTTCCCTCGATCAGCTTTTGCCGGGCCTGAACATCTCCGCTTTTTGTGCGGCGAAGCAGATCCATCGTCTCCTCGTTTTTCAGCACCTTCAGCTTGGACGTGTTGACGCCGCAGATCTCGACCTTTCCCTGCATATAAGTGCCTCCACAGCCTTCAATCTTTGAATTCAGTATGGCCGGCGGAGGGATTTCCTATACTGTCGGAAAAAAGGGAAACGCAGGGGCGCGCCTTTGTTACATATCTGTAAAGACTTTCTTTCCGGGTGACGCTAAACTGACATCAATCACGTTCGCTGAAAGAGAAAGGAAAAACGGATGCTGAAAATCAATCATGTGACCAAGCGATACGGCAAGCTCATCGCCAACCGCGACATCAGTTTTTTTGTGGGAGACGGACAGATCGCCGTCCTGCTGGGGCCCAACGGAGCCGGAAAATCGACGATCATCAAGTGCATTGCCGGCCTGCTCCGCTTTGACGGAGATATTGAAATCTGCGGATACCCGAACAAAACCATGGAGGCCAAGCGTGCGCTGGGCTACGTTCCCGAGATGCCCGCCGTTTACGACCTTCTGACGGTGGAGGAGCATATGGAATTCATCCGCCGGGCCTACCGTCTGGAGGACGACGGCACCGCCCGGCGCCTGCTGGAACGCTTTGAGCTCTGGGAGAAGCGGGATGCGCTGGGCAAGGAACTTTCCAAGGGAATGCAGCAGAAGCTGTCTATCTGCTGCGTGCTGCTGCACCGGCCCAAAGTGGTCATTTTCGATGAGCCCATGGTGGGACTGGATCCCCATGCCATCAAGCAGCTGAAGGAGATTTTCGGCGAGCTGCGGGATGAGGGCGGCACCGTGCTGATCTCGACCCATATGCTGGACAGCGTGGAGGATTACTGGGACGTGGTTCACATCATGATGAATGGAACCTTTGCCGCGACCCGGACAAAAGGGGAGGCAGCGGAGCAAAGTCTGGAGGATCTGTTTTTTGCGATCACGGAAGCGCCGGGAAAAGGCGGTGGGGAATGAGCGCTCTGTTGTATCTGCGGCGCACCCGTCTGAAAAATCAGCTGAAAGGTCTGCTGAAAAAACCGCTCCGCCTGCTGTGGGTCGTTTTCTTTGTGGCCTGTATTCTGCTGAGCGGACTGGGGACGAGGTCCTCCTTCGGGGATACCTACCGCGACAGCCGGGAACTGGCGGCAATCGCGGAGGCACTGTATCTGCTGATTTTCATTATGACGGTAGACGGTGGGTTCAGCCGCGGCGGAAACCTGTTTACCATGCCGGACGTCAATCTCCTGTTTCCTGCGCCGCTGAGTCCGCGGAGGGTCCTGTTCCACGGCCTGCTTCAGCAGATGGCGGCCTCTCTGTACATCGGCATTTTTATGCTTTTTCAATACGGAAATCTGAAGATCCATTATGGCGTTACCTTTCTGCAGATGCTGCTTTTGCTTGTGTGCTTCGGACTGGCTGCGTTCCTGGGGCAGATTACCGCCATGCTGATCTACTCGTACACCAACGGAAATCCCCGCCGGCAGAAGCTTGCGCGGGCCCTTCTGTACGGCGCAACTGCTGCCTTTCTGATTTGGCTGGTGCTGCCTGCGGCCATTGAGGGGACGGCCCTGATGCTTCCCAAAATGGTGGGAGCGGCCAACAGCGGAGTATCTTTTTGCTTTCCTGTGGCGGGCTGGCTGGGAATGGCTGCCAACGGGATCCTGACGGAGAATCCCGTCTACATTCTCATGGGATTTCTCTCCTGCGCCGCCTATTTCTTCCTGCTGCTGCTGATGATTTCCCGCTCCGATGCAGATTACTATGAGGATGTGCTGAAAAGCGCCGAGATGACACAGTCGGCCATCACCGCTCAGAAGGAAGGGACCCTGAGAGATGCCGTTCCGCAAAACGTGCGGGTGGGGAGAACGGGATTCCGCCGGGGCTGGGGCGCCAGCGCCTTTTTTTACAAGCACCGCCTTGAAAACCGGCGGAGCAGCAAGTTCCTGCTGGGCACCCGATCCCTGATCTTTGCCGCGGTTGTCATCGGGTTTGCGATTGTGTCGAAGAGCGGCGGCCTGATCCCTGTGTTTGCGATGTCCGTATACCTTCAGATTTTTTCTTCCTTGACCGGGCGCTTCAATCTTGAGCTGACCAAGCCGTATCTCTACCTGCTTCCGGAGCCGCCGTTTGCCAAACTGCTCTGGGCGCTGACGGAGACGATTCCATCGGCGCTGGCAGAGGGGACTGTGATCTTTATCCCGGTGGGGCTGATTCTCTCCCTGCCGCCCGCGGAGGTGCTGCTCTGCATCTTGGCGCGGCTGACATACTCGGTCATTTTTCTGGCGGCAGAGGTGGTTTTGGAGCGGCTCTGGGGCGGCGTTGCCTCCCGCGGGCTGACCATGCTGCTGTTTATGGCCCTTGCGATTGGCCTGTCCCTGCCGGGGATTGCGGCGGGGATCTTCATTGCTGCTGCCGGCGGTCTCCATTTTTCGAACAGCCTTGCAGTCGCCGCGCTGGTCAATTTGGCCTGCTCCGGGGTTGCGCTGTTCCTGTGCCGCAATATGCTGCAGTATGCTGAGCTGAATAACCAGTGATTTCCGCATGGGACAGTCCTACCGCCGCATAGGATGAGCAGAGGGGGGACGGTATGCAGTGCAGAATGAAGGATATGCGGTGCAAGGAGGTCATCAATATCTGCGACGGCTGTCGGCTGGGCTATGTCTCCGAACTGGAATTCAAACTTCCCGAGGGGCAGATCTGCGCGCTGATCGTCTATGGGCAGTGCCGCTTTTTCGGCCTGTTCGGCAGGGGAGAGGAGTACTATATTCCGTGGGACTGTATCCAGCGGATAGGAGATGACATCATCCTGATTGACAAGCCATTTCAGCGGCGCGACCCGTCAGCGGAACGAAAACGGCACCGCAAATACTGAACAACCGGCAAAAAGATCGGAAATTCCTGAAATTGATGGGTTTCCGATCTTTTTTTGTGAAAAAACAACTTGCATTTCTTGAATTCGTATGGTATTATATTTCAGCATTCCGCATAGCCGTGGACTTTTTGTCTGTGCCGGAAACGGTTGGCAAACGGGTTGAAGCGGTTAGAGGTACAAACTAAATTTGATTTGGAGGAACACAACAACATGGCAAATTCTAACGTCGTATCCATGAAGGCCCTGCTGGAAGCAGGCGTGCACTTCGGCCACCAGACCCGTCGGTGGAACCCCAAGATGGCTCCGTATATCTACACTGAGCGCAACGGCATCTATATCGTTGACCTGCAGAAGACGGTCCGCAAGCTGGAGGAGGCTTACAGCTTCGTCCGCGATCTGTCCGCCAGCGGCAAGTCCCTGCTGTTCGTCGGCACCAAGAAGCAGGCTCAGGACGCCATTCGCGAGGAGGCTGCCCGCTGCGGCCAGTATTATGTCAATGCCCGTTGGCTGGGCGGCATGATGACCAACTTCAAGACCATGCGGACCCGCGTGGATCGCCTGCATCAGCTGAAGACCATGCAGGAGGACGGCACCTTCGACATGCTGCCCAAGAAGGAAGTCATGAAGCACATGGGCGAGATCGCCAAGCTGGAGAAGTATCTCGGCGGTGTGAAGGACATGAAGACCCTGCCCGGCGCGCTGTTCATCGTGGATACCCGTAAGGAGCGCAACGCCATTGCCGAGGCCCACAAGCTGGGGATTCCCGTGGTGGCCATCGCCGATACCAACTGCGATCCCGATGAGATCGATTACGTGATCCCCGGCAACGACGACGCCATCCGCGCCATCAAGCTGATCTCCTCCATCATGGCCAACGCCGTGCTGGAAGGCAAGCAAGGCGAGCAGATGGAAGCCGCCGCTGAGGAGTCTGCCGCTGCGGACGCCGCCGAGGAGAAGGCTGAATAAACTGCACAGAGGCATATCGCCTTTGGATACTTGAATACTGGAGGAAATAAAAATGGCTTTTACTGCCGCAGATGTTAAGAACCTGCGCGAAATGACCGGTGCGGGCATGATGGACTGCAAAAAGGCTCTGACCGCTTCCGACGGAGACACCGACAAGGCAATCGAATGGCTGCGCGAGAAGGGCATTGCTGCTTCCGCCAAGAAGGCCTCCCGCATTGCCGCCGAGGGCATGGCGTATGCCGATGTGATCGACGGTGTCGGCGTCGTGGTTGAGGTCAATGCCGAGACCGACTTTGTCGGCAAGAATGAGAAGTTTGTCGATTTTGTCAAGGGCGTGGCCGCAACGGTGGCCAAGAACAACCCTGCTGATCTGGACACCCTGATGAACGACAAGTATCTGGATACCGACCTGACCGTCACTCAGCAGCAGCAGGAGATGGTTCTGGTGATCGGCGAGAACATCAAGGTTCGCCGCTTTGCCCGCTTTGCGGACGGCGTCTCTGTTCCCTATGTCCACGCCGGCGGCAAGATCGGCGTTCTGGTCAATCTGGACGTGACCGGCGGCATTGACGCCACCGAGATCGGCAAGGATGTCGCCATGCAGATCGCCGCTCTGAATCCCCGTTTCTGGGACAAGTCTCAGGTAACGCAGGACATTCTGGACGAGGAGAAAAAGGTTCTGGTTGCTCAGATGGCCAACGATCCCAAGATGGCCTCCAAGCCCGACGCGGTGAAGGACAAGATCGCATCCGGCAAGCTGAACAAGTTCTATGAGGAAAACTGCCTGCTGCAGCAGGAGTTCGTCAAGGACAACACCATGAGCGTTGAGAAGTATATTGCTTCCGCAGCAAAGGCTCTTGGCGGCACCGTCGCTTTCAGAAATGCTGTGCGCTTTGAAAAGGGCGAGGGCATCGAGAAGAAGCAGGAGAATTTTGCAGACGAGATCGCCGCACTGGTGAAGTAAGTTTTCTGATCCCGGCAGGGACAGGCTGACAGCCTGTCCCTGCTTTTTTATCCGTGACACCTTTTCTGCTTCATCCGGGATTTTGCTTGTATTTTGTAGGAAAATCTGCTATACTCACACTATATTTTGGGCCGTTGGCTCATCATGAGAGGGGATTTCCTTTGCAGTATCTGCAAAACCTGATTCAGCAGTTGGACTTTTCTTCAATAGGAGCCGCCGTGCTGCGGGTCGCCTCTATTTTCCTCTGCCTGACCATTCATGAGACCTGCCATGGTCTTGCGGCCTATGCTTTGGGGGATCCGACCGCCAAGCAGATGCACCGGCTGTCATTAAATCCGCTGCGGCATATCGACTGGTTCGGCCTGCTGCTGATGTTTGTTTGCGGCTTTGGCTGGGCAAAGCCCGTTCCTGTGGACATGCGTTATTTCAAGCGCCCCAAACAGGGAATGGCCTTGACGGCGCTGGCTGGTCCGGCCTCCAATTTTTTGCTGGCAATCTTGCTGATCCTGATTAGTAAACCGATATACCTTTACACCCAATCCACTGTTTTCTGGGATGGCCTGTTCAATTTTCTGCTGACTTCGGCGATCCTTTCCATCGGTCTCGGCCTGTTCAATTTGATTCCGATTCCGCCGCTGGACGGATCTAAAATACTGGCGGTCATTCTGCCGGACAGGGCCTATTACCAGCTCATGCGCTATGAGCGGTACGGAATGCTGCTGCTGATTCTGCTCTCTGTGACAAATGTGGGCGGCACTGCCATCAGCAACGCGATTTCGGCGGTCTATAACGCCCTGATTAACCTGATTTACTGAGGTGACCTCTTTGGAGAATCCTGTCTATAAGCTGGAAAAAGTTGTCCGCAGCCGCTCTGAAGAGGAAATGCAGGATTTTGAGGGGCCTTTGGATGTCATTCTGTTTCTGCTGAGCAAGAACAAGATGGAGATACAGGACATCTCCATTTCAGAGATTCTGGAGCAGTATCTGGCGTGGCTGGATCGCCGCAAGAAGATGGATCTGGATGTGGCCAGCGAGTTTATCACCATGGCCTCCCACCTGATGTATATCAAGACACGGATGCTGCTCTCCCTCGAGGACGAGGAGGCGCAGACCGAAATGGACGCGCTGATACAGTCCCTTGAGGAGCGGCGCCGGAGCGAGAGCTACGCCATGGTCAAGACCATGCTCAAGCGCATTGAGCAGCGAGAGGAGTTTGGCCGCAGCATCGAGACCCGCCCGCCGGAGCCGGTGGAACACGGGAAAATTTATGAGTACGATCAGGAAAAGGCGGATCTGATTCTGGCGATGGCGGAGATTCAGGGCCGTGCGGAACGCAAGCTGCCGCCTCCCCGCACCGCCTTCGAGACGATCATCCACCGGGAGCCCTATCCCGTCGAGAGCAAGGCCAGAGAGATCATCGACCGGCTGAAGCAGCAGGGAATCACGCGTTTTCGGCTGCTTTTCTCGGGAAACCGCAGCCGCAGCGAAATTGTGGCTACGTTTCTGGCCGTGCTGGAGTTGTGCCGTGCCTGCGTGATCCATTTGGCCGGCTCCGATACAGACTGCACGGTGAAGCAGGAACGGGATTTGCCCGAGGAAATCAAGTTTTAAGGAGCACCATGGAAAATCTTGAGATGAAGGAAATAGAATCCGCCATTGAGGGAATCCTGTTTGCGTCGGGAGAACCTGTACAGGTGGATCGCATCTGCATGGCGCTGGATTTGGATCGTCCCACCGTGGAACAGCTCCTTCAGAAGCTGATGGATTATTATGCCTTTGAACGCCGGGGGATCCGCCTGCTTCGGATGGAAGATTCCTGGCAGCTTTGTTCCTCGCCGGACTATGCGGATGCGATCCGCAGGGCCTTTGAAATCCGAAAGCCTGCCAAGCTCAGCCAGCCTGCGCTGGAGGTTTTGACGATCATCGCCTATTACCAGCCCACGACCCGCGCCTACGTGGATCAGATCCGGGGCGTGGACAGCTCCTACACGGTTGGACTGCTGCTGGATCGGAAGCTGATCGAGGAATGCGGGCGTTTGCAGGTGCCGGGACGTCCCCGCCTGTATCGTACGACAAAGCACTTCCTGAGAGCCTTCCATCTGACCTCGCTGGACGAGCTTCCGGAGATGCCGGATCTGGGCGGAGAAGGCCAGATGCGGATCGGCGACGCGGGAGAAATCATTGATCCGGAGGCAGAGGCGCGGGAAATTCTGGCTGCCGATGCTCCGAAGAATCCTGAGACAGAGACGCCGGAAAAGTAAAACAAATCAAGGCTTATTTTGGAAAGGGGGAGTGTCGGGGTGCTGTGGCTGTGGATTCTTGGTATCCTTGCGGCGCTCCTGCTTCTGATCTGCCTGCTGCCGCTGGGAGTCACCGTCTGGATAGGAACGCCGGTGGTGGCCAAACTGAAGATCGGGCCTGTCAAAATTCAGGTGGCACCATCCAAGCCCTCTAAAAAGAAGGAAAAAAAGCCGCCCAAAAAGAAGAAAGAGCCTGCCGACATAGCTGCGCGGCTTAAGAAGCTCCCGAAGCCCGCATGGGCGGAGATCAGGGACTCCTACCATATGCTCTGGCCGCCGGCCAAACGGGCCCTGAATCATCTCCTGCGCGGCATCCACGTTACGCCGCTGGACCTGACACTGACGGTGGCGGGAGCGGATGATCCGGCTGCCGCCGCGCAGAAATACGGCGATGCCAATGCGCTGGTCTGGACCCTGATGCCGGTGCTTGAGCAGCTTTTGCACATCCCAGATCCCCATATTCATCTTGCTGTGGATTTTGAGGCGGGGAAAACCGACTTTGCAGGCAGAATCGGCGTTTCCGTCAGAATCGGAACGCTGCTGGCCATTGGCGTCGGAATGGGGATTCCGGCTTTGAAATGGCTGTGGAAATATCGGAAAAAATTAAAGCAGATGAAGCAGCGCAAGGGCGCCGACACCAAAGAAACAAATGCCGCGCCGGAGGAGAAACCGGCTGCGTAGAAAGGATGGCTTTTATGGATCAAGTTGAGAGAAAGACCCCCCTGAACGATTTGATGCACGCAACCATGGAAAAAATTCATGAGATGGTGGATACCAATACCATCGTCGGCGAGCCGATCACCACTCCTGACGGCGTGACGCTGATCCCCATTTCGCGCGTCAGCTTTGGGTTCGGCAGCGGCGGAGGGGACTACGGAAAGACCGGCCCCCAGAATTTCGGAGGCGGCAGCGCGGCAGGCGTTAAAATTGATCCGGTGGCGTTTCTGGTTATCAAGGATGGCGCAACCCGCGTTTTGCCGGTGGCCGTGCCGCCCGTGTCCACTGTGGACCGCGTGATCGAGATGGTTCCCGACATCATGGATAAAGTGGAAAAATATTTCGACAAAAAGAAGGAAAAAGAGAGCTTCTGACGGGGGTATACTACAGTCACTTTGAAAATTAAGGGTGACGGTAGATGAGAAATGGGCTTCGCCGCGTAGCTGCCATAGTTATCTGCACGGGGTTTCTGTTATGTGTTTTCCCTTGTCAGGCATTTGCAATAAGCACTTCTGCCGCTTCTGCTGTCCTGATAGACGCAGACAGCGGGCGTGTTCTGTATGCGCAGAACGCAGACACGCGGATGCGCATTGCCAGCACCACCAAAATTATGACGGCGCTGGTGGCCATTGAGAGCGGCGGCCTCTCCCGGACAGTGACGATCAGGAGGTCGGAGACCGAGGTGGAGGGCACCTCCATGTATCTCCGGCAGGGAGAGAAGCTGACGCTGGAGACGCTGCTCTACGGGCTGCTGCTTTGCTCCGGAAACGATGCGGCGCTGGCCATTGCCGACGCCGTGGGCGGGAGCCGCGAAAACTTCGTAGAGATGATGAATGCCAGGGCCGCCCGGCTGGGCATGGACGGCACCTCCTTTGCCAACCCCAACGGGCTGGATGCGGAAGAACATTACTCTACGGCGATGGATATGGGAAAGCTGGCTTGCGCCGCCGCTGAGAATGAAACGCTGATGCGCATTGCCTCCACCAAAAGCGTTACCATCGGGGAGCGGACCATGACGAATCACAACCGCCTGCTCTCCATGATGGATGGCTGCATCGGACTGAAAACGGGATATACCCGTGCCGCCGGGCGAACGCTGGTTTCGTGCGCCGTTCGGAACGGACAGCGGCTGGTGGCCGTTACGCTTCAGGACGGCAACGACTGGGCCGACCATGAGTCGCTCTATGAGTACGGTTTTGCCGCCTTTCCGGCGAAAACCGCTGTGACGATGGGGGAGACTCTCTGCACGTTTTCAACTGAGAATGGCGGTGAAATCCCCGTTGTGGCGGCAGACAGCTTTCTCTGGCCAACAGCAGAGGGGGAAACCCTGACCGTGGAGCCAGAGCCTTCCGACCGACCGACCGTACCCGCCGGGGCGGGGACGGCGGCAGGAACGGCTTATGTTTTTCTGAACGGAAAAAAGATCGGATCGGTTCCCATGGTGCTCGGGAAGGCAATTTTGCCTGCACTTCCGTCTCCCGTTCAGCTGCTGCGGACGCAAAAAGGTACGTTTATACAGAAATAGATGGAGGATTTTCTTGGAGGAAAGACTGCAAAAAATCATTGCCGGAGCGGGACTTTGTTCCCGCCGGGCGGCGGAGACGCTGCTGACGGAGGGGCGGGTGCTGGTAGACGGCAGCCCGGCGCATCTGGGCGACCGGGCCGACCCCGAGTGCAGCAACATTACAGTGGACGGAATTCCCCTGACCCACAGGGCGGAAACGGTTTATTTGCTGCTAAATAAGCCGCGGGGCTACGTAACGACCCTCTCGGACGAGAAAGGCCGCCCCACCGTCGCCGATCTGGTCAGGGACGCAGGCGTGCGGGTTTTCCCGGTGGGACGGCTGGATTTCCAGTCAGAGGGCCTGCTGCTGATGACCAATGACGGAACACTGATGCAGCGGCTGATTCACCCAAGCTATGAGGTTTCCAAGACCTATCTCCTGACCGTTTACGGAGCTGTTCAGGGAGCGGCGGCCCGGCTGGGAGCGATCACTGAGTTGAACGAGGGGGAGCGCATTTGCCCGGCCGAGGTCACACTTCTGCGGGGAACCGGGCATACTGCGGAGCTGTCCGTCACCATTCACGAGGGAAAGAACCGCCAGATCCGGCGTATGTGTGAGTTGTGCGGCCTGACCGTCAAGCGCTTGATCCGCATACGGGAGGATGCTCTGGAACTGGGCGATCTGCCATCAGGCAAGTGGCGGTATCTGACCGACGGGGAAATCTCCGCGCTGAAAAGAGATGCTTAAAGCAGCCGCCGGGCGCGGCTGCTTTTTCGCGCAGCCCGGGGGAAATCCCGAAAAGTTGTTTGAAAAGCAGGGGAACTGTGTTAGAATAGCCCAGTAGAAAATGCCGGGAGGTGCAACCGTGGCCAAGAGCATTCTGCATACCATTGAGAGCAATTTTTCCGGCTTTTCCAAGGGCCAGAAACGTATCGCGTCCTACATACTGGAGCATTCCGATGAAGCCTCCTTCGAGACAGCCAGCAAGCTGGGCCGTCAGGTGGGCGTCAGCGAGTCCACGGTCGTCCGCTTCGCGGTGGAACTGGGATACGACGGGTATCCAAGTATGCAGCGCGCGCTGCAGGAGGTAGTCCGCAGCCGACTGACCTCCGCGCAGCGCATCAAGGCGGCAGGGGATATGCTGGAAGGTCAGGACGTGGTCACTGCGGTGGTGCAGACTGAGACGGAGCGGCTTCGCCGAATCCTTACGGAAACGGACCGCAAGGAGTTTGACCGCGCTGTGGACCTTGTCCTGAAGGCAAAGCACATCTATGTCATGGGTGTGCGCTCGGCGGCATATGCGGCGGGGTATCTGGCGTACTACCTGCACCTTCTGTCGGATCGTGTGACGCTGGCGCAGGCCGGCACGGACGGAGCCCTTTTTGAACAGCTGTTCCGGATCGGCCCCGAAGATGTGATGATCGGCATTGCGTTCCCGCGCTATCCGAAAGCGGTACTGAATGCGGTGCGCTTTGCAAAGGATCGCGGAGCATCGGTGATCGCGATCACCGACAGTCGGCTGTCCCCCCTTTATCAGGGGGCGGATGCTGCGCTGCTGGCCGCGGGTGGAATGATCTCCTTCATAGACTCCATGGCGGCGCCAATCGCTCTTTGCAATGCACTGCTGGCGGCTGTGGGGCAGAAAATGGGGACTGACATATCAGCCGTTTTTTCCCAGCTGGAGGATCTCTGGGACGAGTACGGCGTATTTGGGGAGACAGAGGATGAATAAACAAATTTTGGTGATCGGCGGCGGTGCCGCCGGAATGATGGCTGCGATCACGGCTGCCGAGCACGGAGCATCCGTTTCTCTTCTGGAGCCCAACGAGCGATTGGGGAAAAAGCTGAACATCACGGGGAAAGGGCGCTGCAATGTGACCAACAATGCCTCGTCGGAGGAACTGCTGGCGCACATGGCCCGAAACGGGCGCTTTTTATACAGCGCATTTTCTCGCTGGAGCGGAAAGGATACCATGGCTTTTTTTGAGGCGCTGGGCGTGCCGCTGAAAACAGAGCGGGGCAACCGCGTCTTTCCGGTGTCCGACCGCTCGTTTGACATCAGCGGCGCGCTGGAGCGGAGACTCAGGAATCTGCGCGTTCACTGGATTCATGATCGCGGAGCGGAGCTGATAATACGGGATGGGCGCGTCGTCGGCGTAAAGGGCGAACGGGACGTCTATGACTGCGACGGAGTGATTCTGGCCACGGGAGGCGTGTCGTATCCCGCGACAGGAAGCACGGGCGACGGCTATCGGATGGCGGCAGAGGCCGGCCATACGGTGGTGCCGCCCAGGGGCTCTCTGGTTCCGCTGGTGAGTCCGGATCGCTGCTGCCCCGCCATGCAGGGGCTTGCACTGAAAAACGTCCGCATCACCGTGAAAAATCAGAAAGGAAAGACGATATACGAGGATTTCGGCGAACTCCTTTTTACACATTTCGGCCTTTCCGGGCCGGTAATCTTGTCCGCCAGCGCCCATATGAGCGATTTTGAAAAGAACCGGTATTCCATCTCCATTGATTTGAAGCCTGCTCTGGATGAAAAAAAGTTGGAGCTGCGCCTGCTGAGAGATATTCAGGAGCGCTGCAATCAGAATGTCACCGGACTGGTAGGGGGATTGGTGCCCCACAGTATGGTACCCGTCCTGACGGAGCGATGGGGTCTGGACCCGGAGACGAAGGTCAATACTGTTACGCGGGAACAGCGCCGGGGGCTGGAGCTTCTTCTGAAAAACTTTGTTGTCCCGGTGTCTGGTGTGCGCCCGGTGGAGGAGGCCATCGTGACCTCCGGAGGAATTAAAGTGGGGGAAGTAAACCCAACATCAATGGAATCAAAAATTGTAAAGGGTTTATACTTTGCAGGAGAAATATTGGATGTGGACGCCTATACGGGCGGATTCAACCTGCAGATCGCATGGGCGACCGGACGTGCCGCCGGTGAAGCGGCTGCGGAATCATAAATTTTGGAGAGAGAAATGAAGCATATCAGCATTGCCATCGACGGTCCCTCCGGCGCGGGAAAAAGTACTTTGGCGAAAGCCGCCGCGCGGGCGCTGGGATATTTGTATGTGGACACGGGCGCCATATACCGCACCATTGGATATTATGTCTACTTGAAACGGCTGGACCCTCACGACGGGCCCGGCGTTGTAGCCGCTCTCCCGGGCATTCATCTGGAGATCCGATATGGGGAGGACGGTCTGCAGCACATGATCCTGAATGGAGAGGATGTGACGAGAGAGATCCGGCTGCCGGAAATCTCCCTGTACGCGTCGTCGGTGTCCGCCCATCCGGGCGTGAGGGCCTATCTTTTGGGAATGCAGCGGGAACTTGCAAAAAACAGCGACGTCATCATGGACGGCCGGGATATCGGCACAGTGGTTTTGCCCGACGCAGATGTGAAGATTTTTCTGACAGCATCTCCTGAAGCGCGCGCGGCCCGGCGCTGCCGGGAGCTGGAAGAGCGGGGCACGCCTGAGGCGTTTGAAAAGGTGCTGCAGGAGATCACGGAGCGGGATTACAGGGACACGCACCGTTCGACTGCGCCCCTCCGTCAGGCGGAGGATGCCCTGCTGCTGGACACCTCAGACCTGACCTTTCAGGAGAGCGCCGACGCGCTGCTGAATCTGATACGGGAGAAGATCAAGAGATGAATCGCTTTTACAAATTTGCGTACTATTTCCTGCGTAGCTTTATATTTTTCTTCTTTCCGGTGGAAGTTTCAGGTTTGGAGCATCTGCCTGCCCACGGCGTGCTGCTGTGTCCCAATCACTCCAGCAACTGGGATCCCCTTTTGGTGGCGCTGAAGCTGCCTGTCGATTACCACCTGTATGTTATGGCGAAGGATTCCCTGTTCCGGAACCCGGTGCTTCGCTGGATTCTTTTAAAACTGGGCGCGTTTCCCGTATCCAGAGGCACTTCGGACATCAAGGCCGTCAAGACAGCCCTGCAGGCCATCCGCGACGGCAATAACCTGCTGATGTTCCCGGAGGGCACTGTGGTAGAGAACGGCATCGGCAAAATGGACGGCAAGCCGGCAACGGCGAAGAGCGGCGTGGCCATGATCGGCATCCGGGCGGGTGCAGCACTGGTTCCTGTTTTTGTGGATGGCAAGAAGCGGGTCTTTCACAAGAGCCGCATCATTTTCGGAGAGCCCTATACCCCAACCTATACCGGACGGCACGGCACTGCCGAGGAGATGCAGGCCATCGCGGACGAGATTTTGCGCCGGGCTTACGCGCTGGGGGAGAATGATGCATGAGCAGAGTGATTCTGGCCGGTTCCGCAGGATTTTGCTACGGCGTACAGCGGGCGGTCAAGCTGGCTGAACAGGCTGCGGAGGAAAATGAGAACTGCTGGATGCTGGGCGATCTGATCCATAATTCCTATGTGGTCACCGAGCTGGAGGAACGCGGCATTCGGAAAACCGAGTCCCCTCAACTGCTGGGTCCGGAGGATCTGGTGGTGATCCGTTCCCACGGAGAGCGCAAGGACGTTCTCGACGGTCTGGAACAAAGGGGCGTACGCTGCATCAACGCCACGTGTCCCAACGTTATGCGCATCCAGCAGATTGTAAAAAAAGCGGAGGCCGAGGGCCGTCAGCCGGTTATGATCGGGGAGCCCTGCCATCCCGAGGTGACGGGAGTGGCCAGCTGGTGTTCGCGCCTGCTGGTGTTCGATGGGCCTGAGGGCGTCCGCATCTGGCTGGAGGAGCATCCTGAGTGCCGAACCATGCTGGTTACGGTTGTTGCACAGACAACGTGTATTCGCGAAATTTTTGAAACTTCTGCAAAAATCATAAAAAAAGAGTGTACAAATGCGGAAGTATTTGATACAATATGTAATGCTACGCATAAACGTCAATCTGAGGCCGCCTCTATCGCGGCACAGGCAGACGTGATGGTCGTGGTGGGGGACCGTAAAAGCGCAAACACCAAACATCTGACGGAAATATGTAAAGAGAGATGTTCGAACGTCGTTCAGATCGAAAACGCGGACGAACTCTCGCCGGATTTGTTCAATGGTTGCTCTGTTGCGGGTCTTACGGCCGGCGCCTCCACCCCTGCGGGCATCATTAAGGAGGTATATGCAACCATGAGTGAAGAAATCAAAGCGACAGAAGGCAACGAGGAATCCTTCGAGGAATTACTGAATCAGTCTTTTAAAACTTTAAATACAGGAGAGAAGGTAACTGGCATCGTCACGGCCATCACCCCGACCGAGGTGCAGGTGGACGTGGGGGCAAAGCAGTCCGCTTACATCAAGCTGAGCGAACTGTCCGACGACCCCAGTGCAAAGCCCGAGGACATTGTCCACGTGGGCGACGAAATCGAAACCTATATTGTCCGCGTCAATGACGTGGAAGGCTATGCAGAGCTTTCCAAGAAGCGTCTGGATGCCGTTAAGGTGTGGGAAAACATTGAGAATGCCGTTGACGAAAAGACCATCCTGGATGGCGTCGTCACTGAGGTCAACAAGGGCGGCATCGTGGTTTCCGTCAAGGGTGTGCGCGTGTTCGTTCCCGCTTCTCAGAGCGGTATGCCCCGCGGCGCCGATCTGGAGACCATGGTGAAGCAGCCCGTCAGACTGCGCATCACCGAGGTCAATCGCGCCCGCCGCCGTGTGGTCGGCTCCATCCGCGCCGTCCAGCAGGACGAGCGTCAGGAGAAGCAGGCGGAGGTCTGGGAGAACATTGAGGTCGGCAAGCATTATGAGGGCGTGGTGAAGTCCATGACCTCCTATGGCGTGTTTGTCGACATCGGCGGTGTGGACGGCATGGTACATATCTCCGAGCTGAGCTGGAGCCGCATCAAGACTCCCTCCGAGGTCTGCAAGGTCGGCGACAAGATGAACGTCTATGTCATCTCCTACGATCCCGAGAAGAAAAAGATTTCTCTGGGCGTGAAGGATCGCAGCATGGATCCTTGGCAGGTATTTATGGACAAGTATCAGGTGGGCGATGTCGCCTCCGTCAAGGTTGTCAAGCTGATGAGCTTCGGCGCATTTGCTGAGGTTGTTCCCGGCGTGGACGGCCTGATCCACATCTCTCAGATTGCCGATCGCCGCATCGACAAGCCGGAGGACGTTCTGTCCGAGGGCCAGGTTGTGGATGCAAAGATCATTGCAGTGGATGAGGACAAGAAGAAGATTTCCCTGTCTATTCGTGCGCTGCTGGAGCCCTCTCGTGAAGAGGCTCCCTCCGAGGAGGAGTAATTTTCCGCGATGCAGCAGAGCAGACACGTTTGCCGTGTCTGCTCTGTTTTGCTTGTCAAAAAAGCGACAAATGGAATTGCAATTACAGAACCATTATGTTATAATCTTGACAATCTTAAAAAATGATCCACACCTTTGAGAGAAATACGAGACAGGAGGAACTTTCGATGAGCTATCTGGAGGAATACAAGCAAAAGCTGGCCACCGCCGAGGAGGCTGTTAAGCAGGTCAAATCCGGCGATTGGCTGGACTACGGCTGGAGTACCTGCACACCCAATGCACTGGACAAGGCGCTGGCGGCCCGCTACGAGGAGTTGACGGATGTGAAGGTCCGCGGCGGCATTCTCACCCGCCGTCTCTCTATCGCTGACGTACCCGATGCACCCCGGCATTTTACCTGGAATTCCTGGCATATGACAGGCGTTGAGCGCAAGATGATCAAGGAAGGGTTTGCCTTCTACGCCCCCATGCGCTATTCCGAACTGCCCCGCTATTATCGCGAAAATGTAGATCCCATTGATGTGGCCATGTTTCAGGTTGCCCCCATGGACAGCCATGGCTGGTTCAACTTCGGCCCCTGCGCATCCCACATGGCCGCAGTCTGCGAACGCGCCAAGGTGATTATTGTCGAGGTCAACAAGAATATTCCGTATTGCTTCGGCGGATTTGAAAACGGAGTCCATATCAGTCAGGTAACCAATATTGTGGAAGGGGAGAATCCCCCCATGGAGACGCTGCCTCCCGCGGGCAATCCTTCTGACATCGATCTGTCCATCGCCAGATATGTGCTGGAGGAAATCCCCGACGGCGCCTGCCTCCAGTTGGGTATCGGCTCCATGCCCAACGCGGTCGGCAAGCTGATTGCCGAATCCGATCTGAAGGATCTGGGCGTTCATACGGAGATGTACGTGGACGCGTTCGTGGATATGGCCATGGCAGGGAAGATCACCGGCGCCCGCAAGACCATTGACAGGGGCCGCCAGACCTTTGCATTTGCCGCGGGCAGTCAGAAGCTCTATGACTATCTTGACCACAATCCGGAGTGCATGAGCGCGCCCGTGAATTATGTCAACGATATTGCCCGCGTGTCCTCCATCGACAATTTTATTTCCATCAACGGCGCAGTGGATATTGACCTGTTTGGTCAGGTTTCCTCTGAGTCCAGCGGCGTTCACCACATCAGCGGCGCCGGCGGACAGCAGGATTTTGTAATGGGCGCCTATATGTCCAAGGGCGGCAAGAGTTTTATCTGCTGCTCCTCCACGGTGACCAACAAGAAAACCGGAGAGACGACCTCCCGTATCCGTCCCACGCTGATTGAGGGCTCCATTGCCACCTGCACCCGCACCAATCTGCACTATCTGGTGACAGAGTACGGCAAGGCAAATCTGAAGGGCAAGTCCACCTGGGAGCGTGCCGAGGCACTGATTGCCATTGCGCATCCCGACTTCCGGGATCAGCTGATCCAGGATGCCCAGAAAATGGGTATCTGGCGCCGATCCAATAAAATCTGAAAGTGATTTTTGGCGCGCGGACGGTGATCCGCGCGCCTTTTTTTGCCGTGCACAGAAAGTGCCTTGTCAAGCGACGAGAAAAACGATATAATCAGCACAGTGATTGCACCTGGGGGACCGCCTGCATCAGGCGCTTCCGCAGTGAGGGGAGATGGCGAAAATGTCCGGCTTTTTTAAAAAAGTGAAAGAGGCCCGGCGCCCGTATTGCTCCGCATTGGTGGCGGCGGCGGGTTCATCCCAGCGGATGGGGGACGGAGTGAACAAACTGCTGCTCCAGCTGGACGGCGTTCCGGTACTGGCCCGAACCCTGAAGGCGCTCAACAGTGCGGGAAGCGTGGATGAGATCGTGATTGCCGCGCGGGAGGAGGACATCCTTCCGTTTTCCGATCTGTGCAAAGCCTACGGGATCACCAAGCCCGTAAAGGTTATCCGAGGCGGGAAAAACCGCGAGGAATCCGTCCTGTTTGCCGCCCTGGAGGCGAATCCCGACGCACAGCTTCTGGCCGTTCAGGACGGCGCCCGTCCGCTGGTCACCCCGGAGCTGATCGACGCAGTGGTCGAAAAGGCCCGGCGCTGCATGGCGGCGGCTCCGGCCATTCCCGTCAGGGATACAATCAAGGTGGTCCGGAACGGCGCTGTGGAGCGGACGCTGGAACGCAGCGGCCTGATGGCGGTGCAGACGCCGCAGGTATTTGACGCAAGCCTTTTGAAGGCCGCGCTGCAATCCGCGCTGGAGGCCGGCGCGGAACTGACGGACGACTGCTCCGCAGTGGAACGGTTGGGAAAGATCGTCTATCTGGTCGAGGGCTCGGATGAGAATCTGAAAATTACCACACCGGCGGATGCCGCGATGGCAGAGGCCATTTTGGAGAGGCGGCAGCGCGGATGACCAATTTGAGGATCGGACAGGGATACGATGTCCACCGCCTGGCGGAGGGCCGGGATCTTATCCTCGGAGGTGTGCGGATACCATGGGAACGGGGGCTGCTGGGCCATTCGGATGCGGATGTCCTGACCCATGCGGTGATGGACGCGCTGCTGGGAGCCGCCGGACTGGGCGACATTGGAAAACTCTTTCCGGACTCGGATGCCCGTTATGCCGGAATCTCCAGCTTGAAGCTGCTGGAGGAGGTGGGGCAGCGCCTTGCCTCTGCGGGTTTTTCCGTTGTAAACGTGGATGCCACGCTGGTGGCGCAGGCACCGAAGGTGGGGCCGTATCGTCTGCAGATGGCGGAGAATATGGCAGCTGCGCTGAGGATTCCCGCGGAACAGGTCAGCGTTAAGGCCACCACGGAGGAGGGACTGGGCTTTACCGGAGATGGCTCCGGCATGGCTGCTCAGGCCATTGCCCTGCTGGAAGAGAATTGAACAGATACCACAAGAGGGACGGGCTGCTTGCAGCCCGTCCCTCTTTCACCTTGCGGCAGGCGTCACATAAGATGGAGCGGGAGGAGGAGTGAGTGTGGAACCCCACTATTTGATTATCGCGCGTTCTATTACCCATGCGCAGCGTATTGAACAGCTCTTGCTTCGGGCAGGCGTTCACTGCTGCGTCTTTCGGGCGCCGATGGAGGTGGCCGGAAGGGGCTGCGCGTATGCCGTCCGCATTGGGGCGTCATCGCTGCAAAGGGCGTTGACCGTTATTCACGGGGCGGGACTGAGCCCTGTTTCAGTTTTTATGTCTACCAAAAACGGGTATCAGGAGGAGTCTCTATGATTTATCTGGACAGCGCCGCAACCAGTTTCCAAAAACCGCCCTCCGTGGGGAGGGCGATGACGGAGGCGCTGGAGACCATGAGTTCGCCGGGGCGCGGAGGGTATCCTGCAGCCATGCTGGCGGCTGAAACGGCTCTGCGCTGCCGGATGGAGGCGCAGGAACTCTTTCATGTATCCTCGCCGGAGCAGGTGGTGTTCACGATGAACGCTACCCATGCCTTGAACATCGCCATCAAGAGCCTTGTGCCGCCGGAGGGGCGCGTTGTCATCTCCGGATACGAGCACAATGCGGTGACGCGTCCGCTGGCGGCCATGAAGCATGTGGAGACGGTGGTGGCCGCGGCACCTCTTTTCCGGCAGGAGGCGGTGCTGGATGCCTTCCGAAAGGCCCTGAAGCCGGGGGCGGATGCCGTGATCTGCAGCCATGTTTCCAACGTGTTCGGGTTTGTCCAGCCGGTGACGGAAATCGCGGAACTGTGCCGTGAAAAGGGCATCCCGCTGATTGTGGACGCTTCCCAGTCTGCGGGAATCCTGCCACTGGATATGCAGGCGCTTGGCGCGGCCTTCATTGCCATGCCGGGACACAAGGGCCTTTACGGACCGCAGGGAACAGGGCTGCTCCTGTGCGGGGAAAACGCACCGCTCAGGACGCTGCTGGAAGGCGGCACGGGAAGCGTTTCCCGCCAGCAGGGGATGCCGGAGTTTCTGCCGGATCGGCTTGAGGCGGGAACGCAGAATATGCCCGGCATCGCGGGTCTGCTGGCCGGCATTCGTTTTGTGCGGAGCCTTGGGCTGCCCGCCATCCGCACCCATGAGAGAGGGCTGGCGGAGCAGACGGCCCTGAAGCTGGCACGGATGCCTCACATGCGGATTTTTTTCAGCGATGACCCGTCTGCGCAGACCGGCGTTTTATCATTTCTGAGGGAGGGGATGGATACGGAGGCGCTGGGCGGAGCGCTGGGAGAGCGGGGGATTGCCGTCCGTTCGGGACTCCACTGTGCTCCGCTGGCACATGAAAGCGCTGGGACACTAAGAACAGGGACCGTCCGGCTGAGTTTTTCCGCATGGAATACCGAGGCGGAAATCGACCGGTTTATGCGCATACTCAGTGAAATCAACGAGGATAAATCTGAATAGTCCGTGAATTTTGGCCCCGTTTGCCTTGCATTCTTTCCGTATATTTTATATAATTAGTATATTCATGGCCTGAGAGGAGGAGAATGCAGCAATGGGTGTAAAATTTGCCATTTTTGCCGGTGTTGTAGGCCGGTATCTGATGACCATCAAGATCACTGACATTCTGGATATCCTCATCATGGGCTTTGTTGCATACAAGCTGCTGACGCTGGTGAAAACCTCGCGGGCGGCAAATTTGCTGAAGGGCGTATTCATCTTCTTGGCGATCCTCTGGCTGTCGACCTTCCTGAACTTCCACGGAATCAGCTATGTAATGGGCCGTATGGTGGAGTGGGGCGTTTTGGCGCTCATCATACTGTTCCAGCCGGAGATCCGCCGTGTTCTGGAACAGGTGGGCAGCCGCAAGCTCAACCTGCTCAGTATGTTTACCCGCGGCGAGGCAGTGGATACCATGGAGCACACCATCGGCCAGACCGTTCTCGCCTGCACCGAGATGTCCAAGACCCGCACCGGCGCCCTGATCGTCTTTGAGCGGGAGATCCTGCTGGACGACATGGTGCGGAGCGGCACCGTTCTGGACGCAGCCGTCTCCAGCGAGCTTCTGAAAAATATCTTTTTTGTCAAGGCCCCCATGCACGACGGCGCCGTGATTGTCCGGCAGGGCCGCCTGCTGGGAGCGGGATGCATGCTGCCGCTGAGCAAAAACGTGAATCTCTCGCGGGATCTGGGCATGCGCCATCGGGCCGGCATCGGCATGAGCGAAAATTCCGACGCCGTCGTGGTGATCGTGTCGGAGGAGACCGGGTCCATTTCCGTGGCCATCGGCGGAATGCTGAAGCGGCATTTGATGCCGGAAACTCTGGAAAATCTCCTGCGGAACGAATTGCTTTCGCAGGACGATCAGGAGTCGGACAAGCGCAGGTTCCGCCTGTTTGGCCTGCGGCGTTCCGGAAAGGACGGTGGCGGTGACGATGCAGAATAACAAGGCATCCAAAGGCAAGCGTATTCTGACGATGGTGCTCTCCCTGCTGATCGGCATCGGCATCTGGATTTACGTGGACAACGTGCAGGGGTATCAGGTGTACAGCCGCTCCTACGAGCTGCCCATCGACTATGTGGGGCAGGACACCACGCTGGCGGACAGGGGCCTGATGCTGCTGGACGACAGCGATACAGCCATCACCTTAAAGTTTGAGGGGACCCGCAAGCTGATCGCCCAGCTGGACCCCAATAAGATCAGAATACAGGTGGATCTGTCCGCCGTTACCAGCACAGGCACGCAGAGCCTGAAATATAACATCGTTTACCCCAGCACCAAATTTTCCAAGGGGATCAACGTGGCCTCTGCCAGCGCCTTTACCGCCTCGGTGGACGTGGGCGAGCTGTACAGCAAAAACGTGGAGATCCGCTGCGACATTACCGGAAAGGTTGCCGACGGTTATCAGGCCGGAAAGATTCAGTACCTGCCGGAAACGCTGGAGGTCCGCGGGCAGGAATCGGACGTGGACAAGATCAGCTATGCCAAGGTTTCACTGGACATCGACAATGCGACGGAGAGCGTTTCCAAGCTGCTGGATTATCAGTTTTATGACGCGGACGGCAATCTGATCGAGGATACGGCCAACATTCATCCGGTGGCCTCTCAGATTCAGGTTACGCTTCCGGTGAATATGGTCAAGGAAATCCCGCTGAAAATGGATTTCATTGAAGCGCCCGGCGCCAGCCTCTCCAATGTGGAGTATACAATCTCCCCCGCGACGATCACGGTTTCCGGCGACGCCGCCCTGATGAAGAGCCTCAGTTCCATCGTGCTGGATGATTTTAACCTCGCGGATCTGAGCAGCAACACCAAATACAATTATTCCATCAAGGTTCCTGACGGCTGTCAGAATCTCAGCGGCGTGACGAGAGCCACGCTGAAGATCGCTTTCAAGGACATCAATTCCACTGTCCTGACGGCGACCAATTTCCAGTGTGTAAACGTTCCGGACGGGCGGACCGTAACGGTGCTGACCACCGAGCTGCCGGTGACCATTCGGGGAACGGCGGAGGACGTGGCTGCCGTGACGCCGGACGATCTGACCGTTGTGGCAGATTTGCAGGACGTCAGCTCCGCCAGCGGGACCTATACCGTTTCGGCGGACGTGCAGGTTGCGACGGGCGGAAATATCGGCGTGATCGGAACCTACCAGATTACAGTTACCATTTCAGACAGTGAAACATAACAGGAGTAAAACTATATGACACAAGTTGCAACAGTTGAAAAAATTCTGGATTCCCAGCACGCGGAGATCTCTGTTCCCCGCAAGTCGGCCTGCGGGCATGACTGCGAGGATTGCGCCGGCTGCGGTGTCAGCGGGGCTGCTGTCCATGCCACCGCCATCAACCTGATTGGCGCGGCCCCGGGACAAAAAGTCGTGGTGGAGAGCAGCTCAAAAAAGCTGCTGGGGATTGTGGGACTGGTCTATCTGGTTCCGATTCTCCTCTTTTTCATCGGCTACTTCTTTGCCGGAGCGGTCGGAGCCGGAAACTTCCAGTATGCCGCGGCCGGTATGGGATTTGTGGTCGGATTCATTCCCGCCCTGGTTTACGATCGGTATATGCGCCGGCAGGGAGGGCTCTCCTTCAATATCGTGCGCCTTTTTTGAGCCGTGTTTGGCTATGTGATTCCGCCTCGCCTGTCCAAGGACGAACAGGATCGGTTCCGCCGAATGTACTGCGGACTGTGCCACACACTGGGAAGGCGATACGGTCCGGCGGCCCGTTTGATCCTGAACTATGACTTTACTTTTTTGGCCATTCTTCTTTCCTCTGAGGCGGAGGAGGAAACTGACTGCGCCCGCTGTCCCGTCAGCCCGCTGAAAAAGCGATCCTTCAGATGCAGCACACCCGCCATGGAGCTGGCTGCGGATGAGAGCGTAATTTTGGCGTGGTGGCAGCTGAAGGACGGCGCTGCCGACCCGGGGTTGGGCAAGCGGGTCCTTTGCCGGGCACTTTTGCTGCTTTTGCGGTCAGCCTATCGGAAGGCGGCCCGGCTCAGGCCGGAGTTTGACCGCCGGACCAGAGAGCAGCTGAAGGCTCTCTCCGAACTGGAGGCTGCCGATTCCGGCTCTATGGACGCGGCAGCGGATACGTTCGCGCAGCTGTTGGCTGCTGCGGCGGACACTGTGGACGTGGAGACCCATCGACGGGTCCTGCGCCAAATGCTCTACCATCTGGGGCGCTGGATCTATCTGATTGACGCGGCTGACGATTTGAAGGACGATCTCAAAACAGGCGCATACAATCCCCTGATTGCCCGCTTTTCGCCGGAGAACGGCGAGCTGAGCCCGGAAAAGCGGGAGGAATTTGAGCATACGCTGGATCATTCGATCCATGCCATTGCCGCCGCATATGAGCTGTGGGAGTTCGGATGCTGGTCGGAAATTCTGAAAGCCACGATTTACAGCGGCCTTTTTCAAGTGGGAAAGGCTGTGCTGGACGGAAACTTTTCTCCCGGATTTCTCGGCAAAAAAAGAAATAAGACTGTTGAGGAGACTGCATGAACAATCCCTATCAGGTTCTTGGCGTCCCGGAAAGCGCCACGGACGCAGAAGTCAAGAAAGCATATCTGAATCTTGCGCGCAAGTATCACCCGGACAATTATCACGACAGTCCGCTGGAGGATCTCGCGCAGGAGAAGATGAAAGAGATCAACGCCGCCTACGAGGAGATCACCAAGGAGCGCAGCGGGCAGGGCAGCGGATCTTCTTCTTACGGATATGGATATGGAGGCAGCGGAACGGCGCAGCAGACCTGGAACACGCAGTCCTCCAGTTCTGTGCTGCAGCAGGTGCGCATCGCCATCAATTCGGGAGACCTCAGCCGTGCCGAGGCTCTGCTGGCCAACTATTCCGATCACTCTGCCGAGTGGAACTTCCTGAAGGGAGCCGTCTGCTACCGCCGCGGCTGGATGGACGAGGCAAAGCGATATTATCAGACGGCTTGCCAGATGGACCCCGGAAATTCGGAATATCAGCAGGCCCTGGACTATATGGAAAATGGGCCGGCCAATGCCTACCAGCCGGATGGAACGCCTTTCGGCACCGCCGCCTGCAATGCGGACGGCCTCTGCCCCAAGCTCTGCTGCATATGGATGGTCTGCAATGGCTGCGGCTATTGGGGATTTTGCAGATAAACGGGAGGAATGGAACTTGATTAAGAGTATGACCGGCTACGGCCGCGCGCGTGAGATGCTCAATCGGCGAGACATCACGGCGGAGGTACGCTCCGTCAATAACCGTTATCTCGACTGTACGGTGAAGCTGCCCCGCATGTATTCCTTTGCCGAGGATGCGGTGAAGGCGCTGGTGCAGCAGACGATTTCCCGGGGCAAGGTGGATGTCTACTTTACAGTGGATGCGTCTGCCGCCGATGTTGCCAAGGTCAGCGTCAACCGGGAGCTGGCCGCGGGCTATGCCGCAGCGCTTCGGGAGTTGTCGGAGGTTGCCGGAGCGGACTGCCGCATTACCGCCGAGCAGCTGGCCCGTTTCCCGGACGTCCTGACTGTCACCAAGGAGGACGAGGATCTGGAAAGCGTTACGGCTGACCTGTGCGCTGTTTTGTCGGAGGCGCTGAACGCTTACAACTCCATGCGCTCCGTGGAGGGGGAAAAGCTGGCCGACGACATCGGCGGGCGGCTCACCACCATCGAGACACTGACGAGCGAGGTGGAAAAACGCTCCCCGGAGACGGTGGCGGAGTATCGCCAGAAGCTGCTGAGCCGTATGAAGGAGGTCCTGCAGAGCACCTCCATCGATGAGCAGCGGATTCTGACCGAGGCTGCCATTTATGCGGATAAAATCGCGGTGGATGAGGAGACGGTTCGGCTGCGCAGCCATGTATCTCAGCTGCGCGGGATGTTGCGCTCCGATGAGCCCATGGGCAGGAAGATGGACTTTTTGATTCAGGAAGTCAACCGGGAGTCCAATACCATCGGTTCCAAATGCAATGACATTGCCATTGCGCAGGTGGTGGTCAACCTGAAGGCCGAGGTTGAAAAGATTCGGGAGCAGGTCCAGAACATCGAATGATCGGAGTGCGATTATGAAGCTCATCAACATCGGGTTCGGCAGTTTGGTGTCCGAGGAGCGTGTGATCGCCATTGTCAGTCCTGACTCGGCGCCCATCAAGCGGCTGGTTCAGGAGTCCAGAGAGCGCGGGATGCTCATCGACGCCACCTATGGCCGCAAAACGGCATCCATTTTTATCATGGACAGCGATCACGTGGTTCTTTCGGCGCTGCCGCCCGAAAAACTGACGCCTCGTTTTCAGACAGATACGCAAGAGGAGGAACAAGCAAAGCATGCGCAAGGGTAAGACGTTCATCATCTCCGGGCCCTCCGGCGTGGGAAAGAGTACTGTGCTCCGGGCCCTGCTGGAAAAACGCCCGGATGTTTACTTTTCCGTTTCCGCCACCACCCGTGACCCTCGTCCGGGCGAGGTAGACGGAATCCACTACCATTTTCTGGACGTGGATACCTTTCGGGATAAAATTGCCCGCGAGGAATTTTTGGAGTACGCCGAATATGTGGGCAATTTCTACGGTACGCCGAAAAAATTTGTGGATGAGGCCATGGAAAGCGGCCGGGATGTGATTCTGGACATAGAGGTGCAGGGCGCCATCCAGGTTTTCAGCAAACGCCCCAATACGCCGCGTATTTTTATTGCACCTCCCTCCTGGGCGGAGCTGGAGCGCCGTCTGACCGAGCGGGGAACCGACAGCGCGGAAAAAATACAGAAGCGGCTGCTTCGCGCCAAGGTGGAATTTCAGACAGCCCACACTTATGACTACTTCGTCATCAACGATACTGTCGAAAATGCCGTGCGGGAGCTGGATGCCATCATGACGGCGGAACACTGCAAGCCAGAGGAGCGCATGGAGATCATCAGCGGGAGATAACGCTTCACATTGAATGCTTTACGTTAATTTTGGCCAAAACAGGCAGAATGGAAGAAGAATATGAATACAAGAAACGAAAAGACCGGGATGCTGTATCCCGCCATGAGCAAGCTGAATTCCTATATTCCCAACCGGTATATGCTGGTGAACGTTGTGGCGCTGCGCGCCCGTCAGATCGCTGAGTCCGCCGAAGAAACCGGAACCAAGCTGGATGACAAGCCCGTTACGATGGCTATTCACGAGGTGGCGGACGGAAAGCTGGACGCCTCCCATATGGATCTGACCATCGAGGAGAACACGGAAAATTACTGATCGTTATTTGACCCGAGAGGAAGCGCCATGGAACACACCGTGATTGCCAAAGTTGCCGTAGCAGCCGCTCCCTATGCCATTGACCGGCCTTACGACTATCTGATCCCGGAATCCATGCGGGAGCGGGCCGCGGTAGGCGTTCGGGTCGCCGTGCCTTTCGGGAGAGGAAACAAGAGCTCCGAGGGGATTTTGCTGGCTCTTTCCGATGGAGAGAAACGCCCCGGCACCAAGGCGATCACGCAGGTGTTGGATGAGGAACCGGTGCTGGACGGAGATGGGATCGCGCTGGCATATTTCCTGCGGCAGCGGTATTTCTGCACCATGTATGAGGCGGTGAAAACCATCCTTCCCGCAGGACTGTGGTATCAGCTGCGCGAGGTATACCGCTTGTCCGAAGGATGCTCGCCGGAGGCAGCCGCATCTGCCGCGGAAATCAGGGGCGCTGCCCCTGTGCTGGAGGCGCTGGCATCACAGCCGTCCGGGATGGAGCTGTCCGCGCTGAGGGAATGCTGCGGCCCGGATGTCCGGGAAACTCTGTCGGCTCTTTGCAGAGCGGGCATTGTAAACAGCGAGACCGAGGCGCTGCGGAAGGTCGGAGACAAGATGAAACGCATGGCGCAACTGTGCGTTTCTGCGGAGGAGGCTCTTCTGGAGGCAGATCGGAAGCAGGGAACCGCTCCGCTGCGCAGCGAGGTCCTTCGATTGCTGGCGACGAACGAAAAGGCGTCTGCCAGCGACCTTTGCTATTATTCGGGCGCTTCCATGCGCACCTTGAAGGGGCTGGAGAAGGCAGGGCTGATTTCCTTTTCCGAGGAAGAGGAGCTGCGAGTTCCCGAGGCTGCGGCAGAGCCCGGCCCTCCGATCACGCTGAACGCTGAACAGGAAACCGTTTTTGCAGATATTTTGGCGCAGATGCGCTCCGGGGAACCCTCCGCTGCGCTGATCGAGGGCGTTACCGGCAGCGGCAAAACCGAAATCTATATCCGCCTGGCGCAGGAATCCCTGCGCATGGGCCGCACCGCGATGGTGCTGGTTCCTGAAATCGTTCTTACGCCGCAGATGATGCGAAAGTTTTCCTCTTACTTTGCCAGCCGCGTCGTGATGTTGCACAGTTCGCTGAAACTGTCTGAGCGATACGACCAGTGGAAACGAATCCGCAGGGGAGAGGTAGACGTAGTGCTGGGGACTCGCTCCGCCGTATTTGCTCCGCTGCGAAATCTGGGGCTGATAGTTCTGGACGAGGAACAGGAGAGCAGCTACCAGTCTGAAAATCCGCCCCGCTATCACGCCCGCGATGTGGCGAAGTTCCGCTGCGCACAAAACAATGCCGCGCTGGTTCTGGGATCAGCCACGCCTTCTGTGGAGAGCGCGTGGGCCGCACGGCAGGGAACCTATCATTTGGAACGCCTGCGCACCCGCTATAACGAGCAGGCGCTGCCGGGCGTAATGATCGCCGATCTCCGTCAGGAGATTCGTGCGGGAAATGCCGGCTCCATCAGCTCGCCGCTGCGCGCGGAGCTGGAGGAAAATCTTGCCCGCGGCGAACAGAGCATCTTGTTTCTCAACCGGCGCGGGAGCAGCAGGATGCTGCTTTGTCCGGAGTGCGGCAATGTGCCGGAGTGTCCCAGATGCAGCGTGCCCATGACGTATCATGCGGACAACGGCCGTTTGATGTGCCATTACTGCGGCCATTCCGAGAAGGTCTATGATGTTTGTCCCATCTGCGGGGGCCATATGAAGCACGTGGGGACGGGTACGCAGAAGGTTCAGGAGGAGCTGGGACAGCTGTTCCCCGGCACGGAGGTGATCCGCATGGACGCCGACAGTGCTGCCAACGGCCATGAAAAGCTGCTTCAAAAATTTGAAAAAGAGAAAATCCCCATCCTTTTAGGCACGCAGATGGTGGCTAAGGGGCTGGATTTTGAAAATGTCACGCTGGTGGGTGTTTTGTCTGCCGACCTTTCGCTGTATGTGGACAGCTATCGGGCGGCAGAACGGACCTTCAGCCTTCTGACACAGGTGGTTGGCCGTGCGGGCCGCGGCTCCAAACGGGGCAGAGCGGTGATCCAGACCTACACACCGGAAAATGAGGTTATTGCCAGCGCCGCCCGGCAGGATTATGAGCGTTTTTACGACGGAGAGATCCGTATGCGGAAACTCCGCCGGTATCCGCCCTTTGCCGATCTCTTTACCTTTACGGTCAGCGGAGCGGAGGAGGGCGTCGTTCTGCGGGCTGCCGCTGCCTTTCGGGATGAGCTGCGGCACTGGGCCGCTGCGCCGGAACTGCGGGAAACGGAGCCGGAAATTCTGGGTCCGGCGCCGGCGCCGATCTTAAAGATGAACAACCATTATCGCTACCGGGTACTCTGGGTTGGCAGAAACGATCGCGCTACCCGCGAGCTGGTCAGCCGGAGCCTGAAGAATTTTACATCCCGCAGGGAGAACCGCGGACTGCATATTTTTGCTGACTGCAACAGTCTGGACTGATTGCGCAGCGTTGGAGGTTATACAATGGCACTGAGAAAAATTGTTGTGGAAGGCGACGACTGTCTGAAGAAGGTCTGCCGTCCCGTAACGGAGTTTAATCCACACCTGCTTCAGCTTTTGGACGACATGGCGGAAACGCTGCGGGCGGCCAACGGAGCCGGGCTTGCCGCTCCGCAGGTAGGCGTGCTGCGCCGGGCCTGTCTGGTGCTGGACGAGCAGGACGATTCCTTTCTTGAACTCATCAATCCAGAGATCATTGCCGAGAGCGGAGAGCAGACCGGTTTGGAGGGCTGCCTGAGCATTCCTGACCAGTATGCCATCGTCACCCGTCCCAACCAGGTGCGGGTCCGCGCGCTGGACCGGAACGGAAAGCCCTTTGAGGTGGAGCGGGAAGGCCTGACGGCCCGGGCGTTCTGCCATGAGATCGAGCATCTGGACGGGCACCTTTTCACGGAGCATACCGATCACATTCTGACAGACGAAGAACTGCAGCATTATCTGGAGAACAGCGAAAAAGAGGACGAACAATGAGAATCCTGTTCATGGGAACCCCTGCGTTTGCCGTTGCGTCTCTCAGACGGCTGGTGGAGGACGGACATGAGATCTGCGGCGTTTTTACTCAGCCCGACAAGCCCAAAAACCGGGGAATGAAGCTGAGCTTCTCTCCGGTAAAGGAATATGCCGTCTCCAAGGGGCTGTCCGTGTTTCAGCCCCTTCGCATGAAGGATGGGGAGGCATTCGGCATCGTTCAGAAGTTGGCTCCGGAACTGATTGTGGTGGCGGCCTACGGAAAAATTCTTCCGGAGAATATTTTGAATTTTCCCCGGCTGGGCGCCATCAACGTCCACTCCTCGCTCCTGCCGAAATATCGGGGGGCCGCGCCGATCAACTGGGCGATCCTGAACGGGGAGACGGAGACCGGCGTTTCGATCATGTATATGGCGCAGGCGCTGGATGCCGGCGATGTCATCCGCACGGCCAAAACTCCCATCGATCCCGAAGAAAACGCGCAGGAACTCACGGATCGTCTGGCGGAACTGGGCGCGCAGGCGCTGTCCGAGACGATTTCCAGCCTTGCCGACGGGACAGCATCCCGAACTCCGCAGGACGAGAGCCTGCAGACCTATGCGCCCATGCTCTCGCGGGAGCTTTCACCCATCGACTGGAACCGGGACAGCCGGACCATTCACGATCAGGTTCGCGGCCTGATCCCGTGGCCCTGTGCCACCGCGGAGCTGGCCGGACAAAATTTTAAAATTTTCAAAACCGCTTTCGGTCATGAAACCGGCAAAACGTCGGGCACCGTTATCTCCGCTGAAAAAGGAGCCATTGAGGTTGCCTGCGGAGACGGAAAGAGTCTTTTGATTCTGGAGCTTCAGGCGGAGGGCGGAAAACGTATGGCGGCGGCCGATTACCTGAGGGGCCATCCGCTGAACATCTGAAATGAGTGAGACTGTATGTATACTGACTATCGCGATTACGCCTATTTCTTTGCCAACAATTTGTATTGGATCGCGCTGATCCCCATTTTTTTGCTGTCCATTTGGGCGCAGATTCAGGTTTCAGGCAGTTTTCGGCGCTACAGCGCCGTCAACAATCGGCGGAATCTCACCGGCGCCGAGGCTGCCGAGGCCGTTCTGCGCGCTCATGGCGTTCACGATGTGGAAATCCGCAGCGTTGGAGGAAATTTGACCGACCACTACGATCCGCGGGACAACACCATCTATTTGTCGCAGTCCGTCTATAGCGCGCCGACGATTGCGGCTGTCGGGGTGGCGGCCCATGAGGCCGGACACGCCGTCCAGTATGCGGAGGGCTATGTTCCCGTCCGGGTGCGCAGCGCCATTGTTCCGGCTACTCAGGTGGGCTCCAAATTTTCCTTCATTTTGCTGATTCTCGGCCTGCTTTTATACAGCCAGCCGCTGTTCCTGTTCGGTATTGTTCTCTTCTCCCTGACCACTATTTTTCAGTTTGTGACGCTGCCGGTGGAGTTCAATGCATCCCATCGGGCCATCGAGACGATTGAGGGCCAGCATTTGCTGGAGGACGATGAGATCGCGGGAGCAAAGAGCGTGCTGCGGGCGGCTGCCATGACCTATGTGGCGGCGCTGCTGATGTCGCTTTTGCAGCTGCTGCGATATGTTTTCATTTTCACGTCCCGTGAGGGCGGGAACAGAAGGGGCGGAAGCCGATGAAGGCGGACGCGCGGGAGACCGCGCTGCGGGTGCTTACCTCGCTGCGCACCGCCGGGGCGTGGGCGGATGCCGCGCTGAAGGCGCAGCTGGATCACGGAGAGCTTTCAGGGCCGGATGCCGCGCTGACGACCCGCCTTGTCTACGGTGTGATTCAGAATCGGTTGCTGCTGGATTTCTGGATCGGAGCATACTGCTCTCAAAAGCCGGATCATCTGCAATACCCGCTGGCGGACATTCTTCGTCTGGGCGCCTACCAAATCGTCTTTTTGGACAAGATTCCCGACAGCGCTGCCGTCAATGAAGCCGTCAACATGACAAAGGCCGTCGGGCGGGCCAAAGCCTCGGGCCTTGTCAATGCGGTTCTGCGCAAAATCGTCGCCAACAAAGGGAGTCTTCCATATCCCGAGAAGGAAAATAGCGTAAAGTATTTATCCATTACTGAGTCTCATCCCCAGTGGATAGTCAAGCGCCTGCTCCCAATTCTCGGCCCTGAGGAAACAGCGGCCTTCCTGCGGATCGACAATCAGCCCGCACCTATGACCGTGCAGGTAAATCCGCTGAAAACAACGGCGGAAGCATTGACTGCGGAGCTGGAGGCGGCGGGGATTGCGGCAAAGCCCCACTCCTGGGTACCCGGCTGCCTGGAACTCGGAGGGACCGGAGACCTTCGCAGACTGCCTGCGTTTGTGGACGGGAAATTCATGGTGCAGGATGCGGCGGCGCATCTCGTGACCTGCGCTGCGGGCGCGGAAGCAGGCAGCCGGATCATTGATGTCTGCGCTGCTCCCGGCGGAAAGTCTTTTGCACTTGCCATGGAAATGAAAGATCGGGGCGAGATTTTTGCCTGCGATCTCCATGCCAGCAAGCTCTCCCGCATCCGGGAGGGGGCGTCGCGGCTTGGACTGACATGTATTCAGGCCGTTCAGGCGGACGGGCGGGAGCAGAACCCACAGTGGGTCGGAACAGCCGACGCTGTGCTGGTGGATGCACCTTGCTCCGGGCTCGGGATCATCCGGAAGAAGCCGGATATTCGGTACAAAAAGCCGGATGAATTGCTGATGCTGCCGGTGATTCAGCAGGCGATCCTTGAAAATGCCGCTTCCTATGTGCGCCCCGGCGGAACACTGGTCTATTCCACCTGCACCATACTGCCGGAGGAAAACCAGCAGGTCGTGGATTCTTTTCTGGCCGGACATCCGGACTTTGCGCGGGAAGGCTTTGCGCTTCCGGAGCCGGCAGACGCGTCGTCCGGAGAGATTACGCTCTGGCCTCAGCGCAACGATACGGACGGATTTTACATTTGCCGGATGCGGCGCAATAAAGGATAATGTGATGACTGATCTGAAATCCATGACGTTGGAGGAGCTGACATCTGCCCTGCGCGAGTTGGGAGAACCGGCTTTTCGAGGAAAGCAGGTCTTTTCCTGGCTGCATCAGGGCGTTGCCTCCTATGATGAAATGACAAATCTGCCCAAGAGACTGCGTGAGGGCCTGCAGGAGCGTTTCCCACTGACGGTCCCTGTTGCCGTGCGGAAACAGGTATCACAGCTGGACGGCACCATCAAATACCTGTGGGAGCTGGCAGACGGAAACTGCATCGAGTCGGTGCTGATGCAGTATCACCACGGCAATACGGTGTGCATCTCCTCTCAGGTGGGGTGCCGGATGGGCTGCGCCTTCTGCGCCTCCACGGTCGCAGGGAAGGTACGCGATCTGACCCCTGCCGAAATGCTGGATCAGGTTCTGTTCACGCAAAAGGATTCCGGCCTGGAGATTTCCAATATCGTTCTCATGGGCATCGGAGAGCCGATGGACAATCTGGACAATGTCCTGCGGTTTTTGGAGCTGGTGAACCATCCGGATGGAATCCACATCGGCATGCGTCATATTTCACTCTCGACCTGCGGTGTGATCCCCGGTATCGAGCGGCTGTCGGAACTGGAGCTGCAGCTGACGTTGTCCGTTTCCCTCCACGCACCGGACAGCGAGACGCGGTCAAAAATCATGCCGGTGAACCGCGCATACGACGTGGATCAGCTGTTTCAGGCCTGTCATCGTTATTTTGAAAAAACAGGCCGCCGGATCTCGTTTGAGTATGCGATGATCGACGGTGTCAACGATCAGGATTGGCAGGCGGATCTGATCGCCGCCAAAATCCGGGGGATGCCTGGTCACGTGAACCTGATCCCTCTGAATGATGTGGTGGAGAGTCCCTTCAAGCCCTCCAAGCGAATTTTGGAGTTTCAAAAGCGACTGGAATCCCATGGGATCACTGCCACCGTACGGCGCAGTCTGGGCGGGGACATCGACGCCTCCTGCGGCCAGCTGAGGCGGAAGGCCATGGAGGAGAAAGGGGAGATCGAACATGAAAGTCTGGGGAATCACTGATACAGGGCTGGTTCGCAAGGACAATCAGGACGCCTATGACTTCGATCTGAAGGTTGAGACCGGAAACACCGTCTGCGTGGTCTGCGACGGAATGGGCGGAACCGCCGGCGGCCAGCTGGCCAGCCAGATTGCGGTGCGCACCTATATGCAGGAAATGCGGAGAGTTTTGGAAAAGGGCATGTCTCCGGAGCGGCTGCGGGAGGCGTCCTCCTACGCCGTATCGCTGGCGAACCGGGCGGTCAGAGAAGAGGCTGAGAAGTCTCCGGACTGCCGCAATATGGGCACCACTCTGGTATCCGCCGTCTCCTATGCGGGCGGCGCGGTGGTCAGCAATGTGGGAGACAGCCGCGCGTATTTGATTACGCCGGACGGCATCACGCGGATCACCAAGGACCATTCTCTGGTGGAAAGCATGGTGGATCGCGGAGACATCACCGCGGAGGAGGCCCGGCGTCACCCCAACAAGAATCTGATTACACGGGCGCTGGGGCCTGACGTCAACGCCATATGCGACGGATACATCACTCCAATGAGTGCGGGAGACTATTTGCTGCTTTGTACAGACGGGTTGATCGACACGGTAACGGATCAGGAAATGCTTTTTGAGGTGATCCACGGTGAGGAACCGAACACCTGTCTGCAGCGAATGATGGCTATTTCCAAAAGCCGGGGAGCGGCGGATAATGTAACCGCCGTACTCATGCAAAAGCAGTAAGGGGGGCAACCAATGGATTCGTTTGTCGGAAAAATGCTGGATAATCGCTATGAGATTCTGGAGCGGATCGGAACGGGAGGCATGGCCGTGGTCTACAAGGCCAGAGACCATCGCCTGAACCGTCTGATCGCCATTAAAATACTGAAGAGCGACCTTGCGCAGGATGAGGATTTCCGGCGCCGCTTTAACGCGGAGTCGCAGGCCGTGGCGCAGCTGTCGCACCCGAATATTGTGTCGGTCTATGATGTTTCCAAGAGCGGCGAAGTCGAGTATATCGTTATGGAGCTGATCGACGGCATCACGCTGAAGCAGTATATGGAAAAGCGCGGGCAGCTCAACTGGAGGGAATCCCTGCACTTCATTACCCAGATCATGCGGGGACTCAGCCATGCGCACAGCCGGGGGATCATCCACCGGGACATCAAGCCGCAAAACATCATGATTTTGCGGGATGGCAGCGTAAAAGTAACGGATTTTGGCATTGCCTGTCTTGAAAATTCCGCTCAGACTCTGACGCAGGAGGCGCTGGGATCCGTTCATTACCTCTCTCCTGAACAGGCGAGAGGTGACCGCACGGACGCCCGGTCCGACATCTATTCTGCCGGCGTTGTTCTGTACGAAATGCTGACCAACCGGCTGCCGTTTGAGGGCGATTCTGCCGTTTCCGTTGCGATCCAGCACCTTAGCTCCATTCCGCTGGCTCCGCGGGAGATCAACAAGGAGATTCCCGAGCCTCTGGAACTGATCTGTATGAAAGCCATGGCGCCTGATCTGGAGAAGCGGTATGTCTCGGCAGAGGCGATGATCGCCGATCTGGAGGCGTTTCGGAAGAATCCCGGCGTCGATCTGAACTTCGACATGGATGACATCTTGCCTGAGGAGGAGGATGAGCCCACCCGCCTGCTTCGGACCGCCGGCGCCGCAGCGCAGGTCACATCCAGACGGCCCCAGCGGGAGGATGCGAGCCGCGGACGTTCGGATCAGACCAAGAAAAAGTCGAAACGAACGACCATGGTCATCATAGGCGGCTGTGTGGCTGCGGCAATCGTGTTGTTTTTCCTGCTTCATTCCATCATCGGCTCTTTCAGCAGCGGGAGTCAGGAGTATAAGGTACCCAATGTTTTGGGCTACACGGTTGAAGAAGCCCAGCAGATGGATGGCGTTAAAGACGTATTCAAGATTGTGGAGGATGGCACGGCCGCCAGCAGCGAATATGAGACCGGGACCATCTGCCAGCAGGATCCCAGCGAGGGCGATACCCGCAAGGCTGCCTCGGGGGAACTGATTGAAATTCATGTCACGGTGAGTTCCGGCACCAGTCAGATCGAGATGCCCGATGTCACCAAAGAGGATCAGCGGGATGCCGTTCTGGAGCTGAAGAAGCTGATGAAGGAAAATGATATCACGCTGACCATCGATGATTCTGAGGAGTACCAGCAGTACAGCGATGATGTCACCACTGGTTTTGTGATCTCTACGGAGCCTGAGGCCGGCAGTGAGCTGAAGAACGGGGACACCGTCAAGCTCTATGTCAGCAAGGGGCCGGAGCACGCGGCCATCACCATTCCTGATTTCCGGCAAATGAATATCGACAGCGCCAAAAAGCAGGCAAAGGATACCTATAAGCTGGTGGTAAAGACCGTTGAAAAGGCAGACAGCGCAGAGGCCGGAAAGGTGATCGATCAGGATCTGGCGGTTGGTTCGGCGGCAAAAGAGGGCGACACCATCACCTTCACCGTCAGCACCGGACCGGAGGAGACCACTTCTTCCGAAGTCCTCACCATACCGCTGCCGACGGACCGGGATACCGTCCAGCTGAAGATCGTGCAGGACGGCACGACGGTGGTGGATAATATTACGGTCGACTGCGCCCAGGGCAGCTATGCCAAGGAACTGACCGGAACGGGAACCTCCACGGTGGAGGTCTACTTCGACAATCAGCTCTATAACACCTATCAGGTCACCTTCGGAGGCGATTGATGAGGGGCAGAATACAAAAAGCGCTCAGCGGTTTTTATTACGTCAATGTGGGCGGAGAACTGCTGACCTGCCGGGCCCGCGGAAAATTCCGAAGGGAGGGGCTGTCGCCCCTGGTAGGAGACTGGGTGGAGGTTTCTCCGCTCAGCGGAGGAGAAGGCGTTGTCGAGGCCATTGAACCCCGCAGAAACGCGTTTGTCCGGCCTGCGGTAGCCAATATCGACCAAATGGTCATTATTGCTTCCAGCGCGATCCCCTGCACGGATCCATTTTTGATTGATCGGGTGGCCTCAATTGCGGAGCTGAAGCAATGCGGCGTGATTGTGGTTCTGAATAAATGCGACCTCAACTCTGCGGATGCGCTGTACGACATTTATCAGGCCGCAGGCTTTCCCACAGTTCGCGTCAGCGCAGAAACGGGAGAGGGCATTGAGCAGCTGAAGCCGCTGATTGCTGGAAAGCTGTCTGCCTTTACAGGGAACTCCGGCGTTGGAAAGTCAAGCATTTTAAATGCATTGGACCCAGCCTTCCATCTGCAGGTCGGCGAGGTCAGCGAGGCGCTGGGCCGCGGGCGGCACACAACCCGTCATGTGGAGCTGCATCGTTTGAGCTGCGGAGGCGAGGCGGTGGATTCACCCGGTTTTGCCTCCTTTGAGACGGACGAGCTGAATCTGGAGTTGAAGGAACATTTGCCTGAGACCTTCCGGGAGTTTGTTCCGTATCTCGGCAGCTGCCGCTTTATCGGCTGCAGCCACACGAAGGAGAAGGGCTGCGCGGTGCTGGAGGCCTTGAAGGCGGGAAAGATTCCTCCCAGCCGCCACGCCAGCTACCTGCGGCTTTATGAGGAGCTGAAGCCCCTGCGGGAGTGGAATACCACAGGAAAAGCCCATAAATAATCTCAGATATTCAACGGAAGGAGCGGCCTGACGAGGTCCGCTCCTTCCGTCGTTTTTTCCAGTGAGAAAATCCCTGCCGCCGCAGTCTCCTTTTTGCTCGCGGCTGTATATACTGGATTGGAGAGGGCGTGATTGCAATGTTCCGGGGAGGCTCCTGCCTGTTGGGAATCTGCGCGGTGGCGCTGGGAATCAGCATCCTGATTGCTGCGATCTTTCCTGTGGGCGCTTTGCTTTTTCTCGTGGCTTTTTTGCTGATTGCCTGCGGCTGCGCCTGCTGCAGACGGTAGAAGGGAGAACGGGTCATGACGATTGTAGTCTGGAAGTCGCCGAAGATGCTCAGTCGGATCCTGCGCCATTTGTTCGGTATTCGGAAAGAGACATGTCCGCACGGCGGCCATGTCTCTTTCCTTTGGAATAACCTTCTTTTTCCTGTCATAGAGTATGGAAGAATATGGACGGCCGGGAAAGGATGGTCATTTCATGGAACTGGAGTTGAAAAAAACGTCTCTGGATGCCTTTGATGTCGGCGCGGAACTGGTGCTGACGCAGGAGGAGACGGCGGAGACAATCGTGCCGGACTACTGCCCGGACATCGCCCGCATCATTGACGCGGAGGGAAAAGTGTTTCTGCATAGCCGGGAGCTGCACGAGGGAAAAGCGGAGGTGTCGGGAACCGTGCGCGTAACGATCCTCTATACGCCGGAGGGGGAGGGCGGCATCCGCACGCTGGAATTTGCCATGCCCTTCACTGTGGAGTCAGACGGGAAGGCCATGCCGGACTGCGTTTTTTTGTGCGCCTCCGCCGACACTGAATTTCTGGAAACCAGAATCTTAAATCCCCGAAAAGTATTCACCCACTGCAAGCTGGTGACAAAGCTCACCGGGTATCGAAAGCTGCCGCTGAGCTTCTGCTCGGATGTGACGGCGGATCCCGCTCTTTGCATCGAGAAACGACAGGAACAGCAAAAAACGACCCTGCTTACCCATATCGCAGAAAAGGACTTTACCTTTTCGGACGAGTGGAATCTCTCACCGGGAAAGCAGGGCGCGGCTGAGATTTTGACCAGCCGTGTGGCCGGAACGGTCTCCGAAACAAAGATCGTAGGGAGCAAATTGATTCTAAAGGGCATCTTTACCGTCAGCCTGCTCTACCGCTCCGGTGAAGGCAAATGCTGTGCCGCCTCCGGAGAACTGCCGTTTTCGCAGATCATGGAAGTGGAGGGCGCGGCTGAAAACTCGGATGTTCTGATCCAGCTTCAGTTTACGGGCAGCGACATTCAGGTGGGCAATGCCGCGGACCAGGAGGGGCGCCAGATCGCTGTTACGTTGTACCTGCACGCCACCGCGCTTCTCCGCGAGGAACAGGAGCTGACCCTGCTCAGCGACCTCTACAGCACAGCATATGACCTCACCTACGAGGCGTCTCCCATTCAGCTCACAGAGTATGCGGAGCCGCTGACCCGGCGGCAGACCGTGCGGGAAATACTGGAAATCGGCGTCGTGGCGGAGTCTGTCCTGTCTCTGTCGGTTCGCTGCAGCAGCGTATCTCTCAGCCGGGACGGCGCTGCCGTCACGCTGCGCACAGGAGCGACCGTGCGGGCGCTCTATCTGGATGAGGGGGGCGCTGCGCTGGTGGCGGAGCGATGTCTGGATGTTTCCTGTCAGCTGGAGCTGCAGGAGGATTGGAAAATTTCCGCATGTGCCGGCTGTCCGGACGAGGTGCAGGGAAGTCTGGGAGACAAGGGAATTGAGGTTCGTTTTCCCATAGAATTTCAGGCACGGGCAAGCTCAAGACGAAAGAAAATTTGTCTGAATTCCGTGAAGGTGTCCTCCGAAACACCGAAAGACCTGTCCAATGCGCCTTCGCTTGTGCTGCGCGCTCTTGGACGCGATGAGACGCTTTGGGCCATTGCCAAACAGTACAACACGACCATCCCGGATATTCTGGCCGCAAATGGTCTGGAGGACGATACCTCCGTCCCTGCGGAAAAGCTGCTGCTGATCCCCAAAAAACGGGCATAAAAAAGGAAGGGCACGAAGTGCCCTTCCTTTTGCAGCTTTCCAACATCAGCGGTCGGAGAAGCGGGCCAGGAACTGCCGGGTTCGTTCCTGCCGGGGATTGCCGATCACGTCCCTCGGATTGCCCTCCTCAACAATGACGCCGCCATCCATAAAGATCACGCGATCCGCCACATCACGGGCAAAGGTCATCTCATGGGTGACGATGACCATGGTCATTTTTTCTTCCGCAAGCTGGCGGATAACCTTGAGGATCTCACCCGTCAGCTCCGGATCCAAAGCGGAGGTCGGCTCGTCAAAAAACAGAATTTCCGGATTCATGGCCAGAGCCCTCGCAATGGCCACGCGCTGCTGCTGCCCTCCGGAAAGCTGGCAGGGATAGGCATCGGCCTTGTCGGACAGTCCCATCTTGGCCAGCAGGCTCACTGCCTCCTGCCGCACCTGGGCAGGATCGCGCTTCATTACGGAGACAGGCGCGTCCATCAGATTTTTCAGTACAGAATAGTGGGGGAACAGATTGAAATTCTGAAAGACCAGTCCAAAGCAGCTGCGGACTTTTTTCAGATCCTGCGCATAGACAGTATGCCCGTTTTCATCGTTCCATGCCGCTTTTTCGCCCAGATAGCTGAGTTCACCGCTGTCCATGGTGGTCAGCAGTGTTGCGCAGCGCAGCAGCGTGGACTTTCCGGAGCCTGAAGGGCCGATGATGGCCACAACCTCACCCTTGTCTACGGAGAGGCTGATGTCCGTAAGGACCTCCAGCTGACCGTCAAAGGTCTTTTTGACGTGATTGAGTTCCATTACCTTCATGACGGTACCTCCTCAGCTGTAATAGGCCAGACTGCGTTCGATGCGTTCCATGGCCCATGCCACAACGCCGTTAAAAATGAAGTAGAACACACCGGCCACAAAAAGGGGCATGATCGTGGTTTGAGCGGCTGCAATCTGCTTTGCCACCGTAAACATCTCCGTATAGGTGATAACAAAGGCCAAAGACGTATCCTTCACCAGCGTGATGACCTCATTGGTGACAGGGGGGAGCACACGCTTGACCATCTGGGGCAGAATGATCTTGAAGAAGGTCTGGCGCTTGCTGTATCCCAGCACCTGCGCGGCCTCGTATTGTCCTACCGGAATGGACTCGATGCCGGAACGGAAGATCTCTGCAAAATAGGCGGCATAGTTGATGGAAAAGGCGATGATGACCGCTACGATGCGGTATCCGGCAGGGAGGGAGAAACCGTCCACATAATTTTTCAGAATGTAATAGGGGCCGAAAAACACCACAATGACCTGCAGCATCAAGGGCGTTCCGCGAAGGATGGAGATGAAGACGCGCACCACATACTGCAGCGGCTTGAATCTGGACATTCTGCCGAATGTCACCAGCAGGCCCAGCGGAAGCGAAAACACCAGTGTCAGGACAAACAGCAGCAGCGTGTTGCCCAGTCCCTGCATCAGCTGAGAGATAAGATTCAGAAAATCCATACGTTTTGCTCCTTAAAAACGCCGAAAAGGGAGCGCAGGGAGATCCCTGCGTCCCTTTCGGAAACTCTTGAGAGATTAGCCGTTGCGGGAGGCAAGCTGGTAGTTGGCAACGCCGACGTCCACGGCGATGGCATCATCCACACCGGATTCCAGATTCATAAACGCGGTATTGTAATCGGGCGTCTGATCCAAAGTGGAGAAGGAGGCCGCCAGCTTGAGATTGGTGTCGTTGCTGCCATCACCGGGGTCATTGGTCAGTGCCGTCAGTGCGGAGGAACCGGACTGGGTAATCACGGTCTTTCCGGCGAGATCAGACAGCGAGGTGATGCCGGAGTCGCCCTTGACGACTACGACAATGGAGTTGTCCACGTAGGGCCCGATCCATGTATAGTCGCTCTCGCGTCCGGTCATGGTCATGCCGTTCCAGATCACGTCGATGTTGCCGGAGTTCAGTTCCATGTCCTTGGAGTCCCAGTCTATGGGCTGCAGATTCAGTTTCCAGCCCAGACGGGAGCAGACCTCGGTGGCCAGATCAATGTCGTAGCCGACATAATTGCCGCTGTCGTCCTTGTAGCCGTAAGGGGGATACTCGGCATCAAAGCCCAGCGTCAGGGAATTGCGATTTGCGTCCAGAGGGATTTCGTCGGAGCCGTCGGGGGTGGCCACGGTGGCGTCCTCATAGCAGCTCATATCCGACAGTTCCCATTTTTTGGTGATCTCCTGGAACTTTCCGTCCTTGTACATGGCATCCAGCGTGTCCTTGACCTTCTGCGCCAGAGCGGTGTTGCCCTTCTTGAAGGCGATGCCGTACTGCTCGGTGGAAATAGGCTCGTCCAGCATGACAAATTTTGCGGAGGCGGAGCCGGACGCTTCGGCAGACGCGGAGCCTGCGGCAGAGGTGGTGCCGGCGGAGCTGCTGCTGCCGCAGGCGGCCAGAGAGGCGACCATGACAGCGGCACAGGCGAGGGCCAGTAATTTCTTCTTCATATTCTTCAAATCCTCCAGTTTCGAGTGGAATTGCCCCACTCGTTTAGTGCATTACCAGTTTACCATGCTAAATTGCTGTTGTAAATACAAAAAAGGAGAAAAGAATCCCAGACTTTGCTGGCCGGTTTTATACGATATGCCCAAAAATTTTGAGTCGGCGAGGCCTGTCATACTTTTTCATCCGGGTACATACAGATAGAGCATGAAACATGGAACGCCGAAAGGGACGGGATCGTATGACAAACACTTCCATCTATCAGAACATCGCCACGCGGACGGCGGGGGATATTTATATCGGGGTTGTCGGCCCTGTCCGCACCGGAAAATCCACGTTTATCAAGCGCTTTATGGAAACGCAGGTGATTCCGAACATTGACAACGTCTATCGCCGTGAGCGTGCGCGGGATGAGCTGCCGCAGAGCGGATCGGGACGGACCATTATGACGGCCGAACCAAAGTTTGTCCCCGAGGAGGCCGCGCAGGTGCAGCTGCCCGACGGGGCGAAATTTTCCGTGCGGCTGATCGACTGCGTGGGATATATGGTCAAGGGCGCCATGGGTCAGACGGAAAACGACGCGCCCAGAATGGTCACAACGCCTTGGTTCGACCATGAAATTCCCATGGGCGAGGCCGCGGAGGTGGGCACCAAAAAAGTGATCACGGAGCACTCGACCATAGGCATCGTGATTACCACGGACGGAACCATCTCAGAGATTCCGCGGGAGGACTATCTGGAGGCGGAGGAACGGGTTATTCGGGAACTGCAGGAGTTGGGAAAACCATTTATCGTCCTGCTGAATTCTGCCGATCCCGCCTCTGACCGCGCCCAGGCAATCAGCAGGGACATCGGCGCCCGTTACGGCGTGAACTGCATGCCGGTCAACTGTCTGGAACTGGGGGAGGAGGATGTCTCCCGGATTCTGAAGGCGGTTCTCTATGAGTTTCCCATGCAGGAGCTGGACCTGTTTTTACCCTCGTGGGTAGATGCGCTGCCGGCGGAGCATCCGATGAAAAGCGGCCTCTATGCGGCGGTGCGGGAGGGAACGGCGGAGCTGCGCCACATCCGTGAGGTAGACGGGGTGGTTTCTCTGCTGGGCGCCTCGGAAAACATCAGCAGCGCAAAAATCACAGGCATCGATCTGGGCACGGGAATCGCCAGGGCGGAGCTGAGACTTCCGCGGGAATTGTTCTACCGCACGCTTTCGGAACAGTCGGGCTTTGACGTCACGGACGATGGGGATCTTATGAGCCTGCTGACCCGGCTGGCCACCGTCAAATCCGAATACGACAAGGTGTCCTCCGCGCTGAACGATGTGAGGGAAAAAGGATACGGCATCGTTGTCCCGGGAATCGATGAACTGCAGCTGGAGGAGCCTGAGATTGTCAGGCAGGGGGGACGCTACGGCGTTCGTCTGCGGGCCAGCGCCCCCAGTATCCATATGATCCGGGCGGATATTGAAACCTCCGTTTCCCCCATTGTCGGAAATGAGAAGCAGTCGGAGGACATGGTGAACTATCTGCTTCAGGAATTTGAGGGAGATACCAGCAAAATCTGGCAGTCCAACATTTTCGGCAGGAGTTTCCATGAACTGGTCAATGAGGACCTGCAGAACAAGCTGAATCGGATGCCTGAGGACGCGCGGAAAAAGCTGCAGGAGACGCTGACCCGCATCATCAACGAGGGCAGCGGGGGACTGATCTGCATCATTCTGTGATTCAACCCAATTGCCGGCCGGAGCGATTTGTTCCGGCCGGCCTTTTCTTCTTGCCGCGGCAGTAAAAACGTGTTACGATATTCTCTGTAAGTCAAACGTTTTCGCGGCCGCTTGCGCCGGGAAGAAAAATATACGAAGAGGGGGCCGGAGTGCCATGCTCTTAGCGATTGACGTTGGCAATACCACTACATCCATCGGCCTGTTCGGGCATGATAAAACGCTTCAGTTTTTGGCGTCTTTGGATACGGACAGCCGGAAAACTGCCGACCAGATCAGTGTGGATCTGATGAATCTCTTTGCGCTGTATCGGTTTGATTACCATCAGGTGACGGGAAGTATTCTCAGCAGCGTGGTGCCGCCTATGAATTTCATGATGGAAAAGGCCCTGTACCGCCTGCTTGGTCATGCGCCTATGGTGGTGGGCCCCGGCGTAAAGACGGGGCTGAACATTCGCATGGAGGTGCAGACGCAGGTCGGAGCAGACATTGTGGCGGACGCCGTAGCCGCGCTGGAAAAGTATCCGGCGCCTATCGTTACGGTCGACATGGGAACGGCGATCACATTCGGCGTGATTTCAGAGGGACGCAACTATGAGGGCGGGCTTCTGCTGCCGGGTGTCACCGTTTCACTGGAGGCGCTCTCGCGCAGGGCCGCGCAGCTGCCTGACATTTCTCTGCAATATCCGAAGGCACTCATCGGGAAGAATACGGAGGACTGCATGCGTTCCGGCATCGTCTATGGGACGGCCGGCATGATCGATGGCATCATTGACCGGATCCGCGATCAGTTTTCCGGAAAGAAGCTGACAGTCGTTGCCACCGGGGGCAGCGCATCTGTAATCATTCGCTATTGCCGCAATGAGATCATTTATGACAAATATCTTCTGATGGACGGCCTTTTGGCCATCTACCAGCGCAACAAGTAGGGACATATCGGATGCCTTGGCGTGCTCGGACCGGAAAGCGTATACGTCTTATGCGCTGCTGGCCGCCGGTCAGGTATCCGCGCCCTTTAAAGAAACAGCCCGTGCCATTTGGCACGGGCTGTTGACGCAAAGTCTCTTATTTTGCCAGAACCTTCTTCAGTCTGGCGAAGCGGGGGAGGGAATCCTCCCTGGGCAGATCGGGCTCGCCCTGAATCAGCGGCAGAACATAGTCGATAAAAGGCTTTTCGATGCCGTTGCCCTCGGCGTTGATCCACTCTCTGGGGACTTTCTTCTCCGTATTGGCAACATCGGTCAGGTTCAGCAGTTTTGTCTTGCAGGCATATTTTCCGTTGCGAACGCCGCGCTCAAAGCCCACCATCTTGTCGGTGATGCCATTGACGGCGTTCTCCACGGCTGCCTTGCCGGACATATAGGCCTCCTCAATGTCGGTCTCGGAAGCCAGATGCGCGCCGCAGCGCTGCAGCAGACTCAGCTCAATGCCGCGGACCTTGGCGCCGGTTTTCTGCTTGCAGGCATCGGCCAGATGCGCTGCCAACCCGCCCAGCTGGGCATGGCCGAAGCCATCGGTGGCAGAGGCCTTGGCCTCGGAGACAAAGGTGCCGTCGGCGTAGTGGATGCCCTCGGAGACGGCTACCATGCAGTTGCCCTTCTCCTTATAAATGCGCTCCACATCTGTGAGGAACTTGTCCATATCGAAATCCGTTTCGGGAAGATAGATCAGATCGGGGCCGGCGCCATACTCCGTAGCCAGAGCGGAGGCACCTGCCAGCCAGCCGGCGTGACGGCCCATGATCTCAATGATGCAGACCATGCCGGTGTCGTAAACGCGGGCATCCTGATAGACCTCCATGCAGGAGGTGGCAATGTATTTGGCGGCGGAGGCATATCCGGGGCAGTGATCCGTGCCGAACAGATCGTTGTCGATGGTCTTGGGCACACCCATCACGCGGCACTCATAGCCGACCTTCTGCATATACTTGGAGATTTTGTTGCAGGTGTCCATGGAGTCGTTGCCGCCGTTGTAAAAGAAATAACGGACGTCATACTTCTTGAAAATCTCCAGAATCCGCTTGTAATCGGTGTCGTCCACGTCAGGATCCGCCATCTTGTAGCGGCAGGAGCCCAGCGCGGAGGAGGGGGTATATTTCAGCAGACGCAGCTCCTCGGGGTCCTCTTTGCCAATGTCAAACAGACGATCGTTCAGGACACCCTTGATACCATGCTCCGCGCCCAGAACGCGGGTGATGCAGGGATTTTTCAGCGCAGTATCGAAAACACCGTATGCACTGGCGTTAATGACGGAGGTGGGGCCGCCGGACTGGCCAAAGATGCACGCGCCTTTCAGTTCACTCATGGGGATTCCTCCTTATGAAATATTTTCTTTATCATATCATCGTAAAAATCAAATGTAAATACTTGCAATTTATTTTTATTGTGATATTATCATAACAGAAAATCGTTTTCTTCCAAATTTCCATCAAAAAACGTTATTTGTTTTTTTGTTACCCATTGATGGAAAGGCGGACCTTTTCTGGGACGCCGGAAGAAGCGCAATAATTGAATTGGAGATGATTGTATGCCACTGGTTACTACTACCGAAATGTTCAAAAAGGCATATGACGGCGGCTATGCCATCGGTGCTTTCAATGTCAACAATATGGAGATCGTGCAGGGCATTACCGAGGCCGCCAAAGAGGAGAAGGCTCCTCTGATTCTGCAGGTTTCCAAGGGTGCCCGCGCATACGCCAACCATACCTATCTGGTGAAGCTGGTGGAGGCCGCGGTGATCGAGTGCCCCGAGATTCCCATTGCACTGCATCTGGATCACGGCCCCGATTTCGAGACCTGCAAGTCCTGCATCGACGGCGGCTTTACCTCCGTCATGATCGACGCCTCCTCCAAGTCTCTGGAGGAGAACATTGCCATCACCAAGAAGGTCGTTGAGTATGCGCACGATCACGGCGTGGTGGTCGAGGCTGAGCTCGGCACTTTGGCCGGCATTGAGGATGCCGTTCATGTCAAGGCTGAGGATTCCTCTTATACGCGTCCCGAGGACGTTGAGGAATTTGTGACCAAGAGCGGCTGCGATTCTCTGGCCATCGCCATAGGCACCAGCCACGGTGCCTATAAGTTCAAGCCTGGCACGAAGCCCCAGCTGCGGTTTGACATCCTGGAGGATGTTGCAAAGCGTCTGCCCGGATTCCCCATCGTTCTTCATGGATCTTCCTCCGTTCCTCAGGAATTTGTCAGGATGATCAATGAAAACGGCGGCAATATGCCCGGCGCCATCGGCGTGCCCGAGGATCAGCTTCGCGAGGCCGCGAAGATGGCCGTCTGCAAGATCAACATCGACTCCGATCTGCGTCTGGCCATGACCGGAACCATCCGTCAGTATTTCAACGAGCATCCCGCTGACTTTGATCCCCGTCAGTATCTGAAGCCCGCCCGCTCTGCCATCAAGGAGCTGGTACGTCATAAGCTGATCGACGTTCTGGGCTGCAACGGCAAGGCCTGATAGTGAACCAGAAAAGAGAAGGCACTTTGTGCCTTCTCTTTTTTTGTGTCAAGACCCCGGCCTCCCGGATAGAATGAGAAAAAGGGGAGGGGAGTACCGTGTGTCTGCTGCAGGACTATGATCGCCGGGCAGCCGTTTTATATGCCCATGAATGGGCGTATGGCAGAAATCCGGCATTTTATAATTATGATACACTCGGAGGGGACTGCACCAATTTTGCATCACAGTGTCTTTTTGCCGGCTCCGGCATCATGAATTTTACTCCGGATTTTGGCTGGTACTATATCGACGCAAATCAAAAAGCGCCCGCATGGACAGGAGTGACTTATCTCGATCAGTTTCTGACCAGAGCAAATTCCTCCGCGGGGCCGGCCGCCAGACTGTGTGCAATCGGAGAAGTTCAGCCGGGAGATCTTGTACAGCTTCGGTTTCAGGGCAGCGAATTTCAGCATACGCCAGTTGTGGTTTGGGCCGATCATCCGCGATCACCGTCGGAAATTCTTGTGGCGGCGCACAGCTATGACGCGGATAACCGCCCTCTTTCCACGTATCAATGTCTGGAGATCCGATACCTGCACATTACCGGTGTAAACCGTCTGTGAGTGTTTCCAAACTGTCATTGATTCCCCGGAGCCGCGGCACTATAATAAAAAAATACGATGGCCCAATGCTGATATGAAACAAAGGAGAAAAAACATGAAAAAAATTCTCGCGCTGCTGACGGCCCTGTTGCTGACAGCGGCGTTGGCGGCGCCCTCTGCACTGGCATTTTCTTTTACCGATATTCCCGAAAACAGCTCGCTGAAAAGCGAGGTGGAAAAGTCTGTGTCCGATGGGCTGATGAACGGTTACAGCGCAGTCAGATTTGGCTATTCCGATACGATAACGCGGGCGCAGTTCGCAGCGGTTCTGGTGCGCATGATGGGCTGGAAGCAGGTAACGCCGACTGCCGCCTCTTATTCGGATGTTCCTCCTGCGCATACGTGGTATGCAACCATCGAAACTGCGGTCTCCCATGACGTGACAGACGCCGGCGGCAGCTTTCGGCCATCGGCGGCCATCACCCGGGCGGAGATGTCGGAGATGCTGGTTCGCGCACTGGGACTGAAGGGCGCTGCGGCGCTGATGGAAAAGTCCCTGTCAGCCGGCAAAATCACGCAGCCCTTTACAGATGTTTCCGGAAGCGGCGCAGCTTATATCACAGTGGCCTACGAGGTCGGCATGACCAAGGGAACCTCCGCTTCGACCTTTGCGCCAAACGCGACAGCTACACGGGCACAGGCTGCCGCCATGCTGGTGCGGATCTATGAGAAGCTCCATCAGAATATCAGCTGGAGCCACGGATTTTATGCCATTTCGTCCCACAGCCAGCTGTCGCTTGCCAAGAGTCTGAGCGCGGTCAGTGCGGGGTGGGGACGCATGATATGGGACGGCTCTAAAGCAGTCCTGTCCACAACCTCCGCCAGCGGGAATGAATTTGCCATTCCCTCCGGCTATTCGGAGGTAACCGATTATCTGCAATCGGCTGATATTCCGCTGAATTTGAGCGTCTATATGGATACGTCGGAAGACGTTGCCGGACTTCTGGATTCCGCGGATGGCCGGGCGCAGGCCGTCGAGCAGATCACGAACGAACTGACCGTGAGCTATAAGGCGATCGGGAAGAACCCATATTCAGGCGTAACCATTGATTTTGAAGGGCTGCGAAGCAGTCAAAAATCAAATTTCAATGCCTTCCTGACTGCGCTTGCCGCTCAGGTCAAGGCTCTGAACAAAACGCTGTACGTGTGCGTTTCTCCTGTGCTGACTACGGGGAGCTACTATGACGGCTATGATTACAGAACGATCGGTTCGCTGGCGGACCGGGTGATATTGATGGCTTACGACTATGATGCGCATGATCTGAGCAGTTATGTTGGAACCGAATATTACAAAACCGCTGCATCGGCGCCTTTGGACCAGATTTACATGTCGCTTCTGGCGATCACCGATGCGGATACGGGCGTTCAGGATCTTTCAAAAGTGGCTCTGGGCTACAGCGCAAAAAGTGTTGCGTGGAAGATCGACAGCGCGGGAAAATTGCTATCCGGAACCCCGATCTATCCAGACAATGCTACTGTGGCCAAACGGCTTGGGCAGTCCGGCACAACCCTGGGCTGGTCCAGCGCGTACCAACTGCCGTATGCCATTTATACTGCGGATGACGGCGGCCGCTATTTCCTGTGGTACGAGAATGAAACCGCCTGCGAATCAGCCCTGAATGCGGCGAAACTGCTGGGGATCAGCGGGGTATCTCTCTGGAGACTGGGCATCATTCCTGACAGCAGTCTGTGGAGCTGGTCGTTTTTCTGATCTGGAACAACAAGCAGCGAGGGTATCCGCAACATGCGGATACCCTCGCTGCTTTCTTATTCTGAATTTTTCTTTTCACGGTGCATATGAGCCAGCGGATTCGCTTTCGCGGCCACACGCAGCGCGTCGTTGTCGATATGCGTGTAGATTTCCGTTGTATTCAAATGCTCGTGGCCCAAAACTTCCTGCACGGCCCGCACATCAACGCCGTTTTGAAGCATCAGCGTGGCGGCTGTATGCCGCAGTTTATGGGCAGAGTACTGGGTGCTGTCCAAACCCGCCTCCGCAATCCTTTTCTTTACCACCGCGTGGACGCCGGACCGGCTGATCCGCTCGTTCTGTGTAGAGAGGAAAAGAGCATTCTGATCTCTCCCGACAATGGGGCGGCGGACCTTCAAATAATCTTCCAGCGAGGCCTTGCAGGCATCGTTCAGATAGACGATCCGTACCTTGTTGCCCTTGCCCAGAACCCGCAGGGCGTCGTCCTGTATATCATTGAGATTCAGTCCGACCAGTTCGGAAATACGGATGCCGCAGTTCAGGAACAGCGTCAAAATGCAATAATCGCGCTCACGGTTTTTCCCGTCCACCGTATTCAAAAGCTGTTCGCTCTCATTAAGCGTCAAATATTTTGGCAGCGTTTTCTTCAGCTTCGGTGAATCAATGTCCTTTACGGGATTGTCCTGTATATAGTGCATTTTGTTCGTTAAATATTTGTAAAAAGAACGAATTGTCGCAATTTTACGCGCTCTGGATGCGGCATTCAGACCATATCCGGAATTGGAGCTGTTCTGATGCTGCGCACGATCACGGCTCAGAAAGGCCATATAGGCATAGACGTCTGACAATGTCACATTTTTAACAAAGTTAAGATCTACGTCCATAATTGATATTTCATCCAGAGGAACCTTTTGTAAAGAAGGTTCGTGGGTTTGCTTCAAAAACCGGAAAAAGTTGCGAAGATCAAGAAAGTACTCATCAACCGTTTTTTGAGAATGGCCGCGAATGGTTTCATGGTAGGCCAAAAATTCCCGCAATATTTCGGGAGCTTCAGTACGATAGTCAATCATATTTTTAAATTGAAGGCATGAATGGGAACCAATATACGAGTTCTTATGAGACGCTTCGTCAGAGCTACAGCAAGCGGCTGCAATAGAATCAGACTTGCTGTATTCGGAAGAACCCAAATAAAAAGCTTCATGCAGCGGAAAGCACCAGCTTGCGGCAGATACTTGAGCGCAGCAGCCGCAAGGCCCGTGAAACAAGCATTTTGCCTGATCGGGAAAATGGACGGATCCGGGCGGATGGCTCTCCCCTAATTTGAACAAAATTTACATTTTGTTCAAAAACTAATATGCCTCCAAAAACCTCCTCCCCGCGATGATCTTTTATTTTATCATTTTGAGGGGTCGAGTGCAATAGCACCGTTGTCTGCCGGTGCGCAATTTATTTCCGATGATCGGATTGACTGCACAGTTGAATGTTCAGAATGCCGTCACCGGCGTAGCGGACGTCAAATCCGTGCTCAATTGCGTAGCAAGCCAGAGAAACCAGCGCCTGGTAGTCATTTTCGAACGGTATAAATTCGTCCAGCATGATAGACACCCCTTTGATCGGTGGATTGGCCGGTTGGCCTGAGCAAATTTTATCCTTCCTTTCCCTGTTCTATACAAAAAACGCATCAGGGCACCACTTTCCAGCCTTACTTCTGATGCGTTTCTCATAAAAGCAAAGATTTCGGATAAAATAGTCGCAAAGAAAAACAAAGGGATGTGAATGTTTGATGAGCATGATCCCGTGCACCAGCAAATGTGTGTATCAGCAGGATGGCCTTTGCGGATTGGACTGCGCTGCGGCATCAGGATTCCCCACCCTCGGAGGAACCTGCGTACACTTTATTCCTGCCCGTGGAATACCGCACGCAGAGCGTCGCCCACATTACGCACCGGAATCAAAGTCAGTGAATACTGATGCTTCAGCTGTTCAGCCCGATGCGCCGGAATGAGACATTTTCCAAAGCCGAGACGCTGGACTTCGGAAATTCGCTGTTCCAGCTGATTGACGCTCCGCAATTCACCGCTCAGACCCACCTCTCCGACTGCTGCCAGATTGGTCGGAACCGGACGATCCAAATAACTGGAGGCTACCGCGATCACAGCGGCCAAATCGGCCGCAGGCTCATCCAGAGTTAATCCTCCGATGATATTCAGGTAGGCGTCGCATCCTGCGACCTTCAGCCCTCCCCTCTTTTCCAGAACGGCCATCAGCATTGCGGCACGATTATAATCGAATCCATTGCTGGTACGCCGAGGCGTACCATAGCTGCTGGGAACTACCAGTGCCTGTATTTCAGCGAGGACGGGCCGGATTCCCTCCATCACGCAGGTGACACAGGTTCCTGGCGCATCCTCCGGACGTTCCGCCAGCAGAAGCTCTGACGGATTGGGAATCTCAAACAATCCCTCGTCCCGCATTTCAAAAACGCCGATCTCGTTGGTGGCGCCAAAACGATTCTTTGCGGCGCGGAGGATTCGGTACGTGGTATGCTGATCGCCCTCAAAATAGAGAACGCAGTCTACCATGTGTTCCAGGACTTTCGGGCCGGCGATAGAACCTTCCTTATTGATGTGACCGATCACAAAAATTGTTATATCCTGCCCCTTGGCCAACTGCATAAGTGACAAGGTACAATCCTTTACCTGCCCTATGCTGCCTGCGGGAGAATCCAATTCCTCGTTATATAAAGTCTGAATGGAGTCCACAATCAAAACATCCGGCTTTTCCTCCTGAACGGATTCAAGGACATCTGAAAGGCATGTTTCCGAAATTACATAGAGTTGAGGGCTTTCCACTTTCAGGCGCTTGGCCCGCAGCTTCAGCTGGTGCTCAGATTCCTCCCCCGATACATACAGGACCTTCGACTGGCGGCAAAGCTGGCTGCAGATCTGCAGCATGAGGGTCGATTTGCCGATGCCGGGGGCGCCTCCCACCAAAACCAGAGAGCCTCGCACCGCTCCCCCGCCCAGGACGCGATCCAGCTCCCCCATCCCTGTCGCAAAGCGGATTTCTTCCGAAGACGTCAAATCCGTAACAGGACAGGCCCGATGGGAAAGCGGACTTTTTCTTGCAATGCTTTTTCCTTTACTGCTGCTGGAATGAGACGATTCCGGCTGTTCAACAATGGTGTTCCACGCCCCGCAGGCCGGGCAGCGCCCCGCCCACTTGGAGAGTTCATTCCCGCACTCTGTACAATAGAAAAGGGTCTTCTGTTTCATGTCATTTTCTCGTTTCAATCTGTAAAATTCCGGATGCGAGGACAGCGGCAAGGCGCAGCTGATAGGCGGCTGTATTCAGCATATGGGTTTCCTGCTTGTTGGAAAGAAACCCGCATTCCACCAAAATAGCAGGCGCCTTTACATTCCGCATCAGATAAATGCCGGAGGCTATTGGATATGCTTTTTTGGGATGCTCAGGATTGATGGACTGATTTAGCATCGTCTGCACATTTTCGGCAAGCACATCTGCCCCCGCCATCGCATTGTAGAATACCTGCGCTCCCTGCACATCGGGCGAGGAAGGCAGACAATTCTGATGGATGCTGACCAGCACGGCCTGAGAAATCGCGTTCACCATTTTCACACGGTTTTTCAGATCGGAAACCTTCTTTTCGCGAATGGTTTCGGCGTTTTTTGAATGGAGTGAGATTTCTGAAGTTCTGGTCATGCACGAAGTTTGACCTGAAAAGCAAAGAAGCAGCTGCAGGCGTTTGGAAATTGCCAGATTGACCGAACTTTCCACCGTTCCATCAGCGGCTACGGCGCCGCCGTCCTCTCCGCCGTGTCCGGGGTCGATGACAATGACAGGGGCGGCATCCGCAAGAGTGGACTGCCCGGATACCGGCAGCGGAGGCTGTTTCATGATCCACAGGATCCATCCAAGACCAATTAAAACTATCAGAGAGAAGCCGATCACACACTTCCTGCGAATGCAAATTATCAAAGCTGTCACCTCCCCTCCAGCGTATGAGGGGAAAGTTCGTGCTATGATTATTTGAGCATGTTTGCAAACTCGTCTTCGGTGAGAATCGGGATGTTGAGCTCCTGCGCCTTGCGCAGCTTGGAGCCTGCTTCTTCGCCCGCCACAACATAGGTCGTTCGTTTTGAGACTGAGCCGGAGGCCTTTCCGCCTCGGGCTTCGATCATGGATTCCGCCGTCTTTCGATCCAGCTTTGACAGCGTGCCGGTGAGCACAAAGGTCATGCCGGAAAAGCGGTCATCCACCAGTTCCTCCGTGCTAAGCATATTCACACCGGCATTTTTCAGGCGGGCGATCAGATCCTGAGATTGGGGGCTTGCCAGCCAATCCAGAATAAACTGAGCCGTGATGGCTCCGACATCGCCGATTTCAGTCAACTCCTCCAGAGATGCCGCCGCCAGAGCGTCAAAACTCCGGAAATGTATGGCCAGCACCTTGGCTGCCTTGACTCCGACCTGACGGATTCCCAGAGCGTACAACAGCTTGGAAAGATCGTTTTCCTTGGATTTTTCAATGGCCTGAATGGCATTTTCGGCTGATTTTTCTCCCATTCGCTCCAGCTGGGCGAAATCTTGAGCAGTCAGATAATAGAGATCGGCAGCACTTCGTACCAGCTTCGTTTCGATCAGCTGCTGGATCACAGCGGGGCCTATCCCATCTATATCCATGGCGTCCCGGCTGGCAAAATGCGTAATATTCCGCAGCAGCTGAGCCGGGCATTCCGCCCCGGTACAGCGGAGCGCCGCACCGTCCACGTCCCGGGAAACCGGGGCTCCGCACACAGGACAGGTGTCCGGCAGCTGATAGGGCTGCGTTCCATCTGGCCGACGAGACAGATCCACCTCAACGATTTCCGGAATGATTTCACCGGCCTTTTGGACAATGACAGTGTCGCCGATACGAATGTCCTTTTCCGCGATATAGTCCTGATTGTGCAGCGTGGCACTCTGGACGGTTGTTCCCGCCAGATGAACGGGCTCCAAAACAGCCCGAGGGGTCAGAACGCCTGTACGTCCCACCTGCACCACGATGTCCAGCACCCTGGACGGTTTCTTTTCAGGCGGATACTTATAGGCAATGGCCCATTTGGGATACTTCACGGTACTGCCCAGACGGTCCCGGTCTGTCAAGTTATTTACCTTAACAACCGCTCCATCCATGTCGAAAGGATAGCTCATCCGCCGCTCATTGATGTCGATGATTTCCTGCTGGCAGTCCTGAATGCTCTGGACGGTTTTGTGCGGAATGACCTTGAAGTGCTGAGAAGCCAGATAATCCAGCGTTTCCGTATGAGTGCTGAATTGCCGTCCTTCAGCCAGCTGAAGGTTGAACACCTGGATGTCGAGTCTCCTCTTGGCTGCAATTTTTGGATTCAGTTGGCGCAGGGATCCGGCCGCGGCGTTCCGCGGATTGGCCAGCAGTGCTTCGCCGCGAATTTCCCGTTCAGCATTCAGCTCCTCGAATACGCTGCGGGCCATATAAACCTCGCCGCGAACGATCAGATGGGGCAGCTTTTCAGGCAGGGACATGGGAATGGACCGAATGGTGCGCAGATTTTCGGTGACATCCTCCCCCACCCTTCCATCGCCTCGGGTAGCCCCGCTGACGAACAGGCCGTCTCGGTACTCCAGAGCCACGGAAAGACCGTCTACCTTTGGCTCCAGTGAATATTCCACCGGCTCCCCCAGCGATTCGTTCATGCGCTGGCAGAATTCTTCCACCTCGGCGGCGTTGAACACGTCCTGCAAGCTCTCCAGCGGAACGGCGTGGGTGTAAGGCGTAAAGCCTGTGAGGATCTTATCCCCCACACGCTGAGTTGGGGAATCGGATGTGACCTCCTCGGGATGCTCAGCCTCCAATTCCTCCAGGCGGCGGTTCAGCATATCATATTCATAGTCGGACATGGTCGGAGCGTCCATCACATAATACAGATAGGCGTTGCGGTTCAGTTTCTCCCGCAGCTCCTTCATTTCCTCGCGGTAATCCATGGGTGTCCTCCCTTTTCTTCAGTTGCCATTCAGAATAAAGTTTTTTGCATCGTCATTCAGTGTCTTGTTGTCACCCGAGTCGAAATAAGTATAGGTGTTGGGTACGGAGCCGACGATCACGGTTTCCGCTACATTGAAGGAATTACTCACCTTAGTGGTTGTGGTAAAACTTGGGAGCAAAATGCTGATGTATACGTCAATCTTCAGCAAGATCTGATGCCGGGTTTGATTGATGCCCGCGGAGGTGAATTCATTTTGCAGGCATGCCGTAGAGGAACCTACAGACTGCATCTTCACCGTGACCAGCGGCCCGCGCCCAGCCAGCAGCTCCAAACCGGTCAGACTTCCCACGGGAATCGAGAGATCACGGGTCGAAACCTCGGAGATGCGTTCCAGAATTTGTTCCAGGATCTGAGATTGCAATCGGTTAAACTCCGGCATATTGCTCTTTACGGCAGTAATTTTTCCATCATTGTCCTTCTCAAAGGAAATCAACTTTTCATATTGGAACTCTCCGCCATCCACTGCGTCATTGACTGATTCTGTCACAATTCGATTGACTGCATTGGAGACCTTAGCCGTGGCCAGACGTGTCAGCATGGATCGCATTTGCAGCACGGCGATTCCGCAGAGAAATATCGCAGCGGCAAGAATCAGAAACACGCACAGGCGAAGGAGCAGCCGCCTTGCTGTTTGACGCCGGTATCCGTAAAAGCCACGCATGGTATCCCTCCCTGCTGGAATATCCTATGCGGAAGGGCTTTTCCAAATTTCGGCTTATTTCAATTCGTTTACGATCTGTTTGAATACTTTGCCGCGCTCCATAAAGTTTTTAAACTGGTCGAAAGCTGCGCAGGCCGGGGACAGGGTTACGACATCTCCCTCCTGTGCAAGAGCGGAAGCAGTCTCAACGGCCTCGCGAAAATTCGGAATTGTGCGGATTTTAGGGAATCCCTCCCGGTATTCGGGAGCCTGAATAACGGCCTGCCGAATTTTTTCAGCGGTTGCACCGCAGAGAATCAGCACCTTCACATGATCGACGACCTCCGGCCCCAGCACGTCGAAGGGAATGTGCTTGTCATATCCGCCGGCGATCAAAATAACCTTCTGCGGGAAGGAATGCAGCCCTGCAATGGTTCGGGACGGACTGCTGGCGATCGAATCGTTGTAATAGCGCACGCCGCGCAGCGTCCGCACCAATTCAATGCGATGCTCCACTCCTCCGAATTCCCGGGCGAATTCACGGATGGTCTCATCAGGAACCATGCCGTCCACCGCGGCGATTGCTGCCATATAATTTTCTACATTATGGATACCAGGAAGGCGAATATCTTCCGTCTTGAGAATTTCCCGCTCCACGCCGTTCTTACGCGAGATGACAGTATTTCCGCGGAGGAAAACGCCCTCGGCCGGTTCCTCTTTCCGCGAAAAGAGACGCATGCTGCCTGTCGCCTTCTGCGACAGCTCCCGAGTGATGGCGTTATCGGCATTAAAGATTGCTATATCTTCTGCTGACTGATGTGTAAAGATATTTTCCTTTGCAGAAATATATTCAGCCATATCCTTGTGAACATCCAAATGATTGGGGGCCAGATTGGTCAGGACGGCAATATGCGGGCTGTAGGGCATGGACATCAGCTGGAAGGAGGATAATTCCAAAACGGCAATGTCATCCGCAGACATCTCTCCGGCCTCCGCCAGCAGCGGGTGTCCGATATTTCCGCCCACATGGACGCACCTGCCCGCTTTTTTCAAAAGTTCGGCAATGATGGTCGTTGTGGTGGTTTTTCCATCACTGCCGGTCACCGCGATGATCGGACAGGGGCAGACCTGAAAGAATACCTCCATCTCGGAGGTGATGCGGCTGCCGCCGGCTGCGGCCTTCAGAAGCTCCGGCACGTCCGGGCGCAGGCCCGGCGTTCGGAAGATAATGTCCTGATCCAGTCCCTGCAAATAATCGGGCCCCAGGCGAAGCCTGGCGCCCAGCGCCTCCAGCTCCGCACACTCTGCGCCCAGCGATTCGCGGTCCTTCCGATCACAGGCAGTCACGGCAATATGATGCTTCAGCAGCGTTTCGATCAGTGGGCGATTGGAAACGCCGATGCCGATCACGGCCACCGAATGGTTTTGTATGGAGGCAAGATAGTCCGAAAATGTCATGAAATCGCTCCTTATATTCGGCTTTTCCCTATGAGAGCAAGTCGTTAAAATACAAAAATTATTATAACGCAGCCGCAGGAAAATAGCAACGCAGGAGGACAATTTCCCATCATTGACTTTTGGGGTTCACTTCCGTATAATAAGCAGAGCGAGTAAAACAGACAGCCGCGTGGACAGGCCGAAAGGCCGTCTATGAGGAAAGTCCGGGCTCCACAGGGCAAGGATAACGGGTAACACCCGCCGAAGGCAACTTCAGGAAAAGTGCAACAGAGATATACCGCCGGCGCTTGAGCCGGTAAGGGTGGAAAGGCGAGGCAAGAGCTCACCCGTCACATGGGAACATGGAGACGCTGTAAACTCTATCCGGAGCAACACCGGTATGGGAGCATGGAGGTTCTCCTCCAAAGGTCGGCCCGGCTGCTCCCGGGGTGGCTTGAGCGTATCGGCAACGATACGTCGAGATAGATGGCTGTCAAATACAGAACCCGGCTTATAGTTTTACTCGTGCAAGATATGGTCCCGACTGCGGAATACGCAGTCGGGACTTTTCTTTCGTGCAGTGTGCGGTGCAGGGCGGAATGGGTCCCCTGCCCTGCATCAAAAAATTATCATAGCCAAATTTAAAACAAAACTAAAGTTTTGTTTTAATATCTGATCAAAAATACGGCGCAGCTTGATTTCAAGCTGCGCCGTATTTGAGTGATGAGCGGCAACGTGATCTGCTGCGGGTTATACAAAAAGCAATCAGTCCTGTTGCCAGTTGTGCCAGACGTTCTGGACGTCCTCATTGTCCTCCAGAAAATCGATCAGGCGCTGCATATTGTTTACGTCTCCCTCAGAAGTCAGCGTGATATAGTTCTGAGGCACCATTTCAATATCGGCATTGACAAAGGAATACCCCTTGGCTTCCAATGCCTTCACAACGTCATTAAAACTGTCCGGCTCAGTGGTGATTTCCAGCGCGTCGCCATCCGCCTCAAAATCGGCGGCGCCGGCTTCCAGCGCGTCCATCATCACAGTGTCCTCGTCAAGCTCCCCTTCTTCGTTGTCGATCACGATCACGCCCTTTTTATCAAAGGACCAGGAAACGCAGCCGATCGCGCCCAGATTGCCGTTGCACTTATCAAAATAGTGACGGACCTCGGGAGCCGTGCGCTGGCGGTTGTCGGTCAGGGCCTCCACGATGACGGCCACGCCGCCGGGGCCATAGCCTTCATAAGTAACCGACTCGAAGTTATCCGTATTGCCGGAGCCCAGTGCCTTGTCTATGGTGCGCTTGATGTTGTCGTTGGGCATATTGACTGCCTTGGCCTTGGCGATTACGGTTGCCAGTCTGGAGTTGTTGTTGGGATCGCCGCTGCCGCCCTCTTTGACAGCAACGATCATTTCACGGGCGATCTTTGTAAAGGCCTGAGAGCGTTTGGCGTCTGCCGCGCCCTTGGTCTTTTGAATATTATGCCATTTTGAATGTCCGGACATAGTAATTATTCTCCTTTTACATAGTACTGAATGACTTCCCGGTGGGAGGCCGATTTTTCAATGGTCAGACTGGGAAATTGTGATTTGAGATGGTCAATCAGAACGGAACAGACGGGATCCTCGGTGGGGAAATGACCTGCATCCACAAGATTCAGGCCCATTTCCGCAGCATTGAGAAAATCATGATATTTCACATCCGCCGTCACAAACGTATCGCATCCGGCCTCGGCAGCCTGCGTCATGTATTCCGCACAGGCGCCGCCTCCGACAGCGACACGAAAAACATCCCTTCCGCCGCTGCAGTAGCGTATGCCGTTGGGATGAAGAACATCAGATACAAGCTTTATAAATTCCGGCAGGGACATCGAGCCGCCCGAAAGGGTGCCGACGCGTCCGATGCCGTCCGCAGACAGCGGCCCAGGATCGACCAGCTTCATCGTGTGAGCAAGGACGTCATTGACGCCCCCTGCGGACACATCCAGATTGGTATGCATACAGATTGCGGAAATACCGCTGCGGACCAGCCTTCGCAAAAGCTGTCCCTGCGGGGTATCCTCGCGCAGTGTCTGAACCGGCAGCCAGGTGCAGTTCATCACCGGATGGTGGGAGACAATCAGCTGAGCCTTCATGGCTTCGGCCTCCGCAGTCACCCGCTCGGTTATATCCAGCGCCACAAGAATCCGGGAGACCTCCCTTTCGGGGTCGCCGACCAGAAGGCCGACGTTGTCCCAGCTCATGGCGCCCTCTTTGGGAGCGAGGGCAAAGAGACGTTCTTCAATTTGGCGAACAGTTGGCATTGCGCCACTCCTCCCTCATGCGCATCAGCGCAGTGATACTCTCTCTCAATTCGTCGGCGCGCACCTGATCTTCGGGTGAGGCAGAGCGGTTCAGGCCGGCAATTGCGCCCTGCTGACGCAAAATCCATTCGATCAGATAGCGATCCTCCAGCGGATCCCGCAGCAGCGCCGCGCCGCCGTAAAGCTGCCCCAGCGAAAGCTGCATGGTTCCGGCTTCGGCCATCATCACCGGGTAGAGAACTCCCCTGTCTCGGACCAGCTGTTCGCGGCGAATTGCATATCCGCTCTCAGACAGGAACGCACGCAGCTCCTCTGCCCTGCTCATCGGCTGGAGCAAGAGCAGATGGCGGCCATCTTGCGTCCATGGAGCGGAGCGCAGAATCGCGGCGATATTTTCTCCACCCATTCCCGCAATCACAACGGTATCCACCTCGCTGGGGGATATGGCGGAAAGCCCGTCACACAGCCGGAAATCGATCCGTTCGGAAACGCTCCATTCATCGGCGGTCGCTCTGGCATGGGCCAGCGGGCCGGCACGCAGGTCTCCGGCAATAGCGGAAGAAATTCGCCCGTGCAGTGTCAGCCAAACCGGAAGGTACCCGTGATCGGTTCCGATGTCGGCCAGTCGGGTGCCCTGAGGCACCCAGTCAGCCAGCAGCTGCAGCCGCGGCGTTAAGGTCCATTTGCTCCGCTTGTCCATGCTTCTCCGTTCTTCGGGCACTCCGAGGAAAACGCATACGGAAACTCTCCGTATGCGTTTTGCTTACTTCTTTATTTGGATGCCTTGTTGGCTTCCTCGTTGACCAGAATCAGCAGCTTGTCCACATCGATTCCGTGAACCATGCAGGCTTCCTCAACTGTCTCTCCGCGGGAGGAGGGGCAGCCCAGGCAATGCATGCCGATGGACATAAAGATGGGGGCAGTTTGCGGGGCAACATCCAGGATATCGCCGATAATTGTATCTTTTGTAATTTCAACCATGGGAATAGCCTCCTATTGTGTCCTTACAGGACACTACAAAAATGAACGTTAATATTATATCCTGCTTCTCCTTCAAATTCAATAGAAAATCACAGGAAATACCAAAAATAGTTATAAAAAGGTACCCGCCGTCAGCGGGTACCTTTTGTGTAGCATGATAAAGGAACTTATCTCTGCTGCTCTCTCATCTTGGCGAAGCACTCGCTGCAATAGACGGGGCGGTCAGACTTCGGCTCAAAGGGAACTCTGGCCTCGCCGCCGCAGGAAGCGCAGACAGCGGTAAAATACTCACGGGGACCGCGGGCGGCAGCCTTACGGGAATCACGGCATTCCTTGCAGCGCTGGGGCTCATTCTGGAAACCGCGCTCTGCATAGAACTCCTGCTCACCAGCGGTGAACACGAACTCCTTGCCACACTCTTTGCAAACTAAGGTCTTGTCTTCGTACATGATTTTTCCCTCTCTTTGATAGAAAAAATATATCGCGTTCAGCTGCTGCTGAAATCGCCGGAAAGAAGTTGCTGTGCCAGTTTGCGGCGAATCCGCTGCACAGCGTTGTCCACGGACTTTGGGGATTTGCCAACCGTTTCGGCAATTTCCCGACATGAAAGACCGTCCAAATAGTACCCCAAAATCTTCGCTTCGAATTCGGACAACTGTTTCCGGACACCGGATAAGAGGCTCTTCGTGTGCTCCCTGTCGATTAAAAAATCTTCGGGGCTGCGCTGCGCCAGATCACTGGTCCCAGAGGTGTAGGAATCGCTATCAAAGAAGGGTGTATCCAAGGGAACCGCCTCATTCAGTGGAGAGTGCTTGTCGCGTGCCGCCGCACGCAGGACCGAATACAGGCGATTGCGTATACAGGTTTCAGAAAAAGTCCGGAATGAAGCCGTTTTCCCGGCATCATATTCCCGGATTGCCCGGATGAGTCCGATCATTCCCTCTTGCGTCAGATCCTCGCTGTCTCCGCCGATCAGAAAAAAGGGGCGGGCACAGGTCCGAACAATGCGGCTGTAACGTGCGATCAAAAGTTCTTCCGCAATACGGTTTCCCTCTTTTGCGAGTGTGCAAAGAGACTCATCCGAGAGGGTACGATACTCATTGAAATATGCATTATTGGAATCGAGCATGATTATTATACCTGTTTTTCAAGAGTATTGTCAAGCAAATTGGCGAAAATTTTCCGCATTTGCGTTAATTTTTTAGTGATTTTATGAAATCGGCCAGCCGGTTGGCAAGCTCCAAAGCGCCCTCAGGCGTTTTTGCCTCTACCATTACGCGAATCAGCGGCTCCGTTCCGGAAGCCCGCACCAGAATGCGCCCGGCGCCGTTCAAGGAAGCCTCCTCCCTGCTGACTGCGTCAGCCAGGGCGGCTGATTCCATGATATGCTCCTTCACGCCGGGTTCGTGAGAAACCTCAATATTGACCAGAACCTGGGGATAAACCGCGCAGCAGGCCGTCAGCTCCGACGCTTTCTTGCCCGAGGTTTTCAGCACCTGCAAAAATTGAAGGGCCGTTACCTCGCCGTCCCCTGTGGTTTCCAGCTCTGTGAAGATGGTGTGGCCGGACTGTTCGCCGCCGATGCGGAAATCCTTCTGCAGCATTTTCTCAAGGACGTTCCGGTCGCCCACGCTGGTGCAGACCAGATCGATCCCGTTGCTGCGGCAGAATTCGTGCAGCCCCAGATTGGACATGACGGTGGCGACGATGGTGTTTCCGTTCAGCTTTCCGCGCCGCTTCATATCCGTAGCGCAGGCGGCAAGAACCTTGTCTCCGTCGATCACGCCGCCGGTTTCGTCCACCAGCAGACAGCGGTCGGCGTCACCGTCAAAAGCCACGCCGATGTCGTATCCGCCGGACACGACGCTTTTCTGAAGATCTTCCAGATGCGTAGAGCCGCAGTGATTGTTGATGTTGATGCCGTCCGGATCCCGGTGAATGAAATCTGTGTGGGCCTTGAAGCGGCCAAACAGCTCCGGTGCCGTAGTGGAGGCGGCTCCGTTGGCGCAGTCCACCAGAATGTGCAGGCCCGAGAGATCGCTCTCAATGGTGGAGGCTACAAAGTTGATGTACTCCTGCTTCAGCTGCCGCATGCCGTGGTGACGGCGCCCGATCTCTCCCCGCGTGCTGGGCTCCATATCTTCGGGCGAAAGAATCTTTTCTTCGATCCGGGTCTCCGTATCGTCGGGCAGCTTATATCCCTGACTGTTGAATACCTTGATGCCGTTATGCTCATAAGGGTTGTGGGAGGCCGAGACCACGATGCCGGCGTCGGCTCGCTCCTGCACGGTCAGATATGCCACCGCCGGCGTGGGGATGGTGCCCAATGGCTTGACGTCTCCGCCCACCGAGCAGATTCCCGCCATCAGAGCGCTTTCCAGCATATCCGAAGAAATGCGGGTATCCTTTCCGATCATGATCACGGGGCGGCGGCCCTTTTCCTCTGCCAATACGGAGGCAACAGCCTGTCCCACGCGAAACGCCTGTTCGGCGGTAAGATTTTCTCCGACAATGCCGCGGATTCCGTCCGTTCCAAACAATTTACCCATATGTTCTTCTCCCGTCTGTCAGTTATTCGAGATTCATCTGCGTCTGTCCCAGAAACTCCAGATGCAGGTGCTGATATGCCTTTTGCGTTACGCAGCGGCCCCGCGGCGTCCGGGTCAGAAACCCAAGCTGCATCAGATAGGGCTCATAGACATCCTCCAGCGTGACGGACTCCTCGCCGATGGTGGCGGCCAGCGTCTCCAGACCCACCGGGCCGCCGCCGTAGTTTTCAATGATTGCCCGCAGCATTCGCCGGTCGATGGGGTCCAGTCCCAGCTGGTCGATCTCCAGCGCGCAGAGCGCCTCATCTGCCACCGGTTTTGTGATGATGCCGTCCGCCCGCACCTGCGCAAAATCCCGGACTCGCCGCAGCAAACGGTTGGCAATACGGGGAGTTCCCCGTGAGCGCCGGGCGATCTCGATGGCGCCCTCCTGCTCGATGGGCACGTTCAGGATTCCCGCGCTGCGGGTGACGATCAGTGCCAGTTCCTCCGGAGAGTAAAGCTCCAGACGCAGGGTAACGCCAAAGCGATCCCGCAGCGGAGCAGACAGCTGCCCTGCTCTGGTGGTGGCGCCGATCAGTGTAAACTTGGGAAGGTCCAGACGGATGGAATTGGCGCTGGGGCCCTTTCCCACGATAATGTCCAGCGCATAGTCCTCCATCGCCGGGTAAAGGATTTCCTCCACCGACCGGTTCAGACGGTGAATTTCATCTACAAATAAGATGTCGTTTTCCCCCAGATTGGTCAGCAGGGCGGCCAGATCACCCGGCTTTTCGATAGCGGGGCCCGAGGTGATGCGGATGTTGACCCCCATCTCCTGCGCGATGATGCCGGCCAGCGTTGTTTTGCCCAGTCCCGGAGGGCCGTGAAGCAGGACGTGATCCAGCGGCTCCGTCCGTTTTCTGGCCGCCTCGATAAATACTGCCAGATTCTCTTTGGCCTTTTCCTGTCCTATATATTCCTTCAGCGTTTTCGGACGCAGGGAAACCTCCGCGGCGTCCTCCTGCAGAAAAGTCTTGGCGACAATGGGCTCCTCATATATATCGTTTCCAAAATCGATGCTCAATCGTTTCCCTCCCTTGGTCCCGTTTGAAATCATTTCGGCGGACGGCTCCGCTCAGCTGAGGCTCCGATGAAATCCGCAGTCCCGCGCGTTTCGTCTCCTATCGGCCCTCCAATGGCCTTGCTTGCAAGGCGTGTGTATAAAAACTCGCTCTCACTGTATGTGCAAAGTGCGCGGCGCTCACAGGCGGCGTTATTTTACCATTTTTTTGAGGCTTTGCCGGATAATTTCCTCCAGCGTCAGCGTCTCCACATCGACGCCCTTCAGCGCAGCAGAGACCTCCTGACTGGAATAGCCCAGCACGGCCAGAGCGGCGGCCGCCTCCGTGGCCTTGCTGGAGAACGCAGCTGCGCCGGATGCTCCGCCGGTCAGGGTGATTCCGCCGGAGGCCTGTTCCTTGGCCATCTTGTCCTTCAGCTCCAGAATGATACGCTGGGCAATCTTTTTGCCGATTCCCGGCGCCACGGTCAACGCCTTCTCATCTCCTGTGATAATCGCCATGGCCAGCGTCTCCGGCGTACTCACCGAAAGAATCGCAAGAGCGGCCTTGGGACCGACACCGGAAATTCCTATCAGCATCTTGAAGCTGTTCAGCTCGTTTTGAGAGATAAAGCCGTAGAGTCCAAAAGCATTTTCCGCCACGTGCAGATAGGTATACAGCCGCGCACGGGTTCCCTTTTTCAGGCGGGAGAGTGTGTTGTTGGTGGTGGAACAGGCATATCCCACACCGCCGCAGTCGATGACGGCCAGATAGGGCAGAATTTCCGCCACAGGTCCCTCCACATAATAAAACATCGCGGAACCTCCTAAATCGTTTCTTTTACATCGCCGCTCCGGGGCAGCCGCGACGTGCAGCTTCTGGCGTGGCAGAGCGCCAGCGCCAGAGCGTCGGCAGCATCGTCGGGCCGCGGCACGGCCTTCAGCTTCAAAAGTCGCCGGGTCATGTCCATGACCTGCTGCTTTTCGGCCTTTCCGTATCCGACTACCGCCTGCTTGACCTGAGACGGCGTATACTCGTACAGCGGAACGCCGCACTTTTCCGCCGCATACAGGATCACGCCCCGTCCGTGGGCCACGGCGATGCCTGTCGTAATGTTGTTGTTGAAAAACAGCTCCTCAACGGAGATGGCTTCCGGCTTCAGCTGTCCGATCAGCGCCTCCATGTCAGTTCCAATCTGGTAGAGCCTTCTGGACAGAGGCAATCCCGCCGGTGTGGTGATGGCCCCGTAGCGCAGCATATGTACTTGTCCCCGCTCCGCTTCGACCAGTCCGAATCCGATGGTGGCGATGCCGGGGTCAATTCCCAGAATCAGCATAAGGCCCTCCTGTCTGCATTCTGAAATAGTATAGCAAATTCCATTGAGTTGCGCAACTGAAAAACAACGACGGCTTCGCGCAAAAAAAACAGCACGGCGTCAGCCGTGCTGTTTTCCTTCAGGCTCTGGGATGAGCCTTGTTGTAGATGTCCTTCAGCTGGTTCTTGACCACATGAGTATAGATCTGTGTGGAGGAAATATCCGCATGGCCCAGCATTTCCTGAATGGAGCGCAAATCCGCGCCGTTTTCCAGAAGATGTACCGCAAAGGAATGACGCAGGGTATGGGGGGTTATGTCCTTTTCGATCCCCGCCTTCTCCTGATAATATTTAATGATTTTCCAAAAGCCCTGCCGACTCATGCGCTCGCCGTTCATATTGACGAACAGGGCCTCCTCCTGGCTGTCTGCGATGATCTGGGGGCGGATGTCGCGGAGATAATCCTGCAGTGCTTTGATCGCCGTATGGTACATGGGAATGATCCGTTCCTTCCCCTTGCTGGTGCAGCGAATAAAGCCTGCGGCCAGATTCAGGTCATCCACGTTCAGGGAGATCAGCTCGCTGACGCGGATGCCGGTGGCGTACAGCAGCTCCAGCATGGCGTGATCCCGGTACCCCTTGGCATCGACGCATTGCGGCTGCTCCAGAAACAGCTCCACCTCGCGGTTGGTCAGGATCTCCGGATACTTCCTCTCCACCCGTGCGGCCGTGACACCCTTGGTGGGATTGGCTTTGACGGCTCCGCTGGAAACAAGGAAGCCGTAAAACGATTTCAAAGATGCCAAAAAGCGCGTGACAGACGCGGCGGATTTTCCCCGCCCCATCATCCAGTTCATACAGGCGCGAACAGAGTCCGGCTTAACGCGCCGGAGGTCGCAGTTTTCGTTTTCGCGCAAATAGTCCTGAAATTGGGTCACATCTCTCAGATAGGAGCTGACCGTGTTGGCGGAAGAGTGCTTCTCATCCACAAGAAACCGTTTATAATCGGTGAGATCGTTGGCGGCCAAAAGGACTCCCCCTATCCATCAGATCAAGATTCTGGAAAGCACCGCATCGAGAAGATATGGTGCGAATAGCATCTCTGAAATTGCGCCGGCCATAAGGACTGCCAACGCGCCGCACAGACGGAGCCACCACGAGGATGGATACCGAACCGGCGGAATGCGTCTGTTTTTCCTGCCAAAAGAGGCTGCTGCCAAGGCCGAGGCATTTCGAAAGGACGGAACAGCAAGAAAGAAAAAACACGGCAAAGAAATCAGGCATCTGATTCCGAATACCGACAGTGCCAGTAAAATCCCGTTCCTGCCAAAAGCCGCCGCAAAGCAGCAAACCGAAAAGGAAAGAAAAAAACCGTAGGCCGCAGAGAGCAGCGGCAGCAGCACAATTCCGATAGATGCAAACCCCAGAAGAAACGCAAGCAAAGGATACCTCAGGTACATCAGCAGCGACGAAAGAAACGCCCGCCCGGAAAAACCCGCGTCCTTGCTCAGCGTCAAATAATCAGTCAGATAGCGATTCAATTCCGGCGCAGTGCCGTCAGGTACGCGCCCGGAAACAACCTGTCCCAAAATCACGCCGCAGGCAAAAAAAGAAGCCAGCAATAAAAGGCGAAGCAGGAATCCGCCCTCGCGCTCTCCTGATGCCTTCGCCCCAAAGGGCCGTTTGATCTGCGTCAATCCATCTCACCTCTGTGCCATCATATGAGAGGGCCTCAGAGTTTATGTGAGGAATTAAGGTAAACCTATCGTCTATTAAATATAGGTCATTTTTAAGTTTTTCGCAAGGAATTTCGGGAAACTTCCTGTTTTTTGTAAATTATGTCAAATTATTATGTAAACAATGTTATGTAAACATGAGAAACATGTGTCAGGAGAACATTCAGAACCTCTGAAAAGAAGACAAGATGTGGTGTCGCTTACCGGAAAGCCGCACCACATCTTCTAAAAATCTTTGATCTCTCCCCCACCCTGCCACTGTCGAATCAATCCCGCAGGTTTTTGGCCCGTAAGCTGCTGGCTGGAGTTTTTTTGTTCATTCCAACGAAATTTATTTTATTGCATGAACTGCGGGCGGCCGTGAATGAACTCCTTTTCTCCTTCTTTTTCCGCACCGGCCGGCTGCGAGGCCAGACAAAATCCCGCCGGCCAGCATCGCAGAAAGCAGATATATTCCCTCTCCCGGCAGGCGGATTCGATCCCAGAGCAGCAGACCTGCCAGGACGGATAGCAAGGCCAGACCGCCCGCGGCAAGCAGCGACGCCACCATAGTGCCCATATGAGTTTTTCTCCCAGCAGTCATTCCACCGAGAAAGGCGGCAAGAAAGGCGCTTGAAATCTGCGCGCAGCGCACGTATCTTTCAGGAAAGGCGGCAGATACCACAAGCGCCGCCAAAATCAGCTGGAGCGCAGCGTACAGCAGGGCCGCTGTCAGGACGCTGCCAAAAAGCACCATGGGTTCCTGTTTTTTCTTCACAAAAAGGCCTCCCCCGCAAATTGCTATTACAGCATATTGCGGGGGAGGCCATATTTATGAATCTGTGCAGAGAAATTAGTCTTTCTTTTCCTCAACGGCAGTTTCTTCGGCGGGAGCATCCTCAGCCTCGGCGGACTTTTCCTCAACCTTGGCGGGTTCTTCAGCCGTTTCTTTCTTTTTGCTGGTGCTCTTTCTTGCATCTGTGGAGGTCTGGACGCCGGTATTAGAGATAGCCCATTTGGTGATTTCCACGCGGACGCGATCCTCGCTGGTTTCAATCACAAGGGTATCCGCATTGATCTGCACGATGTTGCCGACAATGCCGCCGATGGTCGTGATGGTATCCCCCTTCTTCAAACTGCTGCGCATTTCCTCGGTCTGCTTTTTACGCTTGTTTTCGGGGCGGATCAGCAGGAAATAGAAAACCGCAACCAGCAGGCCCATCATCAGAATAGTTTCCATTGCTGTAACTCCTTTGCAAAAATTCAGAATATGATTATTATATCAAAACCTTTCGGTTTTGCAAGCCTTTTCTCGGCGGATTAGACACGTTCCTCCAACTTCCCGCTATACTGTCTGCGGAAGAAATCAAAGTTGCCTGAATCCAGCGCCTCGCGGATTCTCAGCATCAGTTCGTTGTAGAACCAGAGGTTGTGAAGAACAGCCATGCGCAGTGCCAGAACCTCGTCCGCCTTGAACAGATGGCGCAGATAAGCGCGAGAAAAGCTCCTGCACACGGGGCAGCCGCAGGAGGGGCTGATCGGATTGGGATCAGCGGCATATTTCTCATTGAGAATGTTGACGGTTCCCTCCCACGTAAACAGCTTCCCGTGGCGGCCATTGCGGGATGGCATCACGCAGTCGAAAAAGTCCACGCCCCGCGCCACGCCTTCAATGATGTTGGAGGGCGTTCCGACGCCCATCAGATACCGGGGCTTCTCCTGCGGCATATACGGTTCCACAGCCTCAATGATCTCGTACATCACCTCTGTGGGCTCCCCTACCGCCAGACCGCCGATGGCAAAGCCCGCGCAGTCGATCTGGGAGATCTGCTGCATATGCCAGATGCGCAGGTCGGGGAAGGTCGCGCCCTGATTGATGCCAAAGAGCATTTGTCCGGGATTTACCGTCTCCGGCAGGGCGTTCAGACGATCATGCTCGGCCTTGCAGCGCTGCAGCCAGCGCAGCGTGCGTTCGCAGGAGGCCTTGGCGTATTCGTGTGTGGCGGGATTTTCGACACATTCGTCAAAGGCCATCGCGATGTCCGATCCAAGATTGGACTGAATCTGCATGCTCTCCTCAGGTCCCATAAAAATCTTGTGTCCGTCGATATGGGAGGAGAAATGAACGCCCTCTTCCTTGATCTTTCGCAGCGAGGCCAGGGAAAACACCTGAAAACCGCCGGAGTCCGTCAAAATGGGGCCGTCCCAGTCCATGAATTTATGCAGGCCGCCCATCTGACGAACGATTTGATCGCCGGGCCTCAGGTGCAGATGATAGGTATTGGACAATTCGATTTGACAGCCGATCTCCCTGAGATCATGGGCGGAAACGCCGCCCTTGATGGCCGCCTGCGTACCCACGTTCATAAATACGGGAGTCTGTACCGTTCCGCCATGAGCGCAGGAAAATTCGCCGCGCCGGGCGCAGCCCTCGGTTTTGATTACTTTAAACATAGTGACTCTCTCTTATTTGTTATTTTCGCGGCGAAACCGGGATATTATGAGATCAGCATGGCATCTCCAAAACTGAAGAACCGATACCGCTCGCGGACCGCCTCATTGTAGGCGTCCAGAATATGCTCGCGTCCCGCAAAAGCCGAAACCAGCATAATCAGCGTGGATTCCGGCAGATGGAAATTGGTGATCAGCGCATCCATGACCTTGAAGCGGTATCCCGGATAAATATAAATTCCGGTCCAGCCGGCGCTGGCCTTCATGGTTCCGTCCTCTGCCGCCCATGATTCCAGCGTACGGCAGGAGGTGGTTCCCACGCAGATGCAGCGCCCTCCCCCGGCCTTTGTCCGGTTGATGAGATCGGCGGTCTCCTGCGGGATGATGCAGTACTCCTGATGCATTTCGTGGCTCTCAATGTCGTCTTCCTTCACCGGGCGGAAGGTTCCAAGCCCGACATGGAGCGTCACATAGCCAATCCCGACGCCCATATCGCCGATCTGCCTGAGCAGGTCCTGCGTAAAATGCAGCCCGGCCGTAGGCGCAGCGGCGCTGCCCAGCACTTTGGAATACACGGTCTGATACCGCTCCTGATCCGCGAGTTCCTCCTTGATATACGGCGGTAGAGGCATCTTTCCCAGATGCTCCAGCACCTCCAGAAAAATCCCCTCATAGTCGAACCGAACCAGACGATTTCCGCCCTCCACCTCGTCTATGATCTCGGCGGTCAGTTCTCCGTTTCCGAAGGACAGCTTGGCGCCAACCCGCATTTTTTTGCCGGGACGCACCAGACACTCCCAGACGCGGTCACCGCGGTCAATGAGCAGCAGCACCTCACAGGCGCCTCCACCGGGGAGGCGCTGCCCCAGAAGGCGCGCCGGAAGAACGCGGGAATCATTGAGAATCAGGCAATCTCCGGGTCTGAGAAACTGGGGAAGCTCATAAAAATGATGATGCTCAGTTTTGCCGGTCTGCCGGTCCAGCGTCAGAAGCCGGGAGGCGTCTCTTTTTTCGATGGGTGTCTGGGCAATCAATTCTTTGGGAAGTTCATAATAAAAATCGCTGGTTTTCATGCTCTAATCCTATCTGTCAGCCGATGGTGACGTTTGTATAATAAAAATTCAGAATATCTGTATAAGACATCCCCTGCTTGGCCATGGCGTAGGCGCCGTATTGGCTCATGCCGACATTGTGCCCGCTGCCAGTGCCCGTGATGGTGATGTCTCCGCTGGAGGAGGACGGCGCGGCCGTGTCGCTCCCGGCAGATGCGGCCTCTTTTCCGGAGGAAGTAATCACATAAAGGCCGGAATCCGGAAGCGTTCCGACGCTGCCGCTGCCTGAGATTGCGGAAACCCCGCCAAGAGAGTCCAGCGTCGAAGAATTTCCGTTCACGTAGTAACTGCCGGAGGCTGTCTGCCCCCCGCCGGAGGCCCCGTTGATGGTGAATCGCATACTCCGTACCGACTTTCCGTATGTACTGCTGTAAAAAATTGTCCGGCACGTTTCGCCCTTCACTGTCAGCGTTTTTCCTGCCGTATCCGTGAATGTGACCTTATAGACGTTGCCCATGCCGGTGAAGGCTGAGACATATGCACCGCTGACAGTTCCGATCTTGCTGCCGTAGCCCTTTGCCCGAAGGATGGACGTCAGCTGCGAGGTCGTATAGGAGGTTGTATAGCTGTAATTGGGAATGGAAATTGTAGCCTCGTAGGGGTCCTTTTTCCCGACCAGATAGTCGATGCCGTTTCCCCACACATTGGCTGCGTCCTCAGTGGCTCCGCCGTCCGAGGAAAAGTAGACGGCATTGGCGCCGATCAGACTGCCATTGAAATAAAGGCACTGTCCGGCGGTGGCATCCACGGCGCCGTTGCTTACTGCCGTCGCGTTGCCAACTCCCTGATACACCTGACAGTCGGTCGTATTGCAGACGTCGAATCCATAGGAGTTGAGGTGCTTCGTCTGTGCGCACACATAGGTTCGGGCGCAGACGGCCTGTGCCTTCAGCGCCTCGGCAGGCCAGCTGCCGCTCATCTCATAGGGGATGACGCCCCGGACGTAATCCTCCAGTCCCACGACGTTGAGGACGTTGATGTTGCCTCCGGTGATGCGGGCATATTCAAAACCGCCATAATACCGATAGCCCTTGAACCATGTGACGGAGGCACTCCCCTGCCCGTCCGGCTGAATCCCCAGATTCCGCAGGCCCTGGCAGTCGAACTCGAACAGGACCGTGGAGGTTTTCGTAACTGTGACCAGTACGCCTGTATTTCCGGAGGAGACAGCCGTGCCGGAAATGCCCATTGACGCTGCGGCGGAAGCTGCGTCCGCGGAGGACGGATAGCACCCGACGCGGACATAGAAGGCGCCAGAGATATAAGCCGGATAGCCCCCCGCGTAAGCAGAGGCTGCCGCTGCGGCCTCCTGATAGCTTCCGTAGGCGGCGTCCGCCTGCACATGCCATGGGCCAATCGTGACCGCGGAATCCGCAGAGGAAGCGGAGTATACTCCAGTGCCGCTCATATAGATCGTGCCAGCCGCAGTTACGGAGATCGCCGTCTGCCCTGTGGAGCCAAGCGTCACAAAACTCCGGTCCGAATCATAATAACCAAAGGAGTATCCGCTGCCGGTCTGATTTTCAAGGTTTGCCGAAAACAGGGCGCTGCTGCCGTATTTCAGCCCCACCTTCACGGTGTTGTTGGTCAGTGCATAAGCCGAAACAGACGTCGCCGCAAAAAATGTCACAACAAACAGAACCATTAAAAGATATTTTTTCATACATCCTCCCTATGCTCCAACCCTTGACGAATCAGGGAAAGTATGCTACCATAAACACAAATGTCCGTGATGGAAAAACACATCTTGGGCACAGTCCAATCATTTAATTATTATAATACACCGCGGGGCCTCAATGCAACCTTTATCGACAGGGCCGCGGAATTCAACAATGCAGCAGGAGGAACATACGATGAAGCAGTACAAAGTTGGCATTATCGGCGGAACGGGCATGGTTGGCCAGAGATTTATCACTCTGATGGAAAATCATCCCTGGTTCGAACTCACCGTCATTGCGGCAAGCGGGCGCAGCGCAGGCAAAACCTACGAAGATGCGCTGGCGGGCCGCTGGGCGCTGGACATTCCCATGCCTGAGGAGGCAAAGAAGCTGGTAGTCATGGACGCGGAGGCCGACGCCGAGAAAATCGCATCCACGGTGGATTTCGTATTCTGCGCAGTCAACATGAAGAAAGAGGAGATCAAGGCTCTGGAGGAAAAATATGCCAGACTGGAATGCCCGGTGGTCTCCAACAACAGCGCCAACCGCTGGACGGAGGACGTCCCCATGGTTGTCCCCGAGATCAACGCCGACCACATCGCCGTGATCGACGCGCAGCGCAGGCGGCTGGGCACAAAGCGGGGCTTCATCGCCGTAAAATCCAACTGTTCGCTGCAGAGCTACGTTCCGGCGCTGAATCCCCTGCGGAAATACGGACTGGATCGCGTGCTGGTCTGCACGTATCAGGCCATTTCCGGTGCCGGAAAGACCTTTGAGCGGTGGCCCGAGATGGTCGACAACTGCATCCCCTACATCGGCGGTGAGGAGGAGAAATCCGAGCAGGAGCCTCTGAAGCTCTGGGGCCATGTGGAGGACGGCAAAATTGTCAAGGCCGACAGCCCCTCCATCACGGCGCAGTGTTTCCGTGTGGCCTGTCAGGACGGCCATATGGCGGCTTGCTTCATGAAGTTTGCCGACGGCTGCAAGCCGAGCATGGAACAGATCCGCGAGGACTGGGCCTCCTTCCGCGGGCCTGCGCAGGAGCTGGAGCTGCCCTCCGCGCCCAAGCAGTTCCTCCATTACTTTGAGGAGCCGGATCGTCCCCAGACGCGGCTGGACCGCAATCTGGAACACGGCATGGCGGTTTCCATCGGCAGACTTCGTCCCGACACGCAGTATGACTATAAGTTTGTGTGCCTGAGCCACAACACCCTGCGGGGCGCTGCGGGCGGAGCGGTACTTCTGGCCGAGCTGCTGTGCAAAAAGGGATATATCCTCGCGAAATAACTTCATTCACAAATGAGCCGGGGTCTCCGCAGAGCAGCGGAGGCCCCGTCTTTGCTGCCAATTCAAAATGCAAGGAGTTGTTTTATGTGAAGGAACCTATCTTTACAGGTTCTGGCGTTGCAATCGTAACGCCCTTCACGAATGAAACGGTCGACCTTCCGGCGCTGGGACGCCTCATCGATTACCAGCTTCAGGGAGGTACGGACGCCATCATCGTCTGCGGCACCACGGGAGAGGCCTCCACCATGACCTATCAGGAGCGGATGCGGACGGTGGAATATGTGATCCATTACGTGGACGGAAAGATTCCCGTCATCGCCGGCACGGGCTCCAACAATACGGAAAATGCCATCGCCCTTTCCCGCGACGCGGAGTCCGCCGGCGCCGACGGTCTGCTGATCGTAACGCCGTATTACAACAAGGCGACACAGCAGGGGTTAATCCGGCACTACGAGGCCATTGCGGATACCGTGGACTCCCCTGTTATTCTCTACGACGTTCCCTCCCGCACCGGCGTGACCATCGCTCCTGAAACCTACGCTGTGCTGGCAAGGCACCCAAATATTCTGGGTGTCAAAGAGGCCTCCGGCAATCTCGGCAGCATACAAAAAACCCGGAATCTGTGCCCGGAGGATTTTTACATCTGGTCCGGCAACGACGACGAGACGGTGCCCATCTGCGCGCTGGGCGGCCGCGGCGTCATCTCCGTGGCGGCAAATCTGCTGCCTGCCGAAATGCACCGCCTGGTCCGGCTGTGCATGGAGAACGATTTCCGCACCGCCGGAGCGCTGCAGCTTTACCTGAAGGAGTTCTTCGACGCCATGTTCTGCGAGGTGAATCCGATCCCTGTAAAGACGGCGCTGAATCTGGCGGGCCTGTCCGTGGGAAAGCTGCGTCTTCCCCTCTGCGAGCCTTCGGCGGCCAACGCGGAGCGGCTGAAAACCGTCTTGGTCAAGTACGGGATTCCGCTGGCGGAATCCTGAATCTGGTTCGCAGCAAAACAGCAGGACGGTCTGCCTATGGGCAGACCGTCCTGCTGTCTGATTACCCTTCTATCTGGGTCAGCATCCGGTCGCGATGCTCCTCAATATATTCATCATACGTGCAGGCCTTGTCGATCAGGCCACCGGGGACAAACTCCATGATTCGGTTGGCAATGGTCTGAACAAATTCATGATCGTGCGAGGAAAACAGAAGCACGCCCTTGTAATCGATCAGACCGTCGTTGACAGCCGTGATAGACTCCAGATCGAGATGGTTGGTGGGCTGATCCAGCACCAGCACGTTGGAGCCGTACAGCATCATGCGGGACAGCATACAGCGGACTTTTTCACCGCCGGAGAGCACCTTGACCGGCTTGTATACGTCGTCTCCGGAGAAAAGCATCCGCCCCAGAAAGCTGCGCATGAAGGACTCCGTGGTTTCGTGGGTATACTGGCTGAGCCACTCCACCAGATTCAGATTACAGTCGTTGAAAAACGCGGAGTTGTCCAGCGGGAAGTAGCTGGTGGTAATGGTGGTTCCCCACTTATAGCTGCCCTCGTCGGGTTCTTCTTCGCCCATAATGATCTTGAAGAAGATGGTCTTGGCCAGCTCATTTTCACCGACAAAGGCGATCTTGTCCCCCTTGTTGACCCGGAAGGACACGTTGTCCAGAATCTTGACCCCGTCTATCGTCTTGGAGAGATTCTCCACCGTCAGAATTTCCTTGCCAGGTTCTCTGTCCATGGTGAAGCCCACGAAGGGATAGCGGCGGGAGGAGGCAGGCATTTCCTCCACGGACAGCTTGTCCAGCAGCTTGCGCCGGGAGGTGGCCTGCTTGGATTTGGACTTATTGGCGGAGAAGCGTTCAATAAAGCTCTGAAGCTCTTTGATCTTCTCTTCGTTTTTCTTGTTCTGATCGCGCATCATCTTCTGAACCAGCTGGCTGGACTGATACCAGAAATCGTAGTTGCCCACATACATCTTGATCTGGCCGTAGTCCACATCCACGATGCTGGTGCAGACGGTGTTCAGAAAATAGCGGTCGTGGGAAACCACCAAAATCAGCCCCTCGTACTCCATCAGAAAGTCCTCCAGCCACTCGATGGCGGCCAGATCCAGATGGTTGGTGGGCTCGTCCAAAAGAATGATGTCAGGCTTGCCGAACAATGCCTGCGCCAGCAGAACCTTCACCTTTTCCTTTGCGGTCAGGCTGCTCATTTCGCTGTACAGAATGTCGTTGGAGAGGCCCAGGCCCTGAATCAGACGGCTGACATTGGATTCGGCCTCCCAGCCGTCCATGTCCGCAAACTCAGCCTCCAGCTCTGAGGCCTTCACGCCGTCCTCGTCCGAGAAATCCGGCTTTTCGTACAGGGCATCTTTCTCCTTCATCACATCGTACAAATGCTGGTTGCCCATGATGACCGTATCCAGAACCGTATACTGATCGTATTGGAAATGGTCCTGCTTGAGAACGGACATCCGCTCGTTGGCCGGAATGATGACCTCGCCGGAAGAAGGTTCCAGATCGCCGGAGAGGATGCGCAGGAAGGTCGTTTTTCCGGCGCCGTTGGCTCCGATGATGCCGTAGCAGTTGCCCGGCGTAAATTTCAGGTCGACATGCTTGAACAGACTTTGGCCCGTAAAATTCAAACTGACGTCATTGACTGTAATCATTGATTGCTTTCCTTTTGTTTTATTTCAGCGCAGCAGCGGCCGGCCGCAGAATGCGGCAGCCGCTGCTTTGATGATTGCAAATTATTTCAGCAGTGCCCGGTGAAAGACCTTTTTGCCTTTTTTGATGATTACGCCTTCGCCGGAAAAGTCTCCCTGATCGAAGGCGGCCTCGATCCCTGCGATCTTCCGGTCATTCACAGTGACGCCGCCCTGCTGGATCAGGCGGCGGGCTTCGCCGTTGGAGGCGCACAGTCCGCAGGCGACCAGCAGGCTCATGGCGCCGATCTTCCCGCCCTCAAACTGATCGGCAGACAGCTCCGTGGTGGGCATATGCTCCAGAGAGCCCGCGCCGGCAAACAGCCCCCTGGCAGTCTCCTCGGCCTTGCGGGCCTCCTCCTCGCCGTGTACCAGCTTGGTCAGCTCGAAAGCGAGAATCTCCTTGGCGCGATTCAGCTGGCTGCCCTCCCAGTGATCCATTTCGTCGATCTGTTCCAGCGGCAGGAAGGTCAGCATACGGATGCACTTGAGCACGTCGGCGTCTCCGACGTTCCGCCAGTACTGGTAGAATTCAAAGGGGCTGGTCTTGGCGGGATCCAGCCAGACGGCGCCATTGGCGGTCTTTCCCATCTTCTTGCCCTCGGAATTCATCAGCAGCGTGATCGTCATGGCATAGGCATCCTTGCCCAGCTTTTTGCGGATGAGCTCCGTGCCGCCCAGCATATTGCTCCACTGGTCGTCTCCGCCGAACTGCATATTGCAGCCGAGGGTCTGGAACATATGATAGAAGTCGTAAGACTGCATGATCATGTAGTTGAATTCGAGGAAGCTCAGGCCCTTCTCCATACGCTGCTTATAGCACTCCGCGCGCAGCATATTGTTTACGGAGAAGCATGCGCCGACCTCGCGGAGCAGATCGACGTAGTTGAGCTTCAGCAGCCAGTCGGCATTGTTGACCATCATGGCCTTTCCGGGGCCGAAGTCAATGAATCGCTCCATCTGCTTCTTGAAGCAGTCGCAGTTGTGCTGGATGGTCTCGGGCGTCATCATGGACCGCATATCGCTGCGGCCGGAGGGGTCGCCGATATAACCGGTGCCGCCGCCGATCAGCGCGATGGGACGGTTTCCGGCCATCTGGAGACGCTTCATCAGGCACAGGGCCATGAAATGTCCCACGTGGAGGCTGTCTGCCGTCGGATCGAAGCCGATATAAAATACCGCTTTTCCGTTGTTGATCAGGTCTTTGATCTCGTTTTCGTCGGTTACCTGCGCAATCAGTCCTCTGGCTACCAATTCGTCATAGCAAGTCATTTCTATATACTTCCTTTCGTCATCTGTGACAGAGTAAACGCCCTCTGTCCGGCAGGACAGAGGGCGTACAAAACGTACGCGGTACCACCTCTGGTTCGTGCCGTCCTCGCGGACGGACACCTCGCGGAGTTCCATCAAACTCCTGCGCGATAACGGGCGCACCCGGAGCACGCCTACTGAGCAAAAAGCCGTTTGGGTGCCAGCTCCGCAGTGTATTCGCCGCGGCCGCCTCTCCCCCTTTCACCATCCGGGGGCTCTCTTTGCAGGCAAACCGCAGGTACTCTTCTGCATCGTCGCTGTATACAGCGGATAGTCTATCCGATTTTCGGGAAAATGTCAACACTTCCGAAGAAAAAGTCCGTAAAAACGGTTTACAGGCCCTTTTTATATGCCTCTGCTTCATCCAGAAGTTCCCCTGCGCTCTGCAGCATGGCATCGGTGAGTCTGCTGCCGCCGGTCAGCCGCGCCAGCTCGCCGCACCGCTCCGCACGGTTCATGCGTACGACGCTGGTATAGGTGCGTCCGCTTTTTTCGCCCTTGGAAACGGAAAAATGGGTGTCCGCCATGGCGGCCAGCTGAGGCAGGTGCGTCACGCAGAGAACCTGCTTCTGCCGACTGACCTGCGCCATCTTTTCCGCCACCTTCTGCGCGGCTCTCCCCGAAACGCCGGTATCTACCTCGTCAAAAACCAGCGTTCCCACCGCCTCCTGCTCCGCGAGAACGTTTTTCAACGCCAGCATGATCCGGGCCAGTTCGCCGCCGGAGGCGATTTTGGCGATGGATTTCAGATTTTCACCGGTATTGGCGGACATCAGAAAACGCACGGAATCGCAGCCGTCCGCGCCGGGTTCCTTTTCTGTGAACGCGATGGAAAACTGCACGTGCCTCATATCGAGATCCCGTAGCTCCCGCAGGATGCGCTTCTCCAGCTCGGCGGCGGCAGTGCGCCTAACCGCCCGGAGTGCGGAACCTTTGGCGGAGACGTCCGCACGGGATTTCTCCAGCTGGGACTTCAGTCTCTGAATCGTATCGTCGGCGGATTGGATTGCGTCCAGCTCCTCCCTGCATTTTTCAAGGTAAGCCAGCATATCTTCCTCTGTGGCGCCATATTTCTTTTTCAGACGATACAGCTGATCGCAGCGGCTCTCCACCTCGTCCAATTCTTCGGGAGAAAACTCAAATTTTTCTCGCTGATCCCGAATTATTTCGGCAAGGTCATATACTTCACAGGTGCTCTGGTTCAATCGCTCATACAGTTCCTGCAAGCTGTTGTCCAGATGCTTGATGGAGGACAGCATTTCCTGCGCGCTGCGCAGCAGGGACACTGCGCCGGCAGAGGTTCCGTCATCGTCTCCGTTCAGCGCGGCGTCGGCGCCCTGCAGCGCAGAGAGATATTTTTCACCGTTCCGGAGAAGATTTCTGCGCTTTTGCAGTTCTTCCTCCTCGCCCGGCTCCAGCTCGGCCCGCTCCAGTTCATCGATCTGAAACTGCAGGCTGTCCATTCTTCGGTTTTTTTCGGCCTCGTCCAGCTGCAGAGAACGAATGCGTTCCCGCAGGGCCCCCATGGAAGAATAGGCGCTCTGATATGCTGCCAGCTCCGGTCCCGTTTTTCCGAAACGATCCAGATAGACGATATGCTGCTCCTCGTCCAAAAGCTGCTGACCGTCGTGCTGGCCGTGGATATTCAGAAGCTGATTTCCGATCTCCCGCAGCTGCGAGACCGTCACCGGCCTGCCGTTGACCCGGCAGACATTCCGTCCGTCAGAGGTAATCTCCCGCTGCAGCAGCAGCTCGCCCCCCTCCTCCGGCAGAATGCCGTTGGCGGAGAGAACCGGAAGGTCGGCGGAGATGCCGGAAAATTCGGCGCTGACAAAAGCGCGATCCGCCCCGGTCCGGATCAGATCACGGGAGGTGCGGCCGCCAAGAACGGCCTCCATGGCGTCGATCACGATAGATTTTCCCGCGCCTGTTTCGCCGGTCAGCGCGTTGAACCCGGAATCGAACTGAATGTCGGCCAATTCGATCACCGCGATATTTTCGATGTGCAGCAGCTCCAGCATGGTGTCCTCTCCTTTTCAGACGCCGCCCCGGTCATTTTACAGCATTTCTTTGATTTCTTCGCAGAATATGGCGGCAGAGTCGTTGTCCTTCATGACAAGGAAGGCTGTATCGTCGCCTGCCAGACTGCCCAGCATATAGTTGATCCCCATATCGTCCAGCGCGGCGCAGGCAGCCGAGGCCAGGCCGGGCATGGTTTTGACCACTACAATGTTCTGGGCGGCCTCAATACTGGTAATGCTCTCGCGAAAGATTGTTCTCAGTTTTTCGGCGAAATTCAGCTTTGTTCGGTTGCCGGACACGGCATACTTATAAACGCCCTGACCCATGGGCTCCTTGATCAGATGCATTTGCTTGATGTCTCTGGAAATGGTAGCCTGCGTGCTGCTGATCCCCCGCGCCAGCAGGCGGTCCAGCAGCTGCTCCTGCGTTTCAATGTTTTCCTCGGAAATGATTTCCAGGATCTTGCTCTGCCGATCATTTTTCATCCTTCTGCCCTCCCGGTAACATTTTCTTCGCGAAAATTTCACAAAAGCTCTTTTCCGTCAGGCGGACGAGCTTTGTGACGTACTTGGATTTGCGCACATAGACGTGATCGTCCTGCTTCAGTGCGAAGGCTCGGCTCTCATCCACGCAGAGGTAAACCGGTTTCCGGCCGTTGCGGTCCAGTTCGATGCTCAGCGACCGGTCGGGAGAGAGTACATAGGAGGAAAAGCGCATATTATGCGTACAGATCGGGCAAACCACCAGCGCCTGCGCCACGGGCTCCACCACGGGACCTCCCGCAGACAGCGAGTATGCGGTGGAACCGGTGGGTGTGGAAATGATGACGCCGTCCCCCGCGATGTCCGCCAGATGATGTCCGTCCGATGCAATGCTGAGGTGGATCACGTGGGAGATGGGGCCCTCCCGGATGACGGCATCGTTCAGTCCCAGATTGGTGTAGACCTGCTTGCCGTCCCGGATCACGGAGACATCCAGCATCATGCGGGATTCCGTCTCGAAGTTCCAGTCCCTGAGCCGTTTTAGTGCGTCTAACTCAGTGGCCTCCAGCTCGGCGATAAAGCCCAGGCTGCCCATATTGATGCCCAGCACGGGGACCTTGTTCATCGCGGCCAGCTTGGCAAGATGCAGAATCGTTCCATCTCCGCCGAAGGTAATCAGGAGATCGCTGCTGCGAAGTTCCGCCGTCAGAGGCCGTGCGTCCATATTCTCGAAACTGCCGTCTCTCTGATCCCGGAAGGGTGAGCAAACCACCGTCCGGAACCCCATATCCTGAAGCAGCGCCGCCGCCTCCCGAGTGCAGCTTAAATCTTCATCCCGGCTGGGATTGGGACAGAGAATAATCTTTTTCACAGCGATTCACCCCCGTGTTCTTCTAAAACCTGATGGGATTCCGCAACCAAAGCGGGCAGATTGAATGTTCGTTCCGGAAGGCTCCCCTTTTCCAGAAAACCCAGATATTCGATGTTTCCCTCTGGGCCCCGGATGGGAGAGTATGTAATGTCAATGACTGTAAAACCGGAGTCCTTTGCATGATTCAGGAAGTTTTCCAGTACCTCGACATGAACGGCCGGGTCCCGAACCACGCCCTTCTTACCGACCTTTTCCCGTCCCGCCTCAAATTGCGGTTTTACAAGGCAGGCCACATGGCCGCTTTCCTTCAGCAGCCCGCACACTGCCGGCAGGATCAGTTTTAAGGAAATAAAGCTCACATCCACCGAAGCAAAATCCAGCTCGTCCGGTATCTGCTCATGGGTCAGATAGCGGGCGTTGGTTCTCTCCAGACAGACGACCCGCGGGTCGCTGCGCAGTTTCCATGCCAGCTGTCCGTAACCGACGTCCACGGCATAAACCTTGGAGGCTCCGTTTTGCAGCATACAGTCCGTAAACCCTCCGGTGGAGGCGCCGATGTCGCCGCAGACGGCATCTTTCAGGGAGATGGGGAACGTGGCCATGGCTTTTTCCAGCTTCAGTCCCCCCCGGCTCACATAGGGCAGGACATTTCCGCGTACCTCCAGCCTGGCGTCATTGGAAACCGCCGTCCCGGGCTTGTCCACCCGCTGACCGTCCACAAACACCAGACCGCTCATAATGGTGGCCTGCGCCTTTTGACGGCTATCCTGAAGGCCGCGCTCGGTCAGAAGAACGTCCAGCCGCGTTTTATTGCTCATGAGAAATCGCCTCCGTGACGGCCCGCGCGATACCCTCCGCGTCCAGACCGTAGCTATGCTGTAGCTGTGCCACCGTACCCGCCGGGGCAAAGGTTTTTCCAAGATTCTGCAGGATCAGTTTTTGGGGGGCCGCTCCGCTCTGCGCCAGAATGGCCGCGATTCGCTGTCCGGCGCAGCCGACTCCAAAGGCATCCTCCGCCACAAGGAGGCGGGCCTTTCCCCGCAGAAAAGGAAGCAGAATGTCCTCGTCCAGAGGAGAGATCTGATTGAGCTTCAGGACTTCTGCCGAAATACCCTTTTTCTCCAGCAGCGCCGCGGCGCCCAGCGCTTCATTGATCAGAATGCCGTAAGTCAGCAGTGTCACATCTCCGCCATCCCGCAGGCGAACCAGCGGTGCGGTGCCCGAGTCCTCACGGAATGCGCCTTCTCCGCCCCGCGGATAGCGCACGGCGACGGGTCCCTCGCAGTCAAACAGCGCGGTGCGCAGCATCCGCCGCAGCTCCGCAAAATTTGAGGGGCAATACACGGTAAAACCGGGAATGGATGAGAGAAACAGGGCGTCGAAGCAGCCGTGATGCGTCTCTCCGTCCGCACCCACCAATCCCGCCCGGTCAACGGCAAAAACAACGTGGAGCCCTTGCAGGGCAACATCGTGAATCAGCATATCGTAGCCGCGCTGCAGGAAAGTGGAATATACTGCAAATACTGGGATGAGTCCCTGCTTGGCCATTCCGCCGGCCATGGCCGTACCGTGTCCCTCCGCAATGGCAACGTCGAAAAAACGTTCCGGATAGGCCTTGGCAAAGGGGCGAAGTCCCGTCCCGTCCGCCATGGCGGCTGTTATGGCGCAGACGCGGGAATCTCGCTCTGCGCAGTCGCAAAGCGTCTTTCCCAGCACGGAGGAAAAGCTCTCGCCGTCGGCTTTCAGGGGCAGTCCGGTGGCAGGGTCAAAGGGGCCGACGCCGTGAAACTTGCCGGGGTTCTGCTCTGCAAAGGAATATCCCTTTCCCTTGATGGTATTGACATGGACGACGACTGGCTTGCGCAGCTCCTTTGCCCACTGCAAAACGTTGCACAGCCTGTCCAGATCGTGTCCGTCGATAGGCCCCAGATAGGTGAAGCCCATGTCCTCAAACAAAGTGCTGCCGGGCCAGATGGTTCGCTTCAGCGCGGACTTCAGGCGATGATTGAAACGATACAGCCCGCTGCGCATGGGCTGTTCTCCAAACAGGCTGCGATACCACTTTTTGAAGTGATAATAGGCGGGTTTGGAACGAATGTGGGCCAGATGCCGGGACATGGCACCCACGTTGGGATTGATGGACATTCCGTTGTCGTTGAGAATGACGATCATGGGCTCCTTGGAGGCCCCTGCGTTGTTCAGTCCCTCATAGGCCAATCCGCCGGACAGCGCCCCGTCACCGATCAGCGCAAGTACATCGTAATCCTGCTTTTGCAGGGTTCTTGCACGGGCCATTCCCAGCGCCACCGATACGGAATTGGAGGCATGGCCGGCAATGAATGCGTCATGCTGGCTTTCGTATGGCTTTGGAAAGCCGGAGAGACCGCCGAACTGACGCAGGGTGGAGAACAGCTCCTTCCTTCCAGTCAGCGCCTTGTGGACGTAGCACTGGTGCCCCACGTCAAAAACGAGCCGGTCCCGCGAGGTGTCAAAAACCCGGTGGATTGCTACCGTCAGCTCAACGGCTCCCAGATTCGAGGCCAGATGCCCCCCGGTCTGTGAGACGTTTTCCACCAAAAAACGGCGCAGCTCACCGCATAAAATCTCCAGCTCAGCCCGAGACAGTTTCTTGACGTCGTCGGGGGACTGGATGGTCTCTAATATCACGTGTTTGCTCCTCTCCGTCACTTGGACGAGCGGTGAAAAAGATGAAGAAAGCGCCCGGCGAAAAAAACCACGCGGGTGCTCTGACTGATGGCAAAGGTCTTGCCCAGCGCCTTCCCTCCGATGGTCAGGCCGGAGATCAGCGCCGTTACGCCCACGGAGAGCAAAACCGTATGCAGGTTCAGCACAGCCTGCAAACGAACCACCAGCACGGCGGCGGTTGTGCCGCTGACGATGCCGCAGATGTCGCCTACCACGTCGTTGCAAAAGCTGCTGACGTGGCTGGCGTTCTGCAAAAGGCGCAGGGCCTCGGACGCACCCTTCTCCTTGTGGGCGGCCATGGAATGAAAGGGGCGCTCATCCGCGGCGGTGACTGCGACGCCAAGAATGTCAAACAGGATACCCAGGGCGATGAACAGGACCAATACCAGCACCGCAACCACTGTGCCCGCGCTGTTCAGCGTCGTTTCGGACAGCAGGCTCAGCGCGGCGGAAAGGCCCAGCGCTATGAAAAAAATCCGCAAAATCCATTGATATTGCGGCGGTTCTTCCTTTTTACATTTTTTACTGTTTTTTTCGCTTTTTTCCACGAAATCCTCCAAGAAAGTTTATGCATATGCCAAGCAGCGGCAGCAGAAAAAGTAAATCTTACGGCTTAGGTACGGGTTGGTTTTCCCTGCGGCACACCTCTCGTTGCCGATGGAGGCGGTTCCCCCTTCGGTGCCGCATCACAGCGTTGCCAGCCGTGTGACCCGATTGCCACTTAGTCCGCACTGCAATCCTTTTTCTGCCCCGGTATGGACAGCCTAGGTGTTTTCCACCGCAGACTATCCGTTTCTTAGCCTCTTTTGCAGCCGGGGTTTCAAGAAGCAAGGGGTGTCTGCGCTCTGGCCAGAGCTGAAACACCTGAACCTTCTATTCACCCCGCCCACGCAAGGCAGGCTACATCTGCACACAGCATTACGGGCAAAGCCCGATGCACCGCATTGCAGGTTCCTAATCTGCTTCGTACGCAGGCCGAAATACCACATGGGAGTACGTCTGCGCACAAGAGCAGGTCTCCACGAAAACAGGGACGGGTTAACCATGCCATTGGAAATCGCCCTGAATCCGCAAGCGTCAAAGACGCTTCCCCCCAGCACCCACCCAAAACTGGGCGTATCAAGCAGGCACCAGAGGTTTCATCGTTATGCCCTTTGGAGGCTTTTTAGGTCCTCCCTCGGAAACGGCAGTTCTGACTAGAATACTGCACCGCTGCTTAGCATGATTTGATTATAACACTCTTTTGATAATTATACAACATATTCCGTATATACAAACTGTGAATTTTTGCGAATTGTTTGATATAAATGGCGCAATGTTATACAAACACAGGAAAACACAGGCCGAAATATTTCCAGCCTGTGTATCAAATTTATTTTTTTCTGCTGGCAAGCTGGTCGGCCAGGCAGCAGAGAAAACCGTGATCGGGCAGACCGCGGATTGCGGCCTGCGCCTGCTCCGTACAGCTGCGAACGGCCTGACGGCACCCATCCTGTCCCAGCAGATCCACAAAGGTGATCTTTCCTTCCTCTCTGTCCGATCCGATGGGCTTTCCGAAGGTCTCCGCATCCCCGATCACATCCAGCAGATCGTCCTGAATCTGGAACGCCAGACCGATCTGTTCGGCAAATTCCATCGCGGCCTTCCGCACGGGGGCCGCAGCGCCGGCAGCGGCACAGCCCATCTCTGCCGCAGCGCAGATCATGGCGCCGGTTTTCAGGCGATGAACCGCCGTCAGCTCCTGCCTTGTCTGAGGCGAATGAAGCGTGTCCAACACCTGGCCTGCCACCATCCCGTCGGCTCCTGCCGCACGCGCCAGAATCAAAGCACATTCCGCGCGCCGCTCCGGCACGATGCCGGGAGCGGAGAGAATCAGCCGGAATGCCTCCGGCTGCAGGGCGTCGCCGGCCAACACCGCCATGGTTTCTCCGAAAACCCTGTGATTGGTAGGCTTTCCCCGGCGGAGCGCGTCGTCGTCCATGCAGGGCAGGTCGTCATGGATCAGGGAATACGTGTGAACCAGCTCCAGCCCGCAGGCTATGGGCAGGGCATCTCTCCAGTTCATTCCGCCGATATGGGCGAATTCCAGAGCCAGCACCGGCCTGATGCGCTTCCCGCCGGCCAGCAGGCTGTAGCGCATGGATTCGTACAGATCGCTCCATGCGGGTTTCTCCGTGAAAAGAGTCTCCAGATACGACTCCGCCGCCAGACGATATTCCTCGTATCGGGCCTGAAATTCCATTTGTTCCATTGTATGCTTCCTCCGCTGCGGCGATCAGTCTTCAGTCGTGTCGAAGGGCTGCTCCACCGGGGCACCGTCGGCGCCCTTCATCAGCTTGACCACCTTCTGCTCGGCAGTGTCCAGTGCCTTGCTGCAGGCGGCGATCAGCCTGGTGCCCTCCTCAAACAGCGTCAGGGAATCCGCCAACGGCACATCTCCCTGCTCCAGCTGGGAGACAATCTCCTCCAGCCGCGTAATCTGCTCCTCAAAGCTCTTTGCCTTTTTTTCGCTCATGGTGTTTCCTCCTTACCATATGACCTGTCCACCGTACACGCCAGCCCGCCGCTGCCCAGCGTGACCCGGACATGGCTGCCGGACGGCGCATCCTGCCAGCTTTTGACCAGCACGCCGCTTTCATTCTGTACCATCGCATATCCGCGGCCCAGTACCTTCAGGGGGCTCATGGCATCCAGGGACGCGGCCAGAGCCGAGAAGCGTTCGCGTTTTTCCGCCAGCTGACGGTTTCCGAGGTCACCCAGCCGCTGCTGTGCATGAACAAGCTCCATGCGCCGATCCTCCACATAGGCAAGCTGGTCCTTCATAACCCGCTTTTGTGCCAGCCCGTCCAGCCTTTGCCGCAGAGAGGCCAGCCGCCCGGTCTCGGACTGCTCCAGCCTCTGGGATGCCCCCTGCAGCCAGCGAAGCAGTTCGGCCTGATCGGGAACGGCGATTTCCGCCGCATTGGACGGAGTGGAGGCGCGGGCATCCGCCACAAAATCCGAGATGGTCACGTCAGGCTCATGCCCCACGGCGGAAATCACGGGGATTTCCGATTCAAAAATGGCCCGTGCCACCCGTTCGTCGTTGAAAGCCCAGAGATCCTCCAGTGATCCGCCTCCCCGGCCGGTGATAATGACATCTGCCAGTTTCCAGCGGTTTGCATAGCGGAGCGCACCGACAATTTCCGGCGGTGCCTCGGCGCCCTGCACCCGCACCGGGAGAAGGAGGACCTTGGCGGCGGGAAACCGGCGGCGCAGAATACGAATCATGTCGTGCACCGCCGCGCCTGCCGAGGACGTGATGATCGCTATGCGCCGGGGATACCGGGGCAGCGGCTTCTTGCGGCCCTGCTCAAACAGTCCCTCCTGCAGCAACTTTGCCTTCAGCTGCTCAAACGCCACGTACAGATCGCCCACGCCCTCCGGAGACAGGGTGTCGCAGTAAAGCTGGTAGGCCCCGTCCCTGGGGAATACCGTGATGCGGCCCGAGACCACGACCTTCATCCCATTTTCCGGGCGAAAGCGCAGCTTGACGGCGGAGCTTTTGAACATGACGCAACGCAGCGAACCCTCCGCGTCCTTCAGCGTGAAGTAATGATGCCCGGAGGGATAGATTTTATAATTGGACAGCTCGCCCCGCACCAGAATCCCCTGCAGCATGGGCTCGTTGTCCAGCAGCAGCTTCACCAAATGGTTGACTTCGGTGACGCCGAAAATATGCTGTTCCATAAAGACCTTCCTTCCGGCGGAGCGCCTGCCGGCCCTCCGCCGATCTCACCGAAAAAACGGAGCGGACGGCAGCTTTTGCCGCCGCAGCCCGCTCCGCGCTCTTTATCAGTTCCCGGACGTTTCGTTTTCAGCGGCGGTCCGGGGCGGCGCACTCTCCTCAGGGAGTTCCCTGCGCACAAAGCTGCCCAGAATACCGTTCACGAACTTCACCGTTTCCGGCGACTCGTATTTCTTGGCGATCTCCACCGCCTCGTTGATGGAGACGCCGCTGGGAATCTCCGGCATATAGAGAATCTCATACATGGCAACGCGCATGATCGCGGAGGCAATCATGGAAATGCGGGAGAAGTTCCAGCCCACCGCGTACTTTTCAATATAGGAATCCAGCTCTGCCGCGTGACCGGAAACGCCGCTTACCAGCTTGCGGATATAGGCCGCCTGCTTCTCGTTGGGCGCCTCGCTGTACAGCGGGTCCTCCCCTTCCAGCGAAGCAAACGCCTCGGCGGTCAGGCGCTGATCCAGCAGCTGATCAATGGGCTGGTTGGTAAAGTTCATCTCATACGAGAGGTGAACGGCAATTTCTCTGGCGGTATTTCGTGTCATCTTCAGTAACGTCCTTTTTGAGATTAGGCGATCGTCACGCCGCCCACATGGATATTGACCGCGCCGACCGTGCAGCCCGTCATGCCCTCCACGGCACCGGCAACGGCCTTCTGCGCATTTTCCGCCACCTCGGGAATGGGGTGTCCGTACTGGACGGTCAGATAGAGATCCAGCGCCAGCGCAGAGCCGGTCATGTCGATTTTCACTCCGCGGATCCCCTTCTGCGCGCTTTTGCGGTTGCTGAGATCGGTCACGCTGGCACCCATGTTGGTCATCATGCCGGATACGCCCTCGACCTCGCGCACGGCGCCAACGGCGATGGCTGCAATGACCTCCTCAGATATATTGACGCTTCCGTTTTCCTCGGGCAGCGTCATGTATTCTTTGTTTTCGCCCATAACACAATACTCTCCTTATTTTCCGTATCCTTGGTACAAGCGGATTTGGCTGGCTGTTCCGCCGCGGCACGGGGCCTCTGCGGCGAAGTCGGGCGGCAGATTTTTCCCGTGAAAGATTCTCGAAATACCTACTGCCGCCAAAACGCCACTTTAGGGTATTTTACCATGAGAACGGCTAAAATACAACAGCTAATTTGCCGCCATAATTTTGATGCTGGCGGCCGGGTAGCCCGTCTCCGTCATTGTAATATCCGTGACCTTTGCCACGTCGTCGCTGCTCAGTTCCCCGGAATCCGTGCCCACCACCACACTGATGCTGTCGTCTCCCATAAAGGCCACGCAGTCCGTATAGCCTTTCGCGGTGACCAGATTTTCGATCTGGGCCTCCTTGAGCGTATAGGAGGCCAGCGTCTGGATTCCCTTCGACGCCTCGTTCGTCACGCTCTGGTCGGCGTCCTTTTCCTTTGCGGCCTCCTGCAGCAGCGAGATGGCGTTGTCCCTCGCCTGCTGACGGGTCAGACGGGCGGAGGCAAAATAGTCGGAGCCGGTATAGACGCCGTCCTCATTCAATGAGCCGGAGGCCGCCGCGGCTGCCGATGTGTCCGCCGCCGACGCAGCGGCGCTCTCCGCGGCGCTGCCGCCGGTCTTCCCGGATACGAGGGTGGACTCTCCCAGTATTTTCGTGCCTGCCGTGGCCGACTGATCCGTATATTTCCAGTTCAGAAAAACCGCTGTTCCCACCAGCACCAGCATGGTCAGGATCACTGCGTTGCGCTTCCATGTGTGTTTCATACTTCTGTTCCTCCTCAAGATGATTATTGACATTTCACCACCGAAATCCGATCCGAGCTGAGACCCGTCAGCACCGACACCGCCTGCGTCACCGCCAGTCTGACTGCCGGATCGTCCGCTCCCTGGCAGACCACCAGTGCCCCGCGATAAGTGGGGCCCGTGGTCCCGGTAACCACTGCCTCGTCTCCGCTGTCGCCTGAGATCACCACCGTGTCTGATCGTTTGGTATAGTCGTCGGGACTGCCGACGGCTCCGCTGTAAGAAAGCTCGGTATCCCGGGCCAGCTCCTGTTCGGGGCCGCTCTGAACGCTGAGCATCAGCTGCAGCTGCCCTGTCCCCCTGATTTTGGACAGGATGGCTGTCATCCGTTCCTCCTCCGCTGATGCGTCAGAGGAATCCGTGCAGGCCGTCCGGGCGCCGGCGGCCTGCGTCGTTCCCTTCTCCGAAGGCCAGAGCAGCAGAGCCATTCCCACCAGCACCACCAGTCCCACGTACTTATATCGGCCCCACAAGTTCTGAAAGGACTCAGTTTTTACTTTGATCCGCACAGTTCCATTCCTGCCTCTCACGGGGAATCCCCAGCTCCTGTTCCAGCATTTCCGATAATTTGGGAGAAAACTTGCATCCGAGAAAAACCGCCGTCGGGCTGGGGATGCCGCTCTCCGTTTCCTTCACCGTCACCTGCACGGCGCAGGACAATCCCTGCGCCTTCGCTTCTTTGAGAATATATGCCTCCGTTTTGGACTCTATGAGCGACGCCAGCTCCCTTTGAGAGTCTGCCCTCCATTCTTCCTGCTTCTGCTGAATCTCTCCGGAACTTTTCGCCGCAGCCAGCGTCAGTCCGGAGACATTCAGATGCAGCAGCGGCTGCACCAGAACGATCAGCAGGACCAGTCCGCCGGTGAGGGACGAAATTTTTCGGATTGCTCCGGGCGGGATCATCGCCTGCGCCGCGGACAGCAAAATCGATGCCGCAACGACAGCGGCCAGCCAGCCTCTGATCTGTTCCATCATGGCACCACCGCCGCCACGGAGGACAGGATGGAGATCAGCAGCAGCAGCGCGCAGGCGCCGGTCATTCCCAGCACCAGCCCGAAGGCACCGCCCAGCCCGTCGATCAGTCTGCACAGATTGGGCGCGCCCACTGTTCCGGCGAGAAATGCCGTGAATTTATACAGAATGTATTGGATTCCAAGCTGCAAAAACGGATACGCGCAGATGGCCAGTACCGCCAGCGTTCCGAAAATTCCAATGGTGTTTTTCAGCAGCCCTGCTCCTGCCAGTACCGTTTCAGATGCCTCCGCCAGAATGCTGCCCACGACAGGCACGGCGCCGGAGATGGCCGCCTTTGCCACCTTCACCGCCGCCGTATCTGCGGACCCGGCGATGACGTGGACGACGGAGAGATAGATCGTAAAGGCGATCAGCGACGCGCTGAGAATCCATGTAATCGTCTTCTTGATTCCGTCCGCAAGGACCGTCAGCCGGTTGTCCGGCAGCATGGCCCCGGCCGTCAGCGTTCCGATATACAGGTAAACCATGGGCATCAGCAGTCCGTTGATGAGACTCAGCAGGAGATCCGCAAAAAATACGGTGGTCACCTGCTGAACGCCTGCCGTTCCCACCGCCCCGCCCGCGGCGGCTGCGGCGGCCAGCGCAGGCAGAAGAACCTTGGAAAAAGAGCCCAGCTGCTCCATTGTTTCCGCACCCAGCCCCATCAGGGAATCCAGACTTCCCGCACTGAGCAGCGTAACGGACAGTGCGCCCGCCACGGGCGTCAGATCGATCATCTCCGGCGTTCCCGTGCTTTGCCGGAAGCCGTCCAGCAGGCCGCACAGCAGAACGATCAGCAGGATGGATATGGCCCCCTTCAGCCTTTGTCTGAGGACTGCCCTGCCTCCCGCCCCGACTTTGTGGAAAAGCTGGAGGACTTTCTCCCCCAGGGAACCGGCGTCGGTTCCGTCTGTCTCCCCAAGCAGCTCATTCGCCTGACGCGGCAGCGCGGTCCGCAGCTCTGCCGGAAGCCGGACAGCGCGGGCAGAAACGGTCAGTGACAGCAGAAGCAAAAGGAAACAAGCGCATCTTTTCATGATTTCATCAACTCCAGCAGCACCGACAGAACCGTTCGCAGCAGAGGCACCGCCACCAGCAGCGCACAGACCGAGCCGGCGGTTTCGATCACGGCGGCCAGCGCCGATTCCCCCGCGTCCCGGCACAGATTGCCTCCCACGCGAACGACCAGCGCGATTCCCATCGTTTTGTAAAGCGGGATGAACAGGTTCTGATCCACGCCGGTCTCTCCGGAGAGTTCCCGGAGAAAATCCAGCAGTTCCTGCAAAAGTCCCGACAGAAAAAGAAATGCCAGCACGGCGGCGCACAGTGTCAGCAGCATCGCCAGTTCGGGATTTTGCCGGCGAAGGAAAATTGCCAGCAGCGATGCCAGCACACAGAGTCCCGAAACCTGAATCACCTGCTCCATACTCAGAAAGAAAACAGCGTCTTAACCAGCGCAAACAGATCGCTGATCTGCCGTACCATCATGGCAAGGACGATGACAAGGCCGGCCAAAACCACCATCAGTCCCTGCTCCTCCCGGCCGGAACGGATCAGCAGCTGGTTCAGCACAGCCACCAGAATTCCAATGGCGGCAATTTTAAAAATCAAGTCCACATTCATGTCGTATCCTCATATCAGTAAAAGAATCAGCAGCAGCGCTCCGGAAAAGCACATCGCTGTGCAGCAGCGCTCGGTGTCTCTTTGACAGCGCCTTTTTTCCTCAATATCCTTTCTGAGAAAATCAGTGACAAGTGAAATCCCATCACAGGCCGCAGCCTCGTCTCCGCAGAGTTTTTGCCCCAATTCTCCGACTTCCCGCCGCACATCGGAAGATGCGGGCAAACGATCCGCCTCCTGTTTCCAGACCAGCGGAAATTCGTTTCCCGTCCGGATCGCCGCCGCAGCCGCTTCAAAAAAGACGGAGGCATCTCCGCCGCGTCCCTTCCCGGCCTTGTCCAAAAGTCCGGGAAGTGCGGAACGGCTGCTCCGGATTTCATCCCGCAGCTCGTCCAGAGCGGAATCCATGTCCCGCAGCAGAGCCAGTTCCCTCCGGAGCCGCCGGACCTGCATGGTGCGTACCGCCGCGCCGGCGCCCAGAATACAGAGGCAGCCCAGCAGCTTCAGCATGGCAGCTCCTCCGTTCGATAGAGCCGCCGCTCTCCGCTGCGCTCGATGAGAATGGCTGTCTGAAAAACTCGGGCGGCCAAAAGATCGGCGTACAACGGTTTCTGCAGCAATTCCGCCACACTGCCGGCGTGGATCGTAGCCAGCAGCTCTGCGCCGCAGTTGGCCGCCATGGTCATCGCCTCCAGATCCTGTCGGGCTGTGACCTCGTCCACTGCAATGATCTGGGGATTCATGCAGCGCAGCAGCATGGGAATGGCCAGCGATTTTGGGCAGCCGTCCAGCACATCCGTGTGACGGCCCACCTCCATTTGGGGCGTCCCCTGATAGACGACCGCCACCTCTCCCCGCTCGTCAGCCAATCCGACGCGCCAGCACTGCTCCAATCCATCTCCGTCGGAAAGGCAGCGGATCATATCCCGCAGCAGCGTGGTTTTCCCTCCGCCGGGAGGCGACAGAATCAGCGCGCTGCAAAATCTTCCCTCTCGGATCAGCAGCGGCGTCACATCCCGCGCGATCCCGCGCTGCTCCCGCGCGATGCGGATCGCGGCGGAAGAAAAATCCTTCAGATTGGTGGAAACGCCGTCTTTGATGACGGCGGTGCCGCACAGCCCCACCCTGCATCCTCCGCGGATGGGGATATACCCGCAGCGCAGGGTTTCCACGGCGGCATAGCGGGAAAACTCCGTTGCGAGATTGCACAGTGTCTCCAAATCCTCCGGGGCCACCGGCACGCCGGTGTCAAGTTCCTCTCCGGGGAGCAGCACCGTCATGGTGCGTCCCGCCCGGAGGCGGAATTCCTCCGCCGCGGCTTTGTCCCGATCCGGCAGAGCTGAGGCCGCGCGCCGGAGTGCCGCCGGAAGCACGGAAGCCGCCTGTTCATAGCATAGGATCGCCTTGTCATGTTCCATTGCCTGTCCCTCCTTGCGATGTTCCACTCTATGAGGGACTTGTCCTGCCTATGACAGAAAAACGCGGCGCCGCGGGAAATTTCCCGCGGCGCTTGTGGGGCTCTGCTCTGCAGCCATGCCGCCGAGGGGACCGTTCGGCCGGTCTCTCATCAGTGGGCGCTGCAGTAGTTTTTCGTCTCCTCGTAGGATTCCGGCTTCCGCACGGTATTGGGTGGGAAAAATTCTCCCGTGGGAAAGGCGATGTTGCGAAACAGTCCGCAGGGATCGTCGCTGGAGCCGCCGGAACACTCTTTGTCAGGCAGGCAGTAGTCGTAGACGGGAACCAGAAGCTGTGAGTCTCTCTCCAGGCGGACGATGGAAAACTGTCCCAGCGTGACGTAAATGCGGCGTCCGTCTCCGCCGCAGGAGAGCTGATCGTCGAAATAGCGGCCCACAAACGCGGGAATTTCGGCCATATCGCCCTCCATGACCCGCGGATCCGGGCAGTCCACCAGTTTGGCGTCCAGAACGATGGGGTCGACAGCCTCCACGACCGCCACGGGCAGGTTGCTCTTGCGCATTAGCTGGGGATCGGGTTCTCCGGGGCGGAACTCCGACGAAAAAATCTTGGCGTTTCCCTCGCTGCCGAACAGGATCACACGCTTGTCGAACACGCACAGCCCCTCCACCTGAACCGGGATGGGACTGCTCAGATAAGCCTGCAGGGTCACGCAGTAGAAAAAGCGCATATCTACCGTATAGAAGCCGCGGTTGAACGTCACAGGTTCCACATCCACAAAGACGTGGAGCAGACGGGCGGAGCCGCCCTTGACGGACAAGGCGCGGTTGATCACGTCCGCATAGGGCAGCTTGGGGTAAAAGCGCAGATCCTCGATGCAGTCTTTATCTCGGCACGAATCATAGATTTTCTTCGTGTGAATGCAAACTGCCTCACGAATGCCGCGGGAATCCCCGACGGGGCCGGGCACAACTCTTTCGGGCATTGCAATACCTCCTAATAAGTACTGGCTGAAAGATGGGTTCTTTCATTTCATCTTATGCAGAGGTGTGAGATGCGTGCCTGCTCCGCAAAAAAAGAGCGCGCGAATTGCCTCCGCGCGCTCTTTGCAGGAAAACGATCAGGTGACGGACACAGATCCGCTTTTGGGGCTGAGAATGCAGACATAGCTGGTTCCCTTCCCCAGCGAAAGCGGGGTTCCGTCGGTGCGGGTGTATACGAACGGAGCATTGCGCGAGGACTTGCTCCACTGAATGGGGATCATGCGGCCTCCGCAGAAGAACCGGCCGCTGCCGCTGCCGGTCAGTTTGACGGACAGGCGGCCGGCGGTATCCCCCGAGATCGCGTAGATGGAGGTCTCCAGCACCAGAAGATTGGTCACGCCGACCTGTGCGCCCGTATCTCCATCCACATAGGGTCCGCCGTACTGTCCAACCAGATACCTGGCGGAGCCGGCCTCATAATCGAAGGTTGCCGTCTTATAATAGGAGTACTTTACGCTGACGTGAGCCGCCTCGGTTCCGTCTGCCGGAGTTCCGTCGTCCGTAAAGGTCTGTCCGCAGCGGTAGCCGGCCTCATGCGCGGTGCGGAAATGTCCCGCGTCCAGATACGCCTGAACCTTCTCCCCCGAGGTCAGCATGGAATGCTCGTATCCCGCCGTTTTCCGCCTCTGAGGGTCACGCCAGAAAATTTTTGCATCGCTGGCGCCGTTGACGCCGTCCATATTGTCCACGTTCCACGAACGGATGTCCTGATAGGCGTCAGGGCTCCCGCCCGCATGAACCAGCAGCGCGTCGTGGCCAAGTGCAAGCTCCAGATAGTACGGACGGGTGGAGCGAATGCTTCCAAGATTTCCTGTGCCGCGCAGCGTCTGATAGACTGCCAGCATCCGGGTGATGCCGCCCTCCGCAGGAACCTCGTAAATGATGTCGGCTTTTCCGACGCCCAGCTGCGGCTGCGCAGCCTTCAAATCGTTCAGCATCACCGCCACCGGGCGAAGGGTCTCGTCCTCCGGTTCCATGGGGAGGCCGGTCAAAGGATTTGTTCCGGCAGGCTCCGCAGGCGTCTCCGGCTGAGCGGGCGTCTCCGGTTCGCTCTGCGAGGCGGATGCGGCAGGCTGTGAGACTTGGGCGGAACTGGCCGCCGGAACAGTCTCTTTGTTTCCGCAGGCGGAAAGCAGAGACATCGCCAGTACAAGACACGTCAGCAGAGAAAAAATCCGTTTCATGGCAGGCTCCTTTCCTCTTTTTCTGTACTCATCATAGCAAGGAAAGCCGGAGAGCGTCAAGCCAAAATGCGGCAAATTTCACCCCACCTCTGTACAAACCGGTCCGTCGTGCGCTATAATACTGCAAAAAGGTGTGAGCACCTGCCGGCGTGATCGCCGTGCGCAGGAAGGGAGGCGGCAAAATGGCAGGACGCGGTTTTATTCACGACAAGCTGGAAATCAAATTTCTGATCCTCTATATCTCGGCCCGCGTCATCGAGCCGATCCCCTTTGACACCATGCTGGAGCTGACCCTGTGCGACGATGCCATCGACTATTTTGATTTCTCCGATTGTCTGGCCGATCTGGTTCGCACCGGACACCTCACTCTGTCGGAGGACGGCCTCTATGCCATTACGGACAAGGGGCTGCGGAACAGCCGAATTTGCGAGACCAGCCTTCCCTATTCGGTTCGCCTGCGATGCGACCGGAATCTGGACGGCTGCAATCGGAAGCTCCGCAGGAAAAGTCAGGTGCGCTCATCCTCCGTCCGACGGGAAAACGGGACCTATACCGTCAACCTTTCTCTCTCCGATGATATGGGAAGCGTGATGGATCTGAATCTGATGGTGGTCCGGGAGGATATGGCCCGGCTGCTGGAGGAGCGGTTCCGAAAAAGCCCCGAGCGCATCTACAGCGAAATCATGGGTCTTTTGCTCTCAGACGGACAGGATGAAAAAAGCGAGAAATAACGCGCTGCAAATATGGAGAACCGTACCAGCCGGTACGGTCCTCTGCTTTTTAGATTTATGTGCAGTTATTTTACTTTACACAGATTGATAATTCAGACTTTAAACGTTTGATACATGCGTTGGTGCTGTCGTACTCATAGACGGCGCAGCAGCCGCTGCTGCAGACCTCCTGCCTTTCCCGGCCGAACGGCAGAGCCGTTTTGGATGCCCGAATGGTGGAAGCTGACATTGTATCCCTGGCTTCAGAAAAAAGCCATCTGAAACGGCTCCCGCAGGGAACGGTGTTTCTGCTGCTGAATACCTATGAGAATGCCGCTGATCCACCGTCCACATTTCGATGGTTTCGTCGCTCAGGGCCGTGATGATGTTGGAGTTCCAGAATGTGGCAAAGCCCTGTTCACAGTCCTGTTCTTCCACCCGTCCTGAATCGGCATCCTTCTGCGGTCAAGACGGGACGCACACGTTCTCCAGGGTCAGGCAGGCGGCACTTCGCACAGTCATCTGCGGCTTCGGAGCGCAATAGTCTCTCCGCCGATCTGAAGGACGCAGGAAAATACAGCAGCGACGGCAGCAAAAAACGCGCCTCTTCGTTTCCGGTCAGTATACAAGCCAGCAAAAGCAGAATGCAGTTGACCGGGAAAAATACCAGCAGGAACCGTTTTTCTCGCTTTGCTTCTTCCGGCAGCTGCACCCGCGGAACCATCATGCCGCTGCGATCCCGATGGTCAACAGCAGGGTCAGCATCGTCTGCGCCGCCCGCACTGAAGTTTGTTCCGGGAAATCCGTTCCATCCCAGCGCCCATGCAGCCTGTGCCAGGATATGGCGTACCTCCGGAATGTGATGGGCTGCAATTCCGGGCTTGCGTAGGGTGCGGCACCGTAACCGCAGGGAATCAGAAAAACGCGTGGCAAAAGCGGGGCCGTTCTGCCGGACAAGGTTCCATATCCCATGAGCAGCTTTCCTTTGAATTTCAATGTGCTCAGAGCAGCCCCAAATGCTCCAGCAAATATTTTCGTTCCTCCCGGTCCGCCTGCGTAACGCTGCTCAGTGCGCGCGCGCCGGCAAGCGCCTCGCCTCCGTGCAGCTTCTCTCCCAAACGAAACGCCCAAAAGCAGGGCAGCAGCCATGGCTTTTCCCGCAGAACGGGGTAGCGGACTTCCATATGCGTGCGGGACGGAAAAACCTTTGCTGCCGCAAGGGACAGCGGGGACCGCCCCACCAGCTGGTTTTCGTAGCGGCTCTCCGTTTTCCCGAACGCGCCGGAGTCCCATATGAATCGCCGCCACAGCAAAAGCGCATCCGGATCGGGAACGCCCGCCGCAACAGACGCTCCCGGCTCGCCGAACCACTCCGACGCCAATGTTTGACTGTAAAGTGAAAATGCAGTTAACCCCATCTGCTCCAATCCTTCGGAGATTTTTTCCATAGAGGGCGGATTTGCGGAAAACCAGCGCAGCAGTACCCAGAGATCCATGATATAGCGCAGGCCGATCCCTCCCAGCAGGGCATGGTTGGCCGCGTGCCGGAACAAAAACAGGCAAAAATCCTCCCAGCTGAGCCGATACGTTCCGCTTTCTTCCCGGACGGCACGGGTCCACGCCTTGTCGAGAACCGGGCAATCCTGTGCTTCCGTCAGCCGGGTGTGTACCTCCACCGTCAGGCAGGGCGGCTGATGAAAGCAGACGTGGTGATCTGCGAAGCGTTCCTTTTCACGGGTATATTCCAGATCCAGCATTGCCTGCTCTGCGTCATGAATCCTGTCCGCCGGAACCAGCAGATCCAGATCGCCCATGGTGCGCAGAGAAGGGGCCGGATAAAAATCGCGCAGCACCCATCCCTTCATCGGAATGCAAGGTATTCCCCTTTCCACCATGCTCCGCAGAATGGCTTTTCCGGCATACTCCTGCGCCATATCCACCGCCTGAAGATTCGCCTCCCAATTCTGCACAAGGGGCGTTTTTTGCGGCAGCGCACAGCAGACGGCAGCCGCGACATTCTGCTCTGCTGCGATGTGCAGGAGCTTTTGCAGCGTCTCCGCATCCGGCATGCTCTCCGACGTCCGGCCATGCAGAGCATCCGACAGCAGCCCGATCATCAGTGCTTCCATTCAGCCGCCTTTCTCTGAAAACAGTTGGTCTGCACCGCAGGAAGCCAGAAGCTGATACAGCGTCTCCACCGCCTTCTTGTCGCAGGGACGATCCCAATAGGCGTCCCGTGCTGCGGAGCGGATATTCTTCTCATCCCAGGCGGGCAGATAGACATACTGCAGGAGCAGCAGATTGACGTCATAGGACTTTCGACGGCGCAGGGAGTCCAGATACTCCGCCGACTTTTCCGCATCCGGCCCGTAATTGCACACGTAGTCCAGCTGGTACAGCTGCCTGGAAAATGGCTCCACTGCACAGAGCGTCTCCACGCGCTGGGCAGTCAGGCCTGTTTCCGGCGGATGACTGTACTCGTTTTGTGCATACAAATGCAGTAAAACAGCGGCGCAAAACCCAAGAATCGCCAGTGTATAGCCTCTGGCAGCGGCAGACCGCAGCCGTGCGGCTTTCAGAGGAGCAGGAAATGCTCTCTCGCATAGAGCAAGCAGCGCCAGTAAAAAAAGCAGGTAGGCATGCATGCTCCAGACCACTTCGGTAAGACCGTGAACGGATGCCATGACAAGGCAGGCCAGCAGCGCGGCCGCCAGCGGCGGATTGGAGGCTCTTTGCCTGAAAAGCTGACGAAATGCGGAGATGAGGACGGTCAGGAACAGCAGCAGTCCCAACAGCCCCGTATCCACCAGGCATTGGATATACTGGTTATGAACGTATTTCGTCTCATAGTAATGCTGCTGTACGCTGCAGGCCTTTGCTTCAAAGGCACCCGCCCCGCAGCCCGCCAGCGGCGAGGACGCAAACAGCTTCAGGCCGTCGCGGCACATCTCGACGCGCTGGAGCACGTTCTTGCTGAAATAGATGCCCCGCAGCCGATTGGCAGCGAAGGACGGAACCAGCGGAAGATTCAGCCTGAGCGATCCCCTTCCCGTTCCGCTGTACGCAGCGCAATACAGCTTCCCGCTGCCCTGAAAACTGAACCGCACGATGCCGGCCCCCTCCGGGACTGTGAAGGAGGCGCTTTTTGTCGTTCCATTGTAAAGATATGTATAGACACCGTCCAGCAGTTCGTCCCGCGACTGACTGGCGATTATCAGCTTGACCGGGGCATCTGCCTGAAGTGTAAGTGTATATGTCCCCGGAGCGAGGCGAGCGTCGCGTTCCTCCGCCCATGGAGTCAGTGTCAGCGGTGCCGAAATCGTCAGTGCCAGCACTCCGTATGCGATTAGGGCGGCTGCGGCTCCCGCTGTGACTGTCCGCCGTTTCTTCGGAGAAAGGCCGCCCTTCAAGGCACGCTTTTTTGCGAATACAAAATCCCGGATCATTCCATATAGCCAGCCGATCACCAGCGGGCACAGCAGGGATACGACTCCCGTGATCGACCGGCCGCTGCCAAGGCCCGGCGCCATTATCGCTGCGCACAGCAGCACCATGACCGCCGTACCAGCCATATGCCAAAAGACTCTCCCCCGATCCCCCTGCGGTGAAAAAATCAGATAAGTGGCAGCGGCCAGAAATATTGACAGCAGCGCACCCATGCTGAACGCCAGAAAGAATACGGTCGCATTGAGCAGCAGCAGAATCGCCAGGCGCCTGCTCCGCCGCCCCTCGGCGCAGAGAAATCCATGCAGACTCAGAAAGGTGCCGATCCCCAGCAGCCCGGCCAGTACGTTCGCGCCCCCGACCACGCCGACGATCCGCGTCCCCGTCTCATACTGCATTTCCTCCCAGCCTGGCCCGCCCAGCACGGTCAGAACCGGCTTCAGCAGCCAGGGCGTCAGAAGCTGAGCTGTAGATACATCCAGACTCAGCAGTGCGATCACGCCGCAGCCGGTGCTGAGCATCTCCGGCAGCCGACGGAGCATCCGATCTTCTCCGAAGCCCAGAAGCAGCAAATATCCAGCCGATCCGATCATCAGGGACGCAGCGTTGGGCAGGCCCTGCGTCCCGAAAGGGCCCCACAGGCAGGACACGGCATACAGGATTGTATAGCCCAGCAGCGCCAGCGTTCCCAGAGAGACGCGCTGTTCCAGGCGGCAGCGGCGGCCCGGCAGGGTCTGCCCGACGGCCAGACCCACGCAGCATAAGACGGCGGCGATCAGCCGTGCGTTTCCATATAGATAAAGCGCCGCCGCAGGCAGCAATACAATGATTATGTTCTCTCCAGCAGAGAGTCTTACGCGCTTTGCCATCAAGTTTTCCCTTTCGTCCGCGCAATTTGTTCAAAATGCGACATAAAATTATCATACGCCCATATGCATAAAAATGTAAATACAGGAAAAATTTTTAAATTTTTGTCGCATTTTCCTCTTGCTCATACTTTGGATGGATTACAGGAAAAGGCTCCGGATGTATAATAAAAGGCAATTTGAAACACATCTTTATTTGGTACGTCTGAAAGCAGAAAAGGGGAACAGCCATGAAACGAAGATTGTTCAGCATCGTATTATGCCTTTCACTGATCCTGAGTCTGGCATCAGTCTCCGCGCTGGCAGCGGATGAAACTCCGATCGCCACCGGAACGGCCGAATTTCCCACCCTCCTGATGCCCGAGGATAAAAAGCTGGTGGGCTATCAGCAGGAAAGCGACAGCAGCAAGGCTTGGGTTCTGCAGCCTTTGAGTGAAAGCGACAACCGTTATACATATCTTCAGCGGCTTCATGGCCAGGGCTATACAAACCGTGAACTGCTTTACCTCTATCCGGCCACAAGTCTGACCGCCGACATCACTTACTATACCGACGCTGAAATGACTCAGAAGACCACCTCCGCAAACGGAGCCCAGACGGACGGCGGGGTGCCCGACGTGGTGGGCACCTACTACCGCAAGGCAAAGTTTGCCGGCGGAACCGATAATAGCGTGACATATGGAGCGGCTACGGCCTCCTCTCCCTTCTATGTGGTGGATCGGCTTCAGGGCGGGGTACGCCGCGGATTCATGCTCTCGCTGCTCCAGTCCGACTACTACACGGCATCCAACCTTTTTGCGGAGGTGGACGAGCCTTTCGCCAGCGTGGACGAAGGCTGGAGCTGGTCTCCCGCCAGCGGCGGACAGCCCGGCAAACTGACTCTGCAAGACTTCCACCAGGTGCGGCTGCAGTTGGGCGTACCCATCCCCCATCGGGCCGCAGCTTTCACAAAGAGCGGAAATGACTATCTCAACAGCGCCGCCTCCTATACCGACCAGTTCACCAGTGAAGAAGTAACCGCCCACCCTACCCTGTTGAACAATTCCTATAATAGTTATGTGGACATTTCTTTGGGACGGTTGAGCAGCATTGTAAACGAACTGCTGAAAAAGGAAATGGAAGTTTATACCGGTATCGCTCTGTCGGGTGAAAACAAGGCCGAGGTTGTTCTCAATGGTTCAAACCAGATCGACGCCGAAAAGCACGGCATTCTTGTAGCCAACTTTGAGTCCGGAACCGTCCCCGATCTGCTCTCCCTTCTGAAGAAGGATGAAAATGACAAGTACATCGCTGATCCGCGGATCAATATTCTGGGCATGACGGACAAAAGCCTGACCATTAAGGGCGACGGTTCCCTGCAGGCAAGCGGAAACATCACCTCTCCGGCAGGCGTCACCGTGGATGCCGGCACCTCTGTGAATCTGAGCGGCAGCATTCAAACGAAGATCGCCGAAAGGCGCTCCATCACCTTGCCGGAATCCGCCCTGAGCGAACTGACCTATGCCGATTCGTCTTTTAATCCCACCGATGTCACGGTCGACCTCAAAGGCCGGGTCAACATCAGCTACTCTGGCTCCAGCGGTATTTATTCCATCGGAAAGATCAGCGCCTCCGGCGCCAGTGTCACCGTGAAAAGCACCGGTTCCCAATCCGGCAGCACCGGTCTGGGTGCGGCTTTCGGCGCAAGCATCAATAACTCCGCAGTGACGGTTGACGGTGCAGGCAGCGGCGGTTCAGCCATTGAAGCCGAAAGTGTAAATGTAACCAACAGCAGCCTCACTCTCAGCGGTTATAATTACGGCTTGTCCGCTCTTGGCAGCTATGACAGCGACGCTCTGCCGGCCAATCTGACACTCAGCGGGGGTCTGACCAACATCACCGCTCAGACAGCCGCCCTGTACGCCAGCGACGCGGTTCTCACCGATCGCAATACCGACGGCGTCAACATTGCCCTGCAGAACTTCTACGGTACGCTGACCGGCGGAAGCTACGCGGTATACGGCTATACACGGAATTCCGGCGAGTCCCCCGTTCGGGCGCTTGCGCTCTCCTTCCTGCCCGGCGTCAACGCGATTACCCCCTCAGGCGTGACGGCAGGAACGGCGGCCGACGGAGCCAAAACGATCTCCACCCTGCTGACGGCCTCCGGCGTAACTCCCTCGCTCAGTGCCTCCATTTATTCTGATCCCTCGCCTTCCACTCCGGCGCAAACGCCCGCGGAGACGACGGAAAAGCAATATACAGATGTTGCAAAAAGCGACTGGTATTATGACGCTGTAGAATATGTCTCGCAGCAGGGCCTGCTGTTGGGCGTGAGTGACTCGGAATTTGCGCCTGCGCGAACCATGGACCGGGCAATGATGGTCGTTCTGCTCTATCGGCTGGCAGGAGAACCCGCCGTCAGCGGCGAAGTCCCCTTCAGCGATACCAGTTCCTCCGCCTATTATGCCAAGGCGCTGATCTGGGCCTATCAGAATAAAATTGTTCTTGGAAACGCCGACGGAACTTTCCGTCCTGCCGGCACTGTCAGTCGTCAGCAGTTTATTGCCATGCTCTACCGCTATGCCGCTCCGTCGGGCAGCAGTGCCGCAGAAGCCCTCGCGCCGTTCGGCGACAGAAACAGCATCTCCGCTTATGCGGCAGATGCAATGGCATGGGCTGTCAGCAAGGGAATCCTGCTGGGAGACGCCCAAAAGAATCTGAATCCCGCCGCTTCTCTGACCCGCGCGCAATGTGCGGCGTTCATGATGCGCTACGGTCAGCTCGCTTCCAAATAAAGCTGTTCACAGGGCCCTGAATGGCCGGCAGCTGCCATCAAACAGGCGGAGGTCTCCTTTGAGGCCTCCGCCTGAGGAGAGTTTATGGACGATTTTTTTCTGCGCCGCTGCTGTTCGCGGGGGATACGCTCCACCGTGCGCAGGGCTCTGTTGTCTCTCGGTGCAGGCTCTGCCCCCTGCGGTCCACCGCAGGCAGTCGATTCCCTCTTTCTTCCGCCGGAACCGGCTGCCGACCTGCCCTCAGCTCCCCACAGGGTCCTTTACCTGATCCACAGCTTTTTCCCCGAGAGCCAGGGCGGAACTGAAGCGTTCCTTGCCCGGCTTTCGGCGTCACAGTCTGCGCTTGGGAATACAGTTTGTATTCTGACGTTTTCCTCCGGCTTTTTGTGGGAATACCCGGAGAAGCAGGGCGATTTTCTCGTGCGGAGATACGAATGGGCAGGCGTCCCCGTGATTGCGGTGCGGTATCGCCATCCGCCCGCAGGTCTGTTTTATGAGCGGATTTCCGATGCCGACGCCGCTCAGACAGCGTTTGCCCGCCGCTTTCTCTCAGACTTTCAGCCCGATCTTGTTCATGCGGTCTATCCGCAGCCCTTTGGCTCTTTTTTGCGGGTCTGCCGTGAAACAGGCGTTCCCTATCTGCTCACCCTGACGGATTTTTGTATGCTCTGCCCGCGGGGAACGCTGACGGAAAACGGCTGTCTCCCCTGTTCGTACTCCGGGCACGGAGCCCGCTGTCCGGGAAATGTCCGTGTACGGTTTGCCGCGGCGGAGCGCACGATCCGGGGCGCTGCGGCGGCTGCGGTTCCCTCTCTCTTTTCGGCGGAGCGGTTTGCCGCCGAGCTGCCGGGTCTGCAGCCCTGCATAATTCCTCATGCGCCTGAGCCGGGTATTCTCTATCGCCGGCGCTCCGCCGTCCGGCGGTTCGCGTTTTTAGGCACATGGACGCCGGCCAAGGGTGCGGCATTGCTGGCAAATGCCTTTCATCATCTGCCGGGCAGCATATCGCTGGATATATACGGCGGCGGGCCGCTGGAGCCGTTTTTGCGCGTGCGTTCCCTTCAGGATTCGCGCATCCGTCTCCATGGCCCCGTGAGCCGCGAAAGTCTGCCCCGCTGTTACGATCAGGCCGACTGCGTGGTGGTTCCCTCTCAATGTGCCGAGAGCTTCTCCCTGACGCTGAATGAAGCTGCCGCAGCGGGCTGCATGGTGATCGCCTCCGATCTCGGCGCTCTCCCGCAGCGGGCACTGGCGGCCAACGGCTCTGTTTTTCTGGCCGGAGACGAGGACTCCCTCCTCCGCACCCTGCAGAGGGCGATTGCGGCGCCGTCTTTTCCGGCAGAGCCCCCCGCAATTTTTCCGGAAGCTGAGACAGCCGCGTATGAAAAACTTTATTGCAAGGCGGTGCATCCATGAAAATTCCGCTGGTTATGGCCTGCAACGATGGGTACGCCCCGGCCTTGGGTGTTGCCATCCTCTCTCTGCAGGCGCAGCAGAGGGACGAGGATCAGAGCATCATTCATATTTTATACAGTGACCTCTCCCATCCTCAGATCGCCCGTCTGGAGGGACTTTCCCGCAGCGGATGCACCGTGCGGTGTATCCGCATCGATCCGCCGGAATTGCCGGAGACGTCTAACTGGGTATCGCGGGAAACCTATTATCGGCTGTTGGCGGCAGACCTGCTGCCGGAATACGACAAGCTGCTCTATCTGGACTGTGACGTGATCGTGCTCTCCGATCTTTCGGAGCTGTACCGACAGGAGTTGGGCGATCACCTTCTGGCGGGCGTCTGTGATTTTCGCTTTGACGGAGGGTATGCTTCCCGCGTGATCGGGGTGCCCTCCTCTGCGTACATCAATGCCAGCGTTCTGCTCATTCAGGCCGACCTGTGGCGAAGGGAGCGAATTGCGCCGCAGTGCCTCTCTTTTCTCAGGACGCATCAAAATCTGGAGGCATACGATCAGGACGCGCTGAACTCCGTCTGTCGCGACCGTATCCTGCTGCTGGATAAAAAATGGAATTTCCAGCAGGTTTGGCCGGAAATTTTCAACTGGCATCCCCGCCACGAGGAGTTTCGACGGATTGCCCAGGTCTCGCCCGAGGAACCTTTTCAATTTTCCGAAACCGGAATCTTGCACTATGTGTGCGCGGAAAAACCGTGGCGGAATCCTCAGCGAGAGTTGTCGGAGTATTTCTGGCGCTGCGCCAGGGGCAGCGTTTTTTACGAGATGCTGCTCTGCCCTCCCGCCAAAGGAGAAAACCGGCTGGGTCCGATCCGCCGGGGATGGTCCTGTCTGCGGGAGCATGGGCCGGCATACACGCTGAAGCGCATCTTGCACAAAGCGACAAACGGGAGGGTTCATTAATTGGTACAGAGCATTTTCAGACGACACTGGTTTCTCCTGCAGGAGCTGGTAAGACGGGATTTCACGCAGAAATACAAGCGAACCTTTCTGGGTGTTTTATGGAGCGTTCTCTCTCCGCTTTTCTCCCTGTTCGTCATGTATTTCATCTTCGGTACCTTTTTTGCAAAGTCGCTGCCCTCCTATATGACTTATCTGTTTGCCGGGCAGATTGTATTCGGCTTCTTTTCAGATGGAACGCGGGGCGGAATGTATTCGGTTCTGGGCAATTCCGTAATTCTGTCCAAGATCAACATTCCAAAATACATATTTCTTCTTTCCCAGAACATCAAGGCGCTGATTTCCTTTGGTATCAACTTTTGTGTTTTTCTGGCAGTGGCCGTCCTGTGCGGAAACGGACTTCACCTGCGGTATATTCTCCTGCTGCTCCCGGTAGTCTGTCTTCTGCTGTTCAACATCGGATGCAGTCTGTTTCTTTCCACCGTATATGTATTTTTTCGGGATGCCATGTATCTCTACGGCGTATTTACACAGCTGCTGTGCTACTTTTCTGCGATCTTTTACAATGTCAGCTCATTTCCGCAGCACATCCGCTGGATTTTTCTGCTCAACCCCATCTATGTCTATATCACCTACTTCCGCGACATCGTGATCGGCGGAACGATCCCGTCGCCGGCGCTTCATGCGCTGACCCTGCTGTATCCCCTGCTGGCGCTGGCCATTGGGGGCTGCGTATTCCATCACTTTGAAAAACGCTTCATCTACTATTTTTAAGGAGGTATCGCGGATGATTCTGGAGGCAAAGGACGTCAGCGTCTCCTATCTGGTTGGGGCGGCCCGCGACATCGGCATCAAGGAATATCTGGTGCGCCGTATGTATCGGGACCGCAGGCCGCGGGTATTTACGGCGGTCAGCGGCGTCACCTTTTCTCTGGAGCGCGGGGATATGCTGGGCATCATCGGCAGCAATGGAGCGGGAAAATCCACGCTGCTGAAGGTAATTTCCGGGATTCTTCCGCCCACCGGAGGTACCATGCGGGTGGGCGGTTCCGTGGCGGCTCTGTTGGAGCTGGCCGGAGGCTTCGACGGAGACCTCACCGTCCGCGAAAACACCTTCCTGCGGGGCGCGATGCTGGGATATTCCCGCCGCTTTATGAATCAGCATTATGCGGAAATCGTGTCGTTTGCGGAATTGGAGGATTTTCAGGACACACCCTTCCGCCAGCTCTCCACCGGCATGATGGCTCGCCTTGCCTTCTCCATCTCCAGTCTGGTACGCCCGGATATTCTGATTCTGGACGAGGTTCTTGCCGTGGGAGATGGAGCGTTTCAGAAAAAAAGCGAAGCCAAAATGATGGAGATCATCGGCGGGGGCGCCACCACCATACTGGTCTCCCATGCATTGGATCAGGTCCGCCGGATGTGCGGAAAGGTGCTGTGGCTGGAACACGGTTCGCAGGTTGCCTTCGGTGAGACAAACGAGCTTTGCGACCGGTATCAGGAGTTTTTGGATCAAAAATACGCGCGAACACAGGTCTGACGGCTACAGTCAAAAACCGTGGAAGTCCCATCAAACGGGGCCTCCACGGTTTTACTTTTTGACAGTCTCGGCCAACTCCGACAGCGTGCGGCCGACGGCGGCGGCGGTCCGTCCGCTCTTCTCCGCCATGCGGTGCGCCTCGCGGCTCATCGCCAGTCTGCGCTCCCACGGACGATCCGGCCCGCAGGGGTCAGCGTCCAGCGAGGCGAGGCCCGTCTCTGTCAGGGCGTCGGCGGCGGAGATTTCTCCGCCCAGCAGGCAGGGCAGTCCAGCGGCCTGCGCGGCGGCCAGCACGCCCCCGTCGCCCTTGCCCGGCATCCAGAACACATCAGCGGCCATCAGCAGCGGAGAAAGGCGGTCTGCATCCCCCGGCAGGAGAACAAAATCCGACAGGTTTTCATATTCCACGCGGGCCATGATCTCGCTGCGCAACGGTCCCTGCCCCACGCACAGCAGACGGGCGTCAGGCCGCTCTCTCAGGACCCGATGAAAGAGGTCCAGCGAATGGTCGTATTCCGCTGCTCTGGAAAAACGGGCTGCCTGCAGATAGACCCGTTTGTCCTCTATCCCCAGCGCAGCCCTCCATGCCTCCCGCATGGACTTGTCCGGAAAATCACCCGGCGCAATGCCGTCGGGCACGATTGCAGCGACTCCGCCGAACAGCGCCTCGCTCAAGCGCCGGCTGTCCGCCGCCGCCCGATGGAAACATCTGCGCGGCAGGGGGCGCAGCGGCTCCGCGCCCCCTGCATGCGCGCAGGCAATCACCCTCGGCACCCCCGCCAGCCGGGCGGCAGCCAACGCGGGAACCATTGCGCTGTCCGTTCCATGCACGAAAACCGCATCGCAGCTTTTACTGCCAATCAGGCGGAGAAGATAAAAGAACCGCGCGGTACGCCCCATACTCTCTGCCGGGCAGAATGTCCCCGCCGCGCGATCCCCCAGCGCGGTACGCTGGGTCGGTTCGGGGCAGAAGGAAAAGGCCAGCTCCGCCTGCGGATGATAGGCCGGAATCAGCTCCAGCAGCCGATGGCTCAGTCCCGGCGCAAGGATTACCAGTTGTCTCATGTGCTTGCCTCTCGTGCCCTGCGGCGCAGAGCAGCCCAGAGCTTCCGCAGCGGAAGTGAACCGCTCCAGATCCGCGCATACAGTCGGTATCCCACTCCCCGGCAGGAGTGGTAGCGATTCCCCGCATAGTAACCCTCCATGCGGCCCACGATCTGCCGCCGCTGGATGCCGCGCTCCGGTTCCGTCTGGTGGTCGCCGCAGATCGTAAAGCCGTCTCTGCCGCAGGCAAGCACCCGATGCAGCACGAACGAGCCGTCCTCTCTGCAAAAAAGCACCACGTCCAGCGGCTTCGGTGCGTCCCTGAGGCAGCGGAGATGTACCGTGTTCCTGCCGCTTTTCAGGAGCGGCTCCATGCTGCGCCCCTTGATCTCCACGCGGAGCTGCCCCTGGCGGCGCAGCTCCTCCGCCGGGTCGCTGTCGGATATTCGGATCGTATGCGTCACCTCCATGCCGGGCCCGCTCCCGCGGCGTCCTGATTTTCGAATCTCCATCAGGCGCTGAAAACCGATTTATTTCATTTGTTCGGTAAAGTTTTTGATTCCCACATTTGCTTTTTCGATCTGTTCGTTGACCTCTTGCGTCATGTTGGTGCTGGAGCTGGTTGCGATCACATCGTGGGCTTCAAATCTCGTGATCTCAAGGGTGGGCTTTTTGTATTCCGCTTTCATTTGTATACTCTCCTTTTAAAACAGATATTTGGTTTTTTTATCAAACGGCATCAGCCGGTGAAAGTTGCCTGACTGACAGCGTCAGCACACCGCCGCGGGCTCTGGGGGCAGCGTCACGTCTCCCCGCAGCGGAGGCAGACCGCACTTCATCATTGCCAGCAGCCGGCGCCGCCTGAACGTAAACTGAGAACTCAGGGGCAGGGCGCGGAGCGCCTCCCTCACTTGGGCATTGGTGACCACCGCAGCCATCCTGCGCCGTTTCACGGACGGGGCGTCTGTGCTGTAGACGTAATCGGCGCCAAAGGCCATCACCAGAAGCCGCAGGGCCACAAGATCCATCTGCCGGCCCACATGATCGTCGAACTCGTTTCGCCGGGACAGCATAAACGCCCACAGCGCAAAAATGTCGTCGTAGGTGCTGGGTGAAAAACGGTGAGTGGCAGAGTCCAGACGCTGACGGTAGTGATAGAGCCTCCGGTCGATGTGTACAAGGCTCCCGGCCCACGCGGCGCAAAAGAGCGAACAGGCCGCATCCTCGCCATAAACGCATCGTTCCCCCATTCCGGAAAACGCCCGAATCAGCAATTCCCTGCGGATGATCTTATTGCACAGGGAGTTGAAGAAAAGCCGGCTGCCCGCAAGGGATTCCCCGGTCAGCGGCCCGCCGATCAGACGGCGGTATTCCTCTCCCCGGTATACTCCGGGAGAAAGGCCCGCGATTTCGATCCGCGTCCTCCGGCGCGGATAGTTTCCGGTGGCGTTGCACTGTACAATATCCGCGTCCGACTCCGCTGCGGCGGCGCACAGCTCTGCGAACATATCCCGCTCCACCCAGTCGTCTCCGTCCACCGCTCCAAGGTAGATTCCTCTCGCCCGCTCCAGTCCCGCCCTGCGGGCCATGGCGATTCCGGCGTTCTTCTGATGGATCGCCTGAATACGGCTGTCCCGCGCGGCAAAGGCGTCACAGATCGCTCCGGAACCATCGGTGGAGCCGTCATCCACCAGCAGCACCTCAAAATCGGTAAAACTCTGGTTCACAAGGCTGCTCAGGCACTGCTCCAGATACGGAGCCACCTGATAGGCCAGTACGATGATGCTGAGATAGGGAGCCTTTTCTTTCCCCGGCGGCCCCCGCCCCTCTTTTTCCTCGGCGTTCATTCCAGAATCTCCGCCTCCCGCAATTTTGAAAGGAATTGTCCGACATCCCTTTCCGCCGTCGCCGGATCCACCTCATAGCGATCCAGCAGACCGTCCACCAACTCCTGCTTCTCGCATTCTCTTTCCAGCTTTTTCCACAGCTCCGTGCCGCTGTCATTCAGACGGATCATGCCGTTGAAGGTGCGCGCCGCGGCTCCCACCGCGATGACCACGCTCTGCCCGGACAGTTCCCGCATCTCAAAGCCCTCTTTGATCTTCATTGTCCGTCACCATTCCTCTCATCGTTTCATAGCAGAGGGCCGCGGCCTCCCGGTTGGGCAGACAGCGCAGCCTCCACAGGGGAACCTGTCGGATCAGGTTCTCCGTCAGCCGCAGCAGGCGGTCCATTTTTTCCACCTCCTGCGGGCGAAGCATTTGATTGAGCAGCCGCGGAATCGCCTCTCCGCTCTCCGCGGGAGATATTTCGTTGCGGCCGCTCTGTTCCAAAAAGCAGATACCCTGTATGGGAACCTGTACGCAGCGCCCCAGTCCGTGCTTGCCGTTCCACGGCGTCCCGCACACGAACCACGATCCCTCCATCAGACGCAGCAGCGGTTTGTCGTCATTCACCGGAAGGGCGCGTGCTCCCAGCAGCTCGCGCCAGAGCCGGGCGTGGGTGGATTTCCCCGTTCCACTGGGGCCGGCAAACAGATAGCCGCGGCCATCCACCTCCAGAGCGGAGCAGTGAAACAGGATGCAGTCGTCCTCCAGCGCCCGGAGGCAGAGCTTTCGATAGATCGCCATACTCTCAATTTCCCATTCCGGTGCTTCGGGAGAGGATGCGGCCTCAGCCGCTCTCTCCGCGTCCGTGAGAGTGATTGTGAACCGGGGCGTCTCCCGGCAGAGATAGGGGCCGCAGGCTGCCTCCAGTCTCCGGTCCGCGGTGTCGATTCCCACAGCCAATCCCGCAACCCTGATTGTCAGCACGGAAGGCCTCCATCCAGCCGCAGTACGTTGGAAATCAGCTCCCGGGCCGCGTAGGAATATCCCGCCAGAGCGGCGCTGCGGCGGAATCCCCGCCACGGAGGGATGATCGGCGCAAAGGCCTTCGGATTTTCGCGCCTGAACGTATACAGCTCCATAAACTCCTCCCGATACGGCGTTTCAAAGGCGGCGCTCCAGAACGGTCCCGCTCCCCATGCACAGGGGAACGCCCACGGCTTGAAATCAGAGGCGTAGTGGAGCAGGGCCGCCTCCGCCTCCGCTCTCCCAATGCGCCGCCGCTGTGCGTTTTCGGGTCGCTCGGACAGATCGCGCCGCGGATGCAGATGTCCGGTCCACTGGACGTTCCAGCGGTCCGGCAGCCGGCAAAACCTTCCGCCCAGCGCCAGATTCAGCGCATCCTGATCGAAACAGATCAGACGCGGGCGGACCCGCAAAATTTGAAGGCAGCGAGTGCGGATGTCCTGCCGCTCAAATATCTTCGCGTCGATCAGCAGCACGCCGCTGTTGAAGTAATCCTCCGGCTCCAGTCCGACGGTGCGGCGCACGTATCCGTCCATGAAGGGCGTGGCAAAGCTCCAGCAGGCGCCCAGCGCCGCGCCATTCAGCGGCAGATCGTACAGCTCAGCCGCATCCCGAAGCAGGATGGTATCGGCGTCCAGATACAGCAGCTTGGAACTGCTTCCGCAAACTGCGGGCGCATAGAGCCGCAGGTAGATTTCAGGGCCAAACCGGCTGTTGGACGGCCAGCTCTCTCTCCGGGCAAGGCAGGATACGTCGATGATCTCGACTGAAACATTCTCCGTTCCCATGGCGCGGAGCCGTTCCTGATGCCGGGACTCCAGACCCATATGCAGAATGCAGACCCGATAGCGCCGGGCGGGATCCGCGCAGGCGATCACAGACCGCAGGGAGGCGGCCGCAGCAGGTGCGTATTCGTCGTTCACGCCGTAAACAAGCAAAACCTCGCTCATGTCCACTCCGAAATGTCCCGCTTTGTGGGACGCCACGGAAGAGAGTGCTTCCGGCCTGCAATGTCGCAATAGGCGCAGAACGGCACCGGCTTCGCCAGAAAATTCAGAATCTCCTGTCCGCTCTCCACCGCGAAAATGTCGATGGAATCCGCCTCTGTCACCGGGAGCTCCCGGTGAAAATACTCGTTGAAATAGCGGATATGGGAGATCACGGAACAGGGATACAGCCGCCCGTCCCGCAGAAAAATACACTCGTTTGCCAGATAACAGTTCAGAAAACTCGTATCCGGGGCATGCCCGCCCAGCGGATCCAGCGTCAGCTTATTGAAGGTGACCGGCTGCTCCCCCGAGTGGTTGTAGAACTGAAAATTCACCTGATGCATCGCTGCCAGAGCCGGTAACTCCTCGTAGGCGAACGCCGTGGGATAACGGGTGACGGACAGCGTGATGCCGCACTCCCGGCAGGTTGTCCAGAACGTCTCGTCCTGCCGGGGCAGCAGTGTTCCGTTGGTGACGATTTCGATGCGCCCCACTGGGAAATACCGCCGGGCCAGCGCCGCAAATTGCGCGATCTTCGGGTGCAGCAGCGGTTCTCCGCCCAGCAGGTGAATGTACTCCACCTCTCCGCCGAACAGCTGAGAAAGCCTTGCAAAGTCCCGCTCAGCGGCTCCCAGGTCGGCAAATTCCTCCCCGCACAGCGGAGAAAAGTGGGCGCAGCCTGCGCAGGCCATGTTGCAGTGGCCCGCCACATCCATCTCAAAGCGGAGCCGCGTGTGGGGCGTGATGTGCCGGATACAGCCGGGCCTGCCGCCTGAGGCGGCCAGTAGCTCCTGTCTCCGGGTCAGTTCCTCTGTAGAGAGGGAATCGCCTCCGCCGGCCTCCAGACGCTGCACCTGCATCATCAGCTGCAGCGTCAGCATCCTCTGCTCCGCCAGCTGCTGCTCGATGCAGCGGTACTCAAAATTTGACTGTCGGGCCGACATAGGCAAAAATTTTTTCAAAAACCGTTTCAGCATATTTTTTTCTCCATGCAACCGGACCGGATCAGGCTGCTGCTGCGCCGCAAACCGCTCCATCAGTTCCGAATAGTACGGGGTTCGCGCCGCCGTGGGCCAGAACCATGCCAGCGAGTACCGTGTGGTGCGATGCCACGGCTTATCCCCCGGCCCCGCAAAGTGAAACAGGTACGGGTTCCTCTCCGCATCCAAAAATTCCAGCCGCAGCCGCGGCGGAAGAAATTGCTCGTACTCGCTGCGTCCCAGAGCGCCCCAACGGGCGCTGAGCAGCCGCTTCTCCTTCTGGCACAGCAGATTCAGCACGTCCTGATCGTGGAACTGCCACGGGCGGGACGCGGCGTATTCCAGCACGTCCGCCTTGCGAAAGCGGAGGCGGAACCGGGCCAGATTCATCACCAGAACTCCGCTGATGAAATAATTGTCCGGATCGGGAAATTGCAGCTCGCTGTCGTAATACGTCCGGCGCCCGAACCGCCCGGAGTAGTAAATCCCGATTCCCACCAGATCACGGGCCGCGGCCAGCAGTACGTCCTCCACATCCACGTCGTACAGAGCCGAGACATCGGCCAGCGCCACCATGTCGCAGTCCAGGTAGACGGCCTTGTCCGTATCCGGCAGCAGCCATGGAATCAGCAGCCGGAAATACGCCTCCTGGGTGATGTTTTCCCGGTTGTCCGTAAAAAAACGGTATCCGGCCAGCTCTCCCGTCACGTCCCGGAATTCCAGCCGGACGCGGGCCCGCTCCGCCGTCATGGCCTGCAGGGTATCTCTGTCCCACTGGTTCAGTCCTCTGTGGAGGACGATCATGCGGTAGTCCCGCAGTCTGTCGGCGTGATCCAGAAGGGAGCGCAGAAGCACCGCCAGGCAGGGTACAAAGGCTGCATCCGTGGAAAAAGCCAGTGTGACCGTCTCTCCGCAGCGTTTTGTTCTCTCCTTATCGATCACCGGGCGATCACCTCCCGCCCCTTCAAATGATCGGGCCGGGGCGCCGTCAGGCTTTTCAGCCGCATGACCCGGACTCTGCGTTTCCACGCTGCGCAGCAGCCAGCCAGCCGTTCTTCGCGCAAGGCCCGGCGAACCTCGGGATACCGCAGCAGCGACGGATTTTCCCCCGCTCCCAGAGAAATGAGGTAGAGAAAGAGGCTGTCGGTCTGTTTCAGCAGCTCCGGCTGCAGACAGCGCACCGCGTCCGACAGTCCCCGGTAAAACAGTTCCGTGTCCCGATACGTCCCGAAGCCCACGCGGCCTATGACGGAATCGCCGTGCACGCAGTAATGATAGAGTGGCTTTTTCACGCAGACCAGACTGCTCAACTGCAGCAGGCAGGTGTAAACGCACAGCGCGTCCTCGCCTCTCCGTAGGCTGACGTCTGTTCCATTCAGGGTCTGCCGGATCAGCCAAGTCGGCAGGAGCAGGTTCCACAGCACCGGCAGGCGGTCAAACGCGCTTCGATTCCGTGTACACAGCATTTCCTCCAGGACAGCTCCGCGATAGGCCTCTCCCCCGCAAACCCCCTCCTGCAAAAACGGAAGCCGGCAATCCGTCCGCTGTCCCTTGTGCCGAAAATAGCCGCACACGGCGGCGTCTCCGCCGGAGGCCGCCTCCGTCAGCATCTGAAACAGCTCCGGCTCTGCCCAGTCGTCGGCGTCCACAAAGCCCGTCAGCGGCGCGGAGGCTTTGCCAACTCCGTGTCTTCGGGCGGAAACCACGCCGCCGTGGGGCTGCGTCCAGAGCTGAAACCGGCCGTCCCGCGCTGCGTATTCCCGGCAAATCTCAGGGCTCGCGTCGGTAGAGCCGTCGTCCACCAGCAGCGCCTCCCAATCAGAAATCGTCTGACTGCGCAGACTCTCCAGACAGCGGCACAGCCAGGGAGCCGCGTTGTAAACCGGAACCACAATGCTCACCTGCGGTTTCATAAGGGGCCTCCTCCCTGCGATCGCTCCGGGCCGCACATCCGGCGGCGGACAAGTACAACTCCATCACCCGCGGTAAAATTTTCTCCAGCGAATAGGCCGCAGCGGAATTTCCTGCCCCCTGCGCCAAACGAAAAGCCAGCTCCGGCTGCTCCAGCAGCCTGGAAACCTGCCGGGCCAGCGCACCTGCGTCCCCGCAGGGATACAGCAGGCCGCTCTCCCCCTCCGCAATAAGGTCGCTGTGGCCCTTGACCGCGCTGGCTACAACAGGCAGCTTTGCGTGCATGGCCTCCATAACGCTGAACGGCAGTCCCTCGGAGCGGCTGGCAAACACCGCGGCGTCCGCCGCGGCGTACCACGGGGCAAGATCCCGCACATAACCCGGAAACCACACCCGTTTCCCGACGCCCAGCTGTCGGGCGAGGGCGCGGCAGCTTTCCAGAAGCGTTCCCTCTCCCGGCAGAACCAGCCGGACGCGATCCGGCAGCAGGGACATCGCCCGCAGCAGCACCGCCTGATTTTTTCGTTCGGAAAATTCTGCCGGACAGATCAGCAGAAAGTGATCCTTTTCCGGCGCAATCCGCGCCCGGAGCCGCCGGACCTCTGCGGCGTCGGGCGCGTCCAGCCCTGAAAAATCCACGCCCATTCCGGAAATGCGAACACTCCTGCGGCACAGCCGGTACGTCGACGCAATGCGCTCGTCCTCTCCGTTCATCGTCAGCAGCAAATCCGTGGCCCTCGCCGTCAGCTCCTCCGCCCGGAGCAGCAGCTTTTCCCGCCATCCCTCCGGGGGAAAGCGGAACAAATAGCCGTGAACGATCACGACGACGGGCGGGCGCGGAGCAACCGTAAGGGCGGCCAATCGGGTAAAGAAAGCCGCCAGCGCGGTATGCGCACAGATCAGATCATATCGGTTTTCCCGCATCATACTGCGCAGCATGCGCATCGCCCGAAAATTGGCGAAGGCGCCGATGCGCTTTTCAAAGGGCAGCGTCTGCACCCGATTTGCCTCGGGAATACCGTCCCCAGCGCCGCCGCAAGCCACGTGAACCGTCCAGCCCATATCCCGAAACGCCTTCAGATAGGGGCGGTGAAAGCTGCGGATATGGGAATCGGTGGACGCGGTAAAAAGCACCTTTGGGGACATATCGGCCTCTTTTCTGCCGGAATGACAGCATGATTTTTTTGTTTCCGCAGAAATTGACACCGATGGTTTGAAGATGTACAATATGGCTCAATTCTGCGAAAGGAGGCGGCGGCGCGCATGATTCGGGAAAATCAACGGCTTTTGAACCGACTCAACGTTCTTTCCGACGGAGCCATTCTGTTCGTTTCCCTGCTGCTGGCCCACGCCGTGCGCTTCCGGCTTTTTCATGGCGTCGACCATGTCTCCCTCTCCTGCCGCGTCTGGCTGGGAGCCGCCGCGGCCCTGCTGGGAATGTCCGCCTTTCTGCTGTGCGGACTGTACGAATCCCACCGCTTTTCAGGCTTTGAAAAAGAGGCGGCAAAACTGCTCTGGGCGAATCTGCTGGACACGCTGCTGCTGACGGCCGCCCTGTTTGTTTTTCATCTCGGCGATGTGTCGCGGTGGATGCTGGTCTGTTTTTTCTGCCTGTCCAGCGTTCTCCTGCTTCTCAAGCGCGGAGCCGCCCGAGCCCTGCTGCACAGGCTCCGCCGAAACGGCCGGAATCAAAAACGAATCCTGCTGGTGGGCGAAGGGCCCACCGCTCTGTCATATCTGAAAAAGCTGGGAGATCATCCGGAATTCGGCTATCAGGTGATCGGCTATGCGGCGGACGGTCCTGTCATTCCCCAGCTGAGCCGCTTGGGGGGTTACGGTGAACTGGAGGCCATACTGGATGCGGCCGTGCCCGACGAGGTTGTGATGGCACTGCCGGCAGGAGCGGAAAACCTGCTGCCGCATCTGACTGGGGCCTGTGAAAAATCAGGTATCCGCATCTCGCTGATTCCGGGCTACGCGGACTTTATCTCCTCAAATCCCCGCGTGGATACGCTGGACGGTCTTCCCATGGTCAACCTGCGCAGCGTCCCGCTGGACAATCTGGGAAACGCGCTGCTAAAAAGAGCCTTCGATCTGACAGGAGCGTCGCTTTTGCTGGTTCTGACCTCTCCGCTGATGCTGGCCGCGGCTGCGGGCGTGAGGCTGTCCTCCCCCGGCCCCATTCTGTTCCGGCAGGAGCGGGTTGGAAAAGGCAAAAAAACGTTTACGATATACAAGTTCCGCTCCATGTGCGTCAACAGCCAGTCCGATACGGCGTGGAGCACGGCGGAGGACCAGCGGAGGACCGCCTTCGGCGCATGGATGCGCAGGCATTCCATCGACGAGCTGCCGCAGCTGCTCAATGTCCTGAAGGGCGATATGAGCCTTGTCGGTCCGCGCCCGGAGATTCCCTTTTATGTGGACCGGTTCCGGGAGGAAATCCCCCGCTATATGGTCAAACATCAGGTCCGTCCGGGGATGACTGGCTGGGCACAGGTCAACGGCCTGCGGGGAGACACCTCCATCCGGCGCCGCATCGAGTATGACCTCTACTACATTGAGAACTGGAATCCGCTGCTGGACATGAAAATCCTTTGCATGACGCCCTTTTGCCTGTCCGGAAAATAAGGATTTTCCCCTGGCAGGCTTTCGTTTCAGTTTAGCAGACAACTCCCCGTTTGTAATCCATCCAAAGTATGATTCCCTGCTCCGGCGGCAAGACTTTTTCCTGTGTCCCGCAGTATTCCGTCCGTTCTTTGCCCGCTTCTGTTTTTACGATAAATACAGCAAGAGGCCCTTTGTCCGGTACAAGCGGACAAAGGGCCTCCTGTTCATTTCCGTGACGGAGTCACTCCCCGATCACGACATTTTTCTCACCCAGCGTCTCCCGCAGCTCCTGCAGAAGCGCCTGATGCAGTTGCGTTTCCGTGGCCAGAATCTTCCGGGTATCCGCCATACGCATCCTGACAGGGGTCGTTCCGGGAAACATCTCAAACACCAGCTTGATGTGCCGCATCTCCGGGCTGTCGTTGGACGGGAATTTCAGGTAAAGCACCTTCCCGGGAAGAATTTTTCCGCCCGCCCGCTGGTCTCCCACAGGCGCGTCGGGAATCCCCGATCCTCCCAGCGGCTCCGCGCTGTCGCAGATCAGCTGAGGCGCCTTCTCGTCCCGGACGGACAGCTTTCCCCGCACCAGAACCGCCTGATTTTCCCGAAGGTAGCTGCCGCAGGTATCCAGCACGCGGGAAAAGCACAGCATTTCCATGGCAGCCGTATCATCCTCGATCACGACATAGGCCATCAGACTGTTGTTCTTTGTGGTCTTGGTCTTGCTGGAGGTGACGACGCCGGCCAGCACAACGCGCTGTTCGTCCGCAAATCGGGTTGGGCCGCCCTCCTGTCCAAAATCATCAAGAATGGAGCCGATGGTGGGCACCTTCAGCCGGCGCACCTGCTCCCGATAGGCATCCATGGGGTGGCCGGACAGGTAGAGGCCGGTGGTTTCCTTCTCCATAGTCATCAATTCCTGGGGAGTATACTCAGGAATATCCGGCAATGGAATCTCCTTTACAGTATTTGTCTGATCGCTCTTTCCGGAATCCATCGAAAAGAAATCCAGCTGCCCCTCCACATTCTGCCGCCGGGCACCGGCAATGGCGTCCATCACGGTGCCGTACACAGAGGCCAGCTGAGAACGCTTGGCTCCGAATCCGTCGAAGGCCCCGCTGCGGATCAGATTCTCCACCGCCCGCTTGTTCATATCACTGCCGGTCATCCGTTCGCAAAAGTCGTTCAGCGAGGAAAACGGTCCCATCTCCCGCTGGCGGACGACATCCCGGATAAATCCGCGACCGATATTTTTCACGGCTCCCAGACCGAAGCGGATGCCGTCGCTCTCCACCGTAAAGCTGTCGAAGGAGCGGTTGATGTCCGGGGGCAGCAGCTTGATGCCGCAGTCCCGGCATTCGCTGATATAGCCCGCGATCTTGTCCGAATTGTCCAGGACGGAGGTCAGCAGCGCGGCCATATACTCCCGTGTATAGTGGCACTTGAAGTAGGCCGTCTGATAGGCCACCACCGCATAGGAGACGGCGTGGGCCTTGTTGAAGGCATAGTTTGCGAAGTCATAGATCTCCTGATAGATGGCCTCCGCCGTGGCCTCGGGGATGCCGCCCCTGACGCAGCCGGGGATTCCGCGCTCGCTGTCGCCATGAATAAAGGTATCCTTTTCCTTTTCGATCTGCGCGGCCTTCTTCTTGGAAATGGCCCGGCGCACCATATCAGCCTGTCCCAGCGAATAGCCGGCCAGCTTTCTGAAAATCTCGATGACCTGCTCCTGATAGACGATGCAGCCGTATGTGACCGCCAGAATCGGTTCCAGCGAGGGATGCTTGTAGGTGATGAGCCTGGGATTCTGCTTGCACGCGATAAACCGCGGAATGGATTCCATGGGGCCGGGGCGGTACAGGGCGATGATGGCGGTGATGTCCTCGATGGACTGGGGCTTCATGCTCACGCAGACGCCGGTCATGCCGTTGGATTCCATCTGAAAAACGCCGGAGGTCTGCCCACGGGAGATCATTTCAAACGTCTCTCTGTCGTCCTCCGGGATGCCTTCCAGCCGAAAATCCGGCTGCTCCCGCTGCACCATCTTCACGGCGTCATCCAATACCGTCAGGTTCCGCAGACCCAGAAAATCCATTTTGAGAAGGCCAAGCTCCTCCAGTGTGGTCATGATGTACTGGCAGACCAACGCATCGTCGTTTCGGGCCAGCGGCACGTATTCATAGACGGGCCGCTTGGTGATGACCACGCCGGCGGCATGGGTGGATGCGTTGCGGGGCATTCCCTCCAGCTTTTTGGCGGTGTCGATGAGCTTTCTCACGTTCTCATCCGTGTCGTAAAGGTCGGACAGCGGCTTGGAAAACCGGAGGGCGTCGGCCAGCGTGATGTGCAGCGTATTGGGCACCTGCTTTGCGATCTGATCCACCTCGGCGTACGGCATTCCCATGACCCGTCCCACGTCCCGGATCACGCCTCTGGCCGCCATCGTACCGAAGGTCACGATCTGAGCCACATGATCCTCGCCGTATTTGCGGCGGACGTACTCCACCACCTCGCCCCGGCGGGTATCGCCGAAGTCCATGTCAATATCGGGCATGCTCACGCGTTCGGGGTTGAGGAACCGTTCAAAATAGAGGCTGTATTTCATGGGATCGATGTCCGTAATATCCAGACAGTAGGAAACCATGCTGCCCGCGGCGCTTCCGCGTCCAGGCCCCACGGGAATCCCCTGACTTTTTGCGTAGCGGACAAAGTCAGAGACGATGAGGAAATAATCCGTGAAGCCCATGCGCTGAATCATGTCCAGCTCATAGTCCAACTGCCGGCGGTATTCCGGCTTCCCCTCTCCGTAGCGGCGGACGTAGCCCTCGCCGCAGAGCTTGCGCAGATACGCAGGAGAATCGTATTCCGGCGGCAGCTGAAATTCCGGCAGGTGATATTTGCCGAAGGTAAATTCCAGATTGCAGCGTCCCGCGATCCTTCCGGTGTTGTCCACGGCGTCCTCGAAGCCGCCGAACAGCGCCCGCATTTCATCCTCCGAGCGGAGATAAAAGTTCCGCGGCTCATAGCGCATACGGTTTTCATCGTCCACCGTCTTGCCGGTCTGAATACACAGCAGAATGTCGTGGGCCTCGGCGTCCTCTTTCCGCAGGTAGTGGGCGTCGTTGGTACACACCATGGGCAGTCCCGTCTCCTGATGGAGCTTGAGGATGCCCTGATTCACCTGCGCCTGCTCGGGGATGCCATGGTTTTGCAGCTCCAGATAAAAATGCTCCGGCCCGAAGATGCCGCTGAGTTCCAGCGCGTAGGCTTTGGCGTTGTCGTATTCGCCGTTGCGCAGCCGCCGCGGAATTTCCCCGGCCAGACAGGCGGACAGGGCGATCAGCCCGCCATGGTGCTCCCGCAGCAGGTCGAGGTCAATGCGGGGCCGGACGTAGAAGCCCTCCACCCATGCCATGGACACCATGTAGGAGAGATTGCGGTATCCCTCCTCGTTTTCGCAGAGCAGCACCAGATGGCGGCTCTCCGCGTCGAATTCATGCACCTTGTCGAAGCGGGTGCGGCCCATGGGTGCGACGTATACCTCACATCCGATCACGGGCTTGACGCCCTCCGCCTTACAGGCGCGATAAAAGTCGATCACGCCGTACATGACGCCGTGATCGGTGATGGCACACGCAGTCTGCCCCATGGATTTCACCACGCCGGGCAATTCCTTGATCCGGCAGGCGCCATCCAGCAGACTGTATTCCGTATGGACGTGCAAATGGGCAAAAGACATAGGCTCTCCTTCCGTTGGCAGGCGCCGGGGGTCAGGCCTCCACGCCGTTTTCCCGCAGCAGCTCCTCCGCCACCTCCACCGCGGTGATGACAAGCACGCCGCAATGGGTGGTGACGCCGAAATCTCTGGCGGCCTTATGTTCCGCAGGGTCTATCCGGGCCGCCAGCAGCTCTCCGCAGCGGGTCAGGCCGCCGAAGCGCAAGGAAAAACGACGGCGGAACTCCTTGGTGAGTGTATAAATTCTCCGCTTCGTTTCGGGGCTGTTCTCCTCCGTATGGGGAAAGAGCAGGCTCAAGACCATCACGCCGCCGCTGACGGCGCCGCAAATCTCCTGATGGGTGCCCCCCATGCCCCCGCCGAAACCGCCGGAAACCGCCAGCGCCTCCTGCTGGGAGAGATGGGTCAGGTCCCCAAATGCGGCCAGAACGGACTGGGCACAGTTGAAGCCCTTTTCATGATATTGATTGGCAAGTACACAGCGATTCATATTATTGCTCCTTATCTTTTCTGTCCTCAGTTCTTTACAGATCTCTGGCCACTTCCATCAGCTTGCGCAGGCGATGATTCAGGCAGGATTTCGTCACCGGAGGATCAAATTCCTCCGCCAGCTCCGAAAGCGTCAGCTCCGGATTCTCCAGCCGGAGCGAGGCCGTCTGCTGCAGTTTGTCCGGCATCTGCTCCATCAGTCCGGCCGACATCAGCCTGCGGATGGCCTCCATCTGCTCCTGTGACGCCTCCACAGCCTTGTCCAGATTCGCGCTGTCGCAGTTGAGGCGGCGGTTGACGCTGTTGCGCAGATCCTTCTCCATCTTGGCGGACATAATGTTCATGGCTGCCACCGGCGCGCCGATGAGCGTTAAAAAGTCCTCAATATGCTCACTCTGCTTGAAATAGGTCACAAAGATACTGTTTCGGCTGACGCTTTTCGGAGCAAAGCCGGTATCCAGCAGCAAGGCGTCCAATTCCCGGCTGACCTGCAAATGGGACGTGGTCAGCTCCAGATGATACCGCTTTTGGGGGTCGGTGATGCTTCCGCCGGCAAAAAAAGCGCCCCGGAAAAAGGAGGCCCGGCAGCACTCCTCCTCCAGCAAGCCGAAATTGATGTGCAGCACCAGATTCTGTTCGGGGTCAAAGCCCAGCTGGTTGATGATCCGATCCAGCTTTTCCCGGTCCGTGATCTGGAAGATGCGCTTCCCGACCTGGTCGGCCTCCGGCTGACGGTCAAAGGTCACATTGAAGGCCTTGTGGAACAGCCGCGGCAGCCGCGCCGCAAAGTTCTCATTTTCCGTGATGATGCGGACCTCGGTGCCGTTGAAGGTATTGCAGTAGAGCAGGATGCCGTAGGCCTCCGCCCTTGCGCAGCAATGCTTGTGAATATCAAGTTTACATAATTCGTTTTTCGTGTCATAGGAAAAGGACACGCGGCATCCCCCTCTCGGAAAGGCTCAAGTTGTTTTTCCCGTATTCTCCACCTGAAAATTCCCGTTGCTGCCGAAGCGATCCCCGGCGATGCGGATCCCCCGCTCAGCCTGCAAAAGAATCAGTTCCCGGGCCAGATGCCCCGGATGGTGGCGGACAAAGCCGTTTTCCACGGTGGCCACGGGGCGGTTGACGATCTCCACGCCCAGCCTGCTGCACGCATCCAGATCGCAGGCAATCAGCTCTGCGCCCTCCTCGGCATAGCGGGTGGCGACGCCCTTTGGAATCGGCGAGGAATTGGTGAGGCACAGGTCGAACAGGCCCGGCGCCGAGTGCTTGAAGATGGCGGCGATATGATCGGAGACCGTATAGCCCTCCGTCTCCCCGTCCTGCGTCATGACGTTGCACACGTATACCTTCAGCGCGTCGGATTCCATGATCGCGCCGACAATGCCGCTCACCAGAAGGTTCGGGATAATGCTGGTGTACAGACTGCCGGGCCCCAGAACGATCATGTCGGCGTCCCGGATGGCCGACAGCGCGGCGGGCAGCGCCCGCGGATGCTCCGGCAGAAGGCGCACCTGACGGATGCGGCAGTCCTGCTTTTTCTTGCACCAGAAAATTTTGGACTCCCCCACCACCGACGCGCCGTTTTCAAATTCGGCCTCCAGCTGCACATTGGCGTTCGTCACCGGAAGAACCCGGCCGGTGATGGCCAGAACCTCGCTCATGCGGCTCACCGCCTCGTCAAAGGACGGTGAGATTCCGTTCAGCGCCGCCAGAAACAGGTTGCCAAAGCTCTGCCCCGCGAGAGATCCCTCCGTAAAGCGGTAACTCATCAGTTCGCTCATCAGGGGCTCCGTGTTGGCCAGCGCCTCCATACAGTTGCGAATATCTCCGGGAGGCGGCATTCCCAAATCCTCCCGGAGCTTCCCGGATCCGCCTCCGTCATCGGCCACCGTGACGATGGCCGTCAGATTCTCCGTATAGCTTTTCAGGCCTCTCAGCATGGTGGACAATCCGTGTCCGCCGCCGATCGTAACAATCCGGGGGCCATATGCCCTCGGCACGTGATAGGAGATTCGTTCGTTTGTCATGGCATTCCTTCCGGGCCGCAGCCCGCCGCGCCCGCTCAGCCCCCCCGGGACATATCGCGGTGGCTTTCCGTCGTCTGGTACCCCAGTGAGCGGATATATTCTGTCAGCGCATGGGTCACGGCCACAGAGCGGTGATGCCCGCCGGTGCAGCCCACGGCGACAACCAGGATCGTCTTTCCCTCCTCCGCATAGAGCGGCAGCGTAAAGGCCAGAAGATCCTCCAGTTTCCTCATGAAGTCCAGCGTCTGCTGGAATTGAAATACGTAATCCCGCACCTCGGGATCCAGTCCGGTCTTGTGACGCAGTTCGTCAATATAGTAGGGATTGGGCATGAACCGCACGTCCAGCACCAGATCCGCCTCCATCGGCAGGCCGTATTTATAGCCGAAGGACGTGACGCTGACGCTCATGCCGCCCTTCTCCCCCTGACTGTCGAACAGGCGGAGCAGCTCCCCCCGGAGCTGAGCCGCGGAGAGATGGGAGGTGTCGATGACGAAATCGGCCCGATCCCGGATAGGCGCCATCAGTTCTCGTTCCCTGGCGACGGCGTCCTCAAGGGACAGGTTTCCCTGACACAGCGGATGGCGGCGGCGTGTCTCCTTGTACCGCTTGATGATGGTCTCGGGGTCAGCGGTGAGGAACAGCATCCGGCAGGTGCAGTCCATTCCCTTCAGCTTATCCAGCACGTCGAACAGCTCCGTAAAGGAACTGGCGGTTCGCACGTCGTAAACCAATGCCGCACGGTCATAGCGGCCGTTTCCGCCGGTGGCGCAGAACTCTGCGAACTTCAGCATCATCACCGCCGGCATGTTGTCGACGATATAATAGCCCATATCCTCCAGAAACGAGGCCGCCTTGCTTTTTCCGCCGCCGGACAGCCCGGAGATAATCAGAAATTCCATACTCGCTTCCTCTCCGCCTTATTTTATAATACGGACCTCCGGCTCCAGCCGGACGCCCTTCTCCCGCCAGACCGTCTCCTGCACCTGACGCATCAGCTCCGTCACATCGGCAAACGTCGCGCCGCCGCGATTGATGACAAAGCCCGCGTGCTTTTCGGAGACCTGCGCTCCGCCCACCGTGAGCCCCTTCAGGCCGCACTGATCAATGAGCGTTCCGGCGTAATAGCCCTCCGGACGTTTGAAGGTGCTGCCGGCGCTGGGGTATTCCAGCGGCTGGCTGGCCCTCCGGCGGCGCATCAGCTCCTCCATCCGCTCCCTGATTGATGCGGGATCGTCCGGGGTCAGGGTCAGCTCTGCGGACAGAACCACCCAGTCCGGATGATCCGTCAGCGCGCTGTGGCGATACCCAAAGACCAGTTCCTCGTTCGAGAGGGTCAGAACGCCGCTCTCGGGGTCCAGCACGGAGGCGGAACGTACCGCCTGCCGCATCTCGCCGCCGTAGGCCCCCGCATTCATGCAGACTGCCCCGCCCAGCGTCCCCGGTATGCCGTGGGCAAATTCCAGCCCCGCCAGGCCGTGTTTCTGCGCAAAATCCGCCAGCCGCGCCAGAGGGATGCCCGCCTCAGCCCGCAGCGTGCGATCATCCGCCATCTCCACCCGCGTCAGCCCGCCGGAGACGTCGATCACCAGCCGGTCTAGCCCTTCGTCCGGAACCAGCAGGTTGGTGCCGTTTCCGATCACCAGCGGGCGCGCTCCGCACTCCCGTGCAAAATTCAGAAGAAGCACCAGCTGCTCACCGGAGGAAGGAAACGCCATCCGCCGGGCCGGGCCTCCGATGCGAAAGGAGGTGTGCCGGCTCATGGGCTCCTCCTTCACCATATTCAGGTCCGGCAGATATTTGCCGGCCTGCCGATCCAAAACCTCATACCAGAGCATGAATGCCTCCCCTTTTTAAAGAACGCGGCCCAGCAGTGCCGCGCCGATAATGCCGGCGTCATTTCCCAGCTCTGCTTTGACGATTTTGGTGTATCCGCCGCTGTGACGCCCGAAGCACTCCGCCCGGACCAGCCCGCGCAGGGGCTCCAGCAGCAGCTCGTCGGGTGCGCCGGCCACACCGCCGCCGATGGCCAGAACATCAGGCTGCAGGATATTCAAAAGGTCGATGACTCCGATAGCCAGATACTTCACATAGCTTTCGCACAGCGCCCTGGCGGCCTCGTCCCCCTGCTGCGCCGCCTGAAAAGACGTCCGTCCGTCCACGGCGCCGTTCCGCTCCGCGACCTGATGCAGCAGGCTGTCCGGGTGGGCGTCCATGGTTTCGCGGGTCATGCGGATCAGACCGGTGGCAGAGGCGTATCGCTCCCAGCAGCCCCGGCGTCCGCAGTTGCACAGCTCGCCGCCGGGCTCCACCACAATATGCCCCACCTCGCCGGCGCAGCCCATACCGGTGTACAGTCTGCCGTTGAGGATCAGTCCTCCGCCGATGCCGGTGCCCAGCGTCACCACAATGAAGTTTCCGGTTCCGCGTCCGGCGCCGCAGCAATATTCGCCGACTGCGGCGCAGTCGGCGTCGTTGCCCAGCAGAACGGGAACGTCCAGCCGGCGGCGGAACAGTTCCTCGATCGGCACATTTTCCATTGGAATGTTCGCTGTGTAAAGTATTTTTCCCTCCGCCACCGCGCCGGGGATTCCAATACCAACGTATTGCAGGTTCTCCGGAACAGCACCCCCGGAGAGTGCGGCGGCCCGCGCCAGACTTGCCAGCTTTTCAATAAACCACTCCGGTCCCTGCCATTTGCCCAGCGGTGTTTTTTCCACGGCAAGGATCTCACCCGCATCGTTTACCAGGCCGGCCTTCAGATTTGTTCCGCCGACATCAATTCCCACATACATCTATAACTTCCTCCATTATTCGCTTTTCCCGGAATCGGCGCGAAGATCCACGCGCCGGGCAAGCTCCTCTGCCGCGTTGTAGCCGTAGCGGCGATGGCGGTTGTTCATTGCCGCCACCTCAATGATGCTTGCCAGATTGCGCCCCGGCCGCACTGGAATTGTGACACAGGGCACCTGCAGATCCATAATATCGGTGTAATGATCCTCGATGCCCAGCCGGTCGTAAAATTTCGTATTGTCCCACTGCTCTAAATGGACCAGCAGATCAATCTCGGAATCGGTCTTAATGGCCCGCATCCCGAACAGCTGGCGTACATCGATGACGCCGATGCCCCGCAGCTCGATGTAGTGCCGGATTACCTCCGGCGCGGTGCCGATGAGCTGATTGGACACCCGGCGAATCTCCACGGCATCGTCGGCCACCAGACGGTGCCCGCGCATGATGAGCTCAATAGCCGTCTCGCTCTTGCCGATGCCGGAATCGCCGGTAATCATCACACCCTCGCCGTAGACGTCCATCAGGACGCCGTGGCGGGTGATGCAGGGCGCCAGCTGTCGGTTGAGATACTCGATGGCGTGGCTGGTGAAGTCCACCGTGGTTTCCTCGGTGCGCAAAAGCGTTTTTTCATGCTCCTTTGCGCTCTCCAGACACTCGGGAAAGCAATCGAGATCCCGCGCAATCACCAGCGCGGGAATATCGTAGAGAAACAGATCGTCGAAGCACTTTTTGCGTTTATCGGGCTCCAGCGCCTTGAGAAACATAAATTCCGCCTTGCCGATCACCTGAAGGCGGCGGGGATCGAAATAGTCATAAAACCCCTGAAACTGAAGGCCCGGCCTGTTGACATCCGTAATGGTCAGCAGCGCGGTGTCGAAATCGCTCCCCCGGTTCAGAACCTCCAGAGAAAAAACCTCCACAAAGCGGCTGATCTGTAAACCGTTCTCGCTCATGTGCCTCTGCTCCCTTCCCGCGCCGCACACCCGGCAGCGCGGTAGAATGTTTTCCATTTTTTCGTATATGGGTATTATATAGGAATCGCCCTGATTTCGCAACTCTTTCACCGGCTTTTGCCTTTTTGTGTTTCACATAATTTTTTTGAAATTTCCTCTTGCATTTATGGTTTTTTTCTGATATTATATCAGCTGTGCCTGTGTGAGCAGGCAGAATGTAAAAACAGCAAGGAGGTGCAACTGGATGGCTAAGTGCGAGTTTTGCGATAAGGGCGTAACCTTTGGAATTAAGGTTTCCCACTCCCACAGACGTGCCAATCGTCCCTGGAAGCCCAATGTGAAACGTGTCAAGGCTATTGTCAACGGTACGCCTCGCCATGTATATGTTTGTACCCGGTGCCTGCGTTCCGGTAAGGTTACCCGCGCGGTCTGAGTCCAACAGTCAACGTTTAAAATCCCGAACCTTTCGGTTCGGGATTTTTTCGTTGTGCAGATGTGCGTTTTTTCAGTTGATGGGATAGTTCCACCCGTTTTCCAGCTCGTCCTTTTTGGCGCGGGTCATCAGCTCCGTCACCACGCCCCGGGCCGGCTTGCTGCAGTAAAGCACCTCATAGGCGCAGTGGCAGATGGGCATTTCCAACCCCTCCTTCTGCGCAAGCTGCTCCACGCTGGCGGCGGCGTAATAGCCCTCCACCACGGCGCCAACCTCGTCCATGGCCTCCTGCGGCGTTTTGCCCTGTCCGATAAGGATGCCGGCGCGCCGGTTGCGGGAGTGCATGGAGGTGCAGGTGACGATGAGATCGCCCATCCCCGCCAGTCCGCCGAAGGTCTGCCGGTCCCCGCCCAGTCTTTCGCCCAGCCGGGAGAGCTCCACCATGGCGCGGGTCATCAGGAGCGCCTTGGTGTTGTCCTGAAAGCCCATGCCGTCGCTGATGCCGCAGGAGAGCGCCACCACGTTTTTCAGCGCGCCGCACAGCTCCACACCCACAATATCAGGGCTGGCATAGACGCGGAAATAATCGTTCATAAACGTATCCTGCACATACTTGGCAGCAGTCTGATCCTCGCAGGCGGCAACGCAGCCGGTAGGCATTCGAATGCCCACTTCCTCTGCATGAGAAGGTCCGGAAAGTGCAACAACTTTACACTTATTTCCGGTTTCCTCCTGTACGATCTGGCTCATGCGCAGGTTGGTGTCCCGCTCCACGCCCTTGGAGACGGAGACGAGAACAGTCTCCGGGCGCAGAAACGGCGCGGCCTTGCCCGCCGTCGCGCGCACCGCGTAGGACGGGCTGGCGGACACCACCAGATCCGCCTCCGATACGCAGGCGATGTCGCTGGAGATCTGCAGCGTCTCCGGAAGGATGACGCCTTTCAGCAGGGGATTTTCCCGGGTACGGCGAAGCTCCTCCGCCTTTTCGGGGTTGTGAGACCAGAGTGTCACATCATGGCCGTTGTCGCACAGAACCAGGGAAAGTGCCGTTCCCCAGCCGCCGCTGCCCAATACAACTGCTTTCATTTCTGTCCCTCCGTCTTGTTTTGATGATGAAATGCAAACTTGGATTCCGTTCCGCTGACCAGCCGCCTGATGTTGCCCCGATGCTGCCAGACCACCAGTCCTCCGATGATCGCGGCGATGGCGAGGATCGTCAGATCCTGATACACGAACCACGAGACCACCGGGAAGGATGCCGCGCAGCAGACGGAGCCCAGTGAAACGTACTTGGTCAGGATGGCCAGTCCGAAGAAAATTCCCCAGACCACCAGCGCAACCCGCCAATCGATCATCAGGGCCATGGCTCCGCCGGAGAGGATGCCCTTTCCGCCCTTAAAGCGGAACATACAGGGGAACATATGCCCCAGCAGGCAGAACAGCCCCGCCCAATAGCGGGAAAAGACCAGCGCCAGCCCTCCGATGCCTCCAAAGACACGGAAGATGAACGCGGTGAGCGCGATGGCGACCACCGCCTTGAGAAAATCGGTGAAAATGACCACCAGCGTCAGCTTGCCTCCGAAGACCCGATAAAAGTTGGTCAGGCCCGCATTTCCGCTGCCGTGGGTGCGAATATCGTCGTGAAGGATATACTTGGAAATCAGCACCGCGCCGTTGAAGCACCCGAGGAAATAGGAAAGCACCGCCGTCAGGACCAGCAGTCCCGGCGCCGGGCTCTGCCCCAGCGCAAGAACCCAGCTCGCTTCCATGCTCTCAGTCCTCCTTGTCGCCCTTCTGGCGAATCGACAGGATGATGGGCGTGCCGGTAAGTCCGAACACGCTGCGGATGCAGTTTTCCAGATACCGCCGATAGGAGAAGTGGAACAGCCGGGCGTCGTTGCAGAACACCACGAAGTGCGGAGGCCGGACGCCCACCTGCGTCATATAGTAGATTTTCAGGCGGCGGCCCTTGTCCGTGGGCGGCTGCACGCGGGTCTGGGCGTCCGTCAGAACGTTGTTGAGCATGCCTGTGGTGATGCGGAGAGACGCCTGCTGGTGAACCTCCACAATCAGATCAAACAGCTTGTCCACCCGCTGACCGGTAAGCGCGGAGATGAACAGGATGGGCGCATAGGGCATGAACGCCAGATCCCGGCGTATATCCTCCGTCATGTGCGCCATGGTCTTTTCGTCCTTCTCCACCAGATCCCACTTGTTCACCACGATGATGGAGGCCTTTCCGGCCTCGTGGGCCATGCCAGCAACCTTGGTGTCCTGCTCCGTGACGCCCTCGCGGCCGTCGATGAGGATCAGGCAGACGTCGGCCCGGTCGATGGCCATGGTTGCCCGGAGGACGCTGTACCGCTCGATGTCCTCCTCCACCTTGGAGCGGCGTCTCATTCCCGCTGTGTCGATCAGGACAAAACTGCCCTTTTCGTTTTCGAACCGGGAATCGATAGCGTCCCGCGTTGTGCCGGCCACATCGCTGACGATGACCCGGTTCTCCCCCAGGATCCGGTTGACCAGCGAGGACTTGCCCACGTTAGGCTTGCCGATCAGGGCCACCTGAATGGCCTCGTCCTCCAGATCCTCCTGATCCTCAGGCGGGAAAAACTTCACGCAGGCATCCAGCAGATCGCCGGTCCCGTGACCGTGAACGGCGGAAACCGGGATGGGATCGCCCAGTCCCAGATTGTAAAATTCGTAAAAATCGGGGTTGGGATTACCCGGAGAATCCATTTTGTTTACGGCCAGCACGATGGGCTTTCCGCTGCGCAGCAGCATATTGGCCACTTCGTGGTCAGAGGCCGTCAGGCCCGTGCGAATATCCGTCAGGAAAATAATGACGGTGGCGTGGTCAATGGCAATCTGCGCCTGCTCCCTCATGAAGCTGAGGATCTGATCGTCGGTGCGGGGCTCAATGCCGCCGGTGTCGATCAGGGTAAACGTGCGCCCGTTCCAGTCGGTTTCTCCATATATCCGGTCACGGGTAACGCCCGGTGTGTCCTCGACAATGGAAAGCCGCTTGCCGATCAATTTGTTGAACAGCATGGACTTGCCCACATTGGGGCGGCCCACAATGGCGACGATGGGTTTCATCGGCTTTCTCTCCCTTCTCTGTTGAGATTCTTTTATTATAATGCGCAGCGAGCGAACCCGCAAGTCCCATCCGCAGGGAGGGCTCCGTTTCATAGTATGGCCGGAACTGCGGGCAAAAAGTAAGGAGGGAAGATGCACTTCCCTCCTTCAAAGCTGCAAACTTATTTTGCGACGACGGACTTGACAACCTTGATTTCACGGTTGTTGTAAGTACCGCACTCCGGGCACATTCTGTGAGGCAGGTGGAGCGCGCCGCACTTCGGGCACGCAACGAGACCGGGAGTCGCCAGCTTCCAGGTGGAGCTGCGTCTCTTATCACGTCTTGCTTTGGATACTTTACCCTTCGGGACTGCCATTGTGACACCTCCTTGATCTTGAAAAGCAGCCTTCGCCGCTCTTATTTACGCGTTATCATTGTTCTTTAAAAGCTTTGCAAGCACCGCCAGCCGCGGATCAACCTCCTTTTTACAGGAGCACGGGCCGAGGTTCAGGTCGGCGCCGCACCGGGGGCAGAGGCCCTTGCAATCTTCTGAACACAAAAGTTTGGTGTCCATTCCGAGGATAAACGCAGTTCTGGCCAATTCCTCCAGATCCACGTACTCTCCGTCCTCCAGCAGAACGATCTCGTCGCTTTCCTCGCTTTGGCGCTCCTGCGCCAGCACGCACTGGAAAGGCACGGACATCTCCCGCCGGAAGGGCTTGGCGCAGCGGTCACAGACGCAGGAAAGCGTCGTGCCGGCCGTCAGGGAGAGCTCCAGAACGTCCGCCTTGTTCCGTATCGTACCCTCCACCGTTACCGGCTCCTGTACGGGATACTGGGCTCCGAACTCCACGTCGTGAAGATCCAGAGTGAACTGAAACGGAAGGCTTTTACCGGGGGTGTTGAGAATTTGTTTGACGCTGAATCGCATAGCACACCTCGCAATGACACGGGTATTATTATAGAGGACGATTCTTCTCTTGTCAAACATTTTTTACACGTTTTTCTGCTATTTTTCTGAATTCCTTGCAAATCTATGGAAAGTTGGTAAAATAGCTCTGTAAGCAACCGTTTTAACCGCCGGAGGAGACGTATGAAAGAGCTGACCATCGGAAAAAATGACGCCGGACAGAGGCTGGACCGCTTCGTGGCCAAGTCCCTGCCCCTGCTGCCCCCTGCCCTGCTGCAGAAATACATCCGCCTGAAACGCATCAAGAGGAACGGGAAGGGCTCCCAGCGCGATGCCCGCCTGCTGGAGGGGGACGTCCTGCAGCTTTATATCAACGACGAATTTTTTGACCAGCCCACCGAGGAAAACCGCTTTCTCTCCATTTTTCAGCCGCAGCTGGACATCGTTTACGAAGATGAGAACCTGCTGCTGGTAAACAAGCGCCCCGGCCTTGTGGTCCATGCGGACGAAACGGAAAAGGTAAACACCCTCATCAACCACATTCAGGCCTATCTCTACCAGAAAAAAGAGTGGAATCCCCGCTGGGAGAACGCCTTCGCCCCGGCGCTGTGCAACCGGATCGACCGCAACACCGGCGGCATCGTCATCGCCGCCAAAAACGCGGAAGCCCTGCGGATCATCAATGAGAAAATCCGCACCCACGAGCTGCGCAAATCCTATCTCTGCGTCACCGTAGGCCGCCCCCAGCCGCCGGAGGGAAAAATTGAGGGATTTCTCCTGAAGGACGAGGTCAAAAAAGAGGTCTCCTTCTACCGCCGCCCCGTTCCCGGCGGCAAGACCGCTGTAACCCTCTACCGGACGCTGGATACGCGGGGCCGGCTGTCGCTGGTGGAGTGCGAGCTGCTGACCGGGCGGACGCACCAGATCCGCGTCTCCATGGCAGAGATCGGGTGTCCCCTGCTGGGCGACGGAAAGTACGGAAACGGCGCCGTCAACCGGGACTATCACGAGCAGAAGCAACTGCTCTGCTCCTACCGTCTCGCCTTCGCTTTTTCGGAGGACGCGGGACTGCTGGAATACCTGCGGGGCAAGGAGTTTTCCGTGGCGGATGTTCCCTTCCGCACCCGGTATTTTCCGTAAGCATTTTGCTTGACTTTTGGGTGCATTTCTTATATAGTTTTATATTGCCGAATTTCGACGAGAAAGGTTCCCCCCTCAACAGAGAGAAGAGGCGCATCATTTTTATGAAACGGGGGAGGATAAATGTCCAAAGAGTTGATTCGCCTGCAAAACTGCTGCATGGCGTTTGACGACGAGTTGGTACTCAACAATTTAAATCTCTACATCAATGACAAAGAGTTCCTCACACTGCTTGGCCCCAGCGGCTGTGGAAAAACCACGACGCTTCGGATCATCGGCGGCTTCACGACGCCTACGTCGGGAGACGTCTTTTTTGACGGTGTGAGGATTAATTCTGTCCCGCCCTATCAGCGGCAGATCAACACGGTTTTTCAAAAATACGCGCTCTTTCCCCATCTGAACGTATTTGAAAACATCGCCTTCGGTCTGCGGCTGAAAAAGGTTCCCGACCCCGCCGACGCCTCCGGCGCCCGGATGGTGAAGCTCAGCGAGGACGAGATCAAGCGGCGTGTGGAGGAAATGCTGGAGATCATCAGCCTGAAGGGTTTTGAGCATCGCAAGCCCGACGCGCTGTCCGGCGGACAGCAGCAGCGGGTGGCCATCGCCCGCGCTCTGGTGAACCAGCCCAAGGTCCTGCTTCTGGACGAGCCTCTGGGTGCTCTGGACCTGAAGCTGCGCAAGGATATGCAGATCGAGCTGAAGCGGATTCAGCAGCAGGTCGGCATCACCTTCGTCTATGTGACCCACGATCAGGAGGAGGCCCTGACCATGTCCGACACCATTGTGGTCATGGACAAGGGCTCCATTCAGCAGATCGGCACGCCCGAGGACATATACAACGAACCCAAGAACGCCTTTGTGGCGGACTTCATCGGCGAATCCAACATCATTGACGGCATCATGGTGGAGGACAACGTGGTTCAGATGTACGGGAAGAAATTCCAGTGCGTGGACGGCGGCTTCTCCCCCAGCGAACCCGTGGACGTGGTCATCCGTCCGGAGGACATCGACATTGTCCCCGTGGAGCAGGGCCAGCTGACCGGCACGGTCACCAACGTGACCTTCAAGGGAATGCAGTATGACATCATCGTGGATTTCCGCGGCTTCAAGTGGCTGATCCAGACGACGGATCACTCCCCTGTCGGTGCCCGCATCGGTGTCAAGATCGATCCCGACGGCTTCCACATCATGCACAAGAGCGAGTATTCCGGCCGGTTCGGCGACTACAGCTCCTACAGCGATGAGTACGACGAGCTGGGCGATCTTGACATGGAAGAGGAGGAGTCCGGCGAAGCGGAGGTGGACAGCCATGAAAAATAAGTGGCTCTCCGTCCCCTACGTGGTTTGGATGGGGATTTTCGTGGTGATTCCCCTGCTGCTGATCGTTGCGTACGCTTTTACGGACGCCGACCAGAACCTCACCCTTTCCAATTTTGACAATATCGACGTCTATCTGCAGGTATTCGGCAACTCCTTCCTGCTGGCGCTGATCGCCACCGCGATCTGCCTGCTGATCGCCTATCCCTTCGCCTATTTTCTGGCCCAGCAGCCTGCCTCCACCCGGAAGGTCGCCATGCTGTTCATCATGCTCCCCATGTGGATGAACTTTTTACTGCGCACCTATGCGTGGATGTCGATTCTGGAGAACAACGGCTTTCTCAACCAGCTGCTCCGCATGCTGGGTCTCCCGGCGGTTCACATCATCAATACCGACGCGGCCGTTATTCTGGGCATGGTCTATAACTTCCTGCCCTTCATGATCCTGCCCATCTTTTCCGTAATCGAGAAACTGGACGTGCGGTATATCGAGGCTGCGCAGGATCTGGGCGCCAGCCGTTCCGTCACGTTCCGGAAGGTCGTTTTCCCGCTGTCCCTTCCCGGCGTGCTCTCGGGCATCACCATGGTGTTCATCCCGTCGGTGTCCACCTTCGCCATCTCCAAGCTGCTGGGCGGCGGCATGACGCTGCTGCTGGGCGACCTGATTGAGATGCAGTTCCTTGGCAGCGCCTACAACCCGCATCTGGGCTCCGCCATCTCCCTGATGATGCTGTTCCTGGTCATCATTGCCATGGCGGTTATGAACCGCTTTGGCGACGGTGAGGAAAGTGCGGTGATCCTGTGAGAAAGACGTCTGTTTTCACGAAGATTTTCAACGCGCTGGTGTTTCTCTTTCTGTATCTGCCCATCGCGGTGCTGATTATCTTCTCCTTCAACAATTCCAAGAGCCGCAGCGTCTGGTCCGGCTTCACCACCCACTGGTATGTGGAGCTGTTCCGTGACGACGCCATCATTTCTGCGTTCACCACCACCATTTTGGTGTCGGTGCTGGCGGCCATCATCGCCACCATAGTCGGAACCGTGGCGGCCATCGGCTTTGCCTCCATGCGCCGCCGGCCCCGGAATTTCTTCCTTGGCGTCAACAACATCCCCATGACCAATGCCGACATCATCACCGGCGTGTCCCTGATGCTGCTGTTCGTCTATTTTGGCAACAAGTTCGGCTTTTCCATGGGCTTTGGGACGCTGCTGATCGCGCACATCACCTTTGACGTACCCTATGTGATCCTCTCCGTCATGCCGAAGCTGCGCCAGCTGGACCGCAATCTGGCGGAGGCCGCGCAGGATCTGGGCGCCACCCCGTGGCAGGCTTTCTGGAAGGTGGTCATGCCCGAACTTCAGCCCGGCATTCTCAACGGCATGATCATTGCCTTTACCCTTTCGGTGGATGATTTCGTCATCTCGTATTTCACAGCGGGCTCCAACACCTCCACTCTGGCCATGGAGATTTACGCCATGACCCGGCGGCGCATCAGTCCGGAGATCAACGCGCTGTCCACGCTGCTGTTTGTGGTCGTTCTGACGCTTCTGATCGTGATCAACCTGCGGGAGATCCATCAGGAAAAGGCGGAGCAGAAACGGCTCCGCGCGCTCCGGCGCGGCTGAAAAGTGAGGAGTACCATGAAAAAAACAATTCTTTTCCTGCTTGTCTGCGCCTCGCTGATGACGCTGGTCAGCGGCTGCGGCAGCGCAGCCGCCAAGGACCCCAATGTGGTCAACGTATACAACTGGGGCGAGTACATTGATGAATCCGTACTGGACGAATTTGAGGAACAGACCGGCATCCATGTCAATTACAACATCTTTCCCAGCAACGAAATGCTGTACTCCAGCCTGAAATCCGGCAGCGGCAGCTACGACGTGATCATCCCCTCCGACTACATGATCGCCCGGATGATCGAGGAGGACATGCTCCTGCCGCTGGACTATTCCAAGATCCCGAATTTTCAGAATACGGATCCAAAATACCGCAATCTGAACTACGATCCAAAGAATCTCTATACCGTTCCCTATATGTGGGGCGTCACCGGCATCATTTACAATACGGCCATGACCGACGAGTCCTTCACCAGCTGGATGGACCTGTTCACCACCAAGATGAAGGGTCAGGTCCTGATGTTCGACAATCCGCGGGACGCCATCGGCATCGCCCTGAAGGCGCTGGGCTACTCCTTCAACACCACCAGCAAGAAGGAACTGGACGAGGCGACCCAGCTTCTCATCAAGCAGAAGGAGGACGGCATCGTTCAGTCCTACGTCATGGACCAGATCTTCGACAAAATGATTAACAACGAAGCCGCCGTAGGCGTTTACTATGCCGGCGATTACCTCACCATGTCGGAGGAAAACCCCAATCTGGCCTTCTCCATCCCCAAGGAGGGGTCCAACCTTTTTGTGGACGCCATGTGCATCCCGAAGGGCGCCGACCATGTGGACAACGCGCTGGCCTTCATCAACTTTTTGGCCTCCGACGACATCATCCTGAAGAACTGCGAGTACATCGGGTATTCCACGGCCTCCGCAACCGCCTATGCCAAGATGGACCCGGAGATGGCGAACAACCCCATCGCCTATCCGCCCAGCGACGTGCTGGCCCGATGCGAGGTTTACGACGGGCTCCCCCAGAAAACGCTCTCGCTGTACGACCGGGAATGGACCTATCTGGGGCTGGCCAAAGTCAAAATTCGCTGAGGTGAAACTATGATTATTATTGGAACAAAATGTCAGGTCGAGCAAATCGTCATTCCGGAGACCACCGCGCAGGCCGTGGGTTCGGGGACGCTTCCCGTTTTCGGCACCCCCTTTCTGGCGGGTATGCTGGAAAATGCCGCCCTCACCTGCCTGCAGGGTTTTCTGGACGAGGGAAAGACCTCGGTGGGCATCCATCTGGACATCTCGCATGAGGCGCCGACCCCCATCGGCATGAAGGTGACCGCTGAGGCCGAGATTTTCGCCGTCTCCGAGAACAGCCGGATCATCGATTTCAAGGTCCGCGCCTGGGATGAAAAGGGCCTCATCAGTCAGGGCACTCATTCCCGCGCAGTGGTGGACATTGAGCATTTCCTTACGAAGTGCAACGCCAAGCTGGACCAATAAAAGCGTATAAGAGAACTCCCGGCGCAAACGCGCCGGGAGTTCTCTTATACGTTAAAAGAGGGTGATCTGGCTGGTGTCTGCCATTCCGGCAAACGCGCCCAGCTTTTTCAGCTGCTCGATATGGGTCTTGGACAGCTTGCTGCAGCACATGGAAAACTCCTCCACGGAGACGAAGTGCTTCCCTTCCCGCTTCTCGGCGGTGTCGATGGCCGCCGCCTCACCCAGTCCGTGAACGGAGGTAAAGGGCGGCAGAAGGCCGTCCTCGGTGATCTTGAAGCTGGTGGCATCCGAGTGGTAAATGCTGATGGCATCAAAGTGGAAGCCCCGCAGATAAAACTCGTAGCAGACCTCCAGCGTCGTCATCAAATCCTGTTCCACGGCGGAGGCGTCCTTGTTGTTCTCGATCTCGTGGATCTTTTTCTTGACCGCGTCCAGTCCCGCGCAGCAGATCTCGGCGTCGAAAGCCTTGGCGCGAATGGTAAAGTACGTGGCGTAAAAGGCCAGCGGGCGGTGGACCTTGAACCACGCGATCCGGAAGGCCATGGTGACGTAGGCCACGGCGTGGGCCTTGGGAAACAGGTAGCCGATCTTGCTCAGCGACTCGATGTACCAGTCGGGAACGTTGTGCTCCTTCATGGAGTCCACCCAGCCGTCCTGAAAACCGCCCTTCTTGACTTTTCCCTTTCGGACGGCCTCCATGATCTTGAAGGAGGTTTTCGCGTCCATTCCCTGCTCGATCAGATACAGCATGATGTCGTCGCGGCAGCCCACCGTTTCCAAAACGCCGGCGGTTCCGCTGACGATCAGCTCCCGCGCGTTGCCCAGCCACACGTCCGTGCCGTGGGAGAAGCCGGACAGCCGCACCAGCGTGTTGAAATCCTTGGGCTGCGTATCAATCAGCATCTGCCGGGTAAAGCGGGTGTTGAATTCAGGGATTGCCACGGCGCCGGTGGGGCCGATCACCGTATCGTTTTCAAACCCCAGAACCTTTGAGGAAGTGAAAATGGATTTGGTGTCCGGATCGTCCAGCGGGATTTTCCGGGCGTTGACGCCCGTGAGATTCTCCAGCATCCGAATCATGGTGGGATCATCGTGTCCCAGCATATCCAGCTTCAGGAGGTTGTCCTCCATGCAGTGGTATTCAAAATGGGTGGTGATGGTGTCGCTGTCCTCGGCGTCCGCCGGGTGCTGGACGGGGCAGAAATCCTCCACGTCCATATCGTCGGGGACGACCACCAGTCCGCCGGGATGCTGTCCCGTAGTCCTTCGGGTTCCGACACAGCCCAGCGTCAGCCGGTTCTCCTCCGCCCTTCCGGCGGTCATGCCGTTCTCCTCCAGATACTTTTTTACGAATCCGTAGGCCGTCTTTTCGGCCAGCGTACCGATGGTACCCGCGCGGAACACCTGCGTATCTCCGAACATCTCCACGGCATGGCGGTGGGCCTTGGCCTGATATTCGCCCGAAAAGTTCAGGTCAATATCAGGGACTTTGTCGCCGCCGAAGCCCAGAAACGTTTCGAAGGGGCAGTCGAAGCCCTCCTTGACATAGGGCGTGCCGCACTCCGGGCAAACCTTGTCCGGCATGTCGGCTCCGCAGCCGTAAGAGTTGTCGAGAATAAATTCCGCATGCTTGCACTTGGGGCAGCGGTAGTGGGGCGGCAGGGCGTTGACCTCCGTGATGCCGGACATATACGCCACCAGCGAGGAGCCTACGCTGCCCCGCGAGCCCACCAGATAGCCGTTTTCCAGAGACCGCTGCACCAGCTTCTGGGCGCTCATGTAAATCACGTCGTATCCCCGCTTGAGGATGCCGCCCAGCTCCGAATCCAGCCGCTTCTGGACAATCTCCGGCAGCGGGTCGCCATACAGCTCATGTGCCTTTCCCCAGACGAGATTTTCAAGATCCTGCCGGGAATTCTGCAGCCGGGGCGGAAACAGCCTGCCCTTGGGGAGCAGTTCAATGGTCTCGCACTGATCGGCGATGGCCCGCGGATTTGTGACGACGACCTCCATGGCCTTTTCCTCGCCCAGATACGAAAACTCCTTCAGCAGCTCGTCCGTGGTCTTGAAGTACAGGGGCAGCGGCGAGTTGGCGTCCGGGAGTTTTTTAGAGGCCAGCAGGATGTGGCGGTAGACCTCGTCCTCCGGCTCCCGGAAATGGACGTCGCCCGTTGCGCAGACGGGCTTTCCCAGTTCCTCGCCCAGCCGGACGATGACGCGGTTGAACTCCCGCAGCTCCTCCTCTGACTGAACCGTACCCTCCCGCAGCATGAAGGCGTTGTTGCACAGCGGCTGAATCTCCAGATAATCGTAGAAGGAGGCAATCCGCTTCAGTTCGTCCCAGTCCTTGTGATCCACCACCGCGCGGAACAGCTCGCCGGCCTCGCAGGCGGAGCCGATCAGCAGCCCCTCGCGGTGCTTCACCAGCTCCGTCTTGGGAATCGTCGGCACGCGCTTGAAATATTTCAGGTTGGACATGGAAATCAGCCGGTAGAGGTTTTTCATGCCCATTTTGTTCTTTGCCAGCAAAATTATGTGCTTGGGGAAACGATTGGTCTTGCTGCCCCTGGGCCGCAGCTTCTCCATCTCGCCGTTGACCTGCTGGAGCCGCGTCACGCCCCGCTCGGCCAGCATTTTCCAGAACGGAATCAGCATATACCCCACGGTGGCGCCGTCGTCCGAGGCGCGATGATGGTTAAAGGACGGAAGCTCCAGCGCTTCGGCCACAATGTCCAGCTTGTACTTGCCAAGCTGGGGCAGCAAATTCTGCGCCAGAATCAGGGAATCCACATAAGTGGGCTCGAATGTGAGCCCGACCTTGCGGCAGCCTGCCCGGATGAAGCTGATATCGAATTCCGCATTGTGGGCTGCCAGCGGCCGTCCGCCGACGAAGCTCAGGAAGGAGGTCAGCGCCTCTTTCAGCTGGGGCGCATCCTTCAGCATTTCGTCGGTGATGCCGGTCAGGCCGATGATCTCGGGCGTCAGCTTTCGGTTGGGGTTGACGAAGGTCTGGAAGGTATCCGTGATCTCGCCGTTCTTCAGCACCACCGCGCCGATCTCCGTAATGGCCTCCCGCGTCACCTTCAGCCCCGTCGTCTCTATGTCGAAGCAGACAAATTCGCCGTTCAGCGGGCAGTCCTGCGGGCCGTGGACGGCCACCCGGTCATCCAGATTGTTGAGGAAATACCCCTCCATGCCGTAGAGAATTTTGATCTTTCCGCCGGAGGCCTTGTCCGCATCGGGAAAGGACTGCGCCACGCCGTGATCCGTGATGGCAATGGCCGGGTGGCCCCAGCGGATAGCCTCCTGCACCACTTCCTTCGTATCGGTGAGCGCGTCCATATTGGACATCTTGGTGTGCAGGTGCAGCTCCACCCGCTTGACCGGCGCGGTATCCTCCCGTTCCCGGTGAGTGACCGCATTGACATGGTAGGGATTCAGCTGGATGTCCTTGCCGTCCCAGGTGGGCTCCATCTTGCCCTGCACCATGAGCCACATGCCGGGCTTGATGGCCTCGCCAAAGGTTCCCGCCTCCCGCGCCGTCAGATTTTTCTGCACGGTGACGGAGTTGGTGTAGTCCGTCATTTCAAAGCTCATGCGCCACATACCGGGCCGGCGCGTCTCGCGGCAGTCCACGGAAAACACCTTGCCCAGCACGGTGACCTGATTCATTTTCAGGTTCAGCTCCCGCATGGCCACAGGCTTTCCCTTGATCTTGCTGCCGTACAGGACGTCGGAAATTTTCTCCTTCTCCCTTCCTGCAGGCTTTTCGCCCGTCCGCTCCGCCTTGGGCGCCGCAGGCGACGGTGCCCGGCACAGGGGAACCAGCCGGACCGTGGAAAAGCCGTAGGTGGCGGAGATCATCTGCTGAAGCTCCGTCACATCCTCGGACTCCAGCGGAACCTGCACCGTCAGCTGCACCTCGATGGAATACTGCTCCTGATTGATGACCGCCCCGGTCACTACGGCCCCCGCCAGCTTTTTGCGCAGGGGCTGGGGCGGCAGCAAATCGGAAAACATATTAAAAAATGGAATTTTCTCTGCCATGGATGTCCCTCTCCGTTGAAATTCTCACAGCAAAAGGCGGCGGCGCTTTCGCGCCGCGCCTTCGTGTCACAGTCGTTCGATCTCCGCCATCAAAGCATCTACAATCTTCTCCTGCGGAACCTTGTAAAGTACTTCTCCTTTTCGGAATATAACGCCCTCACCGTCGCCTCCGGCGATGCCGATGTCGGCCGCGGACGCCTCTCCCGGTCCATTGACCGCGCAGCCCATCACGGCCACCGTCACGTTTTTCCCGCATCCGGCCAGCCGCCGCTCCACTTCCTCCGCAATGGGGATCAGATCGATGCGCGTCCGTCCGCAGGTGGGACAGGCGATCAGATTCACCCCGGTTTTACGCAGGCCGGCCGCCCGCAGAATCTTGTGGGCGGCGTAAATTTCCTCCACCGGGTCCGCCGTCAGCGTCACCCGGATGGTGTCCCCGATGCCCATGCACAGCAGACCGCCGATGCCCATAGCCGATTTGATGATGCCCATGGAGGGCGTTCCGGCCTCCGTCACGCCCAGATGCAGGGGATATTCCGTCCGCTCGTGAAGCAGCCGGTAGGCCGCCATGGTCAGCGGAACGTCGGAGCATTTCACGCTGATGCAGATGTCGTCAAAATCGAAGCGGTTCAGCAGGCGCACATGGCCCATGGCGCTCTCGGTCAAAGCCTCGGCGGTAACGCCGTACTTTGCCCGCAGCTCCTTTTCCAGCGAGCCGCCGTTGACGCCGATGCGGATGGGAATTCCGCGGCTGCGGCAGGCGTCCGCCACGGCCTTGACCCGGTCCTCGCCCCCGATGTTGCCAGGGTTGATCCGGATTGCATCGATCCCCCGCTCCGCGCACAGCAGGGCATATTTATAGTTGAAGTGAATATCCGCCACCAGCGGAATGGAGATCTGTTCCCGAATCTGTCCCACCGCCAGAGCGGCGGCCTCGTCGGGAATCGCCACGCGGATGATCTCGCAGCCGGCGGCCTCCAGCTCATGAATCTGAGCCACCGTTGCGGCCACGTCGTCCGTCCGGGTATTGCACATGGACTGGATCGTAACCGGGGTGCCCCCGCCCACAGGTACGCCGCCCACCAGAATTTTCTTTGTCATAGGGCCTCCTGTCACTGAATGAGCTTGAATACATCATGGAATGTCACGACCGCCATAAAGCCCATCAGGGCCACGAAAAAGACGATGTTGAGAGCGGCTTCGTATTTGGCGGGAATACGCCGCCGGAACAGCAGCAGCGCCAGCTCATCCAGCACCAGAAACAGGATGTGTCCGCCGTCCAGCGCCGGAATCGGCAGCAGGTTCATGACGGCCAGATTGACGGCGATCAGGGCCGCCAGATAGAGGATATTCTCCACGGCGTCCTGCACGCTGGCGGATTGCTGGCCCACCTCGGTGATGGTGCTGACAATGCCCACGGGGCCGCTGACGTCATTCATGGATGCCTTTCCGGTGAGCAGCATCTGCAGGCTCAGGCGCACCTCCCGGACAAAATCCACGGCGTTGAGCCAGCTGTATTTCAGTTTCGCGCCCACGGTAGCCTTCACAGTGTCCGACTGAGAGATAAAGAGGCCGTATCCCTGATAGGAGGACCCGTCCGACGAGGTGTATGTTCCCCATGAAATGTCGTTGACGGCCACCTTTTCCCCGTCCCGGATCACCACCATGTCCACGGGCTGCTGCTTGCTCAGTCCCAGAAGCAGGCTCACGTCTCCGTAAATATACACGCGCTCCCCGTTGATGGACCAGATTTCATCGCCCGCCTGCAGCACCGTTTCGTTGCGCTGGGAAAATTCGGGTGCGGTTCCCTTGAGGACAGGCAGGAAAAAGCTCTCGGCGCCGCTGAACAAAATCAGGATGATGAGAAAGCCCGTCAGAAAATTCATCGCCGCGCCGGCGACAAAAATAAAGAACTTTTTCCAGAAGCCCTGCCGGTTCAGAGCACGGGGATTCTCCGAATCCTCGTCCTCTCCCTCCATGGCGCAAAAACCGCCGATGGGCAGGGCCCGGAGGGAATATTGGGTCTCGCCCTTCTGCCGGTGCCAGAGCGTAGGCCCCATGCCGATGGAAAACTCGTTGACCTGCACGCCGCTGAGCTTGGCCGCCAGAAAGTGGCCCAGCTCATGCACGGCAATCAGCACACCGAATATCAGAATGGCTGCCAGAATATAGGGGATGCGCTCCAAAAATGCGTTGGCCATGAAATTACTCCTTATTGCCCTCTAAAACAACCCGACGGGCCTGCCTGTCGGCGTCCAGAATTTCCTCCAGAGAGGGATTCCGGGTCACAGCCACGGCCTCCCTCGCCGCAGCCACCAGCCATGGGATCTCCGAAAATCCGATTTTCTCCTCCAGAAAGAGGCCCACCGCCGCTTCGTTGGCCCCGTTCAGCACCGCGCACGCGGTGCCGCCCTCACGGACGGCATCCAGAGCCAGCCGCAGGCAGGGAAACGCCTTCTCATCCGGTGCCGCAAAGGTCAGCGGAGGGCAGGTCAGCAAGTCCAGCGGCTCCGCCGGATTCTCACCTCTGGCGGGATAGGTCAGCGCGTAGCGGATGGGCAGCCGCATATCCGGCGTTCCCATCTGCGCCAGAACGGCGCCGTCCCTGAATTCGACCATGGAGTGCACGATGCTCTGGCGATGGATCACCACGCTCACCTGCTCCGGAGGCAGCTGATAAAGCCGCATGGCCTCAATGACCTCCAGCCCCTTGTTCATCAGCGTGGCGCAGTCCACAGTGATCTTCGGGCCCATTTTCCAGTTGGGATGGCGCAGGGCGTCCGCCTTTGTCACGCCGGACAGCCGTTCCGGCGTCCAGCCGTAAAAGGGGCCGCCGGAGCAGGTCAGAATGACTCGCCTGATTTCGCGGCGGTCCTGACAGCCCTGCAGGCACTGAAACACGGCGGAATGTTCACTGTCCACCGGAATGATCTCGGCTCCGCAGCGTCTCGCCTCGTTCATGACCAGTTCGCCGGCACAGACCAGCGTCTCCTTGTTGGCCAACGCGATTTTCTTTCCGCAGCGTATGGCGGCCAGCGTGGGCCGCAGACCGATCATGCCCACCACGGCAGTCACCACGGTGTCCGCCTCGGGCAGAGATGCGGCTTCCAGCAGGCCCTCCGGCCCGGAGGCCACCCGCACGTCCGTATCGCTCAGCCGAAGGCGCAGCTGCTTCGCCGCAGAAGGATCGTACAGAACGGCCAGCTGCGGATGAAACTCCCGCACCTGCTGTTCCATGCGGTCAAGGCTGGCATTGGCCGTCAGCGCCGCCACCCGGAGGCCCAGCTGCCGAACCACGTCCAGCGTCTGTCTTCCGATAGAGCCGGTGGAGCCCAGCAATGAAATCGATCTTGTCATATCTTATCTCACAATGCTTAAAAGAAACCAAATCAGCGGCGCGACAAAGGTCACGCTGTCGAAACGGTCCAGCACGCCGCCGTGACCGGGCAGCAGCTTGCCGTAATCCTTCACGCCGAACTCCCGCTTGATGACGGAGAAGCTCAGGTCGCCCACCTCGCTGACCGCGGCGCCAAAGACGCCCAGAAGAATGATCTTCCAGTACTCCAGCATCACCGTTCCGCTGATGATCTGCACGATCCACCGCAGGATCAGCAATCCGAGAATACCGCCCAGCAGTCCGCCAATGCCGCCCTCCACCGTTTTGTGGGGGCTGACACGAGGCGCCAGCTTGTGCTTTCCAAAGGCCATTCCGGCGAACAGGGCGCAGGTATCGCTGCCAAAGGACACCGCCAGCGGCACCCAGACCAGCACGGAGCCGCCGTCAAAAAGGCGCGCCCGCAGCAGGCAGGAGAGCATCAGCGGAAATACCAGTCCGGCAAAGATCGCCGCGGTCACGTCCGCAAAGGGGATCGCGGTTTCCCGGTCATACCGCCGGATTGCCGCCACAAACAGCAGAAACACGAACAGCATGGCCAGCAGAGCCGTAAAGGGCACCAGCGGGAGAGCCGTCAGCCGCAGGCCAGCCTGCTCATACTCTGCATAGATGCACACCGGCAGAAGGCCCGCCACCGTCACCGTCAGCGCAACCAGCTGCTTTCCGCTGTTTCCCGTCACGGCATGCATCAGCTCATGGGCGCCCACCGCGCACAGAGCCACCATCAAAAGCATGGTCGCCCAATCCGGCGCATAGCTCAGAAGCGCGATGAGCAGCGGAATGCCGACCACGGCCACCAAGACACGTTTCAACATGAATTTTCATTCTTCTTTCTGTAAAGCCTTATTTCTTTACACCGCCGTAACGGCGATCTCTCTGCTGATATGCTTCAATGGCGCGATCCAATTCCGCGGCATTGAAGTCCGGCCAGAGCGTATCCGTGTAGTAGAACTCGGAATAGGCGCACTGCCACAGCAGAAAATTACTGAGCCGCAGCTCGCCGGAGGGGCGGATAATCAGGTCGGGGTCCGGGATGCCCGCCGTGTCCAGATATGAGGCAAACAGCTGATCGTCCAATTCCTCAGGCCGTTTTTTCCCGGCGGCGCACTCCTCCGCAAAGCGGCGCACAGCCCGGAGGATCTCGTCCCGGCCGCCGTAATTCAGGCAGATGTTGGCCTGAAAATCCGTGGCGGACAGATGCTCCGTGATCTCGTCGGTCTCATGGGCCAGCGACCGAAGCTCCTGACTGATGGGGGTCATATCTCCGAAAAAATGCAGGCGGATGTGATCCCGCTCCATCGTGTCCACCGCCTCGGTCAGATACTGCTTCAGGAGGGTCATAATGGCGTTGACCTCCGCAGAGGACCGCTTCCAGTTCTCCGTGGAAAACGCGTAGGCCGTCAGATACTTGACGCCGATGTCCTTGCAGTAGTTGGCAATGGTGCGAAAGGCCTCTGCGCCGGCCTTGTGCCCGGCCGTGCGGGGCAGGCCGCGTTTGGTGGCCCACCGCCCGTTGCCGTCCATAATAATAGCGATATGGCGAGGCAGGCGGCGATCCGCCTGCCCCGCCGACGCGGCATTTCTTTTATCAGCCATCAGACTGCCATCAATTCCTTCTCTTTTTTCTCCAGCAACTCGTCGATCTTTTTGCAGCTGTCGTCGGTCATCTTCTGAAGCTCTTTTTCGGCCTGCTTCATTTCGTCTTCGGTAATTTCGGAGGCCTTTTCCTGCTTCTTGAAGATGTCCAGCGCATCGCGGCGAATATTGCGCACCGCGATCTTGCCGTTTTCACCGTACTTGTGAATCTGCTTCACCAGCTCCTTGCGGCGCTCCTCGGTGAGCTGGGGGAACTGCAGACGCAGGGAGCGGCCGTCGTCCTGCGGATTGATGCCCAGATCGGAGGTCTCAATGGCCTTTTTGATGATCTTCACGGCGCTGGCATCCCAGGGCTGGATCACCAGAGAGCGGGGATCGGGAGAGGAAACAGAGGCAATTTGCTGGATGGGGGTGGGACTTCCGTAATAGTCCACCATAATCCGGTTCAAAACAGAGGCGTTGGCCCGCCCGGCCCGAACGGAGGCAAAATCGTTGGAGACGGACTCGATGCTCTTTTTCATCTTTTCTTCGTAAATCTTGTAGTCATCCTTCAGCATAGTGGCGGTTCCTTCCTTTCATGACGCAAATATGAGAGCGGCGGTCTGTTGAGACGCCGTTTTATTCCCGAACAATCGTTCCGATCTTTTCGCCGCAGACGGCACGGATGATGTTCTGGGGATCCTTCAGGGCAAAAAGCAGCACAGGGATGTGGTTATCCATCGACAGAGAGGTGGCGGTGGAATCCATGACCATCAGATGCTGCGCCAGCACGTCGTCGTAGGTGATGGAGTCGTATTTGACGGCGGTGGGGTCCTTCACAGGGTCGGCAGAGTAAACGCCGTCCACGTTCTTTGCCAGCAGAATAACGTCGGCGCCGATCTCGGCAGCCCGCAGCACAGCGGCGGTATCCGTTGAGAAGAAGGGGTTGCCGGTACCGCAGCCAAAGATCACGACGCGGCCCTTTTCCAGATGCCGGATGGCGCGGGAACGGATATACGGCTCGGCAATGGCGCGCATCTCGATGGCAGTCTGTACCCGCACCTCGATTCCCTTCTGCTCCATTACATCAGCCACAGCCAGACAGTTCAGCACGGTGGCCAGCATGCCCATGTGATCCGCGCGGGTACGCTCCATTTTGCCGCCGCCATCTTTTACGCCGCGCCAAAAATTGCCTCCGCCGACCACAAGGCCCACCTGCACACCCATGTTGATGCACTGCTTGATGACGTCGCAAACCTGACCGATCACTTCAAAATCCAAACCGGAGTGCTTGTCTCCGGCCAGCGCCTCGCCGCTGATTTTCAGCAGCACGCGCCGATAAACTGGCTTTTCCATCGGATAAACCCTCCCTGAAATGATACAGAATTTCGAACTCTATTTTACCGTACTTTCCCCCATTTGCATAGGGGGCATCAAAAGTTTTTTCCATAAAAAACGGAAGATGCTCCGCATCTTCCGTTTTTCTGATTGTGCGGACCCCCTGATTCAGCCGCAGGCGGCGTTCAGCAGCCCGGTCAGCTGCTCCTTCCCGATGCCCTTCTCCGCCGAAAACGGGATCAGCGTTTCCCCCTCGTCCAGCGCCAGCGTATCCCGGATCAGGGTCAGCGCGCCGTCGATCTCGCGGGGCTTCAGCTTGTCCAGCTTATTGGCCACTACGATCTCCGGGCAGCCGGAGTCGCAGAACCACCGGTGCATGGTCACGTCGTCGGCCGTGGGCTTGTGGCGCGCGTCCACAATCAGCACGCCCAGCGAGATCAACCCCGACTCGTCCTGAAAGTAGTGCTCCATCAGGCGGCCCCACCGCTCTTTTTCCTCTTTGCCGACCTTGGCGTAGCCGTAGCCGGGAAGATCCACCAGATAAGCTCTCCCGTCCAGGCGGAAATAGTTGATCTGCGTCGTTTTCCCCGGTGCCGCGCCCACAAAGGCCAGATTTTTCCGGCCCGCAAGCCGGTTGATGACGGAGGACTTCCCCACGTTGGAACGCCCGGCAAACGCAATCTGAGGCATTCCGTCCCGCAGGAAATCCTTTGGGTCCGCCGCCGCGCGGACAAATTCAATTTTACCAAAATTCAGGGCCATCGGTCCCTCCTGTCACTGGCGCAGCAGTGCGCCGTCTCCTGCTTCCCGGCTGTTGTGAACCGGAGCGAATGCGGCCAGCAGTTCCTCCGCAGCCTTTACCGGCAGAGAAACCAGCGCCTCCGCCAAAACCTCGTCGACGGCGGAAACCGGCACGAACTTCAGCGCCGCCCGTACCGTCTGGTCAATTTCCTCCAGATCGCGCAGGTTGTCCTTGGGCAGAATCACCGTCTGGACGCCGTTGCGCAGCGCTGCCATGGTCTTTTCCTTCAGGCCGCCGATGGCCAGCACCCTGCCCCGCAGGGTGATCTCCCCCGTCATGGCGATGCGGGCGTGAATCTTTCGGCCGCTGAGAGCGGAGGCCAGAGCGGTGGCGATGGCAATTCCTGCGGAGGGCCCGTCCTTGGGGACCGCTCCCTCCGGGAAGTGGATGTGGATGTCCTTGTTTTTGTAGAATTCCGGATCGATGCCCAGCTGAGCCGTGCGGGTGCGCAGGCAGCTGAGAGCGGCCTGCGCCGACTCCTTCATCACATCGCCCAGATTTCCGGTGAGCTCCAGCTTGCCGGAGCCGTCCATCACATTGACCTCCACCTCCAGAATTTCTCCGCCCACTTCCGTCCATGCGAGGCCGTTGACCACGCCGATCTCCTCCCGTTCCGTGTGAAGAGACGGCGCATACGGCTTGACGCCGAGGAAATCATGCAGGTCATTTTCTGTAATGTTGATCCTCTTTACACCGCCTGTTAAAAGGCGCATATCAGCCTTTCGGCACAGTTTTGCCAGCTGGCGCTCCAGCTGGCGGACGCCGGACTCCCGCGTATAGTCGCAGATGGTTCCGCGAATGGCGTCGTCGCTGACGTGCAGCTGGGTTTTCTTGAGTCCGTGTTCCTTCATCTGCTTGGGCAGCAGGTGCTGCCTGGCGATCTCAAGCTTTTCCGCGTCCGTATAGCTGCCCAGCTCGATGACCTCCATGCGGTCCAGAAGCGGTCTGGGAATCGTCTCCATCGTGTTGGCAGTCGTGATGAACATGGCCTTGGAAAGATCCACGGGAATTTCCAGAAAATGGTCCCGGAAGGCATAGTTCTGCTCGGAATCCAGCACCTCCAGCAAGGCCGAGGCGGGATCGCCGCGGTAGTCGCTGCCCAGCTTGTCGATCTCGTCCAGCAGCAGCAGGGGGTTCATGGAACCGCTGCGGCTGATGGCTTCAATGATGCGTCCCGGCATGGAACCTATGTAGGTTTTCCGATGGCCGCGAATATCCGCCTCGTCGCGGACGCCGCCCAGCGACAGGCGCGCCAGCTTGCGGTTGGTGGCCCGGGCCACAGAGATGGCGATGGAGGTCTTGCCGACGCCCGGAGGCCCAACCAGACAGATGATCTGTCCGCGGCCCTGGGGGTTCATCTGGCGGGCCGCCAGCGACTCCAGAATACGCTCCTTGACTTTTTGCAGGCCATAGTGGTCGTGATCCAGAATCTTCCGGGCCGCCGCCACATTCAGCCGTTCTTTGGTCGTCACATTCCACGGCATTTCCAGACAGACGTCCAGATAATTCCGGGAGACGGCGGCCTCGGCGCTGCCGAAGGGCTGCTTTGCGATGCGGTCCACTTCCTTCAGCAGATGCTTCTGGGTCTCCTCCGGCAGATTCAGCGCCTGAATCCGCTTGCGGTAGACCTCCAGTTCATCGTCCTCTCCGTCCTCGTTCTCACCCAGCTCGCTCTGCATGACGTGGATCTGGGTGCGGAGAATCTGTTCCCGCTGGGAACGCTCCAGCTGATCGCGGACCTTCCCCTCCATCTCGTGTTCAAAACGAAGAACATCGCACTCGCGGGCCAGAAACCGGTTCATCCTCCGCAGCCGGAGGAAGGGGCTCATCTCCTCCAGAATCTCCTGCTTGTCGTCGGGACGAAGGTTGATGTTCTGCGCGATATAATCCGCCAGATACCCGACGTCGCGCCCGTCCACCACGGCGGAGCGCACCTCGTCGGCCACACCGCCGGCCATATCTGCATATTCGTCAAAAAGCGTGGCAGTCTGGCGAAGGAGTGCCTCTGTCCGGGGACTTTTCTCGGCGGATTCGCTTTCGGGCTCCTCGGCCATCAGTTCGACATTGGCCTGCAGGTACGGTTCCTGCTGCCAGAGGCGGCGGATCTTTGCCCGGTACTTCCCCTCCACGATCACGCAGACGGAATTGGCGGAGATCCGCAGGATCTGAGCAATGTGAGAGACGGTTCCGACGGAATAGAGGTCCTTCTCCTCCGGTACGGCCACGCCGACCTCGCGCTGGGTAACGAGGAAGATCATCTGATCGGTCTCCATTGCGTGCTCCAGCGCGCGGATCGAAATAGGCCGTTCCACGTCGAAGTTGATGTTCATATGGGGGAACACCGTCAGTCCGCGCAGGGCGAGGACCGGGATGTTCCAGTTTGTCAGCTCCATGGTTCATTCCTTTCTTTAGGGCAAAGGAGGGGCGCCCGAACGAGCGTCCCCCCTGCGTAGCTTTGTTAAGACGCCGATGCAGGGTCGGTGGTTCCGGAGACAGCCGCCGCCTTGCCGGTGTTCAATTTCACAGAATAGGAGATCTTCTTGGGATCGCGGGTCAGCACGGGCACGCCCTTCCCCTCCACGCAGTCCTTGGTGATGACCGCCTTGACCACCGTGGGGTCAGAGGGAATATCGTACATGATCTGGGTCAGAAGGTTCTCCATGATGGCCCGAAGGCCGCGGGCGCCGATGTTGCGCGCAATCGCCTTGTCGGCGACAGCCTCCAGAGCGTCGGGCTCAAACTCCAGCTCCACGTCGTCGTATTCCATCAGTTTCTGATACTGCTTGACCAGAGCGTTCTTGGGCTCCGTCAGAATCCGCACCAGATCCTCGCGGGTCAGGGCGCTGAGGGAAGCGATCACGGGAAGGCGGCCCACCAGCTCGGGAATGATGCCGAACTTCAGCAGATCGTGGGGCTGCACCTGCTGGAGCAGCTTGCCCACATCCTGTTCCTTCTTGCTGTGCACCGGCGCATCAAAGCCGATGCTCTTTTCCTCCACACGGCGTTCGATGATCTTCTCCAGACCGTCGAAGGCGCCGCCGCAGATAAAGAGAATGTTCTTGGTGTTGACCTGAATGAACTCCTGATGCGGGTGTTTGCGCCCGCCCTGAGGCGGCACGTTGGCGACTGTTCCCTCCACGATTTTCAGCAGGGCCTGCTGGACGCCTTCGCCGGAGACATCACGGGTGATGGACGTGTTCTCGCTCTTGCGGGCGATCTTGTCGATCTCATCCACATAAATGATGCCGTGTTCCGCGCGTTCCACGTCGAAGTCGGCGGCCTGCAGCAGACGGAGCAGAATGTTCTCCACATCGTCGCCCACATAGCCGGCCTCGGTCAGCGTGGTAGCGTCGGCGATGGCAAAAGGAACCTTGAGGATCCGCGCCAGTGTCTGGGCAAACAGGGTCTTGCCGGAGCCCGTGGGGCCCAGCATCAAAATATTGCTCTTCTGCAGCTCCACGTCCTCGTCGCCGCCGAAGAAGATCCGCTTGTAGTGGTTGTAGACCGCCACGGAAAGGGCCACCTTTGCGGCGTCCTGCCCGATCACGTACTGGTCCAGAATCTCCTTGATCTCCCGCGGAGTGGGCAGCTTGTCCGGAATTTCCTCCAGCTCACTGTGGGAGTTATCCTCATACCCGTCGTTAAGAATGCTCATGCACAGCTGGACGCATTCGTCGCAGATGCGCACGCCGGGCCCCTGAATCATCCGGTGTACCTGCTGCTCATGTTTGCCGCAGAAGGAACACCGCAGGGATTTTTTGCCATCATCGTTCATGGTGATACCTCGGTTTCTGTCATTCGCTCTCGCTCTAAAAACTGCTCAGCGTTTGGTGATAATCTTGTCGACCAGGCCAAATTCAAGAGCCTCCTGCGCGGTCAGGAAGTTGTCGCGCTCGGTGGCGGCCTTGACCTCCTCCACGGTCCGTCCGGTGTTGGCGGCCATGATCTCGTTGAGGCGCTTCTTGGTTCTCAGGATAAAGTCGGCGTGGATCTCGATGTCCGTCGCCTGACCCTGAAAACCGCCGGAGGGCTGATGGATCATAATTTCGGAATTCGGCAGGGCGATCCGCTTGCCTTTGGTTCCCGAGGACAGCAGGAAGGCGCCCATGCTGGCGGCCATGCCGACGCAGATGGTGGACACGTCGCACTTGATATACTGCATGGTGTCATAGATGGCCATGCCGTCTGTTACGGAGCCGCCGGGGCTGTTGATATAAAGCTGGATATCCTTGTCGGGGTCCTGCGCTTCCAAATACAGCAGCTGCGCCACCACCAGACTGGCGGTCGTCGCGTTGACCTCCTCGCCCAAAAAGACGATCCGATCGTTCAGCAGCCGGGAAAAAATATCATAGGAACGCTCGCCGCGGCTGGTCTGTTCCACAACATAAGGGACTAAACTCACTTGGAAAAACCTCCATTCTTTTGTGGCTATAAGCCATTCTCTCATGATACCACAGGCACCATGAGAGAATGTGTCGAATCTGTAAAATGTAAAACAACCGGGAAAAAGTTTTATTCGGCGTCCTTTTCAGCCTTCTTGGCAGGCTTCTTGGCGGCCTTCTCCTCGCCGTCCTCGGACTTCTTGGCGGTCTTCTTGGCAGGCTTCTTCTCCTCGCCGTCCTCGGCCTTCTTGGCAGCCTTCCTGGCGGGCTTCTTCTCCTCGTCGTCCTCGGACTTCTCCTCGGGCTTGGTGGCGATGGCGCTCTCGGTGACCACGGCGATGGCCTTGGTGCTCTTGACCTGATCCTCGACGGATTCCTTGGTCAGATACTTTTTCACGGTCTCCACATCCATGCCGTACTTTTCGGACAGCGACTTGTACTCGTTCTCGATCTCCTCATCGGTGACGGAGATGTTCTCAGCCTTGATGATGGCAGACAGAGCCAGGTCGAGACGAACCTGACGCAGCGCGGGCTCCTTGGCGTCCTGCAGCAGCTTTGCCTCGTCCATTCCGGTCATCTTGATGTACTGATCGTAGGGAATGCCCTGCTGCTGAATCTGCATCCGGAAGTTGTCCACGAAGCGGGCGGCCTGGGTATTCACCATTGCCTCGGGGACGTCGCAGGTGATGTTCTCTGCGACCTGCTTCATCAGCTCGTCCTCGAACGCCTGCTGGGCAGTCTTTTCGCGCTCATCGGTGATCTGCTTCTTCAGATCCGTTCTCAGCTCATCCATGGTGTCGAAGTTGGAGACGTCCTTGGCGAACTCATCGTCCATGGCCGGGGCTTCCTTCACCTTGACCTCATTGACCTTGACGTGGAACACGACGGCCTTGCCGGCCAGATCCTTGTGATAGTTCTCGGGGAAGGTGATATCGAGATCGCGCTCCTCGCCGGCCTTCATGCCGATGACCTGCTCCTCAAAACCGGGGACGAAGGAACCGGAGCCGATTTCCAGACTGTAGCCGTCGGCGGTGCCGCCGTCAAAGGCCTTGCCGTCCAGCGTGCCCTTGTAGTCGATCACGGCGATGTCGCCGGACTCCACTGCGCGGTCAACGGAGACGAGGCGGGTGTTCCGCTCGCTGAGCTCCTTCAGGCGGTTCTCAACGTCCGCGTCGGTGACCTCAACCTCAGCCTTGGGGGCCTTCAGACCCTTGTACTCGCCCAGAGTGACCTCGGGATACACGGGAACGGTCGCCTTAAAGGTAAAGCCCTCCTTGGTGACGTCGCCGATCATCTCGACCTTCGGGTCGCCGACGACCTCCAGCTTTTCCTCGGTCACAGCATCCTTATATGCGTCAAACCAGACGTTGTCGATGGCGTCCGCATAGAACACCTCGGCGCCATACATCTTTTCAATCAGCTGACGAGGGGCCTTTCCGGGGCGGAAGCCAGGCACGCGGATGGTCTTGCGCTTCTGATGATAGGCCTTCTCTACGGCGGCCTCAAACGCCTCGGCGCCAACTTCGATGGTCAGGGCGACCTCGTTCTTCTCTAACTTTTCACAGCTTTTCACACTCATTTTGTTTACTCCTCCGTTCATCGCCGGAATAAAACCGGTGCGACATGGTATTTTATCAGAATTTTTTCCAAAAAGCTATACTTTTTTCACTTATTCGCAAATTTTTTTTGGGACAAAGCCCAGATAGTCGGCCGAGATCAGGGAAAATTCCGTTTCACCCCGCTGCCCGTTGATGGCGCGGCGGATGGTCGGCCCGTGGAGATGCCCGTAGCAGCACAGCCGTACCCGGTAGCTCTCCAGCAGCCGGAGGATCTCAGGGCACTCATAGCCCTGATAGAGCGGCGGATAGTGGAGAAAGCACAGGATCGGGCGGCCCTCCGCCGACCGGAGGGACGTTTCCAGCCGCAGCACCTCCCGGTTGAGGACCTTGGCGTCGTGGGGCTTCTGCCCCTCCTCCTGAAACCATCCGCGGGTACCGCACAGGGCGTATTCGCCGTAGACCGCACTGTTGTTGTGCAGAAAGCTCAGGGTCTTCAGTTCCCGTTCCTCCAGAAACCGATTCATTTTGGAAACCGTGGTCCACCAGTAGTCGTGGTTGCCCTTGACCAGCAGTTTTCTTCCGGGAAAACGGTCCAGAAAGCGGAAATCGGCCTCCGCCTCCTGCATGGACATTCCCCACGAGGTGTCCCCTGCCAGCACCAGCGTATCCGCGTCGGTCAGAACAGACAGGGTTTCCTCCAGCCGGGCCACATAGCCCTGCCACGGACCTCCGAACACCTCCATGGACTTGTTTCCGCTCAGGGAGAGGTGCAGGTCCCCGATTGCATAGAGGGCCATAGCTCCCCTCCTCTTGATTGATTATTTCAGAAAGTCCAGCACAACGTCGTCCATCCCGGCCTTTTCGCAGGTGAGGTCGAAACGGCGCTGCTTGCCCTTCAGCGCGGCCAGCCGCTTCGGCGCAGGAACGCCGGAAACCCGCTGCAGCTGGTCGATCAGCTCCACGCCCTGACTCTCAGGCGTTTCCCCAATGGCCGTCAGCACATGGTTGCAGAATTTATAGGGAGATGCGGTGGATACGAATACGGTCAGCCCGGCGTCTCCGCTCTGCCGGCGGTACTGCTCCATCACGTTGGCGGCCACGGCGGTATGCGTGTCGATCAGATAGCCGTGCCGGCTGTAGTATTCGGCGATCGTGGCCGCAGTCCCCTCCTCTCCGCAGAAGCCGCCCCAGAACAGCTCCCGCAGACGGGCCTTGATGTGGTCGGACACCTCGTATCTGCCGGTCCGGGAGAGCTGCTCCATATATCCCCGGATCTCCGCGTCGTTCTCGCCGGAGAGGTCGAACAGCAGCCGCTCCAGATTGCTGGAGATCAGGATGTCCATGGACGGGCTCATGGTGGTGTGGAAGGGCCGGTTGCGGTCGTAGATGCCGGTACGCAGGAAATCGGTCAGCACGTCGTTGCGGTTGGAGGCGCAGATCAGACGGCCCACGGGCAGGCCCATGCGCTTGGCGTAATAGGCTGCCAGAATATCGCCGAAGTTTCCGGTGGGCACGCAGAAGTGGATGGGATCGCCCATGGTCAGCTTTCCGTCCCGCACCAGATCGCAGTAGGCGGAGATGTAGTATACCACCTGCGGCAGAATACGGCCCCAGTTGATCGAGTTGGCGGAGGACAGGAACACGCCCCGCTCGGACAGCTTTTCACGCAGCTGCGGATCGGAGAAGATGCGCTTCACGCCGGCCTGCGCGTCGTCAAAATTGCCCCGCACCGCGCAGACGCCCACGTTGGCGCCGTCCTGGGTAGCCATCTGAAGCTCCTGAATCTTGGAGACGCCGTCCTTGGGATAAAACACCAGAATTTTCGTCTGGGGCACGTCGGCGAAGCCCTCCATGGCGGCCTTCCCTGTGTCGCCGGAGGTAGCCACCAGAATGCAGGCGGTCTTTCTCTCGCCGGTCTTTCTCAGGGCGGCGGAGAGCAGCTGCGGAAGCATCTGCAGCGCCATATCCTTAAAAGCGGAGGTGGGGCCGTGCCACAGCTCCAGACAGTGGGTGGAATCGTCCACAGTGCGCACGGGGGCAACGGCGGGCGAGTCAAACTTGTCCGGGCCGTAGGCTTTGTCCGCGAAGGACTTCAACTCGGCCTCCGTGTAGTCGGTCAGATACAGGGCCATAACCTTTGCCGCGCGCTCCTGATAGTCGGCGCCGGTCAGACTTTCCAGAAACGCCCGGTCGATCTGGGGAATCTCGCAGGGGGTCAGCAGGCCTCCGTCGCGGGCAAGGCCCATCTCGATGGCTTCGGCCGCGTCGATACGAACGTTTTTGTCTCTGGTGCTGTAGTATTTCATATTCATTCCTCACTTTGCAGGAAATTTTCAGGCAGCGCCGCGCATCCGCGGCTGCGGCTCGATTTTACTCAAAGGCATTTTCCAGATATTCCAGACGGACCGTCCGGCCCTCGCCGTCGGTATAGACCTCCGCCACGTCGAACCGGGAAGGCTCGTCCAGCTGATGTGTGCTGAGATAGCAGGCGGCCGCCGTCCGCAGCCGCTCCTGTTTCCGCCGGTCCACAAACTCCCGCGGCAATCCCACGGAAAGGTTGCCGCGCTGCTTGACCTCCACAAAGCAGAGGGTGCCGCCCCGGCTCCGCGCGATCAGGTCGATCTCTCCGAAGCGGCAGCGCCACTGGCTGCCCAGCAGGGTATATCCGTTTTTTCGGAGATATCGGGCGGCCTCGGCCTCGCCGCGATCCCCCAGTGTCTTGGGGGCCGTCATGTCCGGGCCTCCCATTTCTTCAAAAACGTGCGGCGGTGAGCGGGACAGGGGCCGTAGCGGTCCAGCATCTCATAGTGGAGCTTTGTGCCGTAGCCCTTGTGTCTGGCGAACTGATACTGAGGGTACTGCCGGTCCAGCTCCTCCGTCACATAGCGGTCACGGCTGACCTTGGCCAGTATGGACGCCGCCGCAACGGACGCGCTGAGCCCGTCGCCGCCGATCACCATTTGATGGGGCAGCTCCGTGGCGGCGTACCGGCTCCCGTGATCGCGGTTTCCGTCGATCAGCACCAGATCCGGCGTCTCCGCCAGTTTTTCGATTGCCCGGCTCATCGCCAGCATCCGGGCGTTGAGAATGTCCATTTCGTCGATCTCCGCAGCCTCCACCCGTGCGACGCCGAAGGCGGCCGCCTCCCGGGCGATCACGCCGAACAGCTCCTCCCGGCGCCTGGCCGTCAGCTTTTTGGAATCGTTCAGTCCCTCGATCACGAGCTGCGGCGGCAGGATCACCGCAGCGGCGTATACAGGCCCGGCCAGCGGACCGGCTCCCGCCTCGTCGACACCGCAGAGGGTCGCAATGCCGCAGCTTCTCACCTGCAGATCATAACTCCAAAGGTCCATGGTGCCTCCTTCGTCCGGATCGACGCTCATTCCGGCAGCTCCAGTGTAAATCGTCCCAGCTTGCCGCCCCGGAACTCGTCCAGCAGAATTTTTGCCATGCGCTCGGTGTCCACATCGCCGCCGGACACGAGGAACCCCCGCTTTCTTCCGGCTGTCTCCAGCAGACGATAGCCCCACGCCAGCTCGTTGTCCTCCCGTTCCGGAAGCTCCGCCAGCTTGTAGGCCGTTTTCAGCGACTCCGGGTACCGCGACGCCAGATAGGCCATCAGGTGACAGCCCAGTGTCTCCACGTCCAGAACATCGTCCTTGACGGCTCCGGTATAAGCCAGATTCAGGCCCACGCTCTGATCCTCGAATTTGGGCCAGAGGATGCCCGGCGTATCCAGCAGTTCCAGTCCCCGGTCGATGGGAACCCACTGCTTGGAGCGGGTGACGCCGGGGCGATCCTCGGTCCTGGCCGTTTTCCGTCCCGCCACCTGATTGATGAAGGTGGACTTTCCCACATTGGGGATGCCGAGGATCATGACGCGCACCACGCGGCCAACCTGCCCCTTTTCGGCGTAGGCGCGGATCTTGTCCGCCAGCAGGGTCCGCACGGCGGCGGAGAACTGCTGGGTGCCGCCGCCCGCCTTGGCATTGGATTCCAGTACCGCGTACCCCTTGGCGCGGAACCACTCCGCCCATTGCCTGGTGGCGGCGGGGTCCGCCTGATCGACGCGGTTCAGCACCACCAGCCGGGGCTTCCCCGCCGTCAGCTCGTCCACATCCGGATTCCGGCTGGAAACAGGGATGCGCGCGTCCAGAAGTTCACAGACCGCATCCACGTTTTTGATCTGCTCGGCGATCATCCGCCGGGTTTTGGTCATGTGGCCGGGGTACCATTGGATATTCATGTCCGCCTCCTCAGGAGATGACGCCCAGCCGGGAGAACTCCCGCTGGCCCGTCGTGGCATCCGGTCCGGGGAAGGCAAGAAAGACTGCTTTCCCGATGACATACCGGGTATCCACCGTTCCCAGGCGGGAATCCCGGCTGTCGCTGGAGTTGTTCCGATTGTCGCCCATAACAAAGATGGACCCCTCCGGCACCGTCAGCGGGAACTCGGTTCCCTCCGCAGTAAAGGTCAGCTCGTTGATATAGTCCTCCTGCAGCTGTTTACCGTCCACGTAGACGCTGCCGGTTGTGAAATCAATGTCCACCGTCTGCCCCGCCGTGGCGATCACCCGCTTGACAATGGGTTCGCTGAGAAAGGAATTCTTCCGCAGCACCACGATGTCGCCGGCTTTGTAGTCGTGATACAGCATGGAGTTGGTCACCAGCAGGCGATCCCCGTTCTGAAGCGTCGGCACCATCGAATGTCCGTCCACTCCGATGAGACGGATGGCAAAGGTAAACACCAGCACCACGACCAGCACGGAGCAGACCAGTGCCTGCATCCATTCGTATAGATTCCGTCCGTCCTGCTCCGCAGCGGACTGCTTCAAACTGTCTTCCATATTCCGCGTCTCCTCCTGCCGGCACGTCGTCGGCCTTATGTTCAATCGATGGCTCCAATCCGCGAGAAATCGCGTTTCCCGGTATCCGCCGTCAGTCCGGGCACAGCCACAAGGACCGCGCGGCCGACAATGCTGCGCGTATCCACCGGGCCCAGAGCCGGGTCCCGGCTGTCGTCGCTGTCTCCGCGGTTATCGCCCATGACGAAAACACAGCCCTCCGGTACGGTCAGGGGAAAGGCCGTTCCCTCATCCAGGCGGGTTGCCTCCCGGATGTATGGCTCGTCCAGAACCGTTCCGTCCACCGAGACCGTCCCGGCGGCGTAGTCAATATCCACCGTCTGGCCCGCCAGCGCAACGACGCGCTTGACGATGGGCCGGCCTTCGTTAAAGCCGGGCGTCCGCACCACTACAACCTCGCCGCAGCGCGGGCTGCCGGCGAGAGCCGCGTTTTCCACCAGAATCAGATCGCCGCTCTGCAGCGTCTCCCGCATGGAGGGCCCATCCACCCGCATCAGACGGGCGGCAAAGGTAAAAATGACGATCACGGCGAGAACCGAGCAGACCAGCGCCTGTATCCATTCATACAGTTCTCTGTCTGAGCCGCCCCGGACTGCCTGCCTTTTGCCTCTCACAATGACAGCCCTCCCATCGCGCAGAAATCCGCTGTTTTTCAAAATCAGCGCCGTTTTTCGATGGCCGCCTTAAATAATCAGTATATCAAAAAAGTTTTCTTTCCACAAGGGAGACTTCTGTTTTTTGCCGATCTGCAAGAAAAAAGAGAGGCTGACGCCTCTCTTTTCCTCAATGAGATCAAAGCTTCTCCTTGACCTTTGCACCCTTGCCGACGCGTCCGCGCAGATAGTAGAGCTTTGCGCGTCTCACATCGCCGCTGCGTGCCACCTCGATGGTGTCAATGGAGGGAGAGTGGACCGGGAAAACCTTTTCGACGCCGACTCCGTAAGAGATGCGGCGAACGGTGATGGTCTCCTCGATGCCGCCGTGCTTCTTGGCGATGACGGTGCCCTCGAAAATCTGAATTCTCTCGCGGGAACCTTCCTTGACCTTGACGTGCACGCGGACGGTATCGCCCACTTTAACCTGCGGCATTTCCTTTGCCAGCTGCTCTTTGTTGAGCTCCTGAATGAGATCCATGGATATTCCTCCTAATATATAGGCGTTCATTCCTGTTTTTCAAGGCACATGGCGCAGATAAGCGTGTGCACAGCAGAGGACCGCCCTTTGTAGCTGTAATAGAATATCATAGTTCTCCCAAAAGCGCAAGGATTATTTGCAAAAAGTCCCCGCTTTTTTCCGCTTTTCCCATCTTCCCGACACCATCGCCGCCTCCCGCAGCGCGGAATCGGCCAGCAGAGCCGCCGCCGGGAGCAGCCACAGGTTGCCCCCGCTGGCCGCCATGACCCACAGGAGCCCGCCTGCCCCGATCCCTCCAGCCGCCGCGCCCACCGCAGCGGACAGCCGCTCTCCGCGGTCCGGCCCCAGCAGCCAGCAGGCGAACAGCCGCAGCGCGCGGCCCCCGTCCAGCGGCTCCGTCGGGAGAAGGTTGAACAGTGCCAGCACCCAGTTTGCGCCGGCAGCCGCCGCAAAGAGTTTCCGCTCCCCGGCGGCCGCCAGACAGAGCCCCGTCACCACGTTGGCTCCCGGTCCGGCCAGAACCGCCGCCAGCTCCTGCGGATAGGAAAGCCCGCCGCTCTGAATCTCCATCTCCGCCCCAAAGGGGCTCAGCCGCACCGCCGAGGTGGAGACGCCCCAGAGCCGAAGCGCCGCCCAGTGGCCGGCCTCGTGGATGCAGGCGGCGGAGAGCAGCGTAGCGAACGGTATCCATCCGTTCAGCGCCGTAAACCATGCGCACAGCAGCAGGAACCCCAGCGCGTCCCAAAGCTGCCGCTTACGCTCTTGAGACAGAGACATAATAAATGGGATTCAGATATGTATCGCCGCTGTGCAGCTCAAAGTGCAGATGCGGCCCGGTGGCCATGCCGGTCTCCCCTACCTCCGCGACCTTCTCACCCATCTTCACCTGTGCGCCGGATGAGACCGTGATCGCGCTGCAATGGGCGTACAGGGTGGCGTAATTTCCCTCGTGGGCAATGATGAGATACTTTCCATAGCTGGTGCTCTCCCCCGCTGCCGTCACGGTTCCGTCGGCGAAGCTGTCGATCTCCGTGCCTGTCCCCGCCGCAATGTCCAGACCGTAGTGAAACTTTTCCTCTCCCTCGATCGGGTGCTCCCGATAGCCGAAGGCGGAGGAAAGAGTTCCCTTGACCGGCGTGCAGTAGGGAAAGTCCAGCAGCGCCTGCTGCATGCTGACATTCTCCGGCAGATTCTGATCGGAGTACAGGATATAGGCCAGATTTTTGGTCTGAACCGCCGGAGCGGCCTCAGCCTCCGACGCCGTCGCTTGGGCTGCGGACGCGGAGGCGGCGGACGCGCCCTCCGCCGGAGCCGCAGTTTCGTTTCCGTTTGCAGCGGAAGCTGTCGCTTCTGCGGCCGCATTCCCCGCCGGTACGGAAGCGGCGCCCGCCGTTTCCAGAGTCTCTCCCTCCTCGGGGCGGAACACGGCCCGATACACCTCGCTCAGCGTTTCCCGTGCGTCCTCTTTTCCCGAGACCGCCCGCCCCACCGCGGAAAACACCTCGGTCACATCCATGTTTTGTCCCATCAGAGCGGAAACGGACTCCCGCAGCCCCGCCGCCTTTCCCGGCAGCAGCAGCTTTACGGCCACCAGCAGGACAAAGATCAGGCAGCACGCAGTCAGCTGGGCCAGCCGCCTTTTTTCGCCGGGACTCATTTTTTTCTGCCGCTCCGGAGTGCGGCCGGTCTGGACGCGCCGCCCGCCGGACAGCTCGCTGATACGGCTTCCCACCTGTCTGGATGTCATGCTCCCGCCTCCCGTCCGTGTTCTCCCTTCACTCTATGCGGAAGATTTCCGGCCTATGCCGTAAGATTGGCTCTTGACATCGGAATAAAATTTCCCTATAATAAGTCGTACTGCATCGGGGCGTGGCGAAGCTTGGTATCGCGCCTGGTTCGGGACCAGGAGGCCGCGGGTTCGAATCCCGCCGCTCCGACCAGATAGCATCCGGAGGCCATTCGCCTCCGGATGCTATTTTATTTTGCGCCACCCGTTGCCGGGCAGGTTCCGCAAGTGCTCTCCCGATCGGAGGGTCCGGCAGAAGCCTCCGCCGTTGTTTTTTCTGCCGGCGGCTTCGCTCGATCTCCCGCTGAGGACACGACCTCGTTCTCCTGCACCGGCGCACCGTTTTACTTCCACAGTCCGCCATTCGTCGGATCGGCTGCGAGTGCCGTATGAGGCTTGCCGCCGTCCTGCGAGTGTGATAGAATAAGCCAACTTCAAAAAAGGTGGGGTCTCCATGAAAAAGGCGGAATCCAAACGCGCAAAAATGATTCGGGAATTGGTAAAAACCGGCGATCAGGAGCTGTGCGACGAGGAACTCATGCATATGCTGATTTCGGAGAAGCTGACCGCCAACAGCAATGACGACACCCATACCACGGTTGGGCAGCGCGCAGCCGATTCCGTGGCGCATTTTGCCGGCAGCTGGACGTTCATTTTCTCTTTTCTGGCCGTCATGATTCTGTGGATCGTTCTCAATATTTTTCTCGGGTCAAAGGCTTTTGACGCCTATCCCTTCATCCTTCTGAATCTGGCCCTGTCCTGCATCGCCGCGGTGCAGGCACCGCTGATTATGATGAGCCAGAACCGTCAGGAGGCAAAGGACCGTGCCCGGGCTGAGAGCGACTATCGAATCAACCTGAAAAGCGAGTTGATTATAGACGATCTGCATATCAAGCTGGACGAGGTCCTGAAAAATCAGGCCAAGCTGACCGCAGAGCTGGAGAAGCTGCGTGCGGAGCAGAAGCCCCCCGCTGCCGCACCCGCTGACAGGCGCCCGAACGCCTGATTTTGGAATACGAATGTTGACGAAACGCCCTCCGCGCAGAAGCACATCTGCGCAGAGGGCGTTTCATACAGGCAGGAACCGCCGACACTCGTTGCGCCGCTCAGTCGCAGCGGCGCGGTGAAAAACGCCAAGGCGCCCCGTTAATTCAGAGTATCTGCGTTCTGGCGGAACAGCTCCTCGACCCGCCGGGCGGCCGCGGGACAGCTGCGCAGATCCGGGTCCTCTCCCAGCAGCTTTTCCGCAGCGGCCTGCGCCTCACGCAGCAGCAGGGTATCACAGCCCAGGTCGGCCACCCGCAGCCCCGGAAGGCCATGCTGGCGGACGCCGAAAAAGTCGCCCGGCCCCCGCAGGCGCAGATCCTCCTCCGCGATTTTAAAGCCGTCTCCGGTCCGGGTCATGACCTGAAGCCGCTGGCGGTTTTCGTCTCCCTTGTTGTCGGAGATCAGGATGCAGTAGGATTTGTGAACGCCGCGGCCAACGCGGCCCCGCAGCTGGTGCAGCTGGCTGAGCCCAAACCTCTCCGCATTTTCGATGACCATGGCAGCCGCGTTGGAAACGTCCACGCCCACCTCGATCACGGTGGTGGAAACCAGAATGTCCACCTCGCCGGCGGCAAAGGCGCTCATGACGGCGTCCTTCTCCCGCGCCTTCATTTTTCCGTGGACGAAAGCCACCCGCTTGTCGGAAAATTCTCCCCTCTGCAGCGTCTCCGCATACTCTTTTACAGCCTTCCGTTCATCGGGCAGATCGCCGTTTTCGTCCACCATGGGACAGACGATATAAGCCTGCCGGCCCTCGTCGATCAGCTTTCGCAGAAACCGATAAATCCGCGGACGGTAGCTGCCGGGGACAGCAAAGGTGTCGATGGGCTGGCGTCCCGGCGGCAGCTCGTCGATGACGGATACGTCCAGATCGCCGTAAAGGATCAGTGCCAGCGTCCGGGGAATGGGGGTGGCGGACATGACCAGCATATGGGGTGATCGCCCCTTGGCCGACAACGCCGCCCGCTGGCCCACGCCGAAGCGGTGCTGCTCGTCGGTGATGACCAGCCCCAGATCGCGATATTGGACGCTCTCAGAGATCAGAGCATGGGTGCCAATGGCAAAGTCAATCTCCCCCGTCTCCAGCTGGGCGGCAATGGAGCGTTTGGTTTTCGCCGTTGTGGCGCCCGTCAGCAGAGCGCAGCGGATCCCCAGCCGCTCCAGCATAGGGGCCAGTCCCGCGTAGTGCTGCTGCGCCAGAATCTCCGTCGGAGCCATCAGCGCGGCCTGCCGCCCGTTTTTCACCATGAAATAAACGCAGGCGGCCGCCACCATGGTTTTGCCCGAACCCACATCGCCCTGACAAAGCCTGTTCATGGGCCTTCCGGAACGCATGTCGGCCACGGCCTCCTCCACGCAGCGCCGCTGCGCCCCGGTGAGGCTGAAGGGCAGCGCCCGCAAAAACGGCGCCAGATCCACCTTTCTGCAGGGCGTCACCGATTCGGCGTCTCTCCGTGAGCGCAGGCGCTTCAGGCCGATGGTAAAGAGGAACAGTTCCTCGAACGCCAGCCGCCGCCGGGCGATCTCCAGGGATTCCTCCGTCTGCGGAAAGTGGATATTCTCATAGGCAAATCCGATGCGGCAGAGCTGATGCTCTTGACGAACCTCGTCCGGCAGCACATCCGGAAGAATTTCCGCGCAGGCGTCCAGCCCCTGCCGGACAGACCGGGACAGGATCAACTGGGACACTCCTGCGGTCAGCGGGTAGATCGGCACGATCCTGCCTGTAAATTCCCGGCGCTCCTCAGGTTCGACGATGGGGTTGGCCATCTGCCGGCGCAGAAGGTTTCCCTCCGCCTTGCCGTAAAAAATATAGGTTTCTCCCTGCCTCAGATTGTTTTTCAGCCACGCCTGATTGAAAAAGGTGACGTCCAGCGCGCCGCTTTCATCCACAGCCCGCAGTTTTACCAGATCCAGTCCCCGCCGGATGTGAGAGAGCGTGGGCGGGGCCGCCACCATGGCGGCAACGCAGGCGCTCTCCCCCGGCTGCAGCTCGGCGATCCGCCGTGTGTTTCTGCGGTCCTCATATTTTCGCGGAAAGTATGAAATCAGATCGCGGAGCGTAAAGATTCCCAGTTTCCCCAGAGCCTTCGCCCGCTGCTCTCCGATCCCGCTGATAAACCGCACATCCGTCTCCAGATCCGCCAAGTCCGCCGCCTCCCTCCGGTCTATTTTCCACTTCAGAGCGAAAACCTGCCTCCGCTCAGCCGTCCCATAACGTACACTGCAGACTCCCCCGCCGCACCGTTAAAATATCGTGATTATTATACCCTGCCCTTCCGGAAAACACAAGGCGAGGCCGCGGAAACACAGAAAAGATGTTCGGATTTGTGTAAAGTGTCTTTGCTTTCCACACAATGAAAATAGGTGATTTTATAAAAAGAGAGGGACACAAACGTGTCCCTCTCTCCGTCTAAAAGCCTGGGTTCTTACTTTGCAGCCTTGGCGGCGCGAACGGCCTCGGTCAGCAGCGGGGTGACCTTGAACAGATCGCCGCAGATGCCGTAGTCGGCAATCTCGAAGATCGGCGCGGTGTCGTTCTTGTTCACCGCAATGATGCACTCAGAATCCTGCATGCCGGCCTTGTGCTGAATGGCGCCGGAAATGCCCAGTGCCACGTACACCTTCGGATGCACCGTCTTGCCCGTCTGGCCAACCTGATGATCTGCGCTCAGCCAGCCGGAGTCGATGGTGGCACGGCTGCCGCCGACCACGCCGCCCAGCTCTGCCGCCAACTCCTCGGCCAGCTGGATGCCCTTGGTCACATCCTTGCTGATGCCGCGGCCAACCGACACGATGAAGTCCGCACCGATCAGGTCCACCAGCTTCTTGGCGGCCTTTACGGTCTCCAGAACCTCCGTCTGGATGTCGTCCTCGCTCAGCGCAAAGGTCGGCTTCACGATCTCGCAGGCGTCGGCCTTGCCCTGATCGAACGGGTTCTTCTTCATGACGCCCGGACGTACCGTCGCCATGGCGGGACGGAACCGCGGGCAGATGATGGACGCCATCAGATGGCCGCCGAACGCCGGACGGGTCATCTTCAGGTCCCGGGACACGTCGTGCTTCTCGCCCAGCACAATGGCGCTGTTCATGTTCTCGATCTTCTCCTCGGGCAGCGTGGAGCTGCTCCGCAGGAAGTCCTTGTAGATGGGCATATCCACGTCCAGATGCGTGCAGTCCGCGCACAGGCCCGTGTGCAGTCTCGCGGCGCAGCGGGGGCCGAGGTCACGGCCGATGTTGGTGGCGCCGAACAGCATCACCTCAGGCTTCCGCTCCTCGATCACCTGGCAGATCACGGTCGCATAAGCGTCCGTGGTGTAATCCTTCAGCAGCGGGCTCTCGCACACCAGCACCTCGTCCGCGCCGTAGCCGCCCAGCTCCCTGGCGATGCCCTCGACCTTGTCGCCCAGCAGCAGACCGCACAGCTTCACGCCCAGCTCGTCCGCCAGCTTGCGTCCCTCGGAAATCAGTTCGAAATCAGTGGGCATCAGCTTGCCCTGACGCTGCTCGCAGAACACCCATACATCCTTGAAAGCAGCAAGATCCGTATTGTTAAATGTAGCCATTGTCTCTTTCTCCCTTCAATCAGATGATGTGTTTCGCAACCAGCGTTGCCGCCAGCTTATCGCAGGTCTCCTTGCCGTCCCCTTCCAGCATCACGCCGGCACCCTTCTGGGGCGGGGTGAAGGAGGTCAGGATGTTGGTGGGAGAGCCTTTCAGGCCGATGGTCGCCGCATCGATCAGGGGATCGTCCTTCAGCGTATTGTAATCAAACACTTCCATAGGCTTGCTGTAAGCCTCGAAAATGCCGGAAACGCTCATGTAGCGGGGCTGATTCAGCTCCTTGATGCAGGTCAGCAGGCAGGGCGTCTGGACCTTGATGGTCATGTAGCCGTCCTCCAGCATCCGCTTGCAGGTGATGGTGTCGCCGGTCTTGTGCATCTCGGCCACGTAGGTCACCTGAGGCATATGCAGCTTCTCCGCGATCTGGGGGCCAACCTGGGCGGTATCGCCGTCGATGGCCTGCCGGCCGCACATCACGATGTCGTCGGACTCCACGCCGATCCGGTTCACGGCCGCGGCCAGAATCTGAGACGTCGCATAGGTATCGCTGCCGCCGAACTCACGGCCGGACACCAGCACGCCGTCGTCCGCGCCCATGGCCATCAGCTCGCGCAGCATTCCCTCCGCGGGAGGCGGGCCCATGGTCACGACCTTGACCTCGCAGCCGGTCTCGTCCTTCAGTTTCAGCGCAGCCTCCACGGCGTTCAGGTCATCGGGGTTGATGATGGTCTGCATGGATGCGCGGTCCAGTGTGCCGTCCGGGTTCACTGCCACCTTTCCGGAGGTATCGGGAACCTGCTTTACACATACGATAATCTTCATTTTACCTATACCTCCTTCAATTATTTCACGCCCAGACGGCTGGCAATGACCATGCGCTGGACTTCGGAAGTGCCCTCGTAGATCTCCGTGATCTTGGCGTCGCGCATCATGCGCTCCACGGGATACTCACGGGTGTAGCCGTAGCCGCCGAACAGCTGGACGGCGCGGCGGGTCACATCGGAAGCTGCCTCGGCCGCAAACAGCTTGGCCATAGCGGCATCCATGGAGTACTCCTCATGCAGCTGTTTCTTGCAGGCGGCTGCATAGACCAGATACTGAGCGGCCTGCATCCGGCAATGCATATCGGCCAGCTGGAACTGAGTGTTCTGGAACTGGCTGAGGCGGCAGCCGAACTGAACGCGCTCTTTGGTGTATTTGATGGCTTCGTCAACAGCACCCTCGCCCAGACCCAGCGCCTGCGCGGCGATGCCGATACGGCCGCCGTCCAGCGTCATCATGGCGATCTTGAAGCCCTTGCCCTCTTTGCCCAGCAGGTTTTCCTTGGGCACGATGCAGTCCTCAAAGATCAGGTCGCAGGTGGAGGAGCCGCGAATGCCCATCTTCTTCTCGTGCTTGCCCTGAGAGAAGCCGGGGAAGCTCTTTTCCACGATGAACGCGGAGATGCCATGGTTGCCGGCCTTCTTGTCGGTCATGGCGAACACCACGAAGGTATCGGCCACGTTGCCGTTGGTGATGAAGCACTTGGTGCCGTTGAGCACATAGTGGTCGCCGTCTAGGACGGCGGTGGTCTGCTGGCCGGAGGCGTCGGTGCCGGCGCCGGGCTCGGTCAGGCCGAATGCGCCGATCTTTTTGCCGGAGAGCAGATCGGGCAGATACTTTTTCTTTTGCTCCTCCGTGCCATGCTCAAAGATTGGTGCGCAGCACAGCGAGGTGTGAGCAGAGAGAATGACAGCGGTAGTGCCGCAGACCTTGGCCATTTCCTCCACTGCCATGGCATAAGAGAGGACGTCGCCGCCGGCGCCGCCGTACTCCTTCGGGAAATAAATCCCCATCATGCCCAGCTTTGCCATCTTTTCGACGGTCTCCATCGGGAACCGCTCTTCCTCGTCGATTTCCTGAGCCAACGGCTTCACTTCGTTCTCGGCGAAGTCGCGGTACATCTTGCGGAGCAGCAGCTGCTCTTTACTCAGATGAAAATCCATACCATTACTCTCCTTTTGCAGATTTACTTGGTGTAATCGTAGAAGCCCTTGCCGCTCTTACGGCCCAGCAGACCGCCGCGAACCATCTTCTTGAGCAGCAGAGCGGGACGATACTTGGAATCGCCGGTCTCATTGTACAGGGTCTCCATGATGGCCAGGCAGACGTCCAGGCCGATGAAATCGCCCAGAGTCAGGGGGCCCATGGGATGATTGGCCCCCAGCATCATGGCCTTGTCGATGTCCGCGGGAGAGGCGACGCCGCTCTCGACCAGACCGATTGCCTCGTTGATCATGGGGATCAGGATCTTGTTCACCACAAAGCCGGGAGCCTCGGCGACTTCGACGGGATCCTTGCCGATGTCCTGAGCCAGCTTGTAGATGAAATCAAAGGTCTCCTGCGTAGTGTTGGCGCCGCGGATGACCTCAACAAGCTTCATGCTGGGCACGGGATTGAAGAAATGCATGCCGATGACGGGATGCTTCAGGCCGTTGCCCATCTCCGTCACGGACAGAGAGGAGGTGTTGGAGGCAAAGATGGCCTCGGGCTTGCACAGGGTGTCCAGCTCGGAGAGCAGGGCCTTCTTGGTGGCCATCTCCTCTTTGACGCACTCGATGATGAGATCGGCGTCGGCGGCGGCGGGCATCTCCTCAACAAGGATGTTGCTCAGAATGCCGTTCATGGCCTCCTCGGTCATCTTGCCCTTCTCCACGCGCTTGGCCATGGAGGCGCCCAGCTTGTCCTTGTGCTTCTGCGCGGAAGCGGGGCTGCTTGCGTACATCAGGACCGTGTGTCCCTTGGCGGCGAAAACCTGTGCGATCCCGCTGCCCATGGTGCCTGCACCAAAAATAGCAACTTTCATGAATGTTTCCTCCTATAATTTTAATTTTATCCGGCTTTTTTGTTGGGGCGTCACTCTTTATAAACGCTGAAAAATCATCAGCGATTTACAAACGGGTCATGCTTGCGCTTCTCCACAAAGGCGGCCATGGCATTTTTCTGATCCTCTGTTCCGAAGCAGCTGCCAAACAGGCCCTCCTCGATCACAGCGCCCTGCTCGATGTCCACCTGCATGCCGTCGTTGACGGCCTTCTTGCAGGCGCGGACGGCGATAGGCGCGTTTCCGGCGATGCGCCGCGCCATTTTCTCAGCCTCGGCCATCAGCTCCGCTGCGGGATAAACCGCCTGCACCAGACCGACGGCCAGCGCCTCCGGCGCCTTGATGTTGCGGGCGGTATAGATCAGCTCCTTGGCCTTGCCCATGCCGATCAGCCTTGCCATTCTCTGGGTACCGCCGAAGCCCGGCGTAATGCCCAGTCCGGTCTCAGGCTGTCCGAACACGGCCGTATCCGCAGCCAGCCGGATGTCGCAGCTCATGGAAAGCTCGCAGCCTCCGCCCAGCGCAAAGCCGTTGACGGCTGCGATGGTGGGAATGGGCAGCGTCTCCAGCTTGCGGAACACGTCGTTTCCCTTCTTGCCGAAGGCTTCTCCCTCCTCAGGAGTCAGGTGGCTCATCAGCGCGATGTCCGCGCCGGCCACAAAGGCCCGATCACCGGCGCCGGTAACGATCACGCAGCGCACAGCGGAGCAGTCGATGGAATCGATCACCTTTTCCAGCGCATCAATCACCTCGTCGTTCAAGGCATTCAGCGCCTCAGGGCGGTTCATCGTCAGGATACCGATCTGGTCCTTAACCTCAAATTCAACAAGTGCCATGGTAATCCTCCTTCAAGTCCTGCAAGGGATTTCAATCCGGTGAGGAAATCGACATTGCCAATTTCCTCACAATCTTGATTATAGATTTTCCATGCTCATTTAGCAAGTGCAAAATAGGTGAAAAACAGTATTATCAGTGCTTTTTGACACATCATACAAATTTTTCCCTGCTTTTTATGCAATAATGTTAAAGTCTTAACAGCTTTGCTGCCCGGTCCTCTTCCAAATGCCTCCCCTGCCTGCAAAAAATGTAATTTACACCGCATTTTGCCTATGGTATAATGCCCTTTGTGCAAAAATGGCGGAAACGCCTCATGATACGGAGGTAACAACATTCATGCGGATGCGGAAAAAGAAAAACCTGATCCCGCGGATGGAGCGGTGCAGCTCCTGTCTGATAACGAACCCTTACGATATGCCGGGCAAGTGGCGCAGCCTGATGCCGGAGGCCCGGGAGCTGCGGGTGGAGCTGGGCTGCGGCAAGGGGCGGTTCACGCTGGGAACCGCCCAGCAGGAGCCGGACGTCCTGTTCATCGCGGTGGAGATGGTTCCCGATGCCATGGTTACGGCCATGGAGCGCATCGTGGAGGCCGGACTGACCAACGTTTATTTCGTCACGGCCAACGCCGACCAGCTCCCCCTGTTCTTCCTGCCCGGCGAGGTGGACCGCATCTACATCAACTTCTGCGACCCGTGGCCCACCAAGCGCCACGCCAAGCGCCGCCTCACCCATGGGAATTTCCTCCGCCTGTACCGCAAGGTTCTGAAGGAGGGCGCGCAGATCCACTTCAAGACGGACAATCGGGATCTGTTTGAGTTCTCGCTGGAGGAATTTCCCCAGTTCGGCTTCTCCCTGTCGGAGGTCACGCGCAATCTCCACGGCGGAGGCCCCGTGGGCGTGATGACGGATTACGAGTCCAAATTTTACGAGCTGGGACTCCCCATCCATCGCTGCGTCGCCACCATGATTCCATGGACGGAGCCCGCAGCGCAGGAGGATGCCGGCGAACCGGTTTCACCGGATGACTCCCGCGGATAAGGCGCCGACCCAACAAAAAAATTCCCGGACGAAAGTCCGGGAATTTTTCATGCGTGCTTATGCGGCAGCCTTCTTGGCAATATCGGTCAGCTGGGTGAAGGCGGCGGTATCGCTGATCGCCATCTCCGCCAGCATCTTGCGGTTGATGGTGATGCCGGCCTGCTTCAGGCCGTGCATGAAAGTGGAGTAGTTCATGCCGTTCATCTTGCAGGCGGCAGAAATACGGGTGATCCACAGGGCGCGGAAATCGCGCTTCTTCAGGCGGCGGCCGGTGTAGGCGTAGGACAGGGACTTCATGACTGCTTCGTTGGCAATTCTGAAGTGCTTGGACTTGTCGCCCCAATAACCCTTGGCCAGCTTCAGGGTTTTATTTCTTCTCTTGCGCGTCATCATCGCGCCTTTAACTCTTGCCATAGTTGATTAGCCTCCTATTCAAAACGTATCGTTACTTATTTATAAGGAATCATCTTGCGGATGGTATCCGCATTGGTCTTGTCCGCATAGGTAGCGGTACGGAGGCCTCTGAGGCGCTTGGTATCCTTCTTGGTGAGGATGTGGCTCTTGAAAGCCTTGGCGCGCTTGACCTTGCCGGTCTTGGTCAGGTTGAATCTCTTTTTGGCACCAGTATGGGTTTTCAGCTTCGGCATAATTGCAATCTCCTTCCGTGTGTTTCAACAAGTGAACGCAGTCAAAATTATTTGCCGGCCTTCGGGGAGAGGAACATGGACATATTGCGGCCCTCCAGCTTGGCGGATTTATCCAGGGTCGCCGTCTCGGTGCACAGCTCCGCGAACCGGTCCAGCAGCTCTTTGCCAATGTCGGTGTGTGCCATCTCACGGCCGCGGAAGCGCACCGTAACCTTGACACGGTTACCTTCAGCGATGAACTTCTGAGCGTTCCGGAGCTTCGTATTAAAGTCACCGATGTCAATTCCCGGAGACATCCGGATTTCCTTGATCTCCACCACGTGCTGGTTTTTCTTGGCCTCTTTTTCCCGCTTGCCCTGTTCGAACCGGAACTTGCCATAGTTCATCAGCTTGCAGACGGGGGGCACAGCCTGCGGTGAAATCTTGACCAGATCCAAGCCCTGTTCCTCGGCAGATCTCAGCGCGTCTGCCGGGGACACGATGCCCAGCTGCTCGCCGTTGGCACCGATCAGGCGGATCTCCTTGTCGTTGATCTCCTCATTCAGTTCATGCACTAACTTGCTAATAGTCGAAACACCTCCATTCAGAATAACAAAACGCGGACACCCATCCGGCATCCGCGCAGTACTCAGGACAGACGAACCGCTCCGCAAATGCGGAGGGCGCTGTCAACAAACTGCTTTCGCAGTCTGATAGCACATAATTGACCTCTTTGCAGAATAGCTGGAGGTGAGGCGGATGCAATCAGCCTTCTTTGTTTTGCTCAGTTAGTATATCAGTGATTTCCCGCTTTGTCAACTGTATTTTTTCAGATTTTTATCCCGCCGGCAGGTATAAAACCGCTGCGGGCGGCCCACACTATCGACTGTACTCAGTTCGTCCGAAAGGAGGTGCGCCGCATGCCCCAGAACAACGCCAGCAATCAGAAGGAAAACCGCAAGCCTGCCCAGACCAGCAGCCAGAAGAACACTCAGAATCAGGCCGGCAATCAGAAGGAGTCCCGCAGACAGGAGGACGACCGCTGAACCCCTCCGGTAAAAAAGCGTCCCGCGCCCAAAAGGGCGCGGGACGCTTTTTACAGTCCGGCGAAAAATTTTGGCCGCTTGTCCGCCGTCTCAGAACGCCTTTTCAGGAGTTCCGAATCAGCTGGAGATTGACGTCTACCTTTCCCCCGATGCCGCTGATGGTGCTCTTGTCGTTGTACTGCCAGTAATTGACCTGATAGTAGAAGCTGGGATACAGGCTGGAGGAGCCGGAATACTTGTATTCCGGATACCAGATCGGATAGGCCTTGAGGTCGGAGAGATTGAATTTAAAGTAGCCCACGTACTTGCTGACATAGATCATCGGCTGGTAGCCGGCCTCCTGAATCCGTTGGCAAAAGGCCAGCGCGCAGGCGTTGGCCACCTCGCGGGAGGTGCCGTAGACCCGGTAGGTGCTGTCCTTCATCTCCCAGTCATAGGCGATGGGCCCGGTGATCTGGCGGCCGTTGATCAGCGAAATCACATAGTCCGCCTCCTCCACGGCCTCGTCCACCGTGGTTGCCTGGGAAAAGATGTACGCACCGGTCTCGATGCCGGCGGCGATGGCGCCGTCCAGGTTCCGTTGGTAGAAGGCGTCCTTGGCCAGCGTGCCGCTGGAGGTGCCACGCAGCGCGACACGGATCATGGCAAAATCCACCCCGTCGGCCTTCACCGCGTTCCAGTCGATGGTGTTGTCCGGACAGTTGCGGTTCTGATAGGCCGCCACGTCAATGCCGAAACGGGTGGTGAACTGGCTGGAATTGCAGACCAGTCTCCCCTGCTCGTTCCAGCTGAAATCGCCGGAGGACAGCAGATTTTTCTGCACGTCCGTCAGCACGGGGGTTTTCATGCCGCTGTATGTGATGTACTCCTGATTCGGGTCCGTGGGCGTCACCACGGGATCGGTGGGCGTCACCACGGGGGTGGTCACGGTCTCCACGGTTCCGGCGCCCATATTGTTCACCGTTCCGCTGACAGTGCAGTCCTTCAGCGTGACCGTTCCGGTCACACCGGGGGCGATGATCAGGTCTCCCCCCACCTTCATGCCGCTGAGCGTCGCGCCGTCGGAGGCGTTGATCATCAGCGTTCCGTCGACGTTGGCGGTGTACGTTCCGCTGGTCTGATACAGCTCGTTCACCATCTTGTCCAGAATCTCCACCACCTCGGCGCGGGTAATGGGATCGGTGGGGCGGAAATAATTGTAGCGGATGCCGGCCAGATAGCCCTTTGCCGCCATGGACGACACGTAGCCGGCGGCATAGGAGGCCACGTCGGCGCTGTCGTCATAGGTCAGCGCCGTGTCCGAGGTCTGAATCCCGAATGCGCGGGCGATCATGGTGACGGCCTGCTGGCGGGTAATGTCGGCGGTAATCAGCGCCTTTCCGCTGTTGCCCTGATAGACGCCGGCGGCGTTGAGCTTCAGCACATATTCCTCGCACCACGTTCCCGCGACATCGGAGAAGGTGCCGGCGTCCGCCGCCGTGCGGTATTGCAGGAACCGGGTCAGGATGGCGGCAAAGGCCCCCCTCGTGATGGTGTTGTTGGGCCGGAACGTTCCGTCGGGATAGCCCTGAATGATGCCGTACTGTCCGCTCCACTTGTTGATGGCGCTTTCCGCCTCATTGCCCGAGGTATCGGAAAAGGCCGCCAGCGCGGATACCGGCAGCATAACGGCGGCGGCCAGCACGGCGGCCGCTGCCCGTTTGAGCAGCTGAGATTTTCCCATAGCAAATCCTTTCTTGTCGCATTTGGTCGGATGCGGATGTGCAAAAAGTTCCGCAGGCCCGTGGGCCTGCGGAACACAATGTCTATTGCAGTGCCTCTTTTTCCCATTATAGCCAATCGCCGCGGACAGGTCAATGGGAAATTTATGTCAACTGCTCTTTTCTTTACTCAACCGTCACGGATTTGGCCAGGTTTCTGGGCTTGTCGATGTCGCATCCGCGCTGCAGCGCCACGTAATAGGCGAACAGCTGGAGGGGCACCACGCCCAGAGACGGCTGCACCACCGGATGGGTCTCCGGCACGGAGAACACGGCGTCGGCCGTTTTTTCCATTCTCTCCCGGAAGGGCTCCGTGGTCAGCGCCAGCACCTCGGCGCCGCGGGCCTTGACCTCCACCACGTTGCTCATGGCCTTGTCGAACAGGGGCTCGTAGGTGCCCAGCGCCACCACCAGCGTTCCCTGCTCGATGAGGGAGATGGTGCCGTGCTTCAGTTCTCCGGATGCGTAAGCCTCCGAATGGATATAGCTGATCTCCTTGAGCTTCAGGGAGCCCTCCATGCCCATGGCGTAGTCCAGATTCCGTCCGATGAAGAAGATGGAGTTGTGATTGAAATAGCGGGAGGCGAAGTATTGAATGTCCGCGGTCTTTTTGAGCATCTCGCTCATCTGGCCCGGCAGCGCCTGCACGGCGTCCAGCACGGCGCGGTACTCCTCCGCCGAAACCGTGCCCAGCAGGTCTCCCAGATACAGGGCGATCATGTCCATCAGCACCAGCTGCGTGGAATAGGCCTTGGTGGTGCATACGGAGATCTCCGGCCCCGCCCATGTGTAGAGCACATCGTCGGCCTCCCGCGCGATGGATGAGCCCACAACGTTGACCAGCGCCAGCGTGCGTCCTCCCCTGCGCTTGGCCTCGCGCATGGCGGCCATGGTGTCCAGCGTCTCGCCGGACTGGCTGATGACGATGACCAGCGTATGCTCATCCACCAGCGGATCGCAGTAGCGGAATTCGGATGCCAGCACCACCTCCACCGGGCGGCGGAGCAGCTTCTCCCAGTTATACTTGCTGACCATGCCCACGTGATAGGAGGAGCCGCAGGCGATGATGAAGATGCGGGAAATCCCCCGGACATAGTCGGCGGGCATGGAAATGTCGTCCAGCACGACCCGGCCGTCCCGGATGCGGGGAGAAACGGTCTTGCGGATGGCCTCGGGCTGCTCCATGACCTCCTTGAGCATGAAGTGGGGGTAACCGCCCTTTTCAGCGGCGGACACGTCCCAGTCCACGCGGCGATGCTCCTTGGTCACGGGAGTCAGCTCGCTGTCGAACACGTCGATGGCGTCGGAGGTCACGACGGCGATCTCGCCGTCGTCCATATAGGCTACGTCGCGGGTGTACTTGATGACGGCGGTGACGTCGGAGGCGATGAAATTGCCGTTCTCGCCGTAGCCCAGAATCAGCGGGCTGTCCTTGCGGGCGGCGATGAGGGCGTTGGGGTAGTCGGAGCAGATGATGCCGAAAGCGTAGGACCCCTCGATGCGGCGCAGGACGCGGCCCACGGCCTCCAGCATGTTGTGGCACTCGTTGTAATGGAACTCCAGCAGCTGGGCCACCACCTCGGAATCGGTGTCGGAGGTAAACCTGACCCCGTGCTGCAGCAGGTGCTCCTTGATCTCCAGATAGTTTTCGATGATGCCGTTGTGCACCAGCGCGATCCGTCCGTTCTCGCTGACGTGGGGATGGGCGTTGACGTCGTTGGGCTCGCCGTGGGTGGCCCAGCGGGTGTGGCCGATGCCCAGCGTTCCCTCCAGATCGGCGCCGCCGTGAACCATGTCGCTGAGGACCTGCAGGCGGCCCTTCGTCTTTTTGACCTGAAGCCCCTTCGTCTCGGAGCGCACGGCGATGCCGGCGGAGTCATAGCCCCGGTATTCCATTCTGGCCAGTCCGTCCAGCAAAATAGGAGCCGCTTCTTCGCGGCCCACAAAGCCAATAATTCCACACATATGCTGAAAATCCTCCTGAATTGTTCCTCGCCGGCAGACGCCGGCGGACGGGCGCTCATGGCGTCCGTATGGGTTGGCGGCGTTTCCGCCGCTCTGAGCAATACAAAAGGACAAATGCGCAGCCATCTGTCACTTTTCTCACGGTCACAGCTTCTCTGTTTCGCGGTTGCCCGCGTATTTGTCAGCTGTGTCACGCACCCGTGGGTACGGAAGGGCATCCGCCGAATCTTCGATACTCCCTTCCCCTCGTTGTCCCGCCGGAGTACGGCGGGCGCATGGCGCTCTCATGGGGATTTCCCCGACTCCTTTCACATCTGCGATTTCAAACGGCCCCCGGCCGGTCTCTATGATGAACTCCGCCCCGGCGGAGGGTCATCCGCATAAACTGCTGCCGAAAAGCAGATACTGTCCGAAAACAAGGAGGGACGCTGCGCATGGCAACCGCATTTTTCCGCACGGTCATCTTTTATCTTCTGATCATGATCGGTCTGCGCACCATGGGCAAACGGCAGATCGGCGAGCTGGAGCCCAGCGATCTGGTTCTGACGATGATGGTCTCGGATCTGGCCACGGTGCCCATGCAGGATTTTGGTATCCCGCTGGTCAACGGGGTGATCCCCATTCTGACGCTTCTGGGCCTCTCCATGCTGATCTCCCAGCTCTCGCTGAAAAGCCTGCGCTTCCGCGAGCTGGCCTGCGGCACGCCCACGGTGCTCATCGACGGCGGCCGCATCTGCCAGGACGCCATGCGCCGCAACCGCTTCACCATCGACGAGCTGCTGGAGGAGCTGCGGGCGCAGGGGTACTGCGACCTGCAGACGGTGAAATACGCGATTCTGGAAAACTCCGGACAGCTGTCCGTTCTGCCGTGGCCGCAGGAACAGCCGCCCACCGTCAGACAGCTTCACACCAAAATCAGGGACGACGTCGTCCTCCCCACGGTGCTCATCAACGACGGCCGCACCCTGCGCCGCAATCTGCAAAAATGCGGAAAGACGCAGGCGTGGCTGGACCGGCAGCTGCGGGAGCGGGGTTTTCACTCCGCCGGGGAGGTCTTTCTTCTCACGGTGGCGGGTCCCGGCACCGTAGTCTGTCTTGCAAAGGAGGGCCGCTCATGAAAGCGTTCCTGCCCCCGGTTTTGCTGCTGTCCCTCCTGCTGGCCGTCTCTCTGGGCAACTGTCTGGCCATGGTCCGCGGTACGGATCGCTGGACGGAACAGCTGAATCAGGCAGAGGCCCTGGCCGTCTCCGGCGACTGGGCCGGCGCGTCCGCATCGCTGCAAAGCGGCTATCGGGACTGGTCCGCCCACCAGACCTACCTCCACATCGCCGCCGAACACGACACGGTGGACGGCGCGGAGGCCATGTACCGCCGGGCGGAGGCCTTTGCCGCGGAGCGGGAGCTCTCGGAATTTCGGGCGGAGACCGCAAGCCTGCGCCACCAGCTCGGCCTGCTGGCAGAGATGGAGCGCATCAGCGCGAAAAACATACTATAAGCAATATCTGAAAAGTGAAATCACTTGTCAGCAAGAAGCTTGCTGAGCTCCGACATAAATGTATCAATATCCTTGAACTGGCGGTAAACGGAGGCGAAACGCACGTAGGCCACCTCGTCCACCTGCTTCAGCCGATCCATGACCATCTCGCCGATTTTCACGGTGCTGACCTCGCGCTCCATGGAATTCTGAAGCTCCTGTTCGATCTCTCCGGAGATTTTCTCCAGCTCGGCCACCGGAACGGGCCGCTTCTCACAGGCGCGGATCATTCCGCCCAGCACCTTGCGGCGGTCGAAGCTCTGGCGGCTGCCGTCCTTTTTCACCACGACCATAGGCAGGCTCTCCACTGTCTCATATGTGGTGAACCGCTTCTGACAGGCAAGGCACTCCCTGCGCCGCCGGATGCTGCTGCCCTCGTCGGCCGGACGGGAATCAATCACTTTGCTCTCACTGTACCCGCAATAGGGGCATTTCATGGTCATTCCTCCCAAGGTCGGACGTTCCCGGATTCTCTTGCAGGACATCGCCCTGCAATTTGGGTCATTATACCACATCCACGCAGGATGTGGTAGACATAATTGAAAATTTCGCAGGAAATTTTCTCAGTGAAGCAGGGGCTTCTCCTCCGAGTCGAATGTGAACACGGCACAGAGCCGTCCCTCCGCCATGGCGGTTCGTGCGCAGCAAAACCGCTCCGGCAGAGGGAATGCGTCCCCGGGCTCAAAGGGCAGCGCCAGCACAAGGCGTCCCTCCGTCCGCCGGAACAGGGCGAAGGAGACGCCCGCCAGCTCCCGCCGCAGCTCCGGAGAGCGGAACAGTTCCGTCGGAGCCGCCGTCTCCTGCCATGTGCCGCCGTCCTCCGCCGTCCGCAGCTCGCAGCGCAGGGGTCTGCCGATCTTCTCGCTCTCCCGGACGGAGACGCGGGTCCGAACGGTAAAAAGTCCGCCGTGTTCGGGAACGGGAACCCCCAGCCGCAGTTCTCCCCTCTCCCCCACGGCAAACGCTCTGAACACGGTTGTCTCCTCCGGCCGGCAGGCCACGTCGAACACATTGTACAGCCCCTCCCGCGACACGGTCATCCTGCCTGCGGCGGCGCCGTTCAGCACCACCGGATACCCGTCCATTCCCCTCGCCTCCCCATGACGCCAAAAAATCCGCCTGCGCCAGTCTATGCGCAGACGGATTCTTCGATGCAGCTTCTCTCAGGCGATGGAGTAGGTGCCGCGCACCAGCAGCTTTACCGACGCAGCAGTTGCCTTGACGCCGCGGTTCTCGATGGTGGCCATGTACAGATGGTTGGCCGTCAGTGCCGCGCCGTTGTTGATGGAGCCTCCCGTGGTCTCGTCGATGAGACCGGGGGCGGAAGTCGCCGTGCAGGCGGCGGTGCCCACCCGGAGCAGCACCTCGCAGCCCACCCCTCCCGTAAGGACCTGTCCCTTGGACAGGCTCACCAGCGTAAAGCTGGAGGCTGTGCCGGAGGAGGTTCCCAGCTTGGCGGTCAGCTCCGTATTCCGGGCCGCGATCTTGCTGTCCACTTTCGACAGGATGGTATTCAGATAGGTGTCGTTGAGATAACTCAGTGTCACCAGCGGGTCTGTGGATGTGCCCACCTCCGCTGCGGCGGAGACGGTGGCGTTCAGCGCGGCGGCCAGAACCAGCAGTACCAGCAGCCGGGCAATCCATCTGTTTTTCTTCATGGCGGGGCCTCCCGTTTCATATGTAATCAGGCCCTCCGCGGAAAAGGATACAGCGATATGTATTCTTTTCCGCGGAGGATTTTTAAACCAGCTGATCGTGATGCAGGCCGAAGCTGACGGCGATGGCCGTGTCGATCTTCTCCATGATCTGATCGTCCACGCGGCCCATCTTCTCCCGCAGCCGCCGCTTATCCAGCGTGCGGACCTGCTCCAGCAGCACGACCGAATCCTTGGTAAGCCCGCAGCTCTCGGCCACGGGGAGTTCGATGTGGGTCGGCAGCCGCGCCTTCCCGGTCTGCGAGGTGATCGCCGCTGCGATCACCGTGGGACTGTATCGGTTGCCCGTATCGTTCTGGATAATCAGGACGGGCCGCACGCCGCCCTGTTCACTGCCGACCACCGGAGAGAGGTCGGCATAATAAATTTCACCGCGCCTGACAGTTGTATCCACAAAGTTCACACTCCGCCGAAAGAAGTACCCGTCGCCGCCGTTCCCGGCGGTGAGGCCACTTTCATTCTCCCACGCAGCTGCGGAATTTATACTCTGCAGTGCAAAGCCTTCCGGCAGATTTCCGCCCCGCGTTATTCTATGCGGCGGACGGAGCGCGGGTGCCCGGCGCGGCGGATGCGCTCTCAGATCAGGAGCTGGAGATTTCTGTCCACAATCTCTCCGTTTTCAATGTAGAGCCGCGGCACGCGCTTGGAAATGCCGCAGGTGAGTTCATAGGTAATGGTTCCGGCCATATCCGCCATGCGTTCCACAGGGTTTCCCTGCCCGAACACCACGATCTCGTCCCCCGTTTTCACATGGGGCAGGCGGGTCAGATCCAGCATGCACATATCCATGCAGATGCGCCCGCAGATTCGCGCGGGGCCCTCGGACGTCATCATCTCCCAGCGGTTGGAAAGGCACCGCTGCAGTCCGTCGGCATACCCCACCGGCACCACGCCGATCCGGCGCGTTCCCTCGGTGAAATAGGTGCGCCCGTAGCTGACGGAGGTATCCGGCGCGTACTCCTTGATGGGGCCCATGGTCGTTTTCAGCGTCATGACCGGCTTCAGTCCGAAGGAGGCGGACATGGGCTCCGTGCCGTACTGGACTACGCCGGGGCGGCACATATCCCATGCGTATTCCGGGTGAAACAGGACGCCGCCGCTGTTGTTGCAGTGGTGGAACCGAAACGCAAAGCCGGCCCGGCGCTCCACCTCGTCCACCATATGGGCAAACCGCCGGTGCTGGGTCTCGGTGAACTGGCGGCTCTCCAGCGAATCCGGCTCGTCAGCCACGCAGAAGTGCATGAAAACGCCCTCCCAGCTGAGGTTCGGCAGCTTTACGGCCTCCAGAATCTCGGAAAGGCTCTGGTCGAAGTGTGCCTCGTCGCAGAAAAATCCCAGCCGGCCCATGCCGGTGTCCAGCTTCAGATGAACCGTCAGCGTCCGGCCGCAGTTCTGAGCCCAGCGGGAATAAGCCTGTGCGATCTCCAGAGAGGGCACATCCTGCGCCACCCGGTTCTCGATGAGCGTCTGCACCATCTCCGGGGGCGTATAGCCCAGAATCAGGATGGGCAGCTCAATGTCGTTGTGCCGCAGCTCCTGAGCCTCCTCCACGTTGGAAACGGCCAGATATTCCGCGCCCAGCTGCTCCAGTTTCCGGGCCACACGCACGGCGCCATGGCCGTATGCGTCCGCCTTCACGATGCCCATATAGGCGGCCTCCGGCCCCATCTGCCGGCGCAGCATCCGATAGTTGTCGGCCAGCGCGTCCAGATCGATCTCCGCCCAGGTTCTCTTCAGTATTGTTTCCATGTTGTTATGTCACCCTCGAAATTCAACATTTTTTCAATGTAAGTTCAAAATATTGGCACATCAGTGTACAGCTGCGCACTTCTGTTCCAAAGTGTGCAGATTTGCTACGGAGCCAGTATATCACCAAAAGCAAAGCGCGTAAACTCCGCCTGCAAAATAATTTCTCCGTCGACCGCGATCTCCCCGTGAACCGGCGCGTAATCCTCCCTGCGCAGCCAGAGCGTTGAAATCACGCTGCCGCCCTCTTTTCCGGTGTTGTCCAGCGCCAGCCGGAGGCAGGGCGTATCGCCCCATTTTTCCGCGTTTTCCTCCAGCAGCCAGCCGTCCCGCAGCGCGTCCATCAGCACGGGCAGGCAGGCTGCCGGCGAAATGTTCTGGCTGCTCAGCGTTCCGGCGTTCAGGCACTCTCCGTCGTAAATCAGCTGCATGGTGTCGTCCCGGATCACCGCGCTGACTCCCGCGACGGTCTCCGGCCCCAGAATCTCCACCGTGCAGGTTCCCTGGGGCACATAGGTGCCGCGGAGCTCGAAGGTGGTCTGGTCCTCCGCCCCGATGCCGCAGGTCACGCCCAGCTGGGCGCTGCATCCCGTCATGGCCTGATAGGGCTGCCGCGCGGCCCTGGCCGGATCGGCGGCTTCCTTGCTCCCGCAGCCTGCGGTCAGCAGGCACAGGAATATCATTGGTACGCAAAACGCTCTGCGCACCGAATCGCGTCCCTCCCTTGATGAACTTTTCAGACTGCTTCCGACAGGATCTGACGGAACGCGCGGGGCAGCTCCGCCGCAATGTCCCCGGGCGTCATGGCGTAGGCCGTCAGCCGCTCCGCCGCCAGATCGCCGGCGCGTCCGTGGAGCCATACGCCGCAGGCCGCCGCCTGCATGGGCGTGGCGCCCTGGCAGAGCAGCGACGCGATCAGACCCGTCAGAATGTCTCCGCTGCCGCCCTTGGCCATTCCGGAGTTCCCCGTGGTGTTGACCAGCGCATTCCCCGCAGGCGAAGCGATCACGGTTCTGTGCCCCTTCAAAACCAGCACGCAGCCGTACCGGCAGGCAAAATCACCGGCCGATTCGATGCGGCTGCCTGCGCTCAGGTTCCCGCCCGCCCGGAGAAACTCTCCGTCATGAGGCGTGAGGATGGTCACTCTGCCCCGCCGGCCTTCCAACACATCCATATGCCCTTCCAGCGCATTTATGCCGTCCGCATCCAGCACCACCGGCTTTTCCGTTTCGGCCAGCAGCCCGCACACCAGACGCGTGACCTCGGGCGAACGCCCCAGGCCCGGCCCCAGTGCCAGAACATCGCAGCTTTTCATCTTGTTCTTCAATGTCTGTAAAGCCTTATTACTTATCATTCCGTTCTTATCCGCAAGCGGGAACGGCATGGCTGAAACGCACCGGGCCGCCTCCACCTGCCAGATGGATGCCGGCACCCCCAGATACACCAGTCCGCAGCCGCCTCTCAGGGCTCCCTCCGCCGCCAGATACGGCGCGCCGGAAAAGCCGACAGAGCCGCCCACCAGAAGCAGCTTTCCGAAGGTGCCCTTGTGGCCGTCCTCCCGCCGGACCGGCAGCGATTCCCGGACCAGTGCCGGCTCTGTGGTCTGGGCCTGACAGCCCATGGCCCGCACCAGCTCCGCCGGGATGCCGATGTCCTTCACCAGAATCTCTCCGGACAGCGCAGGCCCCTCTCCGCAGTATTGCCCCAGCTTCGGAAGTGTAAAGGTAACTGTCCTGTCAGCCTTTACAGCGCAGCCCATAACACGGCCCGTATCCGCAGAGAGTCCGCTGACAATGTCTGCCGCGACCACATGGCCGGGCGCTCTGTTGATCCAGTCCACCGCCGTGCCGAAATGGCTCTCCGGCAAAATCTCTCTGGAGAGGCCGACGCCGAACAGTGCGTCGATCAGGATGTGCGCACCGGAAACCCAGTTCCGCTGCTCCTCCGACTGCTCGTCAAACCGCTCCAGCTGGATGCCGCATTCCGACAGACGTCCCGTCATGGTCAGGGCGTCCGGGGTGAGCTTCTCATAGGTTCCGACTAAAAAGGTTCTTACCTTTACACCGCTTAAAAATAAAAGTCTTGCCGCCGCAATTCCATCTCCTCCGTTGTTTCCGCTTCCGCAGAAAACGGCGGCCCGGCAGCGGCTCGGCCTCTCTCCCGCCAGCTCCAGCGCGGCATCCCGGATGCCCTCCGCCGCCCGTTCCATCAGTTCGATGGAGGGAATGTGCCGCGCCTCAATGGCTTTCCTGTCCAGTTCCCGCATTTGCTCTGCCGACGCCAGCTTCATGGTGTGCCTCCTGTCGTTTTTTTGTATCCTATTATATAGGCTGCTCAGTTGGTTTGCAACCTCCCGTCTGTAACCGCTTTGTTCTTCTTTCTTTTCCGCAGGCGGGTAAGATGACATTGAGGTGATGGTTATGAGGCGTCTCACTCCGCTTTTTCTTGCGCTCCTGCTCCTTCTCACCGGCTGCGGGCAGTCCTCTCCGGCGCCCGACGAGCCGACGGAATCCTCGGTGGAGCGTGCCTATCTCTCCGCCGAGGAGGTCTACGGCTGGTTCAACATGACCTCTCTGCCGGTGGGCAGCGCCGCGGTGAAGGAGGACGGCTGGACCTGGTATCCGGTGGAACAGGACGGCATCGCCACCTATGTCCAGCTGGAGGCAAAGGTGCGCTCTCTGTTCAGCGCCCCGCTGGCCGACTCCATTCTGAAGGACGCGCCCTACCGGGACATCGGCGGCCGTCTGTATGCCACCAATGCCGCGCGGGGCAGCAATATTTACCAGAAGGATCGCAGCGTTTCCGTTTCACAGGCCGGCGATTCCCGCTGGACCGTCACCCTCACCTTTTGGGCCGACAGCTGGGCGTGGGAGTGTCCCTCCGTCACCATCGGCTTCTCAAAGACGAAGCTGGACTACGAAAAGACGGAGGACGGCTGGCGCTTCACCAGCTTCTGTCCCTCCGACGACCTGGACACGGACGCGGCCACGGTCTTTCATTTCACGTATACCGACGATGCCTTTGCATCAGCTGACTGCGAAAGCTTCTCCGACCTGCAGCTGGCGCTGTATCTGATCCACGCCGACGGTGCCTATATGGAGTACCCTATCGACGAGATGACGCGCCGCTTCTCCTCCCGTCCGGATGAGATTCTGGCCCTTGCGCCGCAGATGAACGTCGAATGGCAGGGCATTCTCTTTCCTGCCGTCGGTTTCCACGGCCCGGTGCTGGATCAGTCGGACCGAGCGGCCTTTCAGGCCGCTCTGGACAGCGCCTCGCCGAAGAACGACGCGGAGAAATCGGCGCTGGAACAAATTCGCCAGTCCGCCCTGCAGGATTCCGCTTCCGCCTCGTAAATTTTCCCCATTCCGTCGTTTCTTCCGGCGGAATGGGGATTTTTCTCTTGCTTTCCCGCAATTTCTGTGCTATATATGTTAAATGTTATCAGCGTTGAACGGAAAGATAACGAGTTTCCGCCGCCAAGAGAGGGTTGGTCGTCGGCTGCAAGCCGGCCCGCGGCGCGTCGTTTGTTCGTCCGGGAGCCGCCGTGGAGACACGGCCGGAATGTCCTCCGTTATCGGGGCGGCGAGTGCGCGCGGCTGTCCGCGCGAATTTGGGTGGTACCGCGGAAGGAAGTCTTTCGTCCCAGAAATGGGAGGAAGGGCTATTTTTTTACTCTTTTCCGAAGAATCAAGTAGCTAAAAGTTTACGATAAGGAGCATCGACTATGAAGGAACAGCTGGAATCGATCCGCAGGAACGCGCTGGAATCCATCGGCGCGACGCAGGCGGGCACGGATCTGGAGGCGATCCGCGTCAAATATCTGGGCAAGAAGGGCGAATTGACCGCCGTGCTCAAGCAGATGGGCACGCTGTCTGCGGAGATGCGGCCCATCATGGGCCAGATGGCCAACGACGTCCGGGCCGCCGTGGAAAAGGCCATTGAGGATCAGTCGCTGGTGCTGGAGGAAAAGGCGCTGGCGGCCCGTCTGAAAAAGGAAGCGGTGGACGTGACCATCCCCGGCAAAAAGCTGGAGGTGGGCCACAAACACCCCATGTACACCGTGCTGGACGAGGTGAAGGACATTTTCATCGGCATGGGCTTTCAGATTCTGGACGGCCCGGAGATCGAGCTGGAGGACTACAACTTCACCAAGCTGAACACTCCCGCCGACCACCCTGCCCGCGAGTGGTCCGATACCTTCTATTTCACGGAGGACAGCCGCGTTCTGTTGCGGACGCAGACCTCCACCATGCAGATTCACGCCATGGAGACGCTGCCCCTCCCCATCCGCGTCATGTCCCCCGGCCGGGTCTACCGCAAGGATGAGGTGGACGCCACCCACTCCCCCATGTTCCATCAGATCGAGGGGCTGGTGGTGGACAAGGGCATCACCATGGGCGACCTGAAGGGCACGCTGAACGCGGTCATCCGCCGCATTTACGGCGAGCACACCGTCACCCGGTTCCGCCCGCATCACTTCCCCTTCACGGAGCCCAGCTGCGAAATGGACATTCAGTGCCACAAGTGCGGCGGCGTGGGCTGCCCCACCTGCAAGGGCGAGGGCTGGATCGAGGTGCTGGGCGCCGGCATGGTGCATCCCAAGGTGCTGCGGGGCTGCGGCATCGATCCCGACGTCTACTCCGGCTTTGCCTTCGGCATGGGTCTGGAGCGTCTGGCGCTGGGCCGCTTCAAGATCAGCGACATGCGCCTGATCTTTGAAAATGACGTGCGGTTCCTCAACCAGTTTTAAGTGAAAGGAGAGCGAAAAGATGTTACTGTCCCGTAAATGGCTGAATGAATTTGTGGAAGTGGACGCTTCCGACCGCGACTTTGCCGAGGCGATGACGCTCTCCGGCTCCAAGCAGGAGATCACCACCGACCTCCACGCGGAGCTGAAAAACGTGGTGGCCGGCCGGATCGTGGAGATGAAGAAGCATCCCGACTCCGACCATATGTGGGTCTGCCAGCTGGATGTCGGCGAGGACGCCCCCACTCAGATCGTCACCGGCGCGTGGAACATCCACGTGGGCGACCTCGTGCCGGTGGCCCGGCACAAATCCCTTCTCCCCGGCGGCGTAAAGATCGAGCGAGGCAAGCTCCGGGGCGTGGAATCCAACGGTATGCTCTGCTCCCTGAAGGAGCTGAATCTCACCGCCGAGCATGACTATCCCTATGCGGTCATCCGGCCCGCCGCCCTGCTGAACGACTATAAGCCTCTGGACCCGGCGAAGCCCTCCATTCCGGCGGACATCCAGCCCGGCGCCAAGGTTTTCGGCCCCGTCGCCGCCGGAAAGGTTCTGGAGGCCGCCCCCCTTGGCGGCGCCGTATTCCATGTGACACTGGACCTCGGCGGCGCCACGGCCGTGATCGACTCCGACTGCCAGAATCTTCATGAGGGCGATATGGTTGCCTACAACGCCAAGACAGAGCGCATCTGCACACCGGACGACCTCCATGCTCAGCAGGCGGAGTTCCCCCACTGCATCCCCGACGGCATCTGGGTTCTGCAGGAAGCCGGCGTGAAGCCCGGCGACGACATTGCCGCCGTGATCGGCTGCGACGATCATGTGGTGGAGTTCGAGATCACGCCCAACCGTCCCGACTGTCTCAGCGTCATCGGTCTGGCCCGTGAGGCCGCCGCCACCTTCAACAAGCCCCTGAAGCTCCACACGCCGGAAATCAAGGGCTGCGGCGGCAGCATCGCCGAGCTGGTGGACATCGAGATCGAGGATCCCGCTCTCTGCCCCCGGTATACCGCCCGCATGGTGAAAAACGTGCGGATCGCCCCGTCTCCCGCGTGGATGCGGGAACGGCTGCGCAACAGCGGCGTCCGTCCCATCAACAACATCGTGGACATCACCAACTACGTCATGCTGGAATACGGCCAGCCCATGCACGCGTTTGACTTCTCCTGTGTGGAGGGCGGCAAAATCATCGTCCGTCCCGCGCGGGAGGGTGAGACCATCCAGACGCTGGACGGCAACGAGCGGAAGCTGTCCCCCTCCATGCTCTGCATCTGCGACGCGCACAAGCCGGTCTGCGTGGCCGGCGTCATGGGCGGCGCCAACAGCGAGATCATCGGCGACACCGCCATGGTGCTTTTTGAATCCGCCAACTTCAACGGCGCCTCCGTCCGCCGGACGGCCACCGCTCTGAATATGCGCACGGAGGCCTCCGCCCGCTATGAAAAGGGTCTGGACCTCATGAACACTCTCAAGGCGGTGCAGCGGGCCTGCGAGCTGGTGGAGCTTCTGGACTGCGGTGAGGTTGTGGACGGCGTCATGGACGTCATCGCGCAGGATGCCGCGCCGGTCACTGTTCGTCTGGAGCCCGAGAAAATCAATGCTCTGCTGGGCACCGACGTTCCCCGTGATGAAATGGTCAAAATTCTTGAAAAGCTGGACTTCCAGGTGGACGGCGACGTGATCACGGTCCCCTCCTGGCGCGGGGATGTGGAGCATTACAGCGACATTGCCGAGGAAGTTGCCCGTTTCTACGGCTACAACAAGATCCCCGTCACGCTGGTAGGCGGCGCCTCGGAGCGCGGCGGCTATTCCGCGATCCAGCAGGCCGAAAACATTCTGGGTGCCCTGTGCCGCACCTGCGGATACAGTGAGATCATCACCTATTCCTTCATCAGCCCCACGTATTACGACAAGATCAACCTGCCCGCCGGCTCCCCCCTGCGGAAATCCATGCGGATTCTGAATCCGCTGGGCGAGGATACCTCCATCATGCGCACCACCACCCTGCCCTCCATGCTGGAGATTCTGGCCCGCAACTGCAACTTCCACAACAAGTCCGCCAAGCTCTACGAGCTGGGACGCACGTACTTCCAGCGGGCCGACGGACTGGCCGACGAGCCCAAGGTTCTCTCTCTGGGCGCCTACGGCCCGGATATGGACTTCTTCTCTCTGAAAGGCGCGGTGGAAACCGTTCTCGCCGGGATGCGGGTCTCCGGCCTCTCCTTTGTCGCGGAGCATGAAAATCCTTCCTACCACCCCGGCCGCTGCGCCAAGGTGTACAGCGGAGACCGTCTGCTGGGCATTCTGGGTCAGGTTCACCCGGACGTCGCCCGGAATTACGGCGTGGACGAGGAGCTCTACGCAGCGGAGCTGCGCTTTGCCGCGCTGTATGAATCACGTTCTCCGGCCCCCATCTACCAGCCGCTGCCCCGATTCCCCGCCGTTACGCGGGACATCGCCGTGGTCTGCGGCAAGGAAATCACTGTGGCCGCGCTGGAGGAGTGCATCCGCCGGGGCGCCAGAGGGCTGCTGAAGGATGTGTCCCTGTTCGACATCTACACGGGGCCGGGCATTGCGCCCGACAAAAAGAGCGTCGCCTTCAATCTGCAGCTGCGCTCTGATGACCGCAACCTGACCGCGGCGGAGGCGGATGAGGATGTGCAGAGCATTCTGGAGCTTCTGAAATCCGAATTGGGCGCGGTTCTGCGCTGAGTCTGCCGGGCTCTCTGTCCCCCCTGCGGGAGCAGAGGGCCCGGTTTTTTCCACGAAATGCTTTACAGCAGGGGAAAAAGCGAGTATACTACTCTAAGTATCGCAATAAAAGGTGGTGTCTGTATGGACGATTTTACGAGGAAGTTCAATATCGCAATGGAAAAGGACGCGGAGATCCACGAGGTCCTCTCCACCGTCTATCGTGCCTTGGAGGAAAAGGGTTACAACCCCATCAATCAGATCGTCGGGTATATTCTCTCCGAGGACCCCACCTATATCACCAATCACAACAACGCCCGTACGCTCATCCGGAAAATTGACCGGGACGAGCTGCTGCAGGTGCTGGTCCGCAAGTATCTGGATCAGTAATTTTTCAAAAGAGTAACAATTTTCTTTGGTTATTTTTTGAGTTCCGTAAAATAGTGACAAAAGTTACAACTCCGCTTTTGTCGCCGTTTTACGGAACTTTTTTGTATTTTTTCGTTGATTTGCAAGAAATTCAGCGAAATTTTCCGTCAGAAGAAACAAGGTATCATCATTGACAGACCGGATAAAATCTGTTACAATTTGGTTACAAACTTTTCAAAGGAGTATCTGCATGTCAGAAATGAACAGCGAAAACATTGAGGGTCTGATTTACAAAGGCCATCCCCTTCGCCGGGTAGACAACCTGATCTACTATGGCACGATGGCAGAGAAATATATCATTATGATGCAGATTCTGGATACCAAAAAGGAGCAGGACATGGAGGTGGCCACCAAGGTCTCCGTTCAGCTTCAGCTCACCGATCCGAATCTGAAATCCCGGGACCGCGTCATCAAGAAGAGCGAAAAGGACAGCCTCTACGCTGCGATGGACGTTGCAGCCATCTGGCTTGACCGGGCTCTGGCGGGCAAGGAAAAATAAACTGCCCCAATTCATTCCTACCAACGATATGAAGAAAGGAAGCGTACATTCATGACACACTTCACTGGGAAAGCAGCAAAGATCCTTCTCCTCTCCGCATTGATGGTGCTGCTGCTTGTTGTTACCGCTTTTGCCGCCGATACCGCCGCCGGAGTCGGCTGCATATCCGGATCGTCAGTGAGGCTTCGTTCCTCCGCTTCCACTTCTTCCGACATTGTCGCCACGCTGGACAAGAGCACCGTGGTCGCCATTCTGAATAATTCCGCTTCCGGCTGGTATCGCGTTTCCTACGCCGGCAAGACCGGATACGTCTCCTCCGATTTTCTGACCGTCGATCAGGACGGCTCCTTCACCACCTACGGCATCGTCAACGCCGACGGCGTCAATGTTCGCAGCGGCGCCTCCTCTGACAGCGCCTCCGTCGGCACCGTCAATTCCGGGTCCTCCCTGACCGTCACCGGACTGACCGACGGCTGGTACAGCGTGACCTGCCAGTACGGCACCCAGGGCTACATCCGCAGCGATTTCGTCAATCTGACCTCCTCCCTCTCCTCCAGCAACAGCGGCAAGGGCAGCCAGATTGTTTCCACCGCCAAGCAGTACCTCGGCACCCGCTATGTGTACGGCGGCTCCTCCCCCAGCGGCTTCGACTGCTCCGGCTTCACAATGTATATCTATAATCAGTACGGCTACTCCCTTCCCCACACCGCTACCGGCCAGTGGCAGAGCAGCGTAGGCTCCAAGGTCTACTCCTCCTCCGCTCTCCAGACGGGCGATCTGGTGTTCTTCTGTGATCCCAGCCGCTCCAACGGAAAGGCCTGTTCTCACGCCGGCATCTACATCGGCGGCGGCCAGTTCATCCATGCCTCCTCCGCGCGCAGCGGCGGCGTGGTCATCAGCAGCCTGTACGAGGATTATTACTCCACTTACTTTGTGGGCGGCCGCCACATCGGCTGATCTCTGTATACATAGCGGTGCGTTCCAAGGAACGCACCGCTTTTTTTGCGCATGTCGAAGGGCCCGCTGCGTATGGCAGCGGGCCCTTGTCTGTGTATTTTACTGCGCCGTATGCTGATGCATCCGGGCGGCCTGCAGGATATTCTTCATCAGAATTGCCCGCGTCATGGGGCCAACGCCGCCGGGCACCGGGGTGATGTAGGACGCCTTCTGCGACACCGCCGGAAAATCTACGTCGCCGCAGAGCTTGCCGTTTTCGTCCCGATTCATGGATACGTCGATGACGACGGCTCCGTCCTTGACCAGATCGGCCGTAACGAGGTTTCTCCGCCCCGCTGCGGCTACCAGAATATCCGCCTGCCGCAGATGCGCAGCCAGGTCAGCGGTTTTGGTATGGCAGATCGTGACCGTTCCGTCCTGCTGCATCAGCAGGCTTGCCATGGGCTTGCCCACGATGTTGGAGCGTCCCAGCACCACGCAGTTCTTTCCGGCGACGTCAATGTGATATTCCCGCAGCATCTCCATAACGCCTGCGGGCGTGCAGGGCAGAAAAATGGGTTCTCCGATCACCAGCCGTCCGACGTTGTAGGGGTGGAATCCGTCCACATCCTTCTCCGGGGAAATGGCGTTGATGACCTTGTCCTCGTCCAGCTGCTTCGGCAGGGGCATCTGAACCAGAATGCCGTCCACCCGATCGTCGCTGTTGAGCTGCTCGATGAGTGCCAGGAGCTCCTCCTCGGTGGTCTCCTCCGGCAGCTTGTGTTCAAAGCTGGCAAAGCCGCACTCGGCGCAGTCCTTCTCCTTGCTGGTCACATAGATCCGGGACGCCGGATCGCTGCCCACCAGCACCACCGCCAGACCGGGCTGTCTCTCCAGCGCGGGAACCTCACTGGCCAGCTGCGCTTTAATGCGCGCCGCCATCGCCTTTCCGTCAATGATGGTCGCCATCCGTCTGTCCCTCCGTTTCCTTGATTTCCATTTCCTGACCGTCCGCGGCGTCCTGAGCCTCCGCATTCACGGTTTCGCCCCGGGCCTCTTCCGTGTTCTGCGTCTCATCCGAGCCGTCGGGAGCCGCAGATGCTTCTCCGGCGGCCTGTGCCGCCATTTGATTGACCATCAGTCCGTCCGCCGTGCGTTTCTGAACCTTGATGCGGTAGAACAGCATGATGGCCGAAATAATAACCATGATGAGCGAGAATGCCTGAGAAACGCGGATGCGCTGACCCATGAAGGTCAGGTTGAACAGGTACAGGCTGTCGGTGCGAAGTCCCTCCACCCAGAAGCGGCCGAGACCGTACCACAGAAAATAGAACCATGTGTCCTCGCCGTCAAAGCGCCGGGCGCGGGAGATGACGAACAGGAGCAGCAGCAGGCCCACCACATTCCAGAAGCTCTCATAGAAAAAGGTGGGATGCACCTCAATGTAGGTGCTGGCGCTGGTCCACAGCCGCATTCTCCAGGGCAGCGTCGTGGCGGCGCCGAAGGCCTCGCGGTTGATGAAATTGGCCCAGCGGCCGATGGCCTGTCCCAGCAGCAGCCCCATCACGCACAGATCCGTCATGGCCCCCAGCCGGATTTTCTTCTTCCGGCAAAACACAATTGCCACCAGAAACGCCGCGATGACGGTGCCGTAAATGGCCAGACCGCCGTCCCAGATGGCGACGGCCTTTCCCCAGTTGAAGCTGCCGTCCGAATTTTTGAACAGATCCAGATAAAAAATGACATAGTAGACGCGGGAGCCCACGATGCAGCAGGGGACGGCCCACAGCACCAAATCCAGCACGTTGTCCCTGGTCAGTCCGAACCGATGGGCCTGCTTCATGCAAAGCAGCAGCCCCGCCAGCATACCCGCGGCCAGAATGATGCCGTACCAGTAGATGCCGTGGCCGATGTGGAGCGCGATGGGATCGGGATTAAAGCTCCAGTCCCCGAACAGGCCGGGGAAACTGATGGGCATATCTTTCATGACTTCCAATGCTATTTCTTCCTTTCGATGCTCAGTGGGTGCGGGGAACGATCTCAGAGAGAACCGCCCGGTCCTCCGTCAGATTTTCTTGCAGGAACGCGGACACATCGTCCATGGTAATCGTGTCGAACACCTGCGGGAACCGATAGGCGTCAAAACCGTGGAAGTATCCCTCCGTCAGTGTGACCGCGATATTTTCAAAGGAATTGAGACCGCGCAGCGTTTCACCGAAGGCGGCCCGGCGGGTGCGCTGGTAAAAGTCGGGATCGATCCCCTCTTTCGTCAGGCGCAGCGCCTCCTTCTGGATCTCCTCCGACACGCGGCGGGCGTCCCGGCTGTCGCCGCCGGCATAGAGATACGCGATGCCGGGCATCATCTCAAAGCTGCCGCCGAAGCTGCCGTTGATGAGTCCCTGATCGTACAGCCGCAGATACAGGGGGCTGGACTCGCCCAGCAGAATGTCGCAGGCCAGCTCGCCCACGATCTGCCGGCGGAGATACTCCTCGCCGTCGGAAACGGGATCGCACTTGTAGGCCGTGAGAAACTGGGGCGTGGAAACCTCCATCTCCATCCGGGTCTCCCGCTGGGCCACAGGCTGCGGCTCGGTGCCGTAGTCCCGGGGAATGACGGCGCCGCCCTCGCGGGGCAGGATGCTCCTGGCGAGATCCGTCACGTGGATCGGGTCCACATTGCCCACCACCGTGAGCGTCATGTTGGAGGGGGTGTAAAACGCCTTGTGGCAGTCGTACAGCGTTTTGGCGGTAATCTCCCGGATGCTCTCGATGCTGCCCGCCACAGAGATGCGCCCGGTGTTCCGCTGATAGAGGGCCTGCATCATCCGGGTATAGATCTGCCAGTCGGGGTTGTCCTCGATCATGCGGATCTCCTGCCCGATGATTCCCTGCTCCTTGGCCACGCTCTCGTCCGTGAAATAGGGAATGGAGACGAAGGAGAGCAGGATCTTCAGGTTGTCCTCAAAATGCTCGGTGGAGTCAAAATAATAACCGGTCATGGCGTTGGAGGTAAAGGCATTGGGCTCAGCGCCGTTCTTTGCCAGTTCCTGAAGGGCGTTGCCCTCCTCGGTATCGAACATCTTATGCTCCAGATAATGCGCAATGCCGGCCGGCGTGTCCAGCCATTGTCCGTTCAGCTGGAACCGCACGTCCATTCCGCCGTAGCGAGTGGCAAAAAAAGCGTAGCTCTTGGCGTGATCCGGCTTGGGAATGACACAGACCTGCAGGCCGTTGGGCAGCGTCTCCCGCCATGCGGATTCGCCGATGCGTTCGTAAAAGGTCTCCTTCATTCGGCGGCCTCCTTTCCCTTGAGGAAGTAAACGGTATCCAGCGTCACAGAGCGCATGGCCTCAAAAATCCGCTCTTCCCTGGTGTCCCGCACCTCGGCGGCCAGATCCTCCGGCGTCTCCTCCTGGCCAGTGGCCGCCTGCCCCAGGAAGAAGTTCTCCAGCTTGCTCTGGGAGTCTCCCATGGATGCGTAGGCGTTGAGCAGCGTGCTCCGGGCGCCTTCCAGCTCCCAGTCCTCCAGCTGGCCGTCCTGCACCGCCTTCAGCTGAAGCATGATCTCGTCATAGGCCCGCTGGTAGTTTTCAAACTCGATGCCGGAGGAAACGGTAATCATTCCCTTCTGGCGATGATACACGGAGGACGCGAAGTAGCACAGGGACAACTTTTCCCGGACGTTGAGGAACAGCTTGGAGTTGCTGGACCCGCCGAACAGCGTGTTGCCCAGCAGCAGTGCGGGAAAATCGTCGCTGCCGCAGGCAAAGCCCATCCCCAGCTTGCCTTGGGTGACCTCCATCTCCTCCGTCACGATGCGCGCCTCCCCCCGGGGGGCGTGGGGCTCGCAGGAGGCCGGCTGCTCCACGTTTTCACGGGGCAGCTCGGAAAAGGCGCTCAGCAGGGCCTGCTCCACCCGATGGCTGTCCGCGCTGCCGCTGTAAAACAGCTCCAGCCGCGCGGAGGAAATCAGCTCCGTATAGTGCGCATAGAGCTTCTGCGCGGAAATCTTCGCCGCGCTCCGCTCGTCTCCGAAGCGGCTCACGCCGTAGGGCTCACCGGCGCACATCTCCTGCATCAGACGGAGGTCGGCGTAATCCCGCTTGTCGTTCAGCACGCTGCGGATAGCGTCGATGAGATTGGTTTTCTCCCCCTCGATATACTCGGGGATCAGCCGTCCGTTCCGGGTGGCCGGAGCGCAGATCAGCTCTCCCAGCAGCGCCGATACCGGCTCCAGCAGCTTTTCTCCGCCGGGCACGAAGGCATCGTCCACAAAGCTGGCCACAAAGCCGACGCACTGATTCTCGGCCTTTTTCCGAACCGTGTAGTCGATCTGCGCGCCATACAGTCTGTCCAGCTCCGCCGACAGGGACGCCATATCCGGATAGCGCACCGTGCCCCTGCGAAGGACAGCCGGCAGCAGCGCGTAGATCGCCGCGTGATCGGCTGTCAGCGGGGTCACGAACTGTGCGGAAAGCAGCCCTGTTTTGAATTTCCGCGCCGGCAGACAGGTCAGATAAACGCCGTCAGCCAGCTTGGTTCTGGTTTCTTCCACGTCATCACTCCTCACTCTTGCGTTCAGAATTATATAACGAGTTATAGTATAGCACTTTTGCCCTCGCTCCTGCAAGTAAAAGACATCAGCCCACCGTCTGGCGCAGCAGTCTCAAAAAATTGCCGTCAGCGATCTTTTGCCGCTCCGCCTCGCTCAGGCCCATCCGCCGCAGGCAGTCGAAAAGCCCCGGCGCCTGCGAGCAGTCCTCCAGCCCGGCCGCCGCGGGTTCCCCGGCCTCTCCCTCCAGAAACTCGCAGAAATCGAAGCCGCACCCCACGTGATCGATCCCCATGACGTCGATCATATGCGCGGCGTGCTGAGCCAGCCGCTCCGCCGTCTGCCGGGCGGGCTCGCCGTCGATGAAGCCGTGATAGGCGTTGAGCCCCACCACGCCGCCGGCGTCCCGGATGGCCCGCAGCTGCGGATCTGTGAGGTTCCGATCCGCTCCGCAGAGCGCCCGGCAGTTGGAATGTGTGGCCGCGAAGGGGCCCTCCCCCATCCGCACCACGTCCCGGAAGCCGGCGTCGTTCAGGTGGGAGACGTCCAGCAGCATTCCCAGCTGCCGCAGCCTGCGGACCGTTTCGCGGCCCGCGGCGGTCAGTCCCCCCGACTCGCCCGAGCGGGCGCCCGCCGCCAGCCCGTTGGCCTCGTTCCACGTCAGGCTGGCCACCCGCACCCCGTGGCGGTAATACCACTCCAGACGGCCCGGATCGCCGCCCAGCGCCGCCAGCCCCTCGGCCCCCGGCAGCGCCCGCACGGTTCCCGGCTCCCCCTGCCCCTCCAGCTCTCCGGCGGAGCTCACCAGCCGCAGCGCGTCCGACTGGGCGCATTCGGCCTCCATGCAGGATACGATCTGCCGCGTCCGCTCCGCAGGGTCGGTCTGACAGCGGCGCTCCACCCAGATGGCGAAGATGCCTCCGCCAATGCCGCCCCTGATGAAACGCTCCAGATGGCAGCGGCGGAACACGTCCTGCTCCCCCCTCTGCCTCCGGACCGCGATGTCCGACAAGACGTCGGTGTGCGCGTCAAAAATCATGCCCTCAGCCCCTCTCTGCCCGCTGCTCCTATCCTATGCCTCCGGCCGCAGAGACGCAACTTTTTTCCTCTCAGCGCCCGGAAAACCTCCATCAGGGGCGGATTTTCGGGAATCCTGTCTTTTTGCCCGCCGGACGACCCGTTCCCGGAAAAAAAGCAGGATTTTTCCGCACGTTTCCCTTGACTTTTTGCCCGCTTTCCTGTAAACTATTTCTTGTTGTAAAGGAATACAGCTTTACAGGGAGGGGTTTTCTTGAAGAATCAAACCTACCGCATGACCATGCTCTATGATTTTTACGGAGAACTCCTGACGGATCGTCAGAAAGAGTTCTTCGACCTCTACTATAACGACGATCTCTCTCTGTCCGAGATCGCAGAAAACGCCGGGATTTCCCGTCAGGGCGTCCGGGACGTGATCGTGCGGGCGGAGGCTCAGATGCAGGAAGTGGAAGACAAAACCGGCCTGATTCGCCGGTTTGAGGAAATGCGGGGCCATCTGGATGCGATCCTTGCCGCCGCCGGCGAGATCCGCACCGTCAACTACCGCCAGTTCGAGGATCCCCGGCTCACCGAGCTGGCGGAGCGCATCGAGCGGGAGGCCGCCGCACTGAAGGAATAACAGGAGTAGCACATGGCATTTGAAGGTTTAACGGAAAAGCTGAACGCCACATTCAAGCGTCTGCGCGGCAAGGGCCGCCTGACGGAAAACGATGTGCGCGAGGCTATGCGTGAGGTCCGCCTCGCTCTGCTGGAGGCCGACGTCAGCTACAAGGTGGTCAAGGAGTTTGTCTCAAAGGTCACGGAGCGGGCCATCGGCAGCGACGTGCTGGACAGCCTGACGCCCGCGCAGCAGGTCATCAAGATCGTCAACGAGGAAATGACCGCCCTGATGGGCGGCGTCAACGCAAAGATCGCCATGGCGTCCCAGCCCCCCACGGTCGTGATGATGGTGGGACTGCAGGGCGCCGGCAAAACCACCACCACCGCCAAGCTGGCCGGCCTGCTGCGCAGGCAGCAGAGCAGGCGTCCCCTTCTGGCCGCCTGCGACGTTTACCGTCCCGCCGCCATCGAGCAGCTGCAGGTGGTTGGCGCGCAGCTGGAGCTGCCCGTCTTTGCCGAGGGGCAGGGCGATCCCGTGGAAATTGCGAAGAACGCGGTGCGTCACGCCAGGGATTACGGCAACGACATCGTCTTTCTGGATACGGCCGGCCGTCTCCATGTGGATGAGGAGCTGATGGACGAGCTCAAGCGCATGAAGGAGGCCGTTCATCCCAGCGAGATATTGCTGGTAGTGGACGCCATGACCGGACAGGATGCCGTGAACGCGGCCACCGCATTCGACGAGACGCTGGGCATCGACGGCGTGGTTCTGACCAAGCTGGACGGCGACGCCCGGGGCGGCGCGGCCCTCTCCATTCGGGCCGCCACCGGAAAGCCCATCAAGTTCATCGGCACCGGCGAAAAGCTGGACATGATCGAGCCCTTCCATCCGGACCGCATGGCCTCCCGGATTCTTGGCATGGGCGATATGCTCACCCTGATCGAAAAGGCACAGGCGACCTACGATGAAAAGCAGGCCGCCAAGCTGGAGGAAAAGCTCCGCAAAAGCAAGCTCACCCTTCAGGACTACTACGATCAGCTTCAGCAGCTCCGGGGCATGGGCAGCCTCTCTCAGCTGGCGGCCATGATGCCCGGCAACATGGGCAGGCAGCTGGAGGGTGCAACGCTGGATGAAAAGGTGATGGCGCATACGGAGGCCATCATTCTCTCCATGACTCCTCTGGAGCGCGAAAATCCTCAGATCCTCAATGCCAGCCGAAAGCGGCGGATCGCCGCCGGCTGCGGCCTGCAGGTCATGGATGTAAACCGGCTGCTGAAGCAGTTCGACATGATGCAGCAGCTCACCAAGCAGATGAGTCACGGGCGGATGCCCAGCTTTGGCAAACCCCGCAGGCGATTCCGCTGATTCACACAGTCTATAAGTGCTCGCGCATTTATAATAAACAACACACAAACATTTTATTGGAGGTACATGAACATGGTTAAGATCAGACTGCGCCGTCTGGGCGCCAAGAAGGCTCCGTATTACAGAGTGGTCGTGGCGGATTCCCGTTTCCCCCGCAACGGCCGTTTCATTGAGGAGATCGGCACGTACAATCCCTGCGTCTCCCCCGCCGAGATTAAGATCGACGCCGAGCGCGCTCAGGCTTGGATCAAGTCCGGCGCTCAGCCCACCGACACCGTCCGCGCCCTGCTGAAAAAAGTGGACGTCCTCTGATTCGGAGGGCAAATCATGAAAGACTTGCTGCTCTACATCGCCAGAAGCCTTGTGGATGATCCCGACGCCGTCTCCGTCACGGAGGTTCAGGGCGATCAGGAACTGACGCTGGAGCTGCGCGTCGCCCCCGACGACATGGGCAAGGTCATCGGACGTCAGGGCCGAATCGCCAAGGAGATTCGGACTGTGGTCCGCTCCTACGCCCAGCGTACCGGCGTAAAGGTTTCCGTCGACATTGTAGACTAAAAAAAGGAGCGGTGCAGCTGCACCGCTCCTTTTTGTCGTTTATGCGTAGATCAGCCAGATCAGGATGTAGCCGGTGGTAACGGCCACCAGCGTAAACGGAACGCCCATCCGCATGAACTCGCGGGTGGTCACCTCATATCCCGCCTTGCGGAGAATGCCTCCGGCGGCGATATTGGCGGAGGCCCCGATGGGCGTCAGGTTGCCGCCCAGCGTAGCGCCGGCCAGCAGGCCGAAATACAGCGCCGTGGAATCCGCGCCCATAGCGGCGGCCACGCCTCCCACCACAGGCAGCATGGCGGCCACGTAGGGGATGTTGTCGATAAACGCGGACACCAGCACGGAGAACCAGACGATCAGCGTATATGTCCAGAACAGATTGCCGCCGCCCAGACGGACGAACAGGCGGCTGATCTCATCGATCACGCCTGCGCGGGAGATACCGTCGATCACGAGGAACAGACCCGCCAGCAGCAGCAGCGTGGTGTAGTCGATGGACTTGATTGCCAGTTTCGCCGGTTCCCGGCTGTGCCCGGACAGGCACTCCCACAGCAGGCCGGCGATGAAGATGAAAATGCAGATCAGGCCGTTGGTGACGGCGGGCTTGTTGGGCAGGAAGGACGCGACGATCAGCGCCGCCACGGTTCCCAGCAGCAGCACGGTGGGCACATAGTCCGTAACCTCGGCAATCTCCGTACAGTTGACGGCATCCTTGTCTTTGCGGAACAGATACAGCAGCACCGGCACCGTCGTCAGCGCGCCGGCCTGCACGATCCAGAACATGCCGGGCTTTCCGTTCATGACGAAGAAGTCCGCGAAGTCCATGCCCATATGGCCGCCCAGCAGGATGGACGTCGTATCGCCCACCAGCGTAGCCGCTCCCTGCAGGTTCGAGGAGATGGCGATGGCCAAAACTCCGGGCACCGGGGAGATGTTCAGCTTTTTGGAGATGGCCAGTCCGATGGGCGCCAGCATCAGAACCGTGGCCACATTGTCGATAAAGGCGGATACCAGTCCGGCAAACAGGGCCAGACACACCATGATCCACTGGACGTTGGGCAGTGCCCGCACCAGCCTGTCCGCCAGTCGGGCCGGCATCCCGGAGCGGATGAACAGATCCACGGTGCCCATGGTGCCGGCCAGCATCATCAGCACGTTCCAGTCCACAGACCCTGCCGCCTCCGTGATCGGCACAATGCCCATCGCCAGAAAAACGGCGGCGGCGGACAGTGCGATGACGGCCCGGAAGCGCGGCAAAACCAGCAGCAGCACATACGTCAGAATAAAAATCAGCAGCGCGGCGGTTTTTATCATATATTCTTCTCCTTTCGTGCGGGCCGTTAAAAAATGAGACTTCTGCCGACATCGGCAAAAGTCTCGCTTCTTTCCCACACGGTCCGAGCCTTTCGGCTGTCCTGACGGTTCCGCGCAACGCCCGCAGGCGCAAGCTACTCCCTCTTGGTATCAAGCAGTTTAGCACGATACGGCCCCCGCTGTCAAGTAAAATAATGGAAGCGCTCCGTTGGAGCGGTATCTTTGGGATTCGCCGTTGCCTGCACGGGAAAAAAGAGGTATACTATTATATTATATAAATGATTCAGAAGGAGAACCTATGAAGCAGGAATTCATTCAAATCGGCCGCATCGTCAACGCCCACGGCATCCGCGGCGAAGTGCGGGTACAGCCTCTGGGCCGGGACGCACCGTTTCTGACCCGTTTTCAGACCTTTTATCTGGACGGTGCGGCTGTCCGTCCCACCGCAAATCACGTTCATAAGGGGCTGATCCTGCTGAAGTTCCCCGGTGTGGACGATATGAACACCGCGCTTACCCTGAAAGGAAAAGTACTTTCCATCCGCAGGGACGACGCGCATCTGGCTCCCGGCGAGTGCTTTGACGAGGAACTTCTGGGCGTTGAGGTCTTTCGGGATGACACCGGCGAGCTGCTGGGAAAAATCACCTCGGTGGACGACTATCCCGCCCACAAGGTCTATACGGTTCAGGGCGAACGGGAATACCTGATTCCCGCCGTTCCCGACGTATTCATCAAATCTGTGGATCTGGACGCCAACCGCATGGAAATCCGCATGATGGAGGGACTGGCTACCGATGAGAATTGACATTCTGACCTTGTTTCCGAAATCCGTGGACGCCATGCTGAACGTCAGTATTCTGGGCCGCGCGCAGGAGCGGGGCTTTATCACCATCCAGACCCATCAGATCCGGGAATACACCACCAACAGGCAGATGCAGGTGGACGACTATCCCTATGGCGGCGGCCGGGGCGCGGTCATGCAGGCCGACCCTCTGTACCGCTGCTGGGACCACGTGCGGGAGATCACCGGCGATCCCCACCCCCATACGATTTTTCTCTCCCCCTGCGGCAGAACCTTCAATCAGGAGGTGGCCAAGGAGCTGAAGGCCTCCTATGAGCATCTGGTTTTGGTCTGCGGTCATTACGAGGGAATCGACCAGCGGTTCATTGACGAATGTGTGGACGAGGAGCTGTCTCTGGGTGACTTTGTCCTCACCGGCGGAGAGATTCCCGCCATGGCCGTCTGCGACGCCATCTGCCGCATGGTTCCCGGCGTCCTTCCGGACGAGGAGTGCTTCACGGAAGAATCTCACTGGAACGGGCTGCTGGAATATCCCCAGTACTCCCGCCCCGAGGAGTGGCACGGGCGCCGTGTGCCGGATGTGCTGCTGTCCGGCCATCACGGCAATGTGGCCGCGTGGCGGAAAAAAGAGAGCTATAAGCGCACTATGCGCCGCCGCCCCGACCTGTTCGCCAGATTTGACGAGAAGCAGCTCACCACGAAAGCTGAGCAGAAAATTCTCCAGCAGGCCAAGGATGAGATAGCCGCTGAAAACGCGCCGGCTGAAGAACCTTCTCCTCTTGAAAACACCTGATTCCCTTTTGTCTGTCATGGCCGCCGCATATTCAGATGCGGCGGCCTTTTCATCGGGTTCAGCAATCCGGCTGGCAGTTTTTTATGTAGGATGCACCGGGACCGGCATCAAACTGTATGGGCTGAGGGGCAAGGGCTCCGAAGCCTGCGCTTCGAACAGTGCCTCCCGTTTTCCGACATCAAACAGGCAGCCGGCCTTTTCCCGGGAAACGGCTCGCGGAACAGGGTCATTCAAACACCCTCGTCGGGCGCGAATCGTACGGATTCAGCCGGACTGTGCGGATCATCCGAAGCAGGTTCAGCATGGGTTCAGCCTGAAACCATGTCATGTATTTTAACTTTACATGATCTATTTTCCAATGGTTTTATGTGAAATCAGCAGCACAGTGCAGAAAATTTCCACCAGGCGGCTGCCGATGCAGCAGGCAGCCGCTGCGCCGTGAAAACAAACCCCGGCCGCTTCGCGCGGCAGCAGCCCTCCGGGCGCAGAAAAAGCGAGGCGGACGATCTGGTTCCATGATGGAAACATCGTCAGAGCAGGCCGGTCAGATTTTTCTCCCGGATATGCCGGTCCGAATTCATAAAGAGTCAAAGAAGCAAGACCCGTTCAGGCTGTCAGAAACCGGACAAATTTCCGACAGCCTGAACATATTTTCTATGCGCCGTCGATTTTGGGCATCCTACAAAAGAACCTATTGACATATACCCCATGTGGGTATATTATACGGTCATGTATATACCCCCCATGGGTATTATTGGCTTATCATTCAAAGGAGAATGACCATGCGTGAAGAAAAATATGAGATCACCGGGATGCACTGCGCTGCGTGCAGCGCGTCGGTGGAAAAGGTCACCCGGCGGCTTCCGGGCGTGGAGCGGGCCGACGTCAATCTGACCACGGGTCTGCTGACGATCTTGTACGACGAGAAGCAAGTTCAGCCGGAGCAGATCATCGCAAAGGTGGAAAAAGCAGGATTCGGCGCCAGGCTGCACCAAAACCATCCGGCTCCCAAGGCCGAGGCCGAAAAAAAGGACGAGGCCGCCGCTGCCCTGCGGGCGCAAAAGCATCGCCTTATCGGTGCAGCGGTTTTTTCCGCGGCGCTGCTCTGCGTCTCCATGGGACAGATGCTGCCCTCTCCCTTGCCTTTGCCGGATATATTCTCCATGGAGAGCCACCCGGTCAATTTTGCGGTCCTTCAGCTTTTGCTGACCATCCCGGTTCTGTTTTTCGGCAGCTCCTATTTGACCAGCGGTTTCTCCGCCCTGATTCACGGCCATCCCAACATGGATTCTCTGGTCACCATCGGAAGCTCCTGTTCCTTTTTGTACAGTCTGGTGATGACGTTTCTGATTACGGACGTTCCCCATCATGTGCACCACCTTTATTATGAGTCTGCCGCCGTAGTCCTTACGCTGATTATGCTGGGCAAGTTTTTTGAAAGCCGCAGCGTGCAGAAAACCAAGGGCGCCATCACCAAGCTGATGGCCCTCAAGCCGGATACCGCCATTCTGGCGGACTCCGGGCAGGAGGTCCCCACCGCCTCGCTGAAGGTGGGAGACCGGATTCTGGTCAAGCCGGGTGCGCGGATCGCCGCGGACGGAACCGTTGCCAAGGGCTCCGGCAGCGTCAATGAGGCCATGCTCACCGGAGAGAGCCTGCCGGTGGAGAAGGAACCGGGAGACGCCGTCATCGGCGGCAGCGTCAATCAGGATGGGCTGCTGACGGTGGAGGTCACCCGGACAGGCGACGATTCCACGCTGGCGCAGATCATCCGTTTCGTGGAGGACGCGCAGGGAAAAAAGGCCCCCATCGCCAAAATTGCCGACCGCGTGGCCGGAGTCTTTGTCCCGGTGGTCATGGCCATCGCCGCCGGCGCGGCCATTCTCTGGCTGCTGCTAGGCGAGGACGCCGCCTTTGCCCTGCGCATCTTCACCTCCGTGCTGGTGATCGCCTGTCCCTGCGCACTGGGGCTGGCCACTCCCACCGCCATCATGGTGGGAACGGGTCTGGGCGCCGCCAACGGCATCCTGATCCGCAGCGGCGAAGCGCTGGAGATCACCCACAGCGTCACAGCCGTGGTGCTGGACAAGACCGGCACCGTCACCGAGGGAGAGCCTGCCGTCACCGAAATTCTCCCTGCCGGCACAGACGCTGAAACGCTTCTGCGGCTTGCGGCCGCCGTGGAGTCCGGCTCTCAGCATCCGCTGGCCAAGGCCATTGTGCGCAGCGCCGCGGCGCAGGGAGCCGCCGGCCTTCCCGCTCCGGAATCGCTGGAAAATCTCTCCGGCCGGGGCATCCGGGCCACCGTGAACGGGCGCGCCGTTTTGGCCGGCAGCAGGCGGCTGATGGAGGAGCAGGGCGTGGACGTCTCCCCCCTGCAGGGGCAGGCAGACGCCCTGACGGCCCGCGGCCAGACGCTGATGTACTTCTCTCAGGAGGGACAGCTTCTCGGCATCATCGCCGTGGCCGATCCCATCCGACCCTCCAGCGCCGAGGCCATCCAGCACCTGAAGGGAGAGGGCATTCGCACGGTGCTGCTCACAGGCGACAATCAGGCGGCTGCGGCGGCCATCGGCGCCAAGGCCGGCGTGGACCGCGTCATCGCCGAGGTTCTCCCTGAGGACAAGGCCGCCGTCATCCAGAAGCTGCAGGACGAAGGCGAAACCGTCATGATGGTGGGCGACGGCATCAACGACGCCCCCGCGCTGGCACAGGCCAACGTAGGCTGCGCCATCGGCAGCGGCAGCGACATCGCCATCGAGTCCGCCGACCTGATCCTGATGCGCAGCGACCTTCTGGACGTGCCCCGCGCCATCCGTCTGAGCCGCCTGACCATCCGGGACATCAGGCAGAATCTCTTTTGGGCCTTCTGCTACAATACCATCTGCATCCCCGTCGCCGCAGGCATCCTGTACCCTTCCTCCGGCATTCTGCTGACGCCCATGATCGCCGGAGCCGCCATGTCCCTCAGTTCCCTGTGCGTCGTAGGAAACGCCCTGCGCCTGCGCACCAAAAAGCTGTAAAAAAGGAGGCTGCCGAAATGAAAGAACCGGAAAAGGAATCGTATACCCAGCAGGAGATCCTGGATGAAATCCGCCGTGAAACCTCCTGCTGCCACCGCACAAAGCACCGGGAGGCCACCGAGGAGGAGGCCCTCATCCAGCGGCTCAACCGCATCGAGGGACAGATTCGCGGCATCCGCGGCATGGTGGAAAAGGAGGCCTACTGCACCGATATTCTCACACAGGTCTCCGCCGCCCAATCCGCCCTGAACGCCTTTGCAAAGGAGCTGCTGGGCAACCACATCCGCACCTGCGTCGTCAGCGACATTCAGGCCGGAAACCTGGAAGTGGTAGACGACCTCCTGAATACCATACAAAAACTCATGAAATAGAAAGGAAAGTGCCACGTGAAAACCATCTCTGTCCCAGATATGATGTGCGACAACTGCGTCCGCCGCATCACGAAGGCCCTGACCGCCGCCGACCTCAAATTCACCGTCAGTTTGGAGAATAAAACCGTGACCATCGACGGCTGCGACCACTGCACCGACACCGCCGTCTCCGAGCTGGAGGACCTTGGATTTACCCCTAAAGTTATGTAAACGTTCTGAAAATTTTAAATTTATTCAAAAACAGCCTCTGTAGCCCGTGATCGGGTACAGGGGCTGTTTTTTGTTCAAACGGTGTTATCATTTTGTTACCCTTTGTGTTTTTCGGGTGTTCCCGCGTGCCTTCGATTTTCTCATTTTTGTCGAAAGTGGGGAACATAACACCACCTGAACCGGGCAGGCTTGACAAGAGTGGGGATGGGGTGTATACTTAAGCCAGTTTTTCAGCCAGTAACAAAAGTAACAAATTGTTCTCGCAGCGTTTATGCAGATTGACGCATGGCCTGTGAGGCAGACCTAAAACCCGGCTGAGAAATGCTCAGGAGGTATTTATTTGAGCTTTGAAAAACACCGGAAAAAACTGCATACACTTCGGAAGCGCACTTCCGTCTGGCTCTGCGTACTGATGACCGTTGCGTCCGTCAGCCTGTTGTCCATGGATCGCGCAAACGCCCTGTATATCCTGACCGGTGCCACCGATGCCGCACTTGTTCTTGATGACTCCGCAGACAGCAAGCAGGTGGAGGACTTCTCCTCTCAGCTGGTCTATCTCGGCAGCAAGGACAGCGGCTATGAGGTTGCGCTCCGGGCCGGGCGCACCGTCTCCATCAGCGCCGACGGCGCTGTGGTCACTGCCCGGTCCGGCGACGAGACCATCTCCGCGCTGCTCTCCCGGCTGAACATGAAGCCCGGCCCTCTGGACATGGTTCTGGTGGATCTCTCCGGCGCCAATGTCAAGCTGACCATTGCTTCCGACCTGACCTACTATGATCGGATCGAGGAACCCGTCTCCTACGAAACGGAGTACGTCTCCTCCGTCTACCTGCCTCAGGGCACGCAGAAGGTCATCCAGCAGGGAGTCAACGGCACCCGCACGGCTGTTTACGAGGTCGTGTACTCCGGAGGCGAGTTGGTTTCCCGCCAGTTTGTCAAGGAGGAGAGCAACTCCGCCGTCAAGCAGATCGTTGCCGTGGGGACCGGCGTAAGCACCGTCTCCTCCTCCGATCGGATCGCCGACGTCACGAAGAACGACGACGGCAGCGGCGTGCTGACCTTCAAGTCCGGCGGCACCATGCGCTTCACCTCCGTGAAGTCCATGACCGGAACGGCTTACACCAAGGGCACGCCCGGCGTCGACAGCATCACGGCCACCGGCACCAGCGTTCATGTGGGCACGGTCGCAGTCGATACCCGCGTCATTCCGCTGGGCACCAAAATGTATATCGTCACCAGCGACGGCTCCGTGGTTTACGGCGTGGCCGCAGCTGAGGACACCGGCGTGCGCGGCAATGTGGTGGATCTGTACTACAACAGCTATTCCCAGTGCATCAACTTCGGCCGCAGAGCCTGCACCGTTTATCTTCTGGATACCTGAGTTTTGTTCGACCCGTATATGCAGTTTCTCCCCGGCACATTTGTGCCGGGGAGTTTTTCTTTTCAAACGTGGGAATTTCTGCTATACTGGGGCCATTCCCACCATGAAAGGCGGTCTGTCATGAATCTCTGTGATTACGAAACCATCCGCGGCCTGCTGGAGCGCCACGGCTTTCATTTTTCCAAATCCCTCGGGCAGAATTTTCTCATTGACCCCTCTGTTCCCCAGCACATCGCCGAGGTCTCCGGCGCGGACGAGAACTGCGGCGTTCTGGAGATTGGCCCCGGCGTCGGATGTCTGACGGCGGAGCTGGCCCGCCGGGCCGGGCGCGTCGTGTCCGTGGAGCTGGACCGGGACCTGCTCCCGGTGCTGGAGGAAACGCTGGGGGAATTTTCCAATGTGGAGATCGTCCCGGGAGATGTGCTGAAGCTGGATCTGGAATCGCTGGCCGCGGAAAAATTCGGCGGTCTGACGCCTCTGGTCTGCGCCAATCTGCCCTACAACATCACGACACCCGTTCTGACCAAATTGACGGAGTCTCCCTCCTTCCGGCAGATCACCGTCATGATCCAGCGCGAGGTGGCCCATCGGGTGTGCGCCGCCCCCGGCGACTCCGAGTGCGGCGCGTTCTCCCTGCTGATGCAGTATCGGATGGAAACGGAACTGCTGTTCGACGTCCCGCCCGCCTGCTTCTATCCGGCGCCCAAGGTGACCTCCTCGGTCATTCGGTGCACCCGGCGGGCCCAGCCGGCCGTCCATCCGGCGGACGAGGCCTTCTTTTTCAAGGTGGTGCGCGGCGCCTTTCTGCTGCGGAGGAAAACGCTGGTGAACAGCCTCTCCTCCGCCCTGCCCGAATGCAGCCGCGAAACGATCCGCGAGGGGCTGGAGCACTGCGGCCTTCCCGCCGATGTGCGGGGCGAACGGCTGTCCCTGCAAAATTTTGCAGAACTCTCCGATTTCCTTAAAAGAGCGATTTAGTAATCGTTTTCTCTTGATTTCCTATACCGTCTCATGTATACTGATACCATAAAAAACTGGCGCACCGGATTCCGGGAGGCCATGAAAAAAAACAGGAGGAGATCGTATGTCGACCAAAGCATATTACCCCAGAAATGAAATTGGTCCGGGAAAAGTTGGTTTTTCCAAGACCCGCTCAATTATCGAAGCGCCCTTCTATGGCAACAACGTGGTCAAAATCAACTCCCTGCGCGAAGCCTATGATCTGGCGAAAAATTCGCCGGGTACCGTCGTCACCGATATGCCCGTCTACCGCGGCGAGGAATTCGGTCTGGACGCCGACGCCAAGGTCCTGCTGTTCAACGACGGCTCCATCACCGGCCGCTACGCCGCCGCCCGCCGCATCGCCGGAAAGCCGGGCGTACAGTGCGACAAGCTGGACAAAATCGTTATGGACGCCGTGTACGACTCCCGCTGGAAAACCATGTACCACGCGGAGGTCTTTATCGGCCTCGATCCCGAATTCATGGTCAAGGCTCACCTGCTGATCCCCGAGGGCGAGGAAAATATCCTCTACAACTGGATGCTGAACTTCCAGTACATGTCCCCCGAGTACGTCAAGATGTACAAGAGCTCCAAGCCCGTCGGCGACGGAAAGGAGTCCGACATCTACATCTTCTCCGATCCCCAGTGGACCGGCGCCCCGGGTCAGGAGGACGTCTGCGATCCCAAGTGCCTGTGCTATTTCAACACGGAGACCAACTGCGCCGCCATTCTCGGCATGCGCTATTTCGGCGAGCACAAGAAGGGCACCCTGACCCTGGCATGGGCCATCGCAAACCGCAACGGCTACGCCTCCTGCCACGGCGGCCAGAAGGAGTATACCCTGAACGACGGCTCCAAGTTCGTGGCTGCGGTGTTCGGCCTCTCCGGCTCCGGCAAGTCCACTCTGACCCACGCAAAGCACGGCGGCAAATATCCCGCCATCAAGGTTCTCCACGACGACGCCTTCGTCATCAACACCGAGACCTGCTCCTCCATCGCACTGGAGCCCACTTATTTCGACAAGACGGCAGATTATCCCGTCAACTCCCCGGACAACAAGTTCCTGCTGACGGCGCAGAACTGCTCCGCCACGCTGGATGAGGACGGCAAGATCGTGCTGGTCACCGAAGATGTCCGCAACGGCAACGGCCGGGCCATCAAGTCCAAGCTGTGGTCCCCCAACCGCGTGGACAAGATCGAGTCCCCTGTCAATGCCATCTTCTGGATCATGAAGGATCCCACCATTCCTCCCATCGTCCGCCTGAAGGGCGCGTCGCTGGCCTCCGCCATGGGCGCTACGCTGGCCACCAAGCGGTCCTCTGCCGAGCGGCTGAAGGCCGGCGTCGATCCCAACGCGCTGGTTGTCGAGCCGTATGCCAACCCCTTCCGCACCTATCCCCTCACCCACGACTACGACAAATTCAAGAAGCTGGTGGCGGAAAAGGATGTGGCCTGCTACATCATCAATACCGGCGACTTCATGGGCAAGAAGGTTCAGAAGGAGGACACGCTGGGCATTCTGGAGGCCGTCGTGGAAAACAGAGCCGCCTTTAAGAAGTGGGGCCCCTTCTCCGACATTGAGATCTGCGAGTGGCCCGGCTTCGTGCCCGATCTCAGCGACCACGAATACGTGGCTCAGCTGAAGGCCCGCATGCAGGACCGTCTGAACTACGTTCAGAATCTGGACACCGCCGAGGGCGGCTTCAACAAGCTGCCCGCCGACGCCGCCGAAGCCATTCAGCGCGTCGTCAACGAGGCCAACAGCCTGTAATTTAGCCGCAAAAAAGGAACCGCTGAAAAGCGGTTCCTTTTTATATCCGCGTCCCTTCGACCGATCCGGCCCTGCGAAAACGGAAAGGTGCCCTGCGGATTGACCCGCAGGGCGCCTTCTTTTATGTGCGCTCCGGGAAACGGGCGCACAGCCCGTCCAGCTCATTGATGAGCGCGGTCAGTTCCGCCCTGGTCATGGAGCACTCCACCTCCGCCGTGTCCACATCCTCCATGGTGTTGGGCAGGGCAAAGCTCACGTCCATCGAAAAGCCGCCCTCCCCGTCGCTCTGGGCAAAGAGGGAGAAATACGGCGTCTCCACAAAGCCACTCTCATACTCGTCCTTCACGCCGGCGCCAAGGACCTTCAGCCCCGCGGCCAGCTCCTTCAGCTCGTAGGTCAGCAGGCACGGGCTGGAGTCCACGACCACCTTGCCCGTCTCGTCGGTATAGGTGCCCCGCAGCACCAGCCAGTTGCAGTCGTCGGAGCCGGGCTGTCCCTCCCCGGCGGGAAACTCATAGCGCAGAATATCCAGCTTCAGGCTGGTTTCCTCATTTTGAAACAGCATCGATCTTTTTTCCTTCCGTCATGGAGCGCCGCTGGGAGAAACCGATATTCTCTCTGGAACGGCGCCGAAATGAATTTCCTTTATTGTATCATATTTCTCTCTGTTTGCAAGTGATTCAGGGCGTTGACGGCCCGGAAAAAAGGTGCTATGATGCTGGTATGAATAAAACGCTGCATTTAAAATTGACGGTTCGTCTTTATACGGATGACAACGAACGCTGCTTCGGGCCCGGTATCGCTCTGCTGCTCCACCGGGTGGTGGAACAGCATTCTTTGCGTGCCGCCGCAGGTTCCATGGGAATGGCATATTCCAAGGCCTGGCGCATCATCCGCACCGCCGAGGAAATTTTCGGCTGCAAACTGCTGGAGTCCGTAGTGGGCGGCCAGCATGGCGGCGGCGCCGTACTGACAAAGGAGGCCCAGCAGCTTTTGGCCGCCTATGACAACTACTGCGCGGAGGTGCAGGCCTTCAGCCGGGAACGGTTCGACGAGGCCTTTCAGTTCCTTCCAAAGCCTGATGAATCAACCTGAGACAAAAGCCCCGGCCATGCGGCCGGGGCTTTTTTTACGCTTCCTTCATGGCGACGATCTCCTCGATCAGCCGAACCGTCCCCTCCAGCCCGAAAACACTGGAGTCGATGCAGACATCGTAGCTGTCCACCCCTCCCCACTTCTGGGAGGAATAATACTCATAGTAAGCGGCGCGGCGCTTGTCGGTTTTCAGGATCAGGGCTTTCGCCTTCTCCGCCGTCAGATTCTCGCGCTGCATCACGGTCTCGATCCGTTTTGGCAGCGGCGCGTCGATGAACAGCTTCAGCGCATTGGGACGATCCGCCAGCGTATAATCCGCGCAGCGCCCGATGATGACGCAGGGGCCCTCGTCCGCCAAATGCCGAATTGTCTCAAAGGTCGCCAGATACACCTGCTGCTCCAGCGAGTCCGAAGCGCCCGCGCCGGGCATACTGAACATATAGGAGTCCATGGCGATGGAGTAGAGCAGGCTCTTGGGCCGCTCGTCAAAGCTCTCAAAAATCTTTTCGCACAGGCCGCTTTTCTCCGCCGCCTTGCGCAGCAGTTCCTTGTCGTAGAAGGGAATGTTCCACTTCTTCGCCAGCCGCAGGCCGATCTCCCTGCCCCCGCTGCCGTATTGCCGTCCTATGGTCACAACCGTTTTCATAAGCCCCTCCTTTGCATCCTTGCTCTCATTATAATGCGAAATCCGCTTTTCGTCAAAGGAAAAAGAGGCCTCCGGATTTTCCGGAGGCCTCTCTCTTATGCCATGGGCTTGCCGAGACGGCGATACATGGTCTTTTTGACCGCCCGCAGGATGTTCTCATACCCGGTGCAGCGGCATAGATGGCCGGAGAGCAGCTTGCGCAGCTCCTCATCCGTGTACTCCCTGCCGGATTCCAGAATCTCCACCGCGGTGAGGATAAAGCCCGGGGAGCAGAAGCCGCACTGAATGGCCGCCTCGTCCACAAAGGCCTGCTGAATATCGCTGAGTTCGCCGTTGGGGCCCAACAGGCCCTCCAGCGTGCGGACGTGCTTCCCATCCGCCCAGACCGCGAGATAAATGCAGGAGTTGAACGCCTCGCCGTCAATCAGCACATTGCAGGCGCCGCACTCCCCCACCTCGCAGCCCTTCTTGACGGAGGTCATGCGAAAATCGTTGCGGAGCAGGTCGGTCAGGGAGGCGCGGACATCCACCGTCCGCTCCACGTCCTTTCCGTTCAGGTTGAAACGTACCGTTTTATACTGTATCTCATGTCTTTCCATCACAGGACACCTCCTGCCAGTTTCACGGATTCAAGGAAGGCGCGGCGCGCGCTCTCCACCGCGATGTGCTTGCGGAAGTCCTTGCTGGCGCGCCAGCTGTCGCGGGGATTGATGTCCTCCAGCACGGCTTTGGCAAACACCTCCGCCAGCTCCGCCGAGAGGGGCTGGCCGTTCACCGCAGCCTCCGCGTGCAGCGCCCGCATGGGGACGGGGCCGGCAACGCCGAAGGCGATGCGGCAGCGATCCACGGTCTTCTTGTCCGCCGAAAGCCGGACGTTGACCGAGGTGCCCAGCGTGGCGATGTCCATGGCGCTGCGCATGGCGTATTTGATATAGTGGCCGAAGGTATTTTCGTAGCTGGCTCTGGGAATCAGAATTGCCGTCTGGATTTCGCCGGGCCGCACATCCACCTGACCCGCCTTGATGTAGAAATCGTGGATGGCCTCTCTCCGGACGCCGTTGGGGCCGGTGAGCTCAATGACCGCCTCGTAGGCGTGGAGCGTGGAGGCGGAATCAGCGGAGGTAACGCCGTTGCAGGTGTTCCCGCCGATGGTGCCGATGTTGCGGATCTGAGGGCCGCCCACCTGATCCACGGCCTCTCCCAGCACATTGATGTATTTCTGGATCAGCGGGTCCCGCGTAATGTGGGAAAAGCTGGTCAGGCTGCCGATGCGCAGGTTCTCCTCGGCGTCCAGACTGACGCCCCGGAGCGCGTCAATGCCGTAAATGGAAATCAGTTCCTTTCCTGCGCGCTTGCCCTCCCGCATCTGCACCAGCACGTCGGACCCGCCGGCGATGATCTGGGCCTCGGGATGGGCCACGCGGAGCGCCACCGCGTCCGAGACGCTGGAGGCCTCGTACAATGCTTTCATGTCATACATGGCGTTTCCCTCCTTCAGTCTTCAATCAGCCCGGCTGCCCTGAACTGGTCATAGAGCACATGGGGCGTAATGGGGCAGCGATCGATGTACACGCCGGTGGCCTGCGCGATGGCGTTGCGGATGGCCGGAGCGCCGGAGCAGGCCGGCGGCTCGCCCAGCGACTTGGTCCCGTAGGGCGACGTGGGCTCGTAATTCTCCACAAACTCGCCCATCAGCGTGGGATGATCCATCACAGTGGACAGCTTGTAGTCCAGCAGGTTATTGTTCAGGACGCGCCCGGTCTTTTCGTCGAACTTCATTTCCTCGGAAAGGCCGTAGCCGATGGCCATGGACATGCCGCCGTGCACCTGAGCCTCCGCCAGCGCGGGATTGATGAGGCGTCCGCAGTCATGCACGTTCACCATGTTCAGCAGCTTCACCTTGCACATGGGAATATCCACCTCGACCTCCGCAAAGGAGCAGCCGAAGGAATAGGCGTTGGACTTGATCTGAGCCGTGCTTTCCGCCGTGATATGCTGGCTATGTTCCAGAGAGTACAGGCTCTCCGTTGCCAGCTCGCCCAGCGTTTTCAGCACCCGGCCGTCGCCCTTGCGGATGATCTTGCCATCCTGCAGGTCCAGCGCGGAGACCGGCATTCTCGTCTGCTCGTGGGCAATGCTCAGGATGCGCTCACGCAGGGCCATGGCCGTCTGCATGATGGAGAAGCCGCCGATATAGGTCTGACGGGACGCATAGGCGCCGGTGCCGAAGGGCGTCACGTCGGTGTCCTGCGTGGAGACCACGTGGACGTCCTCAAAGGGAATGCCCACCGCGTCGGCCACCATCTGGGAATAGGCCGTATCGCAGCCCTGGCCGATCTCCGTCTCGCCGGTCTGGAACTGAAGAGAACCGTCCTGGTTCAGCACCATGCGGCAGGAGGAGGACTCCAGCGAGATGGGCCACACGGCGGTGTTGTACCAGAACACCGCGAGGCCGACGCCCCGGCGGACCGGACCGGTCTGATTCTGATACTCCCGGTACTTCCGGGCGTAGTCGATGGCCTTCATGCCCTTGTCCATGCACTGATTGAAGGTGTCGGAGTAGAGCTCGTTCTTGGAAAAGCCATCCTTGTAGCCCACCGGCATCAGATGCGTTCTGCGGAATTCCACAGGATCCGCTCCGATGGCCCGGCAGACGTCGTCAATGTGGCTCTCTCCCGCAAACATGGCCTGCGGAATGCCGTAGCCGCGCATGGCGCCCGCCACGGGACGGTTGGTATAGACCGTCCATGCGTCGCCCTCCACATTGGGGCAGGGATACAGCTGCGGGAACGCGCCCATGCCCTTGGCGCAGACGCCGTGGCCGTGAGACGCGTAGGCCCCCTGATTGGAGAAGCACTCGATCTTGCGGGCGGCAAAGGTGCCGTCCGGCCGCAGCCACGAAATGATATGGGTCCGAATGGCATGGCGGACACGGCAGGAGACGAAGGTTTCCTCCCGTGAGCAGTCCAGCTTCACCAGCCGGCCGCCCACCTGCTGGGAACACCACGCGCACAGGGGCTCGTAAAGGGCATCCTGCTTGTCGCCGAAGCCGCCGCCGATATAAGGCTTGATGATCCGCACCTTGCCCCACGAAATGCCCAGCGCCTGTCCAACCACCCGGCGGACGATGTGCGGGATCTGCGTGGAGGAAACCACCACCATCCGGCCGGCCTCCTCATAGGCGAAGCAGCCGTGGTTTTCAATGTGGCAGTGCTGAACGGTGGGGGTGTCGTACCAGCCCTCCACCTTGATGAGACCCGGCTCCTGAATGGCGGACTGATAGTCGCCGTTGCGGATGCTGCTGTGGGCCAGAACATTGTGATCCCGTCCCTCGTGAAGCTGGGGCGCACCGTCGGTCATGGCCTCCTGCACGTCCAGCACAAAGGGCAGCTCCTCATACTCTACCTTCAGGGCGCGGAGAGCCTGCGCCGCGGCTACCTCGTCCTCCGCAATGACGGCGGCCACATCGTCGCCGTAATAGCGCACATGACGATTCAGCAGGCAGCGGTCCGCCACATCCTGATGGGCCGGGTCCGTGGACCACGGATGGCCCGCCGTGGGGAACGGACGATCCTCCGGCGCGTCGAAACACGTGAGGATCTTCACCACGCCGGGAATCTGCTCCGCCTCCGCCTTGTCCACAGACTTGACAAAACCGTGGGCGATGGTGGAGTGCAGAACCTTCACGATCAGCGCACTGCTGTCGCACAGGTCGTCCATGTACTTTGCGCGGCCCGTGGCCTTTTCAAAGGCGTCCACCCGGACCATGCTCTTTCCAACGCTGTTGTTCATTGAGGCTGTCCTCCTTTTTTCACTGAAGCCCACGGCGGTTTTCATTGACGAGAGATGCCGAAGGCGGATATACTGGTTCACGAAGAGGTGATTGGGGATGAAGAAAAACGAAAATGCGGGGCTGCTGGGCTGCGTCGTCATGGCAGCAGGAAATGCCCGGCGCTTCGGGGGAAACAAGCTGACCGCCGCACTGGACGGGCGTCCCCTGATTCGGCGGGCACTGGAGGCCGTGCCGGACGGGGTCTTTCAAAAAGTGGTCGTTGTGACGCAATATTCAGAAGTTGCAGATATTGCAAAGGAATTTCACTTTACAGTTGTAACGAACCCGCATCCCGAACGCGGAGCCAGCGGAACCGTCGCTCTGGGATTGCAGGAGCTTCAGAACTGCGATGCGGTTTGCTTTCAGGTGGCGGATCAGCCGCTGCTGCGGCAGGAAACCGTCGCTGCGCTGGCGGACTTCTGGCGGAAACATCCGGACAGGATCACAGCGCTGGGACACGGAGGCGTCCGGGGAAATCCCTGCATCTTCCCTGCCCGCTTTTTTCCGGAGCTGATGGCGCTGAGCGGCGACACAGGCGGCGCGGCGGTCATCCGGGCGCATCCGGAGGCTCTTCTGCTGTATGAGGCTCCGGCGGAGGAACTGAGCGACGTGGACACGGCGGAGGCACTGTCCGCCCTCAGGGCGCGTAGGTCGTCGGATTGAAGCAGCAGGGCGCGCGCAGGTCGTTGATCTCCCACTGTCCCGCGCTGGAATACAGAACGCCCTGTCCGTTTGAGAAAACCGTGGGGTCGGTATAGTTCAGCACCCGTTCCTCCCACAGCGCCGTGCCGTTCCACCGGAACAGGCGCAGGTTGTAGGACTGGTCCGTGCCGGAGGTCAGTACGCAGATGTCCTGATACCCGAAGGCCGGGTCCAGCGTTTGAAGGCTGATGGAAACCCCGTCGTTCCATGGCTCATCCCAGCTCATAACAGCGCCGTCCACCGTCAGCGACACCGTTACCGGATGATTGACCGCGGCCAGCTCCTCCCCGGAGAGGCCGGAGGTGTCCATCTCCTCCACCGACGCACTCAGCGTCTCCTCGGTGCCGTCGCCGTTCAGATCCGTTTTCACGGTCTGTCCGGTGAGATTGTCGGACAGGTCCACCTCTCTCATATCCGGATGCGCCGCGGCAAAGGAGGCCGCGCTGGTGCCCGGCGTCCCCGCTGCGGAGGAAACGCTTTGGGATGAGGCCGCAGAGGCGGACGATGCCGGAGAAGCCGCTCCGCAGCCCGCGAGGCAAAGCACTGCCAGAAGCAGGGGGAATATGGTGAATGTTCGCAGGATCGCCGCAGGCGGTCCTTTTTCTCTCTGCAGATTCATGCGGCCCCTCCTGTCTGTCGGCTCATTTCTTGCTGTAGGGCGTATTCTCCAATGGCAGCGAGGTGCGGAACCTGCCGTCATAGCGGTAATAGGCGTCCGCGATGGCAGGCGCGGTGGGAATGGAGGTGATCTCTCCGATGCCGATGGCGCCGCAGGCGACGTCCAGTCCGGGCTTCTCCACGATGATGGGCTGGATCTCGGGAATCTGATTGGCGTGGAACAGGCCCAGCGTACCGAACTTGGCGGTGGGCTTGCAGTTTTCCAGCGGATAACGCTCCGTCAGCGCATAGCCCATGGACATCACCACACCGCCCTGAATCTGCCCCTCCAGCGAGTTGGGGTTGACGGCCTTGCCGACATCGTGGGCAGCCACGATCTTTTGAATGCGGCCATCGTCGTCCAGCATACAGAGCTGAGTGGCATAGCCGTAGGCGATATGGCTCTTGGGGTGGGGAACGTCGGCGCCCAGCGGGTCGGTTTTTCCGAGGTATTCCCCGTAAAACTCCTGTCCATCAATATCTGACAAGGATTTCCCCTTTATGGCATTGTTCAGATCCTGACAGGCCCGGCGGCACGCCTCTCCGGTGAAAAGCGTCTGGCGTGAGCCGGAGGTGGTGCCGGAATCCGGCGCGCAGTAGGTATTGGACCGCTCGTAGACCACGTCCGTGTGAGGCAGTCCCGTCTGGTCGCAGACCATCTGCACCAGCACGGTGCCGAGGCCCTGACCGATGCAGGAGGCGCCGGCAAAAATATGCAGCTTCCCTCCCTGCGCCAGCAGCCGCACGCGGCCCGTATCCGGGATGCCGACGCCGACGCCGGCATTTTTCATTGCGCAGGCCAGACCAACGTAACGTGCCTTGTCATAGTACGGTTTCACGGCCAGCAGCGTCTCGGTCAGGCCGGTGGACTCATCCACGATCTGCCCGTTGGGCAACTCCTGCCCCGGACGGATGGCGTTCCGCCAGCGAATCTCCCACGGGGAGATGCCCACCCGATCCGCCATGCGGTTCAGCAGGCTCTCGATGCAGAAGCAGGTCTGGGTCACGCCGAAGCCGCGGAAGGCGCCGGCGGGAGGGTTGTTGGTATAATACGCCCAGCCGTCGATCTCGAAATTCTGATAGTTATAGGGTCCCGCGGCATGGGTGCAGGCCCGCTCCAGAACGGGTCCGCCCAGCGAGGCGTATGCGCCGGTATCGGCGATCACCTCTGCCGTCACACCCTGAATGATGCCGTTTTCGTCGCAGCCGATGGCAAAATCCATCTCCATGGGATGGCGCTTGGGGTGGATGATCAGGCTCTCCTGCCGGGTAAGCTTCACCTTTACCGGACGCCGGGCCAGCCATGCGATCAGCGCCGCATGGTGCTGAACCGTCACATCCTCTTTGCCGCCGAAGCCGCCGCCCACCAGCTGATTCTGCACCTTCACGCGGTCGGCGTCCATGCCCAGCATCCCCATGATCTCATGCTGGGTATCGTAGGCGCTCTGATCCGTGGAGAGGATCATGACCCCGTCCCCGTCGGGATAAGCCACGGCGCACTCCGGCTCCAGAAACGCGTGTTCCGTCCAGGGCGTGGAAAAATGCTCCGTGAGAACATATTTGGAGCGGGCAATGGCCTCCGCCGGATTGCCGCGCTGAATATGCTTGTGCGCCAGCAGATTTCCGCTTTTGTGCACCAGCGGCGCATCCGGGAGGCGGGCCTCCATGGGGTTGCGGACCATGGCCAGAACCTCATAGTCCACCTTGACCAGCGCCTTGGCCTGCGCCAGTATCTCCGGCGTTTCCGCAGCCACAAGACAGATGGCGTCGCCCAGATAGTGGGTGATTTCACCCACGGGGATCATGGTGTCCCAGTCCTTGACCAGATGGCCCACCTTGTTCTTGCCCGGCACATCCGCCGCCGTCCAGACACCCACGACGCCGGGCAGCGCCCGGGCCTCCTCCGCATGAATGGCCAGCACGCGGGCCCGCGGATATTGGCTGCGGACGGCGCTCCCGTAGATCATGCTGTCCAGATAAACATCGTCCGGGTACTTGCCGGTGCCGGTGACCTTCTCCTCCACGTCCACCCGCGGAACGCGGGCGCCCAGCGACCAGTCCGTCGGGGGTTCGGGGACCACGCCCTCCCGGAAGGTCTGCGCCGCCAGAAGGATCGCGTCGATGATCTTCACATAGCCGGTGCACCGGCAGATATTGTTGCGGATCGCGAAGGCCGCCTCCTCCCGCGTGGGGGCGGGGTTCTGGTCCAGCAGGCCCTTGGCCGCCATCACCATGCCCGGTATGCAGAAGCCGCACTGCACGGCGCCCGCCTGCCCGAAGGCATAGGTATACACCTTTTTTTCAAAATCCGTCAGACCCTCCACGGTCACGACGCTCTTTCCCTCCAGCTTGTCGGTCTGGGGGACGCAGGATTTTGTGGGCTTTCCGTCCACCAGCACCGTACAGGTGCCGCAGGCGCCCTCGCTGCAGCCGTCCTTCACGCTGGTGAGATGCAGCTCGTCCCGCAGATAACGCAGCAGCTTTTGATTCTTGCCGACCGTCACGGTCTTTCCATTCACGGTAAATGTCGCCATGCTTCCGCCTCCTCAATCTGCCGTGCCCGATCCGGTCCCACGGTCTCGTTCCGTTTTTGAAAATAGGTTGACCTTTCCTGTTTTGCTCATTATATAATAAAATTCTCCCGCTTGCAACGCAAGTTTGTGCATATCGCTATTCTATGTTTAGAATAGCGATTACGGGCGGGCCGGCAGCTCCCAGCCAACGATCAGAGTTCCTTCCCGAACAGAGACGGCGGCTGTGTCCGCCTGCATATGATTGCTGACCGCCAGCGGTCGGTCTGCCGTCAGCACAGCGTTGTGCAGCGGATACTGCAGTCCCTCCTCGTCGACGCCCCGCGCCGGCTCCTCCAGACAGAAAACGGAGACCAGCCCCCACTCCACCGTCCTGGGGATGGACACGCTCCCGTTCCGCACCGCGGTATAGACGAAGTCATCGTCGTACAGGAAGGCCCGGAAGCCCTGATGCGCCATCCACAGCAGCGTCTGAAAATTGGCCAGGGTGTGATCCAGACGCTTGCCGCCGGTGGCGCCGTAGAGGTGAAATTCCGTGCAGCCCCGCTCCGCCCCGGCCCTGACCGCCAGCATGGTGTCCGTGTCGTCCTTTTCCACCGGCACGCGCTCCACAGGCACGGAGACGTCCGGCTCCTCCATGGAGTCGAAGTCCCCGATAATCAGATCCGGGGTCACGCCGGCCCGGCGGCAGACCTCGTAGCCCGCATCTGCGGCCACCACGAAATCTCCGGGCTCCGGCCGCTCCCGCAGGCCGTAAAAACTCCCGGCAGAAAAAACAAAGCATCGCTTCATAAGACGCCCTCCATTTGTGATTCTGCTGGAAGTCTATCACATTTTGCGGGCCTTGACAAACAGGTCGTACCTAATAAAAAAGAAGCTCCGCAGCTGCGGAGCTTCTTCGCTCGATGGAATCAGGTTTTGTTCATCAGCCGGAAGCTGTCCTTCTTGTCTCCGGCAATAATCAGATGGGATTTTGCGTTGAACCGGTACTCCGCATTCAGCAGCGGGTCGATCTCATCGCCCATCTTCACGCCCAGAATGTTCACGTTGTAGCGATGGCGGACGTTGACCTCGGAAACGGTCTTTCCGACCCACTCCTCCGGCGTCTCGATTTCAAAGATGGCATACTTGGGGGTCAGCTCAAAGTAGTCGAAGGCGTTCCGGGCGGAAAACCGAATGGCAGCGCGCACTGCCATGTCCATCTCCGTATGGATCACATAGTCTGCGCCGATCTTTTTGAGGAATTTGGTCTGCTTTTCCCGATCCGCACGGGCCACTACGTACTTGGCGCCCAGCTCCTTCAGCGTGGCCGTGGCCTCCAGCGAGCACTGAAAATCGTCGCTGACGCAGACAAAGCACACATCGTAGTTGCTGACGCCCAGAGCCGCCAGAACCTGTTCGTCCTGACAGTCGCCCACGCAGGTGGCCGTGGCCACATTGGCCAGACGGGCCACGCGCTCCTCGTCCCGGTCCACCACCATGACCTCGTTGCCCAGTTCAATGAGCTTTTGCGTCAGGTGCCGGCCAAAACGGCCCAGACCGATTACCAGAAAGGATTTCATGATACAGCTCCTTTTTCGATTATCCGATCAATATTTTTTCGCTGACATTCCGGATGTGGGGCTGCTGCCGGCCGCTGGACACCGCCATGGCCACAGACAGGCTCCCCAGACGCCCGGAGAACATCAGAAGAATGATGACGATTTTGGACAGTGTGGGCAACATCGGCGTAATGCCGCGGGTCAGGCCCACCGTACCCATGGCGGAGAACACCTCAAACACCGAATCCGTCAGCTGGAATCCCTGCGCGGCAAGCACCATCACGGCGCAGGTGCAGCCAAACAGGTACAGTCCGGCCGCGCAGAACGCATCCTTGACGGTCTCATCGTCCAGACGGCGGTGAAAGACGTTGACGCCGTTGCGGCGGTTGGCATAGGCAAATACGCTGAGTACGATCACGGCGATGGTGTTGATCTTCACGCCGCCGCCCGTAGAGCCGGAGCCGGCGCCGATGAACATCAGCAGGATCGTCAGTAGGGTGCTGCTCTCGCTGAGGGATTTCAGATCCACCGAGTTAAAGCCGGCGGTACGGGGCGAAACCGCCTGAAACGCAGCCATCAGCCACTTCTGCCCCTCCGGAACGCCGGCAAAGGCGCGGTTTCTCTCCAGAAAGTAAAAGGCCAGCGTACTGGCGATCAAAAGGAAACCTGTGCTGACCAGAACGATCTTCGTGTGCAGACGATACTGGGTGACGTGCAGCTTGTGGGTGGCTACGTCGTCCCACAGGAAGAAGCCCAGGCCGCCGATGATAATCAGCAGCATGATGGTGATATTGGGAACCAACGCTCCGGCGGCCGTCGTCAGGGAGCTGCCCGGCGCACGGATGCCCATCAGGTCGAAGCCCGCGTTGCAGAAGGCGGAAATGGAGTGGAAAATCGCCATCCAGAGTCCCTGCCCGAATCCGAAGCGGGGACAAAACCACGTGGCCATTGCCAGCGTGCCGCAGCCCTCAAAAATGGTCACACCTACCATGATCCGCTTGGACAGCCGGACCACGCCGCCGATCTTCATGGAACCCATGGACTCCATCAGGATGGACCGCTCGTAAAGGCCGATGCGCAGGCCCAGCAGAATGGACACCAGGCTGACCACCATCATGAAGCCCAGGCCGCCGATCTGAATCAGCAGAATGATGACCACCTGTCCGAACATGGTGAACTGGCTGAAGGTGTCGTAGAGGACCAGACCCGTCACGCAGGAGGCCGAGGCCGAGGTGAACAGCGCGTTCAGGAACGGAATCGGCGCCTCCTTTGAGGCGATGGGCAGGGACAGCAGAATTCCTCCCATAAGGATGAGCAAAAACAGGCCCACCGCAAGCGTCTGAAACGCGTTGAGCCGAAAGGGACGTTTCATGGAATACCTCCTCAGGGGCCGCAGGTCCCGTACTGCTTCCCCCCACATCGATCGCCGCTTCAAAGAGAACGGCGGCCGGAGTTTACCCCGGACAAACCTTCGCCTATTATAAGCGGCTCTTTTGTAAAAGGGAAGTCTTTTTTTAAATTTTTTAAGGTTTCGGAGAGAATCCCTGATAATTCTCTCCAAATGGCAAAAAATGCACAGTTCTACTGAAATAAAATGGTCAAATCACCATTTAGAAATCTTTATATTCGCAGATACGATAAAGAGACAGCAGAAAAGCATTGCAGTACAATACTTTTCTGCTGTCTCTTTTTGGCAGCGGGTGAAGGATTCGAACCCTCACAGACGGAGTCAGAGTCCGGCGTGCTACCATTACACAAACCCGCTGTATCCGTCCGCCGTTCATAGCGAACAGATATTATTATACTGAAACGGCGTAAAATGTCAATAGCTTTCCGCTATAAATTTTTCTCATTTCTCGTTTTTTTCCGGCTCTGCCGCATCCGCCGGAAAGGCGGACAGGTCGTAGCTCTCGGTAAAGGAATAGCGGCGTCCGCGGAATTTGAAGCCCGGCAGCGTGTCCAGCTGAACATCATGCACGGCGGCGAAGATGCTCTTTTCCACATTGGGATTGTTCTTTCGCAGCTCGCGGAGCAGCACCTTCATCTCCTGCCGCTTGCTCTCCCCCACCCCGTCGCCGGAATGGTCGCGCTCCTCCGTAAACCGGCAGGCGCACTGCAGAAACCGCAGGCCGTTATACTGCTTCCATGCGATGATGTCCTCCTCATGGACGCAGTACAGGGGACGGATCAGTTCCATGCCGGGGAAATTTTTGCTGCGCAGCTTGGGCGGCATCGACTGCACCTGCGCACCGTAGAACAGTCCCAGCAGCGTCGTCTCGATCACGTCGGAAAAATGGTGGCCCAGCGCAATCTTGTTGCACCCCAGCTCCTGCGCTTTGGCGTAGAGAAAGCCGCGGCGCATCCGGGCGCAGAGATAGCAGGGATTGCGGTCCACCGCAACGGTCACGTCAAAAATATTGCTCTCAAAGATTTGTACGGGGATTTCCAGAAGGCGGGCGTTCTCCTCAAGCAGACGGCGGTTCTCGGGACTGTAGCCGGGGTCCATCACCAGAAATACCAGCTCAAAGGGCTGCTCCGTGTGGCGCAGAAGCTCCTGCATCAGCTTCGCCAGCACCATGGAGTCCTTTCCCCCGGAAATGCACACCGCAATCCGGTCTCCGGGGTTTACCAGCTCGTACCGCTTCACCGCCGCAATAAAGGGGTTCCAGAGCTCCCGGCGGTACTTCTTGATGAGGCTCCGCTCTGCGATCTGGCAGTGGGTCAGTTCCTTGGACATGGGATTCTCCTTTATATCTTCTTTATATATTATATAATAGGTATCTTACAGCCAGATAGCAAACAGCTTCAGCAGGGCCGCGAAGGCCCGCCGGTACCACGAGCGGCGGTTCCACTCCTCCATCGTATAGAGGGCGCTCTGATCCACGATGCCATTCATGTCCTCCAGCAGCTCCTCCACCGCAGGCATATGGTACATCAGGGCCGCGCACTCATAGTGGAGCTCAAAGGTGCGGTAGTCCATATTCGTGCTGCCGACCAGCGCCACCTCGCGGTCCACCATGACGCTTTTGGCATGGAGAAAGCCGGGGCTGTATTTATAAATTTTAACGCCGTGGGACATCAGTTCCCCCCAGTAGGTTTCCGCCACCAGATAGACCAGCCGGTGATCCGGCACCGCCGGGATCAGCAGACGCACGTCCACGCCCGCGTCGGCGGCAATACACAGGGCCTTCTGCATGGAGTTCTCCACCGCATAATAAGGCGTTGTGATATAGAGGGAACGGGTGGCCGACGCAATGAGCTGCAGGTAGGTATCCTCGATGGGCGCATCGGGGTTGTTCAGCGGCCCGTCGGCAAAGGGCTGGCACCAGCCGATGCCGGAAATCTCATGCCGGGGGCGGTAGTAATCGTCCTCGTTGGGAAGCAGGCGGCCAATCATCTTCCACATCTGGATGAACTGGGAGGCAAAGCCCCACGCGGCCGCGCCGTCCAGCCGGACGCCGCTGTCCTTCCAGTGGCCGAAGCGATTGACGATATTGGCATATTCGTCGGCAATATTGATGCCGCCGGTATAGGCGTAAAAGCCGTCGATTACGGCGACCTTCCGGTGATCGCGGTAGTTGAAGTAGATGCGGTTCACGTATTTGTGGACCGGATTGAACACCTCCACCTCGATGCCGGCCTCCTGAATCTCCAGCAGCGTCTTGTCCGAGAGGCGGGTGATGTTTCCGAAGTCGTCAAAAATAATGCGGATCTCCACGCCTGCGGCAGCGCGTTCCTTCAGTACACGATAGATGCGGTTCCAGACGGCGCCCTCCGCCAGAATGTAATATTCCAGGAAAACGTAGGTCTCCGCCTTCTCCAGATGGGCCACCAGATCGTCGAAAAAGGCCGCGCCGTCTCCGAAATATTGGACCTCGGTTCCGCCATACAGCAGGAATCCGCGCTTTTGCAGGTAGGTCGCCAGCCGTCCCCACGCGGGAGACCGCTTCTCCAGCCGGGCGATGGCTCGGGCGCTCTCCTCGCGGTTTCCGATCTTTTCCGCGGGAGGCGGTATGATTTTCAGACTCAGCGTCTTGGCCTGATGGGTCCCGCCCCACAGCCAGAACAGAATCATGCCCGCCACGGGCGTCAGCAGCAGCAGACACATCCAGCTGAGCTTGTAGGATGGGCTGCCGCTGCGGGTGTAGATAGCCACGGCAAAAATCGCGCCCAGCACCTCCAGCGCCCCGTAGACGTAGGTGGCCTTGGCGTACAGAAAGTTGGACAGCAGGATGCACAGGGCGATCTGAAGCCCCACTACCACAATACACAGGGCAATGCTGACGCCGGCTGAAATTCTTCGTTCTGTTTTTTCCTCGATGTGTATTTTTGACCTCAAATCTGACGGTTCCTCCCTCCGCTCCCCCGACGCAAAGCAGCAAATCGGGTCTGCATGTTTCCTTTAGTATAATCGTTTGAACCCTATTCCACAACCAAATTCGTAAAAACCGTCCCGCCGGGAGTCCGGCGGGACGGCAATCGGCTCATTTTATCGGGTCTTGCGCAGCAGATCCTGCTTGATGTCCCAGAGCTTTTGAGACAGGTCAACATAATAATTATGGGGATTGTCGAATCGCTTGACCTCATCCCACAGGGTATCCACCTGCGCCTGACAGTACCGCTGAATCTCCTGAAGCGTGGGCTGCTGATAGACCAGCTGTCCGCCCAGGAAGATGGGTACCTGCAGCTCCTTCGCGGTGAAATCGGTGAGAATTTTCCGTTTCCACGTGGCGCTGGGATCGAAAATCTCCAGCGGCGCGGTATCGTCCATCGGTTCATCGTAGACGCACATATAGTCCGCCATGGCCTTCCCCGTTTTGCGGTCGAACAGGCGGTAGGTCTTTTTGAAATGAGGATTGGTGATCTTTCCCACGTTCTCACTGACCTTGATCTTGGGGATGATCGCGCCGTGATCGTCCTCCACCGCAGCCAACTTGTATACGCCGCCGAACACCGGCTCGCTGCGGGCGGTGATCATCCGCTCGCCCACGCCGAACATATCAATCTTGGCGTCCTGCAGCAGAAGGTCCTGAATGATGTATTCATCCAGCGCGTTGGACACGGAAATACGGCACTCCGTCCAGCCCGCATCGTCCAGCATCTTCCGGGCCTCCCGCGTCAGATAGGCCATGTCGCCGGAATCCATACGGATGCCGCACTGGGTGATCCCCAGAGGGCGCAGGACCTCGTTGAACGCGCGGATCGCGTCGGGCACGCCGGATTTCAGCGTATTGAAGGTATCCACCAGCAGCACGGCATTGTTGGGATAGGCGCGGCAGTAGGCCGTAAACGCATCGTACTGAGAGTCGAACATCTGCACCCACGAATGTGCCATGGTGCCGCCGGCGGGAACGCCGTACAGCTGATCGGAAATCGTACAGGCCGTTCCCTTGCAGCCGCCGATATACGCCGCCCTTGCGCCGGTGATGGCGCCGTCGGTTCCCTGTGCCCGGCGGGAGCCGAACTCCAGAACGGTCCGCCCTCTGGCGGCGCGGACAATGCGGTTGGCCTTGGTGGCGATGAGGCTCTGGTGGTTGATTGCCAGCAGGGTGAACGTCTCAATCAGCTGCGCCTGAATCGCCGGGGCACGCACCGTCAGCACCGGCTCGCGGGGGAAGATGGGCGTTCCCTCGGGAATGGCCCAAATGTCGCCGGTGAAACGGAAATTCCGCAGGTACTCCAAAAACTGCTCGCTGAAGCAGCCCTTGCCCCGCAGAAAGGCCAGATCCTCCTCCGTAAAATGAAGGTCCGTAATGTACTCGATCAGCTGATCCAGCCCCGCGCAGACCGCAAAGCCGCCGTTGTCCGGGACGCTCCGGAAAAATACGTCGAAATAGGTCACGCGGTCCTGAAGGCCCGCCTCCAAATAACCGTTGCCCATGGTGAGTTCGTAGAAATCACACAGCATGGTCATGTTGAGCTTCTCTTCGGTTTTCATATCACACCTCGGGAATTTTCCGTCCGCAATGGGACTTGATGGGTTTTATTATATGCCCGCAGGTCTGCAAAAGCAATCGCTTTCCCGGAAAACAAAGCATATCTTTGGTAATTTGCATTGACTTTTTTCAGCGCGTCCCCTATCATAGTCTCTGTCAAACAAAACCGGAAGGCCTTGAACACCCTGATTTCTCAGGCTTTCGGAAAGAGGTTTCGCATGAGAGTCATTCTTGGAATCGATATTGGCGGCTCCACCACCAAGGTCGTGGGGCTCCGGCAGGACGGGCAGGTTCTGTCCATGCTGCGCGTCCGGGCCGAGGACCAGATCACCAGCCTGTACGGTGCCCTGGGCAATTATCTCACCAGCAACCACCTTGCGCTGAGCGACGTGGGGCGGGTGGTTCTGACGGGTGTGGGCGCCTCCTACGCCGAAACCGGCATCTATGGTCTGCCCACCTGCAAGGTCAACGAGTTTTCCGCCAGCGGCGCAGGCGGACTGGCGCTGTCCGGCGCCACCTCCGGCGTTGTGGTCACCATGGGCACCGGCACCGCCTTTCTCTGGGCGGACGGCAGCGGCGAGGTGCGCCACCTGTGCGGCAGCGGCATCGGCGGCGGCACGCTGGGCGGCCTGTGCCACAAGCTGGTGGGAATGGAGCGGTTCGGCCAGATCAAGCACCTTGCGGCGGACGGCAATCTGGAAAAGGTCGACCTGCGCATCGCGGACATCTCGCAGGGGTCCGCCGCCACCCTCCAGCCGGACATGACCGCCTCCAACTTCGGCAATCTGGCCGCCGACGCCTCCTCCGCCGATCTGGCCGCCGGCGTCGTCAATCTGGTGCTGCAGGCCATCGGAACCATGACCGTGCTGGCCTGTCAGAGCTGCGGGGCCGATACGGTGATCCTCACCGGTTCCATGACTACGCTGGATCAGGCCCTGCCGAACTTTCGCCTGTTTGAGCGGCTTTACGGCATCCACTACATCATTCCCCCCAACGCCACCTTTGCCACCGCCATCGGCGCCGCGCTGTACAGTCTGCGGCGGGATGGCATGCCGCATTAGGGCGCGGCATCCGGACAGATAACAGGAGCGGCGGCACGGAAATCCGTGCCGCCGCTCCTTGCATCACAGGTTTTGGAATTATTCCTCGGGATTCTCGGGCTCTTCCTCGACGTCCTCAGAGTCAAACTCCAGCTTTTCGCCGCAGTTGGGGCAGAGAATCTCGCCCTCCTCCAGCACAGACTCGTCAAAATAGACGGTCTCGCCGCAGTTGGGGCAGGTAGTGGCGTAGCACTCCTCTTCCTCATCCTCGTCCTCATCTTCCTCGTCGTCGCCAAAGACCACGTCCTCGACATCCTCCAGATCGTCGCTGACGGCATCCAGTCCGTCGCCCAGCTCTTCCTGGCCGTCCTTGACGTCCTCCAGCTCCAGAGCGATGTCATCCAGAATGTCGATCATGGCGGAGAGAATCTTTCCCTCCTTGGTTTCAGTGTCCAGACCAAGGCCCTCGGCCAGACCCTTCAGGTATGCGACCTTCTCAGTAATCTCCATGTTGTGCGCTCCTTTCTGATCCCTGCGGATCTCTCACGCATTTCCTATCCTATATTCTGCGCCGGAAACAAAGAAAATGCAACCATTTTCCGCCGGCGGTACAGCGGGCAGGAGGGGGAGTGCCCTCCCCCTCCGTTTTTATTACTCCTTGCAGCGGGACAGATACTCGCCGGTGCGGGTATCAATGGTGATCTTGTCGCCGGAGTTGATGAACAGGGGAACCTTGATCTCAGCGCCGGTCTCCAGAGTGGCGGGCTTCATCACGTTGGTGGCCGTGTCGCCGCGGACGCCCGGCTCGGTCTCGGTGACTTCAAGATCCATGAAATTGGGAACTTCCACAGCGAAAACGCTGCCCTTGTAGCTCAGCAGCTTGCAGACGGTGTTCTCCTTCACGAAACGGAAGCCGTCGCCCAGCACGTCCCGGTTCAGCGGGGTCATGTCGAAGCTCTCCGGATCCATGAAGTAGTACAGATCGCCGTCGTTGTAGCTGTACTCGGCGTCCTTGCGCTCCACAAACGCCTGCTCGAACTTTGCGGTGGGGTTGAAGGACGTCTCGGTGACGCCGCCGGTGACGACGTTCTTCATCTTGGTGCGGACAAAGGCCGCGCCCTTGCCCGGCTTCACGTGCTGGAACTCCACAACGGTCATGATCTTGCCGTCCATCTCAAAAGTGACGCCATTGCGGAACTCGCCGGCTGTAATCGTAGGCATAAAAATATCCTCCTTAAAATCTATGAGAAAACGACCCTCAGGAGGACATTTTCTCTTTTTTTATCTCCTCATAAAATGGCCTATGATAGTTTATCCCAAATCAGTACCTATTGCAAGGGGGTTTCTGCATATTCGCGAAAAAAATGTTCCTTTTTTCCGGTTGGCGGATGCCTTCACGGAACTCAGCGCCGGTCGCCTCCCCGCAGGCGGCAGACGCCCTTGAACGGGGCCTGCAGCGCATGAAGCACCTTCTGCCACGCGGTCACGGCACCTCCGGCGGGCTCCACCATCAGCGCCAGCACTCCGGCCCGGTTTGCGGCCAGCACATCCGTGAGGAGCTTGTCCCCCAGCATGGCCGTGTGGGACACATCGGCCCCCGCCCGGGCCATAGCCTCCCGCAGCCCCCGCGTGCCCGGTTTTCCGGCGTGGCCCTGATAGGGGACGCCCAGCTCCGCGCAGAAATCCGTCACCCGTTTCCCGGAGCGGTTGTTGGAGACGATCATGAAGGCGACGCCGCTCTCCCGCAGAGAGGCGATCCAGTCCCGCACCGCCTGATCCGGATGGCGGACGGATTTGGGGGCCAGCGTGAAATCCAGATCGCTGAGCAGCAGCGTAACGCCGCGGCTCTGCAGCTCGTCAGGCGTAATCTCACCGTACCGCGCATAGAGACGGTCCGGCACCAGAGAAAGGCTCATAAGCAGCTCCTTGTTTTCATAACCTGTACGGAGAGCCTCTCCATACGTTTTGACCAGTATATCAGCTTTTCTGCTTCCACACAAGGGGGAACGCATCATGCAGGTCTATCTTTCCGTCACGCCGCAGGCGCAGCAGCGCACCGCCGGGCTTGTGCGGAGCTTTGCCCACGCCGCCTACCGGATCGGGCCGGATTCGGAGCTGCTGCGGCAGGGCGGCGGCCCCCGCGGCGGCGTCATGTCCCTGAGCGACAGGGAAGCTGCGGAAATCAGCGACCCCGGCCCGCTGGCCGACGCGGTGGTGCGGGAATGCCTCCTGCGGGAATTTTCCGGGGTGCTGCTGGACTTTGAGGGTCCGCCCTCCCCCGGGCGGAGAGCGCTGGCCGAGGCACTGCTCCCCCGGCTGACTGTCAGGCGGCGCAGGCTATGGGCTCCCGAACCCTGCGCCCCTCCCGGCGCGGAGACGCTGGTGAATACCGCCCTGTCCGGCGGGAACCTTTCGGACTACCTGCGCTCGGCTCAAGCCCGTCTGAACGGGCACGCGGCGCTGGATGTCCAGCGGCTGCGGATGGAATTCCCCCTTCCCTGCCCCTCCGGCATCGGACGCCCCCTCTCCGGGGAAGAATTGGGCGCGCTGCTGGAGAAACACCGCCCCAGCGTCTTTTTCTCGCAGGGCCTGTGCGCCCGGTACTTCACCTACGCGCCTGGGCCGGAAATCCGCTTCGTTCTGTTCGACGACGCCGAAACCATGCTGCTGAAGCTGCGCACCGCAGCCAGTCTGGGCATCGCCGAGGCGTTTCTCATGTATCCGGAGGTGAGCGATCTGCTGCCCCGGCTGGCAGCAGGCCTCGCCCGGCTGTAACGCTGGCGCTGAGAAAAGAAAAGCACCGCGGAAAACCGCGGTGCTTTTTGACGGAAATCAATAAAAACGCTTGTTCTTATTCTTGCGTGCAGCCTCGGACTTCTTGCGGCGCTTCACGCTGGGGCTCTCATAATGCTCTCTCTTGCGGACCTCGGCCAGGACGCCTGCTTTGGCGCAGCTGCGCTTAAAACGCTTCAGAGCACTGTCGATGGTCTCGCCATCTTTAACACGAATCTCAGACATCTATATTTCCCTCCCTCCAGAATGCCGGGCAAACCACAGCACTTAAGGGCCATACACTTATGGCTTTAACGTAATCATTATAAAGGCCCGGAAATCCGTTGTCAAGGACAATGTTAAAAAATCCGTTTTTTTCTCGTGGAATTTTCTTACTGCGGCTTGACAATCAGGTTGATCAGCCGGTTTTTCACAAGAATCGTTTTGACCGTCTTCATTCCTTCAGTGGCCTTCCGCACCTTTTCCACCTGCATGGCGGCGGCGACCACGTCGGCCTCCCCGCTGTCGGCGGGCATCTGAACGGTGCCCTTCAGCTTGCCGTTCACCTGCACCGCCATCTCAACGGTGGAGGCGACGGTCTTGCTCTCGTCGTATTCCGGCCAGGGATTCTGGCAGGCCATCTTTCCGGTGGCAGCCGCAAAGCCCTCGTTCTCCCACATCTCCTCCACGATATGCGGCGCGAAGGGGCTCAGGAGCAGCAGCAGAATCTTCAGGTCGCCGCGGCTCAGACCGTTGGCGTAGAAATCATTTACCAGCGTCATCATGGTGGAGATCGCCGTATTCATCTTGAGGGTATCGATGTCATCAGTGACCTTCTTGATGGCCCTGTGGATGGCCGCCTCGTTGGCGGGGGTGAGGGCGTCGCCGTCCGACGCGATGTCCGCCAGATTCCAGACGCGGTCAAGGAACCGCTTGGAGCCCTTGACGGCCTCCGTGGACCACGTGGCCGCCTTCTCAAAATCGCCGATGAACATGATATACGTGCGCATGGTGTCCGCGCCGTACTGCGCCACGATGTCGTTGGGGTTCACCACATTGCCCCGGGACTTGGACATCTTCTCGCCGCCGTCGCCCAGAATCATGCCATGGCTGGTGCGCTTGGCGTAGGGCTCCTTGGTGGGCACCACGCCGATGTCGTAGAGAAATTTATGCCAGAAACGGGAGTAGAGCAGATGCAGGGTGGTATGCTCCATGCCGCCGTTGTACCAGTCCACGGGAGACCAGTAATCCATTGCCTCCCTGCCGGCCAGCGCGGTATTGTTGTGAGGATCCATATAGCGCAGATAATACCAGCTGGAGCCGGCCCACTGGGGCATGGTATCCGTCTCCCGCTTGGCGGGGCCGCCGCAGCAGGGGCAGGTGGTGTTCACCCAGTCTGTGATCTTGGCCAGCGGGCTTTCGCCGGTATCCGTGACCTCGTAGGAGTCCACCTTCGGCAGCAGCAGGGGCAGCTCGCTCTCCGGCAGGGGCACCCAGCCGCACTTGGGGCAGTTCACCAGAGGGATGGGCTCGCCCCAGTACCGCTGGCGGGAGAACACCCAGTCCCGGAGTTTGAAATTGGTCTTGGGGTGGCCGAAGCCCTGCTTCGTCACGTACTCCTTCATGGCGGGTATGGCCTCCTTGACGGTCATGCCGTTGAGGAAGTCGGAATTTACCATGATGCCGGTATCGTCCTTGAGAACAAACGCCTCCTTGGTGATGTCGCCGCCCTGAACGACCTCCACGATGGGCAGGCCGAATTTCGTGGCGAAATCCCAGTCGCGCTGATCGTGGCCGGGCACGCCCATGACCTCGCCGGTGCCGTAGCCCATGAGGACGTAATCGGAGACGAACACGGGGATGTGCTTGCCGTTGACGGGATTGATGGCCTCTATGCCCTGCAGCCGGACGCCGGTCTTTTCCTTGTTCAGGTCCGTGCGCTCCAGATCGGACTTGCGGGCAGCCTCGTCGATATAGGCCTTGACCTCATCCCAGTTGGAGAGCCGGTCCTTCCACTGCTCAAGGAAGGGATGCTCGGGAGAGAGCACCATATACGTCACGCCGAAGAGCGTGTCGCAGCGGGTGGTGTAAACCGTCATGGTGTCGCCCAGCGTGGTCCGGAAGTCCACCTCGGTGCCATAGGAACGGCCGATCCAGTTGCGCTGCTGAATCTTGACGCGCTCGATGAAGTCCACGTCGTCCAGATCGTCGATGAGCCGGTCCGCATACTTGGTGATGGCCAGCATCCACTGGCTCTTCTCCTTGCGGATCACCTGGCCGCCGCACCGCTCGCACACACCCTCCACGACTTCCTCGTTGGCGAGGACGATTTTGCAGGAGGTACACCAGTTGACGGGCATGGACGCCTTATATGCCAGTCCCTTCTTGAACATCTGGAGGAAAATCCACTGCGTCCACTTGTAATAATCGGGATCGGTGGTGTTGATCTCGCGGTCCCAGTCGAAGGAATACCCCAGCATCTGCAGCTGCTTGCGGAAGTTGGCCACGTTGTCATGAGTCACCTTGGCCGGATGGATGTGATTCTTGATGGCGTAATTCTCCGTGGGCAGGCCGAACGCGTCATAGCCGATGGGGAACAGCACGTTATAGCCCTGCATCCGCTTCTTGCGGCAGATGATGTCCATGGCCGTAAAGGGACGGGCGTGGCCCACGTGGAGCCCCTGCGCCGAGGGATAGGGGAACTCGATCAGACCGAAAAACTTCTCCCGGTCCGTCTCGCCGTTCTGCGCCGCGAACGGCTTCTCGGCCAGCCACTTATCCTGCCATTTTTTCTCAATCGCTGTAAAATCGTACTTCATATACCTCTCCTTCATTCCGTCGGCGGAATTGTCTGCATTTCATAAAAAAATACGCCCCCGACCAATCGGTCAGGGGCGTACATACGCGTTACCACCCTGATTCAGCGGCCGGTCGCCCGGCGCGCCCTCAGTGATCCCCCACGGGATCGTCAGCCTGTAACGGGGCTCACCCGCTCCGCCCTAAGCCAAAGCCTCGGACAGAAAGCTCCGGGACCAGTCATCCGCGAAACTCCCCTGCCGGCTTCCACCAGCCGCCGGCTCTCTGTCAGGGGACGATTCCGCCTTTTCTCCCATCATCGCTGTCAACGCAAATATTCTAAGGGTTCCGTCTTCTTTTGTCAAGAGTGCGCCGCATTTTATCAGGTATTTCGCGCCGTCGGCTGATACCGCGGCGCCGATCCTGTCACCGTGCCGGCCCGGGTGTCGAAGTCCCGCTGCGATACGATCCTGCCGCCCGCCGCACAGTCTCCGCCGTCCCGTCGGCCCGGCTCCAGCGGCACGCCGCAGGAGGTCAGAGCCGCAAGGGCAGCCGTGAAAACAGCCAGCCGAAGCCCGGCGTTTCGCACGGCCGTATTTCAGTTTTCCGTGAGGATTCCGCTCAGATCCACGCGCTTGCCGTCGTTCCACAGCCGCTCCAGCGAGTAAAACTCGCGGGCCTCCGCAGAAAAGACGTGAACCACCACGGAGCCGTAGTCCAGCAGCACCCACGTGCCGTCGCGATAGCCCTCGCGGCGGAGAACGTGTTCTTCCTTTTCATCCAGCGCCTTTTCCACAGCGCCGCACAGCGCGTTGATCTGTGTATTGGAGGTGCCGGTCGCCAGCACAAAATAATCCGCGATGGTGGTGAGATCCGTGATCTCAATGACCGCGATCTCCTGTCCTTTTTTCTCATCCAGCGCCGTGGCCGCAGCCAGTGCAATTTCTTTCGGTGTCATTCCATACTTCCTTTCTTATGCCGCTGCGTTCGCGGCTGCTCCGGTGGGATCGGCGTTGCCGTACCCCTCCTCGCCGGTGGTATCCCCTGTTGCCGCACCGGTATTGCCGGTGCCGGTGCCTCCGGTGGTGTCGCCCGCCGTGCCGTCGGTTCCGCCGGTGGTGCCGCCGGTCGTACCGGTGCCCGTCTCTCCGGTGGTGCCGCCGGTAGTCTCGCTGCTGCCGCCGGTGGTCTCGCCCGTGGTGCCGCCGGTGGTTCCGGTGGTGCCGGTGGTTCCGCCGGTGGTCTCGCCCGTTGTTCCGCCGGTGGTCTCGCCGCTGCCGCCGGAGGCAGTCCCCCCGGTGGTGCCGGTGCTGGAACCGCTGCCGGCAGAGCCGCTGCCCTCCTCCTTGCCCGTGCTGCCGGTGGGCTCGTTATCCACAGGCTTGGTGCTGGTGCCGGAGGGTACGCTGGGCCGCGAGGCGGCCTTGGAATCCTCCACATTGCCGGTGGTGGAGCTGACGGAGCCGTCCTTGTTGACGGACATGATGTCCAGCTCGCTGAGCGTCACCTGCTCCTTGTAGGGGCTGAGGGACGTATTGACCAGATTCATCAGCGCCTCCGCGTCCGGCACCACATAAGACTGATAGTTGTGATAGGTCCGGCTCCAGCAGGTGGTGGTCTCGTTGGGCATGGTCACAAAGGTCACGTTGTCCATGGTCAGTCCGCCCATGATTGCGGATTTTCCGAACCAGAACAAATTCTGCACGGACAAATCCGTGGTGACGTTCTCCTGAAAGATCTGGGCAAACTTCTGAATTTTAGTCACGTTCTTGATCTGCAGAAGCTGCTGGATCACAGCCTTCATAAAGCCCTGCTGGGTCTCGATGCGGCCCAGATCGCCATTGTTGTAACCGTTTTTGCCGTCCCGGAAACGAACAACGCCCATGGCCTGCTCGCCGGTGAGGGTCTGAGTGCCCTTTTTGATGTGGATGGACAGATCCTGATAGGGATCCTCGTAGTCCATGTCCCGAGGCACATCATAGGTAACGCCGCCGATGGCGTCCACCAGCTTGCCCACGGCCTCCCACTCCACGATCACGGAGTAGTCGGGAACAAAGCCGATGAGGTCGGAAATCTCATTGTCCAGCTTGGCGATGCCCTTGTCCCCGCCGCCGTAATAGTTGTAGACCGAGTTGATCTTCTTCACGTCCCACGGAACGTTTACCATGGTATCGCGGGGAATGGACATGACCGTCATCTTCTGGTTGGTCACGTCGTAGGACACCAGCATCATGGTGTCGCAGTTGCCGCCTCCGCCGGTGTCCCGGCCCAGCAGCAAAATGGTATAGTAATCGTCGGACTTCCGCTCGCCGGAGACCTTGGGAGCCATGCCGTCCGCCGTCACCTCGGTATTGCCGTCGGTGAGACCCGGCAGCTCCGGCTTCACGAAAAGGCCCTTGTAGGCCGCGGCCAGCCCTACCGCCACCACCAGCACCACAAAGAGCGCCACCAGCGCCTTCTGAGGTCTGGTCAGGCGGCTGCGGTGCTTCTTTTTCTTTCCGGAGGGCATCCCCTGTCCGCCGTCAACATCCTGCGAATCACGATATTCGGAATGCTTTCCCTGATACATGCTCAATTCTGTTTCTTTCCTTTCAGGAAGGCCAAGGCCTCCATTGTCGCGCGATGAACCGGGTTGCCCCGCTCCTTCATCTCCTCCACCGTCATGGATAATCCCATCTCCAGACCGGCGTCCAGATTGTCATAGCATACTTTCCGCAGTTTGTCCACCCCGGGAAAATCCCGTGTTGCTTCAATGTAATCCGCCAGATAGATGATTTTTTCCAGCAGCGTCATATCCGCATGACCCGTGGTATGCCACCGGATGGCGGTATAGATCTCATCGTCCACGCCGAACACGTCCCGCGCGATCTCCGCGCCGGTGCGGGAGTGCAGCAGCTTCAGGGCGCTGCTCTCCAACTCGTCCAGCTGAAGGCCGTACCGGCGGCACAGCGCCAGCTGATCCTCCATCTCCAGTTTTTTCGTGCAGTCGTGGAGCAGCGCGGCCACCCGCGCCTTCTCCACGTCGCCGCCCCACCGCTCCGCCAGACGGACGGCCTCCTGCTCGGTGGCCAGCACGTGGGGAATGCGCTTGTGCTTGAGGTAGGAGAGAGCCACCGGCCGCAGCTCCCGCAGGGGCAGATGCTTCAGATCCGCGGCGGTTCCGTAGAGCCCGCAGCGCAGAATGTAGCCGTACACCGCCGGAGGCAGCAGTTCGCCGCCGGCCCCCGCCGCCAGTCTCGCCCGCAGCTCTGTGGAGGAAATATCCACCACTCCCGGCACCGTCAGGGTGAAAACCCGGGCCTCGGGATGCGTCTGGAACAGCCGGGACCGCTGCGCGTCGAACAGGTCGGACTCATCCTCCGGACGGCGGCTGAAGGCGGCGATGCCCGCCTCCGGAAAAATCCGCTCCGGCTGGTGCCAGTCCTGCACCGTCAGGAACATATCGGTACCCACCAGCAGCCACAGCTCCGCATCGGGATACAGCTGCCGCACGGCGGCCAGCGTATCGGCGGTGTAGCTCTTCCCCGTGCGGCGCAGCTCAAGGTCCAGCGTCTCCACGCTGTCGTCCAGATGCAGCTGCTCCCCCGCCAGCCGGGTCATCTCCATCCGCTGCTCCGGCGTGGGGCTGCCGGGCGGCAGCTCCTTGTGCGGCGGCATTGCCGCCGGAACCAGCAGCAGCCGGTCCAGCTTCAGCGTCTCAAAAACGGCCCGCGCCGCCGCCAGATGTCCCAGATGCGGTGGGTTGAACGTCCCGCCGTAGATGCCGATGCGCATACCGCGTTCCCCCTCTTATAATTTTGTTCCGCCGCCCGTGACCAGAATGATCTTATCCTTTTTATCTTTGCGATGGCTGCGGCGGAACAGCACGAACTTCGTGCCGATCACCTGCACCACCTCGCTGCGGGTGGCCTTTGCCAGCTCCTGTGCCGCCGTGCGGGCATCCAGCTCGAGGTTGTTGTCCAGCACCCGGCCCTTGATGAGCTCCCGCGCCTCCAGTGCGTCGTCCGCCTGCTTCACCAGATTGTCGTTGATGCCGTCCTTGCCGATCTGCAAAATGGTGTCGATGCCGTTGGCCAATCCGCGCAGCTGCGCCCTCTGTTTGCTTGTCAGTTCCATATACGCTCCCGTTCGTCCGTCTTTCAGACGTTTATTTTTTTAAATAAGTTTCCAGTTTTTCAGAAAATTCCCGCAGGGCCCTGCCCCGATGGGAGATCTCGCTCTTTTCCTCAGCCGTGAGCTGTGCAAAGGTTTTTGCCTTGTCAGGATAGAAAAACACTGGATCGTAGCCGAAGCCGCCGTCTCCCATAGAGGCGTAGGCAATGGTTCCGTCCACCCGTCCCTCCGCCGTCAGCGTATCCCCGTTGGGGAAGGCGCAGGCTACGGCGCAGGTAAAATGCGCCGCGCGGGAGGGCATTCCCCGCATGGTGTTCAGCAGCAGCATCCGGCGCCCGGCATCGTCCAGCCCCTCTCCGCCGTAGCGGGCGGAGTAGACGCCGGGACCGCCGTTCAGCGCGTCCACGCACAGGCCGGAATCATCCGCGATGGCCGGCAGCTTCGCCGCCGCGCAGATGGCCTTCGCCTTCAGCATGGCATTTTCCGCAAAGGTCTCCCCGGTCTCCTCCACATCTACGGCGAGGCCGAGATCCGCGGGAAGCACCACCTCCACGCCCAGCTTGCCCAGAATGGCCGACATCTCCCGCAGTTTTCCGGGATTGTGAGTCGCCAGAACGAATTTCAGCTGTTCCGCCATGTCATTCCCCTCCCAGCACTTTTTTCTGCAGGGCCAGCAGCTCCGCGTTTCCCTTGGCGCACAGGCCCACCAGCGCCTGCTGCTCCGCCAGGGTGAAGGCCCGGCCCTCGCCGGTGCCCTGCAGCTCGATGAGCTCGCCCCGCTCGTTCATCACGCAGTTGAGATCCACCTGCGCCCGGCTGTCCTCGCTGTAGCGCAGGTCCAGCATGGGGGTCTCCTCCACGATGCCGGCGGAGACGCCGGTGACAAAATGGACAACGGGGCTCTCGGTCAGAACGCCGTCCTCCACCAGTTTCCGGCAGGCCAGCGCCAGCGCCAGAAAGCCGCCGGTGACGGAAGCGGTTCTGGTTCCGCCGTCGCCCTGCAGCACGTCGCAGTCCACCGTGACAGTCCGCTCGCCCAGCTTGGTCAGATCCACCGCCGCGCGGAGGCTCCGCCCCACCAGACGCTGAATCTCCGCGCTGCGGGGAGACAGCTTCAGCTTGGCAATGTCCCGCTTGCTGCGCTCCCGGTTGGCCCGGGGCAGCATGGAATATTCCGCCGTGACCCAGCCGGTGCCCTCCGCCACGTGAGGGGGAATCTTCTCCTCCACGCTGGCGCAGCACAGCACCTTCGTATCCCCGCACTCGATGAGGCAGCTGCCCTCGGCAAATTTTACAAAGTCCACAGTGATTTTTACGGGGCGCAGCTCGTCGCAGGCCCGTCCGTCCGCTCGTATCATGATCGGTTCTCCTTCTTATGTTGTCTGCCCCGCCGGGGATCGGCCACAGCCGAACAGTCCCGCCGCCGCGCCGTCAGATGATGGCCTCCACATATTCCCGCGCGTCGAAGGGGCGCAGATCGTCGATGCCCTCGCCCACGCCCACGAATTTCACAGGCACGCCCAGCTCCCGCGCAATGGCGATGACGATGCCGCCCTTGGCCGTGCCGTCCAGCTTGGTCAGGATGATGCCGGTGAGGCCCGCCGTCTCCTTGAAGGTGCGGGCCTGGATCAGTCCGTTCTGCCCCGTGGTGGCGTCCAGCACCAGCAGCGTCTCCCGGGCGGCGCCGGGGCACTCCCGGTCGATGATCTTGGAGAGCTTGGAGAGCTCCGACATCAGATTTGCCTTGTTGTGGAGACGGCCCGCGGTATCGCACAGCACCACGTCCACGCTCCGGGCCTTGGCCGCGGCCAGCGCGTCGAACAGGACGGCGCCGGGGTCGGCTCCCTCATGCTGCCGGACCAGCTCGCAGTCCGCCCGCTCCGACCAGATCTGCAGCTGATCCGCCGCGGCCGCCCGGAAGGTATCGGCCGCGCAGAACAGGACCCGCCTGCCCTCTTCCTTCAGCTGGTGGCCCAGCTTGCCGATGGAGGTGGTCTTGCCCACGCCGTTGACGCCGATCACCAGCACCACCGACGGCTGGGTGGAGAGGTCCAGCGACGTGTCGCCCACGTCCATCAGCTCCGCCAGAATATCCCGCAGGGCCGCGCGAACCTCCTCCTGATCCCGGAGATGCTCCTTCTTCACCCGCGCGCGGAGACGCTCCACAGCCTCCGCCGCGGTATCGACGCCCAGATCCGCCAGAATCAGCGTCTCCTCCAGTTCGTCGAAAAAAGCCTCGTCCGCCTCGGTAAAGCCGCCAAAAAGATTGGTGGTGATGTTTTTGATCTTGCTGAAAAAGCCCATATCTGTCTCCTTATATGATTAAAATGGAACCGGCGTTCACTTGATCTTCAGTTCCTTCGCCATATCGTTCATATTGATGGTCAGGATCTTGCTGACGCCCTGCTCCTGCATGGTCACTCCGTAGAGGACGTCCGCCTCCTCCATGGTGCCGCGGCGGTGAGTGATGACAATGAACTGAGTCCTGTCCGCCAGCGTGCGCATATAGCGCGCGTAGCGGGTGACGTTCACATCGTCCAGCGCGGCCTCGATCTCATCCATCACGCAGAACGGCGTGGGATGAACCTTGAGAATGGCAAAGTACAGCGCGATGGCCACGAACGCCTTCTCGCCGCCGGACAGCAGCGAGATGGTTTTCAGCGTCTTTCCGGGAGGCTGGGCCTTGATCTCGATGCCGCAGTTGAGTATGTCATTCTCGTCCTCCAGCTCCAGTTTGGCCTGTCCGCCGCCGAACAGGTCGATGAAGGTGGTCTGGAAGTGATCGGACAGCAGCTTGAACTGCTCGGCAAAGATGTCGGTCATCTGCCGGGTGATCTCCTCGATCACGCCGGCAAGCTCGCCTCTGGCCTTCTCCACGTCGTCCCGCTGCTCCGAAAGATAGGTATACCGGGTATTCACCCGCTCAAATTCCTCTATGGCGCCCAGATTCGGCGTGCCCAGCGCGGACATGTCCCGCTTCAGCTCTCCGATGCGGCGGGTCGCCCTGGCCATGCTCTCCAGCTCGATCCGCTGGGCCTGCGCGTCCGAATGGCTCAGCTCGTAATGCTCCCAGAGCCGATCCAGAATCTGCTTCTCCTCCATGGCGGAGGCACTGATCTTCTGCTCCAGCCGGGAAACCGCCCGCTCCAGATTCAGCAGCGTCTCGTTCATCTCCTGCCCGGCCTTGCTCTTGGCCGTGCGCTCCGCCTCCAGCGCGATTTTCTCCTCGCTGAGACGGTTCAGCTGGGTCTGAAAGTCGGCCTGCCGGGCGCGCAGAGATGCAGTGATCGCGCGGTGATCGGCGATCTCCCCCTCGGCGGACGCGATCTTCTGCCGATAGCTCTCCAGCTGCTGCTCCCTGGCGGCGCGATCCCCGCCCATCTGCCGGCGCAGCTGATCCAGATCCGCAAGGCTGCGCTCGGTGGTCTCCTTTTCGGCAGCCAGCGCCGCCAGATCGGATTTGCCCGCGCTGATGCTCTCGGCCAGCTGGCCGGAGCGGGCCAGCAGCTCGCTCTGTCCGGACAGGGCCGCCTCTGCCTGCGCGCGGAGGGAAGCAGCCTCCCGCTCCCGCGCGGCAACGACCCCGTCCGCCGCCTGCCGGCGGCTTTCGCTGTCGGCCAGCCGCCCGTCCAGCGAGGTGCGCTCGCCCTCCAGATTTTCCAGATTTTCCCGCAGGCTGCCCAGCAGAATCTCATAGTGGTTCCGGGCGCCCTCCAGACGCAGGACCTCGTCCTCCGCCTGCCGGCGCTGGGCCTCCGCCGTCTCCAGTTCATACTGCGCGGCGGCCAGCTCGCGGTTCAGCGTCTCCTCCTCCGCCGCGGCCTCGCTCAGCTGGCGATGCAGCGTCTCCGCCTGGGCACTGAGCTTTTCCAGCTCCGCCGCCCGCGACAGCACGCCGGAGGTGCGGTTCACGCTGCCGCCGGTCATGGAACCGCCGCGGTTGATAACCTGACCGTCCAGCGTTACGATGCGAAAACGGTTCTGATGCCTCCGGGCCATGGCGATGCCGCAGTCCAGATCCTCCGCGATCACCGTCCGGCCCAGCAGATTCTGAAAGATGCCGCGATACCGCTCGTCAAAGCGCACCAGACGGGAGGCAACGCCTACGTAGCCCGTCTCGCTCTCCAGCTGCGGCTCCCGGAGCTCGTCTCCCCGGATGGCCGTCAGGGGCAGGAAGGTGGCCCGGCCGCCGTCCCTCTGCTTCAGGAACCCGATGGCGGCCTTGGCGTCCTCCTCGCGGTCCACTACGATATTCTGCAGTCCGCCGCCCAGAGCGATCTCCATGGCGACGGCATATTTCTGCTCGGTTTTCATCAGATTGGCCACCGGGCCATGGATGCCGCGCAGGCTGCTCTGCGCCTGACAGACCAGACGCACCGCCTTGGAATAGCCCTCGTATTCCTTCTCCATCTCGCGCAGCATCCGAATGCGGTTGTCCGCCGCGCCGGCGTCCACCGTAAGGCGGGTCTTGCGCTCCCCCGCCGCGGCCGCCCTCTTTTTTCGCTCCTCCATGCGCAGGGTATGGCCGGAGATTACGTTGGCGGCGGATTCCGCCTCCTCCCGCGCATCCTCCAGCGCACGGCGATTGGTCTTCGACTCAGCCTCGGCTCCCGCCAGCTGCGCCCCGGCGCTCTCCTGCTCCGCCAGCACCGCCGCGCGGCGCTGGGCCAGCTGAGCCAGCTCTGCGGCGGCAGCGGAACTCTCCGCCCGCGCATCCGCCGCGGCGGCTACCGCAATGGCTTCCCTGCCCCGAAGGGCCTCCGCCTCGCTCTGGGCGCCGCCGGCCCGGGCCGCGGCCTCCTCCGCCTGCGCCAGCAGCGCATTCAGGCTCTCGTTCAGCTCCGCCAGACGCCCGTCGATCTCCGCGATGCGTCCGCCGGCAGTCTCGATCTGCTTTTGCAGGCTGTCCGTCCGGGTCTCCTGCTGAGACAGCTCCTGCTCCACCCGGGTGATATTCTCCCGGTGGTGGGCAATGTCGCTCTCCAGCACGGCCACGGCCGATTCCTGCTGGGACAGCAGGCCGTCCACCTCCGCTGAACGGGCGCGTACCTGCTCCGCCTCCACATCCTTCTGGCGCATCCGCTCGCTGAACTGCTCGCCTTCGGCGTAAAGCTCGTCCAGCCGGGAGCGCGCCTGATCCCGATCCGCCTCGGCGGTGTGGAAATCCATCTCCAGCTTCCGGGCGTCCGCCTTCAGATCGTCCAGATTCTGAAGCCAGACGGAAATTTCCAGCGCGCGCAGCTCGTCCCGCAGGATCAGGTATTTTTTTGCCTTCTCCGCCTGGTCCCGCAGCGGCTCCACCTGAAGCTCCAGCTCGGCGATCTTGTCGTTGATGCGCAGCAGGTTTTCCTCCGTGCGCTCCAGCTTGCGCTCCGACTCCTCCTTGCGGTAGCGGTATTTGGAGATGCCCGCAGCCTCCTCGAACACCTCCCGGCGGTCGCTGCTGCGGGTGGAGAGGATCTCGTCGATCTTGCCCTGACCAATGAGGGCGTAGCCCTCCTTGCCCATGCCGGTGTCCAGAAACAGCTCCGTCACGTCCCGCAGACGCACGGACTGACGGTTGATGTAATACTCACTCTCTCCGCTGCGGTAGTAGCGGCGGGTGACGGCCACTTCGTTTTCCTCCATGGTGGGGAAGATATGGCCGGTGTTGTCGATGACCAGCGTCACCTGCGCAAAGCCCATGGGGGGGCGTTTGGCGGTGCCGCCGAAGATCACGTCCTCCATCTTGGCGCCGCGGAGGTTTTTCGTGCTCTGCTCCCCCATGACCCAGCGGATGGCGTCCGAAATGTTGGACTTGCCGCTGCCGTTGGGTCCGACGATGGCCGTGATGTCCTCCGCAAAGTTTAAAACCGTCTTATCGGGAAAGGATTTGAATCCCTGAATTTCCAGCGCTTTAAGGTACATGAATTTTTCTCTTCCTTTTATAACTTCTTAAATCCTTGTATTTGCAATGGTTGCAGGGTTTTCTCATTCACGCAACTTTTTAAAAATTCTTGTAATTTTTCGATCATTTGGTGTAAAAATGGTGTAAAATGGAATTTATTGGCAAAAAATTTCGAAAAATGGTGTAAAAATTTTGATTCCAATTTATGCCAATTTGATGATTCCGTTGAGACTTTTAAAACTTGCTTTCTTCTTTTGTAATGTGGCCTCATTGTAAACATCCATAGTAGTTTTGCAATTTTTATGGCCCATGACGTCTTGTACAACTTTGATGTTTGCGCCGTTCTCGCACAGTCTTGTGCAGAAAGTGTGCCGAAGGATGTGGGCGCTGATTTTTGGAAGATATTGGGGATTTCGATGCTCTTTTGCAGCTGCGGAAAACTCCTTCCGGTTGTATGCCTCGTAGATATTTTGGAGTACCTCGTAGAACGCCCCGGGAGTGTATACTTTTCCATGGCTATTCAGAAAAATGAAGTCGGTATACTCCCCGATGGAAAACGGAGGAGTTGCAGGTCTCGGCTTTTCCCTCTCTTCCAGAAGAACCGCCTTAACCTCGGAAAACATTGGGATTTGCCTTATTCCAGCCCTTGTTTTCGGCTCCGATATGCGGTACTCATATCTCCCATTCATATCTTGCTTATAGAGAATGGTGTGGTCTACAGAAATGATGTCCTCTGTGAAATTGCAGTCGTACCACTGCAGGCCAAGGGCCTCTCCAATGCGCATCCCCGTTCCGAGTAGAACGGTAATAAGCGGAACCCACTTTTGAAATTCTCTATCGGATCGTATGAATGTTAAGAGTGCGCTCTGTTCCTCTTCCGTCAGAGCATGGCGCTGTTCTGGTTCATCACAGGTAGTCCTTTTAAGTGTTTTGAAAACGTCTTTCGTTGGATTCTCGCGGATTAGATGATCTCGAACTGCCATTTCGAATATCTGGTACAGGGCAGCATGAACGCTTCTTATAGTTCCCACCTTCAATTTTTCATCAACCAACATGTGAAGGTATAGTTGCTGGACCATAGAAAATCTCACGGCGTCGATTTTGCATCTTCCAAGGCATCCTTTGATATGCTTGTTGTAAAGGCAGGTATAATTCATCTTTGTCGTTGTTTTTAGGTCTACCCTAATATCAATAAATCTCTTGAACAGATCATCGACAGTCGTTTCCTTCGCATCATCAGTCTGTATGCCATCGTCAATGTCTCTTGCGATCTGCTTCTCCATATCGCGGAGCGCATTCCTCGAGCCTTTCCCTTCCGGAGACTTATCTGTTGCTACGAGTTTCCAACTGTATATTGTCTTGCGTTCTCCTCCAATGGAGACATACCGGAACATATACTTGCCGTCTGGGCGCTGCACCTCCCCATTTCTGAGCAATCTTCCTTTGGAATCCTTTCTTTTTTCAGACATATTTTGTTCCTTTCCGAAAAAAGAGCCTGATACAAATCTATATTATAGCATCAATGGCGCCTTTTTTCAATGATTTAGTTAGATGGAAGAGCATATGTCTATGAATTGTTCAAACTTTTTTCGTTTGATTTGCGGACGCGTTCCATTCCACAAAATAAACTCCGCATCTGCATTTTCTGATATAATTCTTCTGAGCTTATTTTCTCCGATGCGAAAATACAGAGCCGCCTCTTCGACTGATAGCGTATATTTTTCCCAAACTGGGATTTTACAGTCCATCCTACCTCCTATATGTAAAACGAAGGGGAGAGCTTAACGCTCTCCCCTATTTTTTACTGGTACAATAGCCTCATCCTATTTCACGATCGTATTGACGTAGATATGCTTCCCAACCGTTGGATCGTTTCTCGAGGCCTCGTCAATCGCGTCTGACATATGCTGGACAAGATCGTTGAGGGACTTCCACGGGGCTGTCCCCTTAATATATTTATTCAGGTAGTACTCTTCTCCATCTGCAGACTGTGGGAAGGAAAAGAACGACGCAAAGTTGTGCGGAGGTCTTGGGACGTATCTGTGTTCTTCAACATTGCCATTCTCAGCTGCGTAATGCAGAGCGTGCATGCAAAAGATCCCCTTGTCTGTTCCGCCAACGATGAAGTTCATGACGTACGGTTTTGTGTTGGATAGATAGTCTCGGAGTATATCGGATGCCTCCTCCACTGACATCGTACTTGTGCGGTTGCGGTATTTTCTGAATGGCTTCATAAAATCCGATGCGTCTTCCCCTATTCCGGTTACTCCTATGACGAGGTGCTGGTTCAGGGCTTTCGTTTTCTTAAAGTCGTCTCGGATAACAAACGGAGTCCCGTCCTGATTGTATTTGACCAAACGTCCATCGGATACGAACGTGCAAAAATTTGTTCCGCACACAGCCACGATTGCGCTCATAGACACATCGCCCCTGGTGGAGCATATCATGTCTCCGGGATCTGCGTCAATCAGAATGGATCTCCCCCATCCCATCAGTTTGTCCCAGTACTTCCGAATCCTCCGCGAGAGGGATCGTCCAGATGTTCGACCGTGACGAAGTTCAGGCTCGGCTGCTTCTTCTCAATGCGCATCTGGCAGATGCGTGTGTTCTTGGGGATGTGGGTGTCCTCAAAGGCGATGGCAGGCATTCGGATCTGATCTTCTTCTCCGCAGTAGCTTTCATCTACAATGCCCATGGAATTCGCGCAGACGATCTTCCAGTTTTTGTAAGTGGAGCTCCTCGGCAAAATATGGATTTCATAGCCCGGTTTATTGACCTTGATCGCAACACCAAGCGGGATGAGCTTAAAGTCTCCGGCTTTCATATCGACGTCCTCGGCGCAGCGCAGGTCGATCCAGTCGCTTCCTTCAACCTGCCGAATAGGGTCAATGTCGGTAAAATATTTGACAGACAGGGTAATACTCTTCTTAATCAATCCCGATGCTTCTCCTTTGCATTTTTCATTTTGGCGATGTGTGCGGTGATGGCGTCCTGTGCTTCAGGAGGTACGGTATAGGTGTCACATGACATTCTGCCCCATGCCCCGGCGGTGGCGTCCGTGTTGATATCCGTGTTGACAGGAGTAGTCGTAATACTCGGCGATGTCACCCATTGGGGTTGTATCGTGGCGTAGTCGCTGTACTCCCTTGACTCTGTTGTGACGGTCTTTTTTGTGAGGTTACCTGCCGTGTCATATTCGTAGGTCTCGGTGACCTTGGTGACTTTTGTCATATGCGGTTCTCCCTTGCGTCATCTAAATTTTTTATCCTTGACTGGATATTATAGAGGACATCGTCCTCAGTAAGCTCATCGCAGAACTCATCCCGGGTGATACAATCGCCGCAGATATATTCTCCGGTCAGCAAATGATAATATGTAGCGGTAATAGATCTTCCACAGCGATCACAATACAGATTCATTTGGCTCCCCTGCTTTAATATAGAGGCCGCAATGGCATGGCCCCGATTTAGAAGAACTCCTGAACTCAAGGCATGGGCACCTGGTGTACTCGTTTTTGTCCAACTTACATGGGCAGTATCCGTCATTTTTAAAAAGAGCCGAAACAACGTGGTTTGCCTTTTCGGTATCGGGGTTAAGCATAATATTCATACTCAGTTGACTTTCCTTTGGAAGAGATTCGTCTGATCGTTGAGGATTAAGCTCCCCTTTGACACAGAGTAAAATCTTTGGTTGGTTTTTTCCGAATCGAGCCCTCCGCATTCTCTGCGATATCTCCCGATCTTGATGTAATCTAAGTCAAAGATGAGATTGCTCACATCTTGAAGAGAATCGCATCCGCTGTACAGGCACGCCTTTATTCCGCAAGACCTGGCGATTGTAATAAGCCCCCGTAGTTCCTCGGGGTTCTGATCTCCGCCCATAAAACATACAGCCGTGATATAAGGAAGATACATACGCAGAACTCGTTCAAAGTCATCGGATAGAAATCTCCCTTCGTATGCCCACAAATTTGGTGAGTGGCAGCCCTCACAATGATGAGGGCAGCCACTCACGTTAAACACTAAGGCGGTTTCATTTGGTACTTCCTGAAATGCTACTGTATATCCCTGATACTTAAGCCTCTCCATAGAACCTCTTGTCTGCTTCTTTTTGCCTCTCTTCTGAAAAGCGGGAAACACGCTTTAAGTACCCGATGACTCGCGTAATATAGTCAAGGTTTTCGCTTCCACACTTGGGGCATTTGCTGAGTTTATGCTTGCTGATATATCCGCATTCGTTGCAAATCGTGTTGGGTATGTTGAAGGTAAAATAAGAACATCCCGTCCGAATGGCCGTCTTAAGCAGGTGCTCATATTGATCTTTGGTCAGATGTTCTGCCAGATTTCCATGGAGAGCAGACCCTCCGTCCAAATATCTTGTGAGTTTTGCTCCATGAAGGATGAACTTGTCCACGATATTGCAGGACTCATCTTCGACCTTATAAAAATAGCTGTTGTAGCATTCACTCGGGACGAAATATCCATCTTCTTTGTCCCACTTGGCATTCTTAACACCCAAATTTTCTGCAGGCACGAATTCTGTGTTGAACATGATTTTATCCGTCTTCGCGGAACGATTTGCTTCGTATATAGGCTTCAGGATATCTTCGCCATATTTGAAGTAGGCCTCATTTGGAGAAATATCTATGCCGAGGAATTCAGCCCCTTCTACGAATCCGTTAATTCCAATCGTGAGATACTGTTTGTCGAGGCTAATATACTCTGCTTTGTAAACGCTTAGAAGTCCGGAATCGAAGTTGTCTTGAACGATGGCGTTATAAGCCAGAAGGTACTTATGAATTTTCTCTACCTGACATTTAATGGCGTCTCCAATGGGGATTCCTGCCTTGACGGAGTCTTGAACCAGTCGATTGATATTGATCGTCATTACACCCTTCGAGCCAGTCGACACCCCTCCGGCACCAAGGGTGTAAGAGAAGGTGTTGTCTTGAACCTCGTTCCGGAGCCGACAACACGATGCCAACGAGTCAACGCTGTTACTTGTGTATACAAAGAATGAATGTCCCTCTGCGTACATCTTCGCAGTAAAATCTGACCACTCGCGATCTACGTAATCATTCCCGTCGTTGAGCAAATTAACTGTCTCTACGGGGAATGTCAGAACCTCTTTGAGTCGCTCCGCATTAAACCACTCCATAAAATCTTTCTGGAGGAAGTTGAGCGTTTCCCACTCCGGGGCGCTTCCGTCTGGGAAAATGAAGTTTTCAAACATTCCATTAAAGTAGGGCGCGTCAAAGTAGGCGATGTTCCAAAAAACAGATTGGAAATCTCTCGCGGCTGCCGGCTGGTTGATGCTATAGACGACTTGCTGGAATTTGTCGTGAACCAGATCCCTCATTGTCCGCCTGCGCAGAACTCCATCGGCTGTGACTGTTTCTTCCCACCGATCCGGGTAATTATCCCCGTAATCCTTTCGAATGAAATAGTCCATGTACATGAGAAACTCCGGGGTAGAAACGGCGCCGGCAAATTGCGCCGCGATGGCAAATACCAGATTGATAAACGATCCGCAAAAGCTGTCCAAATTTGTGGGAGCCGAAGCCATTCCACCGAGGGTCTTCAGGCCGTTAAACAGGAACGGGTACATGGTGATGCTAACGCAGTATGGGTATATGCTGGTTTCGTCGTGCTTATAAATTTCGTGGCTTTCAAGCTGTCGGATATACTCCTCGGCCAACTCAGCGCCATACATTTCGGTGATCTTATCGATCATCATCAGGCGATTGTACCCAATCTTCTCCTTTTTACAAAGTTCACCGCTGCAAGTGGCGATATTTTTATTCTCCACGTTGGCATTTGCATCCACTTCACTGCCGCTGGCAGCATTGGTCGCAATGCGGTATTTCTTAATAAAGTTGACATACTTGCGATATTGGCTGTTATATTTCTCTGTAAGCATTTAGTCCTCCCTGCTCCGCACCCACTGAAAAGCGTCTTTTGCCATCAAGAGTTCACCGTTAACTGACAAAACGGGAGCGCTTTTGATTCCGATCTCTCTCATTCTGTCTTGGTCGGTGCATACTTCAAAATGAATTTCTCGCTTCTGAAGCAGCATTTCCAGCATTTTGCATTGAGGACATCCGATTGTGTAAAGGATTATGTTCTCTGCCATCAATTCTCCCCTTCCTGAAGTCCAACAAATCTTGCGATCATACCAACCGTCTCCGCAAGGTTCTCATTTTTTACAAACAGCGCCGTATCAAATTTATCGGACACGGTTCTGGCGCTCTGCAGGAACTGAGCGTCTGACGCCAATCTCTCTCGGATCTCTTCATCCGTGCTGCCGCGCTCTTTCATTCGATTTTCACGATATTCCGCGTCTACGTCGAGATATACGAAGAACAATTTCCGTTCTGCGGAATAGATATCCGCCAACACCGACGCTCCGTACGGATCGACAACATAGATATCCGCCTCGTCGATCTGTTGCCGCGTGGCCCCGTAGTGGTGCCCGTTGATCTCCGTCCACGCAACCAGCTGTTTGCCTTGGCGCAAGGATTCAAACTCGTCCCTGGAACAGAAAATATGACCGACCTCGCCATCTTCTCTCGGCGCGCGAGTTGTATAAGATGCGGTTTGCTGTAAAGTATATCGACTGCACAATCTCTGGGCAACAGTTGTTTTACCGCTTCCTGATGCTCCGATCAACAGAACTAAAGGTTTCATTCCTTCCCTCCCGTGATAATCTCGCTGTACGGCAGGGACTCGATCCAGCCACAGTATGTATGCCACTCGTCCAGCTTGTGGTTCTTCCGTTCCCGGTACTGCTTTGCCAGAACCTCGTAGTCAAGCATCAAAGTGGATCTCTGATTATAAGAGGACGGGAGCAGCTGGATCATTTGCCACCAATATTGTTTTTTGCTTTCCGGATTCTGCTCGTTCTGCCAGCTTTCCCGATAGTAGTTGAGCATATTGATCGTGAGTTGCAGGTTATCTTTCGGTAAGCAGTTGTTCAGAACCACTTCTCCGTCTTTCATGCAGCATGTCATATGCTCTGCAGAATCCCATCCAAGCAGGTGTGCGCAGCTAAAGTCTTCCAGCGTGAATCGTTTATCTTGAATCTTATGCATGGTGGAACAGGAGTTTCGGACGGTACCAATCTTATAGGTATCAAATTCTTTCCACCAATACAGCGGAGCAACGACGTCGACCCACACCGCGATCATCCGGCGGTATTTGCTCTCTGAAGTAGTCTTATTCATGCGCATCATGAGATCATGATCGGCTTCCCCGATATGAAAGCCTCCCGGGCTTGCGGCATCCTCGCAGCTGTCGCTCTTTTCCCAGCTGTTCATTGGATTGCGCAGTCCACGAATCGCCGGCTCCCAGCCGCACACCAGAGTATTTCCGATAGAAATCAAATAAGCCCTCCTTTACAGGTATCTGGGATTTACAGATCGATCATCCCAGTATTCGTCCGCTCCAACCTTGCGGGTATCCTCTCCCCAATAATCAATCCAGTCCTGGCACGACTTGTTGATCGCGTCGAATTCCAGTCCGGCGCTGGTACATGCATGTACGGCGGCGTTAAGAGAAGGTCCTCGTCGCGTAGTCCACAGAATCAATTCGCTGCCGGATTCCTTTTCTTTCTTTGCCGCATTGATGACCCTCCAGATGGGAGGGCCTACATCCGGGTAGTTATCCTCAAATAGTGTCCCGTCAAAGTCGATTGCGATGCATCTCTTCGGCATAAGTCCTCCTCAATAGAAATAGTGGTTTCCGATTTTCATGTAGTCGCTTGTTCTGGGTCTGCTTGTATTGAAAAACAGGTATGTTTCTTTAACCTGATAAGTCGTTTCATGTGTGACTGTATAAACTGCCCTATAGGCCTCAGTCAGTTTGGCAAGTTCTTTTACCGGACGCTGCGTAAGAAGGCCGGCGGACGAGAATTGGGTTTTCTGGTAGACTACGTCATTGATATTGTTGGGGAACCGGTCGGACAGTACCCGATTGAGTACAATCTCTGCGACGGCGCACATCCCTTCAAAACTCTCTCCGCGCGCCTCTCTGTACACGACCATTGCCATCAGTCCGCGTTCATAATCGGTCATAGAATCTGCAAAGGAATAATACTTACCATGTTCTACTGATTCAGGCTTTTGTGCGCTGTCATAGACGGCTGACGTCGACAGAAGCCTTGCAGGCTCCTGCTGAACGATCTTCTTTTCCTCTGTTCCTCCCCCGGCGTCGCAGGTAGTGAATGAGCAGAGGGAAAAACAGATGTTCCCCATGATGGAAAATAAAAATATAATTGCTATGATCCTATTTGAAAAATTGCTTTGACGTCGAATAGGATCACCTCCTCACTCTAATATTTTGTAGTCAAGCAGTTCCCAATATCCTTTCTGGGTTTTGCGAAGCGACGCTGCGTAAATCACGTCACCGCGCTTGACCGGGGTCCTCTTCATCAACGCGGGGGATAAATCCAAAGAGGCCGTCTTCCCAGACCCGACGCTCTTTGTTTTCAGTTTGATCTTCCACACTCCGCCCTTGTCGCTCCATTTGTTCTGCAGCTCATATGTGTCGAGAATATACAGCTTCCTTCTGTCCTCCTCTTTGCCGGTCACGATATCGACGTAGCCCAGTATATCGAGCTGATTCGCGGCTTTTACGCGGTATGGGAGATCGGGCGGAGGATTTGATAAAATGAATGTTTGGTAGTCATTTAGCAGCCCCTCCATGTCCGTGATGGTATAGGACTTCAATTCCCCTTTGACTCCCTGATCTGTCCCGTGTAGGGCCACCAGATGCCTCAGAGCGGCATCTGTGAGCTTGTCCTTCTTTATTGTTTTGCTCTTGCCATGATTGAAGAAATCGAAGAACTCTGTCATGCGAAACAGGGTGGCCTCGTTGCCAAAACGAGAAAAGTAATCTATCTGAATCAGTGGATTGACTTTACTGGACTTGATTCCTCTCTCGTCAAGCCACTGCAAAACCTTGAAAAAGTTTTTTTCCTCTTTATTTTCGAGAAAGCACTGATACAGGATATTCCCAACGTCGCACCCAAACCCTTTGATTGACGACAGAGAATTGGTGATCTCATTGGACGCCGGATATGCGAGGATGCCTCGGTTGTCCTGCCCGTACCTGAACGGAGGGAAAACAATATGGAAATATTCTTGAGCTTCGTCCCTCAGTTCATTCATCTTATCTTTGTCGCCCTTTGCCTCATATATCCGCAGGGCGGTCTGATAGAAAGCGAGCGGAAAGTGCGCTTTAATCCATGCTTCGTATAGGCTGTCGAGGGCCACGCAGTATGAGTGACTACTATTGAACGAATAGTGCGCGGAGTCTTCAATGATCTGCCATAGCTGGTTTGCGAGAGCGTCCGCTTCTCTTTCAGATTTTCCCTCTCTGTTGATCATTGTTTCTTTGAATCCATCGGTAAACTTTCCTTTATACGCAAGAACCTTTTCTGTTCGCTTTTTGGCAATGTTCTTAATGGCCGTATAACAGTCAGACATGTCAATTCCTGCGTAATTGAGCGCCGCCATCTCCTGTTCCTGATACAGCACGAACGAATTGGGCATCTCCTCAGTCTGGATCAGTTGGTCGAATGCCTCCACACCGTATTTAAACGGGACTCTGGACTCAAAGGTCTTGTACATAGATTTGAAACCTGGTCGGATGGCAGCCACAAAGGCGGCAAGCTCGGAGATATTGCGTGGTTTATACTGGCCGACGCGGGCTGATGTCCCCGTGTTTTCGCATTGGTTCAAACACTGGGTGCAGCCTTTTTCATAGAGTTTCCATGCTGAGTCCTCAGGGGGGCACATTTTGAGCAGCTGATCGACGTCCGGGAGATCAACCCCGGCAGACGCATAGGAGTCATAAATTTGCTCCACGCAGCTTACCTTGAGAATATCATTTTTAAGAAAATGGTTTTCCTCCGCCCAGTGTCCGTCGATGGCTGCGCACAGATGATCCTTAACCTTAACAAGCCCAAATTGTTTTCGGATACTGCCCTGATACAGGAGGTATGAGCATGGGGCAATAGACCATGAAACAATCAATCCTCTGTAGTCGGCGCTCTTCCTAAAGATGTCTTCATATTGATGATCGATAAAGTCCATTACATCGACTGAATCCTTGTCGTCTTCGTCGGTGTGTTTCAGCGTGTCTTCGTATCGCTTAATCTGATCTGAAATCCCGTTTGCGATCTCAAAAGGAACACCTTGAGATTTTGCGTATAGCTTCCATGCGGCTGAGATTTTCATGGTTCCATAACTGACCATTGGATACGCGTGGTCCTCTCCGAGGACTTGTTGCTGCGCGTCTGCGAATTTTTGCTGGTTGTCGACATTATGATCGATCCATTACTACCCCATCTTTCGATGTATTTTGAAGGGTGTAGACTATACCACAATCGTTGATATTATCTTGGATTCCTCTTGGTAGTCGTTGCGACCTTCCCGTGCCGCGTACGCAGTTTAGGGCTGTGTCACAGGATTGCCCAATCTTTAATCTTGTTACCATACCGTTGTAGTTAACAGCGCCAGACTTCGATTTCTCTTGTCTTTGGTAATTAAAGCTCTAAGGGTTTTCCCTGTTATTCGAGGTTATTCAATACGCATCACTGCGTAAGGCGACTATGCTACGGAAGAAGGCGATGAAAGCGAAATCCAATGTAGCCCGGCTGCTGTACGAGTTGGGTGATCTATTGCTACAGTGAATGATGCGTCCCACTTCACGTTATATTTTTCTTTGGCAAATTTCACACAATCAAAAATTTCGCCAGTTTCTACACACTGGATTCTCTTGCTTTTAGGATTTTTCGCATCTTTATATCTTCTGGAGTCACGCTGCTTGTTGCGAAGGGCACTTTTCATACCCTCCGTCCAATGATGCCCGAAATTTGGGTTTGACTCTCCTTGCACAAGAGATGAAATCTTTTCTTTAAATTCTTTGCTTTGATATGTACTGTCTGGCAAATGACGTTTACGAATAACTTCTTGCTTCCATCCCTCATTTTGCCATCTTTTCTTTGAAGCCTCAGCCATATGGGCTTTATGTTCCTCGGAAAACCGATGCCCCCGTATCCCATCTCCACCATCTGTCTGATTGGTAAGCCTATAATTATTGTGAGCTCTATACCATAAGACAGTGTCGTGCTCTAATTGAAAAGCGTCTTCTTCATAAAGATTATCTTCAATAATACGGACAGCACATTCGTGTGTATTGTACATATCTAAAAAGAATTTATTTCTTCCTCGGATTGTGGTACATCTATCACCACAACCTTTGCCAACATAAAAAACTTCGCCTGTGGGAACTATGTACCATTCGTATACATAGTATTTGTTTTCCATTGATATCTTCTTTCGTTATTTAATCGGGTAACGAGTGCGAATCAAGAATTCGCGTTGTCGACATGAATCGTTCGGGGTACATTTTTACCGATGCCTGAATACGATCTACTCCGGTAAATCCGAGCAGCATATTGGTGAAAAAACTGACGGCCGAACCTCTTCCGGTCTTGGTGAGTCGGCCGCCGTTTTCTTTCCCCTGCCTGATGATGTGGTAGTTGGTGATGAAGTAATCCGCGGTGTGGGTGTCTTCGACCACCTGAACTTCTTTTTGGATTTCAGATATGTAGTGATCCCATTTCTTCGGATCTACTTTTACTTTGTAGGCATCCCACCCGCTCCAGATCAGACGCTCGTATTCGGCGTTTTTTTCTTCCTGCGTCCATCCCGGGTAGAGGGATGGCATCTTAATTTCATCCGTGAAAATATCACTGTCGTATGGCTGCACTTCGGCAAAGATGTCGGTTTGAGAAATTGCTGCTGATATCTGATCTCCGCTAAGCACACCCTGTTGAGCGAACCGTTCGTAGGTTGTTTTTTCATCCGGGTAGTCAAGATACCACCCTTGCTCGTCGGGATAGTTCATGTCCTTCGACAGCAGGAAGTCTGATCTGGTTTGTGCGTCTCGCGGGAAGATATAATGGGAGTCACATCCCGCGATGAGTGGAATTTGGTATTTGTCGTGGATCTTCAGAATTCGTTCATTCAAAAGAGTTTGGCTCTCTGTATTGTGATACTGGACCTCAAGGAAGAAATTATCGCCGAAATGATCGGCGATTTGAAGCCATTTATCTTCCGCGTCCTCATATCTCCATCCGGCTATGCAGGCAGAGGTCGCCCAGATGTCGTCCTTCGGAAGCCTCCGGAGCAGCTCCATATCCAGCCGGGGCTGCCGATAGAAGCCGCTGATATTTGCTTCCGAAAGGACATCGTTTAGCGATTGCCTTCCGTTTTCATTTTTCGCCAGCAGAATAACGTGGCAATTCGACAGATCTCTTTCTGCGCGATCGGCGACCCAGTAGGCTTCGGCTCCGATTAAGGGCGTCAGGGAATATTTCTTTGCTGTTTTCATCGTATCCCAAACGTTCCCGCACCATCCATGTTCTACGGAGGAAAGAATGGATTGCCCGAGATCGACCGCCCTTTTGGCGTAGTCTTCCATTGTGACGACCGAATCGGAAATTCTTACGTTGGTCCAGCTCGAATGTTTATGATAATTCTGTATGCGGCCGATCTCCTCTCTTTACTGCATCTGATCAGCCCATGTGCTGATCCAGCCTCTGTGGTTGGTGTGCAGTTCGCAGACGGCGCATCGATCCTGCCCCCGGAAATGCTCCAGATACGGGATAAACCCGCTCTTGTCGGCGTGGTTGATCAGATCGCACTGTTCGCGCTGTCCGATACAAATGACTTTGCATCCGTCTGTTGTGCGGGTGAGAATCGTCTTGATTTGGTCTACAAAGCCGTTTTGCGTCTCGTCGATGATCAGGATTGTTCCGGGCTTGATTGTTCGGCCTCGCATCCAGATATCCGTAACGCAGGTAATGTACCCGCCTCCAGCGGGCTGCCAGTCGTCGGAAGCCGTGTTGATGTCCGTGTACTGGTTGATGTTGAGCGTCGGCGCCGCATCATACAACGGGAGGAAATACGGAGACAGCTTTGTCTCTGTCGTTCCGGGGCGATATCCGCAGCGCTGTTCCTTCTCGCTGTGCGGGATCATCAGATATTGGATTTCGTTGTACGCGCCGCTTTTCACCAGAAGTTTTGCCGCTCCGAGGGCGCAAACTGTTTTTCCGCTTCCGCTTCGGGCGTTGCAGAACACAATGTCGATCTCCGGATCGAAAATCTTCTTTACGAATTCAATTTGATCCGAGTCGAGCTTCAGTCCGTAAAAGCTCTGTGCGTCCAGCTCCTTTGGAATCTCAGAGGATTCTTCTTTTATGGCAGTCATTTTTTTCTTGGTAGACACCTATATAATCCTGTCCCTTTCTGTTATTCTGCAAATCCCCACTGATAGGCCTGCGTAAATGACCCGGAGGGAAAGTCGAATCTCACTCGGTAGAAATACTTTTTGGGGTGGATATACGTCACGGTTCCCTCTTTCCACGCCCCGTTCCCGCGGTCGAAAAAGACGCGGCATGTCACCTTGGCTCCGATCGCGACACAGGAATCCTGCGCTTGCAGCGGGGGATCATCGTCGATGATTGCAGAACAGCGTGCAAGATAGGCGTTTAAGTTATTCTTCAATATGTAACCTCTCCATATTTATTGTGAAAAGGAAACCGGAAAGGGCCTGTCTACAAACGACTATACGACCGCAGAAAAAGACAAACTCGGCGGGATCGCCGCCGGTGCCAATAACTACACGCTTCCTGCCGCCTCCGTCTCCACTCTCGGCGGCGTTAAAGTCGGCGCAGGTCTGTCGATTGACGGGACCGGGACGCTGAACTCAACCTACGGCGGGACGGCCGACAGCGTGGCGTGGACTGGTGTTACCGGGAAGCCCACGACCGTCGAAGGGTACGGTATCACGGACGCCGTCGTCATTGACGGAAACTATGTCCATACGGACAACAACTACACCGCTCTCGAGAAAACGAAACTCTCCGGCATCGCGGCCGGAGCGGACGTGTCTACGATTACGTCCGTAAAAGTCAACGGAGTTGCTCTGACGCCGTCAAGCAAAGCGGTTGATATCACCGTGCCCACCGATAACGCATCTTTGGCCAATGGAGCCGGCTATCAAACGGCATCACAGGTGTCTTCCGCCGTCTCCACGGGAACCGCAGGAAAGGCCGATAAGTCCACTTCTCTGTCCGGGTATGGGATTGCGGACGCCTATACGAAAAATGAGATCGATGCCAAGATCACGAGCACGTACAAGGCTGCGGGCAGTACGGCTTTTGCGAGTCTCCCGACGCCCGCCTCATCAAATGTCGGGTTTGTCTACAATCTGACCGATGCCTTCACTACGACCGCATCTTTTGTCGAAGGGGCCGGGAAGAACTATCCGGTCGGAACGAACGTGGTGATTGTTGACGTCGGCAGCGGAACCTATAAATACGATGTGATGGCTGGTTTTGTTGACCTGAGCGCATACGCGAAAACCGCAGATATCACGGCGATTACGAACAGCGAAATTGACACAGTCGTTGCCTCTTAAAAAGGGGTGATATGATGGCTTCTACTGCATTTTTACAATGGGCCGGGAGTCTGAATTCGGCGTGGTGGAAAGCCATTGCTGAACAATCAGACCCTGTTTCCGCATATAGCACATACACAGGGCAGGTTTCGTCTGTGCTTGGTAGTTCCACCGTGGGTGATAACTGTATCTATCTTGACGACTGGGCCCTTAACGTTTCCAAATCTGACGCAAGGGTCTTGGCGGGTACTTTTTCCGGAGGCAATCGGTTTTCTCTGTCTTTTACTTCATCCGGCAATTACTATGGCACGAATGATGTATTTATTCAAAGCTCTTTTGTTGCTCCCGTTGCTGGAGTCTATGTAATCACGCCCTCCGTTCAAAACAGTGGGCAAACAGGTGGAAATACTAACTGGCAGCTATATAAGACTGATTTAACCACCGCAAATAAAGTTTTCGATCAGACCACCCTTTCCGATCATTCCGTCTCGCTTGAAGTGGGAACAACTTATATTTTCGTTTATAAGTTCATGAACGTTTATGCCTCTGCTTCTGTCGTGAATATTGTTGGTGCGGCTCGCTTGTTATACCCCTCTGGGCAGCTTTCCGCTGTTGGAACGGCTCAGAACATTGACCTTTCAAACAATTCCCGCACGGGTTCCCTATCCGGGGACTATACGTATGCTCCAGATGGAGGAACTTCGCAAACATATACCTCGGCGTCCATTGTTGATGAGGTTGGTTTGTCCTTGCATAACTTGGCTACGTCGACCTCATACGCGATCAGCTCCTGGTATTATGATTATGTGGCACGGGCCTACCATCTGAACTTAACCGATACCACATATCCAAGCGCGGTTGTGACGCACGGAGACGATGGCGCAACAGTAGTTCTGACTGATGCGAGCAGCAATACGACGACATATACATACGGATATTCCAGCGGATCGACAGCAACGGTAAGCAAATATCTGGCGCTCGATGGGCTTATGTATCTGTGGTCCAAGATCAAAGCATTGATCCCTACAAAAACATCAGACTTGGCCAACGATAGCGGATATATTACAACTTCCTCAGTCCCGACAAATGTATCGTCTCTTACGAACGACAGCGGGTATATCACGTCGTCTGGATCAATTACAGGAAATGCTGCAACCGCCACCAAAGCAACGCAGGACGCCAGCGGGAATGTGATTGCGGACACCTATCTCACAAAGGCGGGCGGCACTGTCACAGGGAAGCTGTCTGTATCCAATATCGGCGATACCGCGGTCGGAGATTCTCTCGCCGTTTCGGGAAATTTCGTTGCGGGCAGTGCGACCAAGACGACCTATTCCATGCTGGCCACTACCCGCAAGTGCAGCAGCGATGGCGGAAATGTGAACTCTGCAACGTTCTTTACAAACAGCGACGGAACGGCAAAGTTTTGCCACAAGCGCGGAGATACCGCCTCCGACGACGACGCCTATATGCTGTTCGACGCTACAGGGTTCTGGGTTGCGTATTCAGGAACCAAAGGCACCAAAGCATCTACTCTGTACGCCGTTCTGGACGCCAATACAGGGTATACGAAGACGCAGGCAAACGCACAATTTGCTACCGCTGCCGATCTTACGGATTGTGAGACAGCTCTGCAATCAATCTGACAAAACTGTGTTTTTATGATGTAAAATTCCGCAATACACGCGCAATATCGCACATATATGTACGTTATGCGTGGAATTTGTGTCTGCTTTTTAATCACGCGGAGGGGCTTGTGCCCCTCCATTTTTATAAAGGAGGGAAAGAATGTCTCTTTCTTCTCAGTTGACCCGAGTGGCTGGAGGGACAAAGGATACCCTCAAGGCGCTCATCAATGCTCTCGGAGGCAATATTACTACCGAAACCATTGACCAATATGCTGCCAAGGTTGCGGCGGCGAACATTGTCAACAAGACGTACGTGGACACGGCTGACGGCACGAAAGCCGACAAAAAGGTTCCGTCGACAGCCGGCAACATCGCAACGCTTGACGCGAGTGGAAATCTGGTGGACAGCGGAACGAAGCCTGCGGACTTTGCGGGGTCTACGCACGCAGCCACTCATAAAACCGGCGGGGCAGATCCGATTACTCCCGCCGACATTGGTGCGGCGGTGGAGGCATTGGAGACTTCTACAAAGGCCAAGTTTGCCCCCGACGCACCATCTACGCTCAACGAGGCGCTGAGCCTGCTGGGGCGGTTTAACGCGGGGCTGGGGAATGAGTACGTGTGGAGTAAGACAAAAAGCAAAGTAGTTGTATCCGTGGCATCAAATACAACTGCAAAAACTGCTGCAAGTGTGAATTCTACTGTTTCATATAGTTCTTCTGCTTCTATCTCAAATGGAAGTGTAGTTCTTGATAATCCGCAGAGTGTTACGCTTGACTTTGCTTATAATACAGATAAATCAATTTTAAACGGAAAATATTGTATCATTTCGGACATTGGGAGTTCAGTTATATACGTTATTTCAACCTCGTATAATTCATCAACGAGTAATACAACAATTAACTATAAAGCTGTTAGTGCTATTACAGAGGTTATCCTCTATGGCTACGTCAACTCCCCATCCTCTGACGCCTATCCTCCCTCTGTGTCCGACGGCTACACCTACACCGCGCTGGGACAGGGGGGGAGCAAAGTCAGGATGGCAAGCGGAAGCTATACGGGCACGGGCACTTACGGCTCGGCAAATCCGTGCAGTTTAACGTTCGATTTCGTGCCGAAGATTGTGATTGTTTCTTCTAATGGTCTAACACCCGGATATTATTATTGGAATTCCGGTGGGTTTGTATGGACATCGGGGCAGACAAGGGGTTCTCTCGGCGCTGAAGGCAACTGTACCTTCACCATTAGTGCAAATACACTAAGTTGGTATACTACCAATAACGCAAATACTCAATGTAACATCATTGGAACAACTTATAATTACATTGTCATCGGCTAAAGGAGGCACACATGAAAATCACACATTTGAATCCCTCCGGGGCATACGGCCCTGTGCAGGACTGGCCTCACGATACGCCTCCTGACGGTTATACAGAGATCACCGCTGACACCACGGAGTTTTTCAATGGATTCATCGTCCCGATCGAGGAAAACGGCGTGATCGTTAGCTTTACCGAGAACGTTTCCGCGCACAAATCGTGGACGGACGCGGAGGCCGCAAAACCCGCTCCTGCCCCGTCCGAAGGGGAACAACTTCGGGCGGATGTGGACTATCTGGCCGCCATGGCGGGGGTGGAATTATGAGCAAGGTCGCAGAACTGGCGAAGAAATATTATCCTGCGCTCTGGGATATAAATCGTCTGAAATTCCTTGTTGCGGCAGGCAGGTTGACGGAGGAAGAGTACGCGGCCGTTACCGGTGAGACGTACGCCGCCTCGTAAGTGGGCGGAGTTGATGGTTGCAATTATTTGTTTTTCATAGATTTGGAGGCATGAATGCCAATTTTTTACACCGAGGAACTTCCGAATGACAAGTGGAGGTTCGAAATATATGTCAACACAAAGAAGCTCACCGCCGCTCAGATTGTTTCCCAGAAGAAATGTACCCGCATTATCAACCTTGGGTATTTTGACCTTGAGAGGTTTAAGCCGGTAAGCGGACTGATTGTTGGCGGAAAGGTTTTACAAACGCCTGAATATCACGATTGGGGTATCACCATAGACACTCACGGAAATCTGTCGCGTGGCGTCCCTTTGGCTGGGGCGGGAGCACTTAACTGGTGTCCCGCTCAGCCCCCCATGTTGAAAGGCGGGAAAAGGGCAGCGTCTGCTCAGTCGTTTGGACGGAATGGTACGACAATGGTCGGATTTAAGGCAGACGGCACTCCTGTTTGGCTGACCTGCCTTAAGTCAAAAGGCCGGATTCCTCTTCTTACCGAAGGGGCTACGTCCAAAGAGGCGGTGGACAAGCTGGTTTCTATTGGGTGTGTAGATGTTCTGCGTTATGACGGGAGTTGGTCGACACAGGACAATATGCATGGTGTCTGGCATCTCCCCGGTCAGTACCGCGTTGTCTATACGCTGCTTCTCGCCTATCCGCGAAATGAGACCAAAGCAACGCCGAGTCCTACGTCGCCCACATCGTATCCGGTGCCTACGCGCACGCTGAAACTGGGTTGCTCCGGCGAAGATGTGAAATGGCTGCAGTACCGGCTGAACCAAAAGATCGGAGCCGGCCTTCCTGTAAATGGAGGGTACTGGAATCTGACCGAGGCTGCGGTGCGCGTGTTCCAACAGCGTAACGGTTTGGATGACGACGGTGTCGCAGGCCCGCTGACAAGGAAAGTGCTTTTACAATGAATAAGCAAAAAAAGAAGGTCGAATTCTCAAAAATCATCTGCATAGTGGCGTTTGCCATTTTCCTGTGCCTCGGCATTTGGATCATCGGCAAATACTACGGTCTGGTAGAGCTGTGCATCCAAAACGGGTTGTCTGTCCTCCCGGATGCCGCGCTCCCCATTGCGTCCATTACATTCATCCTTGCCCCGATTATTAGCTATCTGGCCTATCAGGGAGGTTTGAAAAAGAGCCGGAACAAATACGGCGTTGATCCGGACGGGCAGCCGTATTGTCGAAAGGACGGTGATGACGCGTGACGGACATCGACAAGCTGATTGCGGTCGAGCGAAAATATCTCGGCTATACTGAGTCGCCTCCGAACAGCAATCGCACAATTTTTGGCGAGTATACCGGCACCAACGGGCAGGCATGGTGTGCCTCCTATCAGTGCAAGTGCATCAACGAAGCGGGGCTGTCTCGGTATGTTTACGGCGGAAAGAAATTTGCCAGTTGTACGGCTCTCATGAATTATCATAAAAAGCTTGGGCAGGTCGTTACCTCCGGTTATCGGAAGGGCGACCTGCTTCTGTTTCAGTTCAACGGAGACCCGCTTCCAGACCACATTGGCCTTTGCACCGGACGGAACGGCGACGTTCTTATGTCTATTGAGGGGAATACCTCGGTAGGGAATGACGCAAATGGCGGAGAAGTCATGGAGCGGCCTCGCAAAGAGTCACTGGTGCTTTGTGCCGTGCGTCCCTTCACTTCTGGAGGTCAGGGCACATCCGATGCAAAACCGGCTTACAGGCCCGATAAACGCCTCGTAGCGGGTATTCAGGCAGAGCTCAACGAGTTGTACGGCTTTGGCCTTTCAGTCGACGGCGTGTACGGATCAAATACAAAACGAGCGTTGATAAAGGCTATCCAGTCTGAGCTGAACCGCACATATGGTGCGCACCTCATCGTTGATGGAGCGTGGGGAGCCAAATCGATTTCAGCGTATCACACAGTATCGATCAAGTCGTCAGGCCGCCTTGTGCGGTTGGTGCAAATGGCGCTCTGCATCAAGCAGGAGAAGATCGACATTGACAGTATCTTCGGGATGGAAACCATGGACGCCGCAAAGGCGTTTCAGGAGTCCCGCCGCATCAAAGCGGACGGGTCTGTGAATAAAGGGACTATTACCCTGTTATTGAAATGAGGGATGAACGATGGGAGAAAATTATATTCAGGCGATTGTTGCCATTCTTTCCGGCATTGCCACAGCAATTCCTTTGGTCTGCAAGCTCATCCAATATGTGAGAGCAGCTGTCAAAGAAAAGAACTGGGATCGCCTCGTGGGCCTTACGATTGGATATATGCAGACCGCTGAAGCCAAGTTCTCTGAGGGTGCGGCAAAAAAGGCATGGGTGCTCAGCATGGTCCAGTCCAGCGCGAAGTCAATCAACTATGATCTCGACGATGAATCTATGCAGAAGATCAGCGCCATGATCGATGCCGTGTGCGCGGCTGCCAAGACCATCAATGTGGCTGTTGATGGGAAGCCCGCCGAAGATAAAACCGCTATTTCAAAAGTCCAGTAAAGGTGGTGGTCCATGGAAACAATCAGAAATGTGGCATCCGTTTTCGGGTGCGTGATCAGCGGGATCACCCTTGCAGGTATTTTGATCAAGCCACTTCGCAAGCGGGTGCAGTCTTACATCAAGGGCGTCAGCAATGAGTGCGAGACGGCGCAGCAGCTCGAAGAAATCAAAGCCATGATTGCCGAGCAGAACAGAGCCAACGAGGAGTTCCAGACCCGAATTCAGGAGAATATGGACATCACCATTGAATTCACGGAGAAACAGTGCCGGAATATCCTAAAGGTCATGTTCTATAAATACCGGGACACGAAGGTGCTACCGCTATACGAAAAGAAGACGCTGCTCGATTTGGAAGACCTGTACATCAACAAGCTTCACAAAAATCACTGGGGTAAAACGCTGATCGACGAAATGGACACATGGGAGGTTGACTCCTCAATCTCCTGCGAAGGAGAATTTGAGGACTAAGGCTAATAGGGGTACGGAATAAGTCCGTACCCCTATTTTTTACCAGCGGCAAGTACGAAAAGCCCCGCTCCTTTCGGAGCGGGGCTTTCGTTATCTCAACGCCGAAGCGTTAGGGACAAGTGCTAATCAGAGGACTGATTAGGCAACGGAGACGACATAGATGGCAGAAACGGTCTTAGTGTCAGAATTGTAAGCAACGCTGACATTGATGGTCTTGCCATTGTCCTTCTGGGTCTGAATGTCGCCAATGCTGTTGAAGTCATAAGCATCATCGGTGTTGATGTCAACGATAATGGCATCAGATGCGCTGTAGTTTCCGTTAGCCAGATCGGTGCCGGTAATCGTGATGTACTGGCTGTTGAAGATGCTGGTCAGCGCAGTATTCAGAACAACACCGCTGGTCTTTTCAGTCAGAGTGTACACGCCATTGGTGTCAACGCCATAGGTATAGAACTTAGCGGCTGTGGGAACGGTCTTGCTTGCAACCGTCATGCTCTTGCCATTGACATACAGATCATAGGCGGTGTAATTGGTTCCGCCGGCAGAAATGGTGCCCTTAGAAGAAGCATCGTTGCAATAAACCAGATCCGTAGAGGATGTTACAACGTCGGTGCCAACCACGAAGATCGTAGAAATGGTGTTGCCAGATGCCTTAGTCGTAATAATATAGCAAGCGGCAGAACCAGAAGTAGTATGCTTTCCAGTGTACTTAGCAGCCTTCAGATCGGTTCCGGCAGTGCCAGAAATGACGATCATATTGGATGCGTCAGTGAAGTAGCAGTTAGAAACCTGCGCAGTAGTGGATTCGATGGTTGTAGTAGTGGGGCCAACCATATAGCTGTCGGTGGAGGTCAGCTCATACTTGCTGTTGGAAGTATTGTAGCGATACAGGCCAACAGTAGCAGCCTTTTCAGAAGCCTGAGCAGAAGCACCTTCAGCAACAGCGGTCTTAGTATCAACCTTGCTCACAACAACAGTGGTGATGGTGCCATCGCTCAAAACTGCCTGTGCCTTAATTGCGGGATTGCCATAATCATCGGTGGCTGCCCAAGACTTTGCCAGATACAGATAGTTGCCAGAAGCGGCAGAAGCCGTGCAGTCAACAACATAGCCGTATGCGTCCACATAAATATCGGTGTCGGCGACATTATTGACGGAGGCAGTGAAACCATTAACCTGCTGAGCAGCAAAGTTATAGGTGGTTCCATCCATAATCAGATACTTGCCAGTCTTAACAGCGGTGATCTTGCCAGTTGCCTTAGTAGCGGCAGTAATGGTCAGGATGTCCTGAGCATCCGCAGCAGTAGCAATGCTGGCAGGAGCATTGGCGGCAGTAGCATATGCAGGAACAACCATCACATAGTCGTCCTTTACATAAGTGCCGTAGCCAGTGCTGTCAGTAATGGTCTTTGTGCCATTGGCGGTGTTCAACTGAACAGTAATCTTCTCGTTCTTAGTGTCAACAGAAGTAACCTTGCCCAGATAAGCCTGTGCAACGACAACCTTGCTGACAACGCTGTTGGAAGTGAATACTTCAACCAGAGTGCCGTTACCAGTCAGAGCCGCAATCGCAGCATTAGACATAATAGCGGTGGTGTCCTTGCCGTTATAATAAACGGGGACAGCGGTGGCGCTGTAAGAATAATCGGTCAGAGCGGTCTTAACCTCAGATTCCTTAGTGGAGGCGGTGAAGCTCACAGCAGCAGTAGCAGAAGTATAGGTGCCAATCTTAGCGCCCTTATAAGTCCACTTATCAGCAGTGCGGCCAAGGTCATCAGTTGTAGAGGTCATCTTCAGATCGGTGAAGTATTTCTCTGCAAACTGCATCAGATGATCTTTGCCTTCGGTATAGCCGGAGACATAGATGTTGCCGTCGGTGCTGGTGCTGTTGTAAACATCGCTTGCCTTAGAAGCGCCCTGAGAGATGGTCACGCCATTGACAACAATGGTCTGGCCCTTGCTCTCATACTCAACCATGGTGGCCTTCAGAGTGTTGTAAGCGTACAGGCAGGCTTCCTCACGGGTCATAGCCTTGTTGCCGGTGAAATTGGTGTTGCCCTTAGTCAGGCCCAGATTAGAAGCCAGCTTAGCGACGTTGATGGACCAGTTGGTTCCAACAAAGCCTTCGATGGTGGCGTCATAGCCCAGAGCGCCAAGCAGCATCTTCAGGAACTGATAGCCGGTCACAGTCTCGGACGGTCTAAAGGTTCCGTCAGAATAGCCGTTGATGATGCCCTGCGCGGAGCAATAAGCGATGTAGCCAGCAAAGGTGTTGCTGGTGGGAACATCCTTAAAGGGGGCAGAAGTAACGCCCAGAGCAGCAGCGGTGGTGGGTCCAAGAACCAGATTGCAGATGATCTTGGAAGCAGCGCCACGGGTCAGGGTGCCGGTGGGATTGAAGGAGCCGTCGGTGTAGCCATCGACAACCTTCGCGGTGGAAATCACGGCAACAGCTTCACTATAAGTGATCTTGCTCTTGTCCGTGAAGTCCTTCGCGCTGGCTGCGACAGTGACCAGAGAAATGGCCATTACCAGAGCCAGTGCCAGAGAAAGGAACTTTTTCATGGATTTTCCTCCTTTAAAATTTACCGGTTCAACCGGCATGATGTGTGGAATCTCCATGGTCAACCGGTCTTCCCGGCTCACATACCGTGGCATGCCTTACCCGTATCTGATTCGGGCAGCACGGCAAACTATGGTTCATCCACGAATTGCATCATATCAGGAGGAACAACAAAGTTCAAGTGTTTGCGTATCTTTGTAACATAACCGTAATATTGGGAAGTGTCTTTCGCTGGCGATCAGGCCGCCTTATTTCACTATGTAGATGCCTTGCTTCTGTCTGACGACCGTTCCAGCCGTCATCTCCTTATTTAAATAGTAGCTGATCTGACTTTCAGACATCCCTGTTTTCTCTTTGATTTCCATCAGCCTCAATGGTTCGCCGGTTTCTTTGTGGTTGGCGATCATTTTCTTTACCTTCTCCTCCGGGCTGAGGATTCCTTTCGTCCTACAAATCCCGGTTCGCCGGTTGAAATTGATTTTCCCGTCGTCGTTCATGCGTAGCAGTATTTGTCTCATATCTGTCACATCAATGCCGCAGTCTTTGCACAGAGCGCCAATGGATAAAGCATATGTGCTTGTCAATCGTCTAAGTACAATCTTTTCAGCGTCCTCTTGGTTGATCTGGCTCCACTTCCCTCTCAGCGACGACACAAGAACGTGCTCTAATCCGTGTCTCACGAGGAATTCGCCCGATCGCCTGTTGATATAGGAAATTGCCAGCGGCTTGCCGCTTCTGGCCCCCTTGAGGATCAGCCCGTTTTCCTCCGGCCTGTCCCACCCTCCCATCTTGTCGGCAAGATCGCCGGGGATCGGCTTTCTGACTGAACCAACTGACCACTCCCGTTTTTCGAGGTCAATATCGCTCCATCTCATTGCGGCCATTTCTTTGACAAGGAGATTTCCTTGCCATGATAACCAGATAATTCGAGAGTCCAGCGAGTCCCCTTCCTGCTCCAGAGCCGCCTCGAGATCCGCTTTGTCCCACCATCCCGATGTCCGTTTGCGGGTGGGGGTTTCATTGCGCGATCGCTTGCAGAATTCCTGCAGGCTGGCTACTTCGATCCCCGCTTCACGGCTGGCATCAAATATTGATTTCTCCTCAAGCGTTTTCATAATGAAGTCGTGTTGCAGGTCAGATAGATTGACCTCCTGCATACCGGCGGAATTCAGCGCCTCACGGGCTCTTCGGGAGATGCGCATACGTGGAGGCGGAGCGATGCTTTTGGGCTTCTGCGTAAAGATAAACGGGCCAAGGCGAGGTTGCGTGTTCAGTTGTGCATGTAGTCTCTCTGACATCGAAACGGTGCGTCCTCCCACGCGGATGACATTGGCGTCCATATCAACGTCGTCCCAGTGCAGCGTCGCTATCTCTGTAGCCGACAGGCCGGCATCCCATGCGAGCAGAAGGACGAGACTCCCCTGCCCCTCGGTATCACGGGCAAGAAATGCCTCAAGCTTTGCTCTGTCGATTGGTTTGATCTTTTTTGACTTACTCTCCATTTTCAATCGCCTCCGCGGAAATATACGATTATTATAACGTTTGACGGCGATGCAGTCAAACGGAAGTAATTGTAAATATTCTATCAATTTTCTGAGCAATTAGTACGGAAAACGGATTTTTGTGGTATAATATATTTATAATGTTTGTAATCATTACATTGCATTTGGCATTAAAAATCATAAAATGTTCATTGACACAAGGTAAACTCAGACATATAATAGTGCTGGACATAGAGTAATGGTGAAGTGATATGCTTGAAAAGGAGGAGGTTATTATGTCATCTGTTGCAAAGGATTACGCTTATCGGGTAATCATTAACAAAAACAATCGAAAGCCAGAGCCAACGATTGACATCAAGACTCTTCTTGAGTATAAGGCGGATATAAAAAAGTATATTAAAAGCAAAGTATGACAGAGTCGTTGGAGTTGTTTAAAAGTGATCTCGTTGGGTTGGCTTGGAAATTTCAAGTCAACCCTTCTTCTTGCGGAAATAGCGAACACTATTCTCAGTATTTGCGTTTTATTGCACTTACAGATAAAATGTCCGGGAAAGGAACTACTCATGTTTTCATAAGAAGAAGGGATGAAAACGACCCTGCGGATATTCAAGACGCAATACTTGGATTTATTACTTTACGTGCTACATCCTATACTCAGACAGAGGATACATTCGTCCGCGGCAATCCGGCTCTTGAGATTTATGAGCTTGCTGTTGCACATAGTTGGGAGAGGATCGGCGTGGGCGGCAGACTTGTAAAATTTGCATTGTCGACAGCATTAGAGCTGAACGAAAGCTCAATAGGAGTACAATACATTACTTTATGTGCCGATGAAAGATCGGTACCATTTTACGAAAAATTCAAATTTGGGAAAATTGAGGAACAAGGCGAAATTCCAAGAGACGGATGGAATGTTGGATGCGTTCCTATGTTTTTGCGTTTACCAGAAATAATACGATGAGATTATCAGAATGATCAAACAAGGGTACGACATCAGTCAGTACCCTTGTTTTTACTTTATTCATTTATCAATGGATTAATATTCATATTAAATTGTGGTATTTTGCGTATAATTACCATTTTTTGTTAGAAATAGGCTTATTTCATTTTCCAAGATTTAGTGAATCAAATAAACTTATTTAGATTTCAAAATAGCGAATTTGAGAACTTTTAAGAGTGTATCAGGCTCTTTCAAGTGGTGTAAAAGTGGTGTAAAATAGCTTCTACTTTTTATCCCTTTCTTAGGGGCGCAGTACTTTCATGCCATAATTGAATTTCCAGCGCTTTAAGGTACAATGGTCTCACCTCGGTCTTTCGCTCTTCCGCGAAATCTGTGTCCGGCACTCTCCCGCGGGAGGATTTGGCCGCCTGAAGCGGCTAAGCCGCCCAGAATATACGATAACTAATTTAATATACCAAAAAAGCCCCCCTATTGCAAGGAAAACCGCAATAACGCCCTGACCTTTCCGAAAAAACGCCGCGTCCCGCCTCTCGTCCGTGTCTCAGACGCGGCGAGGGGGCGAAGCAGCCGCTCCGCCCCCTGCATTCATCGGGTCCCCTTCTCTCTCCTGTCGATCTGGGCGTAGAGGTCCGAGAGCGCGTCGCTGAGCCCTCCCACGCGGTCGATCAGCCCCAGGGCAGCCGCCTCCTGCCCGTACAGGACGGTGCCCACGTCCGCCGCCATCTCCCCCGTTTTCAGCATCAGTTCCAGATACTTTTTGCGGGTGACGCGGCTGTTTTTCACCACAAATTCCACGATGCGCTCCTGCAGGCGGTCAAAATAGTGGTACGTCTGCGGCGCGGCGATGACGGTGCCGCTCATGCGGACGGGATGAACCGTCATGGCCGCCGACGGAACCGCAAAGCTGGTCCTGGCCGCCACCGCCAGCGGTATGCCTATGGAATGGCTGCCGCCCAGCACCAGTGAAACGGTGGGCTTGGACATTCCGGCGATGAGCTCCGCAATGCCCAGTCCCGCCTCCACGTCGCCGCCCACCGTATTGAGCAGCAGCAGCAAACCCGCAATGTCGTCGTTCTCCTCCAGCGAGGCCAGCAGCGGCATCACGTGCTCGTACTTGGTGGTTTTGGTGTTCTGGCCGGCGGTCATGTGCCCTTCGATCTGGCCCACCACCGTCAGGCAGTAGATCTGGCCGTGAGCCGTCCGGGTGACGGCGCTGCCCAGATCCACCAGCTGCTGCGTGGAGGCACTGCGGTCCTTCTCCTCCGGCTCCCGGTCCGGCTCTGTGTTTTTCGTGTTTTCTGTCATATCAGGCCCTCCTTTCCCAGTATTTTTTGCAGGGATTGCCGTTTTACACAGGCTTTTCTTTTAAGATTGCCTGTGATATAATCGTGGCAATCATTTCAAAATCATCGACGCCAGAAAGGGCTGACCATCATGTGGCAAAAAACCTGTTATCGTATCGTCGTCAAGGTGGGTACCTCCACCCTGACCCACGACACCGGCGCGCTGAACCTGCGGAGCATGGAGCAGCTGATCCGCATTCTGGCCGACCTGAGGGGATACGGCCATGAGATCATTCTCGTCTCCTCCGGCGCCATCGCCATCGGAACCGCCAAGCTGTCCCTGCCGGAACGGCCGAAGGACCTGCGGATGAAGCAGGCGGCCGCCGCCGTGGGCCAGTGCCGGATGATGCACCTTTACGACAAGCTCTTTGCCGAGTACAACCGCTCCGTGGGTCAGATCCTGCTCACTGGAGACGACGTGGACGATCCGGTCCGGGCGGGCCATCTCTCCAACACCTTCGAGGCACTGCTCTCCATGGGGGTCATCCCCGTGGTCAACGAAAACGACTCGGTCTCCTCGGCGGAGATTGAAACCGGCCAGCACAAGGTGCTGGGCGACAACGACACCCTCTCCGCCATCGTCGCGCGGCTGTGCCGGGCCGATCTGCTGATCCTGCTCAGCGACATCGACGGGCTGTACAGCGCCGATCCCCATACCAATCCCGACGCCGAACTCATCCACCGGGTCACGGCGCTGACGCCGGAAATCCGGCGCATGGCGGGAGGCGCAGGCTCCTGGCGCGGCACCGGCGGCATGGCCACCAAGCTCTCCGCCGCGAAAATCGCCATGGACGCCGGCTGCGACATGGTCATCACCAACGGCGGGCGGATGAATGAACTGTATGGCATTGTGGCGGGGGACGAAATCGGAACCCGCTTCTGCGCAGAAAGGAGCGAACACGCATGACTGCATTGGAACAGCAGGGCGCGGCCGCCAAGGCCGCGTCACGGATTCTGGCCATCGCCGGAGAAACGAAAAAGAATGCGGCGCTGAAGGCCATCGCCGACACCCTGAAGGCCGAAAAGAAGGTCTGGCTGGAGGCCAACAGCGCCGACCTCAAGGCCGCGGAGGAAAACGGGATGCGTCCTGCCATGCTGGACCGCCTGACCCTGACTCCGGAGCGCATTGACGGCATTGTGGGCGGCATCCGGCAGGTGATCTCCCTGCCCGACCCCATCGGCAAGGTGACCAAGATGGAGGTGCGCCCCAACGGCCTCATCATCGGCCGGCGGCGGGTGCCTCTGGGCGTCATTGCCATCATCTACGAGGCGCGGCCCAACGTCACCGTGGACGCGGCGGCGCTCTGCCTGAAGTCAGGCAACGCCTGCATCCTGCGAGGCGGCAAGAAGGCCATCCGCTCCAACCGGGAGGTGGTCAAGCTGATGCGCCGGGCGCTGGTATCCGCCGGTCTGCCGGAGGACTGCATCTCGCTGGTGCAGGACACCTCCCACGGAACCGCCGACGAACTGATGCACCTCAACGACTACGTGGACGTGCTGATCCCCAGAGGCGGCTCCGGGCTGATCCGCTCGGTGGCCAAAAACGCCAGCGTGCCTGTGATCCGTACCGGCGAGGGCATCTGCCACGTCTACATCGACAGCGACGCCGATCTGGACATGGGCGCCAAAATTCTATACAACGCCAAATGCTCGCGTCCCTCCGTCTGCAACGCCGCGGAGTGCGTGCTGATCGCCGAGAGCGTGGCGGACCCCTTCCTGCGCAAAGCCGTCCCCCTGCTGGAGCGGAAAAACGTGGAGCTGCGCTGCGACGCAAAGGCGCAGGCCATTCTGGGCGCAGCCTGCATCCCGGCGGTGGAGGCGGACTGGGACACCGAGTACGACGACTACATTCTGGCCGTTCACATCGTCCGCGACGCCGCCGAGGCCATCGACTTTATCAACCAGCACGGCACAGGGCACTCTGAGGCCATTGTAACGTCCAATTACTTTACAGCACAGCATTTTCTTGACGCTGTGGATGCGGCGGCAGTTTATGTAAACGCATCCACCCGGTTCACCGACGGCGGCGAATTCGGGCTGGGCGCCGAGATCGGCATTTCCACACAGAAGATGCACGCCCGCGGCCCCATGGGGCTGGAGGAGCTGACCAGCTGCAAATATGTGATTTACGGCGAGGGCCAGATCCGGGAATAAGACTACAACGAAAGGTCGGATTCAACATGGCAACGTATGGGTTTATCGGCACCGGAAACATGGGCGGCGCACTGGCCAGAGCCGTCTGCAGAACCGTATCCGCCGACGAGGTTTTTCTCTCCAGCCGCACGATGGAAAAGGCCCGGATCCTGGCGGAGGAGCTGGGCTGCCGCACCGCCGAAAACAGGGCCATTGCGGAAAACGCCGATTTCATTTTTCTGGGCGTCAAGCCTCAGATGATGGCGGGTGTCCTCTCCGACACAGCGCCGGCTCTGGCTGAGCGCCGCACCCGGTTCATTCTGGTGTCCATGGCCGCCGGGCTGGCCATTGCCGACATCCGCGCCATGGCCGGCGGGGATTACCCGGTGATCCGCATTATGCCCAACACCCCTGCGTCCATCGGCGAGGGAATGATCCTCTATGCCTGCGACGGCGTCTCCCCCGACGAGGAGAAGCAGTTCCTGCACGACATGGCCGGCGCCGGGCGGCTCTCCGCTTTGGCCGAGCATCTGATGGACGCGGGCAGCGCCGTCTCCGGCTGCGGCCCGGCCTTCGTGGATCTGTTCATCGAGGCGCTGGCCGACGGCGGCGTTTCGCTGGGGCTGCCCCGCGCGCAGGCCGTGCAGATGGCCGCGCAGATGGTGGCCGGCTCCGCCCGTCTGGTGCTGGAAAGCGGCCAGCACCCCGGCGTGCTGAAGGACGCCGTCTGCTCCCCCGGCGGCACCACCATTCAGGGCGTCCGCACACTGGAGGAGGCCGGCTTCCGCGGCGCCGTCATGGACGCGGTGATCGCCGCCTACGACAAGACGCTGGAGCTGAAAAAATAAGCTGGAATAACAGGACGCCCCCGGCTGTGCCGGGGGCGTCCTGTTATTCCAAAGGTCTCACTGATCCTCGTAGACCGCTTTCATGCCGCGGTAGGTCTCGTAGCAGTCCAGCTTGGCCACCACCTCAAAGGGCGCGTGCATGGACAGCACGGGCACGCCGGCATCCAGCGTGGTGATGTTCCGGTTCGCCATATACATGGCCACGGTGCCGCCGCCGCCGGCGTCCACCTTGCCCAGCTCCGCAATCTGCCAGATCACACCCGCGCGGTCGAACAGACCGCGGACATACGCCACGGTCTCGGCATTGGCGTCGGACGCGCCGGATTTGCCCCGTGCGCCGGTATACTTGCACAGGCCCACGCCGTAATTCAGCAGGGCCGCGTTGCGCTTCTCGAAGACATCGGAGAAGTTGGGATCGAAGGCCGCCGTCACGTCGGCGCTGAGGCAGAAGGATTTTTCAAAGCAGACCCGCACAGGCACGTCCTGCGCGTCGCAGAGATCCTCCATAAACGTGTCGAAGGCCGCAGACTGCATGCCCGTCACGCCGTCGGAGCCGATCTCCTCCTTGTCAGCCAGCACGCAGACCGCCGTCTTGTCCGGCGTTTTCTTCAGGTCCAGCAGCGCCCGCAGTGCCGCATAGGCGCACACCCGGTCGTCGTGGCCGTAAGAGCCGATGAGGCTGCGGTCCAGACCGATGTCGCAGGCCTCCGCCGCGGGGACAGCCTCCAGCTCAGCGGAGGTGAAATCATCCTCGGTGATGCCGTATTTCTCATGCAGCAGCTGCATGATCGCCAGCTTCACGCGGTCTCCGCCCTCCTCGTCTCCCACGGGGCGGCTGCCCAGCAGGATGTTCAGCGTCTCGGCGGGGATGGCCTCGGACAGAGGCTTCTTGCTCTGCTCCATGCCCAGATGGGGCAGCAGATCCGTGATGACCAGCTTCGGGTCGCCCTTGTCCGCACCGATGTTGACCTGCTTGACCGTTCCGTCCGTCAGCACGATCACGCCGTGCAGCTCCAGCGGAATGGTGGGCCACTGGTACTTGCGCAGGCCGCCGTAGTAATGGGTTTTGAAATAGGCCAGCTCGCCGTCCTCATACAGCGGATTGGGCTTCAGATCCAGACGGGGGGAATCGATGTGGGCGGCAGTGATCTGCGCGCCGTTCTCCAGCGTCTGGCAGCCCAGATGCGCCAGCATGACGCCCTTGCCCCGGTTGCACACGTAGACCTTGTCTCCCGTGCTCAGAGCCATGCCGCGCTCAAAGGGGCGATAGCCGGCCTTCTCCGCCAGCGCGATCACCTCTGCCGCGCAGAGGCGCTCGGTCTTGCCGGCATTCAAAAACGCCTTGTAATCCTCGCAGTAACCGTCGATCCGCTTTGCGTCCGCCTGCGCGATCCGGTCCCAGCCGTTCTTTTTGACCGAAAACAGTTTTTCCTTCAGTTCCTTATTCTTCTCCGCCATGCCGTTTTTCCTCCTTGATTTGTTCAATCAGCTTTTCAAAGAACAGTTCCGCCTGCCGCTGAAACTCTTCGCCCGTGGAGGCGGAATTTTCCAGCTCGCAGTCGCACTTGTCCCGGTAAAAATCGTCCGTTTTCTGGGCACTGACCCGCATACGGGCATAGGATTCCTCAATGCCGTCCCGCGCCATGATCCGCCGCACCCGCAGCTCCGCCGGAGAGGTCACTGCCACCGTGCGGTCGCACAGGGCGCTCAGGTTGCTCTCCAGCAGGTTGATGGCGTCAATGGCGTACAGCCGGGCGGGCTCCGCCTGCATCCGGCGAACCAGCTCGGGCCGGACATACTGAAACACGATCTTGTTGAGGCGGTCCAGCTTCTCCTTGTCGGAAAACACGATCGCCCCCAGCTTCCTGCGGTTCAGACTGCCGTCCGCGTCGAAGATGCTGCCGAACTCCGCCGTCAGGGCGCTGCGCATCTCCCGGCTGGAGGCCAGCAGCTCGTAATAGACCGCGTCGCTGTCCAGCACCTTGCCGCCCATGGATTCGATGGCCCGGAGGGCGCTGGTCTTGCCCGCGCCGGTGCCGCCGGTGATTCCCAGCACCACGTCGATGTCGTCCGCATCCACCACGTGGAAGCCCGCCGCCTTTTTCAGCCGGTTGCCCACGGCCAGTCCCAGTCCGTGATTGTCCGGGCACTGGGCCAGAATTTCCGTGACGGGACTTGCGTCAAAGGTCCGCAGCGCATCAAACACGCGCTGGGCCTGCGTCAGCTTGTCCGACCCCGCGCCGAGGGTGTGAACCTCATGCCCCGCGAACAGGCCGGCATACTCGTCAAAGCAAAGAATCCCCGACGTGGGCGTCATGCGGCGCAGAATCTCCTGCGCAGACTTGGAGGGGGCGCCGGTGACCACCGTCACAGGGGCCTTGGGCGCATAGTGCCGGTATTTCATGCCCGGCGCCTTGGGCTGCTCGCCCTCCTTCAGCGCGGAGGTCACGGCCTTGTCCACATCGATGGGGCCCACCACCGCCTCCAGATCCTCCAGCGGCAGTCCGCCCGGACGCAGCAGTCGGGGCGGCTGAACGGTCAGATCCAGAATGGTGGACTCCACGCCCACCGCGCAGGGGCCGCCGTCCACGATGCCCTCGATCCTGCCGTCCATATCCTCCACCACGTCCTCGGCAGTGGTGCAGCTGGGCCGTCCCGAGAGATTGGCGCTGGGCGCCGCCACGGGCACCCCCGCCTCACGGATGATGGCCAGCGTCACCGCGTGGTTGGGACAGCGCACACCCACCGTATCCAGCCCGGCCGTGGTCACATCGGGCACGACGGGCTTGCGCTTGAGAATCATGGTCAGCGGGCCGGGCCAGAACCGGCGGGCCAGTTCATAGGCCAGCGGAGGCACATCCTCGCAGTACCGCGTCAGCCACAGCGGACCCGGCACATGAAGAATCAGAGGGTTGTCCTGCGGACGGCCCTTCGCCTCGAAAATGCGGCGCACCGCATCCGCGTTCAGCGCGTTGGCCGCCAGCCCATACACCGTCTCCGTGGGGATGGCCAGCAGCCCTCCCTCCTGCAAAATGCGGGCGGCGGCGGCGATTTGGTCGTCTACCTCCTTGCGGGGGCGCTTTGTATCCTTCAGGTCAAAAATCAGTGTTTCCATTTTTCTCCATCTCGTCTCGTTTTTTCGGGGGGCTTACACCGCTCCCTCTGTCTCTTTTTCAAGCCGGGCGGCGGCGTCCGCCTGCGCCAGCGCGTCAATGAGCTCGTCCAGCCCGCCGTTCATCATATCGTCGATCTTGTACAATGTCAGCCCGATGCGGTGATCGGTCACCCGGCCCTGCGGGAAATTATAGGTGCGGATGCGCTCCGACCGGTCGCCGCTGCCAACCTGACTTTTCCGGGCGGCGGCTTCGGCGGCGGCCTGCCGCTCCCGCTCCGCCTCGTAAAGACGGGAGCGGAGAACCTTCATGGCCTTGTCTTTGTTTTTATATTGGCTGCGCTCGTCCTGGCACTCCACCACCATGCCCGTGGGCAGGTGCGTGATGCGGATGGCGGACTCCGTCTTGTTGACGTGCTGCCCGCCCGCGCCGGACGCGCGATAGGTATCGATCTGTAAATCCCTGGGGTCAATGGAAAACTCCACATCCTCGGCCTCCGGCAGCACCGCCACCGTGGCCGCGCTGGTGTGGATGCGCCCGCCGGATTCCGTCTCCGGCACGCGCTGAACGCGATGAACGCCGCTCTCAAACTTCAGGCGGGCATAGGCGCCCTCGCCCTCCACCAGAAAGCTGCACTCCTTTACACCGCCCAGCTCCGTTTGGTTCATGGACACGACATCCAGTTTCCATCCGTGCTTTTCCGCATACATGGAATACATGCGGAACAGGGAGCCGGCAAACAGAGCGCCTTCCTCCCCGCCGACGCCGCCCCGGATCTCCATGACCACGCTGCGGTCGTCGTTGGGGTCTCTGGGCAGCAGCAGCTCCTTCAGCTGTTCCTCCAGCCGCTGCTGCTCCTCTTTGGCGGCAGCCAGCTCCTCGCGGGCCAGCTCCCGCATCTCGGGGTCGCTCAGCAGCTCCTCCGCGGCGGCGCGGTCCGAACGGGCGCGCTCCAGCGCCAGACAGGCCTCCGCCACCGGGGTCAGCTCCTTCAGCTCCCGCTGGATCAGCTTGACTTTTTCGGCGTCCCCGTATACCGACGGGTCCGCCAGCTGGGATTGCAGGGCGTCGTAACGCAGCGTCAGCGCCCTGAGTTTTTCCTCCATACGCCTCTCTCCTCTCCGATCCGGGGCAGCGGCCTCTCCGGCTACTGCTCCTGCGTCAGAAAGTCGCGGACCTGCCGGAGAAATTCCTCCTGCCAGAAATGATAGCCCACAGAATCGCTGCGCAGAGAAACCGCCAGCTGATGGGGCCGGAACAAATAATGATCCATCTGGTCGTAAATATCCTCGTATTTGTTGTCGCCTCCGCGGGTGAGAACGTAGGCCACATTTTGCAGCCTGCCGCCATACGCCTTCAGAAAGGAGCGGATCGGCGCGCTGCACCGTCCCGCCCAGACGGGCGTGCCGAGGATCACCAGCCGGTAATCCTCCAGCGGACGGTCTGTCTCAAAGTGAAGCAGCGAATCGCTGGACTTGCGCATGGCATCCATGCCGCAGCGCACATAGCCCCGCCAGCCGCCCCGCTCCACTCCGTCGGCGATGCGGACGATCTCGGCGTCCAGCGCCTGCCCGATCTCCTCCACTGCCTGCTGGGTATTTCCCGTACGGGAATAAAAAATGCACAGAATGTCGCTCACGTCATTCGCCTCCTTATTGACAACATAGCGCAGAATCCTGAATCTTCCCTGAAATCAGAGCTGCAGCGCCGCCTGCTTCCAGACGGCAAACGCCTCCCGCGCATAGTAGTTGGCATTCAGCCACCACCAGGAGGTGCTGGCGGGAACGCCGAACACGCCGCTGAGCCCCACACTGGGAGCAATGATCCGGCAGGCGCGGAACAGGTGAAAATCACTGGTGACCACGGCCACCGTCCGGACGTTTCTGTCGGCCAGCAGTTTCTTTGAATTGCGGAGATTTTCCGTCGTGGTCGTGGAGTTTTCCTCCAAAATCAGGCGGTCCGCGGAAATGCCGCGCTTCTTCAGCGCGTCATACATGCACTGCGCTTCGGTAACGGACTCGCCGTCCCCCTGTCCCCCGGACAGCACGGCCGGCACGTCCGGATGCGCCTTCAGGTAGGCGGCCGCCGCGTCGATGCGGCTCTCCAGCACCAGCGAGGGCTTTGTGCCATTGACGCCAGCGCCCAGCACGATGACGGCGTCCGGCTGTCCGGAGCCGCCGCCGGAGGCGCCGAGGATCATTCCCTCCGTCACAAAAAAGGCTGCGAGGCCCGCCGCCGTGAGGATCAGCAGCACCGTTCGGACGATCCGTGCGGCGCGGGAACTCTCCCCCAGCCGGTTCAGCAGCCAAAAGATCAGGCACAGGACGGCCGCGCCTGAAAACAGGAGTGCGGAAAACCGCACGCCGGGCAGGATGAGACAGCACACCGCCAAAATCAGGCAGACCGCCGCCAACCCCGGCAGAATCCATCCCCGCCGGTCCGCACCGCGCCGTCCGCGGTAACTCTCAATTCTACGCCTCTGCTTCTTCACTCAGGGTCTCCCACTTTCCATACAAGGCGTCCAGTTCCGCCTGAGCGCTCTCTTTTTCTTTCATCAGCTCATTGAGCTTTTCATAGTCGCAGGCAGCCGCCTCCATCTCGCCGTCCAGCTCCGCCAGACGCTCCTCGGCCTTCGCAATGTCCCGCTCGCAGATGGTCAGCTGCCGCCGGGCGGCCTGCTGATTCCGGCTGCCGCGAGGTTTTTCTGTAATGGTCTTTTCCTTCACAGGTTTTGCGTTATCTTGCTTTTTTTCGTTTTCCTCCAGTGCCTTCTGCTGGCGGTACTGGGCAAAGCCCATGGGCCAGTCGGTGATGGTACCGTCCTCCAGCTCCCAGATGCGCGTGGCAAACCGATTGATAAAATAGCGGTCATGGGAGACGAACAGCAGCGTTCCGTCATAGGATTCCACCGCCTCCTCGATCCACTCCCGCGAGTCGATGTCCAGATGGTTGGTGGGCTCGTCCAAAATGAGGAAGTTGATCTCGTCGTCCATCAGCATGCAAAGCCGCAGACGGCTCTGCTCCCCGCCGGACAGGACGGACACGGGTTTCAGAACGTCCTCGCCCCGGAAGTCGTACGCGGCCAGCCGATTTCTGGCGCTCTGGGCGGAAATGCCCCGTTTGGCCGCCATCATGTTCTCCAGAATATTCCAGTCCGGGTGATCGAAGCACATCACCTGCGGCAGATAGGCCAGCTTTACCTGCGGCCCCAGCCGGATGCGCCCCTCGTCGGGATATTCCTCGTCCACGATCATCTTTATCAGGGTGGACTTCCCGGTTCCGTTGTCCCCGATGAGGGCGATGCGCTCGCCGCCCTCCACCTTCAGGCTGATGCCGTCGAACAGGTGCTTGTCCCCGAAGGACTTGCCCAGATTCCGCAGCGCCAGCACCTCGTCCCCATGGAATTCCGCCGCGCTGAAGCGGGCATCCATCTTCCGGGCGCGGGTGGGCTTTGCCGTGGTGCGCATCCGCTCGATGCGCCGCTCCATGGAGACGGCGCGGCGGTAGGTCTTGTCCATGCCCTGAAACGCCCACAGCCGCAGCTGCTCCGCCGATTTTTCCAGCTGCTCGATCTTGGCCTGTTCCTTCTCGTACTGCTTCATCCGCTCCTGAAAGCGGCGTTCCTTCTCCACGGCGTAAAAGCTGTAGTTTCCGCTGTAAAATTCCGCCTTGCCGTCGGCGATCTCGATGACGCGGGTAACGATGCGGTCCAGAAAATACCGGTCGTGGGAGATGACCACCACCGTGCCCTGAAAACGGCGGATATATTCTTCCAGCCACTCCGTGGCGTGGAGGTCCAGATGATTTGTCGGCTCGTCCAGCAGCAGAATATCCGTGTCCTCCAGAATGAGGCGTCCCAGATTCACGCGGGTCTTTTCGCCGCCGGACAGACTCTCAAAGAGCTGGGCGCGCATCCCGTCCGAAATGGAGAGGCCGTTGGCGATCTTGTTCACGGCCACATCTGTATCGTAGCCGCCGAAAACCTCGAATTTCTCGTTCAGCGCGCCGTAGCGGCGCAGCAGCGCGGGATCGCTCTCCCCCGCCGCCATCCGGGCCGTCAGGCTTTCCATCTCCTCCCGCATGGCGTGGAGCCGGGCAAACGCGCTGTGCAGCACATCCTCCACCGTCCACCCCTCGGGAAAGACGGGGATCTGAGAGATCAGGCCCACCCGGCGCCCGGTGGAGACGGAGATACGGCCCTCGTCCCAGTCCAGCTCTCCGGTCAAAATGCGAAACAGCGTGGTTTTGCCCGCGCCGTTTCTGCCGAGAAGGCCGACCCGTTCTCCCTGGTCGATCTGAAAGGTCAGCCCGTCCAATATATTCTTTCCGATTTCAAAGGACTTGACCAGCCCCTCTACCTGTATCTCGATCATGCTCGTTTCCTATCTCAAAAAATGCTGAGCCGCCCCGCGGGACAGCTCATCTGCTCAGCTGCTCCACCAGCCAGCCAAACTGCATGGCGTGGGACGCCTTGATCAGCATGGCGGTGTTCCCCGTGAAGTCCGCCCGGATCACGGGCAGAGCCTCTTCCTTGGTGGAAAAATACTGCACGCTGCCGCCGTTCTCCTCTGCGCCCTCGGCAATTTTCGCGGCCTTGAAGCCCACGGCGTACACCTGATCGATGCCCAGCATGGCGGTCAGCGCGCCCACATTGTAATGGGCCTGCTCCGTCAGGCTGCCCAGCTCACCCATATCGCCCAAAACCGCGATCTTGCGGTCGCATTCGGTCTTGGCCAGAATCTCCAGCGCCGCGGTGACGGACTGGGGATTCGCGTTGTAGCAATCGTCCAGAATCGCGCGGTCCCCCGCCAGCTTGACGATGCGCATGCGGGAGCCGGTGGGCTCGTAAGAGGCCACGCCCCGCACGATCTCCTCCGCCGTCAGACCCATGCGCTCGCCGATGGCCACGGCCATGGAGGCGGAATAGACCATATGCTCGCCGGGAGCGGGAATGTTCAGCTCATACGTGTTTTTTGCCGACCGCACCGTGCAGGTAATGCCGCTGACGCCGTGATCCGCGATGTCCGTCACGCGGACACCGCAGTGCTCCGACTGGCCGCAGCGCACCGTGTCAAAGGGCAGCTCCAGCGTGTTGAGCAGCGCGTCGTCCCCGTTGAGGACCGCCAGCCCGCCCTTGCGCAGATTCTCAAAAATCTCGCTTTTGGCCTTGAGAATTCCCTCGCGGCTGCCCAAAAACTCAATGTGGGCATCCCCGATGTTGGAAATGACGGCAATATCCGGCTGCACCATTTCGCCCAGATAGCGGATCTCGCCGAAATGGTTCATCCCCGTCTCAATGACCGCCGCCTGAACATCGGGCATCAGACCCAGCAGCGTCAGAGGAACGCCGATGTCGTTGTTGAAGTTTTCCGGCGTTTTCAGCACCCGGTATTTGGCGGCCAGCACCGCCGCGATCATCTCCTTCGTGGTGGTTTTTCCCACGGAGCCGGTGATCTGCACAAAGGGAACGGAGAACTTTTCGCGGTAGTGCTTCGCCAGCGCCTTCAGCGCCAGACGGGTGTCGTCCACCTTGATGTAAAAGCGATCCGGCAGCAGGTCGCCCGGCAGCTTGGCGCAGAGCACCCCCGCCGCCCCGGCCTTCAGCGCCGCGCCGATGTAGTCGTGGCCGTCGAAATTCTCGCCGGTCAGCGGAACGAACAGGCACCCCTTGACAATTTTGCGGCTGTCCGTGGAGACAGCCGACACAGGCGCCGCATCCTCCCGAGGATTCCACCAGACACCGCTTACGGCGCTCTCGATCTCTTTGACTGTCAACGGCAGCATCGCTTATCTCCTCTTGATGTGCAGGGAGAGGTTCACGATCTCCTCGCACAGCTCGTTATAGCTCAGTCCGGCAGCGGCGGCCTCCTTGGGCAGGAAGCTGGCCGGTGTCATGCCGGGCAGGGAATTGGTCTCCAAAAACCAGGGACGGCCGTCATCGTCCAGAATCACGTCTGCCCGGGAGTAGACCTCCAGTCCCAGACCGTTGTGCAGCCGGAGTCCCAGCTCGCCGATCATGGTCTGCTCCTTCTCCGTAATGGGGGCGGGACACAGCTCCTGCGCGCCGCCGGCCTGATACTTGGCCTCATAGTCGAAGTTGGCTCCGGCGGGAATGGTCAGCGCCGCAGGCAAATACCGGTCGCCCAGCACGGCCTGCACCAGCTCCCGGCCATAGACCCGCTTCTCCACCAGCACGCGCTGGCCGTATTTCAGCACGTCCAGCAGCGCCTGACGCAGTTCTTCCCGGCTGCCGGGCAGATAGACGCCCAGCGAGGACCCGCCGTCCACGGTCTTGACCACGCAGGGCATGGGCAGCTCCCGGGCCAGACGATCCGCCTCCTCGGGCGCATACGTCAGCACCTGCCACTCGGGGGTGGGGATACCCAGCGAATCCATCATCCGCTTGGCGGCCACCTTGTCCATGGCGACGGCCGACGCCAGATGGCCGGAGCCGGTATAGGGAATGCCCAGCAGATCCAGAGCCGCCTGAATCCGGCCGTCCTCTCCGTCCATGCCGTGAAGGCCCAGAAAGACGATGTCCGCCATGCGGCAGACCTCCAGCACATGGGGGCCGATCAGACTGGGGCCCTGATCCGGCCTGCTTTTGCGCACGGCGGCCAGATCCGGGGCGGTCACCTCGATCTTCGCCTCCGGGCACAGCCCGTCCGGCGCGTCAAAAAGAGACTCCTCCGGCACAGCCGGCAAGCCCATGAACAGGTCCACCAAAATGGCACGGTGGCCGTTCTGCCGCAGCGCGCGGCAGACGGAATTGCCCGTCACCAGCGAAACGGTTCGCTCCGTGGACAGGCCGCCGGCCAATACAACGATCTTCATATGTTTCCGCTCCTCTTTCCTCTCCGAAAATCCCTCTTGGATTCTATCGCAGTTCTTTTCAGTTTAGCACAAGCAGAGCCGGAATACAACTCCAAATAGCCGCTCTTTATGGCAAAGAGCTGTCCCGCGGATCACACGGAACAGCTCCTTTCTCCGGGCTTACCGGCCCGTCAGCCACGTCAGGGGGCCGGCGTCTTCCCCCTTGCTCAGCGTCTGCGCGGCGGCCAGCATCCGGGCCGCGTCCGCCCGCGTAACGGAATTGTCCAGTCCGTCGCTGCCGAAACTGCCGGCATCCATGACGCTGAGGGCCTCCAGATTGCCCACCGCCTGCTCCGCCCACGAGGGAACGGATTCCCGGTTTCCATACCATGCGGACAGGTCTGTGTCCTCCGCCGCCAGCGCGCGGTTCAGGATGGCGGCAGCCTCATTGTAGGTCACGGGATCGCCGCCCTGAAACGCCACGCCGCCGGCGGTGGCGACGCCCCGTACCAGACCGTCTGTGAGCCCCGCCGCGGCATAGGCCTTGGCCCATGCGGGAATGGCCGCATCGTCGCAGAAGCCCGTCATCGTCACCTGCGCGGCGCCGCTGCCGACGGCCTCCATGGTCATGGCCAGAAATTCGCTGCGGGAAACCGTGCGCTCCGGCTCGAAGAAGTACCGGGTGCCCAGCTTCGCGCCGGTGAAAACGCCTGTCTCCGCAAGCTGCTGCGCCGCCGCGGCGGCCGCGTTTCCGCTCATATCCGCATACGTGACGCCGCTTTTGACCTTGTCCACGCTGATGCTCACCACGGCCGGGGCCGACTCGTTGCCGTCGCTGTCCGCCGCCGCGTAGGTGAAGCTGTCCGAGCCGGTGCGGCCCTCCGCCGGAGTGTAAACAAAGGCAGCGCCGTCCACCGTCACCGTCCCGTGCTTCGGCTGCGTCACCACCCGATAGGTCAGCTCCTCGCCGTCTCCATCCGCGGCCAGAAACTGCGCGTGATACGGGATATTGCGGTACGTGACCACCTCCAGCTCCCGCGCGATGGGCGCGTCGGCGGCTACCGCGCCTCCGGCGTCCTTCCTGCTGAACAGGGCCGCCGAGGGAACCGTCAGCACCAGCGCCGCCGTCAGCAGCAGGGCGGCCATTCGTCTGTTGTCTCGCATTTTCAAGCAAAAGTACCTCCTTTTTCAGATGGAGATAGTGTTTTCCCGGAGGGCGGAATTATGCACCGGCAGAGACGCAAAACCGCCGGAACGCAAGACGCGTTCCGGCGGCGGAGAATCAGAGAGGCGGTCTACCGGGGAAATTTGCCCGGCACACGCTCCGGCAGCGCCCGGAGTTTGATGCCGGAGACGATTCCCATGGCCGCATACAGCATGACAATAGAGGAGCCGCCATAGCTGAAAAACGGCAGTGTCAGGCCGATGACCGGCATGACAAAGAGGCACATGCCGATGTTCTCGATGGTCTGAAAGATCAGCATGGCCGCGATGCCCGCGCAGACGTAGGCGGAAAACGGGGTCCGGGCGTGCCGCGCCACCTGCAGGCAGCGGAAAATGATGGCAACCAGCAGCGCAATCACCACAAGGCAGCCGATCATACCCAGCTCCTCCCCCACCGCGGCAAAGATGAAATCCGTGTGCCGGTAAGGCAGGGAGCTGCTGTTGGCGCTCTGGGTCTGGGTTCCGTGGTACAGCCCCTGTCCGAACAGGCGGCCCGAGCCGATGGCCAGAAGGCTGCGGGTCTGCTGCCAGCCGGCGTCCAGCGGTTCGAAGGAGTGATCGAAAATTGCGTGGAAGCGATCCACCATATAGCCGGGGATCTTACCCAGCTTGTAAAGGCCGAAAATGCCCACGCCGCCAAGGCTGAGGCCCAGCGCGAACCACCGCCACGCCATGCCCGCCACCAGCGCCATGCAGAGGAAGATGAACACATAGACCAGCGCGCTGCCCATGTCGCTGGAGATGACGTAGATCAGCCCCACCATAAACAGCATGTGCATGGCCGGCTGCACCGCCGAGCGAAAGCTCTTCATCTCGCCCCGGCGCTCCCACACGCTCTCAAACTGGCGGGCCAGCAGCAGTATAAAGGTGATCTTGACGATCTCAGCCGGCTGGATGGAGGTGGGCATCCACGAGAACTGAATCCACGCCCGGTTGCCGTGGGAAACCGTGCCGAAGGGCACCAGCATGCAGATGAAGCCCACGTTGAAGGCCAGTATCCACCGCCACTTCCGCACCAGAATCTCCACGTCCACCATGGAGAGAAGAATATACAGCACCACGCCGATCACAGCGGCCGCCGCCTGAACCAGCAGGAGCCGGTAGGAGTTCTGGGTGCCCATGTACCGGGTGGCGCTGGAGATCATCACCAGCCCGAATACGGTGGACGCCAGACACAGCCCCAGCAGAACAAGATCGGCCTGCTGAAAGAAATCCGCAAGATTGAATTTTGGACGATTGCGCATATCGGACTCCGTTCTGTCTTTATTGATCCGGGCAAATTTTCCTTACCCGTAATAAAGTAGTATAACACAGCCCGTCCGCAGTGTAAACGCGGAATTTTGCTTTTACACAGCGGGAATTGTGTGGTATACTATCTGCGGAATTTTACGCGCCGCATCCGCGGCGGGAAAGGAGACGCCCATGGAGGTTCTCTCTCACAGCGAAGCGGAAACGGAGGCCGCCGGCCAGCGGCTGGGCGCCGCTCTGGCTCCCGGAACGGTGCTGGCCTACCGCGGCGATCTGGGCATGGGCAAAACCGCTTTCACCCGCGGGCTGGCCCGCGGACTGGGCTGCTCCGGACGCGTCACCAGCCCCACCTTCACCATCGTCAACGAATACGCCGGACGCATCCCGCTGTTCCACTTCGATATGTATCGGCTGGAGAACTCCGACGCTCTGTTCGACATCGGCTGGGAGGATTACCTGGCCAGAGGCGGCGTCTGCGCCGTGGAGTGGAGCGAGCGCGTCGCCGACGCCCTGCCCGACGACACCGTCTGGGTGGACATCGCCCGCCACCCGGAGCACGACGATTGGCGCGTCATCACCATTACAGGAGGAGAAACCGCATGAGAATCCTCGCGCTTGAAACTTCCGCCAAGGCCTGTTCCGCCGCCGTCACAGAGGACGGACGCCTTGTCGCCTCCGCCTTCCAGTGTACGGCCCTGACCCACAGCTGCACCCTGATGCCCATGGTGGAGGACATGCTGCGCAACGCCAGCCTGACCCTCCAGTCCTGCGACGCCGTGGCCGTGGCAAACGGTCCCGGCTCCTTCACAGGCATCCGCATCGGCGTGGCCGCCGCCAAGGGGCTGGCCTTCGGCGCGGACAAGCCCATCGTCGGCGTATCGACGCTGGAGGCGATGGCCCGCTGCGCCGCCTGCATGGACGGGCTCATCGTCTGCGCCATGGACGCCCGGCGCCAGCAGGTCTACAACGCCGTTTTCGAGGCCGACGGCGGACGCCTCACCCGCCTGACCCCGGATCGGGCCATCGGTCTCGCCGAATTGGGCGAGGAGCTGAAAAAAACAGAAAAACGGAAAATAATCGTTGGAGACGGCGCGCATCTGTGTTATACTTATTGTTTGGAAAATTGCATCCCCTGCGTGCAGGCTCCCCCCCATCTCGTTCAGCAGAGCGCGGTGGGCGTCGCACTGGCCGCCGAGGATGCCGCGCTGGCAGGACAACTTCTGCCGGCACAGGAATTGCTGCCCGTTTACCTGCGGCCCTCGCAGGCGGAGCGGCTCCACGCCCAAAAAAACATGAAGGAGCAGTCAAAATGAACGAGAACGTCCACATCCTCAGCCATCCCCTGCTGCAGCACAAGCTGACCATCCTCCGCAACGAGAACACCAGCACCAAGGATTTCCGCGATCTGGTGTCCGAGATCGCCATGCTGATGACCTACGAGGCCACCCGGGACCTGCCGATGGAGGACGTCACCGTCAAAACGCCCATCGCCACCGATACATTCAAGACCCTCTCCGGCAAAAAAGTCGCCATCGTTCCCATCCTCCGCGCCGGCCTCGGCATGGTGGACGGCGTGCTGGCCATGATCCCCTCCGCCCGCGTGGGCCACATCGGCCTTTACCGCGACCCCAAGACGCTGGAGCCGGTGAAGTACTACTGCAAAATGCCCGCCGACATCGCCGAGCGGCTGGTCATCATCGTCGATCCCATGCTGGCTACCGGCGGCTCCTCCTGCGCGGCCATCGACTTCATGAAGGAATACGGCTGCACCCACATCAAGATGATGAACATTCTGGCCGCCCCCGAAGGTATTGAGCGGGTCCAGAAGGAGCATCCCGACGTGGAGCTCTACATCGCCGGAGTGGACAAGCACCTCAACGACCACGGCTATATTGTCCCCGGTCTGGGCGACGCGGGCGACCGCATCTTCGGCACCAAATAATATAAAGTCAGACGCCGCCGGGAATCCGGCGGCGTCTGACTTTATATTTCGCTTACAGAACGTAGAAATAAACAGCAAGGTAGTGAAACAGCGAGCCCGCCAGAATCAGCAGATGGAAAAGCTCGTGGAAAGTCCACTCCGGGCTGATGTTGGGCTTTTTCACCGCATAGAACACCGCGCCCACCGAGTAGCAGATGCCGCCCAGCGCCACCAGCGTCAGGCAGGGCTGCCCGAAGGAGGCAAAGTCCTTCGCCACGAATACGATCGCCCAGCCCATGATCAGGTAGATGGAGGTGGACAGAATCCGCGGCGCATTGATCCAGAATATTTTCAGCAATACGCCGGCCACCGCCACGCCCCACAGCGTCAGGCAGAAACGGATGCCGTCCGCCTTGGGAAGCAGCACCAGCGAGAAGGGCGTGTAGCTCCCCGCGATGAGCACATAGATCATGCTGTGATCCATCTTCCGCAGGATGCGCTTGACCCCCGTGGAATCCACGGTGCCGGGATAGTAGTGATACACGGCGCTGGCGGAATACAGCGCCATCAGGGACAGGGAAAAGCACATGGCCGCAGCCAGCGCCAGCGTGGGCGCGCCCACCCGCAGCGCCCGGATCAAAAACAGGAATCCCCCCGCAAAGGAGGCCGCCGCGCCAATGGCGTGGGTCTCGCAGCTCACAGGGTCCTGTGCCGTAGCAAACATCTTGTTCATCATAAAAGCTCCTTGCAAATTCACGGCATAAAGCCGGCCAAATCGTTTAATATGATTTATGATATTATATTACACGATTTTAAAAATAATGCAAGGGGTTTTCCAAAAAAAATGCAGGGCGTTTTCGCGCCCTGCATTTTTTCAGTTCCAAAACTCCGTCTTGCCGCCCAGACCCACGCTGGAGGCACGGAACACGGGATTCCTGCCGGCCGCCTTCTGCTTCCGGTAGTCCTGCAGGGACTCCACGGCCGGCCTGGCCAGAATCAGGATAACCGGCAGGTTGATCAGGGCCATCACGCCCATCAGCACATCCGCCGTATCCCATGCCAGCGAGAAATCCAGCTGCGCGCCCGCAAAAACGATGACCACCGCAATCACGCGGAAAATCATCAGCTCACTGCGGCGGGCGTTTCGGAGGAGAAGATAGTTGAGATTGCTCTCGCAGTAATAGTAGTTGCCCAGAATCGTGGTAAAGGCAAACAGCAGCATGGAGCCGGTGATGAACCAGCGTCCGAACTCTCCGAAGGTGCCGGCCAGAGCCGCCTGCACATAAGGCACGCCCTTCAGCGCCGCATCGGGCTGAAGGCCGGAGCAGAGGCACATAAACGCCGTGGCGGAGCAGATCAGCAGCGTGTCGATGAACACGGAGAGCATCTGCACCAGTCCCTGCTTCACGGGATGGGAGACGGAGGCGGAGGCCGCCGCATTGGGCGCGGAGCCGACGCCCGCCTCGTTGGAGAACAGGCCGCGCTTGATTCCGTACATCATGGCGGAGCCGGTGAAGCCGCCGAAGATCGCCTTGAAGTCAAAGGCATTCCGGAAAATGGACGCGATCACGCCGGGCAGCAGACCGATGTGCAGCACAATCATAATCAGGGACATCAGCACGTAGGCGCCGCCCATCAGCGGAACCAGCACGCTGGTCACTTTGGCCAGCCGCTTGCCTCCGCCGAAGATGCACAGTCCCGTCAGCACGGCGAGAACCGCACCGGCCGCGTAGGTGGCTCCCTTGGACCAGAAGCTGTACACGTTGAAGGAGGAGACCAGATTGAAGGAGGCCACCATGTTGAAGCCAACCATGTAGGTCAGGATCAGGCAGACGGCAAACAGAACCGCCAGCCCACGGCTGTGCAGCGCCGCCTGAATGTAATAGGCGGGACCGCCGCGGCTGCCGCCCTGATCCCCGTCCTTCACCTTGTAGATCTGGGCCAGCGTGCTCTCGATAAACGCGGAGGCGCCGCCCAGCAGGGCGATGAGCCACATCCAGAATACGCTGCCCACGCCGCCCAGACACAGGGCCGCAGAAACGCCGGCAATGTTGCCGGTCCCCACGCGGGACGCCGTGGAAACCATCAGCGCCTGAAACGAGGACACCGTTCCCTCCTCACCCTTTTCCCGCACCACGCGGAGGGATTCGCCAAACAGGTTGATCTGCACAAACCGGGTGCGGATCGTAAAGTAGACGCCCGCCGCGATGAGCAGAATAATCAGGATATACGTGTAAAGCCAGTTGTTCAGGGTTCCGATCAAATCAGTCAGGACCGAAAGCATTGTTTTCCCCTTTTCTCTTTCATTTTTCTCTGAAAATATAGGTCGATCTTTGTTGAATTTTCAGCATATCAGAAATCCCCGGATTCTGTCAATCTATATTCTTCCCAAAATTCTGGAAAACAGTCCTTTTCGTAAAACGTTTGCTTTCGTCTCACCACGACGCATAGACCTTGCTGAGCGCCTGCACCGCCGGAATATACGGAGCGGCCTCGTCCCCTGCCAGCAGCTCCGCCGAGGAGGCGTCCGCCGAAGCGTCCCACTGGGCTGCATGGCTGAGCCAGATGCTCCACCCGTCCGTAGTCAGGAAGCCGTACCGGCTCTCCGACGCGGCGGCTGTCCCGCCGGCATGATCGCGGCTGTTGTCCGTCCGCGCTGTAAACCGCTCCGCACCGCTCTCCGGCTGAAAAAGCACGTCCTCAATCACGGGCGCCTCTCCCGCAGAGAACCGGGCCAGCCGCAGCTGACAGGGCATCCCCACCCGCACCTTGGCCAGAAACGTGTCCATGGCGTCGCCGTTCCGCACCTCGGCACCGGTGGCAAACACCATGCAGCCGTCATCGGCGGCCTCCGCCGCGGAGTAGTTCTCCGGCAGCGTTTCCAGCGCCTGAAGGCCGTACGGCGCCGCAGCCGTGATGGGGCTGTCGCCGCTGACCGTAAAGGGTGCGGCGGCCGCATCGTCTCCGATCACCGCGATCACGCGATACGCTCCCTCCTCCAGCGGCTGCGGCAGCCCCGTCAGCGGTATCGTGATCGCAGCCGAATCGTGGGCGGCAATCGTGATCGCGGCCTTCGTCCGCCCCTCGGCGCCGGAGAGCGCCGTCCATGCGCCGTCCTGCTCCCTCTCAACCGACCACTCGGCCTCGGCGGAGATGTCCTCCCCCGTCCGGTTCTCCGCCAGAACGCTGACCGCCGGCGCATCGGGACCGTAGGTCGGCCATTCGGCGGAAAGGCCGAACCGTTCCTCCTGCTCCTCGCTGCCATAGGAACTGGCGGCGGAGCCGCTCTGCCCGCCTCCGCCGGAACCGCTGCCCGCGGGCCCGGACCCGCATCCGCTGAGAGCAATCAGCAGGAACACCGGAAAGATCAAGCACCAAAATCGACGCATATCCGTCACGCCTCTCTCTGTTTGAACAGATTTTCTCCTTCCTGTGCCGGAAGTATCGGTCAAACTGTACAAAACGAAACCTAAATTTTTTTGTGGTTGCCTGATTGCAATTTGTTTCCGTCTACGCTAAAATAGTCATACAAGCTAAGAATGGTAGCTGGAACGAAGTGCTCTGCGCACGGGCTGACACCTATCACTCGCTGGCTGTGGCAGGTGTTTCGGACCGAACGGGGTCTGGAACGCCTTTTCTTTTACCCAATATCTGTTATCATATCAAAACTCAAGGAGGTTTTCCATATGATCTTACTGGCAAACGGAAAAGTCATCACCCGTGACGCGGCAGGCGTCGGCTATTACCCGGACGGCGGCGTCGTCACGGACGGCGGCAGGATCGAAGCCGTCGGCACCACCGCCGACCTGAAGAACAAATACCCCGATGCCGAATTTGTGGACGCCAGGGGCGGCGTCATCATGCCCGGCCTCATCAACGCCCACACCCATATTTACTCCGCGCTGGCCCGCGGCCTCTCCATCAAGGGAAACAACCCCACCAATTTTTACGAGGTGCTGGACGGCACATGGTGGGCCATTGACCGCCATCTGGATCTGCAGATGACCCGCGCCTCCGCCCAGGCCCTGATCCTGGACTGCATCAAGCAGGGCGTCACCACCATTTTTGATCACCACGCCTCCTTCCGGGAGATCCCCGGCTCCCTGTTCACCATCGCCCACGTCGCCAAGGAGCTGGGTATGCGCGCCTGCCTGTGCTATGAGGTCTCCGACCGGGACGGCGAGGAAAAATCCCTCCAGTCCGTGCAGGAGAACAAGGATTTCATCGACTACTGCGAGAAGAATCCCAGCGACATGCTGAAGGCCATGTTCGGCGGACACGCCCTGTTCACCATCTCCGACAAGACCTTTGACCGCATGAACGAGGCCAACGACGGACGGGTGGGCTACCACATCCACGTGTCCGAGGGCATGAACGACGTTTACGACAGCTTGCAGAACTATGGGCGCCGTCCGGTGCAGCGTCTGCAGGATCACGGCATTCTGGGGCCCAAGACGATTCTGGGCCACTGCATCCACGTAAACAGTGCCGAAATGGACATCATCAAGGCGACGGACACCATGGTGGTCAACAACCCGGAATCCAACATGGGCAACGCCGTGGGCATCTCCCCCATCCTGCCGATGTACAAAAAGGGCATCCTTCTGGGTATGGGCACGGACGCCTACACCAACGACATGCTGGAATCCATCAAGGTGGCCCTCTGCTCCCAGCGGAACAACGCCTGCCTGCCCAACGTGGCATGGTGCGAGGTGACGGACATGCTGTTCCGCAACAACGCCAAGATCGCCAACCGCTCCTTCGAGACCCCGCTGGGCGTTCTGAAGCCCGGCGCCGCCGCGGACGTGATCGTGATGGACTACAAGCCGTACACCCCGTTCTCCGACGAAAACATCGACGGCCACATGCTCTTCGGCATGACCGGCCGCCAGTGCCAGACCACCATGATCAACGGCAAGCTGCTGATGCGCGACCGGGAACTGGTGGACATCGACGAGGCAGCCATCAACGCTGAGGTCCTTGAGAGCAGCAAAAAGCTCTGGGGACAGCTGAACCACTGTGTATATTAAGGAGGAAGCACCATGTCTGAATTGATGACCCCCATCCCCTTCCGGGAACTGATGAACTGGATCACCACCGAATACCAGCGCGACGGCTCCGTGTTCAGCGTCCACCATCCCTATGTGGCGGGCGTGAAGAAGCTGCCGATCTTCGGCGAGACCATCGAAACCCCCTTCGGCCCCGCCGCCGGCCCCAACACCCAGCTGGCGCAGAACATCATCGCCGGCTATTTCGGCGGCGCCCGCTTCTTTGAGCTCAAGACCGTTCAGAAGATGGACGGCGCCGAGCTGGCCGCCTGCATCAACCGCCCCTGCATTCTGGCGGAGGACGAGTGCTACAACTGCGAGTGGTCCACCGAGCTGTACGTGCAGCAGGCCTTCGAGGAATATGTGAAGGCATGGTGCGCCTGCAAGATCATGGCCAAGGTCTACGGACTGGGCGATCCCAACGGCTTCGTGTTCAACATGAGCGTCGGCTACGACCTCGCCGGCATCAAGGGTGAAAAAATCGACGGTTTCCTCAACGGAATGACCGACGCCTCCTCCACCCCCGTCTTTCAGGAGTGTATCCGCGTGCTCCACGAGTTCTTCCCCGGGGAGAGCGCGTTCATCGACTCCATCTCTCCCCGCATCTCCGGCAGCGTTACCGTCTCCACCCTCCACGGCTGCCCGCCCGACGAGATTGAGCGGATCGCCACCTATCTCATCGAGGAAAAGCACCTGCACACCTTTGTGAAGTGCAATCCCACCATCCTGGGCTACGACACCGCCCGGTCCATTCTGGACTCCATGGGCTACGACTACGTCGCCTTCGACCAGCACCACTTCAATGAGGATCTGCAGTATCGGGACGCCATTCCCATGTTCCGCCGCCTGCTGGCGCTGGCCGGCAGCTACGGTCTGGAATTCGGCCTGAAGCTGTCCAACACCTTCCCCGTGGATGTGAAGCAGAAGGAGCTGCCCTCCGAGGAGATGTACATGGCCGGCAAGGCTCTGTTCCCCCTGACCACCACCATGGCCGCCCGCATCTCCAAGGAATTTGACGGCAGGCTGCGCCTGAGCTACGCCGGCGGCGCCGACGCCTTCAACATCGACAAGCTGTTCGAGTGCGGCATCTGGCCCATCACCATGGCCACCACCGAGCTGAAGCCCGGCGGCTACCAGCGGTTCAAGCAGATCGGCGAAAAGCTGGACGCTCTGAACTTCGCCCCCTTCACCCGCGTGGACGTCACCGCCATTGAATCTCTTGCGCTGGCCGCCCGCTCCGACAAGTACCATGTCAAGGCACTCAAGCCTCTGCCCCGCCGCAAGCTGTGGGAAAAGGTTCCTCTGATGGACTGCTTCACCGCCCCCTGCAAGGGCGGCTGCCCCATCGGACAGGACATTCCCGAATATATCGAGCTGGTGGGCAAGGGCGCGTACGCCTCCGCTCTCCGGGTCATCACCGAGAAAAACGCCCTGCCCTTCATCACCGGCACCATCTGCGCCCACCGCTGCATGACCAAGTGCACCCGCAACTTCTATGAGGAGCCGGTGCAGATCCGGGCCAGCAAGCTGGTGGCCGCGGAGCGCGGCTACGATCAGTACATGGACAAGCTGGTTCGTCCCGCCCCCGCCGACACGCAGATCAAGGCCGCCATCATCGGCGGCGGCCCCACCGGCATCGCCGCAGGTTATTTTCTGGGCCGGGCCGGCATCCCCTGCACCATTTTCGAGCGCGAGGAGAAGCTGGGCGGCATCGTGCGGCAGGTGATTCCCTCCTTCCGCATTTCCGACGAGGCCATCGACAAGGACGTGGCCCTGATGGAGAAAATGGGCGCCGAGGTCCGCTGCGGCGCTCCCGCCCCCTCCGTTGAGGAGCTGAAGAAAATGGGCTACACCCACATCTTCTTCGCCGTGGGCGCCTGGAAGGCCGGCCGGCTGGACATCCCCGGCAATGTGGTTCCCGTCATCGGCTGGCTGCGGGACATGAAGGCCGGCAAGCCCGTCTCTCTGGGCCATGTGGCCGTTGTGGGCGGCGGCAACACCGCCATGGACGCGGCCCGTGCCGCCCTGAAGGCCGGCGCCAAATCCTCCACGCTGGTGTATCGCCGGACCAAGAAATACATGCCCGCCGAGGCCGAGGAGCTGGAGCTGGCCATCGCCGACGGCGTTCAGTTCCTGGAGCTGGTGGCCCCCGTCCGGCAGGAGAACGGCACGCTGCTGTGCAACCGCATGAAGCTGGGGGAGCCCGACGCCTCCGGCCGCCGCACCCCCGTGGAGACCGGCGAGACTGTGGAAATCAGCTGCGACACCGTCGTTTCCGCCGTGGGCGAGCGGGTGGACAGCGATCTGTTCACCGCCAACGGCATTCAGGTGGACGCCAAGGGTATCCCCGACTTCCAGACAAATCTGGAGAATGTCTGGGTGGGCGGCGACGCCATGCGCGGTCCCGCCACCGTGGTGGAGGGCATCGCCGACGCGTCGGCCTTCGCAGCCGCCGTCATCGGGCAGGCCCACACCTTCCGCATGCCGGGCCGCGCTCTGGCCACCCGCGAGGAGGCCCTGTCTCACAAGGGCATCCTGATGGAATCCGCCAAGTGCGAGAGCGAACGCTGCCTGAAGTGCAACACCGTCTGCGAGTGCTGCGTGGATGTCTGCCCGAACCGGGCCAACGTGTCCATTGAGCTGCCCGACGGCCGGCACGAAATTCTTCATGTGGATCGGATGTGCAACGAGTGCGGCAACTGCGCCGTGTTCTGCCCCTACGACTCCGCTCCCTACCGGGACAAGTTCACCCTGTTCTACGACCGCGCCGGCTTCGACGCCTCTCCCAAGAATCAGGGTTTCCTGCCGCTGGGACATCATCGGGTGCTGGTGCGCCTGAACGGTCAGACGTTTGAGGCGGATCTCAACGCCGCCAACGATCTGCCCGCCGATATTGAAGTGTTCATTCTGACGGTGCTGAGCAAGTACCGCTACCTGCTGGGATAAGGCCGGCAGATACGGGGAACCATCGCCTGTTTCCCGACTGCCTTGTCTCTCCGGAAATGCCCCGGCACGCAAAGCCGGGCTGATGCAAAACAGAAGCTGCCGCGAATGATTCGTCATTCGCGGCAACTTGCTTTCCCGTGATGATCCTTCAAACAGCCGAAGCGCGGATACGGGAATGTTCCCCCCGATCGTATACCGTCAGCCGGTGACGAAAGTGAAGCGAACGGCAGCCCCTCGCTTTCGGGCTGCACGGAATAACGCGCATTATGTTCCGCCATTCGCTGCGGCGTCGGAACGGTTCGCGCAGCCTGTCGTGATGCGGCGAACGCCGGACAGGCATACGGTCAGTCCCGATCACTCACCATGTACCGGGGTCTGTTCAAAAAGCCATGGGCGCATTTCTCCGTACGGCTCCGCCATACAGAAAAACGCGGCAAAACTGCCGCCTGCGCAGGGCAGGCGGCAGTTTGATCGTTTTAAGGACGCCGGCGCAAAGAGCCGGAGGGGTTCTGAAAAAATTCAAACGGTGTAGTCCACGGAGGCCCGTGCTTCCCGAATGGAGCGGCACAGGGCGGAGAGCTTCTGGTGGCGCGGGTCTCTCTTGTACACCTCCAGCTCCGCCGGACCGGCAAACTCAGCAATGAGCACCGCATCGTAATTGCCGCCGCCGGTGTTGAAAGCCGTCTCTGCCCGCAGCAGCTCCGGGATCGTCCCCTGCAGGGCGGAAAGGCCCTCCAGAAACTCCCGCTGAGACGACTCCGTTCCGGGGCGGAATTTCCACATCACGACGTGACGGATCACTTCCGGCTCCTTGCGTTATAGGCCTGAATGCCCAGCGCCAGCAGATCCATGGCCCGCTCCAGATCGGCCTGCTTGAGCACATAGGCGATGCGGATCTCGTCGCGTCCCTTGTTGGGCGTGGCATAGAACTGCTCGCCGGGGGCGAACATCACCGTCTCGCCGTGGTCCTCAAACTCCGTCAGCAGCCACTTCTGAAACGCGTCGGCGTCGTCCACAGGAATTTTCACCATCAGGTAGAACGCGCCCTCCGGGCACTTGCAGACCACGCCGGGAATGGTGGCCAGCTTCTCCATCACGGTGTCCCGGCGGCGGTGATACTCGTCCTTCTGGGCCGCAAAATAGGCGGGGCCGGCAGAATACAGGGCCGAAGCGCCCAGCTGGTCCAGCGTGGAGCTGCACAGACGGCCCTGGCAGACCTTCATGGCCTGCCCGATCAGTTCCTTGTTCCGGGAGATCAGTGCGCCGATGCGGGCGCCGCAGGCGGAGAAACGCTTGGAGATGGAGTCGATGATGACCACATTCTCCCGCACATCGTCAAACTCGGCAAGACTGACGATCTTCTCATCGCCATAGACGAACTCGCGGTACACCTCGTCCGCGATGATATACAGACCGTGATCCCGCGCCACGTCCGCAACCGCGCGGGTGGCCTCCGGGCTGAGGATCACGCCGGTGGGGTTGCCGGGATTGGTGATCAGGATGGCCTTGGTGCGGGGCGTGATCTGGGCCTCGATATGCTCGCGGTCCCCGTAGAAAAAGCCCTCCTCCACCCGGGTGGGAATGGGATGGATGGAACCGCCCGCCAGCTTTACAAAGGTATTGTAGTTGGGATAGAAGGGCTCCGGGATGATGACCTCGTCCCCCTCGTCCAGAATGCACTGCAACGCGATCTGCAGCGCCTCGCTGCCGCCGTTGGTGGCCAGAATATCCCCTGTCTCCAGGTCGATGCCCAGCCCCTTGTAATAGCCGCGCACGGATTCCACATACTCCGGTATGCCTGCCGAGGGCGCGTAGGCCAGCACGGGATCGTGGAAATTCTGAATGGCCTGGAAAAATTCCTTCGGCGTCTCGATGTCCGGCTGGCCGATATTCAGGTGATAGATCTTGATGCCGCGGGACTCCGCCTCCACCGCAAAGGGATGAAACTTGCGGATCGGCGAGAGATTGCACTCTTCAATTTTCTCGGAAAATTTCATGACATTGCCTCCTCGGGCTTGTATATTTTCATCTTGCTTCCAAATAGCGCGCCGCGGCGGCTTCGGCCGAAGAACCGCCGGGGGCACGGAAAAGGCACGCTGCGGGGCACCGCTCATGGCGTTTCGGGTCTTCCCTTCCGGCCATAAAAAAACGCCCCTGACCAACGTCAGGGGCGAAAGAACCTTCCACGGTACCACCCTGATCTGTCCCTCCAAAAGAAAGACATCTCACCATTGATAACGGAAATGGCCCGTTCCGCTCGTCACGGACTGCTCGGGAGCGGCTGCCGGGCGGCATGAGCTGAGGGCTTGCACCAATCTCCCTCTCGCTGAAAAGCCTGTTTCGCGCGGCTGACTCCGTCATTGCTTTTATACCTTTCTCATTATACGTGCTTTTACGGATTTGTCAAGCCACGGATTTTTACAAAAACGGCGGAGGAAAATGCTCTCCTCCGCCGTTTCCATATTCAGGCTTCGTCTGTCGGGACGGACGGCTCGCCGTCGCTGCCGGAAAGCACGGCCGCGGTGCCGCCGGCCATCTGCATCTCCTGCCACTGTTCCTTGGTAATCAGCAGCTGGCGGGGCTTGGAGCCCTCAAACGGGCCAACGATGCCCCGCTCTTCCATCTGATCCACCAGACGGGCGGCACGGGAATAGCCCAGCTTCAGACGCCGCTGGAGCATGGAGACGGACGCCTGCCCGGTCTCCAGGATCACATCCACCGCGGCGGGCAGCAGCTCGTCGCACTCGTCGTCGCCGGTATCGGCCGAGGGTTCGGCGGCACCCTTGGCGCCGCGCTCTTTCTCCTGAACCGATTCCTCGATCTTCTGCATGACCTCGTCGGAATAGTGGGCCTCGCCCGCGGACTTCTTGACGTACTCCACCACCCGCTCAATTTCCTCGGGAGAGATGAAGCAGCCCTGCACACGGACAGGCTTGCCCACGCCCAGCGGCGCATAGAGCATATCGCCCTTGCCCACCAGCTTCTCAGCGCCCTGCGTATCCAGAATGATGCGGGACTCCAGCGAGGAGGCCACCGCAAAGGCGATACGGGAGGGGATGTTGGCCTTCATCAGGCCGGTGATGACGTCTGCCGAGGGACGCTGGGTCGCGATGACCAGATGCACGCCGGCGGCACGGCCCATCTGCGCCACGCGGCAGATGGATTCCTCCACCTCTTTTGCCGCCGCCAGCATCAGGTCGGCCAGCTCGTCGATGACCACCACCACAGAGGGCAGATGCTCCAGTTCCTCGTCCGTCTTGGCCAGCGCATTGTAGCCGGACAGGTTCTTCACGTTGTGCTCCGAGAAAAGCTTATACCGCTTCATCATCTCGAACACGGCCCACTGCAGGGCGCCGGCGGCCTTCTTGGGATCGGTGACCACGGGAATCAGCAGATGGGGTATGCCGTTGTAAGGCGCCAGCTCCACCATCTTCGGGTCCACCATGATGAAGCGTACATCCTCCGGCGAGGACTTGTACAGCAGACTGACGATCAGCGAGTTGGTGCACACGGATTTACCGGAGCCCGTGGTGCCCGCGATCAGCACATGGGGCAGCTTGGCAATGTTGCCGATGATGCTTGCGCCGCCGATGTCCTTGCCCAGCGCAAATGCCACGTGCGATTTGCTCTCCGCAAATTCGCTGGACTCGATCACATCCCGGATCAGCACGGGCGTCACGTTTTTGTTGGGCACCTCGATGCCCACCACGGAGATCTTGTCGGGGATGGGCGCGATACGGACGCCGGAGGCGCCCAGCGCCAGCGCGATGTCATCCGCCAGATTGGTGATTTTGGAGAGCTTGACGCCCTGGTCCAGCACAAACTCATACCGGGTGACAGCGGGTCCGTGGATCACCTCGCCGGGCTTGGCGTCCACGCCGAAGCTGGCCAGCGTCTCGGACAGGCGGCGGGAATTGTTGCGCAGCTCCGCGCCGGCCTCCGTATAGTTGCCGCCGTGGTTTTCATCCAGCAGGGTCACAGGGGGGAACTGGTAGCGATCCTCCGCGCCGGGAGCGGTCTGCGCGATCTCCGCCGTCACGGCGGCAGTGGCCGCGGCGACAGCCGCGGCGCGGGCCTTCTTGCCCTCTCCGGCAGGCTGCGGCTCCGGCACAGGCACGGACGCAGGCTGAGATGTCTGCGCCGCGGGCTGGGCGGCAGGAGCGGAAGGAACCGTCAGCGGTTCCGGGGCAGACGGCGCAGCGGCCTGCACTGCGGCGGCGCGGGCAGCGGGCTTCTCAGTTCCCGCGGCGGTGGGAGCGGAATGCTCCAGCAGCTGATCCGGAGTGGCCTGCTGGTCGGATTTCGTGCGGAAAAAGCCCTTCAGCAGGCCTTGCTTTTTGCCGGTCTGCTCAGGGATGCGGGGCGCTTCGCCGTCCAGCGGAATATCGATCACCGGCTTGGGCCGGCTGGCATCCGACGGGCGCTGCGGCTCCTCAATGGGGATCATACGGATGGCAGGCTCTTTTTTCACCGGCTTCACCGGCTCCGGTTCCTCCTCATAGGCGGGCCGGTTCCGGCGCTTTTCGATCAGCGCGCCGGCGGTCATCCGCAGAGACAGCATCAGCAGCACCACAAAGAGGGCGGTGAAGATGATGATGGAAGCAACCTTGGAGAATACGTCGATGGAGCCGATGGCCAGCGTGCCGGAGACGACGCCGCCGGATTCCAGCGTCAGGCCCGATTTCCAGAGGACCTGCACCACCTTCAGCGACGAGGTGTAATCCGACGGGGCCAGCACCATGTGGCACAGAGAGCCAAACAGAATCGGCAGCAGCAGCGTGCAGGTGACCCGCATCTGCACCGGACGGCCGTGGTGGAAGAGAAGGATCAGGGACGCAAGGAAAAAGGCCGGGCCCACCAGCCAGTAACCGTAGCCGATCATGCCCTTGAGGAACATGGCCAGCCAGTCGATGAAAATGGCCTTGATGCCAAAATAGCTGACAAACACGCACAATGTCAGCACCAGCAGCACGATGCCCCAGACCTCCCGGCGGACAGGCTTCTTCTGGGGCGGAGCACTCCTGCGTCCCCCGTTCCCGGTCTTCTTTTTTGAGGTGGTTTTACTTGTTGCAGTCGATGCCACGGCTCGTGCCTCCTTCACGGAAAATAGAACACGCCAATCTCATCGAAGGGCGTTGAGAATCAGGGTTGCGGCGCCTGCCGCCCAGCAGTAATACGCGAACCAGCCGAACCGGCCCTTGTCCGCGATCATGCGGATGAGGCGGATGCACAGATAGCCGGATACTGCGGCGGTGAGAACGCCCGCCAGACAGACGGACAGGGGCGGCATCTCCGTCTGGCCTCCGGCGACCTTGACCGCGTCTAGCAGGTTAGCGCCCAGCACCGCCGGGATGGACAGAAGGAAGGAAAAACGCACGGCGTATCTCCGGTCAAAGCCAAGGAAGGTGCCGGCGCAGATCGTCATGCCGGACCGGGAAATGCCGGGGCAGGTGGCGATGGCCTGTGCCGCGCCCACCAGCAGCGTATCCCGCATGGTGGCGGTCTTTTCCGTCTTGTGGCCCCGGTGAACCCGGTCGCTGAAGAACAGCAGCACGCCGGTGAAGATCAAGGCGCAGCCGATAAAGGCCATATTGGTCGTCAGCTTTTCCAGCAGATCCTGAAATGGCAGAACCAGAAACAGGGGCAGGGTGCCCACAATGACCATCAGCAGCAGCCGGCGGGCCGGGGGCGTATGTATGGTGGTGCGGTGATGGATCAGGTCGCTGATGGCCGCGAAAAATTCCCGGACCATGTCCACCACGTCGCCCCAATAGGCAACGAAAACGGCGGCCAGCGTGCCGAGATGGAGAAGGACGGTGAAGAACAGATTGTCCTCCCCCGCCGCCTGAATCCCCAGCAGATTCTGGGCGATGGACAGGTGCCCGGAACTGGAAATGGGCAGGAACTCGGCGACGCCCTGAATCAGTCCCAGCAGTACGGATGATAACAGTGTCACAATTTTGCACTCCTAATTTTCAGATAAAATGGCCCCGGACGCCTAAAAAATACCGAAGAAATGGCACGATGGTGCATTTCCCCGCGTCCACAGGACATTATGGTAATAGTATAGCACGAACGGGGGGTAAATTCCAGTAGTATTTCGGCGGAGGGTCCGGCGGGGACAAAAAAGCGGAGGCCGCAGCCCGCGGTCCCCGCCCTGTGATTCAGTTGTGATCCAGATTCTCCAGTGCCGAAGCCGCGGCGGACTGCTCCGCCTCTTTTTTGCTGTGGCCCTCTCCGACGCCCACCAGCCGATCGTTCAGCAGAACCTCCGCCGTAAACGTCTTGTCGTGATCCGGCCCCTGCTCCCCGGCCATGCGGTAGGTCAGTACCTGGTCAGCCTGCCGCTGCACCAGCTCCTGGAGCTCCGTCTTGTAGTCGCGGCGGCGCTCCTCCACGGCCTCCTCCCGCTCGGCGTCCAGCAGACACCGATGGATCAGCCGCGAGGCGGCCTCGATCCCGCCGTCCAGATACACGGCGGCAAACACGGCCTCGGTGGCGTCGGCCAGAATGGAGGGACGCTGGCGTCCGCCTCCGGCCTCCTCCCCCCGGCCCAGCTTCAGGTAGCGGCCCAGCTCCAGTTTTTGCGCGACCTCATGGAGACTCTGCTCGCACACCAGCGCGGCCCGGATGCGGGTCAGGTCGCCCTCCGGCAGATCGGGATGCTGGCGGAACAGAAATTCCGCCGTGACAAAGCCCAGCACAGAATCTCCCAGAAACTCCAGTCTCTCATTGCTGTTCAGATGGGAACCGCGGTGTTCGTTGGCGTAAGAGCTGTGGTTCAGCGCCTCGCTGAGAAATGCGGGGTTCCGGAATTCATAGTTCAGTTTTTTCTCCAGTCCTTCCATCGTCCGTCCTTCCTCATAAGGAAGCCCCGCTTTGGGCGGGGCTGTCCTGCGCTGCTGCGCGTCTTTGTTTATTTTTGCTTGGCGGCCACAAAACGCACCGCGTCGCCCACGGTCTTGAGGCTGCTCAGCTCATCTTCCTGAACCTCGCCCATGTCGAACTCTTCCTCCATGGCCATCACCAGCTCCACCAGATCGACGGAATCGGCGCTCAGGTCATCCTCAAAGGAGGTATCCATGGTAATCTCCTCGGGGTCCATGGCGAACTCCTCGGCCACCATATCCTGCATGGTCTTAAAAATATCCTCGATAGACATTTACTTTGTTCACTCCTCATGGAAAGGTTGGTATCTTTTGCTGGGGTAATCATACGGCAACTGCCGCGCTTCTGTCAATAGGTATTTATGCTTTTTCCGGGGAAGTCGGCAGCTTCATGCTGTCAATGTTCTTCTCCACGTCGTCAATAAAGCCGCTGGCCGCGAAATCGCGGGCCTGACGCACGGCATTGTAAATGGCCCGCGCATTGGAGGATCCGTGGGCTTTGATGACCGGCCTGGCAATGCCCAGAAACGGGGTGCCGCCCACCTCGCTGGGGTCCAGAATCTTTTTGAAGTTCTGAAACTCCTTTTTGACCATCAGCGCCGCCAGCTTCGTCTTTCCGCTGGAGTAAAACAGCTCCTTGAGCGCCTTGTTCAAAAACTTGCCGGAGCCCTCCGCCGTTTTGAGCATCACGTTGCCGGAGAAGCCGTCCGCCACCACCACGTCGGCATTGCCCAGCATGGCGTCGTTGGCCTCGATGTTGCCGATAAAATGGAGCCGGCCCTCCTGATCCGCCTGCTTCAGAGCGGCGTAGACCTCGTGGCGCAGGGCATCGCCCTTCTCCGCCTCGGCTCCGATGTTCAGCAGGCCCACCCGCGGCTGAGCCACGTGCATGACCCGCTGGGAATAGTAGCTGCCCAGATAGGCAAACTGAACCAGATACTCCGCCGTGCACTCGGCGTTGGCGCCGCAGTCGCACAGGATCATGTTTCCGCCGTAGCACGGCACCTGCGGCGCCATGGCGGCCCGCCGGATGCCCCGGATGCGTTTGACCACCAGTGTGGCCGCGGACAGCAGAGCGCCGGTGCTGCCGGCGGAGACAAAAGCGTCTCCCGCCCCGTCCTTCAGCAGATTCAGGCCCACCGTCATGGAGGAATCCTTCTTCTCCCGGAAGGCAAAGGCCGGCTCGTCGTCCATCTCAATGACCTCGCTGGCGTTGCGGATCTCCACCCCGGCGGGCAGCTCCTTCTGGCCGCAGGCCTCCACAGCTTTCAGAATGTCCGCCGTGCGGCCCACCAGCAAAATTTCCACGCCCAGCTCCCGCCGGGCATCCAGTGCGCCCTGAACGACGGCCTGCGGCGCATTGTCTCCGCCCATGGCGTCCACGATGATCTTCATGCAAGGACCTCCTCTTTCAGACGATCAATGATTTCCAGTGACCGCGCGGAGAGCTCCGCGTTTTTGTTTCTCTTGCCCTTGACCCGATGATCCAGGGGCGGAATGATGCCGAAATTGATGTTCATGGGCTGAAAAACCGTGATGGACGGGTTGCTGACATACAGGCCCAGCGCCCCCAGCGCGGTCTCCTGCGGAAAATCCACCGGTGCCTGACCGCGCAGCCGCCGGGCCGTCTCCACGCCCACCAGAAAGCCGGAGGCCGCCGACTCCACATAGCCCTCCACGCCGGTCATCTGTCCGGCAAAGGAGATGCGGGGATCGCTTTTCAGCTGATAGTAGCGGTTCAGCAGCCGGGGAGAATCCAGAAAGGTATTGCGGTGCATCACGCCGTAGCGCAGAAATTCCGCGTCGTGGAGCGCAGGGATCATGGAGAATACCCGACGCTGCTCGGGAAAACGCAGGTGGGTCTGGAACCCCACCAGATTATAGACGCTGCCGTCGGAGTTGTCCCGGCGAAGCTGCACCACCGCGAAGGGCCAGCGGCCCGTGCGCGGATCGTCCAGTCCGCGGGCCTTCAGCGGGCCGTAGAGCAGGGTGTCGTGTCCCCGCCGGGCCATGACCTCCACGGGCATGCAGCCCTCAAACACCATGCTGTCCTCAAAGCCGTGAACCTCGGCCTGTTCCGCCGTGGTCAGGGCCTGCCAGAAAGCGTCGTACTCGTCCTTGTTCATGGGGCAGTTTACATAATCCGCGGTCCCGCGGTCGTAGCGGGAGCCCATCCATGCATACTCCATGTCCACGCTGTCCGCGCTGACCAGCGGAGCCGCCGCGTCAAAAAAGTGAAGCGCGGTGTCCGCCCCCAGAAGGGCCTGCAGCTTCTCCGCCAAGCCGTCAGAGGTCAGAGGACCCGAGGCCACCACGACGGTTCCCTCTCCGGGCAGCTCCGTCACCTCCCCCTCCCGCACGGTGATGCGGGGGTGGGAGCGGACGCGCTCCGTCACCAGACGGGCGAAGCCGCTGCGATCCACGGCCAGTGCGCCGCCGGCCCCGACACGGGTGGCGTCCGCGCAGGAGAGGATCAGGGAGCCCAGACGGCGCATCTCCTCCTTGAGCAGCCCCACCGCGTTCTCCAGCTGGTCGGAGCGCAGGGAGTTGGAACAGCACAGCTCCGCAAAATCGTCGGTCACATGGGCGGGCGTCCGTTTCTGAGGCTTCATTTCGCACAGCGTCACGTCAATGCCGCGCTGCGCCAGCTGCCACGCAGCCTCGCTGCCCGCCAGACCGGCGCCGATTACCGTTACATTCATACGTTTCCTCATCCGGAAAAGGACCGCTTATTCAGCGGCCTTTTTCGCAGTTTTCTTTACCGCAGGCTTTTTGCCCGCCGCGCTTTTGGCGGCGGTACTCCTGACGGCCTTTGCCGCTGCCGGCTTCTTGGCGGCGGACTTTGCCGCGGCCGGCTTCTTGGCGGCGGCCTTTTTCGCGGCCGGCTTCTTCGCTGCCGTCTTGCTGGCAGCAGGTTTCCTGGCGGCCGGCTTCTTCGCTGCCGATTTCTTGGCGGCCGGCTTCTTCGCTGCCGATTTCTTGGCGGCCGGCTTCTCCGCCTCCTCCGCGGGCTCCTCCGCTGCCGCGCCGTCTCCCGCGGCCTTCCGCACGGGATAGCCCCGCTGGTCCTCCGGCAAAAAGTTGGCGCACTCCGGATTGATGCAGAAGGGACGCTTGAAGCCCCGGCCCGACTTCTTGAACAGGGTATGGCCGCAGACCGGGCAATCGTCCTTCACCGGCACGTCCCACGTCACGAAGTCGCATTTGGTGGCTTCGTCGCGGCTGTTCCGGTGCTCGCAGCAATAGTAGGTGTACTGCTTGTTCGTTTTCTTGCTGACGCCGGTGCGCTTCATCAGCCGTCCGCCGCACTTGGGGCAGCGGCCGGGCATCTCCACCACCAGCGGCATGGTAAAGCTGCACTCGGGATAGCCGGGGCAGGCCAAAAAGCGGCCGAACCGGCCGGATTTCACAACCAGATTGCGCCCGCACTCCGGGCAGATCTCCTCGCTGACCTCGTCGGGCACCTTGATGCGGGTGCCCTCCAGATCCTGCTCGGCCTTCTGAAGATTCTGGGCGAAGTCACCGTAGAAGTCCCGCAGGACGCCCTTCCACGGCGTAGTTCCCTCCTCCACGGAGTCCAGACGCTTCTCCATATTGGCGGTAAATTTCAGATCCGCGATGTCTGTGAAGTGGCTCTCCATCAGTTCGGTGACCACGCGGCCCAGATTGGTGATGCGGAGATACTTTCCCTCCTTCATCACGTATTCCCGATCCAGAATGGTAGACACCGTGGGCGCGTAAGTGGAGGGGCGGCCGATGCCCTGCTCCTCCATGGCGCGGATGAGGGTGGCGTCCGTATAGTGGGCGGGAGGCTGGGTGAAGTGCTGATCCCGCGAGAAATCCCGGAGCGTCAGCGTCTCGCCCTCCCGCATGGGGGGCAGCGTGGGCTCCTTTTCCTCTTTCTCCTCGTCCCGGCCCTCTTCGTAGACGGCGGTGTAGCCGGCAAATTTCAGGCTGGAGGAGCTGGCGCGGAAGCTGTGCTCCCCGGCCTCGATCTCCACGGCCACGCTGTCATACACGGCGTTGGCCATCTGGCAGGCCACGAACCGGCTCCACACCAGCCGGTACAGGCGGTACTGCTCCCCCGTCAGATCCTTGCGGACCTGCTCGGGCGTCAGCTCCACGTTGCTGGGACGGATGGCCTCATGGGCGTCCTGCGCCCCGGCCTTGGCCTTATAGCGGTGAACCTGTGCAGGATAGTAGTCCTTCCCGTAGCGGCCCATAATGAACTGCTTTGCAGCGGCCACGGCCTCCTCGCTGATGCGGAGGGAGTCGGTTCTCATATAGGTGATGAGGCCCACGGTGCCTTCGCCCTCAATGTCCACGCCCTCATAGAGCTGCTGGGCAATGGCCATGGTGCGCCGGGGCGTCATGGAGAGCTTGCGGGACGCCTCCTGCTGCATGGTGGAGGTGGTGAAGGGAGGCGAGGGAGAGCGCTGCTTGTCGCTCCGCTTGACAGACCTGACCACAAACGCCTCGTTTTCCGTCTCCCGTACCACAGCGTCCACCTCGGCGGCGGACTTCAGCTCCGTTTTATGGCCGTTTTTTCCATGGTAACGCGCGGCAAAGGCGGTCTTTTTCACGTCGCTGCCCAGCAGATTGGCGTCCAGCGTCCAGTATTCCTCAGGCTGAAACTGCTCGATCTCCCGATCCCGGTCATCCACCATGCGGGTGGCCACGGACTGAACGCGGCCCGCCGACAGGCCCCTGCGGATCTTCTTCCACAGAAGCGGGGACAGCTCATAGCCCACGATGCGGTCCAGAATCCGGCGGGCCTGCTGGGCATCCACCAGATTCTGGTCGATGTCCCTGGGCCGCTGAATACTCTCCTGCACGACGTTTTTCGTGATCTCGTTGAAGGTGACGCGTCTGGTCTTGTCGTCCGGCAGGTCCAGCAAATGCTTCAAATGCCAGGAAATCGCCTCGCCCTCGCGGTCCGGGTCGGTGGCGAGGTAGACGGTATCCGCCGCCTTGGCCGACTTCTTCAGGTCGGCGATGATCTCCTCTTTTCCCTTGATGGGCTTGTAGACCGGCTCGAAATCGTGGTCCACATCCACTCCCAGAACACTTTTGGGCAGGTCCCGCAGATGACCCATGCAGGCCTTTACGGTATAGTCCTTCCCCAGATATTTTCCAATGGTTTTGGCTTTCGCGGGAGATTCCACGATCACCAAGCTGTGTTTTGCCATAGTTACCTCCAAACGCCTGACGCGGCGCTCTTCATTTTATTCCGAAAGCACTGCGTTTCGGGCGTATCGCTTGCCCGGAAGCTGCAGCGCGTAATGGTCGATCTCAAGCATGGTCAGAGCCGAATTCACCCGCCGCGCAGGGATCCCCGCGGCCTCGGCGATGTCGTCCGCAAGCATGGGCTCGTCGGTCAGAATCCTGAGAATCCGAATCTGATCGTCTGTCAGCGCCGCGCCCTCCTTTGAGGAGAGCCGCAGCGTCGGCGGCACTTTTTTAGGCTCCTCGGCCTCCTGTGCGGGAGAGGCCCCCTGCGGCGGCCGGCGGTACTCGCCGCTCATCCGCAGCTTTCCGGGGAAACGCCCCTCGTAATCCTGCAGCAGCTCCTGCCCGCAGGTAATCAGGACCGCACCCTCCCGAATCAGGCGGTTGCAGCCCCGGCTCATCTCCGCGTCCACCGCGCCCGGCACAGCGTACAGATCGCGGCCCTGCTCCAGTGCGGCGGCGGCCGTAATCAATGCGCCGCTTTGCTCCGGCGCCTCGACGACCATCGCCGCCAGCGACAGGCCGGAGAGAATGCGGTTGCGAATGGGAAAATGTTTGCCGACAGGCTGCGTCCCCGGCGCATACTCGCTGAGCAGCGCCCCGGAGGCAGCCACGTCCTCGTAGAGATACCGGTTTTCCGGCGGGTAGATCACGTCCAGGCCGTTGCCCAGCACGCCGATCACGCGGCCGCCGGCCCGCAGGGCTCCCCGTGCGGCCTCGGAGTCGATGCCCTTGGCCAGACCCGTCACCACCAGCGCGCCGCCGGCGGCCAGCTCATAGCCCATGCGCTCCGCCTGCCGGATTCCGTATGGCGTCGCGCCGCGGGTACCCACCACCGCCACGGCCACTTCCTCGTCCACGGCGGGAAGGTTTCCCTTGCAGTACAGCAGGCAGGGCGGGTCATAGATGTTGCGGAGGCGGTCCGGATAGTCCGCATCCTGCATGGTCAGCAGGCGGATCTGCAGCCGCTGGCAGTCCGCCAGAATCCGATCCGCGGCGGACAGGTCGCGGTTTTTCAGCGCAGCCGCCTGTTCCCGCGTCATCCCCTCGATCAGGGGGAACTCGTCCGGGTCGGCGCAGTAGAGGTCCTCAGGAGAGCCGAAACGGTCCAGCAGCGCAAGCCGCACCTGTCCCGTCAGGCCCTTCAGCTCAGAGAGCCAGACCCAGTACTTTAATGAGGACATCCGCCTTCCTCCCCTGTTTCAGCGCGGGTCCCCCCGCGCCATCTCCCACAGCAGCACCGAAGCCGCGGCTGCCGCGTTCAAAGATTCGCAGTGCGCCGCCATGGGGATGCGCACCGTCCTGTCGCACAGGGCCAGCAGGCCCTCCGACAGTCCCCTGCCCTCGCTGCCGATGGCCACGGCGGCCCGCGTGTAATCCAGCTCCCGCACGTCCGCGGTATCGCTGCGCAGCGCGGCACCGTAAAGAGGCAGCCCGCTGCGGGTCAGCAGCGCCCGAAGCTCCTGCGGCCCGCAGGCCCACGCGGGACAGCGGAGCACCGCGCCCATGGAGGCCCGGACGGTCTTGGGGCTGTACAGGTCGGCGCAGTCGTTCACCAGAAAGAGGCCGTCGGCACCCAGCGCGTCCGCGGTGCGGAGAATGGTTCCCACGTTTCCGGGGTCCTGCACGCCGTCCAGCACCACATAGCGCCGGCCCGGCAGCAGCTCCGGCAGGGCCTGCTCCGGCAGAGCGCAGACGGAGAGAACGCCCTGCGGTGTTTTCACCGGCGAGAGCGTCTCCATTACGTCCGGCGGCACCGAAGCGGAAACAACGCCTGCCGGCAGAGCCGGCAGGACGGTTCCCTCTGTGCAGAGCACCACGCGCAGCAGCTCCGGCCGCCAGAGAAGGATCTCCTCAAGCAGCTTGGGACTGTCGCACAAAAACTCCCCCCGCTCGCGGCGGGCGGAGGCGGAGCCGGACATCCGCCGGATGCGCTCGCACAGGGGATTGCGTCGGCTGGTGATGCGTTCCACGGCGGTCAGCTCCTCTCCTTTTCCGCGGCTGACGCCGCGGAGCATTTATTCCTCGCCGGAAATCGGGCGCATAGTCGGGAAGAGAATGACTTCCCGGATCGTGTCGGAATTGGTCAGCAGCATCACGCAGCGGTCGATGCCGATGCCCATGCCGCCGGTGGGCGGCATACCGTATTCCAGCGCATTGAGGAAGTCCTCGTCCAGCATCTCGGCCTCGTCATCGCCGCGGTCGCGGGCCTCCATCTGCTTGACGAACCGCTCCCGCTGGTCGATGGGATCGTTCAGCTCGGAGTAGGCGTTGCCCATCTCCGAGTGGTTGATGAACAGCTCGAACCGCTCCGTCAGGCGCTTGTCCTGCGGAGAGCGCTTGGTCAGCGGAGAGACCTCCACCGGGTACATGGTGATAAAGGTGGGCTGAACCAGCTTTTCCTCCACCTTCTGGTCGAAGCAGGCGTACAGGGCGTTGCCCCACGTCTTTTCAGCGGTCTCTGCCAACTCCACGCCCTTCTCTTTGGCAGCGGCCACTGCCGCCGCGTCGTCGGAAATGGCGTCGAAATCGATGCCCACGAACTCGCGGACCGCCTCAATCATCGTCATGCGCCGCCAGCCGGGAGTCAGGTCGATCTTCTCGCCCAGCCACTCCACCTCGTAGGTGCCCAGCAGCTCCCTGGCCGCGGTGGAGAGGATGCCCTCGGCAATATCCATCATGCCGTGGAAATCGGTGTAGGCCTGATACAGTTCCACCGTGGTGAACTCCGGGTTGTGCTTGGGGTCCATGCCCTCGTTGCGGAAGATGCGGCCGATCTCATACACGCGATCCATGCCGCCCACGATCAGCCGCTTCAGCGGCAGCTCGGTGGCGATGCGCATATACATATCAATGTCCAGCGTGTTGTGATGCGTCACAAACGGGCGGGCGGAGGCGCCGCCGGAGATGGTGTTCAGCACCGGGGTCTCCACCTCGATATAGCCGCGCTCGTCCAGATAGTTCCGCATATGCTTGATGAATCTGGAGCGGATTTCAAACGTGCGCTTGACCTCGGGGTTTACGATCAGGTCCACATACCGCTGACGATAGCGCAGCTCCCGGTCCTGAAGGCCGTGGAACTTCTCCGGCAGGGGCAGCAGGGACTTGGAGAGCAGGACGATGTTCTTCGCCCGGACGCTCATCTCGCCCCTCTGGGTGCGGAACACCTCGCCCTCGACGCCGACGATGTCGCCGATGTCGTACTTCTTGAAGCGGTCGTAGACCTCCTCGTCCATCTCGTCCCGGCGGGCATAGAGCTGGATGCGGCCGTCCCGGTCCTGCAGATCGCAGAAGCTGACCTTGCCCATGCCGCGCTTACTCATCAGGCGGCCCGCCACCTTGACGGGCTTGCCCTCCATCTCGTCGAAATGCGCCTTGATCTGCGCGGAGGTGGCATCCCAATCGAACCGCGTCTGCTCGAAGGGGTCCCGCCCCTCCTGCTGCAGCGCGGCCAGCTTGTCGCGGCGGATCTTCAGGATGTCGCCCACATCCGCGCTCTGCTGCGCGTTGTTCTTCTGTTCAGACATTCCCCTGCTCCCCTTACCGCTCGATCTTCATAACTGTATAGGTGATATTGCCGCGCGGGGCCTCCACCGTGACCTGCTGGCCTTCCTTGGCGCCCAGCAGGGCCTTGCCAAAGGGGGACTCCTCGGAAATAACGTAATTCATGGGATCGGCCTCCTGAGAGCCGACGATCTTATAGGTGGGCAGCTCCTTGCCCTTGTCGTCGGCCACCACCACGCGGCAGCCGATGGTCACCACGTTGGTGGGGGCATTGGCCTCGTCCACGATCACCACGTGCTGCAGGATCTCCTCCAGCTCCGCGATGCGGGAATACAGCTTGCCCTGCTCGTTCTTGGCCTCGTCATACTCGCTGTTCTCGGACAGGTCGCCGAAGCCCCGGGCGATCTTGATCTGTTCGGCCACTTCATCGCTGCGGGTGGTCTTGAGATAGTTCAGTTCCTCGTTCAGCTCGTCATAGCGAGCCTGGCTCATTTTGTATTCTCTTTCCATTCCGGTTGTTCCTTTCTGCCTGCTGTATGTGAAAACCTTTCAGTTTTAGCGGCACATACTTATTCTATTTTATACCATGAAATAGTATTATAGAGTTTCGTTTTAGGAATGTCAAGCGCCGTTAACCCCGGCCTGCCTCGCCGGAAAGGTCAGTTCTCCCAACTCCAGCCGCTCCGAACGCAGAATTCCGGCATCATACAGGGCGCCCAGCAGCTGAAGCCGGTCCCACGACTCCGGCAGATTCTCCCCCTTCAGCCGCAGCTCCACCGGCGGCGGCTCCGCTCCGGGCCAGAGCCGGAGGACGTGTTCTCCCTCGGGCCCCTCCGGCGGCGAGAACAGAACCGTCACATCCGCCTTCGCCAGCCGGGCGGGCGTATCCGCCGCCAGCAGGGAGACGCCGTACTCCCGGCGAAGGCGTCCGGCCAGACGCCCTTCCCGATCCGGCGCGCACAGCAGCACGTAGCGGTTGCGGATGCACAGCTCCGTCACCGCCCGCTCCAGCTCCGGGGTCATCCGGTCCCCCGCTACGGCGACGGTGGCCTCCGACGGGCTGCGCCCCATCCGATCCAGTTCCCGGCGGACCAGCTTCTCCGTCAGCGCCCGCAGCAGCGGCAGCGGTTCGGCGGGCTGGACGCCGCAGGCCGCAAACTCGGCCAGAAAGGGAAAGTCCGGCGGGAATACCGCGCGGCAAACGCCCTGCCGGCGCAGGCGGCGGGCGGCCTCACGCGCCCGGCGGCGCTGAAAAAAGCCGCCTTTCCGGTCTGTGCGGAGCAGCGCCACGCAGCAAAAATGCAGGCCCAGCACCGTCCGTCCCGTCACCGCCGGGCGATGCGGCAGGCGATCCGCCCACTCCACAAGTCCAAACATGGCAAGCACCTCCCGCACCATGGTATGGAGCGGGAGGTGCGGTTATGTAAGGCTTTTGAAAAAAGTGCGCCATCAGGGCAAATAATTGGCAGGATTCACGCGGGAGCCGTTGATGGTGATCTCAAAATGCAGGTGGGGCCCCGTGGAATGGCCGGTGGAGCCGGTAACGCCGATGGCGTCGCCCTGGTGGACGACCTGCCCCTCGCTGACGGAGCGGCTGCTCATGTGGGCGTACAGCGTGGTGCTGCCGCTGCCGTGAGAGATGACCACATAGTTTCCGTAGGAGCTGGAGTACTGCGAAACGATAACGGTGCCGGACTTGGAGGCGTGTACGGTGGATGAGTAGCCCACGCCGGCGATGTCGATTCCCTTGTGATAAGTGGACCCGATGCCGTTGGTGGCACTGGCGGAACGATAGCCGAAGCCGGAGCTGATCCGGTGGCTGGAAACGGGCCAGATGTAGCCGGACTCCGACACGACGCTCTGTCCGGCAGCCGCCTGCTGCGCCGCCAGCTCCTTCGACTTCTTCACGATGGCGGCCTGAATGGATTCTTCCTCGGCGGCAATGTCGTCCAGCGTATCCTGATAGTCGTCCTCGTTCTGCTCAATCTGGTTGACCAGCTGGTTTGCGGCCTTCCTCTGCGTGTCCAGCTCCGTCTGCTTGGAGACCAGGTCCGCCTTGGCGGACTCGGACTGGGCCTTGTCCTGTTCCAGACTCTCCTTCTTGGACTGGATCTCCCTTTGCAGAGCCTGCAGCTGGTTGATGACACTCTGGTCCGAGTCCATGATCTCATTGATGAAATCCAGACGGGACAGCAGATCGGTAAAGCTGCTGGCCTTGAACAGAATGGACCAGTAGCTGATGGTGCCCCGCTCCTCCATGGCCCGGACGCGCTGGTTGAACAGCTCCTGCTGAGCCGCCTCCTTCGTCTGCGCGTCCACCAGTTCTCCCTGCGTCTGGGTAATCAGGGACGAATAATCGGAAATCTGGGACTCCACGTTTGCAATCTGCGACTGGATGGTGGAGACCTGCTGATCCAGCAGCTTCTTCTTTTCCAGCGCGGCGGATTTGTCGTCCGCCAGCGCGCTCAGCTTGCTTTGCAGCTCCTTCTTTTTTGAGGCCAGATTGCTGGCACTGGTCTGCAGCTTGTTGATGTCCGACTGCGTGACCGCCTGCGCCGTGGGCTGGAAATTCGGAGCCAGCAGCGCCAGCACGAACACGAAAGCCAGCGCAGAGCGCAAAACGCGGCGCAGCGTCCTGTGGGTCAGCACCTTTCCCATGGTTGTCCTCCTTTTTATACTTGCAGGAATCTGCGGATCGCCGACAGGCTTCCGCCCACGCCGATGACGATGCCGGCAGCGGCGAAGGTCGCCGCCACGGAACCCCAGAGCGTCCTGAAATCCACAATGCGGATCAGCTGCAGCGTGTCGTTGGTCGCCACGCCCCGCGACACCGCGGAATACAGCGCCCACTGGAGGAAGAACGCGATCACGGCGCCCAGCAGGCCCAGCATAAAGCCTTCATACACAAAGGGCCATCGAATGAATCCGTTGGTGGCTCCCACCATGCGCATGATCGCGATCTCCTCCCTGCGGTCAAAGGTGGTGAGCTTGATGGTGTTGGAGATGATGAACACCGACACGACAAACAGCACCAGGATCAGCGCCACGCAAACCACGGTGGCCACGTTCCGCACGGTGATGAAGCCGTTGGAAATTTCCTCGTAGGCGTTGACCTTGACGATGCCCGGCACCGCGGAAATTTTCGCTACGGTCTCCTGTGTCTTGCCCAGATCGGAGATGTGGATGGCATAGCGGTCCCGGAAAATGGTTGGGTCCAGATTCTCAAACATCGTCTCGTCGGGGTACTGCTCCTGAAAGGACTTCATGGCGTCCGCCTTGCTGATGTATGTGGCGGAGGTCACATTGGATATGGCCTCCAGCTGGGTCTGCATCGCCTTGGCGTCGGCCTCGGAATAGCTGTCGTCCACATAGGCCAGAATCTCGTTTTCGCTCTCCAGACTTTTCAGCAGCGCGTCGGCGTTCACCGCCACCAGCGTAAAGGTGCCCATAATCAGCAGGCACGCCACCGTAATGCCAATGGCGGCAAAGGACATGAACCCGTGGCTGAACATGTTGCTCAGGCCCTCATGGAAGAAATATCCGAAATTGTGTTTACGCATGGATGCTCCCTCCCACATAGCCGCCGATCTGATCGCTGATAATCTTTCCCTGATCGATGGACACCACGCGCTTTCCGATGCGGTCCACCAGATTTTTCTCGTGGGTGACCACCACCACCGTGGTTCCCAGCGCGTTGATCTTCACCAGAAGTCTCATGATCTCAAGGGACCGGTCCGGGTCCAGGTTGCCGGTGGGCTCGTCCGCGATGATGGTGGTGGGATTGTTCACCAGCGCCCGCGCGATGGCCACCCGCTGCTGCTCGCCGCCGGAGAGCTCGTCGGGGTAGCTCTTGGCCTTTTTCTCCAGACCCACCAGCTGCAGAACATAGGGGATGCGCTGGCGAATCTCCTTGGGGCTGGCATCCACCGCCCGCATGACGAAGGACAAATTGTCGTAGACCGTCTTTTTCTCAATCAGGCGAAAATCCTGAAAAATGACGCCCAGCGTCCGGCGCATCATCGGCAGCTTGCGGCTGGTAATGGTGCTGACGGCGAAGCCGTTGACCATGATCCGCCCCGAGGAGGGGATCACCTCTCCGGTCAGCAGCTTGATGATGGTGGATTTTCCCGATCCGGAGGGCCCCACCAGAAACACGAACTCGCCGTCGTCGATGTTCAAAGAGATGCCGTTGATGGCCTTTGTGCCGTTTTCATACTCCATCTCCACGTCTTTTAAACGGATCATCCGGTACTCACTCCAATTCTATACACAAAATCAGACCCGGACAGTGAGGCGGTGTTCCCCATATTGTGCCCAGGTCGACATAAATCGCATTTTTCCATCATTATAGACGATTCGTCCCGCGCTTGCAACCTCTGTTCACAATTATTCACAACTAATTTCCGCCAGCCGCGCAGGTCCTGCCGGGGCCGCGGAAAGAATCCGCCCGCGGAAAAAACAGTCCCGCAGGCGGATATATGCCCTCAGCCCGGAGCGAATACGCCGGCCGTGGGCGGCGTCTCACCCCTCCGACGGCGGCAGGCGTCTCCACGCAGAAGGTCCCCCCGCGGCAGCCTGAGCACTGCCGCAGGGGGACCTGCCATTTGATTGATCAGGAATCGATGCCGCGAGAGGTCAGGTACTTCTTGACCATCAGGGCCACCTTAAAGGTGATGGCGTCGTCGAACTCGCGAAGGTCCAGCCCGGTGAGCTTCTTGATCTTCTCCAGCCGGTACACCAGCGTATTGCGGTGAACGAACAGCTTGCGGGCCGTCTCGGACACGTTCAGGTTGTTCTCAAAGAACTTGTGGATGGTGAACAGGGTCTCCTTGTCCAGCGCGTCGATGGGATTCTTCTTGAAAACTTCCTGCAGGAACATCTCGCACAGGGTGGTGGGCAGCTGGTAAATCAGCCGTCCGATGCCCAGATTCTCATAGTTGATGACATATTTCTCGGTGTCGAACACCTTGCCGACCTCAATGGCGATCTGGGCCTCCTTATAGGCCTTGGCCAGATCCCGCGGGTGCGTGGCCACCGTGCCGATGCCCACCACCACGGTGCTGTCCGTGCCGCTGCGAAGGGACTCCTCAATGGAGGCGGCGATGCGGTTGAGTTCCTTGATGCCGGCGCCGTCCGCCAGCTGGCGGATCAGGACCACGTCGCCCTCGCCCACGGAAAGGACGAAATCATTCTGTCTGTCGGGAAACAGGGACTGCACGGAATCAATGGGAACGGACTCGCCCTTTTTCAGAGAGCGTACCACGAACACGCCCCGGGGCACATCCGCGTTGACCCGCAGCTCCTTGGCGCGCATATAGATGTCGCCCAGCATGATGTTGTCCGAAATGATGTCTTTGATGAAGGAACCCCGGTCGTGCTTTTCCTCATAATAGGACTTTGCGGAATTCAGAGCCACCGTGGCCAGCGAACAGACCGTCTTGCTGATCTCATTGTCTCCAAAGGCGAACGCCGCGTAGTCAAACTGATTGCCCCAGCCATTCAGAGCCTTAAAGGTCTTGCCGTCAGAGCAGATCATGGCGCCGGCCGCATTGTTGATGGTGGCGATATGCTCCGCCCATCGCTGTCCGATCATGGACAGCTCACTGCAGGCGATTACGATACCCTCGCCGTCGATGACGCCAACCGTGCGGTCTGTGTTCTCTTTCAACTGCAGGACTACATTTTGAAAAATTCTCCCAGACATGATGGTCCTCCTCGCCAGAATTCCCTAAAATTCTTTGTGCAATTTGTCAATGTCTACATTATATCGGCATTTTCGTCAGATTGCAAGATGTTTTTTCTTTTTTCAACAAAAAATATGCAGTTTTTTTGGTCAAGATTTGGGAATTTGCAATCTCATTGCTCCGCCTTGCGAAGAATTTCCATTTCATCAGCTGTGAGCAAACGGTAGCTACCCTTTGCAAGAGAAGGGTCCAACGGCAAATTGCCCATTCGAACCCGGCTCAGGTAGATCACCGGTTTTTCCAGACAGGCCAGCATCCGCTTCACCTGATGGAACTTCCCTTCGCGCAGGGTCACGTGGGCCTCGCTGGTCTCACCGGCGCTGAGAATCTCCAGCTCGGCGGGCAGGCAGCGCAGCCCGTCCCCCAGCTCCATGCCGGAGCGGAAGGCCCGGCAGTCCTCCTCGGTCAGCCGGCCGCGGACCCGGACGTAGTACACCTTATCCACATGATGCCGGGGCGACAGCAGCGCATGGGCCAGCGTTCCGTCGTCCGTCAGAAGCAACAGGCCCTCCGTATCCTTGTCCAGCCGCCCCACGGGGAACAGCCCCAGCTTCCGGTACTCCGGGGGGAGCAAATCCAGCACGGTCTCCCCTTTCCCGTCCTCCGTAGCCGAGAGAACCCCGGCGGGTTTGTTCATCATCAGCCACGTGACGCTCCGGTAGCCGATGTCCTCGCCGTCCACGCAGATCTCCGTGCAGGCGGGATCGCACTTCTCCTCCGGAGAGGCCGCCGGCACGCCGTTCACCAGCACCCGTCCCTGCCGGACGAGCTGCCTGATCTCCCGGCGGGACCATTTTCCGGTAGAGGCGATGATCTTGTCGAGACGCTGCAAATCCATAGCCGTCCCTCCTGTCCATTTTTCTTTACCATCTTATCATAACGCCGGGGGAATTTGAATATGAAACATCGGAGGGATGCAAAATGTTTATTCTGACTGCGCGGATGACAAAGAAACGGGCCATTCTCCTCGCCGCCGCAATCGCCGCTGCCGCCGGCCTGCTTCTGCTGGCGGTATGTTTCCTGCGCGGCGGAAAGGCGGAGGAGCGCACGGTGCTGGCCACCAATCATGACCGGATCGCCTACCTGCAAAGCTGGGGCTGGGAGGTGGAGCAGGAGCCGGTGGAGACTTTTCAGCTGCTGCTGCCCAAAAAGCTGGACCCCGGCAATGAGGAGTACGCAAAAATGCAGAGGGCGCAGGGGTTTGACCTGAACCGATACTGCGGCAGGCAGGCCACGCGCTACACCTATGCCGTGACCAACTACCCCGATCGGCCGGACGGCGTACAGGCCAACCTGTATATCTGCGGCGAAACCCCCATCGCCGGAGACGTCGTCGCCTCCGGAAAGGACGGCTTTCAGGAGGGGCTGACGTATCCTGCCTCGGATCGGTGAAGCGGCCAGCGGCGTTTTGCCGTCCGATGAGGACAAAAAAATCCCCGGACGATTGTCCGGGGATTTTTCGTAAGCAAATGCTTAGCCGTCGATCTCGATGACAGCGCCGGAGCCAACGGTACGGCCACCCTCACGGATAGCGAAACGCAGGCCCTTCTCGATAGCGATCGGGGTGATCAGCTCCACGTTCATCTCGACGTTGTCGCCGGGCATGCACATCTCAACGCCCTCGGGCAGAGTGATGACGCCGGTCACGTCGGTGGTACGGAAGTAGAACTGGGGACGATAGTTGTTGAAGAAGGGAGTGTGACGGCCGCCCTCGTCCTTGGACAGAACGTAAACCTGGCCCTTGAACTTGGTGTGGGGATGAATGGAGCCGGGCTTGGACAGAACCTGTCCGCGCTCGATGCCGCTGCGGTCGATGCCGCGCAGCAGAACGCCGATGTTGTCGCCAGCCTCAGCGAAGTCCAGCAGCTTGTGGAACATCTCGATGCCGGTAACGACAGTCTTCTTCTTCTCATCGGACAGGCCGACGATCTCGACTTCCTCGGACATCTTCAGAACGCCACGCTCCACACGGCCGGTAGCGACGGTGCCGCGGCCGGAGATGGTGAACACGTCCTCAACAGGCATCAGGAAGGGCAGGTTCTCGTTGCGCTCCGGGGTGGGGATATAGTCGTCAACAGCGTCCATCAGCTCCTTGATGCAGGCATACTCGGGAGCGTTGGGATCGGTGGACTCGCAGGTCAGAGCCTCCAGAGCGGAGCCCTTGATGATGGGGATGTCGTCGCCGGGGAACTCATACTTGGTCAGCAGCTCGCGGACTTCCATCTCGACCAGCTCGATCAGCTCGGGATCGTCAACCTGATCGCACTTGTTCAGGAACACAACGATTGCGGGCACGCCCACCTGACGGGCCAGCAGGATGTGCTCACGAGTCTGAGCCATGGGGCCGTCGGTGGCAGCGATAACCAGAATAGCGCCGTCCATCTGAGCAGCACCGGTGATCATGTTCTTGATATAGTCAGCGTGGCCCGGGCAGTCGACGTGAGCATAGTGACGCTTCTCGGTCTCATACTCGACGTGGGCGGTGTTGATCGTGATGCCGCGTGCCTTCTCCTCGGGAGCCTTGTCGATGGCGTCATATGCCTCGAACTGAGCCTTGCCCTGGAAGGACAGCCACTTGGTGATAGCGGCGGTCAGCGTGGTCTTGCCGTGGTCAACGTGGCCGATGGTGCCAATGTTGACATGGGGCTTGGTTCTTTCAAATTTCTGCTTAGCCATTTGAAAATCCTCCAATCAAATAATAAATTACAAATCCGGTGAACTGCCTTGCAATATCATTCAGCAAGCCATATTCTACCGTATATTTTGGGGAAAATCAATCCCCAATTACTCCTTGCCCTTTCCCCGCTCGTCCACGATCTTGTCGCGGATGTTCTTGGGGATCTCCACGTAGTGGCTGGGCTCCATGGTGTACTGGCCGCGGCCCTGAGTACGGGAGCGCAGGTCAGTGGCGTAGCCGAACATCTCGGCCAGAGGCACATGGGCATCAATCTGCTGGGCGCCGGGACGGGCCTCCAGCTGAATGATCTGGCCGCGGCGGCTGTTCAGGTCGCCGATGACATCGCCCATATACTCGTCGGGAACGGTGACGCAGACCTTCATGATGGGCTCCAGCAGCGTGGCGTCAGCCTTGCGGCAGGCATCCTTAAAGGCCATGGAACCGGCGATCTTGAACGCCATTTCAGAGGAGTCGACCTCGTGGAAGGAGCCGTCGTACAGAGTGACCTTGACGTCCACCACGGGGAAGCCGGCGACCACGCCGGCGTTCATCGCGCCCTGAATGCCGGCGTCCACCGCAGGGATATACTCCTTGGGGATCGCGCCGCCCACAATGGCGTTGACGAACTCATAGCCCTTGCCGGACTCGTTGGGCTCCACATGGATCTTGACGTGGCCGTACTGGCCCTTGCCGCCGGACTGGCGGGCATACTTCGTCTCCTGATCCACGGCCTTCTTGATGGTCTCCTTGTAGGCGACCTGAGGTGCGCCCACGTTGGCCTCCACCTTGAACTCGCGCAGCAGACGGTCGACGATGATCTCCAGATGCAGCTCGCCCATGCCGGCGATGATGGTCTGGCCGGTCTCCTCGTCGGTCCACGTGCGGAAGGTCGGATCTTCCTCGGCCAGCTTCACCAGCGCCAGACCCATCTTCTCCTGACCGGCCTTGGTCTTGGGCTCGATGGCGACGCGGATAACGGGCTCGGGGAACTCCATGGATTCCAGAATGATGGGATGCTTCTCATCACACAGGGTATCACCGGTGGTGGTGTTCTTCAGGCCGACGGCGGCTTCGATGTCGCCGGAGTAGACCTGATCGATGTCCAGCCGGTGATTGGCGTGCATCTGCAGAATACGGCCGACGCGCTCCTTCACGTTCTTGGTGCTGTTCAGCACGGTGGAACCGGTGGTCAGCGTACCGGAGTACACGCGGAAAAAGCTCAGACGGCCCACATAGGGATCAGTCATAATCTTGAACGCCAGAGCGGAGAACGGGGCATTGTCGTCTGCCGGGCGCTCGTCCTCCTCGTCCGTCTTGGGATTGGTACCCTTGATGGCGGGGATGTCCAGCGGGGAGGGCATATAGTCGACAATGGCATCCAGCAGCTTCTGCACGCCCTTGTTCTTATAAGAGGTGCCGCAGGTGACGGGCACCAGCTCGTTGGCGACGCAGGCCTTGCGGATTGCGGCGCGGATCTTCTCGGCGGGGACTTCCTCACCGGCCAGATAGGCCTCCATGATCTCCTCGTCGAACATGGACACGGCGTCCATCAGCTTTTCGCGATACTCGTTGGCCAGATCCACCATATCGGCGGGAATCGGCTCCACGCGCATATCCTTGCCCATCTCGTCGTAGTAAACGTCGGCGTCCATCTCGATCAGGTCGATGATGCCCTTGAACGTTTCCTCCTTGCCGATGGGGAGCTGGATGGCGACGGCGTTGCACTTCAGACGCTCTTCGATCATGCGCAGCACGTTGTAGAAGTCCGCGCCCATGATGTCCATCTTGTTGACGTAGATCATGCGGGGAACCTTGTAGTTGTCGGCCTGACGCCACACAGTCTCAGACTGGGGCTCCACGCCGCCCTTTGCGCACAGAACGGTCACAGAGCCGTCCAGCACACGCAGGGAACGCTCCACCTCGACGGTGAAATCCACGTGGCCCGGAGTGTCGATGATGTTGATCCGGGTCTTGGGGAACTGGTTCTTGGAACCCTCCCAATAGCAGGTGGTTGCCGCGGAGGTGATGGTGATGCCGCGCTCCTGCTCCTGGGCCATCCAGTCCATGGTAGCGGTACCATCATGGGTTTCACCGATCTTATAGTTCACGCCGGTGTAGTACAGGATACGCTCGGTCGTCGTCGTCTTGCCTGCATCGATGTGGGCCATAATTCCGATGTTTCTTGTGTTTTCGAGGGGTGTTTGTCTCGGCATACTGTTTCTCCTATCTTACCAGCGGAAATGCGCGAACGCCTTGTTGGCCTCGGCGGACTTGTGGGTCTCCTCGCGCTTCTTCACGGCTGCGCCGGTGTTATTGGCGGCGTCCATGATTTCGCCGGAGAGTCTCTCCGCCATGGTGCGCTCACCGCGGGCACGGGCATACGCAGTCAGCCAGCGCAGGCCGAGGGTCTGACGACGGGCCGGACGAACTTCCATAGGAACCTGATAGGTGGCGCCGCCGACACGGCGGGCCTTGACTTCCAGGCTGGGCATGATGTTCTCCATTGCCTGGGTAAACACTTCGATGGGGTCTTTCTCGGTCTTTTCCTTGATCTGCTCAAAGGCAGAATAGACCACCTTCTGCGCGACGCCCTTCTTGCCGTCCAGCATGACGCTGTTGACCAGCTTCGTCACCAGGACGGAGCCGTAAACGGGATCGGGCAGAATTTCTCTCTTGGGAACATTACCTCTTCTGGGCACTATGCTTCCCTCCTTCATAATAATTCTATGATCTCATAGGTACTCAAAAGGCGTATTTCAGCCTTCCGTGAATGCCTGCCGAAGGGGAAAACGCTCACGCATCTATATAAACCTATTCGGCAAAGCTTTCAGATTTTCAGTCCTTACTTGGACTTGGGACGCTTGGCACCGTACTTGGAGCGAGCCTGCATACGTCCGGAAACGCCCTGGGTATCCAGAGTGCCGCGGATGATGTGGTAACGAACGCCGGGGAGGTCCTTGACACGGCCGCCGCGGATCATGACGACGGAGTGCTCCTGCAGGGAGTGACCCACGCCGGGAATGTAGGCGGTAACTTCATAGCCGTTGGTCAGGCGCACACGGGCGATCTTACGCAGTGCAGAGTTCGGCTTCTTGGGGGTCGCGGTTCTGACGGCGGTGCAGACGCCTCTCTTCTGGGGAGAGGGCAGATCGGTCTCCTTGTTCTTCAGGGTGTTCAGACCAAACTGCATCGCGGGAGAAGCGGACTTGTAGGTAGCCTGTTGTCTTCCTTTGCGGACCAGCTGATTGAAAGTAGGCATACTGTTCTCCTTTCTTGTAAAATCGGGCCCGCAGCGCGGGTCCCTTTATTTTTTGCGGAACAGTGGAAAACCATTCCGAAAAAACCTTATTTGAGCACTGCCACGACGGATGCGCCGACGGTGATCCGGCAGGCCTGTCCCAGCTGCGCCATGGTGTTCTCCGCATTCACGGGGATCTCTGCCTCCGCACAGCTCTGAGCCAGCGGAGCGGTCATGGCAGGGTCGGCGTCGCACGCCAGATAAACGTGGACGGCGCGGCCTTCCCGTATCGCTTTGCGGGACTGCTTCACGCCCACTACCTTGTTGGAAGAAGCAAGTTCCGTTAACACGGGGGTCCCTCCTGCAGTGCATGGCAAATTTCGCGGAATACATCCGCGCGGAATTAGATTATATCATGAGGTTTTTAAATCGTCAAGGCCTTTTCCGCTTCTTTTTTCAGCAGACGAAACGGGGCAAAAGGAAGCGAGAGCCGGGCGGGCCCGACTCTCGCTGAAACAGATCGCTGCGGGATTACAGGCTGTCGTCGAAGGACGGAACCTCGTCGGCGTCGGCGCCGGAAACCGAGGCGGGAACCAGCTCCTCCGCGAAGTTCTTGTAGGCGGTGAGTCCGGTGCCTGCGGGGATCAGCTTGCCGATGATGACGTTCTCCTTCAGGCCGACCAGATGATCCTCCTTGCCCTTGATGGCGGCCTCGGTCAGGACCTTGGTGGTCTCCTGGAAGGAGGCGGCGGACAGGAAGGAGTCCGTGGCCAGAGAGGCTTTGGTGATGCCCATGAGCAGCTGCGTGCCCTCTGCGTGACGCAGAGGCTCGCCGTCCTCCCGGCGCTCGCCCTCGGCGTTGCGGCGGTCGATCTGCTCGTTGGCTTCGTCCAGCTCCAGAACGTCCACCATGGAGCCGTCCAGCAGCGTGGTGTCGCCGGAATCCTCCAGACGGATCTTGCGCATCATCTGGCGGACGATGACCTCGATATGCTTATCGTTGATGTCAACGCCCTGCTGACGATACACGCGCAGGACTTCCTGAATCAGATAGTTGCACACCGCGTCGATGCCGCGGATCCGCAGAACGTCGTGGGGGTTCAGTGCGCCGTAGGTCAGCTGGGTGCCGGCGGGGATGGTATCTCCGTCCTTCACCAGCAGGCCGGTGTGGGGCACTGCATAGGTGCGGGTGTCGCCGTCGTCGGCGGTGATGATGATGTTCAGCAGGCTGCCCTTGCCGGCCTCCTCGAACTTGACCTTGCCGCCGATCTCGGCCAGCTGGGCCATTCTCTTGGGCTTGCGGGCTTCGAACAGCTCCTCGACACGGGGAAGGCCCTGCGTGATGTCGCCGCCGGCCAGACCGCCGGTATGGAACGTACGCATGGTCAGCTGGGTGCCGGGCTCGCCGATGGACTGGGCCGCGATAATGCCGACGGCCTCGCCGGGGCCGACGGGCTGACGGGTGGCCAGGTTCATGCCGTAGCACTTGGCGCAGACGCCGCTGTGGGCCTTGCAGGTCAGAACCGTGCGGATTTCCAGCTCGGTGATGCCGGCGGCCTCGATCAGCTTGACCTCGCGGTCGCCGATCATCTGCTCGCTGGTGCAGATCAGCTCGCCGGTGGCGGGATTCACCACATCATGGACGGCATAGCGTCCGAAGATGCGGTCGGAGAACTTCTCGATCACCTGACCGTTTTCGCTGATTTCACGGACAGTGATGCCGTGGCTTACGCCGCAGTCCTGCTCCCGGATGATGACGTCCTGAGAGACGTCGACCATTCGGCGGGTCAGATAGCCGGAGTCCGCGGTACGCAGAGCCGTATCGGCCAGGCCCTTTCGGGCGCCTCTGGAGGAAATGAAGTACTCCAGAGCGGTCAGACCCTCGCGGTAGTTTGCCTTGATGGGAATTTCGATGGTGCGGCCGGCCGTGTTGGCGATCAGGCCGCGCATACCGGCCAGCTGGCGGATCTGCTTCATGGAACCACGGGCACCGGAGTCCGCCATCATGTAGATGGGGTTGTAGCGGTCCAGGTTCTTCTGCAGAGCGTCGGACACGTCGTTGGTGGTCTTTTCCCATTCGGAGACCACCTGCTTGTATCGCTCCTGATTGGTCATGAAGCCCATTTTGTACTGGCTCTCGATCTCCAGAACACGGCCCTCGGTCTTCTGAACCAGCTCATACTTGATGGGAGGAACGGTCATGTCCGCAATGGAAACGGTGATGGCCGCCTTGGTGGAGTACTTGTAGCCGGTGGCCTTGATGGCGTCCAGCACCTCCGCCGCCACGGTAAAGCCGTGGATGCGGATGGTCTTGTCGACGATCTGGCCCAGCTGCTTCTTGCCGCACTGGAAGGTAATCTCGTAATCGAAGGTCTTTGCGTCGTCGCTGCGGTCCGCAAAGCCCAGGTCCTGCGGGATGTTGCGGTTGAAGATGATGCGGCCGGCGGTAATCTCCACCAGCCGGGTGGGCTCCTGCGGCGTCCAGGGAACGCGCTTGCCGTCGCTGCCGATCCGGGTCACCCGCACGCCGATGGGGCAGTGAGGCCCGATGATATGCTCGTTGTAGGCCATCATCGCCTCGTCCTCGTTGGCGTAGATATGGACAGGCAGATAGGTGGCGAGCCGGAGGCCCTCCGCCTCGGCCTTCGCGTTGGCGGCAAGGAATTCGTCGCCGTCCACCACTTCGCCGGCGGGCAGCTGCGTGTCGCCGGGGTCGTTGACGCGGATGGTTCCGGCGCCGATCTCCGCCTTGCCGATGCGGGTGTAGGTCAGGTAATAGGAGCCCAGCACCATGTCCTGCGTGGGAACGGTGACGGGGCCGCCGTCCTGCGGACGGAGCAGGTTGTTGGCGGAGAGCATCAGGATGCGGGCCTCCGCCTGCGCCTCGGCGCTCAGGGGGACGTGAATGGCCATCTGGTCGCCGTCGAAGTCGGCGTTGAAGGCGGTGCAGTTCAGGGGATGCAGCTTCAGGGCGCGGCCGTCCACCAGCACCGGCTCGAAGGCCTGAATGCCCAGACGGTGCAGCGTCGGCGCGCGGTTCAGCATCACGGGGTGATCCTTGATGATGACGTCCAGCGCATCCCACACGGCGGTGTCGCCCTTGTCCACCATCTTCTTGGCGGACTTGATGTTGTTGGCGGTGCCGTCCTCCACCAGCTTCTTCATAATGAAGGGGCGGAACAGCTCCACAGCCATCTCCTTGGGCACGCCGCACTGATAGATCTTCAGCTCGGGGCCGACGACGATGACGGAACGGCCGGAGTAGTCGACACGCTTGCCCAGCAGGTTCTGACGGAAACGGCCCTGCTTGCCCTTGAGCAGATCGCTCAGGGATTTCAGCGCCCGGTTGTTGGCGCCGGTGACGGCGCGGCCGCGGCGGCCGTTGTCGATCAGGGCGTCCACGGCCTCCTGCAGCATCCGCTTTTCGTTGCGGACGATGATGTCGGGGGCGTTCAGATCAATCAGGCGCTTGAGGCGGTTGTTGCGGTTGATGACCCGGCGGTACAGATCGTTCAGGTCGGACGTGGCGAAGCGGCCGCCGTCCAGCTGCACCATGGGGCGCAGCTCGGGGGGGATCACCGGCAGCACGTCGATAATCATCCACTCGGGCTTGTTGCCGGAGATGCGGAACGCGTCCACGACCTCCAGCCGCTTGACGATCCGGGCCTTCTTCTGGCCGGAGGCCTCCCGCAGCTCCTTGTGCAGCTGCGCGGAGAGTTCATCCAGATTCACCTGCTGGAGCAGCTTCTTCACGGCCTCGGCGCCCATGCCGGCGTCAAAGTCGTTCTCATACTTCTCGCGGTAATCGCGGTATTCCTTCTCGGAGAGAATCTGGTTGGCCGCCAGCGGCGTCTCGCCGGGATCGGTGACGATATAGTTGGCAAAATACAGGACCTTTTCCAGAATCCGGGGGCTGATGTCCAGCAGCAGGCCCATCCGGGAGGGAATGCCCTTGAAATACCAGATGTGGGAGACGGGCGTGGCCAGCTCGATATGGCCCATGCGCTCCCGGCGCACCTTGGCGCGGGTGACCTCGACGCCGCAGCGGTCGCAGATCTTGCCCTTGTAGCGAATCTTCTTATACTTGCCGCAGTGGCACTCCCAGTCCTTGGTCGGCCCGAAAATGCGCTCGCAGAACAGGCCGTCCCGCTCGGGTTTCAGCGTGCGGTAGTTGATCGTCTCCGGCTTCTTCACTTCGCCGTGGGACCACTCCATGATCTTTTCGGGAGAGGCCATGCCGATCTTGATCGCGTCAAAAGCAATATTGTTTCCGATTTCAGTATCCATCATATTGCTGTTATCCTCCTTACAAATTCAGAATGGACGCGTTCCTTCCCGGAACGCAGCGCTTCACTCTGAATCATTGGTCGTCCAGGCCGTCGTCCACAAAGTCCTCGCCGCTGTCGGCACCGTCGGCGCCGTCGGCCTCAGAGCCGGCATCTTCCGGAGCATCCTCCATCTCGAAGCCGGAATCCACGAAATCGGCCTCCTCCGCAAAGGCGCGGTGCCGATCGTCGTCGGCGTCCATCCGGGCCAGATTGAAGGTATCCATGGCGTCCTCGTCCTCTTTCAGTTCGATGGGATTGCCGTCCACATCCAGCACCTGAATATCCAGGCACAGTGCCTGCAGCTCCTTGACCAGAACCTTGAAGGACTCGGGCACGCCGGGCTGCGGAACGTTGTGGCCCTTGACGATGGCCTCGTAGGTCCGGACACGGCCCGTCACGTCGTCGGACTTGACGGTCAGGATCTCCTGAAGGGTGTAGGCCGCGCCGTAAGCCTCCAGCGCCCAGACCTCCATTTCGCCGAACCGCTGGCCGCCGAACTGGGCCTTGCCGCCCAAAGGCTGCTGGGTCACCAGAGAGTACGGGCCGGTGGAACGGGCGTGGATCTTATCGTCGACCAGATGATGCAGCTTGAGGAAGTACACGTAGCCGACGGTAACCTTGTTGTCAAAGGGCTCGCCGGTGCGTCCGTCGTAGAGGGTGATCTTGCCCTCGGGGTCCAGACCGGCCTCCTGCAGCATGGCGGTGATGTCCTTCTCGTTGGCGCCGTCGAAGATGGGGGTGGCCACCTTGATGCCCAGCGCATGGGCGGCATAGCCCAGATGGACCTCCAGCACCTGTCCGATGTTCATACGGGAGGGAACGCCCAGGGGATTCAGCACGATGTCCAGCGGCGTGCCGTCGGGCAGGAACGGCATATCCTCCTGCGGCAGAACACGGGACACAACGCCCTTGTTGCCGTGGCGGCCTGCCATCTTGTCGCCCACCTGAATCTTGCGGCGCTGGGCAATGTAGACGCGAACCACCTGATTCACGCCCGGCCCCAGCTCGTCGCCGTTTTCACGGGTGAACACCTTGGCGTCCACCACAATGCCGGATTCGCCGTGAGGCACCTTCAGAGAGGTGTCGCGGACCTCGCGGGCCTTTTCGCCGAAGATGGCGCGCAGCAGCCGCTCCTCCGCGGTGAGATCGGTCTCGCCCTTGGGCGTGACCTTGCCCACCAGAATGTCGCCGGAATGGACCTCCGCGCCGATGCGGATGATGCCGTTCTCGTCCAGATCCTTCAGAGCGTCCTCGCCCACGTTGGGGATGTCCCGCGTGATCTCCTCGGGGCCCAGCTTGGTGTCGCGGGAATCCAGCTCGTATTCCTCGATATGGATGGAGGTGTACAGATCCTCCCGGACCAGACGCTCGTTCAGCAGGACGGCGTCCTCGTAGTTGTAGCCTTCCCACGTCATGAAGCCGACCAGAATGTTGCGGCCCAGAGCGATCTCGCCCTGATCGGTGGCAGGGCCGTCAGCCAGCACGGAGGGATTTTCCATCTCGCCGCTGGGGCTGATGTGCCGGCCGTGAACCCGCTCGCCCACCGCCACGATGGGGCGCTGGTTGATGCAGGTGCCGTGGTTGGAACGCAGGAATTTTGTAAGGGGATAATCCTTTACCGTCCCGTCGTCGTACTTGACGGCAACGTGGCGGGCATCCACAGACGCGACCTCGCCCTCGCCCTCGGCCAAAACGGCGACCTCGGAATCGATGCAGATCTTATGCTCCATGCCGGTGCCCACGATGGGCGCCTCGGGCCGGAGCAGAGGCACGGCCTGACGCTGCATGTTTGCACCCATCAGGGCACGGTTTGCATCGTCGTTGGGCAGGAAGGGGATCATGGCGGTGGCGATGGACACCATCATGCGGGGAGAGATGTCGATATAGTCCACCATCTCCTTGTCGACCTCCACGATTTCGTCGCGGTGGCGGCAGGTGATGCGGGAGTTGAGCAGGCAGCCGTTCTCGTCCAGAGGCTCCGCCGCCTGACCGACGATGTAGTTGTCCTCCTCGTCGGCGGTCATATAGGTGATGTCGGTGGCCACGTGGAAAGTTTTTTTGTCCACCTTGCGGTAAGGCGCCTCGATGAAGCCGTAGTCGTTGATGCGGGCGTAGGTGGCCAGATAGGAGATCAGGCCGATGTTGGGGCCTTCAGGCGTCTCGATGGGGCACATACGGCCGTAATGGCTGTAGTGGACGTCGCGGACCTCCATGTTGGCGCGCTCGCGGGACAGACCGCCGGGGCCCAGAGCAGACAGACGCCGCTTGTGAGTCAGCTCGGCCAGAGGGTTGGTCTGATCCATGAACTGAGACAGTGGAGAGGAGCCGAAGAACTCCTTGATGGCGGCGGTGACGGGACGGATGTTGATGAGGCTCTGAGGCGTCACAACGTCCATGTCCTGAATGGTCATGCGCTCGCGGATGACACGCTCCATCCGGGAGAAGCCGATGCGGAACTGGTTCTGCAGCAGCTCGCCCACGCAGCGCAGACGACGGTTGCCCAGATGGTCGATGTCGTCCTTGTTGGAGATGTTCCGGGCCAGCCCGTTCATATAGTTGATGGAGCAGAGAATGTCGTCGATGATGATGTGCTTGGGCACCAGCTCGTCTCTGTGCAGGCGCATCTGATCCTTGAGCTCCTCGCCGGAGTACTGGTTCAGCAGATCCTGCATGACGGAGTAGCGCACCCGCTCGCGGATGCCGCATTCCTTCGGGTCGAAGTCCACGAAATGGGCGGCGTCGCACATTTTATTGGACGTGACCTTCAGAGGCTCGCCGTCCGCGCTGATGGTCACCTCGCTGACGCCGGCGGCGTCCAGCTGCTTGGCCTCCTCGGCGGACAGGACGTGTCCCTCGTCGAACAGGATCTCGCCCGTGGAGGGGTCCGCCACGGGGTAAACCAGCTCGCGGCCGGTGATGCGCGCCCACAGGGACAGCTTCTTGTTGAATTTATAGCGGCCGACGATGGACAGATCGTAGCGGCGGGGATCGAAGAACAGGTTGGTCATCAGCGTCTCGCAGGCCTCCACCGTGGGGGGCTCGCCGGGACGCAGCTTGCGGTAGATCTCCAGCATGGCGTCCTCGTACGTCTTGCAGGGATCCTTCTCCAGCGTGGTCATAATGCGGGGATCGTCGCCGAACATCTCGGTGATCTCCGCGTCGGTCTTGATGCCCAGCGCGCGGATCAGGCAGGTGATGGGCAGCTTGCGGTTCTTGTCGATGCGGACCCAGAACACCTCGGAGGCATCCGTCTCATACTCCAGCCAGGCGCCGCGGTACGGGATCACCTGAGTGGTGAGAATGGGCAGGTCGGTCTTGAGGTCGGCCTCCTTGCCGTAATACACGCCGGGGCTGCGGACGATCTGAGAAACGACGACGCGCTCCGCGCCGTTGATGACGAAGGTGCCGGAGTGGGTCATCAGGGGGAAATCGCCCATGAAGATTTCCTGCTCCTTGATCTCCTCGGTCTCCTTGTTGCGCAGACGCACGGTGACCTTCAGCGGAGCGGCATAGGTGGCGTCCCGTGCCTTGCACTCCTCCACGCTGTACTTGGGGGGCTCATCCATCTTGTAATCAATGAAGGTCAGCTCCAGGTTTCCCTGATAGTCGGTAATGGCACCGACGTCGCCGAACACCTCCCGCAGACCAGTGTCCAGGAACCACTGGTAAGATTTCTTCTGAATCTCCAGAAGGTTCGGCATGGGCATGACTTCCTCGTGCCGGGCAAAGCACTTACGCAGGGTCTTTCCGTAATACTTGTCTTTGGCCATCTTGTAATTCACGCAACCTTTCTTTTGTGGCGGAGCAAAGCTGTCCCTCTCCCCCGCCGCAGAATTTTTTCCGGTGAAAACAGAACGCCGACGTTCCATAAAAATGACACGCTCGGATGGGTTGTTAAAATCTCATCGTTCTGCTATTGCTTTTTCAGGCGAATTGTGCTATCTTATATCCATAAATAAGAATGGCAGAATATCAGCCAACGATCATAAGCGATTTATTCTATCATGAAAATTTCCGTCTGTCAAGGCGGAAATCGTTTTATCCGGGAGTTTTCCCGGATTTTTCTTTTTTCCGGCAGGGACCGCGGCACCGTCCGGCGGCCTTTCCGGCTTGATTCCGTCTCCCCCGCCCGCGGGGCTCTGTAGACCGCGAAGGGCGGCGGGCCAATGGCCCGCCGCCCTTCTCCACGTGTGGAACGTGCAGCTCTCAGTTGTACAGCTCTGCGTCGTCGTAGTCGTCGTACTCGGTGCCAAACCGCTTCGCCAGACGCTTTTTCATACCGCAGCCAGCCACAGACAGATCGTGCCAGCCGCCGATCAGCAGGCAGACGAACGCGGCAAAGGCCAGACTCGCGCCCACGATTTTCATGACCATTTGTGCCGTTTTGCTCATACCAAACCCTCCTGTTTTCGGATGCATATTCCATATCTCCGATGTTGGATAGTATCATACACCGTTTCGGAAAATATTACAACCGTTTTCCTGAAATCCGGCGGCGGAGGAATGGAACGGGGCCGCAGGGACAAGCCCTGCGGCCCCTCTTTTGTTTGGGTGCGGGAATCAGGTCGCGGAAGTTGTCTCAGCGCTGAGCAGCTTCACATTCTGGCTGAAGCGCATGAGGATCACGGCCACCTGCGCGCGGGTAGCGGTGCCGGTGGGATTGATCTTGCCGCTGCTGCCCTGAATCAGTCCTGCCGCGTTGGTCCAGCCCATGGCCTCGCCCGCGTAGGACGCGATCTGGTCGTAGTCGCTGAACTCCCGGATGGCCATGCCGCCGGCAGTGGTGTCGTACTTCATGACCTTGGCATACTTATAGAGGAAGGTGGCAAACTGCTGACGGCTGATGGGGGTCTTGGGATCGAAGGTGGTGGCGGTCTTGCCCGATGTGATCCCGTTTTCCACAGCCCATGCAACCGCCTTGGCGTAGTAAGCGTCGCTGTCCACGTCCGTAAATCCGGCGGCCTTGGTGGGCTCGGGAGAGCCGGCCATGCGCCACAGCACGGCAGCCAGCTGGCCGCGGGTCATGGTCGCGGAGGGAGAGAAGGACGTGGCGCTGGTGCCGGAGAAGATGCCGTTTTCATAGGCGTAGACCACGCCGTCATAGTACCATGCGCTGTTGGCCACATCCGCGAAGGGCTCGCGGACGATGTTGATGCGGCCCTGAGAGGCGGCATAGGTGCTGCCGATGGTGCCGTTCAGGTTCTTGGTCACGTACTGGATGAGAACCTGATTGTCCAGCATGGTGCCGTCCACCAGGATCTTGTCAGTCTTGAACATGACCATGCCGTCGCCGCCGTTTTTCAGCATATAGTCGTGGCAGGCCAGCTTGTAGGTCTGGGTGGCCGCGATGGCCTTGCCGCCCACCATCACGTTGCTGACGCGCCGGGCGCCGGTCACGCCGGTGAACTCGCCCTTGTCGTTGGTGGTGACGGTGGACTTCACGGTGGTGTCGATGGTATAGGTCAGGCCGGAGACCTGCAGGAAGCCGCCGTTCTCAGACGGGCAGTTGCGGGAGGCCATCTCCAGCGCGTCCAGAACCTGCTGGCCGGTGACTTCCATCACGCACAGAGAGTTGTTGAACGGGAAAACGTTGATGATGTCGCCGTAGGTCACATCGCCCTTGGCGATGTCAGCCCGGACGCCGCCGCCGTTGACCCAGCCGATGTCGGCGCCGCCCACCACGCGGTAGGCGTCAGCGCACAGGTCGCCCAGATTGGTTTCCTCGCTGCGGACCGCGCGGGTGGTGCCATCCGCCTTTTTGGTGGTCAGATTCACAGTGGAAGTGGCCACGACCTTGTCCAGAAGGACCTGATTCTTGGCCTGAATGCCCTTGACGAAGGTGTCCACGGTGGAATCCTTGGTCGTGTAGTCAGCCTTGCCCACAAGGCCGGTGGTGATGGTGCCGTCGGTCTTAATGACCAGCTTGCCGATGTTGGCCAGCTTGGTGCCCGAGGAGGTCAGCAGAACGGTCTTTCCGTCCTTGTCGGTGACCTTGTCAGAGGGGATAACGCTGTGGGAGTGGCCGTCGATAAAGGCGGACAGGCCAGAGACATTGGCAATGACGTCGGTGGAGCGCCAGGGAGCGCTCTGCTCATCCACGCCGCAGTGGCCCACGGCGATCACGTAGTTGGCGCCGGCGGCCTTGGCGGAATCCACGGCGGTCTGGACGGCCTTGTAGAGATCCTTGCCGCTGTTGCCCTCGCAGAAACTGTAGATATAATTGCCGCTGGCATCCTGGAAGTACGCCGGGGTGGACTTGGAGAACGCCTCCGGCGTGTCGATGCCCACGTAAGCGACCTTCGTGTTGCCGTAGGTCACCATCTTGTAGGAGTCGAACACCGGCTTGCCGGTCTTGAGGTCAATGAAGTTGCAGCAGATATAGCCGCTCTTCTGAGCCTTGGCCAGCGTCAGGAAATTGTCCATACCGTAGTCGAACTCATGGTTGCCGGGGATGGCCACATCGTAGCCAACCTCATTCATGATGTCCACAATGTAGGAGCCTTTGGACAGAGTTCCGATGGCGCCGCCCTGAATGGCGTCGCCGGCATCCACCAGCGTGACATAGTCGGTGGCCTTTTTCATATCGTTCCGATAGGCCGCCAGCCCCGCATAACCGATGTTGTCATCCACGGCGCAGTGGACGTCGTTGGTGTACAGCACTACGATGTCGCCCTTTGTAACTGCCGTGGTGGTATCCGCCGCACCTGCGGTCACAGACAGGGAGAACATCATGGCCAGCACCAGCATTACAGACAGGAGCTTGCTTGACTTCTTCATTCTTTGAACCTCCTCCAAAATTTGGGCACACATGCCCTTTATAGTTAGTATAAGCGATTTGAAAGGCAAAAGAAAGACGTGCCTTCCCGGAATCGGTGAGAAAAACCGCCCTGCTTTTTGGTGAATCTTTGCAAACTTTTTGGAAACGCTGAAATTTTGCCGCGGCGGGAATAGCAATTTTTCTTCCGCCATGCTATACTTGCCTCAAACGTATGCCGCCAAAGGCGGCGCCTCACCGGCGCGGCGTCCCGAGCCGCGCCGCAGGGGGGGAATCGCGCCGTCCGCAGCGGGACGGGCGGGAAAAGGAGTGGTCCAGTATGAAAACACTGCTGAAGGGCGGCTCAATCGTCACCGGAAGCGGCCCGCATCGGGCCGACGTGCTCATTGAGGGCGAGAAGATCGCCGGCATCAGCCGGGGCCTTCCCGTATCCGCGGACGAGACGGTGGACGTGTCCGGCTGCCTGCTGTTTCCGGGCTTTATCGACGCCCATACCCACTTTGATCTGGACGTGTGCAACACCACCACCGCGGACAATTTTGAGACCGGCAGCCGGGCGGCCCTCCGGGGCGGCACCACTACGGTCATCGACTTTGCCTGCCCCAACAAGGGCGAGTCCCTGCACCACGGGCTGGAGCTGTGGCATGAAAAGGCCGACGGAAAAACATACTGCGACTACGGCTTCCACATGACCATCGACGACTGGAACGAGAGCATCCGGGCAGAGCTTCCGGATATGTTTGCCGCCGGCATCTCCTCTTTTAAAATGTATCTCACCTATCCGGCCATGATGATCGGGGACCGGGACGTGTATCTGGCCCTCAAGCAGCTGAAAAAGCTGGGCGGCATCGCCGGGTTCCACTGTGAGAACGCCGGCGTGATCGACGCCATGATCGCGGAGCGAAAGGCTGCCGGAAAGCTGGGCGTCTCCTCTCATCCCATGACCCGCCCCCCCTATCTGGAGGCCGAGGCCGTGTCCCGTCTGCTGCGCATCGCACAGGCGGCGGACACGCCGGTGATCATTGTGCATTTGACCAACAACGAGGCCCTGAAGGAAGTGGAGGCTGCCCGTCAGCGGGGCCAGCGGGTCTACGTGGAGACCTGCCCCCAGTATCTGCTGCTGGACGACTCCGTGTACTATCAGGAGGACTACTCCGCGGCGGCGCGATACGTCTGCGCCCCTCCCCTGCGGGACAAATCCCAGCAGGCTTATCTCTGGCGCGCCCTGCGCCGGGGCGAGATCCAGACCATCTCCACCGATCACTGCTCCTTCACCCTGGCGCAGAAGGATGCCGGCCGGGAGGATTTTACGAAGATTCCCGGCGGTCTGCCCGGTGTTGAGACCCGCGGCGAACTGATCTACTCCTATGGCGTGGCCAAGCGCAACATCAAGGCCGGCACCATGTGCCGCGTGCTGGCGGAAAATCCCGCCCGGCTCTACGGCCTGTTTCCCCGGAAGGGCGTCCTCCGCCCCGGCAGCGACGCCGACATCGTGGTATACGATCCCAAGGCCAGCCACGTGATCCGTGCCGACGACTGCGCGGCCAACGTGGACTACAACCCCTACGAGGGCTTCGTCACCGCAGGCGGCATCGCGAAGGTCTACCTGCGCGGGCGGCTGGCCGTGGAAAACGGTCAGGTGCTGGGCGGCCCCGACGGCAAATATATGGTTCGCGGCAAAAACAGTCTGTGACAAAACCAAAAAGAGGATTTCCGCCGACTTCGGCGGGAATCCTCTTTTTGCGGCAGCGCGCCATGCGGGGAGCGCGGAGCTTTTTCTGTCCCGCCTGTGCGCGGGGCATCCGATGGGTGCGCCCCGCAAAGGGCCTCTCCCGCAGCCGTCAGAAAAACCGACGCGAAAATAAAGATGGCGATTCTCTTTCCGTTCAGCTTCATGTGCCCGAACCCGCGGATTCCCCGCGGCGCACCGGCACGGCTCCTTATATAAATATGGTATAAGCCGCGGGCGCCGGGAAATCTCCCGGCGCCCGCGGCTTATATGGAGTTATTTGCCCCACTGGACGTCCGTAATGACGACGTCGCTGAACTCGATGTACTCGCTCTTGAGGATATAATCGGTTTTGCCGACCCGAACCTCCTGCTCGCCCACCTTGGTGGTCTGCACGGCGGAGTCGTCCACCTCGATCTCCACGTCGAAGTAGAGATTCACGTGGTAGGGGTCCTCCACCCATTTGCCGCTGCCATCCAGCACGTAGAAGGGTTCCTCCCGCACGGACTTGATCTCTCCGTTCAGCAGCTCGCCCTTGGCCATCAGCGGCGAGGGCAGGTGCTTCTGGCAGGATTCGTACAGGGACGCGTCCACGCCCTCGCACTTGACGGTGTAGGTCACGGGAATCTTGTTGGCCTCGCCGATCTCGCCGCTCCCCCGGTTGACCAGCTTCCAGCCCACAAAGGCCAGAACCGCCACGATCAGGATCACCGCGATCACGTCGACTACGTTGAATTTGCGCTTTGCTCTCTGTTCTTTCTGTTCCATGTTCTGAAATCCTCCGTTAAAAGGCGGCCGCGCCGCCTTGACCAGTTATCTTTGACATTGTATAATATTTTTTTAGATTCTACAAGTATAAATTCAAGAAACACCGGAAGAAGGACTTCAGCTTATGAAAGTCATCCATCTCATCAGCGGCGGCGATTCGGGCGGAGCCAAGACCCATGTGCTCAGCCTGCTGCAGCATCTCAATGAGACCATCACCGCCCAGCTCGTCTGTTTCCGCGACGGCCCCTTCGCCGAGGAGGCCCGCTCTCTGGGCATTCCCACAGAGATCATGGGCGGCAACAACGTGCGGCGCATCCGCCGTCAGCTGACGGCGTATATTCTCGACGGCGGCTATCAGGTCATCCACTGCCACGGAGCCCGCGCCAACATGATCGGCGCCCTGCTGCGCAAGACCACCGGGCTGCCGGTGGTGTCCACCGTCCACAGCGATTACAAGCTGGACTATATGGGCAGGCCCCTCTCCCGCATCACTTTCGGAAACATCAACGCCCACGCCCTGCGGAAGCTGGACTACCGCATCGGCGTGTCCGACGCCATGGTGGATCTGCTGATCTCCCGCGGCTTCGCGCCCGACCGCTTCTTCACCATCTACAACGGCATCGATTTCACGCCCGCTCCGCCGCAGAAGGATCGTCTGATCTACCTGCAGGGGCTTGGTCTGGACGCCGACGAGGACAGCGTGGTGGTGGGCATCGCCGCCCGCATGAATCCCGTGAAGGATATGACCACCCTGATCCGGGGCTTTGCCAGCGCCGCGGCCCGGAGCGACCGGCTGCGCCTGCTCATTGCCGGCGACGGCGAGGAGAGGAAAAAGCTGGAAAATCTGGCCACCGAGCTGGGCGTGACGGACAAGGTCTGCTTTGCCGGCTGGATCTCCGGCGGCATGGATCAGTTCTACTCCTCGCTGGACATCAACGCCCTGACCTCCCTCTCCGAAACCTTCCCCTACGCGCTGACCGAGGGCGCCCGGTTTCATCTGGCCACTGTGGCCTCCGCCGTGGGCGGCATCCCCTACCTCATTGATCAGGATGTCAACGGCTTTCTGTTCACCCCCGGCGACTGGGCTGCGCTGGGCGACGCGCTGGCCCGGCTGGCCGAGGACGACGGCCTGCGCCGGGACATGGGCGAGAAGCTGTGGCGCAAAGCGTCGGAGCAGTTTTCCATCCAGCGGACCGTGGACACCCAGCTGCACATCTACGACGAGATCGTCCGCAAGGCAGGCCGGCCCCACCGGGAGCGGGACGGCGTCGTGGTCTGCGGTGCCTACGGCCGCGGCAACGCCGGAGACGATGCGATTCTGGAGGCGATCTTGCAGGAGATGCGGTCCATCGACCCCGATATGCCGCTGACCGTCCTCTCCAAAAATCCCAAGGCCACCCGCCTCACCTACCGGGTGCGGGCCGTGCATCGCTCCAACTTTTTCGTGTGGCGGCAGGCCATGAAACACAGCCGCCTCTACATCAACGGCGGCGGCAGTCTCATTCAGGACGTGACCTCCCGCCGCTCCCTGTGGTTTTATCTGCACAACATCAAATCGGCCAAGCGTCTGGGCAATCAGGTACAGATGTACGGCTGCGGCATCGGCCCCGTGACCCGTCCGGGCCACCGGGAGCTGGCCGCCCGCACCCTCAACGACTGCGTGGATGTCATCACCCTCCGGGAGCCGGACTCTCTGGAGGAGCTGAAGGCCATGGGCGTCACCCGGCCCCGCATCCTGCTGACCGCCGACCCGGCCCTGACGCTGCCCCGCGCGCCGGACGACGTGGTGGACAGCTGCCTGCTCCGGGCGGGCATTCCTCCCCACGGGCATTACATCTGTTTTGCTCTGCGCCGCTGGAAGGGCTTTGAGGATCGGGCCGAGGTATTCGGAAAGGCCGCGGTCTACGCCTACGAAACCTACGGGCTGACGCCGGTGTTTCTGGCGGTGGACAAGAATCTGGATCCCGGCGCCGCCGAACTGGCCGCCCGGAATCTGACGGTGCCCCACTTCTTCCTCAACGACGCGGGCAACGCCGCGTCCATCATCGGCGTTCTGTCGCGGATGCAGGTCATGGTATCCATGCGGCTCCACGCGCTGATCTTCGCCGCCGGACAGGGCATCCCGCTGGTGGGCGTGGTCTACGACCCCAAGGTCTCCTCCTTCCTGCGCTACATCGGGCAGGAGCTGTTTCTGGGGCTGGACGAGCTGGAGCTCCCCCACCTGACGGAGATGATTGATCGGGCGGTGGAGCAGGCGGGCCATCCCGAACAGCAGGAGGCCGCCGTGGAGCAGCTGCAGGAGATGGAACGCCGCAATGTGGAGGTCGCCCGTGGCCTTCTGTCGGACGAATGAAATAAGGCAGGCGCTTTTGCGGATTTTGCCGGCAGCCCGCCGGCCGTGATTGGCGGCTTGCCTGCGATCTTATAAAAACCTCCTCCCGTATCCTTTACGGGAGGAGGTTTTCTGTCAGTCATCTTTATTTTCCGGCTCCGGACTGTCCACCGGATCCCCCGCATGGTGGTGGTTGGTGCGGACATTGATGTACTGGGCCTTCAGCTTGGAGTAGAGGATGGTCTGGCTGGAATAGAGCCCGCTGTAGCCCGAGAGAATGTAACTGACGCCGCAGCAGATGGCAAAGTACAGCAGCCCGCCGGCGCCGAACAGCTCGATGGACAAAAACATGGAGGCGATGGGGCAGTTGACGGCGCCGCAGAAAACGCTGACCAGTCCCAGCGCCGCGCCGAATCCCGCCGGAATCCCCAGCAGCGGGGCCGCCACGCATCCGAAGGTGGCGCCTATGAAGAAGGACGGGACCACCTCGCCGCCCTTGAAGCCTGCGCCCAGCGTCAGCGCCGTAAACAGGATTTTCAGCGCGAAGGCCGCGGGATGGGCGGTCCCCTGCTCCACCGCCGCGGCGATCACGTTCATGCCCGCGCCGTTGTAATCGTAAGTGCCGCACAGCCATGTCAGCGCTGCCACCGCCGCGCCGCCGGCGGCCGCCCGCAGCCAGACGTTGGGCAGCCAGCGGCGCAGCCCCTTCTCCGTCAGACGCAGGGCGTTGCAGAACAGCATGGACACCAGCGCGCAGAGCACCCCCAGCACAGCCACCCGCACCATCATCATCGGGTCCTCGGCGGGAGCCGTCACGGCAAACCGCGTGGGCGGAATGCCCAGCCACAGCGAAATTCCGTAGGCCACCAGCGAGGCCGTCAGCGCCGGGAGAAACGCCACATGGTAAAAAACACCCACGCTGATGACCATAATGGCAAAGATGGACGCGGCCAGCGGCGTGCCGAACAGGGCCGAAAAGAAGGCCGCCATTCCGCACAGGGTCGCCGTGCGCAGATCCCGGTCGTCCAGCCGGAACAGCCTGCCCACGTGGAACCCCACGTCTCCGCCCATCTGCAGGGCCGCGCCCTCGCGTCCCGCGCTGCCGCCGCACAGGTGCGTCAGGATCGTCCCCACGAAGATCGCGGGGATCAGCCGCACCGGCAGGCCCTTCCCCTGATGTACCGCCTCGATGACGTCGTTGGTTCCCTGCCCCTCGGTTCCCATCAGCTTGTAAAAGCCCACAATGACAAGGCCTGCCGCCGGCAGGCACAGCAGCAGCCACGGATGCGCCAGCCGCAGGCCCGTGACGAAGCCCACGCCCAGATGGAACGCGGAACCCATCAGTCCGCAGAACACGCCGATCACGATGGCCAGTCCCAGCCACTTTCCGAAGACCTTCAGATAGAGGCCCACATGGGCGCAAATTTTCTTCAGCTTTTCCACTTGTTTCTCTCCCGTCTCCGGACTGCCGCCCTTTTCTCGCGTCTATTATAGGGTGATCGGCAAAAAAATGCAACTTTTCCGCATTTCAGACCGTTTTTTGCAAATTTTCTCCGTATCCTGCACAATCAGACCGTGATTCATCCGGAAATACATGGAGGTTTTGTACAAAAGCCAAACAATTATTTAGTGTGTCTGATAGTTTTTAAATATCTGTTGATTATCGATTCCGAAAGTCGTATACTATTTTCAGTAAGTATACCTCTGTTTGCGCAAATAACCACATCTTTGAATAGGAGGAAAAAAACATGAAATACGGCCGCGTTTACAATTTCTCCGCCGGCCCTGCCATGATGCCTGAGGAGGTCCTGGAGGAGATTGCCTCCGAGGTCCTCAACTATCGGGGCTCCGGCATGAGCGTTATGGAGATGAGCCATCGCTCCAAGGTGTTCCAGCAGATCATGGACGAATCTCAGGCCGACCTGCGGCAGCTGATGGGCATTCCCGAGAACTATAAGGTTCTTTACATTCAGGGCGGCGGCACCCTGCAGTTCTCCATGATCCCCATGAACCTGATGAAAACCAATATCTGCGACTACATCGTCACCGGCGCCTGGTCCAAGAAGGCCTACACCGAGGCGAAGAAGTTCGGCCGGGCCAACCTGTGCGCCTCCACCGAGGCGGACAAGTTCTCCTATATCCCCGACTGCTCCAATCTGGAGATCGACCCCCTGAGCTCCTATGTCTACATCTGCGAGAACGAGACCATCCACGGCACCACCTATCACAAGCTGCCCAACACCAAGGGCGCTCCGCTGGTGTCCGACCAGTCCTCCATGTTCCTGTCCCGTCCCTGCAACGTGTCCGACTACGGCATGATCTGGGGCGGCGTTCAGAAGAACGTGGGCCCCGCCGGCATGTCCATCGTCATCATCCGCGAGGATCTGATCCGCACCGACATGGCCGACCGTCTGCCGGTCTATCTGAACTACAACACCCACGCCGAGGCCGATTCCCTCTACAACACGCCCAACTGCTGGGCCATCTACTGCTGCGGCAAGGTCTTTAAGTACCTGCTGAAGAACGGCGGTCTGGAGGGCGCGGCACAGCGCAACGAGGAAAAGGCCAAGATCCTCTACGACTATCTGGACAGCAGCAAGCTGTTCAAGGGCGCCGTCCGCAAGCAGGATCGCTCCCTGATGAACGTCCCCTTCGTCACTCCCTCCAAGGAGCAGGACGCCGACGTGGTGGCCGCCTGCAAGGCAGCCGGCTTCGACAATCTGAAGGGCCACAAGTCCGTGGGCGGCCTCCGGGCCTCCATTTACAACGCCATGCCCAAGGAGGGCGTTCAGGCGCTGGTGGACTTCCTGAAGAAGTACGAGATGGAGCACAAGTAAATTCCTTCCGCCCCTTCCGGCGATGCCGGCCCTCCTGTCCCCCAACGGGAGAGGATTTGCGTCATAAGGGTGCCCCTGGGGTGCACTCAGCAACGTGAATGTATGGAAAGGGGAAACAAATTATGGCAATCCGTATTCTGGTCACCGACGGCATGGACGCCGGCGCAATGGAAAAGCTGCGCAGCGACGGGTTTGAAATCGTCGAGCATTTTTACGAGCCCGACGAGCTGGGCGCGGCCCTGCGGGATTTTGACGCGGTCATCATCCGCTCCGCCACCAAGATCAAGGCCCCTCAGATCGAGGCCGCCAAGGGCGGTCATCTGAAGCTCATCATCCGCGCGGGCGTCGGCATGGACAACATCGACATTCCCTGCGCCGAAGCTGCGGGCATCGCCTGCAAGAACACCCCCCGCGCCTCCTCCAACGCTGTGGCGGAGCTGGCTGTGGGCCTGATGTTCGCCTGCGCCCGGAACCTCTCCATCGCGGGACACACCATGCGGGAAAACCAGTGGGAGAAGAAGGCCTATTCCAAAGGCTTTGAGCTGCAGGGCAAGACGCTGGGCGTCGTAGGCTACGGCCGGATCGGCCGCCTCATCGGCGACAAGGCGCAGGCTCTGGGCATGAACGTTCTCTCCACGGTTCACCATACCAAGCCCGAGGGCTGCGAGTGCGACACCATGCACTTCGTCTCCATGGACGAGCTGCTGGCTCAGTCCGACATTGTGGCTCTCAGCGCCCCCGCCGGCGACAAGCCGCTGGTGGACGCGGACAGCCTCGCCAAAATGAAGGACGGCGTGGTCATCATCAATACCTCCCGCGGCACCAACATCGACGAGGCCGCCCTGCTGGACGCTCTGAACTCCGGCAAGGTCAAGGCCGCCGGTCTGGATGTGTGGCTCAGCGAGAAGGAGCCCAACTGGGCCCTCGCCTCCCATCCCGCCGTGGCCTGCACGCCGCACATCGGCGCCGGCACCAAGGAGGCGCAGAAGCGCATCGGCGCCGAGCTGGTGGACATCATCGAGCATTATTCTTTCTGATCCTCCGCCCTGCGCAGAATCAGTTCATTCAGCCGCAGAAGGCCGGCCCCGTAAGGGGCCGGCCTTCTGTTTTACTTTCCGGCGAAATTGCAGGTTCCGCGCATAGAAACTATTTTTTGGCATAAACTTCCTTTCTCTGGAAAAATGCCGGGTTTTTTTCACATTTGTTTACAAATTATTAACTGCCATCTTTATTTACATTTTAAAGTTGTCAGTGTATAATCAATACCATCCAATACGGGGAAGGGGTCTTTTTTATGAGCAGTGCCGCTGTTGTTCCGGCTCAGTACTTACAGATCGCGGTGGATCTGGCCGGGCGCATCGCCTCCGGCGAGCTGCCGGAGGGCAGCCGTCTTTACGGCCGGTCCGTGATGGCTTCGGAATACTCCGTCTCTCCGGAGACCATCCGGCGGGCTCTGCGGCTGCTGGCGGACATGAAGGTGGTGGAGATCAAGCCCCAGAGCGGCGCGGTGGTCCTCTCCGCCGACAGCGCCAGACGCTACATCGAAAACTTCGGCGAAAGCGCGGAGACGCAGCGCCTCCGCGGTCAGCTGAAGGACGTGATGGATCAATATCACCTGCTCAACCGCAAGCTGGGCGAGGTTGTCACCGCCCTGATCAAGTCGGAAAATACCTTTACCGCCGCCGGCGACGAACTGCCGCACTATGACGTTCCGGTTCCCGAGGACTCCCCCCTGCTGGGCCGGAGCATCGGCGAGCTGCAGTTCTGGCAGTCCACCGGCGGCACCATCGCCGCCATCCGGCGGGGGCAGACCCTGATGCTCTCCCCCGGCCCATACGCCGAATTGTATGGCGGAGATGTCATCGTTCTAGTGGGCAACCCCGCCGCCGCGGAGGCCGCCCGCCGCATCTTATCAAAGACAAAGGAGTGAGCGCATGATTCAGTTTGAACACGTCTCCAAGAGCTACGGAAAAAACGTCATCCTCCACGATCTCAGCTTTACCGTGCCGGATGGACAGTTTCTGGTGCTGATCGGGCCGTCCGGCTGCGGAAAAACCACCACGCTGAAAATGATCAACCGGCTTCACGAGCCCGACTCCGGGCAGATTCTCATCGACGGGCAGGACATCCTGAAAATGAACCCCGTGGAGCTGCGCCGCCACATCGGCTACGTCATCCAGCAGATCGGCCTGTTCCCCAATATGACGGTGGAGCAGAACATCTGTGTCGTCCCCCGGCTGCTGAAATATGACCGGGAGCAATGTGCGCAGATCGCACGCGACCTGCTGGAGCTGGTAAATCTGCCCTATGAGCAGTACGCACAGAAGTACCCCAACCAGCTCTCCGGCGGCCAGCAGCAGCGGATCGGCGTGCTGCGGGCGCTGGCGGCCTCGCCCTCCATCGTCCTCATGGACGAGCCCTTCAGCGCGCTGGACCCCATGACCCGCGAAACGCTGCAGGCCGAGGTCAAGAAGCTGCAGAAGAAGCTGAACAAGACCATCGTTTTCGTCACGCATGATATGGGCGAGGCCCTGCGGCTGGCGGACACCATTCTCTTTATGAACGACGGGCGCATCGAGCAAATGGCCCCTCCGGAGGAAATGCTGGAGCATCCCGCCAGCGATCTGGTCCGCAGCTTTCTGGGCAAGCACAAGCTCACCGACGCCGCCCCCATTCAGGTGGAGGATTTCATGCGCAAGAATCCGTACACAGTCTCCATGGACCGGGGCGTGCTGGAGTGCGCGGAGCTGATGGCGCGCTCCGGCGTCGACACTCTGCTGGTGACGGACGAAAACGAAAAATATCTGGGCGTTCTGCCCATCAAGAACATTCGGCTGTACGGCCGGAGGGTGGACAGCATCGTGCCCCTCATCACCACCGATGTCCACACCGTCCGGGTGGGCGACGACGCCCGCGAGCCCATGGAATACCTTATGAATTCAGGAGACAACTACGTGGTCGTCCTGCGCGCGGATGACACCATTGCGGGCATCATCACGAAAAACAGCATGGCCCGTGTGGTGGCGGACACGCTCTGGGGGGAGGCGCAATGAAAGACTTCTTCGCCGTATACGGCTCCATGCTGCTTCGCTCCGTTCTGGTTCATCTGGGATACGTGCTGGTCTCCGTGTCCATCGGCTTCGTGCTGGGCGTGGGGCTGGGCATTCTGCTCTCCCGGCTGCCCAAACGGGCCTCCGCCATCCTGCTGCCGGTGCTGTCGGTCTTTCAGACCATTCCCGGCATTGTTTTCATCGGCCTGCTGTTTCTGAAGCTGGGCATGGTTCCGTGGACGGTGCTCATCGCCCTGTCGGTCTATGCCATGTTCCCGGTGCTGAAAAACACCTACACCGGCCTCTCGCAGGTGGAGGACCGCTATCTGGAGGCCGCCCGCGGCTGCGGCATGTCTCCCTTCCAGACGCTGCGGCGCGTGGAGCTGCCGCTGGCCATGCCCACAATCCTCGGCGGCCTGCGGCTGTCCACCATCTACACGGTTTCGTGGGCGGTGCTGGCCTCCATGATCGGCCTGGGCGGGCTGGGAGATTTCATCTATCAGGGCGTTTCCTCCAACAATAACCTGCTCATCATCGCCGGAGCCATCCCCGCGGCCATCATGGCCGTGGTGCTGGGCACGCTGCTGGATCATATGCAGAAGCGCGCCGTGCCCAAGGGACTGCAGAAGGAGGTGTCCTCATGAGCTGGCCGCTGATTTGGGAACACCTGTATATCGTACTCTTCGCCGTTCTTCTCTCTCTGGCGCTGGGCCTGCCGCTGGGCATCGCGGCCTATCTCAGTCCCCGGGCCCGCAAGCCCATTCTGTGGATCTGCGACCTGTTCCAGACCATTCCCTCTCTGGCGCTGCTGGGCATCATCATGGTGTTTTTCGGCGCCGGAAAGCCCACGGTCATTTTCGGCATCACCCTCTATTCCCTGCTGCCCATCGTGCGCAATACCTGTCTGGGACTGCAGGAGGTGGACCCGGCCCTGAAGGAGGCCGCCCGGGGCTGCGGCATGAACCGCCGGGAGCAGCTTTTCCAGACGGAGCTGCCCATGGCCTTCCCGGTGATGTTCACCGGCATCCGCATCGCCGTGGTCAACGCCATCGGCACCGCCGTCTTTGCCGCCTTTGTAGGCGGCGGCGGACTGGGCGCGTCCATCTATCAGGGCATCCGCACCCAGAACATGAAGCTCATCCTTCTCCCCACCGCCGCACTGATGGTCATTGCCGTGGCCTTTGATACGCTGATGGGCCGCTTTGAAAAATATCTGGAGAAAAACCGCGGCCGTCCCAGACACAGCCGCCTGCTGCCCATCGCCGTCGGAGCCGCGCTGTGCGCCGCACTGGTGGCCGGCACCGCCGCCTTCGGCGGCAGCGGCTCCGGCGACACGCTGACCATGTACGACGGCGAGTATTCCGAGACCCAGCTGCTGACCAGCATGGTCAAACAGCTGGTGGAGGATCACACCGATCTCGCCGTCAACGTCAAGGATCAGATGAGCGCCGTCAACGCCTTCAACGAACTGACGGCCTCCAGCCCCTCCTGCGACCTGATGATCAGCTACGACGGCACGCTGCTGACCACCTTCCTCCATCAGGACACGACAAACATCCCCAGCGGCATGACGCTCTATGATTATGTCAACCAGACTGCTGAGGAGAAGTACGGCGTCCATCTGCTGAAAAAGCTGGGTCTGAACAACACCTACGCCATCGCGGTGCCGGAGAGCGTCGCGGAGCAATATGGTCTGGAGGACATCAGCGACCTGATCCCCGTGGCGGATCAGCTGGTTTTCGGCGCTGAGCACGGCTTCTTCACCCAGGAGGGCAGCATAAAATACGGCCCCTTCACGCAGTTTTACGGGCTGCACTTCAAGGACGCCGTGTCGGTGGACCTGGGTCTGAAGTATACGGCCGTGTCCAGCGGCAGCTTTCAGGTGACGGAGGTCTATGCCACCGACGGCCTGAACCGCAAGGCGCACCTGAAAATACTGAAGGACGACCGCAGCTTTTTCCCGGAGTACAACGGCGCCGTTCTGGTGCGCGACGACATCTTCCAGCGGTTCGGGGACGAAGCCCCGGAGCTGGAGAAAGTCCTGAACCTGCTGGGCGGGCAGTTTACCAACGAGACGATGACCGACCTGACCTATGCCGTGGACGTGCAGGGCCGTGACGTGGACGCCGTGGCAAAGGAATTTCTGGTCAGCCGGGGACTGATCCAGGGCTGACCCGGCACCCGCTTCAGCGTGCGGAAAAGGAGGCAGACGATGTCTGCCTCCTTTTCATGTTCCGGGGCGCACCCGGAAATGACCCCCGACAGTCTTTACGGCTGCTTCACCTCGAACAGTCCGTGGCGGGAGCAGCACACATACAGCCTGCTGCCCCGCATCTGCGGGATTCTCAGCTCGCCGCCCTGCTCCGGATACAGCCGCACCAGCAGCACCCGTTCAGACCCCACACAGGCCGCGAAACGAATAAAATGCTCCTTTTCCATAGGGTGCGGAAATGTGAGATACCACTCGTCCTCCACCGGCTCGATGCGGACGCGGTGTTCCTCGTCCGCAGCCGCCGGAAGCAGAGGCTCCAGCGTTCTGCCGCAGCAGGCCAGCTCCGCCGGTCCGGCGGATGTAAGCACATTGCCGCAGACGGGGCAGACATAGAATTTCAAACGCTTCATGTTTCCAACCTCTCTGTCCTGCGGGTCCAGATCACCGGAGAGCAGTCTCTCCGTCCGGACGCCGAAAAATCCGGCGAGCTCCGGCAGCAGGCTCACATCCGGGCAGCCCAGCCCGCGTTCCCATTTGGAGACCGCCTGTACGCTGACCCGCAGCTGTTCGGCCACCTGTCGCTGGGTCAGTCCCCTCTCCCGGCGCAGAGCCGCGATCAGCTTTCCCGTCTGCCTGCAATCCATTTCCTCACCTCGTTCATCAGAATACCCGCCCGGCGCAGAAAAGGCAATCAACGCTCCGTTGACTCCTGCGTCCGTTTCATTTTTTCTATTGTAGCAGGTTTGCTTTTTCTCCGCAACCGGCCCTCATTTTTCTGAAATTATCCGGTTTCCGACCTGTTTTTGCCGAATTCTTGTGGTATTTCCCGAAAGCGCCCGTTTTTCGGAAAAGAACTTTTCAACCCACTCCCTTTATGCTATAATAGCCGCGATACGGCTTTGTTTCCGCCGCTGCCGCATGCGCCGCGGCGAAAAACGATTTTACCCCCCTGCCCTTTCAGCGGCAAATTCCGCAAGACTCTTTCGGCACTGGATTTCATGCCCCGCCGGGGAGACCTCCCCAGAGTTTCCCCCGCGGACCGCTTCTGTCTTTTCATCAGAACCACATAGAATCCGGAAAAACTCATACAGTTCAGGAGGAATTTTCCATGGTCACACTACACGAAAACGGCGTCTTTCTGGTGAACGGCGTCCCGCAGGACAGCGCGTCCGTCTCCGCGGACGAGGGCCGCCGCCGCACCATGGCCTACCGCATTCTGCAGGCCCACAATACCTCCGGCGACCCCGGAAAGCTGATGGTCCGCTTCGATGCCATGGTTTCCCACGACATCACCTATGTGGGCATCATCCAGCAGGCCAGAGCCTCCGGCATGAAGGAGTTCCCCATCCCCTACGCCCTGACCAACTGCCACAACAGCCTCTGCGCCGTGGGCGGCACCATCAACGAGGACGACCACATGTTCGGCCTCTCCGCCGCCAAAAAATACGGCGGCATCTACGTCCCCGCCAACCAGAGCGTCATCCACTCCTATGCGCGGGAGCAAATGGCCAGATGCGGCGCCATGATCCTCGGCTCCGACTCCCACACCCGCTACGGCGCGTTGGGCACCATGGCCGTGGGCGAGGGCGGCCCGGAGTTATGTAAACAGCTTTTGAAAAACACGTGGGATCTCAATTATCCCGAAGTGGTGCTGGTGTATCTCACCGGCGCGCCGAAGCGGGGCGTAGGCCCCCACGACGTGGCCATTGCGCTGGTGAAGGCCACCTTCGGCAGCGAGTTCGTTAAGAACCGCGTGCTGGAATTTGCCGGCCCCGGCATCGCCGGCCTGCCCATTGACTACCGCAACGGCATCGACGTCATGACCACCGAAACCACCTGCCTCTCCTCCATCTGGGAGACGGACGACGTGACGGAGGGCTTCTACCGGACCCACCAGCGGCCGGAGGACTACAAGGCCATCCATCCGGAGGACGGCGCATACTACGACCGGATGGTCACCATTGATCTCTCTCAGGTGGAGCCCATGATCGCCCTGCCCTTCCATCCCTCCAACGCGTGGACCATCCGGGAATTTCTGGCCAACGCGCAGGAGATTCTGGCCGGAGTGGAGGCCGATGCCAAGAAGCGCTTCCCCAAGACCGCCCCGCATCTGACGGACAAGATTCACGACGGCGGCGTGTGGGCCGATCAGGGCGTGATCGCGGGCTGCGCCGGCGGTCTGTTTGACAATATCGACGAGGCCGCTCAGATTCTGGAGGGCGGCAGCATCGGCTCCGACCGCTTCTCGCTGGACGTGTACCCCACCTCCGTGCCCGTCAGTCTGGAGCTGACAAAGATCGGCGCCTCGGCCTCCCTGCTGGAGACCGGCGCAGTCATCAAACCCAGCTTCTGCGGTCCCTGCTTCGGCGCGGGCGACGTCCCGGCCAACAATGGCCTTTCCCTGCGCCACACCACCCGCAATTTCCCCAACCGCGAGGGCTCCAAGCCCGGCGAGGGGCAGTTTGCCGGCGTGTGCCTGATGGACGCACGCTCCATCGCCGCCACCGCCCGCTGCGGCGGACGCATCACTCCGGCCACCGAGCTGGACTATGAGCCCGTTCATCACGACTATCACTTCGACAAGGGCGTTTACGACCGGCGGCTCTACTACGGCTTCGGCAAGGCCGATCCCAGCGTGGAGCTGCAGATGGGCCCCAACATCACCGACTGGCCGAAGATGCAGCCGCTGGCCGAAAACCTGCTGGTGGAGCTGTGCGCCGTGCTGCACGACCCCGTCACCACCACCGACGAGCTGATCCCCTCAGGCGAGACCTCCTCTTACCGCTCCAATCCTCTGCGGCTGGCGGAATTTACCCTGTCCCGCCGGGAGCCCCGCTATGTGCCCCGCGCCAAGGCGGTGGCCAGTGAGGAGTCCGACCGGCTGGAGGGCAAGTCCCCCATGAAGCTGCGGGAGCTTCTGTCTCAGGTGGGAGACGCCGAGGCGCTGATGCCCGTCACCCAGTTTGGCTCCTGCGTGTTTGCCAACAAGCCCGGCGACGGCTCCGCCCGCGAACAGGCGGCCTCCTGCCAGAAGGTGCTGGGCGGCTTCGCCAACATCTGCTATGAATTTGCCACCAAGCGCTACCGCTCCAACTGCATCAACTGGGGCATCCTGCCCTTCACCATCGACGCCGACGCCGCCTTCGGCTATGAGGCCGGGGACTGCGTATTCGTACCCGGCATCCGCACCGCCATCGCCGGCGGAACGGAGGACATCCCCGCCAAGGTGCTCTGCACGGACGGCAGCATCCACGACCTGCTGCTTCATGTCCGGGGCCTGACCGACGACGAAAAGGAGATCATTCTGGACGGCTGCCTGATGAACTATTACGCACGGAGGTCCAACTGAAATGGATAAGATTCAAATGGCCACCCCCCTGGTGGAGATGGACGGAGACGAGATGACCCGCGTCCTCTGGGCGCTCATCAAGGAAAAGCTGATCCTTCCCTTCGTGGATTTAAAGACGGAATACTACGATCTGGGGCTGCTGCACCGCAACGACACCGACGATCAGGTCACGGTGGACGCCGCCAACGCAACCAAGCGGTATGGAGTTGGTGTAAAGTGTGCTACCATTACACCGAACCAGCAGCGTATGGTGGAATACCCCCAGCTGAAAAAAATGTGGAAGTCCCCCAACGGCACCATCCGCTCCATTCTGGACGGCACGGTGTTCCGGACGCCCATCGTGCTGCCCTGTATTCACCCGGTGGTGAAAAACTGGAAAAAGCCCATCACCATCGCCCGCCACGCCTACGGCGACGTGTACCGGGCCGTGGATATGGAGACGGATGAGCCCGGCGTCTGCACCATGACCTTCAAGGGAAAGTCCGGCAAGGAGAAAACCTTGACAGTTCAGGAAGTCAGCGGCCCCGCGATTTTTCAGGGGCAGCACAACAAGGAGAGCAGCATCCGCTCCTTCGCCCGCTCCTGTTTCCAGTACGCCATCGACACGCATCAGGACCTCTGGTTTTCCACCAAGGATACCATCGCCAAGGTGTATGACGGCGTGTTCAAGCGGATCTTTGAGGAGGAATACGAGGCCGATTACCGCGCGCAGTTTGAAGCGCAGGGGCTGACCTATTTCTATACCCTCATCGACGACGCGGTGGCGCGGATCATCCGCTCCGAGGGCGGCTACATCTGGGCCTGCAAGAACTATGACGGCGACGTGATGAGCGACATGGTCTCCACCGCCTTCGGCTCTCTGGCCATGATGACCTCCGTGCTGGTGGCCCCCGACGGCACCATGGAATTTGAGGCCGCCCACGGCACCGTTACCAAGCACTATTATCGCTATCTTGACGGCGAAAAAACCTCCACAAATCCCATGGCCACCATCTTCGCGTGGAGCGGCGCATTGAAGCGCCGGGGCGAACTGGACAAGCTGCCCGGGCTGACGGCATTCGGCGAGGCGCTGGAGCAGGCGTCCCTGGAAACGCTGGAGAGCGGCGTGATGACCAAGGATCTGGTAGGGCTGGTGGACCCCGGCTTCCACGCTGTCTCCGTGGACAGCGAAGCGTTCCTCTCCGCCATCGCTGCCCGTCTGGCGGAAAAGCTGGCATAACCAACAACCGCCGCGCGCAGGCTTCGGATTTTCCGGGGCCTGCGCGTTTTCTTTCCCGATTTTTCCGGGGCTTCCATGTTTTGAGGGTTGTTGCCGTTTGAGGTTTCCTGTATCATTTTGGGAAGAAACGACCGAGGAAAGGAAGGAAACTCATGAATCAGAAGCTATTGGCGGCGTTTTCGGCCGCGCTCCTGACCCTGTCGGCCCTCACTCCCGCCGCTGCCGCAGCCCGGACGGTGCCTGTCACCGTGGACGGGGCCCTGCTGTCCGGCACCTCCTATCTGGAGCAGGGCGTCACCCACGTTCCCCTGCGCTCTCTGTGTGAAGCTCTGGGCGGCTGGTCCGTTTTCTGGGATGCAGCGTTGGACGCGGCCATAGCGCAGAAAGCGAACGCCCTGCTGACGGTTCGTCCGGGCGAGCCCTCCCTGCTTTTCAACGGGGCCGTATACGACGCCCCTGCCGCCTATCTGAAGGATGGGCGCACCTACGTTCCCCTCCGCGCCGCCTGTGAACTGCTGGAGCTGGAGGTGGGCTGGGACGCCGCTCTGGGCGGCGCCGCCGTGCGCAGCGGACGGGCCGAGGTCTGGCCGGAGGAGGACCTCTACTGGCTCTCCCGTATCATCAGCGCCGAGAGCCGCGGCGAATCGCTGGAGGGACAGATCGCCGTGGGCAGCGTCGTACTGAACCGGGTGGCGGCCCGGGAATTTCCCAACACCGTCAGGGAAGTCGTCTTTGACCGGAAAAACGGCGTTCAGTTCGAGCCGGTTTCCAACGGCACCGTGTACGACCAGCCCGCCGAACGCTCTGTCGCTGCGGCCAAGGCCGTCCTTTCCGGCAGCCGCACGGTGGGGGCGTGTCTCTACTTTTATGCGCCTGCCCTGTCCCAGGGCCTCTGGATCAACGCCAACCGCCCCTATTACACCACCATCGGCTGCCATCGATTTTACCTGTAAATTGACTTTTGCACGTAATGGGATTAAAATCATTTATTATAGTGCAAAGGAGCCTTTTGCCATGCTGTTTTCCAATCGTCCGCACACCGTCTATGACAGTGCTCTGACCCACGAGGTCATCTGCCAGCTCCGTTTCCCCTCCATTCTCTCCATCAACAACACGGAGCCCGCCGACTTTCAGGAGGCCATCCGCTCGGACTTTCCCCAGTATTTTCGCCGTCAGGATGTCGCCGCCCCCCAGATTTCCAACGAAAACGGCGCTCCCAAGATCGAGCAGCCCGCGCCGGTGACCAACTACAATCTGATCTCCGCCGACAATCTGTGGAAGCTGAATCTGACCAAGGACTTCATCGCCCTCTCCACGCTGCACTACTCCGGGTGGGACGAGTTCGCCCGCCAGCTGGACAAACCTCTGGCAGAGTTCATCGCCCTCTACAAGCCTGCATTTTTCCAGAGAGTTGGCCTGCGTTATGTCAACATCATATCCCGCAGCAAGCTGGGCATCAAGGACTGTAAATGGAATGAGCTGTTCGCCCCCGCCTACATTGGCCCCCTGTCCGAGCCGGACGTGCGGGAAGAAAACTGCCTCAACTGCTCCACGGATCTGCTGCTGAAGCTGGACTCCAGCTGTCAGGCCAAAATCCACGCCGGACCGGGCGTGGTCAAGACCAATAACCCCAATGTTCCCGACGACAACGAGGTCAAGTTCATCTTCGACATGGATCTCTCCATGGGCGGAAACGTCCCCTGCACTCTCTCGGCCGGTGCGCTGGAAACCCTGCACGCCCACGCCACAGAGCTTTTCGAGGGCGCCATCACCGACCGTCTGCGGGACGCCATGGGCCGGGCAGCCGGCCGCAAGTCATACCAATAAAAACAATGGAGGGCGAAAGCAGTGCTTTCGCCCTCCATATTGTATGTGCTGATACCTTTACAGCAGCTGATTTTCGCGGAACACCGGCGTGGACAGGTAACGCTCTCCGGTGTCCGGCAGCAGCGCCACGATGAGCTTGCCCTGATTCTCCGGACGTTTGGCCAGCTCGCCCGCAGCCCAGACAGCCGCGCCGGAGCTGATGCCCACCAGAACGCCGTCCCGCTGGGCCAGCTCCCGGCAGGCGTTGAAGGCCACTTCGTCCTCCACGGGGATGATCTCGTCCAGCAGGCTGCGATCCAGATTCTTGGGCACGAAATTGGGGCCGATGCCCTGCAGCCCATGGGCTCCGGTCTTTCCCTGCGACAGCAGCGGAGAGGACGCGGGCTCCACCGCCACAATTTTCACGTTGGGATTCTTCTCCTTAAGGTAGCGTCCCACGCCGCTGATGGTTCCGCCGGTGCCGACGCCCGCCACAAAAATATCCACGGTGCCGTCGGTATCCTCCCAGATCTCCGGGCCGGTGGTGCGGTAATGGGCCTCGGGATTGGCCGGATTGTCGAACTGCCCGGCGATGATGCTGTGGGACATGAACATATGCAGGGCCTCTGCCTGCTGCACGGCGCCGGCCATGCCCTTCTCGCCCGGCGTCAGAACCAGCTCCGCGCCATAGGCCTCGGCAAGCGCGCGCCGCTCCTCGCTCATGGTGTCGGGCATCATCAGCGTGACGTGGTAGCCCTTGGCTGCGCCGATGGCGGCCAGCGCAATGCCGGTATTGCCGGAGGTAGGCTCAATGATGGTGGCCTTGGGACGCAGCTCGCCCTTCTCCTCTGCAGCGGCAATCATGGCGGCGGCGGCGCGGTCCTTGGCGCTGCCGGCGGGGTTCATGCACTCCAGCTTTCCCAGAACGGTGGCGGAAAGCTCGTGGTCGCTTTCATAATTTGTCAGTTCCAATAACGGGGTATGACCGATCAGGTCAGTGATGCTGTGCGCAATCTTCATGGCGGCCTCCTTAAATATTCAGCGAACTCGCTCAGTCTTTTCTTTATGGTACACCCGGCCTCAGAGAATTGCAATGGACAGCCCCCGCCTCTGTGACAAAAGGAAAACGTTTGACTTCAAAAAAACTGCGGACGGAACCGTTTTTTCGATTCCGTCCGCAGTTTTTCAGCCCTGTTTACTTGGAGATGGTAAATTCCACGGCGCCCATGGCTCCGATGGCCACGGCGTACTTGGGAAACACTACCACCGGGTCGCCGCTTTGATTGATGTAAAAGCTGGTGGTTTCGTCCACCGTGGTGAAGCCGCCCATGGAGGCGTCGAAATAGACGGACGGGTCCTTGCTTTCCGCCATCTGCTTTTTGATGGAGGCGTTGCAGATGCTCACCCAATCGTCTCCCAGAAGGTCCTTTAATGTCAGTTCTTTGTCGTTTTGGATGTCCAGATTGTAATAGTAGCTCTCCTGATAGGCGTTTGCCACGGAGCAGTAGGTATCCACCACAAAGGACACCGTGGTGTCCGTCTGCGTCTTGACGGTGTAGTTCACCACCACCTGATTGTCCTTCTGCTCCCACTCCGCCTCGGTGCCGCCGGTGGAGAGGAAGGCGTCCTTGTACTCCGCCACGATCTGTTTGCCCTCGGCGGTCTTTTCCTCCACGCGCTCCTGAATCTCGGCGTTGACCTTGTCGGCCAGCTCGGTGTCACCGGAGACGGCGGGCTGGTTGACGCTGATTGTCTCGTCCTCGTTGGTCTCGTGATAGCTGCGGACGGTCATCACCCGGAGCAGACCGCCCACCACCGGCACGTCCGCCGCCGCCGAGGCAAAGGCCGGGGACAGATTCACGCCTGCGAACAGGACGGCGACGCAGGCCGCCGCGGTGAGGCCCGTCCGCGCCCAGACGCGGCTCCGGCGCGCTTTCTTCTGGGCCGCAAGGCCCTGACGGATACCGGCCTGTACCCGCTCCCCCAGCTCCTCGGGAATTTCCACGGACTCATAGTCCTTCTTGGCACTCTCAAATTCATTCATAACGTTTCCTCGCTTTCCAAAGATACGCGCAGCTTGCGCAGGCCGCCGTACAGGCGCGTTTTGACGGTGTTCAGATTGCAGCCGGTGATGGCGGCAATCTCCTGCAGGGATCGCTCCTCGTAGAAGCGCAGCCGGATGATCGTCTGAATCTCCGGCGGCAGGCCGTCCACGCGTCTTGCGAGAGTGTCGTCCGCGGGCTGGGGGTCCTCATAGGACCCGGCGTCCAGCTGCTCCGGTGAAACGAACACCACCCGTTTCCTGGCCCGCAGGCGGTCCAGACATTCATTTACCAGAATGCGGTAAAACCAGGTGTGCAGCGCGTCCCGGCTTTTCAAAGTGCGGGCCTTCTCAAGGGCTCTGCAGACAGCGGACTGTACCGCGTCCAGAGCATCTTCCCGCTCTCGCAGATAGCTGTACGCCAGACGGTAAAAGCGCGCCTGATTCTCCGCAAAATAGTTGCTCAATTCCTGATTGCTCATACCTCTCAATGCCTTTCTTTTCTGTTTCTGCTGAATAGACGAACGAACCGCGGGAAAAGTTTGGAACGCAGGAAAAACCGGCGGAACGATTTTCTCGTTCCGCCGGAGTGTCAGTCGTACCGCAGCGCGTCGATGGGGTTCAGCTTGGCCGCCTTGTTGGCCGGCAGGTAGCCGAACAGCACGCCGATGCCCACGGAGACGCCGAAGGAGATGCCGATGGCTCCCGGCGTGGGTATGGCGCTGAAGGTGCCGCCTCCCATCTGCGCGGCCATCATCTTTCCGATGACCAGACCGGCCAGGCTGGCCATAAGGATGCCGAACAGAATGCCCAGCAGCCCGCCGATGGCCGAGGTGGTCCCGGCCTCGATGATGAATTGCCGGCGGATGTCCCGCCGCTTCGCCCCCAGCGATTTGCGGATGCCGATTTCCCTCGTCCGCTCGGTGACGGAGACCAGCATGATGTTCATGATGCCGATGCCGCCCACCAGAAGGGAGATGGCCGCAATGGCCACCAGCACCAGCATCATGGTGCTCATAATGCTGTTCATGGAGTCCATCATCTCCGACGCGGTCATGACAAAGTAGGCGTCGGAATCCTGAAAGGTCTTGTACAGTCGGTTTTCAATGATGCCCTTGGCGGCAGTGGAGGTATCCCTCTCCGTGCTGGTGAACAGGTAAAAATTCACCTCGCCGCTGCCGGTGAGCCGCATGGCGTTTTCATAGGGGATATACACCTGATCGTCCTTGCTGCCCTCCGTGGAGTCGGCGCTCTCGGCCAGCACGCCGATCACCGTATAGGGCACGCCGCCGATGTTCAGCGTGCGGTTCAGCGGATCGCCGGAAAAGGCGCTCTGCGCCAGAAACGAGCCGATCACGCAGACGTTCTGCCGCCGCTCCACGTCGATGAACCGGAGGAAGCGGCCCTTGTCCAGCTTGCCGCCGTCGATGGTGGTCCGGCGCTCCGGGCTGTAGAGGACCTCGCTGACGCCGTATATGCTCGTGTGCTTGAAGTCCGAAGTGCCCCGGCGCACCTTGATGCCCGCCGTCTGGATATAGGGCGAGACGCCGGAGAGATACTGGGGATATTTGTCCACCAGCGTGTACATATCCTCCGGCTGGACGGTGCGGGTGCTGCCGTCTCCCCGGCCCATGACCTGCACCTGAATCAGATTGGCGCCCATCTGGTCGAACTGCTGGTTCATCATTCCCTGCATTCCGTTGCCCAGAGAGATGATGACGATGACCGCCGCCACGCCGATGATAATGCCCAGCATGGTCAGAAAGGCCCGCATCTTGCTGGTGCGCAGCGCCTTCAGCGCCAGCTTGAAGGATTGGGTGAAATTCATTCCGCCGCCTCCTCACTCTCGCCGGGCTGTACGATGGCGCGGGGATCCCCGGCGTCTCCGTCGTAGATCACCCGGCCGTCCTGCAGGCGCACGATCCTTTTGGCCCGGACCGCGATGGAATTGTCATGGGTGATGAGCACCACGGTATCCCCCTCCCGGTTCAGCTTCTGCAAAAAGCCGATGACCTCCCGCCCGGTATGGGAGTCCAGCGCGCCGGTGGGCTCGTCGGCCAGGATGACGGAAGGCTCTCCCGCCAGCGCCCGTGCGATGGAAACCCGCTGCTGCTGGCCGCCCGAGAGCTGCGAGGGCAGGTTCTTCCGCTTGTCCGCCAGACCCACCCGCTCCAGCGCCCGCAGGGCCCGGACGTGCCGCTCCTCGCCGCCGAGGCCGGCGTACAGCAGCGGCAGCTCCACGTTCTCCTGCACGGTGAGCTTGGGGATCAGATTGTACTGCTGGAAAATGAAGCCCAGCAGCCGGTTGCGGATGACGGCCTGCTGGTCATCGTCCATGGTGGAGACGTCGATGCCGTTGAGATGGTAGGTGCCCGCGGTGGGAACGTCCAGACAGCCGATGATGTTCATGGCTGTGGATTTTCCGGAGCCCGACTGTCCCACGATGGCCACGAATTCGCCCCGGTCTATGGTGATGCTGACGCCGTCCAGCGCGTGAACGGCCTCCGTCCCCATCTGATAGATCTTGTAGACGTCCCTGAGCTCGATCAGGTGTTCCACCGCTTAGCCTCCCATCATGGCATCCATGGCGCTGGAGGCCTGATTGCTGATGAGTACGATGTCGCCTTCCTGCAGTCCGTCCGTCACCTCAATGTACGCCTCGTCGTTGCGGCCCAGCGTAAGGGTCTGCTCCTTCACCCTGCTGTCGTCAACCACGGCGGTGTTGTCCTCATTCATGGCGCCCGCCTCGGGCACCAGCACCACGTTGCCGCGGCTGACGGCATCCACCGGAATGCACAGCACATTCTTCTCCGTCTCCCCCAGAATCCTGGCGGAGACGTTCATTCCCGGCAGCAGCGCGCCGTACTTCTGGATGGTGATGGTCACGGGATAGGTGGTCACGCCGTTGGTGGTGGTGCCGCTGATGCTCACCTTGTCCACCGTGCCGGTGAAGGTCTGCCCCTCCACCGCGTCGGCGGTGACCTCCACCGTCTGGCCCACCTGCACCTTGCCGATGTCCAGCTCGTCCACATTCATTTTCAGCTTCAGATAGCTCAGATCATACACCACGGCCAGCGTGCCGGAGTCCATGCCCTTCACGGTATCCCCCGCCTTGAAGTTTTTTTCGATCACCGTGCCGGAGATGGGCGATTCGATCCGGTAGGCGTCCATGCTGTCCTGGGCGGTGCTCTGGGAAAGCTGGGCTGTCCGGGTGGCCAGCCGGGCGTTTTCCAGCTGCTTGCGGTTGGCGTCCGAGGAGACGGTGCACAGCACCTCGCCCTGCCGGACGGTGCTGCCGGCCAGCTTGGAAAAGCCGGTGACGGTGCCGCTGCCCGAGGCGTAAACCGTGTCCGAATCTCCCAGCGACACCTGCGCGCTGCCGTAGCTGCTCTCTCCTGCAATGGTGGCCTGTGCGGTAACGCTGTCTGAGACGATGCCCGGATTCTTGAGCCGGACCCGAACCGTTTTCATCTTCAGTCCCAGCTCCGTCACCGTGGAGGCATCGGAGATGGAGGCGATCGCGCCGGTGACGGTGCCCTCAAAGCTGCCGAGATAGAGCGAGGCCGGCTGGCCGACGTAGAAGCCATCCGCCGCGCTGTAGGGAAACGAAAAGTCGATGTACAGGTCGTCGCCGCTGATGATGCGGCACAGCTTGGTTCCGGCGGCGACGGAGTCGCCGTTTTTCACATAGACCTCGTTGATGGTGCCGCCGATGGTGGCGGTGGGGTTCAGCGCCTCCTGCGCCTGCTGATAACTCAGCTGTGCCTGCTGAACGCCGATGGCCGCGCTGTTGACGCTGTTCTGCGCCGAGCTGGCGTCCATGGAAAACAGCAGGTCGTCCTTTTTGACCAGGTCTCCCTCCTCAAAGGGGGCGTCTGCGATCTCTCCGGAGATCAGCGTCGTCACCTTGTAGGAATCCGCCGGCTCCAGCGTCCCCGTGCCGGAGACGCTGATGGTCAGGTCGCGGCGCTGCGCCGTCTCCACCAGATAGTCGCTGGAGGTCTGGCTGCCGGCCTTCCGGGACAGGTAGGTTTTCCCGGCAAAAACGATGCCTGCGGCCACAGCCAGCAGGATCAGGATTTTCAGCCAGCGCCGCTTTTTCCGGGCCGCAGGCAGCTTGATGGGAATCTTCTTCTCCGCGGCGTCCGCCGCCGTGTCCGCAGGCTCCGCCTGCAGGGCAGTTTCAGGGATCTTTGTCTCCATCTTCTTCACCTTGTCCATCGATTTTTTATTCCGCCGGGCAAAAGAAAAGGCACTCTCTCCTGTGCCCCCGTCCGCTCCGGCATCTGTCTTAGTTTAATAGTACAATAACACAATCATAGGAATTGTCAAGTCCCCGTGTCAGGAAAGATATGGGGCCGGGGCGCAAACATTTGACAGCCCCCTCTGCAGGCGGTAAAATATCCCCATCAGACACAAAGGAGATACGTAATGGACTATCAGAAGCTCATGGAATTCCGCAACGGGAAAAACCCGTTTGGCCAGAAGCTGGGCATCACCGTGGAGGAGATCGGCGCGGGCTGCGCCCGCGTTAAAAAGACGGTCGGCCCGGACGATCTGAATCCGGTGGGCGTCCCCCACGGAGGCTGCTATTTTTCCGTGGCCGACACCGCCTGCGGCGCCGCCATGGCGTCCCACGGCTTTCAGGCGGTGACGCTCAGCTCCTCCTATGAGTTCCTGCGCAGCGCGTCCATCGGCGACACCATCATCGGCGAGGCCCGCGAGATCAAATCCGGCGGAACCATCTCGGTATACGGCGTGCGGCTCACCGACCAGAGCGGCGTCCTGCTGGGCACCGGAACCTTTACCTTCTATAATCTGAAGAAGCCGCTGGAGTTTTGATTCTCCGGCGGCCTCTACTTTATCCGCTCCGAAAATCGGAGGCTTTTACAGATGCCGGCGGGCATTTTTTTACAAATTGAGTACAGAATTTTGTCCCTTCATGTTGAAAAATCCGGAAAGACGCGATATGATATTTTCGTGAAAATATGCGAATGTTCGGCCTTTTCAGGCTGATGGGTGTCTTTCCCGCTCCGCTCCCTGCGGAACCATTCAGCGAGGTGTCAAAATGGAGAGAGAACAGCATGAACCAACCCGGCCGGAGAGATGGCGTCAGCCGCCCCTGTGGACGCCTCTGGGCCCGCCGGACCGCGACCCGCTCACCGGCGCGGTAAACTGTTCCGCGGCGGAACGGTGCATCCGGCAGGCACTGAGCGTCCCTCAGGTGGCTGCGTACGCCATGTTCCTCATCGATTTGGATGATTTTGCCCTGATCAACGAAAAGAGCGGCGCGGCAGTCAGCGACGCTCTGCTTCAGAGCGCCGCCGACGCCATTGAAGGCGTTTTCCGCAGCGGCGATCTGATCGGCCGCGTAGGCGGAGACCGCTTTCTGGTGTTTCTGGCCGGCACGCTGACGGGCGATCTGGTATCCGGCAAGGCGCAGGCCGTGCTGGACGCGCTCCAGTTCCCGGTGGGCGAGGCCACGCTGACCGTCAGCGTGGGCGCCGTCCTGCGCCGGGCCCCTCAGACCTACGAGCAGCTTTATGCGGCGGCGGATCAGGCGCTGGAGCAGGCAAAGTCCGCCGGAAAGCACGGCTATGTCTTTTCGGACTTCTCCGGCGCCTGCCGGCAGGGCAGCATCACCGGCACCGCCCAGTCCGCCGCCGTCCAGTATCAGGCCCTCCTCTCCTGTATGCGGGGCGGCGTCCTGCTGGCGGACGTCACCGCCGACGACATCCGGATCACCTACGCCAGTTCCAGTGTCTACCGCATGGCCGAGAAGAACCGGGAGGCCATGAGCGAGCATGAGAAAAACGCGCTGGATATGGTCTATCCCCCCGATCTGCCCCTGCTGCTGGACACCATCCACCGGGCGGCCGAAAGCGGTGCCGTTACCGATCTGACTTATCGGATCGGGCCGGACGGCCTTGGCTGGCATCATATCCGCATCACCCGCCTGCAGCTGATGGCGGGCGGCACCGCCTCCATCATCGGCGTCCTCTCGGACATGACCGACTACAAGCGTTCCGAGGAAGCTCTGCGCCAGTCGGAGGAACGCTACCGCATCGCCGACGAGCTGTCCCACGCCCTGATCTGGGAGGTGGACATTGCCACCCACACGCTGTATCAGTCCGCGGAAACCTCGCGGGCGCTGGGGCACAGCGGCAGCGTTTACCACAACATGCCCGACGGGCTGCTTGCCACCGGCACCGTGCACCCGTCCTCCGTTGAGGAGTTCCGCCGGATGTACGCGGATATTTACGCCGGAATCACCGGCCGGGAATATATGCTCCTCAACAGCGACGGCGGACACGGCTACGTCTGGCTGCGCACCGCGTTCCGGCTGCTCCGGGACAAAAACGGGACGCCTGTCCGGGCCATCGGCATCGCCGAAAAGCTGCCCGGCATCGGTCAGGAGATGCAGGGCTTTGAGGATGAGCTGTATTTTTCGGATGCGGCCGTCTCCTCCACACTGGGCATTTTCCGGGCCAACCTCACCCGTGATTCCCTGGAGCGGTCCATGCCGCCCCTGCCCGTCAACCTGTCCTCCTTTGGGGAGCTGCGGGACGCCTGCGCCCGCGACATTCACCCCGACGACCGGTCCGGCTATCTGGCGGTCACCGAACGGGAGGCCCTGCTTCGCTCCTACGATGAGGGCCGTCTCTGGATGTTTACCGACTACCGGATGCGCTCCCCCTCCGGAGACTGGTGCTGGGTAAATCTGGCCATCAACCTCCTGCGGCAGCCCGTCAGCGGGGACATCTTCATCTTTGGCTATCTCCGAAACGTAGATATACGCCACAGGTGGGCGGAGGCCATGGATTGTCCTCCCGAACGGGAACGAACGACCATGCTGTACACCCGCGATTCTCTCTCCGCGCTCTCCACCATTGCGGCCGCGCAAATGCCCGAGGGGCAGAAATGCGCCCTGACGGTTTTTGAGCTGACGGATTACGAGCGCATCAAATCTCAGCGCGGCGCGCAGGCTGCCCAGCGCATTCTCTCGCAGCTGGGGCACCTGTGCCGGATCATGATCGACGGCAGCGTGGTGATCGGCCATCCGGGCGAGGCGCTGTTCGCGGTGTTCCGTACAAACGCCGTCTCCGCCGAACGCCAGCAGTCCGAGATCATCCGCTATCGCAACCGCGTCCGGTTTCTGATGAAGCAGGCTCTGTCTGATCTTAACGGAGACATCGCCTGCGGCTTTGTGCTCTCCGAAAAACAGGAATTTCAGTTTGACCGGCTGCTGCGCAACGCCTCCGTGGCGTGCCGCATCTCACAGGAGCAGCCGGGCAGCCCCGTCACCGAATACTCCGATCCCGGCAACAGTCTCTACGCGGAGGAACAGCCCTCCGCTCCCCAAAACGAAGCGCGCAAGTGCATCCTGGTGGCCGACGACGAGTTTATCTCCCGGCAGCTGCTCCGCATGATTCTGGAGCAGGAATACGAGGTGGACGAGGCGGAAGACGGCGAGCAGGTGCTGGAAATGCTCCGTCAGAAGCAATACGCCCTCCTGCTGTGCGACATCCAGATGCCCCGGAAAACCGGATGGGACGTACTGGAGGGAATGCAGGCGGAGAAAAAGCTGCTGAAAACCCCGGTGGTCATCATCACCGCCGACGACGGGCAGGACAGCGAGGTCAAGGCTCTGAATCTGGGCGCCTCCGACGTAATCGTGAAGCCCATCGTGCCGGAGGTTCTGGTCAGCCGCGCCCGGAACATCATCGGGCGCCAAGAGGCCGCCGCAGCCATGGAGCGCAACGCGCTCTACGAGATGCGCTTCCAGCAGCAGGCAAACCTGCTGCGTCAGGCCGAATATGACGAGCTGACGGGCCTTTACAACCGGCAGGGATTCTTCCGCCATGTGCGGGAGCGGCTGGACGCCGCGCCCCATGCGGCCTTCCGCCTCATCCGCTGGGATCTGGACAACTTCAAGATGGTCAACGACTCCATGGGCGTGGAATCCGGCGACCAGCTGCTCCGGGACGCCGGTGCGGCCCTGCAGGACATCGGCTGCGCCGACGCTGTCCTTGCCCGGCTGGAGGCCGATCATTTTGTCGTTTTCCTGTCTGCGGAGGATCTTTCTCCGCAGGAGCTTCTCAGCCGGATCAGCGACTGGTTCCAGACCTATCCCTTCCGCTTCAAGCTCAGCGCCCATATGGGCGTCTACACCGTGGAGGATCCCTCCGTCGAGGTCTGCATCATGTGCGACCGGGCCCTGCTGGCGCTGAAATCCGTGAAGGACAGCTTCACCCAGCGCATCGGCCTGTACGACGAATCCCTCCGCCAAAGCATACTGGAAGAACAGGAGCTGTCCGGCGAGATGGTCTCCGCGCTGGAGGACGGGCAGTTCGTCCTGTATTTTCAGCCTCAGATCAACTACGACAGCGGCGCCATGATCGGCGCCGAGGCGCTGGTCCGCTGGAAGCACCCCACCCGCGGACTGATCCCGCCGGGAAAGTTCATCCCGCTGTTTGAGCGAAACGGCTTCATCACCACGCTGGACGAGTACATCTGGGAGCAGAGCTGCCGCTGTATGCGCCGCTGGCTGGATCAGAAGGGAAAGCTGCTGCCCATCTCCGTGTCCGTCAACATCTCCCGGGTCGACATCAGCAACCCCTGTCTGCGGGAGCATCTGCAGGGGCTGGTGCGCCGCTATGACCTGCCCGCCTCCTATCTCCGGCTGGAGATCACCGAGAGCGCCTATATGCAGAACCCCGATCAGCTCATCGCCGTGGTGCGGGATCTGCGCAGCGCCGGCTTTACCGTGGAAATGGACGACTTCGGCGCCGGCTATTCTTCCCTCAACACGCTGAAGGACGTCCCGGTGAACGTGTTGAAGCTGGACACCCGGTTCCTCTCCGGCGGAGAGGACGACGCCAGAGGCGGCAGCATCCTCTCCTCCATCATCCGCATGGCCCACTGGCTGGATATGCCCGTCATCGCGGAGGGCGTGGAGACCCGCTCACAGGCGGACTATCTCAAAAGCCTGAACTGTTTCTATATGCAGGACTACCTGTTTGGAAAGCCCATGCCGGAGGACGAGTTCGAAAAAATCCTGGAGGAGTGCTTCATCGGCTCCACCAACCGCTTCGGCAGCACGGAGCTGCAGGGCGTTTCGGCGTTCTGGGACCCCTCCGCCCAGACCACGCTGCTGTTCAACAGCCTGGTGGATGGAGCGGCCATTCTGGAATACCGGGGCGGACTGGCGGAAATTCTCCGGGCCAACGACAAATACTATACACAGCTGGGCACCACGCGGGAACAGTATCTGGAGCATCAGAAGCACATACTGGATCGCTTCGACCCCCAGAGCCGGACGATCTATGTCGCCATGCTGGAGGAGGCCATCCGCACCGGCGAGGCCGAATGTGAGCTGCAAAGCCTGCCGCTGGACCGGGCGGGCCGCCCCTACTGGACCCACAACCGCGTCCGGCTGCTGGCCACCAACGCGGACGGTTTCCTGTTCTATCTGGCTGTGGAGAACGTCACCGACCGCAAGGAAATGGAAGAGCAGCTCCGTCTGAGTCAGGACGAGCTGCAGCTGGCCGTCTCCCGGATGGGAAAAGCCCTGTTCCGCTACGATATTCCCTCCCGGACGCTGACGCTGCCGGAGAGTTACGCTGAAACCCACCGTCTCCCCTGCGTTCTGGCTGATTTCCCCGACGGCGTGGATCTGCATTCCCTGCTCCCGTGGGACACGGAGCAGTTTTACGCATTTTTCCGCGATATTGTCTCCGGAAAACCGGACTGCCGCATCTCGGCGCGCATCCGCATGAAAGACGGCAGTTTCCGCTGGGAGCATTATGAGGCCACTCTCGTTGCCGACCGCAAGGGACGGCCCGCCCGCGCCGTCATCACGGCGGAGGACATCACGGCGCAGGTGGAGCAGTCCGTGGACAACGAGCGCAACCGCCTGCTGCTGGAGCGTCCCGGCACCTGCCTCTTCGACTACGACACCCGCAACGATCTGCTGATCTATCAGGTCAACATTCCCGGCGGAGACATCCGCAAGCGCACCATTTCCTCTTTCCGGACTCACCTGCAGCACACGAAGCGCGTGCCCCCGGAGACGCTCTCCCTGCTGGAGCGGGCCATGTCCGGTGCCGTTCTCGCCCCCAGTCAGCGCACCATGGAGTTCCGTGCCGACCTTTGGGATACCGGCATCCGCTGGTGCCGCCTGCGCTACGCCAGCATCGCGGACGACTCCGGCAAGGTCTACCGCTGTCTGGGGCAGGGCGAGGACATTCACGAGGAGCAGATGGCCGCGGAGCTGAACCGGCAGATTCTCCGGCAGCTGGGTGAAAACGTCTTTACCGTGCACGACTCCGTCCTGCCGGAATGCGTACTGAACCTGCTGTACGGCACGGAGGATCTGAACGGAGCCATTCAAAAGATTCTGGAGACCGCCTGCCTCTACTATGACGCCGACCGCGCGTTCATCTATGAGGAGCTGCCCGACGGCTCCGGCTGCCGCCCCACCTTCTGCTGGCACGTCGGAGAGCCGGCGTGGAGCCCGGCGTCCCTTCCGGAGCTTCGATACGGGGACGCGGGCGGCCGGGACGCCTTCACAGGCCGCTTCGATGCCGACGGCATATCCCTCTGCGGCACGGACGGGTCGCCCGGGGCGATCCCCGGCCTCCCGGAGGATATTTGTACTCTGCTGCGCTTTTCGATGCTGGACCGGGGCCGTTTCCGCGGGTTCGTCGGCTTCGCCGACTGCGCGCCGGACCGCAGCTGGTCCGACAGGCAGCGCGCCACGCTGGGCATCGTGTCCCGGCTGGTGGGAACGTTCCTGCTGAAGTGGCGGGACTGCCCGCCGGCCGCGGAATCCCATTCATAAGCAAGCCCGGACGGCCCGCCGCAGGCTGTCCGGGCTTTTCGCAGGCTCCGCCGCTTTTCAAAAAAGGCTTGACTTGGAGCCCGCTCCATGGTCTATGCTCAGGGAAATGACCGACGGCGTCTGAGCGCGCCGCACGCCTGGCAGGAGGAATGGACATGATTTATAAGGACTTTCAGAATCTGAAGCTCTCCGCTCTGGGACTCGGAGCCATGCGGCTGCCGGTGACGGGCTCCCCCGACGGACCCGTGGACGAGGCCACCGTCGCCGATATGGTGGCCTACGCGCTGGAACACGGCATCAACTATTTCGACACCGCCTACGGATACCACGGCGGCAGATCGGAGGCCGTCATGGGCCGGGCGCTCAGCCGCTATCCCCGCGACAGCTTTTATCTGGCCACAAAGTTTCCGGGCTACGATCTGTCCAACATGGACAAGGTGGAGGCCATCTTTGAGGAACAGCTGAAACGATGCGGCGTGGATCACTTTGATTTCTATCTCTTTCACAACGTCTACGAGAAAAATGTCGGCCCCTATCTGGATAAAAAGTACGGCATTCTGGATTACCTGCTGCGGCAGAAGGCGGCGGGCCGCATCCGTCATCTGGGCTTTTCCGCCCACGGCAGCTGTGCCGTCATCAGCCGCTTTCTGGACGCCTGCGGGGAGAGCATGGAGTTCTGCCAGATTCAGCTGAACTATCTGGACTGGGACTTTCAGGATGCCCGCGCAAAGGTGGAGCTTCTGAACCGCCGCGGCCTTCCGGTATGGGTCATGGAGCCGCTGCGGGGCGGCCGTCTGGCCGCTCTGGCGGAGGCGGACGCCGCCGCGCTGAAGGCCCTGCGGCCTCAGGAGACGGTTCCGGACTGGGCCTTCCGGTTTCTCCAGTCCGTGCCGGGGGTGACGATGATTCTCTCCGGGATGTCCGATCTCAGACAGGTGCAGGAAAATACGGCGACCTTTGAGACGGAGCAGCCCCTTTCCCAGACGGAGCGCGAGGCTCTGCTGGGCATCGCGGCGCGCATGGTGCAGGGACAGGTCCTGCCCTGCACCGCCTGCCGCTACTGCGTCGACCACTGCCCGCAGGGGCTGGACATCCCCCGGCTGCTGGCCCTGTACAATGAGCATATGTTCACCCACGGCGGCTTCATCGCCCCCATGGCGGTGGACGCAATGCCGCCCGAAAAACGTCCCAGCGCCTGCGTGGGCTGCGGCAGCTGTGCCGCCGTATGCCCCCAGCAGCTCCGCATCCCGGAGGCCATGGCGGATTTCTCAAAGCAGCTGGGGCTGTAAGCTTGCCCCGCAAAAAAAGGAAGCCCCGAAAGGCGTCCTATCATAGGGATTAAGTTCCCCTAAAAAATCCGGCATAGTCGTGATGAGCGGCTATGCCGTTTTTTCATCCAATTTTGGAATTTCCACTGCGCCTATGCAGTTGTAGATAATTTGAATATGCTGGGTGCGAACACCGTCGATTTTCTCCGCGCTGTGAACGATGATTTTATCGATGAACTCGCGGATAATTTCACCGTCCAATTCAGTGATGTCGGTGTAGCCCTTTACCCGTGTGAGGAAGCTGTCGATTTTCAGATTCCGTTCCTTTGCCGTGTCGAGCATGGTTCTCAATACCGCAGCACGTTCCGTCAGCTCTCTCTGCTCGGCTTCGTAATCGTCGGACAGCTTATGAAAGCGCTCTTCGGATATTTTCTCCATCACATAGTCTTCGTACAGGCGTTGCATGATTTTATCCAGCGCTGCAATCCGTAACTGCCCTTGCTCAAATTCCTTTTGCGCCTGACGCATTTCGGAAGCCTGCTTCTTTTCAGAGTCCTTTTTGACAAGCTCGATAAATTCACGCTCATGTTCTTTTGCAAAGGCTACAGTTTTTCGTAAATCGTCCAGTACCAGTTCCTCGATGACCACATTGCGTATCTGATGCGAGCTGCACAAGCCCTTTTTCTTGCGGTATGTAGCACAAACGAAGTATTCCTTGTCGTGCGTCCAGCCGTTGGCTCTGACCTGATACAGCTTCGCGCCGCAATCGGCGCAGTACATCATGCCGGAAAGCACTCCCATTTCGCCCATACGAGACGGTCTGCGCTTACCATCACGGATTTTCTGCACAATGTCCCATGTGGCTTCATCAATGATAGCTTCGTGCGTGTGCTCGAAAATCTCCCAGTCCTCTGGATTGTTCCAGACCTTAGTCTTGCTCTTGTATGACTTTTTGTAGGTCTTGAAGTTTACCGTATGACCGAGATACTCCATTTTCGCGAGTATATCCGCGACTGTCCGTGACTGCCAAGCGTAAGGATTTTCTGGCTGTCTCGCCGGAGTATTGATGCCCATTCGGTTCAGATGCGCTGTGGGTACCTCGATGCATCGCTGTTCCAGCTTTCGTGCAATTTGAGTCGGCCCCAGCCCTGTCATACACATTTTGAAGATGTCCCTGACCACTTCTGCAGCCTCTGTGTCCACGACCCATTTCAACTTATCATCGGCGCTCTTCACATAACCGTATGGCGGATTCGTGCAGAGAGGTTTTCCAGACTGTCCCTTGGATTTAAACACAGCACGAATCTTCTTGCTGGTATCCTTGGCATACCATTCGTTTATGATGTTCAAAAAGGGTGTAAAATCGCTGTCCTGCTGGTTGGCACTGTCTACGCCGTTGTTTATAGCGATGAAGCGAACCTCGGCATTGGGAAATGCGACCTCCGTGTAATAGCCCACCTTCAGGTAATCGCGTCCCAGCCTCGACATATCCTTTACGATAATCGTACTGATATGCCCTTCGTCCATCTCGGCTATCATGCGCTGGAAATCCGGTCTTTCAAAGTTTGTTCCCGAAAAACCATCATCGACAAAAAACGAGGTGTTGCGGAATCCGTTGTCGTCCGCATACTTTTTCAGAATAGCCTTTTGATTCACGATGCTGTTACTGTCTCCCGCAAGCTCATCATCACGGGATAATCTGCAGTAGAGAGCCGTTATTTTCTCTGCTTCTGATATTACAACCGTTCTGCGGCTGGTGCTTAATATTGACTGCCTGTACATAAAATCCTCCATTTCCGACAGTCTTCAAGCAGTTGGCATCATGTATATTACCGTACTATTTTGAAGAAGTCGAGTGATATTGCGGGAATGTATTTGAACTTTCCGATATATTTTCACGGCTTTTCGCACCTGTCAAAATGAGCCGTTTTAGCTTGTCATAAGCCGTTTCTTTCGCCGTATCACTTGCCGTCGATTCCACAACATAGACGGTGCCGCCTATGGTCTTGCGAGTGATACGGCTATTTTGTTTTGCCTCCATAAGCGACACCTCCCGTCTGTGTTATGGTTGGCGGCGCTGCGCTCGTGTGAAAGGCACAGCGCCGCTGGTGGTTGTTACTCTGCCATCTGGAGCACTTTTATCGCTTCGGAGCGGATAAGGCGCCCGTCCAGACGCTCCATGCCGAGATAACCTGTTTTATTGGCGAAGGAGTATTTTTCGTGCAATGCTCTGACCGTAAGTGATTCCTGCTCGGCAATCCAGTAATAGCTGAAATCACCGAAAGCGATAGGCTTGCTGCCACTTGCAGCAGAGGGCATATGGTTGGAGATAACCACAGGCCTGCCGAGCAGAGTATCGGCAGTACCGTGCCACAGGTAATTCCCAGCGCTGTCCTTGAGTTCGCGGAGCGCCAGCGCCGTTTCGTCGTTCATCGTCCAGATGGCGTTCATACGATATTCCGGCTTAAGCGAGAAGAACAGCTTACTCACCTCATCGAATGCTATAACCGTTGCAGAAGCGGCTGTCACACCCACATCTGCGCCATCTGTAGAGTGAAGAATCCCTCTCGGAGCGTCCGAGCCGTTGCCGTTGATGAAAGCATCCTCCTCGGCTTTTCCGAAGATTCTGGCGAAATTGCCGGTCAAGTAGCCCTCAATGTCGAAGCCCGTGTCGTACGCAAAGTAACTGTCCAGCATCGAAATGCAGGCGAGCTTATGCATCTCCAGACCGAGGTATGTTGCATTCAAGTCGGCTTCGGGAATAACGCCGTTTTCAGCTACCCATTCAGCATCAACGGGTGTATCCGTGGTGATGATCCTGTCGCTGTTCGCAGGCGCTTTGATTGTGGTGGCGTAGCGGCGGAACAAGTTTTCTTTCGCTAATGCTGCCGTGTAAGCAGTAGCAGTGTCGCGCGGAAGAGCGCAGACATGGCGAGATGGGTCATTCGTCATATCGAGCAATTCGGATGAAACAGCAGACTTTCTCATGCTGTCCCAGAATGCGCCAGTGAGTTTTTCGTAAGTTAACATATTAAATTTCCTCCTGTCAATTGCATTTTTTGCAGACATATACTGCCAGCTTGTATTGGTCGATGTGTGGCTCTAAGGCATCCATGACCGCACCGCAGTACGGGCAGTGGATTTTGTAGCCGAGATAATCTTTCATGCTTGTTGGCTTTTTTGCATGAAGACGGTAACGATGCGGGACAAATTCCTCCAGATACAACGAACTGGTGGCGCTGACGCTGTCCTTCTGAGGCGAAGCGAACATTGGCACCTTGTCGATATCCTCCGTATCGCCCCCGATGAGCGGGTGGTATTTAATGTAGTCCATAGCACTCACTCATCCCTTTCTGAGAGCGGCTTGCCGGAAAGGTCGAAGAAGCGGCCTTTGCAGTAAGCCATCGCCTCGTCATAGCTGCCGAAAACGATGCAGGAATAGGCATATTCGACCTTCCATACAGGGAAATCCGGGTCATTGTTCTGGGAAATGGCCACAGGCTCTCCCTTGCGGTTTTGAAGCAGAATATGGCACTCATAGTTGCCGCGAGAGAACATATCCTTGTCGTTTGCTGTGAGTTTTGGCTTTGTGCCGTAGCTGATATTGCGTTTCATAGTGTTAACCTCCTGAGTTTTGTTTGATTTTGGGGTATATTACCCGTTTGAATTCGCGTTTTTGTGTACGAAGCCCCACGCCGCTGTCCGAGATGAAAAGCTGTAGGGATTCGACCTCGCCCACCGGGTGGGAGAACGACACCGTTCCGTCATGCCTCGCTCCTTTCTCACGCTGGGGCAGGTATGTGGCAGGTTTTTATGGTCATCTCAAATGTTCCTATATAGAGAAGGACTGTTTTTGCTTGCCACAATCTGCCCCACGCATTATTTCAGGAATTCCATCCCTTCTCGTACCTTGTAGCCGAGAAGCAGTGTGGTCTTCTCCCCGCCGGTGTTGGGACGCCGTCTGACCACAGTGCCGAACTTGCGCAGTTCATGATTGAAGTTGCGGCTGTTCTCGGTGTAGCAGCCGTTATCGCCACACCAGCGGCGGTATTCGTCATACACAGAGGCTGTGCGGGTCTCGGCATCAGTGTCCGGCTGCAGTCGTTCATCCGCGAACTGTGCGATTTTGTTGCTTTCGTGGGAGTACGCCATCGTCGCCTCCGTTACGGCTTTTGGCACTGTAAAGCCCTCCTGCCGCAACAGCTCATAGCCTTTGAGCAGCCAGTTGAGAATGGCGCTTTTAGCTTGAGGCTCGGAAAATGCGGCTTTCAGGGTCTTGTCCTGCTCCCACTCCTCGAAATGCCTATCGAACGGGATTATGAGAATGCGTCCGCTGGAGAAGAGCGTCATGTCGCTGATAACGGGCAGGTAGTTGGTGTTGACATACAGTTTGAATTGCGGCTGGAAGTCAAAGCTGTTCTCATTAAGAAAACGGGCGTTGAGGGTATCGTTGCCGGTCACGCTCTTGACCTGTGCCGCATTGAGCACAAGTCCACGGCTTGGCTCCGAGATGTTGGCGAAGCGGATACCGGCAAGACGGGCGATGTCTTCGCTGGGATTCTGGCTGTTGACGTTCTGCTTCTGCGCAATGGTTTCAGGTCTGACCGCTCTGCCGTAATCGCCCATGACGCGCAGGATGCTCTCCATCAGCGTGCCTTTGCCGTTACGCGTGGTCTCGCCATAGAGGAAGAACATACACTCATGCCGGGTATCGCCACTGACCGAATAGCCAAGCGCCTTTTGCAGGAATACTGCCCGCTCGGTATCGCCGCTCATGATTTCGCTGATATAGCGGGTAAAACGGTCATTGGTGGCATTTGGGTCATATTTGACATGAGCAATCTTTGTGAGCCTGTCCTCCGGGTCATGGTCACGAAACCCCATCGTACGCAGATCGAGCGTGCCGTTCTCGCAGTTGAGCAGATAGCGGTCGGCATCAAATTCCTCCATCGACACCGGGTATACGCTTTGCGCCTCCTTGAGATAGATGTCACGTAGCCTGCGCTGCTGCCATTTGCTGTAGTCCTCCAGATTGCGGATACGGACGGATTCGTCTTTGAAGGTCAGCAGATACAGGAGCAACCCATCGGCCAGCTCCTTGCACAGCTCCATCGCCATCAGACCGCCGATATCCGGCACCCAGCGTGAGCCGTCGTAGATGTACCACTTCTTGCGCTCCGGCACATACCGGGCGACGCGCTTGTGGACATCTGCAAAGAGTCTGCCGAAACCGATGTCGCCGTTGCGATACCTGTTGTTTTGCGCCGGATTCAGCCGGAGGAGCGCCTGTGTCGTTTCGTTGAATTCGTCAGCTGCGCTATCCACGGCGATAGGTTTGTAGAACTCAGTGGTGAGCGCCACGGCGTTTTCCAGCGTCATGCTGCTGTAGTCCTCGCGCTCCCACTTCTCACGCATCAAGCCGGACTGCCGGAACAGCCTGTCCATCTGCGCGGTATCGCCGCCGCACCAGAAAGCCAGCATTGTGCAGAGCGCCTGATCCGCTTCACTGTGGCTTTTGCCGTCGGGAATGTCGCCGCTCCAGAGCGCCTTGAACTTTTCGCTCTGCTTGGAGGACAGCGCCTTTGAGATGACGGACTCGTCGGAGAGGTAGCTGCCGGGGGCTTTGCTTTTCGCCTTCTGCGGTTTCATAGGTTTGACCATGTACTTTTCGAGGATTTGCTTGACAGCGTCTGTACGATCTTCTATTCCTTTAGTATTGAGAGCATTTCCTGTGACTGACATGGTGTGCGTAACGAATGGCGCGACATACACCTCCAGCCCGATTTTTCGGTTGTTGACGTAGTAGCGTTTTTTGTCATATTGAATGCCTTTCACGCTACAGCTGATATGAACACCTGTTCCGGACGGGCTTATTTCGGCATACGAATCTACGGCGGTCACGATATGCTGCGCCAGCTCGGTGAGCTTTCCCCCGAACACACAGTGGTCGATGTCGATTTGACCGATGTAATCGAAAGTCCCGACCGCTATACCGTCATAACCGGAGAGGTTTGCCACTACCGACTGGTAGTCGGAGAAAGTTTTCCTGTTTGTGTGGTCTGCGCGTCTGCCGTTGACCTGATAGGGCACCTTTTGAATCTTCCCATCGCGTTCTTCATACTTCCACAGGCAGAACAGCGCGTTTTCCTTGAGTTCACTTGGTAACTTGTCGTACATTTTGTTTCACCTTCTTCCTTGAATGATTATTGAGGGGCGTCCTCTGTCCTGTAGCCTTGGGGAACGGGCAAAAAGGACGTTTTCGGAAATCTTCATTGATTCTTTCCCTCCTTTCACTACCCACTGGAAAATTTGAGGCCGGTCGTACAAAACTTTTTGAAATTATTCTCCTCATTTCTTGCTGGACACGAGCAGCGCATTTTGACGAAGAAATCTGAAATTTTCTCTCCTCACTTCCCACTGGAGATGAGAGAGCCGTTTTGACGAAGGTTTCGGTTTTTTTCTGTCCTCTACTTCCCAATGGAGGTCAAAAGGCGGTTTGAACGAAAATTCTTTGAATTTCTTTTTCCCTCACTACCCACTGGAAAATAGGAGTGCGATCGTACAAAAAATCCGAAATATTTTTTCGTTTCTAAGATGAGTCACGAAAACGGCAGGAGTAAACCCTCTCACCTCGTAAAGGACAGGCAAAAGATAAATCCGTACCAGAATGGGCAAAAAAATAAGCTATTCGATAAAATTCATCGAATAGCCATAGACAATTTCACTTTTGCGTGATACAATAAATGCAATACTCTTGGAGGTGCGATATGGCAGTCAGTTACAAGAAGTTATTCCATATGCTCATAGACAGGGATATTTCCAATGCCCAGCTTCAGAAGTTGGCCGGGTACAGTGCGAATATAACCACACGGCTCAAGAACAACACCTATGTGTCGCTGGAGTCCGTGGAGAAAATATGCCGGGTGCTCAATTGCAAGGTCGATGATATCGTGGAGTTTATCCCGGACGAGGATCTGGTGAAAAAATGACACAGCAGATAAAATCAAAACAGCGCGTGGCGGAGCATGGTGAGGTTTTCACCGCAGAGCGTGAGGTCAAGGCCATGTGCGACCTTGTGAAGCAGGAGACGGAGCGCATCGATTCCCGTTTTTTAGAACCGGCCTGCGGCGATGGAAATTTCCTGTACGAGATACTCTCGCGCAAGCTGGCTGTGGTAAAGAAAAAGTACAAACGCAGTCCGCACGATTATGAAAAAAATGCGATCCTGGCGCTGTCGAGCGTGTACGGCGTCGATATTCTTCTTGATAACGCGATCGCTTGCCGGGAGCGGCTGTTCGCCCTCTGGGACAAGCAGTATAAAGCGGTCTGTACAAAGAACTGCAGTGAAGATACCTGTAAGGCAGCAAAGTTTATCCTCTCCCGCAATATCGTCTGTGGCAACGCGCTGACCTTAAAATGCGTTGACGAAAACGGACAGGACACTGACGAACCCATCGTATTTTCCGAATGGGCCTTCATCACCAGCGCACAGATGCAGCGCAAGGATTACACTTTCGACGAGCTGCTCAACGCCGATGACAACGCTAAGAAAAAGAAGGCAAAAAAAGAGCAGCTCACCTTGTTTGATGAGCCGCAGCCCAATGAAGAGGGCAAATTCCTAAAGCAATATATATCTGATTACAGGAGGGTGCAGGACAATGGCTGATAATCTATTTAACGCTGTTTATAATCCCGACGTATTGTCGTGTCTGGCAAATCTCTCGAATGATGAGGTGTTCACGCCGCCGGATGTGGTAAACAAGATGCTGGATATGCTGCCGCAAGAATTGTTCTGCAATCCCGACACTACTTTTCTTGACCCAGCCTGCAAGACCGGCGTATTCTTACGCGAAATCGCCAAGCGCCTGATAAAAGGACTGGAACCGCAGATCCCCGACCTGCAAGAGCGCATTGACCACATCTTCCACTATCAGCTATACGCTATTGCCATCACAGAGCTGACCAGCCTCCTTTCCCGGCGCGGCGTGTACTGCTCGAAGTACCCGAACAGCGAGTTTTCCGTCACGCAGTTCGACGATGCCGAGGGAAATATACGCTATCGCAACATCAAGCACAGTTGGGTGAATGGTAAGTGCAAATACTGTGGTATATCCAAGTCAACTGTACTTGGTGGAGGCGAGAGGGGTTCAACCCTCGAATCCCATGCTTACGAATGGATACATACCCTGAAGCCGGAGGAGATTTTCAAGATGAAATTTGATGTGATTATTAGTAATCCGCCCTATCAACTAAATGATGGCGGTAATGGAGTAAGCGCAAAACCGATATTTCAACATTTTGTCGAGCGTGCAATGAAGTTAAATCCGCGCTATCTATCAATGATAATTCCGGCAAGGTGGTATGCGGGAGGAAAAGGTCTCGATGATTTCAGAGAAACGATGCTAAATGACAATCGTGTGCGGAAGTTATTCGATTATGAATCCAGTAAAGATTGTTTTGATGGGGTGAATATTGCAGGTGGTATATGCTATTTCCTTTGGGAACGAGATTGTGTTCGTCAAGTAAAAATGTTAGCAAAAGGTCCCCAAAAAGGTTAGCACCTTGGAGCACCTAATAGATTGTTCGTTCAGCCAGCGTCAGAGACCCACTACTGCCCTTTTG